>Ga0315336_1000036_pt1:0-795000 | contig 827704 bp, 783 predicted proteins | sample ASW5metaG_FD_204512 | JGI IMG/M metagenome (GOLD analysis project Ga0315336, IMG submission 204512) | Ammonia-oxidizing marine archaeal communities from Monterey Bay, California, United States - ASW #5 | ecosystem: Environmental > Aquatic > Marine > Intertidal zone | place: USA...
GGTAACCATCGCCGCCGTTCAGCTCAAGCGCTTGGTCAATCTCGTAACCAACGCCACCAACGCCAACCGATACAGATGCAACCGATGATAAGCCACGACCATCCGTGACACGGAAATCAAAACTGTCTTCGCCACTGTATTCGCCCTGAGGTTCGTACTCATAAGCACCTGTTAATGCATCGGTCACCCGGACACGTCCACCACCAAGTGTCGCTACCCACCCGGAAGCATCAGCACCGGCAGCAGCCAGCGCCCCCTGCGTCTGGTCGGCGATTTCGAATTTCACATTGCCATCACCGCCGCCACCAGTGAGAAACCATGACGCTGTTTCGTTGATATCCAGCGAAACAGAGCTTGCCATGGCGTCAGGCGGATCCAGGACGGTGACCTGAACACTCGCCGTATCGAACCCGCCCTGTCCGTCGGAAACGGCATAGTCGAAACTGGCGGTGCCTTCGAAATCATCTTCGGGCGTGAACACAACGTTGCCGTCGGTATCACGAGCGACAGTACCGTGCTGGGCATTCCCAACCGTGAAGACAGAAAGATCATCACCATCGATATCGGTATCATTACCCAGCAAAGCCGAGGCCGCGATGGTGAGGGGGACTCCCAGTGCAGTGAAGCCATTATCATCAAGAGCATCCGGTGCGTCATTGACCGGTGCCACGTTGATTGTCACCGTTGCCGAATCAGCCTCGCCATCGCCGTCGGTGGCGGTGTAGGTGAAGGTGTCGGTGCCCGACCAGTTTGTATCCGACGTATATACATAGGTACCGTCAGCATTGAACAACAGGGTGCCGTTGGATGTGCCTGAGTCGAGTGTATATGTCAGCGCATCACCATTTGCATCCACCGCCGCCAACTGACCCTCGAAGGCCACATCTTCATCTGCGGAAACGGTTTCGTCGGTTGCCTCAGGCGCAACGTTCGGCATTTCTACCGTAACAATGGCTGAGGAGGTCGCCGTGTCACCGTTGGAGGATTCTGTTGAGGTCGCAGTGACCGTGAGATCAAAGTTCGCCAGATAATCCGCGGGAACACTCAGTGTCAGGTCAGCAAGATCGCCTGGCAATACTGTCCAGGTACCGTCGCCGTTATTGGTGCCTGCGGAGAGAACTGCTTCGGATGGCACGCCAGAAAGTGAATAACCAGTAATCGATTCAGATCCGTCGACATCGTTCACGGCCGCTGAAATATCTAATGAGGCAGATAGAGTTTCAGCAGCTGCTTTCGAATACTGTTTTGCGAATACGCCCCAGCTGCTTCCGTCCTGCCACCGAGACTGCCACCCGACAACAAAACCTCCATCGGGCAATGCTGAAATAGTAGGCTGGTCTTGATCGTCAACCGTGTGCGAATTTATCAGAAACTCTTCGCCTATGGGGGTCGCGCTCTCATCATAAACTTGACCATAAACGCCATAACTATCCCCATCCTGATTATCGGAAGTCCAGGTGATAATAAAACGTCCATCAGACAGGGTTGTGATATCAGGGTCCCTTTGGGAGCTGGAAACCTCGGTGTTTACCAAAAACTCTGATCCAACCGCGTTACCGCCAGCATCGAACCGCTGGCCATAGACATCATAGACGTCTACTTGCTGTCGTGAAGTCCAGGTGACAACGAACCCGCCGTCAGGCAAACCGGAAACAGCGGATTCTGTCTGATCTAAATCCGTATAGGTGTTTATCTGAAATTCTGCCCCAGCGGCGTTTCCGGTTGCGTCGTATCGCTGGCCGATAATTTCATTACCTAATCCGTCCGGGCGATAGGATGTCCAGGAAACAACAAACCCACCGTCCGATAAGGCCGCAATATTAGAGTTAAATTGGCCCCAGGTTGTATAGGTGTTGACCCGGAACTCGCTACCAACAGAATTTCCTGAGGCATCAAAACGCTGGCCATAGACGTCAGAGTCATCGTAATCGCTCAATGAGTTCCATGTGGCAACAAACCCACCATCTGACAGAGTGGTAATGTCAGGTGCCAGAAGAAGATTGCCAGTTTGCGTGTTAATGAGAAATTCACTGCCTTGAGTGGCGCCAGAAGAATCATAACGTCGGGCATAAATACCAGGGCCATCCCCGTCCTGCCCCAAGGATGCCCAACTGACAATAAAACCACCATCCGCCAGCGCCGTAACAACGGGGGTATATTGCTTATAGTCTGTATTGGTATTGATCTGGAATTCTGCACCGTCGGGATTCCCAGACACGTCATATCGTTGACCAAAAACTCCTTCATTGTCGCCGTCCTGCCCGTAAGACTGCCAAACGACGACATAACCACCATCGACCAACACGCTAACATCGGACATTTCCTGACGATGATCTGTATAAGTGCTGACCTGAAATTCTTCGCCCGCGTTAAAAAGTTCATTTGTCTGGTTAAGAGACCATAGTCCAACCTCAGCCGACACAGTCGGTGCATCCGCAACTGGCGTTACATCCACGGATACAGTCCCTGTATCCGTGCCGCCGTTGCCGTCATCAACCGTATAGGTAAAACTGTCTGAACCGCTGTAATTATCGACTCCGGTATAGGTATAGCTGCCGTCGGCGTTGACGGTGACTGATCCGTGATCCGGACCCTGATTAACCGAGAAGGTGAGCGTGTCGTCAGTGTTGTAGTCGGTTGCCGTTAGTTGACCTGTCAGCGCAACGTCTTCATCAGTTGTGACACGGACATCATCTGCGTTCGGCGCGATATTGCCGATCTCGACCGTAACCGTCTGGCTGCCGGTCGCCGTATCGCCGTTGGCAGATTCCGTTGATGTCGCAGTGATGGTAAGGTCGAAATCTTCAAGCCCGCTTTCCAAAGGCAAGTTGACGGTGAGGCCGGAGAGGTCACCTGGTGTCAGTGTCCACGTGCTGTCACCATTGTCAGTACCGGCGGAGAGAAATGCGCCATTTGGGAGCCCTGAAATGAGAATTTCAGAGATTGATTCGGAACCGTCGATGTCGGAGGAGGAAATCGAAACACTTAGCTGTCCGACAATTAACTCGGCACCCTCAGCATGGTAATGGCGAGTAAATATGCTCCCGCCATTTGTATCGTGGAAGGATATCCATTCACTCACGAAACTGCCATCATCAAGGACAGCTACACTTGGAGACACTTGTGCCCCTGCTGCCGTAGAGTTGACTTGGAATTCCTCTCCTACGGGAGACCCCTGAGCGTCAAAAAGTTGCCCGAAAATACCATTAGAATCACCATCCTGATCGCCGGAAACCCACAAGACCACAAAACTGCCATCGGCGAAGGATTGAACATTGGCACTGCTCTGAGCGTCTAAATAGTATGTATTGACCTGAAACTCGGCACCAACTTTACCTCCATCGGCATCAAAAATTTGCCCAAACACACCTTCTTCATCTCCGTCCTGACCATATCTTCTCCACGTCGCCACAAAGCCGCCCGATGGAAGCGGGGCTAACGACGGAAAACTGGCCATACCAGCCGACGAGTTAGTATTTAAAGTGATTTCTCCGCTGACGGGGTTTGACGAGTCATCATATAGTCTGCCGCGAATATAATTACCATCTCCCCATGCGGTAAAAATGCTGCCATCATTCAGTTCCAGAACATCGGTGTAGCCGTAGGAATATCCTCTCGTGATATTGGTCTTAATTTCAGTGCCTAAAAGCGAACCATCTGAATCAAAATTTTGGATAAACGTGTCATTATTACTATTATCAGTTTGGTACATTGCAGTGTACCCGCCTGATTCCAATGTGGTAACGGCAATCCCCGAACGCACTTGACCATTAGCCGACTCTAGTAAGCCCGCGCCAACCAACTGGCCATCAGAACTAATTAGCTGCGAGCGGAGATTTCCATCCTCGGACCACGCGACAACGTAGCCGCCATCCAATGTGCTTTCGACATCCAATGAATACCCTGTGGCTGAGATGGATGCGATTTCCACCAATGTTCCTGTGGTTGACCCGTCTTTATTATAAGTTTGTCCATACAATGTGTCTGGAGTGTTCCAGACAATGACATAACCGCCATCCGACAAAGCAGTGATTTCAGAATGCAGGTTACTGGAATTTGGAACAAATTGGGCCAAACTTTCGTCGGCAGAACCAAAACTATCCGTTGAATTCGTTAAAGACAACTCATCCAACTCAACACTCACAACCGGCGCATCAGCAACTGGCGTCACATCAACCGTCACTATCCCCGTATCCGTACCGCCGTTGCCGTCATCGACGGTGTAGGTGAAGCTGTCCGCTCCGCTGTAGTCGCTAGCACCTGTATACGTGTAACTGCCGTCGGCGTTAATCTCGACGGAACCGTTTGTCGGTCCCTGATCGACGGAGAAGGTGAGGGTGTCGTCAGTGTTGTAGTCGGTCGCGGTGAGTTGACCTGTCAGCGCAACATCTTCATCAGTTGTGACACTGGCATCATCCGCGTTGGGCGCGATATTGCCGACCTCAACCGTAACCGTCTGGCTGCTGGTCGCCGTATCGCCGTTGGCGGATTCAGTTGAGGTGGCGGTGACGGTAAGGTCGAAGTCCTCAAGCCCGCCTTCCAGAGGCCGACTGATTGTCAAATCGACGAGATCGTCCGCCACCAGCGTCCAGGTGCCGTCGTCATTGTCGGTGCCGGCGGAGAGAGTGGCGTCGGCGGGCAGACCGGAGACAGTGTAGGAGGTAATCGATTCTGAGCCGTCGACATCACCTGTAATTGCGCTAATCGTTAGCGGCGAGGCGATTAACTGAGTGCTCCCGCCGTAAGGCATTTCATTTCCATCGGAATCAAATCGTTTGGCAAAAACCCCATAACCATCTTCGTCTGCAGATGTCCACGACACAACAAACCCGCCGTCTGCCATAGCGGCGATTTCCGGATCGAGTTGACTACCAATCCAGGTAGAGTTAACTACAAACTCGGAACCAACGCGATTATTGTTGCTGTCAAAACGTTGGCCGATAATTGACCCCAAATCGCCGTCCTGACTTTCTCCGCCAGGATTGTATGACGCCCATACGGCCACAAATCCGTTATCCGGAAGGGAGGTAATTTGTGGGTATCTCTGTGACCCCTCTATCACCGAGTTTAACTGAAACTCTCCTCCAACAGCTTTACCACCCGCATCATACCTTTGTGCGAAAACACTATTTTCCTGCGGGGTTGAATGCCATGTGACGATAAACCCACCATCCGCCATCGCAGCATTGGACTGATATCTCTGGAAACCTTCTGTGTACGTATTAGAGAGAAATTCAGAACCGATTTTGTTTCCTTCAGAGTCAAAACGTTGACCAAATACATCAATACTATCGACCTGATTGGATGATCTCCAGGTCGCAACGAAACCTCCCCCCGTCAATGCTGATACATCTGAGTAATATTGAGAATCAGGAAGGTGCGAATTAATCCTAAATTCCTGACCAAGTGGAACGCCGCCATCACTGAACACTTGACCGTAGGAGTTCATATTGTTCCAGCCGTCGGACCTGTCCCAAACGACGACATATCCACCGCCGGCGAGCCCATCAATGTTAGGGCGCGTCCCTCCATATGAAGATGAGGTAACTTCCTGCTCAGTACCCACAGGCGTTCCGGATGCATCAAACCGTTGACTGTATATTGAATAGTTACCTGACTGATTTGAATGCCATACAGTTATAAATCCACCATCAGAAAGCCCGACAACCTCTGAGTCACTCTGATTTTTGTCTGCCGATGTCCCCACGGAAAATTCTGAACCAACTGCATTGCCGCTGGCATCATAAACCCTGCCGTAAAGATCAGAGTCACTGTAATCTTCGTCGTAAGATTTCCATATAACAACTGTTCCGCCACCTGCCAGTCCAGCAACTCGGGAATCATACTGGCTACCTGCTTCCACAGTATTGACTTGAAATTCGCCATCGGTCGATATGGGCTGCAGAGACCACTGCCCAACCCCAACTGACACCACCGGCGCATCCGCAACAGCCGTCACATCAACCGTCACCGTCCCCGTGTTGATGCCGCCGTTACCATCATCAACTGTATAGGTGAAGCTGTCCTGTCCGCTCCAGTTACCTGTCGGGGTATAGGTGTAGGCGCCGTCGGCACCAAAAGTGAGAGCGCCGTTTGCGGGCCCCTGATCAACGGCGAAGGTTAGAGTGTCGCCTTCAAAATCAGAGGCGGAAACCTGCCCGGTGATGGCGCCGTCTTCGTTGACCGTAACACTGGCGTCTTCCGCGTCGGGGACGACATTGCCGATTTCGACAGCAATGGTTTCCTCAACGCTGGCCGTGTCTCCGTTGGCGAGTTCCGCCGAGTTCGCTGTCACCTGCAAATTAAAATCTGTCGCTGCATCAGCGGGAATGAAGATTTTCAAATCCTCAAGCTGGCTAGTTAGAAAGGTCCAGAAACTGCCACCGTCATTGCTCGTCCCGGCCGAGAACGTGCTTCCTGCGGGGTACCCACTGATCAAAATGGATGCCACGATTTCGGAACCATCGACGTCCGTCAGGGTGGGCGTGATGTCAACGTTGGCCTCCAGGGATTCTTCTGGCCCTGCAACATAGATCATTTCACCAACGGACACACTCAGGGTTGGCGCGTCGGCCACCGGAGTCACGTTGACCGTCACCGTCGCGCTGGCCAGATCGCCGATGGAATTTTGGACCGTGTAGGTAAACGAATCAGCACCACTGAAGTTGGGGTCGCCTGCGTAGGTGATTTGGTCGCCGTTGAGTTGGACACTCCCGTGTCCGGCTGTATCAACGGATATGATGCTTAAAGCGCGGTTCTGCAAATCTGAGTCGTTGGCCAACAGGTCTGCCACATCTATGGTCAGGACGATGTCTTCCGTAGCCGTAACCGTATCGTCTGCAAGAACCAGCGAGTTGACGGGATTGTAATCGAAATCGGTGAAACGTAGGGTTTCGATGCTAATAAGCGTATCCGTGCCGTCACTGCCCGAAATTTCAATCGAATCGCCGCTTTTAACGATGCTGTAAGTGCTGAAGTTACCGTCAAAGACGGCAATGTCGTCACCCTCACCGCCGTCCAGCACATCATCACCGGCACCGCCGGTCAGTATATCGTTACCGTCTTCCCCGAACAGCAGATCGTTTCCAGCACCGCCAAACAGATCGTTGTTGACTTCATTGCCGGTGATGTTGTCATTTCCCGAACCACCAATCGCATTTTCGATAAGCGAACGGGTATCTCCCTGATACATGAGGGCATTATAGATGTTGCCGGTTGCGTAATGGCCTGATCCCAGATTAGCTGTCTGAACCTGAGAAAATTTCGAACTTTCGCCAGCTCCCAGATCAAGCTGCAAATTGTCTGTATAGGCGCTCAGATCATAGGTGTCGTCGCCTCCGCCATCCCAAATGGTCGCAAAAATCCGATTGCCGACAGCGTCAATCGCAATCTCGTCGTTAACGTAAGTATCCCCGCTACCCGGGGTCCATGAGTAAACCGTATCGCCTGAATTTGTCGTAAAATCCGCGCCATACATGTGTTGAAGCGCTGCGATATCCAGCATCATGAAGGTTTGGGCATACCCCGACGATTCGTTTGTATACCCCTCCATCGGGCCACCCGCATACGAATTGTAGGACATAAGCGAGTATTCCATGGCGTCATACTCGGTTGGCAGTGCGCCAAATCCGTTTCTATTATCGTGGCCATGGGAAAGACCTAGCGCATGACCCGTTTCGTGAAGGAATGTCGTCCACGCATAATTGCCTGCTGATGGCGTCTTATATAAGCCACCTCTATAAGGCCCGTACCAGGAGTCGCCCCCAAAATCGTTACTATTCGGGTAATATGCGTATGCTGTATTCACGCTCGATGAGGATGTGTTTGCGTAACGTACCGTTCCATAACCGGAGCTATCGTATGAAAACCCCAGTCCAGTGAAACCTTCCACTGAAAAACCATCGTTTGCTGCATTACCGTCGTCCCGGTCCAGGGCGAATTTTGCAGCTATTTGCTGTTGGTTAGTAACAGTCTCAAAATACGCAATCGAACTGTCGATTGAACCATAATTAAATACTGAGGCACTTGTTGGAAATGAATAGGTGATGGAAGTGGGGGCCCATTCAACGCCAAGAAGAATGCCGTCTATTGCTGCATCATATGTTCGGGATGTTGAGGTAACAGCTGTCATGATTTTATCATGGCATCTGAGTCAAAATAATTTGATTGGAAGTCAGGCTCAGGCGCACAAAAGGGTTCGGCAAAATAGGCTGCCGCCAGATAAACACTTTCCTTTTGTCTTTCCGCTTCCATTTGATTGGTCCACTCAGCCGAAATTATCCGGCCAATCGATACAGGCCTCGCTATTCTACGATTCCAATTGCGGTAAGAGTATGACGAAGTCGACAATGTCGCCAAAATTACTCACTTTAACTAATTCCCCCACTCATAAACACTCAATAAACAGAGCATACCGCCAGCTGCTGCGGCGATAATCATAATCCGTACGCGTAGGGATAAATAATACTTGCCGACTTTTTAGTCGTCCATTACTACCAAGCGGTGTAATGGTCAGCTGCGATTGTAGTGTATGAGACCCTAATGTAAATGGTGGTTTACAATATAATACAGTAAACTGAATGAATATTTTTCACTCGTTCTATGAATATTTTTCACTCGCCCTAATTGACGTACGGATGTATGCAGATTGAGGCATATTGTGTGTGCAGCATTGACCTTAAGAAGATTTTATCGACAAAACACAACCTATTCATGTCTTTTAGTTGACCACATTCACTCACCCAAACCGAGCAAGCTTGATTTGTCATGCTATGTGTTGGAGATATTACTTGCGAAACCGATTCTCTAAGGTTTTTTAGCCATGGATAATTTCTTATGTGTGAGCGATCCGGATCCGGGTCACCGGCTGAATTCAATTACACTGGTGGCGTAATCTCGCTATGATTATATGGTTTGAGAATCTAGGTGTGAAATGGCAAATTCTATGGCCTTTCGTCTCAGGAGTGAAGTAGCACCATGTGCGGTGAAGAAATCTCGAAGAAATCCCCTATCCCGGACCCACATTCGGCTCTTGTCGAGGGGACTGCACCGGTGGACGTCGCCGAGACAGATGCTCCTCCTCCCGTCATAGACACGGGCCTGATCTGTTTTCTAATGCTGTGCCAGTATCTGGAGGTGCCGGTTGATGGCGAGCAGATACGTCACAAGCTCGGCAAGCCCGGCCAGTTGATTGATGAGACGGATCTGTTGCGCGTCGCCAAGGACATGGACTTTAAGGTGACGGCGCAGGAAAGCGGTTGGGATCGCCTCGACAAAGCGCCGCTTCCGGCGATTGCGAGGCGCAAGGACGGCACGTTCTTTATCCTCGCCAAAGTGGGAAAGGGACAAGACGGCTCGGATCAGGTTTTGATCCAGTGCCCGACTGCCGGTCGGCCCGAGACCATCTCAAAAGACAAACTGATTGAGGATTGGGATAATACCCTGATCCTGATGACGACGCGCGAACATCTGGCCGGCGATGCGCGGCGGTTTGATATCTCGTGGTTTATCCCTGCCGTCATCAAGTACCGTCACCTGTTTGGCGAGGTAATTGTCGCGTCCTTCTTCATTCAGGTCTTCGCGCTGGTCTCGCCGCTGTTTTTCATGGTGATCATCGACAAGGTGCTGGTGCATCGGGGGCTATCATCATTGGACGTGCTGATCTTCGCGCTGGTGACCGTATCGCTGTTTGAAGTGCTGCTGGGCGGTTTGCGGACCTACGTCTTCTCCCATACCACCAACCGCATTGATGTAGAACTGGGCTCGAAGTTGTTCAAGCATTTGCTGCAACTGCCCATATCCTACTTTGGCGCGCGCCGTGTCGGCGAGATTGTGGCGCGGGTGCGCGAGCTAGAAAACATCCGAAACTTCCTGACGGGCTCGGCGCTCACCCTGGTCGTCGATCTCGCTTTCACTGTTGTCTTCTTCTGGGTAATGTTCATGTTCGCGCCCGTATTGACCTGGATCGTCATGGGCTCTATCCCGTTTTACGTGGTCTTCTCGATTGTAATTACGCCGATGCTCCGCGCGCGGGTCGAGGAGAAGTTCCAGAGGGGTGCCGCCAATACCGCCTTCCTGACGGAAAGTGTGACTGGCGTCGAAACCCTCAAGGCCGCCGCCGTCGAGCCGCAGATGCAGCGGCGCTGGGAAGAGCAATTAGCGGGTTATGTGCAGGCCTCTTTCAAGTCATCACAGCTCTCCAACATCGCATCGCAAGGAGTGCAGGGCATCCAGAAGATCACCATGGCACTGACGCTCTACTTCGGGGCCAAGCTGGTGATCACCGGCGACCTGACTGTTGGCCAGTTGGTTGCGTTTAACATGTTATCCGGGCGTGTATCGCAACCAATCCTGCGCCTCGCCCAGCTCTGGCAGGACTTCCAGCAGATGCGGGTCAGTGTTGAGCGGCTGGGTGATATCCTCAATACCAAAACCGAAGGCGGCAACGACGCTGGGCGCGCCAAACTGCCGCCGATCAAGGGCGAGACGGTGTTTGATGGCGTGACGTTCCGCTACCGCAGCGACGGGCCGGAGATACTGCGCAATGTTTCGCTCACGGTTCCCGCTGGGCAAGTCATTGGCATCGTTGGGCCGTCCGGCTCAGGGAAATCGACGCTGACGAAGCTGGTGCAGCGTTTGTACCTGCCGGAATCCGGGCGGGTGCTGATCGATGGCACGGATCTGGGGTTGGTTGACCCCGCGTGGTTGCGCAGACAGGTCGGCGTTGTCCTTCAGGAAAATTATCTGTTCAACCGCACAGTTCGTGACAACATCGCCATCGCCGATCCGGCAATGACTATGGAGCGCATTATCGAAGCGGCAACGGAGGCCGGCGCGCACGACTTCATTCTGGAATTGCCCGAGGGTTACGACACAATGATCGGCGAGCGTGGCGGCACGCTGTCCGGGGGTCAGCGCCAGCGCATTGCGATTGCTAGAGCCCTCGTCACCAACCCGCGCATTCTGATCCTGGACGAAGCGACATCTGCTCTCGATTACGAGTCCGAACACATTATTCAGGAGAACATGCGCCGCATCTGCAAGGACCGCACCGTGTTTATCATCGCCCACCGCCTCTCGACGGTCAGAGACTGCACGCGGATCATTACCATCGAAGCTGGAGAGATTGTTGAAGACGGCACGCACACGAACCTGCTCAAAACCAATGGTCGCTACGCCAAACTCTGGCGCGCACAGGCTGCGGGTACGCCGATGGAGGTTCCGGCTGCTCCAGCAACCGTGCCCACCATCAAGGGCGAGGTTTCCCGAACGGAAGACGGCAAGATCGTTGTCCGCCGCCCGGCCCCGTTGAAGGGAATGGCAGGCAAAAAACCCTCGACCGGTACGGGGGACGACTGACATGGGCGCGCTGACAACCCTCAAGCATCACGCCGACGTCGCGAAAGCCGCCTGGAAAGACCAGCGCGAGCAGTCACTCGTCCTGGACACCCGAGGCCGCTCGAAACGCGAGGAACTGGCGTTCATGCCCGCGGCACTTGAGATCACAGAAACCCCCGCCGCACCGCTTGGTCGCTATATCATGATTTCCATCTGCGCCTTTTTTGCGATCACCATTACCTGGGCATCGATTGGGGAAATGGACATCATCGCCACATCCCAGGGCAAGATTATTCCCTCTGAACGGGTCAAGATCATCCAGCCTCTGGAAAGTGGTGTGGTGCGCGCCATTCATGTGCTGGATGGTGCACATGTGAATGCGGGCGACGTTTTAATTGAACTTAACCCAACAGGGTCGGAAGCGGATCGAGAGAAACTTTCCCGCGAGCTAATGACCACGAAAGTAGAACTCGCCCGCCTGACAGCCCTCCTGCAACCCGATGCCTTAAGCGCCTTCTTGGCGCCAGAAGATGCCCCGAAAGCACTCGTCGACCTGCATTTGGCCTACCTGAAAAGCGAAATACAGCAACAGCGTTCCGAGCGCGCTTCTCTTGATGGTGAAATTTCCCGGCGCAAGGCTGAGATCAAAACCGTCAGCGCCGGTATCCAGCGCCTTGAGAACAAGCTAACCAAGGTTAAGGACCGGGCCGAAAGCAGCAGAAAGCTTTATGAGAAAGGCATCGTTGCCAAGCTTAAGTACGGCGAAGCCGAAGAAGAACTGTCCGATGTGGAAGGCGCGCTTGATGTGGAACAACGCCGGTTCACAGAAAGTCAGGCGGCGCTCCGCTCAGCAACCGCACAGGCCGCGCAAAAACGCGCCGAGTTCGAGCGCGACATCTACGCCCGCGAAGCCGAAGCCCGCAGCCGCGCCTCATCTATCGAACAGGAGCTAATCAAGGCGGTAGAACGCAAACGCCTGCTTACCCTCCGCGCGCCTATATCGGGTCGTATCCAGCAACTGGACGTTCATACCATTGGCGGTGTCGTCACACCCGCCCAACCCCTGATGCAGATCGTCCCGGAGGATTCCGAAATCGAGGTTGAAGCACTTATATTAAACAAGGATATCGGCTTCGTGCACGCGACGCAGGAAGCCGAGATCAAGGTCGAGAGTTTTCCGTTCACAAAGTATGGCACCATTGAAGGCAAGGTCCGCCAAGTCTACGCCGACGCTATCGAAAAAGAGAACGTCGGGCTCGCCTATCCTGCCCGAATTTCCATGGCCCGTTCGACAATTCTGGTCCGCGACAAGCATGTCGAGCTAACACCCGGTATGGCCGTCACCATCGAAATTAAAACCGGCAAACGCAAGATCATCGACTACATCCTCGCTCCACTGCAGGAATATCAGGATGAGAGTCTGAAGGAACAATAGCGGTGACGGATATTCTGACCCACCTTGGCAACGCTGATATATTTGCGGTTCTTAATCGAGATGAACTTGAATGCCTGAGCCATGAGTTAGTTTTAACGGAACTCGCATCCGGTCAGGACGCTGTTACTCAAGGGGATGGAGGCAGTTCCCTGTTCCTCATCATCTCCGGACATATGTCTGTCGTCATCGTTGATGCCGGAACTCCCGTTGATGTCGGCGATCTTCATGAAGGTGATTTCTTCGGTGAAATGTCTCTCCTGACGGGAACACCGCGTAGCGCGACGGTTCGGGCGATATCGGCAACGACACTTATAGAAGTCACCAAACGCCAGCTGGCGCCTTTGATGCAGCGCCATGATGAGCTGGCCTCCTTGATGGGTCGTGCGTTGTCTGAACGACAGGGCAGCAATCTAAAAACATTGATGGAGTTTGAACGACCTTCCGCAGAGATCGAAAAAGAAACCATTGCCGCCCAGCTGTCCTGGCGCATCCAGAAATTTTTTGATCTACCGACCAGCATCTGGGGTAAAGCCGTCGACGGAATAGCCGGGTTTTCAATCCGCGGGCCATTGGGGTTTGTTTTGGGGAGATCAGATGATGCCGCGTCTGGCATCAATTTATCTGCAACGCCCGATGATCGACAGGTTGCCTTCACCACAGCAATCATTGTCCTTGCCGCTAAGATGACTGCTGCGGGCGGATCCTATTCGCAGCGCGAAGTGACCCAGTTGCAGGAAATTTTCGATATTCCCGCAAGCGATATGGCCAATGTGACCCGCATCTATAACCGCGCCCAAGGGAATGCCCGAGGATTCGAGCCTTACGCGCAACAGATCGCCGAGCTGTTCAGTGACCAGAGGACCGTGCTCGAAGAACTGATCGGAACACTTCTGAGGGTATCCCGCTCAGGACAATCCGGCACCGAAGAGATGCTGGGCGTTATTGAACAAATATCAGGGTTATTCGGGTTTTCTGCTGAGGAGTTTAATCGCCTGAAAACACTCAACCCGCATAAGGCCACATCAGGGTCCATGGACGATGCACCGGATTTTCGGACCATCCTGTCGATTCCCGATGGCGCAACCCCTGGTGAAGCCAAACGCGCCTATCATAAACTGGTCATGAAAAACCATCCGGACAAACTGATCTCCGAAGGCATGCCGGAAGAGTTCATCAAACAGGCCAATGACAAACTCGCCCTGATCAACATTGCCTATGAGCAGTATCAGGCAGCGCAAGAGGCGGCTTGATGCGTTTGATGTATATGCCAACAGCGATTGTTCTAGGCATCGCTCTACTCCTTCCATCACAGCCCGCTCATTCAGCAGAAGCCAACCTCCACAACCGGTTGCTCAAACTGAAAGATAAATCCGGAAACGATCACCGGACGATTGTTGACAGCACAAAAACCCCATGGCGTGCGATCGGCCGCCTGAACCGGCGAGGTGGTGGACATTGCACAGCCACCGTGATTGCGCCAAATCTTGTGCTCACCGCAGCCCATTGCCTATGGAACAAACGTACCCGGAATTACGTTCCTGCCCAGGCTCTTCATTTTGTTGCCGGCTGGAGCAAGGGCGAATACCTGTTTCACTCAAAAGCCAAAGCCGTCCGCCCTGCCGCCGGGTACGAGGCAAATATGAAAAAAGGTATAAAAGCATTCACCCATGACTGGGCCGTCGTCGAGTTGATCGAAGATCCCGCTCCCGTGACCGGCTTGATTAGGCCGGATAAATCGGGACCGTCAAAATTCCAACCCCGGACGGCCAAATTCGGCCCCTACACACAGGCCGGCTATAGCGCTGATAAACGCCACGTCCTCACAGCCCATATCAACTGCCCGATTTGGGGAATAGAAAAAAACCTGAACGTAGCCCTGCACGCATGCGATGCCCTTCCTGGCGATTCCGGGTCACCCATCGTGGTTCCTGGTGCCAACGGCATCTACAAGTTAATCGCAATTCATGTTGGATATGCAAAAACCTCTACGTCAGGAACAGGGATTGCCGTGCCTGCGGGCGTGTTTCTGGAAAGCGTTGCGAAATAAACTGATCCGCCAACCCACAAAGGCGCAAGGGGCGTAATACCCCTACAATCACTGGAAAATGTAGACCATTGCCCAGTCAAACGTTTATGCCCGCGAAATAGAAACTTCTTTTGTTGCCTACTTGTGAGGTCATAGGGAATAAACTGAAGAAGGGATTGCGTGGCCCATAGGGAGCGCCTCCTGGGTGAGGAAGGATATTAGCAAGGTCAGGATGCGCATATTGTCGACTGTATTACCGGCGTTGAGTTCGCCCTTGCGTCGGTGCAGGCGAATGATTTCAATTACTTATGCCGCTCCCTCGCCAACAATCGAATGCAGTTCCTGCTTGAGCAGATCAGCGAAGGCGCGGGCCAGTCTGGATTGGGGTTTGTGGGCGGGGGTCAGGATGGCGATCCGATACAGCACCACGGGGCGAAACGGGATAAAGGCGATGCGATCGATGCCCGGCCTGGTCAGGCGATAGTTCTGCGCACTGAGTGGGCTCATGATGCCGCAAGCCAGTCCGTCTTCAATAAACACGTACTGCGAAGCGGCGTTCTGAACCTCGAAGCGAATGCGCAGTTCTCGTCCTTCAGCCTCGAAAATATCATGCAGGCTCCGGCGGATGAAATGTTGGGGCAAAAAAGACACCATCGCCCGTCCGTCCAGATCAGTTGGTGTAATCACCTGTTTTTTTGCCAATGGATCATCAACAGAGACCGCACAGAGGCAATCCATCGCCAACTCATCGGCATCAACCAGCGCTGTTTCCGTCGTCACCTCGGCAAAGCCCAGATCGAAACGTTGCGAGCCGAGAAGTTCAAACACCCGGTTTGAGCTTTGACTGACTAAGGAAACGGTGACATCACGGCGGGTTTTAACAAACCGTGAAATCAGGATGGGGACCAGTTTTTCCGCATGAACCGGCATACAGGCAATTCTGAGATGTCCGGCTTCGAGCGCGCCAACGCCCTGCATGGTTTCACGCAATCCCCCCAGCCGCTCAAGGATCGAGCCTGCTTCGGACAACAGAAAGTGCGCTTCGGGAACGGGGTGCAGGCGGCCTCCACGGCGCTCAAACAACTGATACCCAATGTTTTCTTCCAGTCCCGCAATCAAGGCACTGACCGCTGGCTGGGTCCGGTTCATGTTCCGGGCCGCCTCGGTTACGGATCCCGTCAACATGACCTCCTGGAAAGCACGAAGCTGGCGGAGGTTCATTTTGGCTCCCTTCTCGTTTGATAGCAGCGGTTTTCCGGGCCAGAATATAAAAAACCGCAAATAATATCCATAAATTAAATTGATAGCCTTAAAACAATTAATAATTTGAATTTATGCCCGGCCTCTCTTTATAGTCTGTGCAGAAGAGGTACTGATTGCCCGAAAGCGGTGAAAACAACCGTGCTGCAGTCTTTTTGGGGATAACATCATCGATATGACTGATGGTTTGATCACTGACCCGTATTGGTGGGAAGCAGCGTCGCCTCGCCATCTGCCCGAGACACCCGTCGCCGGGACCTGCGACGTTGCCATTATTGGTGCCGGATACGCCGGGCTGTCGGCGGCAATCGTTCTGGCGCGCGCCGGACGTTCCGTTCAGGTTTTCGATAGGCAGCGTCCAGGTGAGGGCGCGTCATCACGCAATGGCGGGCTTGCCAGTGGCAACCTCAAAATAAGTTTCGGTAAAATGATCGAGACCATGGGCCTGGAAACAGCGCGTTGTTATTATAACGAAGCCACGACCGCCCGCGCGGGGTTGGCAGATTTTCTAGACGCCGAGAATATCGATTGCGATTTCCAACCCGTTGGCCGCTTTGTCGGTGCCATGCGCCCCGACCATTACGAGGCGCAGGGCAAGGAAGCAGATATAATTAACAAACATCTTGGCATCAATGCTGAAATGATCCCGAAATCCGAACAGCATAAAGAAGTCGGCAGCGACCTTTATTTCGGCGGTATGGTACGCCCGGATTTAGCCGGACTGCACCCAGCCAAACTTCACGCCGGACTGCTAGACGTCGCGATCAAAGCAGGCGTCACTGTTCATGGTGAAACGGCTGTAACCGGACATCTCCCGGATGGCGATGGTTTTGAGATTGACACCGTGCGCGGCAAGGTCAAAGCGCGGCAATTAATTGTTGCCACCAATGGCTACACCGACAATGCCAACCGCTGGCTGCGCCGCCGCCTGATCCCGGTCGCGAGCCGGATGATTGCGACCGAACCCTTGCCTCCGGAAACAATGGCACGCCTGATGCCCAAAAGTCGCATGCTCGGTGAAACCCGACAACTTTTTCATTATTTCCGGCCCTCCCCCGATGGCACCCGCATTCTGATTGGCGGGCGCGAAGGCGGATGGGGAGGTACCGAGCATGAAATCGCGCACGGCCTCAGAAACGATCTTGCCGAGATTTTCCCGGAACTGGCAAATGTTGGCCTCAGCCACACCTGGTTCGGGTACGTCGCTTTCAATATGAACTTCCTGCCGCAGCTGTTTGAGCGAGATGGCGTGCAGTATGCGACCGGGTTTTGCGGCTCAGGCGTCGTCTGGGCGTGGTGGCTCGGATCAAAGCTTGGTTTTAAAATGATCGGTGATGCGAAAGCGGACACGTTTTTCTCCGCCGCCCCACCAAGCGCTTTGCCGTTTTACACGGGCACCCCATGGTTTCTTCCCGCAGCCCTGTTGTGGTACAGGCTGCAGGATAAGTTTGGGGGTCCTTCAAAAAAATAATGCGAAACACGACATTCGGATTCGGGCGTAGCGCCCAACCTGTTCTCCAGGGGAGATCGGTGACTATTGGTCACCAACATCCCTTGAGAAACCCCCAAGGCAGTGCAGATAAGAACGCGGCCAAAGGGAGCACGATAAGTCAACCCAACACAGGAGACTAAAACATGACGTTCAAAACTAAACTGATTGCCGCAGCGATTGCCGGCATGACCCTGGTCGGCGGTGCCGCTCAGGCTCAGGAAATGAAATTCTGGCGCATCGGCACTGGTGGCGCTGGCGGCACCTATTTCCCGATTGGCGGCCTTATTGCTAACGCGATCTCAAGCCCCCCGGGCGCACGTTCCTGCGAAAAGGGCGGCACCTGTGGCGTACCTGGTCTGGTCGCCATCGCCGTTTCCACCAACGCATCCGTTGCCAACATGAATGCTATTCACGCTGGTCAGCTTGACGCCGGCCTTGCTGGAGCGCAGAGCGTTACCCAGGGCTATGAAGGTACTGGCAAATTCGTTGGCAACAAAAAAGACAAAGTTCGCGTTATTGCCAACCTTTACCCGGAAGACATGCACCTGGTGCTTGCAAAGGGCGTAACGCTGGGCAGCCTGAAAGATCTTGAAGGCAAACGCGTTGGTGTTGCTGCTGCCGGTTCCGGAACCCAGGTTTCGGTGAAAATGATTCTAAAGCACTATGGCATTAACGCCAAACAGGCTGAATTGAATCTTGGTCAGAGCACACAGCGTCTTGCTGATGGTCAGCTTGATGCCTTCTTCTATGCCGGTGGCTGGCCTTTTGCTGCACTCATTCAGTTGGGTTCAACCAAAGGCTTCGATCTTTACAAGTTCTCCGCTGCAGAGATCAAAGCCATCAACGGCATCATCCCTTACTATGTCCCGTCAACAATCCCGGCCGGTGGTTACGAAAACATCAAATATGATGTCCCGACCGTTGCTGTTAACGGCCAGTTGGTCACCAACGTCGATCAGCCTGCTGACCTTGTTTATGGCATCACCAAGGCGCTTTGGAGCAAGAAGACACGTGGACTTCTCGACAAAGGCCATTCCAAAGGCAAGCAGATCCGCCTAGAAACAGCTCTCAACGGTGTGCTTATTCCGCTGCACCCGGGCGCTGAGAAGTACTATAAAGAAGTGGGCATGATCAAATAATCACCCATTGCGTTGGCGGAAACGGGTCAGAGCGATCCGTTTCCGCCCCTACGCGCCCATAAATTTTAATCCATCAAATTTGGCAATATTTTATTTATATACGCCGCAAGGGAAGACGTTATGGCCGAAAAACAAACAAACACTGAATTCGATATCAAGAAGGCCGAGGAACTTGAAGAAAAGTACGATTCCGGCCTTCATACCCGCGCCCTCGGCCCCTGGGTTTTAAAATTCTCCCTTGGGTTTTCCCTTATTTTCGCCGCCTATCACTACATTACCGCCGGCACCGGTGTCCCCGTAGATTACTGGCACATGGGCATTCATATGTCTGGCGTCATTATCCTGGTGTTTATCGGCTTTCCGATGATCAAGAGCGACGATGCGTGGACACTGCATCCCAATACCTGGTGGCGCTATGCAAACGTACCCTTATGGGACTGGGTATTGATCTTTGCCGGCGTTGCTTCATCTCTTTACATCGGCATCACCTGGTACGAAATCGATTTCACCTTCATGGGCCACCGCTTCCATTTGCCCGAACAGGTGATCCGCCAGGGCGATCCTTACACGATCGATGTTATCTTCGGCACCGTGCTGATCTTCGTACTGCTGGAAGCCGTGCGCCGGTCGTTAGGCATCGTCGTACCAATCATCATTATTGCATTCACCTGTTTTGCCGTATTCGGTAAATACATGCCGCTTCAGGTCCTCAAGCACCCAGGCATCAACTGGGCCCAATACATCAACAATATGTACTTCCCCGCCGAAGGCATCTACGGCATTACGTTGTGGATCGTATCCACCGTGGTGTTCCATTTCGTCCTGTTCGGTGTTTTGGCGCAACGCATGGGTCTCGGACAGTTTTTCGTTGATATGGCAACAGTGATCGCAGGCCGCTATACGGGGGGCCTCGCTAAAGTCAGTGTTGTCTCCTCAGCCTTTTTCGGCACTATTTCGGGATCTTCCATCGCCAATACGGTCTCTACCGGGTCGCTGACTATCCCGAATATGAAAAAAATGGGTTATCCGGGTCATCTGGCCGGCGGTGTCGAGGCCGCGGCCAGCGCCGGTGGACAAATCACTCCGCCGATCATGGGGGCCGCCGCCTTCATCATGGCTGAATTTCTGGAAGTCCCCTATACCACCATCATCCTTGCTGCCGCCGTACCGGCCGCCATGCATTATGTCGGTGTACTATGTATCGTTCATTTCCAGGCCAAACGTTTGGGTCTTAAAGGTGTTCCAGAAGATGAAATTCCCAAGTTGTTCGACGTTATCAAGCAAGGCTGGCCGACGGCTCTTCCGCTGGTCGCACTGATTTACGTTCTGTTCAGCGGCTATTCGCCCCACATGGCGGCGTTTTGGGGTATAACCACGGCGCTTGCTGTCGGCTTCTTTAACCCACTTCACCGGATCGCGTTTCGCGATGTCATTGAAGCCTGCATCACCGGCGTCAAATATGCTCTTGCCGTTGGCGCTGTCTGCGCCGCCATTGGCATCGTTGTCGGCGTCGTCAATTCAACAGGCCTCGGTTTCCGCCTCGGATTCATGGTCGCCGACGGTGCACATGCTATCGCTGAAGGCATTCTCGGCCTGATTTCATGGGTTCCCCTGATGGACATTTCCTTACAGGGAATGACGCTGTTCGTGTCGCTGGTGCTGATCGCCATGACTTGCATCATGATGGGTGCGGGCCTGCCGACGACCGCGCTCTACATCATGCTCGCGACAGTCGCCCAGCCAGCACTCGCCAATCTAGGCATCCCGCCACTGGCATCACATCTGTTCGTGCTTTACTACGGCGTCATTTCGGAAATCACGCCGCCGGTCTGCGCATCAGCTTACGCGGCCGCCGGGATCGCCGGTGCTAATCCGTTCAAGACCGGTGTTTCCGCCTTCACGCTCGGCATCGGCAAGCTGCTGGTGCCCATGGTATTTGTCTATTCACCAGCGATGCTGATCGTTCTGGAGGATTATTTCACCTGGGGCGCTTTCCTGGAAACCAGCCTGACATGTGCCTTGGGTGTTGCCATGATGGCGACCTGCGTCAGCGCGTACTTCATCGCCCACATGCCGACACCGTTCAGAATCTTGATCGGTATCGCGGCGCTGTTCATGGTTGCGCCGGGTTACACCAGTGACATGTATGCTCTAATACTGGCGCTTCCGGTTCTGGTTCAGCAGGTCGCGGCGCGGCGGCGTGAACAGACCGCTGTGGCGGTGAATGCGTGAATCACGGGAGAATGGTGCCATGGTTCAAATCTGGACAACTGACGCACTGGCCAAGTGGTGTGCCTCACTCGACGCCGGGGCATTGCCTGACGCCGTAATCAGCAAGGCCGAGGACTGCATCCTTGACGCTATTGCCTGCGCCATCGCCGGGCGTGATGCTGATGGCTCAGTCCGCGTGATGGGGGTTGCTTCCGCACAATATCGTGACGGTCTTGCTGATGTTTGGTTCAGCGACAAAAGCCTGCACGCAACCGGCGCGGCCTTCGTCAATTCGACAGCTGCCTCAATCCTTGACATAGACGATGGCCATCGTGGCCCTTGCGGGCACCCGGGCGCGGCAGTTGTTCCGGTGGCTCTGGCCGTGGCGCAGGAAATTGGTGCCACCGGTCCCGAACTGCTGGCCGCTATTGTCGCCGGGTACGAGATCTGCACCCGCATCGGGGCTGCGGAAAATCATATCGCGTATCATACAGGCAACTGGACCGGCTTCGGTGCCGCCACGGTAGCCGCCCAACTTCGCGGATTCAATACGGACCAGCTCATCCACGCACTTGCCATCACAGCCTATCATGGCCCAAGGGTCGCGGACCTGACGCTAAGTACGGATATGGGCTCAAACGTCAAAGAATCGATCCCCTGGTCCGTGGTCACCGGACTGGGTGCTGCCGATCTGGCTGCGCAGGGGTTTACGGGGTGCCGGGATGCTTTGGACATTGAAGAACGTTACAAGGCAGGCCATGCTTCGTCGGGGCTCGGTGATGGGTTCTCGATCATGCGGACCTATTTCAAACGCTACTCCGCCTGTCGGTGGGTTCACTCCGCTGTCGAAGCCCTGGTGCAGATTATGAACGAACACGACTTGCAAGCGGACAATATTGACAGCGTCCGCGTCGCAACATTTCGCCAGGCCGCCAGCCTCAACAATCTGGCCGACCCACCATCTCCGGAAAGTGCACAATACAGCATTCCGTTTTGCCTGGGCATCGCCGCGACCAAAGGCGATGACGCCTTAACGCCGATGGCTTCCTCCGATCTGCATGATCAGGCCGCAGTCGATTTCGCCAATAGAGTGACCGTGGTTTGTGATGATGCATTTGTCGATAGCTTCCCGACAACCGTTCCCGCCCGTCTAACCGTCAAAACCGGATCCGGCAACTTCGAAAACTTTGTCGAAATCCCATGGGGAGAGCCTGATGGGCCAACCGATCGAGGCGATCTGATTGCCAAATTCAAGACCTTGGCTGCCGGGCGAATTTCTGATCATCGAGCCGACGCCATTATTGCGGCCGTCGAAGACCTTCGAAATGGAAATGTTGTACCGCTGTGCAACCTTCTCCGAGAACCGATACAGACACAGCAGAACGAACCCCGAAAGATGTCTTATGGCTAAACACGTAACCATCATTGGAGCTGGTATCGTTGGCATTTGCACAGCCCTTTCCTTGCTCGAAAAAGGATTCACAGTTGAGGTTATTGATCGTGACCCTCCTGCCGAAGGGGCCAGCCATGGAAATGCAGGCGTCGTCTCACCCTGGTCCTGTGTGCCTCAATCCATGCCTGGGGTCTGGAAAAATATTCCGAAATGGATGCTGGATCCGGAAGGGCCTGTTTCGGTTCGCCTTGGGTATCTGCTCACCTTCATGCCTTGGGCAATAAAGTTCTTTCAGAACTGTAGCGAAGATCGCATTCCGGCCATTGGCGATGCGATGAATGCACTCAATCGCCCGAACGTTGATTTGTATCGCCAGCACCTTAATGGCACCGGACACGAGCACCTTTTGAGCGATTCCATGTATGTGCATGTTTATAAAAGTGCTAATGGGGCAAATCTTAATGAACTTGGCTGGCGCATGCGCTCGGAACGTGGCTTCCCGTTGCAGGTCATCAACGCGGGGGAACTGCATGAAATTGAACCCGCCCTTTCTCCCGATTACAAATCCGCCGTTCTGATCAAGGACCAGGCTCGCGCACTTGACCCGCGCGCCATCGGCAAAGCATTGGCTGAAAAAGCCATGTCCATGGGGGCAACTTTTCGCCAATCCATAGTAAACCGTATCGCGCCAGCGTCCGATGGCGGTTGGGTTCTACATACCAATGATGGTGAGCTGAATACCGAAAAACTGGTGATCGCGGCAGGCGCATGGTCGACCCGGCTGTTAGCGCCACTCGGCATCAAAATACCCCTTGAAGCTGAGCGTGGATATCATCTTGTCTTTAATAACCCCGGCATCACCGTCAACAATTCGATCATGGATACGGCTGGAAAATTTGTTGCCAGTTCCATGCTTGCTGGTGTGCGTTGCGCAGGGACGGCGGAATTTGCAGGTCTTGATACGCCACCTGATTACCGCCGCGCAAAAGTTTTCAAGCGCTTGGGCAAACGACTATTTCCTGACCTGAATATCGATGATGCCAAGGAATGGATGGGCAGCCGCCCGTCGTTCCCGGACAGCCTACCCTGCATTGGCGAAGTGCCGAACCACGCCGGGCTGTTTTCCGCATTCGGGCATAGCCACTACGGTTTCGGCATGGCGCCAAATACCGGGCGCATCGTTGCAGAACTTGTCCGCGGTCAGACACCAAACGTTGACTTGAACCCTTACCGAATCGACAGATTTAAATGAGCAATACCTATGACGCCATCGTTGTCGGCGGCGGCCTTGTCGGCTCAGCACTCGCTTACGGTCTGCAACGCAAGGGTTTGTCCACTGTTATACTGGACGAAGGTGATATCGCCTATCGGGCCGCACGCGGGAACTTCGGTCTGGTTTGGGTACAAAGCAAGGGAACGGATTTTCCACCTTACGCCCAATGGACCTGGAAATCTGCCCAGTCCTGGGCAGAGCTAAACGCTGAAATTGTCGATGTTACCGGAGACGACATCGGTTACAGTCGGCCAGGCGGCGCCGAGCTTTGCATCAATGAAAAAGAGTTCGAGTCAAAGCACGAAAACATGCTTCGCCTGCAATCCCACGCATCGCATTTCAAGTTCGAGATGCTTGACCGCAAAGCATTGGCCGAGGTCATACCGAGCATCGGACCAGAAGTTATCGGGGGATGTTACTCACCCGCAGACGGGCATGCCAATCCCCTCTTTCTTTTGCGCGGCCTGCATCAGTCTCTACTGAAAAAAGGCGGACGCATTGAAAATGGCGGCAAGGTTACCACTATAAAACGCCAGGGTGATGCATTTTCTGTGAGTGCGAATAATGAAACCTATCATGGTGCGCGCCTGGTTCTTGCCGCTGGTCTTGGCACCAAAGATCTGGCGTCGATGATTGGAATGAATGTGCCGATAAGACCACAGCGCGGACAAATTCTGGTGACCGAACGCGTAAAGCCATTCCTGTCCCTGCCCCTGTCGAAAGTCCGCCAGACAACAGAGGGCAGTGTACAGTTGGGTGATTCGCAGGAAGAGGTCGGGTTTGATGAAGGCACGACTTCATCCGTGATGAACCATATCGCCCACCGCGCAGTTCGCCTGTTCCCGCATTTGAAACGAGCCCGCGTGGTCCGTGCCTGGGGTGCCCTTCGAGTGATGTCACCTGATGGCTATCCCGTATATGCTCAATCCGAAGAACATCCCGGCGCCTTCGCTGCCATTTGCCATAGCGGCGTCACCCTTGCCGCTGCTCATGCACTGCATCTGGCAGAATCAATTGTCGACGGCGCATTGCCGGATGAACTCGCCCCGATGAGTGAGCAGAGGTTTAATCATGCAGAGAATTGAACGCGAAGATACGACAGAAGTTGTGATCGAATTTGAAGGCGAGCAGTTAACCGCACGACTGGGCGATACTGTTGCCGCCGCCCTGCTGGCAAACAACCACCGCTCATTGCGAACGACAGCGGAGAGCGGCGCTCCACGTGGACCGTTTTGCATGATGGGGGTTTGTTTCGATTGTCTGGTTGAGATTGATGGTGTCGCCAACCGCCAGGCCTGCATGACTGAAGTTCAGAGCGGCATGAAGGTTCGTCGCCAATTGGGCGCAAATGATATCAGTCTTGGTTCGTCCAGTGAAAACGAAGGATCCCTGTCGTGAAGGATCATTACAATATCGTGATCATCGGCGCCGGACCCGCAGGCATGGCAGCGGCCACAACCGCTGACGAACACGGCGCATCCGTTCTTGTTCTGGATGAACAACCACACGCAGGTGGCCAGATTTACAGAACTGTCAAAAGCCAGTCCATTAAGGACCGTAATGTTCTGGGTGATGATTATTATGCCGGCAGGGGGCTGGTGACGGAATTTGATGAAAGTTCCGTCGAACACATCACTGGCGCAACCGTCTGGCAGGTTTCTCCGGAGCGAGAAATTGGCATATCGAAGGACGGCGTCGCACATCTGATCACCGCCGATCAGGTAATCATTGCCACCGGTGCCCAGGAACGCCCCTTCCCCATTCCCGGCTGGACCCTGCCTGGCGTCATGAACGCAGGCGCTGCGCAGGTGCTTTTGAAATCATCCGGTGTTGCCTCACCCGATGCGGTGTTTGTTGGCACGGGGCCTTTGCTCTATTTGGTCGCTTATCAATACATGAAAGCTGGCATTCCGATCCGCGCCATTCTGGACACCACACCAAAGACCAATATGCTACGCGCCATCCCGCATCTTCCCGCCGCACTCAGCAATCTTGGTGCGTTGCTGAAGGGGCGGCGCTGGATCAAGCAACTTCACGCCAGCGGAATTCAGTTCATAAAAAATGTTGATGATGTCAGGCTGATCGGCGACGACGCGGTCAACAAGGTTGAATATCGCCGCAATGGGCAATGGCAGCAAATCGACACCACACAGGTTTTCCTGCATCAGGGTGTCGTCCCCAATGTTAATCTCGCCATGGCCGCTGGCTGCAATCACAGCTGGAACGACATGCAGCTCTGTTGGCGGGCCGAGACAAATACCTGGGGCGAAACCAACATACCGGGCGTCGCCATAGCCGGGGACGGCATCACTATCGCTGGCGCTCGGGCGGCCGAATTCCGAGGCCGGATTTCCGGTTATGGCGCGCTTGAAAGATGTGGACTTTTAAGTACTGCCGCACGGGATAGTAAGGCCCAGCCGTTTCAGCGCGCATTAAACGGCGAGCTAAAGATGCGACCGTTCCTAGACATCATGTTCCGCCCGCCCCGGCAGTTCCGCATTCCCCAGGACGACACAACCATCGTTTGCCGTTGCGAAGAAGTGCCTGGCGGGAAAATTCGGGAATCCGTTAACCTTGGCTGCCTTGGTCCCAATCAATTGAAAAGCTTCAGCCGCTGCGGCATGGGTCCCTGTCAGGGACGGTTCTGTGGATTGACGGCCCTTGAGATCATTGCCGAGACCAGAGGCGTGCCAGTTGAGATCATCGAAGCCATGCGCATGAGGGCACCTGTGAAACCACTGATGCTGGGCGAGCTTGCCAATCTTGCCACCGATCCGGAACAAACTGGCTAGATCGATGGCTCCATCCGTTCAAACGGCTGATGCCATTGTGATTGGCGGCGGACTACATGGTTGCGGGACTGCCCTTTATCTGGCCCGCGCAGGGTTAAAGCCAATCATCATTGAAAAAGATCATATTGGCCGGCATGCGTCTTCGGCTAACGCTGGAGGTGTACGGAGGCTGGGCCGCGCCTTGCCGGAAATTCCCCTCGCCGTCGCGGCGCTTGAAATCTGGCACAACATTCGTGAACTACTTGATGATGATTGTGGATTTGGTGCGCCAGGCCAGATCAAAATCGCTGAAGACGAAGCCGGTTTACAGGCACTTCAGGCGCGTCGCCAATCTGTACTAAATCACGGGTTTCAGCATGAAGAAATGATCGACCGAAATGAGCTCCGCGAATATTTGCCAGCCGTCGCACCACATTGCGTCGGGGGTATGATTGTTCGGGGTGATGGTCACGCCAGTCCGTTTAAGACGGTACAGGCATTCAGACGAAAAGTGCATTCACTTGGCGTTCGCATGTTCGAAAACAACCCGGTTCAATCTCTAACCCGGCAAAAAGGAACGTGGCGGATAGCGGCAGCTCAAGGAAACTTTGAAGCCCCGGTTCTGATCAATTGTGCCGGCGCCTGGGGTGGTCATATCGCAGGCCTGCTCGGCGATCATGCACCAATTGAAGCCCAGGCTCTGATGTTGATGATCACGGAAAGAGTGAAACCGTTCATAAATCCAGTCATCGGTATACAGGGCCGTTCCCTCTCGTTTAAGCAGTTTGGCAACGGCACCGTGCTGATCGGAGGAGGCTTCGAAGGCCGGGCCGAACCCGAAACCAATCGCACAGTTTTGAACACCAGAGGCCTCGCCGCCAACGCCGCCAACGCCGCCGCTGTTTTCCCAATTATGAAGCGTGCTCAGATTTTAAGGGGCTGGGCCGGGATTGAAGGAAGAATGCCCGACGACATTCCAGTGATCGGCCCCAGTTCTTCTGAAGGCGCATTTCATGCCTTCGGGTTCTCCGGTCACGGTTTCGCCTTATCGCCAATCGTTGGGAAAATCATTGCTGAGCTGATTACCTCTGGAAAATCCGACCTGCCCATTGATGCGTTTGCTGTAAGCCGGTTTCCACATTCCGATTAAAGCCAATCCAGCTCTAGTGGATAGCTCGAAATCGACTCGGTGCCATCACTGGTGATTAGGACTTGCTCTTCAAGTTTGACACCTTCTCGGCCACCTTCCGAACCGATGAACGATTCAACACAAATCGTCATCCCCTCCTCAAACAGACCATCATATCCGGCATTGGCATAATCAACACCGTGTTTGATGACCGGGTATTCGTCGGCCAACCCGACACCGTGCATCGCGCAGGAATAGCGATTGGATAAAAACTCGTCCGCAATCGGCCAGGCCTTTTCTGAAATCTCGCGGAACCCAACGCCCGCTTTGAGAAGCGATGTGTTGAACTTAATCTGCTCGACCGCCGCCGCATACAAACGGCGCTGCTCATCATTTGGTTTGCCATCATCGCAGAGCCAAGAGCGGGATATATCAGAACAATAGCCATATGGCCCAACAAGATCGGTATCGAAACTGACCATGTCACCGCGCTCTATCAGGCGCATGGAGGCTTCGCGAAACCACGGGTTGGTGCGAGGACCGGCAGACAGCAAACGTGTTTCAATCCATTCCCCACCCTGCGCAACATTGGTTTCATGTAGTTTCGCCAGAAGCGCATTTTCCGTAATGCCAGGCTCCAAAACTGACCGCATGGCCACCAGTCCAGCCTCACATGTATCCATGGACTTTTGCATTAAAATCAACTCGCCGGTTGATTTGATTTCGCGCGCGTGTTCCATCACTTCAAGCCCGTCGAAAAGCTCATACCCATGGGAACGAATGGCATCTGTTCCCAAATGCGACAGACGATCAATCGCAAGATGTTTGGACCCGCCGCCATGTTGCTTCATCAATTCAGCTATTTCGCCACCAAACTTTTTGGCCTGTTCTTGTGAATTTGACCCAGCGGCAAAATAGTAAAAGACCGGCATCACCCGGTATTCTTCAACGCCCGGTAAATTTTCCGCAAGATGCGGGTGGTTGGAATAATCCAACAAAACGGCGGGGCCTTCCGTGGGGATAAAGGCGCAACGTGTTTCGTAATGCGAACACCATATCTGCATGTTCGTCGCATCGGTGGCGTAGCGGGTGTTGACCTGATCAAACAGAAGAACGGCGCCAAGATCACGTTTCTTCAACTCGCCCCGGACCCGCTCTAAACGATACCGCCTGACTTCATCCAGATCGCAAGGTGGTTCGGAATATTCCATTGCACCGTGCTGACGGGCTACTTTCCTCTGATAGCGGGATTCCGCTGCATTGATCCCCATTTAGTATCCCTTTTCCCGGCTTCCGCTTTTACAATTTCAAAGCCCGTTCACGTCCTTCATAAATCGCCATCACCGCAAGGCGTGGTGCCAGCGCATCCCCAATAACCTGTATATCTAAACCGGGGCTGCCCGATGCCAATTCATCAGCAAGCCAAGTCTGCGACTCATTGGTCGTTGCCAGCACCAGTCCGTCGGCTTCAATTCCGCTCACACTGTCATCACGCAAATCGACAATATCGGCACCATCACCGCGCCAGTTTGTTATCGCGGCATCAGTAACTGATTTAACCCCCAGTTCTTTCAATCGTTTTCTGAGTGGCCAGTCGGTTGCGGTGCGCACCAGCTCCCACCCAACTATTGGCAGCCGCGTGACGATGGTGACCTCATGACCTGCTTCCGCCAAATGCCATGCCGTCCCCGCGCCGTGCCAATGCCCGATATCATCCAGAACAATCACCCGCTTACCCGGTCGCGCCGCCCGACCCATGACATCCTCAACGGACCAAACGTTAGGTTTGTCGACACCGGGAAGCTGGTCAATATGCGCAAGTGCGCGCTGGAAACCTGTTTCACTCGGCAATGAACCTGTTGCCAATATAACGGCATCGGCCCCGAATTCTTGCACCTCGCCGGCTTCTATCAGTGTGTTCAGGCGAACATCAACGCCAAGGGTTTGGAGACGGTGTTCGTACCAGTCAATCAGATCGATGATTTGTGCGCGCCTTGGCTGCAGCCCGGCCAGACGAAATCGTCCACCAACTTCCGGCCCAGCCTCGCAAAGCGTCACCGAGTGTCCACGCTCAGCCGCGACGCGGGCAGCCTCCAATCCAGCTGGGCCACCGCCGACAACCAAAACCTTTTTTAACGCCTCTGCCTTCTCAAACCGGTCCCCACCCCATTCAAACTCACGCCCCGATGATGGATTGACCAGACAGGAAATCCAATAATCCCGGTGACGTCGCCCCCAGCACATTTGATTGCATGACAGACAGGGGCGAATGTCTGCTGCTCTTCCCTCAAGCGCTTTATTGGCAAGATGCGGATCGGCGATCTGGCCGCGCACAATGGAAACCATATCCGCCTGCCCCGACGCGATCACGGAATGGGCATTGTCCGGCGTGCGGACATGACTTTCGCATTGAACGCGGGCATGTTTGACAACGGCCTTCAAAGACTCGGCATAAGGCGCACCCAGTTTGTCCCCGTACATCACTGTTGGCATTAAGGGAAAAAAATCAAAATAACTTCCCGTACCGCAGGTCACATAATCGATCAGGCGGTTTTCATCGTGATAAGCAATGACCTCCTGCATCTCCTCCACCGACAAAGATGCCTCGACTTCTGGGTGCATGTTAATTGCCACGCCGACAATGAAGTCGTCGCCGACCAGTTCGCGTATACGGTTGATGATGGCAGTTGAAAAACGGACCCGGTTTTCAAACGACCCGCCCCATTGGTCTTCACGACGGTTTGACCACGGCGTCCAGAACTGATCGATCAGCGCGTGGTAGGCGGCAAACAATTCAACACCATCGAAGCCTGATTCTTTGGCCCGGCGCGCGGCTTGTCCGAAGGCTTCAATAATTTCAAAAATCTCCGGCTCGCTCATGGCGTGACTGCCGTCCGAATCATGATATGACGGCAAGCCAGAGGGCGACCAGTTGGCATGATAGGAATTATCGAAATCACCATGCTGGCCGACATGGTAGAGTTGATGGATCATCACCGTACCGTATTCATGGCAGGCGTCTGTTATGCGTTTGAAATGCGGGATGACCGCGTCATCGCCGGGGCGGAAGTTACCGCGTGTCAGAATGGCACCTGGATGGACAGGGATCGGCTCGACGACAATCATCGCCGCACCGCCCATGGCGCGTTCTGTATAGTAACCGAGATGGCGCTCACCCGGCAGCCCGTCTTCGGACATGTTTGCAGTATGGGCACCAAAAACAATTCGGTTTTTCAGGGTTTTATGGCGAAGCGTCAGCGGCTCGAATAGGCGCGGAAATTCCTGTGACATGGCGATCTTACATCTCAGCTAGACAACGGGCCAAATGCTCGGCGGTAAACAGATCAAGATGTCCACCACCTCCATTTTTGTATACCGTTATGTCATCTGCGTTTTGTCGCCCGACGACATTTTTTTGGCAAAGATTGAACAAATCGCCCAAAACATCATCTTCCGTGATGACTCCATCCGCCATCGGCAGCATCAAATCGCCAACAAGGCCAACCGTGGACCCTGTGTAATTGACGAAGATCCTGGCCCGGCGCATCGTCTCATTATCGGCTTCGCGCATGGTCGGGGTGTAACCACCAACCAGATCGACGTGGGTTCCGGGTTTCAGGTCTGCACCAAGAATTAACGGCTCCATCGCCATGGTTGCCGCGGATATGACATCAGCCTCCGTCACAGCCGTGTTTAAGTTCTCAACAATCTCGGTCTGGCAATTCGACACTTCCAGTTGCTCCAGGACCTCCTTGCAGCGCGCCGGCGTTCGGTTCCATATCAAGATCCGCCTAATGCTTGATCGGGCGGCGCGATGCGCTGTTATCAGGTGCGGGGCCAAAGCGCCCGCACCAATCATCAACATCGTCTCCGCATCTTCGCGGGCCAAAAGCCGTGCCCCCAACCCAGAATCCGCCGCCGTTTTCCTGAGCGTCAGCGCCGTCCCCTCAATCGTCATACTGGGCATACCGGTCTCGCCATCAAAAAGTTGATAAATCGCCTGAACACTGGGCAACGGATCAGACCTCGCCGCGTTATCGGGCAGCAGGGTCGCCATTTTGACGCCAAACGCCCGCCCCGGTGCCCAGGTAGGCAGGACAAGAAAGCCTTCACCGGAAGGGCGTGTTCCGGGCGGCGGTTCCAGCAATGCACGCTCGATCCGTGGTGGCTCATTCCGGTGGGCCGCTTCAAAGGCATCCATTAATGATGGATAATCAAGCAATCGGTGAACATCGTCTCCATTGACAAACTGCATGGCCCAATCCCTTCCCCAATACCAAATCGCCTACAAAAGAGCATCGCTTATAGACAAAGATGCGTCCACAAAGAATCACGACCCACACATGTAAAGCTTGATGCGGATCAATGAGTTTTCCGGGCTGGCGCGTCATTATTATGGGGTCCTTTCGGGAATGAGGTTTCAAAATGTCACCCAGAGGTATTCCACCACTACCAATTAGCGGCGAACTTGCCGTCGGGATTGTTTCGTCCAAACACCTGAGGCGTTTTACGGACATTTCCATCGACCGTGTTCGTCAGAAAAAATTGCACCTGCATCGCCTGGAACAGGAACGCCTGGATACTGATGAATCTGCTTTTATGAGGTCGCCCTATTCGGTTGATGAATTTCTACGACTGGAAAAACGTATTTTGATGGCCGCGCGAGAAGGCCAGTATCAGGTTGAGGCCCTGTCTTTTCCGGCCGCATATTGCACCGACAATGGTCGGGCCATCAATAACGGCGAGAGAGACTGGCCAACCACCCTGCAAGGCAAAGCCGCCGGGTTTTATGACATCTGGCAAACCATCGCACGGCCAAAAGGGTACCGCCTGAAAGCCTATATCAAAGATTTCCCGAACGGCTTCCCGGGTGACGTCTCTTTGCAACTGGACTGGTCTTAAATCAAATGGATCAACCCACCTTTCACATTGACCCAACCCGGACAATGCAAGAAGGTCGCGGGCGGATAAATTCGAGCAGAAACAGAGAATTCAATGGCGAATGCTGAGCAAACAATGATCGGTCAACCCTTAGCAGGCATTGGGTTTTTCGAAAAATGGCTGTCTGTATGGGTCGCGCTTTGTATCCTCGCGGGCCTGGTGCTTGGAAATCTGACACCCGGACTGTTTGAAGTTCTCGCCAGTCTGGAATATGCCTCGGTTAACCTTGTCGTTGCCGTGCTGATCTGGGCCATGGTTTTCCCGATGATGGTGAATGTGGATTTCGCCAGTCTCAAACATATTGGTGATCGGCCCAAAGGCCTCGCTGTCACCATTGTCGTCAACTGGCTGATCAAGCCATTTACCATGGCGGGCCTTGGGGTTTTGTTTTTCGAGGTTCTGTTTGCTGACCTGATCGATCCCGCCGATGCGCAGGAATATATCGCGGGGCTCATTCTGCTTGGTGCTGCGCCCTGCACAGCCATGGTTTTTGTCTGGTCACAACTGACCCGAGGCGACCCGACCTACACATTGGTGCAGGTTTCCGTTAACGACATCATTATGGTCTTTGCCTTCGCACCCATCGTTGCCCTATTGCTGGGCGTTACCGATATTGTCGTACCATGGGAAACGCTTTTGTTGTCGGTCGTGCTATATGTGGTGATCCCGCTGGGCGTTGGCGCACTCACGCGCCACCAGTTGATCTCTCATGCCAGTAAAGGTGTCAGTTCTGATGCAGCGGTGGAACGTTTCACCAGTGCGATCAAGCCCGTATCGGTTATCGGCCTGCTTGCAACTGTGGTCCTATTGTTCGGGTTTCAGGGCGAAGTCATACTTGATCGCCCAATCCTGATTGGCCTAATTGCGATTCCGTTAATCATCCAGTCTTACGGTATTTTCGTTATCGCTTACGGTGCCGCCTGGATCTGGAAAATTCCTTATACCGTCGCCGCCCCTTGCGCGTTAATCGGCACATCGAACTTTTTTGAACTGGCCGTCGCCGTCGCCATTAGCCTGTTTGGTCTTGAATCGGGTGCCGCCTTAACTACCGTCGTCGGCGTTCTGGTTGAAGTACCGGTGATGCTGTCGCTGGTCGCCTTTGCCAACCGTACCCAGCGGTTTTTCCCGACTCAGTAGGCCGTTCATTCTTTTTTGAGTGCCTGCGGAACCTGACTTTCCGGTTTATTCCAGGAATTTGAAATCTCTTTCAACAAAGCGCCAACGCTGGCTTTTTCCTCGCCTCTCGTGGCGAACCAGATTCCGGCCCAGAGAATGATCGTGCCGTAAATGACGAGCTTTTTCAGCAAATCCAGGCGACCTTTAACCACACGGTCATACCACGCACGTACCCGTATGTCGTCGCGCACCTCTGCGCGCAAAAACAGGGTAGCAGCGATAACGGCCAGAAATACCGCAACCCAGAACATAGCCGATGCCATTTAGAGCCCCTGTCATAGTTTTCGGGACTATGGATATCCGCGATGCCCGATAAAGAAAATGTTTTTCATCATTCAATGATGCTGGAAAATGATAAATTCGGCAGTTAGAGTCATTCTACTGAAACGAGATATTACGCATTGCCGTAGGGAACCAGCCAGATGAATGACATGCAAAAAGCGACCGAAGAAGCCGTCCAGATGGCTGTTGAATTGGTCACGACATACGGATTTGATGTGATTGGTGCCATTCTAATTCTGATCCTCGGCTGGATGGCCGCTGGATGGGGCCGACGGATCACGCGGGCGGCGCTTGATCGCACAGACAAAGTTGATGCCATGATCACCGGCTTTGTCGCCAATGGCGTCAGATACGGCATCCTGATCTTCACCGGCATCGCTGTTCTTGACCGCTTCGGTGTTGAAACAACAAGTTTCGTTGCCATCCTTGGCGCTATGGGGCTGGCCATTGGTCTGGCGATGCAGGGCGCACTTAGCAATGTCGCGGCTGGCGTTATGCTTCTTCTATTTCGCCCGTTCAAGGTCGGTGACTATATCGAAGGCGGCGGGGTTTCCGGGACTGTTAATTCCGTGTCTCTGTTTCTCACCAACATGAATACCCCTGATAACGTTGAAGTTATCTTGCCCAACAGCCAGCTCTGGAATTCGGCCATTCGCAACTACAGCTTCAATGCCACACGGCGTCTGGATCTGATGTACGGCATTGGCTACGGCGATGATATCGACCAGGCCATCAAGGTCATCAACGGCATCATTGGGGCAGATGAGCGCTGCCTGAAAGATCCAGAATCGCTCGTAGCCGTCGCCAATCTTGGTGACAATTCAGTGGATATTGTGGTTCGGGTCTGGTGCACAGGTGGTGATTACTGGGGGCTGAAATGGGACATGCTGAAAAACGTCAAACAGGCGTTTGATAAAGAAGGCATTTCCATCCCGTACCCACAACGCGATGTTCATCTGATCAAAGACAACGCTTAAGCGGTATTATTCGCCCAGCAAATGAAGCCGGATACTGCGCTTGTGCGTGCGGGTCCGGTGTTCAAACAGATAAATCCCCTGCCATGTCCCCAATGCGAGACGCCCCCCAGCAACCGGAATGCTGAGCGATACATCAGTTAAAGCGGAGCGGATATGAGCGGGCATGTCATCTGGTCCTTCGCAGGTATGACGATATAACGCCGGGTCTTCACGGGCAATGCCCTTGAAGAAGTCCTGCAAATCCCTGAGCACATCGGGGTCCGCATTTTCCTGTATGGTCAGGGATGCCGAGGTATGACGACAGAACAGCGTTAATAGTCCGTCTTCAATTCCGGTCGATTTCACCCAATTCACGACGCCCTGGGTAAAATCGGTCAGACCCTGGCCTGCGCTTTCTACAATGATTTCGGTTTGTGCCTGGTTCACACTCTATGGCCTCCATCTTGACACTTGACGTCTATTCATAACCGCCAACCCTTGCGCCCGACAAGCCATCAGGTTAAAAGTGAAGGGATTGGAACATATGATGAACATAATCGCTCGCGATGCAGCTACACAACGGATAACACGGGGTGTTTGTCGTCTTTTGATGGATATGGGCTATTGCGTCCTTCGGGAGTTCAAACTGACATCCGGGCGACGTGTTGATGTGGCCGGGCTCGACAACAAAGGACATTTCGTTGTGGTAGAGGTCAAATCCTCTTTGGCGGACTTTCGAAGCGACGAGAAATGGCCTGAATACCTGCCATATTGCGATGCATTCTATTTTGCGGTCGGGCCGGAGTTTCCGGCTGATATCCTGCCTGAAGATCAAGGTGTGCTTGTCGCGGATGGTTTTGGCGGCGTTATCCGACGCCCGAGTGAGGTTTATAAAATGAACGGGCAGCGGCGTAAATCCCAGACAATACGCTTTGCCAGAGCGTCAGCGCAACGACTGGAATCCAACCTGGAGAAATCCCAGGCGCGGACTCATTAGCGGCGCCGTTCCTCACCATTGTTCCTTTTTTTCAGATATTCTTTCGCCTGCTTGATGCGTTCATCTTTGATCTGGCGCAAAAACGCGCTGATCCCGTCACGCATGGCATTGATTTCTTCGCCGCTCAAGACCTCGCCGTCGGCATCAGGAATGATCCCTTCAAGATCAATGATCAATTTCATGACCATCATGCTGTCATCATCGCGGGTAAACAGCTGCTGAACGACAACAGTGGCACAGTCTTTCAGGGTCATTGGCGTGTGAGCGGTTCCAATCAGCTTAATAAGACCGGGGCTCGATCCTTCAAACACCATTTCCCAATCGGTAACGCCTTCGCTGGTTTGTGGCCAGGGACTTGGATTGTCATCAGCTTCTGCAGTATCCATTTGGCTGCACCCCACTCCGCACAATCGCACTCGATTTCGCGCAACAGACGACTCACAAGCTGCCCGAGATTCGCATCTAAAATAGCGGGGACTTCTCTAAGGAATGGTTAACCATAACGATGAAGGGATTCGCCATTTTTGCGAAGCCAGTGCTTTGCCTTTTCCATTTCCGGCGTCAGGGTGCCGACAATTCGCCAGAAATTTTCGCCATGATTGTGTTCAGCAAGGTGGGAAACCTCGTGCGCAATAACGTAATCAAATACATAGTCAGGGGCTAATATCAGCCGCCAGCTAAACGACAAATTCCCGTTCGCAGCGCAAGACCCCCAGCGTGAGCGGGTGTCACGAATGGATATGCGCCCGGCTGATTTTTCAATTTTGGCCGCTTTCTCTGCAACCCGCTCAGCGATCTGTGCCCGTGCCTCACGCCGTATCCAGTCGAGCAGTCGACGGGTAAGGTGTTCTGACTTGCCACTGACATGCAATCCGTCATCTTCACGCCAGACGCCGCGCCGAGCATCCGGGTGATGATGAATTCGATGCTCGACGCCCAGAAACGGAATTGTTGTGCCGTCAGAAAGCCCCACCCGGTCCGGCAGAGCAGCTAGTTTTTCAAGAACCCAGTCTGTTTTGGACTCAACGAAGGCCAGGGCTTCTCTGTCGCTGGCTCCACGCGGCAATGTGACGGCAACCTTGTCCGGGTCATCCGGTTTACGCCCCGCCTCAACGCGCAAAATTAGGCGTCGCGCACGGGGGTTTCGGCGCAGACAAATGGGCACACTTCGCCCATTTAATTCCATCTGGTGCAGACTTTTTGGTTGCCGCTTCACCCGTCTAAATACCTGCTTACAGGTCAGCCATTTTGGTGCCAATGCCATCATATGCTGCAAACAGGGCACTCGACTGCTCATCGCTCAGGTTCATCAACGGCGGGCGAATGTTCAACCAGTCATCATTTCCGGTATGGCGCGCCATTAAGGCTTTCAATGCCGGCGGTCCAGGGAATTTGCTGACTTCCTGGCGGACTTTCGTCAAGGTCGCATTAACTTCGCTGACATCAGTGCCATTGTGAAACCCGGCATAAACGTCAGCAGCCAACGGGGATGCAACGTTGCAGCACGCCGTGATGCAGCCCCCGCCGCCCGCTTCGAGCAACGGCAGCAAACAGTCATCTGCGCCGGCAAGCACACAGAATCCCGGGAAGCTCTTCGCCGCACCGGTCATATTGCCGATATCTCCGGAACTGTCCTTCATGCCAACCACTGTATCCGGGTAGGCCTTGAGTAGCATTTCAATCAGATTATAGCTGATCGGTGTCGCTGACATTTGCGGGAAGTGATAGAGGTAAATCTTCAATCGGTCATCGCCAACTTGCTGAATGACTTCAGAAAAATAGGCGAAAAGGCCTTCATCACTGGGGTTTTTGTAATAAAATGGCGGCAGCATCAGAACACCACGCGCACCTGCATCAACAGCAACTCTGGTCAAAGTAACAGCATCCGGCAATGCACAACTGCCCGTTCCCGGCATCAATTTTCCACCCGGAATTCCATCTTCAACCAGTCCTTCAATGATTCGGATACGCTCGCTGACATCAAGGGAATTGGCTTCGCCAGTGGTACCCAGAATGGCCAGGCCATCGCAGCCATTTGCCAGAAGCCATTTGGAATGAAGTGTCATTGTTGCCGCGTCAACCGTAAGGTCTGCATTAAGCGGCGTAAGCGCAGCGGCGAGAACGCCGGTGAAACGATCAGATGGTAAGCTCAAGGTCTTCTCCTTCAAATTAAACAATCAAAATAATAATCAAGCGGGCCAACTGACGACATGGTTTTCCAGATCATCAGTTTCACGTTCGGAAACAACGCGCCCACGAACGGAAATACGCGCTTCATGAACAGTCTCGGAACTGCCAGACACCAGCGGATGCCACCAATATAGTTTCTGACCTTCGGCCAATAACCGGTATGCGCATGTGGATGGCAGCCACGGATAACGCTTCAAGTTCCGATGCGTCAGAATCTGACAATCCGGCACAAACCGCTTGCGTTCCTCATAGCTGGCGCAGCGGCAAAGCTCTGTATCGAGCAGCCGACAGGCGACATCCGTGTGGAAAATTTCGCCGGTTTCTTCATTCTCAAGTTTGTTCAGGCAGCATCGCCCGCAGCCATCGCACAATGATTCCCACTCCTGGGATGTCATCTCGGCAAGGCTTTTGGTTTCCCAGAACTGCGGCTCAGTCTCTATCGGTTTTTTGGCGCGACCGAGCATTTAATAAAGACTCCGGGTTCGGCAGGTTTAATCCTGCACCGTGGTATACCAAGCTCGGGGAATTGGCAAGATTAGAGGGGTTTCCGGTCAATCAGATGCATGAATGAACCGGCAACATTACCGGCAACCAAGCCGCCGGAACCCAGCTCATTGCCTCGCGCATTCTTCACTGAAAACAATGCCTGTTCGGGCGGTTCGCGGATGATTGCCGCATAATGAAATTCATGCCCGCGAAAGGCCGACCCGGTGGAGCCAAGCAGCGAATTTGTCACTGTCATCGTATCTCGGTACCCGAGATGTAGTTTGCGTTCGGCAAAGCTGGTCTCAAGCGCTAACAGCCCGGCCATCTTGTGACGAGTGCCACCTGCATCAATCAGCGTTTCGCCCAACACCATATAACCGCCACACTCACCAAAAACCTGCGTGCCCATTGACGCCGCATGCTGGATTCCGTCAATAAACCCATTTGATGCCAGCTGACCCGCATAAAGTTCCGGATAACCCCCCGGCAGATAAATGGCGTCACAATCAGGTGTCGGGGCTTCTCCGGCCAACGGAGAGAAAGGCAAAATCGATGCGCCAGCGGCTGACCATCCATCCAGCGTTGCTGTATAGGAAAAAGCAAATGCCTGATCCCGTGCAACGGCAATCCGCTGCCCGAAAGGGGCTAGCAGTGTGGCGGACGGCTCGAATGTCTGGCGCGAAGATGGTCGTGCCAATCCCTGAACAGCTGCCAGGTCCACGTGCTCGCACACCCATCTGGCGGCCGCGTCCAGGAAATTTTCCAAATCCGCATGTTCACCAGCCTGCACCAAGCCAAGATGGCGTTCCGGCAACACCAGTTCCCGATTGCGCGGAAGGCACCCAAGCACAGGGATATCGGGGAGGTGGCGGTGGCAGGATCGGGTCAGGGTATCTGCATGGCTTGTGCTACCGACCCGGTTAAAGATGACGCCCGCGACCCGGACATCCGGTGAATGTTCAGCAAACCCGCGAACCACCGCCGCCGCAGATGCGGCCTGTGCGCGGGCATCAACCAGAAGCACTACGGGCCAGCCGGTCCGTCTCGCCAGCGATGCGGTTGAGCCATCAGCCAGGTCATCATCGCAATCGGCTCCGTCGAACAACCCCATCACCCCCTCAGCGATGATCAGATCCGCCGAGTTATTCAAAGCCTGAATCAAATACGCGAGCGTATCCGGGCGCATGGCCCAGGTATCAAGGTTCAGGCATGGCTGAGCGCTGGCCGCATGGTGAAAGGCAGGGTCAATATAATCAGGGCCGACTTTGGCTGAAGCAACGGAAAGAGACGCATTTCTGAGCGCGCGCAGCAACGCCAATGTGAACAAGGTCTTGCCACTTCCCGACGAAGGTGCGGCAATAATCAGTCCTTTTGCAGGCGACCCATTTGAGACGTCGTCGCCACCAGACATCCGCGTTACAAATTCTCGATAATTCGCTGGGTGATCGCACCGGCTTCAGTACCGTGGCTAAAATGGGCGATAAACTTGCCATCAGGTCCCATCAGATAGGAAATGGAACTGTGGTCCATCTGATAATCTTCTGCATCTTCCTTGTTTTCCGCCGCTTTCGCGTAATAAACCCGATAAACCTTGGCGACTGCCTTAATCTGCTTGGCGCTGCCAGTCAGGGCGACCAGACGGGGATGGAAATAGGTTACGTATTCTTTCAGATGCTCGACCGAATCTCGCTCCGGATCAATGGTGATGAAAACAGGTGTCACCCGATCCGCTTCATCGCCAAGCAGATCCATGGCATCAGACATGGTGCTCAGCGTCGTCGGGCAAACGTCCGGGCAATAGGTATAGCCGAACATAACCAGCATGAATTTGCCCCGGAAGTCCTGTTCGGTGACGTTTTTTCCGGTGTGATCCGTCAATTTAAACGGCCCGCCAATCAACGCGACGCCGCTCTGCTTCGACTGCATTACCGTACTCGCCGGCCCGCTGGATTTATGCCTTTGCTGCATCACATAGATTAGCCCAGCCATACTGATTACTGCGATCAGGCCAGCTACCAGGCCAAGGCGGGTGGTCTTTTTCGGTGCCGGGGGCGCAATCTCTGGCGCAGCTTTTATTGCAGCTTCAATAATTGCTTCTGGAGTAGATTCTTTTATAGTTTCTGGCGTTACTTTAGGCGCGTCCTTTGGTTTTGGTGCATCGCCGTCAGGTTTCCGCGTGTCGTCGTCTGCCATGATTTTCCCCATCAAATTCCATGCGCGCCACTATGCCCGCCCGGACCATCAGCATCAAGGGAAAGCGCGCCCGTGCGTTGCGAGCCCGTGCCGAATAAGAGCTCTGGCAGGTACCCATATTCAAGGGTAAGTTGACGTTATGGAAGACAGAAAACCAGATGGCAAGTTGCGCCGGGGCTGGACGACAGGTGCTTGCGCCACTGCCGCCACGGCGGCTGCCTTTCGCGCTCTTCTCAGCGGTGTTTTCCCGCGTCGTGTCTCAATCGCTTTGCCAAGAGGCGATACCGTTGAATTTGAGCTGGCAACGTGTGAGTGCGACGAGATCCACGCAACGGCCAGCGTCATCAAGGATGCCGGTGATGATCCGGATGTGACTCATGGCGCTGAAATCACCGCAGATGTTTGTATTGGCACAACCGGCTCTGGCGTCACCTTCAAAGCCGGTCCTGGTGTCGGCACCGTCACCCTGCCCGGCCTGCTGCTGGGCGTAGGCGAGCCCGCCATTAACCCCGTGCCCCGGAAAATGATGGAGATTGCGGTTCGTGAGATCGCTGCCGAGTTTGACGTGGTAGGAGACCTTGAGATCACGATTTCGGTAGCAAACGGCGAGGCGTTGGCGAAAAAGACCATGAACGGGCGTCTTGGTATTGTCGGCGGCCTGTCGATCCTTGGCACAACCGGCATCGTCATCCCGTTTTCATGCTCATCGTGGATACATTCCATTCACCGCGGCGTTGATGTCGCGAAAGCTGGGGGCATTACCCATATAGCTGCGGCAACCGGTTCGACCTCCGAAGCCGCCGTCAAACTGATGCTCGGCCTGTCCGAACAGGCCCTGATCGACATGGGCGACTTCGCAGGTGGCCTGATCAAATATCTTCGAAAAAACCCCATTGAGCAGCTAACCCTTGCCGGTGGTTTCGGCAAGCTCGCCAAACTGGCACAGGGCCATCTCGATTTGCATTCTTCGCGCTCTGAACTGGACCTCGCAAAGCTGGCAACGATGGCAAAAGAGGCTGGCGGTGATGATGCTCTTGTTGCTTCTGTCAAAACTGCCAATACCGGCTTACAGGCCCTGAACCTGAGCCAGTCCGCGGGAATTCCTCTTGCTGATCGGGTCGCACTGGGGGCGCGAGAAGTCGCACGTGCCGCACTTGCCGGTGGCACAAACGTCAATGTTCTGGTATTCGACCGACAGGGGAAACTGGTGGGGCGGTCCAATGACAGATAAAAAGGTGCTCATCCTTGGTGGCACAGGTGAGGCGGCTGCACTGGCGACGCGACTTAGCGCTGAACTCGCCGAAACCACAGAAATCATTACATCTCTCGCCGGTCGTACTAAAACCCCGACGCCTCTGCCCGGCCGCGTCATCAGCGGTGGGTTTGGCGGCATTCAGGGCATCAAGTTATTTGTCGAAGACGAGGGCATCAATGTCGTCATCGATGCCACCCACCCGTTCGCCGAAACCATTTCGGACAGCGCTTACGTCGCCTGCACTGTGACCAATACGCTCCGCATGACCCTGCTCCGCCCCGAATGGAACCTGCCCGCAGAGGCAAGATGGCTTGAGGTTGACAGTATGGAGGCGGCCAGTGAAGCCTTGGGCAAGACAGCGACACGGGCTTTTCTGACCATTGGCAAACGCGGCCTTGATGCTTTTGCGGGTCTTGAAAACGTATGGTTCCTTGTCCGCCTGATTGAACAACCTGATGAGCCACTACCATTCGCTGAATGCGAAACCATCACCGGGCGCCCACCACATGACGTTGACGCCGAACGCGCGGTGATGGAAAAACACCAGATCAATGCGCTGGTCTCAAAACACGCTGGCGGCAGTGCAACCGAAGGTAAAATTCTGGCTGCTCTCGGGCTCGATATACCCATCATCCTGATCCGCCGCCCGCCCCGCTTGCCAGGATTGTGTACGGAATCTCTCGATGATTGTGTGGACTGGGTAAAAACTCAGATATAGTCCGATGGTATCATTGGCTGCGATGCTGAGGTAGGTTAAGCTCCGTTTCGAAAAACAATCGGCATGGCCCATTCTCAAAGGACCTGTACATGGCGCGGAAGAAAGACAGCACGTTTCCGGCATTGAACACCACAGAGGCCGAACAGATCGTAAAAGAACTGGGCAGGGCGCTTGATTCACATAGTGACTGGAACAGTAAATTCCGGGCCATGCTGGTCTGCCGAACCAAACCAAAAGCAGCCGTACTAAAGCCTGAATCCCACACCAAAACGGTCTTTGGAAAATGGTATGTTGGTCAGACAAACCAGAACCTCTGCAACCACCCTGAGTTTGCGGCTGTCGGCAAAAACCACGGAAAGATGCACGCTCTTGCCCGTGGCCTTGCCCAGAATGTAAAAGACGGCACTGACATCAAGCCTGCCGACTATCAGGCTTTTGTTAAAAGCGTTAACACGTTTCGTAGCGGCCTGCGCAAACTGTTAAGCGAAGCTTGGGACTTCCTGCGTTACACCGACCCCTTGACCGGCGTGATGACACGGACCGCCATGCAAAAAAACCTTGAAGACGAACAAGAACGCGCCAGGCGCAATGGGCAGACGTGCTGCATTGGTATGATGGATCTGGATCATTTCAAAAGCGTCAATGACACCCACGGCCATCAGGCAGGTGACAAGGTTCTGGAAGAAATTGCAGGATATGTACACGGACACCTGCGACGTTATGATCAGGTCTTTCGCTACGGCGGTGAGGAATTCCTGATCGTTTTCCCGAATACAACGGCAGAAAACGCGAAGAAGGTTCTGGATCGCCTACGCAAAAACATTAAACGCCAGGCCATCAAAATCGGCAAAACCAAAACATTGCATGTCACCGCGTCGTTCGGTGTTTCTGAATTGGAACCGACGGCACCAACGAGCGATTCCATAGAACTTGCCGATCAGGCCTTATACACAGCCAAGGAAGCAGGCCGCAACCGGGTCAGAATTTGGAAACCGGCCAAATAGCCATCAAGCAGCCTCGGCAATCTTCCGCTATGGCATTTCGACTTTGCGAAACCCCTCAACCAAGGTTTCCTCACCAAAGGTCGCGAGTTTTCGGTTCCACGAAAATGCTTTCACAATTGATGCAAATGCCTGAAAAGCAGGGTCAGCCGCCGCGAGCCGCTCCTCGGTTCATGGCAGGGCTCATACCTGAGCGAGATGATTTCGGTCCGCCGAAGTTTTTCTGGGCGGACGTGGCCCCCTTCACGTTATCGTCTGTCTGCCCGCTACCGCTATTGTCGGCACCCTGACGCTTCGTGAGGTTTTTTCTAATGCCGGGTTTTCGGTTCGGCTTTTTATTCTTCGGCATATTGTATCTCCGTTGGTTATGGGGCCTGCATTCAGGATACAGCTTTGCGAGGCCTTAGAACATGGTGATGATCGGGCGCGTAAAGACGGCTGTCGTCAAACTGTTCTGGATCAATGACTTGGCCGACAAGAATCAGTGCCGTTCGCGTGATGCCGGAGCCTTTAACCAGCCCTCGAATGGTGCCAAGCGTGCCCTTGATGATTTGCTCATCCGGCCAGCTGACGCGGTAGATAACGGCAACGGGGCAGTCCTCACCATAATGTGGAGCCAAGTCGCGGACCACATTCGCCAGATTATTTACCGAAAGATGAATTGCTAATGTCGCACCGGATTTGCCAAGATTTTCCAACTCCTCCCCTTCCGGCATGGCGGAACTTCGCATGGCCGTGCGGGTCAGGATGATGGTTTGCGATACGTTCGGTAGCGTCAGCTCTGTTTGAAGCGCAGCAGCTGCGGCTGCATAAGCCGAAACACCCGGCGTGATGTCATAGGGAATACCCAGTTCATCAAGACGACGCATCTGTTCGGCAATCGCGCCGTACAAAGACGGGTCACCGGAATGAACGCGGGCAACATCATGACCGGCTGCATAAGCAGCTGCCATCTCATCAATAATCTCGTCCAGGTTCATCGGTGCGGTATCAAGCACATGGGCGTCCGCAGCAGCTTCGGCAATGATCGCTTCGGGGACCAACGAACCTGCGTAAAGCACCACTGGTGCGTGGCGGATGAATTCCAGACCGCGCACGGTGATAAGATCTGGCGCGCCTGGACCGGCACCGATGAAATGAACGATCATGTTAGTTGTTACCCGCTACCACGTCGCGAAGGATGTCGAGAATGACACCCGTCGCCTGATCAACCAGCACAACGTCGCTGCCTGAAATCACACGCTCCGTACCTGTCTTCTCAGCCGGTAACCGGGTGGTCAGATCGCTCGGCAATTCACGCTTCGCCAGCCCCGGTGGCAGACGACCGTTTTTCTCAAGCTGCCTTTGCAAGCCCGGCGGCAGGGTTTTCCGTTTGGCGAGACCCGGAGGCATTTTCTTGTTCTTTCCTTTGCTCTTTTTTTTATTCTTACCCTTTTTCTTTCTATCCTTGTCCTCGTCATCGTCATCGGATTTTGCTTCATCGCCACTTGATGTTGACGCTGTCTGACCAGCAACCGTATCCATCACCTGTTTGAGAATGCGCCCGCTGACCGTGGTCGTCGAATCCGCTGGCGGCAGGGTTGATGATTGTTGTGTCGTTGTTGCGCTATGGCCGAAGAAACCTTCGATAATTCTTTTCTCTGCTGCGGTGAACAGAATTTGCCCGAGCTGTTGACCTGCCGTCATTGTCGTCGACGTTGAGCGTGGTGGTGGTGGGGTCTGTGCGAACGCTGGCAGGGTTAGCCCAAGAACAAGCCCGATTACGATGACGTGGCGCATAAGAAGTTTCCTTGGTTTATGAACCTGTGGCAGAAAGTTTAGCGGCATAACCCCGCGGGGTATAGACCCGTGCACGACCGGCCTGTTCAATTAGACGGCTTTGACTGTTACCAACAAGAACAATAGTAAGCATATCAGCGTGGTCGGGTGTCAGCTCACCCAAAGTAATAAAACGAATCGCTTCTTCTTCACGACCCAAATTACGTGCCAGCATCACAGGCGTTTCCGGCGGGCGTTTGGTGAGCAATGTATCGCGCGCGATTTCCAGCTGAGAGCGCCGACGCTTTGAGACCGGATTATAGAACGCGACGACAAAGTCCCCATCGGCCGCAGCACGCAAACGACGTGCAATCTCCGTCCATGGGGTCAGCAGATCAGATAATGAAATCGTGCAGAAGTCATGGCCGATAGGTGCGCCAATGCGCGAGGCTGCGGCCTGAATGGCGCTAACGCCCGGCTCGACATTTATGGAAATCCGGTTCCAGTCGTCACGTGAATCATGATCAATCAATTCAAACACCAGCGTCGCCAGCGCATAAATCCCCGCATCGCCGGAACAGACCAAAGCGACGTCACGCCCTTCGGCAGCGAGATCAAGAGCCTTGCGCACCCGGTCTTCTTCCTGCGCCAGTTCCGACATGTGCCGGTTCTTGCCCGCGATCAAATCACCCAGCAAATCAAGATAAAGGTTATAGCCGACAACATCACTGGCCCGCGCGATGGCCTTGCTGACAGCCGGTGTGCGCCAGTCAGGCTTGCCTGGGCCAATACCAACAACGCTTAAGTGCCCGCGAGGACGACCGCAGTCTTCCGGGTCAATATTCCCAACGGCCTTGCCAATCGCCACCGTCGCGCGTTTCGATTTGGTTTTGGCGACAATCAGTTCACCACCCTCGCCAACACTGGCCAGCGCCGCACCTTCAGATACGCCATGGCAGCCGACTTCGGCAAACACGATGTCGGATGGATTGATCAGCCGCAGTGATTGCTTCTCGAGTTCTTCCGCCGAATAAAACCGTGCGGGTACACCCAGATGATTTGCCAGTGCATGGACAGCAACTTCATCCATTTTGACGTCAATGGAAGTCACGCAAGCGACTGCACCTTTTGCCAAACCCTGTTCATTGAGAGTCTGCTCGACGAGCGCAATCAATTCTTCTGATTCCGCATTACGTTCACACCCGACACCCAACGCCAGCACGGGCGGATGAAGAACAAATGTGGCGCCGTTTTCATCAGCGCACTGATCGGTAACGCGGACCGCCCGCTCCCCGCCATCAGAAAATGGCGCATCGCTGTCATGGAGCCAAGACGCGTCACCCGCTTCCACATCAAGCTTCACAGGTTGGTCTGCCAACAGCGCAGCCATTACATCTTTCGCTCGATCCGGGTTGGCGACCGACCATCCCGCCGGCGGGTCATCAAGCGCCAGACCAAAAGCAACATCGCCCGCCGTCGTCAGAGCAGCATTACCACCTGTCAGATCCGCGATTGATCGCGCCAGCCGATTTGCGCCACGGTGTCCACCCAATAGCGGTATAATATTTTTACCGTCCTCGGACAAAGCGACAACCGGCGCTTCGGTTTTCTTGTCTTTTAGTAAAGGTGCTACGGCACGGATCAGGATGCCCGCCGCACAGATACCGACGATGGTGCGGCCGTCACCAAACAAATCCCGGATGTGATCCATGGTGTTATCAAAAATTAGATCACCGTTTTCAACCCGACCCCGACGGCCATGAATTTCTGCGCCAGGCAAGGCCTGCAACATCAATTTTGCCAGCCCCAGCCCCTGCTCGGTCAGAACAATAAAAACGATATTTTCAGATGTGTTCAGATTGCTCATGCATCGGCTCCACGTTCCGGGTGGCGCACCAGTATCATCGAGAAATAAGGTGCCGTTGCACCATTCAGGTCATTCATCGTCAATACCTTTTCATCCTCCATGCTGGCGTGCTCCACATAACGGGCATTGTCCACCAGATTCAATTCCGTCAGTACACGCCGAACTTTTTCAAGGTGCCGTCCAACTTTCATCAACGCGACGGCATCTGAATTTGAGAGACGGTCTCGTAATGCATCTTCATCAAGCGTAGCCGGAACAACGCTCAAAATCTGGTTGCGAGAAACAAGCGGCGCACCTGCTGCCGCTGCGCAGGCCATCAGCGACGACACGCCCGGGATAACTTCCGTCTGAAACTCTTCCGACAATCTGGAAAACACGTACATGAAAGAGCCGTATAAAAATGGATCGCCCTCGCATAAAACGGCGACATCGCGCCCGGAGCGCAAATGCCCTGCAATCTCGATGGCGTAATGATCATACACATCATTGGCCGGAAACTGTCCGGAGATCATCGGTGTGCGAATAACGATTTCCGTGCGTCCATCGGGGATATGCGGGGCAGCGATGGCGCGGGCCAGACTGTCGCCAGTATCTGGTGCTGGATAGGCAATCACAGGAGAATCCTTGATCAAACGAACAGCCTTCAGCGTCAGCAGCTCAGGGTCCCCCGGGCCAACACCCAAACCGTATAATGTCCCAGTCATTGCTTAACCGCTTTCAACTGCAACACTTCCATGAAGGGGCGGAGCGTCGTCATGCGACCGACCCGGCCAGAGCGCGCAACCGCGATGCGCGTCAGCTCACCACCTTGCGCCGCGTGGAAATCCAACAATGCTGATTGCGCCTGAACAGTCACACCATTGGCCACCAACCGTCCACCAGCCGCCAGACGTTTCCAACAGAGATCAAGCAGGACATGATCGGAAACACCGCCGCCAACAAAAATGGCATTGGGCGCAATGTCGAGGTCAGCGATTGAGTCCATCGCATTTCCCTCAATCACCTTCAACGTCGGCACACCCAGATTGTCGGCATTTCTTTTGATGACTTCCGGTTTACTGGAATCACTTTCAAAAGCAATGGCCTTGAGGGACGTGTCAGAACGCAGCCACTCAATACCGACTGCTCCTGATCCGGCGCCCACATCCCAAAGCAATTCCCCAGGCATCGGCCCCAGCACCGCCAGTGTCGCAGCGCGGACTTCGCGCTTGGTAATTTGGCCATCATGTTCAAACGCCTGTTCCGGCAGGCCCGGTACGCGCGGCCAGAAAAACGCTTCCGGCCCGGCAACACATTCCAGCGCAATGGTGTTCAGATCTTCTGTGCGCTCAACTGCCCAGTTTTCGGCAGCATCTTCGATCATTTTTTCCTGATCACCACCCAGGTGCTCGAATACGGTTAACCGGCTTTCGCCAAAGCCTTTCGCCACTAACAAATTAGACAATGCTTTCGGCGTTGTCCCATCGCGGCTCAGCAACAGAATTCGCGCGCCCGGTGCAAGATACAAATTCACAGCTTCCAACGGGCGGCCATGAACCGTGATCCGCGCCACATCGGGTAGCGACCAACCCATGCGCGACGCCGTCATGCTGAAGGCGCCGGGCGTTGGAATGACCGTCATTTCTTCGGCAGCAAAGCGTTTTCTTAACGTTGATCCAACACCAAAATCCATGGGGTCGCCGGACGCCAGCACCACCACATTGCGGCTGTTAAAATCATCCAGTTCCGCAACGGCCTTGAAGAACCCGCCGCCCCAGTCCATGCGCTCACACCCACTGTCCGGAATTTTCGACAAATGACGTGCACCGCCAACCAGAACTTCTGCGTTATTGATCAACTCAACAGATGATGCTGGCAAACCCTCCAGACCATCTTCACCAATGCCGATCACGGTTAACCAGCGCGTCATGTGATATCTCCGGCCAGTGCATTGACCGCAGCGGCGGCGATGGCACTGCCGCCCTGGCGACCAAGAAGCGTTATATAGCTCACGTCGCCAGCGTGGTCGATAAGCGCATCTTTTGATTCAGCAGCCCCGATGAAGCCGACAGGAAAGCCCAGAATGATCGCCGGTTTCGGACCGCCCACAGCAATATTTTCAAGCAGGTGAAACAAAGCAGTCGGTGCATTCCCGAAAACCGCAATCGCCCCTTCAAGGCAATCCCCCCATAAATCAACGGCAGCAGCCGAGCGAGTCGTTCCAAGTTTTGCCGCCAGATCAGGAACCCGGTCGTCATTTAGCGTGCAGATCACTTGATTGTTCTGATGCAGACGATTTTGAATAATACCGGAGCCGACCATTTTTGAATCAACAAATATCGGCACACCATTTTTGACAGCCGCATGCCCGACTTCAGGCGCGCTGTCACTGAACCGCAACTGGCTAGCAATATCAACCATGCCGCAGGCGTGGATCAGGCGAACGGCGATGGCCGCCGCGCTGTCTGAAAACCGATCAAGGCTCGCTTCGGCGCGAACGTTTGCGAAAGACCGGCGGTATATTTCATCGGGGTCTTTGACGTAATCAAATGGTGACTGTTTATTGACCATGGTGGGCCTGCTCAGCCTTCTTTCGGTCCGTGCGAATGCCCATGGTCATGGGAGTGCCCGTGCGAGTGACCATGATGAACGCCATGATCCGACGCACCATGCCCGTCGGTACCGATGCCCATCACGTGATGATGGTGACCGACTTGTGCCGCGCCCTGATCATGTTCGTAACCAATGATCTGTTCGCGGTATTTGCAGAGCTGGCAGTTCATGTTGTTATGACCGTTAAGTGCCTCATCAATGCGATCAACAAAGCAGTCCAAAAGCTGCTCGTGATCATTCAGATAAGATGCGTTGATTACTTCGACATCAGGATGGCTTGCCGCCGCTTCATCAGCCCAAGTGTATATGCGCCGGACCAGAATACCGGTGAACAGAAAATACGGGAAAACAATGATCCGCTTGTAACCAAGTTTCACCGCATGGCGCATCCCATCATCAACCAGCGGATAGGCAACACCGGAATAACTGACTTCGGCCCAACCAAACCCCATGCCTTCCCAAAGCATTCTTGCGACTTTATGGACATTGGAATTGGCATCTGAATCGTTGGTGCCGCGCCCGACAACCATCAGCAATGTGTCTTTGCGCGAGATTTCTTTGTCAGACGACTTTTCGGCTTCCTCGATCCGGTCACGTGCCGCGGCCAGCAATTTGGAATCAATCGCCAGTTCGCGGGCGAACACCAGTTCCAGATCGGGGTTATCCGCGCCGTACCCGTTAATCTCTGACGGAAGATCATTCTTTACGTGCCCTGCTGCAAACAACATGCCCGGCACACAAATGATCTTTTTCGCCCCGCGCTCTTTCAGTTTATCCAAACCTTCACGAAGTATCGGAGTGGCGAATTCAAGGAAGCCACTTTCCACGTCGTATTGAGGAAGGCGTTTTCGCATATGCACTGCGAGTGAGTTGAATTCTTCGACGGCGGCGTCATCACGGCTGCCATGGCCGCAAATCATCACGGCGGTATTTTCGGTCATCCTGCTTGGTCCTTGCCTCTAAGCGGTTAAACGGCGGTCGGGGAATGTGGTCCCCTCCGCTGCCACCAGAGCTGGTCATCGCCTCCGACCCTGATTAGCGAGGACAATCTAGTCCACGCCGCCGGATAATCAAAGTGCGAATGCGACAATTGTTGTTTTACAATTGCCAACGGTCAAAAAAGGTTGTTAACCAGCCTTCATGAACTCTGCCGCCGCCATATCACGCTCATCCGAAGAGCGCCGTAACATCCTGATCGCGCTGTTCGCCAGCGATTTCATGATCGGTGTTGCTTTTGGTGGCTTTGCGCCACTGCTTGCACTTTCCATGGAGTCGAGGGGCATATCGCCGTTGATGATCGGGCTCAATTCCTCCATGTCTCCCATCGGCGTAATTTCGGCGACCCTTGTCACGCCCTGGGCCATCCGCAAGCTGGGAAGCATTGGTGCGTTCTTTCTGGGTTGCGCCGTCGTGCTTGGCGCAATCCTGCTGTTTCCCGTGTTCGAAAATCAGACGGCCTGGTTCATACTACGGTTCGTTATGGGGCTTGGCCTGGCACTGCCCTGGGTGGTCAGCGAAACCTGGATTAACATGGTCACGCCCGATTCGTCACGCGGCCGGGTAATGGCTATTTACACGATGGTCCTTGGTCTGGGCTTTGCCATCGGGCCCGGCATTATTGCTGTCTTCGGGTCACAAGGTACTCTCCCGTATCTGATTTCTGCCGCTTTTTTCGGGTTCTGTTTGCTACCCGTGTTCAAGGTTCGACATCTCGCTCCCAAAATGGACGTTCCGGAACACACCAGAATGAGCGGTCTTGCACGCAGCGCGCCGACAATTTTAGGGGCCGCCGTACTGGCGGGTGTTATGGATTCGGCGATTTTCAGCTTCCTGCCGCTTTATGGTCTCCGGCTTGGGTTTTCGGAAAGTTATGCCGTTACCCTGCTGACGCTGTTTCTTGCTGGAAATTTAGTCCTGCAATATCCGGTCGGATGGGTGGCGGATCACATCTCGCGCCGGGGTATGTTGCTGGCCTGTGCTGCGGCCTGCACACTCGGACCTGCCTTTATGCCAATTGTCTATTCCTCGCCTATCTCACTTGGCATTGTTCTTTTCTTCTGGGGTGGTGGGGCCTGGGCGATTTACGGGGTCGCACTCACCATGCTTGGGGATCGGTTTCCGCGCGGACAACTGACCGCTGCCAACGCCGCCTTCATTATGTCGTTCGAGCTGGCAAATATTTTCGCACCACCTATTTCAGGATACGTCATAAATATTTGGGCGCCTCATGGGCTAATGGTATTTCTCGCGTTTACCGGTGCTGTCTTCTTCGTCCTTACAGCGGGACGCGGGATTGTACGAAAACTTCGCGGGCTCGAATAACTATTCGGCCGCAATACCAGTTCGCTTCGGTGGCAGAACGGTGGCTTTGCGCTCAAACACATCCGCCTCTTCTTCGCGCCCGAGGGCACGGAGCAGGGAGGCATAATTTTTAAGCCCGGTGACCAGACTGGGATGCCCCGGATCAAACTGCTTTTCCTTGATCTCCATGGCGCGCTTCAATAACGGCTCTGCGCCTTCCAGATTGCCCTGCTTCTTGTAAAGAAGGGCGAGATTATTCAGATCCGTTGCGACTCCCGGATGGTCGATGCCAAGCGTCTGCTCATCAATTGCTAACGAGCGCTGATATAATGGTTCCGCCGCATCGTAATTGCCGCGCGAATAATGCAGCAGGGCCAGATTATTCAAGGCCGTCGCCACATCAGGATGGCTTTGTCCAAGTCGGCGTTCAAGAATTTGCAGGGCGCGTTCGAACGCTGCTATTGCCGTTTCATGCTCACCGGCCTGATAGGCGGCAGTACCATATTTATTCAAGTATTCCGCATGGGTATCTTCCTGATAATCCGGCAGAGATACGATAGCCTGACGGTAATGCTCGGCTGCTTTGTCATAAGCCATCATGGCCATTTCCATATCCCCGGCGACGGATCGTGAAACGGCTGCCGCCATCAGGTGCTTCTGGGCGGTTTTGTGTTTTTCCTCACCATCAGCATTTTCGCGTTTACCGATTTCCGTTAACAGCAAAAGGGTCTGATCAAAATCTCCCGCGTCCAGGGCATCACGAACTTCTTCAACACTGCCATCCAGCCCCTTATCACCGGGAATCAGATCGCGAAGGCTTTGGCGCATTTCGCGAAACCGCTCGGCAAAGGCCCGCATCTGCGAATCAAATTCTTTTGCGGGTACATCCTTTTTCTCAAGAAATTCCTGATACTTAATAAACGCGGGACTTTCGGGTGCTGGCAGGGCGCGTCGGATCACCGGCTCTTCACGAACAGGTTCGGGTTCCGGCTCTTTCTGCGGGCGCTTCAATTTAAGGCCGACAACGACCCCTATTCCAATTGCGATAATGGCGAACAGAACAATCAGCAACCAGCCCGGCAAAGCATCCATCAGGCGCGCGAACGCATCCGCCACCTGCCCCAATGCATCAAACACGCCTGGGTCAGATTCGGTTTCAATCTCTAATACGGTCTCTGGATGATTCGTCATGGCCTATTGGTACTCAAAAACACCTAAAAAATACAGAACCTTAGCTGGTGACTTATTGCCAAACCTTTAACCAATTTTCCCAACAGTGTTGACGCTTCGAAAAGACAGGCGCAAATTCCCGGTTATGTTCACTTTCGGCATGGCGGGCGAGGGTCACGCGTTTGACCCTCTTATCCTTCTGATACTTGCGATCATCCTGGATACTTACCTGGGTGAGATGGCGTTTCTATTCCGTTTTGTCAAACACCCCATTGTCGCCATCGGAAGTGCCATCACCTATCTTGATAACAAGCTGAACCGGGAAAAGCGCGGCGACATGGACCGCGCCATTCGCGGCGCCCTGACTGTCATCGTCATGGCGCTCGGCAGCGGTGCCATCGGGTACGGCATCGCCTGGCTTAGCTTGCATCATACATTTGGCTGGCCGCTTGAACTGCTTCTGATCACCATTCTGCTCGCTGGGCGCAGTCTTTTTGATCACGTCAAGGATGTGGCCAAGGCGCTCCGAATTGGTCTTGAACCAGGTCGAGACGCGGTATCTCATATTGTTGGGCGTGATCCGACACAACTGGATAAACACGGTGTTGCCCGCGCAGCTATTGAATCTGCCGCCGAAAACCTCTGTGATGGGGTAATCGCGCCGATCTTCTGGTATGTGCTGTTCGGCTTCCCGGGTCTGCTCGTTTATAAAACCGTCAACACCATGGATTCGATGATTGGGCATCGGAACTCAAAATACCGCGCGTTTGGCATGACGGCTGCCCGCCTTGATGATGTATTGAACTTCATTCCGGCCCGTCTGACCGGACTGTTCCTTGTTTTTGCCGCATTCTTCACCCCAAGTGCCAATCCCGCAAACGCCTTCAAGGTGATGATGCGCGATTCCGGGAAGCATAAGTCCGTTAACGCAGGCTGGACCGAAGCCGCCATGGCAGGCGCCCTCAACCTCGCACTTGCCGGGCCAAGGCGTTACGTGAACACTGTCGTCAACGACGCCTGGATGGGCGACGGCACGGCAAAGGCTGGTCCCAAGGATATCGACCGTGCGATTTACATGTATATTGTTGCCAACCTGATCAACGTTGTCTGGGTTGGCGCGATTGCGGTGATCCGATTTGACCTCTCGTGATGGAATAAACAAATGTCCGTAACAGTTACTTTCGTCGGTTCCGGTGACGCCTTCGGCGTCGGCGGGCGGTTTAATACCTGTTTTCTGGTTGATGCACCGGATGTGCGCTTTGTTATTGATTTCGGTGCAACATCGTTGGTTGCCTTGAACCAGCTTGGCATTGATCACAACACCATCGACGCCATTGTACTGACCCATATCCACGCCGACCATAGCGCCGGCATTCCGTTCCTGCTGGTTGATGCGATGCTGGCCGCCAAGCGGACACGTCCACTTCTCATCGCCGGGCCGCGCGACATTGAGGCCCGGATGGCTGAAGTCAACGAAGCCCTGTTCCCCGGCATGCACGTGATGGAGCCGAAATTTCCGCTGAGCTATCTGGAATTGGACGTGATGACAGAAAGCGCTGTCGGCGATCATATAAAAGTAACACCCTACCCCGCCCTTCATACCGGCGCGACTAACCCGACCTCGATCCGTTGCCAGATTGGCGATAAAATTATTTCCTACACGGGCGATAGCGCCTGGACCAAGCACATGCCGATGCTTGGGCAGGACGCGGACCTGTTAATCGCAGAAAGCTATTCCTACGAAAAACCCGTGCGCTTTCATCTCAACTACCCCGACATCAAGGCGCATTGGGACGAGTTCGGCGCCAAACGCATCATCCTCACCCACTTCGGTCGCGACATGCTGGAAATGAAGGATCAAGTGCCGGAGGAATGCGCCTACGACGGCCTGATCGTTGATGTGTAATGTATTTCAAATTCGAGGGAAGTGATTTTTAAGAAGAATCCAGTCGCAGTTGCCCCTTTCACTGCCAATTTTAATACATCACTCCGATCTCAATATAATGTGTCAAATGATATGAAATGAAAATGTTCGTTCCGCATGAACTCACCCGGAATTGAAGAGACACACGCTTGATCGCACTGCTATGCTATTCCTCCGACTAAATTCAAGGACATATGGGCGATGGCGGATCCACCGAAAGACAATTCAAACCTTGCTGCCGTCCAACAGGAAATTATCAGCCTGTTTAATAATATCCAGAAGATCAAAACGGAACTGGCGTCCATCCATCACCCGGAGCGTGATACCAATTTATTGGGGTCAGCCGCAGATCAGCTGAATGCCATTGCCGAAGAAACAACAGCGGCGACAGAAGAAATCATGGAAGCGACAGAGGCCATTCAGGTGGTGAATGAGCAGCTTTTTACGGAAATAAAATTTGGCGGGGCACGACCGCTGTTTGAAAAAATCGGCAGCAGCATCGATCGTATTTTTCAAGCCTGCGTATTTCACGACATTACCGGGCAGCGCATCTCCAAAATCGTCACGACAATTAACATCCTGGAAGGCACATTGAACTCGCTTGTCGTGACGCTTGGCAAAGACGGCATCGCCGCCCTGCCGATGGACACAAAATCCATCAACCGCCAGGACGGTGACCTCGAATTACACGGCCCCCAAATCGACGGCCCGGAAACCTCTCAGGAAGAAATTGATAAATTGTTTGAGTGACACCAACAAGGTCGATTCGATTAAACATTTTTTTCGATATGCTCCCGACATTTTTCCGGCGTAAAACCTCTTCGCTGAGCTTCGAGTACGAACGGCAGCTTGCCAGGATTAATAGACCATTTGTCGGCATTTTTATCATCAAAGCTGAGCTTACATACTTCTAAGACCGACATTGCAGCAGGTGCCAGATTGGACTGCGTTGTGAAAGTTGCACCAGTTGGTATTTCAGGTTTCCGATAAATTGTGAAATCGACAGTTATCCCTTTAGAATTTTTACCTATGCCTTCAAAGAGATTTTTTGAACTTTCAATAAATGTCCCCATAAAGGATTCTGCATACCTGCACGCCACACGCCAAGTTTTATCACGCTTGTCTGCTTTTCCGTCACACTGGCTACCACCGTATCGCATTTGAAGATATATGAATGGATTGCCCGAGCGCACATCCGCAATGCCTGAAAAGATCAGGCCGCCCCTGCTTTTTGGATTAGCTCCAGTGATCGTAAACGGGAATTCGTTCTCATTTGATGATGGATAAAATATCGGACCTTTCCATACAATTTGATCCTGCACGGCAAACACCTTGCATTTTGCCCCCCACTTTATTGCGCGACTCTCGCAAGACTGGATTTGCGAGAAACCGTGGTTTACTACGCAGCGTGAATGTGGGCAATACGAAGAACTGAAGGTGCGCCCCTGAGTATCAATAACAAATATTACAGGGCTGTTGGGAGAGTTTTTATACTTTTCAAACCCCGCGGCGACGATGGGTGACAATGTTAAAGGAGTGCTCCCAACGTCATATAATGTCGAGTTGCAGCCTGACAGGCCAAGAAGAAGAATTCCTAATATCGACAGCAGTCTTGTCTTCATGTGTCTTACTTTCATTCCAGCGCATGATTTGACACCCACGCCAATTGATTGTTTTGTAGTTGATCACATACGCTTGAGGGTGTTAATGGCCTTTTCAATCAACGCGTTCAGTTATTATTGCGCCGCACATTTAAAAGGTGAGGGCCTGTTTCAGGATTGATAAATTTTGTAAAGGCCATCCACGTCCAGATGCTCTGCCAACTCCGCAGCCAGTTCATCAAGCGCTGCCTCGACATCCGCTTCGTAGACCAGATTGGAGACACGCCCGGAACGGAGGCCTGAGAGAAAGGCTGCGCGGAATTTGTCACTGGCAAAAACGCCGTGAACGTAGGCTCCCATCACCCGGCCATCGGCTGAGCAGGCACCATCGGGACGATCGTCATCCAGCATCAACCACGGTCGTGCTGTATCCGGGCCGTTTGTATCGCCGATGTGCATCTCATAACCAGTGACGACCTCGCCCGATTGTGTGTCTTTGCCATCAATCTTGCGGAGCGCCTTGTTGCCCGAAAGGATGGTTGAAATATTGAGGAGACCGAAGCCGTCAAGGCCACCAGCCGGGCCTTCGATACCGTCCGGGTCCTCGACCCGATTGCCCAGCATCTGATACCCACCGCAAATCCCGATCACCAGACCACCGCGCCGATGATGCGCCAGCAGGTCGATATCCCAGCCCTGCGCGCGGAAATGTTTGAGATCAGACAGGGTCGCTTTCGAACCGGGGATGAGGACGACATTCGCATCACCGGAAATGGGATCGCCCGCCTCAACAATCACGACAGAAACATCCGCTTCCGCAGCAAGCGGATCAAGATCATCAAAATTTGCAATCCGTTCCAGGCGAGGCACGGCGATTTTGATGTTGCCGGAAATCATCTCATTCGCCCCCCGCCCGTCCAAAGCCATAGCGTCTTCATCGGGCAGGCGTTTCGCCGCAGCAATATAAGGGACGACGCCAAAGCAGGGCCAGCCAGTGCGCTCCGTAATAATTCGAACGCCCTCATCAAACAGGGTCGGGTCGCCCCGGAATTTATTGACCACATATCCTTTAACCCGCGCGCGCTCATCTTCCGTCATAACTTCATAGGTGCCAACAAGGCTGGCGATAACCCCACCCCGGTCAATATCGGCAATCAGGATGACGGGCACATTGGCGGCTTCAGCAAAACCCATATTGGCGATGTCGCCGTCACGGAGATTGACTTCCGCTGGGCTACCCGCACCTTCAATCAACACAAGGTCTGCGCCCTCGCCAACGATGGTGAAACTTTCGAGCACACGCGCCAGCAGCTTTGGTTTCAGGTCATGATAATCCCGCGCCTTAGCAGTGCCGACAACCTTTCCCTGAACAACCACCTGCGCGCCGACGTCGGTTTGCGGCTTCAGGAGGACCGGGTTCATATGTACGGATAAGGGCGTACCCGCTGCGCGTGCCTGCAGCGCCTGGGCGCGACCGATCTCACCCCCGTCATCTGTGACGGCGGCGTTATTCGACATGTTTTGTGGTTTGAACGGCCTGACTGTCAGGCCGCGATTTTTAAAGACCCGACAGAGCCCGGCGACAAGCAGGGATTTGCCAACGTCGGACCCGGTGCCCTGAAACATCAGCGCTGGCACTGATCTCAGCAATTTATCAGGGGTTGGCAAGGACCTGCCTCAGCTGATCCGCATCGGGGTTTTTATAGCCCCCGGCAAGGACCGTCTCAGACGTTGCGTCGGGCCCGTAAAAAACCGTATTCAGGTCATTGCGCTTGGCCAGAACCGCGCCCTCGATTGAAGCGCCAAGATAGGCCCCCACATTTGAATTGGCGAAAGCAACGATATCTGCGCCCAGATTGGTGGTAATTGACGCCTCCATGCCAACACCGCGCACCCCGACCGTGGCCCCGGTATCAGCGCCAATTTTACCCTGATGATCCAGGATCGATTGCAATGCGCCTTCGCTTCGGATGATCAGGACAATTGCCGTATCCTGAACGCCGAACTGCAACCCGAAGCTGGCGGCACCCAGAGTAAAGAAGGACGGGTATCCCCAGGAGCCATCACCATTGCGTTTGACCAGCACGCCGTTCCCAGCTTCACCACCGGCAAAAAATCCGGCCTTGATGACCGTGGGTAATATGACGGCGGCATGGGCCTCTTCAAGAAGCGGTGCGAATTCCTTGAGGTCCTTATGCTGGCGAAATCGCTCAACGGTATGGGCTGCGGTGACCGTCAGGTTCTTCGCGGTCAGGGCGGGCGGCTCCTGCCAGCCTGAGCAGGCACTGAGTACGAGCAGAGAGAAAATCGTGAGGACGTGATTCCATCGCATCAAAATTCAATCCCCACCTGCGCCTTGACGCCGGAGCGGAAAGGATGTTTGACCATCGTCATTTCGGTGACCAGGTCTGCAACCTCAATTAGCTCTTCCTTGGCATTGCGACCGGTGACGACGACATGCAGGTCCTCGGGTTTGTTTTTCAAAAACTCAACGACCTTATCGATATCGAGATTGCCATAGCGCAGCGGGATATTCAGCTCATCCAGAATAATCATCTTGAACGACGGGTCGAGCATCATCTCTTTTGACATTTCCCAGGCGTTTTCCGCTGCTGCAATATCGCGTTGACGATCCTGAGTTTCCCAACTGAAGCCCTGGCCCATGGCTTTGATGGTGACCAGGTCAGGGAATTTTTCCAGCACGCCCCGCTCGCCGGTTTCCCAAACGCCTTTGACGAACTGAACAATCCCGACCTTCATGCCGTTACCGATGGCGCGCACGGCAAGGCCCATAGCGGCGGTAGATTTGCCTTTGCCCTTGCCAGTGTGAACGATCAGCAGGCCTTTTTCTATGGTCTTGGTGGCGATGATTTTATCGCGTGCTGCTTTTTTCTTTGCCATCTTTTCCGCATGACGCTTGTCCAGCGCTTCTGCATCCGGCCCGTCTGCTTTTTTGTCATCACTCATAAATTTATTCCCGCGATTGTCTCACCTGATGATTATCCGGTACCATCCCGACTATGGGTATCGCAAGTATCGTATCAGGGTTTTTGCCGATTTGGCGCGCAATCATTGCGCTGACCATTGTTTGTTGCGCTTTTTCAACACCTTCGCAGGCAAATCCGGCGGATTGGTTGCGCGAATTTCCAAAAACAGACTTTAGTAAATCCAGCATAAAGTATTCGGAGATTCGCTCCGATGGCACAACAAGGGATTCAATCCCGGCAATCATCAAGCCGATTTACAAGCCGGCAAGCGAGGTCAAGGACATCGGCCCGATGGAGCCGGTGATCAGTATCGAGATTAATGGCGACATCCGCGCCTATCCTCTTCGCATTCTGCTCTGGCATGAAATTGTCAACGACGTGGTCGGCGGTGTGCCGGTGCTGATCAGTTATTGCCCGCTTTGTAATTCCAGCGTTGTATTTAGCCGGATCGTCGACGGCAAGGTCATGAACTTCGGCAATACGGGCAGACTGCGTCATTTCGATATGGTGATGTATGACAAGGAAACGGAAAGCTGGTGGCAGCAGTTTTCCGGCGACGCGATCATTGGTGAAATGACAGGCAACCAGTTGACTGCATTGCCGTCGCAGCTTGAGTCGTTCGAACTGTTCAAGGGCGATGCTCCCGATGGCAAGGTTCTCATCCCCAATGACCCGAAAGCCCGCGCCTATGGCACCACGCCTTATGTGCGTATGGACAGCCGTGATGATGCCGCTTCGCGCTTCCCCGCATACGATCTGCCGAAAGGGGTGTTGCCGCTTGAGCGCGTCGTTGTTGTTGGTAATCAGGCTTGGCCGCTGAAGGTTTTGGCTGAAAAACGACGGATCGTAACAAATGACCTGATCTTGACCTGGAGCGAGGGCCAAAACTCCATCCACGATCTCCGCTGGATACCCTTTGCCCGTGATGTCGGCAATGTGACGGTTGAACGTTTTATGGGGGTTAAGCGTCAGGGCGCCGTTTATGACGTAACCTTCGCCTTTGCCTTTGCGGCGTTTCGACCGAACGGCATATGGCATATTGAGTGAGCAGTGACCCTAATTTGCTGTTTCAAATTGATCGAACGATTCCGACAAATAGCCTTCTGATCTCTTCGCCATCTCAGAATAATACTCATGAAGCGCTTCGCGGTGATCCTCGAAATTCTCGAACGTAATTATGTTGGTCACCGCCTTTCCATCGTTTGACAGGGGCAAACGCAACATAAAGTGCTGAAGCTTGATGTCTCTTTTAACAACAAGCTCGGTGGCAAAAAATTGAGGCTCACGGGCCTCAGCAACGGATCGATATTGTCGGATGATATGGTCGCGCAACTCAGGCGGTTCGATTGAATCGCTGGTCCTGTTGGTGAGCTCAAACCCGTGGAGCTCGGCGATGCCGGAACCAAAATAACGGTAACTGACCTTGTCATCGGCTTCATGCAGATCGACAACAATACAATAGGGCAATAGCTCAGATGGAAACTCAAGCAGATCTACCGCATGCCAAGGAGGGGCAAATGCTGTCCCGCGCCGCTTTTCCCAGTATTGAATTACATCGTTGAACACAGGGACCGGGTTATCGGCAACCGCAACAGTTTGAAAACTTATAAACGTGTTGTCATCAGCCATCTGAACAATTCGCCCACACTGACATTTGTTTCATCACACCTTAAGTGTAATCGAAATCGGCGAAATCAACTAAAGAATTACGCAAGCGAGTCGAGCAGCGGCCTCGTATCATTGCGCCGCGACTTCCAGAGCCCGCGATCTTCGGCTTCCTTAAAGCGTGCAACCATTTCTTTAAGCGCCGCCGGATTGTGTTCTTCGAGGAACGCGCGGACGTCATCATCATTCAGATAGGCGTCAAACACGGCGTCGAAATGGTGGTCGCGCACACATTTGGCTGTGGCGGCAAACGCGAACAGATAATCGACCGTTGCCGCCATCTCGAACGCGCCTTTGTAACCATGACGCATGACGCCCGCGATCCATTTCGGATTGACGACGCGCGCACGGACGACGCGGGCGATTTCGTCTTCCAGTGTTCGGATGCGCGGGTTTTCCGGGTATGAATGATCATTATGATAGACGCTTGGCTGATCACTGGACAAATGTCGTACTGCCGCCGTGATGCCGCCTTCGAACTGGTAGTAATCATCCGAATCCAGCAGATCATGCTCGCGGTTGTCCTGATTGTGCACGACCGCTTCAACACGCTTGAGTCGCGTCTCAAACAAGCCGTGTTCCGCCTTGCCTTCCGTCCCCGCGCCATAAGCATATCCGCCCCAGGCAACGTAGGCCTTTGCGAGATCAGCATCGGTTTCCCAACCCTTCTCATCAATCAACGCCTGCAGCCCGGCGCCATACGCGCCGGGTTTTGATCCGAACACCCGATACCCCGCGCGACGTTTAGCTTCCTCTTCGCCAGCACCTTCACCGACAAGAGTTTCGATTTCTGTGGCAATACGTGCGGCAATGGGATTCTGATCTTCCGGCTCATCCATATCGGCAACTGCGCGAACGGCGGAATCGAACAGGTCAATTAAGGCCGGGAAGGCATCGCGAAAAAAGCCTGAAATACGTAGAGTCACGTCAACACGCGGTCGACCGAGAACGCTGGCCGGTAAAACCTCGAACCCGGTGACCCGGCGCGACGCGGAATCCCAGGTTGGTTTAACACCTAACAACGCAAGCCCCTGCGCAATGTCATCGCCACCCGTGCGCATATTGGATGTGCCCCATGCACTCAGGGCCATGGTCCGGGGCCAGGCGCCGTGTTCCTGCATATGTCGCTCGACAAGTAATGATGCCGACTTCCAGCCAAGCGTCCAGGCAGCGGGGGTCGGAACCGTGCGCGTATCGACGGAATAGAAATTGCGGCCAGTCGGCAGCACATCCGGTCGGCCTCGGGTTGGCGCGCCGGAGGTGCCGGGCTCCAGGAACTTTCCATCAAGGCCGGTCAGCAGGCCAGAAATTTCACTGGCACCACAGGCTTCGACGGCGGGGCGGAGGTTTGAGTTTAATCCATCCAGAACATCTGTTGTTCGTTTCCATGATGGTTCCGTTTGCAATCGTCCTGAAACAAGTTCGCCCGCCAGCAACTCAATACGTTCAACGCAATCGCCGGCGCTGCGCCATGGGTCATCGCTAAGGTTTTCCAGGACTTCAGGACGCGTACCCGCCCAGCTTTCAGACTGATCACAATTTAGGGGGTCGAAATCCATGTTGAGGTCTTCTGCCAATGCGCGCTGCAAAGACGCATCACCACCTGCACCGGTTCCGCGCGGCACACGCACAAGGGCGACCAGCAAATCATCAAGCAGGCGTTCCGTCGGGGACTGGCCAAAAATATGAAGGCCGTCCCTGATCTGCATTTCCTTCAGCTCACAGAGATAATTATCGAGCTTTGCTAACGCCTGATCTTCCTCATCCGCATCAGCAATGCCGCAATCCGTATCCAGACCCGTCGCCCGGCAAAGCGACAGAATATCTTTGGTGAGAACTTTCAGGCGACGCGGGTCTACGCCCGAGGCCTCATAATATTCATCGACCAGTTGCTCCAGATCACGAAGCGGCCCGTAACTTTCTGCCCGCGTTAGCGGCGGGGTCAGGTGATCGACAATGACCGCACCGGCCCGGCGTTTGGCCTGCGTCCCCTCGCCGGGATCATTGACGATGAATGGGTAAAGATGCGGCATGGGGCCGAATGCGGCTTCCGGGTAGCAGGTTTCGGAAAGTGCCAGCGCCTTGCCCGGTAACCACTCAAGATTCCCGTGCTTGCCCATATGAACGATGGCATGAACGCCAATGTCATTTCGCAACCAGGCATAAAATGCGAAATAGCTATGCGGTGGAACAAGGGCCGGATCGTGGTAAGTGGCGGCGGGATCAATGTTGTAGCCGCGTGCCGGCTGCAGGCCGACGATCACATTACCGAGGCAGAAAGCTGAAATCGCAAAGCGCCCACAATCAACGTCGCCGGACAGATAAAACGGATCGGTTTCCGGTGCCCCCCATCTTTCCAAAACGCCTTGCTGGATAGCATCGGGAAGATTTGCGAAAAATTGCTGATAATCGACCATCGACAGAGTTTCGGAAATCTGACGTGTGCTGAGGGCTTTGTGATCATTGGTCGGCCCGGCCAGCATCTGGTTGACCAGCGCATCACCATCGAATGGAATACCCTCAACCCGATACCCGGCGTCTTCCATGGCGCGCAACACAATGACGGTCGCTTCCGGCGTATCCAGTCCCACACCATTGCCGAGGCGGCCATCCTGGTTGGGGTAGTTGGCGAGGACGAGCGCGACTTTACGTTTGTCCGCCGGGGTGCGGCGAAGCTTCGCCCATGCACCCGCCAGTTCTGCAACAAACTTTACCCGGTCCGCGACCGGCTCATAACAAACGATATCGGATTGCGTCAGATCGTCACGTCGCGCCAGGCCCTTGAACGAAACGGCACGGGAGAAGACGCGACCATCAACTTCCGGCAGGGCGACGTTCATGGCAATATCGCGCGGCGACAATCCACGCGTGGTGTCTTTCCACCCTTCCAGATTGCCGCCGGAAAATACGGCCTGCAAAATAACTGGCGCATTCCCCTCACGGCCCGTCTCAAACGCGGTCCGTGTGCGTTTTGCACCCGGTGCTGAAACCGCAAAGCCGGTCGCGTTGATGATCACATCAGGCGGCGCACCAGCAAAAAGAGTTTCCAGAATGGCAACCGCAATCGGGTCTTTCAGGCTTTGCGTAAAGACCGGCAGTGGGTTGAGACCGAGACTTCGAAGGCTTTCGATCAGCGCATCTACTACCCCTGTATTTCCCGCCTGAACAAGGGCGCGGTAAAAAACCAACGCGATAACCGGTGCGTCCTCCGCCCACTGCCCGCGCAAATCTTCTACATCCGGCAACGTCACACCCGGCCAGTGAAGGCCCGCGCGAACCAGCGGCTTCGGTTCCAACCACTCTTGCTTGAACCCGATCAGATCAGCCGCATATTTTAACAGCTCTTCAGAATTTTCCGGCCCGCCATGAACGCCATATTGCCAGAGACGGTGCTGGGCATCAGGCGGTAAAGAGGACAATTCCGCTAACTCAGCATCTGGTTGATCGTCGCCCGGCAGGAAGGTCAGCGGGGTTTTGTTTTTTGCACAAATGGCCGCGATTTCATCAACACCATAGGTCCAATACCCACGGCCACCAAGAACCCTAACAATCACCAATTTCGCACTTGAGATTATATTGTCGACATAAAGATCGACCGACATGTTGTGACCAAGCAACATCAGATTGGCGAGGCGCAGGCTGGGGAAATCCGGCTCGGCGCGACAAAGGCGACCCTGCGCTTGTGACAGTGATGCCAGTTCCGTATCAGCGGCAGAGATATAAACAATGTCGCCGGGGGTCTGCCCTAGATCAACGGCCTCGGATCCATCCGACACCCCACCCGGCTGGGCCGCAAGCAGATGCATCTCAGGCTGCGGCCCCTAAAGCGATTCTAATCGCACTTTCGTCGAGACCCTTTTCACCAATGATCACCAGCGCCGTGCGCCGTTCTTCACCGGCGTCCCAGGGCCGGTCGTAATAGCGCTGAATGCGCGGCCCAACCCCCTGAATGACGTGTCGCATTTCCTTGCCGACAACATCAATGAAGCCTTTGACGCGGAGGATGTCGTGATCCTGTGTCGCCTGTTGTATTTTTTCTTCCAAAACTGCCGGGTCATCAATCTCGCCAAGACCGACGACAAAGCTGTCGAAGTCATCATGATCGTGTTCCTCTTCCCCGTCATGGTGGGATTTCCGGTTTTCAATCACATCTTCGACTGCCGCCCCGATGCCAAGTAAAACAGCCGGATCAATCTGGCCATGGCGCGTGTGCAGAACCTTGGCTGCCGGGTCCATGTCCTTGGCCATGCCTGATTGCACACTGGCAAGCGATGCCGCATCCATTAAATCGCTTTTGTTGAGCAGCACCAGATCGGCCGATAACAACTGGTCTTCAAAAACTTCTTCCAATGGCGAGTCATGATCAAGCGCATCATCCGCTTCGCGCGCTGCCTGCACAGCAGCAGGATCAGGCGCGAACAAACCATCATGCACGGCACGCGCATCGACAACGGCAACCACGCCATCAACGGTGACGCGCGATTTGATCTCCGGCCAGTTAAAAGCTTTGACCAGAGGTTTGGGCAAAGCGAGGCCGGATGTCTCGATCACAATATGCTCAGGCGGCTGGTCCCGGTCCAGAAGCTGTTCCATGGTTGGCAGGAAATCATCGGCGACCGTGCAGCAGATGCAACCGTTTGCCAATTCGAGCACGTTGTCATCCTCACAACCCTCAATCCCGCAGCCGGTCAGCATTTCGCGATCTACGCCCAGATCACCAAACTCATTTATGATCAGCGCGATCCGTTTGCCGTTCGCGTTTTCCAGCAGGTGACGGATAAGGGTTGTTTTTCCAGCGCCCAGGAATCCGGTAATAACGGTTGCGGGTATTTTCATGTGTTTTCGTCCTTCATTATGAGTGGCAATCCGGCGGCGACAAAAATCACCCGATCCGCAGCTCCAGCCACTATCTGATTCATTCGCCCGGCGCAATCCCTGAACGCTCTGGCTAAGGTATTTTCCGGCACAATCCCCATTCCAACTTCGTTTGAGACCAATACAACCGGTCCCGGCGATTGCGAAAGCGCTCTGATCAAATCTTCTGTCGCCGCCTCTGGGTCACGTTCAGCAAACATCAAATTCGATAGCCAAAGCGTCAGGCAATCAACAAGAATGGGGCGATCTGCCCTAGCCAATTTGGTGATCGCTTCGCTGAGTTCAAGGGATTCTTCAAATGTATGCCACATCGGGCCGCGCCGGTCGCGATGCATTTGAATTCGCTCCGCCATTTCCGCATCATCACCCGCCGCTGGTGCAGTCGCCAGATACACACCTTGCTCATAAACCTCAACCAGCTGTTCGGCATAGCTGCTTTTGCCTGAACGCGCCCCGCCAAGAACAAGCGTAGTTGTCGGCAAAGCCATCATTTTGGCGATCTGTTGATATAGACAACCCGCCACGCCGAACCCTTGCCTTTCAGCAATCCGCCTTCGACATGTTCAAGGCAGGTGATGGAGAGCGTACCGATGGAAAACGACATACCAGTTTCCGGCGTCAGCTGAAGACCATGAGAGATGGCCGCACGAATGGTTCCACCATGAGCAACGGCAACAATGTCGTGGCCCTTGTTTTCGGATGTTCTGCGATCAATGACCGCGCCAGCACGAGCGATCAGATCTTGAAAACTTTCTCCCCCCGGCGGGCTATTGCGTGCCGGCGTTTCCCAAAACGCGTGATAGACATCGGGGTCGGTTTTCTGCATTTCACCCCAGCTCTGGCCCTGCCAATCACCGAAACACTGCTCACCCAGATGCTCTTCGATAATCGGCTCAGGATAATCAAGCCCGGCTTCGCGAATGGCGCCCGCTGTTCTGTGGGTACGCGAAAGGTGACTGGTCAGCCAGAGCGCATCGGCAGGGAGAATGCTTGCCAAACCTTCAAAGGATTCCCGGTCTGTCGTATCGCAGGCGACATCGTCGGATCCGTAGATAATACCCTCAACGTCAAGCACCGGCGCATGGCGCACCCACCACCACCTTGTTGTTTCCAAACTCATAGGGCAAATGCTCCTGCCATCATCAAAACACTGATTTCCGTGACTTGCTGGGTCGCCCCCAGAACGTCGCCCGTATACCCGCCAATCTGACGATGCGCCAGCATGCCCATAACCACAGCACTGATCATCGCCGCGATCAAAGCAAGCAAGGCAATCTTAAAGCCCAAAATAGACCACACAAACAAAGCGCCGATGAAAAATGCGACAACGGCGGATGATCCGAGAGGCCGCCCGGCCCCGGCAGCCAGCCCATCGCTGCGCGCCATGGGCATTATATACATCATCATCGGCAAGATGCCGCGCGACATAACGGCTGCGCCAAGCAAAGCACCGGCCGCCATGCCAGGGCCTGGCAATCCGGCAATTATTGATGCCTTTATTCCGACACTGAAAACAAGGGCAAGCACACCATATGCACCGATCCGGCTGTCGCGCATAATACGCAATTTGCTGGTCTTATCCGCGCCGCCGCCAAAACCATCAACAACATCGGCCAGTCCATCTTCGTGTAACCCGCCCGTCACCAGCGCCGCGACCGCAAGGCCGATAAACGCGCAAGCCAGCGGGTGCAAATCAAGTTCAGCGACCCCCATAAGCGCGCCACCACCGAAGCCACCAACCAGCACGCCGATCAGAGGAAACGCCCGCCCGGCATCGGCCAGATCGCTTGTCGCAATATCACCTTTCGCCCGGAACGGAAGGCGCGTCAGGAACATGCCCGCGATGGCGACATCGCGGCCCCAGCCCGAAAATAAAGCACCCCATGGCGATGGGGCTGTATCATCATTGCGCATTTACCGGCCCTATTTTGAAGTTTCCGCGTGCGCCAGACGCAAATTGGTTATAGGTGAGACGGACGGGAAAGGAAACCAGACCGATGGCAAAACTATGACGACGATCCAGCATTTTTCATCTCTGGATGAACTTCGTGATGTTCTCCAGACCGTGCCTTTAACTGATGCTTCCGCACGCGATGCTGCATTGGCACGAGAACCTCAATTGACCAAGCCACCGGGATCACTTGGGCGACTTGAGGATATTTCCGCATGGCTGGCTTCCTGGCAGGGGTGCCACCCCCCCCAAATGGAAACCCCGCGGGCAAGGGTGTTTGCCGGAAACCACGGCATTGTCGCAAAAGGTGTGTCCGCATACCCCGCTGAAGTCACACAGCAAATGGTCTATAACTTCGAAGCCGGTGGTGCCGCCATCAATCAGCTTTGCAAAACTTTCGGCATTGAATTAGCCATCGAAGCGCTAAATCTCGACACCCCGACAGCCGATTTCACCGAAGGGCCTGCGATGAGCGAAGGCGGGTGTCTGTCGGCAATTAACATCGGTATGGCTTCGTTTCAGGATGATACGGATATGCTGTGTCTGGGGGAGATGGGGATTGGTAATACAACGTCCGCTGCCGCCCTCTGTCTGGCGCTGTATGGCGATACGGCGGAATCCTGGACCGGTGCCGGGACTGGCGTTGAGGGTAAAGCTTTTGCAACAAAAGTCAGTATTGTTCGCCAAGGGGCTGAGCGTCATAAAGCAGCGATCAAGGATGGCCTTGATGCATTAACCTGCCTTGGCGGACGAGAACTTGCCGCGATCACGGGGGCCATTATTGGTGCCAGATTAAGGCGCGTGCCGGTCATGCTGGATGGCTATATCTCAACCGCCGCCGGAGCCGTCCTTGAAGCAACCTGTAAAGGCGCTTTGGATCATTGCATGATCGCCCATGCTTCACAGGAGCCAGGGCACGGAAAACTGATCGAAGCGCTTGGCAAACGCCCGCTTCTTGATATGGACATGCGGCTGGGTGAAGGATCAGGCGCAGCGTTAGCAATCGGGATTGTGAAAGCTGCTGTTAATTGCCATAACGGGATGGCAACTTTTGCAGAGGCCGGCGTCAGCGATAAGGACTAAAACAAAAGTAAATACTACTTAATTTCGCTCAATTCTGCGCTTAAGGCGGAGCAATTCGCGCCGCCGGCCATCTTCGGCAATCAGTGTTTCCACGTAGCGGCCCTGATACTTCTTGATGCCCACGGACCGTCCGAAATCGACGGCTTCGCGATTGTCACAACGGCACATGATGATTTCGCGTTTACCAGCCTTCTTGACCAACAGGTCCAATCGCTGATGAACATCCTCACCGCCATCAACAAGTCCGGGGTGCCAGATCAGCTTGCACATATCGACACCCAGACGTTCAAGATTGATCATCTGAACAGAATCCAACTCCAGACCGTCAAGGCAGATCCGATATCCCTTTTCCTGCAGGAATTCACGGGCAAACAGATAGGAGTTCAGATTAACAAACACATCTTCCTTCTGCAGTTCGATGATCATTGAACCACGCCGGGACGCTGCGATATTGTCGTCGAATGCCTGAAATTCCGGTGACAGGATGGTTGCAATATTGATATTGAAACTGATTTCGCCGGAAATCGAAATGCTGTCGGTTTTGGTCAACATGGACAGCATGCGTTTGTCGAGGGTTTCCGTCAAATGCTGAAACAACCACCTGTTGGCCGTCAGATTGATGCCCGGCAATATGGTTTCGCGCAGGTCCCGGATCGAAATAAACAGTTCGCTGAATTCCTGCGTTGGAATCATTTTATCATCCACATCGCAGATAAACTGACGGCGGACCAGATTGGACAAGTCAGCTCTGGTCAGCGCTGTTTCAAGGCGCGCCAGCACGTCTGGCGTCATCGGCTCACCCTGGTCCTGCTTGGCCTTCAGGGCGGCGCGGGCATCCATCCTTGCGCGGACAACAGTTTGGCGTTGCAGTTCTGCATGCGCCAGCCCCTGAACCAGACTGAGGATTGTGTCGAATTCAGAGCCAGCATCATACCAGGTGGCAAGCGGTGGCGTTGTTGGCCCTTCGTCGGCAATCAGCGGATCATCGCTGAACAGAAACTTGATTTTCTGAACAATAGTTTCAACTTCGCCGATGAATTCTTTTTTGAAGATAAAAAAGATATCGGAATTCTTCAGCGTAAAAATCTGCCCGTGCAATTCAGAAATTAGCGGGTCGAAGTTCCCCGCTGCTGTGCGAATATGCTGCTCACGACGATTAAAAGGACGCAGGCTTGAGAGATGCAATTGCACCACCTTGCGGTCCTGTTTCTGGCCTTCAAGACGTTGCATATACTCATGCAGCAGGTTTTCCTGGCTGGGCAGCCCGCGTTGTGTATCTGAAGCTAACGCCATCACAGAGCCTTCCCGCTACCAACCACCTGCGCCAGACGATCAATGAAAAACCCCTGAAACCGGCTGATGCCTAGCGACAGGCCCCATTTTACAGCTTTTTCCGAGTCAACCCGTGCCAAGATCATGCTGTCGCGACCAACATTATCTATGATCTCTTTGATCTCCGTCACCCGGCTATCCGATTCGCCCCCCTGCAATGCATTGCTCCAGCTGATTTTTAAATAATCAGAGCGCAGTAAAGACGGGTCAAAATACTGCAAGGCCATTGGATCAAGGCCATCGATCAGCACGCGATACCCGCGCTCTTGCAAAGAATCACGCGCATACCCATAGTTTTTTGAATCAGCGAAGACATCAATCACTTGCAATTCAATAATCACATTTTCCGTTTGCTCACCAACGGCGCGGTGAAAACGCTGAAAATCTCTGGATAAAACCGTGCTGATATTCAGGTTTATGCTGATCGGCTCAAAATCTTCATCAAATTCACGTTCCGACAGGATACCAAGCATCCGCCGGTCCAGGCTTTCCGTCAGATATTGAAACAGCCACGGATTAACAAACATATCGACGTCAGGTGCGATCCGTTCGCGGACCTGGCCCATGGAAATAAAACTTTCGCGAAACACCACCTCACCGCCGCCACCGGTCCGGACCAAAAGGCAGGTCTGTTGATCAACCAGGTCTGCGATTCGCATGTTCAGAAGATTTTTGTTGATCCCCGCCAGATTAAGGGGGGACAGAGGATCGCCCTTTGCCCTTTCCGCATCCTGCTTGCGTGCTGTCTCATCAGCGATCCGGTCCGCCTCCAGCGACAAATCTGCCGCCACGGAAAAGAATGAGGCAAAATCTTCAGAATTGGACAGATCATACCAAGTTGAAAAATTGTCCTCAAACCCCGAATCGTCGATAATCGCCAGCGGGTCTTCACTGAAAAGCCCACGAACCTTATCCATAACGGCATCAACTTCATCAACTCCGATGTTGCGGCAAACCAGGACCAGATCGAGGTTAGACAAGCTGAACAAGGTCGCGTCGTTGCTTTCCAGCAACGTATCGAACGTACGATTTGCGATCTGGATAAAATGAGGCTGTTGATGGGCCGGGCGAAGCTCGGAAAGATGCGTGTGCACGGCAAAATACCCTGCGGAATTGGTCTCGATCCGTTTCAGCCGGTCAAGTAACGCCACTTCCTTGGAACTCGCCGAGCCCGTGCTGCCCGCACCTGTGCTTCCCCATTCGGCCATAACTTAATGGAACTCCACCGTCAGCGTTTACACAATATTCCTAGTTTCGCACGAGAGTAGCCCGTCAACTATTAAAAACAGATTACCCTGATCCCCTTTATAGTACAGGTCCCAATTTTGTTAATCGGCTTTGTCAGAAGGCCCGGCCGATGGTACGTTTACCAACGCAAGAGTGATATATCGAACCAGACAGGGTTATTGAACAGAATGCAGACAAGAAAACGTATCCTGGTGACAGGCGGCGCCGGATTTTTGGGCTCACATCTCTGCGAGCGTCTGGTTCGGGACGGACATGACGTCCTCTGCGTCGATAATTTTTTCACCGGCACCAGAGATAATATTCTGCACCTGCTGGATGAGCCGCATTTCGAATTGATGCGCCATGACGTTACTTTCCCGCTTTATCTGGAAGTTGACGAGATTTACAATCTGGCCTGCCCCGCTTCCCCCGTGCACTATCAGTTTGACCCCGTACAAACGACCAAAACCACTGTCCACGGGGCGATCAATATGCTGGGTCTGGCAAAGCGCACGAAAGCCAAAATTTTTCAGGCCTCTACCAGTGAGGTATACGGCGACCCGGAAGTTCACCCACAACCGGAATCGTATCGGGGAAATGTCAATCCGATTGGCCCTCGGTCTTGTTATGACGAAGGTAAGCGTTGTGCTGAAACCCTGTTTTTTGACTACAAACGCCAGCACGATTTGAACATTCGTGTAGCACGCATTTTCAATACCTATGGCCCACGCATGCACCCCAATGATGGCCGTGTGGTGTCTAACTTTATTGTGCAATCCCTGAAGGGCGAGCCAATTACCATCTATGGGGATGGTCGCCAGACGCGATCTTTCTGTTATGTCGATGATCTGATTGAAGGTTTCATTCGTATGATGGCCGCCCCCGATGATGTGACGGGCCCCATGAACCTTGGCAATCCCGGCGAGTTCACTATTCGACAGCTGGCTGAAAAGGTTATCGAGATGACCGGAGGCACGTCGGAATTGATCAACAAGCCACTACCCGAGGATGACCCCATGCAGCGTCAACCTGACATAACCCTGGCCAGCACGACATTGGGCTGGCAGCCGACGGTCAAACTTGAGGACGGATTGGCGAAAACGATTGATTATTTCAGAGAAGTTGTAGCTGAAGCATAAACCGTCTTCGCCCACCCGCGAAGACCCCGTTTCCGTCCTTTGGCTTGTTCCTCACCTCTTTCAGCTACCCAGCGCTCAACCGGAACAAAAAACCCGGTTTTTGCCCGATTTCTAACTGCATCGGGCAAAGGGGCCAAAGGCGTTGCCGCCATATTCTTTTTGCCCGGACCACCATCTTTAAGGATTGCCGGGGCCAGCGTATTCAGCAAAACCGTATCGACCAGCGGCACGCGAATTTCCAGCGAATGGGCCATGCCCGCCCAGTCGGAATCGCGCAGGAGTTGATTGCGCATATAAAGTGCTGTTTCCAGCGCTGCAACTTTTCGCTTAGGCGCGCTTATCGGCGCTGCAAGTTCATTCAGGGAACGAACTGGTGACAGATCGAGAAGTCCCCGACGCGCCATATCCACATCCATCACATCCGGCAATTCCCACGGCATGAACAAACCACGCCGAAGCAAATAGGCGCCACCATATGAACCGCCATATTCCATAAGGCCGGCGGCTTTCGGGGACGTGAAAGAGCCGATAAACGGTGCGCTCAATTGTCGAAACAGTTTCCCGACGACGCCGCGACCCGGAATACTGCCAATTTTCCCGACCAGATCAGGGACCTGTTTAAAAGTATCATACCCCCCGAACAACTCGTCCCCGCCAAGCCCCGATAGTGCTACTTTCAGGCCATTCTTTGCCGCAGCCTGGGCAACGAAATAACTGTTCACCCCATCGATGCTCGGCTGATCCATGACGTCCAGAATGTCATCGAACGCCGCATTGAAATCTGATTTTGAAATCCGCGTTGTGTGCTGACGTGTCCCATAAAGGGCAGAAACCTCCTCGGCCAGAGGAACTTCATCTCTGGCATCACCATTGAACTCATCGAACCCAAGCGTAATCGTCTCCAACCCCTGTCCCTGACATTCCGCCGCCAATGCGGTAAGAGAGGTGGAATCAAGCCCGGCGGACAAAAACACCCCAACCGGAACGTCTGCGACAAAATGATGGCGCACGCTATTCAGAAGCGCTTCGCGTAAGTCAGGCGCCCCGGAACCTGCTGGCGTTTCCATGAGAGCTGCCGTGACATCATAATACCGCTGGGTTCGCCGCTCCCCATTCTGCCCAATACGCAACCAGTGTCCGGCGGGCAGCCCCTTGATCTCGTTGAACAGGGTATGGGGTTCAGGCACACTCCCAAACAGAAAAAACCCGGCATGCCCGGCGGCGTTAGGCGTGGTTTCAATGGCGCCCCCAGCCAGCAACGCCTTGACCTGTGATGCAGCGCGGAACGTCCGGCCATCATCGGCATAATAGAGCGGCTTGATGCCGTAAGCATCCCGCGCCAGGAAAAGCGTGCGCTCAAATTCATCCCAGATCACCAGCGCGAACATGCCCCGAAGCTTCGGCAACATTGCTTCACCATCGCGTTCATATAGCCTGAGCAACACTTCGGTATCGGATTCGGTTCTGAACGTCACACCCGATTGCTCTAACTCGCTGCGCAATGCTCGGAAATTATAAATTTCGCCGTTATAGGTAATATGGTAGCGCGGTTTCGTGCCGTCCGGTCCCGCCAGCGCCATCGGTTGGGCGCCGGCATCACTCAGGTCAATAATCGCCAGCCGGCGGTGCGCCAGACCAACCCGACCATCGTCAGAAAACCACTTTCCTTCACCATCGGGGCCACGCCGGGCCATCGCGTCATTGATCTTCAACAGCTCGCCGGGGTCAACCGGAAGGGCTTCACTGGTATAGGCAAATAGGGCGCATAATCCACACATACCTGCTTCATAGCGCGTGGTCGGCTACGCGCAAAGTTTTTTCAATAGAATCAGGACATTGCAATTCTTTGCAATCAGGGTGGAAATATGGGTAAAAGAGCGCATGAAACAGGTTATTCAAAGTCGGCGCACGGGCAAACTAGCGCTTAAAGAGGTTCCTGAGCCGAAGGTTAAGGCTGGTAATCTGCTGGTTCGCACGAAGGCCTCACTGATCTCGGCAGGAACTGAGCGCATGGTTGTCGACTTCGCCCGCAAAAGCCTGGCGGGCAAAGCCAAGGCACGACCGGATCTGGTTAAAAAAGTTATCGATAAAGCAAAACGCGACGGCCTTAAGTCAACCTTCCAGACCGTTATGGCGCGATTGGACGAGCCACTTCCACTTGGTTATTCCGCAGCCGGTGAAATTATCGCCGTTGGCGCGGGACTGGAAGGCGTCTACCAAGTTGGTGAGCGTATTGCCATCGCTGGTGCGGGCCTCGCCAATCATGCTGAATATAATGTCGTGCCGCGCAATCTGGCAGCGGCAATCCCGGCCGATGTAACTGACGAAGAAGCCAGCTTTGGAACCCTAGGTGCGATTGCGCTTCATGCGGTTAGAAACCTCAATGCTCATTTGGGTGAATGCGTTGCGGTTCTCGGTCTTGGGCTGGTTGGGCAATTGGCAGTTCAATTTCTCAACCTTTCCGGCGTTCGCGCCATTGGACTGGATTATGACCCTTCACGGCTGGACCTCGCGAAATCCCTCGGCGCTGAAGCCATTATCAATCTGGGTGATGAAGATCCCACTTCGATCACCTCTGCCCTGACCAAAGGGCTCGGCTGCGACGGCATTCTGATCGCCGCCGCAACCTCATCGAACGAGCCATTTGAAATGGCCGCCGAAATCGCCCGCGATCGGGCAACGGTTTCCATGGTTGGTCTGACGGGAACCGAATTTCCCTACGGCGAATTCATGAAAAAAGAGCTTAACATCATCGTCTCACGATCTTACGGGCCGGGACGCTATGATTTGGATTTTGAAGGCCGCGGTGTTAAATATCCAGAAGGCTGGGTGCGCTGGACGGAAACAGAAAACCTTGGTGAGTGCCTCCGCCTGATGTCACCATCGCGTAGCAACCGTCTTGATGTCGGCGCACTGATTTCCCATCGCATGAACTTTGACAAAGCAGAAGACGCCTACGCGATGATCACTGGCGGCACCGAACCGCATCTGGGGGTCGTTCTCAATTACCCTGAAAAAGCAAAAGCGCCGCACGCAGTTATTTCCAGCCAAGACATTAAGCCCGCGAGTGGATGTATTCTAGGTGTCATCGGGGCCGGAAACTTCGCTAAATCCGTATTACTGCCGGAGTTGAACAAGATCAAATCCGTGACCCTTCACACACTGGCAACTCAGCGCGGTGCAACGGCAGATCACGGGCGCGAGACGTTTGGCTTCAAGCAAGCGACGACGGATATTGATGCCGTTTTTGATAATCCGGAAATCAACGCCATCCTCATCGCCACCCGCCACGACAGTCACGCCGAGTTGACAGCACGTGCTCTCGAATCTGGAAAAGCTGTGCTTGTTGAAAAACCGTTGGCCCTTGATCGCGATGGCCTGAACCGGGTGATCGCGGCAAGGAATGACGCGAATACTTTTTTCCAAGTCGGCTTTAACCGCCGCTTCGCCCCCATGGCAGAAAAGGTCCAGAGCGAGCTCGCCAAATCTGCCACGCCCAAGGTGATGATGCTCCGGGTCAATGCCGGTGCCATTCCGGGCGATCACTGGGTTCATGCAGGTGACGAAGGCGGCGGGCGCATTCTTGGTGAGGTCTGTCACTTTATCGACCTTGCCCGCTTTTTTGCAGGCAGCCCGATCACGTCATTGCAGGCGGATGCCGCAAAATCAGACTCTGCGGCCTGCGATGATGTTTCGGTATCCATCAATTTTGCGGATGGATCACTGGCGACCATCATCTATACGGCGCAGGGCGACAGTGGTGCAGCAAAAGAACGGTTCGAAATTTTCTCAGGTGGGCGAAACTTTACCATCGAAGATTTCAGAAGCCTGACAATTTCCGGCGGCGGCGCTGACATTTCCGATAAAGGTCCGCAGAACAAGGGTTTTAAAAAATCGCTCCGGGCGTTTACAAATACCGTCAGCAATGGCGGCCCTGTACCTGTCGACGAAGCGGAATTGATCGAGACCAGTCTGGCGACCATCGCCGTACTGGAAAGTTTACAAACGGGGTCACGCATCTCTTTTTGACGAACAATGGGGCATAGACAATAAAATGAATTTGGACACATTCATCTCATCGGAATTTGACGAACACGGCGCCGTGTTGGCGGCGACACGTGATGAGATTGCGGCCCCCTTCAAGCAACTGGTCGAACACGCTGTCAGCACCATTCAGGGCGGCGGTAAAATCCTGTTTTTCGGAAACGGCGGAAGTGCGGCGGATTGCCAGCACCTAGCAACGGAACTGACCGTTCGATATATTGAGAATCGCGCCCCCATCGCCGCCATCGCTCTCACGACCGATACATCCGCCCTGACAGCTGGCGGCAACGATCTCGGGTTTGATGAAATATTCGCGCGCCAGATTGCAGCGCTCGCCAAACCCGGTGACCTTGCCATCGGAATCTCGACCTCCGGGAATTCTGAAAACGTCATCCGCGGCTTGCAGCAAGCGAAAGCGATGGGTGTGGTACCCGCGGCCTTTGGTGGCAGGGACGGCGGGCGGATGGCGGGTTTGGCCGACCCCTATCTGATCATCCCGTCACACGCGACGCCGCGCATTCAGGAGATGCATATCCTGATTGGGCATAGTTTCTGCGACGCGCTGGAGAAGGAGCTCGGCCTGGTATGAGCCAAAACCCGACCCTCATTCCCTTGGTTGAAAGCCTGACCGGGGCAAACGTTCTCTGCATCGGGGATGTCATGCTGGACCGGTTTATCTCAGGCGAGGTCGAACGCATCTCACCGGAAGCGCCGATTCCAGTTCTTCGCATTGGCGATGAAACTTCCATGCTTGGCGGGGCCGGAAATGTAGTGCGAAATATCACGACGCTTGGCGGCAAGGTCGATTTTATTTCAGTTATTGGTGATGATGAAGCCGGGCGTGAAATTGACGAATTGTTAAAAGATAACGCCTCCATCAATACCACACTCCTGACCGAAGCCAACCGTGAAACCGCAATCAAAACCCGCTTCTTAGCAGGCAACCAACAAATGCTCCGCGCTGACCGGGAAACCGTCAGAGACGTTTCCAAAGAGACCGCAGAGGCAATCATTACTGCGGCGAAGGGCTCGCTAGCCCAGGTTGGTGCCGTCATGTTGTCGGATTACGGCAAGGGAGTGTTGAGTGATGCCGCCCTTCAGAGCTTGATTAAACTCGCCAGAGATTCTGAAAAGGCTGTGATCATTGATCCTAAAGGCGGTGATTATTCACGCTACAATAGAGCCAGCCTGATCACCCCAAACCGCAAGGAACTATCCGAAGCGAGCGATATGGCAACGGGGTCGGATGATGAAATTATTGCCGCGTCACGAAGCCTGATTAACACATATGGCATCGATGCCGTGCTGGCAACACGCAGCGGCGATGGCATGACACTGGTGACAGCAGATACACATCATCATTTAAGTGCGCAGGCTCGCGAGGTCTTCGATGTGTCCGGCGCTGGCGACACGGTCGCCGCCGCCATGGCCGCATCCCTCAGCGTCGGCGCCTCACTTGAAGATGCAGCCGCGCTCGCCAATGCGGCGGCAGGTATTGTTGTCGGCAAGGTGGGAACAGCAGCGGTTTACATGTCAGAACTGATCGCAACGCTTCATCATCAGGATATTTCCGATGCCGAGGCCAAAGTCATGTCGATGGAAGAAATGAATTCCCGAATTGAAGTCTGGCGTCGTCAGGGCCTGAAGGTCGGCTTCACAAATGGCTGTTTCGACCTTTTGCATCCTGGCCACATCTCACTTCTGACCCAGGCAAAGGGCGCGTCCGATCGCCTTATCGTTGGCCTTAATTCCGATCGTTCTGTTCAACGTCTCAAGGGCGAGGATAGACCCGTTCAATCAGAAGCCGCCCGCGCCACAGTGCTGGCGTCTCTCGCCTGTGTTGATGCAGTGGTGATTTTTGGCGAAGACACTCCCCTGAATCTGATTGAAAAATTTAAACCAAATGTCCTGATCAAAGGAGCTGACTACACCGAAGACACGGTTGTCGGCGCGGACATCGTCAAGGCCAGCGGCGGTAAAATTTTTCTCGCAAATCTTGCTGATGGTTTTTCAACCACATCTACGATTGAGCGGATGAACAAAAACGGCGATTAGTTTTCACTTCCCGTCAGCGTCTCAATCATTTTTTTCCAGAAGCTGTCCGACGGTTCCGAGTTTGATGGCGGGGCCGCCGCCGGGAATTGCTGTTGAGAAAAGTCTGACTGACCCGCAGGTAGCGCTTTCTTTTTCGTTCCGCCATGGGCCGCGATCATCACATCACGCCAGAGTCTGGCGGGCAGGCCGCCGCCAGTTACCCGCTTCATGGGTTTTCCGTTGTCATTGCCAAGCCAAACCCCCGCAATCCGGTTGGCTGTAAAGCCGACAAACCAGGCATCGCGGTAATTCTGGCTGGTGCCACTTTTACCCGCAGCCGGACGGCCAAATTTCGCGACCTTTCCGGTCCCTGTCCTGATTACTCCTGACAACATTTTATTCATACTGCCGACATGGCGGGCCGCGATCACGCGCCCGGGACCCGCACCCTGGCGTTTGTAAAGCGTTCGGCCTGCTCCATCCCTGATTTCCCGAATGCCGTATGGCCACGCACCAAACCCGCCATTTGCAAGCGGGGCATAAGCGGCGGTCAGCTCCATCAAAGTCATTTCCGCGGTTCCCAAAGCAAGCGAAAGCTCCGCCTTCATCGGTGCACCAATTCCCAACCGACGTGCCGTTGCAATGATCCTTTTTGGCCCGGCCTTTTGCGCAACCCGCACGGCAACCGAATTGACGGAGCCGGCCAGGGCACGAGACATGGTCATATCGCCCTGGAATTTCCCGTTGAAGTTTTTAGGTGCCCAGCCATCGATATCAATCGGCGCATCGCGCATCATGGTTGAAGGTGTTAACCCGGCTTCAAGCCCCGCCAAAAAAACCACCGGCTTGAATGCCGATCCGGGTTGGCGCTTTGCCTGCGTCACCCGGTTAAACTGGCTGGATCCGTAGTTTCGCCCGCCGACCATCGCAAGAACACCGCCCTGCAAGTCGAGCACAACAACTGCCCCATTGGCCACCTGACTTTTTTTGCCATGTTTTTCCAATACCAGTTCAAGATTCCTCTGCGCTGCGCGCTGAAGGTTTACATTCAGGGTAGAAATCACAGTGAGATCCCGATCCCCACCGGAAACATATCCCGACACCTGTTCCAGTACCCAGTCAGCAAAATGTCGGCCGGTTCGGAGTGTGCGCGTACTCAACGCCCGGCGCTTTCCCTTCGCCGCCGCGGTCGCCTGCGCTTCGCTCAGATATCCCGCCGCGACCATATTTTTCAAAACCTGAAGGGTTCTCTTTTCCGCACGTTTCTGACTGGAATGGGGATTATATCGGCTTGGCGCTTTCAGCAATCCGGCCAGCAATGCAGCCTCATATGTGGATACTTTCGCCACCGGACGGTTGAAATATTTTCGCGCCGCCGCATCAACACCGTAAGTACCAGCGCCCAAGTAAACCCGGTTTAGATAGATGGTCAGAATTTGCTCTTTTGAGAACCGGTATTCCAACCAGAATGCCAGCATTAGCTCCTGAACTTTTCGTTTCAGAGATCGTTCCGGGGTCAGAAATAGATTTTTCGCTACTTGCTGGGTCAAAGTGCTGCCGCCCTGCACAATCCGCCGCGCTTGTATATTTGCCCAGGTCGCACGCAACAAGCCGATAAAATCGATCCCGTAATGACCAAAAAATCGCCTGTCTTCTGTTGCCAGAATAGCGTTTGGCAAGGCGGGTGGTACTTCGGAAAGTTGCACGGGCACACCATAAAGGTCACCCTTTGCAGCCAGGACCTGACCGTCTGCGGAAACCAGTGTAATCGTCGGGCGGCGGGTTGACTCGAGGGCTTCATCAATGTCCGGCAGGTCGATATAAAACCAACCAGCAATAAACGTGGCAATAATGACGCCCCATACCGCAAGCGTCGCCGACCATTTGAAGAGCGCCCATACCACGCCACCAAGCGTCAATCCGCCGGTGTTTCCCACGTTTTTCTTGCCAAATTTTCGATCCGCCATAACCCCTTTATCGCCGAGGCCGTGTTAGGATTGGGTTAACGCTAGCTCTTCAGTTATCATTCTGAACAATGTACCAGACTGAGGCGTATCTCTTGAATTTGTCACACAGCCAAAACGCGGAAAAAATTCTTCTGGTTACCGGCGGGGCCAGCGGAATCGGTGCCTCCCTTTCCAGGCGGGCCGCTGATCAAGGATATCATGTCGTTATTAATTTCCGGTCTCGCCAACAAGAGGCCGAAATCCTCGCACAAGAGATCAGAACGTCTGGCCGTAAAGCTACGGCGATGGGGGCAGATGTTTCCAATGCCGAAGCTGTTTCGGCCATGTTTAGGACGATAGATAAAGAACTTGGGTGCATATGGGGTCTTGTCAATTGCGCAGGCGTCAGCGCCGCATCGCAACCCATCGCAGAACTTGAAAATGAAACGCTGGAAAAATTGTTGCATAACAACATCATGGGGACAATGTTCCCCGCTCAGGAAGCCGTAAGCCGCATGTCCACCGTCAGTGGGGGCACTGGTGGCGTTATCGTAAATGTCTCTTCTATGGCGGCAACAATAGGCGGGCGTAAGGGCAGTGTCGCTTATGCGGCGACCAAAGGCGTGATTGACGTTTTCACAAAAGGGCTTGCCCGCGAAGTTGCGGATCAGAACATTCGGGTTAACGCCGTCCGACCCGGCATGACCTTTTCAGAAATGACTAAGGACCTGAATAACCCGGCACATCACGCCGCCATTGCCGCGACCATCCCGCTTGGCCGCATTGCCGAAGCCGACGAAGTGGTGACGCCTATATTGTGGCTGCTATCCGATGAAGCGAGCTTCATCACAGGGTCAATATTGGATGTTTCAGGCGGTGGGTTTACCTTCGCCAGCTGATTCGGTTTGTAAGATATAATAATTTCAAGAGAGATTATGATTGAGTTTGATCGCTGGAAAGGGCCGGGCATGTCCGCTGTCATCAGCCTTACGGGACGTAAACCGGTTGCTCAGGCTTCGCTGTCACCTTCAACGGCATAACGTTTCATCAGTGGCATCTGGGTAAGAATAAAGACAAACGTCAGTCCCATCAGACCAAAAACCTTGAAATTGACCCAGAAATCGGTGCTCTGGGTGCGCCAGATCGCCTCGTTCAAACCGGCTCCAAGATAAAAGAACAGCGCGAAACGCAAAGTCAGAACCTGCCACCCTTTGTCTGTCATATGCCAGGCTGTCCCCATCAGGGACTTCAAAAATAACCGCTTTGCCAGCAGCCCGCCGATCAAGATTGTACCGAACATAGCCTGAATTATGGTCGGTTTCATTTTTATGAAAGTATCGTCCTGAAGCCAAAGGGTCAGGCCTCCAAATATTCCGACCACAAATGCCGTGATCAGCGGCATCATGGGGATGCGCCGCTCCACAATAAAGGAAAGCGTGAGCGCCAAAGCGGTAGCCGCCATGATCGATGCGGTCGCGACAAATAAATCCGCCGTGTAATAAGCAACAAAGAAGGCGACTATCGGTCCGTATTCAACAACCGGGCGCAACCAGGAGGGAGATGGTTTTGTTTCTGACATGATTCGCTTTTGTGGCTAAAGTAATTTGTGGATGGACTCATAAAGTGAGAATAAAAATTGCAGAAATATACCAACATTCTCACTGATTGACACATAAATTGAGACCGATTTGACGCATAACATGAGACTTTCTAGCCAAATTGAACCATAACTTGAGAAAATAAAATACTACCGAAATGGATTGAGATTTGTTGTTAGTTCTCTTATTTCATTCAACCCTTTATCTCTCCGCGCCTCAACAGAAAAGCCCCTGAGGGGCGACCCTGATCGAAACGGCCAAAACCAACAGCGTCGATCCACGAGCGTGGTTAACTGACATACTCACCAGAATTGCAGACTATAAGATCAATCGTATTGATGAGTCGCAGCCCTAGCATTACGCCCAGTCTGGGCGTAATGTGTTATCGTTAGACCGTCGAGAGGTGGTTCGCCGGAAGCTCCCCTAAAAGGTGAGTACAGGAGCAAAGTTATGATAAAAATATTGCGAGGGGCAGAAGAGGTCTTTGTCGGCGAAAACGCGTTACAAGTCGCACGAAGGATAGGGGGTCGCCTTGGTGGTGTTTGGCAGTGAGGACAAGGCCAGTGATTAGCTGTGCCAGGAAAATGTTTTGTTTGATGGAAACAAACCCATCGACATGATGAGAACACCTACCGGCGCCGCCCTGATTGAAGAAGCATTGGTCGGTCTGGCGCACGGTTTTTCCGCTTAATATAAAGACAGAAATCACTTCAGCACAGGGTTGGCAGCGCACTAGTAATTAAAACACAGGTCCCTGGTGAGGGTTTATGCCGCTGTTTTCATTACGTTCTGAACCTGAATACGCAGAAAAAAATATTGCCGTCCTCCATCAATACTCGGGCCGGTAACAGCCAATATGCCAATTTTTTTCATCTCCATAACTGCATTTCGCGCCGACGTTTTCATTCGTACCGCAAGTTCCGATGCCGACACATAAATTTGTTTGAACTCCTCTATTGAGGTGAATGACACCAATCGACGATTACGTCCGGCGCTAAAATCGTTTGTGGTTTTCAAATATCCAAGACGTACCAGATCGCGAGCTGCTTGTTCGTTCAGTTTCAACTTTTTTGCCGCGCTTTCTATCGAAATGGCCCACTCGATAGTTCTCCGAACCTCGCTTATAAACGCTCCAAACTCGTCGAGATCAAATTTTAAACTTTTAAATCCAATCAACTTTTTGCCACTTCGTCGCGCCGATATCTTTCCCGACTGCATGGCATTAACCAGGTCAACAACGTTCAGACTCAGGAAGGTCATGCGCCGCAAAGCCTCTGGAAACCCAATCAAATGTCGCGTCGTTGATCTTGAGATATTTCGATTGGAAACTTTTTTCAAAAATGCCCTGATCTCCGGTTTATGAAACAACCAAAGATGATGGCCATCGATAGTCGGGCCTCGTGAGGCTTTCAGCAATCCTTCAGCAACAAGATCAAAAACTGGTTTCTTTGACAGACCCAACAAATCACAGGCCTTCGAAAGGCCTATTAATTCTCCTCGTGCGTTTCTATAACGTTCGAGATCATGCGTATCTATCAGAGTGAGCATGACTTTTCCTGCTTTGTTTTGTATTGCGGGCAGCCGACCAGCGACAATATCTCTTCTCAAAATACTTGGATGAACGCCGATCTGAGTGGCTGCCCGAGCTAGCGGCACACGGCATGTGGTGAGTTCCAATAATGCACTCATGTACGTATTTTTGCGCGAGATATACCCGCCGGTCCAGTGGCTCCTGACATAGCATTGGAAGGCATCTCTAGCGGGACTTTTGTCTTTATCACTGTATGAATATAGAGCCGCATATAATGACTTGAAGTCATTCGCCAACCCGGTTTTAGTTGGATTTTCATCCGATGGGCGGCGAATATCATCCAGCAAGCGGTAAAAGTTATTGGGCCAATCAATGAGCAATCCCGCTACTCTTGTGTAGACGTCCCGGTTGGCATCGGACAATAAACGGGATGCAAGTTGTACACCTCGACCACGACCCTTTCCGGATACGTAAGCCGCAAGCAAGGTTAACTGATCGAGTAGCAATCCTAAACCTATAGAATAAAACGCAGGGGGCAGTGTGTTGAACAAGCAGGATTTGTTTTTTCCATCCAGCACCAGCTTAATATCGCGGCTCAAGCCAATGGATGCGTCATCTGCTGGCAGGGACGTCGCATCGCACAAATCATGACCACAGGGACAAAATGTCAATCGTTCTCTGTTCCAGTGCAATAAACCAGAGCAGTGTGGGCATTTGTCTATCAGAAATGATTTATGTGTAGGGCAGGTATTAATTGCACGCAGCTCCCAATGTTCTCTGAAGTATGATTGTTCGCGTACACAGTCCGGGCAATAACGTGAGACCTTGTTTTCAATTGAGCTACGGTGAATTAAGCGATTCCCAAACGAAACGTGTTTTTTTAGGTTGGCGGCTGGCAGATGAATCATCTGTTCGATTTTCTCTGGAGGCTGATTGAAAGCTCTCGCCAGTCGAGTACGATGTGTCTTAGATAGATCGTAGAGGCGTTTTGAGCCAATGGCGCGTTTCAACCAGTCAGGGCTAGGATAGCCATTGCGGTCGCTGACTCGCAAAATATACCCCTCGAAACTCTCATCTTCGAATGGATGGGGCGTGATCAATAAACGAACGGACATTTTGGTCTCCCCTATGTTCAATCATCGAGCAACACCCTTAGCGCCGAGGATTCGGCTCGCTGCTTTCATTAGACCGGTGTCATTTGCCGCGGCAAACCTGTTCAATAGCGGATCTCGGTATTTTCCATCCCACTTGTCATTGAATGGATTTTCTTTTGGAGGACAATTTCGAATCCGCTTACGGTAAGCCTGTTCAAAATGGGCAAGTTTTAAGCGGTTTTGATCTGAAACGTCTACATAGTCAAAAACTGCGTTTAAAATCTTAATTAACAGGGCAATCCGTCCACCAGTCGCTGAATAAAGCCGCTCAGCATAACCGACTAACCCTTCCTTTGAGTATGTAGAAATTCCAAGATGGTTTTCGATATTTGAAAGAACGCGATGGAATGTTTGGGCTTTGGATTTTGACTTGATGCTGAACGGCAACAATTCCATCTGGAAGCTAAATCTTCGCATGAGTTGAGGGTTGGCTTGCAAGACACGCTTTGATTCATGGAGACCGATCAGAATTACCGGAATTTTCGTATTTGTGATGAGGTTCTTCAGCCAGTCCGAAACGTCCAGGATAACGCGATCACTTTTTCTCTCAATGAAATGCTGGAACTCATCGAGGATGATGATTTCCGTTCCACACTCCTTGAGTAAAGTTCGCAGTCGCCTTGTTCGTTGGTCCAGCGTACCTTTATTCTTTCATTGGTAACTGTGTATCAACGCTGGCAGCCACCCAAATCAAAAGCATTTTATGTGTCATCCAACAACTGGAATCGATGCTGGACGATGCACTGGCATCAAAAGTTACCGGCAAATTAACCGGCAAAATAACCGGCCATATTCCGCAACATATTCGTCTATACCTTTTACTATATAAGGGTTATACTCATATTATGAACCGGTAATTTAACCGGCAATTATTACGGACATAACGATGATCACGACCGGATTTCATATGGAGCCTATGCTGCCCACAACCCAAACGCCGGCAGGCAGTGAGCTTGAGGACCTGTCCGTGAGCCTGGTCGAACGCTCCGCACGACTGGCAGGGCAGGTTCCTGACCCGGTTAGACGCGGGGTCGGCGACATGGTTCGGGCCATGAACTGTTATTACTCGAACATGATTGAAGGGCATCATACGCACCCGCGCGAGATCGAACAGGCACTCAAGGAAGCTTATTCAGGACCGCCGGAACAGCGCAATTTACAAAAAGAAGCCGCCGCCCATATAGCCGTTCAGAAGTTGATCGACGGAAACGCAACCCCTGAAAGCCTTGATGAAGATTTCATCCTGTGGATCCACAAAGAGTTTCACCAACGACTGCCAGAGGACCTGTTGCTGGTAGATGTGCCAGGCTCGGATGAAATATTGCGCGTTACGCCGGGAGAGCTCCGAACACGTGATGTAGAAGTTGGACATCACGTTCCACCAGAAGCCGGCGCGCTTTCCGCGCTGCTGACGCACTTCACCCGCGCATACGCGCCTGATAACCTGTCACGAACGCAGCAGATCATCGCCGGCGCCGCGTCGCATCACCGCTTATTGTGGATTCACCCGTTCCTGGACGGCAACGGCCGCGTGTCGCGTCTGTTCTCTCATGCCTATCTGTCGAAGGTCGGCGTCGGCAGTCCACTGTGGTCAGTCGCAAGGGGGCTTGGGCGGAAGAATGAAGACTACAAAAGGAAATTGATGGCCGCCGACATGGGGCGCCAGGGAGATCTCGACGGCCGGGGAAATTTGACGGAAGGTGGCCTCACAGGTTTTTGTAAATTTTTTCTTGAAACCTGCATAGACCAGGTGACCTACATGGCAGAGATGATGGAGCCGCAAGGACTGGATATTCGGATCAAGCGACAGGTGGATATTGCTGTCGCCGAGGGGCGCCTGCCAGATGGCGCATACAGGTTGTTGCGCGAAGCGCTGCGCGGGGGCGGATTTTACCGCATGCAGGCTGGTGATTTGACCGGCTTTTCAGAGCGCAAGGCGCGGGATGTTCTAAAAGTACTCATCGGTCGTGGGTACTTGGCATCAGAAACAGAGAGAGGCGTACTAGAGCTGGCTTTCCCGGTGGAAGCTTTGGCCGACTGGTTCCCGCGCCTGTATCCGGAGGCTTAACCTCTTCGCCTTAAAGCCGGAAATAGCCGTTCATGTCGGATGACACATAAAATGCTTCTGATTTCGGCAAATATCCCGCTATGTCATTGAAAACACTTGTGACATCATTTCCGCAGACGTAACAGCTACGCCAAGAAAATCCCCGAACAAGGCGCCGACCTACCTGTCGGAAGAGGATATTCTTTCATTGGTAACTGTGTATCAACGCTGGCAGCCACCCAAATCAGAAGCATTTTATGTGTCATCCAACAATGACGTTAGGTCTCAGGTCACGGTCTGCAATGGCGATTTTTCAAATTCAAGCGCAGAAACGAATTTCAGAAGTATTTTATGAGTCACAGATGCCTTTAATGTGTCATCCGACAACGGGGGTAGGATTTGAGCCTTCAGCCCTCAGGTTATGTGCCTGAAAGGCAATCTAATACGGCTAGTATTTCAAAATTCTCATTTTATGGTTCCGTTTTCTCATTTTATGAGTCCCGGTTCTCATTTTATGAGTCCATCCACATAATTTCTTTATATCACACATCCAGATTGGCAACCTTCAGTGCGTTTGTCTGAATGAACTCACGTCTTGGTTCAACAACATCCCCCATCAAGGTTGAGAAAACATCTTCGGCATCATCCGTGTGATTAACTTTGACCTGCAGCAGCGAGCGCACATTGGGGTCCAGCGTCGTTTCCCAAAGCTGATCCGGATTCATTTCACCGAGGCCTTTATAGCGCTGAAAGGCAATCCCCTTGCGGCTGAGCGTCAGAACCGTATTCACCAGCGATACGGGGCCTGTGATCTGGTGTTCTACTTCTTTGACATTAAGCATGCCGTGGTTGGTAAACAGTTTCTGTAACCTGCCCGCGCGTTCATTCAAGCGCCGGGCGTCGGACGAACGGATCAACGCACCATCGATAACGTGACGCTCGCTAACGCCCCTGAGAGTGCGGGTAAACTCAAGGCCGCCATCTTCAATTGGTGCGCCCTGCCAACCACGCTCATCCTCATCAGTCAGAGCATCCAGACGCTTGGCGACATATTCAGCTGTAGCCTGTGCACGTTCACCGTCCGAAAGAATTTCCGGATCCAGCGCACTGGCGATAACGGCCTGCTCGAGAATGCCAACAGGAACATGTTTGGCAAGATGGTTGAGCAGGCTTTTGACCTGTCGGCACTCCTCAACAACGGCACGCAAGTCCTGACCGGCGATTTGTGATCCATCGAACGTCGTGAAGACCGAGCCATCTTCTGTCACCCCAGTGAACAGATAATTTTCCAGCATGTTATCGTCTTTAAGATAAACCTCTGAACTGCCCCTCTTGGCGCGGTAAAGAGGCGGCTGGGCGATATAGAGATACCCGCGTTCCACCAGTTCCGGCATCTGACGGTAAAAGAATGTCAGCAACAAGGTTCTGATGTGGCTTCCATCAACATCAGCATCGGTCATGATGATGATTTTGTGATAGCGGCACTTATCCGCATTAAAATCCTCTCGACCGATGCCCGTGCCGAGCGCGGTAATCAATGTCCCGATTTCAGTTGAGCTCAGCATTTTGTCGAACCGGGCGCGCTCGACATTAAGGATTTTCCCGCGCAGAGGCAGGATCGCCTGATTTTTACGATTACGGCCCTGTTTCGCAGAGCCACCAGCGGAATCACCCTCCACGATGAAGATTTCGGAAAGCGCCGGATCACGTTCCTGACAATCAGCCAGTTTGCCAGGCAATGAGCTGATATCAAGGGCCCCTTTGCGCCGGGTCAATTCCCGCGCCTTGCGCGCCGCCTCGCGCGCTGCTGCCGCTTCGACAATTTTGGAGACAACTTTCTTTGCTTCAGCCGGATGTTCTTCAAACCATTGGTCCAGAGCTTCCCCAACCAGGTTTTCAACCACCGGACGCACCTCAGAAGACACCAGCTTGTCCTTGGTTTGGGACGAGAATTTAGGATCGGGTACCTTAACTGAAAGCACACAAGTCATGCCTTCACGGGCATCATCACCAGTAATGCTGACTTTCTCTTTCTTTGCCGTGCCAGAGGATGCTGCATAGGCATTGATCGTGCGCGTCAATGCGCCGCGAAAGCCAGCCAGATGGGTGCCGCCATCGCGCTGGGGAATATTATTGGTGAAACACAGCATGGTTTCGTGATAGCTGTCGTTCCACTGCATAGCCACTTCAACAACCAAACCGTCTTTTTCACCGGATATCAAAATATCCTGCTCAAGAAGAACCGTTTTTGAACGATCCAGATAGGCTACGAATGCAGACAGACCGCCTTCGTAGTGCAAATCAATAACGACGGGATCAACACCGCGGTTATCAACAATCTGCAATCCAACACCGGAGTTCAGGAATGCCAGTTCGCGCAAGCGGTGCTCAAGCGTTGCAAGATCATACTCAAGAGTCGTAAATGTTTCGGCTGAGGCATGGAACGTCAATTCCGTGCCTGTTCGCACCTTGCCATCCTCAACAGGTGCGTCTCCGGTAATTTTCAGGGGCGCTTCCGCTTCACCATCAATAAAGCGGATCAAGTGCTCCTTGCCATCACGCCATATGCGAAGCTCAAGCCAGTCAGAGAGCGCGTTCACAACCGATACACCAACACCGTGCAAGCCACCCGAAACCTTGTAGGAATTTTGATCGAATTTGCCGCCCGCATGGAGCTGGGTCATGATCACTTCTGCAGCGGAAACCCCTTCTTCGGCATGAACATCAACCGGAATACCACGGCCATTATCGCGTACGCTGACAGAGCCATCGCCGTTCAATGAGACGTATACCGTATCGCAAAATCCAGCCAATGCTTCATCAATGGCGTTATCGACAACCTCATAAACCATGTGATGAAGTCCAGAGCCGTCGTCGGTATCGCCAATATACATGCCGGGGCGCTTGCGGACTGCCTCAAGACCACGCAGGACCTTAATGGAATCGGCATCATAATCGTCGCCATTCATGACTTCGCTATCAGGAGTTTCTTGCTTTTCGTCGCTCATAAGAATTCCGTTCTGTTATAGGTGACGCCTCAAGCGTCTGATATTGCTCCCTCAGCAACCCGGAACATCTGGGCCTGAGATTTCAAAGGCGAGAACAGACCTGCATCCGTTCCCGTAAACCATGTTTGCGCACCAAGGGCCAAAAGATGCTCAAACAACGCACCACGCCGCGCTTCATCAAGATGCGCTGCCACTTCATCCATCAACAACATCGGCACCGCCCCTTCTTCAGCACTTCGATGCGTCGCGTTCGTCAATACAATCGCAATCAAAAGCGCTTTTTGCTCACCTGTCGAACACAACTCCGCCGCCTGTCCGCTTGCCCCGTGATGAACCGTCAGATCACTACGGTGTGGGCCGCTTGCCGTACGGCCCGTCTCGCTGTCGCGGCGACGCTCCGCCGCCAATTTGCCCCGAAAACGTTCTTCCGCTTCCAGAGCAGGCCCCTCACTAAGCCAGTTCTCCAGATCGCCAACCAGCGCAATTTCAGCCCCCGGAAATGGTGCCATACCAACGGCGCACAAGGGGGCCAAACGGTGCAAAAGTTCCAATCGGGCCGCCGCAACAGCGATGCCTCGCGCTGCCATCGTATCTTCCAATGCCGCAAGCCAGGCCTGATCCGGCCTTTCATCGTCTCGCAACAAACGCGACCGCTCACGCATTGCCGTCTCATAAGCACTTATCCGCCCCGCATGGGCCGGGTCCCAGGTATAGACGAGCCGGTCAAAAAAACGCCGCCGTCCCGAGGTCCCGTCGGCAAATAAACCATCCATTTGCGGCGTCAACCAGTAGACATTCATCAATTCAGCCAGCACGTGCTGATTCGGCGCATTTTCACCATCAACCCGAACAAGGCGCTTCTCACGTACGCCACCGGTTTCCGCCGGAGCAAATCCCGTCCCGAGATCAACAGGCCCTTTCGGGGTGCAAATCTGTGTCGCGACAGCCCAGTTGCCACCACCCTCAAGCCTTGCTATCTCACCCAGCTTCGCCTGTCTCAGACCACGCCCCGGTGCCAGCAGGGAAAGAGCTTCCAGAATATTGGTCTTTCCGGCCCCGTTTGCACCCGTCAAAACAACTGGCTCCGGCCCGAGATCAAGGCGCAACCCCGCATAGTTCCGAAAATCCGTCAGCGTCAGGCGCGACACCGTAAACCGGCGAACGTCCGCATTCGGGTTATCAACCGCTTGTTCCATTATGGCAGGGGCTGGGCCCTGATTTAACAAACCAACTGCACCGGACAGGTCTATTTCCCCTATACTCGCATCGGCATCAGCACGTAGAGCGCACTGGCGTCATCGACCTCGCGTAGGATCGTTGGTGAATTGGCGTCAGCGAACGACAACTGCGCATTATCGCCTTCGATCTGGCGCGTAATATCGAGAAGATACGCAGAATTGAAGCCGATTTCGACGGTCTCGCCCTGATAATCAATTTCGATTTCTTCCGTCGCACTTCCGTGTTCCGGGCTTGAAGCAGACAACACCAGGGTTCCACTGGTAATCGCCAGTTTAACGGCCCGGGATTTCTCACTTGAGATAGCTGACACACGATCAACCGCATCGGCGAACAGGCTGCAATCCACATCAAGCTCTTTGTCATTTCCGCTTGGGATAACCCGCTCGTAATCCGGGAAAGTGCCATCAATCAGCTTCGACGTTAGCACTGCGTCATCGAACGCAAAACGGATTTTGGTTTCCGACAGGCTGACCTCAACCTCGTCGCCGGACTCATCTATCAGTTTGCGAAGCTCGGTAACAGTTTTGCGCGGTACGATGACACCCGGAAGGGTTTCGGCACCTGAGGGCAGCGGAGATTCCACACTCGCCAGCCGGTGGCCGTCAGTCGCTACTGCGCGTAAAACGTCAACGCCGTCACGGCTCGCTTTATGCAGATAAATGCCGTTCAGGTAATACCGCGTTTCTTCAGTCGAGATCGCAAATTTGGTGCGATCAATCAGCGCCCGAAGCTCGGCTGCAGTGAGTGAAAAGTTATGCGGTAACTCGCCACCCGACATAACCGGGAATTCTTCAGTTGGCAGGCACGACAGCGTGAAACGCGAACGACCCGCGCTGAGGAGCAGTTGACCATCACCCGACGCATCAAGTTCCACCTGAGATCCGTCCGGTAGTTTGCGAACAATGTCGTAAAGCGTATGAGCCGGAACCGTGGTGGCACCCGGCGCGCTGACATTGGCGGCCACGGAATCGACCATATCCAGGTCCATATCCGTCGCATTAAACTGCAATTTGCCGTCTTCAGCCTCAATTTTTACATTTGAGAGAATCGGAATCGTGTTGCGCCGCTCAACAACGCTTTGCACATGGCCCAGGGACTTTAGCAATGCCGCCCGTTCAATAGTGATTTTCATTGTTTGTTTTCAAGCCTTTAGCAAAAAATTTCGTCGAGAAAACCGGGCCCTGTACAGGGTCCGGTCGCAGAACCCGCGTGGGTTCCCGTTCAGAGCGTTCATTATAACAAAAAGGCCCGGAATCGTAAGAAAATTCGACGCAAATGCTAAGACATTGCTGGCCTGTTTTGATGGCAGAAAATTAACTGATCTGGATTATGAAAAAAAGCGACGCTTCAGCCTTCCAGCATACGCCGGAGAAGCTCGACATCTTCAGCGAAAGTGCTGTCGTGTTCGCGGAGTTCCTCGACCTTTTTAACGGCGTGCATGACCGTTGTGTGGTCCCGTCCGCCAAATTTTCGACCAATTTCCGGCAGTGAACGGGTGGTCAATTGCTTGGCCAGATACATGGCGACCTGGCGCGGGCGGGCAACTGAACGCGCGCGCCTTGCTGAATGCATATCTGATGTCCGAATATTGAAGTGCGATGCCACTTGCTTCTGGATTTCCTCAATGGTCACCCGGCGGTCATTGGCGCGAAGCAGATCGTGCAACACGTCCTGGGTAGCCTCAAGCGAAATATCACGGCCCACCAACTGCGAATGCGCCACAACCCGGTTCAAGGCCCCCTCCAGCTCGCGCACATTAGCCGTGATTTTATGGGCGAGGAACTCAAGCACCTTCGGCGGCACATCAACGCCAAGCTGCTGACCTTTCGATTGCAAAATACCAAGGCGAAGTTCGTAGGTGGTGGCGTGAATATCGGCAACAAGACCGCAATTCAATCTGGACACCAACCGCTCTTCCATACCAGTCAGATCGGATGGTGACTTATCGGCAGAAATGACGATCTGCCGGCCTTCATCAACAAGGGCATTGAAAGTGTGGAAAAATTCTTCCTGGGTCGCGTCCTTACCGGCAATAAACTGAACGTCGTCGATCATCAACACATCGACTGAGCGGAACTGTTCCTTGAAATCGACAGTCGTCTGCTCGCGAAGGGCGCGAATGAAGCGATACATAAATTTTTCTGCCGACAGGTACATGACGGAGCGATTCGGATCAGAGGTGCGGATATGCCAAGCAATGGCGTGCATCAAATGAGTTTTGCCTAGACCAACACCGCCATAGAGGAAAAGCGGATTAAAGGGCGGGCGTATTGAGGCTTCGGCAACCCGGCGTGCGGCAGCATAAGCAAACTCGTTCGGCTTTCCGACGACAAATTGATCAAACATGAAGCGCTTGTCCAGCGATGCGCTTAATGAAGATTGCGGGTTCTCGATGGGCTTCGTGGTGGGCGGCGCACTTGGTCGCGAGATGTCGACACTGGCTTCGCTCTCTTTTGGGCGCAACGCACGTTCGGCCTGCACGACGACATCAACCTGGGTGATGTCAGAAATTTCCGCCTGTAATAATTCCGTTAGTTTATCGAGGTAATGGGCAAGCACCCAGTCGCGCATGAACCGTGTCGGCACAGAGATGCGTAATACACCTTTCTCCAGACCACGTAGTGTGATGGGCTTAATCCAGCTTTGAAAAGCGGCTTCACCAATATCCGCCCGCAGAGTCTGCGAGACTTTTTCCCATTCGGCACTCAGGTGATCTTTACCCCCCTGATCCGTTTCTACCTTACCCATCTTCACATCCATATCGCCGACGCATCCCCAAATAACCCATACAACCACCCGGAAGGTGGTCCCCGGAATTTTATGGTGGTGTTTTCACCACCTGATACATTTTTCAAAAGCAGCTCTTATAAAACGGCCTTCAGTTTTTATATTACACTTGCCAAAAATCCGGTAGCGATGATCTGTGTCACACTTGCCAAAATTTTCTTCAAAGTTTTAGGCCATTTGGCTAAATTTCAGTTCTTGATTGCCCTCCGTTAGAAAAAAATCAACGCCTTAAAATGAACGTTCCCACTCAATGAACATTCATGTGAGCGACTCAGAATTTCCCTAAATCACTATAGGGAGCAACCTATGCTCATTTAACCCCGTTGGTATTTTTTACTTAAATTATTAAGGCGAATTCAACAAATTCCGCGCTGCAACCAAGTAAAGGCCAACAATTATTAAAATAAATATTTTGTTTTTACTGTGCTAACTATTTCATGGCGACTCTCGAGCGGCCCCCATGGACAAATGAATATTACGGATGGAATCGCCTGCTGGCAACATGATCGAAAGGGGAACGTGCAAAATATTCAACTTGACAAAATCAACGGTTACGAGTCCCGCGACCTTGATTTGGCGTAGGCATGAAAAAAGCCGCCCGGCTTTTCACCACGCGGCTTTCTCTAACCAATTGTAAAAAAACAATATCCGATTAAGCAGACATCGCTTTAATGCGTTTCGTCAATCTGGACAGCTTGCGTGCCACGGTATTTTTATGGATGACGTTATGATTGACGCCACTCATCAGCTTCGGTTGCATGGCAATGAATGCTGACTGAGCTGCAGACTTGTCACCGCCCGCAATGGCTTCTTCAACCTTGCGAAGATCTGTGCGGATAGCACCGACGCGCGCGCCGTTGACGGCAGTACGGCCAGCGGTCTGACGAATACGTTTTTTAGATGAGGCGTGATTAGCCATGGTCTCGAGACCCTTATAAATTCAACGAAGGGCTGGCTTATATAGGGCAGGGCTGGCGACGTCAAGCGCCCAATCGCCACAAATTCCCAACCTGGAACTTACGGGCTTGCCGGAACAAGCTTGTATCCGACGCCAACCGATCCTGGTTGGTCGGGAAGCAGCGCAATATCAAGGCTCAGGATTTCTCCTTCTCGACGATATCGAACCCTGGTTTCTATATGCCAGCCAAGCTGCGGCAGGGATGCCGTATAGAAATCACCGACCGCACGCACGCTTCCCACTCCGCTCGCATAAGCTTCGGCAATGCGCCCGGAGGACGTCTCAAAGACAACGCCCAATGAGACATCCTCTTTAAGTCCGGGCATTAATGGAAGGTCAGGGATAACACTCACAAAAAGTGACGTCTCGGCGGAAGCGTTGCTGCTTTGGAGAGCCCCGCCTCCTGCCAGCATAAAAACCAGGGCAATACACAGGCATCGTGTTCGAAAATATTTCATAGACTTATATATATCACTATCGCTGGCAACGTGAACAAAAGAAAGTGGAGCGCCCGGATTGAACGATCTGGCCAATCGGATGGTCTTCACCACAGCGCGGGCAGGCCTCTCCCGTGCGTCCATAAACCTGAAACCGGTGCTGGAAATACCCAAGCTCACCCGACGGCTGACGATGATCGCGCAACGACGACCCGCCGGCCTCAATCGCGCGAGTTAATACGTCCTGAATGGATTCGGCAAGCCGTTCAGCCCTGTTCCCCTGAACGGTCCGGGACTTGCGCCTTGGTGAGATTTCGGCCATATGCAAGGCTTCGCAGGCATATATATTGCCGATCCCGGCAATCACCCCCTGATCAAGTAGCGCCGCCTTAATAGGCGCTCCCCGTCCGGCAAGCCGCGCCGCCAGTGCCTTACCATCAAGACCGGGATTGACCGGCTCAGGTCCCAACCGGTTCAGCATGGGATAGTCGCCCAACTCACTTTCGCTGGTCAGGTCCATAAACCCGAAACGCCGGGGGTCGTTATATCGAATTTCGACACCGTCGGAAGTTTGCACGATCACATGATCATGAGTGTCCAACGGGGGTGGGTTATCCTCAAATATACGAAACCGCCCTGACATGCCGAGATGCGAAACTAGAATGGTGCCATCTTCCAGCGTGATCATAAGAAACTTTGCACGCCTGGAGACGCTTTTAACCTGCTTCCCTGTCAACCGTTGGCCAAAGCCGTCGGGAAACGGAAATCTTAAATTTTCGCGGCGCAATTGGACCCGCTCCAGAGACCTGCCTTCAAGCACAGGTGCCAGGCCACGCTTCACGGTCTCAACTTCCGGCAATTCCGGCATAAAAATTCCCTCATCAAATTCGGATCGGTGACCTAGCGTATGGGGATACCTTAGGCTATGGTCCGGCGATGTCTACTAAATCAACCCCGGAAAATGCGACCACGCACTTTGGCTTTCAGGAAGTCGCTGAATCAGAGAAAGAGAATCTGGTTCGCGACGTGTTTAACAGTGTCGCCAGCAAATATGACCTGATGAACGATCTCATGAGCCTGGGTGTTCATCGGGTCTGGAAAAACACCATGCTCGACATGTTGCGCCCACAGGCTGGCATGAACCTGGTAGATGTGGGCGGCGGCACCGGCGACATTGCTTTTCGGTTTCTGAATCGTGGTGGCGATAGCGTGAGCGTCGTCGACATTAATGATGACATGCTGAACCAGGGTCGAAAGCGCGCAATCGATCTGGGACGCCTTGACGGTATATCGTGGATCAATGGTGACGCCGAAAAACTCCCCCTTCTGGACAGTTCAGCAGACGCCTACACCACCGCGTTCTGTATTCGAAACGTCACCCATATTAATAGGGCGCTTGAGGAAGCCCGGCGCGTTCTCAAACCGGGCGGGCGGTTTATGTGTCTGGAATTCTCCCATGTCATTCTGCCCGTACTTGAGCAGGCATATGATCTCTATTCTTTCAAGGTTCTGCCATGGCTCGGGGAAATGGTCGCAAATGATCGGGCTTCCTATCAGTACCTCGCAGAAAGCATTCGCCAGTTCCCGGATCAGGACCAGTTCGCCAGCATGATCAAAGAAGCCGGGCTTGAGCAGGCAAGCTATCACAATCTGTCAGGCGGCATTGCCGCTATTCATTCGGCCTGGCGGATATAGCCACAGATGTCAGGTGCTTTTGGAAATATTGGCCGGTTATTCGGTATCGCACGCATTCTGGCCCGCCATGATGCGTTGTTCGCGCTCGAATACATGGGCGCGCAACCCGCTATCGTCACCCTTGCCCGAATGCTGTCTAAAAAGAATGCTGAAGGCCGCCCGGGGCAGCGTCTGGCCCGCGCCTTAAACGAAGCCGGACCTAGTTTTATCAAATTGGGGCAGGCCCTCTCGACTCGATCTGATCTTCTCGGCGAGGAGTTGGCGAACGATTTGTCCGAATTACAGGATCGTCTGCCACCATTTCCGGGAGCTGAAGCTCGTAAGATGATCGAGAGCGAACTGGGTGACGACATTGATGACATGTTCACAAGTTTCGACGATGAAGCAGCCGCAGCGGCCTCAATCGCGCAGGTTCATTTTGCGGTCACTTCGGATGGTCGGGATGTCGCAGTCAAGGTTCTGCGCCCGGGTGTCGAGGAAGCGTTTCGCCGTGATCTCGATCTGTTTCGCTGGTTGGCTTCGATTGGGGAGCGGGCCCGACCTGAATTGCGCCGTCTGAAGCCGCGCGAGATAGTTGAAACCATCGCTGAAACCGTTGAATTTGAAATGGACCTGCGTTTCGAGGCAGCGGCTGCGGCGGAACTTGGTGAAAACTTTGCTGACAACGATGAATTTGTCGTCCCCGAAGTCGATTGGGGCCGCACATCTGGCCGCGTTCTGACGACGGAACGCATTAACGGCATTCCCATGGACGACCGCGAAGCAGTAATTGAGGCCGGTCTGGACCCGGAAGAAGTTTTGAGAATTGCCTCTAATGCCTCATTCGAGCAGGTCTTCCGCGACGGTTTTTTTCATGCTGACGTGCACCCTGGCAACATGTTTGTGCTGGAGGACGGTACTGTCGCGGTTGTTGATTTCGGTATTATGGGTCGCCTGGATCTGAAAACACGCCGACATCTGGGCGAAATGCTGCTGGCGTTTCTAACGCGAGACTACCGACGGGCTGCAGAAGTGCATTTCGAGGCTGGATGGGTACCGGCGCATCGCAATGTTGAAACCTTCACCCAGGCGTGCCGCTCCATTGCCGAGCCGATCATGGACAAGCCGCAAAATGAAATTTCGATCGCCCAGCTGCTGGGGCAACTTTTTCAGATTACGGAAACCTTCCAGATGGAAGCCCAGCCACAGCTTCTGTTGCTACAAAAAACCATGCTGGTCGCCGAAGGCACGGCACGCAGCCTTTGCCCCGAAGCCAATATGTGGTTTATGGCGCGTCCTCTGATGGAAGCATGGATGCGTGATAACTTGGGCCCGGAAGCCCGCGTTCGTGATACCATTAGCGGCATTTCAGACGCCGCCCAGCGATTGCCGCGAATGCTCGACGGAATTGAAGAAAGTGCGTCGATGATTTCAAGCGGACGGGTCAAGCTCCATCCCGATACAATTCGTTCCCTTCGTGAAGATCCCGGAAGTCAGAGTTTTTTTAATCCCTGGCTAATTATTTCACTCCTTCTGATCGGTCTGATGCTTGTTATCTGGTATCGGGTTTGAATACAGAGCAGAGACTTGCATCGTTTGGGCGTTAATATTAGTTTATTTACACAATTGCTTGGTAAATACTGAATTCCATACTGGGGATCATTAACGCTCGTGGACTCAAAACGTATCCTGTTGATCGTGTCAGGCGGTATCGCTGCCTACAAATGCCCGGATTTGGTCCGCCGCCTGCGTGAACGGGGGGCGTCAGTGCGCTGCGTTCTGACCCGGGGTGGGGCAGAGTTTGTCAGTGCTTTGGCGTTGCAGGCGGTCAGCGAAGACAAGGTTTATCAGGATATGTTTTCGCTCACCGATGAAAGCGAGATGGGGCATATTCAATTATCGCGGGACGCGGACGCCATATTGGTTGCTCCGGCAAGCGCACATATGCTTGCCCGAATGGCACAGGGGATTGCCGACGATTTGGCGACAACGGCATTGCTGGCGACAGACAAGCCGGTTCTGGTAGCCCCTGCGATGAATGTACGCATGTGGGAGCACCCGGCAACCCAAGCCAATCTGCAAACCCTGGTATCCCGTGGCGTGACATTGATTGGTCCTGATGAAGGCGACATGGCCTGCGGCGAATACGGCATGGGACGCATGAGCGAACCGCTCGGGATTGCCGGGTTTATGCAAACACACTTTCAAACGGCAACACCGCTGAAGGGCAAACGGGCGCTGGTAACCAGCGGACCAACTTTCGAGGCCATTGATCCCGTTCGGTTTATCGGCAATCGCTCGTCCGGCAAACAGGGGCATGCCATTGCCGGTGCGCTTGCCAGACTTGGGTCTGAAACGGTTCTTGTCTCTGGCCCGACCCGTCAACCAGACCCGCCGGGCGTTCAGGTTATCCATGTGGAATCAGCGCGTGAAATGCTGGCGGCTTGTGAAAAAGCCCTGCCCAGCGATATTGCCGTCTGTGCCGCGGCGGTTTCAGATTGGCGCGCTGCGGACACGGCATCATCAAAAATGAAAAAACAACCAGGTGAGGCCCCACCCGATCTGGCACTGACAGAAAATCCGGATATTCTGGCGACCCTGTCTGAATCGAACAATCTGCGCCCGGCGCTTGTTGTTGGTTTCGCTGCCGAAACCGAAAATGTCGTTCCGAACGGATTGGCAAAGCGCGAGCGTAAAGGCTGTGATTGGATCGTTGCCAATGACGTATCGGCGGAACGGGGCACCTTCGATGGGGAGTCCAATACCGTACACCTGATTTCCTCTGGCGGCGTTGAAGACTGGCCGACTTTATCAAAAGTCGCCGTCGGCGAAAAACTGGCGGCGTGTATTGCAGATTATTTTATGGAAGCTTCATGACAAAACTGGATATTCAAATTCAACGCCTGCCCCATGGCGCGGATTTGCCTCTGCCTGCCTATGCAACGCCCGCAAGTGCCGGGATGGATTTGCTGGCAGCGATTGATACACCGCTGACCCTTGCACCCGGTGAGCGTTGCATTGTCCCGTCAGGCATCGCAATTGCATTGCCAATTGGCTATGAAGCCCAGATCAGGCCCCGTTCCGGGCTTGCCATTAAAAACGGAATTTCGTGCCTGAACAGTCCGGGGACCATTGATGCAGATTACCGCGGTGAAGTCGGCGTTATCCTGATCAATCACGGTCAGGACGCCTTTCAGATTGAGCGCGGCATGCGGATTGCCCAGATGGTCATTGCCGCACATGAAATTGCAAATTGGGATGAAGTCGTTTCCCTAGACGAAACACAAAGGGGGGCTGGCGGTTTCGGCTCAACCGGGACGAAAGGGGAGGGGTAAGACATAATGCTGCACCTGTCACGTAAAGTTTTGTTCGCCATTGAGGCTGTGCTCGACATCGCCTATCACGCAAGTTCAGAGCCGGTACAAAGTCGGGCAATTACCCGGCGCCAAGGCATCCCGCGCCGCTATCTCGAGCAGGCGCTTCAGCACCTCGTACGCCAGGGAATATTGATCGGTGTGCGCGGACCAAAAGGCGGCTATCGACTGGCCATGGAGCGCCGCCGCATTTCGGTAGGCGACATCGTCCGGGTCGTTCAAAAGATGGAGCCTCGCAAGAAAAGTGATCTGGATGGTGATGGTTCAGAGCTTGGACAATCTGTCATCCGGCCACTTTGGGATGAGCTTCAGGTAAATCTGATGGTTCGGCTGGATGAAACAACCATTGATGATCTTTGCAACCGCGCCAATAGCGCCGGGGTCGTCAGCGAGGGTCGCCAAAATCTTGATTTCATCATCTGACCCGAAATCACACCTTAAGTAAGTAAAGAGAGCCGAAATGAACGATCAACCCGCAGCGTTGGAATTTCGCAACCGAATATACGACAGCATCATCGACACCGTCGGTGCGACACCGATTGTGCGTCTGAAACGACTTGCCTCGGAAGCCGGGGTTGAGGCTGATATTCTGGGGAAGTGCGAATTTTTCAACCCCATGGGATCGGTAAAGGACCGGATTGGGTTGGCGATGGTCGAAGCGGCAGAGCGTGATGGTCGTATCAAACCCGGCGCAACTCTGATCGAGCCAACTTCCGGCAATACCGGGATTGCTTTAGCCTTTGTTTGCGCCGCAAAGGGCTACCGCCTGATCCTGACCATGCCCGAGAGCATGTCTCTGGAACGGCGTAAAATGCTTCTCATTCTGGGTGCGGAAACAGAACTGACTCCGGCGGCTCTTGGCATGAAAGGCGCAATTGATAAAGCGTTGGAACTTGTAGAGGCAACGCCGGGCGCAATCATGCTTCAGCAATTTGAAAACCCGGCCAATCCTGAAATTCACCGTAATACAACAGCCGAAGAAATCTGGCGCGATACCGGTGGCAACATTGATGTTGTCATCAGTGGCGTTGGCACTGGTGGCACCTTGATGGGATGCGCGGAAATCCTCAAAAAGTATCAACCAAATATTAAAATCATCGCCCTTGAGCCGGAAGACAGTGCCATTTTGTCAGGCGGTATGCCGGGTCCACATAAAATTCAGGGCATTGGCGCCGGGTTCGTTCCGAAAATTCTCGATACCGGCATGATTGATGAAATCATCAAAATCGGGAACGAAAGTGCACTTTCCATGGCCCGCAAGGTCGCCCGCCTGGAAGGGCTGGCCTGTGGTATTTCTTCCGGCGCTGCGCTGGCAGCAGCGCTTGAGATCGGCGAGCGTGATGAGATGAAAGGCAAAACCATCCTGGCCATCCTCCCATCTTATGCGGAACGCTATCTTTCAACGACACTGTTTGACGGCCTCGGGTGACGGGGACGTGGATTTTACCGAACAACAGATCAATCGTTATGCCCGGCACATCCTGCTTCGTGAGGTTGGCGGCGAAGGTCAGGCGAAGTTATTGAACTCAAAAGTTCTGGTCATCGGTGCGGGGGGCCTCGGCTCTCCCGTATTGCTATATCTGGCGGCTGCCGGTGTTGGCACCCTTGGAATTATCGATGATGACGAAGTTGATCTTTCCAACCTGCAACGCCAGGTCCTTCACACGACCGCGGATGTTGGGCAGGCGAAAGTGCAAAGTGCGGCAGATACCATTCATGCCATCAATCCCGACGTAAACATAATCACCCATAAAACCCGGTTTGATTCTGCAAACGCGCTCGATCTGTTGGCTGACTACGATCTGGTTACCGATGGTAGTGATAATTTCAGCACCCGGTTTCTGGTGAACGATGCCAGTTTCTTTGCCAAAGTACCGCTGGTTTCCGGTGCTATTTTACGCTTCGATGGGCAAGTCGCAACCTACAAGCCTCATGTCCTTAATGAAGATGGTGAAGCAGGGCCCTGCTATCGCTGTATTTTTCCAGAGCCCCCACCCGAAGGCCAAATTCCGTCCTGCGCCGAAGCCGGCGTTCTGGGCGCGCTTTGTGGTATGATAGGGTCTCTTCAGGCGACCGAAATTCTTAAGGAACTGATGGGTATTGGAGAAAGCCTTTCCGGTTCCCTGTTGATTTGCGACGGACTGGGTACGACGTTCCGGAAAATAAAGGTAAAACGTGACCCCGGCTGCCCTCTTTGCGGTGACAACCCGAGCATATTGGATTTATCCTCTCATGAGCACTGAGACCTCACCCGACAAACTTTCCATCATTGTTTATGACGGCCATTACGATAAAATCCATTACGCACTCGTAATGGCGTCGGCAACGGCGGCAATAGGTCGGCCTGTGACCCTGTTTTTCACCATGAGTGCCTGTCACGCACTTGTTCAGGCCGATCCGAACGATGCGCCATCCTGGACCGGATTGGGATTGAGCGATGATGCAGGGAGCGGGGCAGACCGGGACGCCTATTACGCATCCTCCGGCATTGCCACCTTTGAAGAGCTTATCGAGGCCTGCGTTGCGCTCGACGTACGGTTTCTGGTCTGCGAGATGGGTTTGCGGGCGAAAGGACTGGGGAAGGCGGACCTTCGCCCCGATCTTTCAATCGAGCATTCCGGAGTTGTAACGTTTATGAACGACGCCTCAAAAGATGGCGCTATGATCTTAATCTAGATTAATGCCCTTGCTCTTCAAATAGGCTGCAAAGTCGGGGCGTTCGGGCAAGGATAGTTGGCGACAGACGTTTTCCGACCAGGTGCATTTTTCAAGCGCACCGTATTTATCCGTATGACGCTGCTTTTCGACCGGAATGGGGTAACGCTCATGTCCACGATCATCGAAATCCGTGATATTTTCAGATAGGTCGTCGTCATCATATTTATCGTGATGTACAACGATCTCAGGCGGCAAACGCATGGAGGTGTACCCCGCGTCTGCCCGGTAACCGAGGGTCAGGCCACCTATGGGAAAGACACCATCCGGCAAACCCAACAGTTCCGCCAGATCATCAAGGCGATTTCGTACATAACTGACAGGACAAGTGCCAAGGCCAATGCTTTCCGCTGCCGTAATCATCGACTGCATAGCAACTGCGGCATCGACAGCGCCATTCATGAAAGTGTCGGCGTTATTATTCTGATAATCATGCCCACGTTGTTCCGCCAGTTTTCGAATGCGCCGGATGTCACCGAGAAACATGACGCAAACAGGTGCCGTCGCAAGCCAGTCCATGCTGGGCACCAGATCACCCAGCATGCGCCGTAACTCCGGGTCGCGGACGACAAGAATCGAGTATTGCTGCAAATTGGATTTTGTCGGCGCAGATTGCGCACAGGCAAGAAGCAGGTTCAGAACATCATCCGGAACCGGATCGCCGGTATAATGTCGACAGGTACGATGGGACAGAATTGTCCGCAACGTCTCATTCATCAAATCGGCGACGGCGACGTCAATTCCGTAGCGATCGCGGACCAGTTTTTCTGTTTCGTTCATCGCCCTGGTTCCAATCCGCCGATCAATTTTAGTTTTACTTGTACTAGAAGGTATCCCCGATAACTCGGTCTGGCGGGTTATGGCCATCGGCGAATGTTTTGATGTTCACAAGAACCTTTTCGCCCATATCAATACGGCCCTCAAATGTTGCTGACCCCATATGCGGCAGCAAAACAACGTTTTCCATAGCCACCAGTTTCGGGTTTACAGCCGGTTCATTTTCAAACACATCCAGCCCTGCTCCCGCAATTTCACCGTTTGCAAGCATACGGGTAAGAGCATTTTCGTCGATAACCTCGCCGCGTGACGTGTTAACGACAACGGCGTGTGGCTGCAGCAGCTTTAAACGTCGGGCCGACAATAAATGGTACGTTGCAGGCGTATGCGGGCAATTGACAGAAACAAAATCAACACGGGCCAGCATTTGGTCTAGGCTTTCCCAGTACGTCGCTTCCAACTCGCCTTCAATCTCCTGATGGAGTTGGTGGCGGTTATGATAATGGATCGATAGACCAAAACCCTTAGCGCGACGGGCGACCGCCTGGCCAATCCGGCCCATACCTACAATACCAAGTCGTTTCCCGTATATTCGATGGCCCAGCATGCCGGTTGGTGACCATCCCGTCCATTCACCGGAGCGCAAAACACGCACACCATCAGCCAGACGACGGGGAACAGCGAGGATCAACGCCATCGTCATATCGGCCGTATCTTCCGTCAGAACATCTGGCGTATTGGTGACGGAAATGCCGCGCTGGCGTGCCGTTGCCAAGTCGATATGATCAACGCCAGTACCGTAATTGGCGATCAGGCGCAGATTTTCTCCCGCATGAGACAAAACGCCAAGATCAATATGATCGGTTACTGTCGGGACCAGGACATCCGCCGTTGCAACGGCTTCAATCAGCTCAGCTTTCGACATCGGTTTGTCGTCCAGGTTAAGCTGAACATCGAAAAGTTCCATCATGCGCGTTTCAATGACGTCGGGAAGCTTCCGGGTAATAACCACCCGTGTTTTTTTGTTAGGCATACATCTTCCTCCGAGCGAGCGTTTCTACCGTGGCCATAGCAATCTCCATCACTGATGTCCAGTACCCAGTGGGGAAAATCAACGCAAACGCATGGTGGCGCTTGACCGAGAGCGAGAGTAAGGTCCTATAATGGAACTTTCAAATACCCATCCACAGGATGTGCGAGCGACGATGTCACTTTCTAAAATGTGTTCAAACATCATCTTTCGGGTCGCCGTTACTGTTTTAGCAATCACGTTCGTACCCTGGCCCGCTCTCGCTCAAACCCAGGGAACCGGCTTACCGCTACCTCGCTTTGTCAGCCTGCGGGCCGGCGAGGTAAATATGCGCACGGGCCCGGGTGTTCAATATCCAGTCGAATGGGTTTATCGCCGCCTCCAACTCCCAATGGAGGTAATCGCCGAATACGGAACCTGGCGAAAAGTGAGGGACTGGCAGGGTACGCAGGGCTGGATTCATCAGAGCATGCTGGTTGGGAAACGCACTTTTATTATCACCAGCTCTGTTAGGTCCATACGCCGCGATGCCGATTCCAATAGTGCCGCCGAAGCCCGAGCGGAAGCAGGCAGCCTTGGCCAAATTCTGAACTGCCCTAAAGGTGAGGGCTGGTGCAGAGTTGAAATTGGCGGGCACGAGGGCTGGCTTCGGCGGGTCGATTTCTGGGGTGCCTATCAGAACGAACTGGTCGAATAAAAGCAAAAACCGTTCAATTGAGACATTTGCGGCGGCATATTTGCGTAAAACTTACTTTGCAAAATCAGCGCTTAATACCTGTCGAACATCCGCACTTATAATTGCAATATGCCCGTATTTCGGGTGATCAATTCCGATACTGGCCTGCACCGCTGGGTCTTTGAATTTTTCAATGTCCGCATCTGTAAATGGGAAGTGAATGAACTGAACGGATGAGGCTTTGCCATCCGCAGTTGTTCGGTCAATATCATCTTCGGCGATGGCAGAAACTGTTTTCACTCCATCAAATGCAATGGTAATCGTCTGCTCAAACCCGCCAAGCTCAGCAAGGACCGCAGCGCGGCGCTGAGGGTCATCTATCTCGATCATTACGGTCGCGACCAACTCACGACCATTTGGGATCAATGGGTTATAAGCCTCCAATTCACCTGCGATCTGATCCTCTCCGCCTTTTTCTATCCATAACATCTCCTGCACCTGATGGCGCATGGTCTCAAAACTTTCAAAATAGAACGTTGCGTCAGGGCCGATGCTAACGCGGCGGTTTTTTTTGATTGCGCTCATTTCGGTACGGCGCTCGGCGCGGATTGGTCCGTACACGTCCATCGGCAGGATGTCGGCGGCGCTAAGTTCAGTTTTTGTGTTCATTTCATAACGTCCCTAATCATCAAATCCGTATGCCCTGGATAGTAATTCAATCGGATGTTGGGCGCCGCTTGGTTTAAGGGGTTCTTCCACCAGTCGCTCCGCGCCTTGTAACAGATGATCGCGTGCCAGTGGGCATTCGGAGACAACATGAGCGGATTTGTTTTCCGCGACCTTTCGTGCTGCCGGTTTGCCAACCTTCAGAGCGACATCGAAGTTTTCTTTCAAAATTCCCCATGAGCCACCATGCCCGGAACAACGTTCAATCACCTGCACGTCCGTTTCCGGAACCAAGCGTAACATTTCCGCACCCTTCTGACCCATGTTCTGAGCCCGGGCATGGCACGCGATATGGATCGAAACCCCGCCATCAAGAGGTTTCATGCCTTCAGCCATCCCCTCACCCTTGGCAATCTCAACGACATATTCGGTGATATCACGGGTTGCTGCACTCAGTCGCAGTACATCTTCATTTTCCGGGACAATCAGCGGCCATTCAAATTTCATCATCAGCGCACAGGACGGAACAAGGGCAATCACATCATACCCCTTTTCAATCCACAGCTTCAGGCTCTCCGCGACTTCGCTTGCCGCATCGGCTACGGCGGCAATGTTGCCCTGCTCCAACTGCGGCATGCCGCAGCAGCGTGGATAAACCACCTCGGTTTCAACGCCATTTTGTGCCAGCACGTTCAAGGCAGATAACCCGATTGCCGGATTATTGTAATTGGCAAAACAGGTGGCGTAGAGAACGGCCTTGCGTCCAAACGCTGGCGCACTTGAATTTATTTCCCGGGGCGCACCGGCCTGATCCATCAGGGTACTGCCATGGAATTTCGGCAATGCTGCATCGCGGTGCACACCCAGAACGCTTTCCATTGCCGGTCTGGTCAGGCTGTTCCCGCGCTTCCCGGCCCAATTGGCAACGGGGGCAATTGTACCAGCAAGACGCCCGTTGCGATCCGTTTTGGTCATTTCACGCACCCCCAAAGGCACATCGCCTTTGTTGTGCTCAATGGCGCGCGCACGCAACATCAGATGCGGGAAATCCAGATCAAATTCATGGGGGGGGACGTATGGACATTTGGTCATGAAGCACATGTCGCAAAGCGTGCAGGCATCAATAACCGGTTTGAAATCCTTTGAGTTAACGGTGTCCAGTTCTCCGGTTTCTGACTCATCAATCAGGTCAAACAGCTTTGGAAAACTGTCACATAGATTAAAGCATCGCCGACAACCGTGACAGATATCAAACACGCGGCGCAATTCAACGTCTAGTGCCTGCTCATCATAAAATGCCTCTTCACGCCAGGGAATGATGTGGCGGGTAGGGGCTTCCAAGCTGCCTTCGCTCATGTGCTTTCCGATCCAAATCCAGTAGATCACATGCTTTTGAACCGAGTCGGGGGGGCCAGCTGGCCCCCCCGAAACAGATTAATAGAAGATTTGATACGATCAGTCGAGCGTATCAAATGCCTTCTGGAAACGACCGGCGTGGGACTTTTCAGCTTTGGCCAGGGTTTCAAACCAATCCGCAATTTCATCAAACCCTTCATCACGGGCACTTTTTGCCATGCCCGGATACATGTCCGTGTATTCGTGGGTTTCACCAGCGATTGCCGCTTTCAGGTTAGCGCCGGTAGGGCCGATAGGCTCTCCAGTTGCCGGATCACCTGTTTCTTCCAGAAATTCCAGGTGACCGTGCGCATGGCCGGTTTCACCTTCCGCAGTTGAGCGGAAAACGGTAGCGACATCATTATAACCTTCGATATCGGCCTTCTGGGCGAAATACAGATAGCGACGGTTTGCCTGGGATTCACCAGCAAAGGCGTCTTTCAGATTCTGTTCGGTTTTAGTTCCTTTTAAGGCAGGCATTCTAAGTCTCCCGGATTTTTTGTTGATTGATCAGTGCGATTCAACTGCACAAAGCCCTCACTGAAGGCCATGCGCGACAATGCACTATGGTCTTCTGAGAATGAGGAGTCAAGCTTGCTATAAGTGTTCTAAAAACCGGTATAACCAGCTGATTTTTATCAATAATTAATCAGAAAGTTTGACCACAACTTCGATGCCGGAAATTTTCGCGCCTTCAGGAGGCTGCGGCAACGCAGAAAGCTCTACCTGGCCCGGAGGGATGTCCTCGAGGCGGTTGGATTTTTCATGATAGAAGTGATGATGGTCGCTGGTGTTGGTGTCAAAATAACAACGCTGGGAATCAACCACAATCTCACGAAGCAACTTGGCTTCCGTAAACTGATGAAGTGTGTTGTAAACGGTTGCGAGTGAAACTCGGATATTGGCCCGTTGCACTTCCGCATGAAGCATTTCGGCCGTTACGTGACGATCTTCGCCTTCAAATAACATCTTGGCCAAAGCGATTCGCTGACGCGTCGGACGTAGTCCGGCGTCGCGTATCTGGCTGATAACATTGCTGTATGGTCTTTGCATTTCATTTGTCACGGTCTTGTATCCAATTTCCAGAAAACCAGCACACTCGTTTCAGCCCCACGCAACCCGAGTATTTAACCATAATAATTTTAAGGTATATCTCTTAACTCGGCAACCCTTTACTGGTTAATCCTCGCTCTCTGGCGAAGTGTCCCTTGGGTCCGGCATCCCCATGATATTATAACCGCTATCTACGTGGTGAATCTCACCGGTAACACTGGCAGACAGGTCAGACAACAAATAAAGGGCCGCGCCACCAATATCTTCCAATGCCAGATTTCGCTCAAGCGGCGCATTATCCTGGCAGAAATTCAGAATATAGCGGGCGCCGCCAATAGCAGCTCCGGCCAGGGTCCGCATCGGCCCCGCCGAAATTGCGTTCACTCGTATATTATCGCGCCCGAGGTCCGCCGCCAGATAGCGCACGCTTGCCTCAAGTGCCGCCTTCGCCACCCCCATGACATTGTAATTGGGCATGACCCGATACGCACCTGAGAATGATAAAGTTATCAGGGCACCACCGTCTTTCATCAAGGGTGCGGCTCGGCTGGCGATTGACGTGAAGGAATAACACGACACATCCATGGAACGCAGGAAGTTGGCCCGCGTCGTGTCTACATATCGCCCCTTCAACTCTTCTTTGTCGGAATACGCAATGGCGTGAACGATAAAATCAAGCTTTCCCCAGCGTTTTTCAAGTTCCGCAAATACCGCATCGACGCTGGCATCATCTTCAACGTCACAATTGAGAATGATGTCTGACCCGGCCTGTTCGGCCAAAGGCTGAACCCGCTTGCCCAGCGCTTCGCCCTGATAGGTGAACGCCAGTTCGGCCCCGTGTTCACGCAGCGTCTGGGCAATCCCCCAGGCAATTGAGTTTTTATTGGCGACGCCCATGATCAGGCCGCGCTTACCCGCCATGATGTTGCTTTGCAGCGCCGGTCCGGCACCTGATTCCGGTTCAGGGTTGGTCATTCGCCTAGGCCTCGTGCCGCTTAAACGCCAATGTCGCGTTCGTACCACCAAAACCGAAGCTATTCGACAACACGCATGTAAGATCGGCATTGTCGATCAGGGTTGTCGCGATTTCGGCATCTCCGGCTTCCGGGTCTAAGTTCTCAACATTGGCTGAGGCTGCAATAAAATTGTTGTTCAGCATAATCAGCGAGTAGATCACCTCATGCACGCCGGTCGCGCCCTGGGAATGACCCGTCAACGACTTGGTCGAAGAGATTTTCGGCTTATGTGCACCAAAAACATCCTGAATTGCCTTGAGTTCCGTCATATCACCGGCTGGGGTCGAAGTTCCATGAGCGTTGATGTAGTCGACTTTTGTGTTGCCAAGGCCTGCCGTCGCGAGGCCCATGCAACGACGCGCACCTTCACCAGATGGGGCCACCATATCGACACCGTCCGAGGTTGCGCCATACCCAACAACCTCACCGTAAATTTTGGCACCACGTGCTATTGCATGCTCCAGCTCTTCCAATACGACAACACCAGCGCCACCTGCAATCACGAAACCATCACGATCAACATCAAACGGTCGGGATGCACGTGTCGGGGTGTCATTATACTTGGAAGACAGCGCCCCCATGGCGTCGAACAATACAGTCAACGACCAGTGCAGCTCTTCAGCACCACCAGCGAATACAATGTCCTGTTTGCCATACTGGATCAGTTCGGTGCCGTTTCCGACGCAATGTGCACTTGTGGAACACGCTGAAGAAATTGAATAGCTTAATCCCCGCATATGAAATGCCGTCGATAGATTGGCCGATACTGTCGAGCACATGGCCTTGGGAACCGCATAAGGACCGACACGCTTGGCCCCTTTATCACGCGCAGTGTCCACCGCTGCGGTTTGAGCAGAGGTTGACGGCCCTCCCGAACCCATAACCAGCCCTGTGCGTTCATTTACCACATCGGCCTCGGTCAGACCGGAGTCAGCAATCGCTTCCTGCATGGCAATATAACCATATGCCGCGCCATCTCCCATAAAGCGACGCAGCTTTCGATCAATCCGCTCGTCCATTTCGACGCTCGGTGCGCCATGAACGTGGGAACGGAATCCGCGCTCGGCATATTCGTCGCAGAAAACAATGCCTGACTTGCCAGCCCGCAAACTTCCGGTGACTTCGTCAACATCGCTGCCGATCGGCGAAACAATCCCCATTCCGGTTACGACAACACGTCTCATAAGCGCCTCACTAGTCGGTAATACATAATCTGTTTTCTATTCATCTGAGGTGAACAACGTCACCTTCAACCCTTCGGCTTCGTAAGCCGTCTCGCCATCGACCTTCATGATGCCATCGCCGATGCCAAGCGTGATCTGGCGGTTCATGACACGTTTCAGATCAACACGATAGGTAACCAGCTTGGCTTCCGGAGTCACCTGACCCGTAAATTTCACACTGCTGACGCCAAGCGCGCGGCCACGGCCTTCAGCCCCTGTCCAGCCCAGGAAAAATCCTTGCAGTTGCCAAAGTGCATCAAGGCCCAGGCAGCCCGGCATCACCGGATCGCCCTGAAAATGGCAATCAAAAAACCAGAGATCGGGTTTGATGTCGAATTCAGCTTCAACAAAGCCTTTACCATGCGCGCCGCCTTCATCGCTGATCGCGGTAATACGGTCAAACATCAGCATTGGCGGTAACGGCAATTGGGCATTGCCGGGCCCGAACAATTCACCCCGCCCGCAGGCCAGAATATCTTCGTACGAATAACTGTTTTGTTTGCTCAAAGGCCTCAAAACCTTTCCATATGTGGGTTCCGAAGAATATTGCACCTCCGAAACGCATTTCCCAGGAGTCCCATTTTGCCGGAACCAGATTACCTCTGTATATATCCTACCCGATCCCTTACGCCCAGAACACTTTCAATTTTCCGACACTGAATTATGGGCAATAAAAAAGGCGACAGCATTTCTGCCATCGCCCTTTTTGGTAATTCTCGGTTTTGAATTAGCCCTCTTTAGGCTCTTCCTTACCGGAAATTTCCTGACCGGTTTCCTGGTCAACAACTTTCAGCGACAACTTAACTTTGCCGCGGTCATCGATGCCGATCAGCTTGACCTTGATCATATCGCCAACATTGACGATATCCGTGGTCTGGCCGACACGGTGCGGTGCAAGTTCGGAAATATGAACCAGGCCGTCGCGTGAGCCCATGAAATTAACGAAAGCGCCGAAATCAACGGTTTTGACAACTTTGCCTTCGTAAATTTTACCAACTTCCGGCTCTGCCGTAATACCTTCGATCCACTTGATCGCTGCATTTGCGGCATCTTCGTCAACGGCTGCTACTTTAACCGTGCCATCATCATCAATGTCGATCTTGGCACCAGTGATTTCACAGATTTCGCGGATCATCTTGCCACCTGGGCCGATAATTTCGCGGATCTTGTCTTTATTGACCGTGATCATTGTGATCCGTGGTGCATTAGCACTCACACCATCACGCGCATTGGTCAGCGCATTGGCCATTTCCTGAAGGATATGCAGGCGGCCTTCGCGGGCCTGACCCAAAGCAACATCCATGATCGCAGGTGTGATCGAGGTGATCTTGATGTCCATCTGCAAAGACGTGATACCGTCCGACGTTCCAGCAACCTTGAAGTCCATATCGCCTAAGTGATCTTCATCACCGAGGATATCGGACAACACGGCATAATCATCGCCTTCCTTGATCAGGCCCATGGCGATACCCGCCACCGGACGTGGCAGCGGAACACCCGCGTCCATCATGGAAAGAGACGTGCCACAAACTGTTGCCATACTGGATGAGCCGTTTGATTCGGTGATTTCAGAAACCACGCGGATCGTATACGGGAAATCTTCCTTGCTCGGCATTACCGGATGAATGGCGCGCCATGCAAGCTTACCATGCCCGACTTCACGTCGGCCGGTAAAGCCAACGCGACCCGTTTCACCAACGGAATACGGAGGGAAGTTATAGTGAAGCATGAAGTTTTCGCGGTAATCCAACGCCAGACCGTCGATGATCTGTTCATCCTGGCCAGTGCCCAAGGTCGCAACGACCAGAGCCTGTGTTTCACCACGGGTGAACAGAGATGAGCCGTGAGCCCGCGGCAACACGCCGACCTCAGCAGCAATAGAGCGCACGGTTTTGGTATCTCGGCCATCAATGCGTTTACCGGTTTTCAGGATATCCTGACGAACGATGTCACTCTCAAGACCTTTAAGAATATCTCCGAGGATTTTTCCGATGAGATCGGCATCCTGAGAATCATCAGCAGCCAGATCGGCAGCAACCTGACGTTTAACTGCGGAGATTTGTTCCTGGCGGGTCTGTTTGACGGTTTCGCCATACGCAGCGCGAAGACCGTCTTCAGCCAGTTCACGTACTTTGGCAGCAAGTGCGTCTTTGCCTTCGATTTCACCAGGAAGATCAAACGGCTCTTTCGCGCAAGCTTCAGCCATTTCGATGATCGCATTGATCACCGGCTGGAAACCTTCGTGACCGAACTTAACCGCGCCCAGCATGACTTCCTCGGAAAGCTCGCTGGCTTCCGATTCAACCATCATCACGCCTTCAGTCGTTCCGGCAACAACCAGATCAAGCTGGCTTTCCGGCAATTCATCAACCGTCGGGTTGAGAACGTATTCACCGTTAATGTAACCAACACGCGCACCGGCAATCGGGCCCATGAACGGAAGGCCGGAAATGGTCAGCGCAGCAGACGTGCCAACCATGGCAACGATATCGGGATCGTTTTCCATGTCATGGGACAAGACTGTGCAAAGGACCTGAGTTTCATTTTTGAAGCCCTTAACAAACAGGGGGCGGATCGGACGGTCAATCAGGCGGGAAACCAGTGTTTCTTTTTCGCTCGGGCGACCTTCGCGTTTGAAGAACCCACCCGGAATTTTACCGGCTGCATAAGCTTTTTCCTGGTAGTGGACCGACAATGGGAAAAAGTCGAGGCCCGGTTTGGGTGTACGTTCGCCAACAACGGTGCACATAACTTTTGTTTCACCATACGTTGCAATCACGGCGCCATCAGCCTGACGGGCAACCTTGCCCGTTTCCAGCGTCAGGGTGCGTCCGCCCCACTCAATTTCTTTTCTAAATTCTTGGAACATATCTCTCGTTTCCTATCTATCAAACTTTCGGAGCCAGCACCTTATTGCACCGGGCCTCCTGGACTAACCCCCTTTGGGTTATGCCCGCCGCTAACACAAACCCCCGGCCAGAGGATTCTGACCGGGTTGTTTCCGAACGGTGTTACCTGCGAAATTTAACGACGCAGGCCTAAGCTTTTGATGATGGCGTCATAACGTTTGACTTCCTTCTTCTTGACGTAGTCAAGAAGGCGACGACGCTGGCCGACCATCATCAGAAGGCCACGACGTGAATGGAAATCTTTCTTATGTGTTTTCAGGTGATCCGTAAGATTAACGATTCGCTCGGTCAGGATAGCAACCTGAACTTCCGGGGAACCTGTATCACCTTCTTTGGTGCCGAACTCTTTGATGAGTTCCTGCTTGCGCTCTTGCGTAATCGACATCGTATACTCCGTTTTCTAAAGGTTCATGACGCGGAAGGGTCTAATTTCCCCTCCTATTATTTCTGCCAAAGCGACCAATCGTCCCTCGGACATGGCAGAGACAATATCGCCCTGTTTCACATCCGTTTCGGGGGAGCGGCTGGCTACGGGCAAGATTGAAACAGCCTGCCCCTGCTTTAGCCTCCGGGCCTCCTCGATGGTCAAGGCAAGTGCCGGGATGTCGTCCAGCACTGTCTCGATCGGGAGGAGGTTTTCCGAATCGGGCGCAATATGCCCGAGGCTTTCCAAAGAATCCAGCGAAATTGCAACATCTTCTGAAAATGGCCCAACAACGGTTCTTCGTAATTTACTGATATGACCGACCGTACCCAGCCTGATGGCCAGATCCCGGCCCAAACTTCGCACATATGTGCCCTTGCCACAGGTCAGGGTAAACGCTGCATGGTCAGGGTCCGGGCAATCGATAAGTGCAAGATTCTCAACAAAAACCGTGCGCGGCTGCAGCTCAACTTCCTGATCCGCCCGGGCCAACGCATAGGCACGTTGGCCATTGACCTTAATCGCGGAAAAGACCGGCGGGACCTGCTCTATGGCGCCACTGAACTCACCAAGAACCGCTTCAATCGCATCCTCGCTCGGGCGATGGTCAGATCGTTCGACAATCTCACCCTCGCAATCATCTGTTTGTGTTGCCTCACCCCAGGTAACGGTAAACTCATACGTCTTGTGACCATCCATCACATAACTCATGGTTTTCGTCGCTTCGCCAAGGGCAATCGGCAACACACCGCTAGCCAGTGGGTCAAGCGTGCCCCCATGACCGGCCTTTGCAGCATCCAGATACTTTCGAACTTTTCCGACAACAGTGCTCGACGTCATTCCGAGCGGTTTATCGATGATGATCCAGCCGTGAATCGGGCGACCGCGTCGTTTACGCGCCATCGTCGTCCTCATCTTCGGCATTGGCAATATCACGAGCCACGACCGGATTGCGCAGCAAGCTGTCGATGTGGCTGGCCTCGTCGAAGGATGTGTCAGAAATGAAGTTCAGCCGTGGCACATTTCGAAGCTTCACGGATTTAGCAATATGTTTCCGAAGAAAAGGTACGGCCCGGTTTAGGCCTTCAATAACGACATCAAGTTCACTCTCTGCCCCACCACCAAGCGGCACCACAAAGGCTGTCGCATTTCTGAGATCGGGGCTGATCCTGACTTCGGTGACTGTAACCGCCACACCCTGTACGGCCGGGTCACGCAATTCGCCGCGTTCCAGCACCCAGGCAATGGCGTGGCGCACCTCTTCTCCGACCCGCAACTGGCGCTGACTCGGAGGTTTGGAATCTCGTCTGCTCATGGTTTTAACCGCATTCGCGTTGCGCGCCTACAATTGACGGGCAACTTCCTCAACGTCGAAACATTCAATCACGTCACCGACCTGGATGTCCTGATAGTTGGCAAAGGCCATACCGCATTCGGTACCGTCTTTGACTTCCTTGGCATCATCCTTAAAGCGCTTGAGCTGGCTGAGTTCACCTTCGTGAATCACAACATCATCGCGAATAAGACGTACCTGTGAGCCACGCTTGACCTGCCCGTCCGTAACAATACACCCGGCCACACGACCAACCTTGGTGATGTTGAAGACTTCGCGGATTTTAGCGTTCCCCAGATACGTTTCGCGAATTTCAGGTGCCAGCATGCCAGACAGAACCTGTTTCAGATCATCCGTCAGATTGTAGATGATCGAATAGTAACGGAGCTCTACATTATCCTGGTTTGCGAGATCACGGGCTTGCGGGTTAGCGCGGACGTTAAAGCCGATGATCGGGGCGCCAGATGCACGCGCCAGGGTGACATCAGACTCATTGATACCGCCAACGCCGGAGTGGAGGACCTGAACCTTAACCTCATCGGTGCCGAGTTTATCAAGTGCGCCAATGATGGCTTCAACAGAGCCATGAACATCCGCCTTGAGGACGATCGGCAGAGTTTCGGCCTCGCCTTCCTTGATGCGCTCAAACATCTGCTCGAGCGAGCCACGTGCGCTGGCAGCACTTGCCGCTGCTTTGTCCCGGCGTTTGCGAAACTCGCTAACTTCACGGGCCCGGCCCTCGCTATCAACAGCTGTAACTTCGTTACCGGCATCGGGTGTGCCACCAAGCCCCAGAACCTCAACCGGAACCGATGGTCCGGCTTCGTCCAGAGCAACGCCATGGGCATCAAACATCGCCCGCACCCGGCCCCATTCCTTACCGGCGACAAAAATATCACCAACCCGGAGAGTACCGCGCTGAATAAGCACAGTGGCAACGGAGCCGCGTCCCTGTTCCATTTTGGCTTCAACCACAACGCCCTCTGCCGGACGATCAGGATTGGCTTTCAAGTCAAGCAGTTCGGCTTGCAGCAGAATCGCTTCTTCCAGTTTTTCAAGATTAAGTTTCTTCAGTGCTGAAACTTCAATGGCCAGAACATCACCGCCGACCTCTTCAACCTGAATATCGTGCTGCAACAGATCCGTACGGACCCGGTTGGCATCTGCATCTGGTTTATCGATCTTGTTGATCGCCACAATAATCGGCACATTTGCCGCCTGGGCATGGTGAATGGCTTCAATCGTTTGCGGCATGATGCCATCATCCGCAGCAACACAAAGAACAACAATGTCGGTTGCTTTCGCGCCGCGCGACCTCATTTCCGTAAACGCTGCGTGACCCGGGGTATCGAGGAAACTGATTTTGGCACCTGACGGCATGGTCACCTGATATGCACCAATGTGTTGAGTAATGCCACCTGCCTCATGTCCCGCCACATCGGTTTCACGCAAGGCATCAAGCAAGGATGTCTTGCCGTGATCAACATGACCCATGATCGTCACCACAGGCGCACGCGTCTGAAGTGTTGAGGAATCATCTTCGATACCGCGCAATCCGATTTCAACGTCAGCTTCGGAAACGCGTTTGAATTTGTGACCAAATTCGCCAACAACTAGTTCCGCTGTATCCGTATCAATTACTTGGGTTGGCGCCGCCATGACGTCCATCTTCATCAACACTTTGATCACATCAACAGCGCGCTCAGCCATACGATTGGCCAATTCCTGAACTGTAATGACCTCGGGGATAACGACTTCACGAACAACTTTTTTGCCCTCACTACGGGCTTCCATCATTTTTTCCCGTTCTTTGTCACGCTGACGCTTGACGGATGCCAGACTGCGCTGACGCCCTTCCTGCTCTTCCAAAGCTTCGGAAATGGTCAGCTTGCCGGAACGTCTACGTGGTTCCATACGCGGCCGCGCGGGAGCCTGCTGTTTGCGTGGATCTACTTTAGCACCCTTCTTGTTACGTGGGCGACGATCAGCATCTGCTTCCGCAGGCTCTTTAACGGCGCGCGCGGTGTCAACAACAGGAGCTGGTGGCGCAGTCTCTTCGGGTACAGGTTCCGGCTTTGGATCGGGCTCGGATATAACTTCTGGCTCCGGCTCCGGCTCAGGTTCTGGCTCAGGGTCTGGCTCAAGCGCTTTGCGTTCCGCTTCAAGGCGCGCTTTTTCGGCCGCTTCCGCATTGGCAACACGTGCACTCTCAAGAGCTTTCACCCGAGCTGCACGTTCTTCATTGGTTAAATTCGACAAAGCTGCGGCCTCTTCGACCTCAACAATTTCCGGCTCCGGCTGAACCAATTCCTGAATTTTCAGCTCTTCGCCGAGAGGCGCACCTTTGACCTCGGCCATATGGCCGCCTGAATCGCGCTCAAAAGACCGCTTTTTCTTCACTTCAACCGTGACCATCTTGGACCGGCCATGTGAGAAGCTCTGGCGAACCTGTCCTTTTTCGACGGTTTTGTTGAGCTCTAGTTTGCTGGGGCGTGAAAGTCCCAGTTTAGTGCCTTTGGTCGTATCTTTGGTCTCGGTCATCGAATTTCGTTCCAACCCTACGTGCCCAAAATCGGGCTTTTACAACGGGAATATCAGTCCCCAACTTCGACCTTCTCTGCCGTTCCACGAATGCCCCGAAGGCGATTCGTCTCACAACGGATCCGGTCTGCTAATGGCCCCGATCCGATAACGGCATGAACCACCGCATCACGTCCGAGCGCCTGTCCGAGTTCAGTGCTAGAAAGCACATCCAATTCGGACCTTACCTGGCTCACGCCTAACAACTTGTCTCTCCCTCCCCTAGCGCCATCACTGGCCGCCAAAAGAAGCCCTTTTCGCCCTTCCTTAAAAAAGGCCCGGACCTTTTCAAATCCGGCAATCACACTCCCCGAACGTCGCGCCAGACCAATCAGGTCCATACAACGCTGGGTCAATAACACTTCAACACGTTCCGCCAGATCATCCGGCACTTCAACCCTACACCGCGCCGCCTTGGCAAAAAGCCGCTTCGAACATGCTGTGTTTAGCACATCGCGTTCAGCGCTCAACCATAAACCCCGCCCCGGCAATCTTTCGTCGAGATCCGGAACCACCTCATCAGACGGTCCGATAACAAACCGGACCAGCTCAGCCTTCGGTCGTTCTGCCCCTGTGACGAAACATTTACGAAGCGGAACCGGCTTGCTGTCCCCCCGGTTGCGATGACGGTCCTTGACCACTTTCGTGTTCATTTCTGCCCCACCGGATTTCCGTACCCGTCACTTTTCAGCATTACGCGCTTGGCGCTTCGGTCTCCTCACCTGCTCCATCCTGAGACGCCGCCTCAGCATTTTCCGCTTCTTCATCGGCAAACCAATGAGCCCGCGCCGCCATGATGATTTCATTTGCCCGATCGAGGTTCGGAACCTCCTTACCTACAATCTCCAAAAGCTCATCGCCCGCAAGATCAGCCAGATCATCGCGGCTTTTGACATCATTTTCACCCAGCATAACGGCCATCTTCGGCGTTACGCCTTCGATATCTGCCATATCGTCTTCAACACCAAGTTCTGCGCGGCGTTGCGACAGCTCAGCATCGCGTTGTGCAAGATGGTTGCGCGCACGTTCACGAAGTTCCGTCGCCACGTCCTCATCAAAGCCCTCAATATCCATCAGGTCCTCGACCGGTACAAATGCAACTTCCTCAACCGTGGAAAAGCCTTCCGTCACCAAAAGGTGCGCAATCACATCATCAACGTCGAGTGCCTCGACATACATCTGCGAGCGGTCCTGGAATTCCTTGGTACGACGTTCGGATTCTTCTGCCTCGGTCAGGATATCAATATCCCAGCCTGACAACTGGGACGCCAGACGAACGTTCTGACCGCGCCGTCCGATTGCGAGGCTCAGCTGATCATCGGGGACAACCACTTCGATCCGGTTGTTGTCTTCATCAAGAACAACCTTCGCAACTTCCGCCGGTGCCAATGCATTAACGATAAACGTCGCCGGGTCCTGAGACCACTGAATGATGTCGATTTTCTCACCCTGAAGTTCGCCAACAACGGCCTGAACACGCGAGCCGCGCATGCCGATACAAGGGCCAACCGGATCAAGGCTTGAATCATGTGACAGCACAGCAATTTTGGCTCGCGAGCCTGGGTCACGAGCAACTGACTTGATTTCGATGATACCGTCATAGATTTCCGGCACCTCCTGCGAAAACAGCTTGGCCATGAAATCGGGATAGGTTCTGGAAAGAAAAATTTGCGGCCCACGAGTTTCTTCGCGGACGTCAAAAATATAGGCGCGCACCCGGTCGCCGTTATTGAAATGCTCACGCGGAATGCAGTCGTCGCGGCGCAATACAGCTTCGGCACGGCCAAGATCGACAATCACGTTGCCGTATTCGATCCGTTTGACCAGACCGTTAACGATCTCACCCAGACGGTCCTTGTACTCACTGAACTGGCGGGTCCGTTCAGCTTCGCGAACTTTTTGAACAATGACCTGTTTCGCAGTTTGTGCGGCAATCCGTCCGAAATCGATTGGTGGCAGGACATCAATCAGAAATTCACCGGGTTCCGCATCAGCTTTTTTACGCTTGGCCTTTGCCAGATCTACCTGGGTGAATTCGTTTTCAATTTCCTCGCCATCGGCAACAACTTCCAGGTAGCGGGCCATGGTAATTGCACCTGAAGCACGGTCGATATGGGCACGAATATCGTGCTCCTGACCATATTTTGAACGCCCGGCCTTCTGGATTGCCTGCTCCATTGCTTCGAGAACCTCATCGCGATCAATGCTTTTGTCGCGGGCAACCGTTTCGGCAACCTGAAGCAGTTCTGGTCTGGAGTGTACGGCACTGGTTTCTGTCATTGTCTCACTCATTATTGTTCACCTTTTTGAGCCCGGCTTAGTAATTCATCGGACATCACTAGTTTTGATCTCATTATATCTGCAAAGGGAAGCCGCTTTTCCTCATCCCCAACTAACAGTCTCACGTCATTTTCAGCAACACCCAGGAGCTGTCCCCGAAAGCGCCTCTGCCCATTCTGCGGGCGGGCCATTTCGACCTTCACTTCATATCCCGCAAAACGCTCAAAATCTTTAAGCTTAACCAGCGGCCGGTCGAGGCCGGGGGAGCTTACTTCCAACGTATAGGCTCCGCTAATCGGATCATCCACATCAAGGATAGCGGATACTGCCCGACTAATTTCAGCACATCCCTCAACCGTCATGCCACTGCCATCCAACGGTTCCGCCATTACCTGAAGGCAAAGATTGTTCTGACCGGTCAGGTTAACCCGGACGAGATCGAACCCCAGCTCTTCAATAGCTGGGCCGATCAATTCATCAATCCGGTTCGACGTTTCCATTTCCGGGCCTCTTATTGGCATCCCATCGACATCGCCTCACCCCAATAATTGCAGGAACAAAAAAAGGCGGGCTCAGGAGCCCACCTCATCAATTCCATTTAAAATATGGAGCTAACGAGTACGTTCTGTAATGAACGTGGCGTTCGTATACTCCTATGCGCCGATTAATTCAAGACTTACCAGCAGCTTATTCATGATTTCGAGAGTTGCGAATAAAGCGCAAATAGGCCGGATGATCCCCACGCTTGATGGCTTTGGTTTCATATCGGGTCTGCACCCAGTCCGACGGCGGGTCGCGCCAATCCTTTGGCGAGCGGGCCGGCCAGTCAAAATCAGGGTGTCGGAGCAGATGCTCCAACGTCCATGATACATAGCCCATATGATCGCTGGCGAACCGCAGCTCGGCCTCGTCTTTCAACACTCGGGAAAATTGCTGCAGGTTTTTTTCTGAAATAAAGCGCCGTCTCAGGTGGCGACTCTTCGGCCAGGGGTCAGCAAACAGAATAAAGATGCGACCGATGCTCGCGTCCGGCAGCGCATCGAGAAGAGGGCGTGCGTCATCATCAAAAACCCTAACGTTTTCAAGTCCACGCTCATCAATATCCGTCAGCAAGCTGGCGACACCGTTAATGAACGGCTCACACCCGATGAAACCAATGTTCGTATAATTAGCCGCCTGCTGAGCCAGATGCTCACCACCACCAAAACCAATTTCCAACCAGACATCTTCGGGCAGTGTGGTAAAAAGGCTCGATAAGGTCGGATCATTCCGGCAAGCATCAGGATCTACCCGCAGGCGGGGCAGCAGATTATCAACACGACGCTGGCGGGTCGGGCCAAGTTTTTTGCCGAAGCGGCGACCGTACCAGCGTTTATCCGTATCTTCTTTATTAGTCGTCAAGAAGCGCCGAAGGCCGATTTCAGATCGGCTGCGATGTCGGTACGCTCCCAGGAGAAGCCGCCGTCTTCGTCAGGGGCTCTGCCAAAGTGACCGTAAGCTGCGCTACGCTCATAAATAGGCCGACTAAGCTGCAAGTGTTCACGAATACCACGGGGCGACAAATCGACCAACTCCTGAAGGACTCCCGCCAGCTTGTCTTCGTCAACATTGCCAGTTTCGTGGGTGTTCACGTATAGAGACAACGGTTTTGAGACGCCAATGGCATAGGCCAGCTGAATTGTGCAGGCACGGGACAAGCCCGCGGCGACAACGTTTTTAGCAAGATAGCGCGAAATATAAGCAGCCGAGCGATCAACCTTGGTGGGGTCTTTGCCCGAGAACGCACCACCGCCATGCGGAGCCGCACCGCCGTAGGTATCGACAATAATTTTACGCCCCGTCAGACCAGCATCCCCATCGGGACCACCAATAACAAACTTGCCTGTCGGGTTTACGTAAAATTCTTCTTCCGGGCACATCCAGCCGCCCGGCAAAACGTTTTCAACAAAAGGGCGAACCAGCTCACGAATGTCATCCTGGGACAAGTCTTCTTCATGCTGGGTTGAAACGACAACGGATGTGGCGCGAACCGGCTTGTCCTTCTCATATTGCAGCGTGACCTGGCTTTTTGAGTCCGGACCAATCCCCGGCAAATTTCCGCCGTGGCGAGCCGTTGCCATTTCTTTCAGGATATTGTGTGAATAATAAATCGGCGCTGGCATCAGAACATCTGTTTCGTCGCAGGCATATCCGAACATAATCCCCTGATCGCCCGCGCCTTCATCTTTGTTACCCGCCGAATCGACGCCCTGCGCAATATCGCTGGACTGCGAATGCACATGGACCTGAACTTCGGAATTCTGCCAATGGAAATTGTCCTGATCATAGCCGATATCTTTTACGGCTGCACGGGCAGCGGCTTCGAGCTCATCTTTGGTGACTTCTTCCGAGCAACGCGTTTCGCCAGCAAGGACAATCAAATTGGTGGTAACCAGCGTTTCAACCGCAACGCGCGAGACAGGGTCTTTGCCTAGGTAAGTGTCAACAACAGCGTCTGATACCCGATCGCAAACCTTGTCAGGGTGGCCTTCGGAAACGGATTCGCTGGTGAAAAGAAAATCAGATTTATGCATGTTTGATCCCTTCGATCACAAGTTCAATACCAATGGACCAAGGGCTGCAACGTATGCTCGTTGAGGGTGCCCACTTAGCGCCGGTTTTACGTGGAGGCAAGCGATCCAAATCCGACCACGGTCACAATCGAAACTGTAACGGCGGTCTTTTCGCAGGGTTTCACGAGTGCGTCAAGAAAATTGCCAGAGAAAGCCTTGTTAGTCGCGCCAAATTTGATCGCACAAGGTTAATGCCTATTCGGCCTCTTCAACCCCTCCAACTGAGCGGGCCAGGTCAAGCAGGCGTTTGCGGATCGCTGGATCGGCAATCTGGTAGTAAGCGCGAACTAGTTCCAGGGTTTCGCGCCGGGTCATGGGATCTCGGTCAATAGCCGCCTGCTCATTATCTGCCAACCCACTCAACTTTTGCCCTTCGGGCGTTTTAAGGTCTTCAGGCATGTCATCGAAGAAAAACGAAACCGGCACGCCAAGAATGCAGCTGAACTGATAAAGGCGGCTGGCGCCAATGCGATTCGCACCGCGTTCATATTTTTGAATTTGCTGGAACGTTAAACCAACGGATTCGCCCAGTTTTTCCTGGCTAACACCCAACAATGCGCGGCGCTGGCGCAAGCGATGGCCGACGTGTTTATCAACAGGATTGGACACCCCTGGCGGCAGCTTGTCGTACTGCGGCAGGTCCGGCCCTTTGCCCTTCGCCATTGCGATTTCCCCTCTAATATCTCTAAATGTAATGGCCCGAACACGCGTGACTGTCAACTGCAGCACGCGCCATTATGACAGGGGTCCGGCCCTTTGTTGACGCAAAAATACGCCTCCGACAAATGCCGCCAGCAACAAGACCAACGTCACCCTGTCGCCAAATCTTCCATATAGAGGCGTTTGCGACAATCGCTTGGGCAAGGGCGAGTCAACAACGCCACGAACGCCCAATTCAAGGTACGTGCCAACCCGGCCATAACCATCGACGACAGCCGATATTCCGGTATTAGCAACCCGCACCAGCGGAATGCCAAGTTCAATGGCGCGAAACCGCACAGCGGCAAAATGCTGGTAGGGGCCTGCCGACTTCCCGAACCAGGCATCATTGGTCACATTCAGCAACCAGTCGGGCCTCGCCCCCAGGGAGGTTACTTCGGCCGGGAAAATAGCCTCATAACAGATCAGGGGTGCCACTGGCGGCAAGCCCGGCAAATCCCATACACGTGCACCAGATCCCGGGGTAAAATCCACCCGCCCCGCCGTCAACTTTGATACCTTCAGAATCTCGCGGTACGGAACATATTCGCCAAATGGCACCAGATGACTTTTGTCATAGGTCGCCGCGATTTTACCCTTAGGATCAATCGCAAACAGGCTGTTCCAGTACTGGGGGTTTGGCGTGCCGGGCTTGTTTGAGCGTGGCGCCCCGGTGACCAGATACCCCCCTTTTGGCGCCGCAGCCCCAAGAAACGACAGTAAGTTCTTGTCGTGCGTCAGATTGAACGGCACGGCTGTTTCCGCCCATATAATGTGAGTCGGGGCGATACCATTCTTCGGCGGCGCCTTGCTCAACTCAACCTGATTTTGAACATGCCCGACTTTATGGCCGGGCTTCCACTTCAGGTGCTGAGGTATGTTTGGTTGAATCAGGCGCAACTGGACACCAGTAACCATCTCGTCGGATGCGCCAGACAATCGCCACATGCCGCTGCCCAAAATTACAATTGCCAGGACTACAGCCAGAATTAACCCACCCTTTGATTGGCGGTCATAAGCGTCTTCAGCCAGCACTGCCGGCATCGTCGCGACGATTAGCGTCGCCAGCCCCAGTCCATAGACTCCGGCAATTGCGGCAAATTGCATAATCGGGCCCGAAACCGCCCAGACAGTGCCGATCAAATTCCAGGGAAAGCCTGTAAAGAGCCAGCTTCGTACCCATTCGAAGGCGACCCAGATGACGGCGAGAACAAGCACTTGGCCGACAGTGCTCAGATCAAAGCGGCGAATTATCTGCGAACTGAGCAGGGTAATGCAACCAGGAAAGATGGCCATCCCACAGGCCAGACCCAACACGGCTATCGGGGCAAGCCAGCCATAAGTCGCGGCATCGACCAGAAAGGCATGGCCGATCCAGTAGAACCCGATGGCAAAATGACCAACACCGAAAGCCCACCCCATGCTGAACGCTTGTCGTTTTGTCGAGCTGGATTGGAGCAACCACAACAATCCAACGAAGCCGGGGATTAAAAACATGACCAAATGAAACGGGGCCATTGCGGTCCCGGCAGCAACACCAAAACCCATTGCCAGCAGCATTCTTCTGACACCCGTGAGTGCACTTATTTTGACACGCCAGCGCCGTAAGGCTGGAATCATGAAGGCTCGACCTTTTCGTCCTGAGACGATGGAGCTCTGCGGCTTATTCGCAGACGCTTGATGCGGCGCGGATCTGCATCAAGGATCTCAAACTCAAGGCCAGACGGATGACGAACCAGCTCGCCCCGGATCGGTACATGCCCGCTGATTGAAAATACCAGTCCGCCAAGCGTATCCAGATCCTCGCGCTCGTCCTCGCTAAGGACATCACCAAACTCATGTTCGAGGGTTTCTATCGTGACACGCGCATCCGCGATGTAATCCCCTCCGGATGACTGGACCAGCTCCGGTTCCTGACCAGTATCGTGCTCATCCTCAATCTCGCCGACAATTTCCTCAACCAGGTCTTCAATCGTGACTAGGCCATCGATACCACCGTATTCATCAACAACCAACGCCATGTGGGACCGTGATACCCGCATTTCCAGCAACAATTCGAGAACCTGCATGGACGGAGAGACAAACAGAATTTTTCGTATGATTTTTGACGGCGCGAAATCGTCTTCCGCGCTCCGCCATGCCAAAACGTCTTTGGCGTGGATAAAGCCAATGCTGTCATCCAGCGCCTCTTTATAAACCGGTAATCTGGAATGGCCTTCACGGGTAATGGTGGCGATGACCTCTTGCAAGGATGTATCCAAATCAATGGCAATAACATCCACTCGCGGTATCATCACGTCGTGAACTGTGCGGTCACGAAGTTCGAGGATATTGGCAAGCATCAGACGCTCATCAGCATTGATGGGTAGCTCAGCCTCTTCTCGTTCCTCAATAAGTTCTTCCAGTGTATCGCGAACCGATGCCTCGCCATTGGAAAATCCAAAAATTCCGCGCAGCCAGTTTTTGAATCTGAACGGTGGTGACGCGCTATCGCCATCACCTGTAACTATCGGAGAAGTTGGTGTGTCCATTAACCGTTATCCTGTGACTGCCGCCAGTCATCATAAGGGTTGCGAATTCCAAGTTCAGCCAGTGCTTTAACTTCCAAGGCCTCCATCTCCATAGCTTCGCCGTCACTTTCGTGATCATACCCCAAGAGATGGAGCATGCCATGAATAATCATATGGGAAAGGTGTTGAGCAAGTTGCTTATTTTCTTCCCGGGCTTCGCGCTCGACCGTCTCGAATGCAACAATAATATCGCCCAGCAATATAGGGGCCCCTTCAGGATGCCCGGATGGTGCTGCAAATGTTCCCTCTTCCAAACTGCCGAAAGACAGGACATTTGTTGACTTATTTAGCCCTCGGTAATCCCGGTTCAGGTTCTGCACATAGTCATCTGAACTGAGCACAATCCCGATTTCGGCCGTTGACCCGTCAAGCACAACGCCATCGGCACATGCATATTCGAAGCCGCAGCGCGCCGCTGTGTTGCAAACCGCTTCGACATCGCCAATTAGGGTCGACCAGTCGCCGGATTCAACAACAATGTCGATATCCAGGTCAAGACAGACTGAGGCGTCACCGCCCGGACTATTTTTTTGTTTTATCATCGCCTTCGGCTTCGGCTTCATAGCGTGCCCCGGTCCGGCGTTTGTCCTCGACCGAGCTGTAGGCGTGAACGATCCGGGCAACAAGGGGATGGCGAACCACATCCTCTTCTCCAAAGGAAATCACCTTGACCCCTTTCACACCATCCAGAACCTCAATTGCGTCACGTAACCCTGACCGAATACCCCGCGGCAAATCAACCTGACTGAGATCGCCCGTGATCACCATGCGCGAGCTTTCGCCAAGCCGGGTCAAAAACATTTTCATCTGTACGGCTGTTGTATTCTGTGCTTCGTCCAAAATAACGAATGCATGCGCCAACGTGCGGCCACGCATGAAAGCCAGTGGGGCAACCTCGATCTCACCGCTTTCCATCCGCTTGGCGACTTGCTCGGCTGGCATCATATCGTGGAGCGCATCATAAAGCGGGCGCAAATAGGGATCGACCTTCTCACGCATATCGCCCGGCAGAAAGCCCAATTGCTCACCCGCCTCAACAGCCGGGCGCGACAAAATTATACGATCAACGTCACCGTTGACCAGACGCTCAACCGCCATCGCTACAGCAAGATAGGTCTTGCCGGTTCCTGCAGGCCCCTGGCCAAAAACCAACTCAGACTGCTCAATTGCACGCAGATATTCCGCCTGCATGGAAGAGCGCGGTGATATGCGCTTTTTCCGCGTCACAATCGTTACATCACCATCACTGACCTTGCCGTTGGGCGCCTTGATCATACGAAGGGCGGCTTCGACCTCTTCACGATCAAGCGTGAGGCCGCGCTCCAGTCTTGCGTATAAATTATCAAGAACCACGCAAATGGAATTTACCGCGTCCGTCATTCCGGAAATGGTGACTTCGTTTCCACGGGCATGAATTGTACCACCCAGCTTTTGCTCTATTCGCGTCAGATGGGTGTGATGTGAGCCAAATAATTGAATGGCCAGAGCATTTTCTGTAAAAACACGCTTTGCTGAAACCGTATTCTCGGGAGCTATTTTCGCAGATTTTTTCTTACTTTGACTTGGACCTCGTTTCGACGTCACGCAATTGCCCTTTCGCTCAGGTCTGACTCTGTTTTCGCCAACTGACCGCCCAGGCTGTTGCCATGCGCGCTGATAATATCCAGTTCAACAATTTGTCCTAACAGATCGCTATCCGCATCTACATGGACCGCTTGCATATAGGGGCTGCGGCCAATCAGTTGGCCATCGAGCCGGCCCCGACCATCCAGAAGCACGCCAAATGTGCGTTCGACACAATCTTCGTTGAACGCACGCTGTTGCGTGTTCAGCAGTTCCTGCAAGGTACTTAAGCGATCCGATTTAACCTGCTCGTCAATCTGCAATTCATGAGCGGCGGCAGGGGTTCCGGGCCGTGGGCTATATTTAAACGAATAGGCCTGCACGAACCCGATTTCACGGACCAGTCCCAATGTACAGTCAAAATCACGATCTGATTCACCGGGGAAACCAACAATGAAATCAGACGACAAGGCAATGTCCGGACGGGCATGTCGCAACTTGTCAACCAGGCGGCGATATTCATCCACCCCGTGACGTCGGTTCATACCCTGCAATACCCGGTCTGAGCCGGACTGCACGGGTAAATGAAGGAAGGGCATCAAGGCTTCTATATCTCTATGCGCTTCAATTAACGCGTCATCAACTTCGGCAGGATAGGAGGTAGTGTAACGAATGCGATCAATTCCGTCGATTTTCGCGACCTCCTCAATCATCCGCCCGAGGCCCCATTCCCCACCATCCGGTGCATCACCGTGAAAAGCGTTGACGTTCTGTCCCAACAGCGTGATTTCGCGCGCGCCCATACCGGCCAGGCGCTTCGCTTCATCCAGAACCGCCGCCGCTGGCCTGGAATATTCGGCACCTCGTGTATAAGGCACGACACAAAACGTACAAAATTTATCACACCCTTCCTGAATCGTCAGAAAAGCTGAATAGCCCTCCTTGATTTCCGGTGTTGGCAGATGATCAAACTTTGATTCGGCGGGAAAATCTGTTTCCAAAACCGTGTCTGTGCCACGGTGAGCTCGGGCCACCATTTCCGGCAACTTGTGATAGGTTTGCGGTCCGAAAACCATATCAACATATGGGGCACGGCGGATAATTTCCTCGCCTTCGGCCTGGGCAACACATCCCCCCACGGCAAGAATCATTTGCTCACCTTGTGATTCCCGGACCTTTTTCTGAATATTCAGCCGCCCGAGCTCGGAATAAACTTTTTCCGCCGCTTTCTCACGAATATGGCAAGTGTTGAGGATGACCAAGTTCGCATCATCAGGCGTTTCAACCAAGGCATAGCCCAACGGTCTGAGAACGTCGCTCATGCGGTCCGCATCGTAAACATTCATTTGGCAGCCGTAGGATTTAATGAAGAGCTTTTTTGTCACGTTGGTTTCGGAACCCATCCGTTTATGAGCCATCTGTTTTTGAAGGTACACAGTATAACTCAAGACGGTGGCCGACCAGGCTCATGCCATGTTGCTTGGCGATCTGGGACTGCAGCCTCTCGATCTCGTCACTTTGAAATTCAATTACACGTCCGGACTTCATGTCGATAAGGTGATCGTGGTGGTCTTCGGTCACTTCTTCATAGCGTGAACGACCATCGCCAAAGTCATGGCGCTCAATTATATCCGCCTCTTCAAACAGACGCACGGTGCGATACACAGTGGCAATGGAAATCCGCTGATCAATCGCATTGGCGCGCCGATGCACTTCTTCTACGTCAGGGTGGTCTGCCGCATCGGAAAGCACACGGGCAATAACGCGCCGCTGTTCAGTCATTTTCATGCGTTTGGCAACGCAAACTTCTTCAATACGTGACTGAGTCATTCATTTTCCAAAGATAGTCAAAACTGATTATACGCCTTGAGTATAACCCCATAGGCAAACCTGCCACAAACAGTTCGGCATGAACAAGTCACGTTAATTCGATTAGCGTGATTTTCTCGGTTTCGTGCCCAGGCCAATTTTCTTAGCAAGGTTCGAACGGTGTTTGGCATAATTGGGCGAAACCATCGGATAATCCGCACCCAATCCCCAGCGATCACGGTACTGATCAGGGGTCATATTATAGGCGGTTTTTAAATGCCGCTTTAGCATTTTTAGCTTCTTGCCATCTTCCAGACAAATAATGTAATCAGGGAAAATGGACCGCTTTGGTGAAACGGCCGGACGAGGCTTTTCTGCAGTTAGCGGCGTTGAGCCAACGTTGGAAAGAGTCTGGAACACGTCACGGATCAGTTGCGGTAGCTCTGTGGGAGCGAGTGCATTGTTTGAGGCATGCGCAGCAACAATTTCGGTCGTCAGCTCAAGTAGTTCGCTCTGGTTCGGCTTTTCAGTCATAAATTACCCCCAAGGTGGAATTTGATACCAACCTCGAAAGGCCCCTCCCGTATCTTAACGCACCTAAGATGAAAGTTGAATTTAAAAGATCGCTTTATTCCTTATCCACGGGCTCTATATATAAGGCAATACCCTTATGCTACAAGGTTAAGTTGAACATATGACCCAAAAAACTCATGGCACCGATAACGAATTTTTTATCGACATCACCAATGAAATTTGTCCTATGACGTTCGTAAAAACTAAATTGTTCATCGAAAAGAAGAACATTGGTGATGTTGTCGAGGTTCGCCTGAAGGGAAAGGAGCCCCTTCATAATGTACCGCGTTCGGCCACTGACCATGGACATACTGTGCTGTCGGTCGAGCCGGAGGGCGCTGACCCGTCAGGTGATGAGGTCCATCGGATATTCATTCGAAAGGAAGTTTAGAGACGCCGGCTTACGCCCGGAGCCTGCCACCATCTTTGGGGATCGTTGCATCGGGTGGCCGCAAGTACAAAGGGGTAAGGTCCTGAAATTTCCGCTCTGGATTCCAGTGCTGTGCAACATATGTCGCAATTTGGGCCGCATCCGGCACGGCAGGTGCATCAACAATCTGTACAGTGAATTCACCTTCGCGCAAAATCTCACCCGCACGTTCAGCCGCATCACCAGCTATTGCGATTTCGCCAGAGATGCCGAGCGCGTTTAGTCGGGATGCAAGGCCGCTTGGTGTTAAGGCCTCAACCGGGGCGTATGCATCTTCAAACCCGGACTTGTCACCATCTGGTTTGAACGCCTGGATATAGATGTCGTCTCGCTTCGAATCGAGGGCGACCAGAAGGGTCCAGGGAGGTGCTACCACCGCGCTGATCCCGAACGCAATAGCTTGAGAGGTTGAAACACCTACTGCAGTGACATCCGCCGCCAGTGACAATCCGCGTGCACATGCGATACCAATTCTAAGTCCCGTGAACGCGCCGGGGCCAACTGTGACAGCAATCAAGTCCAAATCAACGGCGTCGACACCTGCCTCGCCCAAAACCTGCTCAACCATCGGCATCAGGGCTTCGGACTGGCCGCGCGCCATGGCCTCAAAGCGTCGAGACAAAATTCTTCCGTCACCATAAACGGCGGCAGAACAAGCCGTTGTTGCCGTATCCAACCCTAGAACTTTCAAGCCTGAAACTCCCAGCCACGCAAATAGTCGTTCACAATTGATATTCCGTAAAACTTGTGTTGATCTTCTGTGCGGCGAATAATATTCACCTTCGACCAGAAACAAAACCAACAAAGCAAAGAAGCTGACATGAAACGAAGTACTGCAGGTTATCCTACGGCAAGTAAATGGCCTTTGCGATTGGTGGCAATCGGGCTCGGCTTATTCACCTGGATTGCTGAACCCCTCATTGCAGCGGCGGACATGTCTGCTGTTGTCATCATGTACCACCGCTTTGGGGAAAGTGAATTTCCAAGCACCAACACCACAATGGAACAACTTGATGAGCACATCGCCGAATTGACATCAGGGGCCTATACGGTGCTTCCCGTAGCGGAAATCGTTAACAAGATCGGTCAGGGGATCGCCCTTCCGGAGCGTACGGTTGGCATCACCATCGATGATGCCTATCGCTCGGTCTACACAAAAGCCTGGCCTAAGCTTAAAGCGGCAGGACTTCCGTTTACAATTTTTGTTGCTACCGCCCACGTCGATCAAGGGTCATCCAGGCATCTGACATGGGATCAGATCCGTGAAATGACCAAGGCGGGTGGAACCACTGTCGGCCATCATAGTGTCACGCACCTTCATATGGCGTCCGCATCTCCAGAACAAAACACACGGGAGCTCAAAAACGCCTTTCAGCGCTACGAAAAGGAACTGGGGAAGCGCCCGAAATTGTTTGCATACCCTTACGGTGAAACCAGCCTTGCTGTCACCAAACTCGTCAGGCAAGCCGAATTGAAAGCAGCATTTGGCCAGCATTCCGGGGCCATTGGCGGAATCGGAGACATGTACTATCTGCCGCGCTTTGCGATGAACGAAAAATACGGTGATCTGGCACGGTTCCGGATGGCCGTGAACGCACGCGCGCTACCTGTCGGAGACGTCACACCAAGCGAGCACCTGATTGGCAAACCCAATCCGCCGGCCATTGGCTTCACTTTGAAATCTAAAGCCCTGGACACCAGAGGACTTGCCTGTTTCACGTCTCATGATGGCAAAGCCAAACTTGAGCGCCTTGGCCCGACACGCGTAGAAATTCGCGTTACCAAACCATTTCCGAAAGGCCGCTCAAGACTGAACTGCACGCTCCGGGGGCGTGACGGCCGGTGGCACTGGTTGGGGCGACAGTTTCAGAGGATCGAATAGTTAGAGCAACTTCAAATAATACCGGGCGTCTCAGTGACCCGGTTTTGTTTGAAATTTCTCTAGCCTAAATCAGACGCGCATCATCAAGGCGAACAAGCTTGTTTGCGCCAATAATTGTCCGAAGCGTTTTAACATATTCCTCGCCACGTGCTGAATAACTGGTCAATTGTTCGATCAGTCTCAGGCCGCTCAATGGTTTCCCTTGATGGCGTAATTCCTTTCGCGCCCGGCGCAGATGACGATAGGCCCTGTGTGTGTTCAAATTGCGGGCATAGGCACGAACCGAATGAAGCAGGCTTTTAAAAATTCTGACCTTGTGGGTTTTGCCGGCATCACGGTTTTTCGGCACAATTCCAGATGCGTCAGCGGTCGTCCATTGGCCAAACATCGCATTTCCTTCGCGAATGAACCGCGACGTTCCCCAGCCACTTTCTTCAGCTGCCTGCGCCAGCGCCAAAGACGGCGGAATAATATCGACCCGTTCAACCAGGGCCTTTATATCGCCGCGTTTTGTTTTATAGCGCTCCGCCATGACGATCAGCCAAAGGCGATCCACTGGACCTATCTTTTCTCCGCGCTTTTCCGTGCTAATTAACCCGGAAAGGCGCATTCGGTCTTTTTGGATTTCTTCATTTATTTGCAATACCAATGGCAAGACCGTTTTGAAAAACAGACCTTTTCGTTTTTCCGTTTCCCTGACCTTGCCAATATCACCCGGCATACTGGCAAGGAATACCCTCGGCACCTTCGTTTCGCCAGCCCTGATCGTATCCAGGTCATACCCCATCTGGGTAAATGTACGATCTAGAATGTCCGCCGTATGAAGCGGCTTGGCGACATGCTTGTCCTGCAAGGCACGGACAGCAACGCCATCAAGCAATACTTCTGACCCTCGCGCTTTTGCCGGTAGAAAACGATCTTCGGCGGGCTTGCTAATGTTCGCCAGCACCTGGCGCAGATCAACCTCAGGAAGTTCGAGAACGGCCTTTGGGGCGGCAGTCTCTTTCTGCAGCGGATTCAGCAAAACACTGATCACCAAACCGCCAACAAGACAGATAATGGAGATAAATGCGCCACGTTCAAGGTAACGGGTCATGGTTTAAGTCCGTCTGAGATAAACGACACAACTGACATGCAGTCGAACTCTTTTATCCGGTTCAAAACGATCATATCCTGGGAATAGTCCGTTTGTTTTATTTTCCCCAAAAAATGAACCTAACGGAACGAGTGGCCGGCATTATCTCGTGGGGCGCTGATAACATAACAGACAACAAAAATCTAGTCTCTAAACGAATTGTTGCGATGCAACAAACATATTGCATTGCAACATAAACGTCAACATCCGCGTCACTGCTTTATTCGACGGCACGAACCTCATTAACTTCCGGCACATAGTGACGAAGCATGTTCTCAATTCCGTGCTTTAGCGTTGCCGTTGAACTTGGACATCCCGCACATGCGCCCTGCATGCGCAGATAAACAACGCCGTCTTCGAAACCATTATAAACGATATCACCGCCATCTTGCGCAACCGCCGGACGGACCCGGGTTTCGATCAGTTCCTTGATCTGGCGAACAACGCTATCATCTTCTGCGCCGTCAGAAGCATCACCCAGATCGGCATCTTCGTTTATCGCCGGGCGCCCGGATTGGAAATGCTCCATAATCGCGCCCAAGATCAGGGGCTTCATCAGGTCCCAGTCCTTGGCATCGGTTTTCGTAACTGTGACGAAGTCAGCGCCCAAAAAGACGCCTGCTACACCGTCTGTACTAAACAGGTTTGATGCCAATGGGGACACGTCCGCATCTTCAACACTTGTGAAATTGGCAGTACCATTTTCCATAACCGCCTGTCCGGGGAGAAATTTCATGGTTGCGGGATTAGGCGTATTTTCGGTTTGAATGAACATCTTCAATCTCTTTCACATTTAAATCGGGTCAGCCATAAATGGGCCCCAACTGTCTTTAGGACAAGGCTGCGGTAAAAAAAGTTTTATCGAACACGATCCAGTATACGCCTTTTTTAGTCCTAGGCGCGCAAAAATCCCACAATCTCGTGTATTTCCGCCATCACCGGGGCCGCGAGTTCGCGTGCACGAACGGCGCCGTCGCTGAGAATTGAATCAACATATTCAAGATCAGCCATCAAACGACGAACCTCATCCTGAATAGGGGCCAACTTCTCTACCGCCAGTTCTGCCAATGCGGGTTTGAAATCACCAAACCCCTTACCGCCATGATCAGCGAGAACCGCTTCAACACTGCTATCGCTCAAAGCAGCATAAATTCCAACCAAATTGGCAGCTTCCGGGCGACCCTCCAGGCCTTTGGCTTCTGACGGTAGGGCGTCAGCGTCTGATTTGGCTTTGCGTATTTTTTTGGCAATTGCGTCAGCGTCATCGGTCATCGTAATGCGTGATGCATCTGACGGATCAGACTTACTCATTTTCTTGGCACCATCTCGCAACGACATCACCCGCGTTGCTTCGCCGAAAATCAATGGCTCAACAACGGGGAATAAGTCGGTCTTGAAATCGTGATTGAACTTCATCGCAATATCGCGGCAAAGCTCAAGGTGCTGCTTTTGATCTTCGCCGACCGGAACATGTGTCGCCTTGTAAGCCAGAATGTCGGCGGCCATCAAATTCGGGTAGGCATAGAGACCAACGGAGGCACGCTCTCGGTCTTTCCCGGCTTTTTCCTTGAACTGGGTCATCCGGTTAAGCCAGCCGAGTCGTGCAATGCAATTGAAAATCCAGGCCAGTTCTGCATGGGCTGAAACCTGGCTCTGGTTAAAGATGATATTGCGTTTCGGATCAACACCAGAGGCAATCATCGCAGCCGCGACTTCACGGGTATTGGCACGCAGCTCCGCCGGGTCCTGCCAGACAGTAATCGCATGCATGTCAACGACGCAAAATATGCATTCGAACTCATCCTGCAGGCGAACCCAGTTACGGATCGCACCCAGGTAATTACCCAAATGCAGATTGCCGGTTGGCTGAACGCCAGAAAAAATTCGTTTCATTTTATAACCTGAAAATTGTCCTGAGAAACCGGCGTTTTATGGCCCGCCAAGAGCAAAGCGTCAAGCCGCATCGCGCTTCTTTCTAAAGGCCTTTAAGTCTTGCCAGCTGGCAGCACCCGTAATCTGGGCCAATACGGCAAACCCAATCAGGCCGCCGCCGATCAAGATGCCAAGCCCAAGAGCACGCTCAACTTCACCGCCAATAAGCCAAGGGTCGAGGGCATGACTTCCGACGTAAAGCCCAATGGCCATGGCAGCGCTTGTTATAAGCACTCGAACCGATTTTCGTTTCAATCTCGTATCGATCACCAGATGCCCGCGCCTGTGGAGGACCAAAGCGAGGATCAGCGCATTTAACCAAGCACTGATCGACGCTGCGTAAGCAATACCGATATGCCCCCAGTACTGCATCAGGATCAGATTGAGGATGATATTCGTGGCCATGGAAGCCGCGGCGATACGCACCGGGGTCATCGTATCTTCACGCGCGAAATAGCCGGGGGTTAGTACGCGGATTAAAACATAGGCCGGCAAGCCCGTTGCGTAAGCTGCAAGCGCGCCCGCCGTTGCAAGCGTTGCGTTCACATCAAATGCGCCGCGTTCAAACAGGACGGCGACAATCGGCACCGGTATTGCGATCAGGGCAAATGCCGCGGGCAATGTTAACAAAAGCGCAAATTCAAGCCCACGGTTCTGGCTGTGCATGGCCGCATCTTCCTGCCCGGACGTCAGTTGGCGCGACAACATTGGCAGCAGCGCTGTTCCGACTGCAACGCCAACGACGCCAAGGGGAAGTTGGGTCACACGGTCAGCATAATAGAGATATGAAACAGCACCTTCCGAAACCAAAGTTGCAAGGATTGTCCCGATCAACAAATTGATTTGATATAGACTGGCCCCAAATACCACTGGGAGAATTCGTTTTCCGAGCAACCGTACTTTAGGGCTTAGGACCGGTTTCTGGAACCTGACCGGAAACCCCTCTTTTCGGCAGTGATAAACCAGCCATATAAATTGCACGACTCCGGCCGCGGCAACGCCCCAGGCCAGGGCGTGACCAGATGTTTCTGCAAAATCTGTAAAAACCAATATGGCTGCGATCAGAGTCAGATTTAGCAATACAGGAGCGGCGGCGGCGGCGGCGAAACGATTGATTGAATTCAAGACGCCCGATTGCAGGGATACCAATGAGATGAAAAAAAGATAGGGGAAGGCTATTCTGGAAAGTTCCGTCGCCAACTCCATTTTGCCCTCGACTTCAATGAAACCAGGCGCCAGAACAATCATCGCCCATGGCATGATCATTTCGATAATGATGACAAATCCGGCGAGTATCACGGCAAGAACACTAAATGCCTGGCTGGCAAATTCCTGCGCTTTGTCACGCCCTTCCTGCTCGAGAATGCCGGAGAAGATAGGCACAAAAGCGGCGGCAAACGCACCCTCAGCAAACAGGCGCCGAAACAGATTGGGAAAGCGGAACGCAACAAAGAACGCATCCGCAATCATGCCTGCGCCTAGAAAATTGGCAATCAGGATGTCACGAAGAAAGCCGAAGACACGGCTCAGCAAAGTAAAGCCGCCGACGGTGGTTATGGCGCGAACCAAGTTCATGACCGCCTCAATAGCGCGTTTTCATGGCAGCGAAAAGGCAACGATCAGGAAATTCGGCGCAAACTTTACCCAGCCGCCTTTTGTTTCTGCTTGGGTTTCACTTTTTTCGACTTCGCAGGCTTACTTTTTGGCTCGCCAGTTCCAACGACACCCAACAAACTCGCCCGGATTACCTCTAGTTTTTGTTCGCTCATAACCTTCAGGCCAAATACATCTTTCACATAGAAGACATCAACCACCCGCTCGCCATAAGTCGAGATATGCGCACTGGATATCTGCAAACCATTGGACGTCAACCCGGCCGTCACGTCATACAATAGGCCTGGTCGGTCGCGCCCATTTATTTCGATAACGGTATAAGTGTTACTGGCCTTGTTGTCGATTAATACGCGGGGCGGCACCTTGAATATCTGGGTGCGGCTGGAAAGTGTAGATTTTTGTGCTTTTGCCAACTCGCGCTTGGGACTGATCCGGCCCCGCATGGCATCCTCAATGCGTCGGCGTAAACGCTCATGGTCGTGTTCCGTCCCAAAAGATTTTCCGTCATCATTTTGAATCCAGAACGAGTCAAGCGCCATGCCATTTGTCATCGTCTGAATTTTGGCATCAACAATCGACGCTCCGGATAGGGACATGGCGCCTGCAATTGCCGCAAACAGACCCGGATGATCCGGCGCATAGACGGTAATTTCGGTAACGCCACGTTCTGGCTCGGCCAGAAACGCGATCTCAAACTCTTTGCCAGCCTTTTCTGTTTCGCGGATGAGCTCAGCGTGGCGAACCTGCGTATCCGTATCGACCGCGAGCCAATAACTGGTATGGCCACGCTCAAGGTATGTCTCTATTTCCGTTTCGGTCCAGGATGCAAGCTTTTCCTGCAGCCGGGATTTGGCCCGCGCGACCCGCTCGGCTTGGCGTTCGGCTGTCGTCCCTGCAGACAGGGCCTCCTGTGCACGCCAATACAACTCCCGCAGCAGCCCGGCCTTCCAACTATTCCAGACATTGGGGCCAACGGCTCTGATATCTGCAATGGTTAAAATCAACAGCAAGCGCAAACGTTCCGGCGACTGAACGACTTCGATGAAATCGGCTACCGTTTTTGGATCTTCAATATCACGTTTGAATGCAAGTTTGCTCATCAGAAGGTGATGGCGCACCAGCCAGGAGACGGTTTCGGTCTCCCAGTCATTAAATCCGAACCGCGGCCCCAGCTTCAAAGCAACCTTTGCCCCCAGTTCGGAATGGTCCCCGCCCCGGCCTTTGGCGATATCATGGAGCAGAACAGCCATATACAGCGCGCGCCGCGACTGAATTTCACCAATGACCGAACAGGCCACCGGATGATCTTTTTTCAAACGCATTGTCTCAATCCCGTGCAGGATACCAATGGCGCGGATGGTATGCTCATCGACGGTGTAGACATGATACATATCGTATTGCATCTGGGCCACGACACGTCCGAAATCTGGGACGAAACGGCCGAGGATTCCGGCCTCATTCAGACGCATTAACGCCTGCTCCGGGCCAGTTTCAGTCAGGATGTCGACAAAAAACTGATTTGCCTGCGGGTCCTTGCGAAATTTCGCATCAATCAGCTTCAGGTTTTGGGTAATCAGGCGCAAGGCATTCGGGTGAACATCAAGATCATGTTTCTGGGCCAGACTGAACAACTGGATCATCTTGACCGGATCTTTTTTGAAGTCCTCGCCACTTTTTACACTCAGACGGCCGGAATCCAGCGCAAACCCCTCAATAGATTTCTTACGTAATCGAAATGATGGTAGCCAGGCGGGCGTTCTTTTCTTTTTGTGCTGCTCTTCCAAAACCGAACAAAGGGTTCGGGTCAGATCACCGACATCTTTGGCGATCAGAAAGTAATGCTTCATAAAACGTTCGACGCCGCGAGTTCCGGCATGATCCCGGTACCCCATGCGCTCACCCATGTCGTTCTGAATACCGAAAATCAGGCGCTCCTCCGGTCGCCCGGCCTCATAATGCAAATGGCAGCGTACCGTCCACAGGAATTTCGCTGCCTTGGAAAACCGACGCACATCATCGCGCGTCAACACCCCAGCCGCCTGCAAATCCTTCACATCATCGACCTGATAGAGATACTTTGCGATCCAGAACAGGGTTTGCAAATCACGAAGCCCGCCCTTCCCTTCCTTGATATTTGGCTCCAGCACATATCTGGTATCACCCATGCGATCATGGCGTGCATCACGCTCAGCCAGTTTGGCCTCAACAAATTCCGGGCCCGATGACGCGACGAGTTCGGAATTAAATCGCGATTTGAATTCTTTGTAGAGGTCCGGGTTTCCCCATAACCAGCGCGATTCCAGCAAGCTGGTACGGATCGTCAGGTCTTCTTTCGCAAGGCGTAACGCCTCATCCACGGACCGGGTCGCGTGACCGACCTTCAGCCCCATATCCCAAAGCATATAGAGTGTAAACTCGACCACCTGCTCAGAATGCGCCGTCAGCTTGTAGGGTAACAAGAACATGATATCGACATCTGAATATGGCGCCAATTCGGCGCGGCCATAACCGCCTGTCGCCACCAGAGACATTTGCTCACCCGTTGTCGGATTGGCGCTTGGGTAAACCCTCGTCAGAGCAAATTCGTGGATTGTTCGGATGAGTTGATCGATCAGATAGGAGTTTGCACGAATGACCTCAAGGGCAGGCGCACCGCCCTCTTCAAACCGGCGGCGCACTTCATCCCAGCCTTTGTTCTGAGCGTCCTTGAAAATCTCGAGAATCTGGCCCTGGGTTTTTGGCGTATAGCCGGACCACTCGACAATTTCATCGAGCTGCCCAACAAGGGCTTTGCGGTCAATAATATCGCGAGGCTTCGTTACAGTGGACATCGCTCGGGGCACTCTTTCCGTTGGTTCTTATATACGGGGCCAGGGCTTCGCTTTAAAGAACAACTGTATCCTATCGGCAAATCAAAAACATCAGATCGATTGCGGAACGGTTAGGTTGTCGCGCAGAACAGTATTTAAGCGCATGTGCATAGGCTTAATTGAACGTATTATATTGCCGCTACTTATTTAGAGTTATGTAAATGATGTTAACTCTCAAGCCCCGCGCACAATAAGAATATATCGCTAATCTTAAAATTGGCGGCAGCGCAGAACATTCGATTAAGACTACCCCAAACATCTTAATTGCCAAAAATTTGGTCCATAACCACGATAAGGGTCTTTACTAAAGCTTATTTAACGCGACCGATCGCTCTCTCATTCGTCTTTTGCTTTAGCACGCAAGGATTTGAGGTGATACAGCAAATCAAGAGCCTGTTTTGGTGTTAACTCGTCCGCATTGGTCTGATCAAGAAATTCGTCGACCGGGGAGGGGCCTGGGATCCCTTTTCCCATATTTAATGGCTGTTTCGGTTTCGATAGGGTTTGAAACAAAGGCAAATCATCAGCCAGTTTTGTAATTTCTGCTGATTGTTCACTTTTCTCCAGATTGGCCAACACCTGCTCAGCGCGCTGAATGACCTTTCCGGGCAACCCGGCCAGACCACCAACATGGATGCCGTATGAGCGATCCGCCGCTCCTGGAGCCACTTCGTGCAGGAACACAACATCACCCTGCCATTCCTTAACCCGCATGGTCTGGCATTGCAGGCGTTCAAGCTTGGCCGCCAGAGCTGTTAATTCATGATAATGGGTTGCAAACAATGCCCGGCACCGGTTCTCCTCATGCAGGTGCTCGACCACGGCCCAGGCGATGGAAAGCCCGTCATAGGTTGCTGTCCCGCGCCCGATTTCATCGAGAATGACCAGTGCTCGTGGCCCGGCCTGGTTGAGAATGGTCGCCGTTTCAACCATTTCTACCATAAAGGTGGAACGCCCACGGGCCAGATCATCCGCAGCGCCGACACGGGAAAACAACCGGTCGACAATACCGATTTTGGCTTCAGCAGCGGGGACGTATGATCCCATCTGCGCCATCACCGCAATCAGGGCGCATTGCCGTAAAAAGGTACTTTTCCCGGCCATGTTCGGGCCCGACAACAGCCAGATCTGGGCAATATCGGCTCCTTGCTCGCCGCCGTCTGCGCCCGTCAGATGGCTATCATTGGCGACAAATGCACCTTCGTTGCCGCTTTCAAGCATTGCCTCAACCACCGGATGGCGACCTGCGCTGATGTTAAAATCAGTGGACCCATCGATTACCGGGCGCACATAACGGCGCTCAATCGCCAGCTGGGCCAAGCTTGACGAGACATCGAACCCAGCCAACGCGGCCGCCGCCTTGGCGATAGCATCTGAATAGCCCTCAATCTTTCCGACCAGGTTCGCGAAAATCTCTAGCTCCAGGGCCAGAGCACGGTCTCTCGCCTGGGCAATCCGGCCTTCAAGTTCCGACAGTTCTACCGTTGAATAGCGCACCGCGTTCGCCATGGATTGGCGGTGAATAAACGGGCTTTCCGGCCCACTTGGCATGGCATCCATATGCCGGGCTGTAACCTCGACAAAATAACCGAGCACATTGTTATGGCGGACTTTAAGCCCTGAAAGCCCAGTCATTTCGATATAATTCGCCTGCAATCCTGCGATCAGGCGGCGGCTTTCATCGCGAAGTTCCAGCAGTTCGTCCAGGTCGGGCGCGTACCCCTTTGTGATAAAGCCGCCGTCGCGGGCCATCATTGGCAATTCTTCGGCAAGCGCCGATTTCAAATGCCCGATAATTGTCTCATGTGATCCTAACGCATCGCGAAGATGGGTGATTCCGTCCGGTATCGCCATTACGCCATCATCAACGAAAATCTCGCGAACCCGCGTGCTCAGCTCAAGTCCTTCCATTACGGCAGCAAGATCACGCGGACCGCCGCGACCCAAGGACAGGCGGGACAGAGCGCGGGCCATATCCGGGCTGCGTTTGAGGTGTTCTCTCAAATCTTCGCGTAGGCGGGCTTCATCACAAAAATACTGAACTCGGTCATAGCGCGCCGAAATAGCCTCCGAATCCGTTAGCGGTTGCGCCAGATGAGATGCCAGCAGGCGCGCGCCCGGGCCGGTAATCGTGCGATCCATCAACCAGAGCAGGCACCCCTTATGTTCGCCGGAAAGGGTCGATGTCAGTTCGAGATTGCGCCGCGTCGCCGCGTCAATCTCCATCACCGCACCCTCATGGAAACGTTTCGGGCGCTCCAGGCGAGGCATTTTACCTTTCTGGGTTAGCTCCACATAATCAACCAGCGCCCCGGCTGCCGCCAGTTCAGCCCGGCTGAAATCACCAAATGCATCCAATGCCCGGACCTGATACAGGGCCTCCAACCGCCTCGCACCCGAACCACTTTCGAAACGAACGGCGGGAAGGATACTCATCACATCGCGCCAGTCAAACAGGGTTTCCGATAATTCAGGCCGCGACACCAAGGTCTCAGATACCAGCAACTCGCCTGGGTTAATGCGCGTCAACGCCGCATCAAGGCCACCCTGCTGGATCAGCTGGATCGAAAACACCCCGGTCGAGACATCAACCCAGGCTAATGCGTGTTGCTGTTCAGCTTCACCAAGAGCCGCCAGATAATTGTGCTCGCGCGCATTCAATAACGTGTCTTCGGTTAAGGTGCCTTGTGTGATGATGCGAACAACGTCTCGATTAACCACCGACTTGCCGCCGCGTTTTTTAGCCTCGGTGGGATTTTCGGTTTGCTCGCAAATGGCAACACGGTAACCGTGACGGATCAGGCGATTGAGGTAATTTTCGTGTGAATGAACAGGCACCCCGCACATGGGGATGTCCTCGCCCAGATGCTTGCCCCGCTTGGTAAGGGCAATATCGAGTGCTGCAGCAGCTTTTTCCGCATCATCGAAGAACAATTCATAGAAATCGCCCATGCGATAAAACAGCAAGCTGCCGGGATGCGCTTCCTTGATCGCAAGATACTGCACCATCATCGGCGTGACACCAGCTGGCGGCTTTGGCGGTGCGGCTGATTTCTGCGGTTTTTTGGTTTCGATTTGGGACACATTCACTCTTCTAATTCGTTCGGACCCGACCATATCAATACCGGATATTTCTTTACACTCTTTTATTGTCGGAACCCCCTAAGCACGATAACCTTTCATGTATACGGTTTACCTTATCTGGGGGAGTACCATGGCCAAATTACGCGAAGTTGTTGGTGTTTTCAGCACCCGCGAAGATTTCGAAGCCGCCGTCGACGCCCTGACCACCTCAGGCCAGGACCGGTCTGATCTCAGCGTATTGAGCTCACATGAATCACTTGCTGTTGCCGGAGAACCTGCCAAGCCCTGGAAAGATGTACTGACAGCACTTGTTGGCGAGATCAAATATGAAGGACCGCTTGTTGCTTCCGGTGCAATATTACTGGCCGGCGGTGCCACCGCTGCTGCCATATCCGGCATCATTGCCGCCGCTGTCGGCGGGACGGCGCTAAAAGAAGTCCTCGACGAAGTCGCTGCAAAACCCCATACGGAAGACTTTGCCCGTTCGCTTGAGGCTGGCAGCTTGATTCTCTGGGTCCGGGCCGACAACGCAGATAACGAAGGCAATATTTCTGCCATCCTGGAACAACACAACGCAGCAAATGTCCACGTACATGCTCGAAACACCTCCTAATCCTTCCAGCTCTCTATAAAAAGAAAGATTTTCCCATGGCCGAACATGACAACAGTCTGGTTTTTGAAGAAGCCCTTCGCATGCATGCCAGAGGTCGCCCCGGTAAAGTGGAAATCCACGCAACCAAACCCCTCACCACGCAACGCGATCTGACACTGGCCTATTCTCCGGGTGTTGCAGCACCGTGTCTTGAAATCCACAGGGACGAACAGCTCGCGTACGAATATACCAACAAAGGCAATACGGTTGCCGTGGTTTCTAACGGCACGGCCGTTCTTGGCCTTGGAAATATCGGTGCAATGGCGGCAAAGCCGGTGATGGAAGGAAAATCCGTTCTTTTCAAACGCTTCGCCGATGTCGATGGCATTAATGTTGAGGTACATACGGAAGACGTCGACGAACTGGTTGAATGTGTGCGCCTGTTCGGGCGGAGTTTTGGCGGTATCAATCTTGAAGACATCAAGGCGCCGGAATGTTTCATTATCGAACAGAAATTACGCGAGCTGCTGGATGTTCCGGTTTTCCACGATGATCAGCACGGCACAGCGATCATTACGGCGGCTGGCCTGATAAACGCTCTCGACCTGACGGGGCGCGCCATTCACAAAACCAAACTTGTTATGAACGGTGCCGGTGCGGCCTCTATCGCGTGCCTCGAACTGTTCAAAAGCATGGGTATGCCAAGCAAAAATGTCATTATGTGCGATTCAAAAGGCGTCATCTATCAGGGGCGCGAAGAAGGCATGAATCAATGGAAATCCGCCCATGCTGCCAAAACGTCTACGCGCACACTGGCCGAAGCCATGGTAGGTGCCGACTGTTTCGTAGGCCTTTCGGCAGCGGGCGCGGTGAGCAAGGATATGGTTGCCTCCATGGCCGCTCAGCCGATCATTTTTGCCATGGCCAACCCGGACCCGGAAATTACGCCAGAAGATGTCCGTGATGTCCGCGATGATGCGATTATTGCAACCGGGCGCTCCGATTATCCCAATCAGGTCAACAATGTACTTGGTTTCCCCTATATTTTCCGGGGCGCACTGGATGTTCGGGCCAGCACCATCAATGATGAAATGAAGGCCGCTGCGGCAAATGCCCTGGCCCAGCTTGCCCGTGAAGATGTGCCGGACGAAGTAGACGCCGCCTATTCCGGCACTCATCTTCGTTATGGACCCGATTACATTATTCCTGCGCCGTTTGATCCACGTTTGATTACTTCCGTTCCCATGGCCGTGGCCAAGGCGGCTATGGATTCCGGCGTTGCACAAAACCCTATCTTTGATCTGGAAAGCTACGAAGCTGAGCTGTCGGCCCGCCTGAACCCGACAACCGCTAGCCTGCAGGCAATCTTTAATCAGGTTAAGGAAAACCCTAAACGCGTTGTTTTTGCTGAAGGCGAAGAAGAAAAGAGTATCCGCGCCGCCTACTCTTTCCACAATGCAGGATATGGCACACCAATTTTGGTCGGGCGCGAAGAAAAAATCAACGAGGCACTGGAAACCCTTGGGCTACCGATGGTTGATGGTATTGAAATCACCAATGCCAAATTCAGTGAAGCGACAGAAGAATACACGGATTTCCTGTACGAGCGTCTGCAGCGAAAGGGGTTCCTGCACAGAGATTGCCAGCGCATGGTTAAACGAGACCGAAACGTTTTCGGTGCCTGCATGGTGGCTCTGAAAGACGCCGATGCCCTTGTCACTGGCCTGACGCGAAACTATCACGTTGCCCTTGATCAGATCATGCGGGTCATTGACCCGGCCGAAAACTGCCCGGTATATGGGCTTTCTCTGGTAATGGCGGGCGAGCGCACGCTGTTTGTCGCCGACACCGCAGTTAATGAGGTTCTGAGCCCTGAGCAAATGGCCGATATTGCCGAAAGCTGTGCCGCGGCAGCACGAAAATTTGGCCTTGAACCCCGTGTTGCCCTGATTTCCTACGCCGATTTCGGCCATCCTGACCTGCCCCGCGCAGAACCCGTACGTGAGGCCGTTGAGGTCCTGGACAAGCGGGATGTGAATTTTGAATACGATGGCGAAATGACCGTTCAAATCGCTCTTAACCAAGATAAAATGGCCAATTACCCTTTCTGTCGGCTAACCGGGCCGGCAAATGTTCTGGTCATGCCGAGCCTTCATTCTTCACAAATTGCGACACAGTTACTGGGTGAAGTCGGCGGCGGAACGGTTTTGGGGCCGCTGTTGATGGGCCTGGATCTGCCCGCCCAGATCGTGCCCATGGGAACCACCGTTTCGGATACGGTAAATCTGGCCGTTCTGGCCGCTGATGAAGCGAAATAGTCCCGAAGCATGCCCGTTTATCTGATCCGTCACGGCCAGTCCGAGTTCAATGCCGCCTTCAAACGTGGGCAGCCCGACCCCATGTTGTATGATGCCCGCCTGAGCCCCAAAGGCCAGGCCCAGGCTGATGCGCTTCGCGTAGAGGTCCAGGGCCTTGGGATCAAGCAGGTGATCAGCTCCCCACTGAGCCGCGCACTGGAAACAGCGCTTCGTGCCTTCGACGGCCTTGCGCCAATTGACGTCATGGATACCCATCATGAATGGCTGACCCATAGCTGCGATATGGGCCGGGCGCCCGATGAGCTGGCAAAAGACTTCCCATCACTGAATTTCGACCACCTGAATGAACATTGGTGGCATGACGGCCCCGTCAATGAAGACAACGTTCCTGTCGAGCCCGAAACGACTTTTCATGCCCGCGTCAGCGCATTTGACGCTTTGCTGGCAAATGCAGAAACCCGTCCGGTTGCGATTGTCGGGCATGGTAATTACTTTCAGGAACTGATCGGTTTCATGCTTGAGAACTGCCAGGTCCATGCCTATCAGACGGGCGGCAAATAAGGCCATTTTGGGGGCCTCTTGAAGAGATCGCCCAGGCAGCCCATAATTTATTATGATAACGGAACGTGAGATCGTATGGACGCTGGTGGGGTTAATTCTGGTCGGGCTGTCCAACGCTCAACCTGCGGCCGCCGGATCATTGGACGGTCTCTGGTTTTCCTGCGAATTCGCCCATCGCAATGCGCCACCAGACGATAACTGCCAGATTCTGGATGACGATGGCTTCCTGATCAAAGGTGGAGACATAGCTTATGTCAAAGTCAAAAATGGCGACCCTGCAGGATGCAAGAAAAACCGTGCCGGGCAATGCTTCGATCGTAGCCGCATGTCCCTGCAGGCAACAACCATCGGCATTGGGGAAGTAATTCCAACAAAAGACGGTGGTATCGTCAGCTATTTCTGGTGTGATCAGGCCTATACAGTCACTACTCTTCCCACCCATGCCGAAGTTCGCCCGACAGGTGAACGCTGCCTCTGGACCAGCGACAAAACCTATTACGTGGCGAGATGGCAGGGCAAAATTGAGATTGATGACTAGAGATTATTCAGGCCTCTTGGTTACTGGTCTTCGGCGGCCCCGCGCTCAATACCCCGGCGGATCATTTCCATGGCTTCTTCAGCTTCGCCCCAACCTTTGACTTTGGCCCACTTTCCGCTTTCCAGATCTTTGTAATGCTCAAAGAAATGCGAAATCTGGTTTAGCATGACGGGGCGAATATCACGGTACGAGCCAACGTCACCGTAGTAAGGATGAAGCTCATCCACCGGCACACAGAGAATTTTTTCATCAATCCCGCTTTCGTCTTCCATCAGCAAAACCCCAATGGGTCGGGAGCGAATAACAACACCGGGGATAACTGGGATCTGACCGAGGACAGCGGCGTCGGTCGGGTCGCCATCGTCAGATAACGTATGAGGGATGAAGCCGTAATTGCAGGGGTAATACATGGCTGTATGGAGAAACCGGTCCACGTACATGGCACCAGATGCTTTATCCATCTCATATTTTACGGGAACACCGCCAATGGGAATTTCGATGATCACATTTACATCGTATGGCGGGTTGCTGCCGACTGGAATTTTCGTAATGTCCATTAACTCAACCTCTCAAGAATGGAATTTCTACGTCCTGTTCCTTTAGTTATACAAAAGCTTCCCCTCAAAACCAGCGGAAGTTAGACAGTGTCTGAAACCCGCTTTGCGTCCACCGGATAGCGACGCATCATCCAGACAAGCAGAACCAGTCCAGGAAGCGCCGCGAGAGTGGTCACCAGGAAAAAACTGACCCAATCCATTTGTTCAGCAAGCCAGCCACCGCCAGAAGCAAACACCGTCCGCGTTGTCGCCATAAGAGAGGACAGGAGTGCGTATTGGGTGGCTGTATAGGCGACATTACACAGACTTGAGAGGTACGCAACGAAGGCCGTCGTCCCCATGCCGCCCGTCAAATTCTCAAACCCGATGGTAAAACTCAGCATCGCCAGGTCCGCACCAACGGCGGCCTGGATGGCAAACACCAGGTTGGACGCCGCCTGTAACAGACCACATATAAGTAACGCCTTTAAAATACCGAGCCGTGCCACCAGCAGGCCACCAATGGCCGCGCCCACAAGGGTCATAACCAAGCCGAAACCTTTTGAAATGACGCCCACTTCGGCCAGCGAAAACCCGATTTTCAGGTAAAATGGCGTCGCCATGACGCCGAGTAGTGCGTCTCCATACTTATAGAGTGCTACAAACAGGAGAACCGCTACCCAGCCGGGACGGGTGGCGAATTCACGAAACGGGCAGAAAACGGCGGTGTATGTCCAGGTCAAGGCGGACCAGAGCCCGGTCGGCAATCCCTGGTGCCTGTCGGCCCATTTCGAGGCGACGCTTTCAAGCTCGAAAGACTGCTCAGATTGTCGAACATCAGGTTCCAGTGATCGAAGCGTCGTAACAACGCCGATCCCCATCAGAACGGCCATCGCCGCATATGCCACCCCCCAGCCCCAATACTGCGCGACAATCAAAGCCCCGCCACCTGAGGTCAACATGGCGACGCGGTAACCGAGAATGAGCGAAGCCGCACCGGCTCCCAGTTTTTCTTCTTCCAGAATTTCCGTCCTGTAGGCATCGATCACGATGTCCTGTGTCGCCGAAGCAAACGCCAGGGCGACCGCCCAGAAAACTGTCCACCACAACCCGCCGGCTTCCGATGGGTCGGTCAGGCTGATAGCGATGATCGCACCGATGATTGCGAATTGCGAAATCAGCATCCAGGCCCGGCGACGACCGAAGCGCGTACTCAATACCGGCAATTTCATGCGGTCAACAATGGGTGCCCATAAAAACTTCAGGGAATAGGCGATTCCAACCAGACTGATGAAGCCGATGGTTCTAAGCGACAGGCCGATATCCGTCAGCCACGCTGACAGGGTCGCAAATACCAAGGCGAGGGGTAGGCCACTGGAGAAACCTAAAAACAGTAGGGTCCGCATCCGCTTGTCGGCGTAAACACCAAAGCTTTCGCGCCAGCGGTTCACGATGGCAGAACCGCTTCGCAGGCGTTACGCACCTGCTCATTTGTCACTGCGGCGACACAGGGAAAAGAGGCGAAGCGGTCATCACGCTTATGGCAACGCCAGAAGCAGTGATAACAGTCCATCTTTTGGAAAACGAAACGGACATTTTCGGGCGTGATTTCGTCAGGGTAGGGAACAAAGCTGCCGAAATGCCCGCCGCCGACGATGACGACTGTTGGCGCACCGAGACCGATCGCGAGATGCGCGGGGCCCGTATCGTTACTGACGACAAGGGCGGCATTTTTCATCAGATTAAGCAGTTCGGGCATGTTCGTCTTGCCGGTCAGATCGACAATTTGCTCGCCATCCGCCACATCCCCAATGCCGCCACCCTTCGCCTTCTCGTCCGCCTTGCCGACGAAGAGCACCCGATGACCCTGCTCCGCCAACCACGACGCGAGAGCAATATAACTTTCCAGCGGCCAACGCCGCCCAAATTCATTGCTGCCCGGATTGAGAATTACGTAGGAACCCGTCTCAAAACCACGAACCTCTTTTCCGGACCAATTGAGGGTTGGCGCTTTTGGCGTAACTGCTTCATCTGTGAAGTGCGACACGAAATTGGCGTGGCGTATTATTTCGTGGGTCGGGTAGGGGCCCGTATCAACAACCTCGGCAACCTGGCTCATGTAGTAGGTATACTCAGAACGTGTTGGCTCGTTGATATATGGGTATGACACCAGTGCGCGCGTCGGTGCCATCACCCAGACCAGGCTATCGGCCATCAGCGCCCTGCGAAAATAGGCGTCGCAGACAACAACTTCCGGAGCCAGGGCGTGGACTTTTAAATTTATGGAAAACCGGTAGAACACACGCTTGGCATATGCATGTTCATTAATCGGAATCACTCGGTAACCATCGAACAGCTGATCTGCTATCCCGGCCCAGCTGTTACACCCGATGACCGTAATGTCCGACGCATCAACGCCGAAAGCTTCGCTATAGGCATCAAGTGAATTTCGAAACAGGACCATATCGCCGATGCCGTCCATGCGGACGACAACAAGACCCCGGCGGCGCTTCAACACCGGCCAGAAGCGTACCAGCAAATCAAACAGTCGAAACAACCACCAACGCTTTCGCATCCCCGCAGGAAGCATGCGCCAGAAGGCATTTGTCACGAACCGGGGGTCAGGCGAATCACTCATGGCGAGAGCCTAGTGCACATTCCCCGAAAAGGGAATCATTTGCCCAATAAGGTCAATGGCCAAACCTTGTAACCAAACAAAATATCTGTCAACACGGCAAAGGCGGCGATTTATTTACGCCCAGCCCACTTGTCTCAGGGTATGTCCGTCGTTCCATGTTTTTGTCATGTGGCGAATTTTCCCGCCGTCGAACTCCATGACATAGACATAATCAGCCGCCACAGTTTTACCGGTCGGCGGAACCGGCCCACCGTCACCGCTGTGGGTGCCGTGAAAGACTGCCGCGGCAACCACTGCACCTCGTTCTTCGTCGCAGGCAAAGGCTTTTAACTCATATCGTCCATCCGGGATTGGGCCGAGCAGGCCCTGCATCCAATCAGCATATCCAGCAAGTGTGGTCACCTCCGCCAGAGCATCCGCCTGACAGGAAAAGCTGGCACCGTCATGGCACCAGGCATTGCAGACCTCTGAACCTTTGCCCGTCTCGCAAGCATCGAAAAAAGACATTGCGGTATCCGAAATTGACATACCTTTACTCCCCTTGTGATGATGGCTTTAGAAAATCACAGAGCCAGATTTCTAGAACGCCCCGGCAAAACCAGCTGATCTGTTATTATACTAAAACCATCGTTTATAACGTCTGTTTTATAACGCCGAATGACACGGTTTTTATGAAATGATTTTGACCTTACGCTGTTTCCTTCGATGATGCACGTAGCGCCTTTTTACGGGCATGGGTATCAAGGTAACGTTTGCGCAAGCGCAGGTTTTGCGGTGTCACTTCGACCAATTCGTCATCACCGATATAGGCGATGGCCTGCTCCAGCGACATGCGCCTTGGCGGGGTCAAGCGGATCGCATCATCGGTGCCGGATGCACGAATGTTGGTGAGCTGCTTGGCCTTCATCGGGTTCACCTCAAGATCATTGCCACGGCTATGTTCACCAATGATCATGCCGTCATAAACTTGAACGCCCGCGCCAATGAACAGCGGCCCGCGCCCTTCGAGGCCGGCCAGCCCATACCCGTTACTTTTCCCGGCCGAATTAGAGATCAACACCCCGTTGCGACGTCCGGGAATCGGTCCCTGATGGTCGGCGTATTCATGAAACACCCGGCTCATGATCCCGGTGCCCCGCGTTTCCGTCAGAAACTCGCCATGATAACCAATCAGGCCCCGCGCCGGTGCAATAAAGGTCAGACGCGTTTTGCCGCCACCGGACGGGGCCATGCCGATCATGCGGCCTTTGCGCAAGTTCATGGCCTCAACAACAATGCCGGAAAATTCTTCATCGACGTCGATCTGCACTTCTTCCATGGGCTCTTCACGCGCCCCGGTTTCAGGGTTATCGCGAAACAGAACACGCGGGCGACTGATTGAAAGCTCAAACCCTTCGCGGCGCATCTGCTCGATCAGAACACCCAGCTGCAACTCGCCCCGCCCGGCAACCTCAAACGCGTCTTTTTGTTCGGTTTCCGTAACCCGGATAGCAACGTTGCCCTCGGCTTCACGGCCCAGGCGATCACGGATCATGCGTGATGTGACTTTCGAACCTTCCTTGCCGCCCAGAGGGGAATCATTAATCGTGAACGTCATCGCCAGCGTTGGCGGATCAACCGGATCAGATTCAAGTGCTTCCGTTACTTCAGGTACTGAGAGCGTGTCAGCGACAGTCGCCTTCGACAGTCCAGCGATCGCAACAATGTCACCAGCGGACGCATGATCAATTGGCGTGCGGTTAAGACCCCGGAACGACAGCAGTTTCGAAACCCGACCCTGATCGACGACCTGACCGTCACGGTTAAGCGCGTGAATGGTGGTGTTTGGCGCAATTGATCCGGAATGAATGCGCCCGGTCAGAATACGACCCAGAAACGGATCGGCTTCCAGCGTTGTCGCCAGCATGGAAAACGGAACGTCACGATCCGCCTCCGGCCCATCCACATGCTCAAGGATCAGATCGAAAAGCGCATTCATGCCGTTTTCCGTATCTTCCGGCGTATTCCCTGCCCAACCGTTTTTGGCGGACGCGAATATGGTCTGGAAATCGAGCTGCTCATCCGATGCGCCGAGGGCGGCAAACAGATCAAACACTTCATCCTGCACCTCGAAAGAGCGGGCTTCCGGTTTGTCGACTTTGTTGATAACAATCACCGGCTTCAATCCAAGTGCCAACGCTTTGCCGGTCACGAACTTGGTTTGCGGCATTGGCCCTTCGGCGGCGTCGACCAGCAACAATACGCCATCGACCATGCTCAAAATGCGCTCAACCTCACCACCGAAATCGGCGTGGCCGGGGGTATCGACGATATTGATACGAACATCGTTCCAGGTCACCGAAGTGCATTTGGCAAGAATCGTAATGCCGCGCTCGCGCTCCAGATCGTTTGAATCCATGGCCCGCTCGGCAACGCGTTCGTTGTCGCGAAACGTGCCACTCAAGGAGAGCAGTTGGTCGACAAGTGTTGTTTTGCCGTGATCAACATGCGCGATAATTGCGATGTTGCGAAGTTCAGGTGCCTGAGTGATCAATGGTTTAACCTTACATAAAAGAAAAATGTTACAGGGATCGGACGAATGGGCTTAGCCAAGACGCTGTTTAACCAGATCCGCCAGAGAAACTTCGGCTCGTGCCCCCATGTGGGAAATCACCTCCGCCGAACAAATACCGCCCATATGCGCTGCTGTCGCCAAGTCAGTGCCGTGGGTAATGCCATGCAGGAAGCCCGCGGCATATGCATCGCCCGCGCCCGTTGTATCAACGACGTGCTCGACCGGTTCCGCATCAATCACATGAACTTCATCACCGGCAACCACAACAGAGCCTTTCTCGCTCCGCGTCAGGGCGGCGATGTTGCAATCCGCGCGCACGGCCTGAAGTGCTTCATCAAAATCGGCGACCTGATAAAGCGAGATAATTTCGTCTTCATTGGCGAACAGGATATCAACATGATTTTTCACTAGATCGCGGAATTCTGCGCGGTGACGGTCAACGCAGAACGGATCAGACAGGCTGAGCGATACCTGGCGGTCCGCCTCATGGGCCACTTCAGCCGCTTTCAAAAACGCCTTTTTTGCTTCGGACGGGTCCCAGAGATAGCCTTCCATATAAGTCACCTGGGCATCGGCGACGGTTTGATCATCGATGTCATCAGGTCCCAATCCGACGCAGGCGCCGAGGTAGGTTTGCATGGTGCGCTGCGCATCCGGGGAAACAAGAACCAGACATGTCGCCGTTGCCGGGCCGTCGGCGGCGGCGGCGGTATCAAAATTAATACCAAGTGCGCGGACATCATGGCTAAAAACAGCACCCAGCTGGTCATCACGAACCTTGCCAACAAAACCACAGGAGCTGCCGAGGGACGCCATGGCTGCGATGGTATTGGCGGCGGACCCGCCCGAGCATTCTATCGCAGGCCCGACTTTGGAATAAAGATCTGCAGCACGATCGGGATCGATCAGGTTCATGGTGCCTTTCGCCAGCCCCTCATCATCAAGAAACTGATCATCCGCATGGACAAGCACATCAACAATGGCGTTCCCAATACCGACGACGTCATAGCGGGTTGCAGACATCGGAGTCTCCTTCAGGCAATCAACAATGAGTATGTAAAAAAATGAATAAGCGCGGCGCAGTATAGCGGCGGAATTCGTAGCCTCAAGCGCTGAGTCTTTGCGGGTTAAAAGCCCACTTTTTGAGGGCTGACGATTACGGGCCTGGCCCAAAAATGGAGTTTGATTTTAGCCGGTTTTCAGAAGATTATGTGCGCGTCCTAAAAGGACAGGCTGAACGAACTTTAAGTCAGGATATACAGTATGCTCAAAGCCTTTTCCAAAGGCATTTCCCAACTCAACGATGGCCCGACGCGTCAGGTTTTGCTGTTAAGTATCGGAATTTCCCTAGTCGTATTTATCTCCATATGGTCAGGCGTCGCCTATAGTTTGACCAATACGGCGCTCTTTCAGATCGGCTGGATTGAAACCGCCATTGATGTTCTTGGCGGGCTGGCAACCATGATTTTGACATGGTTCCTGTTTCCAGGTGTCGTCAGCGCCGTTATGGCACTTTATCTGGAACGGGTCTGTGAATATGTTGAGGCACGCCACTACACGGATCTATCAAAAACCGATGGATTACCTTTGTCAGACTCGATGATGTCTTCCCTGCGTTTCGTCTGTATTTTTATCGTTCTCAATATTCTGATGCTGCCATTTTTGTTTCTTGGACCCGTATTCCCTTTTGTTTTCTACAGCGTAAACGGCTATCTTCTCAGTCGTGAGTATTTTGAGCTGGTGGCAACCCGTCGCCTGTCGCTAGAGGATGCGAAAACACTTCGCAAGGCCAATCAGGGCCAATTGTTTGTCGCTGGCGTGATCATTGCCTTGTTGTTAACGATTCCGGTGGTAAACCTTGTCGCACCTGTTGTCGCGACGGCAGCGATGGTACACTTATTCGAAACCTGGCGCAGAGAGCAGAGCGGCCAGATAACAGTTCAATAGCTAGATTTTATTTCGCCCGACAAACACGAAAGGGGCAGGCATGTTCAGTAAAAACAAGGACAACGAAAACAATGCGGCAAACGGCGCTGAAAAGCCCGATGACATCTCGGCCCCGCCCTTGAAACCGTTTTCCCGCAAGGGCAGCCATGCACCCGCAAAACCACCCGCCGCAACTTCGTTTCAGCCAGAAGTACCACGCCGGGTTCCTGATATCCCCGGTGGACCCATTCGTCGCACGGACCGCTCTATTGCCGGAGAGTCGGATCATCGCCGCCTTGTCGTTGGACGCGATATTCGCCTGACCGGTGAAATCACAGCATGCGATAAGCTGGTTGTTGAAGGCCATGTTGAAGTGGCTCTCCCCGGTGCCGGTATCATCGAAATTGCACCCAGTGGCTTCTTCAAGGGCAAAGCGGAAGTTCAGGAGGCTGATATCAGCGGTCGTTTCGAAGGTGATTTGATCGCCCATGACCGCCTGATCGTGCGCGCTGGTGGGCGAATTTCCGGAACCATCCGCTACGGGCGCATTGTGATCGAATCCGGTGGCGAGATTGCTGGTGATATGCAAACCATCGAGTCCGATGATGGCAAGGCGTCTTCGGAATAATGGGTTCCTGCCCGACCAACGTAATCCCCCGTATCGCCAAAGCCCTGATTATAATGGGAGCGCTGGCGGGGTGCCAGACAACCGAGCCGCCCGCCGAGGTGGTTAAAGCGGCGCCAACGCCGGTCATTGCGCCTCAAAAAACAGAAGTTGCCCGAGCTGTTGCCAAGCCGGAACGAATTTATCCGGAGCCCGCATCCTTACAGGGGCTTTCCGGCGGCGGCGTTATCAACGCCCTTGGTCAACCTGAATTCATTCGGCGCGATCAGCCTGCAAAAATCTGGCAATATCGCGGCACCGCCTGCACCCTTGATGTTTTTCTATATCAGGAGGCCGCTGGGCAACCCTATGCCGTGAATTATATTGAAGCCCGCACCAAACAAGGTGCTGCATTATCCCATAAAGACTGTATCGTCTCGATCCTGAAGGAACGCGAAGCGCCGGCTTCCTGATCGTTTCGAAAGCTAAACGGTCGTTTTTCCCTTGAATCGGCAAAATTCGTGAACGACGCAGTTCTCGCATTCAGGTTTACGCGCCTTGCATACATAACGCCCATGCAAAATAAGCCAGTGGTGGGCGTAAAGCTTGAATTGATCCGGCGTCACCTTGTCGAGCTTCTTCTCAACGGCGAGGGGCGTCTTCCCGGGAGCAAGGCCAGTTCTGTTGGAAACCCGGTAGATATGGGTATCAACTGCGATTGTCGGCTCAGAAAAGGCGATATTGCGAACCACATTTGCGGTTTTTCGGCCAACGCCCGGCAATGCCTCAAGAGCCGCCTGATCATTGGGTATTTCGCTATCGTGTTTCTCTATCAGCAAATGGCTGAGCGCAATGACGTTTTTCGCTTTGCCGTTGAACAAACCAATGGTTTTGATGTGATCCTTCAGCCTGCTTTCGCCCAGAGCCACCATCTTTTCGGGCGTATAGACGGTCTTGAATAAATCTTTCGTCGCCTTGTTTACCCCAACATCCGTTGCCTGCGCCGACAACACAACGGCAACCAGCAACGTATAGATGTTCACATATTCAAGATCGCTGGTCGGGTTCGGCCGGTCTTTGGCAAGGCGGCTGTAAAACTCTTCTCGTTCGGCTTTTTTGACCATGGTTTCCTCGATTTTATTCGAAATTCAAGAATATCGACCTGTCTTTTGCGGACAAGAGATTTCTTTTGGAAATTCACAAACTCTGGGTAATATTGACTGTGTTTGCCATAACGGTGCTGGACCCATGTTTAAGGCGCATACTGAAAAAGTCGGATTCCGGGCTGAGCTTCGCCCTAACCGAAGCGGCACCCTTCGCGGAGTGCATATATTTATGCTCTGTCTGTTGGTCGGTTTCGTGCCGACCGGGGTTGTGTTTTTCTTCGTCGGTGCCTGGCCGGTGGTCGGGTTTATGGGCGGCGAACTTATGTTGCTGTATTTCGCCCTTCGCCTGAGTAATCGCCGCTCCGCCGTTGTCGAGCATATTTCCCTGTCAGAATCATCTCTCACGGTGAAGCGCATCAATTATCGGGGGGAGACGAAAACCTGGGCCTTTCAGCCACAGTGGCTGCGCGTTGAAGTGGAGCGCCTGGAACGCGCCAATACGCGACTTACACTGAACTCACACGGCCAGTCTTTAAATATCGGAGGCTTCCTGACGTCAGACGAACGCCTTGAGGTGGCTGACGCCCTGAAACGCGCCCTGTTTCCTTATCAAATGCCACTTAAGTTCAGCTAAACCCTAAAACATCACGCATGGTATAAAACCCGGCAGATTGTGACTTTGTCCAAAGGGCTGCGCGTACTGCACCTGCTGCAAAGACGCCCCGGTCACCCGCCTTATGAGTCAGTTCAAAGCGCTCGCCTTCAGACGCAAACATCACCGTATGATCACCAACCACACCACCACCCCGCAATGTGGCAAAACCAATATTGCCGGATGGGCGCGGCCCCGTAATGCCATCGCGAACTCGTGTTGATACAGATTCCAGATCAACCTCGCGACCCTTGGCCGCTGCCTGTCCAAGCACCAATGCTGTCCCCGATGGCGCGTCTACTTTGTGCCGGTGATGCATCTCGACAATTTCGATATCATAATCATCACCCAGAACGGACGCTGCCTGCTCCGTCAGGCCCAATAGCAAATTCACACCAACGGAAAAATTGGCTGCCTGAACAATCACGGTATTTGCGGCCAGATTTTGTAATTCATCGGACTGCTCTGTAGTGAAGCCAGTGGTGCCAACAATCAAAGCCGTTCCATGGTCTACCGCCAGACGCGCATGCGCCAGGGTGACAGCAGGTACCGTGAAATCAATGACAGCATCAACAGAACCAATCATCGCCTTGGCGTCATCGCCGAGCGAAATCCCGACCTCCGGGTTTCCCGCAAGCGTTCCCAAATCCGACCCAATCAGGTCATTGCCGGGCGCCTCGGTCCCTGCTGCCAGCTCTGCACCATCCGTCTTCATCACTTCGGCGACCAGCATCCGGCCCATTCGTCCTGCGGCTCCGACAATTCCGATTTTCATACCAACACCTTCTTATTCAACGCTCACGCCGACACCCTGTTTACGGGACCGGGCATGGATTTTCCAGAAAGAAACAATCTGTTAGGGAATTCTGCTACATTAATAAAAAGGGTTTCAAAAGATCCGGAGTGAACTGCATGTTTCTTTATCTACTCAATGAAAATCAAAAAGCCGCATTTTTCGACATTGCGCATCAGGTTATATTTGTCGACCGACGTCTGGCGAATGCCGAGACGACCTATCTTAATCAGCTGGTGTCCGAAGCCGGAATGCATCAAACACCACTCGCATCAAACGACCCCATATCCGTTCTGGTGCAGGTATTTGATAATCGGAATTCAAGGCTGGCGGTGGCAATTGAGGTCGTCGCCTTGGCAATCGTAGACAGTGAATATCATCGGTTGGAGGATGAATTTGCTGACGAATTGTTTGAGGCCTTTGGTCTTGCGGATGATGACCACGAATACGTCAACCGGATTGCCGAGCACGTCGCTGCGGCGGCTGTCGCCATGTGGGAAATAGGTGATGTTGAAGAGTAGAAAGATTTATTCCTTTAAATCTTCCCAGAGGTCTTTGACCTTATCGAAGAAGCCGTGTGATTCCGGGCTGGTCTTTTCGCTCGGATGTTCGTCATCGAACTCTTTCAACAATTCTTTCTGACGCTTCGTCAGATTAACCGGTGTTTCGACAAAGGCCTGGATGAACATATCACCACGCGCTTTCGAGCGCAGAACGGTCATACCCTTACCCTTGAGGCGGAACTGATGACCGGTTGGGGTGCCGTCCGGAATGGTCACACGGACCCGTGAGCCATCAACGCTCGGCACTTCGATGGTGCCACCAAGGGCTGCCTTAGTCATTGGAATGGGAACCCGGCAATAAATATCGGCACCTTCACGCTGGAAGATACGATGCTGTTTCATGGACAGGAATATGTAGAGATCGCCTGCTGGTGCGCCACGCAAACCGGCTTCACCTTCGCCCGACAACCGAATGCGCGTGCCGTCTTCAACGCCCGCAGGAATGTTCACGGAAAGTGTTTTTTCTTTTTGTACCCGGCCAGCCCCCACGCAGGTCCGACACGGGTCTTTGATCACTTCGCCCGTACCCTGACATGTCGGGCAGGTTCGCTCTACCGTGAAAAAACCTTGTTGTGCACGGACCCGGCCGTGACCATGACATGTCCCGCAGGACGCGGCACCAGTACCGTCGGCTGCACCGCTGCCATTACACGAATCACACGCCACCGATGTTGGGACGCGAATTTCGGTTTGCTTGCCGTTAAAGGCGTCTTCAAGTGAAACTTCCATGTTGAAGCGCAGGTCAGAGCCTTTGCCAACAGCCCCACCGCCACCTCGGCGTTGTCCGCCAGCGCCAAACATCTCTTCGAATATATCAGTAAAGCCGCCGAAACCGCCGCCGCCAAAGCCGCCATGGCCACCACCGCCATGGCCTCCCTGCTCAAACGCAGCATGTCCAAAGCGATCGTAAGCCGCGCGCTTTTCTTCGTCCTTGATGACCTCATAGGCCTCATTGACGTCTTTGAAGCTCTGCTCAGCGGCAGAGTCACCCGGATTACGATCCGGGTGATACTTCATCGCCAGCTTGCGATAAGCTTTCTTGATCTCATCATCGCCAGCGTCGCGATCGACGCCGAGAGTTTGATAGAAATCCTCTTTGGCCATGGCCTGGGCCTCAACAATTCATCGAAAAGGGAATGGGTAAGCCGGAAGAGCAGATCGCGGGGGAGGCCATTGAGTACTCTCTGGCCTCCATCCGCATAATCTGATCAGTCTTTCTTTTCGGCTTCGGCTTCGGCGTCAGGATCAACTTCTTCGAAGTCGGCATCGACAACAGTTGAGTCGTCAGACCCACCGTCTTCAGCCTCACCACCGGCATCCACCGCCGCAGCTTCTGCGCTTTCCGCCTGGCTGGCCTTATAAATGGCCTCACCAAGTTTCATGGAAGCTTCCGTCAGCGTTTCAGTTTTGGCCTTGATGTCCTCAACGTCTTCGCCTTCAAGAGCTTCTTTCAGGTCAGCAACCGCACCTTCGATGAGTGTTTTATCTTCGTCTGAAATCTTGTCACCATATTCAGACAGGTTTTTATCCGTTGCATGAACCAGAGAGTCAGCTGAGTTACGAACCTCAACCATCTCACGCTTCGCCTTGTCGTCTTCAGCGTTCTGTTCAGCTTCATTGACCATGCGTTCGATATCGTCGTCGCTCAGTCCACCAGATGCCTGAATGCGGATCTGCTGTTCTTTACCGGTTGCCTTGTCCTTGGCCGAAACATTGACCAGACCGTTGGCATCGATATCAAACGTCACTTCGATCTGCGGCATACCACGTGGGCTTGGTGGAATTCCGACAAGGTCAAACTGGCCGAGGATTTTATTGTCCGCCGCCATTTCACGCTCGCCCTGGAAGACTCGGATGGTCACTGCCGACTGATTATCCTCAGCCGTCGAAAAGACCTGTCCTTTACGCGTCGGGATCGTTGTATTGCGATCGATCAAACGGGTGAACACGCCACCCAGAGTCTCAATACCCAATGACAACGGCGTCACATCGAGAAGCAGAACGTCTTTAACATCACCTTGCAAAACGCCGCCCTGAATAGCGGCGCCGATGGCGACCACTTCATCGGGGTTAACGCCTTTGTGAGGCTCGCGTCCAAAGAATGATTTAACCGTTTCCTGAACCTTCGGCATACGGGTCATGCCGCCAACCAGGATAACTTCATCAATTTCGCCAGCTGTCAGGCCCGCATCTTTCAAAGCAGACTTACAAGGCTTAATGGTCCTCTCAACCAGGTCTTCAACAAGCGACTCGAGCTTGGCGCGGGTCAGCTTGATGTTGAGGTGTTTCGGGCCGGACTGATCGGCGGTAATGAACGGCAGGTTTACCTCCGTCTGTACCGCGCTCGACAATTCGATTTTGGCTTTTTCACCAGCTTCCTTGAGACGCTGCAAAGCCAGATTGTCTTCGCGAAGATCAATACCGTTTTCTTTTTTGAATTCGTCGGCAAGGTAATCAACGATGCGGTGATCAAAATCTTCACCGCCCAGGAACGTATCGCCGTTCGTTGACTTCACTTCAAAAACACCGTCGCCGATTTCAAGAATGGAAACATCGAAGGTGCCGCCGCCCAGATCAAATACAGCAATGACACCGGTTTCTTTTTTATCAAGGCCATAGGCAAGGGCTGCTGCTGTCGGCTCGTTGATGATACGCAGAACTTCAAGACCAGCGATCTTGCCCGCATCTTTGGTCGCCTGGCGCTGGGAATCATTGAAGTACGCCGGAACCGTGATCACGGCCTGGGTAACGTCTTCGCCAAGGTAACCTTCAGCTGTTTCTTTCATTTTCTGCAAAATGAAGGCGCTGATCTGGCTCGGGCTGTATTTTTTATCGTTAGCCTCTACCCATGCGTCGGCGTTTTCCCCTTTGACAATTTTATAGGGGACCATCTTCTGATCCTTTTTCGTAATAGGATCATCGAAGCGACGTCCGATCAGGCGCTTGATGGCGAATAATGTGTTTTCAGGATTGGTCACCGCCTGGCGTTTTGCCGGCTGCCCAACGAGACGTTCGTCATCGCCGAATGCGACCATTGATGGGGTTGTGCGGGCCCCTTCCGCATTTTCGAGAACCTTGGCGTCCTTGCCATCCATAATGGATACGCAGGAATTCGTTGTCCCAAGGTCGATACCGATAACCTTGCTCATGATAACCTCTTTTATTGCGGCAAATTCCTGGGACCCCTAAGGCATCACTGGAATTCCCTTGGTTTCAAAATTAGAAAGCCTGCTAACCCCAAAGCGTCTCATGTGCTTTTCGGGTTAATCATTGGCTTTCGGGCGTTATATAGGCCTGTCTATCGGGTGGTGCAACACTCTGTGTCACACGAGCCCCGATTACATGGAATTCAGCAGGCAAACTAGACACAAACCGTTAACAATGTATTCACGCCAAAACTGTTAAAACGGACCTAGAGTTCTTCGTTAATCTGCGACCCCGGCTCGGCCCCTTTGTTCTCATAAGCCGTCTGTCCGTCCTTGGTCTGGGCATCTGACTGTTCGGCCTCACCCGAAGGCTCTTCCGCGGCTGGTGGTAACTTGGGGCCACCTTTTGTGATACCGACCTTGGCCGCTCGAAGGGTACGGTCATTCAAGGTATAGCCAATTTCCAGAACCTGGGCGATGGTGCCAGCTACAGCTTCCGTATCCGGGATCTCAAACATCGCTTCATGCTTCATCGGGTCAAACTTCTGACCAAGGACACTCATCGCCTTGATGCCTGCGCGTTCGAAACCACCCAGCAACTCACGTTCGACCATCTCGAGGCCAACGACGAGGTTTTCAAGCGCTGGCGTAGCCGCGCGCGCATCCGCATCGACACTTTGCAGGGCACGGCCCAAATTGTCGGCCACGGTAATCATTTGCTCGGCAAAACTCTTGATCGCATATTTGGAGGCGTCTTCCTTGTCGCGCAGGGCACGGCGGCGAACGTTTTCTGTTTCCGCCATGGCGCGCAATAGTTTGTCATTAGCGTCGGCCAGCTGCGTTTCAAGAATCTCTATGCGCTCCGCCGGATCTACTTCTTCACCGACTATTTCTTCACCGGCGGCTTCGTCTTCAGTGGCCTCAATCTCATCAGCCTCTTCAGCAGGGACCTCTTCAGCAAGGGCCTCTTCAGCCGCCTCACCTGGTTCTTCAGGGGGCTGTGGGTCCAGATTCTGCTCAGATTCTGCGGTTTCGTCTTCAGGTTTGGGGGTTTCGTTTTCCAAGGTAGTCACTCTCAAAATCTTGTCTCAAAAAAGTTAAACTTCATTTATCGCAATTTCGTCGTCACAAACGCATCGTTTGCTTGGGTTTGCTTTAGCCCATCATCCGGCCAATTAATTTTGCCGTATAATCGACCATGGGAATAATTCGCGCGTAGTTCATCCGGGCCGGACCAACAACGCCAATGGCGCCAATAATCTGCTCATTTGAATTCTTGAAAGAATTCACGACCATGGAACATCCGGCCACATTGAACAGGTTATTATCGGCTCCGATGAATATCTGGACGCCTTCAGCCGATTCCGCAAGGGATAGCAGCTTCAACATCTCCTCTTTTGTTTCCAGCGCCCCGAATAACGAGCGAATATGCTCAAGGTCAGTCATCGCTGTCACATCATCAAGCAGGTTTGCCTGTCCTCTAACAATCAATGACCCATTCTGTGTGTTTTTTTCTTCTCCGGCCCAGGTTGCGAGGCCGCTTTCAACCACTTTTTGGGTCAGCTCGTCAAGCATTGCACGTTGGCTCTCAAGCTCAGCGATGATCTCATCGAAGGCTTCGCTGATTGTTCGGCCTACCAGGCGTGCACTCAGATAATTGGTTGCCTGAACCAAAGCTGATGGTGGCAACGCATCAGGTGTTGTGAAAATTCGGTTTTCAACAATCCCGTTTTCTGTAACCAGAACAACTAGGGTGCGCCCGGGGCTAAGGCTGACAAATTCGATATGCTTAAGCGGGCTTTCGGTTTTCGGTGCCAGAACGACACTGGCACAACCTGATAATCCTGAAAGCGTTGTCGTCGCTTCTTCTAGTAAAGTGGGAAGACTATGAGACGAGCCCGCACACTGTGTCTCGATACGTTTTTGCTCGTCAGTCGTCAGATTGCCAATCTCAAGTAGGCCATCGACAAATAAACGCAAACCATCTTCGGTCGGTAAACGCCCGGCAGAGGTATGGGGCGAGAACAATAATCCGGCGTCTTCCAGATCAGCCATAACATTGCGAATGGTCGCTGGTGATAGGCCAATTTGCAGGCGGCGCGCCAAGGTGCGCGACCCGGTTGGCTCGCCAGTTTCCACATAATTTTCAACAATCCGGCGGAAAACTTCACGCGAACGTTCGTTGAGTTCCGAAATCATATCTTTTCCCTGCCGATATCTACTCTGGAAATCTAGGAGCACCGGAGGCCAACGTCAACGCACAGACTTGATGCACAGGGTTAATGCCCCGGGCCTTTACCTGACCCATAACCCGGTCTAGCTTACGCGCCAAATTAAATCCGCTAGAATAAAGGCTCAACTGCTTATGGCTTCACCTGACCACCGCCCATCCGGGCGTGCCCTCGACCAGCTCCGTGATGTATCGCTGGAAATCGGATTTTCCAAACATGCGGAAGGCTCCTGTCTGGCACGTTTTGGTGATACCCACGTTCTCTGTAATGCGTCTGTCGAACAGCGCGTTCCGCCGTGGATGCGTGGCTCTGAAAAAGGCTGGATTACAGCTGAATATGGCATGCTGCCGCGTTCAACCCATACACGCACGGACCGCGAAGCTGCACGCGGCAAACAGTCTGGACGAACACAGGAAATTCAACGCCTTATCGGAAGAAGTTTGCGTGCGATTACAGATATGAAAGCAATGGGGGAAATTCAAATTCGCGTCGATTGTGACGTCCTTCAGGCCGATGGTGGCACTCGCACAGCGTCAATCACAGGCGCCTATGTGGCGCTTTATGCGGCGTTCGAAAAATGCCTGAAGCTCGGCATTGTCAATTCAATCCCGCTGACCGACAGCGTCGCCGCCATCTCTTGCGGCCTTTACAATGGCGAAGCGGTGCTTGATCTCGATTACCCGGAAGACAGCTCGGCACAGGCCGACGCCAATTTCGTTCTTACCGGCACCGGTGGTATTGTTGAAATTCAGGGAACGGCGGAAGAGAAGCCGTTTTCCAGAGATGCTTTTAATGATTTGATGGGCCTGGCCGAAAAAGGGGTCAGTGAGCTGACCCGAATTCAACGCCAAGCCCTCGGCCTGGACTAGTCGGAACACCCAATGGCCCGGAATTTCCAGGACCCGAAACTTGTCATTGCCAGCCATAATCCCGGCAAAGTACGAGAAATTGGTGATTTACTGGTGGAATTTGGCACCGAGGTGGTCTCCGCTGGAGACCTTGGGTTGGCAGAACCCATCGAAGACGGTGAAACTTTCATGGCGAACGCCACCATAAAAGCTCATGCCGCCGCCAATGCGAGCGGAATCCCAGCTCTGGCTGACGATTCCGGGCTTTGTGTTCATGCGCTGGACAATCAACCCGGTATCTATTCGGCTCGGTGGGCTGGTCCGAAAAAAGATTTTGCCGTCGCAATGGAGAAAGTTGAGCGCGAACTTGGGAATAACGCCGACCGTGGTGGCCATTTTGTCTGTGCATTGGCTCTGGCCTGGCCCGATGGTCATTTGGAAGCATTCGAAGGGCGCTGCGATGGAACCCTTGTCTGGCCACCAGAAGGAGATAAAGGTTTCGGTTACGATCCAATATTCCGCCCCGACGGTTACGAGATCACCTTTGGCAATTTTGACCCTGCCGCCAAGCACAAAATCAGCCACCGCGCAGATGCCTTTCGCCAGTTGGTCGCCGCCTGTTTTGAATAAATAGCGCAAGGAAGACCCATGAACCCCGGCTTCGCGCTCTATATCCACTGGCCATTTTGCCTCTCTAAATGCCCCTATTGTGATTTTAACAGCCATGTGGCGGACCATATCGATCATAACCGCTGGCGAAACGCACTCTTGGCGGAACTTGATCATTACGGCGAAGAAACAGCCGGTCGGCATCTAACCAGTGTTTTTTTTGGCGGCGGCACACCGTCTTTGATGAAGGCGGCCACCGTTGAAGCCCTGCTTGGTCGGCTCAACACCTGGTGGTCAGTCGATAATGATCTGGAAATCACGCTGGAAGCGAACCCGACCTCCATTGAAGCCGGTCGATTTCGTGAATTTGGGGCCGCCGGGATCAATCGTGTCTCAATCGGCGTGCAGTCACTGGATGACAAGGCCTTGCGATATCTCGGGCGTGAACATAACGCGGGTGAGGCAAAATCCGCACTCGAGTTGGCATCCAGAGTTTTTTCCCGGTTTTCCTTCGATCTGATCTATGCGTTGCCGGAACAAACAGCAAAACAGTGGCGAATTGAGCTCGAGCAAGCACTAAAACTGGGCGGGGACCATCTGTCGCTTTATCAACTGACCATTGAGCCCGGAACACCTTTTTTCCGGGACGGCATAAAGGGCATGGATGATGACCGAGCCGCTGATCTGTTCGAGATCACCCAGGAAATTATGGAGCCCGCCGGTAAACCGGCGTACGAAATTTCAAATCATGCAGCTACCGGATCCGAATGCCGCCACAACCTGACCTATTGGTTGGGCGGCGATTATGTCGGCATCGGCCCCGGCGCACATGGCCGGCTGAGCGATACCGCGCAAACCACCGCCACACACCAGATTCATACACCCGGCGCCTGGCTTGAGGCGGTTGAAAAAAAGACCCACGGCACCGCCAAGCGACGCCTGTTAACCCCCGATATTCGGGCGCAGGAATTGATAGTGATGGGACTACGCCTGAGAAATGGCCTCGATATAAGCCGTTTTGATACCGTTATTGAACCAAAAGGGCTAACGCAGATGATTAACGGCGGCTTTGTCGAACAAACCGGGAGTAATTTAAGAGCAACTCCCCATGGCCGGCTGTGCCTGAACGCGGTTTTGGACCGCCTGCTTTGTTAATTTATGAGCGCTTCAAAGGATTCCGGCGCCTTGTTGATGACCCGGTTTCCGTCGCGGCCTATCTGTAGAACCGCCAACCCGCGTTCTGCTGTCCCATCACGACTAAATCTGAATATCCCATCCCGACCCCAAAACCCGCTCGGGCTGGTGAACGTTTGGGCGCTGAAATCCGGCGTGCCCTCGTTTCTCGCCAGCACCGCCGCCAGTGCCGTGCCGTCATAGGCCAGCGTCACCAGCCTCGGCGGCTGGGCGGCGTAGGTATCCACGTATTGGGTAATAAATTCAGCCTTTGCCGTTGGCGGCGGGGCGGCAAACCATCCGCCGATCAGCGCTGGCTCTTTACCGATGCCGGGTTCATCCCATTGTCCGGTGCCGAGCATTCTTATTTTTGCCGGGTCGATATCGTAAAAAGGCAGCAAAGCGGCAACTGCCTGAAGGCGTTTGCCACCATCTGCAACCAACAACGCTTCATACGGCAGATCGCCGATCGTTTGCAAATTTTCCAGTCGTTTCAACGCCTTCTCGGCAAGCTCCCCGCCTTCCTCTTCAAGCTCCTTGCGCTGATCCAGCAAGGCTTTTCGACGCTCATCATAGTTCGCCAGAACGCGCACAGCATCGGTAAAGTCCTGAGCGAAGGGATCATAGAATTGGGTCTGGATAACACTTGCGCCCAACCGGCCAACTGCATCTTCAAGCGCGCGAACAATGCGAATGCCATACGCATTATTGGGTGCCAAGGCGGCAAAACGTGTGATGCCTTTACGGCTGGCAAATTGGGCTACACGGGTGACCTGAGCAGAAGGCAGGAATCCCAGTGTATACACACCCTGTCCGGCGACGGCGCGGTCATTGGAAAAGGCGATAACCGGCACATTGGCAGCCTTTGCAGCCGGGGCAACGGCGCGAACAGATTTTGCCAGCAAAGGCCCCAAAATCAATCTGGCACCGTCACCAATCGCGTTTTGCGCTGCGGTGGCCGCCCCCTGGGGCGTGCCTTTGGTATCGAGAGGCAACAGCTCGAACCGCTGATCAGCAAAATCAAATAGGGCCAGTTGCGCTGCGTTTAACATCGCCTGGCCAATACCCTTATTGCGCCCACTGAGCGGCAACAGTAAGGCGACGCGAACGGTATCAGATGTAGCTGGCGGCGGAACGGGCGAATACGCGCTCTGTCCGGCCGTTTGCGGGATTGTTTTGCCAGTCAGAAACGGGAGAAATGAAGGTAAAGCGGGGGGCGGCTGCCCACTTGATGGGGGAAGTGCCGCGGTTTGTGGGTCAACAGGGACTACCCTTGGGCCGGTAACCGGGGGGTTTTGCTGCGATGCCGGTGGGTTATTCTGAGCCGCGATAGCAGCATCTCGAAGCGCTTTGTTTTTCGCTTCCACTTGCAAGCGGCCTGAATTTTCCCGAGACTGGCAACCACTAAGTATGATAACGCCAATTGCAATCACACTCATGAAAGCGCGCGGAAGCACCGAAAATGAAAAAGCGCCTGACATCAACACTCGAAACTCCTTCTCCCGAAAGTTCCCCATCGGGAATCAACACCCCAACAGGCACGGAGCCTAGCGAGGCGGGCTCGGACTGTAAACCATCCGATCAATCTCAATCTTCAGCCTTATCGTCTGGCCTTTATATCGTAGCCACGCCTATCGGCAATGCCCGTGATATTTCGCTACGCGCCCTTGATGTCCTGACCCATGCCGATCTGGTGCTGTGTGAAGACACGCGGGTTACTTCAAAACTTTTCAGCCGGCATAATATTTCCAATACCTTGCTGTCCTACCACGAACACAACGCCAAACACGTTCGTCCTGAAGTTATTAGACGCCTGAAAAAAGGCGGAACCGTGGCATTGGTTTCCGACGCCGGCACGCCGCTGGTCTCCGACCCCGGGTACAAGCTGGTGGAAAGCTGCATTGAAGAAGACATTACCCTGACAACCATCCCCGGCGCATCGGCGGTGCTAAGCGCACTGGTATTGTCCGGCTTGCCGACCGATCGGTTTTTCTTTTACGGGTTTCTGCCCAACAAAACTGTCGGACGCCAAAAGGCACTGACAGAAATTAGGGATGTTCCGGGGTCATTGGTATTTCTGGAGTCAGCTAAACGCCTGGCCGCAAGCTTAAGCGACATGGCCAGTGTTCTGGGCCCAAGGCCGGTAGCCGTGACCCGTGAACTGACCAAGCTTTACGAGGAGGTTAAGCGCGGATCGCTTGGCCAGCTCAGCCAACACTACTTGGATAATGGCCCGCCAAAGGGTGAAGTAACAATCGTTGTTGGATCACCGCCACCGAAAGAAGTCCCTGAAGGGGATCAGCTGGACGAACTGATTGTAGACTCGCTTGCCAGATTATCCGTTAAAGAAGCTGCGGCCAAAATTTCTCTCGAGACGGGATTGGCGAAACGCGTTATCTACAATCGCGCACTGGAGCTGAAAAACGGCATCGGATGAATAAAACGGCGATACGGCAAAAAGCCTGGCGTTTCGGGCATCGGGGCGAGATTGTTGCCGCCTGGGTTTTACGCCTGAAGGGATATTCCATCCTTGAGTCGCGCTTCAAATCGCCAGTCGGTGAAATTGACCTGATTGCCCGTAAAAGAAACCTTCTGGTCTTTGCCGAAGTTAAAACTCGGAAACGCAAGGATATGGAAGAGCAACCTTTGTCACCAAAACAGCAACGACGAATAGGGCGTGCTGCTCTGGCCTATATGCAAAGACACCCGGAAACCCACGGGTTTGAGATGCGGTTTGATTTTTTGCTGGTACGACCCTGGTGCGCACCTCTACATATCAAGGACGCATGGCGACCTGGGATTTAAAGGTTTTGATTAATTGGGATATGCGCCCATATAATTATAACGAGTTGACATATCCACGCTCAAATCTGGGTCAGGTTTGATCATGTCGTGGTAAAATTCGAAGGGTGTTATGAATGGCGACTATTTTGCTTGTTGAAGACGAGGACAATATTCGCGAACTCGTTAATCTTCGCCTTTCTATTCAGGGACACGATGTGAGTGAGGCCGTGAACGGCCTCGAGGGTATGGAAAAAGCGCTGGCTATCCAACCCGACCTCGTTTTGCTGGATATGCATATGCCGGTCATGAGTGGGCATGAGGCCGCCAGGGCGCTGCGGGAAAAGGAGTATAGTGGTTTGGTTATTGCCCTTACCGCCTCAGCAATGATTCGTGAAACCAATCGGGCAAAGGAGTCCGGATGCGATGGTGTCATCACAAAGCCCATTAGCGAACAATTTGAAGATCAAGTTGCCGCATTACTTGCAGAGCGTGGCCTGTAACAGTTGATTTATTGACAATGTTTCGGCACGCTTTTCCAATCCCTCTTTCCGGCAATCTCGGAAGGCTATAAAATAGGCTATTCGGGAAGGCCCGAATATTGATCATGGTATTAAAAAGGCTGTCCTGATGAGCGCATATGTGAACCTTCAAATAAAACTGAAATTCGTGCAGGCGTTCGTCGCCATGGCATTGCTCGGGGGCGCGGTGTCAGGTTGCGCTAGCGCCGTCGTCGGGGCCGGTGCAACGGCGGGCATGGCTGTGCTGGAAGACCGGACAATGGAGGTTATTGCCAGAGACACCACCATCGCCACTAAAATCCGGCTCAATCTTGTCAATGCCGGTGAAAAATATGTGACCGGTATCAGCGTCGAGGTTTATGAGTCCCGGGTCCTGATGACCGGTGCTGTTGCCAACGATCAAATGCGTGCCGAAGCCATACGCCTCTCCTGGAAAGTTGAAAATGTTGAAGACGTTCTGAACGAAATCCAAATTGCCGATAGTGGTATCAAGGATTTGGCAAAAGACACCTGGATTACAACCCAGATCACCTCGAAAATGACCCTGGACCGGGATATTCTGGCAATCAATTACAATGTGGAGACGGTTAACGGGGTCGTTTACATGATTGGCCTCGCCCAGAGCCAGGAGGAGCTAGACAGGGTAATTTCCCATATGCGCAGCATTAGCGGCGTGCAGAGAATCATCAATCACGTGCGGGTGAAAAAGGCGACTTCTTGAAACCAACCCCTGACATATGCCGTCAACTTGTCAAAACCGGAAACCTTCCGGAAGTCGACATCAGCCTGACCGAAACGGCATTGATCCTCGGCGTCATTGACCGGCCAAGTCTCAGCCTTGATGCCTATCGCCGCCACCTCGCGATGCTCAGTGACGAAGTTGGGAAATACCTTCAAGGATTAAGGGGTGAGCCTGAGCTAGAGCGCCGCGCCGAAGCCATGACACAGATTTTGCACTGTCGGTATGGCTATGTCGGAACAGAAGAGGCCTTTCACGACCCGGAAAGTGCTAATCTGACCCGGGTCATCGATCGCCGTTCTGGGCTTCCCGTTGCACTTGGTATTCTGTACTTAAACACTGCCTTAATTCAGGGCTGGATCGCTCATGGTCTGGACTTTCCTGGGCGCTTTCTGGTGCGTCTGGAGCATCTTGGTGAGCGGGTGATTATTGATCCTTTTGCGGGAGGGCGGATCTTAACAACGACAGATCTCCGCGATATGCTGAAAGCTTTTTCCGGCAATCATGCGGAACTTAAACCCCGCCATTACAAGGAAATGAGTCCGCGCCAGATCCTTGTTCGACTTGAAGGCAACATCAAAGGCCGTCTACTTCGCGAAGACCGGATTGAGGAAGCAATTCAGATTATTGAAACCATGTTGCTGTTTGCCCCTAAAGAAGCCGAACTCTGGCGCGAATGCGGAATGCTTCATGCGCGGCTTAACAATCTAGCGGACGCGATAATGGCGCTTGAGGAATATTTGAAACTGGGTGCCGATACTGATGTCCGCTATAACGCCAGCCTGCTCTTGCAGGAACTTCGCCAGCGGCTAAGTTAAACCTTTGGTTAACGCAGATGCGTCGTCGCGAATGAAATCATTCGCTCGAGGTTTGCTTGAATGATTAAGAACAGGAGAACTTCATGGCGCGTCAGGTAGCCATTCAGATGGACCATATCAGTACCATCGACATTTCCGGCGACAGCTCGTTTGCCATAGCACTTGAAGCGCAGGCCCGCGGCTACGCGCTTTGGCATTACGGCCCCGAACAACTGAGCCTCAATGGAGGCCGCGTCATCGCAAGGGCGCAACCGCTTGAAGTCAAGCGCGTCGTTGGCGATCATTATACGCTCGGTGCGGAGCAACAGATTGATTTGGGCGAAGTTGATGTCGTGCTGATGCGCCAGGACCCGCCGTTCGATATGTCCTATATTTCAGCAACCCACCTCCTGGACCTCATTCATCCGAAAACCCTGGTCGTCAATGACCCGACAGAAGTTCGCAATGCGCCAGAAAAACTGTTCATGCTGCGCTACCCCGACCTGCTGGCCCCAACCATGATCAGCCGCGATGCGGAAGCCATTCATGCCTTTCGAAAAGAGCATAAGGACATCATCGTTAAACCCTTGTTCGGGAATGGCGGGGCGGGGGTGTTTCATGTGGCGCCAGATGATGAAAACCTAAACTCACTATTGGAGATGTTTGCCGGGATCAATCGCGAACCCCTGATGATCCAGCGTTACCTGCCGGAAGTCAGGGACGGCGATAAGCGGATTATCCTGATTGACGGGGAAGAGAAGGGGGCAACCAACCGTATTCCGCAGGAAGGTGAGGCTCGATCCAACATGCATGTGGGTGGACGCGCCGTCAGCTCCGAACTCACTGAACGCGAACACCATATCTGCGCCACCATTGGCCCCGACCTCAAGGCTAGGGGGATGATTTTCGTCGGTATCGACGTGATCGGCGGCTACCTCACCGAAATCAACGTCACCTCGCCAACCGGTATTCAGGAAATCAACGGTTTTAATGATGCTAAACTGGAAGCGGACATCTGGGACGCGATTGAAATCCGGCTCGACTGATATTTTGCAACCCATGGTTCGTTGTTGAGGCCGTCCTGTACAGTTACTTTTGATATCTGTATATCAAAAGGAGCGCGTTATGGTTGCATATGTCTCAACGGTCGCTTTTCAGGGCATTGAGGTTGTTGATGTTGAGGTACAGGTGCAGACGGCAAACGGGCTGCCGTCTTTCAGCATCGTCGGATTGCCGGATAAAACCGTTGCCGAAAGCCGTGAAAGGGTTCGCGCGGCGCTCCATGCCATGGGTCTGGCCTTGCCCACCCAACGCATTACCATCAATCTGTCGCCTGCCGACCTGACGAAAGAGGGCAGTCATTATGACTTGCCGATTGCACTTGGCCTGCTCGTCGCGATGGGAGTGCTGACAGCTGAGGATCTGGATGGCTTTACGGCTTTGGGTGAGTTGACGTTGGACGGCAGGTTGCTTGCGGTCAGCGGGGTTCTGCCGGCCGCCGTACATGCAAACGGGCAGGACAAGGCGATAATCTGTCCCGCCACACAGGCCCGCGAGGCCGCATGGGCGGGGCAGGACGGTTGTCTTACGCCGGCTCATCTTCTCACCCTGATCAATCACTTCAAAGGGGTGCAGCTACTCGATCCGATCTCTCTTGAGCCGGAAGGAATGCTCACAGATGATACAGACAGCCCGGATTTGAACGAAATCAAGGGTCAGGAATCCGCCAAACGGGCGCTCGAGATCGCGGCAGCGGGGGGTCATAACCTGTTGATGATCGGACCGCCGGGGTCCGGGAAATCCATGTTGGCGGCACGTATGGGCGGGGTGCTGCCGCCGCTGAGCCCGCCTGAAATTCTGGAATCCAGTATGGTGCAAAGTCTTGCGGGTTTGTTGAAAGAGGGACAACTGGCCCGGCAGCGCCCCTTTCGGGACCCGCATCATTCAGCCTCTGTCGCCGCCCTTGTCGGTGGCGGCAACAAGGCCCGGCCCGGCGAAATTTCACTGGCTCATCTGGGTGTGTTGTTTTTGGATGAACTGCCGGAGTTTAACCGCGCCGCCCTTGAAGCACTGCGCCAACCTCTCGAGACCGGTCGTGTCACCATCGCCCGGGCCAATGCCCATGTCTCCTATCCGGCGCAGGTCCAGCTGATTGCGGCCATGAACCCGTGTCGCTGCGGGCATCTGGCCGATCCGATCCGTGCCTGCTCGCGCGCACCGCGCTGCGCGGAAAGTTACCAGAACCGCATTTCCGGGCCGTTGCTCGAGCGGTTCGATTTGCAAATCGACGTGCCCGCCGTGCGCCCGCATGATCTGGCCCTGCCGCCACCTGCCGAGGGGTCGGCAGAGGTCGCGCTGCGGGTCAAGGCGGCGCGCGACCGCCAAACCCAGCGGATGGAATTGGCTGGCGCGGGACAATCGTTTCGCACCAATTCAGAACTGGACGGAAAATGGCTGGAAGAAATGGCAACACCGGAGCCCGAGGGCAAGCAGTTGCTGGTCGAAGCGGCGGAACGTTTTCAGCTCTCAGCCCGGGCCTATCACCGCGTCCTCAAGGTCGGGCGAACTATCGCTGATCTGGAACATTGTGACACCATCTGCCGCCGCCATATCGCCGAAGCACTCTCCTTCAGACGCCCGGAAGTCACCCGCGGCCCGACACCGGTTAGGCTTCGCGCAATTGGATAACAGGGTTTTAGAGTTGATCAGGTTTGCAGCAGAAAATCAGCGGCCTCGAAGTCAGACGCATTGGCGCTGACGATATCGGCGATCTGGTATGAATTGAGATTAGTCATCTGGGCGGCGTTGTCGGTGTAATAGACCTGCACGCCATCGGTGCCGGAGTTCGCGCCGACAATAACAATGCCGGCATTGGTCACACCACTGGAAGAATCCTGTGCGATGCCGCTCAGCGTCAATGACGTGGTTTCAAAATAGTCTGTTCCGTCGGTCAGGGTACCACTGTTGCCCAAAGCGAAATCTGCGTCAGATAGCGCGAAGGTATCATTGTCTGCTGCGTTGTAATCAGAAACCGTATCGGTGCCAAGAGATTCAGCATGATCAAAGGCGCTGGCTCCGCTGCCGCCTGCAAACTCAAAGGAATCCGCACCTGCACCCCCCGCAAGTGTGTCGGTACCCTCGCCGCCGCTGATGATATCATCGCCCGCATAACCGAACAGGCTGTCGGTGCCTGCGCCACCGTAAAGCTTATCGGCCCCATCGCCACCGTCGAGATTATCGGCGCCGATATCACCATAAAGCTGATCCGCACCACCACCGCCCCAGAGGCTGTCGTCCCCGGCGCCGCCATCGATATAATCATCGCCGCTGGCTGTCAGACCGAGCGGGAAGGAAAACTCGCCATAAAGAGCGTCGCTTGCTTCAGGCACGTCACCATGAAGCTGGTCATCCCCGGCGCCGCCCCAGATACTGTCATCACCAGCCCCGGCAGCGGCGATGTCATTGCCGCTGCTGGCGGAGAAGGTCGGGTTGGTTAAGGGACTTCCAATCGAATGAGTGGCAGAATCATAATTGGTCGGCAGATCCGTATAAACGTAATCATTGCCCTCGCGCGCGCCTAGAACCTCAGCGAGAGATGTGCCAACAAGAAGCTCCGCAGATGAGGACCCAAGAACTGAATTATCTGTCTCCGTCTCTGTCGTCGTTGTGACGGGATCGTTTCGTTCGATTTGGGAAAGAGTGTTCGCGCCTGGCTTGAACAGCGGAATAGCGTCGAAAGTGAAGCTAAAGCCAAATCCGAAAGCCGGGTCAGCCAGCAATGTGCCGCCAACACCGAGCCCCGTCACACCCGCCAAAACCAGCGGCGGCGGCGGAGCCACATAAGGTGCTGGCTCAGTTGCCGAGCCGGGATCACGCTCTGATTGGCGGGTATCGGTTGTATTGTTCTCTCGTGACTGAGTTGCGAAATCACTTCCCGGTCTCAGGTTAAGTGGCCCCTGAAAAGCAGGCGAAGTTACCGGCAGGGGAGGGGGCGCGCCCTGCTCATAATCATTACCGCTTTCAGCCGCACGAATAGCAGCAGACAGTGCTTCTTCAGCATCCGCGCCCAAAGCAAGCGCATTATCAAAAGCGCTTAAAGCAGCCAGCTCACCTTGGGCAAGCTGATCTTCAGATAATGATTCCAGAAAAGCATTCAGTTCGACATCGACAGCAATTTCCGTAAAAAGCTCTTCCGCTTCCCGGCCTACCGGATCATCAATACCAAGAAATGCGTGAATGATCTGCTCATCCGCATCAACGCTTGCAGCCCAGTCGGCAGCAACCTGATCAATTGGGTCGGCTGAATCGCGCTTGGGTGGCGCAGTTTCCTGACGGACGTAACTAACGGCTTCTTCCAATGCCCTGACCGCCGTTTTCTCTGCCCAGCGCGCAGCTGCGACAATTTCTTCATGTTCACCGTGGACAATATTGGCCGTCAGATTGGCCGACTGTTCAGGGCTTAATGGTGGCGGCAGCTCCTGACTGACAACGGTTCGGGACTCTGGCGATGGACCCGGAATAAGCCCACCACCTAGCCAGTCGAACGTGGTCGGATCGGTGCCGATCTGATCTTTTGTCAAAAAAGGATGTGATGAACCATCGGGCACGTCGTTCCCGCCTTACCATGCTAAAGCCAGACAGGCAGCTACACCTGCGTAATAATAAGCCTAGCAGCGATTAATTCGTTTACAAAACGAAAAGAATAATGCCGTTAAATCACTGATATTAAACATGTAATCTAAGTGGCATTAAAGAATCACCACAACGTCGGCCCAAAAACCAGCGAATCGAAAGCTCAGTCTTCAGGCTGCGCCCGACGAACCATACCGCCTAAATCACGCCCACCGAAGACATGAACGTGAAAGTGTGGAACTTCCTGATGGCCATCACGTCCATGATTGGCGAGAATTCGGTAGCCAGGGTCGACAAGACCGTTTTCACGCGCAACATGGCCAACCGCGCGGATCAGATCGCCGATTTCCCCGTCGCTCGCATTTTCCGAAAAATCATCCATGGACACATAGGCGCCTTTGGGAACGACCAGGATATGAACTGGTGTTTGTGGGGCAATATCGCGAAATGCCAGGACATTGTCATTCTCAAATACTTTGTCGCAAGGAATCTCACCGCGCAGGATCTTAGCGAATATGTTCTGAGGGTCATACGTCATTTATAATTTCCTGTTACGCAAATGCATCATCGCAAATGTCCCTATTGCTCGGGATTCATATGTTTTTACGCAAATACGTCGTTGCAAACATTCGTTTTCTCGGGATTTGCTTTAGCCGTTTTTCGGGCGGCTGTTCTTCTCTTCGATACCGGAGGTTCCGACCCGGCTTTCCAGTTCTGCCCAGACATCATCGGGCTTGATACCAAGCTCCGCCCAAAGGACGAGAAGATGATAAAGCGTATCTGAACTTTCGCTGACCACATGGCTTTTTGTCTGGTGCAGGGCGGCGACAACCACCTCAACAGCCTCTTCGCCAAACTTTTTGCAGATTTTGCCGCGGCCTTTTTTGAACAGTTTAGCCGTATGTGATTTCGTCGGATCATCTCCACGCCGACTTTCGATCGTCGCATAGAGGTTTTCAAGAATTTCGCTGGCGGGTTTTGTGTCAGTCATTTCATTTGCCTTAATCATCCGGGTCGCGAACGGGAGCGCCCGCGGATTTTAAATGTGCTTTTGCTTCGCCAATTGTAAATGTGCCGAAGTGAAAAATCGAGGCCGCTAAAACTGCCGATGCATGGCCGTCGATCACGCCTTCGACCAAATGATCGAGCGTACCGACACCACCGGACGCAATAACCGGCACAGAGACCCCATCTGCTACGGCGCGGGTCAGGGGAATGTTAAAGCCTGATTTCGTTCCATCACGGTCCATGGAGGTCAGCAGAATTTCGCCCGCCCCATAGTCCGCCATGCGTTTCGACCATTCGATTGCATCAATACCTGTCGGTTCGCGCCCACCATGGGTGAATATCTCAAACTTGTTGTCGCCAACAGATTTCGCGTCAACAGAAACAACAATGCATTGCGCGCCAAATTTTTGCGCGGCCTCGCGAACAAATTCCGGGCGTTTTACCGACGCCGTGTTAATTGAGACCTTGTCCGCCCCGGCGAGCAGGAGTTTTCTGATGTCTTCCGTCGTGCGCACACCGCCACCTACTGTGACCGGCATAAAACATTGCTCTGCCGTGTGTCGTACAACATCGTAAATAGTGTCGCGGTTTTCGTGGCTGGCCGTGATGTCCAGAAAACAAAGCTCGTCTGCCCCGGCGGCGTCATAGAGACGCGCTTGTTCAACCGGGTCGCCGGCGTCAATCAAGTCGACGAAGTTGACGCCTTTGACAACGCGGCCTTCGTTGACGTCGAGACAGGGGATGATCCGTGTTTTGAGCATCAGGCTGCGGTCTCCAGCAAAGCCGTCGCGGCCGCTACATCGATCTGCCCATCATAAACAGCGCGGCCTGAAATCACGCCCTCGATAATCCCCGCGCGATCAGCTGCAGCTGAAACCACATGCTCCAAATCAGCCATGGACGAGACACCACCCGACACAATAACCGGTATGGACACGGCTTCGGCCAAGTCGAGCGTTGCGCTAATATTTGGGCCTTCCATGGCCCCATCGCGAGCGATGTCGGTGTGGATAATCGCTGCGGCACCTGCGTCTTCAAACTGTTTTGCAAGATCATGAACCTTCATTTCCGACACCTCGCCCCAACCTTCTACGGCGACATAACCATCCTTTGCATCAATCCCGAGAGCAACCTGCCCCGGAAAGGCTTTGCAGGCTTTGCGGACAAGGTCCGGGTCACGCACAGCGATGGTTCCAAGAATAACCCGGCGTATGCCGGCGTTCAGCCAGAACTCAATGGTCTCAATAGTGCGTATTCCACCGCCCAGCTGAGCAGGAATGGTCAGAGCATCCAGAATAGACCGGACAGCATTTCCATTAACGGGCTCACCGGCAAAGGCACCGTTCAGGTCAACAACGTGCAACCACTTGCAGCCCTGATCCTGAAACGCCCGCGCCTGCGCGCCCGGGTCTTCGCTGAAAACGGTGGCTTTGTCCATTTCACCACGTAACAGGCGAACACAGTTTCCGTCTTTCAGATCAATGGCGGGGAAAAAGATCATGGCCTTATGGCGTCCAAGTCAGAAAATTTGCGATGAATTTAAGGCCGACAGTCTGGCTTTTTTCCGGGTGGAACTGTGTTCCGACCAGATTGTCACGCCCGATGACTGCCGTGACCGTCATACCGTAATCAACGGCGGCCAGCTGGTGTGCCGGATCGTCGCAGAAATAGGCATAGGAATGAACAAAATATGCATGTCCGCCTTCAGGTATCCCTTCAAGTAAAGGATGAAGTGAAGAAGAAAAAGTGAGGTTATTCCATCCCATATGAGGTATTTTTAATGTATGATCTTCAGGTTCCATGGCCCTGACATCGCCTGCGATCCAGCCAAGCCCCGGCGTGTCACCATGTTCGCGCCCCCAATCGGCCATCAGCTGCATGCCAACACATATGCCCATAAACGGGCGGGCGTCGTCGATGACGGCATGTTGCAAGGCCTCAACCATACCCGGAACGGCGGACAGCCCCTGCTTGCAATCTGCAAAAGCACCTACACCCGGAAGGACAATGCGCCTTGCAGCCCTAACGTCCGCAGGATCACTGGTCACCAGAACACGGGCCGTGCCACCAGTTTCTGAAACCGCCCGCTCAAACGCCTTGGCGGCGGATCGCAGATTCCCGGACCCATAATCGATAATGGCAATGGTCATGACCCTGCCTCGTATCTTGCCTCGGTCCGGTTGATCTCTTCAGACAACTCCATATCCCCATCCAGATATTTATGCAGAGCCTCATCCTGGTCTGTTGCGGCAACAAGGCCGGAAAATTCAAACCCCTGACGCTCAAGCGTCCAGCGCCGGAGATCGTTTCCGAGGATGCCCGCCAGCAGGGCGAGACCAAAACCAATGACCCCGGCGCTGACCGGGTCTGAAAACAACCGGTTGGCAAGGACGTTCAGAACCCCGACACCAACAATCAATCCCAGTGCAACCCACCACATACGGAGCCACAACGCCCAGAGACCGGCAAAGATGAATGCCCACCAGGAGAAGCCCTCTGGCAGAAGCACGATATCACGGGCCGGGTCGAGGCCGTGGCGTCTTAGGTGGATGGTGAAAATGCGCGTCATGACTATGCCCATCGCAGGTTACGTCGCAATATTACAGGGAGCCGCCGAGAACACCTTTTGTTGAGGGAACGGCGTCTGATTTACGTGGATCAATCTCAATCGCCTGGCGCAACGCGCGCGCCAAAGCTTTAAAGCAGGATTCGATGATATGATGATTGTTCTCGCCGTAAATATTTTCGACATGGAGCGTTATGCCCGCACTTTGTGAAAAGGCTTGAAACCACTCCTTGAACAGTTCCGTATCCATTTCACCGAGTTTGGGTTTGGTGAAATTGACATTCCAGACCAGATAAGGGCGGTTTGAGATATCCAAGGTGACACGGCTCAAGGTTTCGTCCATGGGGATCGTCGCCGTTCCAAAACGTGTGATGCCTTTGCGATCACCCAACGCTATGGTCACAGCCTCGCCAATCACGATGCCGGTATCTTCCGTCGTATGATGAAAGTCGATTTGCAAATCGCCCGTTGCTTGAACCTTCAGATCCATCAGGCTGTGCCGAGACAACTGCTCAAGCATATGATCCAAAAACCCGATACCCGTGGCGACTGTATAGTCACCATTGCCATCAAGATTTAGGGAAACGCTGATCTGCGTTTCGTGAGTTTTTCGCTCGATGCTGCCTTCGCGCATTTGGCCTGCTCCCGGATTGAGTAACGACACCTGATCGTAAGCTGGCCTTTTATCAGGAAGATACGGAAACTGCCAGCCTGCGGTTCAACCTTCACAAATCGACGTTTGTCTCTATAGTCCCTTGCGCCAGCCGCTGAGGTGGCCCAGATATGGTTCTATAATTATGCCAATATGGATATAAATGTCATGAACGAACAATCCGCAAAAAACTGGCGCGGCACGACAATCCTCTGCGTTCGCAAAAACGACACCGTTGTCATCGCCGGTGATGGACAGGTCAGCATCGGTGATACAGTTGTCAAAACCAACGCGCGGAAAGTCCGCCAGCTTGCTGACGGGGCCGTCATTACCGGGTTTGCGGGCGCAACAGCTGATGCCTTCGCGCTGTTTGAGCGCCTGGAAGGCAAGCTCGAACAATACCCCGGCCAGTTGACACGGGCCTGCGTCGAAATGGCAAAAGATTGGCGCACGGATCGGTATTTGCGTCGCCTGGAAGCGATGATGGCCGTTGCGGATAAAGAGGTTTCGCTCATTTTGACTGGCAATGGCGATGTTCTGGAGCCGGAAGACGGCCTGATTGGCATCGGCTCCGGTGGAAATTATGCTCTGGCCGCGGCCCGCGCGCTTATCGATATAGACGGCTTTGATGCCGAAACAGTTGCCCGCAAGGCCATGGGTATTGCGGCTGACATTTGTGTGTACACCAACGACAACGTGATAATTGAAAAACTATGAACTTTACCAACAGCTTTACGCCCCGCGAAATTGTCTCTGAACTTGATCGCTTCATCGTCGGCCAGAACGACGCCAAACGCGCCGTTGCCATTGCGCTTAGAAACCGCTGGCGCCGCCAGCAGCTGGATGAGGCCATGCGCGAAGAGGTCCTGCCAAAAAACATCCTGATGATTGGCCCGACAGGGGTTGGTAAAACGGAAATTGCGCGGCGCCTGGCGAAACTGGCGCAGGCACCGTTTGTTAAGGTCGAGGCGACAAAATTTACCGAAGTCGGTTATGTCGGTCGCGATGTTGAGCAGATGATCCGCGATCTGGTTGACCTGGCGATCCACATGGTTCGCGAACGCATGCGCAAGGACGTGGTCGCAAAGGCAGAGATTAACGCAGAAGACCGCGTCCTTGATGCCCTTGTTGGCGAAAACTCAGCGAAAGAGACGCGCGATAAATTTCGGAAAATGTTGCGCGAAGGTACGCTTGCCGATAAGGAAATCGAAGTTCAGGTCAGTGATTCCGGGAATGCCGGCATGCCGACTTTTGATATCCCGGGGATGCCGGGTTCCCAAATGGGCATGATCAATCTCAACGATATGCTGGGCAAGGCTTTTGGGCAAAATACCAAGCCGCGCAAACTGCCTGTCGCCGAATCCTATGAACTACTCATGGCGGATGAAAGCGACAAGCTTCTGGATGAGGACAAGATCGTTCGCGAAGCTATTGATGTTGTAGAGAATAATGGCATCGTCTTTATCGATGAAATTGACAAGATCACGGCCCGATCCGAGCGAACTGGCGGCGATGTCAGCAGAGAAGGCGTGCAACGTGATCTGCTGCCGTTGATCGAGGGCACAACGGTTTCGACAAAACATGGTCCGATCAAAACGGATCATATTCTGTTCATCGGCTCTGGCGCATTTCATCTCTCAAAACCGTCCGATATGCTGCCTGAACTGCAGGGCCGTTTGCCCATTCGCGTCGAATTGCAAGCCCTCACCAGAGACGATCTGGTCCGTATTTTGACTGAGCCGGAAGCCAGTTTGATTAAGCAATACGTGGCTTTGATGAGTGTTGAGGACGTAACTCTGGAGTTCAAGGACGAGGCCATTGACGAAATTGCGGACCTTGCGGCCGAGATTAACCAGGGCGTCGAAAATATCGGTGCCCGACGCCTTCATACAGTGCTTGAAAAGCTCCTGGAAGAAATCAGCTTCAGCGCGTCAGAGCGAAGCGGAGAAGCCATAACAGTCGACGCCCAGATGGTTCGCGACAGCCTTTCCGATCTCGCACAAAACGCTGATCTGAGCAAATTTATTCTTTAGGTGCATTAACTTGATTTTGTATCTCTTTGATAAAGAATGATAAAACGAAATACCTAAGATAACGCTTTAGGTAATATTGTGATAATTCAATCGACAACATGCGTCGATCAGTGGGTTGGGCCCTCAAAGGGGCTGTGACGACTTTCGATTTCGGCCAGTATCCAGTCTATTGTCTGCTCGTCCAGATGACTAATTCTTTGCGACAACAAGTTTGCTAGGTGGGTAGCTTTCGCGCTCAGGCCTGCCGTATCAACAACGATCCTAGGATGGGACAATTCTGCAAGGCACTTCAGGTCTTCGGCCTCATCCCAGATCAGATCAAAATATCCACAAATCTGCTGCACCAGCCCGGGCCCGGGCTTGCCACGATGGCCATGTTCCAGGGCTGAAAAATAGGCCGGGGTCACACCCATGTCTTCAGACATTTGTTTGAGTGAGATGGATCGGGTAGCTCTGTATTCACGAACTTTTTCACCGAAGGGGGTCATCGCTTCCTCCTGATCAGAATATACAAGGCACCTTCACCACCATGCCCGCGCGCCGCATAATCAAAACCCTTGATCCAAGCATTCAAGGGAGGTTCATTCAGCCATCTCGGGACAGCGCGGCGCAATACACCGACCTGACCATCCAGCGTTGTGCCTTTTCCGGTGATGACGAGCACAGATTTCCGGCCATCATGATAAGCGTTTTCGATAAAGCTTAATAGTTGATGATGCGCCTTGTTTTGGGTAAGGCCATGCAAATCCAACCGGCCGTCGATTTGAACCTGTCCCCGGCGCATGCGTGTTTGTGTTTTGCGATCAAGGCCTGGCGCTTTACCATGCTCAAATGTCGGCTCTGTTGGATGTAATTTCAGAGCGGGGGGAAGGGTAGGATGAATACGTTGATCTTGTCTTTTACTGCCTGGCGAAGAAGGGCCATTAATTGATCTTGTCTGCAAATTGCGTTTTTTTAAGCTTAATGGCGTGACGCTCTTGGTGATTTCATCCCAAAGCTCGCTTTCTTCAGGCGCAATCTTGCCGCCTGTCCGTGGAGGGGATGTTGTTTTGCCGGGGCGCTTAAGAGAGCTCATCGTCGACAATGATAATATGGAGGCGTTGGGGCCCATGCGCGCCGAGCAATAGTGTTTGTTCAATGTCTGCAGTTCGTGACGGGCCCGTTATGAAATTAACCGTACGTGGCATAAACTCTTGAACTGTGCGGGTTTTCCTCGGCCCGCCATCAGATTGACCACGAAGTTTGGTCCAGACTTCTTCGTAATTCCCGTAAATCTGGTCGGCTTGAATCACCGCAATGTTGGTTGGCGGCAGGAAGTTCAGGGTCGTTGGAGCGTCTGGCCCAGAATGATTGATAAGCGTACCGGTTTCTGCAACTCCGGCAAAAGCTTTCGTGATCCCGACCTCATCATCACCAACTGCAACTCCTTCTGTAGTTTCAAGAAGCGTCGTTCCCCAAGGTAAGTGATTGAGTGATGGCGCTGATCTTATTTTGGTTGGTAGATTATTCTGTTTTAAAAACTGTGCGACTTCCTGCGGGATCTGATCACTGGCGTTGATCCGAACAATGCTGGCATCGACTTTTTCAGCTTCTTCAACAAATAAGGCTATTCGAGATTCCTTATCCAGATTCCCGCGCTCAGGTATAAGATTTGCGGGGTGATCTTGTAAACGAGCGCCTGCCAAACCAGAATCCGATGCCGCCCCCAGGATGTCTTTCTTGGCGGAACGGATGCGGTTCAGGATATGGCTTCTGGAATCGCTCATGATTCTGACCCCTGCTCCTGCCTGGCACGATACTGTTCCATGAAGGTCTTGCCCTCAGGGGCCGGGAAGTCGCGCTTTGAGGTCCAGCCGCTGCCCATTGGTAACCAAGGCAAATTCCCGGATTTGCGCCCCATTCCAGCCAAAACGGACATAAACAAACCATTCACCATCCGATAAAGTCTGGGTCGTTTGACCATCCCGGCCCAAGCTGACACGGCAAATCGTGAAAACGCTGAAGACTGGCGGCGTGTAAATTGACGTTTTCGCCAGGCCCGGAGCATGCGGGGAAGGGGAATACGCATGGGACATACGGTTTCACACTTCCCACATAGGGTGGAAGCGTTTGGTAAATGGGACGCCTCATCCAGCCCGATAAGCCCCGGAATTAAAACGGCTCCCATGGGCCCGGAATATACCCAGCCATAAGCGTGCCCGCCGATCGCCTTGTAAACCGGGCAATGGTTAAGGCAGGATCCGCAACGGATACAGCGGAGCATTTCCTGAAATTCGGTACCAATTAACTCCGTTCTGCCGTTATCCAGCAGCACCACGTGATACTCTTCAGGCCCGTCCAGGTCATACAGCCGCTTGGGGCCAGAACAAAACGTCGTATAAACCGCCATTTCCTGCCCAGTCGCCGAACGCGCCAGCACCCGGAGAATTGTCGTCGCGTCTTCAAGCGTTGGCACAACCTTTTCAAGGCTGGCAATGACAATATGAACCCGCGGCAGCGAATAAGTCAGGTCCGCATTGCCTTCATTGGTTACCAGAACGTTAGAACCGGTTTCCGCAATCAGCATATTGGCCCCGGTCAGACCAACGTCAGCGGCAATAAATTTTTCGCGGAGCTTTTCACGGGCTTCTTCCAGCAAAGCGCGCGGCTCATCAAGGGAACGCTCCGCAGGCAAGTCCGTGTGGTGCTCATAAAATGTTTCGGCAACCTGCTCTTTCGAGAGATGAATGGCCGGTGCGATGATATGGCTTGGCGGTTCTTTACGAAGCTGGATGATGTATTCACCCAAATCTGTCTCGATCGGTTCGACCCCGTTTTCCTCAAGGAAATCGTTAATCGCGATTTCCTCTCCAATCATGGATTTTGATTTGGTGACAGTTTTGGCGTCCGTACTACGGCAAATGTCGAGAATAATCTGACGCGCTTCATCACTATCTTTGGCCCAGTGGACCTTGCCGCCCCAGTCGGTAACCCGCGCTTCGAACTGCTCAAGATAAAAGTCCAAATTTGCGAGCGTGTGGTTTTTGATGTCGCGAGCCTGGTCACGTAACGCTTCAAACTCCGGCAATCGCGCCGCTGCCGCGGCCCGCTTGACTGGAAATCCTTTAACCAGTTTCCCAAGTGCGGCCTGTAAGTTACTGTCTGCTAACGCATCATTGGTATTGGCATGGAAAGCGCGTGTTTTCGGGTCCATGCGCTACCCCTTGGCTTTCGAGTTCAGAATTCCGGGCGCACCAATAGCCGGGCCATCTGTCATCCCCGCCAGCACTTCCGCCACATGGCGCACTTCAATTGTTTCGCCCCGCCGCGTCAAACGCCCGGAAATATTCATCAGACAGCCGAGGTCGCCGCCCAACACCGCATCCGCACCGCTGGCCAGGATGTCATCAATCTTGCCGTCGACCATATTTTCCGAAATTTCTGGGTATTTGACGCAAAACAGGCCACCGAAACCGCAACAGGTTTCCGCCTGCTCGCCCTCAGCCAGTTCAAAACCATCAACAGCCGCCAACAGATCTCTTGGCTGTCCCTTGATGCCCAGCTCCCGAAGGCCGGAGCACGAGTCATGATACGTGGTAAGTTTGTCGTATACGGCATTGATTTCAGGCGTTTTTATGACATCGTTCAGAAATGAGGTGAGCTCGTAGGTTTTGGCGGATAACTGGCCTGCCCGGGTTGCCCAGGCCTCATCATCGACAAACAAGTCCGGATAATGATGCTTGATCATGCCGCCGCAGGAGCCGGACGGCACCACCACATAATCAAACTCTTCAAACATTTCGATGACGTGTTTGGCGATATCCGCAGAATCCGGATTATCGCCTGAATTATAAGCGGGTTGGCCACAACAGGTCTGCTGTTCAGGAACAGTTATCCGGCAACCAGCGTCCTCCAGCAACTTCAGGGTCGCGAAACCAACAGAGGGGCGGGTCAAGTCAACCAGGCAAGTTACAAATAGGCCAACATGTCGTCCTGTGATTTCTGTATCGTTAGAGGAATGGTCGATCATCATGACCGGAGAATGAGGCTTTCCGGGCCTAAAGGCAAGGGATTGGGGCGATAATGGGGAATTGTGCTATTTTGCAACTTTACGTTTGGCGGATTTCGGCAAAAGCAGAAAATAGGTCCCGCGTTCTTTCATCAACCCGGCTTTCAATGCCGCCGCCGGACCATGTCCCCAGAACAAATCACCACGAATAGGGCCTTTAATGGCGGAACCGGTATCCTGGGCGACGACCAGTCTGCGAAGAAGTTTTTTAGGCTTTGTGCCGGGGTCAGTTGTCGATAACCATAGGGGAATGCCATAAGGGATAAAACGATTATCCACTGCCAGACTACGTCCGGGCGTCAGCGTTACACCTTGTGCACCAACGGGTTCCGTGTTTTCCCCAACCCGGAAAAAAATGTACGATTTGTTTTTTCGCCGAAGCGCCAACCCGCCGACCGGATTTTCCTCCATCCAAGCACGGATTGTCGGCATGGTAACATCGTCAAGCCTCATTTGCCCGGCGGCCACCAATTCGCGACCAATGGCGGTATACTTATGTCCGTTCCGTCCGGCATAACGCAGGCGAATAGAAGTCCCGTCCGGCAAGTTAACCCGGCCCGACCCCTGAATATGAAGAAGGAAGGTATCGATCGGGTTATCTGCCCACAATATTTCAAGTTGACGGCCATCCAGTGCCCCGTCTTCGATCTCTGCACGATTGTAATAGGGAACATAAGCACCCTTTACCAGGCGACCAGCCAGTTTTACGCCACTGTATTGAAGGTCAAAGTCGCCGAGATCAGCTGAAACAAGGTCTTTTGGGCGGGAATGGATCGGGAAACGGTAGCGCTTGTCGGGCCCGAATGCACCATTCAATTCGGCTTCGTAATAACCCGTAAACAATCCGGAATTTAGCCATCGCGACCCGACTGAATAAGCCTGGAACCGGGATTCGAAGAAATACTGAGTTTCTGCCGCATTGCCCGGACGAATAATGCGTGCAGACTGGCAAATTGGTAACCAGTCTTCAATGCGCCCCATTTCCTCAAGCACACCGACAGCTTTGTTTTTCGGAAGTTTTTCAAACTTTTCGCAGCTCCGGATCAAGGCCGGCAAAACGTCGCTGTGGACATCGGTTTTCCAGCCGGGAACATGTTCAAATTTTTCCGGCACAAGATTGAAACTGGTTTCTTCTGTTTTCGGCAGGATGGGCTCTGTGCGTTCCGGAATGCTGGCGACAATGTCACCCAATTCCGCACAAGCCCCAAGCGCGAGCAACATCGCCACACCTGCGGCATGGCGCCAACCGACGGTCCGGATCTTCGTGTTAATCAAGGCTCCGCGTGGCAACAAGTGTCCAGTTCGGATCACGTGACTTGGTATCGTGAGCGAATGTCCAGAAATCCGTGACTGTGATGACTTCGTTGGGGTTGCCATCGACCACATCACCGTTTTCATCGCGGGTGATGTTGATCTGATCCGTAATAAATTTGATGGTGATGTTTGCAACCCGGCCTTCCAGATAGGCTTCCAGCATATCGGCGGCGCCGATACCGACAAGGGTATCTTCCATCACATGGCCCGCCTGTTCACGGTCCTGAATAACTTTGGCAAAGTTGCCGTAGACATCGGGACTTAAAAGATTCCTCAGGGTATCCACATCACCGGATGCATAGGCGTTGAGAACCATCTCGAAAGCGACCCGTGCACCAACCAGAAAGTCTTCACTGTTAAAAGAGGGATCAATCTGGCGAATTTGATGGATCCCCAGATCAAGGTCGCTGAGTTCCTGAACATCTTCACCCCCCGGCACTTCGCCATCAAAACCAGGCACAGCCCGTTCCGGCAGCTGAATAACGTTGCCGTCTTCTGCTTCATCAGATCGGTCGCGATTGAACAGGTCATCAAATCCGTTTTCTTCCGAATCCCTGCGGCCAAGCGCGTTGCGTAGCCGCAAGACCAAAAAGATTGCGATCATTGCGAAAAAGATGATGTCGATAAACTGGAATCCGTTGCCCATGCGCGGTAGGAACTTCTAAATCCGGGAGGCCATGTGTCTGGACCACACTGACGTCCCTAGGTTAAACAAAACCAAGGTCCAAATGACAGGTTAGTGCCTTAACTCCCCAAGGTCTACAAGCCATTCTTTTTAAAATGACGAATAGCGGGTCGCAAAGCGCTGCCTTAGCTGGTAAATAGGGCTAGCTAGCGGAAAGGGCAAGTATGGGATTGTTTATATTAATCGCAATGATCGGGGTGCCGATCGCCGAAATCGCCGTGTTTATTGATGTCGGTGAACGCATCGGGCTTGGCCCGACACTTGTCGTTGTTGTCTTAACGGCAATTATGGGAACGGCGCTTCTGCGCATGCAGGGGTTTGCTGTGCTCATTAAAGCGCAAGCGAGCCTTCAGGAAAATCGCTTTCCCCTGAACGAATTGTTTGATGGACTCTGTCTGGTATTCGCAGGCGCATTGTTGTTAACCCCGGGCTTCGTTACCGATAGCGTTGGGTTTTTGTTGTTTGTGCCACCATTTCGCGCGTTGCTTCGCATGTGGGCAACTCGGGTGTTTACGGCGCGCGGCCAGATCCATATGGGTACGACCGGTGGCCCTGGACCACAACATGAGCCCAGGCGCGATGAGTTCGGTTCTATTGTAATAGACGGGGATTTTTCAGACGTTACTGAAAGCAAGGCCGGCGAAAATCCAGATGAAGAAGTCCTGCCGCCGCCCAAATTGCCACCAGGGAATCCTTAATCGCGCCAGAAGTAGTTGTTTGCCCGGTTTTCTCGTGTTAACCACGTGTCCGCAGCGCATTTAGGAGAGCTACAATGGCCGATACACCAGAATCAAACGAAGAAACAGCAGAGCCGGAAGGCACCGTTGAAGGCGCGGGATCACCCGTTGTCGTCAACGCCCAGTATATCAAAGACCTTTCATTTGAGGCCCCGACGGCTCCCGGTATTTTTCAGTTAATGCAGGAAACCCAGCCAGATATTAACGTCAACATCAACGTCGATACGACCAAATACGAAGACAACATCTTCGAGGTTGTGCTATCGATGGAAGCAAAAGCCATGGTTGGCGACGATGTCGGCTTTATTCTCGAGCTCGAATATGCAGGCGTCTTTACCCTGAATTGCCCGCCAGAACACATCCAGCCGCTGGTATTTATCGAATGCCCACGCCTGTTGTTCCCGTTTGCACGTAACATTCTGGCCCAAATTACCCGCGATGGCGGCTTCCCGCCACTGATGGTCGGCACTGTTGATTTCGTTGCCATGTTCCAGCGCGAACTTGAAAAACAGGGTGCCGGACAAGGCGAAGCAGAAGCCGAATAATCGTAACAGCAAATCCCGAGCATGCGTCTTAGATTGCGACGACGCATTTGCGTTAAGAACAATTTGCAATGAAAATTTAGTCAAGCCATAACGGCGCGTCGAGTTTTTCCAGGAAGGCTTGATGCGCCGCTTCTTCTTCCGGGCTGGGCGCGTGAGCGCGTTGCGCACGTGCTGCCGTTTCCGTCGAAGTTTCAGCGTTCTGGTTCTGTCGACTGTTCGCCAGCTCCAGCCCTTGCTGGCGACCACCAATCAGTTCCAGATAAACATCGGCAAGCAGACGAGCATCTTTTAAAGCGCCATGCAATTCGCGGTCTGAATTATCGATCTGAAACCGTTTGCACAACGCATCCAGATTAGCTGGTGCACCCGGGAACCTTTTTCGCGCCATGCGGACCGTATCAATACTGCGGCTCATGTCCAGTGAACCCAGCTTGAGGCGCGCCAGTTCGGCGTTTAAAAACCCCATATCAAATTCAGCGTTATGAATAATCAAGGCTGAGTCGGCAATGAAAGTCAAAAACGCTTCGCCGATTTCTGCAAACACCGGCTGTGAGCTCAGAAACTCTTTCGACAACCCATGCACCCGAAAAGCCTCTTCCGGCATGTCACGTTCTGGGTTGATGTATTGGTGATAGGTCCCGTCCGTGGCGACGTGATTGATCAGCTCGACGCAGCCGATCTCAACAATCCGGTGACCGGATTTCGGATCAAGACCGGTGGTTTCCGTATCCAGGACGATTTCGCGCATTTATGCTCCCAATTCGCCCAGGTCGATATGTTGGCTTAATTCAGCTTTCCGCAAAACCGGTCGGGAACGGGTGGCCAATGTCGCCCCTGCCAGTTTTTTGTCTCCGTGATGATATTACGGATCATGCGCAAACTCTCAAGTCGTCCGTTGCCAGTTTGCACAACAAATGTTGATAATTTTCGTTTTTCAGCGTCAGTCAACTGGTTGGCCCGGATTGCCTGAAACTTTTCAACCGTCATCCCTGACCGTGCCAATACCCGCGCGCGCTGAACAAAGGCAGGGGCTGTCACCACAACCGTCCCATCGCAGCGCCCCTGCCCGCCGCCTTCAAAAAGAAGTGGCACATCAAGAACAACCAACGGCACCTGACGGCGCGCAGCTGTTGCCAGAAATTTGTGTTTATGGGCTTTAACCTGAGGGTGAAGAATGTTTTCAAGTTTTTTCAGTTCCGGTGGATTAACAAAAACAATATCTCCCAGTTTACGGCGATTGATCGCGCCATTTTCGATAACGTCCGGGAACAGGCGCGAGATTTCATCAAAAGCCTTTCCATCGGGGGCCATCAACTGATGTACGGTCAGGTCCGCGTCATGAACTGGAACACCGAGCCGTCGGAACGTATCAGCGGCGACCGTTTTCCCCATACCAATTGAACCGGTCAGGCCGAGAATGATCATCGAATTATCCGTTCAAACCTTTTAGAACGTGTTGGCGCAACTCATCCGTGACATCGGGTAACGTGCCGAACCATTTTTCAAACCCCGAGCGCGCCTGATGGAGCAGCATGCCGAGGCCGTCAATCGTCGGATTGCCGCGCGCCGCCGCCGTCTCGAGCAAAGATGTGCGTAAAGGTGAATAAACAATATCGTAAACTATGGCTTCGCTCGGCAACCTATCAAGGGATAGTTCGAGCGGTGGTTTTCCTGTCATACCAAGTGATGTGGTATTGACCAGCAAACCGGCACCCTCCATCGCCCGATCCAGATTGTTCCAATCCTGCACATGGAGCGGCCCGGCGAACGATTGCGCCAACGCTTCCGCACGCTCAATCGTTCTGTTAGCGATACGAATTTCGCTCAGGCCAAAGTCTATCAAACTGGCAAGCACAGCGCGCGCAGCACCGCCCGCACCCAGAATAACCGCCGGGCGGTCGGGATTTGGCGGTGTTGAGCTAATTTGCAGCATGTTTTCCATGAAGCCAAAGGCATCCGTGTTAAATCCGGCGAGGCTGCCGTCCTTTTTAACAACAATCGTGTTCACAGCACCGATTTGGCGCGCGATCGGGTCAACTTCATCAACAAGCTGAAGGGCGGCTTCCTTATGGGGAACCGTTACGTTTACACCGGCGAAACCCAATTTTGGTAAAGCCCGCAATCCTGCTTCGAAATCTTCAGGGCGCACGGGAAGTGGCACATAGGCCCCGTCGATACCGTAACGATCCAGCCAGAACCCATGCAGGCGCGGAGATTGGGAATGGCTGACTGGCCATCCCATGACACCGGCTAATCTGGCTTTTCCTGATATCATCAAGCGTTTCCTAAAGCGGTTTTATGTCTCAATCATCCCTTCTTGGCGCAAAAATGCCAATAAGGGAAGCAAGGGGAGGCCTAAAATTGTAAAATAATCACCATCGATCTCATCAAAAAGCTGCGCGCCCTGATCCTCAAGGCGGTACGCCCCGACGGAACTGAGGATCGCCGGACCGGAGCGCTGAAGATACGACTCCAGAAAAGCATCGCTGAAATCACGCATACTCAGGCGCGCAATTTCCACATGGGACCAGACCGTTTCGGATCCTCTCAAAATTATTAAGCCGTTAACCAGGCGATGATCATGGCCACGCAGTTGTTTCAGATGATCCCGCGCCGCATCCGCATCTTTCGGCTTATCATACCAGACCCCGTTGCATTCGAGTATTTGGTCCGCCCCCAGGACAAATTTTTCAGGATGGTCCTGTGCCACGACTTGTGCTTTGGCTTTTGCCAAAGAAAGTGTTGTTTTTTCGACAGTTAGGCCAATATCTTGAGAGTGAAGTTTAATAATATTTTCATCAACCGACGCTGCCTGGCGAATATGTGGAATTCCGACGCTTTCCATAATAGCCGCACGCGATGGAGATGCTGACGCCAATACAAAATTTATGTTATTATTCAGAAGTTTAACTCCATTTTCTCATTATACATCTGAATAACAGTTGCCGCCGTTTCTTCGATGGATTTGCGGCTTACATTGATCACGGCCCAATCGTGTTTGGAAAACAGGCGGCGCGCATCGCTGATTTCCTGTGACACCATTTCAAGATCGACGTAATCCGTACTTTCATCCTGATCGAGAAGTTTCAAACGCTGACGACGGATTTCGACAAGACGTTTCGGGTCTTTCGTCAAACCAACAACCAAAGGCGATTTGAGGGCAAAGACCTCATCAGGGATCGGGCATCCTGGCACAATCGGCACGTTCGCTGTTTTGATACCTCTGTTGGCCAAATAAATGCTGGTCGGGGTTTTTGATGTTCTGGAAACCCCCAATAAAACCACATCCGCATCGTCCAGGTCCCACGTCGATTGCCCGTCATCATGAGCGAGTGCAAATTGCAGGGCCTCAATACGGCTGAAGTATTCCGCATCCATAACATGCTGACCACCCGGCCGTGCATGGATTTCAGCACCCAGATAAGTTCCGAGTGCGGCAACGATAGGGTCCAGAATAGCGATGCTTGGAACCTGCAGACGTCGACAGCCTTCTTCCAGCAAATCACGATTTTCCGGATTAACCAGGGTATAGAGGACAAACCCTGGTTTTTCTTCAATTGCTTCGATAACTTTGGATACCTGTTCGGCAGACCGAATCATTGTCCAGACATGTTCTTTTGGTTCGATATCCGGGAACTGGACAAGCGAAGCGCGAGCCACAAGCTCAGCCGTTTCACCGGTTGAATCGGACACAATATGGATATGAAATTGTTTCATAAAAGGGAGGGTCCTGACGAAAAACAAGTTGCGTATAAATTGTGGATAAAGGCTCTGATATTCAGGATCAACGAAATAGTACCCAATGTGCTGTTTATCATACTGGGTCCTGCGCACGGGCGAATAGAATTATACAGTTATCTGGAAAATTGTCTTAACAGGCTTCACTTGAAAAACTTATCCTCGGGATTCTCCTTATTCATTCAGGGAAAACAGTTTAGAATTTATTAAGATTCCTGTTGGCCTTTCTGGAAAACTCAACATACAACTCACATTCGGCTGGAAATCATTTTCAGCTAACAAGCTGGTTGTGGATGATAACGGGATAACAAGTAATCCCCATGATTCACCGTACTACTACTACTACTACCTTTTTCTATATATATATTATTTATGAAATAGGGGTTGGGATAACTTTGAAAGTTAGGTCTTCCAAGCAATGAAATCGGGTTCTGAAAAATTATTAATTCGTGCATTAAAAGGGGAAACTCTGTCTCGTCCGCCTTTCTGGTTTATGCGCCAGGCGGGTCGGTATTTGCCGGAATATCGTGAAATCAGAAAGACCGCGAAAAATTTTCTGAATTTCTGTTATACGCCCGATCTGGCCGTTGAAGTGACTCTGCAGCCACTGCGCCGTCTTCAGGCCGATGCAGCGATTATGTTTTCTGACATTCTGGTGATCCCGGATGCTTTGGGTCAGGACGTAGCCTTTCGTGAGGGTGAAGGCCCGGTGCTGGAGCCGATCCGAAATGTTCAGGGGTTAGCTGATCTTGATATGGGGCGACTGGATGATCATCTGGCACCAGTTTATGAAGTTTTGTCCCGCCTCCATAAAGAAATCCCGGAAGAAACAGCGTTGATCGGATTTGCCGGCGCGCCCTGGACAATTGCAATTTATATGGTCGAAGGTAAAGGCGGTACCGAATGCGGACTGGCCCGGACCTGGGCCTATCAGGATCCGGACGGGTTTGGACAATTGATGGATCTTCTGATCAAGTCGATCAGTCATTATCTGATCAAACAGGTGGAAGCTGGTGCGGAAGCATTACAACTGTTTGACAGCTGGGCAGGTGTTCTGTCCGAGCAGCAATTCCGGCGCTGGGTGATTGAGCCCAATCGTCAAATTGTTGAAAATGTGCGAGCTGTTCATCCGGATATTCCGATTATTGGTTTCCCGAGAAATGCCGGTGAGCTTTATGAAGATTTTGTGCGCGAAACCGGTGTGAACGGAGTAAGCCTTGATCATACGGTGTCGTTGAATTGGGCGAAGAAAAAAGTCCAGCCGCTGACAACAGTTCAAGGAAATCTGGATAACCATCTTCTACTGGCAGGCGGGCAGGTAATGGAAGATGCCGTCACATCATTGCTCAGTACGTTGAATGAAGGTCCATTTGTTTTTAATCTTGGGCATGGCATATTGCCGCCGACACCACCTGAAAATGTTGAGCGCGTGGCGGAAATGATCCGCACCTGGGAAAATGGAACCGCATAATTTATGAGCAAAAAAATTGCGGTTGTACTGTTTAATCTGGGCGGTCCTGATGATCTGGATTCTGTTCAGCCGTTTTTGTTTAATTTGTTCAATGATCGTGCAATTATCAACCTACCCAATCCGTTTCGCTGGGTGTTGGCGCGGTTCATATCAAAACGTCGGGCCCCTATCGCCAAGGATATCTATCGCCAGATTGGTGGAAAGTCACCGCTGCTGGATTTGACCGAAAATCAGGCGAGGGCACTGGAAACTGAACTGTCTGATTTGGGCGAAGTTAAATGCTTTATCGGTATGCGCTACTGGCACCCGATGGTTCTGGAAGCAGCAGAACGGGTTAATAGATTTGATGCAGATCAAATTATACTTCTACCCCTTTATCCGCAATTTTCATCGACAACCACCGGATCATCTCTAGAAGCTTGGGATTGTGCATCTGTTCTGACTGGGATGACAAAAAAGGCAAAAGCGGTTTGCTGTTATCCTGAAGAACCCGGGTGGATCGCAGCCCAAGTTGATCTGATTCTCAAGTCGCTTTCTGAAACTGATGTTGGAAAACCCAAAAGAATTCTTTTTTCAGCACATGGTCTGCCGAAAAAAATCGTCGATAAAGGGGATCCCTACCCGGATCAGGTCAAACAGACTGTCGATGCGATTGTCAGTGGATTGCAAAAAGAAATATCCGATCCGCTGGACTGGGTGATCTGTTATCAGAGCCGAGTTGGGCGGCTGGAATGGATCGGCCCGTCAACGGATGATGAGTTGAAACGCGCCGGTAAGGACGGTCTGGGTGTTGTTGTTGTACCGGTTGCTTTTGTGTCTGAACATTCGGAAACACTGGTTGAACTGGATATCGAATATCGCGAATTGGCTGAACAGCTCAGCGTTCCGACATACCAGAGAGTTCCCGCTGTTGGGGAACACCCGCGCTATATCACAGGTCTTGCTGATCTGGTTCGACACTCACTTGATCAGGGCGAAACATTATGTTCAGGTTCAAGTGACGGTAAACGATTGTGTGATGCAAAAAATATATCCTGTCCGTTAGCGATTTCGAATTAAGGAGGTCATCTTGGACCTGTCCCAAACCGCCTATCTGGTAATCAAGTCTTTGCATGTGGTGAGCATTGTTTCGTGGATGGCCGGGCTGCTTTATCTGCCGAGGTTGTTTGTATATCACTGCGACGCAGAACCCGGATCGGATAAGTCGGAAACCTTCAAGATCATGGAACGGCGTCTTTTACGCGCCATTATGAACCCGGCGATGATTGCATCCTATATCACCGGCATTCTGATGATCATCGAAATGGGTGAAGGTATGTGGGAGCTGGGCTGGCTTCAAATTAAACTCGCCTGCGTCGTCGCCATGACGATTTTTCATATGCAGATGGGTAAATGGCGCAAGGATTTCGAATTTGACCGAAATATCAGGACCCATAAGTTCTATCGGGTAATGAATGAAGTGCCGACAGTATTGATGATCATCATTGTATTTATGGTCATTCTTCAGCCCTTTTGAACAAATCGGCGAAAAGTTTTTTTAAATCTCTATTTGACACCCTATGGACGTTTCGGTAATGCTGCGCCTTAACAAACCAATTCCAGCGCCATCCGGCGTGTCCCCATCTTATCAGCAGTAATTATCAGGCCCCTTGCCTGAGCCGATCTGTAAAGATAATCCCAATCATCCCACAGTGTATTTGTTGACTTAATCAAAATATCAACTTCCCACTTAAAAACCGGAAATCCGAATGAATCTCAAAGACCTAAAAGCCAAAACACCCCCTGACCTGCTTTCTTATGCGGAAGAACTGGGGATTGAAAACGCCAGCACGCTTCGCAAACAGGACATGATGTTTGCCATTTTGAAACACCTGGCGGAAGACGATGTCGCGATTTTCGGCGAAGGGGTTCTGGAAGTTTTGCAGGATGGTTTCGGGTTCCTGAGAAGCCCGGAAGCGAATTACCTGCCGGGCCCGGATGATATTTATGTATCGCCGAGCCAGATCAGGCGTTTCAGCCTCAGGACCGGTGATACGGTTGAAGGGCAGATCAGATCGCCAAAAGAGGGTGAGCGGTATTTTGCGTTGCTGAAAATTAATCTGGTTAACTTTGCTGATCCGGGTGATGTTCGCCATCGCATCAATTTCGATAACCTGACTCCGCTATATCCTGACGAGCGGTTGATAATGGAAATTGCGGATCCGGAACATAAAGACCAGACATCGCGAGTGATGGACCTGGTCACCCCTATCGGTAAGGGACAGCGCGCATTGATTGTTGCACCGCCACGAACCGGTAAAACTATGATGCTGCAATCCATTGCTCAATCCATCGCCACCAATCACCCGGAATGTTATTTGATTGTTCTCCTGATTGATGAGCGCCCGGAAGAGGTCACGGACATGGCCCGCTCGGTGAAGGGCGAGGTTATCAGCTCAACCTTTGACGAGCCAGCAACACGCCACGTTCAGGTTACCGAAATGGTGATCCAAAAAGCCAAGCGTCTGGTTGAACATAAGCGAGATGTTGTGATCCTGCTGGATTCCATCACCCGTCTTGCCCGCGCCTACAACACCGTTGTTCCCTCAAGCGGTAAAGTGCTGACCGGTGGTGTTGATGCCAATGCATTGCAGAAACCGAAACGTTTCTTCGGGGCGGCGCGAAATATTGAAGAAGGCGGATCGCTAACCATTATTTCAACGGCCCTGATCGAAACCGGGTCGCGAATGGATGAGGTTATTTTCGAAGAATTCAAAGGCACGGGTAACTCGGAAATCATCCTGGATCGCAAACTGACGGACCGCCGCACCTGGCCGGGGATCGATATCACCAAGTCGGGAACCCGTAAGGAAGAGCTGTTGGTCGAGAAGAGCATGCTGTCGAAAATGTGGGTGCTGCGTCGTATCCTTATGCCAATGGGTGTCACGGATGCCATGGACTTCCTCTTGGATAAACTCAAGCATTCGAAGAGCAATGACGACTTCTTCGATTCAATGAACAGCTAAAACTTTATTCAAAAGAGTTTGGTAAAAACGGGGCGCTCTGATAATTCAGATGCGCTTCTTTTTTTCATAATTATTTTGGAGCCCGGATAAGAAAATGCAGATCCGTGAAGATGATCTCAGGGGGCCTGAGATTGCAGAGCTTCTCGAAGGCCACTTGGCATTTATGGTACATTCCCCGCCTGAAAGTATGCACGCGCTTGGTCTGGATGCTTTACGTGCACCTGAAATTACATTCTGGACCACATGGGAGGGGACGGACCTCCTGGGCTGCGGGGCTCTCAAGAAACTTGATCCCGAGCACGGGGAAATAAAATCAATGCATACGGTGCATGTTCACCGGGGAAAAGGTGTCGCTGCGTTTATCGTGGGTTTTATCATTGAAGAGGCCCGGAAGCGATCTTACCGCAAGCTCAGTCTGGAAACAGGCTCCATGGACGCCTTCGCCCCGGCCCGTGCCCTTTATTTAAGATCAGGCTTTCAGTTTTGTGAACCGTTTGGCTCGTATTCCGTTGACCCTGCCAGCGTGTTTATGACTCTGAAATTATAAAACGGGACGCCCTGATCGGAGAGATATCCCGTTTTATATCCGAATCAATAATTTTGTTTGTTAACCAGCCGAATCAATCAAGGCAGCAGCACCGTTGAGCCTGTTGTCTTGCGACCTTCCAGGTCCTGATGGGCTTGGGCCGTATCAGACAGGGCGTAAGTCTGGCCGATATTGATTTTCACATGGCCTTTGGTGACCACGTCAAACAGTTCACCCGCACCGTCTTCAATCAATTCACGGGTCGCCGTATGGGTGCCCAAAGTCGGGCGTGTCATGTAGAGCGATCCTTTAGGGGCAAGGATGCCCGGGTTGAAGTCCGTAATTGGGCCCGATGCATTGCCGTATGTGACGAAGGTGCCGAAAGGTTTCAAGGAGTCAAGGGAGCTTTCCATTGTTGCCTGACCAATTGCATCATAGGAAACAGCGGCGCCGACGCCACCTGTCAGCTCTTTCACGCGCTCGGGCACGTTTTCATCGCGATAGAGGATTGTGTGATCGCAACCGTTGGCTTTCGCTATTTCGGCCTTTTCTGCCGATCCAACGCAACCGATCACGTTTGCACCCAGATGTTTGGCCCATTGGCAAAGGATCAGTCCTACCCCGCCAGCGGCAGCGTAAACCAGAATATCGTCACCGGGCTGTACTTTGTAGGTTCTGCGCAGAAGATACTGTGCTGTCATGCCCTTCAGCATCATTGCGGCGGCTTCGTTATCTGAAATGCTGTCCGGCACTTTGACCACCCGAGCTGCCGGGATAAGGCGCTCTTCAGCGTAAGCGCCGGGGTTCATTGGGTAGGCAATGCGTTCACCAACACTGAACCCCGATACACCGTCACCAAGGGCATCAATGGTGCCCGTACCTTCCATGCCAAGGACGGCGGGAAATTCGGTCAAAGGATATAGCCCGGTGCGCATATAGACATCAATGAAGTTGAGCCCAACGGCGGATTGTTTGATGCGAACTTCACCGGGTCCAGGTGCACCAACGTCGGCATCTTCCCAGACAAGCTCTTCCGCGCCGCCGGGTTTGTGAATGCGAATTGCTTTGGTCATGGTGGTCTCCAATGGGTTTTTGTGAATTTGAACTGGCGGGTATTCTGATCTTAACCGTGTCTTGTCGCAAGGGTGTGAAATGGCAATGCACTGGTGAAACCTGTTCATGATTATGTTGTTTGTAATGGGATAATCAGGAGCTTTTCGAAGTATCTACGCTTTGGGGTGCATTTATCGCGGCAACGCCGAGAATCGCTGCTGCGAGCCCAAGCCCGATTACCGGTGTAATCTCTTCACCAAGCACAACAACACCGAGGACCACACCAACCCCTGCCCTCAAATAGCTCTGACTAGTCACGCCCAATGAACCAAGCGTCCCCAACAGGCGAAAATATATCAGCAGCGCACCGCCAGTGCAGAATACGGAAAGAATTATCGCGGCCAGGATCGAGGCCGCTGATGGCTGCAACGTCCAGGGTTGCTCGAGGACGATGCATAGGGGGAGTAGGCAAATTGATGCCCATATCATGGTACCGGCTGCGGTCACGGTCGGCGGTAAATGCGAGAGCCGCTTTCCGTATATTGCAGCACAAGCATATAGAGCCGCACCAGAAAGGACAGCCAACTGAGCCATAACCTGTTGACCCAGCCCGTTGAGGACATCGACACCGACAATCAAAACAACACCGACAACGCCGAGGCAGGCGCCCAGCAGCTTAAGGGCGCTGGTGGTCTCGTGGCGGGTATATAAAAGAGTTATGAAAAAGACGAAGATTGGCGAGGTTGAATTCAGCACACTGGCCAACCCGCTATCCATATATTGTTGCCCCCAGGCGAGGACGGTCCAGGCACCAATGCTATTGAAAATGGCCTGAATAAAGAGCATGCGCCATGTCGACCTTTCCTTCGGCAGCTGCTCTCCTCTGTATTGCATGACAATTATCAAAAACACTGCAGCAACCGTTACACGCACCGCAATCAAGGTTACAGGTGGGATGGTCTCTATGGCGATCTTGATGAGCAGATAAGATGAGCCCCAGAGAAGCGCCAGAATCGCCAGTAGAAAAAACTCGAAAGAGCGATTTTTCACCACGACAACACTCATGACGGATGTACTGATTTGCTGTCCGCCGGCACCTGCTCGCGGTCTTCCATACCGTAGTCTCGTATGACGTGGGCAATCCGTAGGCGATAGTCTTTAAACAGTTTGCCTCGTCCTGTTTTTTGCGCGTGGCGATGAATATTCAGATTCCGCCACGCCTTTATCGCCTCTTCATCCCGAAAGAACGACAACGACAGGATCTTGTTTTCGGCCGTTAAGCTCTGAAACCGCTCAATCGATATAAAACCTTCGATATGTTCAAGTTCCGGGCGTAGCGTTGCGGCTATATCAAGATATTGCTGCTTATGTTTGGCCTTAGGCTCTACCTCGAATATGACGGCGATCATGGTAACACCAATGTTGAATGTGGACCGGAGGCGTGTTTGAGAAATGTGCGGTCTTCGCGCAACAGGAAGTTTTCCTTCTGAGCAAATTCGTAATTTTCCTTGCCCAGTGGATCTGCTGACAGTCGTTCTCGGTAGGCTTCGTATGCAGCCAAATTCTCAACCGAATAAACTCCATAAGCCAGGGTGCTTGACCCTTCGTGAGGCGCGAAATATCCGATCAGGTCAGCACCGCAGCGTGGAATCGCCTGCCCCCAGTTTCGTGCATATTGGATAAACTGATCCTTCTTGGTCGGGTCAATGTGATAACGAATAAAACAGGTAATCATTATTTGGTCTCCTTATGATGGAAGACATATGTATCTCATTGAATAACGATAATGCTTCGTTTAAGGTCGAAGTATGAAAGACGGACCCAATATTGCATTGCTAGGCTCCTTAATCGGTGATCCGGCACGGGCGAACATGCTGACGGCACTGATGAGTGGCAAGGCGCTGACAGCCAGTGAACTCGCGACTGAGGCCGGCATTACGCCTCAAACCGCGAGTGCGCACCTGAAGAAGCTGGAGACGGGCGGGCTTGTGCGTCAGCGAAAACAGGGACGGCACCGCTATTTCTCGCTGGACGGAGATGATGTTGGGAGCGTGCTCGAGAGTATGATGGGGTTGGTCGAAAAAAAGGGGCATTTCCGCACGCGGACGGGGCCAAAGGAACCCGCCCTGCGAAAAGCGCGCGTTTGTTACAATCATCTGGCCGGAGAAATGGGTATTCGAATGTTTGATGATCTGGTTGCCAGGGGATACCTGATTGAGGATAACGACAGTCTTAATCTGACGACCGCGGGGCGGGGATTCATGGCTGAGTTTGGTATTGATGTAGACGCTTTACCGAAATCTCGTCGACCGCTCTGTAAATCTTGTCTGGACTGGAGCGCTAGACGCAGCCATTTGGCGGGGTCGCTTGGCACGGCTCTGCTGAACCACTTCTATGATCTTGGTTGGGCTAGGCGAGTGGAAGGGTCGAGGATTGTGACATTCTCAAAAAAAGGTGAAGACGGTTTCCAGGCAAGATTTTCTGCTTAAGATCTCTCAGCAGCCGCTCTAATCAAATAAATCAGGCTCTGGGGCGAGGTTACCTTCCAAGATTAGAAGCTGGGTTTTTGTCTCAACCCCTTCGCCGCCTGAAAAGCCGGTCAATTTACCATTTGTGCCGACAACACGGTGGCACGGAATAACAATCGGGATCGGGTTGCTGCCGCAGGCACCACCAACTGCGCGGGCGCTCGACGACAGGTCATGGGCAAGATCACCGTAGGTTCTTACTTGACCATAGGGGATACGAAGCATGCCATCCCAGACGGCGCGCTGAAATTCGGTACCTTCGGGAGCAAGCGGCAGGTCGAATGTTTTGAGCTTGCCATCGAAATAGGCGTTCAGCTGACTGGCGGCTTCTTTCAATAGGGGTGATGTTGACCCTTCTGGCCCCTTCCCCCACTCAACAACAATCAATGCCTCGTCATCAGCGAAGAGGGTCAAGGTGCCGGTCGGGCTCGGAACGGTCTGGGTGTAGAACGACATGAGTTCAGGTTTTATCCCCTAATGCATCGCGAAGATCATCTGTTGATGTGATCGGCAGGCCGCAGGTGGTGCCAACACAAACATAAGCCGTTGTATTACCGTCGACCACCCCTTTGCCATTGGCGGGATGGGAGGGCGGCAATTCGGCGCCTTCGTCAATCACGGTCAGGACGAGATTGCGCAGGGGCGCTTTTAACGCGGTCTGACGCATGGCACTGGCCTCTTCCTTTGCATCCCCTGAGACGATAACCACCTGTGTAGCATGCATGAAGAAGTCAAAGTTCGATAACAGGGTGAGGCTGAAAAACGAGGCTTTGGGGTCAGTCGGTGTCATTGCCGAAATCAATGCGTCGGCACGATCCTGATAAGCGCTATCTCCAGTGATGAGAAACAGGCGCGCCAGTACTTCAAGCATGATACCGTTCCCCGGCGGCACCGCGTTGTCCTGACAGGTTTTCGGGCGCACGATGATGTCGACCGTATCATCAGCACTGAGGAAATACCCACCACCGTCATTGTCCCAGTAATGCTGATCAAGAATAGTGACCCAGGATTTGGCCTGGTTGAGATACTCGGCCTCGCCCGTCGCCTGATAAAGATGCAGGGCGGCCCGGCTCATGTTGGCGTAGTCATCCAGCACAGCCGGGTGGTTCGCCTGCCCCGCGCACCAGCTGTGGCGGAGGCGGCCGTCAATGGCCATGCGATCGCATACAAATGCGTAGGCCTGCTCTGCGGCAATCTTCCAATCTGGTTCGTCAAACTCAATTGACGCATGTACAAGTGCTGCGATCATCAGGCCGTTCCAGTCGGTGAGCACTTTGTGATCGCGTTCCGGCGCAATGCGAGTTTCGCGAACGGATAGAAGGTTCAGGCGGGCGTTTTTCAGAATGGTTTCCTGTGCCTCATCAAGGAGGTTCAGGTTATTCGACCTGTTCAGGATCGTTTTGTGTTCCCAGTTACCATATGCGGTGACATCGTATACGGATTTAAACAGCTCTGCCGCGGGCCCGAGAAGGTCATCGACCTCGGCTTCCGACCAGACGTAGTACTTGCCCTCCTCGCCTTCACTGTCCGCATCATAAGCGCTGGCAAATGCCCGACCGTCGTCATCGCCGTTCATCAGGTCTTTCAGGACCCAGTCGATGGTTTCTCTTATGCGGGTTTCGTACAGCACGGAGCGGGTATGTTTGAATACCTCGGTGAGCAGTTCGATAAGTAGCGCGTTGTCGTAGAGCATTTTTTCGAAATGCGGGGCGAGCCAGACCTCGTCAGTGGAATAACGTGAAAAGCCACCTGCAAGATGATCATAAATCCCACCCTGACAGATGTGATCGAGGGTCAGGGTAACGGCGTCTTTGAACTCAGGCGAGTTCGAGCGGCGGTAAGCTTTCCACAAAAACCCGAAGATAGCGGGTTGCGGGAATTTGGGCGCGCCCTGGGTGCCGCCTGTATAGGGGTCAACCATGCGTTGAAGGGAGACGGCCGCCTGATCAAACATCTCGTCGTTCAGACTGCCACCACCGTTCGGGTTGCTGATCTGCGCCAGGCCATCACGAAGGGCGGAGACGTTCTGGCTGACGCGCTCGTTGTCCTGATGATAGGCGGCGGAGATCTGGTTGAGGATCTGTGGGAAACCGGGACGACCATATTTGGGGGTCGAAGGGAAATATGTACCGCCCCAATAGGGCTCGCCATCTGGGGTCAGGAACATGGTCAGCGGCCAGCCCCCCTGCTCACCCATCATGTTAAGCGCGGCCTGATAGACGTGGTCAAGGTCCGGGCGTTCTTCGCGATCGACTTTGATGTTGATGAATAGATCGTTCATCTGTTCGGCAATTTCTGGGCTCTCGAAACTTTCGTGCGCCATCACATGACACCAGTGGCACGCCGCATAACCGATGGAGAGCAGGATCGGCTTATTCTGGCTCTTCGACGCTTCTTTTGCTTCTGCCCCCCAGGCGTACCAATGGACCGGATTGTCCTTGTGTTGACGCAAATAAGGGCTGGTTTCTTCGGCGAGGCGATTATGGGTCATTTACTACTCTTCACATACGAGGACACATCGACAACACATGAGGGGATTCTGGGTCGTTGCCACAGCGTGTCTGCATAGATTAGTTTGGGACGATCATCTTGGAACACAATACATTTTTCTTCTCAATTATGAGGAATCGAGCCCATGAAGATAAATTTCGATATTGATTGCACGCCGGAAGAAGCCCGCACCTTTCTGGGCCTGCCTGATGTGAAGCCCATGCAGGAAGCGATGATGCGTGAAGTTGAGGATCGTATGAAAGCCAACCTGGCGGCAATGGAGCCAGAAACCATGTTCAAAAACTGGTTGCCTGCCGGGGTTCAGGGGTTTGAGCAAATGCAGAAAATGTTCTGGGCACAAATGGGCAGCGGCGTGGGCAATGAGTCGAAAGATGAAAAGGACTAGGGCCTGATTCGCTTGAATTCGCAGCCGAATCGAAAAGGCGCAGATGTGGAGAATACAACCGGAATCGAATCAACGCTGATTCAGGGAGTCGATACAGAGGGTTATGGGCAGGACCATGCAAAGTCGATTTTCGTACATGTTGATAGAAGAAAATCGTTCGCTACAGGATGGTGTGTTTAATAGAAATGTTGCTTTAAGAGAATGAAACCGGGAACCATATTTGCGCCAGCCAGCGCGGTCGGGCGAGCCGGCATTGCTGTGATCCGGGTTTCAGGAGAGCAGGCAGCTTTTGTATTTGACGACCTTTGCGCGAAACCGGACGCGCCGAGACGGGCATCGCGAGTCTCGCTTTATCATCCAGCCTCTGGAGAAGTTCTTGATGACTCGCTGGTCCTCTGGTTTCCAGCTCCAAATAGCTTTACCGGCGAAGATGTTGTCGAATTTCATGTTCATGGTGGCCGTTCGGTCATCGCTGGCGTTCTCGAGGCCCTTGGTATGTTGGAGGGCTTTCGTCTGGCCGAACCCGGTGAATTTACCCGCCGGGCGTTTGAGAACGATAAGATGGATTTGACTGCAGCTGAAGGTCTCGCCGATCTGATTGATGCAGAAACAGCTGCTCAGCGCAGACAAGCGCTTCGCCAGATGGGCGGGGCTCTTGGTGATCTGTATGAAGGATGGAGGGCCCGGCTGATTGAAAGCCTGGCCTATCTTGAGGCGACCATCGACTTTTCGGAAGAAGATATTCCGGACGGCCTTATCGAACAGGTTCAAACAGAGTCGCTTAAATTGATGAACGAGATTGAGGCTCATCTGGCGGACGGTCGTAAAGGCGAGCGATTACGCGAAGGCGTGCATATCGCCATTCTGGGCGCACCAAATGCGGGGAAATCAAGCCTGCTGAATGCGCTGGCCCAACGCGATGCGGCTATCGTTTCCGAAACTGCGGGCACGACCAGGGATATTATCGAGGTCCAGCTGGACCTTGGCGGGTATCCAGTGGTGCTCGCCGATACGGCGGGTATACGGGAGTCACAGGACGATGTTGAGCAAGAAGGCGTTCGCCGGGCGTTAACACGCGGGTTGGACGCGGATTTGAAAATCGTGTTGCTTGACGGGTCGGCATTGGGGGATCAGCCAGGTGATGTGATGTCGCTTGTGGATGATGCGACCCTACCGGTGATCAATAAAATCGACTTGCATCGTCCCGCGGGCCCGCTTGTGATCGAGGGAAAAGTGGCGATTGGTCTGTCGGTGAAAACCGGAGAAGGCGTGGACCCGTTTCTGGAGATGCTTGGGCGAGAGGTGAAAGACAGGTTTTCCGTATCCGAATCTGCGCTACTGACAAGGGCCCGTCACCGCGAAGCTTTGGGTGAATGCATTGATGCTTTGCGCCGCGCCTTGTCAGAGGATATTGGCGGGCGGGAGTCAGAGCTTGTTGCCGAAGACCTGAGGCTGGCCGCGCGTGGCCTTGGCCGGATCACCGGGCGCGTTGATGTGGAAGACCTGCTGGATAAGATATTCGGTGATTTTTGTATCGGAAAGTAGGGGAATGTTTCACGTGAAACATTTTCACCCCGAACCTTCAATGTTTCACGTGAAACAATTTATCGTCAAAACCGTCTTGCCCCATGTTTCACGTGAAACAATATGCGGAAAAAATTGACTCCGGCCCCTCCCCTACCTAAGTTCCCGCCATGACGCAGATGCAGATTTATGATGTTATCGTTGTTGGGGGCGGCCACGCGGGAAGCGAAGCCGCAGCTGCGGCTGCGCGGGTGGGGGCAAAAACACTTCTGCTGACCCACCGTCTGGATACGATCGGCGTCATGTCGTGTAATCCGGCCATAGGTGGATTGGCAAAAGGCCAGTTGGTACGCGAAGTCGATGCGATGGATGGTCTTATGGGCCGCGCCATTGATCGCGGTGGCATTCAATTCCGTATGCTCAACAAATCAAAAGGTCCTGCCGTCTGGGGCCCGCGCGCACAGGCTGACCGGGGTCTTTATAAGGCGGCAGTTCAGGACTTGCTCGTCGGACAGGATAATCTCGAAATTCTTGCTGACCCTGTTGATGACCTGACGTTCGATAAAGGCGGTCGCGTCAGTGGCGTGAAGACGGAAAGCGGGCAATTTATCAAAGCCGGTGCCGTTGTCGTGACGACAGGTACTTTCCTGCGCGGACTTATCCATGTGGGTCAGGACCGTATCCCCGCCGGACGCTATGGCGAAACCCGGGCCGTCGGATTGTCCTATACCTTCAAACGACTGGGTTTTCGGCTGGGCCGACTGAAAACCGGCACCCCGCCGCGTCTGGACCGGCGCACCATTGATTGGAATGGTCTTGATGTTCAGGACGGAGACGATCCCCCTATTCCGTTCTCGTATTTGACAGCCAAGATTGAAACGCCTCAAATCGGCTGCCGCATTACCTATACGACGCCTGAAACTCATGCCCTGATCGAGCAGAATCTGCATCTGTCAGCCATGTATTCCGGCCAGATTGAAAGCACTGGTCCGCGGTATTGTCCGGCCATTGAAGATAAGGTTGTGCGTTTCCCGGATCGTGAGCGTCACCAGATTTTCCTGGAGCCGGAAGGTCTGGAAGATCCGACGGTTTATCCAAATGGCATTTCTACCTCCCTGCCTAAATCCGTACAGCTGGATATATTAAAAACCATCCCCGGCCTCGAAAAAGCTACCCTGATCCGCGCCGGATATGCCATTGAATATGATTACATCGACCCCCGTGAGCTGAGCCATACACTGGAAGCCCAGCGCGCACCAGGCCTGTTTCTGGCGGGGCAGATCAATGGCACGACTGGATATGAAGAGGCTGCAGCCCAGGGTTTGATTGCCGGGATCAATGCGGCTCGCCTGACCGCTGGGTCTGAACCGTTTATAATTGACCGTGCCGATGCCTATATCGGCGTTATGATCGATGATCTGGTGACATTGGGTACCAAAGAGCCGTACCGCATGTTTACGTCGCGTGCCGAATACCGCTTGCGCCTGCGGGCTGACAATGCGGATCAGCGGTTGACGGAGAAAGGTGCTGAAGCAGGCGTTGTCGGGTCAGAACGCTTGAGGGCTTACCGGGGAAAACTTGAAACGCTGGATATGTGGCGTGATGCCATGGCCGAATTGCGCGAAACGCCATCAAAACTCCAAGGTCACGGAATTTCAATCAATCAGGACGGGGTTCGCAGGGGCCCTATTGAGCTACTCGCCTATCCCAACGTAAAATTTCCGGAAATTATTACAATCTGGCCACAACTTGCAAATGTTCCGGAATCGATTCAAACACAATTAGAAATAGAGGCACTCTACGCTGCTTATTTGGATCGACAGGATGCCGATATTCGGGCATTTCGACGAGATGAAACTTTGGCTCTGCCAAGTGATCTTGACTATGATGATGTCCAGGGATTCTCCAATGAAGTACGCGCAAAGTTAAGCGAAGTTCGGCCGGAGACACTTGGCGCCGCCTCTCGTATTTCAGGCGTGACCCCCGCAGCCCTAACAATTCTGCTGACTTACGTTAAGCGCAACCGTTCGCGCCTGTCTGCGTGAATGAATAAAAGCACCATGAAACAGACTCCTGAAACTGATCTTGATCATTTTATGCCCCTGTCGCCGAACGAATTTTCCAGCCAATTAAACCTTTCTGCGGACATCTTCGACAAATTTTCAGCCTATCAGGCACTTCTGGAGAAATGGCAACGCCGAATCAACCTTGTCAGCAACACAACCCTTCCCGATCTCTGGCGACGGCATTTTCTGGATTGCGCTCAACTTGCCCCCCTGATTCCAGACCATACGAAGACGCTTGTTGACCTTGGCAGTGGCGCCGGGTTCCCCGGGCTGGTTCTGGCCCTGTTACTGCCTTCAGAAAATCGCCCGGATATTCATTTGATCGAGGCAGACAGCCGAAAAGCGACCTTCCTTTCAGAAGCGAATCGAATTCTGGAGACCAGTGTAACCATTCATGCACGGCGAATTGAATCGGTTATCGACCTGAAAGCGGGTGTCATCACGGCCCGCGCCCTGGCACCGCTTGAGAGACTGCTTTTGCAGGCTGAGCGATTTATGGCGCCTGAAACGGTTTGTCTGTTTTTAAAGGGTGAAAACGCCAGCGATGAATTGACCGCGGCGGAAAAAGGTTGGAAAATGAAAACCGTCGAAACGGCCAGCATCACCCACGATCAGGCCAGAATTCTTACACTTACGGAAGTATCACGTGTTGTCTAATTCAACCGATGCGCTAAGTATGAACCGTGGCACGCGTATTCTTGCGATTGCTAATCAAAAAGGCGGCGTTGGAAAAACAACAACGACGATCAATCTCGGTACGGCGCTTGCGGCCATAAAACAGCGCGTCTTGCTCATCGACCTTGATCCGCAGGGCAATGCCAGTACCGGCCTCGGAGTTCCTCTGGACCAGCGCGATCTGAATACCTACAAATTGTTGATGGGCGAAGCACGTATCCTGGATGCGGTTCGCGAGACAGAAATTCCCGGCCTTGATATCGTGCCGTCCGCACCGGATTTATATGGCGCGGAAGTTGAGTTGGTCACCGCAACGCGGCGTGAATATCGCCTTCGCGAAGCTTTAATGCAAAGCATGGGCGCATATGATTACATCCTGATTGATTGCCCGCCTGCGCTTGGTTTCCTGACGGTGAACGCATTGACCGCGGCGCAGGCCGTACTGGTTCCATTACAGTGCGAATTTTATGCGCTTGAGGGCATCAGCCAGCTGATCAAAACTATCGAGCGGGTCAAACTTGCTTTTAACCCAGGCCTGGACATTCAAGGCATCGTTCTGACCATGCATGACAAGCGCAACAATCTGTCTGATCTGGTTGCCAATGATGTTCGCGCCTATTTCGGCAACAAGGTTTATGACACTGTTATCCCCAGAAACGTTAGGGTTTCCGAGGCCCCTTCACACGGGCGACCGGTTCTTCTTTATGATATTAACTGCCCCGGCTCAAAAGCGTATTTAAACTTGGCTGGCGAAGTTATTCACCGTGAAAGACAGATGAGCGCATAATGGCTACACAAAAACCCAACCAACTGGGGCGTGGTCTCGCCGCCCTTCTCGGCGATCCCGAACAGGATGTTAGTGATCTTGATCAGATCCGCGCTGCCAAACCGGTACCGGTCGAACATTTGCGCCCTGGCAAATACCAGCCTCGGCGCATTATGGACGACCATCATATCGCGGAACTTGCGCAATCGATTAAAGACAAGGGCATCATTCAGCCGATAATCGTCCGTCGCCTGAAAGATGGGTCCGGCGCGTATGAAATTATCGCGGGTGAACGCCGCTGGCGTGCGGCTCAACTGGCCATGCTTCATGAGGTTCCGGTTATCGTTAAAGATTTCGATGACAGAGAGACTCTAGAGGTTGCGCTTATTGAAAACTTACAGCGCCAAGATCTCTCCCCACTGGAAGAAGCCGAAGCCTATCAACGTCTGATGGACGAATTTGGTCATACCCAGGAAGTTCTTGCCAAAGGTATCGCCAAAAGCCGGAGCCATGTTGCTAATATGGTTCGCCTGCTGGGTTTGCCGGACGATGTTAAAACGCTGATCGACGAGGGTAAGCTTTCCGCTGGCCATGCCCGTGCTTTAATTGGCACCGAAAACGCTTCAGAGTTGGCAAGACAGATTGTTGACCGTGGCCTGAATGTGCGTGAAACGGAAAAACTGGCGAAAGGTGCACCAACGCCAAAAACACCATCATCCACGCCAGCCAAGGACGCAGACACCATTGCCCTTGAGCGTGATTTAACCAATTTGCTTGGACTGAATGTTCTGATTACGGCGAAAGGCGAGCAGGGTTCGTTGACTTTTAAATATAAAACCCTCGATCAGTTGGAAGACGTGCTACGGCGCCTCGGGCATGGCGAAAGTTAGCGTAATTCGCCGTAAACCCTAATACTTACGCGCCCCTTGAGCGATACGCATGAGCGCACGATTACAGAGGACTTCTGCCGGCATGCCCGTCGTCTTGCACTGCGCCTCGCATTCAGTTGACAGTGCGAGAGCCCCGTTAATTCGTTCCAGTGACCATGTGTTGGCCTGACGCTGGAACGCATCTTTCCATTTAAAAAAGATCGGGGGGCGCAGGCCCGACACGGCTTTGTCGAGTGAATCGCCCTGTTCCATCTGCCCTTTTACAATATGCAAACGGTGAAAATGGCGTTGAACGGCGCGAATGATGGCAACAGCATTTAATCCGTCAGAAAAAGCCTTGATCAAGGCTGCGTCAATTCCAGGCTGATTACCATTACCGACCGCATAAACCAACTCATCCAATGATGTCATTGATGAGTTCCCGATGCAGGAAAGAACGTCCTCACCATTGATCACTCCGGTGCTGGCTTCTTTTCCTTTGGCGTAAAGTGCAAGTTTCTCAAGCTCACCCCTGATAACAAGACGATCACCGCCGAGCATTTCCATCAAATAAGTTATTGCTTCACGGTCCGCTGTAACGCCTTCAGAACGGAGCGTCTCGGTAATAACCCGCTCAAGCCCACGCCCTTCATCGGCATAGCATGCTAGCGCCGCGCATTTGTCATGAGATTCAAATAGCTTTCTGAGCGAAGACCGTGGGGCTAGCTCGCCACCTTCAACAATAATCGGCCAGGCTTTAACCGGGTCTTCAATCACGGATTTTATGATGTCAGTAATCTTATCACCGCCATCGCGAACCCAGATCACCTGGTCTTCCCCGGTGAGAGACAGCGAAGTTGCTGCATCGGACAATCGTGCAAGGTCGGATTTCAACTGATCGGCGGCAAATTCTGAAACAGCAAATGGATCTTTCAAGTTGACGACCCATTTGCCGGCAAGGTCTTTGGCCCGTTCATGAACAAGGCCCTGATCGGGGCCATAAACGAGGACAAAATTTTTGGATGGGCGCGCCGCGCGTAAAAACTCATCCAGCCTTTTACCGCTGAGTTTCACGATTTTCCGGGTGAACTTTTGCTGGGGTCACGCAAATAGACGGCGAGCCGAATGCGGATTTCCTGTGCAAGCTCACGAATAGCACGTTTTCGGGCATCCTTTTCAGCCATCAAGGTTGCGAATTGGGAATCAAAAATATTGTAGCTTACCGTGATTGAGTTGGATGACGAAAACCGTTGTTCGCCACTGTAAGCCTGCTGAAGCCTGTAGGTGGCTGTCACTTTCAGATTTGCCCGTGTCGCAAAGGCGCTTTTCTTGACAGCAAGAGAGCTTTTTGACTCTGTCAACTCAGCACTTAATCGATAACGGGCGCGGGGGGCTTTGCCGTTCGGATGAAGAAGGCGTTCAAGTTCGTTGTGGAGCTGTTGGCCGATCCGGTCTGCCATCGGAGCAACGTTGACAAAGGACAAATCTTCGATCACCTGGCCATCACTATGAACCCCATACAGAGGTTGGAAGCCACAACCTGAAAGGATGAGCGCAATGGCTGCTAAGATGGTCTGTCTAAATAACAATATTCACAATCCGATTTGGTATGACGATGACTTTCCGAAGCGCTTTACCGGCAATTGCGGACATAACAGTTTCTAGCTCAAGAGCGGCTTTTTGGGCTTCATCCTGATCACAGTCCTTGGCCAACTCAAGTGTGCCACGAAGTTTCCCATTCACTTGTACGGCAATCGTTACCGTATCATCAACCAGTAAGCGTTCCTCTGCTTCCGGCCAGGCCATATCTGCAAGCAGGGTTTGGTGACCAAGTTGTTGCCAGAGTTCTTCACCAAGATGTGGCATCATCGGGCCGATCAGACGAACGATGGTTTCAAGCCCTTCGCGCAAAACCCAGTCGGCGCCAGCCTCGCCTTTGTCCAGCCCATCAATTTCATTTGTCAGTTCACGAATTCGAGCAACGGCTTTGTTAAAATGAAATTTATCAAGATCACTAGAAACGGCGTGAACTGTTTTATGGATGGTGCGATGGATTGCCAATGCCCCGGACCCAAGCTCAGCCGGTTGCCCCTCGTCCGTGTTGCAGGGTGCAAAAGCTGGCTCGGTAACCATCCGCCACAGCCGGTTCGAATATCGCCAAGCCCCCTCAATACCAGAATCGGTCCAGTCAAGATCACGGTCCGGCGGGCTGTCAGACAGCATAAACAGTCTTGCCGTATCCGCCCCATAGGAGCCAATAATCGATTCCGGATCGACCACGTTCTTTTTTGACTTGCTCATTTTCTCAGAGCGGCCTTTGGTGACAACGCCACCACCTTTAAGGGAGAGGTCAGATCCGCCCTGTTCCTCAACATCGACCGGGAGAACCCAGTTTCCTTTTTCATCTTTAAAGGTCGCGTGGCAAACCATGCCCTGGGTCATCAAACCGGCAAAAGGTTCATTGATGCCAAGGTAGCCGCATTGTTTCAACGCCCGGGTAAAGAACCTTGAATACAGAAGATGAAGCACCGCGTGCTCGATACCGCCAATATACTGATCTACGGGAAGCCAGTAATCGGCAGCCTTAGCGGAAAACCCAATTTCTTCGTTTGATGGGTCAGCAAACCTTGCGAAGTACCACGAAGATTCAAAAAACGTATCAAAGGTATCGGTTTCACGAACCGATTCTTTGCCGCAGGTCGGACAACCCACATGTTTCCATGTCGGGTGCGCATCTAGTGGATTTCCGGGTGCGCCTAAATCCACGTCTTCGGGTAACTCGACTGGGAGTTCGGATTCCGGAACCGGAACGATCCCACAATCATTGCAATGAATAACCGGAATTGGGCAACCCCAATAGCGCTGGCGCGAAACGCCCCAGTCGCGAAGGCGGTAATTAACGGCCCGTTTCCCGGCGTTAATGTGCTCGAAGCGGTCAATGATCTGACGTTTTGCCGTGTTGACATCAAGGCCATCAAGAAAGTCAGAATTAATCATGACACCGTTTTCAACGAAGGCCTCATCCCCAACGCTAAAGGTTGTCGGATCCTGATCTTTTGGCGCAACAACAGGGATGACGTCGATGCCATATTTTCGTGCAAAATCCAAGTCGCGCTGATCATGTCCCGGGCAGCCGAAAATTGCACCCGAGCCATAATCCATCAACACGAAGTTCGCCACAAAGATGGGAATGGTTTTGCCTTTGATAAAGGGGTGCTTACAGACGAGCCCGGTATCGAACCCAAGCTTTTCAGCCTTTTCAATGGCCGCTTCGCTGGTTCCCATGCGATTGCATTCAGCAATGAATGCCCGCAGTTCCATGCTTTCGCTGGCAAGGTTTTGGGCAATCGGGTGATTAGCCGACAATGCGCAAAAAGTTGCGCCGAATATGGTATCTGGACGTGTCGTGTAGACTTCCAGTTTTTCATCCAGGCCCGGGACATCAAAATGAATATGTGCACCTTCGGAGCGACCAATCCAGTTTTCCTGCATCAGACGGACCCGGTCTGGCCAGCGATCTAGCGATGAAATATCGTCCAGCAACTCTTCGGCAAAGGCGGTAATTTTCAGGAACCACTGTGAGAGCTGGCGCTTTTCAACTTCAACGCCGGAGCGCCAACCCTTGCCATCAATCACCTGTTCATTGGCGAGCACTGTATTTTCGACTGGATCCCAATTAACCCAGGACTCTTTTCGATAAACCAGACCCTCTTTCAGAAAGTCCAGAAACATCTTCTGTTCGTGACGATAATATTCGGGCTCGCAAGTCGAAATTTCACGGGACCAGTCATAAGACAGGCCCATGGTTTTTAACTGCTGGCGCATGGTTGCTATGTTTTCACGGGTCCATTTCGCGGGATGAACATTGTTTTCAATGGCTGCATTTTCAGCAGGCAGGCCAAAGGCGTCCCAGCCCATTGGATGAAGAACATTAAATCCGCGGGCCTTTTTGTAGCGTGCGACCAGATCGCCCAAGGTATAATTTCGTACATGCCCCATATGAATGCGTCCGGACGGATAGGGAAACATCTCAAGCACGAAGTATTTCGGTTTATCGGAACGCTCATTGACAACGAAACATTGACGGTCGTCCCAAACTTGTTGCCACCGGGTTTCGGTTTCTTTGAAGTTATAGCGTGACATATCCGGTGCCGTTACCTTTTGATTGGTGTGATTGTGGTCTGACTTTAAGCATCGGCCTGAATTAATCCTTGCGATCGGCCGGCGCAAGCAGGTTCGGGGTTTTCCCACACCCTGTTCAGGGCAGCGTTATTCTTTATTCTGCTGAACCAGCGTCGCGTTTCGTATTTGACGCGCACGTGTGAGAATAGCGTCTTCGATTTTGGTTTTAGTTTGTTCAGGCACAGCTGCGTCAACCCAGGTGCTGGCCCGTAGAACCTGACGGAACACCGCCACCCTAATTCCGTCCGCACGAAGGGTCCGTCCCAGAATATAAATGTTCAGTTTAAAACGTTCATTTGGTGAATCAGCAGGGGCATGCCAGTCTGTGATAATAACGCCACCAAACGGGTCAGCTGAATTGACCGGCATGAAAGAAATGGTGTCGAGCGATGCACGCCATAAAAAGCTGTTAACCCCAAGGTTTCCACCACCCTCATCACCGCTGCCGCCAGATCCAAAGAGCTGCATGCCACCTTCGCCAAAAATAGATTTTCGTTTGGAATGATCGGCAAAGACGTCCGTATCAATCTCGTCCTGCTTGCGGGAATCCACTTCTTCAAAGGTATCACAAGCGCTAAGCAACACGGTGCTGGCGACGAATACCATGGCAACTGACCAAACTCGAAAATTATACATTAACTCTATATCCCAGATATTCTGAGCCATACCGATATCCCGTTAGGAGGATGCCGTTCGGACCCTTCGCCCCCTACATATACCAATTAAAAGGGAGTTTCTAGAGTCCCCGTTGGTTTCAGGGCGCAGAAAATAAACTAATTCCTGCAAGACCTGCTGCCCCCGCAAGCCTCAGACGCCTGGCCTGCTCTGAATTGATGCCGCCAAGAGCAATGACCGGGGCCGTCGTATCATGGCAAAGCCTAGCAAAATTCATTAATCCAAGCGCTTTGCCACCGGGATGACTGGCGGTCGGAAACACCGGCGAGATCAGAACCGCATCCAGCCCCAACTTTTCTGCCCGGCGCATACTTTTGACAGTATGTGCGGCACCGGTGATCAGCCAATTCTTCGGCCTAAACCCAAAATACCGGGGCTGAAGCACTTGATATTCGGGCAGATGCAGGCCATCAGCGCCACATTTTCTGGCAATCTCGGCGTCCCCTGCGATCAGGCATCTGAGGCCTGCCTGCCTACTCGCCGACACGACCCTGGCCGCCAATTCGGCGCGCGAAGGATGCGCGTAATGGCGAAATATAAGGGCTGCCCCCTTAGGTAGTCTTTCAATCAGCGGAAATGGATCAGCGGCCCGAACTTCATCGGTCATCGCAAACAGGCTCGGACTCTTTCTGGATGAGCGCGTAACAGGGAAATTGAGCCTGAGGTCAAGCTTTGCTAGGGTCTCCACCCGAACACTCCTTTATCAACAACAGTGTGATATTTATCTATTATGGCCGAAGACATCAACGTCGCTGAAAATCTCATCTCCGTAGCCAATCTCATCAAGCAGGCGGCGCAGGGTGCTGGGCGCGACCCGGAAAGGGTGGCTCTGGTTGCCGTCAGTAAAAATCATGATGCGACGCGTATTTTGCCAGCCCTCCATGCCGGGCAGAGAGTTTTCGGTGAAAACAGAGTTCAGGAAGCGATTGACAAATGGCCGGACCTGACAGCGCAGTTTCCGGACGCGCGCGTCCATTTGATTGGGCCACTGCAGCGAAACAAAGCCAAGCGGGCCGTGCAGCTGTTTGATGTGATTGAGACCATTGATCGCCTTAAACTGGCCCGAGCCGTCGCCCGGGAAATGAAGGAACAGGAGAAACATCCGGACTGTTATGTTCAGGTAAATACGGGGGAAGAGGATCAAAAAGCAGGCGTGCTTCCCCTGGATGCAGACGCGTTTATAGCTGAATGCTTGAATGATCTTGGTTTGCCGATTGTCGGACTGATGTGCATCCCTCCTGCTGATGAGGAGCCATCTCTGCACTTTGCCCTTCTGGCAAAAATCGCGGAACGGAATGGCTTGAAAAAGCTGAGCATGGGCATGAGCGGTGATTTCGAAGCGGCAGTGCGGCTTGGCGCAACGAGTGTCCGTGTTGGTACGGCTATTTTCGGCTCTCGTCCGCCGTTTAAGGATCCGGTTGAATAATCTCGATTTGACTTTCCGGCCCGCAACCCTTCAAAACCTCAAGAAGGTCTCCTCGTTTTAATGCCACGCAACCCTCCGTTGGCTCGTATTCGCCGTGCGCGACGTGCATGAATATGGCGCTTCCCTTTCCGGCGATGACCGGGTCATCATTATAACCAATCTCGACAACAACATCGTAGAGGCCATCACGCCGCCAAAGCTCTTCGTGGCTGGCGCGGAAGGGTAATTGAACCCTTTTGTTGTATTGCTGATGCGCCGGATCATCACACCATCCATCCCTTGGCTGGATCACTGACGTTTCCAGGCTGGTTTTCGGCATCGTCAATCGGTCAAGGCGAAAAAAGACGGTGCGCAGTGGAAACCGGCCAACCGGTGTTATGCCATCGCCTTCACCGGATTTGATACCGATGCCACCTCGGCCAAGGGCGCAGCGGTAAACTGTGGCGCCGCACGTCAATTCACCTGGGGCGCGGACTGTCAGAATCATGATCAGAGACCATTTGCCGTGGCCGTTGGGTTGGCCTCGGCAGTTCGGGACTTGGCAAGGGCATCAAGCATGGTCTGGGCAAACCAGCCACCGTCCTTAGCCAGTGAACCCGGCGAGCGCGGCGTGGCGGGCGTGTCCGGCTCATCCGAAGATGCCAATGGCCGCTCAGGGGTGAGAGCCATCGGTTTTGAGAGAGACGCGGCCTCATAAGCGGCCCCATAGGCGATGGCGGCGCGGCGGATTTGTTGAGGATCCGATTGAAGTTTGGTGGTTTGGGTTGCAGTAACGATTTCTGCGGCGGGCGTCGGCGCGCTGGCGACTTCCGGTACTGATTTGCCCTCAAGAAGGTGTGAATAAGAGCGGGCGGGAACCGCTAATCCATTTTTTTCGGCTTCCGACTGACGGAAGTTTAATTCGGCCATGGCCCAGGCAGATACGGGGTCGATTGCCTCACCGGCGTCAGTTCCGGCGGCGACGGGCGTGTTCGAGCTGACGCTCAGGGTTTCTGCCGGGTCATCAACCATCACGGTTTCCCGACCAGTTCCGGCTTCGGCATCTTCGTCTTTCATGACGGTCATGATATTGCCGGCGACATCTTTGCCGGTAATTTGTTCGGAGACCACGTCGATGGCTGAACTGACCAGCCCGATGGGGCCAAAAAACAAGGCCCCACCTGCGACCCTTGGAAGCGGCCCAAGCTCATCTCCGGTAAATTCACGATACACCGGCCCGATAAGAGGCAGGTGCTGAAGTGGATTGATGACATCAAGGAAATCAAAAAAGCTTAATCCATCATCGCCGAATGCCTGAAACTCACCATCGCTCTCTGAACCGGCCTCCGGGGCCGATGGCGTCAATGCGAGTTGGTATGTGGAGTTTGGTTTCGGTGGTGTTGGGGCCAGTGGTGTTGGCCGCCATGTTTCACCATTGATTGATTGTATCTGCATGCGATAGAGTTCCCGTTTATCGTTACGGGAATCAACGCAAAGGCCGTGCCAACCGAAAATTGTTGAATATCAATGTATTAAGTAACCCGAGCTGAATGTTATCCAGATACCGGGAAAGAACTGCCGGGTCGAATCATCGCCCCGCCTTGACCCGGCCCTTTTCATATAAGATGGCCGCTTTTCGACTTTTTCGTCTGAAGATAAGTTTCATTATGTTTATTGGACGGAAAGGCATGGGGAACGCGCTCAATAACCTCAACGCCACAACTGGCCAATGCCTCGACCTTGTCCGGATTGTTGGTAAGCAGACGAACCTGCCCATAACCCAGCAGATTAAGCATACGTGCCGCGGGCAGGTAAACGCGCTCATCAGCATCGAAGCCCAGCTGCTCGTTGGCGTCCAGCGTATCAAACCCATTGTCCTGCAAGGTATAGGCGCGAAGTTTGTTGACCAGTCCGATGCCCCGCCCTTCCTGGGCCAGATAAAGCAGAACACCGTCGCCAATGGCGGCGATCTGATCGATGGCACCGCGAAGCTGGTCCCCGCAATCACATCTCAGGCTACCCAGTAAATCACCCGTGAAGCATTCCGAATGCAGCCGTGCCAGAACCGGTTTATCCGGATCCGGCTCACCAATCACAATGGCGATATGCTCAATACCGCCGTCTGATGGGCGAAAGGCAATAATCCGGCAGTCTTCAGCATCAATTAGTGGCACGCGCGCTTCGCTAACCGATTTCAGGGTACGCGCCGCGACATTTTCGTATTGGAAGATGTCACCTGCATCGACGAGTAGTAGATCACGACGCACGCACCACTGGGCCAGATCGCGGGCGTCGTCCTCAACCAGCACCGCAATGGCGACGGCGGGCAGCAGGCGCGCCAGCTTGGCCAAGGTTACGGCGGCCCGGGCACTGTCATAATCCGAAGTTTCGTTAAAGCGCACATTGATTTTGGATACATCACAGTCCGCCAGCGGGTCGGCAAGATCATGCACAATGGCGGCATCGATTTTAGGTATTGTATTCAGTGTGACGATTTTCCCGGCGGGCTCACCAAAACCGAGGACGATGGCGCGCCGTGCCGTGAGGGCCAGAATCGGGTCATTGCCGCTAAGCTCGGTTAGGTCCTGCAGCCCCTGCTCCGTGGTGCCTTCCGCGGCCTGGGCCAGGATCGCGCTGCCGTCGCCGCCCTGAATGGCGACAATCCGCCCGCGCCGCAGCTCCGAGACGGCACGGTCGACAGACAGCAGCGACGCTGGCTCGCGTGTTGCGGGCATGGAGATGACTTCGAATTTGTGCCGACCGTCGGCCATGAACGTACCTTAATTTGTCAATGAATATGCACTTGGCATATGAATGTAGAGCTAATACCAAAGATCATCGCTATTGGCTCTACTTTCCTTGAAAAAACATCTATATATTTATTATTCGCGTCTGTAGCTTTATGAATGTGCGGCGAAACTTGGGGGAATGCAAACATGACATCCGGCAGACGTATTCTGATTGTAGATGACGACGACACGCTTCGCGAAATGCTAAGCGAACAGCTTCAGCTGCATGAAGAATTTGCGCCGATTGAAGCCGTGAACGGTGCGGAAGCGCTGGAGCAGGCGAAAACCGATTATTTTGATGTCATAATCCTTGATGTCGGCCTGCCGGATATCGATGGTCGCGAAGTTTGCCGCCTGATGCGCCGAAACGGCGTGACGTCGCCGATTATCATGCTAACCGGCGCGGATACCGATGCTGATACGATTCTTGGCCTTGATGCCGGGGCCAATGATTACATCACCAAACCCTTTCGCATTGGCGTTTTACTGGCGCGACTGCGCGCCCATATCCGTCAGCATGAACGTAGCGATGATGCGGTCTTCACTGTTGGCCCCTATACCTTTCAGCCCGCCAATAAATTGCTGGTCAAAAATGACGATGGCCGCAAAGTGCGTTTGACAGACAAGGAAACGGCTATCCTCAAGTATCTGTACCGAACCGGTGACAAGGTCGTCAGCCGCGACGTACTGCTTGATGAGGTCTGGGGTTATAACGCAGGCGTAACGACGCATACCCTGGAAACCCATGTTTATCGCTTACGCCAGAAAATTGAGCCGGATCCGTCGAATGCGGTCATTTTGATCACCGAGCCCGGCGGATATCGACTGGTGCCGTAATTTGATTTTCTAATTGCTAATGCGTCGGCTCACAGTTGAGTCGCAGACAAGTCGGTTCACGGTTGAGTCGCAGACAATACGTCGCAAACGTGCCGTTTGTTGGGGATTTGCTTGAGCCCCTATTTCTGACTTAAACATAACGTTACTGGCACGTGATCTGACGGTGGCGCCCAGTCTCTGGCTTCTTTCAGAATAGAAACGTTTTTGAGCAGCGATTTAAGGCCGGGTGACACCCACATATGATCAAGGCGGCGGCCTTTGTTGGCGGTTTCCCAGTCTTTGGCGCGGTAACTCCACCAGGTGTAGGCCGGAACCTCTTCTCCGATCAGGTGACGCATGGCGTCTACCCAATGCCCGGACTTCTGCAAGGCGGCAAGGGCGATGATTTCAATTTCCGTATGGGTGATAACGTTTTTCAGTCGTGCATGTGACCAGACATCGCTGATGAGGGGGGCGACGTTGAAATCACCAACCAGCACGCGCTCCGGACCCTGCTCGCCGCGTGCTGCCCACCAATGAGCTTGTTCGTCCAGAAACGCCAGTTTATGGGCAAATTTTGGGTTTTTTAATGGATCTGGGATATCGCCGCCCGCCGGAATGTAGAGGCAATGAACCTCAAGCTCCCCTAATTCATCGCCGGCATTCACACCGGCGAATAGGTGGCGGCAATCTTCTTTTTCGCACCAATGGAGCGGTTCGGGGTCGATCAGCGGTACCTTTGATAAGATCGCGACACCATTATAACCCTTCATGCCTGATATGGCCTGATGCGGGTACCCCATGCTGGTGATGTCGTCTTTCGGGAACAGATGGTCCTGGACCTTGGTTTCCTGCAGGCAGATGACATCGGGATTCTCTGCCTCAATCAAATGCTTCAGCCCATCAAGGCGCATGCGTATGGAATTCACGTTCCAGGTGGTGATGCTAAAGGTCATGATGGTTCAATATCATTATTTGTGCGTACAACAAGCAAATCCCAAGCAAGCAAAGAATTTGTGATTAAATTAAGCAAATCCCGAGCGAACGAACTGTTCGCGACGTATTGTCTGCGACTCAACTATGAGCCGACGCATTTGCGGTTAAAGTCAGCAAATCCCGAGCAAGCGCCTCGCTTGCGACGACGCATTTGCGGCAGATAAGCCCATAAAAACAATACGCCCGGCGATGGGGACGCCGGGCGCACGGGGCTCCAGCAAGGCAAGAGCCCGAGGATGGTTGGGGAGACCATCCCTGGAAAACCGGCGGGATGACACTTTGCCGGTTTATTGATTCATATATGGGAAGGAGCGGCGGTCAGTGCCAGACCTAAAATGCAAAAAGACGGATTTTCAGGTGTAATGATAACTAGTTGATATCATTGGTTTTATCAGCTGGGGTGTACTTGAATAGCTCAGGGTTCAACGGTGCGTTGAAAGTGGGGCCAAGCAAGGAGACGGTGGTTGTGATTCCCTGCGCATCGGTAACGGTCCATTTTCGAATTTCAAGCGGATTGTCACTGAAAATCAGCGTGATATTCCCCTCCAGTGCCTCGTCAGTCTTAACCAGACTAACCCGAAGGACACCGGGGGAGCGTTCGAACCCGGTGACGAGAACGTCCTTGCCGAAAAACGACATGGAAGCCCGGAGCAACAGTTCAGCCCGGGTAACGCTAAGGGGGAGGGTTGTTGCCTGCTCAAGTTCGCGATCAACGTAGGAAATGTAGGAACCGTCAGCGACAACCATCAACGGATTGGGTGCATCGTAGGTAAGTTTCAGGCGTCCCGGTCGCTGCAGGGCAATGTCACCCTCAGCATATTCACCATTTGACGACATCTGTAGAAAGCGCGCGCGGATGGTCTTTGCTGAATTCAGATGTTGCTGAATGCGCATCAGGTCAGTGGTGTCGCGCTTATTCAGTTTCAACGTATCGGAAATCAGCGCCGACCCGGTTGAGGGGATCGCCGGGACGAAGACAAGGGCGAGAAGCGCCGCTTTGAATACTGAGGATAAAGATCTAAACATCACTGCCCGTTCTAACGAAGCCTGCCCCGAGCGTAAAGCTCAACGATTGTAGAGAGCGCATAGCTCGACGATTATAGGGATCGTAAAGGTCGGCGATGAATGTGGCCGAATTATGGGCCCCAGTGGTAATCGTGGGAAATCAGTGAGTACCGACCAGAACCTCGCGTCGACCGACACGGTTGGCAGCGCTGACGACACCTTCCTTTTCCATGGTTTCGATGATCCGTGCGGCCCGGTTGTAGCCGATTTGCAGGTGGCGCTGGATGAAGCTGGTTGAGGCCTTGCCTTCGCGTGCAACAATGGCGACCGCTTCGTCATAAAGCTCATCACTGGAGCTGGCCTTGCCCGCGCTCGCGCCAAACTCCGTATCTTCTTCAGTGGTGATGTCCTCGATATAGTCCGGTGTACCTTGGGCTTTCAGGTGTTTAACAATTTCCTCGACCTCGTCATCTGAAACAAAAGGTCCGTGAACACGCGAAATTCGCCCACCACCTGCCATATGCAACATATCGCCCTGCCCCAGCAATTGTTCCGCCCCCTGCTCACCGAGGATCGTGCGGCTGTCGATTTTTGATGTGACCTGGAAACTGATGCGGGTCGGGAAGTTGGCTTTGACCGTACCCGTAATAACATCAACGGATGGCCGCTGGGTCGCCATGATCAGATGTATCCCCGCGGCGCGCGCCATTTGGGCAAGGCGCTGAACGGCCGCTTCCACATCTTTACCGGCGACCAGCATCAAATCTGCCATTTCATCAACAACCACCACGATGAACGGCAGTGCTTCCGTTGGCAGCGGCTGTTCTTCATATATGGGTTTACCGTCTTCATCGAAGCCAGTTTGCACGCGCCGGGTTAAAACCTCGCCGTTTTTATTGGCTTCCTTGATCCGCGTATTGTAGCCCGCGATGTTGCGCACACCCAGTTGTGACATCACCCGGTAACGGTCTTCCATTTCGCGCACCGCCCATTTCAAGGCGACAACGGCTTTCGATGGGTCGGTAACAACCGAGGTCAGCAGATGCGGGATGCCATCGTAAACGGACAGTTCCAGCATTTTCGGATCGATCATGATGAACTTGCATTCCGCTGGTGAGCATTGGTAGAGCAGCGACAGGATCATTGTGTTCATGGCAACGGATTTGCCAGACCCGGTCGTGCCTGCGATCAACAGATGCGGCATACGGGCCAGATCAGCGGTGACTGGCGTGCCACCAATATCTTTACCCAATGCCAGCGGTAGGTTGGCGCCTGATTTTTCAAAATCACTCGACGCCAGAAGTTCGCGTAGATAAACCATTTCGCGAGATACATTCGGCAATTCGATCCCGATGACATTGCGTCCGGAAACCACGGCGACGCGAACGGACACGGCACTCATAGAGCGTGCGATATCATCAGACAGGCCAATGACCCGTGAAGTTTTAGTTCCGGGGGCGGGTTCCAGCTCATAGAGCGTGACGACAGGGCCGGGACGAACTTTGACGATCTCCCCTTTGACGCCAAAATCCTCAAGAACGCTGGCCAGGAATTTAGCATTTTGCTGAAGCGCGTCTTTATTCATGGCATCAGTGGCAGAATTGGACACAGGAGCCGCCAGCAATTCGACCGGCGGGGGTGAATACACACCATCCCCCAGATTCAAACGGCCCTGGCTTTTCGCTTTGGCTTTTTTGCCAACGGAAAGCTTGGTTTGTTTGGCATCAACCAGACCGGAGCGCTCCGTTGATGGAGGCGCACTGCCTTCTTCTATATCGATGTCGTTATCGTCTTCATCCCCGACCGCAATTCGAACCATTACGCCATCCTGATTGGCATCGTCTTCATCATCGGAGTCGTTGTCGGCAACCTGTTCGACCTGTTCCTGGACTTTGCGCTGTCCCCAGGCGATGGCAACGCCAATAGCTTCGCGACCGGTTTTTGAGCCGGACCGCAGCATGGTGATACCTTCCCCGACTTGCGTTGCGATCTGGCGCCATTCGGCAAGTGTCAGGCCAAGGGCTGTAATCCACAACCCGACGCCCATCAGCCCTGACATTAGTCCGATCAGGGCGGTCGACAGATGCAGGCTCGTGGCAACAGCGGAAGAGGCCATGAAATCAAGGATAAGCGAGCCGGAAAAGCCGCCCATCCGGGTCATTAAGGGCCAGTTTTCTGTTACCGGCAGGGCGCTCAGGCCGACGGCATATAACAGGGCCGCGCCAAACAGGGCAAACAGGCGACGCATTTTCCGCTTAATTGGGGTTTTGCCCGTCAACCGCCCGCCCCAGACGAGCAGGGTCAAGAGCGGAACGAAGCAGGCGAAGCCAAGGCTTTGCAGCCATAAATCAGAAACGATTGCACCGGGTTTGCCAAAAATATTCTGGGTCGGGGCAAGGGCGGCGCTGTTTAATGACGGATCGCCCGCCGAATAGCTGAAAACTGAAACGATCATAAAGACCGCGGTGCCAATCATTACGGCACCGACAAGCTCCTGAGCGCGATGGTGCAGAAAAGCCTTCGCTTGTTTCGACAAAACGGTGCCGTCTGTTGGGACAGCCTCCCCCGAAGCAGGCCCGGACCCATCCGACGACCCGCCAAAAAATCGTAATACCTGTGTCATACCTTAATGGTCTAAGGCATGAAGGTTGATAAGTGTTTAACAAGTGGCGATGAATAAGCGTCTTAGCGGAATTGTTCAGCCGTTTCTGGCTGATAACAGACGCTCAACCCGGGCCCGATTGCTCTCAATGATCTCGGCCTTTTTCATCTCGCCTGATTGTTTGTAAACATCAGTCGCGCCTTCAAAACACGTTGAGGCCTCACGCAGCAGAGAAACTTCAGAGTTTCGTTTGGCGAGGGAAAAACACGCTGCCCCCAGATTATTTGCAGTCTGCGCCCAAAGAAGCGGCACACGCTCACGCTTGCGGACCTCAAGGGACATCCGAAACCGTTTGACCGCCAGCTCCAGCGTGACGTTTCCCGTGACCAACTCGCCCAGGGCCATCAAGACAACGCCATACTGATTGGTCACTTCAGCCCAGCGTCCGGGCATGATTTCTTTGGTGTAAACGCTTAAAGCCTCTTCGAAGCTTTTCGATGATTCCTGAAAATAAACGGCGCGGCCTGATTTGGCGCCCAGGCGGTAGAGCACCAGGCCATGGTTGATATGCGCCAAAGCCCAATCAAAAGGCTGCTCAATTCGGCTCAGCGATTCCGTGATCGTTTTATAGGCAGCAGCGGCTTCTTTATAGCGCTCCTGGTCTTTTTCCCGATCACCCATGGCGCGCAACGCGGACGCAAGATGGCTTTGTGCCAACGCCCAGATGACGGGTTCGCTTTCAGCTGAAACCTGTTTCAGAGCAACCCGGTACGCTGACGTGGCGTGAGCTAGGCGCTTGCTATTGCCGCCAATAATGGCATGGGCCGCAAAACCGTTCCCGATACAGGTCAAGAGTGTTGCGTAATGTTCAATGGGCAGCGAAGACGGCTTTTCCAACAGAAATTGTTTTGTGTCCTGCAGGGACTTGCCCAACGTTTCACCCAGACGACCTCTGGCACCGCGGTATCCCGGGCCAATAGCTGCAAGCGCTGAGGCGACGAGTACAGCATCAAGCCCATCAGTGATTGGGGATGCCAAGGTCAATACGTTGCCGAGGCCAAATGTACCGGGCTGGCTATCTGATGCGGGGGCGGCCGGGATAAACCGGATTTCAGCCACGCCATCGTTCGCTGAACCCCAAATCAAAAGGTCCGCGTTTTCGTCCTTTAACCAGCCATGCCCCTCTTCGAAGGCGCTGTACAGTTGTTCGACCAGAGTCCCATTTTTCCCCAATTTGAGGGTACGCTTGGCGCGAAAGACTTCGCAAGTTTCAGAGCGCGAAAGAATATCCGTCAGTTCCGCCGTTACTTTGGTGCCGCTGTCGCTGATGAAGTCGGCGATCAGAATTTTTGGACTGGCAGAAATCGTACCATCGCCGGCCGGCGCGAAGCTTGATCCGGAAACACGCTCAGCTGTCGCGCGTTTGCGCTTCTTCAATTTCCGGGCCGATTTCCCCCCCCGTGACCCCAGGAGGAGCCCATATATTGACTGCAAAAGAGGCAATTTTATATCATCCTAGGCAAAATTAACTCCAATTAACATACGTCAAGATGACAATTTTCTGACGATAACCTTCAAAAATCGATACAGCGGCCTTTTCGTTCCCAGTCCCCATAACGGGTCGGTTCTGGCCCAGATGGCCCGCCAGTTTCCGTTGGTGGCGCCTGTTCAGCATGTAATTCTTCACGATGTGCCGGGTCTTCCAGCTGTCTCCGGCTCCGGCTGAGGTGAAGTACCTGTTCCCCACTGGATTTGTTTTTCTCGTTCGTCATTATTTTACCCCGTACGAAAAATAGTAACCGCCTCAGCATAAGTAGAAATTATCCCTGATCGCACGGGGAAGATCAAATCCGACTGATCTTGCGAAAACAACTTGCGTGGAACCAGTGGCTCAGGTTAGTACGCAGCATGAATAAAAAAGGGCTTAAATCCCGTCTGGCGACTTTTGATGTGCTGCACGCCGTGCTTCATCAAAAACGCGCGTTGGATGAGGCACTAGATTCCACGCCTAAGCTATCAGAGCTTGATCCCCGTGAGCGTGCTTTTGCGCGCAACCTGATCATGACCACACTCCGCAGACTGGGTCAGATCAACGATCTGATATCGGGCGCGCTCGACAAGCCATTGGGCAAAAAAGCGAAGCCGAGTGAGCTTTTGCTGCAAATGGGAGTTTGTCAGTTACTGTTTCTGGAAACGGCGGATCATGCGGTCATTTCAACATCGGTCGACCTCGCCCAGGTTCTGGATCAGGGGGCTTATAAAAAGTTGATCAACGCGATCCTGCGTCGCCTTCAACGCGAAGGCGCTGCGCGCCTTGATGCGCAGGATGCGGCAAAACTGAATACGTCGGACTGGTTGTGGGAATCATGGGAGCGCGCGTATGGTGGTAAAAAATCCCGCCTGATTGCCGAGGCCCATATGAGTGAGCCGCCCCTTGATATAACGCCGCGTGCAGAACCGGCTTTGTGGGCCGAAAGACTTGAGGGCGAAGTTTTGCCCTGGGGCAGCATCCGTCGGCGGAAAGGCGGAAACATCACCGAGCTTCCCGGATTTGATGAAGGCGCATGGTGGGTACAGGATGCGGCGGCGCATCTGGCCACGTCATTGCTGGGTGTTGTCAGCGGAAAGCGGGTGATTGATCTCTGTGCGGCACCCGGCGGGAAAGCGCTTTATCTGGCCAACGCTGGGGCCAATGTAACGGCTGTTGATCGCTCTGAAAACCGACTGAACCGGCTTCGTGAAAACCTTGACCGTATGAACCAGACGGCCGAGGTCGTGACCGCCGACGTGGTTGCGTGGCGACCGGATGAACCAGTGGACATGATCCTTCTTGACGCGCCTTGTTCCGCAACTGGAACAATCCGCCGCCATCCGGATATCCAGTTTCTGAAATCCGCTGACGATGTGGAAAAACTGGCTAATTTGCAATCGCGTCTTCTGGATGCGGCGACGGAAATGCTTAACCCCGGCGGAACGCTTCTGTTTTGCACTTGTTCATTACAGCCCGAAGAAGGCCCAATGCAGATCGAGCAGTTCCTTGAACGTCATCCAACCTTTAAGCTTGATCCGATTACGCCGGGTGATGTCTATGCAGATACGCCCGACTCAACTTCGGGCGGCATGTTCAGAAGCCTGCCCAGTGATCTCGCCGATATTGGGGGACGCGACGGGTTTTTTGCGGCGCGACTGGTACGGCAATGACCCTGGCGAATGTGCTCGCCCACTTGCGCCAACGCCTGTTTCGGTCTGGCGTTTATGATTTGACGCTTCGTCCAAACCAGACACCACCTCTTTTATCGCCCCCGGTCCTGTTTCCGGGAGATGGAGAGAAAGGGCGTACCTCTGCGCTTGGCGATCTTGTTGTTATAACTCAATCCCTTCGCGAATCTCACGAAAAACCGAAACGGGTAAGCAGCCAATTTGACCGGTTTCGGTGGCTGGCAGATCTGGAGGCCAGCGGTCTTGAAACGGCGGCGTCCGTGGCGCGGGAGTTCACCGGGCTTTGGATGAAAGATCAGTCGCGTTGGTCACCGGACGGCTGGCATCTGGATGTTCTGTCAGAACGGTTATCGGCATGGCTCAGTTACGATGCATTTTTACGTGATGGCGCAGAACCTCAGTTTAACGCGCTCCTTCTCCCATCCCTGCATCGTCAGGCGCGGCATTTAAGTCTCGCGGTTCGATTAGGGGAGGATATTGAGGGTGGATTTGGCGTTTCAAAAGCCCTTGTGTATTGCGCGCTGTTGTTGCCCGCTTCTGGTGCAAAAGTAGAGGTTAGTCTCACTCATCTAGAGGCTAGGATCGAGGCGGAAATTTTGCCCGATGGTGGCCACCGGTCGCGAAACCCGTCAATGCAGCTCTCCGCTCTTCGAAATCTGATAGATGTACGTGGATTGTTGTCATTTGCCGGAGCCGGTGTTCCGGTCTGGCTGCAAATCGCAATCGATCGCATGGCACCGCTGCTTCGAGCCTTTCGCCACGGTGACGGAGGTTTGTGTCTGTTCAATGGGGCGGTGCCTGCGCGTGAAGCTGAGATCACGCGTGTCCTTGAGGTCGCCGAAGCGAAAGGCCGTGCCGTTGCCAATGCGCCGCATAGCGGGTTTCAGCGGCTTTCAGCTGGGAAAACACTGATCATAATGGATGCAGGTATTGCTGAGACTGATGAAGGGTCGACAAGCGGGCATGCTGGAACACTATCGTTTGAAATGAGCTCATCGAAACGCCGGGTGATTGTCAATTGTGGTGTCCCGCGGGCAGGCGGAGGCTCGCTCATCGAAATATGTCGTGGCTCGGCCGCGCATTCGGCACTGGTTGTTGAGAACACCAATTCAACTGAAATTCTGGATGGCGGGCAGATGGGGCCCCGCCGGGCGCAGTGCCAAGGGACCAAAAGAACCGAGGTCGATAAAAACTTGCTGGTGGAATCCGGACACGATGGCTACCTGCGCCCATTTGGCCTGCTTCATAAGCGCGCCCTTTTTCTGTCTGCTGATGGTGCCGACATTCGGGGCGAAGATATATTGAGCGGACCCGGGCGAAATCAGGGTGTGCTGCGTTTTCATCTTCACCCGGATGTGCAGGCATCGCGGATCGAGGGCGGCAGGTCATTGTTGTTGCGGGTCGGTAAAACCCAGGGTTGGCGATTTCGCACGTCCGGGTACCGCATAGAGCTTGAAGACAGTATCTATTTTGGTGACGGTGAGCGTCGCCAGACGGCGCAGATTGTTGTCCCGGTAGATCACCAGGAACCCGAGACGGTGATTAAATGGAGTTTTCAGCGTGAAAAATAATTTCCGCTACAGCTCCCACCGGCGGTAATTTTCGCCAAGATCAATATCGCGCCACATTCCCTTTAGATCAGCGAGCAGCCCACCCTGCTTTAACAGCTTCGTCAGAGAATCCTCAGAAAACGCGCGGTAATCGGAATGGGGGACGGTGCCGACGATGCAATCATAACTCTCCGCACCGTCCAGAGAAGCCAGCAACTCAAGGCCATAGATGCTTTTCGCCTCCGCCGGGTTGGCGATGGCGTCGTGGACATCAACGCTATGACCTTTTGATTTCAGTTCCGTAATCAGATCAACGGATTTTGAGTTGCGAAGGTCGGGGACGTTTTCCTTGAAGGTTAATCCCAGAATCAGAACGCGGGTGGAGTTACCACCGTTCGCTGCCTTTTTTATTTCGATATCAATTTGAGTGGCCGCAAAGGCAGCAATGCCATCATTTATGCGTCGCCCTGCCAGAATGACTTCCGGGTGATGCCCCTGTTCGCGGGCCGCATGTGCTAGATAGAACGGATCAACGCCAATGCAATGTCCGCCGACCAGACCGGGCTGGAAATTGAGAAAATTCCATTTGGTTTCGGCGGCCTCCAGAACATCATGCGTCTGGATGCCCATGTTATTGAAGATCATGGCGACTTCATTGATGAAGGCGATGTTGATGTCGCGCTGTGCGTTTTCAATAACTTTAGCTGCTTCTGCGGTCTTGATGTTTTTCGCCTTGAACACCCCGCCTGCCGTAACAGTACTATAAAGCCCGCCAAGCAGGTCGGTTACCTCAGGTGTTTGTCCGGCAATAACCTTGATGATTTTATCAAGAGTGTGTTCGCGGTCACCCGGGTTGATGCGTTCCGGTGAATAACCAAGATAGAAATCGGTTCCGGAAACCATACCGGACGCCGCCTCAAGCGCAGGCCCACAAATATCTTCCGTCACACCCGGATAGACGGTGCTTTCATAAACAACGATGCTACCTGGTTTCAAAGCGCGACCGACGCAATCCGACGCGGCAAGAACGGCCGATAGATCGGGCGTGTTCTGATCGTCAACCGGTGTTGGTACGGTGACGATATAAACGTCACACCCGCCAATTTCCGCCGGATCAGATGTGAGACTGTAGGACGCGTTTTCAAGCTCGGCGGGGCTGCTTTCGCCGGTTCGGTCATGACCCTCAAGAAGTTCATCAAGTCTTGCGCTGTCTACATCGAACCCGATCACCAGAAAATGTTCAGACAGGCGGATTGCCAGCGGCAATCCGACATATCCCAATCCAATGACGGCGACTTTTAAAGTATTCAACGGGACCGAGTTCATTTTGTATCCAGACAGAGCAAACCGGCGACACTTTCGGGTTCAGGTCCGCCAATGTCAATTCACTCGTTCAGTTTGCCCTATCCCGGCCACAACTATTTACTAATAATCTAGCGGTATCTGCCGTTATATAATCATAGGAATAGCGACTTTGTTTCGACAATCATACTGTGGCGGCTGCGGCGAATGGTGAAAACAATCACAAACAGCTACCTGTATTTTCTGAAATAGGCATATGACCTCCGCTCTCTCTACCGCGCCCCGAATGATTGCAATTTTACTAGGCATTGCCATCTCTTCCGCCTCAATCCTAGTAGGCGGCAAATATCCTACAATTAACCCCGAAGGGGCGCTCAATTTCGCTGACTATGTCTGCAAGCAGGAAGAGGAGTTGGTGTTTCTAGAGGTCCTTGCCTGCGCAAAAGGAACCGAACTTGCCTATTCTCAGCGCGCAGAAGCGTATTAGGGATGCTTGGCTGTTGAGGCGCCTGATTTAGGCCACCTTGGATGGATGTGCTTTTAGTGGATTAGATGGTTCTTATAGTCCTCACCCATAAATCTGAGAAAGCGAGAGCTCAATGAGGCTACAAAGCCGGCCTTATCAAATTGCTTTCTGATCGGTGAAATGCATGTCTTAAAGGCATCAAATTTTGTCTTTTCCGTAGCATGTAAAAGCTCAAGCGTGCGATCGATTAAGTCGAAGCGTCTGTAAATCAATAATATTTTCAAATAATTCGAAGCAACATCATCATCGTAATTTGCAGAGAAAACAATCTCAGGTGGCTTTAAAAATAGCGCATCACCAAATACAGCCTGCCCAAATCCTGTGAAGGCATGACGTTCCCAACGGCAAATGTTCGTGAAGTCAATAAACTCAAAATCGCAGTTCGCCAAAAACTGACTGATATCACCAAAAAGCGGCTGCTTATTGTACATGCACAAAAACTCAACCTCAACTTCAAGCCCTAAGCAATGAGCTAGACTGTTGGTTGCACCCTGCAAAACCGATAATTCACCGCCTTGTACATCGAGTTTGATAAAGTCTCTTGATGCTATTTCTAAATCATCCAGCCGGGTAGCTTGAACCTCTTCTTTACTCTCAATATCAAATCTCTCCTTTTCGGGGAATTTGTCCAAATAATCTCTGTTCGGGTAAAAATGAGAAGAAACTTGCGGGCTGCGGCACATGTTAATTTTCAACGACTGTGATTTGTTCCACAGTGCCACAGGGAAAATTGTTTTCGAGGGATCATCCCCACTTGGGGCTGATAAAAGATCGAAAGACCGGGTGTCTGGCTCGAAACCTGAGTAATTTATGTAAGGTTGGATTTTTTTCCAGCGCGTCTCAATACCCCCAGCAGCCCCCACATCGATCAGGCCTAAAGGTAAGTTACCAGGCAAACTCTCAAATGCGCGTGAAAGATGCTTTTCTTCGTTAAAGGCAAATGTAAGCAATATATTTTTTATAAAACGAGAAATTTTCACTTTATCGCACCATTTTACCTTCCAATTGTCCTTGCTTAAACGGGTTGCCTGCTGTTCGAGTGATGGATCACAAAGGGAAAACGCCATCTACAGGAAGTTGACTCTTTGTAAGGCCCATTATCACGGCACGGCCCATGGCGAGGACCGCCGGACAAACTGGATAATGCCTTTCAGGTCCTCCAAACGCGTGTGTGAGGGACTAATTCGAAATAATGTGATCCCGGCATTCGTCATATTACGAATGGCATCTTCTTTCAGTGAGCTAGGGCCACGGGTTGCCAGGGTTTTTACGTTGGTCATTTTCTCAAAATGTCCCGTGATTCAATGAATCCAATACATTTGTCGATACATGATTCAATATTTGCAATCGACGTATCGATTGTTATATCCGGATTGGCGGGTGCCAGGTATTTTGTATTAAAGCCGATCAATGTGTCAATTTCTCCCGCCTTTGCTCGATGATAAAGGCCTTTTGGATCCCGCTCAGCACAGATATCAATTGGGCAATGCACATAAACATTGATCAATGTTTCCAAGGTTTTCTTAACAAGTTCGCGGGCTTCCTGATGTGCGGTGAGAGCCGATACAATCGTGCAAACACCTGATCGCGATGTGGTTTTAGCATTCGTCACAAGAGTTCGGACAACCAATCCCCGGCTTTCTGAAGAAAAATCTATTTGGTCCCCAAATAAATCACGAATTTGATCTCCGTCCCAATGGACTACCGGAATACTGTAGGTTTCTTGAATCCGCGTTGCTAGTGCGTTTGCCAATGTCGTCTTTCCGGCAGATGTAGGTCCCATCATCCAAAAGACGGGCGCAAGATTAGCCATTTCTATGCTCCATTAGGGTTTGTTCTGAGCCTACATTTTTCGACACAGAGCCAGCAAGCAGGGTGACCTAGGTGTTTAGTCCCGACATTTGATGGGCCGGGTGGATGTTGTATCTGTCTGGTTCATTTGTCCAGCATTTACAGATGAACTCGTATGGTGTCATTCCCTAAGTTTATACTTGACGTTCATAACGTGAACGCCATATTGTTCATTTTGTGAACGCAGTGAATTGACCTTGAGGAATCTGCCTGTTTTGTCCGGCGATAATTACTCTCAGCAAGAAGCGGAATTGACCCTCGGCCTGTTAAAGGCCGTGGATGGTGATGATATGCTGACCCAGCGTTCAGCGGCGCGGGAGTTGGGCGTTGCTCTTGGATTGGTAAATACATATCTCAAGCGTTGCGTTAAAAAAGGACTCATTAAAGTTAATCAGGTCCCGTCGAACCGCTACGCATATTATCTAACACCGAGTGGCTTTGCTGAAAAAAGCCGCCTGACGGCGGAATTTTTATCACAATCATTGAATCTTTTTCGCCAGGCACAGAACGATTACAAGGAACTGCTTGATCATTGTGTCGCTATGGGCTGGTCCCGCATTGCACTATATGGCGCCAGTGACCTTGCCGAAATAATGGCACTTTACGTCCGTGAATATCAGGTTTCGATTATAGGTATCGTTGATGTTAGCGCCGCTGGAACCTCGTATGGGGACCTTCCGGTTGTCGATAGCGTTGAATCTTTGGAACCAATTGATGTTCATATCGTAACCGATTTGAATAATCCACAGTCGGTTTATGATGATTTATCTAGCGCATTTCCGAGTGATCGCATAATGGTACCGAGACTTCTCGATATTTCGACGCCTCCGGTGCGTGTGACGGGGGACGGCGCATGAGGCGTTGGTATGTCGTCAGCACCCAGTCGCGCGGGGAGGAGAAGGCGGTTTGTCATCTCCAGAATCAGGGTTATGAAGTCTATCTTCCGCGATATTTGAAACGCCGTAGCCATGCTCGGAAAATTGACTGGGTGCCTGCGCCAATGTTTCCCAGGTATCTGTTTGTTGCCATAGATTTGAAACACGAACAATGGCTGTCGGTTCGTTCAACCGTTGGCGTTAGTCAGATCATTTGCCACGGCGACACACCAACGCCGATTCCAGAAGGCATCATTGATGAAATCCGGGCGCGTGAAGATGAAAACGGTCTGGTTCGGTTTTCGTCAGAGGGCAAATTCAAGAAAGGCGACCGTGTGCAAGTCATTGGCGGAGCCTTTGGCGATCAGGTCGGCATATTCGATTGCTCTGATGACAGTCGGCGCGTGTTTATACTGCTTGATCTATTAGGTCGAGAGGTGAAGGTCCGTTTGTCTGCCGAAACTATTAGTGCGGTAGCGTAACGGTTTAGGGAGTTGGGTCGCGTGTTGTCCGGTGAACTTTTCACCCGGACTGCGGTAGCGTGCCAAAAATTTGGAGACCGGATTTATACTCAAAACTCTAACCACCAGTCTAAAAACATAAATGAAACACAATCAGCCTGCCGGGAACCCAAATCGAGCGATTTTTCTGGACCGGGATGGTGTCATCAATGCAGGCGTCATGCGGGCTGGAAAGCCGTACCCGCCTGATTGTTTTGAAGAATTTAATTTGCTCCCAGGTGTTGCCAGCGCGATGAACGCCTTGCACGAGGCTGGTTTTAAACTAATCGTTGTTACCAACCAGCCGGATGTCAGGACGGGAAAGCAGAGGCAAGATGTCGTTGAGAAAATGCATCGGGCGCTTCTGGACGAGTTGCCAATTGACGACATTGGCGTCTGTTATCATATCAACGAAGATCAATGTTCGTGTCGCAAGCCCAAGCCGGGAATGTTGTTTGCGGCCGCAGAAAAGTGGAACATAGATCTTTCTATCAGTTTTATGGTGGGCGATCGCTGGCGCGATGTTGAGGCGGGCCGCGCGGCGGGGTGCCGTACGGTGTTTATCGATTATAAGTATGCGGAAAAACAGCCTGAGCAGCCAGATTGTGTTGTTACTTCGCTGCTGGACGCCGTGCCATTTCTTTTAGAATCAGAGCTAAAGTAGGCGAATCATTGCAAAACTTAGTGAACTGAGGGTCAAGGTTCTCGCCGTCGGGGCGGGCCTACCAAATCTTAAAATGTCACATCCATGAAACTACCGAAAAATTCCAATGACCTTAAATGAACATACTGAGGCGCGAAGTCAATTTGTTGCCCATACCCTGAACGCGCACTTGCCGGAAGACTATCAGGGCCTGATTTTTGAGGAAGACCAGCGATTTGTGCGCGATGTTCTGGAAAAAAGTGATGCAGGCCGGCGGCGAGTTCTGGTGGTTGGTGGTGCAGGATATGTTGGTTCCGTAATTTGTGATCATTTTTTGACGCAGGGTTACGATGTCCGTTGTTTCGACAATCTGCTGTATAGTCATGATCTCGCGGTCGTGCCGCCGTTACACCGATCGGGCTATGAGTTTATGTTTGGTGATTTGACGGATCCCGCACAGTTCGAAAAAGCACTGACAGGTGTTACGGACGTTGTTTTGTTAGCCGGTCTTGTTGGCGACCCTGTCACCAAGAATTTTCCGGATCAGGCGAGCCAGGTAAATGATGCCGGTTATGACCTGATGATTAGTATGCTAGACGGTCGCGGTTTGAATAAGGTTGTTTTTGTTTCGACCTGCTCCAATTACGGCCTGATTGAAGGTGATCAGTTAGCCGATGAAAATTTCGAACTGAGCCCGCTATCACTTTACGCCAAATCAAAGGTGCGTATCGAGAAACTGTTGATGGGGAAAAAGGGTGAAGTTGATTATACACCGACAATTCTCCGGTTCGCGACGGCGTTTGGCTTAAGTCCCCGGATGCGATTTGACTTAACCGTTAGTGAATTTACCCGGGCGATGGCGCTTGGTGAAGATTTGCTGGTTTACGATGCGCATACCTGGCGGCCTTATTGTCACTTGCGTGATTTTGCGGAACTGATACGGCGCGTACTGGAAGCGCCGAAAGACCGGGTCGCTTTTGATGTGTTTAATGCAGGCGGTGAAGTAAATAACTATACCAAACAAATGATCGTTGATGCCATTTTGAAACAGCTCCCGGATGCCAAGGTAAAATATCAGGAACATGGTGCGGATCCCCGAAATTACCGGGTCGATTTTAGCAAAGTACGCGAGCGGTTGTTTTTCGAGCCCGCCTATACCGTGGCCGACGGCATCGAGGAACTTATTGCGGCCATTCGGCAGGGTTTGTTTCACAAAATTGAGGAACCAAAAAGCTTCTATGGAAATTGGGAATTGGGTCGCTAGGGCACAAGGATGCATACCTTAACTCGATCCATTGTCGAAGCTGTTGGTTCCATCACCAAGGGGGCAGCACCGCTGCACGCCCCGGAAATTGGGGGCGAAGAGTGGACGTATGTGAAGGAGTGTCTGGATACAGGATGGGTTTCCAGCGTTGGCAGTTACGTTGATTTATTTGAAGCCCGGCTTGCTGAGTATACTGGTGTGGCGCATGCGGTGGTAACGTCCAGCGGTACTGCTGCGCTGCATGTCAGTTTGTTGCTCGCTGGGGTGCAGGCGGGAGATGAAGTCCTCGTCCCAACCTTGACCTTTGCCGCTACCGCAAATGCGGTTGCCTATTGCGGGGCGGTTCCGCATTTTTGTGACAGTTCTGAACATACCCTAGGCATTGACCCAGCCAGGCTTGAGCAATATCTGGCCACCATTGCGGATCAATCGGGCGAACATTGTATCAATCGAAATACAGGCAACAGAATTGCCGGTGTTGTTTGCATGCATACTTACGGGCATGCCGTGGAACTGGATGCCCTGGCCGGTGTATGCGGCAGATTCGGCATCCCATTGATTGAAGACGCTGCCGAATCCCTTGGATCATTTTACAAAGGCAAGCACACCGGGGCTTCGGGCTTGGTGAGTGCACTTAGTTTTAACGGCAATAAAATTGTCACTACCGGTGGCGGGGGTGCACTTTTGACGAACGACCCTGATATTGCCGCACGCGCAAAGCACCTAACAACCACGGCAAAAGTTCCTCACAAGTGGGAGTTTACTCACGATCAGGTGGGGTTCAATTATCGAATGCCGAATATTAATGCGGCCATGGGCTGCGCTCAGTTAGAACGCCTACCTGATTTTATTCATCGCAAACGTTCTCTTGCCGCTGCTTACACACGCGCCTTTGACGGCATAGACGGTGTTCGGTTTTATGCTGAGCCAGATAATTGTCAAAGTAATTATTGGCTGAATGTCCTTTTGCTCGAAGAGGACTCAATTGAACTGCGCGACGAAGTGCTCACGGGACTTAATGAGGCGGGGTACATGAGCAGGCCCGCCTGGCTCCCCAATCATCAATTGGAGATGTATGATGACGCGCCGTGTGATGCCCTGCCAGTTGCGGAAAGTCTGTACCGCCGCCTGATCAATATACCAAGCAGCCCGTGTCTGGCTTAAGGTGATACCCGCGCCCCGAAAGATTTGTGTCGTCACCGGTACCCGCGCGGAATACGGCTTGCTGTTCTGGCTTATGAAAGCCATTCAAGGTGACCCGAAGCTGGTGTTGCAGCTGATCGTTACCGGCACGCATCTGGACTCGCGTTATGGGCGGACAGTTGAGGTAATTGAGGCGGACGGGTTTTCCCCGGATGCCGAAATCGAGCTTCCCCTGGAACACCCTGGGGCCGCAATGGGCAAATGTTTGAGCGGTATTGCTGATGCTTTGCAAAAACTGCAACCGGATATTGTGGTGCTGCTTGGCGATCGTTACGAAACGTTTAGCGCCGCGGCGGCTGCAACACTCGTCAATATTCCCATTGCACATATACACGGCGGAGAGTGCACCGAAGGTGCGATAGACGACGCTTTTCGTCATGCCATCACAAAAATGGCGCATCTGCATTTCACAGCTGCCGCGGAGTATCAAGAACGCGTTGTTCAAATGGGCGAGGCACCAGAGAGGGTGTTTCTGGTTGGCGCGCCGGGGATCGACAATATCGTCAATTTGAACTTGTTAAGCGCCGAAGAGCTCTCCGATGCGCTCAAGTTTAATCTCGGCAAGAGCTATTTTGTGCTGACTATTCACCCCGCAACTGCTGGCGCGGAAGAGCCGGAAATCGCAACACGGGCACTTTTAGCAGCGATTGATAAATTTAATGACTCCCAGATTGTTATTACTGGCGTCAATGCGGACCCGGGGCGGGATGTCGTCGCTGACTTACTCAACGATTACGCAAAGGCTGATACGAACCGCGTTTTAATCACGCCGTCACTTGGTCAACAGCGATATTTATCGGCAGTGAAACACGCAGCGCTCGTGATCGGAAACTCGTCGAGTGGTTTGATTGAGGCGCCGGCGCTGAACACGCCAACGGTTAATATCGGCTCCCGGCAGAATGGGCGGTTGAAAGCAGATTCTGTGATTGATTGCCCACCAAGAACAGAGGCCATTTCTTCAGCTATTGAAAAAGCACTCGACCCTGCGTTCAAAATAAAGGCGGCAGAAATCTCACCACCTTATGGAGCTGGCGGCGCGTCAAATTTGATTTTGGGCGGCTTGAAAAACGTTGATCTCGAACGCGTTATTCCGAAGGTTTTTTTTGATATGAACAAAACAAACTAGATTATTTGTGAAACAAACTCATATGAAAAAACTTCTCTGCACCTTAGGTCCGGCTTCATTGAACAAAACCATAATTCAGCGGTTGGAGGGACTCGGTGCGTCGTTATTTCGGATAAATCTTTCGCATACGCCGCTGAAAGAAGTCGAAAAAACGATCAGGTTAATTCAAGGTTATACGTCCGTTCCGATTTGTCTGGATACTGAAGGAGCCCAAATTCGGACGGGCAACTTCGTTGATCAGGATATTTATTTCCGACCCAATACTAATGTGCACGCGCATATTCGACCGGTTCCCGGTAACAATCAGGAATTTAATTTCACACCACCGGAAATTATCCGGGAATTGATGGTGGGAGATTTTATCAGCATAGATTTCAATGCTGTTCTTGTGCAGGTAACCGGGCTGGATGAGGAAGGTGCGGTCTTGCGTATCCTTAACGGCGGGACCGTTGGCCGCAATAAAGCTGTAACTGTGGACCGGGATATCGAAATGCCGCCGCTCACAGAAAAAGATAAAGCTTCAATTGCCATTGGCCGAGATTTGGGTCTTAGCCATTTTGCCCTGTCATTCGCAAACGGGTCCGATGATGTCGCTGAAATGCGTCAACTGATAGGCGATGACGGGTACTTGATTTCAAAGGTCGAATCTCGAGGTGGCCTGCAAAACCTTGAGGATATAGCCAAGAGCTCGGATGCGGTGTTAATTGACCGAGGGGATCTATCGCGTCAAATTCCAATTGAGCTTATACCTAAGATTCAAAAACATATCATCAAAACCGTTCGCGGGTTGGGTACAGAGGTTTTTGTAGCGACCAATTTGCTGGAATCCATGGTCACACAGCCGGGTCCGACGCGAGCTGAAGTTAACGATATATACAATACTCTCCTTGATGGGGCTGACGGTTTGGTGCTGGCGGCGGAAACGGCAATTGGTGAATACCCGGTGCGCTGTGCGGAAATGGTGTTTAAAATGATGGCCAGCATTGATCACAAACTTGATGACTTATCTGGCAGCCTTACGGAAATTGCCAGCTCATCTATGTTGGTTGCGCCCCATGGCGGTCAACTGCAAACCTACGAAAAAACAGCGTTGGAAGACGCCTCTCTTGACGGATTGCCGCGCCTGAAAGTATCGGACGCGGCCCTTATGGACTGCGAACATCTCACAGAAGGAACGTATTCTCCGCTTGGCGGGTTTATGACCAAAGAAGAGATTGAATCCGTACTTGAAAAAAACATGCTGCCGGATGGCACGATTTGGACGATGCCAATTGTTTTACAGGCTCAGGCTGACCAGATTGTCGATTTCGGTGTGGGCACCCGGGTTGTGATTCAGGATGCGGGAGGTCAGGGGCGTTTTGTTATTGATGTCTCGGAAATATTCCAACCTGATATGGCAGCTGCTTGCAGGCGTTGGTTTAACACAGATTCATCCGCTCACCCTGGTGTTCGCCGGGTAATGAAAAATGGCCCGGTGTTTATTGCCGGAGAGATAACGCCATTAAAATATGCTCGGTCATCTTCGCATCATTTTGAACTGACTCCGTCACAAACACGGTTTATATTCGAACACAGAGGCTGGTCCAAGATCGTTGCCTTTCACGGTCGCAATCCCATTCACCGCGGCCATGAAGAAATTCAAAAACGTGCTCTTGAAAGTACCGGCGCAGATGGGCTTTTTATTAATCCGGTGATCGGAGCCAAAAAGCCCGGTGATTTTTTGCCGCATCCAATTATCCTGAGCTATCAAGTTTCTCTGGATTTCGGGTTTTTACCAAAAGATAAAACATTGTTTAGCAGTTTTACGACATATTCGCGATATGCTGGCCCTCGAGAGGCGGTGTTTACTGCACTCTGCCGCCGCAACATGGGGTGTAGTCATTTTATAATTGGACGCGATCACACAGGTGTCGGGGATTTCTATGAACCTGACGCCAACGGGCGGATGTTTGAGGACCTCGCGAAAGTTGGCGACATCGGTATTGAACCGGTATTTTTCGATGCCATTGGGTACAATTCAGAAAACGACACATATGAAGCAGAAAGCGATAAAGGTAACTGGCAATCTATTAGCGGAACAAAAATACGTGATTCGTTGCGTGACGGTGTCCCAATTGCCGATTGGATGATGCGCGACGAAGTGCAGAACGCGTTGCGCCAGGAGCTCTTATCCGGTGCTCCGATGTTTGTTGAATAATCCTCAAGCGCTCAAATCATGCTCCAGTTTATTCATTTGTTTGCTCTGACTTAGAAGGGGGACCCGCTTAATGGTTGGCAATCAAATTCAGGTCAATACGGCAGTTGAGAACTCTCGGCTCAAGAAAATTAGGGCAAACGGGATTATTGGCCAATTTTTCACTAGTTCGCAAAAATCAGCATTGCGCGACCTCGTCAATGATACAATTTTTGGCGTGATCTCTAAGGCTGTCGCCTGGAGAGACCGTCTGGAGCACATCAAAAACTTCCCAACCTGTCTTGGCGAGAACATGTTTTATTCGGAGCTGCGCCATGAAGAGGCAGGCCCAGCCTATCATACTAAATTTTATAGCGAAGAGCCCGGCAATCACTACACAGTCGATTTTACGCAATTCAAAAGCGAGCTTCTCAAGGGCGTGAGCATTCCCCCGGATCAGGGCTTTGAATTGGATGTTTCCGAACCGGTAGTGCTGCCGATATCCGTTACTGGCGCATCTTTGCGCATTGAGAAAAACAATTACAATGCGGATTTAACCTATAACAATAAGCGTTTTCCCTTACACAATCTTATTCAGGATCGCTTTTATTATTTGCCACTGCGTGATGTTGGGAAAGTGCGGGTGGACTCAGCGCATAAGATGATTGTTGGCGACCCGATTGCCCTCAACCAAAAGAAAAAACATCATTGCCGACTGGCAATGATGATATTTATCGACAATTTCGGGTGGGATATAATTGAACATTTGGATTTCGATACCGATCTTCCAAATCTCAGCAAATTCTTCGACAAAGGCACAATATTCGACAGATCATATTCAGGGGCGAACTGGACCCTACCAGGGGTCGCCACTATCGTTTCAGGGCGGTATATCAAGAATCATGGAATGTTTCATAATTGGCAAGCGGAAAAGCGTCTCGGCCAGGGTTATACAACGATGGCAGAGTATTTTCAAAACGATGGTTATCTCACTTTTCAGGTCTGCAATAACCCGCGCAAGAACCCGGCCTACGGGTATACCAAAGGGTATGACCGCACGGTATTCTCTAAAACCATGTCACTTGGCGAATCGCTTGATGCCATGTATGACCATCTTCGCGCTTTTCCTGAGCGGGACCATTTTTGCTGGTTAACGATATTCGATGCCCACCATACATTGGCGGGAGCGCCGCACGTGGCGAATCAGATAAACGGCACGCTTGATGCGCAAGACTATATAGCCAAGCACAAGAAATCGCCGATGGAATTGACGTTGGATCCTGGCAAGACGGTTCGGTATATCGAAGAACTGAAGCGTATCGATTTTCAACTCGGGATGCTTTTTGATTACATCGAAAAAAATTACAACGATGATGAGTTTTTAGTTTCGGTCATTGCCGACCATGGTCCCGGGTTTTTGACAGATAATCCGGCTGAACTGTCACACGAAAAATCACATGTTGTTCATATGATGCGCGGTACCGACGTACCCGTCGGGTTAAGGGTGCCAGAAGTTGTTCACACGGCGGATGTTCTTCCTGTTTTCTTGAAACACGCTGGGCTGCCCGCACCTACCGAAGAAATTGACGGGCGAATCCCGGAAGGCCTTGGCGGCCCGGCAGCGCGGGATTTTGCAATCAGCGAAATAATCTTCCCGGGTGAACCCTATACTGCATCAATTAAAAACGACCAATATGAATTTACCTTCGCCAGCGGTGGAAAGGTTGGTGATGATGGAAAATTTACTCTGGGTTCCGCAGCTTATCAGTTGACGGATCTGCGAGATTGGAAAACCGATATTAGTGAACAAAACCCCAAGTTAACGGAATACTTTAAATCCATCATCATGGATCACATTGAACCTCTTCGACGTGACGCATGAATTGGTCTCCGGGGCTTAAATAAATAAAATGAAGGCAATCCTTCTTGCGGCTGCCCGTGGCGTTCGTCGATTGCAGCCCGATGACAGTTATCCGCGCGCCTTGCTTTTCGACAATCAGGGTCGGCGGGTGCTCGACTGGATTTGTGGTGCGCTATCAGACGTCGAGATCGACGATGTTGTCATGGTTGGTGGGTATCATATTGAGAAACTGATTAAGGATTATCCAGGCATCTCGTACTTCTACAACTCTGACTGGGCCAGCACGGACGATGCGTTTACGTTGTTCAAAGCAAGGGAGGAGTTGGACGGCCCGTGTTTAATATCGGAAACCAATGTGATTTATCACGGTGATGCATTAACGGGATTGTTGGCCGCGCCTGGCGACATAGTGGTTGCGACCCCAGCAAACGCACCAAAAGGATATGCAGGGCTGGTCAAGCTTTCTGCCCAAGGCGCCCGTACAGTTGCTGACGCTTTTGCAAACATCTCTGAGGGTGCAGGCATAGCGTTTTTAAAATCGGCATCAATACCCAATCTGCTTGATCATCTAGCGGAAAATGGCGCGGCTATTGAATATCGACAGCTGGCGAGCAGAAGCTGGGCAAGCGCGGACTCCTCGTTGAACATGGCTCGTTTCGTCCTGGGCAGCAAGTCGCAGACCCTGGAACGTTTGCGCAACCGAATTTGTCACGCAACGATTTTAGAGCAAGTGCGGTTTACAGTTGGTGATTGGGCTGAAAGCGCCGAGAAACTCGTCGCCAATATCGCTTCTCTGCCAGGCGATGGGCAGGTTATCGTTCGATCCAGTGCGCTGGATGAAGATTCATGGTCAGAATCCCGGGCTGGCCGCTATCACAGTGTCCTTGACGTCGATAGCGCTGATTCGGGTGCCATAGAAATGGCCGTCAACCGCGTGATCGAAAGCTTCGGCCCGGATCACGGCATTTTGAAAAATCATGAGATTTTCGTCCAACCTTTCCTGTCAGATATCAAAGTCAGCGGCGTGGTTTTTACTCGGGATATGGAAACTCAAGCACCGTATGTGGTGATCAATTTTGATTCCGCGTCAGGAAAAACCGATACAATTACAGGTGGGAAAGAAGGTAACCACACCAATTGTTATGCATTGCATGGGCATGCCGCCCGGATCGATGGTGAGTTGAAAGCTCTGCGACCGCTAATTGAGGAGCTTAAGGACGTTATAGATCACGATGCGCTCGATATTGAGTTTGCCATCGACCGCAATGACTGCTGCTACCTTTTGCAGGTTCGACCCTTAGCGACCAAACCCGGCGAAGGTGTGTCTTTCGACGAACGCGACCTGATCGACGAAGTGAATGCGGCATCTGAATATCTGTCCGGCGCGTTTCAGCCTCACCCGCACCTAAAAGGGACCTCCTCTGTTTTAGCGAACATGCCCGATTGGAACCCTGCTGAGGTCATTGGTTCCACACCGCGTCCACTGGCAGCATCTCTCTACAGCCAATTGATCACGGATAGTGTTTGGGCAAAAAGCCGTGCCGAAATGGGGTATCGAGTTTTGGAAGGGACGCCATTGATGGTGATGGTTGTCGGACAACCATATATCGACGTACGTGCCAGTTTTAACTCATTGGTCCCGGCTGAAATCCCCGACACGCTGGCTGAAAAGCTTGTGAATCATTATATCAGTAGATTGCGAGAACAGCCGCAGTTGCAGGATAAGATTGAGTTTGAGATTACCTTTACATGCTACGATTTTTCTTTTCCGCAGGCCTCAAAGCGGCTGCAAAATGCTTGTTTCAGTGATGACGACATTCAGCTCTTGGCTGAAGCGTTGCGAAAGCAAACCGATGCGATCGTGAAAGGAGAAATAGCCCCTTTCTCTCAAACGCGTGCACGCATTGCGGAATTGGAGGCCCGCCGCGCCGCTGTTATTTCTTCGCCAAACAACACCGTGTACGACCTGTGTCGATCCATCAGCCTGTTACTTTCTGACTGTCAGACGCTGGGTACTTTGCCATTTGCCAACGTTGCGCGTCAGGGGTTCATAGCCTCATCTTTTCTTCGTTCCCTGGAGCGACTTGGTGTATTCAGTGAACCAGAGATCGCCACCTTGCATGAGTCCATGCCTACAGTTGCTCGTGATATTGTGGAAGCTCTGACGACACTAAGTCTGGGAAAAACATCAAGAGAATCCTTTCTTGATCGCTTTGGGCACCTTCGTCCCGGCACTTATGACCTTCTGTCGCCCAGCTATGATAAATATCCGTCTCTATATCTGGATTCTCTCGAAAAAATTGACGCTATTGATCCGCCGGATTCAGGCGCCTTCTTCAGCTTGTTCAATTCGAAAGCCCAAGAAATAAATCGATGGTGCGAAATAAGTGGGCTGGCTATTCGAGCCGACAATCTTTCCCAATTCATTTTCGATTCAATCCCGGGCCGTGAATGGGCTAAATTCGAATTCACCAAAAACCTGAGCGCTACTTTGGAGTTGATGCGCAAACTGGGAACTCTTCTTGGCATAAGCGACGAAGATCTAACCTTTCTCCCTATCCAAACAGTGCTTGAGACACAACGGATGACACAGCCAAAGTCCTGGCCCAACGAGTTGCATCGAATCATCGAAATCAACAAGAAATATTTCGCCATAACCCAGCGCACAAGGCTCCCCAGTGTCATTGCGAATTATGAGGACGCTTTCGGATATACCGAACCTGATGAATGGCCAAATTTCATTTCGCAAAAAACCGCGAATGCCCCTCTGGTATTTCTAGATGATGCAGCCGCCAATACCGACCTATCCGGCAAAATCATCGCCATTGAAAGTGCGGACCCTGGGTATGATTGGCTCTTTGGGCATGGTATCGCAGGCCTAGTGACTCGGTTCGGGGGCATCGCTTCCCACATGGCCATTCGATGTGCCGAATTTGGACTCCCGGCAGCAATTGGCTGTGGCGAAAAATTATTCAGCAATCTCAGACGTGCGTCAGTAATCGAACTCAATTGTGCCGATCATCGTATGACCATTATAGATCAATGACCTGTAAGATTGCCATTAGCTGTCGAGTCATTGACGCGTCGTCATATGTGGAAAGGCGCGACGCTATAGCAAAGGATTGGTGTGATCTTTTCAATGAGATGGCCTGGCTGCCCGTCATCGTGCCCAACCACCTAACAGACGCTACGCAGCTCCTGGAAGTAATTGGCGTTGATGGGCTGATTCTTTCAGGCGGAAATACGCTTGGAAGCATTGCCGAACCTCGTGCACCTGGAACAGTTCTGGAGCGGGAAAAAACGGAAAAACAGCTGTTAACATACGCGGTAGATAAGAACTTACCGGTGCTGGGCGTCTGCAGAGGACTTCAGGTCATAAACCAGTTTTTCGGGGGAGATCACACATTAAGAATATGTAGCGACGCGGGCCATGTTGGCTGCACGCACACCGTCAAACTGAAACGTGAAGTTTGGACTGGTTTAGATGAGGATGGCGCTATTGAAGTGAATTCATTTCACGACGACGGAGTTCTTCCCGAACAGGTGGCGCCGGATCTTGAAATCTTTGCTACAAGTTCAGACGGAGTATTTGTTGAGGGCCTTATCCACAAAGATAAACCTATAATCGCAGTTCAATGGCATCCGGAGCGGTCGAACCCTTCTTCGACAGTCGACCGGAAGCTGCTGCGATCCTTATTCGAAGCGCCCAAGGGTCTCAACGAGAAGTCCGTCAGGAGATAGCTAATTTTAAAGTCCGTCTTAACCGCGTTTAGCTTGCTAACACCGCGCGACCAACGCAAAGCGCCGCTAATCTTGCTTCTCGTCATTATCGCTGCCGTAGTTGAGATGTTCAGTGTGGGCATGGTGCTGCCATTCGTTGAACTCATCAACAATCGTGATGCTATTGCCGGGAACGGTTGGCTGGCAAAGGCTTACAAGATGAGTGAAATGGAGGATCAAGCCTCCTTTATCATCGCCTTCGCGGTATTTTTCGGCGTTGTCTACGTTTTGCGGAATTTCTATCTCGTGTTAGTCGCCTATGTTCGCCACAAGTTTGTCTATGACGCATTTTACTCACTCGCATCACGGTTACTCCGCGGCTACCTGCTGATCCCCTATACTTTTCATTTACAGCGCAACAGTGCAGAGCTAATCCGAATCCTAAAGACCGACGCCAACCACGCAATTACCACAATTTTGATGCCGGCCGTCGTCATTGTCACGGAAGTTTTGGTTTCTGGCTTTCTACTTCTGTTGCTGCTTTTCGTGAATCCCATCGGAACCCTCACCGCGCTTATATCCCTCATTATGTTCATTGGATCTATTTACTTTGTGTTGAGAAATAGGTTCAGCACGATCGGTGAAATCTTGAAAACCGATGCCGGAAAAATGCTACAGTGGATCAGTCAGTGCGTAGGTGGAATCCAAGAATCTAAGGTCCTGCGGCGCCAAGGAATGTTTTTGGATGCGTTCAAGCGCCATTGCCGGTCCTACGCCGATGCGCGGATCAGTTATTCAATTCTTGGCGACATCCCTAAATTACTAGTGGAAGCCGTCGTCGTCGTGTGCATGATGCTCCTGATTGTGGTTCTTTTTACCGTGAATTCTGGTGAAGGAAGCGCGCTTCCATTTCTTGCCATGTTTGGTGTTGCAGCAGTACGGATCATGCCGTCATCCGTACGATGCTATAATGCAATGATGGATATCCGCGTCGGCATCCCCTCGTTAAAAACGATTGCCGACGACTTCGAGATCATTTGCACAAATGGCATCGACACGGCGTCCGAGTCTATCGCGCCCCCCAAAACCACCTCAGTGAAGCAAGTATTCAAAGACGAAATTCGACTGGATGGGATTGACTACACGTACGAAGCCTCAAAGGTCCCTTCCCTATCCTCAATAGACATCGTGATTAAGAAAGGCCAATCGGTCGGAATTGTTGGTCAATCTGGTGCCGGAAAATCGACCTTATTAGGGGTGATGCTCGGCCTGTTGACGCCAACCGGTGGGAAAATGACGGTGGACGGTCGTAATATTTTCGAAAATCTCAGGGATTGGCAACGAAACATCGGTTATATTCCCCAATCAATTTACCTTCTTGACGATACTATCCGCGCAAACATTGCGTTTGGCCTACTCCCTGATGAAATAGAAGAGGAGAAAATCCATCACGTGATTTCACTTGCACGGTTGGATAACTTTATCGATGCTCTTCCCGATGGGCTCGATACGGTCGTCGGCGAACGCGGCATCCGTCTTTCTGGCGGGCAACGTCAGAGAATCGCCATTGCGAGGGCGCTATACCACGATCCAGACGTCCTTATTCTTGATGAAGCAACGGCATCGCTAGACAATAAAACAGAGCAGGAAATTACACAGGCCATCAATGCACTGCGCGGTAATAAAACATTGATCATTGTAGCGCATCGTCTGTCCACCATCCATAACTGCGATCTGTTGGTTCTCCTTAAATCCGGGCACGTTGTGACGCAAGGAACCTACGACTCGTTGATGACACACCCTGACTTCATCGAAATGGCGAACGTTGATCGGCAACCGCAGGAAACAGTCGTGTCGGCAAGAAAAGACAGCGATCGTGACGAGTAGCTTACCCAAGTGTGTTGTCATCGGTGGCGGCGGACACGCAGCGGTTCTGATCGACTCCATCCGCTGCGCGGGTGTGGCCGATCCGGTCGCCGTGCTCGACCCGGACGCGGCCTTGCGGGGCAAGACGGTAATGGGCGTCGCCGTGGCCGGAAGCGACGACCGGATCGCCGACATGGTAAACGACGGCATAACCCTTTTTTGCGTCGGCATGGGCAGCATCGGTGCCGATGCTGCGGCAGTACGCAAGCGTTTGTTCGACAACGCCCACGCCGCAGGTCTTATCCCCCTTTCCGTCATTCATCCGACGGCCTTCGTGTCCAAAGCCTTGGTTTTAGGCGATGGCGCCACTGTCCTTGCCAACGCGACCATCGCCGCCCGCGCCACCCTGGGCCGGAACGTCATTGTCAACAACGGCGCGACGGCGGAGCATGACTGCATGATCGGCGATCACGCCCATATCGCAACCGGCGCCGTCCTGGCCGGGAACGTCACCGTCGGCGCCTTGAGCCATGTCGGTGCGAATGCCGTCGTTCGCCAGTTCGTTTCCATCGGTGAACGTGCCATGATCGGCGCCGGCGCCGTCGTGATCGAGGACGTCCCGGACGGAACCACGGTCATTGGCAACCCGGCCCGACCGGCACCGGCCGGCCAAGCCTGATTTGCATAACACTCAACGAATAGCTTTTTCATGTTCGACCTTACGAAGCATCCCGAAAACGTCCTGACCGTCGCGTCGACTCTGCACGAGGCGATGGAGGCCATTCAGGTCAATGGTCATCACTTGACCGTCGTCGTCAACGGCGACGGGCGACTGCACGGGATCATCACCGACGGCGACATCCGTCGGGCCTTGATCGCCGGAGCGGTTCCCGACAACGGTATCGCCGACTATTTCCAACCCCATCCGAGCGCCGCCGAGGCGTCGAAAGGCGTCGAGGACGTCCGGCGACTCATTCAGGAAACCGGGGTCGAGGCTCTGCCTGTGGTGGACGACGACGGCCGGCCGGTGGCGTTGTTCCACCTCCGCGATCTATCGCTGAACTACGGCGACCGTATCGGCCATATCGGTTTCGGCGGCGCCGTAATCATGGCCGGCGGCGAAGGACGGCGGCTACGGCCGCTGACCGAATCCTTGCCCAAACCCCTGGTCGATGTCGGCGGCAGACCGGTGATCGATTACCTTGTGGAAAAGCTGTCGAATACAGGCATCGACAACCTGCACGTCTCCATTAACTATCTAGGCGATCAGATCAAGGAACACCTGGGTGACGGCTCCGGTTTCGGTACCAACATCCAGTATTTGGAGGAAAACCAAAAGCTGGGCACGGCGGGGGCGCTGTCGTTGCTGAAGGCGCCGGTGGACGGGCCGATTCTGGTCATGAACGGCGACATTCTGACCTCGTTCAGTTTCGAGCAAATGCTGTCTTTCCATAAATCGGCGGGCAGCGCGCTGACCGTCGGCGTGGCGGAATACCACATCCCCGTCCCCTACGGCGTGTTCACCATCAAGAACGGGTGCATCACCGGCTTGAAGGAAAAGCCGGAGGCCCGCGTGCACATCAATGCCGGCATCTATCTTCTCGAGTCGCGCCTGATCGAGCGTATTCCGAAGCATACCTATTACGACATGACCAGCGTCATCGACGACTGCCTGGCCAACGGCGAAACCGTCGCGCCCTTCCTCATCCACGAGGACTGGATCGACATCGGCAATCCCAGTGACCTGGAACGGGCACGCTCGCTGCTGGATCCCAAGAAGAAATCATCGACATGAAAAACGATGTCTTCATCATTGCCGAGGCGGGCGTCAACCACAACGGCGAACGCGACCTGGCCTTGCGCCTGGTCGATGCGGCCGCCGACGCCGGCGCCGACGCGGTCAAGTTCCAGCACTTCAACCCGGAACTGCTGGCCCGCGATACGTCGGAGATGGCGTCGTACCAGAAGAAGAACCTGGGCGTGGAGAAAAGCCAGCGCGACATGCTGTCGGAGCTGGTAATGTCACCGGACCTGATCGCCGAGGCCGCCGCCCACGCGGCCGCGCGCGGCCTGACGTTTCTGTGCACGCCGTTCGATCTGCAAAGCGCGGGCGAGCTCGACGGCTTGGTGCCGGCCTGGAAGGTATCGTCCACGGACCTGACCAATTTCCCCTTCCTCAAGAGCCTGGCCGCCATGGGCAAGCCGCTGATCCTGTCCAGCGGCATGGCGACCCTGGAGGAGACCAAGCAGGCGGTCGACTTCCTGCGCCCCCTGGCCAAGCCGGCCGGCGGCTTTCCCGCCGTCAGCATGCTCCATTGCGTGTCGGCCTATCCGGCGCCACTGGACGCCACCAACCTGGCGGTGCTGCCCGTGTTGGCGGAAGAGCTGGACGTGCCGATCGGCTTCTCCGACCATTCTTTGGGGATCGGGGCTTGCGTCGGCGCTGTCGCGCTGGGGGCGTGCATTCTGGAAAAACACCTGACCCTGGACACGGCCCTGCCGGGTCCCGACCACAAAGCGTCCTTGGAACCACACGAATTGGCCGCCCTCGTCACGGCGGCGCGCGATGCGCGCCGGGCCGTCGGCCAAGCGGTGAAGGAGCCGCAGAGCTGCGAGAGCGAACACCGCAAGCACGTCCGGCGTAGCCTGCACGCCGCACGCGACCTCGCCGCCGGACAGACCCTGGGTGAGGACGACTTGATCGCCCTGCGCCCGGCCGACGGCATCGATCCCCGCGACTACGAGACCGTGCTCGGGCGCACCCTGACGCACGCCATCGCCAAGGGATCGGCCCTGCACCCGGAGGACCTGGCATGAAGGCCTTATTCCTCGGGACCAGCGGAATCGGCGCGTGCCACGCCCGCAACGTGCGCGCTACAGCCTGATCAATCCGCACAGCTACACTCGCATCAACGTGGAAGCGCAAAACCTACAGAAAGAGATTAGACGGTGAATCGAAGTTTCCTTTTTTTAATTACGGCTCGAGGGGGGTCGAAAGGTGTGCCTGGAAAGAACCTGAGGAAGCTAGGCGGCCTCTCTTTGACGGCATTTAAAGCTATTTCGGCAAAGAAATCGAAGCATTGCTCTCGTCTGGTCATTTCTAGTGATTCCGAGGAAATTCAGAGAGAGGCTGTTGAATTCGGCGCGGAGGTGCTATTCAATCGGCCCAACGAATTAGCAAGTGACTCTGCCAGTAGCGAAGATGTGGTGCGGCATGCTTTGGATTTCATAAAAACAAACGAAGGCCGAACCTACGATGGGGTAATGCTTTTGGAGCCCTCATCGCCATTTGCAGGGCCCCAGGACTATGATCAGGCCATCGACATTTACCTTCGTGAAAAGGCGAGTTTGGTTGTCGGCGTTCGGGAAACGGAAGTGAATTCTGTCTTTACCGGGCCATTAGGCCAAAATGGGAATATATCGGGCATCATCGAGAAATTCACGAATTTGGGTGACACCCGCCGTCAAGCCTTGGCTACCGAGTACACCATGAACGGCACCCTGTATTTGATCGATTGTAAGATGTTTGAACAAACCGGAAAAGTTTATGGCGATCCCGAGCGAACATACGGGTATGTGATGGACCGGGCGCATTCAACTGAAATCGAGACATTGTTCGACCTCAAGCTTGCCGAGTTTCTTATAGATAGCGGCGAGATAGATATAAGCGAGTGGAAATGACACGCAGTACTAAGACCAATATGCCCATCCTTGATACGGCAGCGCTGACTTCGAGCGCGGGACAAGCTCTATACGATAGGGCAAGGAAGATCATTCCTGGTGGCACACAATTGTTCTCAAAACGCCCAGAACTATTTTTGCCGGATTTATGGCCTGTCTACTATGCCAAGGCTAACGGGATAGAAGTTTGGGATCTCGACCAAAACCACTTTCTAGACTTTGCATCAGTCGGCATCGGAACATGCGTTTTTGGCGCTTCTGATCCGGAAATCGATGCGGCTGTCGCAAGCGCTATTCAAGCCGGGAGCATGAGCACGTTAAATAATCCGGATGAAGTGGAGCTTGCTGAACTTCTCGTGGAGCTCCACCCGTGGTCAGATCTGGTTCGGTTTGCGAGAACCGGTGGTGAGGCCATGACGGTTGCAGCCCGTGTCGTGCGGGCAGCAACTGGACGAGATAAGATAGCCTTTTGTGGTTACCACGGCTGGGGAGATTGGTATCTCGCTGCAAACTTATCAAGCGCAGAGAACCTTGACGCCCATTTGCTTGCCGGTCTTCAGCCAACCGGCGTTCCATCGGCTCTGCAGGGGAGCGCGATTCCATTTAGGTACAATAATATTGAGAGCCTTCGGGAAATAGTTTCGCAATCGGGTCAATCGTTAGCTGGCATCGTAATGGAGCCTTATGGCGTTGCGGGAGAACCGGATCTCAGCTTTTTGAAAGAAGTGCGCGAAATTGCCGACGCTTGTGGTGCAGTCCTTGTTTTCGATGAAGTAACATCAGGGTGGAGAATGAATACGGGTGGCGTTCACATGCGCCTAGGTATTGAGCCCGACGTCGCGGTCTTCGCTAAGTGTATCAGCAATGGCTATCCTATGGCGGCCATCATCGGCAGGCACGAAGTTATGGACGCGGCTCAGAACTCGTTCATTAGCAGCGCTTATTGGACGGAGCGGATTGGTCCGGCGGCGGCTCTTGCTACAATTCGTAAACACCGCCGTGAAAATGTAGGTGAGTATCTAATTCATGTTGGCGGTGTTTTGCAGGCGGGTTGGGAAACAGCCGCGGCAGATAACGGCTTGAGTTTGAAGTATTTCGGAATGCCGCCGCAACGCGGGTTTATCTTCAATCATGACAAACCGGACGTTCTTACGACGCTCTTTACCCAGGAAATGTTGAAGCGGGGGTTCCTGGCCACACCTCGGGTATTTGCAACAACGAAACATCAAGATCGAGAGATTGCACTCTATTTTGATGCAGTGGGGGAAGTTTTTGCGATAATTGCAAAGGCAATTGCTGACGGCGATCCACAGAGCTGGCTCGATGGCCGCGTGAAACATTCCCATTTTGAGCGCTTAAACTAGTGTGTTGAGTTGTAGCGGCAGCGTGTTTCAAATGGGCTGAATTCCGTATCTTTAAGAGGGCGATTTATGAAGATTGAGCCATTTTCCCTGGCGCAGAAAAAAATTATCCTGATTGGCGGCCTGGGCATCCTCGGCACCGTTTTTGCGCGTTATCTTTTAGAAGCGGGCGCAGAGCTCGTTATTGGCGACAAAGATGAAGAGGCGGTCGCCTCACGTGCGGACGAGTTGTCGGAAACCTATCCAGGGCAGGTGCGTGGTTACGGTATCAACCTGGCTGACGAGGGCTCGGTTTCGGCGTTCGCGCAACATCTTGCGGCCGATGGATTTGTACCTAATGTTTTAATTAATAATGCCGGGTGCAAGTCGCCGAATTTCTTTGCGCCTTTGGGCGATTTCCCGCTCGACGATTGGAACGAGGTCATGTCCGTTAATGTAACCGGCGTATTCCTTGTGCTCCGCGCATTGTTGCCAAAAATGATCGAAAATGGCGGGGGTACTGTCATTAGCACCGGTTCGTTATATGGCATCCGCGGGCCGGACAAGCGGATATATGAGGGTTCTTTCTACGCGGAGATGGGCGGTACCATTAATACACCGCTTGTATATGCAGCGAGTAAGGGTGCCGTCTCGATGATCACAAAATATCTTGCGGCCACATTCGGCGATCAAGGTATTCGTGCGAACACCCTAATCCCAGGCGGTGTTTTTTCAGGTCAGAACGAAACTTTCGTCGAAAAATTTTCAAACCGAACTCCTATGGGGCGTATGGCGGAAAAAGATGAAATTGCCACGGCATTAGTCTTCCTTGCATCAGATGCCAGTAGCTATATGACTGGCCAAGACCTGGTCATAGATGGAGGTGTTTCGTCCTGGTAATGCTAGCCGTTATTTCAAATCTTAAACTAGAATCGCCCCCGATATAATAAGGTCCTGTGTGAAAATGTTGCCAAGCACCCCAAGGGTTGTCGCCATGATTCCTGCCCGGGAAGGCAGTACCCGGCTGAAATACAAAAACCTGCGTATGTTGGGTAATAAGCCGGTTATCGGACATGTCATTGAGAGCGCCATGGCAAGTGGCGTTTTTGACAGCGTTGTTGTCAATTCCGACAACACGGCCTTTGCCAACATCGCTAGTCGGTATGGTGCGGATTTCTACCTTCGTCCCAAGGAGTTGGGATCGTCCGAAACCCGTTCGGACGAGGTCATCATCGACTTCATGAAAAATCACCCGGGCGATATGTTGGCCTGGGTCAATTCCATCGCACCCCTTCAGCCAGCGGCGGAAATTAGTGACGTCGTCCGTTACTTCATCAAGGAAGAACTCGACAGCTTGATCACGGTCAAGAACGAACAGGTGCATTGTGTTTACGAAGGCCGGCCGGTGAATTTTGTCGCCGGTGAATTGTTCGCCCGGACGCAGGATTTGACACCGGTACAGCCGTTTGTATATTCGATGATGATGTGGCGATATGCCGCGTTCCAGGAAAATTATGATCGAGACGGATTTGCCCTGATGTCCGGAAAACTGGGATATTATCCGGTCAGCCGACAGTCCTCTATCATCATCAAACATGAGGAGGATTTACTGGCGGCCCAGATATACCTGCAAAGTCAGGTCGGTCCGGCCATGCCTGTCGAATACGATCCCGCCGCGGATGAGATTTAGTGCCGTCCCCCTCAGGTATTTAGGTGTCGCCGCCGTCGTGCTGGTCGCGGTCGCGGGTATTTATGTGGGTTGGTCAAATTATGAACCGGATTACTGTAAAATCGAGATATCGGCTCCGGCGTCGGCGCCGGTCACCTTTCGGGATTGTCCCGATTGCCCGGAAATGGTTGTCGTGCCGCCCGGCCGATTGGCGATGGGGGGGCCTGACGGCGGATACAAGAACGAGCTGCCAGCCATTGACGTGACGATCGACTATCCGATCGCCTTTGCAAAATTTGAAACAACCTTTGCCGACTGGGATATGTGTGTCCAGGACGGCGGATGCCGCCACCGGCCGAATGACCAGGGTTGGGGCCGGGACCATAGGCCGGTGATCAACGTCAGCTGGAATGATACCCGGGAATATCTGGTCTGGCTCAGTACGAAGACGGGACGAAGTTACAGGCTGGCCAGCGAATCCGAATGGGAATATGCGGCGCGCGGCCGGACAACGGAACGGTTCTGGTGGGGACCGAAAGCCTGCCGGGCATTCGCCAACTACGGCACGGACGAATGCTGCGGCCCGGAAACAAAGGGTAAAGACGAATATGAGTTCACCGCGCCTGTGGGTCAGTTTCCACCCAATCCATTTGGCTTGTACGACATGCACGGAAACGTATACGAATGGGTTGAAGATTGTTACCGGCCGACCTATGCCCATACGCCGCTGGACGGGTCACCGCAAATGGGCGGCATCTGCCAGGAACGCAGCCATAGAGGCGGGTCCTGGGCCTATACGCCGATCAGTATGCGCTCGAACAAACGGAGCGCCGACTATCCAGCCCACATATTTAAAACTGTTGGACTGCGGGTTGTCACCACCGAGAACCTGCCCAGCTTGAAGTAATTACCGGATAAAATGACCAGTACGACGACTGACACTTCCATACCGCATGGAATCATGTTTCATCACTTCCATGACGACGATTGTCATGCGCCGTCGCAGGGTTCGATTTCCGCCGATCAATTGCGGCGGTTGATTGAGGACCAGGGGCCGGAACGGTTTCTGTCCCCACGCGATTGGGTTGATCGCTCCATCGACGGAACGTTGTTGCCGCAGGATCTCTGCATTACGTTCGATGATGCGCTCAGGGCGCAGTATGACATTGCGCGCCCTGTTCTAAAAGAGTTCGGAATCACAGCATTTTGGTTTGTATATTCGTCCGTTTTTCACGGGGTGCCGGCGCAACTTGAGATTTATCGACACTTCCGCATGACGCATTTCGATGCGATTGATGATTTCTACGATGCATTTTATGAGAAGGCTTCCGACTTAGGACACCTTTCGAAAATAGAGCTGAAACTAAAAGGGTTTGTTGCCGATGAGTACCTTACGGCCCACCCATACTATTCTACAAGTGATAGAAAATTCCGGTTCGTGCGAGATGAGGTTTTAGGCGACGTTAATTATAACGAGATTATGGATGCCATGATTTCTAGCGTAGGCATTGATGAACGGTCTTTGATGTCTCTGCTTTGGATGGACGATACGTGCTTACAGGATCTGCATGCAGATGGACACATCATCGGTTTGCACTCTTATACTCACCCAACGAAATTGGAATACCTTCCGCCGGATCAGCAACGTGAAGAGTATACGCGAAATAAGGCGCACCTCGAGGGATTGCTGCACGAGCCCGTAGAAGCAGTCGCGCATCCCTGCAACTCTTATTCAAATGATACTTTGAAAATTCTAGAAGAATTGGGCGTAAAAATTGGGTTCCGTTCGAACATGAGGGAGCATAGCAATGGTCCGCTGGAAATGCCGCGTGAAGATCACAGCAACTTGATTGGAGGAGCATCCGGATGAGGATCGCAGTTTTCACTGGTAACTATCGCCGCCATCTTTCATTAATTCGTCTTCTGGCTGATGTTGCTGACGAAGTGGTCGCCGTACAGGAGTGCGTCACCGTATTCCCGGGTGTGATTGATGACCGCTTCGCTAAATCGCCTATTATGGATGAATATTTTCAGCATGTGACGGCAGCTGAGTTAGCGGTGTTTGGCAGCCTTAAGTTTTCGCCGCCGAACGTCCGAACGCTCTCCCTCAAGTTAGAAGACTTGAACTTGATGTCGATTGCCGATCTGGAGCCTGCCCTCAGTTGCGACCTTATTGTTGTCTTTGGTGCATGTTACATCAAAGGTGACTTGATAGAACGGCTGGTTGAAAAGAAAGCTGTCAACATACACATGGGGATCTCGCCCTATTATCGCGGTAATTCCTGTAATTTTTGGGCCCTTCATGATGGTCGTGCGGATATGGTTGGTGCGACCATCCATCGGTTATCAAAGGGACTCGATTCGGGTGAAATGATGTTTCACGCTGTTCCCGCGCCTGCAAAGATCGATCCGTTTTTGTACGGCATGCAAGCCGTCAAAGCGGCGCATCACTCCCTGGTCGAGCGCATCCGGGACGGCTCTCTTTTGAATATTGAGCAGGTCGCTCAGGATAAGTCTCAAGAGCTGCGATACACACGCAACGCGGATTTCAATGATGACGTTGCCAAGCGGTATCTGGAGTCAGCACCGACTGCAGAGATGGTTTACGAACAAGCCTCGGCACGCGATCTGGACGCTTTTATCGATCCGTTCGTCTACTAAAGATAAGAACAATACGTAACTAAGGAGATTTGGGGATGAACGCGTCCTATCCGTTGATGCTTAAGCCGGGCTTGACCGAAAAAATTTTGTTGTTGGATGGGTTGCCTCGGGCCGGAAAAACGATGGTCGGGCCTTTGGTATCGAATTTAGTCGACGTTGATTATGGCCATATGGCTTTGTGGCTGGATCACATTCCAATTCTTTGGCGCTTGGGTGTATTGGAAGACCGTTCAGCACTCGCATTTCTGCGCCTTAGTGGCGACTACACGATATTTGATCGAATGCTCGGTCGATTTGCGAACGATCGTCCACTCGATATCTGGAATATCCATCGGTCTCTTGATTATGCGGACGAAATCCGTCGTCGCGTCACTGCGACCCCTGATGGCCGAGATGGCTCTAGTCATGAATTGGTCGAGGCATTTAACGCATCGCCGCGTTACCAGGGATACGTCGTCCATCATCATTTGCCGCACTTTGATCTATGGGTCCGTGCTTTTCCAGAAGTACGCTTTCAGAGCACGGTACGGCATCCTGTCGATCTTTGTGATTCCTGGCAGAGACGAAATTGGGGAGCGCGTTGGGGGACCGACGTGCTCGCCTTCCCACCTGCCGCTGAAACGGCATATGGGCCTGTACCTTGGTTCGCCGTTGACGAAGCAGAGGCATATTCGAATGCCTCACCCATCGACCGGGTTGTCATGGGCGTAACCAATCTAATGAAAATGTACGACGAGACCTATCAATCTCTTTCCGGTGAAAATAAAGCAAAGATCAAATTTGTGCCTTTTGAGAAATTCGTCGTGGACCCGGTCGGACATCTTGAAGATATTGCGAGTTGGTTGAATACAGAAATGCATCCCGACATGCCCGCCGCGATCGCTCGAGAGAGGGTGCCGCGTAAGCAAGACATCGAGCTGCGTCGTGGGAGGCTCGACTCCTTTCAACGCGAAACCTCTCCGGAAATCTTTGAACGTCTACGTGAAGCCAGTCGACGCTACGAAGAGCAATGGGGCCTGAGTCCCGTTGACGTCTAACCCGAACTTTAGTCTCAGATGAACCAGCGCGCCATCATTCTGGCAGCCGGCCGCGGCAGCAGGCTGCATCCGTATACGGAAGGCATGCCAAAGTGCAGAACCGAGCTGGCCGGTATTGCCCTGATCGACCGACAAATCGCCACGTTGCAGGTCTGTGGAATCGACGACATTGTCATCGTGACCGGATACCGTCGCGAGGATCTGGCGCTGCCCGGAACGCGCGAAGTTCATAATCCGGCCTGGGCGGAAACCAATATGGTGGAAAGCCTGTTCTGCGCCAAAGACCTGTTTACCGACGACGTTATCGTCAGCTACAGCGACATCGTCTACAACGCCGCGGTGCTGGAGGCCCTGCTCACCGCTGACCATCCGTCATCGGTCATCGTCGACACCGCGTGGCGGTCATACTGGGCGGCTCGGTTTGAAAACCCCGAGGACGACGCTGAAACCCTGAAGATAGGCCCTGACGGTTGCATCACGGATATCGGCAACCCCATCGAAAACATTGACGATGTCGAAGGCCAGTACATCGGCCTGATGCGGTTTCAGCGCGATGGCATTCGCGACCTTATCGAAACCCGCGAAGCGTTGGGAAAGACTCATCGCGCGTGGATGGACCGCCGCCCCCTGGCACAAGCCTACATGACAGACCTGCTGACGGAGATGATCTTGAAAGAAAAGGCGCCTTATGCGGTGCCGGTCGATGCCGGCTGGCTGGAGATCGATACCGTCTCCGACCTCGACCTCGCCCAAAATCTTTTCAAGGACAACACGGTGGTGCGCCCTCAATGATTATGTGGATTGTTGGCCTGTCCGGGGCCGGAAAAACGACCATCGGCCGCAAGGTCTATGAGCAGTGGAAAGCGCGCGAGTCCAACACAGTGCTGATCGACGGTGACGAGGTTCGCGCCATCTTCGCTCAGGACCAGACGCCCGGTGACTATTCCCTATCTGGCCGGCGTAAAAATGCCGAGCGTATTACCGCCATGTGTGAATGGCTCGATCGCCAGGGGATCAATGTAGTGTGCTGTATTTTATCTGTTTTCCCGGACATGCGGGCAGAAAACCGGGACAGATTTTCTGATTACTTCGAAGTCTATATCAAGGTGCCTGTCGATAATCTGATCAAACGCGACGATAAAGGCATTTACGGGCCGGCAATGCGCGGCGAGACCACGAATGTCGTCGGTGTGGATATCCCGTTCCAAGAACCCGAAACCTCGAATCTAGCAATTGACAATTCAAATTTTAACACGCCGCCTGAGGAGGCCGCGCGTATAATTCTGAAACAGGCGGGAATTGAATGAGTAGTGCCGTAAAATACCCCTACGCCAGCGGTCCGCTTCTGGATGAGCGAAATACATATTTTTATTCTGAGTACTCTGGGGCTGCTTTCCTTGAGGCTTGGCGGAAGGATCGCGGCCAACTCAGGAGCAGCGGCAATGCGCTGAAGGCCAAACCGCTACCTTTGCCGGTGCCAGGAACGCCAGTGGATACCGCGAAGCTTCTAGAAGCGGTTTTCTTTGCGCTCGAAAATGATACTGCAGAAGCCGAAACCATGCGCCATTGGCTTCGGCTTCTAGTTAAGAAATTTGAAGTTACAAAACGAATTCATGCCGGCTACGACGCCAGTTTCAAGGCGGTAGACAAGGAACGCTGTCGTAATCTGGCGCTTTACACTCGTCTGGCGGAGGTGCTCGAGCTTGCGTATGTCCGAGAAGGCGCACTGCCCTATCTTAACGCCCTATTGAAGTGCTTGGATACCTTGTGCTCACAAAAAGAAACCATGCCCGAGGCGTTAACCGGCAGGTTATCGGGGTTGATCAATCGCGAATATAGACACGTTGCACAACTTGCTGAGCGTCAGGGAGTGAATTTGCCATGATGAGTAGTGTCATGTTGCTTGCCGCTTATTCGGCTCGATCCAAAGCCTATATCCAGGCGCTTGCTAATCAGAACCTTGTGCCCGGAACCGTTCTATTGTTTGGCAACTCCAGCAAGGAAACTTTCGAGTCCGTAGGGCCGACCGGGGGCGACACAATATTCTGGCCAGATTTTTCTCTACGCTTGGCTGATGCCTGTGTGAGGGCTGGTTCAAATTTGTTAACAGAGAACGTCGATCACATCAATGATGCCCGCATCAGGGAGCATGTCTTGCGGGAACGGCCCAAATTAATAATCTATTCTGGATATGGTGGGCAAATCGTTGGACCCGATCTTTTGGATTTGCGCATTCCGATTCTTCATCTTCATGCTGGCTGGCTACCGAAATATCGCGGTAGCACGACGATCTATTACAGCTGGCTGCAAGACGGAGAATGCGGAGTTAGTGCACTGTTGCTAAACAAAGGCATTGATGAAGGTCAGCTCGTCGAAAGGCGAAAATATCCGATTCCTCAAAAGGACATAGATGTTGATATTCTCTACGACAACGCGATTCGAGCAGACCTCTTGTGCCATGTAATGCATCGATACGCTGTCGATGGCGAGCTTCGATGTTTTGCCCAACAGACAGATAGCGCAGATGTTTTTTACGTAATTCACCCGGTCTTGAAACATATTGCGCTGATGTCGAGGGGGGTCGCTTAATGAGTGCAGAGCAAACCGACGAAATTACTGGCCAGAATATATGGGTCGATGTCCTTACGGGAATGTCGTGTTTACTGGCGGTGGTAATAGCCCGTCGACAAGGTTGCAACGCAGTCCGTTACTTGCATGCATCCCGCGCAGGTGTTTGGTTCGCCCATGTAATCGGCAGACTATTCCGCGTCCGTGTCATTTGTGTTGATGACGTTGAATACGGGCTTTGGCGTGAAGACCAGCAACATCTCATCTTTGAAGCGCTGGAAGATCATGTCGGGAATATTCTTCGCCATAGCGAAGTCGCCTGGGACGACACGATAGTTGCATTTTCGAGCGCAAATGACTTCGATCGAAATCTCGTAAATCAGTATTTACGACACCACAGCCATTTTACAATCACGCGGCCAGCTGCGTTGCTGGCCATAACCGAGGCGATCTGTGATGAGCCTCAGATCTTGATGTTGCGTACTAGTCCTTTTAAGAACGTCATCTCGGCAGCCTACCCCGAGCAGTCGTTCATCTGGCATCGACCGCCTTTTTTTCGTTGGAAGGTTCAGCAAAGATATCTTCATAATGCTGAGTTGAACAAGAACTTGGCCCGCTTTTATTTAACCGGCCCAGGTCTGGAAGGCTTTCGCCACCTCCTGTATTGCGCGTGCGCTATATTGATGGGTTTCGTCTGCAAGGACAAAACCGATACCCGCTCGAATAGTCAGTCGTCAAAAATTGCGGTGCAAATGGCCGCCGGATTTTTCGAACCCGACCAAATTAACGATCTCTATTGGCTGGGCAAATCGGGTATCGACCCTGCTGATGTAACGATGATATCCGCACAACGCGTGCAGCCTGCGGACATTACCAATCTCGCTAATCAGGCTGTTCGTTTGATCTATATTGCGAAGTTTCCCGACTGGCTGAAAGCTCGGTTGGAAAAAACAACCCATAAGTTTTATAACACAGTTCTGTCACCTGGAGCTCCAATCACCCTTGGAGAAGCGGGCAAGTGTCTGGTCAATCTTTGGCGGGCATTTCGAATGGCCAAAAATCAAGATGCCTGGCTGGGGTTTTGGCTGGAACGTTTCCGAATCCGTACACTGGTCCGCACCCATTTTTTCCGATCACATGGCTTTCGAATCCTTTTCGACAATAACGTGGAAAACTTCGAATCCTCTGTTGATACGCAAGCCCTTCTGAATCTGGGAGGCATTCGCATCAGCACACAAAACTGCCATTTCGATGGGAGGTTCACGTACATTGAGCCAGCCTGTGATATCTATTTCACGTGGGGGCAAGCCCATGCCCAACTGCCTATATTTAAAACCTCCTATATAGCCTCGTCGATTGTGCCAGTTGGTCACGCGTTGGATAAATTTCGCGACTTGCGCATGGCGGAGGCCGCGAAAGTCCGCAAACTATTGAAGCAAGACATTCAGATAGCATTTATTGATCAGGGAATGGCGTGGGACGGCTGGTGTTCACCCGCAAGGCATGCGGATATTTGGTCATGCCTTCTGGCTGTTTTGGAGCGTCATCCCGAAGTAGGAATTATCTGGAAGCCCAAGAAGAACCTTGTAACCGATATAAACATAAATCGCCTTCCAGGTGTAAAGTCTGCGATTGATGCGGGCCGTATCACCATTCTCGCGACGATGCCGAATGGCCGAAAGGTCTCTCCAATTCAAGCCGGCTTCGCCGCCGACTTCACGGTAACCAACGGCTTCACCTCTTCTGGTTTGGAATGCACGCTTCATGGACTGCCGGCACTGTTTTATGACCCCTCTAAGCTGTCTCGAAACTTCGCCCCGGCTGACGCCTTTGGGCGCAACATCCTTACAAAGCCACAGGAACTTGAAGACGCACTGGAAAAAGCCGTGAAATCGCGTGGAAAGGACATTTTCAGATTTGATAGCGCTTTTGTTGATTCCATTGATCCATGGCGTGACGGTCGTGCAGCCGAGCGTACCGGACTGTTCATTCAAAATCTGCATAAGGAACTGCCGGTGGTTGGAAGAGAGAGGGCAATGGAGATAGCCAGCGATATTCACATAAAAAACTGGCATTTTGGCTAGTAATACTGTCCCTTGCGTCTTATATGAAAAATGCGAATCGAAGGTCCAGGAAAGTTCGGCCTGATTTTGGGCGGGCCAATAGAAACAGACGGGCAGACAACATCCGAACTTGAAGTAGATCGGTTGGTTCAATGAACCAAAATAGTTTGTTATTAGTTTCGATCAAAAATAATACCCATATTGGGTGTTAAGTTTAAGTGATTACTAAAAAGGCTGTCGCAAAACTGCGAAATAAATTGAAGCTAATTTTAACATTTTGTGAAGTAATTTTTATAACTTGAGGTGCGGTTAAATGAGAATTCTATTAGTTGTATATGATAATGAGTCATATGTTCATTTGTTCCCAATGGGAATGGGTGCGATTGCGGGCGTTCTTCTTGAAGAAGGCCATGATGTCGTCATTTACAATCAGGATATGAACCATTATCCGAATGAGCACCTAACAACATATTTGGACCAGAACAAGTTTGATGTCGTTGCGATTAGCTTGATCGCTGGATATTACCAATACCAACGTCTACTCGGTCTGTCTGAGGCTATAAACCGTTCAAAAAACCGACCGACCTATGTTATTGGTGGTTATGGACCAACACCTGAACCAGAATTTTTCATCCGTAAAACCCAATGCGATGTAGTTGTGCTCGGGGAGGGTGAAACAACCGCAGTCCACCTTATGAATGCAATCAAAAACAAAACCCCGCTTAAAGATGTTTTGGGCATTGCCTACCTTGATGATAACGGTGTTCACATTAACCAAAGACCGCCACAGATTGAAGATCTTGATGCGTTACCTCTGTACCCATACCACATTTTCCCAATGGAATATTATCGACTATCGCGCCCACCAAAAGCAGGAGCCACTGATTTCGGCATGCCGATGATGTCAGGCCGAGGGTGTACGTTTCGATGCACATTCTGCTATCGAATGGATACTGGGTACCGCGCTCGTGACCCAGAAGCTTTAATGGACGAAATAGAATATCTCTACAAAGAATACGGGGTAAATCATATTTCGTTTCAAGACGACCTATTGATGACTTCGGTTGCGCATACTGAAGAAGTATGCAGAGCTTTTGCAAAGCGGAAAATTCCAATTAGTTGGGGATGCAACGGCAGATTGAACTATTGCTCTCCTGAGCTTCTGCAATTTATGAAGGACACCGGATGTGTGTTTATAAATTATGGTATTGAGGCTATGGATAATGAGGTTCTCAAAAGGATGAAAAAAGGCCTCAGAACCGACCAGGTAATCAAAGGGATTGAGGACACGTTAAGTGTTGGCATCAGTCCTGGACTTAATATGATGTTCGGTAATTATGGCGACAACAGGCAGACTTTGAAACAAGCAGTGGATTTCTTAATTAAGTACGATGACTTTGCCCAGATGCGGACAATCCGCCCGGTTACCCCTTACCCTGGATCGCCTCTTTATTATGATGCTATACGGGATGGAAAATTAGAGGGTCCAGAAGACTTTTATGAAAACAAGCATTTAAATTCAGATCTTATATGTGTGAATTACACAGATCTTTCAGATGCTGAATTTTATGATTGTCTGGCTGAGGCTAATACAATGTTACTTGAAAACTACTATAATAACGCTCGCCAGTCTGCATTAGATGCGGTTGAGAATTTATACGGTAATCTGGACGCATCGTTTCGCGGTTTTCGCCATAGTTCCGGGGGAACGGATAGCGTTAATATGATGACGTAGGAAAGCTCAGATAACGTTGCATTGAATCATAACATGCACTAGTAGAGCAGGAATGGTCCACGGGCTGGGTCAAAAGCGCTATATCTGAATGAAATTCTTTATTAAACCTGAATTCCGTAACGTTGTTCGCGCGCGCGCGGGCGCCAGCGACCGGCTGTCGTCCGGACACCTGTATCTTGATCGCAACGAACGGGCCGAACCGTTCTCCGATACCTTCCGCCAGGGTCTGGCGCGCCGCCTCGCCGAAGTCCCGCTGAACCAGTATCCCGAACTGGGGCCGATTTATGAAAAAGTCGCGGCGTGGCTCGGCATTGATGTTGAGGAGCTGTTTTTCACCGAAGGCGTGTCGGGGGCTATCAAGTCCATTCTGGAAACGATTGGCCGGCCCGGCGGCAATATTGTTTTTCCGAACCCGGGTTTCGCGCTTTATCCGGTCTATGCGCAGATGTATGGCCAGGCCTCCCGCGCCCTTGAATATGGCGAAAACTACCACGTCTCTGTTGAGGACTATCTCGGCGCCATTGACGAAAACACCTCCGCCGTCTTCCTGCCGAACCCCAACGTCCCGCTCGGCGGGTACCATCCGCCGGACGAGGTCATCTCACTGGCCCGTGCATGTGAAGCCCGCGGCACGGTGTTGGTGGTTGACGAGGTCTATTACCCGTTCGGCGGTGAAGGCGCGATCCCGCTGATCGGGAAACATCCGAACGTTTTGGTCGCGCGATCCTTTTCCAAGGCCTTTGGCGCGGCGGGTTTACGGTTCGGATATCTGGCCGGTCCAAAAGGATTGGTTGGTGAGGTCTCCAAAAGCCGGTCCGGATACGAACTGAATGCGCTGAGCATCGAAACGGCGTCGTTTTTTCTCGATCACGAGGAGGAAATCCACGCCCATATCGCCGCCGTCAGCGCCGGTATGGAGGGGGCGGTTGCGCGGCTCAGGGGCGCGGGGTTGAAGGTCGTATCGGAAGGATCCGGAAACTTTTTCTTTATCGACCTGAACGATGCAGAACTGGCGCAGGAAATTGCCGGGAGGTTGTCTGAGCGCAACATCCATGTGCGCGGCGGATGGGCGGTCCCTTGGGACCGGGGGCTGCAGGTCAGCGGCGCGGGGCCTGAACTGATGACGCGCTTCGCCGACGCCTTCCTTGACATATGGCGGGACTGCCGGCGCCCGTGAACTACGATTTCGATGTGCTGGTGATCGGCGCGGGCGTGATCGGGCTGGTAACAGCGCGCGAACTCGCCTCGCGCGGGCGTTCCGTTTTGCTTGCCGAGCGCGAGGATACCTTCGGTCAACACACCTCATCAAGAAACACCGGCGTCATTCATGCCGGCGTCTATTATGAACCGGGAACCCTCAAGGCCCGCCTGTGCCTGGATGGCCGCCAGCGGTTGTTCGAATATTGCAGGTCGAGAAATGTCCCTCACGGGAAAATCGGCAAACTCTTTATCGCCACCTGCGAAGAGGCCCTGCCCGGACTGGACAAAATCCTCGACCGCGCCGGCGCCAACGGGATTGATGGCTGTTCAAAAGTCTCTCAGGGCGAAATCAGCAAACGCGAACCTGCCATCAAGGCGCTGGAGGGCGTTTTTTGTCCGCACACCGGCATTGTCGATACCCACCAATACATGTTGTCGCTGTTGGCCGACTGCGAGGCGGCGGGCGTTGTTTTTTCTGGCCGCACAGAAGTCGTGGACGCTGAACCAGAAGACGGCGGCTGGTCGATGTGCATCCGCTCAGATGGGGACAACAGAGTCCGGGTCGGCACAATCGTCAACGCCGCGGGGTTGTCCGGGCTGGAACTGGCGAAGCGGGTTTTCCCGAAAAGGGAGCTGCCGGACGCCGCGCCCAGCAAGGGCGCATTTGTCCGCCTGCTTGGCAAAAGCCCGGTTTCATGCGCAATTTATCCGGATTTGAACCCCGGCGTCATACTGCCGCGCGTCGACGCCACGCCGGGCCTTGACGGCATATGCCGGTTTGGCCCGGCCTCCGACCCGGCGGAGTCACCCGCCGATTATTCCTGTCCGGACGGGTTAATCGATCGCCAGATTGATATGATCCGCCGCTATCTCCCCGATATCCGCAAAGAGGACCTGGCTCTTGATTTCGTGGGCGTCAGGCCCAAGGTGGCGGTCCCCCCCCGGACAGCGGCAGATTTCCGCTTCGATTGGGCCAATGGGCGGAACTGGCTGGACCTGATCAATATGGAAAGTCCTGGATTAACGGCCTCGTTGGCCATATCAACCCATGTCGGCGACTTGCTGGACCAGCGAACCTGACCCCCGTGACATTACAGGTACAAGAACAGATGATCCTTGAAGACCTACCCAAAGAAATCCACAGGCTTCTGGAAGAGGAAAAAGCGGCCAACCCCGCATCCTACAGCGAGGCGCTGAAGGCCATCGGGGATCTTTTTGAGGTCGAAAAGGAATGGGAAACGCCACCGGGGTCCGAAGGGTGGAATAGCGGGTTCGCCATTGCGCGCAAACCCCTTGAAGGAGAAGAGGCCTTATGAACACGCCATCCACGCCCCTGTCGGTCCTTGTCGCAGGCGGCGGCATGTATGTGACGGGTAAGGGGGCGAAAAATTCAAAAGGCACCATTCTGCCGGCCCTTTTCGAGGCCCGACGCGCCGGCAAGGTCGGCAGCATCGCCATCGCCACGACCAATCAGGACAGCGCCCAAGAGGTCGAAGCCCTGGCGGCGGCCCTTGGCCGTGAGATGGCCGTTGAGCCGGGCGTGGATGTCTATCCCAAAAACGGAACTGACCATCAGGCCTATCTGGCGGCGGCGGATGATCTGGAAATGGATGCGGCGATCGTATCCGTCCCCGATCACCTGCACGCGAAGGTCTGCTGCCCTTTGATCGAGCGGGGCAAACACTGCCTTGTCGTCAAGCCGCTGGCAGGCTCAGTGGAAGACGGGCGCGCCATGTGCGAAGCGGCCAGGTCGTCCGGGGTTGTCGCCCAGGTGGAGTTTCACAAACGCCTGGATGAATCCAACCTGCTGCTCAGGGAGAAGGTCCGTTCCGGCGCCATCGGTCAGCCCCTGTACGGCGTGATCGAATACAGCCAGCGGAAAACCGTGCCGGAAGATGTCTTTCGCGGGTGGGCCGGACAAAGCAACATCTTTCAGTACCTTGGCGTGCATTACGTCGACCTGCTGCAGTGGGCGCTGGGATATACGCCGGTCAAGGTCTCCTGTTGGGGTCAAAAGGCCCATCTCGCGGGCCTGGGCGTCGATACCTGGGACGCCATGCAAACCGTTGTCGAGTGGCGGGGGCCGGATGGCGTGGCTTTTATTTCGACCCATATCACCAACTGGATCGATCCCAATGAAAGTTCGGCCATGTCCGATCAGAAGATAAACGTCGTCGGGACGAAAGGGCGGTTTCAGGCGGATCAGAAACACCGCGGCGTACAACTTGTGACCGACGGCCAGGGCGTTGAGGATCTTAACCCTTATTTCACGCTCGGCATGTTTGATGAACAGGCTGGCGGGACTGTCTATTCAGGTTACGGGATCGACAGCGTCATACAGTACATTGATGATGTGATCGCCGTTCGCTCAGGGTCGGTCACGCCCGGTGATCTTGAAGGGTGCAGGCCGACGTTCGAGACCTGCCTGAAATCAACTGAGGTCGTGGACGCGGCCCGCAAAAGCCTTGAACAGGGCGGCATTCCAGTAGGGATTTAGCATGAAAAAAATACAATATAATGATCTGACGGCTTTCGTGCGCGGCGTTCTGGATGGCGCGGGGCTTGATGATTTCTCTGCTGAGGCCGTCGCGACGGGGCTTTGCGAAACGTCGTTGCGCGGCGTTGATTCACACGGTGTGCGGCTTCTGCCCCATTACGCCGAAAGCGCCGTCAAGGGACGCAAAAACCCGAAACCGGATTTCAGCTATACCCAAACCCACCCGGCCATCGGGCATCTGTACGCCGATAACGCCTTCGGCCACGCCGCCGGCATGCGCGCCATCGATCACGCCATTGAAATGGCCGATAAGCTCGGCATGGGCTGCGTCAGCGTCAGCAACTCCAGCCATCCCGGCGCGATGGCGAGTTTCGCGCTGAAGGCGGCGCGCGCGGGCTACATGTCGTTTGCCTATACCCATGCTGATTCCCTATTGCTGTCGGCCAACGGGACGCGGCCCTATTTCGGCACCAATCCCGTCTGTGTCGCCGCCCCCAGGGAAGAGGACGAACCCTATTGCCTGGACATGGCGACCAGCGTCATTCCCTGGAACCGGCTCCGGATTCATGCCGATAGCGGCGAACCGCTGCCACCCGGCGTCGCCGCAGACGCAGAAGGGCAACTGACAACCAACGCCGCTGAGGCCGCCTGCCTGACGCCTGTTGGCAGTCCGGGCGCGGGTTACAAAGGGTATGCACTGGCGTCCATGGTTGAACTGTTGTGCGGTGTCTATTCCGGTGTTCCTTTCGGCCGGGCGATCCCGGCCATGTTCAAGGCGCCGATGGATGAAGGGCGCAACCTCGGTCAATTCTATATGGTCATGAAAACCGACGGCGCGGTCTCTGCGGATGAGTTTCGCCAACGCCTGCAGGTCATGACGGATGAAGTCCGCGCTGAACCTTCGCAGGGCGAAGACGTCATGCTGCCGGGTGACAAGGAAATCCGCACGGCTCGGATCAGGGCCGAGGATGGCGTCCCGCTTGACGAAGCAACCGTTTCGGCCTTTGAAACGCTAGCCGCGCACTACGAACTGGATCTGAAAACCACATGAAAATCTGGCTGCCGCCAATGATGGATGCGCCTGATGGCGCCGCAGTGATATATGGCCGCCTGCGGGACGATGCCGCCACGCCGGGTGCCGCGCTGATTACGGGCGTCGATGGCGCCATTCCCTCAGGCGCCGATGCCTGGATTGTTGCGCCGGGCCTTGGCGGACATTCAGGCCTGCTCGCCCGCATTCTGGAGAAAACAGAAGAGGGGCCGGTAATGGCGGCGCTTAACGGCGTCGGGCCGGAGGCGCTGGAAAACATCAGGCCGTTGCTGGAGACGGGACGCCTTGTTTACCTGTTCGATGCGCGCGAGGAAACGCCGGTCTGTTATCTGGAGCAACTGACCTGGCTGCGCGCCAGGCGCACACCGTTCGCCATCATGAGCCTGGAGCCCGGACAACTGAACCTTGCCGCCGCCATGGGTGCGGCGCATCTGATTATCCCTGAAACGATTGATATCGACTTCAGCGACATTGAACGGATCGCCAGGTCCGGTGCGCCGGGTGCGTTGAAGCCCGTTTCGCCCAGCGAGATCGACCGCCTGGATCGCTGTGAGGCGAGCCTGAGCGTTGTCCGCGCCAAGGCCGTTGATGAGGTTCTCGAGGATGGTGATCTGGATATTATCGTTACGGAAGAACGCGGCCTTTCGCCGCATCTGAAATCGCGGGTTGCCGGGCTTCGGCTGCGGTATGCGATTTTACCGGGAGAACCTCTGAACTTTGGGCATCTGGATATGGATATGAAGAATGGCTGAGGGGATTACCGTCGTCATACGCGCAAAAAATGAAGCGAAATGGCTTAAATCTTGTCTTTTGGCTGTGCAGTTGCAGGATTATGGAGATGTGGAAATCGTTCTGGTTGACAACAATTCTGAGGACAGCACACGCGAAATTGGGGAATATTTTGGCTGCACCATCGTAGACATTTCAGATGAAGACTTTAATTTTTCTCGCGCGCTGAACATCGGTATAAATGCTGGCAGCAAGCCCCTGGTGGCAATGGTTTCTGGCCACTGTGTTCCGGCTGATGACCAATGGCTGGTCCGCCTGGCCATGCACTTTCGCGACCCAGATGTCGTTGCCGCTTATGGGCGCCAAATCCCACTACCCGACAGCGCCCCCAGCGACAAGCGTGATCTGTGGACTACTTTTGGGCTGGATAGAAAAATTCAGAAGCGCGACTACTTTTTTCACAATGCCAATTCAATGATACGCCGCTCTATCTGGGAGCAAGTGCCTTTCAATGAAAACATCCACGGGGTTGAGGATCGGGACTGGGCTAAAAAAGTTCTTAAAAATGGCTCGCGTATTGTGTACGAGCCAGCGTCACGAGTTTTCCATCACCACGGTATTCACCACCAGGACAGCGAACAACGTGCTGCCCGGGTTGTTCGTGTAATCGAATTAATTCAACAAGATTTAACCTGAGAAATGCCCATTCATCTTCGTATAATTAGGCGTTTATTATCGATACTGATTGGCTGGCTCAAGTATGTGCCTTTTCCATTTGCGATGCGTATCAGAAATCGGCTTTACGGACATGTGCTTAACAAAATGGGCCAGAGCTGCAACATTGCTGATGCGGTTACCATAACGGCTCCCGCAAACTTGAGCCTCGGCAATAGGGTTTCAATCCACCCCTACTGTGTATTTGCGGGCAGTGGTGAAATAGAAATTGGAAATGGAGTGGCGATCGCCAGCAGCTGTATTTTGATTAGTGAAAGCCATATCTTCGACGATGCTGAAACCCTAATTAAAGATCAAGGGCTGGAGGCTCAGCCAATTCGCATTGGTAACGACGTTTGGCTTGGTGCCCGAGTGACGGTTTTGGGGAATGTAACCATTAACGATGGTGCTGTCATAGGTGCTGGATCTGTCGTGACGCGGGACATACCCGCTAATTCCGTAGCCGTAGGGGTCCCCTGCCAGGTTGTTCGGACGCGTGGAAAATCTACAAAGGATGCCAAATCATGACTGTTTCTGCTGTAGTTCCCATTCGCTATCGTGATTGCTTTGATGATCAGGGAGAGCCGCTATTCAGTCTGTCGGGGCGGCCATTATGGGAGATAACCCTGTCTCAAGCGTTTAAAAGCAAAATGCTGAGCAATGTCATTGTCGCTTATGATGACCCGCGGTTTCTCGATAAACTTGGTTCATGGCAGGAGAAGGTCGTTTTGTGCGAGCGCCCACCTTACTTGAGTGAGCAAGAGGCGAGCATAATGGACGTACTTGCGTTCACGGCAAAAGAGGCCGATCAGAGCGGTTATGGATCAGACTATTACATGCTAATTGAAATTACTCATCCTCTTCGGCCGGATGGGATCATTGATCAGATGGTCGGCGCTTTGGAGGATCTGGATGTTGATTCGCTGATAACCTGTCGGCGAAGCCATTACAGCTTATGGCGTCGGGATGGCCGCGGAGCCACCACTCGTATTCTGGGGCCTTATGAAAAAGAGGAAACAGAACTTTTTCAGGAGTTAATTGGAATTTGTTCAGTTTTTAAAGGCAGATGCTTACGCTCCGGTGTTCCGTTTGGCGAAAAAGTGGACATTGTGCCTATCGATAAATTCTGGGCGACCATTGATGTTCGTGACGAAGATGGGTTGTGGTTAGCAGAAAGTTATTTGAGCCGGTTTGGAATTGATATTTGAGCCTTCCAACGGTCGTACTCTACTGCGAACAGGACGTAACGCGTTTTCTCGACGAGCGTCCTCCTGCAGGTTCAGTAATTGCAGTGACGCCAGCCGCATATTCTATGCTCCAAAATTTGGATCACCCTGTAATTCGGTCTCGTGATGTGTTTGGGGATCGGCAACAGGCCTGGGTAGTGGCACGCATGCGCCGTGTTACTCGATTTTTTATTGAACAAAATGAGATTTCGAAGACCGTGGGGTCCGTGGGTATGGCGGCCTTTCGGCGCTACATTCATGCAAGGGGCGGCTTTATTCTGGCGTCGTGGGTTTTGATTGGGCGCCAAGGCCCTTGGCTGATACCGTCAGCGGAACAAGGGTGGATATATGAAGAATCACGCGAAGCGGCACATAGGGCCCTGGTTGCCCACATTTGGCAGAGCACAGTCGCAAGCCGGATTTACACCAGCAAAGCAGCCTTTCCTGGAATTACGCTAACGCTGAGCAAATTGGCCGCTCGTTTCATTGGACAAAAACCTACGCTGGCGCTAACGGCAATGCGTGGCGGTATGGGTAGGTTTGGAATTAGGTTTACAAAGCGTACGTCATATAATGTTTTTGCTCTGCGCGCGCCATTTGGAGATTGGCGAGATCCGGTATTTGCCGCCATGTCTGCATTGAAAGCTCTGATGGGACGAACCGGCTTGGAATTGTTGGTACCGATTGGAGAGTTGCCCCAGCCAGTTAGCGAAAGCCTTCATGATGTATGGAACCACATTGATGACCCGATTTTGAAGAACGGTCTTGATGAAATTGTTCATTCTATAATTCATGAAGCGTCCTGTTGCGCGGCTATGAAGGAGCCCGCTGCATGTATTCTCGCGGCTGCGAATGCCAAAGTTCTGTTGGCCGACAGTGCGCGTTGGGGGATTGATGCTGCTGCTTGTGATGCTGCGGGCACATTAGGCATATACCGTATTCTCGGATCTCATGGCAGCCACCCTTTACAGGAAACGAAAACCGGAGAAGTTGAGCATCAAGAACTTGCGGACGGTATGCTGATCAGTGAAAGTGTCGATGCGACATTGGTGCAGTCGCCTATTGTGAAGACTTACCTTGATTATCATGAGGCAAAAATTGAGCGCATAAATATCAAGCCAATAATGTGGGGAGTGCCAGAACAAACTGATAAACGAAAACCGGATTCGCAGATATTTCGAATTATTCATGCTGGATCCCTACGTTCCTTCTCTGTTGGTCGCCCTTGGGTATATGAGAGCGCGGACGAATTCGCCGACGGTATTGTCAGGCTTGCAAAATGCGTTGCTGATATGGAGAACACTGAACTGATAATCAGAATGCGTGAGATTCCAGAATGTAGTGAAGCGGTTTTGCGTAGCATAATGCCGGAAGCTTCGAACGTTCGATTTGAAAGCTCAGGGCAGTTCCCGGATGAGTTGCTGAAGGCTGACTTACTGGTCAGTTATGCATCGACGACTATAGAAGAGGCGTTATCGCTTCGTCGCCCAGTGTTGCTATGGGGAGGCTCAAACAGATACAAGCATTTGCCAGCGTCAACTGAACCGCCCACTGAACACAATCGCAATGCGATATATTGCGCCCAGGATGAAGAACAGCTTGGTGAAATGATTATGTCCATTCGAGCCCACCATTTTGGAGTGCCACTGAATGACGAAGAGGTTAAACCCTATATATGGCCTGATGATGTGGATGGTGAAGAGCAGTTTATCGAGATGGTGCAAGCCCGGTTAAGCAAATCCGGGCAAACGAACCCCAGTTCTGTAACAAGACAATAGATTACCGAAATGCATATTGCCGTATTTACTGCAAACCAACCACGTCACATTGGATTTCTCGAACAACTTGCAAAAACGGTTGATAAAGTTACTGCCGTGATTGAGGGAAATACGGCGTTTCCTGGACAAAATAAAGATCTGTTCGATGCCTCTCCGGTCATGCAGGAGTATTTTTCCCATGTCCGGCGTGTCGAGGACCAGTTGTTTGGGAAGCCCAGGTTTTTGCCGGAAAATGTTCGCACGCTGGTACTTAAGTTTGGTGATCTCGATTATCTCGACGACGAAATTCTGGCGCCGGTCTTCGAAGCCGACATGATTATTCTTGCAGGAGCCAGCTATATTAAAGGCCCTTTATGCGACAGATTGATTAAGAGTAACGCGATCAATATTCACATGGGGGTTTCGCCTGAATATCGCGGCCGTCATTGTAATTTCTGGGCCGTTTATGACGGCCACCCCGAACTGGTTGGCGGCACTGTTCATCGCGTGAATAAGGGTCTGGATACAGGGGATGTATTGTTCCATTCCTTCCCCAAACCGCAAAAAGTTGATCCGTTTTTGCTTGGCATGAAAGCATTTGAGGTTATTCATATGGGCGTAGTTGAGCGTATCAAGGATGGCAGTCTCTGGGAAATGGAACCCCAAAAACAAAATCCGAACAGGCGTTTACGATATTCTATCAATACTGATTTTGATGATTCTGTGGCGGCTCCCTATCTTCGGAATTTACCAACGTCTGATGAGATCTATCAGGCTCTGCTAAAAAGGGATAATGGCGAATTTGTGCGTCCATATCTCCGATGATGTTCTACAGCATTTTTGTGATGGGTTCTTTGTATGATGAGGCCGGTAATATTCATGACTTCCTGCCCTCTCTTCAATAGGTCCCATTCCTGATGGGAATACGAACCCTGATCAGTTCGGCAACGGCGCACGTCAGTCAATTTGCTCTAAACGGCCCGTTCCGAAAAGTTGCTGCATTCATTCTGGAAAACATTGATGATCGGCATCGCATTTCAACCACACACGGCTCTTTTAGTGTGCGAGTTGGAAACACGCTGGAGCGATGGCGTGCCGACACTGTGATGACGAAAGAGCCGGAAACCATTGCCTGGCTAGATGATAGCATTGAGGCTGATAGTGTTTTTTATGATATTGGCGCAAATATTGGGCTCTACAGCTTATACGCCTTACACCGGGCCCCCGGGCAGGTTCGGGCTGTCTGTTTTGAGCCAGAAGCGTTAAATTCGGCTCGTTTAAATCAAAATTTGAATGACAATGGGTTTTCTGAACAAGCCACAGTTTTTGCCATTGGCCTGGGTGCAACTGAAGCTGTAACAGAATTGCGGTTATCCCGTTTGCAGGCCGGGCGGGCACTTCATGGAGATAGTAATGTGTCCAAGGATAACCATGACCATCGCCAGGGGTTAATTGTCATGTCGCTGGATCAATTGGTATTCGGTGACGGTGGCCTTTTATTACCAACCCACTTGAAGATTGATGTTGATGGTCCAGAATTGGATATCCTTAAAGGCGCGCAGCGGACCCTGACCTTACCGTCATTACGCCATATACTGGTCGAAGTAGAGGACTATGAGCGCGAAGTTGTAAATAAACTACTTGCGAACGCAGGTTTTGAATTTTCCGCTGAAGGAGCGGGAATCGACGATAAGCATAATGTGATTTACGAAAAACCCGCCTAAAAGATAACCATCTCAGCAGTTGGCTGATCTAAAACTGGTTTATCCCGGCATTCCGAGGGTAAGACATTGTTGCTATTATCCAATTGTTAGTCTTGTTATTGATTACACTGGTCCAAACAACAAATGATAAATTAATTCAGAGAGCATCCATGAAAGTAGTCATTCTTTGCGGTGGACAAGGTACGCGTATTCGTGACGTTGCCTCCGATATTCCAAAACCCATGATCCCGGTTGGAGGGTACCCAATCCTCGGCCATATTATGAAGTATTATGCGCGTGCCGGATTTAAGGATTTTGTTCTTTGCCTTGGTCATCAGGGAAACAAAATACGCCAGTTCTTTATGGAGTACCGTAGCCAGGTTAGTGATTTTACGATTGATTTTGCCAAGGGCGGTGAGGTCACCTTTCATAATTACCACGAAGACCTAGATTGGAAAGTGACACTGGTTGAAACGGGACTGGATACGCTGACCGGTTCTAGGGTCAAGAAGATCGAGTCTTATATCGGTGATGATGAAAATTTCATGCTGACCTATGGCGACGGAGTTGGCGATATTGATCTCAAAGGCCTTGAGTCATTTCACAATGGGCATGGTCGGGTGATGACGGTCAGCGGTGTGCGGCCCCCGGGACGGTTTGGTGAAATCGGGCATGATCAAAATGGACAGGTTACTGAATTCAATGAGAAGCCACAGGCTACGGGTGGGCGTATTTCAGGTGGTTTTTTTGTCTGTAAGCGGGAGCTGTTCAGCTATCTGGATGGCAACCGACATGACGAAACAATGGAAGCTGAGCCGATGCGCCGGATTGCCAACGAAAATGAAATGATGATTTTTGCCCATAACGGGTTCTGGCAATGTATGGATACCAACCGGGATTATCTGTTATTGAACGACCTGGTCGCCAGTGGCAAGGCCCCCTGGATTACCGAATAATTTCTAACACTACGGATATTTTGAAGAGATGACGGGCACTGTAATCATTACCGGCGTCAGCAGTTTTGCGGGCACGCATCTCGCTGCAAAGTTCCATCTTGCGGGTTGGAAAGTTATTGGTACATATTCAAAAAATATTGATGGGTATTCAGGAATTCAGGCAAATCGGCTTGATGCCCTGAAACCGGAAATCGAGTTACGCCAACTTGATATTCGAAATAACGATGCTGCGGCTGATTTGTTGTCAGATATCGCGCCCAGCATGTGGGTTCATCACGGCGGTTATGCTGATAATTACGGTTCCATGGACTATGACTGGTCGGTTGCGTCATCGATCAATGTGGCCCCTCTGTATCATCTCTATCCTTTATTTGTGAAATCGCAGACTAGGGTCGTGATTACGGGCAGCTCCGCAGAATATATGGATGGGGATCTGGCAGCACATGAGGACGATACATGCCTCCCTGCGATGCCATATGGGCTTTCAAAATTGTCGGAGACATTATGTGCGCGTCAGTTGGCAGAACACTATGAAGTGCCGACACGGGTAGCCCGCTTGTTCATTCCCTTTGGGACATTTGACAATCCAAAAAAATTGATGGCTTCGGTGATAGAGAATTTGTCTGAAGGCAAGCCGATAGATCTTTCCCCATGTGATCAAAAACGCGATTTTATTGGAATACGGGATGTCTGTGACGGCTATTTGCGTATAGCGGATGATATGGATGGACCCATGTTTGACCTTTATAATCTGTGCAGTGGTCAGGCAACGATGTTGCGTACATTATTGCTGGAAGTGGCTGGGATAATTGGCGTAGACAATGATCTTTTGAATTTCGGGGCACGACCGATGCGCCCTGGTGAGCCAGAAATATCCTATGGCGACAGTTCTAAAGCCAAACAGTGTCTTGGGTGGTCGGTTCGCTCTTTGCCGGACGCTTTACGAGATGATTTGTTGGAACCTAAAGAATTGTTCGTTTGATATAGCGGGAACCTAAATGTCTCTTAAATCAATACTTATGAACACATCGTGCATTCGATCATGGGTTCATCTTTGGCGGGACACTCGCGAGAGCATTACCCGTCATCTGAAGCCAATCACCAAAAGAGACAGCCGTTATGGATTAACACCAATTCAAAGATATCCATTGGGAGAAGATTTCCATCAGGTAATGATTGAGACCGCATCTGTGACGCTAGCAGGGACGTCATTTGACAAAGAGACCCCAGTTGCGGCGATAGGGAGCTGTTTTGCTGAAGAGGTCTCAAGAGTACTCAGGGAAAACGCCTTTAACTTTTTGATTGAAGAAAAAAACCTCTGGAATTTTTCTGCGGCATGGGGACGGGTTTTTACAGTCCCCAATTTTTGCCAAATAGTTGACTATTCTCTTAATCCGAATTTGCCAATTGTGGTTGGAAAATCTTCGCATGGGTATTTTGATGCAACTCGTGACTCGGAAGCTTTCTTTAAAACCGTAGCAGAAGCCGAAAAAGCAATTTCAGCGCATCGTGAGAAGTCTCTCTTAGTCTTTCAAAACGCCAAGGTGTTGTTTTTCACCCTCGGGCAAAATGAGGCTTGGATTGATCAGCAGAATAATGTCGTTTGGGGAAAGATGCCGCCAGCCGAGTATCTGGAGGAAGATAAAGAGCGCTTTCGAGTGGAAAGGTTCTCTATTGAAAAAAATAAGCAGTTATTGAGTGCAGCCATTGACCAATTATTCCAGCTAAACCCCGAATTACGTATTGTCTTAACGATTAGCCCTGTCTCATCCAGTGCTGCCTTTTTGAGCGATGAAGTTATCGCCAGTTCGTTTGCCAATAAATGCACACTTCGGGTTGTCGCTGATGAGATTGTTCTGGCCTACAAGGGGCGGGTGGGATATTTCCCATCCTTTGAAATGGTGCTGGCCTATAACCCAAGCACTTTGAAGGCCGACAATCGTCATGTGAAATACGGCACGGTTAATCGAATTTTCGATACCCTGCAGCAGGCATCAAAAAAACCAGTCAAAAACTGAACCGAAATCGACTAATAAGGGAATTAACATGCGTACATTGGTAACCGGCCATCAAGGCTATATTGGGGCCACTCTTTGCCCCATTTTGAGCAATGCAGGGATGGAAGTCGTTGGCCTTGATACCGGATATTTTGAAGAATGTGTTTTTTACGGGTCGCCAGCGAACCCCAGGAACATCAAAAAAGATATCCGCGATGTGGCCCCAGAAGACCTGGAAGGCATTGATGGCATTGTACATCTTGCGGCCCTTTCCAATGACCCACTGGGTGATTTGAAAAACGGATGGACGGAAGACATTAATCATCACGGCACCATGCGTCTGGCTGAAATGGCTAAAACTGCCGGGGTTAAGCGGTTTGTCTATGCGTCTTCATGCTCCATGTACGGGACAAGTGGTATTGAGGGGGCGGTCGATGAGAGTGCACCTCTGAACCCGCTAACGTCCTATGCGGTTTCAAAGGTGCGTTGCGAAGAGGGATTGAGCCGCCTTGCAGACGACACTTTCAGCCCGGCCTATATGCGAAATGCTACGGCATTTGGACTATCTGAGCGGGTTCGTCTTGATATCGTTGTCAACAATTTGACGGCTTGGGCGGTGACAACCAAAAAGATTCGAATTATGAGCGACGGTTCACCATGGCGCCCACTGGTTCATATTGAGGACATAAGTAAGGCGGCCCTTGCGTTATTGGAAGCGCCGCGTGAAAAGATGCACGATCAGGCTTTTAATATTGGGTTGAATTCAGAAAACTTTCGGGTTCGCGAAATCGCTGAAATTGTCGCCGACGTGGTTCCGGGATGTGAGCTTGAAATTACAGGTGAAGCCGGAGCGGACCAGCGTAGCTACCGGGTCAGTTTTGATAAATTTGACACCACATTCCCGGATGCCAATATGGGCAGGACCGTGCGCAGCGGCGTTGAAGAACTCTACAAAGCATATACGTCTGAAAAAATGAGTTACGCTGATTTTGATGGCCCGCGGTATATCCGATTGAAGCAACTGCAAAAATTATTGGACGAGCAAAATCTGGATGGCGATTTGCGCTGGGCCTGAGCTTGAATACGACGAAACATCCACCCCACGGAGACAGATCAAATGATTGATGGTGTTGTAATTACGCCTCTAAAGCGCTTCCCTGATGAACGCGGTATGGTCATGCATATGTTGCGTGCCGATGCGCCACACTTTGAACAGTTTGGTGAAATTTATTTTGCCACCGCTTACCCAGGCGCGATCAAAGGCTGGCATCTTCACACGAAGCAAACGCAAAATTATTGCTGCGTGTCGGGGATGATAAAGTTGGCTCTCTATGATGATCGCGATGGATCTTCAACCAAGGGAGAAATTCAGGAAATTTTTATGGGCGAACAGAATTACTGTTTGGTCAGAATTCCACCTTATTTGATTAACGGCTGGAAATGTATTGGAACGGAAACAGCCATTCTCGCTAATTGCGCGACGTTGCCTTATGAGGATGGCGAGATGACCCGCCTTGACCCGTTCACCCCGGATATTCCATATGACTGGGCGCTTAAACACCAATGACCAATGGCAGCGGTGCTTTGCCGCAAATTTCAATGTTGATGAGCGTGTTTAATGGTGGCGCTTATTTAAAAGCCTCCGTTGAAAGTGTTTTTGCCAGTGAAGGTGTTGATTTCGAATTTGTCGTTGTTGATAACTGCTCAACTGATGGCTCACGAGAATACCTCAGAGGGTTACCCGACCCGCGAATTCAGTTGATAGAAAATGAAACGAACGTTGGTCAGACTGCAGCATTGAATATCGGGCTGCAGCATTGTCGGGCGCCTTATGTAGCGCGACTTGATGCTGATGATCTGACCGAACCTAGGCGGTTGATGCAACAGGCCAAGGCGTTGAAAGCCAACCCAGAGATTGGCCTGGTTGGCGGGCAGATGATTTCCATTTCTGGCGACGGCAAGGAAATTGGCCGAACCAGTTTTGCGATCGATCCTGATATTCTGAGTGGGCGAATGATTGTTGCCAATTGTTTTGATCACTCTTCAGTTGCATTCAGACACGATGCAGTGATGGCGCTTGGTGGATATCCCCAGGATTTTAAAGTTTCGCAGGATTTTGCATTGTTTTCGGCAATCATGAGAGCGGGCTGGAAGATAGCAAACCTGAAAGATGTCATGGCGCGCGTGCGCATGCATCCCGATCAGGTTATGGCTGGAAGTGGGGCGAAGTTGGAAAAGGGTGAGGGAGCCCGGGTTGTGGCGGAAAACTTTGCCTGGATTACCGAAAGCGAGCATCAGGAACAAGTTGGGAAAATTCTATATCGACTTTGGACTGGGGTTGAATTTGAGACAGGCTCAGAAGAGGAACATGATCCCAAGGCAGTCCTGACAACTTTGTTCTCAGCGCCCAAATTGAATAATCGAGAGAAAGCCTATCTGGCACTTTTCCTTCTGGGCGGACAGTGCGACCGACGGTTTGACCTGAGGGCTCTGCTTATTCGGGCTGCTGTTCGAAACGATTGGGCGGCGTTATTAACACTTGAAGCTGCGAAGCGGTTCGTGAAGATGTGCCTACCACAAGGTTTGTCCAAACGCCGATTGGCATAAAATGAGTACAAAGTGATCGTCTGACTAACATGACAAATCCGTTTATCGAAACTCGGGACCATGCTGAGGCCACGGCTGCTGCCGGACAGGGCCGAAACCGTGATTGGTGGGAAACCAAACCGATGACCTATGCCGATTGGGCATCGTCGGACCGTATCCCTGAAACGGATGAAGATTTTCAGGAAATTGAAAATTATGTACTGGCAACAGGACCATGGTTGAAATCATGGTTTGAAACTCTTCGTCTTGATGGAAAAACCTGTCTCGATTTGGGGTCCGGCTCCGGCATCTTCTCAAGCCTGCTCGCGCGCCGTGGCGCCAATGTCATGTCGATGGATTTGACTGAGGCCGGCGTTGCCCTGACCCGGAGAACGACAGGTTTTTTTGGTTCACCAACAAGCGTCGTCCGCGGAGATGCAGAAAACTCCCCCTTCAAGTCAGACAGCTTTGATTTTGTTTATTCCTGGGGGGTATTGCACCATACCAGTGACATGGACCGCGCCGTTTCTGAGGCTGGCAGGGTTCTCAAGCCCGGCGGGCGCGGGATGATGATGGTCTATTACAAACGAAGCGTTGTCTATTATGTGCACGGTCTTTTCTGGTTAACGTTTCGCGGCAAGATGTTTTCCGGCCATAATTTCGAATCAGTCCAGGATTTTTATACGGACGGTTTTTATCATCGTTACCTGACGAAAACCGAACTGGGGCATAAGCTTCAGGCTGCCGGGGTCGAAGTGTCGCACTTTACCGTGACGCAATATAAAAAGAAGATCCTGCCGTTCGTGCCTGTTTGGCTGGACGAGATATTGAAACGTAACTTTGGTATGTGTCTGGTTGCTGAGTTTGAGAAGCCCGAGAAGGTGACGGCCATCTGAGGCTTTTTGTCTGAGCGGTATGTTGTGCTCATGATTGTTGTTGAATACCTATGCAGCGTTTCCCATATAGCTAGCTAAAGTTGGGATTCCGTTTTAAAAGACGTGATATTAATTCATACGTAGGCAATTTGTTTTGCCCGAAGGAGTCGAATTTTGCGCGTATTGTTAATTTTTAAGGATTCTGTCGCTGTTGAGCGAATGGCGGTTCTGCAAATTAGCGCCGCCCTGAAGAGGGCTGGCCATGAAGTGCGAATGTGGATTGCATCTGTAAATGAAGAATCTGCATTGCATGAAATTATGCGAGAATTCAAACCGGCACTTTTGGGTTATAGCGCGATGACCGGAGAGCATATTCCTCTTGTGGCGCTGAATAACAAGCTCCGGGAGCAGTATGAATTCTACACCGTGTTTGGTGGGCCACATGCCACGTTTTGCAAGGAATTCATCGACGAGGACGGCGTTGATGCAATTTGTATTGGCGAAGGCGATGTTGTGTTTCCTGAGTTTTGCCGGAAACTGGAAGCGGGCGAGGATTATTGGAATACATCAACATTCTACGTAAAACATGAAGGTAAAACATATCGGAACCAGTTGGAAAAACTTGTCCCGGAACTTGAAGAACTGGCGTTTCCGGACAGAAAGCTCCTCTATGACCTGGACCCGGATATGGCGAAAATGGGCACCAAATATTTTATGGCGGCTCGTGGGTGTCCGTACAAATGTTCATACTGTTTTAACGTCAAATATAACGAGAATTATAAAGATAAGGGCAAGGTGGTTCGAAGTCGCACCCCCCTTCAGGTAATTGAGGAGATCGAGTGGGTTCGCGAACGCTACCCCCTTGATCACGTTTCCTTCCTTGATGATCTGTTTATATTAAAACCACGTGAGTGGTTGGTCGAATTTGCGAAAATTTACAAAGAGCGGGTTGATCTGCCCTGGTCATGCACGGTACGAGCAAATAGCGTCAAAAATGATATGATCGCAATGCTCAAGGAAAGTGGCCTGTCCTGGGTCTGGATGGGCGTTGAGTGTGGTGATGAAAAAATTGCAAACACAATTCTCGCTCGCGGACTCAGCAACAGCGAAATCATTGCGGCCGGACGTGTTTTGGAAGCCCATGGCGTTGGCCTGATAGCGCAAAACCTGATTGGTTTGCCAGTTGACGATCCTATCGCCGCAGACCTTAAAACGCTGGACCTGAATATCGAACTTCGTCCGAGCATGGGTTGGTCTTCAATTTTGTATCCATATCCGGGCTCCCCGATTGAAGGTCTCGCCCGCCGAACGGGGCATTTGGTTGGTGAACCTGCTTATATGGAAACAAACAAGCGTACATCCATGCTTGAGTTCGGGTCGGATGAGAAGCGCAGAAAAATCGAGAATATTCACAAATTATTTGGTGTGATCGTGCGCTTCCCCTGGCTTCGGCCATATGCGGAGTTTCTGGCGAGCCTGCCCTTAACACCGTTATACAGGTTTATCTGGTACGCATGGTATGGTTATGTTCTTAAAATCAAGCTGACGCGGATCAAGTCGTATCGCCGTGAATTGCCGTATTTCCTGGGATTATTTTTCAGGATGTTGGTGAAAAGCTAAGGTTTAAAATAAAACCGCAATAAATATAGAAACACACTCTTTCATCAATAATGAAAGCGTTGTTCAGAGCATTCAGCTCATCCGAGATTCATTCATGTGTTAGCAAGATATGAATGAATAATCGTGGAAAATACAAAAATGTATTGTGAAATTGATATTGTTTCTGGATCTTCATAAAGTGAAGTTGCACCCTCTTGCGCTTGTTATGTATATTTGGACGACTGTTGTCCTTGGAATTTATGTATATCAATTTCGTGAATTGATCGGCCCGATTTTGTCTATTCTAGGATTGGGTGCGTAGACCCACGAACAGAAATGGAAATTAAAAACAACTTCAATGAAACGATAACGGCTACAGGCTTGCCTGGGTGGTCAAATCGTCAGATTCAATATGTGTCAGGTGCGTTAATTGTTTTCAGCATCTGTGCCTTGCTTTTCCGCCCGGAAACATTGTCATTTGATAGGGCGGTGCTGGCAATAATCATTATCTGGGTCGGGGCTTTACCAGGGCTTTTCTATCTTCGCCAATCCCCAGGAAGCAGATCCCCATTTCCCTTGATGCCGCTGACAGGCATGTTCTACAGCTTGTTTTACGGCTTACCAGCGTTCTTTGTTGGCTATTCTGCGCGCCCTGGAGAAACGAGGGTCGAGTTTTATGGCGGGTCATTTATCGATGAGATAAATCTTAAAGCCCAGTTTTTGGTGCTTATGGGGGTAGGTCTTTTATTTATATTCTGGGCTGGAGCAAAAAAAAGTAATCTGCTTCAGCGGGTGCCCCAATTTTCAGTATCAGGCGTATCCAGAAGTCAGAATATCCCATTTCTGACATGGGGTCTTGCCATTGGTTGCCTCGGGTATTGGGTTTTCCCTGCGGTGAGAGGGTTGCCCTCTGTTGGCCAGTTTCTGCAACCAGCCGGATATGTGGCTTTTTCGGTTTTTTACGTCCTTCAGTGTCGTGGAAAACTCTCACGCGGCCATGCTATCGGGTACTTCTTTTGCCTCTTGCCAATTTGGGTCAGTGAGCTTCTGGTATCAGGGTTAATGACTCATGCCATGTATCTGGCGATTCTGTGGATCACCTTACGGCTTAAATTTAAGGGCGTATTATCCTGGAAGCTGATGCTCACGGCCCTTGCTTTTATACTGATTATATATCCTGGCATTAAAAACTACCGAAATCATTATTGGTCCTCAGCCGAGCAGGTATCGACAACTACCAAATTCCTCGGGCTTGCTCGCTCAGTAATATCACCAAACGAAAACATTCAAGAGGACCTGCCAAGATACAAGGGGTTTGTTCACAGGATATCACTGGTTTTTTCGTTCAGCCATGTATATGAGCAAACGCCTGATTCCGTACCTTATTGGAAAGGGGAAACATACAGGACGCTGTTTACCGGCTGGATTCCTCGGTTCATATGGACAAGTAAGCCAAAAGAAAGCTGGGGCAATGTTTTTGGCCGAAGGTATGGCATTCTTGATAAAGGCGATGAGAGCAACTCCTTGAATATTCCCTGGATTACAGAGATGTTTGCCAATTTCGGAACATTAGGTGTTGTTCTTGGGATGTCACTGGTTGGCCTGTTTCTCGGGGTTCTGGAGACCGTGTTGAATTCACCGCTGGCAAGGCCGCTGGAACAGTCGATTGGAGCGGCTGTTCTCTTGCCGCTTTTCTACCAGGAATCTAACTTCACCGTTATGACGGGTAGCCTCTTGCCGCTCGTTATTTGTCTGTGGCTGTATTTTGTTATTGGTCAACGCCTACCAATTCCATTTGTGGGCGCGGATACTGCCGCTTCGACACCAGACAAATAATACGGTGAGCAGTTAAGTTACAGAATGAAAACTCGGCACCTCATTTTATCGCCCAAGCTGATTACAGCCGAACAATGCGCTGCGATTGCTGATCGTACACCCGTACGATCAGCATCATTTGTTTCCGTGGGTTGATGTGTTGATGCATGAAATGATGCCGGACAAGTGGGAAAAATAATGTTGCGCCACCGCATTGCCACTCCATGGTATATGGCTATGAAGATGCTGCGCGCCATCAGGCGCCCACAGCCGGGGTTTCGCATTCTACTGTTCCATGATGTTGTGGCAGGGGATGCGGGAGAATTCGAGAAACTTGTTGAATACGTTATTCGTCACCATGGGACGATCAACCCGGGTGAGGTCGGAGGCATGGCCGAGAAACTTGCTTCAGGCTCTTCATCTTCGGGAAACTGGCGTGCACCTTGTTTATTTAGTTTTGATGATGGGTTCATATCTAACTCTCAGGTTGCGGCACCAATTCTTGAGAAACATGGCATCCAGGCATTATTTTTTATCTGCCCTGAGTTGACCGAGCTCTCAGGTCAGGAACAGCGGGTCGCGATCGCTCGAAATGTGTTTAACGGACGGGTAAAAGCGAATGCCCTCAATCACAATCAACGCCTGATGAAGTGGGAAGAACTTTCCTGTCTCCGAGCTCAGGGTCACACAATTGGCTGTCATGGCATGGCTCACCGACGCCTATCGGAATTGGGTGGCACTCAGCTTGAACATGAAATTATAGCGGCTGCAGATTTGATGGATGAACGACTGGATCAAAAGACGGATTGGTATGCCTATGCATTTGGTGACATCGACAGTATTAGTGGCGAGGCTATGGAAACAATTTCTAGCAGATTTCAATTTTGCCGTAGCGGTATCCGCGGCCTGAACAACGCAGGTTCGACTTCAATGTCGCTTCTTGCGGACTCATTGTTGCCTGCCGCGCCAATTGCGTATCAAAAACTATTGTTGGAAGGGGGAGTGGACTTTCGATACGCCGCAGCCCGTGAGCAATATCGAAAATTGAGTCAAACCGGATGATCGAGTTCCTTTTCTTGTCTCTTATGGTTCTGGCGGCGATAGGTGGCGGCGCTATTTTGTTAAAAGGCGTCGGCCTCTTGCATAAGTTCAATCAGCTGGAGCGGTATGCATTCTCTTTTGTATTGGGTTTTGGAATGATCGGCTGGGCTGCCTTTTTCCTGGCATTAGCCGGGTATATCGGCACGCCTGCTTTGACTGCTTTATTGATTGCCTTTTTGCCGGGAGTTTATTTTTTGCGTTCAGGCGCATTAGCGGAAATCACGCTGCCCTCCCTGGATGTCTGGGGCAGAATTCTGTTGGCAGGGGTGATAATTGTACTCTTTTTTGACATTCTTGAGGGTTTGTCGCCGCCTGGTGATGGCGATTCACTTACCTATCATTTTACCCTTCCAAAATCTTTTCTTAGTGTCGGACAGTTGTTTCCGGTTTATCGTGCTGTCGAGGGTACGATCCCCCTACTTCAGCATATGACTTATATGGTGGCGCTGGGGACCGGCGGTGAATTAACACTGACATTGTGGACTATGGTTTCGGGATGGTTTGCCAGTGGCGTATTCTTTGTTATCGCCTTGCGGTTTATGAGCTTCAATTATTCGCTAGCAACAACCTTGCTGTTGATAACAACGCCAGCGGTAATTTATGGCGCAGGTAGTGGGCAGATCGAGGTGCGAAATGCGATGTTTGTTCTTGTCGCCGTTCTTGCCCTTAGCGAGGCGCTGAAAACTGGGCTGCTCCGGTACGCGCTTCTGGCCGGTATTGCAGCGGGATTTTTTGTCGGAAGCAAATACACGGGGCTAATTTTTGCCTTTGCCTGTGGGCTGTTTCTATTGCCACAAAAAAAATGGTTATCCTGCGGGGCCGTCTTCAGCGCAGCGCTGCTTTTGGCTGGCGGGCAGTGGTATGTTTGGAATTGGTGGATCACGGGAGATCCTGTGTATCCGATGCTGTATGGAGTAATTGATTACCCGGTAACGACGCCCTGGAACGATACGATGCAGGCGTTTTTCAAATACGCCCATACGGAAAAAGCTGTACCAACGAACCTTCTTTGGGCCTTTTTGTATCCGATTGCCGCGACGCTGGCACCTGAGCATGAGTTTGAAAGTTTAAGAGTGGGGTTTGGGCCCGTCACATTGCTTATGGTTCCACTGGCTGGTTTGGGGATTTGGCATTTTCGTCAACATGTCTTGCGTCATCCTCTGGCAGTGTTCGGGGGCGTTTGTCTGATCGCCTATGTTTTGTGGTTCTTTTTGGGACCTTCCCAGAAAATTCGACATCTATTACCGATATACCCTCTGCTCTTATTGTGTTTGTGCGCGAGCGCCGCACGCGCAACACAGAAGCTCCAAAATCTTGCCCGACCAATGCAGATGATGATGATTTGCGTGTTGTTCATTCAGCTTGCTGGAGCTTCAATATTCTCACTTAAATTCATGCATTATGTTTTTACCAATGAAACACGGGCAGCCTTTTTAAAAAGGAATGTCTTCGGATACGAAGTGGCTGAAACTGTAAACCGAATGCTAACAGGCGATGATCATTTAATGGTTTTAAATAGGCAATTTATGTATTTTTTTGATGTTCCGGCATTGTACGCCAACCCGGCAAATCAGGCAGTAATCGAGACGCATGCGCGGGTGAACAATGATGCCGGGTTATTAAAGCAACTCAAGCAGCAAAAAATTACCCATCTTCTATTGCCATACCGATTGGGCGGAGAATATCCCGGGGACGGCTTTAGGAAATCGATCAACAGTCTTGTTACGGCAGGATGTCTTAGGGAAGTTCGTGGGTTCACTTCCGAAACCTGGGAATCACGAACATTGCCAAATTACAAACGTGAGTATATGGAATACTCACTTCTCAGTTTTTCACCAAGTGTATGTATTATTTAAGAAATCAAGTAACATGAAAAACATTAAAAATAACGCGCGCGAATTGATCGCAGTATTATGGATATTTATAGTAATGGTAAGTTATTATTACTATAATATTGGATACTACGAACAAAAAATTAATACATTTATTAAACATTTCCTCGGTTAATATTGATATGATGATAATTTTATCTTTAGTATTTCTTTGTGTTTTTACGGTGGCGACGACAGCAAATGGCTGGTTTGTTGCTCAATACACGCTGAAAGAACAGGAGTTATCCACGCTGGAGCGTGGATTAACGGGATTTGTCGTCGGCGCGCTTATTTTGTTTTTTTTAGTTTGGGGGATTGGCACATTCACCTATACGCCAACCTCAATGTGGGTCTTGTTTTCAATATGGTCCGCTGTCTCGGTTATTCCAGTCATTCGTTGGTGGCAAGTTGCGGGCAAACGTCTTTGTAGCACATTGGCAACAGAATGCTTGCGATTCCCGAATATATGGGGGTATGGCCTCTTTGGCGGGCTCATGTTTGTGTCAGTTATTTCAGGCCTTGCTCCTCCGGCTGATTTTGACGGACTTCATTACCATTTAACGATGCCAAAACGTGACCTTGAAGCGGGTCAAATACTGAATGTTTTGAATGATCGTTTGTTTGACAGCTTTCCGGCACTAATTGAAATGCTATATCGTCTCGTTCTGGCGACAGTTGGTGAAACGGCACTCCATACAATTCACGGACTGTTTGGCCTAGTGGCGGCATTGGGAACGTATTGTCTGACATGCCGGCTGGGCGGTCAAAAATCGGCAGCGCTTATTGCAGCGATCATGTATTTGTCCATCAGGTTAGTTGTTTGGGGGGTCGGAACATCCCACAACGATCTTGGGCTGTCTGCATATTTTGTTTTGGCGCTGATCGTTTACATGCAATGGCGAAAACATGGCGGTATCCGATTGATGGTGCTTTTCGGTATTCTGATTGGGGGGCTGTGTAACGTCAAATACCATGGGATGGCTCTGGCCGGGAGTTTTGCCCCGTTATTTTTATATGATTGGTTAGTCCAGCGCCGAAAGGTGGGAGAGATTTTTGCCGGCACAGGCATGGCAATTCTTTTGTTCTTACCATTAACCATCAGAAATTTTGTTTTTTATGGTAATCCGATAGCGCCACTTCTGGGCTCATATTTTCCAAATACTGACCCCTCACACATACTTTTTCCGCCAAAGACCGATGCTACTTTGATAGAGCGTATCATTGATCTTTTTAGGGCCCCTTGGGACATGTTTATTTTGGGGAGTTATTATGCAGACGGTCAGATTTATGGTGCGCCGTATTTGTTGGTTTTCATCCCGTTGGCATTTTTTGTCTGGCGCCAATTGCGAACACCCTGGGTTCCTTGGGTGAGTGGTATTGTTTACTTTGTTACCTTCAGTATCGCGATGCCTCAGGTGAACCGGTTTATGATACCTCTGTTTCCAATTCTAGCTGCTTATGCTGGGCTGGGAGCGTACCACCTTTTCCAAAATTTATTACAAAACCGATTTTATAAAGCATTGTGTATGTGTGCCTGTGTCATACTTGCCATCAACCAGTCACTGTTTGTAGGTATTTATGCTGCTATGCGGCTACCTGTTGTGATTGGGCTAATCGATAAAGAGGCGTATCTGACAAAAATACCAACGATGAAGGGGAATCACTATCCGATATGCCAATTCGTAACAAAAACACTTAAACCGCAAGAGCGTTATCTTTCATTACCAAATTTGCGTTCATACTACTGCCCACAAACCCCCGCAATTCATGATATCTTTGATGACGAACGAATAAAGGGTCCGAAGACGCCCAAGCCATTTCCGGCGCTTACTGCCCGTCAGTATATAGATCGGATTGAGAGTGAAAACATTCGCCTGATCGTGATTCCAACGGTCGAGTCGTTCGTATATGGGCCAGCTGCCAAAAGAAAAGATGTCCAGCAAGATATATCCGGCCATCGCTTTGGCGCATTAATTACACCCTTATTATCTGAACTCACACCTGCATTTACCGGGTTGAATGCCGCGGCATATTGGGGTGAGGATGTAAAACAGGCTTTGCTTCGAAAAGTCGAGGCTCAATAGGCAGAAACAGGGCTGGACTTATACTTGTCTGGCAAAGGACATCATGGTTGCGACATTGTGTCTGATCCATTACCACTAAGCCGAATCCTAAATTGCTATCGGAGATATTATTAATGACCATCCTTGACGAGCCAACTGAAGAAGAAAAAGCAAGCTGGCCGGACCACGGCGTGGTCAAACTGGAAAAGCCTTTCGTTGACGTCAGGGGAAATATCCAGCCACTCGTCGATCGGATGATGAAGAGTGCGGTAATGATAGAATCGAAAGCCGGTTCGTTGCGCGCCAATCATTATCATAAAACCGATTGGCACTACTGTTATGTGATTTCTGGGCGTATTGATTATCTGCACCGCCCGACGGGCAGTGATGCAGAGCCGGAAGTTATTGTCGTCAACGAAGGTGAAATGGTGTTTACACCTCCGATGATTGATCACGGCATGAAGTTCCCGGTTGATACAGTATTCCTTACGTTGTCTCGTAACCCGAGAGACCAGGAAACCTATGAAGCTGATGTGGTTCGGGTTGATTTTGTCTCTACAGAAGGCCTTACATCCTGGAAGCCGGAAGACGGCGATAAGTGAGTAGTGATCTTTGTCATCGCCGTAACACCTGCCGATTATGCGGGGGGCGTGATCTTGAGTTGGTGTTGTCTCTCGCCCCAACTCCGCCAGCCAACGCATTCGTCACCAAAGGCGAGCTTGAGCAGCGGCAGGAAACGTTTCCACTAGACGTCTTTTTCTGCGAAGAGTGCGGCCACGTTCAGCTACTTGATGTAGTTGATCCATCCCATCTGTTTGAAAATTACGTTTATGTGTCTGGCACCTCGCCTGTTTTCGTTAAACATTTCGAAAACTATGCCAAGGCCGTAACGGGACGGTTCCTTGAGAGCGCTACGGGCAAGCTTGTCGTCGATATCGGTTCAAACGACGGAACCCTTCTTGCTCAGTTTAAGGCTCTTGGGATGAATGTGTTGGGTATTGATCCGGCCAAGGATATTGCCGCAGATGCGAGCGCACGCGGAATTGAAACACAAACGGCTTTTTTCACTTCAAACCTCGCCCGTGAAATTCGTGAAACCCGTGGCCCCGCCCAGGTTATCTGCGCAAACAACGTTTATGCACATGCAGATGATTTGAGGGATATTACCGAGGGAATCCGTGAGTTGCTGGCCTCTGATGGGGTTTTTGTGTTTGAGGTCTCATATCTGGTCGATGTGTTTGAAAGCACATTGTTCGATACCATATATCATGAGCATGTAGCGTACCATGCGGTTGGTCCCTTAAAGCAGTTTTTTGCCACGAACGGCCTTGAATTGATAGCTGCTGAGCGGGTCGGGACCCATGGTGGAAGCCTTCGGGGGTTCGTTCAACTGGCAAATGGCCCGCATGCCGTTGAATCGTCCGTCGATGAGTTGATTTCTCTTGAATCCAGCCTGGGCCTTGATCGCCCCGAAACGCTCAGGGAATTTTCTGCAAAAATTGACGCCTGCAAACAAAAGCTGACGACGCACCTGCTCGAACTGAAAAGCCAGGGCAAGCGTATCGCGGCGTTTGGTGCGCCAGCAAAAGCGACGACATTGATGTATCATTTTGGTATTGGGCCTGATGTTATTGACTTCATCGTCGATGATAGCCCTTTAAAACAAGGCATGTTTTCTCCCGGAATGCACATTCCGGTCTTGCCATCACAGGCCATATACGAGAAGAAACCGGATGCAGTGGTGATTTTAGCTTGGAATTTTGCTGAGCCGATCATGAAAAATCACGCAAGCTACCGTGATCAAGGCGGACAGTTCATTGTCCCGCTCCCTGAAGTTGAGGTGTATTAAAGCATGAGCAGTTTTCTTTTGAAGTCTGATATTAATGAAATTGTTGAGCGTCTAGGCGACGAAGCCAAGGCGTTTTCTGGAAAAACGGTTCTTTTGACGGGAGGGCGAGGATTTCTTGGGCGCTATTTCATGGAAATTTTCGGCGCGCTGAATAACGGTGTTCTGGCTGAGCCGGTGAAACTGGTTGCTCTGGATAATATGATTACGGCCGGTAAAGAAGGGGCTGAAATCCCGGACCTGCCCAATGTCGAATTTATCGAACACGATGTGGTAAAGGATTTTGCCTGGGATGGCCCTTTGGATTATGTCATCCATGCCGCTGGAATCGCGTCCCCATACTATTACCGCGCCTATCCGCTTGAAACTCTTGAGGTGGCGATCACGGGCACTCGCAAAATGCTGGAACTTGCCGACCGCCATAACGCTCGCTTCTCATTTTTCTCATCAAGTGAAATTTATGGCGACCCGGACCCGAAACACGTGCCGATGGCTGAAAGTTATCGCGGGAATGTTTCATGCCAGGGTCCACGGGCGTGTTATGATGAGAGCAAGCGCGTTGGGGAAACACTTTGTTACATTTTCCATAACACCAAAGGCACCCATACCAATACGATCCGGCCCTTCAACGTGTTTGGGCCCGGCATGCAGGAAACGGATTACCGTGTATTGCCCAACTTCGCCAGCCGCATCAAAGGTGGCCATCCGCTTCATGTATATGGTACTGGCGATCAGACCCGGACGTTTTGCTATATCACCGATGCCATCGTTGGATTCCTTCTGGTTGTTCTGAAAGGTGTCGCCGGTGAAGCCTATAACATTGGCAATCCGGATCCGGAAATTTCCATGGTTGAACTGGTCAAAAGAATTGAGAAGGTTTCGTCCCGCAAGATGACCTATGATGTGGTTGAATATCCGGATAGCTATCCGGCGGATGAACCCAACCGCCGGGCACCAGATATCAGAAAAGCCCGTTTGCAGCTTAACTTCAGTCCTTCGATTGAACTGGATGAAGGCCTGAAGCGATTTTTGGACTGGTCTGACCAGGAATACGTTGGCGAGCAGTAGAGTCAGGCTCGATCTTTCAGAATGATAAAAATCTCAATCATTATTCCGGCCTACAACGAAGAGGAAACGATTATTCAGCTTCTAAAGAAGGTTGCTGAGCAATCGGTTGAAGGGTTCGAACTGGAAGTTCTTGTCATAGATGACGGATCGAAAGATTCGACGCTGGAGCTTCTAGCAGCCAACCCGTCTTTATACTCGAAGGTAATCAAACAACCCCAGAATGGCGGAAAGGGTGCGGCTGTTAAAGCTGGCCTAGCAGCGGCTACGGGAGAGTACATCCTGTTTCAAGATGCAGACCTGGAATATGATCCGGCGGAGTATGCGAAACTTTTTCATCCAATCATCGAACATAATGCCGATGTTGTCATGGGCAGCCGGTTTTCGGCACCTTCTGTCACCCGGGTTTCCTATTTCTGGAATAAGGTGGGTAATCGTGGAATTACCCTGATCTTCAATATTCTGAACAACACGACCTTTAGTGATACTTATTCGTGTTATCTGATGTATCGCCGAAGCATGATAAATCCGAATGACTTGAAAACAACTGGCTGGGAACAACACGCTGAAATTCTTTCGAAAGCTGTGAAGGTTGCCAAGTCAATGTATGAAGTGCCGATCAGCTATCATGGCCGTACCATGGAAGAGGGGAAAAAGATTAGAGCTCATCATATCATTGCAGTGGTATGGACTATGATTTATCAGCGATTTTCTCATTAAGTATTATCAAGACATCAGCCCCGTGACACTTGATCAAATACCATTAGAATTTTCTTACGAAGGCGGCGACCTTGAGGCGCTTGCAACATTGCGCCGATACCGCGAGTGGATATTATCTCATCTAAAGCCCTTTCTTGCGGGAGATGCTGTCGAAATCGGGGCCGGTATAGGGAATATGGCGGACCATTTATACCCTCATGTTTCCACGTTAAATCTGATCGAGCCGTCCCCCAATCTGATAGGTCCCTTAAGAACCAAATTTGCTTCAAAGAAAAACGTTCAAATCACGCCAGAAACATTTGAGGCGTTTGTTTCAAACGCGCCAGACTGTACCTATGACACGGTGATTTTGATAAATGTGCTAGAACATATTGAAGACGATATCCATGCGTTGTCAGAATGCCATAGAATTCTGCGACCAGGTGGAGCATTGCTGATCCTGGTGCCCGCGCTGCCTTTTTTGTTCAGCAAGCTCGACTCTCTTGTTGGGCACTTTAGACGCTATACGAAATATAACCTGGAAACCGGTATTGAAAATGCCGGGTTTGAGATCAAGGACATGTCATATTTTGACATGTTTGGAATTATACCCTGGTGGTTGATTAATACGATCGGGGGGGCAACCTCATTTAATCCGAAACTTGTAAATTTATATGATTCGCTGTTTGTTCCAGTTATGCGGGCGATTGAAATGATGATTACGCCACCAATTGGAAAAAACCTGATTGCTGTTTCGATAAGGCAATAGTTGGAAAAGGCGCTCAGATAACCAAATGACGTCCCGGAAACTCATTCCCGTAATTCTTTCCGGTGGTGCCGGAACCCGGCTTTGGCCGTTATCCAGGAGGTTGCGACCGAAGCAATTTCTTGAACTGGCGTCATCACGCTCACTTTTCGCCGATACTCTGGCCCGGGTTCGGGGTGATCAATTCGTTGATCCGATCATTATCTGCAATGAAGATCATCGATTTCTGGTCGCAGAAGAATTTCGCCAAATCGAGATGGATTTCCAATCAATCGTTCTGGAGCCGGTGGCGAGGAATACAGCGCCTGCCATTGCTGCCGCTGCAACAAGAATTGCCGCCGAAGACCCGGACGCACTTATGCTTGTATTGCCTTCTGATCATGTGATCGGGAATGTCTCGGCCTTTCATCATGCCGTTGAAAACGCAGCCAAGGCCGCAAAAAACAATTCTCTGGTCACTTTTGGAATTGACCCCACGGGCCCGGAAACCGGATATGGTTATATTCAGACCGGTGCATCATTGGAAAACCTGCCGGATTGCTCGAAGATCAGCAGATTTGTTGAAAAGCCTGATGCGGCTACTGCATCGTCTTATTTGACCTCCGGCGACTACGTCTGGAACAGCGGCATGTTCCTGTTTTCTGCCGAGGCATATCTTCAAGAGCTGGAACGCTTCCATCCAGAAATGGTTTTGGCGTGCAAAGAGGCTGTAGAGGGTGGAGAGACAGATTTAACGTTCTTTCGCTTAAATGCAGAGGCCTTCGCCAACTCACCATCAATTTCCGTTGATTATGCAGTCATGGAAAAAACCGAACGCGCTGTTGTTGTTCGTGCGGATATGGGATGGAGTGACGTTGGTGCCTGGTCCGCGCTTAGCGAATTGGGGACGCCTGATGATGCGGGGAATGTCACTGGAGGTGATGTCCTTTTGCATGATACGCAAAATTCGTATGTGCGTAGCGAGCGCCCGCTGGTTGCCGCCGTTGGCGTTGAAGACTTGGTCATCGTCGCCACCGACGACGCAGTTCTGGTTGCCCCGAAAGATAGAGCGCAGGATGTGCGTTATATTGTCGAGCGATTAAGAGCCAGTGAACGTAGCGAACATGAGAGCCATACCCGCGTTTACCGGCCTTGGGGTCACTATCAGAACCTCGATCATGGGCCGGGATTTCTGGTGAAACAGATCGTTGTTAAGCCGGGCGCCAAGCTCAGTCTCCAGTATCACCATCATAGGGCGGAACATTGGGTGGTTGTCGAAGGCGAAGCGCGGGTTACAAATGGCGACGAAACCCTGATCCTTAAATCCAATCAATCAACGTATATTCCCGTTGGCGCCCGCCATCGTCTTGAAAACCCTTCCACCGAACCCCTTCGCCTAATCGAGGTTCAATCCGGCGATTATATTGGCGAAGATGATATTGTGCGCCTTGAAGATGACTTCGGGCGCAGCAAATAATCTAACTCTTTCGAAAATCACGCGTTTCCCCTCCCGCCCCAATCGGATATAACCCCTTATATGAATTGGGGTTTCGCCGCGGGGCTCTTTATTGCCGTATTTGCAGCCACCTTCGTTGCGACGAAGGTCGTGCTCGCGTCCCTGCATCGGCAATCCCTCCTTGATCTCCCCAACGAACGTTCAAGTCATACAGTCCCCACCCCGCGCGGTGGCGGGTTGGCGATGCTGCTGGTTATTGTTCCGACAGTCCTGCTTCTCAGTATGTATGACTTTATAAGCTTTGAGCAGGCGGCTTTTGTCGGCGGCCTGACGATTTTGCTGGGGGTTGTTTCTTGGATCGATGACGTCAGAGGGCTTGGGCCTCTTATTCGCCTGGGCGCACATTTTCTAAGTGTTTCAACGGCCCTGTATCTTGGCCTTGTTGATGGCCCCGTTTTTGGCGGACTGCTTCCGCCTGTGCTTGATGCCGTTGCATCGGCCTTCGTCTGGGTGTGGTTTATTAATCTGTTTAATTTCATGGATGGCATCGACGGCATTGCCGGAGTTGAAACCCTTAGCATTGGAATTGGGGTTGCATTGCTGGCTGGAGTTGTCGGCGTCACCCGGATTGATAGTGGGTTTGCCTATTTCGGGATCACAATAGCGGCTGCTGCTGCCGGATTTTTGATTTGGAACTGGCATCCGGCGAAGGTGTTTATGGGGGACGTCGGGAGTGTTCCGCTCGGCTTCATGCTGGGCTGGATGTTGTTGTCACTCGCAGCAGAAGGATATTTGGCAGCAGCCTTGATCATGCCATCATATTTTCTGTTTGATGCCAGCGTGACACTGCTCCGTCGCCTGTTGCAGGGACAAAAAGCCTGGGAGGCACACCGGGAACATTTTTATCAACAAGCGGTTCAGAGCGGGAAGTCCCATGCTGAGGTCAGCCGTGCAGTGTTGGTCGTGAATATTGCCCTGATCGGACTCGCAGTGCTGACGACCACAGGGTATATCTGGGGCCCACTTGTCGTTGCCTTATGTATTGTTGTCGCGCTGGTCATGTATATGCGAAAGCCAAAGCACGTTTCTATGTCAGATGGGGATACGGAATGAAAATTCTGTTCCTGACGGAAAACTTTCCACCTGAAACCAACGCCGCCGCGACCCGGGTTTTCGAACGTGCGTGCTATTGGGCAAAATGGGGGCACGATGTAACTGTGTTGACCTCTGCACCCAATTTCCCGCAGGGAAAGTTGCATGATGGTTATGAGAATCGATGGCGTCAGGTTGAAGATATGGACGGCCTTCGCGTTGTTCGCGTTAAAACTTATATTACCGCGAACCAGGGCGCGTTGCGGCGGACGCTGGATTTTCTAAGTTTTATGGTAACGGCTTACGTCGCCGGCTTGTTCGAAAAGCGCCCTGATGTTGTCATTTCCACATCCCCGCAATTTTTCGCTGCCGTTGGCGGCTGGGCTTTGGCTTTCACGCGCCGCGTGCCCTTTGTGTTTGAACTGGGGGATCTCTGGCCCGCCTCAATTGTTGCTGTCGGGGCGATGCGACCGAGCCTGCCAATCCGCTTGTTGGAAAAACTGGAACTATTTTTGTACCGAAGGTCTGCATCGGTTGTCGCGCTGACTCAATCTTTTAAGGATAACCTAATTTCGCGTGGTATTGATGCCGGCAAGATTGCCATCGTCATCAATGGAGTTGATCTCTGGCGCTACAACCCCCAACCCAAGGATCAGATCCTGATTGATGAATGGGATTTGAGGGATAAATTTGTCGTCGGTTATGTGGGCACGCACGGCATGGCCCACGCCTTGATGAATGTTTTGAATGCGGCAGAGCTTCTTCAGGACCAGCAGGATATCAGAATCTTACTGGCCGGTGCCGGTGCGGAGCGCGAAATGCTGGTAGAAGATGCCAAGCGCCGGCACCTGACAAACATAGTCTTTATGCCGCCGCAACCAAAAGAGCGGATGCCTGCTGTCTGGAGTCTCTGTGATGTGGCCTTGGTGCATCTTAAGGATTCACCTGTGTTCAAAGATGTGATCCCGTCCAAGATATTTGAAGCCATGGGTATGGGCATACCGCTGCTGCTTGCTGCCCCGGAAGGCGAAGGCAGTGCAATTGTGCTGGGAGATCAGGCGGGGTTACACGTACCAGCTGAGCAACCACAGGCCCTCGCTGATGCAATTCGTGAACTTTATGATAATCCTTCGAAACGCATCGCACTGGCGGACCAAAGTCATGCAGCCGCCCCGCGTCACAGTCGTGAACATCAGGCATTGCATATGATTACGGTACTGGAGCAGGTTATTTCCGGTGGGGGACATGAGATCGCCGAAATTCAGGTTCCTGTAAAGGAAGGCGTTTGATGCGTATTCTGGTCACCGGCGCGACAGGCTTTGTCGGTCGTTATCTTTGTCCATTATTAGCGGCGCAAGGATATGCCGTTACCGCCGCTGTGCGGTCAGCCCCAGAGCGGGGCATTGATGGCGTCGAGACAGTCGTTCAGGTTGGTGAAATCGGTCCCGATACGGCGTGGAGGGCAGCGCTTGAAGGGCAGGATGCAATCATCCATTTGGCCGCACGTACCCATGTGATGAATGAGACGGAAACTGATTCCGAAGCCATTTACGAACGTATAAATGTTGGCGGCACAACCGGGTTGGCAAAGGCCGCTGCAGAAGCGGGTGTTCGCCGCCTGATTTATTTAAGTAGCGTTAAGGCGCTTGGGGAGTCTTCTGGCGGGGAGCCGTTGACGGAAGAAACCCTGCCTGCGCCTGAAGATGCCTATGGGCGTACCAAACGCGAAGCCGAAAAAATGCTTTTGCAGATTATAGAGACGTCCAATCTTGAGGTTGTAATCCTTCGCCCGCCCTTGATTTACGGCCCGGGAGCCAAGGGAAATTTGCTGAGTCTGCTTCGGGCTTGTGATAAAGGTCTGCCTCTCCCACTGGGGCAAATTAGAAATCGACGAAGCCTCGTGAATTTGGAAAATCTTGCCGACGCGATCGTCCTCTGCCTTGACCACCCAAACGCGGCCAATGAGATATTTCTGATCTCAGATGGCGAAGCATTATCAACGCCGGGATTGATTCAACACATTTGTCAGGGCCTTGGGCGGCCATCCAGATTGTTACCATTTCCCGTTTGGGGCCTCCGTCTGGCCGGAAAAATACTCGGAAAAACCGATGCTATTGATCGCCTGACCGGGTCCCTTGAGGTCAGCAATGCCAAGATACATCAGCAACTGGACTGGACCCCGCCGGTCAACATGATACAAGGGTTTGAGCGAACCGCTGAATGGTATCTGAACCAGCGAAATCGCTCAAAAAACGACTGAGAAAACAATTGAAAAAACCGCAGGAAAATCGTTAACCAGCGTCCCATGCTTCATAAAGTAACAAACCGCGGATTGATTGCTTATGGCCATGATATATTCATGGCGGCCATATCTTTCTGGCTGAGTTTCTATCTTCGAGTTGGCGATGCGTGGTATTTCTACGAAGATGATACCCGTATCGCCGCTGGTATTCTACTGACCGTTATTTCCGCTGTTGTGTTCTGGTTTTCCGGTCTTTATCGCGGTGTTTGGCGTTATGCTTCGGTGAGTGACCTTTGGGCCATAACCAAGGCTGTATCCTTTGTTATTCTGATTTTCGCTTTTGTCATGTTCCAGTGGACCCGCCTGGAGTTTCTGCCTCGTTCAATTCTGGTGATCAACTGGTTTACGCTGATGGCGCTGCTTGGCGGCCCACGGTTCCTGTACCGCATGACTAAGGATAGGCGGTTTGATCTCAGTGCGGACACCCAAAGCGAAAACCAAATTCCTGTTCTGTTAGTTGGCGCAGGTGACGAGGCTGAGCTTTTTATCCGTGGCCTTCGCCAATCCGGAGATGTGACATATCGTATTATCGGAATTGTCTCCGAAAGCCAGCGCCGTGTGGGGCGTGAGATTCATGGCATTGAAGTTATGGGAACAATGGACGACGTTGTCAGCATTGTTAAAGGCCTGAGTGAATCAAATCAGCCGCAACGCCTGATTTTGACCAAAGACAATCTGGACGGTACCGTTGTCCGTACATTGTTGGACCAGGCGGAAAGCCTGGGCATGACACTGGCCCGGTTGCCGCGCGTAACTGATTTCAAGTCCGGCATTACTGACAAAGTTGAAATTCGCCCTATCGCCATTGAAGATTTATTGGGCCGTGCCCAGACGCCACTTGACCGCGATGCCATGCAAGCCCTGGTTAAGGGGCGACGGGTACTGATCACGGGCGCTGGCGGCAGTATCGGCAGCGAACTCGTCCGTCAGGTTTCCGCATTTGGGCCACACACACTGACCCTCGTAGATCAGTCGGAATATGCGCTCTACACAATCGATATGGAAGTCGCGGGCAGCTGGCCGGACCTTTCCCGCGATGCTGTGATTGCCGATGTGCGGGAACGCGAGCGGATTACGCGTGTGATTGAAGAGGCTGCGCCAGAGCTTGTATTCCACGCCGCCGCCCTTAAGCACGTTCCGCTTGTTGAGGCGAATATTTTTGAGGGATTTCTGACCAACGTGATTGGGACGGCAAACGTCGCTGATGCCTGTGCGAAAGCCAAAGTCGGCGCGATGGTCATGATCTCTACAGATAAAGCGGTCAACCCAACCAGTATCATGGGCGCCTCGAAACGGTTGGCTGAAATTTATTGCCAGGCCCTTGATTTGAGCAGAGAAAAGGCATCAGAAACCCGTTTTGTGACGGTTCGGTTCGGCAATGTGCTGGGGTCAACCGGCTCTGTCGTTCCCTTGTTCCAACGCCAACTGGCGAGCGGTGGGCCGCTAACGATCACGCATCCGGATATGACCCGCTATTTCATGACCATTCGTGAGGCTGTTGAGCTGATCCTGCAGGCTTCAGCACTTGGTGATACGGAGAAGAGCGAAGGCAAGATTTATGTGCTCGATATGGGTGAGCCTGTAAAAATAGTGGATCTCGCTTCGCAGATGATCCGCCTTGCGGGACTAACACCCGGAAAAGATGTCGAGATTGAAGTCACCGGCACACGGCCAGGTGAAAAACTGTTTGAAGAGATCTTGCACGGCAGTGAAAATCTTGTATCCACGGCCTCTGAAGGAATTCTACTCGCAGCACCACGGACAGCGGATATAGATGCCATGGTGAAAGCCGTATCCGATCTTGGCGAAGCCTGCGCGAACATGAAGCTGGACGCAGCGCTCAGCATTGTTCGCCAGTTTGTCCCTGAATATCGGCAACTTGAAAATGAACCGGCCAAGGCCGCTTCCGATTGAACATTTAACCCTAGAAACAGAGTTGAGACCCGCAAGATGCATCCTATCAAAAGAGCCCTGATTTCCGTATCCGACAAAACCGGATTGATCGAATTTGGAACCGCCCTGAGCAAGCAGGGTGTTGAAATCCTGTCCACTGGCGGGTCGGCAAAAGCTTTGCGTGATGCGGGTATCGAGGTCACGGAAGTCTCAGATTTTACCGGATTTCCAGAAATTATGGATGGCCGTGTTAAAACCCTGCAACCAACGATTCACGGAGGTCTGCTGGCAGTTCGTGGCAATCCCGATCACGAGCAGGCGATGCAGGACCACAACATCAAACCGATCGATCTGCTGGCGGTTAACCTTTATCCCTTTGAAGCGACGGTGGCGGCAGGTAAGGATTTTGCAACCTGCATCGAAAACATTGACATCGGCGGCCCGGCATTGATCCGCGCAGCGGCAAAAAATCATGCCTTCGTTACGGTCATTGTCGACCCGGCAGACTATGGCACGGTGGCTGAGCAGATGGCGTCGGGTGGCGGGGCGACCAGTGATGAGTTTCGCGCCGAGCTGGCAGCCAAGGCCTATTCGCGCACAGGTGCGTATGATGCCGCGATTTCCGGATGGTTTAATGAACAGAACGGTGAAACTTTCCCGAGCCGAATTGCCTTTGGCGGGGAATTGAAACAAACACTTCGCTATGGCGAGAACCCCCATCAGGAAGCGGCGTTTTATACGAATAGCGAAAATCGCAAAGGTGTGGCGACGGCAGAGCAGTCTCAGGGCAAGGAACTCAGTTATAATAATTTTAACGACACCGATGCGGCGTTCGAACTTGTCGCTGAATTTTCCGAAAAACCCGCCTGCGTGATTGTCAAACACGCGAACCCTTGTGGTGTGGCGCTGGCGGACAACCTGCTAACGGCATATCAGCGTGCGCTTGCATGTGATACGGAAAGTGCATTTGGTGGCATTATTGCGTTCAACCGGGCGCTGGATGCGGCGACGGCGACGGAATGTGCGGACCTGTTTGCCGAAGTGATCATTGCACCGGAAATTGATGAGGATGCCCGTGCTATATTGGCTGCCAAGAAGAACCTTCGTGTTCTGACGACGGGGGGATTGCCGGATCCGGAAGCGGTGGCGCCAATGATCCGGACGTTAGCGGGTGGGTATCTGTTACAGGGCCGTGATAATCTTGTACTTGATCAGTTGAATGTGGTGACCAAGCGTGCACCGACAGATGCGGAGATGGCCGATCTCAAATTTGCGTTTACGGTTGCCAAACATGTTAAATCAAACGCCATCATTTATGTTAAAGACGCTGCTACTGTTGGCGTCGGTGCCGGGCAGATGAGCCGCGTGAACTCATCGCGGATTGCGGCCTGGAAAGCTGGTGATGCGGCCCGGGTTGCAGGCGACCCGGAAAGCTGGGCGATTGGTTCAGTCGTTGCGTCGGACGCATTCTTCCCCTTCGCAGACGGCCTTTTGTCCGCGGCTGAAGCGGGTGCAACTGCGGTCATTCAGCCGGGCGGCTCCATGCGTGATGATGAAGTGATTGCAGCTGCCGATGAAGCCGGTCTTGCCATGGTCTTCACCGGGATGCGTCATTTTAGGCATTAAGGTGTGCGGTTTTTAACCCAATCCTGAACCGATGAGGTCTCGTAACCCTTTTCTTTGACGTACTCGAAAACGGCATGGAAGAGTCCCGGTGGGGCGTAACCTGGCATTCGGAAACGTTTTTGCCTTCACTGTTCACCCTTCTGACGCCCGCTATCGGAACAGATACGGGCGTCTTTTCGGAGCGGCGATGACGATGAATTTTAGCCATAAGCGGTCATTACCCGGCTTCCGAGATCACTGCTGATGGAGCGGCAACGTAAAGCGGAACGTCGATCCCTCACTCTCGACGCTTTCAACGTGTAATTGGCCACCTTGCTTCTCAACCATTTCCTTGCACAAGTGCAGGCCCAGTCCTGTCCCCGTCTCACCGCCAGTGCCCACAGTCGAGGTTTTCTCGTCCAACCGAAACAGACGGGCCGCGTTGGCGACCGAAATACCGACACCTGTGTCTGAAACATCGACCTCAGCCCAGTCGCCGATACGCTGGGTGCTGACGGTAACTTCGCCCTTTTCTGGTGTGAACTTTATGGCGTTGTTGAGCAGATTACGCACCACGGTATCGACCATGTGAGCGTCGGCGAATACGTCAATCGACGTTTCCCCCTTGCCAGAGAGCCGGATTGCCTTTTCTTTGGCGGTCGGTGCAAACAATTCCACGTTTGTGTCAATAATTTCCTTCAGGTTGACAGAGCTCGGTTGATATTTCACTCGCCCCATTTGCAGGCGTGACCACTCAAGCAAGTTTTCCAGCAGCTTAAATACGCGCTGAGCAGACTCGTGCACGGCACCGCTGTACTCCGCCACTTGGTTTTGATCGAAATCCTTGGCCCCGCTGGACAGCAGGCTCGAATAGCCGAGCAATGCATTGAACGGGCCCTTCAGGTCATGGGCGATGATCGAAAAAAACTTGTCCTTCTGGGCATTCAGTAGTTGCAGATCGTCGCGGGCGACCGCCATGTCCTCAGCTAACCCAACTAGGTCTGCCGCCTGCGTTTCCAAGCGCGCTTCCGTGTCCGAGAGTTCAAGGACCTGATATTTGAGACGCTCCTCACTTTCGTTCAGCGCCAGTTCGACCTCTATAGCCACTCTAAACTTCTCCAGAAGTTTATTCACTATTGGCGAAATGGTAATTTCTTTGTTGTCCTTAATGCAGAAAGTACCGAAGACTTGCCCATTCGGCCATTCTATGGGAAATCCCAAATAAGAGATCATATCATTTTTTAGATCGGGGTTGTGATCCCAGTCTGGATCACGAAGCGCGTTGGGCACGAAGAGCCTTTGTTTTTGGTTCATTACTGTCTCACAGTAGAGCCCAATATTCAGATTGCCTCTAGCACCTTGCACATATGGATTATCTGGCGACGGGTTAGAGGCGTAGACTTCGATTTCGGTTTCATGCACTTTCGTGATCATCACCGCCGGAATGTCGACCAGTTCCGCAACGATGTTGACGATTTCTTGCCAACTGTCCATAAGCTTATTAGACATCGAAAGTTCGCGTTGGTTATTGTCTATGGTGTCTTGCATCGCGTGTCTCCCGTGTTGTTCTTACTAGGGTACATACAAGAAACGTGCAGATGAGCTTATCATAATAGAGAAAGAATACTATTTCATCTTATTGGGTTTCGCGCCCGGAAATGCTCGGTTCGAGATGTCTGCGTAGGGTCAAACAGAGCCAGCGTGGTCGCCCAAATTAGTGGCCAGCAAAGCGCACAACAGTAGCCAATTATCACCATGACTCCCATAACCGGCGGGGAGGTGCCTAATGATGCATCCGCCGAATGCGAAACGATGACGCCGAGAAAAGGGCCGTCAAGACGATCAGCCTAATGCGAGAAACCCAATTTCTCATCAACCCGCCACCTGATCGTTTGATTATGCCGTGACATTGATTTTGACCGTTTTCGTAAAGGTCGCTCCATTATCGTCGGTCCAGGTTAGAACCATCGGCCCGGATTTATCGGCAACAGCGAAAAATGAGGTATAGGGGTTTGCCGAAACGCCGGGGTGCCAATCGGCACGAATGACCTCTACATCGTTATAAACAGCTGAGAACTTATTAATGATTTCGCGCGGATGTTTTTCGCCAGGTTTATCTTTGTTTGGTCTCTGGCCGTTTTCCATACGATGCGTTACCAGCGTTTTAACCAGAAAAACTTCGCCTTTTTTGATTTTTTTTGGGACCCGGACCCGGGGTTTGATGTCTTTAGTTGCCATTGTTTCCTCCGTCACCCGCCGCAGCCGCCAAGAGTGACTTTGATTAGGCGCCGCGCAATGAAAGCCTCACCCGTGCTGGTTTCAGCGGCGACAACGATTTTTTGAGTTTTAGCCAGCCTGATGCGCAATGAAACTTCAGCCTTGCCGCTTTGCGGGCTCAGGTAATAGCTCGCAACATCGGGAAGTGGATTGCCGTCGGCAAAAATATGGATGGCCTTGACGTGGTCTTCCGCCGTCATCGGACCCGTGACCTCGACGGTCATGGAAACGACGCTGCCGTTTTCGGCAATCTCAGGAAGGGTGATGTTAATTCGCCCTTCCTGCAGTTTCTTTTGATCGACGAGTTTCCCCATCGCGTCGAGCACAGTCGCCGGTGTCGCTTCAACCGGGAAAGGAATCAACGTCAGGGCGACGGCACCGACAGCCCCGGCACCGCCCCATTTCAGAAAGTCGCGCCGAACCAGCTTGGATGGCGTGATAGCCTCTTCCATCATATTGATGCGTCTCCAGAATTATATATATAACTGCGAACAAACCAGCCCCGCAAAACCATGCGGGGCTGGTTCATTTTTAGGTGAGAAACCTGTTTACGGTTTGATGTAGGTGTAACCTTGTTGTTGCAGGTGCGACAGCTCGGCAACACCGGAAGGAACAACATCGGAATCAAAAACCTCGTAAAGCGCGTCTTGCCCGATTTTCTTGCCCTTAAGGGTATTTGCACAAACGCTGAAGCCGACGTTTTGTGATTTCAGGTTGGCGATTGCGGATTGCAGTTTGCCGGGCTTATGGGCCTTTTGAAGCATGAATATGCCATTTGAATGAATAACCACTTTAAGGTCCAGATTGTCTTTGCCAACCGCATTAATGTGGTTCTGGATATTACGAAGTGCCCCTTTGTAAGCCTTGTCGTCTTTTCCACCCGGATAATTGATGTGATAGACAACTTTCTGTTTGCCATATCGTTGTTCGGCATCGGCGGTGGTAACGTTCGTCATGCTCAGCATGATCGCGACGATTGATCCAAAAACGATTCCTAAGTAGCGCATAGTGCCCTCCCGTTTATTGAAAATATATGCAACCCCGCACGGCCTCCGACGTCCGAACTTGCGCGTAGAATACATATACCGCACATCGAAATTTGAGAATATTGGGGAAAACCCTAAGAGGGTTATATGGAGCCGTCGTCCCTGGTTTTAGCTGCACCAATGCGTACGGTCTTACTGACCAGATCTGCAAAGGACATGGCCTTTGTCTTTTCCATGATGTGAGCCCGGTGCGCTTCCACGGTTTTTTCGCTGATGCCCAGAGTTTCGGCAACGCTTCGGTTCGGGTTGCCGGCAACAATCAGATCAAGAACCTCATGTTCGCGTGGCGTCAGATTATCGAAGCGAGCCCGGATGATTGCGTCATTGGAACTTTCCCTGTGGTGGGTTTCAGATTCGTCGAGCGCGCGTTCGATAACCTCAAGCAGCGCCTTTTCCTCGAACGGCTTTTCAACAAAATCGAAAGCGCCGAGCTTCATGGCCTCAACGGCCATTTGTACGTCACCATGTGCGGTGATAACGACAACGGGAAGGTCGTTCCTTCGGGTTTGTAATTCCTGAAGGAGTGCGATGCCACTGGTCCCCGACATTCGAACATCGCTTACGATACAGCCACTACCCTTGAATGCCGGTTCGTTCAGAAATTCATCAGCGCTGGAAAAGCCAACAGCCCGGTGATCGGTCGATTCAATTAGCCAGCAGAGAGAGCGGCGCACCGCCTCGTCGTCATCAATAACGAATACAGTCAATTCGCCGGGCTTAATCACCGCGCCCTCCATGAGCAGGAAGTTCCAGTCTTACTCGCGCGCCGCCGTCTTCGTGCTGGTCGGCCTGAATGTTTCCGCCATGAGATTCGACGATTGAGCGGCATATGGCGAGCCCTAACCCCAGCCCACCTTCTTTCGTCGTCGCAAAGGGTTGCCAGATTTCATTGCTGAAATCAGGATCAAAACCCGGCCCGTTATCAATCACTTCAACGGCCACGCCCTCGGGTATTTCGATGGTGCGAATATGAATTTTCCTGAGGCCGCTCACAGGTGCCATAGCTTCAATAGCGTTTCTGGCGAGATTAATAATGAGTTGCTCAATTTCAATCAGGTCACCGATGATAGGCTTGAGAGAGGGTGTCAGGTCAAGACGAACTGTAACCTGGTTTCGCAATGCATCCGGTTTGAAAAATTTGGTAGATTCCTGAACCGCATGATTGATGTCCAGCTCCTCGCGCCGAGGCTCACTTTTTTGCAGGTAACCTTTGACGCGGGAGATAATCTGCCCGGCTCGGCCGGCCTGCTCGTTGATATGGCTGAGCGCATCTTTCATATCGCTAACGTCCCCGCTATTTCGTTCCAGACGCCGAATGCCACCTTCCGCGTAGTTTCGAATGGCCGCAAGGGGCTGGCGAAGTTCATGGGCGAGACCTGAGGTCATCTCTCCGATAACGCTGACGCGTGAGACATGGGCCAGTTCTGCTTCGTGCTGACGGGCACGGTCCTCGGCGATTTTCCGTTCCTGAATCTCGTGTTCAAGTTCGCGCGTGCGACGCTGGACCAGATATTCTGTTCGAATGCCATGAAGCGTGATCATCAGCAGAACGATAAGTGCAAAGACAACCCACTCCCAATGCAGGATCAGGAGGGCCCTGAAGTCGATTTTTCCTTTCGCATAAAGGCCAATCTCAAGGTCTTTGAAAAGGTCATGAACCGGTTGGTAGTCAAGGGGGACGGTCCAGCCGAAGTAGCCAGCCGTTCGCATCTCTAAGCTGTCTGCTTTCATGCTGAGTAAGGCAATCGCGACTTTTTCCGATAACTCGTCAGGCGTATGCGGCATTTTTGCGAACGGCCATTCGGGGTAAAGGCGGGTGCTCAACGCGACCGTATGTTCGGCAATTTCCTGACGGTTTAATATGCGAAAATTCACCAGGTCAATCGCGCCTTCACCAGCCATGGTTTCGAGCACGTCGGTGCGAACGGTGCCAGCGTCCGCCTTGCCGTCGCGCACGGCGAAGACAATGTTGTCCTGTGGTAGGCCGAGAAACTGAAGCTCAGCAAAATCTCGGAACGGATCGATATTGTTGGATTTAAATTCACGCCAGGCCATCTGAAACCCGCCAAATGCCTTTTCGCGAACGGCGGCGAATGTTTTTCCGCGCAGGTCCTCAAGGGATTGAATATCACCCCGTCCCGCTTTGGTAAAAATGACGGCACCAAATACATTTCGGATGCCGTTGCCAAACGGTTTTTTCAAGGTGGCGATCCGGCTGATCCCATACTTTTCTTCAAGCACAACATACTGACCACTATTTGTGAAAACATAATCGAGACGCTTTTCCGACGTTGCTTGTTCAAGGTCGGACAAAGGCAGCGGGATTACCTCGAACTCAGCATTTGCAATTTTGTCGGATAGGTAATTTGCTGTAGGTGACCAGGCGCGAAGGCTGTGCTCTGCACCGCGAAAAGCCAGGACGCCAATTCGAATGGTCTGAACGGGCTTGGATTGCGCAACGGTGTCCAGAGGCAATCCCAAAATAGATAGCCACAATCCGATCGAGATGGCGATCAGGCGTTTCATGCTGGACCGTGCCTCAGTTGTTATCAGCGACCAAGACTGGATGACAACAATACAATATCGTCTTGGGCTTGGCGGTTATTATGTTCGATCAGGGCTTCCGGTACCGGGTCATAGTCGTGCCAGACTTTCAGAGGCCCGTACCAGCTTTTTTGCCAGCGTGGGCGAAAGTTCCAGTTTTGCGGCAGGACGAACGGGACGAGTGAAGTGTCTTCAACCGCTTGCGCAAACCCGCCCTGATCATTCAAAGGCATGCATCCGACCTGTCCATCAATCATAAATTCCATGGAGGAGTCGACGGTTGCGGTACAATCGGTCCAGGCATCAAACAGGGGTTTTGCCTTTTCCGTAAAAAAGATCACGCCTGTATTATATTCAACAATATCGCCTTCAATACTGCCATAGCGGCGCGCCCAGGGGCATTCGCAGATGCTCATGGCGACATTAAAAGCGCGTGCTTTCTCGAATCCGAAATCGAGATTTCCGAGTACAATTGTATCCATATCCAGAAACAGGGTTTCTTTGAACGGTGTGTACTCAAGCATCCGGGCTTTATCCAGAAGTGTCGAATTGTCCGGCAAGATTTCCACATGAACCGGGAGTTCCGGGTGATGCAGAGCGAGCGATTGCTGTGCCCGGTCCAGTATCGCCTGATCGTAAGTTCCCCAAACAATATACAGAACACCACGTTGATCCGCCGCCATTTAGAACCCCTAAATCCAATTGGTGACCAAGATAACCGATATGCGCAGATGGGTCAGAATTATTGTGAAAAATAACATTGTTAAGTTTTAGATTCGGGAACTCTGATTAGCAAAGCCCAACCAACGACAAAAAAGATCAGAATACTTGCCATGCCAACCCGCTGGCTTTCAAACGTCTGGGTCATCAGGGCCAGAAGGGCGGGGCCCAGAAATGCTGTGGCTTTACCAGACAGGGCATAAAGCCCGAACATTTCAGTTCGCAATTCTGCGGGTGCGATATGCGCCATCATAGAGCGGCTTGCTGATTGGGCCGGGCCAACGAAAATGCCAAGTGCTGTGCCAATGATCCAGAACATTTGCACACTTTCAATAACCAACAAGGCGGTGCTCAAAACCGTCAGAGCGCCAAGGGAGATAAGGATGGTTCGTTTCGGTCCGATCCAGTCATCAACCCAGGCGAACGTTGCGGCACCCAGTCCGGCACTGACGTTAATGGCGATGCCGAATAAAATCAGGTCTTCAAAACCAAAGCCGAATGTGCCTGCTGCATATATCCCGCCGAAAGCGAAGAGCGTGTTGAGACCGTCGGTGTAAATCATGCGCGCGATCAAAAACCGAATGGCGATGCTGTGCTCGCGGGCATTCTTAAACGTTTGAGCAAGCGTGCCGAGGCCGCGACCAACCGCGTCACCAATTTTTACACCGCTCGGCTTGTCAGGGGTCCACAAAAAAAGCGGCAAAGCGAATACCAGAACCCAAAGCCCGACCAGCGGCCCGGTAACGCGAAGATGCTCAGAGGTTTCCTTATCCAGACCAAACCAGGGTTGATCCGTTTGCACAAAACCGACCAGCGTGATGGCAAGGCACGACAAGCCACCGAAATACCCAAGCCCCCACCCCCAACCGGACCAACGCCCGGTCCGGCTTTCAGGTGCCAGATCAGCCAGCATCGCGTTGTAAAAGATCATCCCCGTCTCAAACGCGAAATTGGCGAGTGCAACGAGTATAAGGGCCTGAATAATGAACTCGGTGTCGGCCTCAATGGTCCAAAGCAATGTACTGGCGATCGCACAAAAGAACGTAAATACGAACAACCACGGTTTTCGTCGCCCAGCATGATCGGCAACGGCGCCCAGAACAGGACCAAGCAAGGCGACGGCTAAGGCCGATAAGCTCATGGCCCAGCCCCAGGCCGAAGTTCCTGATATTTCGTCAGCGGCAACGGCCTTGGTAAAATAGGCCGCAAAAACGAAAGTTGTAATTACGGTTGGGAAAGCGGAGTTGGCCCAGTCATAAAGGCACCACGCAATCAGCCCCCGCTTCGGCTCACCACCTCGTTGCGCGCTGTTCTCTGGCACGCTCCGTTCAACCGTTCTCGCCGGTCTCAGTCATTGTTCTGATCTGTCGGCTGGCGACGGCGATCATGGAAAGATCATTGACCTCTGTTGACCAAAGCTCTGCCAGCAGTTGTTCCGTCGGTGCGACGAGACCGGGATGCGCCGTGATCCATTGCTCAACGCCGGTCACTGCATCACCTTTCGATCCGGAGAAATCAAGAACCCGATTGGCAAGTGCCAATTGGTGGGCATAGATTTCTTCAACCAAAGCGGCGATCGCCAATTGTGACCAGTGGCTTTCGGAATCCATGGTATCCGTTGCGGCGCGTAAGCGCCCCAAGCGGAACCGGGTGCCGACGGCGAAATATGTTTTTGCCACATCAATCACTGACAATTTGCGCCGCGCCGCCAGACGAACCACGTCACATCCCGAATAGAGATTAACCAGTCCGGAGATCCGAAGTGCCAGAGCGTCTGGCACACCCTTGTCAATATAGGGTTTGGCCCGTTTGCGCGCGTCGCTTACGTAGTGTGGCGGCAGGGCTTTGTTAATGCCTTCGGCAAAAGTGCTGATGCCGCCCTGGAATTCACGGATATGGGCACCGATATCAAGACCGGGCTTGCCATTGCGAAGGAACCACAGAACCACCCAGTCGAGTAGGTGGTTAATATCGTTCAGCATTGCGACCTGGGTTGCGCTCGGCACTTTATTATCAAGCGCTTCGATCTCGGCCCAGAGCGTGCCTAACTGGAAAACATCGCGGGCAATCACATAGGCGCGCGTGATGTTGGCGGCGGACAGACCGGTTTTTTCCATGAAGGAATTGACAAACGTATCGCCGACCCGATCAACAAGCGAGTTGGTTGCCCGTGTGGCAATAATTTCCCGGCGCAGTCGATGTTTTAAAATTTGTTTTGCGTAGGTTTTGCGCAACGGTGTCGGGAAATAATTGATCAGGTCCTCTTCAAGATAGGCATCATCAGGCATATCCGATGCTACCAGTTCATCGTAGAGCCAGATCTTCGCGTAACTAATCATCACGGAAAGCTCAGGTCGGCACAGTCCTTTTTTGCTGAGACGACGCTCGCCAATTATTTCATCATCGGGCAGGAATTCGACAGCCCGGTTCAGGCGATCCATTCTTTCCAGTGTTTTCATCAGTCGCTGCTGGGTATCCAGCGCCTGAACACCGTGGGACTGGATCTGGGTAATCGCCTGGGTTTGACGATAGTTGTGGACAAGCACCAGCTTGCCGACCTCATCAGTCATGCTGGCGAGCAGGGCGTTGCGTTGTTTTCCGTTGAGGCCGCCCGCGTCGACGATTGAGTCGATCAGGATCTTGATGTTGACTTCGTGATCCGACGAATCCACACCAGCCGAATTATCAATGGCGTCAGTATTCATACGCCCACCGTTCATCGCAAACTCGACCCTGCCCAGTTGGGTGCAGCCGAGGTTAGCGCCTTCGCCGATAACCTTGCAGCGAAGCTCTGTGCCATTTACGCGAATGGCATCATTGGCCCGATCGCCAACATCCAGGTGTGATTCAGAAGATGCCTTGATGTAAGTCCCTATGCCACCGAACCACATCAATTCGGCTTCAGCGCGCAGGATAATCCCCAGCAGTTCGTTGGGCGTAACCTGTGTTTTTGTAATCCCGAAGCGGGCACGGATTTCTTTGCTCAGGGTCAGGGATTTCGCGCTTTTGTCAAAGACGGCACCGCCTTTCGAGAGGACTTTCGGGTTGTAGTCGGCCCAACTCAGGCCCGGTGTGTCGAACAGGCGTTTGCGCTCCACCCAGCTTTTTGCGGAATCCGGGTTCGGATCGACAAAAATATGCATGTGGTTAAAGGCCGCCAGCAATTGGATGTGTTTGGACAGCAGCATCCCATTGCCAAACACGTCGCCGCCCATATCGCCGACACCGACGACCGTGAAGTCTTCGGACTGGATATCTTTTCCGGATTCCCGGAAGTGGCGTTTTACGGATTCCCAGCCGCCCCGGGCTGTGATTCCCATTTTTTTGTGATCGTAGCCCTGGCTGCCGCCGGACGCGAATGCATCGCCGAGCCAGTGGCCGTATTCAATTGAAACACCATTGGCGATGTCTGAAAACGTGGCCGTACCCTTGTCGGCTGCAACCACCAGATAAGGGTCATCATCATCAAGACGAACAACGGATTTTGGCGGAACGATATTGGGTCCTTTGATATTATCGGTAATATCCAGAAGACCGGCAATCAAGGTTTTGTAACATGCGATCCCTTCGGCCATGAAAGCATCACGTCCGCCTTCTGTCGGTGGGCGTTTGACAACAAACCCACCTTTTGACCCGACCGGCACGATGACCGCGTTTTTGACCTGTTGGGCTTTCACCAAGCCCAGAACTTCGGTGCGGAAATCTTCGCGCCGGTCCGACCAGCGCAGCCCGCCGCGGGCAACGTAGCCGAAGCGAAGATGGATACCTTCGACCCGTGGGCTGTAGACAAAGATTTCACGGAACGGGCGCGGTAATGGCAATTCATCGATCATTTGAGAGTTCAGTTTGAACGACATATAGGGCTTGTTTTGGCCATCTTCTGTGGTCTGGAAGAAGTTGGTTCGTGTCGTGTTTTCAATCAGATTGAGATAACGTCCAAGGATGCGATCTTCGTCTGCACTGACAACAGCCTCCATCGCTTTGCAGATGCGCTTGCGCAACCGCGCGGATTGTTGGGCCCCGGTTTTGGCACCCTTAGGATCAAACCGACACAAGAACATCTGAATCAGATCGTTTGCGACGCCGGAATTCGCCGACATGGTTTGTTCCATGTAGTCCTGCGAAAACGCGATGCCTGCCTGGCGAAGGTATTTGCAGTATGCACGCAACACGACGACTTCGCGCCATGCCAGACCGGCGCGAGATACCAGTGCATTGAAGCCATCGCTTTCAATGACGCCATTCCAAACCTGGCGGAAGGTGTCCTGGAAGTTTTCGCGGATGGCGGCAAGGTCAACAGCGCTTCCGTCATGTGTCCGCAAGCCAAAGTTATGCATGATGATGGAACCGTCACCGATTCCCCCGAGATCAATGCTGTGCGGGCCCATTTCATCGATGACCTTGAAGCCCATGTCTTCAAATATCGGCAACACGTCAGACAGGGCCAGGGCACCATTTGGTTGGTAAATCTTGAACCGCACCGTGTTGTTTGCTGAACCCTTCATCCGATAAAGATTGAGGCCGATAATACCAGTGGCGACGACGTCTTCCATGATCTCGATATCGGCAATGACTTCGTCGGCTGGATATCGGTCCTGATAGCCCCGCCCGAATGCTTGGGCCCAGCGGCTGATAACCTGAAGGCTGCGCTCTTCACCAACCATATCGGTCAGGGCATCACGCAGATGGTCGGACCACGAACGTGCCGCATGATGCAGGCGTGCTTCAATCGCTTTGATATCAAAATTTGGAATTTTGCCCTTCAACATGGGAACAATAATGTGGCAGCGGGCCAGCGAGGATTCATCAAGCTGTGTAAAGAACGCGGCAATTCGCCCGTCCAGTTCTTCGGCCAGGATTTCCTGAATATGACGGCGGAGATCCGTGTTGTATCGATCGCGCGGCACATAAACCAGACACGAACAATAGCGCTCCAGTTCATCGCGGCGGATAAACACGGCAGCCCGCGGGCGTGCCTGCAGGTGCAGGATGCCCATGGCGGTATCAAACAAGGCGTCATCATCAATCTGGAACAGCTCATCACGCGGGTAGGTTTCCAGGACATTCATCAACGCCTTACCATCGTGGCTGTTCGGCGCAAAGCCGGAACGCTCAAGCGTCATTTGCAGGCGACGACGAAGCAGGGGAATAACGCTCGGTGTTCTGTTGTAGGCAACGGACGTGAACAGGCCAACAAACAGCCATTGGCCGATCAACTTGCCTTTCTCATCGAGTTGTTTGATGCCGATGGCGTCCATGTGGACGGGGCGGTGAATGGTTGAGCGGTGATTGGTTTTAGTGACCAGCAGGATTTCACGTTGGCGCGCAAAGGCCTTAACCTCAGGAGATTGTTTGCCGCCAGACCCCCAGTCTTCGAACACAGAAAGTTTAGGATCACGCAAAACGCCAAGGCCGTTGTTCGGGTCCATGACAAGCTTGGCTGTCTTGCCACCGCCTTTTGTTTTGTATTCACGAAACCCCAGGAAGGTAAATTTATTATCATGAATCCAGCGCAGGAATTCACGCACTTCGGAAACTTCATCAATGTGAAATCCCTTCGGCGAGGAATGCATGTTTTCGATGATCTGGTTCATGCGTTCGCGCATCGGGCGCCAGTCATCAACGGCGGCGCGGACGTCGGCCAGGATTTGTTGAAGGCGTGATTTTATCTCGTTCAGGCGTGGGCCGGACTGATGGGTGATTTCCAGATGGATGACAGATTCCTGTCGTGAATCGGCATCTGCCATTCCGGGTTCCAGAATTTCCAGCATCTTGCCGGATTTTCCGCGTCGCACTTTTTGAGTCGGATGGATGAGGAGGTGAGTATCAAGGCCTTGCCAGTTAAATTCAGAAGTCACGGAATCGATCAGGAAGGGCATGTCGTCATTGATGATCTCGACAACCGTATGGGCGCTCACGTATCCGTGCTGGGCGAGTGTCGGATTAAAGACCCGGACAAGAACTTTTTTTGCTGTTCGGGTTTCACCGAATCGTGCGACCTGATTAACCCTCTGAAACAATTCAGCGGGTTTGCGACCCTCGAGATCGCGGGTTGGAACATTGGCATAAAAGTTCCGGATATAGAGCTCGATTTTTGCAGCTTGGGTCTTCGCAACTGATTTGCGCGCCACGCGAACAACCTTGTTCAGAATGTCAGTTTTCTGCTTATCACCAGCTTTTGGCATCGGTTAATCCCCTCAATTTGACCGAAACTTTCGGTTTCACAAAAAGGCTATCCGATTCTTGAATAAATTCAAAGAGTTCGTGTGCAAAGGGTATGAATATTCGTTAATACGAAATGCCTCGATCGCGCTTGCGAGGGACGGCTAGGCCTGATCCAGATAGTAGCCACAATTGACGATCAACTTGCCGATCTTTTTGCTATAAACCCGTTTTTTGCGCGTTCGCCCATCGACCGGGTCGGGCCAAAAGTATTCAGTCCAGGCGGTGTCTCCTGATTTGCCAGCCAGATATAAAATTTTCTCGATGAAACGCTCGCCGCTAACATCACGGGTCCGGCGAATGTTTCGGCCAATCATACGTTCCTGAGGGTGTAGGTGAAGCGTGCCCTTGCTATCGATCACAAATACATAAAGGCCGAGATCATTGCGAACCCATGTGTCCGGGGGCGTATGACGTGTGGCTTCCTGCAAGCCGTGCTCGGCAATTGCACTCGCTGCACGCTCCACCATTTGAACCACCGCGTCCTCCGCGATTCCGGTTTGCGCAAAGACGGTTTTTGTCGATGCGCAGGCCAGCAAGGCGGCGAACGTGGTTGCGAAAAGCCGGCGATTGATCAACGCTGGATTCTCGGGACGGCTCATCCTTTGTGTTTACTCATATGGGCCTCGATGGATGTGGCATAGAACACTGGTGTTTCCTGCATGGGATAGTGACCTGCGTTCGGTGTGACGACAATGGAAAGGTTCGGGTACCAGGCCCCAAAAGTGGATTTGATGGAGGCGGGCTGGAATGCAGGGAGATCGTTTTTGCCAAGCAATACCAGGACCGGGAATTTTAATCCGGCGACATCTGCGGAAAAATCAGTTTTGTCGAACATATCGAGATAGGCAAGACGGGCTTCCGGCGTTGAGCGGGTCATGGCATCATTGACCTTAAATGCCGCCCATTGTTTTGATAAACGCTTGCCTGTCAGCAGGCCAATTGCAGCGGTTGCCGCTTTCGGGTCCGTGACGACGGCTTTAAAAAAGCCGTAAGTCTTGTCATCTACATGCATTCCGGCGGCGGATACTGGCGTAGTTGCAACCATGCTTTTGATACGTTCCGGAGCGTTTGCGCCGACGCGCTGGACAATCATTCCGGACATGGAATGACCAACAATATGAAAACGTTTCCAGCCCAGGCTGTCAGCAACGGCTATGGCATCGTTCGCGGCTTCAGCGGCGCTGAATTTACCAGCCTTGGTTTTTGACCCGCCGTATCCACGAAGGTCCAGAAAGGCATAGGTAAACTGCTCACCATCAAGGTACGGGCGAATAGGATCAAAATTTCGACGATCACCCAGCCAGTCATGCAGAACAATCACCTTTTCTGGTCCGCTTCCGAAACGTTCAAAATCAACCAGGTCCGGTGTGGTCTTAACGCCAGCACACCCCCCTATTGCAACGAGGGCAGATAAAACAAAGGAATTTAGCAGCAAACGAAATTTGGGCATTGTCTTCTCCATAAATGGTATTCGGTTCGTTGCAAATTCAGCAAAAAGCAGGCAAATTTCCAATTCATAATTCTCAAGTTCAATATAAGAAAATTAATATCATGAGATTTGATCTAAATTTACTGCGCATTTTTGTCTCGATCTTCGAGGAGCGAACCCTGACGTCAGCCGCCGAGCGGCTTGGCCTCACGCAGCCAGCGCTTAGCCATGCCTTGCGCAGATTGCGCGATGTTGCAGGGGATGAGCTGTTTGTCCGCACGGCCAGGGGGATGAACCCGACGGTGCGGGCGGAGGAACTTTACGGCCGTGTTCGCGGTTCGCTTTCCACATTGGAAGGTGCTCTGCATGAAGTGCCGCAGTTTGACCCACGCTCGTCAACCCGTTCCTTTACCATCGGCATGAGCGATTATGGAATGACAGTCCTGCTGCCGCCGCTCATTGCACATTTAAGGTCCGCGGCACCGGAACTCAGAATCCAAACCCGCTATTACGCCCATGGGGCTCAATATGATGACCTGTTCAGCGGACGTTGCGAATTGTCAGTTACGATTGGAGACGAGCACCCGGAGTGGTGTGCGGAAAGTGAATTGTTTGAAGAAACAGCGATTGGTGTTGCTGCAAATACCAACGCCGCATTTGCGACCGTGCCGGGGCTCGAAAATTATTTATCCGCGCGCCATGTGATCATGGTGCCGGGGCAGGGAGATCGCAGTTGGGTTGACGATCATTTGCAAGCGCTCGGTCATGTCCGAGATATTGCACATACGGTTCCTCATTTTGTCGCGATCCCGGCGATTCTTGAAAGGACACCTTTTATCAGCACCTTGCCGAAACGCATTGCCGCCCGGTTTATTGAACAACATGATATCCGGCTTTTCGAGCTCCCCTACAGCGCTCCAACGCATAAAATTGTGCAGGTCTGGCATCGGCGAAAAACACAGGATGCGGGGCATCGGTGGTTACGGCGTGAAATTCAGGCGGTAGCTGTCGGGCTAGATTCCTAGTCGCGTTTGCGAAACAGATCGCCGAGCCAAAACGCCTGAGCGCCGATGGCACCAAACGGCAGCAGGATCCAGACGACGTCAAAAGCGGAAAGCACGAGCAGGATGAAGCAGAACTCGGCGCGGCTTAGCGTGTGGAAGACATAGAACAACTTTTGCCCTAGAGTTTTTTCGCCTTTTGCATCATCGTCGTCTTCCGCATCCTGCTCACTTTCAGGTATAGCTTCTTTCTCTGCGGCCTTTCGGGCAAGGACAAAGGGGTTCACGCGGATCAGATCAACAATATAGTCAATGGTCGAACCCGCGGCTGCAATCAGCCCCAGCCACAGCCACCAGATTTCGCCACCGGCAATCCAGGTCCCGTAACCAAGACCTGCAAATATGGCGGTATCGACAATCCAGTCGACAAAATCATCAAAGGCGGCACCGTAAGGCGAGCATTGATCTTTAAGGCGTGCAATGACGCCGTCGCAATAATCAAGCGCGTAACTGAGCACCAGCAAAAGCGAGCCATAAATATTGTAGGTCAAATCGCCGAGCGTGAAGAGGGCACAACCCGTTAATCCAACCAGCATCGAAATAAAGGTGACCTGATTGGCACTGACGGGCAGGCGAATGAGAACGAGCGACAGATAATATCCCAGTTGCCGGGCCAGCGGAAACAGCGCGTCTGGCTTGATCACAGCCGGATCATTGTTTCCCGGTTTTCCGGCGTCCAGATTGATTTGAATGGACAGGGACATGAAATGTTAACCTTGTTCGATGAAGATGGGTGATATGTAGCCCGCCACATTGGTGTGGACAACCAGATTTGCGTATATCGCAGGTTTTTCGATTTGTGACTTCGCGTTTGTATGAGCGTGGCTCGAATGGTAGGTTCCCGCCGTTTCAGGAAACTTAATATTCTCAGCAACCCGGATCAGGACGGCGTCTTGGCTAAAATCCTTTCCTACATCGGCCTCATTGTCGGCCTTGCTATCATGACAGGTCTTATTGCCTGGCAGGGGCTCGGCGAAGTTTCGGACATTATCCTGGCGTCTGGCTGGCCGATCATGTTGGTGCCGCTCGCCTGGAGCCCGACCGTTATTTTCGGCACCATGACCTGGCGCTTGCTGTTTGAGCCGGGGAAGGAGCCCAGCTTTAAAGACATCTTCATGGCGCTCTGGATGGGGCGCTCAATCAATACTCTGCTTCCCGTCGCCAGTATCGGTGGCGAGGTGGTGAAAGCGCGCATGTTGATTTTGTGGGGCCATTCGAAAGCAGAATCCAGCGCATCGGTTGTTGTTGATAAAACGGTGCAGGTCTTTGGCGTTATCATCTGGGGCCTGATTGGCGTCACTTTACTGGTCCACTATTCGGTCGAACAGGAACTGGTTGCGGCGGCGTTGACAGGCTTTGCTGTGCTTGGCGCCGGAGTTGCCGGGTTTGTTCTGGTTCAGAAAGCGGGTATCGCGCGGGCCATGGTCAATTCGGCCCATAAAATCACCAAAGCCGACTATTTTGAAAACCTGAAAGACGGTGCGGACCGGGTCGATGTTTGTGTGCGTGATATTTACGCCCGTCGAGGGCGCCTCCTCTTGTCCATTTTCTGGCGCGTCCTCGCATTGATATTGCAAACCGCAGAAGTCTGGGCCGCGGCTTACGTTCTCGGGCATCCGATCACCATCATGGAAGCCATGTTCCTGAAAAGCATGACGTCTACATTAAGCGATGTGGCCTTTGTTATCCCTAATGCCTACGGCATTCAGGAAGGCGCGTTTGTTGTGCTTGGCGCGATGTTAGGGTTGCCACCTGACCTGATGCTCGCCATATCATTATCTATCCGTATCCGTGAATTGCTGGTAGATATACCGGGCCTTGTTATCTGGCAACATGCCGAAGGGCGGCATTTTTTCAAGAAACGCAGTCTGCCTGCGTCTGAGGAATCCTAGATGGAAATTGCGTTTTATCTCGCATTGGCCCTGTTTGCTGCATCAATCGGCTACGTCCTGGTCGCCAGCGCCTGTGTGCTGAATTTCAGACGCAGGCTGATCAACTTCGCGGGCCCGACAAAACCCCGTCCCGGTGTTACCCTGTACAAGCCGTTGCATGGCCTCGATTTCGAATTGAAAGAAAACCTGCTCAGTTTTTGCGAGCAGGATTACCCGGTGTTTCAGATCGTGTTCGGTGTATCTGATGAAAATGACCCGGCAATTGCCATTGTCCGCGAGGTCATTGCGGCCTGCCCGGATGTTGAAATGGAACTGGTCATTAACAACTGGTCGAACGGACATAACCCGAAGGTCAGCAACCTGATCAATATGGACGGGGCTGCAAAATATGATCTGCTTATTATTTCCGACAGCGATATGCGGGTTGAACCAGATTATATCGACCGTGTCGTTGCCGGGTTTGATGACGACCGGATCGGGCTTGTCACGTGTTTGTACAAGGGCACACCGGCGCCAGGGTTGGCGTCCAGTCTCGGGGCCATGTTCATAAACCAGTGGTTCACCCCGTCTGCCCTTATTCCGGCGGCTTTTGGTGAGATGCAACATTGTTTTGGCGCGACCATGGCCATCAAGCGGAGCGTTCTAAATGAAATTGGTGGCCTGAAGGCGCTGGTCAGCAATCTGGCTGACGATTACACGCTCGGCAAACTGGTCCGCAAAGCTGGATACAGAATTCACCTGGGAAGCGTTGTTGTTGAAAACATTGTTGAAGAAGCGGACGTTAAGTCGTTGGTTCTGCACGAACTTCGCTGGGCCAGAACCATTCGTTCTGTTGAACCGCTGGGCTTTCTTTCGACCTTTGTGACTGATGCCATCCCGCTTGCTTTTCTGTTGAGCCTGCTGATGTTTTTCTCTGGCTTTGGCTGGGCATGGATCATTGCCCCGGTAATTGGTGCATTTATCGCCAGAATCCTCTTGCATTGCTCGACAAAGGCCACATTTTCATCTAAACACCCCGTCTCCATTTGGATCATTCCAGTTCGCGACTGTCTTTCCCTGTTTGTAAGGCTTTTGTGTTTCACTGGACGGACGGTTAAATGGCGCAATTCGGAACTTTCCGTAGACAAGGGCGGTGAAATCAACACGTTGGTTTCCCGCGAAGAGGTAGACAATGAATACAAAAAAGACACTGTTCCTGAGTCCCCCGTCCTTTGAAGGATTTGATGGTGGTGCCGGTTCGCGCTACCAGTGTAAGCGCGAAGTCACGTCGTTCTGGTATCCGACTTGGCTGGCCCAGCTGGCAGCACTCGTGCCGGACAGCACGCTGATTGATGGGCCCGCTGGCGGTTACACGCTGGACCAGCTGCTCCCCGAAGCACCAAAGTTCGAGATTCTGATCGTCTACACCTCGACGCCTACCTTTGCCAATGATGTGCAGGTTGCCGACGCCATGAAGGCGGCAAACCCTGATCTTCTGATCGGGTTCTGTGGCGCACATGTGATGATCAACTGGGAATCGTCGATGGCGGCTTCTGCCAACATCGATTTTGTCTGCGACAAGGAATTTGATTTCACGGTCAAGGAAGTCTGCGAAGGCAAACCATTGCCGGAAGTCATGGGCCTCTATTACCGTGACGGCGACAAGGTCGTTAAGTCCGGCGAGCGCGGCCTCATCCACGACATGGACAGCCTTCCCTGGGTAACGCCGATCTATAAAAAATTCCTGGATACCAAGAATTACTATAACGGCTACATGCTGCACCCCTATATGTCGCTCTATACCGGGCGTGGATGCAAATCGCGCTGTACCTATTGTCTGTGGCCGCAAACCATTTCCGGCCACAACTACCGCACCCGTTCGGTCAAGGATATCGCAGCTGAGATCGCTTATGCGCAAAAAGAGTTTCCTGAAATCAAGGAATTCTTTTTCGATGATGACACCCTGACCGATAACATCGAACATGTTGAAGCGCTGGCTCTGGAGCTTGGCAAGCTTGGTGTCACATGGTCGTGCAACGCCAAAGCCAATGTGCCCCGGAAAACGCTTGAGGTTTTGAAGGCCAATGGTCTCCGCCTGCTGCTGGTTGGTTACGAGTCCGGCAACCAGAAGATTCTCAACAATATGAAAAAAGGTGTGCGTCTGGATTTCGCGCGCAAATTCACCAAGGACTGCCACGATCTCGGCATTCTCATTCATGGCTGTTTTATCATGGGTCTTCCTGGCGAAACAAAAGACACCATCAAGGAAACCATGGCCTACGCCAAGGAAATCAACCCGAAAACCATTCAGGTTTCCCTGCCCGCCACCTACCCCGGTACGTTCCTCTACAAGCAGGCCATGGAAAACGGTTGGTTGCAGACGGATGAACTGACGTCAGATCTGGTCACTGATAATGGCACCCAGGAAAGCATCCTGAGTTACCCGCATCTGGATAAGACGGAAATTTTTGAAGCGGTTGAGACGTTCTACAAAGACTTCTATTTCCGCCCTGTAAAGATGGCGCAGCTGACCTGGGACATGTGCCGTGACTGGGACATCATGAAGCGCCAGCTTCGCGAAGGTAAAGAATTCTTCAAATTCCTGTGGGGACGCAAGGAAGCCGCTTGAAAAACCTCATCGTCACGGCCGACGATTTTGGCATCTCGAAGGAAGTAAATGAAGCGGTCGAGACCGCTCACAAAACCGGCATTCTGACAGCAACTTCTTTAATGGTGGGGGAACCCTTCGCCGAAGATGCCGTCCAGCGCGCCCAGGACATGCCAGAACTGGGTGTTGGTCTGCATGTGGCTCTATCCAGGGCGCACCCCGTATCCGCACCTGCCGATATCCCTGATCTTGTTGATGGGGATGGTCTCCTTCGATCCGGTCTGGTCAATGCCGGGTTCCGGTTTTTCTTTTTACCAAATGTAAGGCGTCAGCTGGAAGCCGAAATCGCGGCGCAGTTTGAAGCCTTCGCCGCAACCGGGTTACCCCTCGATCACGTCAACGCCCATAACCATCTGCACCTTCATCCGACCGTGCTCAGTCTGCTCCTGAAAATTGGCAAACAACATGCCATGAAATCCATCCGTTTGCCGAAGGATAATAATGCCACGGGCATCGGCGCGCTGTTCCTTAACCCCTGGCTCACGTTAATGGCGTCACGCCTTCAAAAGCATGGCATTCATCATAATGACGCCTTGCTGGGGCTGGATGAAACCGGGTCTCTGGATACGAAGGCCTTGCTTTCCCTGCTTGAGGGTTTATCAGACCAGACGGCGGAACTGATGTGTCATCCGGCAACCGGCCCCTGGGCGGGTATGGACCCGATGGCAAAAGATTTCCGTCATGATCTGGAATTTGCGGCGCTGATTGATGCCGCGACACTAAGTGCAATAAAAAATAATGGCGTCAATCTGATGGCCTATAGAGATATTGAATGAACGAAACAACCACCCCCTCAAAACCCGAGTACGTATTGGGCCGATCCTGGACCCACCGATTGGCGCTGATCTTCGTGCGCCCGCTGGCTGATACCTTCGTGACGCCGAACCATCTGACCACACTCCGCCTGATCAGCGGCCTTGCCGCGTGCTATTGTTTTGCGACGGGTGAGCGTGAATTGGTGATCTGGGGCGGCTGGATCTGGGTTGTTTCCGCCTTTCTGGATCGCGCCGATGGTGAACTGGCCCGGGTCAGCGGTAAAACCAGCCCTTGGGGCCACAAATACGACATGTTCTGTGATTCCGCGATCACCAGCCTGTTCTTCGTTGCTGGTGGCATCGGGCTTCGCAGCACAGACCTTGGCGACTGGGCCATCGTCATGGGCATCGCGGGTGGACTTGGCGTACTGGCGGCTGAATATTTCGCCGAACAGATCGACAAGCGCAACGATGACCCGGATGACCGCGCTTACCCCGGCTTCGCCGGATTTGATTTTGATGATGTCTTATACCTGTTCGCCGCAGTCGCCTGGCTCGACTGGTTTATGCCCTTTGTCGTCGGCGCATCGGTGGGTGCACCAGCGTTTGCGTTGCTGACGTTGTATCGATGGCGGAAACTGCCGCCGGTGGATGCGGCGAAAGACTAAGTAAGCAGCCCCTGAACGGGCCTCTCAAAGCGCTCAGCATTGGTCCTATCATGGCAAAGACGGTCCGGGTAACTGGGGGCGTTTATCGCTCAAATATGCGACCTGCAGTGAAGGTTTTTGCCAGTCCCCATTGATTGACGGGCGTATCGAGTATCGACCAAGAGGACATATTTCGTAATATTTCGAAACACCGTGTCGTGCAACTCTTGGCTATTCTCTATAATACGAAAGGCCGTGTGATTTCTTGCAAAGTAGGGCTTCGATGTCCGATGAAGTTTCTTGGGAAGCGACGAACTAACGCAATAATCTGGCTATCGAAAAGATGAAGCACATGGTTTCATTGAGAGAATGGGCCGATGTGCCACGCCGGTCGAGCGTTACTATGTTTCGCGGGTCTTCTTCTGTGATTAGCATGAACTATTTATGAGCCCAGACCTCAAAAATCTCGAAAATCTACTCAAAAAATCCAAACGAGAGTTGGCCGACGAGCTTGTTGCAGCCCGAGGCCGTTTAAAACAGCTTGAAGAGAATGCCGACAACACCAATTCGATTGAGCGTCTGTTGTTCGCCGCGTTAGACGCTTTTCCAGACGTTGTCATATGTTACGACAAAAACGACGAGGTCGTATTTACGAATGACGAATATCACGCCGTATACCCTCAATCGCCCCCGAAAAACGAAATCATTGGTTGCACTCAGGAGCATTTACTTAGATGTAGCCTGAACGCCGGGCTGATTGCCCATCCAATGGCGAAGACAGACCCGGAAGGGTGGCTCCGAATGCGTATGGACGAGCGACGCCTCATCAAAGGAAGTTTTGTTGGGGAAACCACGCATGCAACCGGGCGAACCTATTTGTACCGACACTTAAAAACGGCCAGCGGCGCCATCGTAATTATTCAATCCGATATTACGGGACGCAAGGATGCTGAGCAAAAAATCATCCGCGCCAATGAAGATCTGCTCCACGAAATAGAAGAACGCAAATCCGCCGAGACGGCATTGATTGCAAGTGAAAGCCGATTGAGTGACTTTGCGCGAGCTTCTTCGGACTGGTTTTGGGAATTAGATTCCGAATTTCGGTTTACGGATGTTGGAGATGTGTTTTTTGAAGTTACGAATATCGCAAGAGAAGACGTGATTGGTAAAACCCGTAGGCAGATTGCAGGGCAACTTCAATTGTTGGAGGAGCCGGAAAAGTGGGAAGAGCATTTTAAAGCTTTGGAAACTCATCAATCCTTTCGGGACTTTACCTACTTCATTCGTGGGATGGATGGAGATCATCGGTTGATTAGTTTGGGCGGCATACCTGTTTTTGACGGGAATGGTAAATTTGCTGGATATAGGGGAACCGGAGCAGACGTAACACGGCTTCATGAAGCTGAAGAGGCCTTGAAGATCGTGAACCTAACACTGGAAACTCGTGTCGAGGAAAGGACAACAGATCTGCTCGCGGAAAAAGAACGTGCTGAACTGGCCAGCCGTGCAAAAAGCGAATTTTTGGCGAACATGAGCCATGAGTTGAGAACACCACTGAATGCAATTATTGGGTTCTCTCAAATTACCATGAACGAAACATTCGGTACGCATTCAAATCCAATTTACGGTGAGTACGCAAGCGACGTTTTTGACGCCAGCACCCATTTGTTATCGGTGATTTCGGATATCCTTGATGTTTCTAAAGTGGAAGCTGGCGAAATTACGCTTGAAGATGAGATTGTGAATATTTCAAAACTCATTGGGTCTTGTGTCCTTCTGATACAGGAAAGGGCGAGTGCTAAGAAAATCAGACCGGAAATTGAAATTCATCCTGATGTTTTTTCCGTGCGGGCAGACGAGAGAAATTTGAAACAAATTTTAATCAATCTGTTATCGAATGCGGTTAAATTTTCCTCTTTTGATGGGAGGATAACTGTGCGCACGGCAATCAAGAAATCAGGAGAGCTTCGAATTTCGGTCATCGACAATGGTTGCGGTATTGCATCAGAAAATATTTTGAAAGTTCAAGAACCCTTTGGGCAGATCCGGGACCGTCCCGATCTTGCACAGGAGGGGACCGGGCTAGGATTGCCACTGGCGAAACGACTTACTGAACATCACGGAGGAGTCCTGCAGATTGAAAGTACGTTCGGAATTGGCACCGCCATTCACATCGATCTGCCTGCAGAACGAACAGTGCCTCGAGAATGACCTAGCCTTTTGAAATTTCACCCAGTTTCATAACCCCACTTCGGTGAGTCATTCAAAATGTCGCGAAACAGCGTCATCAAAAAACCACAGTTCTGGGATACCTCATCTCTACCCGGGGCCATGTCCGGCGGAATGTGATGATTGCAATTTTGAATATTGTTTAAGCTGACGCGGTGATTCTCGCGCTGTGAGCAGTTTGTTGTCTTCGTGCCGGCCGCGTGATTTTACTGCCTATAACCCCAGCAATTTCCACAACAATTACCCCTACATTCGGGTGCAAATGTTGTGTTTTATCTGGGGTATGTTGTGTTTTCTGGCTGTTATGGAATATTGAAATGAGAGAAAACGGCGGAAGTCGGGGATTTCTTTTGAAGGAAAAAAACGCTCTGCGGAAAATGTTGTGATTTGTTGTGATCACGCGCTGATGAGCAGGCGAAAAACGGGGTCCGCTGGTGTTCGTTTTACATTTGGGGGAAATGGAGCGGGCGATGAGATTCGAACTCACGACATTCTCGTTGGCAACGAGATGCTCTACCACTGAGCTACGCCCGCGTTGACGTTTCCGTCGAAAGCGTGTGGATAATACGCATCGATTATTACTTTGCAAGTGCCATTTTAGAGAAGTTTATGCGATGCTTGTCGCCGCGCCGTGCGCTCGTTAGTATTCGCCCCGAAATGAAGAGTATGAGCGACATTTTCAAGCGGCTGGAAGACCTTGGCGTGGATACCATCACGACCGAGCATGAGGCCGTTTATACGGTTGAGGAAGCCAAGGCCGCGCGCGGCGACATGATTGGTGCGCATTCGAAGAATTTGTTTCTGAAAGACAAGAAGCAGCGGCTCTGGCTGGTTGTCTGCCTTGAAGACCGCGCGGTTGATATGAAAGATTTGCGCCATCGCATCGGGGCCGGGAACCTGTCGTTTGGCAAACCGGACTTGTTGATGGAAATTCTGGGTATTGAGCCGGGGTCTGTATCACCGTTTGCACTGATCAATGATGAGCAGGTGCAGGTGAATGTGGTGCTCGATCAGGAAATGATGGCGGCGGAATTTCTGAATTTTCACCCGCTGGAAAATACTCGGACAACGCGGATTTCACCGGATGGGCTCCGTCAGTTTATCGGCTCCTGCGGGCATGATCCGCAAATCGTCCAATTATGACAGTATAGTCACGTTGTCTTGCAGGCCCGGGGTTGCACTTAAACACCAGTGACGCCATGTAAGGCAGGTAATAAAGGAAAGCAGTAGTATGGAATTCAAGCTCAATCCCGACGGATCAATGTCAACCGGATCAAATGCCGGGTCTGCGCCAGGACAAGGAGGCGCGGAAGCCCCTCCGGCTGCACCACTTTATGTTGAGCCGAGTCTCAATCAGCCAACACCTACTGGGCGACCCCCGGCAGGGGATCTGATCAAGGATGTGGATACAGCTAGTTTCATGAAGGACGTGGTTGAGGAATCCATGAATGTGCCGGTCATCGTGGATTTCTGGGCGCCCTGGTGCGGGCCCTGCAAAACGCTCGGCCCGGCACTTGAGAAGCTGGTTACCCAGGCTGGTGGTCTGGTCAAGATGGCCAAGGTCAACGTTGACGAAAATCAGGAGATTGCGGCCCAGATGCGGGTGCAGTCCATACCCGCGGTTTTCGCCTTCAAACAGGGGCAGCCGGTTGACGGCTTCACGGGGGCGGTTCCGGAAAGCCAGCTAAAGACATTTGTTGAGAAGCTTCTTGATGGTGCAAAGCCGCCGCTTGACGCCGCCCTTGATCAGGCACAGGCGGCATTGGACGCGGGCGACGGGCAGACGGCGGGCGGTATTTTTCGCCAGATCCAGATGGAAGATCCGGGCAATCCGAAAGCGATCGGTGGCATGATCCGTTCCGCCATGGCGATTGAGCAACTGCCATTGGCGCGCGAAATGGCCGATGGTCTGCCGGACGAGCTGAAAAGCAAACCGCAGATCGCAGCCGCGATCACGGCGCTTGAACTGGCTGAAATGGGCGAGGGTTCCGACGGCAGTGAAATCGCAGCGTTGCAGGCGGCGTCTGAAGCCAACCCGGCGGATCATCAGGCGCGTTTTGATTACGCCAACGCCCTGATCGGGGCCGGGCGCAATGAAGCGGGGCTCAATGAGCTGCTTGAAATCGTGCGCCGCGACCGGGCCTGGAACGAAGAAGCGGCGCGTCAGCAGGTGCTGAAAGTTTTTGAAGCCCTGGGCCCGATGGACCCGGTAACCCAGGACGGGCGACGTAAATTATCGACGATCCTCTTTTCATGACGCCACCGACCTACGAGTTGAGACTGGACGATCTGCCCGCGGTATTTCCGGTCTTTCCTTTGAGCGGCGCATTGTTGTTGCCGGACGGGCGTTTGCCGCTGAATATTTTCGAGCCCCGGTATCTGAAAATGGTGGAAGGGGCTATGGCGGGAAACCGGTTTCTCGGTATGGTCCAGCCGAAGGCTGGCGAACGTGAGACGGTTGGTGACGCTGATCCGGTTTACGATATTGGCTGCCTTGGCCGGATCACGACATTTGCCGAGGTTGAGGGCGGCCGGTTTTTTATTACGCTTCAGGGACTGGCGCGGTTTCGGGTCGTTGAGGAACTGGAATTGGAAAATGGATATCGCCGGGTTCGTGGCGATTTTTCAGACTTCGCCAATGATGTCGATACGCGACCGATTGACGGGTTTATCCGCCAGCCCTTTGTTGATGCTTTGCAGGCCTATTTCGCATTCTATGAAATTAAAGGGTCGTGGGAGGCCCTGGAAGATGCCGACGAAGCAACGCTGATCACCTCGGTCGCCATGGCCGTTCCATTTTCGCCGGAAGAAAAACAGGCCATTCTGGAATGTTCGGGTTTGGCAGCGCAGGGTGAAATGATACGTTCGTTAATGGAAATGGCACTACATGAAGCAAAACAGGGCCCGGCCCCGGTTCGCCATTGAAAAACCGGAATTGATTGCCAGGTTTGAGGAAGACAAAGGAAGAAACGATGACAAGCCAAGATGTGGACCCGAAATTGCTGGAAATCCTGGTCTGCCCGCTGACCAAGGGGCCGCTCGAATATGATCGGGCCGCACAGGAGCTGATCAGCCGTGGTGCGGGGCTGGCCTATCCGATCCGCGATGGTATTCCGATCATGCTGGCCGATGAAGCCAGAGAACTCGATGAGAATGCGGCGCCCAGCACACCCAATGACTAAAAGGATGCAAGAATGAACACGACCTTTGGTTCCAAACACACGCCAACTGAAATCCGCGCCAAAAGCGACGAGAAAGTCCTGGAGATCGATTTTGACGACGGAAAATCTTTTCGCCTGACGGCGGAATTGCTCCGGGTCGAAAGTCCGTCAGCGGATGTTCAGGGTCATGGGCCGGATCAGAAGAAGACAGTTCCCGGCCGCCGTCATGTCGGCATTATGGAAGTGGAGCCGGTTGGAAATTATGCGGTTAAAATCAAGTTTGACGATCTGCACGATACTGGAATCTATTCGTGGGATACGCTCTATGATTACGGGATGCGCCAGGACGAGCTTTGGCAGGGATATCTGGATGCCCTCGAAGCACAAGGCTTGAGCCGGGATCCGTAACTCTACCTAATTTATAACTTCTCGCCCCGCATCAGGCGGGGGAGCTCGCCAACTAACCCCATTGCATGGCGCATGAAAGTTTTTTTCAGCGGCGGTATTTTATCGACGATGGCGAGCCCGAGATCGCGCGCTATTCTGATTGGCGTGATGTTATTGGAAAACAGACGATTAAGCCCGTCTGTCGCCGCCAGCATCATGGTGTTGTCGAACCGCCGCCAATTTTCATAGCGCGCCAGTACGTCCCCGGCTCCGATATCAAGCCCTAAGCGTTTGGCGTCAATCACCACTTCGGCCAATACCGCCACATCACGGAGCCCCATGTTGAGCCCCTGCCCGGCAATCGGGTGCATGCCATGACTGGCGTCACCGATCAGGACGAGGCGCCTGTCGACGGATTTCTGGGCGAACTGCAGGCTTAATGGATAAGACCAGCGCGGCCCGACGATCTCCGTCTCGCCAAGGAAATCCCCAAAGCGCCGATCAAATTCCATTTTAAACTCGTCGTCATCGAGATTGAGAATAGCGGGTGCCAGCTCACTTCGTTCGGTCCAGACGATCGATGACATATTGCCGGGATTGGACATCTCACCATTGAGCGGCAAAATTGCAAATGGTCCAGCGGGCAAAAAATGTTCATGGGCAACAAAATCATGGCTGAGTTGGTGTTTCACTGTACAGACAATGGCCGTCTGGTCGTAAGACCAACTGGTGACTTTAATGCCTGCGCCATCACGGGTTGGCGAGCGGCGTCCCTCGGCGGCAATGGCGAGGCGGGCATTGATCTGTCGACCATCGTCAAGAGTTGCGCTAACACCGGATGAAGAACGCTCCATCTCCATAATATTTGCAGGCGCGAGATAGGATATAGCATCAAGTTCACCTAATCGGTCCATCAATGCGCGCCGCATATGGCGGTTTTCCACCATGAAACCAAGCGGCTCGTCACCGAGAGCTTCGTGGTCGTAGTGTAAAAACATCAATGAAGGACCGTCTGATACTCTGATATCCAGGATCGGTGCCGGATCCTGACCAAGGCGCTGCCATACACCGACCGCCTCGAGCACACGTTTGGTTGCCAATGCGATTGCTGATGCGCGGCCATCAAAACCGCCGCCCTGACCTTTTGCCGGGTCCAGCACATCGACAACGGCAACGGAAACACCGACTTCGGCAAGGGTAATTGCCTGCGCGGCCCCGACAAGCCCGCCACCAACGATCAGTACATCCATTTCGATCAAATCAGAATTTTTCGGCTGTTTGTTCATTGGCGAACCATCGTTGGATTTATTGCGGAAGTCCAGTGCGTCAATATGCCTAAATTTTAATCAATACATTTAAGTTGAGTATAAAATGAGCATTAATGATAAATCAAAAACATCTAAAAACTTCATGCACCCTTTTAACATGTTGATAATAAATGATAAACGGAAATGTTTGAGTCTGGCATGATCCTTGAAATGTGCAGTGCAACAGTGAAACCGGCATTTGCCGCAAATAGAGGATTAGATCCATGAAGCTGATAATGGCTGTCATTAAACCACACAGACTTGATGAGGTGCGTGAAGCACTGACCCCATTGGGTGTCGAAGGTATGACTGTAAGTGAGGTCAAGGGGTTCGGGCGCCAGAAAGGGCAATCGGAAATTTACCGCGGGGCTGAATATACGGTCAGTTTTCTACCCAAAGTCAAAATAGAGGTCGCTGTTCAGGAAGATGTCACTGAGCAGGCTGTCGAGACCATCGTCAAGGCCGCCCAGACCGGGAAAATCGGCGACGGCAAGGTCTTCGTCTATTCCCTTGATAACGTCGTGCGGATCCGCACCGGCGAAACCGATAACGACGCCCTTTAGGCCGGAGAAAACCAATGTCAAAATTTTCAAAGTTACATAAAGCAGCCCCGGCAGTGACCGGTGCGTTTATCTTGAGCGGCTTTGTTTCAACAGAGGCGTTTGCCGCTGTCGATAGTGAAGTTGCATATATCTTCAATACGTTCTCGTTTCTTGTTCACGGGTTTCTCGTGATGTTTATGGCGGCAGGTTTCGCCATGCTTGAATCCGGGATGGTCCGTTCGAAAAATACAACAACAATCTGTCTGAAGAATATCGCACTCTATTCCATCGCTGGAATCATGTTTTATCTGATTGGCTACAATCTGATGTACGTTGGCGTGCCGGAAGGCGGGTTCATCGGTTCTTTCGCGCTGTTCTATAACTCATCCGCTGCTGAAGTCGCCTTGCTGGGTGCTGAAAACGCGACCGCGGAGCAGGTTAAAGCTGTGGTCGATAATGGTTATTCCGTAGCCTCTGACTGGTTCTTCCAGATGGTGTTTGTGGCAACCGCGGCATCGGTTGTTTCGGGCACGGTTGCAGAGCGCATCAAGGTCTGGCCGTTCCTTATCTTTGTTGTTGTCCTCAGTGCCTTTATTTACCCGATCCAGGCGTCCTGGGTCTGGGGTGGTGGCTGGTTGTCAGCCATGGGCTTCTCCGATTTTGCGGGATCTACCCTCGTTCACTCCGTTGGTGGATGGTGTGCTCTGACCGGTGCAATCATTCTCGGTCCGCGTAAAGGCAAGTACAGCGCGGATGGCCGTGTAAACCCGATGCCGGGGTCCAACATGCCACTGGCAACTGTTGGCACGTTTATCCTGTGGTTTGGCTGGTTCGGCTTTAATGGCGGATCACAGTTGGCACTTGGATCGGCTGCCGATGCGACGGCGATGGCAATTGTTTATGTGAACACGAACCTGGGTGCGGCTGCCGGTGTTGTTGCGGCCATGATCCTGACCCAGCTGACCTACAAGAAAATCGATCTGTCGATGGCTTTGAACGGTGCGCTTGCTGGCCTGGTTGCCATCACGGCGGGTCCGGATCTGCAGAACCACTTCCTGACCATGATCGTTGGTGCCATTGGCGGACTTCTTGTGGTCATCTTCGTGCCGCTGCTCGACAAAATGAAAATCGATGACGTTGTCGGTGCGGTCTCCGTTCACCTTGTTGCCGGTATCTGGGGCACGCTTGCGGTTGGTATCTTCGGGTCCGGCTCTATTGTTACCCAATTGATCGGGATTGTCGCAATCGGTGCCTTTGTGGCCATTACAAGTGCTGCCGTATGGTTCGTCCTGAAAGCAACGGTTGGCATTCGTGTCGATGAGGAGGATGAAGTTCTCGGCCTTGATATGGCGGAATGCGGGATGGAAGCCTATCCTGAATTTGGTCGGGGTTCGCAGACCTTCTAACCTATTAACCTCTGCGCCGCGGCGTGGTTAATCTGACCGGAAGGCCCTGGCCTTCCGGTCTTTTTTTATGGCCGATTTTTTAGCGACCGCCTTGAAACAATGTCTTGCCTTTCTCCATGGATTACGGATTTCATGGGCGATGAATTTCTCATCCGATAATTTTCGCGGCGCGGCGCTGATGGTCGCAAGTATGGCGGCCTTCGTTTTGAACGATACGCTGATCAAACTGGCGTCAGAAAACCTTAGTCTGTTTCAGGCGGTGTTTCTGCGTGGCCTTTTCACTACCACGTTGATCAGCCTGATGGCCTGGTACAAACGCGCCCTTTTCCACCGCATCATCAGGGCGGACCGTAAAATTCTGGTCTTTCGGGTTGCCGCCGAAGTTGGCGCGACGCTGTGCTTTCTAACCGCGCTCTTCAACATGCCGATTGCCAATGCGACGGCTATTCTTCAGGCCTTGCCGCTGGCGGTGACACTCTCGGCGGCAATGTTTATGGGTGAGCCAGTTGGATGGCGGCGCTATCTTGCCATCATTATCGGCTTTATCGGCATCCTGATTATCGTGCGCCCCGGATCGGAAGGGTTTAACAGCTACTCATTCTGGGCGTTGGGGGCCGTTTGTTTTGTTGTTGTCAGGGACCTGACGACCCGTCGGTTGTCGCCACAGGTGCCATCGCTGCTGGTTGCACTTATGACGTCCGTTGCGATTACGCTTACGGCCGCCTTACTGTCGCCAACGATGGAATGGAAACCGGTGACCGGCCATAGCCTTACTCTGTTAGGTGGCGCAGCGACCTTCCTGATTTTTGGTTATCTGTTTAGCATCATGACCATGCGCGTCGGTGAAATCAGCTTCATCTCGCCATTTCGCTACACCAATCTGATTTGGGCAATCATTATCGGCATCGTTGTATTCGGTGAAATGCCGGACGGCTGGACGTTGGTCGGCAGCGCTATTGTTGTCGTCATGGGGATCTACACGTTCTATCGCGAACGCATTCGGTTGCGTGAAGATAAGGCCAAATAAAAAAACCGGCGAAGCCTGAGGCCTCGCCGGTCCGTTATTATGCTATCAGCTAAATTTAGCTGGAGCGGTTTTGACGGTTCTCAATCAGGTCATCAACAACAGCCGGTTCGGCAAGTGTTGAGGTATCCCCCAGGCTTCCAAAGTCGTCTTCGGCAATCTTGCGCAAAATGCGGCGCATGATTTTGCCGGAACGGGTTTTTGGTAGGCCCGGAGCCCATTGCAGCCAGTCCGGGCTGGCAATTGGGCCGATTTCCTTACGTACCCACCGAACCAGTTCTTTCTTCAACTCGTCAGTAGGCTCAACACTGGCATTGAGAGTCACATAGGCGTAAATGCCCTGGCCTTTGATGTCATGCGGTGCGCCAACAACGGCGGCCTCGGCAACATCGTGGTGGGCAACCAGTGCGCTTTCAACCTCTGCCGTACCCATTCGGTGCCCGGATACGTTGATCACGTCATCAACACGACCGGTGATCCAGTAATAGCCATCTTCGTCACGCTTACAGCCGTCGCCCGTGAAGTATTTCCCGGGATAGGTTGAGAAGTATGTCTGAACGAAACGTTCGTGATCGCCGTAAACCGTGCGCATTTGTCCAGGCCAGGATTCGATGAGGCAGAGATTGCCTTCACATTCGCCTTCAAGCGGCTTGCCGTCGGCATCAACAATTTCCGGCTGAACACCGAAGAACGGGCGGGTTGCAGAGCCCGGTTTCAGGTCCGTTGCACCGGCCAGCGGCGTGATCAGAATGCCACCGGTTTCTGTCTGCCACCATGTATCAACAATCGGGCAGCGACCATCACCAACCACATTGTAATACCACATCCAGGCTTCCGGGTTGATCGGCTCGCCAACGGTTCCGAGCAGGCGTAGGGATTTGCGGCTGGTCGATTTGACGGGCCCGTCACCATCACGCATCAATGCGCGAATGGCCGTCGGTGCGGTGTAGAAGATGGAGATGTTGTGTTTGTCGCAAACTTGCCAGAAACGCGATGTGTCCGGGTAGTTCGGCACCCCTTCAAACATCACCGTGGTCGCGCCATTGGCCAGCGGGCCGTAAACGATATAGCTGTGACCCGTGACCCAGCCGACATCTGCCGTGCACCAGTAGATTTCACCGTCCTGATAATCAAAGACGTATTGGTGCGTCATCGACGCGTAAACCATATAACCACCGGTGGTGTGCATGACGCCTTTTGGCTGACCGGTTGAACCTGAGGTGTAGAGGATGAACATCGGGTCTTCAGCGCTCATTTCTTCGGGTGCGCAATCAGCTGAAGCATCCTTGCAGGCTTTGTGATAACGCACATCGCGTCCTTCAACCCAGTTGATGTCTGCACCCGTGCGTTTGACAACAAACACGGTTTCGACACCGGGGCAGCTTTCAACGGCTTTGTCCGTGTTGACTTTAAGCGGAATGGGCTTGCCGCCACGAATGCCTTCATCCGCCGTGATCACGCAGTTAGACCCGCAATCATTAATACGCTGGGCGAGAGCGTCCGGGGAAAATCCGCCAAAAACGATGGAGTGAATGGCCCCGATGCGCGTGCACGCCAGCATGGCGACAGCGGCTTCCGGAACCATCGGCATATAGATGGTGACCACGTCACCTTTCTTGATGCCGCGTGCCTTCATGGCGTTGGAGAAGCGGCAAACCTGCTCATGCAGTTCTTTATAGGTGATGTTTTTGGAATCTGCCGGATCATCACCTTCCCAGATGATGGCAACCTGATCGCCGCGGGTCGCCAGATGGCGATCAACGCAGTTGGCTGAGGCGTTCAATGTGCCATCGGCATACCATTTGATCGAAACATCCGGCGCGTTGAAATTGATGTCTTTGACCTGGGTGTATGGTTTCATCCAGTCAATGCGTTTGCCGTGCTCACCCCAAAAACCATCCGGGTCATCAACGGATTGCTTGTACATTTCCAGATATTTTGCGTTGTCGCAATGTGATGCGGCAGCAAAGTCCGCAGGCACGGGAAAAATGTGATTTTCACTCATGTTATAAAGACCTTCCCTATTTTCAATTTTTCAGCCCTTTTGCACGTTATTACGCACAAAAACGGCTAATCTCCCCTAAAACCTGCTGAGAATTATGCCAAGTTATCTCGCTTAAACAAGCGTCGGGGACAAATTAGCCAACCGGTCAGAGGCCCTTAAAACAGAAGATGAATTTCACCATCCACAATTTTCGCCTCAGTTTTCGTGAGGTCCTTGCCCGCACAGGGGCCGGAAACGCAATGCCCGTCCTCGATGCGAAAAAGGGCACCATGGGTCGAGCACATAATATGGGTCTTTTCCGAATTCAGAAACTTGCCCGGCTCAAAATCCAGCGGGCTGCCGATATGGGGGCAGGAATTGAGATAAACAAATGCCTGCTCGCCGCGGCGAACCACCAGAAATCCGCGGCGCCCGTCGGGCATCTCAGCGATGAACCCGTTGGAGTCACCATCGCGGATATCATCCAGGCGACAGAGTACGATTGACTGACTCATGACCTCAGGCCGGAAAGACTTTTTTCCACGGCGTGATGGATGAGCTTTCGAACAGTCCGGCGATCGCATAAGGATCGTTTGCGGCCCAGTTCTGAGCATCGGCCAGGTTATCGAACTCCATAATCAACACACTGCCGTTCATCTCATCCGGTGCATCACCCAATGTTGGTCCGGCAGCGACGATCTTGCCTGCATGTGCCTTCAGATACTCGACATGGGCGGGCCGGTTTTCCATGCGCACGCTCATGTGGTCGGCTTTGTCTTTGCAGGAAATGACGAAATGCATGTTTAGTTCTCCAAAATTCAGAAAGTTTCACTGGTAAACGGGCGGCTTAATAGCCCGGTGATGGTTTCATCAATATCGGCGCCTGTGTTGAGGATGCCGTTAACGGCGGCACAAATGGGCGCTTCAACGCCGAGGTTTCGGGCAAGGTCAGTAATGGAAGCTGCTGTAAACACGCCTTCGGCGACAGAATTGCGCTCGCCCAGAATATCATTCAGTGCCCGCCCTTCCCCCAAAGCAACGCCAAGTGAGAAGTTACGCGATTGCAGGGCGTTACAGGTGAGGGTCAGATCGCCAATTCCGGCCAGTCCCATTAACGATTCCGCTTTGGCACTTTTTGCTACACCAAGGCGCACAATTTCAGCCAGCCCTCGTGTGATCAGTGCGGCGCGGGTGTTGTCGCCCATGTTGCGGCCCTCAACAACGCCACACGCGATGGCTAGCACGTTTTTAACGGCCCCGCCGATTTCAGCACCAATCACATCGGTGGAGCGATATATCCTGAAATGCGGGGTCGCCAGAGCGTTCGTCAGGGTTTCACCAAGCGTTTTGTCTTTACAGGCGAGAGTGACCGCTGTCGGCAGGTCAGCGGCCACTTCGGCGGCGAAGGTCGGGCCGGACAGAATGGCGAGGGCTGAGCCCGGCAGAACATCAGCAATCACTTCACTCATCAAGGCACTTGAGTTTTGTTCAACCCCTTTTGCACAGACGATCACGGGTGTTTTTGCGTCAAGGGTGCTGGATAATGTTGATGCCATGGCGCGAACATGCTGGGCAGGCGTGACCAGAAGAACGGCATCGGCATCTTTAACAGCGTCATGCGGATCAGTCGTTGCTCGAATTTCAGTCGGAAGCGCAAAACCCGGTAGGTAAACCGTGTTCTCATGTGCATCATTGATGCTGGCGACGACTTCAACCTCGCGGGCTTGTAAGGTGACGTCGCATCCGGCCCGGTTAGCGACCATCGCCAGGGCTGTGCCCCAGGCACCAGCGCCAATTACGGAAATCTTTTTCATGAGACGAGTATTAACCTGCCTTTCGCCTCAGCACAATTCCTCGCCAACCACGTGATCACCTTTTTCGTCAGAACCCATTGAATTTCGGAGGTCTTTGATAATCTGTTTCAGATCGGATTGCAGGTCGGCCCGAGCACTTGTGACCGCGGGTAGACTGATCAGAGCCGCGATGATGAGTGTCAGCATGATGCGCATGGTAGCCTCCGGTTGTGGGTGTCAAGTATGGCTAAAGACGACAGGCTCACCAAATCACGATCTTGCGACATCAGGAAGGTCCGGGTTGCTTCCATTATCTGTTTATAGAAAATACCGTAGCCATACGTAAACCTGTGCGATGGCGACACTCATAAACATCAATGGCAAACCGATTTTAAGGAAGGTAAAGAAGCCGATTGGATAACCGGCACGCTCACCGATGCCAGACACCATAACGTTCGCTGCCGCCCCGATCAGCGATCCGTTGCCGCCAAGGCAGGCCCCCAGCGCCAATGACCACCAAACCGGTTCCAGCGCGTCTTTGCCGCCGAGCCCGGCTTCCATTGATTCGACCAACGGGATCATGGTGGCGACAAACGGGATGTTATCAACTGCAGCTGAAACGACAGCCGAGAGCCAGAGGGTGGCATAAGCCGTGCTCGCCGGATCGCCCTTCGTGAACTCCATCATCTCGCCGCCCAGAATGGTCAGTAAACCTGCGTGTTCGACGCCGGTAACGATGACGAACAGGCCGATGAAGAAAAACAGCGCCGGCCATTCGACTTCGATCATCGCCTCATGAAGCCGTTTTGCCTGACTGTGTTCACCCTGTCTCCAAGTCGAGACCAGCAATAGAACAGCTGCACCCAGCATCGCCGTGGTGCCCGGGCGGATATGGTAATGCTCACCGATCACAAACCCGGCGATCACTAGTGCCAACACGGTCAGGGATTTTTTCAACAGCACCATGTCGCGAATACTGTCGGTTTCGTTAAACCGCATAATGCTTTCGCGGCGTTTTTCATCGGCGTTCATATCTTTGCCCCACAACAGCTTGAAAATGGGGATGGTGACAATCAGAACGATTACCGAAACCGGCCCGAGATTTGTCATAAACTGCATAAACGTTAGGCCCGTGGCGGAACCGATCAGGATATTGGGCGGATCCCCGATCAGCGTCGCCGTGCCGCCGATATTGGCAGCAAGTATCTGGCTGAACAGAAACGGATAGGGCGATATATCAAGTTTTTCCACGATCAGCAGAGCCACCGGTACAACCAATAGAACTGTCGTCAGATTATCGAGAAAGGCGGAGAAGACGGCGGTGACAATCGAAAGCGAGATCAGGATACCCATAGGGTCGGCCTTGACCTTCTTGGCGGACCAGATGGCGACGAATTCGAACACACCGGAAGACTGTGTGATCGAGACAATGATCATCATCCCGGTCAGCAGGGCGATGGTGTTAAAATCTATGCCTGCAATTGCCTGATCCTGCGTGAGGACTCCGGAAACAATGACCAAACCTGCGCCAATCAAGACTATGACTGTGCGATTTATCTTCTCGGAAAGCAGAATGGCATAGGTCAGGACAAGGATGGTGGCGCTCAGCCATAAGGGGTCGAGGCCAAAAATGACGGCATGTTCTGCGGCATTTGCAACACCATGAGCTTCAGTGACGGGCGCAGGGGTTGTCATTTTTCCTGCTCCTTATCCTCTTCTTTTCTGGCCTGACGTTCTTGCCGCTCTTTTTCTTTCGCTTTCTGAACGGTCTCGCGGTCATATTCCTCATTCAGGCCATAAAGGACCGAGAAGAACGAAATTGCGCCCAGAAGCTTGTTCGCGTCATCAACAACAGGAACCACATATTGTTTGCCGGTGATCAGCATCAGAGCATCAATTAGCGGCGTGTCCGGTTTGACCACTTTGACGTTTCGGTCGGACAATTCGCCGATGGTCTGTTTGCGCACACCGTCCAGTCGCTCAATCATTTCTTCCGCGGATTCATCAAAAAAGCTGGCGTGCTTCATGGAGGAAATGGCTTTTGGCAACATGAAATGCATCAGGCTGTCGCCGCTGATCAGACCAGCAAAAGTGCCATCACGATCCGTCACCGGCACCAGCCCCATATGTTTTTCGACCATAAAATCGATCGCTTTGCCCGCCAGCTCATCGGAAAACAGACTGGTCTTGATGGGCGCCATTACGGTTTTACAATCCATGAGGAAGTACTCCTGACGTGCGTGTCTGATCCATAGATAAATCTATTGGTTTGGATAATTATACAATAATTTTATGGGAATTAAAACGCGCAGCATTTAGATAATGATAATGCGAATGACTTGCATTCGCAAACATGAAGCATTAAAGAGATGATACTACGTTTCAACGGAGACTTTTCTAAATGCCTACACTTTTCCGATTTACACATTCAATTCTGCTTCTCGCTGTAATGACTCTATTGTTTTTTCCTGGGACCACTCTTTTCTCAAAGGCGGCCCGGGCGGATAACTATGGTGGGCTGACGCCTCTGGAACGTTTGGGGAAGAGGGTATTTTTTGATACGAGCCTGTCGGAACCGGCTGGACAGGCCTGTTCGTCCTGCCATGTACCTGAGACAGGCTTTACCGGCCCTTCGTCAGCTCGTGAAAATCCGGGAGCGATTGAGCCGGGTGTTGTCGTAGGGCGCTTTGGCAATCGAAAACCACCAAGTGTTGCTTATGCAGCCTTTAGCCCCGAATTTCATTTTGACAAAAAAGAAAAACTCTATTTGGGGGGACAGTTCTGGGATGGTCGGGCATCAACCTTGCAAGATCAGGCGGGGCAACCTTTCATGAATCCCCTTGAAATGAACGTTGCAACGCCTCGTGCGGTTTGCGCCAAAGTCAACAAAACGGATTACAACGCTGAATTCCTCACGATATTTGGATCTGCGCTTACCTGTGCAGGCAGTGCCAAAGATGACTTTGACAAAATCACTCAGGCGCTGGCCGCTTATGAAAAAAGTCCCGAAGTAAATCCTTTTTCATCAAAATACGATTTCTTCCTTCGTGGGCGTGCCGAGCTGAGCAAACAGGAGAAACGTGGCCTTGAGTTGTTTAATGGCGAGAAAAAAGGGAATTGCGCAGCTTGCCACCCTAGTCAACCCCAGGGCAAAAACGCCCCGCCGTTGTTTACGGATTTTTCCTACGATAATCTTGGTATGCCCGCCAACCCGGCAAATCCGTTTCTTTCGCAAACCTCAGAGTTCAATCCTGCTGGGAAGTCATGGAAGGATTACGGATTAGGCGCGGTCGTTGGGGATAAAAAGCTGAACGGTGCTTTCAAGGTTTCAACTTTGCGTAACGTAGCCAAAGTGCCGAATACCGGGTTTGAGCGCGCCTATGGGCATAATGGTGTTTTCAAAACTCTGAAGGACGTCGTTCATTTCTACAATTCCCGTGATGTCCGTTCAGCAGGCTGGGCATCTCCAGAGTTTCCGGAGACCATGAATACTGAGGAGTTGGGGAACCTGAAACTTAGTGATGCGGATGAAGACGATATTGTCGCCTTTTTGAAAACATTAACAGATGGATACGACCCTTTAAGCGACAAATATCCCGATTAAACAAAAACTGGTTATCCTCAGGCTTTAACGCCAGCGCCAGTGGCTGGTGGGGCGTTCGGGTCCAGTGGCCAACGCGGGCGGGGGCGGAAATCCATGCCGTCGCTGTCGCCTTTTTGCAGACGCTCGATCCCCGCCCAGGCGATCATTGCTGCGTTGTCGGTGCAAAGTTGAATGGGCGGGGCGACAAAGTTGAGACCGCGTTCATCGGCAAGAGCACTCAGTTGGCGTCGCAGTTCCTTATTGGCGGCGACACCCCCGGCAACGACCAGAGATTTGCCTGTTGGATGAAGTTCTTGAAAGGTATCAATCGCGTTGGTGCAGCGATCAACGAGAACGTCCCCCGCGGCCAGCTGAAAGGAGGCGCAGAGATCGCTTTTATCTTTGTCCGTGACCGGGCCCGGCGGGAAATTTTCGATGGCCTGGCGAACTTTTGTCTTGAGGCCGGAAAAAGAAAAATCGCATCCCGCCCGGCCCTTTAACGGGCGCGGCAACTGAAATCGCCCCGGCTCGCCCTGCAAGGCAAAGCGCTCTACAGCAGGTCCGCCCGGATAGCCCAATCCCATCATCTTGGCCGATTTGTCAAAAGCTTCGCCAAGGGCATCATCAATCGTCGTGCCAAGACGTTTGTATTTTCCGGGACCTTCGACAATCAGCAATTGGCAATGCCCACCGGAAACGAGAAGCAGGAGGTAGGGAAATGTGACTTCGTTTCCGGCCTCGTCACCGCTCAAGCGAACGGTCAGGGCATGGCCCTCCAGATGATTGACGGCAACGAACGGAACTTTGTGCACGCTGGCGATGGCTTTGGCGGTCATCACGCCGACCAGCACGCCGCCGATTAGTCCCGGCCCGCCAGTGACGGCGACGGCGTCCAGGTCACCATATCCGATCCCGGCTTTACGCATGGCGTTGCTGACAATGGTTTCAATAGCATCCAGATGTGCGCGGGCCGCAACTTCGGGCACGACGCCGCCGTACGGGGCGTGCTCTTCAAGTTGCGAAAATACTTCGTTGGACAGAATCTCACGCCGATCCGTTACCACGGCAGCCGCTGTTTCGTCACAACTGGTCTCTATACCCAGAACAATCATCAAAAAACCTTTATCGAACCTGCCCGCGACATTACTCTCCGAACACTTCTGAAAACAGGTTTTGGCGCAGAGCTCACGGAATGGCAACACAACAATCACTACGCATAGGTACACGAGGCAGCCCTCTCGCCCTTTATCAAGCCCATGAAGTCCAACGGCTTCTTGCGCAGGCACATCCCGAATTTGCGGTTGAGGACGCTATTGAGATCGTTGAAATCAACACAACAGGCGACATCGTACAGGACCGTGCGCTCTCGGAAGTTGGTGGCAAAGGCCTATTTTCGAAAGAAATTGACGCGGCCTTGCTGGGTTGTCGTATCGATATTGCGGTTCATTCCATGAAGGATGTTGAAACTTGGATTCCGGACGGAACATCGCTTTTGAGTGTGCTTGAGCGTGAAGATGTTCGCGACGCCCTGATCACTGACAAGGCGAGCAGTCTGGATGAATTACCATCCGGCAGCCTGATCGGCACGTCTTCGCTTCGTCGCCAGGCACAGCTCCTGAAACGCCGCCCGGACTTAAAAGTATGTCTGTTCAGAGGCAATGTTCAAACGCGCCTGCGCAAGCTTGGCGAAGGGGTTGCAGACGCGACATTGTTGGCATTGGCCGGCCTGAACCGGCTGGGAAATGCAGAAGTAGCGGCGGAAATTCTGGAGCCGGAAGTTTTGATGCCTGCGGTAGCGCAGGGGGCTATCGGGATCACGTGCCGGACAGATGATGCCCAGGCTTCTGAATGGATCACGGCGATTAATCATGACGATACGATGACGCGGATCAGCTGCGAGCGCGCCATGTTGGCCGCGCTCGACGGATCTTGCCGCACCCCCGTTGGCGGCCTGGCTGAACTGCTGCCAGGGGGCGAGATGCGTCTTCGTGCACTTGTCGCCAAAGCAGATGGTAGCGAGCTTTATGAAACATCACGCCAGGGTCCCGCCGGTGATGGCGAAGCCATGGGACGCGACGCCGGTAATGAGCTGCGCCGCCGGGCCGGGCCGGATATTTTTGCCTGATCATTTAGCAGAGTGAAGTAGATGCATATTCTGATCACACGGTCCCGGGATGATGCAGAACCACTTGCCCGACTGCTGGACGGGCTTGGTATTTCGTCGCTGACGGGACCGTTACTGGAAATCGTGTTTCTGTCAGGGCCTCAGATTGACCTGGATGGCGTGCAAGCTCTTTTGATGACCAGTGCCAATGGTGTCCGGGCATATGCGCGCCGATCTGACAATCGCGCCTTGCCACTTTTTGCTGTTGGCAATGCGACCGCCCGCGAAGCAACGGTTCTGGGTTTTACAGAGATACATAGCGCCGCCGGTGATGTAGATGCGTTGGCGGAGCGGGTAACGGCCATTGTTGATCCAGATGGCGGTGCATTGCTTCATGCAGCGGGGAGCAAGGTCGCCGGGGATCTGGCTGGTGTTTTGACGGTGGCGGGATATGAATACCGACGCGACGTTCTGTATGAAGCAAAAAAAGCGACGACGCTTGGTACAGAGACAATCGCTGCGTTGAAATCCGGTTCCCTGGACGGTGTTCTGTTTTATTCGCCGCGCACGGCGGAGGCATTTTCGGGCCTTGTTAAACAGGCAGGCCTTGAGGAAATGACATCATCACTTACTGCATTTTGCCTGAGCCCGGCTGTTGGCGAGCGTGCATCTGAGTTGGTCTGGAAAAAGATTGAAATTGCCCCTCTGCCGGAACAGGAGTCTTTGATAAATCTGCTCCGGCGGGGTAAGTAATTTTCGAATCCATGTTGGGCTGTCCCGGTCTGTTCTGATATAACGGGGCCGATCACGTGGTGATCATTTACAGGGTTTGTTCAGGGCGCCAAATCGAACGCCGCAATTTAGGGGAAATTCAAGGCATGGCCGAAAGCCGGAAAAAATCTGCAAAAGACGAAAAGCCTGTAGCCAAACGCGGTTCTTCCTCCAAAAAAACGCCGGGCATCAAAAAAGAGCCTGCCAAGGCGACTTCGGCTAAGCCTGATGACGCGGCGAAAACGAAGGCCGCACCTTCAACGAACATTGAAAACAGTGCAAAGATTGAGGGTGAGGCATCGACCTATGAAGTCGTCACTCCACCGACTCCCATTGATCGCCCGCATAGTAATGGCTTTGGCACGTTCGTGATGTTCGTATTGATGATTGGGTTAATCGGTGTCGGGGCCTATCTCACCTGGCCGCGCTGGTCCCCTTATGTCGCGATATATGTCCCGGCACTTGAATACAGACCGGTTGCCGATCCGAATGTGACCAAATTATCCATTCGTATCGAAGCGCTGGAAGCGGATGCGAAAAGCCTTACCAATGCGCAGAATACCATTGCCGAGATGGAGAAAGAACGGGCCCGTCTACAAGACGGTGTGAAATCATTACTCGGACGCCTCGATCAGATGGAAGCCGCCGTCGATAGTGTTAAACAGCTGATCGCTGCGACCGGTGTCGGTGTTGACAACGAGGAAGCCAAACAATCGTTTGAGCGAATTGCGAAACGACTGGCGGAACTGGAGAAAAGCGGCGGCACTGTCGAATCTCTAGCGGAGCGTGTTCGCCAGATGGAATCAATAACGAAAGCATCTGGAGCCGAGGGGGCTGAAGAGGCCATCAAGCAGGCCCAAGCTGCGAGCCTACGTCTGAATAATGCCGTCAACGACATTGAAAGCCGCCTGAGCAGGTTCGAATCAAAACAATCGGCGCCGACAACGGCGACAAGTGGCGGACCAACCTCAGCAACGATCCTCGCAATCAGCCAGCTTCGCAAAACCGTCCTGTCCGGACAACCCTATGCCAGTGATCTGGAAGCGCTGGATGCGGTCTCCGGGGAAGATCAGGGCATGAAGGCAGCGATGCTGGTGTTGAAAAAAAGTGCAGCCAGCGGCGTCTTAACTGTGCCCGACCTGCGTGCCCGTTTCTCGGGGGCTGCGGGGGCCATTGTAACAGCATCAGCGGCTTTGCAGGGGGGCGGGTGGCTGGAAAAGGCGGCCAATCGGATCAGGTCGTTCGTGTCGGTGCGACGAATTGATGGCAGTGCAGCTGATGCTACGGTTGATGCCCTTGTTTCGAGCGCTGAAGACAGTTTGAAGGCAGGGGATCTCGCGGGTGCGGTGAAGAAGGTTGAGGGGCTGGAAGACCTGTCTCTCCCGGCTGCAAAAGTAGCCACCCCCTGGCTTGCTTTAGCAAAAGCCCGACTGTCGGCGGAACGCTCAATCACGGGCTTACATGTTTACGCGGTGACGCTTGTCGCCGCGTCCAAAGAATAAGGAACGGTTTTTATGTTTCGTGCTCTTTGGTTCATAGGCGTTGTTGGCGTCATTGTTTTCGGACTGGTCTGGCTGACGGATAACCCGGGCCAGGTCGCGCTGAACTGGCAGGGATATCGGATCGAGACATCCTTCGCCGTACTGCTTGCTGCCGTTTTGCTGATTGCCGCCCTCACAGCGTTAACCTACCGATTGTGGTTATTCTTGAAACGCGCCCCGAAACAGCTGGGCGGTGCATGGCGAAACCGTCGCCGTGGGCAAGGGTATCGGGCGCTGACACAAGGTATGGTCGCGGTCGCGGCAGGAGACCCGGAAGAGGCCCGTCGGCAAGTAAAACGGGCTGAGGTGTTATTGAATGAACCGCCGTTGACGATGCTGCTGTCGGCCCAGGCCGCGCAGTTGAACGGCGACGAGAAGGCCGCTGAAGGGTTTTTCGAAGCCATGACAGCGGATGCGGAGACAGAGTTTCTGGGCCTTCGTGGATTAATCGGCCAGGCTGTCAAGCAAGGTGATAGTGAGCGCGCCCTTAAACTGACGCGCCGGGCATACAGCTTGAAGCCGAAAAGTGAATGGGTGGCACAAAGCCTGTTTGATCTGCAAACCCAGGAAGGCCAGTGGCTGGATGCGGGAGTGACCAGTGATGATCTGCAGCGCATTGGAGTTGTCGCAAAAAAAGACAATCAGCATCGCAAGGCTGTATTGGCGTGTCAGTTGGGCATGGAAGCACTTGGCAATGGTGATCCGGAAGGCGCGCAGACACAGTTCAAACGCGCCGTTGACCAGGACCCGAAATTTATTCCCGCCGTTGCCGCCTTTGCCGACGGCCTGAGCAAAACCGCACGCCATCGCAAGGCAGTGCAATTGATCGAAAAGACATGGGCGAACGAGCCGCATCCAGACTTGCTGGAACCCTATTGGCGCGCCGCCAAGGCGGATGATGCCATGGCCCGCATGAAGGCGTCGCAGAAACTGTCGAAATCAAACCCTGCCCACCCGGAAAGTCACGTTGCGATCATTCGTGCGGCGCTGGAGGCAAGATTGTGGGGTGAAGCGCGCAATCATCTCCTGAAGCTTACCGGAGATCAGCCGGACAATATGGATTCCAGAATTTGCCGCCTATGGGCAGAACTGGAAGAGGTCGAGCACGGCGATATGGAGAAGGCCCACGAATGGCTTACCCGCGCCTCTGTAGCTGAGCGGGCAGCGACCTGGGCATGTAATTCATGTGGAAACACGGTGGAGATATGGTCAGCGCTTTGCGGAAATTGCCATACTTTTGATGGTTTTACCTGGCGCCGCCCACCGCATGTTATGAGCTTGTCGGGCTCAAATGAAAACCTACCCGTAGTGGTTCCAGCAAGTACAGTTGACGTAAAATTGGCCTAAGCAAATCCCGAGCGAACGGGAACGTTCGCGACGACGCATTTGCGTTAATCAAATAGGCAAATCCCGAGCGAGCGAATAATTCGCGACGACCCATTTGCGTTAATCAAATAGGCAAATCCCGAGCGAACGGAAAGCTCGCGACGACGCATTTGCGTCAAATAATAGCATGTCGGACTTTTGCGGATACCCATTCGCTGACGATGACAGTTGCCAGAATAACCAGCAGAATGACTGATACCTGAGTCCAGGTGACCGTGTCGATTGAAGCGCTTAACTGAATGCCGATGCCACCCGCGCCAACCAGCCCGAGAACAGCGGACTCGCGAATGTTAATGTCCCAGCGAAAGACGGAAATACCGGCAAACGCAGGCAGAATTTGTGGGACAATGCCGTAGTTCAGGATTTGCGGTCCGCTGGCTCCCGTTGCCGTGATTGCCTCAACCTGGGTTTCGTCAATCTCTTCAATTGCTTCATAAAGCAGCTTCGCGCAGAACCCGATGGACCGAAAGCCGATAGCCAGAACGCCTGCAAAAACGCCTGGCCCAAGAATGGTGACCAGCATCAGTGCCCAGAGAAGGGAATTGATAGAGCGAGAGGAAACGATGATGAACAACGCAATCGGGCGCACGAATTTGGCGGACGGCGTTGTGTTGCGCGCCGCGAGAAAAGCGATGGGGAATGCCATGATGACAGCCATCAACGTGCCGAGGGTGGCGATGTTGATGGTATCCCAGACCGGACGCCACAGGCTGTCCATGTAACCCCATTTCGGCGGTATCATGCGTTCCATCATATCACCGGCCTGACGCGGCGCGTCCCAGACAAACATCCAGATTGTCTTGTCGGAAACCAGTTCCCAGCAATAGACAAAGATTGCGACCCCGACGAATTGACCGGCCCAGATCATGAGCTGATGATTTCGGTCACGACGTTTCCAGATTTTGACATCGCCCTGTTGAATGGCTGGCATTACTGAACCCACTTTCTGATAAAGCCGGATGAGTATTCAACGGCCATGACGATCCCGATAATGACCAATAAAATCGCGGCGGCCGAATCATACTCATAGCGATCAAATGATGTCAGAAGTGTAGCCCCGATACCACCGCCGCCGACGATCCCGACGACAGCTGATTCGCGGAAATTGATATCAAAACGATACATGGCAAGGCCGATCATGCGGGGCATGACCTGCGGCTGGACGGAATAATTGAGCCACTGGAACCACGAAGCCCCGGTTGATTTAACGGCTTCGGCCTGTACCTGATCCATATCTTCAATATCTTCGGCCAACAGTTTTCCATAGAACCCGATGGTCCCCAAAGAGAGCGCGATGATACCGGCAAAGGGACCAAAGCCAAACAGTTTGACGGCGAACAATGCGATGATAATTTCCGGGAAGGTTCTTGAAATGGCAAGAATGCCGCGTGATACCAAATAGACCGGACGTGGCGATAAATTCCGCGCCGCGCCAAGCCCAACGGGAATGGAAAGACCGATACCAATCACCGTTGAAACCACGGTCATCCACAGGCTTTCATATATACCGATATAAATATCGTCGGCTCTGGAGATAAAATCAGGTGGGAAGAAGGAGGTGACAAAGCGCTCGGCGCGGGGCAACCCGGCAGCAACGCGTCCCCAGTTGATGTCGAGTGTGCCAAACGAAATAGCGAGAAAAATGGCGGCGCCGACAGCCAGTCCCCAGCGCAGTAAAGGGCGCTTGATAAATGGCGGTCGTTTCCAGGTGCGTGTTGCGGACATGATGACCGGCCCCTAATCCGTAGACGCCTTGAGGATCGGAATGTCGAGAGCTTCCAGGTCTTCGTCTTCGTCGTCGACCTTTTCAATGGTCGCTTCCCAGTCTTCCTCGCCATAGATGGTTGTCAGGACATCAGGCACCAGACCATCGGGCGGACCGTCATAAACAATTTCGCCAAGTTGCAGGCCGACAATGCGCTCCGCAAACATTTGCGCCAGCAACACGTCATGAATATTGATAATGGCGGACAACTTCCGCTCTTTGCAAAGCTCACAAACCAATCGCATGATTTGCCGTGATGTTTTTGGATCAAGTGACGCGGTAGGCTCGTCAACCAGCAGCAATTCCGGGTTCTGGATCAGGGCCCGGCAGATACCCACGCGTTGGCGTTGCCCACCGGATAATTCATCGGCGCGTTTGTCGGCCATATGATCAAGCCCGACACGCTCAAGCAGGCGGAAGGCCTCATCAATATCGCTTTGCGGAAATTTACGAAAATAGCTGCGCCAGAAGGAGACATAACCAAGGCGACCGGACAGAACATTTTCCATCACCGTCAGACGCTCAACCAGAGCGTATTCCTGAAAAATCATGCCGATGCGACGGCGCGCTTTTCTGAGATCAGACTGGTTCAGACCGGACAGTTCAGACTCGTTCAGATGAACACTGCCGGACGTTGGCTCAACCAGACGATTGACGCAACGGATCAGGGTTGATTTCCCCGCTCCGGAAGGCCCGATCAAAGCCATAACCTGCCCATCTGGTATTTCCAGATCAATGTCTTTGAGGGCCAGATCGCCGGTTTTGTAGCGTTTGGTTAGTTTTTCAAGGCGCAGCATGGCGATCCATATATAAATTTAAAAACATATAAAAAAACCAAACGGGGGCGGCCCGAAATATGTCACGCCGCCCCCGTCACAAGGTATTGCTTATTTGCAGTTATACTTGATGCCGTTACCTGCATCAATTTTACGAATAACTGCCCAGTCAGTTTTGTGCTGGATGGAAATGAAACGATCTTCTTTCTTGAACTCTTTCTTGAGCTCGGAACCTTCCCATTTGAAAGTGAAGAAAGCCTGTTTCACTGTCGCAGCTACAGCCGGGTGGAGGTTATGGGCATGGCCATAACCGGTGGTCGGGAAAGTTTGCGATTTGTAGATCGTGCGAATTTTCGCAGGATCTACAACCTTGCGGTCAAACATCCGGTTCATCACCGAGTTGGCGATGGAAGCGACTTCGTAATCCTTATTGGCAATGCCGAGAACCGAGTTGTCATGCTTGCCCGAGAAGTTGGTTTTGAAATCGACATCTTTGGTCAGGCCGAACTCACCTTTCATCAATGCTGACGGGGCTTTGTTGCCGGAATTTGATGTCGGCGACGTAAAGGTCATGGTTTTGCCTTTGATGTCGGCAGGAGATTTTATCGGGGAATCAGCAGGAACGATGATTTCCATCTCGTAACCGAAAGAGCCATCTGCCTTGGCCATCATGGCGAACGGGACAAGGCCGGCGCAGCTCACGGCAATCGGGTTGGAACCGGTGTTGAACCCAGCCACATGCAGACGCCCTGAGCGCATCGCTTCAAGCTGGGCGGCGTTGGACTGAACCGGGAAAAAGGCAACTTTTTTGCCGGTGGTTTTTTCCATGTGCTTAATGAAGCCGTCCCAGACCTTGGCATAAACAGCCGGATCTTCTACGGGGGTGTAAGAAAAGATAATTGTGCCCGGGTCGACCCACTTAGATGAATCAGTTGGCAAGTCGGCTGTCTGGTTGCGGTCACGATCGCAATACATTTTGTCCAAGGTGCCGCGGTAGCAATCAGCTGCGCTGGCAGGTGATGACGCTGCCATGAAACCAACGAGGGCCAGACCGGCCATCAGCTTCATGGAAAATTGTTTAGATATACTCATTTTGTTTCTCCCTGAAATCGTTCGAGAGCCACGGCTTTGAACGAAGATTTGTTAGCTTTCTTATCAATGTGGCTTCATAGGTTGATGTTAGGTGATTTCTCACCCGCCTGTCAGCCGAAATTAGCGGGTTGTTGATTTTTTGGCAATGCGAAACTTTCATATGACCTTTCGTTTTCTTCGCAAATGAAAATCAATCTGGCTTGCAAGGTCACTTGCCGTGCACTGATCGCCTCCAGCGATGCTTGACAGCACCAGTAAGCTTGCTAATTTGCGCCAAGTCCCTCAGGGCCGCCTTAGCTCAGCTGGTAGAGCATCGCATTCGTAATGCGGGGGTCGGGTGTTCAAGTCACCCAGGCGGCACCATTTTCTTTCAATGACTTAGCGCCTGTTTCCGACTGCCCCCGAAAAGGCAGTGTGCCCAAATTGTGTCCAGTTTTGTCTTCGGACACAATCTGAGACCCGTTCGGATGTTTATCAAGCACCACAATTGCGGCTTCCTGAAACTCAGGAGCCAGATGGGCGTAGCGCTGAACCATCTCCAGTGACTTATGCCCGGTTAGGTGCATCACGTTATTGTTTCTCTTTGAGGTTCAATTCGCGCCAGCGCATTGAACCAACCTCGTCCCGGCGCTGCCCAAGAACCAACAAGGTTTTGAACAGGTCCCCGAATGGGTAGGCGAGTTTGTTCCAAGCTGCCTACAATTTTGTTATCTCTTCGTCTGACAACACCCGGTCGCGCGCCTTCGCCACTTCGGGGTGGGATACTCGCAAAGCTATTTCCTGTTCAACCACGTAAACGTTTACGTTTACGTGTTGGGCCGTAAAATTCCAGTGACGTGATATTGTTCGAAATACGGCTGATTAAAATCACTGAAAACACGTTTACGTAATGTCTCGCTGCGTAATTACGTAAACTTAATTCGCTAATCAGGTGTTTCAGAAGAATGGGATTTTTCTCGCCGAACACATCGCCAATAGCCTGGTTGTGCCGCAGACAAGATTGTCGGCACCATCAAACCATCAGGGAAAACTTTGGAGTTTGTCCATTTATCGAGGCTTTTTTCAAACGCCCAATTTTTATTCTTTTTCTACCGGAAAACACGTCAGCTGTCAGGTTGTTTTAAGGAACAAAATCTATACACGAACCGCATAGGAGGGTCGGCGTGCCGATTCATCTATGCTGTTGTTATTAATAAAGAATTAAGATTTTCGACTCCAGTCACACCTCAGTCACAAAGGGGTCATCACGGAGTTAACTTGAGAAGCTATATTGAGTATATCCACGATGAGATGAATTCCGTTCAAGCCCGGATAAAATGCTGGTTTTGAATGGAATTCAGATTTTTTTCTAATATGAAGGAGTTTAACATGAACATAAAAAATCTTACTATTGTTGCCGGTGCTGCGGTGGCCCTCGCAATGACCGCTGGTCTCGCCACCAAATCTGCTTATGCAACAGATGGTGCCGCCACTTCCACTGTTACGGTTGTTGCGCCGCTGACAATTTCTGAAACGCAAGGCATCGTCTTTGGCAGCATTGCCCCAAGTGCCGCTGCTGGTACTGCGACGCTTGATACATCTGATGGACTGACGGTATCAGCTGCTCTTGAAGCTCTTACCGGTACCGCACCGAAATCCGGCGCATTTGATTTGACCGGCGAAGGCACCTCTAACTATTCGATCTCATTGCCAACTTCAGTCACCATGACAAGTGGCGGCGATTCCATGACCCTAAACGGTTTCGGCCATAGCGCAGGTGGCACGCCATCCCTCTCGGGTGGAACTGGTTCATTCACTGTTGGCGCAGTTCTTAACGTTGATGCAAATCAGGCTGCAGGTACCTATTCTGGCCCGTACACGGTTACTGTTAACTATCAGTAATATATATGGGGTCTTCCCCGAAGTTTTCCTGGTGTGAGGGGCAGCTGAATTTTGACCCTCACACCAGTCTTCACATGGGAGATTCTCTTTTATATAATGCTGGATCATATAGAATCGCTTATCAACATTGGTCGCCAGCACCATAGGAGCGAGTTATAGAATCCTTCGTTAAGCCGTATCTGATTTGTGCCGCGCTAGCGGTTGTTCCCTCCCAGGCTTTCGCGGGACCCGTTTCTGCGACATCAACAGTTACAATTGAAGAAAGCGTTGGTGGCGTCGGCGCCGTAACTGAAACCACGACGGAGACCACGGCTGAGACGGTCGTCGCGCCGCCTGGAGAAGTCACAACATTGACTGGCGACGCTGTCGAGGCGCCAATTACATCGACGTTCAGGCCATTAAGCAGTGCCTCTGGCCCGTCGGGGGCACTGTCGGCACCGCCGCCTTCGGCAAATGTTGCTGAAACGGCCACTGAAGATGCAGCGGAGACATCAACTGCTGAAGAAACGGGCGACTCCACAACAACGGACCCGGCGGTAGAAAGGCAAGGAATTGAACAGCAGTCCGCACGCAATTATCTTGGCGGCGGTTCTGCTGTTGCCGTAAGTGGTGTCCCAAATCAGGCGTATGCCATTTCTCTTCCTGGGAAAACGACTTTCCAAACCGGTGAATCCAGTGTTTCTGTTAACGGTTTTTCGCACGATGCTGGCGCGACTCCGGCTGTCAGTTCAACGGGGCAGGCCGTATTCAATCTTGGCGTAAAGGTAAGTAGTCAATCCGCAAGCACACCAGCGAATGACAGCGGTTCCCCCACCGATACGGGAACAACGGAAACAACCGCTGCGGATGAAACCGATACAACTGCGGATGAAGCCGATACATCAGAAGTCAGCCAAAACACTGCGAGTGGACCCCAGGCCCAGAGTGCTGAGGGCGGCTCGGCGTCCACTGCGCCAAGTGTTACGGCTGAAGCACCAACACCGGTAACGACCCGGAGTCCTTTCGTCGATATAACCGTGTCATATTACTGATGTAAAAAAATGGTGAATATTCCCATAATCCACCGTAATATCTAATCGTGCGTAAACATTCTGGTGTTCAGTGCCAGTCAAAGTGAATAGGACTTAAGTAATGACCTTCTGGAATTCATTGATTTCTCGTCCCCGTAATGCATATCCGTTGTTCGGTCTGGCGCTTTTCCTCGGCCTCGTGCCATTGAATGTTACCTCGGCATTTGCCCAGGGTGCCGGCGATCTTGTTGTTGCACCGACCCGGGTTGTGTTGGAGGGGCGAACACGGACGGCTCAGCTGACGTTGGTCAATAAAGGATCGGCATCCGCCACCTATCGAATTTCCGTGATCAATATGCGCATGGACGAAATGGGAACGGTTCATGAGATTTCCGAACCTGAACCCGATCAAAAAACGGCAGAAAAGCTCATTCGGTACTCTCCCAGACAGATTGTCCTTAAGCCGGGTGCCGCACAGGCGATCCGGGTCTTGCTGAAAAAACCTAAAAATCTCGAGGAGGGAGAATATCGCTCCCACATGTTGTTTCGCGCTGTACCGAAAGATGCCGGGCAGAGTGTTGAAGCGGCTGCCGCACCAGCGAACGGTATTCAGATCAAACTGATCCCAATCTACGGCATCACCATTCCGGTGATCGTCCGTCATGGTAAGCCTGAGTTTAAGGTTTCGCTTCAGGATATGAGAATAGAACCGGCCGCCAAGAAAGGGGAGTTGCCGAAACTGATGTTTAGCATCAATCGAGATGGCGAAAAGTCTGCTTTTGGGGATCTGGTCGCAACCTATAAACCGGCTTCCGGCGACGAAGTTGTTGTTGCCGAAATCATGCGACTAGCTGTGTATTCACCAAATACAAGCCGAAAAGTAGAATTGAAACTCCGCGTACCAGATGGCGTTAAGCTCAACGGCGGCTCGTTACATCTGGCCTATCGTGCTGCAGTCGAAAACGGTGGGACGCTTTTGACCGAAAGTAAAATCAGCGTTCCATGATCTCCTGCTTGGCATCAATTTTGCCAAGCGTGGCTAATTGTATTCGACTGTGAATGGGAAATCGATAGCCTTATACGTTTTGTCTTTTTGATTGACGCCGATTCCCAGCGTTCCGCCGATGTAGACGGTTTTTTTTCCATTTTTGCTTAGTTTAAATGGATTTGTTCGGCTCATCGTTAAATTACTCATCGTAAGCGTATAACTGCCGTTACTGCTGGTAAACGTAACAGTGGTTGGTAGATACACATTTACGAAGGCTTTTGGTTCTCCGAAAATCTGAAACTTGCCCCGCTTCCAAGTGCCACCGAAATCAAAAGCTTCGCCCGTGACAATTCGTGTGTTTGCGACAGCATCAATGATGATTGAGCCTGTGCCGTCGACACTGGAGGATGCTTTCCCGAATTTGAGATCGGTTTTCCAGTCAATCGTAATAGGGGTTTGTGCAGAGACGTCGAAGGGGAAACCGAAACCAAGCAAAAATCCAACGACCCCGGACAGTAAAATTTTACGAAAAAACCGGATTTTTGTTCTATTTTGTATGGTGTTCATGTTGAGAGAATTCGATCTTTTCGAGTGGCTCAGGCAAGCGAAATAGTAGCATTTTTACCTGAAGATTTCCTGACATTTTAACCGGGTTTTACACTAGCGTGCCTGCACGTTGAATGGGTTGCACCATAGTGTTGAACGGATGTTTTTGATCTTAATGCACAGTTTGCGAGCAACCTCACGAGTTGGCACATGTCCCGCATACAAATCGACGGTACCCGGCTGCTTTTCAACAGGTGCGCTTTGCTGAATCAATGGTTCAAGGCCATCAAATTGTTCCGGCATATCTTTGATCAGCCCGCTCCATGCCTCAAGTGCTTTCCCTTGTGTCGGGAAGGAGGCGAGAAAGAAGCGCAATGCCTTGGGTTTGAAATTTGATTCAAGAATGAAATCCATACCGTTGAGAACGGTGCCGTCACCCTGAATTTCCACTTCCTGAGCTTCGACGGATGTCATCTTGAGGCGATCTAACTGCTCCGGGTCTACGCGCAACGTATATTTGCCGGGGCGAATGAAATCGAGCAGGTAAAAACCGTCATACGCGGATTTGGTCTCCTTGACGACTTCGCCGTCTTTATCAACGAGCTGAACCGAGACGTCGCGAACTTCGTTCGCCCATTTGCCGGTCTTGTGATAAACCGTACCATCAATTTCGCCTGTGCTGACCACTGGAAAATCGAGCTGGGCTGCGAGACCTGGACGTAAGACAAGCGATACGCCTTCGGGTTCGGCGATCCAGAATGGATCCTCAAGACTGCCCGGCTCGACCGCAAAATTCAAATGTGTATAGGGGTCGAGGCCGCTAAGGTAGGCAATCCCGTCAATTGATGTTGCCGTTTTCAATTTCGAACCATTCGCCGCGAACTTGACATTTTCCAGGGGCTCATCGCCTTCGTCAAATTGCCTGTTGTCATTATTATCCAAATACACCCGCGCAGAAACTGCCCCTGTTTCGGCCATGCGACCAGCGCGGATGACCCGCTCTCCTGATCGTGGGTCCCTGGCCGAAGAGAACGATAGCGACATTGTGGCATTCAACTCGTTCGCAGTCGAATAGTTCATGTTGACCCCGACGGCAACGAGCGGGAATGACGTAAACGCCCCGAGGCTAAAAGTTGTTATGCTTTCGTCACCAAAGGCAACAGCCACACCTGTGCTCAGGCTGAGGTCCTTATTGTAACGCCAGTCCCCAGAGACATTCGCGCTTGGAATATCAGGTGCTGGTGTTATCGAATATCCGACCTGACCGCGTACACGAACATCACGAATTCGGCCGCCAATTAGGAAACTGCCATCGACCGCCGTGGAGCGCGATGACTCCCCTTTTGTTAGTTGCCATGTTGTTGAGTTCGTAACTGTCGCTGCGCCGATGGCCGTTGACAGACGGTTGCTGGCGCTGGTTGTTGTGCCGCCGTCGCGGGTCTGTTCGTGATCAACGGTAAAGCTAAAGGGAAGATGGATACTGGGAAGTGGCCGTAATAACCCATCCAGCCTCAGGTTGCTTGAATGTTCAACAGGGTTATCGGAGCTCTCAAAAGTCTCACTGACGAAATCATAAAGCCGTTGATGGTCAAGAAGGGCCGTGATCCCGGCAAAAGAACTTTGTGCTGCCAACCGGGTTGCCCATCCTTCCGTCAGATCACGCACCACGTCGAACCGGCCAAAAACGGGCCCGATGCCAGCCCGCGCGCTTATCCCAACATAGTTATGATGCCCGCCTTCCAGCGGAACGCTGACAAAATTGGTATTCACGGAAAGTTTGTTGGTTATTCCTGTGCCGTATTCGACAAAAATTCTGTTTTTACCCTGCAGATCGGGGTCTGATGGATCATCCAGATCGCCAATCAATATTTGGCGCTCCTGTTGATTGACCGCAAAGCGATACCGGTGTTCCCCGGGTTTCACCTGATCAGGACTTACGCGAATCTGGCGCACTTCTTCACGGGTTTGCCCTTGTGGGCCAAAGAAGGCGAGCCGGAGGACATTGACTCCAAACAACAAGGGAATGTCATCAAACTCATAACGTCCGTCGGTCCGCGCCACCCGAAAATCAAGGAGGACCTCGTTTCGATAAAGCTCAACCTCCCAGCCAAGTCCGAGGTCTCCCTCCAGCGATATACGATCAAACTCTGTTGGCTCATCCAGCGGGAGGTTCGACACCATAACGCCTAGGCCCAATACTGAATTGGAAACCATCGATAGCTGCGGGCCGGAAATGTCCCCAAACGCAAACTCGGACGCCCTCAGTTTCCCAAGAAGTTCGTTGTCTGGGTCTTTCTTGCCAATTTTCAATCGCGCCTGCGGGATGAACTCTTCCCCATCAGCATTCAGGAACAATTCGGCAGAAAGAGTGCCGACATCGGCGGTCGCAAACGTGGTTTGTCGAAAAGTCTGCGTTTGTCCTGAATCATTTTTAGAAAAGGAGAACTCCATGGATGAATCCGTAATTGGCCAACTGATGACCTGATACGGGAGAGGAATTTCAGGGTATTGTTTTGCGGCCTTTTTACGCTGGCGGAGGAGTTTTCCACGCCTCTCATCCCGATCAAGTCGTTCTTCGACAGGCAAGGGCACACGGGATTCAAGCTCAATCAGCAGGTTCGACAAATCAAACTTGATATCCAACGGAAACCATTTCGCCAGAATTCGAACATCAACATAAATATCTCCATCGAAGGCGCCAATCAGGCCAGGGTCAAAAACCTGACGTATTCCCTCGACAACCACTTCTCCCCGGTTCAGGTCCAGAGAAAACAGTTTGTTCTCACGGATAAACCAGCCATCTGCTGTGCCACTTTCCGGCTTCACATCAATTGCAAAATCCAGCGCCGTAACAAGCTCGCTTAACGGTAGCAACAAACTCCCGTCATTCAGATACCCGGATATCGCCTCTGCAAGTTGGAACTGTCCCAGTATAACCTCAAGAATAAGCAGGCTATCGTCGTTAAGAGGAGCTTCCGGCTGTTGTATATTTGCCGGGACGAGGGAATTTTTGCTGGGATTAGTCGCGGCTTCCAATTTGACCTGAAAACCAATGCAGGCACACAAAATTACCAAAACCGCCAACCCAAATCGCACGCGCTGAGATGTCGCCTCCAACTCCCAAATAAAGGGATTGAAGCGTGTCGTTTTTTGCCTCCCGGCAATTGTACGTAAAGAACGCACTAAAAATCACTCCGCACTACGGGCATTTCACCGTGCGGGGAGATTAACTATTTGAAATTAATATCTAATTAACTCTGACGCGGGGATTAAAGACGATAGAAAGTCAGCAAATTTTACCCGGTAGGTCGTTCAAGTCGGGCATTGAATTTATACCCCACACCCGTGACAGTCAGAATCATTTTAGGTTTGGCGAGGCAGGGTTCTATTTTCTTGCGAATGCGGCTAACAAACGCATCAATCATGCGATCGGACGGAACATCATCGATGCCACTGATCGCATCTAACAAATAGGACCGACTCAACACCCGTCCCGCTGCTTTCGCGAGCACCCCGAGAAGGTTGAACTCAGCGGATGTCAGCACTATTTCCTGACCTGCTGGTGACGTAAGCTCATATCTTTCCAGGTCCATAACCCAACCATCAAAACGAAGAATTTTGGCATCTTGCCCATAATGGAGGCCTGTGGCACCACGGCTTCGCGCCAACAAGTTTCGTATGCGGAGCAGGAACTCCTGACCATCGACACTCTTCGTCAGGAAGTCATCGGCACCCACTTCCAGTGCTGCAAGTTTATCTTCAAGGGACGTACGGGCAGTTAGGATCATCAAGGGCATCGCAGACGAAGCACGGATTTTTCGCGCCAGTGCTATTCCATCTTCATCAGGTAAACCGAGATCAAGCAACAGCAAGTCAAACGGGCCGTTTCGGAGGCTGTTAAACATCTCCTTCGCGCTACCAACTGTCACGACCTCATAGCCTTCGTTTTCCAATTTCGCTGAAATCAGGTCACGGACAAGTTTATCATCTTCAACAAAAAGAATACGTCCCGACAAAATAATAGCTCGCCACCGAATAGTACTGATTGTTTAGGCTCACGGCCCATCGCGGGAAACCGGTTCCTCGCATCAGCGCTTATAAGGCGCGTACATGACAATAGACTGACAGGCTATTTCGTATTCAAGATCGACGTCATCACGTTTGCGTGAAAACTTGCCCGCGAGCCCCATCTCTCTCATCTTGATCTGCAGCTAAGAAGGCAGTGTCATCAATGTGCAGAGTCGTATTAAGCCTGCGTTCCATGCTAACGTTCTTCAATGAACGGCGTCGGCGTTCCGGACCAAAAAAATCATCATTTTGAATAAATGGCCTCATCGAGGAAAATAGCACTCTCATCCGTCGATGCACTAGATCTGGAGAAATAGGTTTCGCCAGAAACTCGTTGGCACCAGCGTCTCGGGCCTCCGCAACCTCTTTCCGTGTTGCGTTTCCGGACACCATCATTATCGGCATATATGGGTTCGGGCTATCAGGGTGGTTCCGTACCCAGTGAATTACCCCAACCCCATCACCGTTCGGCATTTGTCGGTCCGTTAGTATTGCGTCCGGCCTAAAACCCTTTCTCATCATTTCGATGGCCTTTGAACCGCCTGCCGCCTGTTCGATGTGGGAAACTCCGATGTCTTTTAGTATTTCAGAGACAAAAATACGAATCATCATTTCATCGTCAATAATCAACACTTTCAATTTTTCTGATTCAAATATGCTCATGTTAAACTCCGTTTGTGCCTCCCAATTGCCGGAAGTATCCATAAAACAAGGGTCCAGATTCCTTGACTGGTTTGCGTTCCTGCAATTCGCGACGGTCCCGGGTAAATTGAAGTGTTGGGAGGTTAATTGAGTAATGTGACTCTGGATGGTTTAAGGCATGACTTTATTGTGACTAATCTTCACAAACATAATCCGATTTATGTCTATTAGCGCGGGTTCGCATGCTGGAAGCCATCAGAATTCTCCAAAAACCATTGTGACCAAATCGTGTCACGCTTAATCAGCCTTGTTCGGTTTTCTACGGTTTTCTGCGGTTTTATTCGGTCCTGCTGTGCGACAGCACCAGAATAACTCATTGATTAATAACAGTTTTTACTTCTCTTGTACCCCTTCGTAATGCGGGGGTCGGGTGTTCAAGTCACCCAGGCGGCACCATTTTCTCTATTTATATCAACGCGTTATTAGTTTTTAATAAACCGCGTTTGTTTCAATGCTTTCTGGGTCACCTATGGGTCACTTATAAAATCGCTTTTTTCAGTTTTTTTGAAGATATTGGCTAAGTCTGTGAAGGAAAACCGAGATACCTTACCTCCTTCCCGTCTGGCATCTCACTACAAACTGACGGTGCCACTTCTATTATCCAACCGTCAGGACGCTTTTTCCATAGCTTCAATTTGGTTGTCATCTTCCGATAAATTCGAAATCTGATCCTAACAACACGAAAACACTTAACAATAGTGTTGTCGACTGTATCCAATTTTTGTGATTTAGATTATGGGTAAACTCGCACGTCTTTCGTAGAATCGTTACGTTTTTGGCGTCTGGCATGTATATACTAACTCTTCAATGATGAGGGGCGGCACATGCGATACCAGGTATTTGTTTGGCTCGTTGTTATTCTGATCTCTGGCGTTGCGAATGCTGCTGAAAAATTGGTGGCGGTCATGTCAGCTCCCGCGCCGTATCACACATCCAACAATGACGGCTTCGCAGACATGGTAATGTTGGACGTTTTCGGTCGCGCTGGTTTTGATCTGGCGCTCATTCCTGGCCGACCACTGCGAGCGTTGAAGAACGTTACATCGGGGCAAAATGATACTCTAATTGGTGCTAAGTACTGCTGTTCAGAAATACCCGAACTTGTTCGCGTCCCAGAACCGTTTTATCAGGATGCTCTCGTTTCAGTCGTCATGGACGGCACGATGGCGATCAACGACTGGGCCGGCCTGCGGGAATACCACGTTGGCCATCTGCAAGACTGGGTGGCGGTTACATCGAACCTTCCAAAGAAAACCAACGCCACGGTTCTAAAGACGGCTGGCCAATTGTTCAAAATGCTAAAATCCGGCCGGATTGAGGTCGCGGTATCATCGAGGGATTTGGCAGAGGTTTGGATAAAAGAACTTAATCTGAGAACCACGAAAATACTGACTCCGGCGTTGTTAGAGATCGAAGTGTTTATCTATGTAAATAAACGCCACGAAGGTATCGTGCCGTCACTTGATGCAGCACTAAAAGGCATCAAAGCGGATGGCACATATGATCGACTGATGCGCAACTTGTTCCTGAATGAAAAGTAGTTTTTGGCGTCATCGTTGCCCTTGCCAGTGCTCAGGGGATGTTGAAACAGAATTGAAAGCAATTGAGGGTGAGATTTAGACCAGTAATCGCCGTAATTTTCTGTTGCGCGGGGCTCAATGCGTGCAGCCTCCCTGAGGCCGCTCGCTCAGGTTTCCGACCCCTCGATGAAAAAAATGGTCTCGTGGTGCATGAAGTGGATTTTGTTAGCCAACCCGCCAGCGAAAGGATTGTTTACGCAGACACATCACAGCGGGAAGAATATGCTCGATTTGAACGGGCGGCTGGCTTGGCAGAGATTGTGTATATAACCACCCGAAAGTATCACTTGAACAATCTGTCACTGGATAACTGGGACCCATTGCACACGATGATCAACAGTTGGAACAAGATTCGGGGGCACATACAGTTTGACGCAGACGCGTTCACGTATGACGCAGATTGGGCGAGGTTTTTGGTCAAGCCCTTCACCTTGAAAGAAAACAAACAAAACTGCGCTGGGTTCAACGCTGAATGGGACATCAAACCAGATGACCCTGATCTGCAGCCATCAAAAAAATTGTTTGGGTATTTCTGTGAGACTGGAGGACGAACTCTAACCCGGAAGGACATCGAGAAACTGATTTCAGGGATTGGCGTGCGTGGGATTAATTTCAAGCTTGCAAAAAATATTGCCGAAATTCCGGCAATTCCAAAAACGCCAACGCAATCGGAACTGAAAGCCCGGGTTCAGAAAGGCCCATACGGCACACCCAATTTCCCTTACAATTTGGCTCGTGTTTATAGCGTCGATTTTGCGGCTTTCTGACGAAAATCATTAAAACAACGCTTCTCACCGGCCAATCTTACGACCCTATAACGCATTGATCGCAATCCAATGGTGCGGCATGGCAAAAACAGAATTCACCAGTTCATTTGAGAATGTAAAATGATCTATTTGCTTCGAGTTTGAGCTCCATTGAACCAAGATGTACAACCACCTCGATCGGAACACCTGCGATAACGACCCGTCTGGGTGTCGACAATGTAGACTTGGCGACTCTCGTTGACGGTTGCGGCATGGTATCGAACAGCCCTATCAGAATTCGCATTAGCGGTATTAAGCCCATCGGACACTAAGATAGCCAGTGCAATCAGAGCCAGTCCGTAAAAAATCGCCTTTCCTGTATCCATAGTTCTTGTCCTCCTTCATGTTGAGAAATACTTGAATTCAATGAATGTGCGCTCAGATTTAAACTATTTACTCCGTCCGTCATAGAAAAGTTGGGGCCGAATTTTCACGGTGAAGGAAATCCAGGCAAGACCGAGCCGAGCAATTTGGCTCTGCCCGAACCGCCCTTTCCTTTCCAAGATAGATTGTGACCATCCAAAGTGACAATTGCGCACTGCTCAAGCCCGTTTTTTCGCTTTTCCCAAGTCACACAGACTTGCTCTTCACGTTTGATATACCATCGCCCCCTATCGCGATTACCTGCGGCGTCCTCATAAGTGGCGTTTCCGCCTGAAAGAAAATAAGCTTTGAATTCAATATTTTCAGCTGTCGTTCCCGAAATGGTATTTCCATTCATTACCGTAACAAACATTGTTCCTTTGAGTTGCTTTCCCTGAGCCCAACTTTCTGACCCGGCCAATACGAAAAAGGCGATACCAACTATGTGTAAACAGATATGTCTCATCGCTTTTCACTTTCTTTAAGCTGCAGGAGAGCAAACCCAGAAACTATCCGGCTAAAAGGCCATGGCAATTCGAATAAAATGCTGTCTACGTGAAACAAACAAATTGTTCATGACCTACTCATGTCAATGTAATATCGTTATGATAATCAATTGGATGCCTGACTCCAAGGTTGTAAACCTAGCCAATAGGTTACCAAGGATTTACCAGGGTATCGAATGGGGGCTTGATATGATGGTTCTTTCAAATGGAAAAAGATTTCAGAAGGCACTTTTTGGGGTGACCGCTGCCTCTTCGTTCCTTTTCGTTACAAATTCATCAACATTTGCTGAAACGATCGGAGATGCCCATTTGGCGTCAGGGAACGATTTGCTTTCATTTTGTGCCAGCCCTTCTGCTCTTCAGCAATCGGCATGTCTTGGCTATATTGTCGGCATATCTGATGCGGTAATCAATACGGACATCGCCGGTAAAGCTGGCGCAAAGCGATCTTGTGCTTCCAAGTCCGTCAGCGGGGGCGACAGAGCCGGGAAGGTCGTGAGTTGGCTTGGCCAGCACACTGAAAGATTGAATGAAACGGCCGCGACATTGGTGTTAGCGGCCTTGATCAAAGCTTACCCATGCACCAAATAGGATTAAAGAACAACAGCGATAAAGGAGATAATTCATGGCGACTACAGTATGCAGAGCATCGATATCAATATTTGCAGCTATTAGCATGTGGCTTCCCTTTTCAGCGATATCGGCCGAAAAGCTGGAATTAACTGATAAGTATATTTTCGAGTTCTTGGATATCAATGATGATCAAAAAATCAGTCGACCAGAATATTCGGCTCAAAGAATGATGGTTTTCTTTTTGCGCGACGCCAATCGGAACGGGAAATTAGAAATACCTGAATTGCCGATCGTGTCGGCGAAGGTATTTAAAAGTGTCGATACGGATGGAGATTTTAAAATTTCCGGGTATGAATTCAATCAGGCAAAAGTTGGGATGTTCGACAATTTAGACGTAAACTCTGACGGAAGCATAGATTTCAAAGAATTTTTGGTTCTCCGCAAAAAGTAATAAGTATGTCTGGTTGGTATTATTCAAATGCCCTGTTGATTCTTTTAAGGGGCAGATTGCTGAACAATCAGGAATTTTGAGGAAGGCAGTCACCAATACCTTAACAAGGGGGCATCGAAAATTTTGACTCTGAAATCCTCACGGCGATGGCTTGATATAACTGTGGGTACTGTGGCTGGTATTCTCCTGACGCTTGGCGTTGTCCAGATGCTGTTGCCCGCTCCGCCCAGCCCCTTTGACGGCAATGGTGACGGATATATTAGCAATTCCGAGTTCCGTCCATTCATGGCCAGCTTGTTCGAGCAGGCCGATGCCAACGCAGATGGAATAGCCGATCAGAGCGAACTGAACAGCCTGCATACAGCACTACGGCCATCTCTGGCCCAGGCAATTACGATAACGTTTCGGATCATCAAACTTGATCGCGAACGAGACGGGAAGCTATCCAAGGATGAGGTCATGAATCCCATTGCTCTGGACTCAGTCTTCAAACAGTTAGACAAGAACAGCGACCAGTACCTCGCCCGTGGTGAGGGGAACGCGTTAGCTTTCGAACTCCTTTTTCCAAACTAGCGCGCCTGGATTTAGGCTCATGGGTCTGGAGGGCCGCTGTCATCTGTATTGAATTTTGTGAAATAGAGCCACACAAGGAATCCGATGAATAAGAAGACTTCAATATTCATGATTGTGTCGAGCACGTCATTCATACCATTAAAGCCTTTCATCCTTGAGCGCTTTTAGAAAGCAGACGACAAGCAGTAATACGATAAAGACGAATGGCAGCGCGCCAAGCGCAATGATTGACTTTACTGCGTCGATACTGCCGGACAATATCATCACCAACCCCAATGCACCAAGGACCACGCCCCAGCTTAGCTTGACGCGAGAGCTTGGGTTAAGGTCACCGGCCGTAGAGAACATTCCAAGCACGAAAGCTGCGCTCACGACGCTGGTAATGATAAAAAGGAATGCGGCGACGACCACCGCCGAAATGGTCACCTTCGGAAACGGAAATTGCTCAAGCACATTAAAGGTCACACCGCTAACGTTGTCGCGAACCACATCTAAAATCGTCGCGTCGAGGTGAAGAATTCCGTAGAAACCCACTCCACCAAAGACACCGAACCACAATATTGAAAAAGCCGTTGGCACCAAGATGACACCACATAGAAACTCGCGGATCGTACGCCCCTTTGATATACGGGCGATGAACACGCCGACGAAAGGCGCCCATGCGAGCCACCAGACCATGTAAGTGAGAGTCCACGACTGGAACCAGTTCGTAACCTTGTCGTCCATGAACGTGAAAGTGCGAAATCCATGGGGCAAGACACCACTCAAATAATCCCCGCTCGCCTGTACAATGCCACCCATAATAAAATGAGTTGGCCCGGCCAAGAGAATGTAAATCATCAGTCCACCGGCAATAATCATTGCTGAGTTAGAAAGAATGCCCATTCCACGACTAAGATCGACTGTGAGTGGAAGAATGTAAGAAAAACATAGGACAACAAATATCCCTATTGTTAATCCCATTCCGGCTCCCTGTAGGTCAAATAAGACTTCCAAGCCTTCTTTGACCTGAAACACTCCCATGGCGACCGACCCACCAAGACCGATGGCAATCGCAACAATTGCCAAAAGGTCGGTTAACCAACCGACACTGCGTGTTAAGTTGTTGCTTCCGAACACGTTAACAATAGGTGCGCTGATAAGACTGGGGCAGCCGCGGCGAAAGCTGAAATACGCTATTACAAGTCCCGTAAGTGCATAGATTGACCATGCATGAAGGCCCCAGTGAAAATTTGTTACAAATAGAGCCAGACCAGTAGACTCTCTGGGGTTTTTATACTCAGTTATTAGCAGGTAATGAGTAAGCGGTTCGGCTGTGCCCCAGTATAGCAATCCAACTCCCATTCCGGCGGCAAACAGCATGGACAGCCATGTCGGCGTTGAAAATTCAGGTGTGTCATCATCTGCTCCAAGTTTGATCTGCCCGTAACGAGACAACGCGAGCCAAATGCTGATGATCAACATAAAACTGACTGCCAGCATGATGAACCAGGCTCTGCTGGTAAATTGAATTGAAACGAGGCGAGACGCAACCGCCGCAAGTCCTGCGGTGTCGATGATTCCCCAGACAGCAACGGCGCTGGTGACAATCAATGCGACGATCAGCAGCGGGTTCAAAACCATTGAATTTTCCTCAGGCTGTCTTTGTTTTAGATCATGTATTTAGAACGATCGATTTCATTCCCGAACATCAATCGCCAGCTTCATCAACTGCCAATTGGGAGGGAGCAGTTTGAGCCGCTTTGACGTTAAAGAATATTGCATAAAGGACCGGCACCAAAATCATCGTGAGAACAGAACCAAAGGTCAAACCCGCCATAATCGTGACTGCGAGGCCAACCCAGAAAACGTCTTGAAGTAGTGGTATCACGCCGAGCACCGTGGTTCCGGCGGCGAGCATCACCGGTCGCAATCGCGACAGGCCGGAATTGACGATGGCTTCATAGCGGGTTTTACCTTCCTCCAGTTCCAAATTAACTTGGTCCAAAAGCACAATTGCGTTCTTGATCATCATGCCTGCAAGGCTCATGGAGCCTAGAAGGGCCATGAACCCAAACGGAACATCGAAACCCAGTAATCCAGCAGTGATGCCAATCAGCACAAAAGGAATTATCAGTACGATCACCAACGGGGGTTTGAACGCGTTGAACAGGGCGACAATGATAAAAGCGACAATGGCTATTGCAGGTATGATACCGGGTATCAGAGATCGGTTCGCGTCACCGCTTGATTCGAAATCGCCCCCCCATTCCAAAGTATACCCAGGTGGAAGTTTGATGGCTTCTACTTGTTGGACCAATGCCTTCCTTAAGCTTGGCGTTGTCACACCGGGAATGGGGTTTGATTGTACTGTGATCGTACGCCTGCGGTCGCGCCGCCAAATGAGCGGGTCTTCCCATGCTGTGGAAACCCCATCCACGACCTGCGCCAACGGCACGGACTTTGTCGACATAGATGGTTGTATTTGCAATACGTCCATCGCTCCTACTTTACGGCGTTCTTCCTCATCGTGGCGCAGGATTATGGGGATGATCGAGTCACCATCGCGGAACAACCCGATTGTTCGCCCATCGAATGCCCGTTTGGTCGTTTGCGCCAGATCGTCCCTGGTAACCGAAGCCCATCGGGCGCGTTCTTGATTGTATTCTGGGACCACTTTTTGCACACGCTGCCGCCAATCGGTTCGGGAATATGCAGCGAATGCCTCGTTGTCGATTACTTCCCTTACCTTTTTGGCTGTCGACCTCAACACACCCGGCGCGGCCTCCGCTGGTCCACTAATCCGAACTTCAATCTTCCAGGTATTGGAAGGACCGACCCCATACTTCTTCAAAATTGGAAAAGCATTCGGGTAGGTTTCTTTGAACCAGGGAGCCAAATCCGCAATAACACCATCTATTTCTTTGGCATCATGAACGTTAACGATTAGCTGTCCATAAGACGAATACGGAAGTTCTGGTTCGACGGGGAGGTAAAATCGAGGTGGGCCTGAGCCGATGAAAGTGGCAACCCCTTCGACGCGTTCATCCGCCGAAAGTTTTTTCTCAGCAGTTTCCAGATCTTTGGCAACCCGCTCAATCCGCGTGCCTTCGGGCGTCCAGAAATCAACCATGAACTTGGTCATTGAAGAATCAGGGAAAAACAGTTGGCGAACTTGACCAAAGCCAATTACTGAAGCCACCAACAGGACGGCCATGATGCCCAATGTTATCCAGCGCATATTGATCGCGCCTGAAAGTACACCACGGTATCCGCGGAAGAACTTGGTGTCATACGGATCAACGTCAGAGTGCGATCCGTCAATCTTCAGCATATCGATACATTGGATTGGTGTCAGGGTCATAGAAATCACCCAGCTCGTCAGCAGAGAAATAGCGATAACTGTGAACAGAGTTCGACAATACTCGCCAACCCCCTCGACCGATGAGAAGATTGGATAAAACGCCATGACGGCAATAACGGTCGCGCCCAACAAAGGCCACGCAGGCAATTTTGCAGCCTTAATCGCAGCTTCTTCGCGGTCCATTCCACGCTGGGCCCTGACCAGATACCCGTCGGCAACAACGATGGCGTTATCGACCATCATGCCCAGCGCCACGACCAGAGCGCCCAGTGACATACGTTGCAAGTCAATGCCGAACATTGCCATCAGCACCAAGCTACCGAGAATGGTAAAGATTAGTGCGAAACCAATGACAACACTGATGCGCCATCCCATAAAAATGGTCAGAACTACAAGAACGATTCCAACCGCTTCTGCAAAGTTAATCAAGAACCCATCAACGGCTTCACTCACTACGTCTGACTGCCAATGAACTTTTTGGATTTCAATACCAACCGGGAGGTTGTCAGTTAATTGTTGAGCACGCGCATCCACGGCACGCCCCATGTCGACAATGTTGATTGCAGGCGCATTGGCTATTGATAGTCCAATTGCTGGGACGCCATTAAATCGCATCATTTGAAATGCTGGTTCTGCATACCCCTCGGTAACGGTGCCAATGTCGCGAATCCGAATTATTTCACTGGTGTTTGCGGGACCCCCTGTTTGTGCGCCATCGATCATAGTCGGGCGGATGGTCAGATTTCCAATGTCTGCTGGCGTAAGAAATGTTCCAGACGGAGCGATGCGAAGACGTTTATTTGAGAGGTTGACGCTACCGGCATCGACCACTGCATTCTGCAATTGAAGAGTTGCCTTAATATTTTCTTCCGTCAATCCAAGCTGGCTGAGTTGGGATTGTGATACCTGCAAGTAAATTACTTTCCGCTGCGCACCCCAAAGATCAATGCGGGCCACGCCATCAACTAGGCTCAATTCCTTCTTGATCTGTTTGGCATATGTCTCGAGATCAGCATAGCTGAAACCATCACCGGTAATGGCCAATTGAAAGCCAAAAACATCACCAAAATCATCACCAACATCGGGGCGCCCGACACCTGGCGGCAAACTCGCCTCAACATCTCGAATCTTTCGCCGTAGAGAATCCCAGACTTGCGGCAATCGATCCGACCAATACTCCGGTTTGATTTCTACTTTGATAAGCGAAACGCCGGCCCGGGAAACTGATTCGATTTGTTTGATCTCAGCCATCTCCTGAATGGCCAACTCAAGACGATCAGTTACCTCTAGCTCAACCTCTTCAGGACTGGCTCCTGGATATGCAGTGTAAATCGACGCTGTCTTGACCGTGAACGCGGGGTCTTCAAGTTGGCCGAGTTGGAAAAAGCTGGCAATGCCGCCTATGAACAACAATACAGCAACAAAATATGTAACGGCGCGATTTTTGATCGCTATTTCAGCAAGGTTCATCGATCCGGTCCCCAATCAAGTATAGTTGTGGTTTATTGTTCGAGGATGCGGACCTTTTGTCCGTCACGAAGGTAATTGACACCTGCCGTTACAATCCATTCGCCGGGCTTCAAGCCATCATTTAGGACAACACCCAAACTATCCAGGGCGCCTGTTTTTACCTCGCGGGTGGACACGGTCTTTGCACCATCATCAATAACCCACACATAAGTTTTGGAAGGATCGTCCTTCGTGAGAATAGCTGTTTCCGGAACGATAATTTTGGTTACTTGCAAGGTGCCGTTTGCATCCGCTGCTTTGGATGCCTTGCCGGCCATCCCGGGAAGGATTTTAGCGCCACTCGGCTGATCCATAATCAAGGTGACCGGATACGTGCGGGTCGTTTCCGAAGCTTCCGTCCCGACTTCTTTAATCGTTGCGGCCACTTGGTTATCAGGGAAGGCATCAAATACAACGTCAACTTTTTTCACCGTGTGAACCTGCGAAATCAAGTTTTCAGGGAGATCGACTACCATCTCAATGCGTGAATTGTCGACCAGCCGGACAATGGGTTGTTTCTCTCGAACCCCTTGGAAGTTGTCTACGTAAGTCTTTACGACAATTCCCGAAAAAGGTGCTCGAAGGGTCGTATATTTTAAATCAAGTTGTTTGCGTTTCAGAGTGGCTTTCTGCGCCGTCAATGTAGCCCGAGATTCACGCTCAGCTGCGAGGTAACGGTCAAGAGTCGCAACGGACTCGTGTCCCTTTTTAACAAGAAATTTCTTACGCTTAAGTTGCTCTTGCGCATTTTTAGAGGCAGCATCTGCTTTTAGAACGTTGGCTTTTGCACGATCCACATCGGCTTTGAATGTCGCCGGATCGATTTGAGCCAGAATAGTTCCTTTTTTGACCTCGGTGCCAACATCAGCTTGACGCTGTATCAGAGGTCCCGAAATACGAAAAGCAAGATCAACTTCCTGCGTGCCTCTCGCCCGCCCAGAAAACGTCCTACGATTGAAGTTTGACGAATCAGCAACTTTTATCGCGCGAACGGGACGGACCACTGGTTCTGCATCGACCTTCTTTTCCTGACACCCGCCCAGCACACCAAGTGCAATTACTGAAGCCAGCGCCCACGAGATCGACGCTGGTCCTGACCGTTTAAATAAACGCATTCTCAATATCTCCCTGGTGGTATTATTCGTAACATATCATCGAGTGTAACGAGAACATTATTCAAGAGCTTTCAGCTTTTTCTACGTATTCCCAACCAACCAATGTTCAGCAAGTAACTGTTCGCCCGGGCCAAAAATGTTGCTTTCAATATATGGGAAAATTGTCAGTATGCGATGCGCCTCCTGCTCCCATTCCTTGCTTGTGACGATCGCAATCCTGCTTACCATCTCTGCGATCTGTATTTCACTAGGTCTAAGGGCGTCCTCATTTTCCGCGTTAAAACCCTTAAATTCTGACCAATCCATTAGTATTTTAAATTTCACATCCTGTCGGGTAATTTTATCTCTCAACTGGTGTAAGGCGGACCGAACGGTAGAATAAGACCGGTGCCCGCTGTTTTTCATAATAAACAGCTTTTTATCACCGTCGAATTCAATGCCCAAATCGCGAGTGTTTTCTTCCTCGGCCATACTCAGTATTAACCCTTTCCCGCCATTTCCCTCAAAAATTTTGTCAGAATTAATTGGGTGAACGAATTCTCTATCTACAAATTACACTAGAACTGAAGTCTCAAATACAAAAAAATGTAGTTTAATTCGTCTAAATAAAGTTTGATGGTTCTCAGATAGAAATTCAAACTTATTTATTGGGCTTAGATAATTGCAAAGAATCATACCCATGAAAATGGCTTCAAATTGATGTTGGTCGCTCATGCTCTTGGTTTGATCTTTGGCGCGCTTGCTATTTTTTGCCACTATGAGGTCTTGCGTGCATTGTCCTCGACACCACTTCTAAATGTTCTTCGCACGCGCCCCCGAACATTGTTGACCGTGTTTATCATTTTCCTTGCGCACGGATTGGAAATCTGGCTTTTCTCTGCCAGTTTGTATCTGAGCCACGAAGTTTTAAACTTAGGCGAATTGCAGGGCCAATTTAATGGCGGCCTCAGGGATTACACTTATTTTTCCGCCGTGGCTTATACTTCGCTAGGATTTGGTGATATTTACCCAACTGGATACCTTCGAACCATCGTCGCATATGAAACGGTGACTGGTTTACTAATGATGGCATGGTCAGCCGCTTACACCTTGCATTTCATGCAAAGACATTGGGAAGATAAAAACTAATCGGAATAGTGATCACCATGCCAATTAATCGGGGGGAAATACTACATGGAGTATAATGTATCCGGTGCGGACTTAATTATTGCTGCTGTCGCGGTATGGTTTCTGGGGACTTTCATCAACGACAGAGTAGCGTTCCTTAGACGATACAGTATTCCTGTTGCCGTTACAGGTGGACTAGTATTCAGTTCGCTGACCGCTATTTTGCATGCCTATTTCGACACTACTGTTACCCTGGATCTTACGCTTCGTAATATCTTGCTGTTAGCATTTTTCACCACGATTGGCCTTTCTTCACATATTCGCGTTCTTTTTACGGGTGGTAAAACTCTTGCTATCTTGGTCGTTCTAGCGGCTGCTCTATTATTTTTTCAGGACATTTCCGGCGTATTTATGGCATTGCTGTTTGATGCTCACCCTGCGTACGGATTATTTGGTGGCAGCGTTTCCCTTGCGGGTGGGCATGGAACCGCCATCGCGTGGGGAACCATCGCGGAAGAGAGTGGTTTACGTGGTGCCAGAGATTTGGGCCTAGCGTTTGCGACGTTTGGTCTTGTCGCAGGAGGATTAAGCGGCGGGCCGGTCGCTGAATTTCTAATTAAGCGCTATAATTTGAAATCTACGGAAAACTGTTCCGATGAAAACCTAACCCACAGCTCAGAATCATCGCCCATTCAGCCGTCTGTGAAACAGGCACTTGGCACCCTTATGCTGATAGCCCTATGCGTAAAGCTTGGGGGTATCATAAATAGTTATTTTTCTTCCAGCGGCATTACGGTTCCTGGGTTTTTGACCGCCATGATGATGGGTATTGTTGTCGCTAATGTTTGTGATGTAGCGAAAATTCGTCTTAACAAGGTCGCAATTGATCGGGTGGGTGAAATCAGCCTTCAACTCTTCCTGTGTATCAGCCTTATGAGCATGCAATTATGGACATTGGTAAATTCGATCGGACCAATTGTCGTGGTTTTGGCGTTTCAGGTTTTCGTCATCACAATTTTTAGCGTTTTTATTGTCTTCAGGTTATTGGGCCGAGATTATGATGCCGCGGTGATTGTTTCAGGTTTTGTCGGGTTGGGAATGGGTGCAACACCGGTTGGGATTGCCAATATGGCCTCAGTCACTGGGAAATACGGGCCGTCAGCCAAAGCGTTCCTTGTTATTCCGTTGATAGGGGCATTTTTTATCGACATCGTGAATGCGTTCATGATCAAAATGTTTCTTGCGTGGCCTTTGATCTCTGAAGCCCCCCTTCCATGAAAGAGAAATGGTGTTTGAGCGCTGACAATGCAGTTGCAGGTAACAAACTATGAAAAATGAACAGGAAGAACCCGATGAAGCAAACGAGCAGTTTAAACTGACCTGCCTGCATGCATCGTTGAATGAAGTTCAGCAAACCGTTCGGTCATATGATTCGAAAGCTCAAATCATGGGTGTAGGGTTTATTTTTTCTATCTCAATGATTGGCGGGTTTCTGGAAAAACTGGATGTTGAAAGAGCATATGGGTTCACCTATCTCTTGTTAGGGTTTATCCTTTTGATGTCGCCGGTCATTCTTTACGGATCCGTCTTACATCAGACTTGATATAAGCAGATACCAAATATTTCTGTTTTTGGCTGCAGTTGCAGCATAGAATGCAATTCAATTTGAATGTTATCTGATGTATGTGGTTCCGTCGAAATTTTAAACGTTGCCGCGATTACAGTGCAGGAGAATTCAAAGTGAATATCAAAACAGCTCTTAAAACAACTGTTGCTACTGCAGCCCTCTTTGCGGTTGCTGCTCCGATTGTTATTTTCAGCCCGGCTGAAGCTGGTATTAACAACGGCAACAAAAACAGCTTGGTCGTCAACGGCCAGATCATCCGCCAGATCATGTTTGCTGACGATGGCAACAACTCCGGCATGTTCCTGACGGACGGCACCTCCACTTCGTCACGTGTTCGCTGGATCGCCTCTGGTCAGGCTACCGAATCCGTTCAAATTGGTGGTATTATCGAACTAAATATCCCGCAGTCCAACGCTGCTGGCACACAGTCACTAGGTACGGCAAACGTTGCTGCTTCTGCTGGTGGTAGTGGCAGCCTAGGTACGGCCGCAGTCACCAACGGCGCGAACACCGAGTCCGAAGGTACCGATGGCACATGGGGCATTCGACTTATCGACATTTCCTTCCAGCACAAAACGATGGGTAAATTGTCCATCGGTCAGGGCAACACGGCTTCCAATGGTAAATCTGAAACCAGTCTTGCTGGTGTTGATTCTATAATCTATTCCTCAGTAGGCGGAGCATTAGGCACAGGTTTGAGCTTCTGGGACAGCACCAACAACGTCTACACAACGAAGAAAATAGGATCTTCCTTCCAGGGCCATGATGGCCTGAGTCGTGCTGACCGTATCCGCTACGATCTGCCGTCCTTCGCAGGCCTCAGTGTCGCAACCAGTTATGTTGCTGGTGGCGCTTGGGATGTTGGTGCAAGCTATTCCGGCAAGTTCGGTGGTATCCAGGTTGCCGCTGGTGCTCAGTACAATAGCACTGGTGCAACCAGCACCACGCAGGACGGTACCCACTCAGCTTCACTTGCTGTCAAGCACGACAGTGGCCTGAATGCTGAAGTTACCTGGGGTAAGCAGCGCAATGACGCTGGCCAGCCGACCTTTGAAAGTCAACATCTTGGCATTGGCCTTGGTTACATCGGTGACTTCGTGAACCTCGGTTCAACCGCTATGCAGGTTACCTGGACCGAAGCTGAAGACGCCCAGGCCCGTGGCGATGAAGCAACAGCGTGGAACATTGCTCTCGCCCAGAACCTGTCTGCTGTTGGTTCACAGTTGTACCTCCAGTTCGAGCACGTGTCTTTGGATGATGCGACAAGCACAAATTACGACGATATCTCTATGTTTATGGCCGGTGCGAAAGTCACCTTCTAGTCTATTGCCTTGTCAATTTGAAGACGGGAACATTCGTTTTTCGTCAAAAACCAACAATCCAAGGTTAAGGTTGTTCAGGCAGTTCCAGAAAGGTTGAAGTTCAACACGTCTAAAGAAATGCAAAGGCTACATCAGGGTAGTCGAGGATAAAACTGATGAGTGAGATTTCGTTTAAACCGGGAGACATTATTTACGAAGCCGGTACAGTTTCTGTCCTTGCCTATATCATCAAATCAGGACAGGTAAGCATTTCGTTCGAGTTGAATGGTAAGTTTTTGAAAATCGACGCGGGTCCCGGAGACATTATTGGCGACAGCGCTGTTGTGTTAGGGGAACCGCCAGTCGGCCAATCACCGGTTTATCGGGCTACAGCCATAGCGGTTGGCAATGTCGTCGCCCAGGAACTGCCTATAGAAGTTTTGAAACATGAGCTGGAAAGCGCCTCGCCATTGCTTCGTGGGTGGATCGCATCATTTGTCGATCGCACGCTGAAAGTGGTTGCCAAGGCAGTGGAGTGACCAATGGAGTTCAATGCTGTTGACGTCCTGAGTTCCTCTCTCGTAACTGCGAAGCAAAACTTCTCAACTGCGCTTAAGCCACCATCATCTGAGACCCAGGACATAATTGCAGCTGATAAACCCGACAGGCCGGATAAGCCTGCGCCAGGCACACCAACTACAGACCCAACTGACAATGAACCAGACGCAAATTCCTCCCATATCACGGAGCAAATAAATCAAAGCAACGCTGTTGCCGCAGAAGCTGAAAAGTCCCTTGAGGATTCGATAGCTGCACTGGAAGCAGAAGACGTTCGCGCGGCCCAAGAAGAAACCTATCAGCAAGAAATTGAACAAGCGGAACAGGCGCTTCGTGATGCCGCATTGCTCGCGAATGAAGCCAAGCAGCAGGAGGCGCTAATGGAAATCGTTCGCGACACGCTTGACGACGAAGACGTCGGTGCTGATCCAACCTACGATCCGGCGACAGCAACACAGAAATCATTCGAAGCACAAACCCGCCAGGCTTTCTCCGCGGCAAGGGATACGCTAGAGCAGCCTTCAAAAAGCGCAACCGGTCAATCGGAAGGGTATTATTCTATATTGATCTGACCCGGTGGCGTGTCACGAGCTGATTTGAGGAAACATGTCTATTCAGGAACTGCGTGAATATCATCCAAACGAGCTGATCTATGAGAAAGGTGCCCTGGCGACCCATTTTTATTTTGTTCAACAGGGCTCAGTATTCGCGGAAGTTTCGGGTAAACGGGTCAGCCTGAACGAAGGCCAAGTCTTTGGAGACGGAGGTATGGTTTCCGGCCAATACAAGGCGACTGTTTGTGCCGGCCCAAATGGATGTAAGGTTCTGTGCATGCCTTTTGATGATTTAAAACGCGAAATCGGTCGTTCGCCACCACTGGTAAAACTATTCATTACCAATCTATTGGCCAGATTTGAAATCGCAGCTCGGTTGCTGGAAAAGTAATCTGAGACATTGATTAGTCTCTGACAAATTAGGGGTTCGGTGTATTCATCTCAACTCCAGCTTTCGGAAGTCGTCTTAACGCCTTTACCAATAACAGGATTTACGTAACGGTTTGACGGCGTTTTCAATTCCGGAGATGTTAAAAACAACGGCAAGCGTTTTTTGCCCTTGTGGAGTAACCCGTGCGGTAAGAGTTTTCTTTCCGAACATTTGCTTGATCCGCAAAATCACCCAGTTTTCGCTAATGGGTTCAATCTTTTTGTGATCTTTCGAAACAGGGGCGATCAATGCTTTTGGGGGATCACTGTCGAGACGGAAAACAATTCTTGCTTTCTCAACATCCAGGAAAATTCCCCAGTCAAGAAACCCTGACATTTTCCCGTCAATGCACCGAAACCACAATGATGGCCGAAGATCCGAAACACGTTCAATATCGCGTTTCTCGTCAGACCGTATCCAGAAATGTTTTGAATACACTCGTAGATTAATGCTTCTCCATTGATCACCAGACAGGCCGACAGCAACAAGCTGCCAACCGCTATTAAGGTTGGAGTCGATAAGTACGAACGGGCTTCTGTTTTGTTCTACGTTGTTTGTTCGGGCCTCTCGTTCCTTTGTCAAATTGCGATAGCATTCGAGCAGAAGGGATGGACTATCTATCGTAACGCATCTTGACGCCGCCGCTTCCACTTTAAAAGTGAACATTGCGCCAATGACGAATAAGAGAAAGACAACCCCAAACTTTTTCGGTGTTGGTAAAATTTCCCGCATTTTGCACATCCCCCGAAGGTGCAGCACTAAAGAAAATTGGAATATTCCCATCAGGTTGGATTAACAACCTATATATCTACAGCCTTCTCATCAGATGTAATCAGCCACGTCCGTGCGTCGGAAAATTCCTCAGGGCCGAAATGACGAATGGGGACTTCTTCCACCTTGTCTTGCCACTTCTCAACTTCACTTTTCATGTTCTCTCCGGAGATGAGAGCGACCCGCTCAACCAGTAACGAGAGTTTGGCAACATTCCAAATAAGCCCTAAAATGTCACCGGTCTCGCCTTGGAATTCAGTCCAATCGATAAGGAGCAATACCTTTCCATTTTTTTCGAATTGCTGCCGGACAGTACTCTCTGCCAAGGCCACGGTTTCTGTTGTGCGATAGCCAGAATTTTTGAAGGAAACCAGATTGTTTTCATCGTCGATTGTCGTCGTTGTCGTCATGGCTCTTTGACCCCCCAGAAGTATATTCTTCCACCAACTAGCCCAGCACATATTAGGTTGGGCGATCCCTTAACTCATACCGTGCAGTTTCTTCAGATTTGCAACGAAACGATCAACCCAAATATCCATCACCTGCTTAGCATGCCCAAATTCCGTTAATCCAGGCGCGACCGCCATCCTTTCCCCCTCCATGGTTTCTACAACTGCGACGACACGCTTATTTGATATAGAGTCGAGAGCTTCCGCCTCCATAGATGCGCCACCCAATCCTGCACCTGACAGTTTTGTACCTGGGTGAATATTCAGTAATGGTATGGTCTTCGAAATATCTGTGATCGCGGCTCGAAGGCGCAAGACGCCTGGACCAGCTTGATTAACAACCTGAAAATCCGCTGACAGTTTTTTCGTCGCTGCTGCATGAAAGTAGTCGGTCAGAGCCTTCAAATCTGCAGGGTTAATTGCAACGCCCTCGGCTTTAGGAGCAAAATGCACAACTACAGGATCAATCATAAATTTGGTGTATGATTTAAGACTGGCGGAGGGCGCTTCGTATCGCAGTTGCCCTTCGATCTGGGGATTTGCTTTCAAGAGCGTATAATCCCTCAAAAATCCGGATTGGCCGGCAGGTTTCGTCGATTGGCACGCTCCCAACGCGATTGCCAACACGGACACACAAACAACATTTTTGATCTCGAACTTGTATTTCATAACTTCTCTCCCTAATTGGCGCGGCGGTTAATTGTGCCCGCTGTGTCCTTATTTTAACTTTAATTGTGGCCCGACATTTTCCTTTACGACCCAACGCTGAGCTTCCAGTGCAGCGCGGGTTTTCGGGCTGACCGTGCCCTCAAACCAAAGCTCACCCCCAGTAACGCCCTGGATATTGCCGATATCCTTCATATTGGTTGCATGGCGCTGCGCAATAGCATCGGTCCAACCCACATGATCTGAAGGCAAAACACCGATCAGGACACCGTCTTCACGCTGTGCCAGCGGCATTTTTCCCAACCGTACAAACCTTTGGACCCGGGTAATGTGGATATGGTAGGCGGCATACATCTGCGCCCAGCGACGCATAAAGAAAGCCATGTCTTCATCAGGAACTAGGATCGCCCTCTTGATGAATTCTTCGCGATTGTAGGCTCCGACCATCGCCAGTGACTCAATCAGCACTGTTCGTTCAGTCGGTGAATATTTCGGATGTTCAAGAATAAGGTCGGCGACACTGTCGCTGACTTTCATTAGTTTCAGTTTCTCGCTATGGGTTTTTTTCAGTTCCGCGGGCGTGCTGTCGCGGACCAGTCGACTAAAGCCGTCGGCCGCCTTGGTTCCGCTTACAGCCCCCTTGGCCGGCGATGGAATGCCTTGGAATGCTGCAGAAATGGTCAGGTTGCCTGCGACACCTGCCCAACTAATTTCCTCCAGGCGCTCTCTAACGGGTGGGAACCTTGTATAGGGGTCAATGCCAAATTTATACGCAAATTTCCGCTTGGCGACGTCAAACCCGATGGCCGTTTTCATGACGCCATCTTCCTGATCAGAAGCGCCGCCAAAAATAGAGTGCCCGACGCCTTTAAAAAATGTCCCGACACCCGAAACGATGCCCTTGCCAGTTTCAATCGGTGATGTGATCAACTTTTTGACACCTCTTAGGGATCCTGTTGCTGCATTCTTGAAGGATTTTTTATAAACATCCGAGCGCTGGACATTGGCCATTTTTTGTAACGCCTGAAGCTCGGCCAGACGGACCCGCATAAGGGAATTGCCGATCACACCGTATTTCTTGCCCTCCAGATAGATGGTGTAATGATTTAAAAACCCATCATTAACAACGCGGTCGTCTACCTGATAATTGGACCCAACAAGCGAAGCTCCCGGCAACAACTTTGTGGCACTGAATACAGTCTGTTCCTGAGCTAGTGCTGGAAATGTCAGTGTCATTACTAACATTGCCAAAACTGCTGGCCGATATTGGATTGGTTGAAGTTGCATTATTGTCGGGTCCCTTTTTTAGGTATGGATTTTACCAATTCTGCGAGTGTAAATGGCTCTAAAAGTTTCTGACCCCGAAGAGGTTCTTTTCGGAACATCTGATCAGATAAAGAGGCCTCACCATCAAAAAACTGAAGAACGAGTTTTAACTCTTTGTGATAATGTATTTGTCAATTATGCGGTATCGTATCAAGGTTTAACAATAAGACCAAAAAATAATATCTGACTACAACAATTTCCGCATATCTATGCGGGTAAAGACAAACAGAGATGCGGAGTGCTATGGTATTCGCTGGTTCTTCAAACTGTACCCACGCAGGTGGGATTTTTGCAATAATAGTGTTAGAGGTCAATAATCTTGGTCGAATACCTGATTGTCTTTGAGGTGAGTTACAGGGAGTGATTATGAGGCGTTTCATAAGAGTCAGTGTGATTGCCGTTACCTTAATGGCTTTGAATTGGATGGACGACGCCTTCGCTCAGCAAGTCTTTGCCTATCCAAAAGCCGGTCAATCACAACAACAACAGGCGCAGGATCGACTCGAGTGCCACAACTGGGCTGTCGGCCAGACGGGATATAACCCGCAGGCCCCACAAGCCCCATCGGGTGGAGGGTATGCACAGTCTGCACCGCCGCAGTCGAATTCGGGACTGTTTGGGCATGGATCAAGTCGCAGAGGATTTTGGGGCGATGCGGCAAAAGGCGCGGCGCTCGGTGCGGCCGGTGGTGCGATCGCCGGTGATGCGGGAAGGGGTGCTGCCATTGGAACACTTTCGGGGGCACTACTTGGCGGCATCAAAAGGCGGTCACGTAATCAGGAACGGGCAGCCTGGCAGCGACAACAACAGCAGCAACAGCAAATCCAACAACAGCAGATAGCAGCGGCCCGCCAGCAAGGCGCGTCAAACTTCAATCGGGCATTTTCCGCGTGCATGCACGCGCGTAATTACCAGGTCCAGTAACAGGGAGGATGGATATGACCAAAAGACTAAATATTTTCGCCGCCCTAACTGGAAGCCTGCTCGTCAGTCACGTCGCACTGGCCGGCACCAAGACCTTTATCGGTACGGGTGAGATTGTCCGCAGCGAACTGACGATGAATCTCGGCAATGGGGAAACGGTGTTTGGTGCCCGCAGTTCCGGGTTGGCAACAATATCGACAGAGCCGCCCGAATTGCTGGAGGTTAAATGCATGGGGCTCGGGTTGATCTCTGTCCAGAATGAAACTGAAACCGATATTTACTGCACGTTCCGCAGAGGAAATGATGACGCGTTTGACGTTAAGGCAAAATCCACAGGCAAGAGAGGAACTGCGAAGGTTATCGGTGGCAGCGGCAGATGGAAAGGGGCGACGGGTTCCGTAACGTTTAAACAACTCACAACGACTGAAACCGGCGGCAGTTTTTCTTACAAGATGACGATTTCGACGCCTTGAAATGAGTGTTGAGTAAACCATGGGTATCGCTCCATCGTCCGTTATCGTTTTGTGCCATGAATGCGATCTCGCGCATGAAGTCCAGGCACTTCCAAATGGTCACAAAGCACACTGCCAAAGATGCGGTGCTCACCTGTATCATGCGGAGACCGACGATGTTGATGTGCCACTTGCATGGGCATTTGGCGGCCTGGTGTTGTTTTTCGTGGCAAATTATTTTCCCTTCATGACCTTCAAGATGGAAGGGCGTGAACAGGTGAACAACCTAGTTTCGGGTGCCATCGAGTTTTGGAATGCGGGTTATTGGGAACTCGCTTCACTCGTATTTTTTGTAAGTACTCTGCTGCCGCTACTCAGTCTTCTTTTGCTCGTCTATCTGTTATTACCTCTTAAGTTCGAGAAGGCTTCCTGGAAAGGGCCGCTAGCGCTGCGGGTCATACTTGCATTGCGCCCATGGGCGATGATGGAAGTCTATATGCTGGGCGTGCTGGTTGCGATCGTCAAACTTACGGATTTTGCGGATATCGTTTTGGGATATGGTTTTTATGCCTTCATTATTCTTATTTTCGCTGTAACGTTTGCCAACGTGAGCTTGAAGCCAGATGTATTATGGGCGCGTGTTGGGGCGAATATTGATGAGAGGTCTTCGGGTACTGTTCCCGGCGATCTTGCCAGTTGTCATGGATGTGCGCATGTGGTTCCGCTTGTCGATGCCCATCGTCATGGCAGCTCATGCCCCAGATGTAACGCCGCCCTTCACCATCGAAAACCAAACAGCCTGTCACGGGCGTGGGCGTTATTGATCGCCGCCATGGTTCTCTATATTCCAGCCAACGTATTTCCAATAATGACGGTAATCTCGTTTGGTCAGGGTACACCTGATACGATTATGTCTGGCGTGGTTCATCTGATGGAATTTGGACAAGTACCGATTGCTCTTCTGGTGTTTTTTGCGAGCGTATTCGTGCCGATGCTGAAGATAATGATACTCACTTTTCTTTTGATCTCAGTTCAATTCGGATTCTCCTGGCGACCTCGGGAAAGAACCGTTGCTTATCGCATTACGGAGTTAATCGGACGCTGGTCGATGATCGATATCTTCATGATCTCGATCCTTGTCGCTCTCGTCAAACTGGATGCTATTGCCACTATTGAGGCCGGTCCGGGAGCTGTTGCGTTCGCAGCCGTCGTCGTGTTGACGATGCTGTCCGCAATGGCCTTTGACCCTCGGCTAATCTGGGACCGTGCGGAGGAACAAAATGGCTGAACAAGATCAATCGCTAGCCGAGCCTCATATCAAGGGTGGGTTTTCCATATCGCCGATATGGGCGGTACCCATTGTCGCCATTCTGATCGGTGGTTGGCTGGTCTTTCAGACGCTTAACAAACAGGGGCCAAAAATCACAATTGAGTTCGAAACAGCGGAAGGCATTGAGGAAGGGAAAACCAAAATCAAATTCCGTGAGGTTCAGGTTGGGCTCGTTGAAACAGTTGAGATTAAAGAAGACTTGTCGGGCGTTATTGTCAAAGCAGAAATGGTCAAGAGAGCGGAACCCTACCTGACCGATAATACCCGATTTTGGGTCGTCCGCCCACGGATCGACGCCAAGGGGATTTCCGGGTTGGGGACTCTTGTCTCCGGCGCGTTTATTGAAATCGACCCCGGAGATGGAGGGGATTCCGCACGAGGATATGTTGGCCTGGAAGTGCCGCCGCTTATCACTACGGACGATCCCGGCAAAGAATTCATACTCGTTACTGAAAAGCTCGGCTCTTACTCGACCGGCTCACCGGTGTATTATCGGGGTCTGGAAGTTGGCGAAGTCCTTGGGCATGAATTGCACGAAAATCGAAAGGAATTTTTGGTTCATGTCTTTATTCACGACCCACACGACCAACTCGTTCGCAATGACAGCCGTTTCTGGAACGCCAGCGGGATCAATGCTTCCATTGGTGCCGATGGCATGAAATTGCAGGTAGAAAGCTTACAGACCTTGGCGCTCGGCGGGATAGCGTTTGATACCAAAGTGGATGTCACATCCGGTTCTCCGAGTGCAGCCGGAACTCAATTCAGGCTAAACGATTCAGAAGAGGCCATCGAAGAAGCAGAAATCACGCAGAAAATCAGATGGGTTTTGTATTTTGATGGTTCGGTAAGAGGTTTGGTAAAAGGTGCCCCGGTTGAATTTAAAGGTATCAGGGTCGGGACTGTCGTCGACGTGAACCTTGAGTTTGATCGATCCTCCAGCGGTTATCGGATTCCGGTGCTGGTGGATATTGAGCCGGAGCGTGTATCGGTGGTGAAAGAAGGAAGTGTCGGGAGAGCGATTTCCCGGGACAATCATATAAAGTCTATGCAGGCCTTGATCAAAGCGGGACTCCGGGCACGGTTGTTGACCGGCAATTTGTTGACCGGTCAATTGTTGGTCGATCTGGATTTACATTTGGATAAAGCGCCTGAATATAGAGGCGATGGTAATTACCCTGAGATTCCAACCATCCCCAGCAGCATTGAGGAAATTTCCCGGTCATTAACTGCGCTTCTCGACAAAATTCAAGCATTGCCACTTGATGAACTTACAACCAGCCTGACAAATACAGTTAAAAGTGCCGAACGACTGGTAAGTTCCAACGAAGTAAAAGGCGCCCTTGTTTCCATGGAGAAGACTCTGGCCACGCTGGACCGTGTCATGACCAACGTGGATCAGAACCTAACACCGACAGCCCAGTCAGCATTATCTGAGGCGCTCCAAACCTTGAAAACCGTTCGTGAAGCGGTCGCAAACGATTCCCCACTTCGCTACGACCTTGAATCGATGCTTCAGGAGCTGGCAGCGGCCTCTCGATCCATTCGTTTATTAGCTGAATATCTCGAAAGTAATCCAAACGCCCTAATTTACGGAAAAGGCGGAGGAGCCCAACAGTGATGAAGAAAAACAACTTCTTTACCCGAGCCGGAATTGCGATGTTCGCGGTGGTTCTGTTGTCAGCATGCGGATCAGGTCCTTCTACGCCTAGCCGATATTTTGTTCTATCGTCACCGACTGAACTGCTGTCCGCAAAACGACCAGCCGGAAATAATCAAGGGATGTTGCTTGGTGTTGGCCCCGTAACCCTTCCGCCTCATCTTGACCGCACTCAGATCGTTACCCAGGCATCACGCCATCGACTGGACTTGAAGGAACTGGATCAGTGGGCGGAGCCACTAAAAGATGGTTTCACCCGGGTTCTCGCTCAAAACCTGTCTACCCTCCTTGAAACGGACAAGGTATTTCATTTTCCATGGCGGCGACCCTTCACGGTTCAGTACCAGATTTCAGTGGAAGTGTTGCGTTTCGATACGGATGCCCGTGGAGAAAGCGTGCTCTCCGCAAGATGGAATGTCATTAAGGGTGATGGCAGAGAACTCCTTTTTTCTCATATTTCGTCTTTCAAATCACGTGTGACCGGGGAAGGCATCGAACCGGCAGTCGCCGCGATGAGCAGGAATCTGGCTGAACTCAGTCGTGAAATTGGGGCAAGCGTCGCCGCGTTGACAAGATAGCGTTCCTCGAGAAGGACGGTGATCGGAGCAAAATAGGTAAAACTCGATGACTAGATATCTAGTCGGTAAAAGCGCTGGAACAAGGGAATGGGGCTATGACACGGCCCTATTGTATTTGGAAGGTCTGAAAACAGCATGAAGGGCGTCACGCGCAGCCGAACGATCACAGTTGTCATGGCGCCGAATGCGTTAATCATCGTCGGCGAAGATCGCCCGCCCTGTGAGGATGTGCCGTCTGATGGCGTTAGCCAGTGGTTCCAGAAGCGCCACCGATTGCTCGGTTCGTGGTGAATCGTTTTGGGGGCGATACTGAACGGTGTATTGGGTCGCAACTGACGTAAGGCAATTCGATGGTTTTCCTGTGTTCTCTGTTGTCCCTACAATAACGTTCGGGTCCCTGTGTGAAATCTTTCTGATTGCGTTGTACTTCAGGCGGCAATGGTAATGAATTTGTTACCATGCCGGTCAGGTCGGGGGATTTCAGCATCTTTTTTCGGTATTGGCCTTAATCCGATAATCTCAAGATTTCCGGCTTTCAAGTGGCCAATTGGGTCAGATGGCTAGGTTCGCCGGATTCTTTTGAACGCTCAGTAATGACGGGGGTAGCTGGCCTGAATATGAGGAACATCAAGGGCCGTTACGATATCGAAAGAAGAGATTGGCAGGAGAAATTTGGTGCGCAACGGCTTGTGGGCATATGAATTTTGCAGATTGCCCCAGATGACCATGTTTTGTCGTCCTCAGTTTCTATGCCGCTGGTTATATCGCCAATACGAAATGGAAATAAACTGTTCAGATGCCCGGTTCCTTGTGTGAAAATCAGCCAGATTGGGGATGGGTTTTGGCGTGGCGCGTCCTTGTGCGATCCGAAGTATGTTTCAGAATATTTCAGTTATATTTCTGAATGTGTCGAAGGCGATTGCAATCGTAACGGCCTGAGCTCCCTTATGGCTCTCCGACTGGTTTTGGCTGAGCCCCGAACAGGGCCGCAGGCAGCTATATATAGTAAGGGTTTGCAGTGGGCAGGGTGGACCCAGGTTCATACTGCTCCCTCAACGAATTTAGCGAATTCCGGCATTTGTTAACCATTGTAAATTCTACTGTTGCCGGAATTTCCTTCTCCATGCGTGAAAATTCCTTCTATATGGCGCAATTATGAACAAAAGGTTAATCAAAAAAAGTAGTAATAACAAATGGTTATTAAACAAACTTCAAATGGAATGTGAAATATGAAAAAGGATGACGCAAAACCGATAAGCAACAACAATAGTAGTTGATATTTGGGCGTTAACCATTTTGACAATTGCCGATTCGATTCGAAATCATGTGATTCAGCGCCAAGGTTATCCACCGCAGTGGCGCAGGATGTGGATGTTTCGGTTTCCGTCGCAAATTTATCCACGTTCAAGGCTGGGCAGGCCTTGGGCTTGAAAGTTAAGCCGCAAATGCGTGCTCAAAAAATATTTGGAAAAACAATGGTCTACAAGACTTTCTTGAATTCTGACCTGAATACAATCTCACCAGCCTCCCCCCGTTAACAACAATTGTAGTTGTGTGGAAGTCTGAATTCCGGCACGTTTTAGGTCTGTCAGGCGGTTTTGGTGGATCGAAGGCGAAAGTGAAACGATGAATGAGAGTCAAATCAAGCATTCCTATACAATTCCGTGTTCCAGCGCGTTTCGCGATGCTGTTTCAGCGCTCGCCCGGAAACGACGGATCAACGTGGCGGACCTTGCCCGTTCCATCGTGCTCGTCGTGCCGTTGGAAACGGTCTCGCAGTTCCCCGACCCGGGTGATCCGCCATCCGGGGACCGTGAAACGGTGATTTTAAAGTCGGGCAAGTCGAAAGGCCGTCCCTGGCAACGAAAACCCCGCCTGCAGGTGCGCATTGCACCGGGCTATGACGTTGGGTATCTGCGCCGTGCTCTGAATATGGCGCTGGCGATGGATCGGGGCGAGGTGGTTGTTCATCTGGATGCACCGGCCTTTGGTCTGGAGGTGGAAACGGCAAGCGGAAAGCAGGATTTGGAACATGCCCGGTCCGAGCTTGAAAAACTCCGCTCAATCGTTTCGGTGCTGGCGTTTGAGCCATTGAGAGGTGGGGTGCGCTCACACAGGCAGGCGCTGCATGTTCTGGGGTTTGCGCCGAATGCTGAGCCAGACGAGAGGGCAATTCGCGCACAGTTTCGAAAACTGGCCACCGTTCACCATCCGGATTCAGGTTATGGCTCACACGAACGCATGAGCCAGCTCAACAGCGCCATGGAAATCCTACGTGAAGACCTGGGATAGGGTTGTGTCATCGGTAACGTCATCGTAGGTGTATCTGCAAGTTCATTTCAAAACAAAAAGGGGGCGGCGATTATGCGTCTGCAAAATAAAACAGCCATTATTACCGGTGCCGGATCAGGCTTTGGTGAAGGTATCGCCAAGCGCTTCGTTGAAGAAGGGGCAAATGTTGTTATCGCCGATATCAACGTGGAAAACGGCCAGCGCGTTGCCGACAGCCTGCCGGGCTCGGTTTTCTGCAAGGTGGATGTCACCATAAACAGTGAAGTGAAAGCCATGGTTGATATGGCTGAAACAGAGTTTGGTGGTCTGGACATCATGGTCAATAACGCGGGCATCGCGCAGCGCAATGGGCCGATGCTCGAGGTGCCGGAAGATGTATTTGACCGGATTTATGCGGTTAATGTGAAAAGCATTTATCTTTCAGCCTTACATGCCGTGCCTTTGCTGCGGAAAAAAGAAACTGGCGTCATTATCAATACGGCGTCGACTGCAGCCGTTAGCCCGCGCCCCGGCTTGACCTGGTATAACGGATCGAAGGGGGCTGCCGTAACGCTCACCAAATCCATGGCTGTTGAACTGGCACCTGATAACATCCGGGTTAATGCGATCAATCCGGTGATCGGGCAAACCGGCCTGACGCTTGATTTCATGGGCGGTGAGGACCGGCCGGAAATTCGCGAGAAGTTTATCTCAACCATTCCTTTGGGCCGTATGTCGACGCCCCTCGATATCGCCAACGCAGCCCTTTTCTTTGCATCTGACGAGTCAGCGTTTATTACCGGCGTTTGCATGGAAGTTGATGGCGGCAGGTGCGTGTAATGGGAGGGCGGCCAAAAATATTGCTGACCCGGCTGTTCCCGGATGATGTGCTGGCGCGGGCAAAGCGTGATTATGACGCCATCCTGAACCCGGCAGATGTCGCCTGGCAGGGCAATGATCTGATCGCGCAGGCAGAGGGCATGGATGGATTGATGATCAGTTCGTCAAACAAATTTACGCCCCAAGTGATCGATGGACTGCCTGACAGTGTAAAAATCCTCTCAACCTTCTCCGTTGGTTATGAACATGTGGATCTGGACGCGGCACAAGCGCGGGGCATTATCGTTACCAATACGCCGGATGTGCTGACCGAAGCGACGGCGGATACGGCCATGATGTTGCTGCTGAATGCCGCACGGCGGGCACGCGAAGCCCTCGAAATGGTCTCAACAGGGAAATGGATTGGCTGGAAACCGACGCAATTGCTGGGCGTGCAACCATCAGGGCGCCGTTTGGCTATTCTTGGGATGGGACGTATTGGTCGTGCTGTCGCAGCACGGGCGCGGGCTTTTGGCATGGAAATTCACTACCACAACCGAAACCGCCTGATGCCGGAGCTGGAGTTGGGGGCGACGTATCATCGAACGGCTGAGGATTTGCTCCGCCATGCGGATTTTCTATCGATTAACTGTGAACAAACGCCGGAAACGACAAAGCTGATCAATGCGGACCGTATCGAGTTGATGCCGGAGAACGCGATCATCGTAAACACGGCGCGGGGCGGGATTATTGATGATGAGGCCTTGATCGCAGCCCTTAAATCCGGCCGGGTTTTTGCCGCCGGGCTGGATGTGTATGACGGCGAGCCAAACCTGAATGCGGGCTATATGGACCTCAACAACGCCTTTCTGACCCCGCATTTCGGTTCCGCCACGGTGGATACCCGAAACGCCATGGGGTTCAGAGCGCTTGATAATCTGGACGCCTTTTTCAGGGGAAATGAACCGGGCGACCGGTTGGTTTAATAAAAAAGCCGCCCGCAGTTTCCCACGGGCGGTTTTTTGACGAGAATTCCGCTTAACTACTCGCGATTACCGAACAGGTGCAGCAAGAAGATGAACATGTTGAGGAAGTCGAGATAGAGCGTCAGCGCGCCCATAATAGCTTTCTTTTCCGAGACCTCGCCGCTGTCAGCACCGTAATACATGCCTTTGATTTTCTGTGTGTCATAGGCCGTCAGTCCGGAGAAGATCAACACACCCAAAACGGATATGACGAACTGCAGGCCGGTGCTGCCCAGGAAGATGTTAACAACGCTCGCAATGATAATGCCGATCAGGCCCATCACCATGAAACGGCCCATTGCAGTCAGGTCACGTTTCGTTGTGTAGCCATAAAGGCTAAGGCCTGCGAAGGCGCCAGCTGTAATGAAAAAGACGCGGGTTACGCTAGCACCGGTATAAGCCAGGAATATGTAACTGATCGACAACCCCATCAGGCCCGAAAACACCCAGAACATCGTTTGCGCCGTCGAAGCTTTCATATGATTGACACGCGCACTGAGGAAGAAAACCATCCCCAGGGGTGCCAACATAACAACCCACTGCAAAGGTGTACCGTAAATGGCAGCCATCAAATCCTGAGATGTGGACGCCGCGAAGGCAACCCCACCGGTCAGGCCAAGCCCAATGCACATGTAATTATAAACTTTAAGCATATACGCGCGAAGGCCAACATCCATGTCGGCGTCGCGCGCTTGCGCGCCCGTCATCTCAGCGGTGCGCAGGGTAAACTTGTTGTCAGGTCCGAGTGCCATCAATAGCTCCTAAATTAGTGAGAAAGAACCAGAGTTCCTGTCTTAAGGGTAAATATGGCAGGAAGTCGGACAAAATCAATAGGAACTGGCCTGTTGCACGAAAAATTGAGCGATTATTCGTTTCTTAAATGCGGCATCGGTTTCTGGCCCAATGCCCGCCATGTCCCAAACCACCCAGATGTGACGATGACAATGACGCAGGCAACCACTGTCAGGGCGACCACATCCGGCAAAAACACCCATTCTGCATGCATCAGGAACTTGGTCACGGCCCATCCGGTCAGGGTGCCAATTGCGCTGGCGATCAAGCCGGTTAGCAGGCCAAGCAACCCGTATTCCAGTACATAAACGCCAAGGATTCGCCGCCGCGTCGCCCCCAGAACCTTGAAAACAACGCTGTCATAGACACGTCGCTCATGTTCGGACGCAATCACGCCCGATAATACCACGGCACCGGCCAGTAAGGTGAGCGCCGCCGTTCCTTTAATTGCCGCCCCGATTCCTGCCAATATCTTGGCCGCCGCTTCCAACGCGTCACGAACCCGGATGGCGGATATGTTTGGGAACGGATCGGTAGCGGCTTTCTCGACGGCGTCTTCAATATCCGGTTTGGCTTCAATGGCGGCTATATGGGTCAGCGGTGCGCCTTCCAGCGTTCCGGGTGCGAAAATAATGGCGAAATCGAACCGCAGGTTATGCCAGTTGATTTCCCTGAGACTCCTGATTTCTGCCGTCACCTCGCGGCCCAGAATATTGAGGGTCAGCGAATCGCCAAGACCGATACCAAAACCTCGCGCCAGTTTTGAATCCAGAGAAATGACCGGTGGGCCGCTGTAATCTTCGGGCCACCACTCGCCGGCGACAAGTTTGGCCTGTGTAGATTTCACTTTCGCAAACGTAAGCGCGCGATCACCCCTTAGCGCCCATTGGCTTTCCGGGCGCACAGTTGCTTCGCCAACCGGCACACCGGCAATTTTGACAATCCGTCCGCGCAACGTCGGCACACGCTGATAGCCGCTGGTTCCGGCAACGCCGGTAACGGCCTGATCAAAGCTGGTGACCTGATGGGGCTGGATGTCGACAAAGAAAAACGCAGGTGCGCGTTCGGGAAGGCGCTCGCTTATCTGATTGCTCATGTTGCCTTCGATAAGGGCGATCGCCACCAGCACAGAAAGTCCAAGACCCATGGAAACAATAATGCCAGGTGTCGCCGCCCCAGGGCGATGCAGATTGGCCTGCGCCAGTCGCCAAAGTGCATTGGCTGATGGTGAAATCCGCGCGGCAAGTGCCATCACTAAAGATGCACCGCCTCTTAACATAAGTAACGTGAGTAAACTGCCGCCTACAAACCAGTAGGAAAAATAGCGATCATTGGCCGTGCCAATACAGAGAAGCGCCAGAAGCAGGACGCCGATACCGGTCGCCAGCTGGTAGCCCCGCTTCGGTCGTCCCTGAAGCGGGGCAATGCGGGCGCGAAACAGCTCAGCCGGTTTGATCCGGCACGCAATGGCTATCGGCCACATGGCAAAAGTGATGGTGCTGAGCAGACCGAACCCACCCGCTAGCAACAATGGGGCGGCGAAGAAGCCAGTTATTGGTTGAACGGGAAGTTGATCGCCAATGATTTGAAGCAGCACCATCGGCGCGATACCACCAACGATCACACCAAGAGTAATGCCGATCAGGCCAAGGACCAGTACCTGGACCATATAAATTTGAAACACCAGATCACCGGAAGCGCCGAGGCATTTAAAGGTCGCAATGGTGGCAATCTTGCTATTTAGGTAACTTCGAACCGCGCCCGTTATGCCAAGCCCGCCAACCAACAAGACACTCAAGCCGACAAATGACAAGAACAACGCCATTCGTTCTATAAAGCGCCGGACACCAGGGGCGGCCTCACTTGGCGTGCGGATGCGCCAGCCTGCGGTAGGGAACTCTTTTTCCAGGCTATTTTTCCAGTCGGTCTCATTGAATCCCGATGCGAAGGTCAGACGGTGGTGATAACGGATCTGGCTGCCGGGCTGTATCAGCTCTGTGTCGGCGAGTGCCCTGTTTGAGATCAAGAACCGAGGCCCAAACGTGAACACATTAGCGACCCGGTCCGGTTCCGATACAACTGTCGCCCTGATCTCGAAAACCGCAGCCCCAACTCGAAGACGCGCACCGTTGGTGACGCCGAGGCGGGCCAAAAGGTTGGGGTCAACAACCACACCCCAGGCACCGTTTTGCTGCCGTAACAGATTATCCAATGGCTCGAGTGAGGATGTTTTGAGTGTGCCAATCAGCGGATAGGCCTGATCAACGGCCTTCAGCTCGACCATCGCGCGTTTGTCGCGCTGATCAACCGGGCGCGCCATTGCTCGCATTTTGATGATTTCGGAATATCCTTCGGCGGAACCCTGTAAGTAGGTGCGGTGCTCAGGGCTTGCCGGGCGGTGGAGCAGGCGCAGATCGACATCACCGCCCAGAAGTTCGGCCCCGTCGGCTTCAAGCCCGGCCTTTAAAGATCCGCTCAGGCTACCGACACCTGCGATGGTGGCGACGCCCAGAAACAGGCAAATCAAAAAGATGCGAAAGCCCCTGACCCCGCCCCGGAACTCAGCTTTAAGTTCACGTCTGGCAAGTGTCCAAGCGAGCCTCATGTTAGTTATCAACCTGTCCGTCGGCGAGGCGAATGGTCCGGCCGCAGCGGGCGGCAAGCTCCGGCGCATGGGTGACGAGAATCATCGTAGTGCCAAGACGTGTTTGCAGATCAAATAACAGTTCCATGATCTCGGCCCCGGTTTCCTGATCTAGGCTGCCGGTGGGTTCATCAGCTAACAGCAACTCCGGTTCAGCCGCAAAAGCGCGGGCAAGGGCGACGCGCTGCTGCTCACCACCCGATAACTGGGCCGGAAAATGGCTGACCCGTTCGCCCAGGCCGACCGCGTCCAGATGATGTTCGGCTTTCTCAAAAGCGTTCGGAAGACCGGCGAATTCCATTGGCAGGGCGACGTTTTCCAGCGCCGTCATGGTCGGCACTAGGTGAAAGCTCTGGAACACGATACCAACGTGATCGCGGCGAAACTGTGTTAACTGGTCTTCACTGAGTCCATTGATCTGTTGCCCGGCGGCGGTAATCTGGCCCGTGGTTGGCGGCTCCAGACCGGCGATGACCATCAGGAGTGACGTTTTACCGGACCCGGATGGTCCTACAACGCCAACCGTTTCCCCCCGATTGATCTCAAGATCGATGCCGCGCAGAATGTGCACAGCCCCGGCGTTGCTGTTAAGCTCGAGATGTACGTCTTCGAGTGCCAGTATTGGATCAGAGGAATTTGGCGTCGTCATGCAGTTTCACTACCTGAATTATGGGTGCCAGGAAGACCCGGCCTACAGGCAATATGGCCGTGCCCGGAAACTTGTCAACGCTATCCTTTTCACCCTTCTGTTACTGATTGCCCCGCCAACGCTTAAAGCCGATAGCCCACAAACCATCCTGATGATTGGTGACAGTCTGACCGCCGGGTATGGGTTGCGTCAGGAACATGCCATACCGGTGCGTTTGCAAGCGGCACTGATCAAGGCTGGCAAGGATGTAAAAGTTATCAACGCGGGTGTGTCCGGGGACACATCGGCTGGCGGGCTATCGCGGTTTGACTGGGCCTTAAGCGCGAGACCGGATGCGGTGATTGTTGAGCTTGGGGCCAATGACGGCCTGCGTGGGCTTGACCCGGAAGCGACGTTTAAAAATCTTGATGTGCTACTTATGAAAGCTGATGCGGCGGGTTTGCCGGTCCTGCTGGCAGGCATGAAAGCGCCACCCAATCTGGGGCCGGAATATGGCGACGCATTTAATGCCGTGTATCCAAGGCTGGCGAAAAAGCACGATGTTATCCTGTATCCGTTTTTCCTTGAGGGTGTGGCCGCGCGCGCTGAATTTAATCAGGACGATGCTATTCATCCCAATGCGGATGGCGCAAATGTGATTGTCGAAAATCTGATGCCCGCCGTTCAGGAGTTGCTCGTTCGGGTCAACAGGTAGATTATTGGTGTAATGAAAAACAACTCGACCTTTAAAACCGCGAGCTCCGATGCAGACGGCTGGGCGGCAATCGCAAAGGACCTGGAAGAACAGCTTTCCGAGGCGGTGCCTGCAAATGCAGAAAATGCGTGCCTCGGCTTTATTTATGTCACAGCACCGCTTGGCAATGACCTCTCGTCGATCCTCACGTTCCTCAAACAACGGACCGCCATTGAAGACTGGATCGGCACAATTGGTCTTGGTGTTTGTCATGGCGGCGATGAATACTTTGACCGTCCGGCGGCGGTAGCGATGATTATGACCTTGCCTAAAAATACTTTCGGTGTGGTGCCAAAGTTTTCAGAAGAGGTTGAGGAAATTCCGGAAGGCGTTCGGAACTGGATGAAAAATGCCATGCCGCCTTTCGGCGTTGTGCATGGGGACCCGACCAACGGGCGCATTGTTGAGCTGATCGAAAACCTGTCTCTGGAAATTGAAAACCTGACCCTTGAAGTGCCGGGGTTTTTGGTTGGCGGACTGACGGCGTCTCGTGGCCCCGCCAGTCAGGTTGCGGGCACCCTTACCGATGGCGGATTATCTGGCGTTCTGTTCACGCCTGAAATTGAGGTTGCGACTGGTTTGACACAGGGATGTGCACCGGTTGGTGCCGTGCACCGGATTAGTGAAAGCATGGACAATATTATCATGGGGCTGGATGACCGCCCGGCACTTGAGGTGTTCAAGGAAGACATCGGTGAGTTGCTGGCGCGCGATCTGAGCCGAGTTGAGGGATATATCCATGCCGCTTTTCCCATCGAAGGTTCAGACATGGGGGATTATCTGGTCCGTAGCCTGATGGGGATTGATACGGAACATGGCTGGCTTGCGGTTGACCGGTTGGTGCATTCGGGGGATCAAGTTCTGTTCGTTCGTCGCGATCCCGCTTCAGCCGAGAAGGATTTGCGCCGCATGGTCGAAGGGCTGCTCAAACGTCTGCCCGAACCACCGCGGGCCGGGCTTTATTTCTCCTGCGTTGCGCGAGGGCCTAACCTGTTTCGCGATGAGGGGTATGAGGCCGGGATTATCGCCGAAATTCTAGGCGATATTCCGCTCATCGGTTTCTATGGCAATGGCGAAATATCCAACAATCGACTATATAGCTATACGGGCGTCCTCACGCTCTTTCTTTAAACGCTCTGTTCAGGGACGATTATCTCATGAAAATGAACAAGCTCGGGCGTACGGATATATCCGTCAGCCGCATTTGCCTCGGCACCATGACGTTCGGCGAACAGAACACGGAAACTGAAGGCCATGATCAGCTTGATCTGGCCGAAGAGCATGGCGTTAATTTTCTGGATTCGGCCGAGATGTATTCATTTCCGGCCAGTGCCGAAACTTATGGACGCAGTGAAGAAGTCGTTGGCACCTGGATGAAGAAAAAGGGCAACCGCGACAGGATGGTAATTGCGACAAAAATCTGTGGCCCCGGCCCGCGTTTTGCCCATATCAGAGATGGCGACCTCAAGTTCAACAAAACCCATATCAAAAAGGCAGTTGAGGATTCGCTACGTCGTCTGCAAACCGACTATATCGATCTTTATCAGACCCATTGGCCGGAGCGCGCCGCCAATTACTTTGGCAAACTTGATTACGAACACGACGACAGTGATGATCAGTGGACGCCATATGAGGAGACGCTGGACGCCATGGATGAGCAGGTGACGGCGGGAAACATCCGCGCGTTCGGTGTCTCTAACGAAACGCCCTGGGGGCTGGCGGAGCACCTGCGACTGGCTGAGACCAAAGGCCTCCCCCGTGCCGTCAGTATCCAGAACCCCTACAGTTTGATTAACCGGGTCTTCGATGTCGGCCATTCGGAAATTTCTATTCGCGAAGACTGCGGCCTTCTCGCGTATTCGCCCCTGTCGTTTGGCGTCCTGAGTGGAAAATATCTGAACGGGCAGGTGCCGGACGGCTCGCGTCATCAATTGTTCCCTGACTTCATGCGCTACTTCATGCCAAACGGCGTTTCAGCGACCGAAGCTTACGTGAATCTTGCGCGCAAACACGGGCTGGTGCCTGCTGAGATGGCGCTCGCATTTGTCAATTCTCGGCGCTTTTTGACATCAAACATCATCGGCGCGACGTCGCTGGAGCAGTTGAAATCAAATCTGAAGTCGGAAGACTTGAGTCTCAGCGATGAAGTCCTCGCGGAAATTCAGGCTATTCATCTGAGCAATACCAACCCGGCACCATGACGAGGTAAAGGCACTTCGCTGTTTGCCGGGACAAAGAGGATCAAGCGGAACAAACTATTTATTTATCAGCGATATTGTAACGAATTTCATAAGCCCTACACAATAAAGGCAAGCGCTGATATGGTATTGATCTATTTTATGCGGGGTTTGCTTCTTTGAAATTAAGAACATTGCTCTTTGCAGCATTAATGATCGCAGCGATTGTTCCGACGGTATTATTTGAAGCCGTTCCGCACTCTGGTGCATTTGAAAAAGAAGTCGCGGATGTATCTGAACGCCACCTTTTATTGGCCCGTAACATTGGATTGACGCTGGAAAGATATAGTGTCGATCTGAAGGCAGCTTTCAAATCCCTGGTCCTGAATATAATTTCAGGCAACAAACTTACGAACACCAGAGAGTTTCTCGCCGGACTAAATTTCCGCCACATCTGCGTTGCTACATTAAAGGACGGCAAGGTTGTCGACGCGTTGAACGAAGAGGTTGTTCCTTGTCCGGATCGGATTCCGAATGCAAGATTTAAATATTTTCTTGAGGTTGCAACCCCTGAAAACGTGGCATTTACGCCAGTTTTGGCAGGTCCAAAAGGGCAGCCCCTTTTGTATATTGTATGGATCGTTGGCGACAAGCTTGCCGTTGGCGCAGTCTACACTGACTACATTGTAGGACTCGGCAAATCAATCAGTTTTGGAGAACGTGGCCATGCTGCGATTGTTGATCATACCGGAAAAATTATCGCCCATCCGCAGCCGAAATGGCGCCAGGAAATGAAGGACATCTCAAAAGTCTCAGCCGTAAAGCGAATGCTGAATAAGGAATCCGGTGTCGAAACCTTTTACTCACCAGCGCTAAAAGACGACATGATTGCCGGGTTTACCTGGGTTAAAGGAGCCGGTTGGGGTGTGATGATCCCGCAACCGCTTTCAGAGTTGAAACTTCGGGCAGATGAAAGCCAACGGCATGCGGTTGGGGGCCTGGTTCTTGGTGTGCTTCTTGCCGTATTACTGAGTTGGCTGATGGCGGGTTATCTGACTACGCCGGTTCTTAAGGTTGTGGAGGCGGCCAAAAGATTTACTAGTGGGGATAGAGATGTCCGTGTGCCGAAAAGCCAGTCGTCACTCCCGCGTGAGATCATCGAATTAACCGAGACCATGAATTCCATGGTGGATGCGGTTGAGCAGAGTGAGCGCAATCTTCGAGACGCTTTGGTTTTTGCCGAACACGCGAATAAATCCAAGTCTGAATTTCTGGCCAATATGAGCCATGAACTTCGTACGCCGCTCAATGCCATTATTGGATTTTCCGATGCTCTGGCAAAAGAAACCTTTGGGCCGACCGGGAATTCAAAAAATCTGGAATCGATAATCTCTATTCATGATGCCGGCAACCATCTGCTTCAGATTATTGGGGATATCCTTGATATTTCGAAGATCGAAGCTGGTGAGGCGGTTGTGGAGGAAGCCGAGGTCGACGCAAAAACCTCGATCAACACCTGCGTCACGATGCTTAAAACACGGTCTCAGGATGCGGCGGTCAATGTAAAGGTGGATGTTTTGGAGGGCCTACCTACCCTGTGTGCCGATCAACGCATGGTAAAGCAGATACTGATCAATCTCCTTTCTAATGCCGTCAAATTCACGTCTGCTGGGGGGCTGGTGACTGTCAGTGCGCGATTAAATGATGTTCTGGGAATAGAATTTGTGGTCGCCGACACGGGGGTCGGCATTGCCGCCGAAAATATTGAGAAGGTCATGCAGCCATTTGGGCAGGTTGCGGAAAGTTATAAACGCGGTCACGGCGGCACCGGGCTGGGGTTGCCGATTTGCACGTCTCTGATGGATCTTCACGATGGAAGCCTGACGCTCGAAAGTGAGTTCGGAAAAGGAACCAGTGTAATCATCAGTTTTCCGCCGGAGAGAACTATCCAACCCGAATCTCATCTCGGTTGATTGATGCTATATCCGGCGCCACTTGGTGCTATGGATTAGTCATCACGGTCGTTTGAAAACCCACGGGCATAATAGAAATAGCGCTCCCAGGGTACACCGTCAGGGAGGTCCCATGCTTGCCACCCAGGCAAATCCAGCGGCTGATCTGACAGAATTACGGCCTGCTCCCCCATCAAGGGTGGCAATATATTACTGAGGAACCCGGCGATTTCCCGATCTCGTTTGTCGTCGCCCGATACAAGGTCCATATGGGCCAAAACTGCTGGCGCGGCAATTCGAGTTGGTGCCTGGAGCAAGGTATCGTAAATGTCCCCTTCGAAAAGATGTGCGCGATCCGGTGTGCAATCTGGATGCGCCGTCACTTTCCACTCGAATACATAGACGTCGCGGTTGGGGCAGTTCTCCAACAGATGGTGATAGGTCCGGCCATTACCAAGCCCAAGTTCCAGGACCGGCCCCGGAATTCCCCCAATGACTTGAAATACATGGTTCAGGCAGTCGCGCTGCGAACTGATACGGCGGATAAAACTGTCTAATCGGCTCACGTTCTCTCCCTCTTCTCATTGATGACCTCAGAATTGTAAATGCACAGGGTTTTGACAAGTAGTGATTTGAAAGTTCGGAGACGGTGCCGAATCCTGCCAATGTCGGCGCAGCTGCACCGAATTTCCGTAGATTCAAAGCTCGCTCTCTGGCCCGGCCTGCAAACAACCCGCTTATCGCCTCTTGGCAGAGATCCCGTGGTGTGGTTAGGATCGCAACTTGAGGTTCGGATGCGTCTTTTTATCGCCCTAGGGCTGCCCACTGAAATTCGTGAAAGTCTTGCTATGTTGCGGGGCGGTATTGCTGGTGCGCGTTGGGTTGATCCTGAAAACATGCATTTAACCCTGCGTTTTGTTGGTGATGCGGACGGTGGCCAGATTCATGATCTGGACGCAGAGCTTTCGGCGATCCGGCTCTGGTCATTTGATCTGACGCTTTCAGGATTGGGAACATTCGAGCGACGCCAGCGTATTCATATGTTATGGGCCGGGATTGAGACGTCACCGGTTTTGCTTGATCTACGCGAACGGGTCGAGGCGGCCTCCGTGCGGGCCGGGTTCGGGCCAGAGGGGCGGAAATATAAACCCCATGTGACGCTGGCCCGGTTTAAGCACGGTTCCGGGCCGGAAATCGGGGCCTATTTGACGGCGAATAACCACTTCTCAGAAGGGCCATTTCCTGTCGAGAGCTTTACCCTCTTTCGCAGTCACCTCGGGCATGGTGGTGCACGCTATGAAGTGGTGCAGAATTATCAGCTGGAAAGCGCCTATGCGTAATTAAGTGCGATTATTCCGAATTGGAGCGAATATCGAAAATAAAATCCGGTGAATTGTAGGGATGATTTCTGTTGATAAACATTCCGGTTTCGTTTTTCACCTGAAGGACTTCACGAACCGCGGTCATGTTGTCTTTCTGAATACCAAAGGCATGACGGAATCTGTTGAGAATTTCCGCTTCTCCGATTGTTACACCACCGTCGGAAAGACTCATGTCGTAGAGATTGATCATGATGCAGACGCGCTGCCCTTTTGATAGCTTGTCCGCCACCGTCTCCAGAAAATCCCGGAAATTAGTTTCCTTTGCGTATTTAAATGCTTGCGAGACAATGCTTTTCAGGCTCGCTTCCGATACTTCGTTGCGGGTTACATGTTTGCCCAAGAGCCCAAAAAGCTTGGCCTTCTCTTCCATGGCGATTTTATCATCACCGAGAATCACATAAGCCATGGACGTTGCGAGGGCATCAAGAGGGGACATGAGGTAACTTCCTATTAGAGGGCGGATCAGAATTTTGCCGCGGGGAGTGTGGTTTCTCAATTGAATTTTACAAAGCGTCGATCATATCCGGCAATATGGCCATATCTTCAAATGCCTGGGTTGCTCCGATGTCCACAAGTTTTCCGGCATGTCCCGGCGGTATATGGCCGCCACCGCAAAAGCCGAGAACGGTCATTCCGGCGCGAACGCCCGCTTCGACTCCGGCCAGACTGTCTTCAATGACAATCGTCTTGCCAGGGTCGGAGTTCATTTCCCGAGCTGCATGGAGAAACAAATCCGGGGCTGGTTTACCATTTTTGACCTCTGCCGCCGAATAGATATGTGGCTGGAAGAAATCGATCAGACCGGTGGTCGTGAGGGAGTTATCAATCTTGTCCGGTGAGCCGGACGAGGCAACGCATTTCAGTTGTGGTATTTTTTTTATCGCGTCCAGAATGTTTGTAATCGGTTTCAATCGTCCGGCAAAAGCGACGTGGTCGCGGCGTTTGATTTCGTTTATGAAGTCATCGGGCAGGATCAGGGATGATCCATTTTCGATACGATCCCGAACGGATTCCAGAGACAGGCCGACGAAACGTTCCATGCAATCCGTTGCGGTGACGGGGTAACCGAGTTCGGTCAGATAATCGGCCAGTACAGCATTGGCCAGTGGTTCGCTATCGACAAGAACGCCGTCGCAGTCAAAAATAATCAATTCAGGTTGTGCCATGTTTAATATCCAAAACGGGACAGGATTCGTTCGACCTGCGAAACATAACTGCCGCCAAACAGGCGTACATGAACAAGCAGGGGGTAGAGGACGTAGATATCACACCTTTCCTCAAAAAAGCCAGGGTCCAGCGGTCGGTGTTCCTGATAGCGCCGGAAGAAGGTTTTTCCGAAGGTCGAGAACAAGGTGGTGAACGCAAGCTCCACTTCAGCATGGGCGAAATAAATGGCGGGGTCGATCAGGCCCGTGATCTTATCGTCATGGCAAAGAATGTTGCCGCCCCATAAGTCGCCGTGGATAAGGCTTGGCGCGTTTGGCTCAAGCAATTTTTTGTTGAGCGTATCTGTAAATTTCTCCAGACGCACCATCAAGTTTAAGGGTAGGCGGTCAATCTTGGTGGCCTCAGCGCCCATATATAGAAGCCGGTGTTCACAATAGAAATCGACCCATCGCTCCGTTTTTGGGTTGGGTTGGGGTAGGCCGCCGATCACTGTATTTGTTTCGAAGCCAAAATAAGGATTGGTGATCATGTGCAAGTCGGCAATCAGATCAGCGGCGTGTTCCTCGGCATGCGACGTCAATTGCCCACCGGAGGGCAGATGGCTCATAATCAGCAGACCGTTATCGTTATGAATGATATCGGGGACGGGAAGGCGGGTCTGATGAGCGAGATAGATGAGCATATCGCCCTCAACTCGCAATCCGTTGGCCTTGTCTCCAGCTTTTGCGACTACTGAAGAACCGTCTTCAAGATCGGCCTTGAAAACATCAGCCACGCAGCCGCCGGACAAAGGGGATAGGTGGATGACTTTTATGCCAGTGATCCGGGTTACAGCGGCGCTCAAATCCATAATCAGAGGCCGTGGCGATCCCTGATGTCCTGCAGGAGGCCAGCGGATGCGGCTTCCAGCATGTCAAAAACCATGTCGAAGCCGTCATGATAGTAGGGGTCCGGCACATCGCGGCGGCCAATCTGGGGGGCGAAATCGAGAAACATGTGCAGGCGGTCTTCCCGACCGGCCGGGCAGATTGCGCTGAGTTTCTGGTAATTGCTTTTATCCATGGCAATGACGTATTCAAACAATTCGAAGTCCGCAGAAATTGACTGGCGGGCTTTCAGGTCGCTCAATTCAATGCCGCGCGCTCGCGCCGTTTCCTGGGAACGTTCGTCCGGTGACTGGCCGATATGCCAGTCGCTGGTGCCCGCAGAATCCGTAGTGATTTTGTCAGTGAGACCCTGTTGTTTGACAAGATGGCGAAAAATACCCTCTGCCGTTGGTGAGCGACAAATATTTCCAAGACAGACAAAAAGCGTGCGGACCATTGGTTTTCTCCTTTGGGGTTGATTATCATGGGGTTCGGCGCCGGGGGCAAGCAGGAGGCATCCAAGTGACAACAATCGAGGGCAATATTGTTATTTTGACCGGGGCCGGGATCTCAAAAGAATCGGGGCTTTCCACGTTTCGGGATTCGGACGGTATCTGGGCGACGGTCAAAATAGAAGATGTGGCAACACCCGATGCCTTCCAGCGAGACCCGGTTCGGGTTCATGAATTCTATAACACCCGCCGAAGCCGGTTATCCGGCGGTGACGTGGTTCCGAACGCCGCCCATCTCGCCCTGGCCCGACTTGAACGCGACTGGCCCGGTGAGGTGCTGGTGGTGACGCAAAACATTGATGATCTGCATGAGCAGGCGGGATCAGCCAATCTGATGCATATGCATGGCGAACTTTTGAAGGCACGTTGCGGGGCCTGTAACGAGATATTTGACTGGCCCGGTGATCTGAGCATTTCAGTGTTTTGCCCAACGTGTGAAATCGCAGGCGAGATGCGCCCGCATGTAGTGTGGTTTGGCGAAATGCCGCTTTATATGGACCGTATTGAGCACGCTCTTGCCAATTGCGGGCTGTTCATTTCTATCGGCACTTCCGGAAACGTCTATCCGGCGGCTGGGTTTGTCGCAGGCGTGCGCCAGTTTGGTCAGGCCCATACGGCAGAGCTGAATATGGAGCCGTCCGAAGGTGCAACCCTGTTTGCGGAAGCCCGTTACGGTCTCGCAACGGAAATTGTCCCGGCGTATGTTGAGTGCCTTCTCAATGGCTAAGGAATTCACAGATCTATTGGCGGAGATTCAGGCCTGCCGCCTCTGTGAAGCGGATTTGCCGTTGGGCCCGAGGCCGGTTATTCGGGCGAGCGAGACATCGCGCATACTGATCATCGGTCAGGCCCCCGGCACCCGGGTTCACGAATCCGGGGTCCCGTGGAATGACGCGTCCGGGGAGAGGCTTCGCGACTGGCTTCAGGTCGACTCCGAAACGTTTTACGATGCGGGGCGAATTGCCATTATGCCAATGGGGTTCTGTTATCCCGGGCGCAACCCCAAGGGTGGTGACAATCCACCGCGCCCGGAATGTGTAGGTGCCTGGCATCAGCAGGTGCTGGATAGACTAAACCATATCGAATTGACCATTCTGGTTGGTCAGTATGCGCAGAACTATTATCTGAAAGAACGCAAACGGAAAACAATGACTGAAACGGTGCGGGCATGGCGCGACTATGGCCCAGACATGATCCCGACACCCCACCCCAGCTGGCGTACGACATTCTGGCTGAAAAAGAATCCGTGGTTTGAAAGTGATATTCTCCCCGTGCTGCGAGGGCGGGTCAGGGCCCTTCTTGAGGTGACCTAATTACAATCAATCGCTTAATAAGCCCGGATTGAATTTTACCATAGCGGAATTGAAAAAATTGTTTTATAAGCCATAAGATCAAGTCAGTGACCTTGATTATCGCATAAAACGTTATGGTGACCAACGCCCATGCATATCATTGCCGATAACGACCTGTTCCACCGGTTGGCTTTTGATAACCCGTGGTGGGAATTCAAGGCCGACACCAAGATCAAATTTCGCGACCCACCGAAACGCGTGTTTTACCCGGCTTTTTTCGATCTGGTTTCAAACCGGCAGGACCATGATGTTCAGGTTCTGGCAGGTCCCTTGCGGGCCGGTAAAACCGTGCTGCTGCGTCAGATCATTGCTGGGCTGGTCGAAAAGGGGGTCAAGCCGACCAGCATTTTTTATTGCAACATGACGGTGCCAAGTTATACGGCAGCAGATGTGGCGACGTTATTTGAAATGTTTTGCAGGCGTTACCGTCATGGACCGGACGCCGAGCTTTATGTTCTATACGATGAGATCCAATATGTGAAAGAGTGGGAAGAAGAACTTCTCAAGCTCTCAAAAATGCGTCCCAATGCTCGCATCATCGCCGCTGTTTCTTCCGGTGCACCGGTCATTACAACGGGAAAAACATCTTCGGACGGACGTGTATCGACCTTTGTCCTGCCGCCGCTGACATTTCTGGAATTCCTGCGGTTTCGTAATTCCGAAGAAACCCTATTCGGGGCTGGGAAAAACGACGATACGGGAAAAATGGCTTTGCGGGCCAATGCTTTGCCGGCCCTGAATCAGGAATTTTACCGCTACATCAACTTCGGCGGTTTCCTTGAAGGTATCATCATGTCAAAGGATGGCACGCCGGCACCTACGTTTATCAGAGATGGCGTCGCCGACCGGGTGCTCCATAAAGACCTGGCCAGCCTGCATGGGATAAATGATGCACAGGAGCTGAACCGGCTGTTTTCCGTGCTGGCTTTTAATACCGGGCGTGAAGTGACGATGGATGACCTGGCAAAATCCGTTGGAATCGCGAAAAATACGCTTCGCAAATATCTCGATTATCTGGAATCTGCCTTCCTGATTCGCCGGCTGAAGAGAGTTGACCGGGATGCAAAACCATTCCAGCGCGCAGTTGCGTTCAAGGTTTATCTGACGGCACCTTGCCTATACAGCGCCCTTTTTGCGCCCGTGTCGATGAACGATCAGTTTTTCAAACGCCTCGCTGAAACAGCATTGGTCTGTCAGTGGATCGGGTCCCGGCAAATCGAGCATATGGCCTACGCCAGCTGGCGCGGCGGCAGCATTGATTTGCTCAGTCTTGATCCAAATACGGGCATTCCCAATCATGTCTTTGAATTTGATTGGGATAACCGCTATGGCCGCCCCGGCAAGGGCCCTGAAGAGCTGATCAGCTTCGTTGAAGGCACGAACCGTGAAGCAAATGCCTATATTCTAACATCCGGCATGGCGAGACCTGCATCCATGCGCGGTATTGATTTTACCCTGGCGCCGTTGGCCCTTTACACATATTGGCTGGAACGCGGCGGCGAACAGGCCGAATAACAACTTTAAAAATTTCATGTGTAAGGTTCATGTCAGCTTGAAACCCTAAAATACGCCTAGATTGACGGTCGATTCGTTTTAGGTGGTTTCAAAATTCATGTCTTTGTTCAAACGGTTCAGCATTTCAGCAATTCTCACTTTGCTTGCGATCGGGTTTTTGCCCGCGTCGGCGAGCGCGGAATGCAAAAATTTTCCGAAATATCCTCTGTGGAAAACCCTTACGCATGAGCGTGCAATAAGTTATGTGAATCGTAAACTGAAGGGTGACTGGACGCCTTATACGGACCATTTGGAAGGGCAGCTGTCGAATATTCTGGCCATTATGACCGCTGGTAAAAAAGCTCGGCTGCGCCATAACGGCGAGATCATTACCCTCTCTGGCGACACACTTGCCGAATATTATCAGATATCCGAAGAGCGGTTGAAAGTTGTCAAATGCCTGGCTGAAGACGGTATGGCAGCGGGTCTAGACTCTTTCGAGACTGCCGCTGGCAGTGAAACCCCGATTGCTGCGAATGACGAAGCTCCGGATCAGGAAGTCAAATCTGATACCCAGGTTTCTGGTGCCACAAACGCGGCTCTGAAAATCGAAGTCAGTACTTCGTGCAGCAATGGTGTCTCCAAGTTCAGGATCAGAAACAATGGTCCGGACTGGCCAAAAAGCGGTGCATTTTCCATTTACCGTATTGATGGCGAGAGAAAGAATTCGGTGAGCTCCCGACGGATGCGCCTGAAAAGGGGTCAAACAGCTTCGTTCACTGTGAAAAAATCTCGGAACCCAACAGGTAATCTTGGCCTGTTTGTTGGCCCCACCTGGTACAAGCGTGCCTTCATTTATGATGCGACGCTGACCTGCAGCTAAGGTTACAAATGTAACCAAACATGTGACCACCATCACTTTCCTTTGGGCTGTTTCATGCCATATTAATCTTCAGGTCACATAAGGTGTGTGATCCTCGAAACGGCAATCCATCGGAAACGGTGGCACGCAAAGCTTCCGGCCTAACTTTTCAATACATTTGAAATCAAGGCAGCGGAGCTTCCGAACGGAGCACAAGATGTTGGCAGCCAGAATTCCTCATTGGGCGACACTTCCCTGGATACCGCGACGCGTATTGGTCGTCCTCGCGATTGCTATTTTGCTGCCGACCTTCGTCCTGATTGGGGCCAAATCTATATCAAGCGATATGCCGAAAGCTGACGCGCTTCAAGTTGCTGCTTTTGTTCTGGCAGAAGACCTGAAGGTCAATCCGCTAAAAACCGGTTGGGACCTCAAAGACATTCACGTGACTGAAGACCTGCGACTTGAGATGGACGTCAACGTTTCCTACCACTATCAGGCTGAATTCATCAAATCGCGTAATGGCCGGGTCCGGTATTCTTATCTGAAGCTGACCTGCCCCAGCCCTGAAGCGGAGGTATTCAAGGTTTTGCCCAACAAAACAACGGTATGGGTACGCCTGCTCTACGATGGCGAGCTGATTGTTGCCGGTGGTTGCCCATCAAGCGCGACGGGCGTAAAGCTTAATTAAGCAAATCCAGAGTGAGTAAAAGGCCCGCGACTAAAGCCCTTTACGCAAACGCAGGCGAAGCGCGTTTAGCTTAATAAAGCCTTCTGCATCACGCTGGTCATACACATCATCTTCTTCAAACGTGACAATGTCTTCATCGTAAAGGCTGTAAGGTGATTTACGCCCGGTAACCATAACATTACCTTTGTAGAGCTTGAGACGGACCGTGCCGGTTACCAACTCACTGGCTTTATCGACAAGTGCCTGCAGCATTTCGCGCTCTGGCGAGAACCAGAACCCGTTATAGAGAATCTCCGCATAACGCGGCATCAGTTCATCTTTCTGGTGCATGGCCCCACGATCAAGGGTCAGGCTCTCAATGGCGCGCCGGGCCGTAAACAGGACGGTGCCGCCGGGTGTTTCATAGACGCCGCGGGATTTCATACCGATGAACCGATTCTCGACGATATCGAGGATGCCAATACCATTTTCACCGCCGAGGGTATTGAGCTTGGTCAACAGAGTGGCCGGGCTCATTTTTTCGCCATTGACGGCAACCGGGTCGCCTTTTTCGAAATCAATGGTGATTTCTGTAACCACGTCGGGTGCCTGCCATGGTGGAACGACGCGGGTATAAACGCTTTCATCCGGTTCAATCCAGGGATCTTCTAGAACCTTGCCTTCCGAAGAAATATGCAAAAGGTTGGCATCCTGCGAATAAGGCGGTTCACCGCGTTTGTCTTTGGGGATGGGGATCTGGTGTTTTTCAGCGTAATCGATCAGCTTTGTGCGACTGCCCAAATCCCACTCGCGCCAAGGGGCGATGATTTTGATATTCGGGTTTAGCGCATAATAGCCAAGCTCAAAGCGAACCTGATCATTGCCCTTGCCGGTCGCGCCATGCGAGACCGCATCAGCACCTACTTCAGCAGCAATCTCGATCTGGCGTTTGGCGATCAGCGGACGGGCAACGGAAGTTCCCAACAAGTAGGTACCTTCGTACATCGCATTGGCGCGAAACACCGGGAAAACATAGTCGCGAACAAATTCTTCGCGCAGGTCCTCGATATAGATGTTCTCGTCTTTGATGCCCATCAACTCGGCCTTTTTGCGCGCCGGTTCAAGCTCTTCGCCCTGCCCGAGATCTGCAGTAAAGGTAACAACTTCACAATCATACTCATCCTGCAACCAGCGCAGAATAACCGAGGTATCAAGGCCGCCCGAATAGGCGAGGACAACTTTGTTTACTTTGTTGGTCATGGACAGGGTCCCTAAATGTCTGAAGAGCGCGCGCAGTATAGGCGAATAGGTCGCCTTCGCAAGTCCGCCCGGGAATGATTTTTGCTGTTCGTTCGGCTCCCATCGACATAAACTCCGGCCTATGAAAATTTCAGACATTCAGACCCCGGCGCTTCTTCTTGATCAGGGAAAAGTTGCTGCGAATACGACTGCCATGACCCGGCGATTGCAGGCGCATGGCGTTAACCTTCGTCCTCACATGAAGACGGCGAAATCCATTGATGTGGCGCGGTTGGCGCTGGCCGGGAATTTCGGCGGGGTGACGGTTTCAACTTTAAAGGAAGCGGTCTATTTTCTTGGCCACGGAGTTACAGATATTGTTTATGCGGTTTGCATTCAGCCCTCTAAACTGGACGTAGCGGCGGGTCTAAAGGCAAATGGTGCGGACCTTAAAGTGATTACAGATAACGTTTCCGTTGCCCGAGCAATTGCGGACCATGGGGATGCGTTTGAGGTTCTGATCGAAATCGATTGCGGTGAACATCGCACCGGCATTTCGCCTGATGACCCGGACGTGATGGAGATCGCCAGCATTCTTGCAGCCAGTGAACATGCAAGTCTGGCGGGTGTGATGACACACGGCGGGCATTCCTATCAATGCCGGGGTGAGGCCGAGATCCAGCAGGTCGCGATTGCGGAACGTGATGCGGCGGTAAGCGCGGCGGAACGGTTGCGTGCCGGTGGGCATGATTGCGCCATCGTCAGCGTTGGCTCAACACCGACGGCGACTTACGCAGAAGACCTGACAGGCGTGACAGAAGCACGGCCCGGCGTTTTTGTATTTTATGATCTGTTCCAGTTGGGTTTGGGGGTTTGCGAAATCGACAATCTGGCGCTCAGTGTGGTGGCCAGCGTTATTTCGCACAGGCGCGATACGGGGCAAATTTTGATCGATGCTGGTGGATTGGCGTTATCAAAAGACCGCTCGACAGGTGCCCTTGATGAAGACCTAGGGTTTGGTCAAATTTGTGATGCCCGCTCGGGTGAGCCTGTTAAGGGACTGGTCGTAGCCGGAGTTCATCAGGAGCACGGGCAAATCAATGTCTCAGATGAAGCCATGTTCGATCGGTTACCTGTCGGTGCGAAAGTCCGGGTGCTGCCCAATCATGCCTGCATGACGGCAGCGGCTTATGGGGAATATCATGTCATTGATGGCGCTGATGATGTTGTCGCTAAGTGGAGCCGTTGTAATGGGTGGTGATAAAAGCAAGTCCCGAGCAAACGGTACTGTTCCGACGTCGCATTTTGGTCAAACAGGCACATTTGCAGGCTTGCGGGTGCGCTGCACACGTTCACTATCAGATTTCAATTGCCCGCAGGCGGCTTGAATGTCACGACCGCGAGGTGTGCGGACAGGGGCTGAATACCCACCATCATTCAGAATATCCGAGAACCGGTGAATGGCGTTTCCGGATGCGCATTCATACTGGCTGCCTGGCCAGGGGTTGAATGGGATCAGGTTAAATTTCGCAGGAATCCCTTTGACCAGACGCAGCAGCTCCCTGGCATCATCGGCGCCGTCGTTGATACCCTTGAGCATCACGTATTCAAAGGTAATGCGCCTTGCGTTATTTGATCCCGGATAGGATTTGCACGCCTTCATCAACTCCTTGAGCGGATATTTCTTGTTAATGGGAACCAGAACATCGCGCAGATCATCCCTGACCGCATGCAGGCTGACGGCGAGATTGACGCCAAGTTCTTCACCGCATTTTTCCATCAGGGGGACAACGCCAGATGTGGAAAGCGTAATCCGGCGTTTGGACAGGGACAGGCCCTCGCCATCCATGATGATGCGAAGTGCTGTGGCCACGTTTTCATAATTAAACAGCGGCTCGCCCATACCCATCATGACTATGTTCGAAATCATCCGCCCGCCGTCCTTGGGCGTTGGCCATTCATCATACGAATCCCGTGCCACCATGAATTGGCCGACAATTTCGCCGGGTGTGAGGTTGCGCACCATTTGCATGGTGCCCGTATGGCAAAACGTGCAGGTCAATGAGCAGCCGACCTGTGAGGAGATGCAGACGGCTCCGCGATCTTCTTCCGGAATAAAGACGCTCTCGACTTCCTGATTATCATCGAAGCGGGTCAACCATTTTCGCGTCCCATCTTCGGAGCGCTGTTCTCTGGAAATGACCGGTCGGTCAACCCGATAAAACTCGGCCAGTTTCTGACGAAACGGTTTCGCCAGTGTCGTCATTCCAGCAAAATCGGTTGAGCCCTGATGATACATCCAGTGCCAGAGCTGCTTGGCACGAAAGGGTTTTTCGCCAACGGAGGCAAGCTCGTCTTTAAGCTCGTCGCGGCTCAGGCCGATCAGATTTTTGCGTGTATCATCCATGATAGGGGTCATATGGCATCTTTGGTGCCGATCTGAAAGCAAAAATCAGACTTTGCAGGCGGCACTTATCGCTTTATAGGCAGCGGTGAAGCCTTTCAGGGAATAGGTGTCGGTGGTTAACGTGCCGCGCGTTGAGACCCCTTTAACTGTTAACCCAACGCCCCGGATCATCAGTCTGACCAATTCGTTATCGGCTCTTGAATCATAGGCAAAGGCATGTCCGCCATCGACAAACAGCAGGGTCTTTTTGGACCCGATGATGACTTCCGTCTCGCTGCCCTTTTTATAGGTGTACCCTGCCTGCACGGTCACAACATTGGTGTTTTTATCGGTAGGGCGATGGGTTACCAGAATATAGGTTTTGCCACGCTTTTTGTATTTACCGCGCGCCTTGGTTGGCTCCGCGCCCATATAACAGACGAGCTTGCCGTTCTCGCGATCAGTGAAGGCTTCCCAGTCGTCATAGGAGCCAAGAAGTGTCGCTGCTTCGGCGGTCGCAAGCGTCCCGAAAAAGCAGAATGCAGTGATGAACAAAATACGTTTAATCATAACCTCTATTTAACAACAGATTGTAGCCTTGCCAAGGTGCTCTCTCAATGCAACAGATAACGCATGATAGATAAAAATCCGTTAACTGTTGAGGTTACCCGCGGCGGGTTGGTCGAAAGTTGCCATCTTGGGTCTGCTGTTGTTGTCGATGTCAAAGGCGAGGTGCTCCATAGCTGGGGCGATGTGGACCGTCTGATCTATCCGCGCTCCGCCATAAAGCCGTTGCAGGCAATTGCACTCGTTGAAAGCGGGGCAGCGGACGCCTGCAATACAAGCCCCGCTGAAATCGCTTTTGCCTGCGCGTCGCATAATGGCGAACATCATCATATCGACGGTGTTTCCGCATGGTTAAATCGCTTAGGGCTCAGTGCAGATGACCTTGAATGCGCGGCGCACTCGCCTCATGAGGAGCAGACGCTGCACGAGCGCATCGCCGAAGGGGTGACACTTGATCGAACCAGCAACAATTGCTCCGGCAAACATACAGGCTTTCTGGCGACGGCAATACATCTTGGCGAAGACACCAGAGGATATTCCCGCGCTGATCATCCGGTGCAGGTACGTTTGCAGGCGTTGTTATCCGAAATGGGCGAGGTAGATCTGAACGGTGCGCCCAGCGGCATCGATGGCTGTGGGATTCCGGTAATGGGTATGCCGCTCAACGCCATGGCTTTGGGCCTCGCCCGTATGGCCAACCCGTCTGGCCTCGCCCCGAAGCGTCGCGATGCATCAGAGCGAATATTAAAAGCTGTAATGGCGCATCCCTATAATGTAGCCGGGCAAAACCGCTTCAATACCCAGGCGATGGAAGCCGCCCCCGGCCGCTTTGTGGTTAAGACTGGCGCGGAGGGCGTGCACGCGGGAATTCTGCCGGAACTGGGCTTTGGCATTGGCATTAAAATCGATGATGGCGCTAAACGCGCGTGCGACGTGTTGATGGCGAATATTCTCAAATTGCTGGGACAGCTTGACGATACCGCCCAGCAAAAAATCGCCCACTATCTGGAAACACCTTTGGCGAATGCAGCCGGGGACCCGGTTGGCTGTATTCGTATGGCGGACGGTTGGGCGGGTTAACTCCCATCGCCGCTTCGCCCATCGACGCCGAAGCCGGTCGGGAATCTGATGGTATGGTCGCAGCGTGCCACCATTTCGGGCATCATGCTGGCTACCGGGAATTTTAAAAACAGTCTTGAACCGATACCGGGGGTTTATTCATTGCAGGCAACATATCGATTATACGGAATAACAGCGACCGGTGTTAACTCGACCAAAAAATCTTCGTGACCAAGACCAGCAACCATTACCGACGTGCTGGCTGGTGCGGTTTCATCCTTGAAAAATTCGTTTCTTACCCGTTGGATCATAGAGAGTTGTGAAGGGTTGGTGTAATAGGTAGTGACCGAAACAATGTCCTCAATTGTGCCCCCTACAGCCCCCAGTATCGTCAAAATATTGCAAAAACATTGACGAGTTTGAACCTCAACATTGCCCTTTCCAACTATATTTTCATCTTCATCCCAGGCGACCTGGCCGGTAAAGTGAATGATCTGTCCTTCGGGCTGGACGACCCCCATGTTAAAGCCCCGGCCTTTTGGCTGCCAGATTCCGATTGGGTTAAATCCATTCGCCATTGTAATTCCTTATATGCTTTGCCGTGAAACTGTTTTGGTGGCGTGGGTTAAGTCGTTGACGCAAAAGCGGTTATGGTCTTGGCTTTGTCTGCACCTAACTCTCTGCCTCATCCAGCGCTACTTCGCCCATTGGTGCATCATCTCTGAATTTTTCCATTTCGGTTCGAATCACCGGGCCACCGTGTTGGTGTTCGGGTAAATCCTCCGTCGGGCCGCCTGCGCGGACGGGGCGGGGGGGGAATTTACCGAGTGTGATGATCCTGTCATACATGACGACGGCGCCAGCAATTCCCACATTGACGCAGAAACTGGTCGGTATTTTGATGATGTGATCGCATCTGGCCGTTAGTTCGGGGGATAGGGAATCTCTTTCCGGCCCCAGAATGTAAGCCGCGCGCGGCGGGTGGCGGAAACTTGGCAGGTCAATGGCATCATCGGTCAACTCAATCCCGACCAGCGCGCAGCCTTCCGGCATTACAGTCGATTGCAGGTTCGGGAAGCTGTAGAACGGCATGTGTCCGAGGCTGTCTGACGTGTCCGAGCGCGCGCCCTCGATGCGGGTATAGTTGGCATCAATGGTGAAGACAAAGCTGGCCCCGAAGGCGTGGGCGGAGCGAAACAGGTTGCCGACGTTCATCGGTTTTGAAATTCTCTCAACGCCTAAGGCAAAATATCCGCGCATGGTTCACTTCTTTCTGGATGACCGGGGTCTGACGCCCTAACGTCTAGCAAATTTACAGATATATTCAAGGAGCTGTCATGTGGGCGATATTGTGTCGTGAGTGGGGTGGACCGGACGAACTGGAATTTGACGAAGCACCAGAGCCCGAGATGGTCGAGGGCGGGGTCAGGATTAACGTCAAGGCGGCGGGCCTGAATTTTGCCGATACCCTGATGATCAAAGGCGAGTATCAGGTCAAACCCTTACACCCCTTCAGCCCCGGTCTTGAGGTGTCCGGCACCGTCATGGAATGCGCATCCAGTGTGACGCGCGTCAAGCCCGGTGACCGGGTGATGGCGATGGTGCATCATGGTGGATTTGCCGAGCAGGCGGTTGCCAATGAGAGCGAAGTTTATGTGATCCCGGACAATATGGATTTTGTGAGCGCCGCGGCGTTCCCGGTTGTCTACGGAACGTCCCATGTTGGCCTTAAAAACAAACTCAACTTGCAGCCGGATCAAGTGTTACTGGTTAATGGAGCCGCTGGGGGTGTCGGGCTAACGGCGGTTGAGCTTGGCAAGAAAATGGGAGCAACGGTGATCGCATCTGCTGGCGGGCCTGAAAAACTGCAGGTCGCGAAAGAGGCGGGCGCGGATCATCTGATCGATTACAAGGTTGAAGATATCCGCGCGCGCTGCAAAATTTTCACCGACGGCAAAGGGGTTGATGCGGTTTATGATCCGGTTGGTGGTGATGCGTTCACATCTTCGCTTCGCGCCACGGCGCAGGGCGGAAAACTTTTGGTGGTCGGGTTCGCCAGTGGCACCGTGCCGCAGGTGCCGGCAAATATTCTGTTGGTGAAAAACCTCTCGGTTGTCGGGTTTTACTGGGGTGCACACCGCGTACTTGACCCTAAATTGCTGGACGATTCATTTGCCGAATTGCTGGGCTGGTACGCGGCGGGGGACCTGAAGCCACATATTTCCCATACTTATGATCTGGCCGATGCGGGCAAGGCGCTTAAAATGTTGACCAGCCGGGCGGCGACCGGGAAGATTGTTCTGAAGATGTAACCGGGTTTATTGAGGCGTCTGGAGCAGGCTCTGCAGCAATCGACGCGCGGCGATGGGCAGAGATTTTTCCTCGCGCACACCCGCCAGAAGCTGGCGATTGGCCCAGCCGTCAATCAGCGAAATGGCGGAGATGTTGGCGCCTGTCCCCAGTTTGGAAACAACACCACCGGGCAGGACACCAACGCCAAGGCCTGCCTCAACCATGCGCATGACCGCATCGAAGCTGGTGACCTGAACGGCAAAGGTTATTGATTGGCCCAATGCTTCTGCGTTGCCTGTCAATTGTTCGAGCAGGGAACTGCCGGGATTGAGGCCAACATGGGCGTGGGAGAGTGTTTCCCCAAAGCTCAATTTTTTGCGACCTTCCAAAGCATGGCCGGATGGCACGACCAGCATCAACTGGTCACGGGCATAGGGGAATACTTCGAGCGTTCGGGCATCGGCGATTTCGGAAAACAACGCGATATCCGCATGTCCGTCGAGCACGTCATTAATTGCCTGATCACTTGTTACTTCGTTGAGTGCAACACGGACGTCCGGATGATCGGACAGAAAGGCAGAGAGTTGTTCCGGCAGGAATTCGGTAATAACTGAGGTATTGGCAACAATGCGAACCTGCCCGCGCACGCCATCGGCATATTCGCTGAGGTCACCTTCCATGCGGTCCATCAGGCGGATCAGATTGCGGGTATGACGCACCAACATGTCGCCGGCCGGGGTCGGCTCAACACCTGATCGCTGGCGGTAAAGCAGCGCAGTGCCTGCCGCATGTTCCATATCTGAGATTCGGCGGCTGGCTGCTGACGGGGCCATGTTTTGCGCCTGCGCGCCCGCCGCAATGCTGCCGCCATCAACAGCGCTGACGAAAACCTTGAGTGTGATCAGATCAAAACGAATAACACTTCTCCCGATCTATACAGTTCGTTTCCGTGGCAATTGGCGGATATGCCCACCGGTTGCAACATCCGGCAGGGCGGCGATCTCCGTTGCTGCATCCATCAGGCTCGCCAGATCAATTCCGGTTTCGATGCCCATGTTGTGAAAGGTAAACACCAGATCCTCTGTTGCTGTATTGCCGGATGCGCCTGGTGCAAAGGGGCAGCCCCCAAGTCCGGCGGCTGCGGCATCGAAAATTCGTACGCCCGCTTCATAGGCATAAAGAGCGTTACTGACGCCCAGGCCATATGTGTCGTGACCATGAAAACACCATGTGAGATCAGATGAGGCAAAGTGTTTGAGACAATGCTCGAACAGAGCCGCGACCTGATCGGGGAAGGCGCGCCCGGTGGTGTCGCAAATGCCAAATTCGACGGGTATGCCCGAGGCGGCAATGGGTTCCAGCACTTTTGATACGGCATCAATACTTATGCGACCTTCATAGGGGCAATCAAAAGCGGTTGCGATATTGGCGCGGAGCTTGAATTCTGATTGATTGCGCCCTCTCGCAATAACTTCATTCAGGTCATCAAGAGATGCTGCGACGGGGCGGCGCACATTGGATTTGTTGTGAGATTCGGAAACAGAGAGAACATATACCACATCCGTGATTCCGGCTGTGAAAGCGTTTTCGGCGCCTTTCAGGTTTGGCACCAATGTCGAAAGGCGTTGATCCGTATTTCGTTTCACGCCGGAATGAACCTCAACCGTGTCCGCCATCTGCGGGATTGCTTTCGGGCTGACGAACGCACCGGTTTCGACACGCTTAACGCCAGCATTCAGAAGGTTTTGTACGGTGCGGGTTTTAATTTCCGTTGGTATCCAGGTCGAAACGGCCTGAAAACCATCGCGGGGTGCCACATCAATAATCTGGACAGCTTCACGCCTGCTCATATCACCGCCTCCCCTTTCAGGGCCTGCAACTCGGCCTCTGAAATCCCGAGAAGGCCACCATAAACTTCTGAATTGTGTTCCCCGACATCGGGACCTGCCCAGTTGATCCTGCCAGCGGGGCCTTGATCATCAAATCTTGGCACAATACCCGGATGCAGAACCTCGCCAAAGTTGGGATCCTGAACAGTCTGCACCATACCTCGATCCTGAAACTGCGGGTCATTGGCACAGTCTTCGATGGTATAAATTTGCGTCGCTGGAATGTCGGCTTCTTTGAGTGTCTTGCCGGCTTCGGCCCCTGTCATCGTCTGCGTCCAATCTGAAATGGCGGCATCGAGTTCGCGCGCATCACGTACCCGGCCCGGGTTATCGCCAAAGCGCGGATCGGTGGCGAGGTCGCTTCTGCCGATCAGCGTCATCATCTTGGTGAAGAGTGCATCTGAATTGGCGGCGACGACGATCCATTTTCCGTCCTTGCATGGGTACGCATTAGACGGTGCGTTCGTTGGCAGTGTCGATCCGGTGGGTTGGCGGATCATTCCAAGCTTGCCGTATTCCGTCAGACAACCTTCCAGCAATGTGAACACAGACTCCGTCAGGGCGACATCGACAACACGGCCTTTGTTTGTCTGTGCCTTCTTTGCAAACATGTCGGAGAGCAATCCGATGGCAGCATAAAGTCCGGTCACCATATCACCGAGACTTACGCCTGTTCTGGCGGGCGGCAAATCGGTCTGGTCCGCCGGGAAAGCTGTCAGGTGGCGAAGCCCACCCATGGCTTCACCGATCACGCCAAAGGCGGCGAGATCTTTATAAGGGCCAGTTTGACCGTAGCCGGAAATGCGTACCAGCGTGCAATCAGGATTGGTGGTGCTGACCACGTCTGGACCTAATCCCCAGCGCTCCAATTGACCGGGTTTAAAATTTTCGACCACGCCATCGGCAGACTCAATAAGGCGCTTGGCCAGATCAATCCCGTTGGGGTGTTTAAGGTTGAGGGTTACAGATTTTTTGTTGCGCCCATGAACCGACCACCAAAGCGATTTGCCATCCACCATCTCACCCCAGGTGCGTACCGGATCGCCCCGCCCGGGAGGTTCGACCTTGATGATTTCCGCGCCCAGATCAGCAAGGATGCGTGTGCAGAAAGGGGCCGCGACAAAATGTCCAAGCTCGACAATGCGTAATCCGCTCAGTGGGCCTTCTATCGGGGTGGTGTTCATTTGCGAGCTCCCTGATGGATTTGGATAGCCTGTCTAGCGCATTTTAGTGCATCCAGGGTAGCGTTGATCCAGCACTCTTGCCATCGCAAAATGAGATGCTAGAAGACTTTATCATCATAAAATGGCAATTGCGGTCAGGCGGCGTGTTCCGGCACCAGAACCATGCCTTCCATCATCGCCCGTGCGGTACGATATACGGTGACTTTGTCCGCAACCCATTCACCAGAAGCGTTGGAGACTGTCGCATCTACAGGCAATACGCCCGATGGATTGGCGAGCAGCAAATCACCATCAGCGGGTTTGCAGTATTGATGGGCAATTGTGCCTTCAATCAAACTCGCGACCCCAAGGCACATGGCACCAGTTAGTGGTAACACGCGATGGACCTGCCCCATGGACAGGAATCTTGCGGCGATATGGAAATTTTCCGGGGCGACGGTCTCGCCAGCTAACGTCGTATAATTTTGTGGCGTGGCGACCATGCAGATTTTGGGCGTGCCGAGCGGCGTGTCTTCGGGTGTCGCGGCCATGCCCATCAAAACGGCCGCCTCGCGACGAAGGCGATCCAGCAGGCCCATTAAATCGCGATCAGCCTCAAGCTCTGCAACGGTCTCCGTTCCCTTCAAGCCAAAACGTTCGGCGGCGACAAAGACGCCTGCCGTGCTCGCATCGACGCAGGAAATTTCGAACCCACCATCACCGGGAAGTGTGACCGTGTCGATCACTTTGCCGCTTGGCAGGAGCTTTCCCGTTGCAGCCCCACCAGGGGATAGGTAATCAAGGCCGATTTTCGAGCCGGTTCCGGAAACACCGGGGATGGTGAAATCACCCGCTTCCCAAAACCGCCCGCCTCTTGTTGGGATTCGGGCGTGATAGACCTGCTGAAGGTTGGTGTTGAATACCCGAACCAGCGTCATCTCGCCTGTTGCTTCAATCATATCATTATCGATGGCGTAGGGACCAACGGCGGAAGAAAGGTTGCCGCAGGTGGTTGAGAAATCGACAATCGGTTGATCAACAGCGACCTGCGCAAACGTGTAATCAATATCCGCGTCATCGCGCTCCGAAACGTTCAGGATCACAGCTTTGGATACAGAAGAAACGCCGCCGCCCATGCCGTTTAACTGGCGCCCGTAAATATCGGGGCTGCCAATAGCATCAAGCAGGATTTGGTCGCGAACATCGTTCGGGAAGGGTAAATCATCCAGCTTAAAGAAAACGCCCTTGCTGGACCCGCCCCGCATAAAAACGGCGGGTAATCGTTTCTGTGTCATTAATCGCTCTTCAAATCAAAAGGTGCCGTGGCCATAGAGGTGCCATTGATCACAATCTCAATCTTATGTTCTCCGGCATAATGCGTCCGTGTGGAGAAATTTTCAAATGTTTGGGATTTAGAAATATCCAGATTATCTCCGGGGTGCAGCACAATTTCCTTCAACTTGAAGACTTTGGGGGCGGTTTTTCCGGATTTTTTGACATAGTGAACAATGTAGTCGATGCAAAGTTTTTGCGCTCTGGTCTTATTTGAGGCAAGCGAAAAGAAGAATGAAAGCTTGTCGCCAAGGGTAATACTATTTTGGCTGAGGGTGAAGCCTGATACCTCGACATCAGTATCTGCTTCAAAACCGAATAAGGCAAAAGCACGGGGGTGGCCTTGTTTGAGCAGGCTTCGTGATGCGTGTTTGATGATCCAGGCCGTTTCCGCGACTTCGCCATTCCAGCTTCCGACCCAGTCCAGCATTGTATCCGGGTGATCTTTTGAGATGTCATTCAGGTGATTGGCGACGGATTTTCGAACATAGAGTTCCGGGTCAGTCTTCAGGGTATCGAGAATGACTTTGACAGGTGTTGGGTCTGTGACAAGAGAGCGGATTTGAAATGACCAGGGTAGGCGCGGTCGGCTGCCTTCGCTGGCAAGACGGCGAACGTGATGATTATCGTCCTCTGCCCATTCGGTCATTGATTTAAGTGTGCGTTCCAGATCAATCCTGAGAAATTCACGCACGGCAAACTCAGATGAGGAATAGCGGGTGAAATATTTGAGGGCATCAAGAGAAGTATCTATATCGCCCTGCCCAAAAAGCCCAACAAATTCCGGAAAAAACATACCCTGAAAAGTCCCGTCGTATTCCGGTGCCAGAGGCTCCAGAATTTTAAGAGCATCAGTAAAATTCTTCGGCAAATATTGTCCGGTTAATACCGCTGCACGGTGCATTCTGGCCTTGAGTGCGAGTGTGTCGAGGCCGTCAGATGCCTCCGCCAGAAAGGATTTACGCTCGAAGCCCTTGTGTTGCTGATGAAGTTGTTCTGCTAGAACCTGAAAGAAGGCCTCATTGAACCAGCTATTCATATCGACCATTGGTTTATACTTCTTTTGATGAGGTTACTTTGGGTTTTAGCAACACAAAGACGTTGCCGATCAAAACCAGTGCCACGCCGCTAAGGCTAAGAGGTGTCCATTCAAACCCTTCATATAGGGTTGATAGGGTCAGTGCGATTACAGGAAACATGACCGTTGCATATCCGGCGCGATCCGCCCCGATCCTGCCAAGTAGTGTGAGATAACACATAAATCCGACTACCGAGGCGAACACGGTCAAGAACAATAATGATCCGACATAGGCAAACGAATATTCGAATACAAAGGGCTGTCCGCCGAGCAGGGCCAATGCAACCATTACGCAGGCCCCGTAAAACATCGCCAAAGCTGTTGTTTCAATCAGCGGCAGGCCGCGTTTCTGAAATTTGGCTGAGGCGAGCATGCCTGACGACGCACATACGGTGCCACTGAGTGCCAAAAGGAGCCCGGTGGTGGCGTCGCTAGAAAGATCAAACGCTTTAAGTTCCGGCCAGAACACCGCGATTATTCCGGTTATCCCAAAACCCGCGCCAATGATGACGCGTGCCGATATGGGGACGCGAAATACGATGGCGGTGCCGAGAATGTTCCAAAATACGACTGTTGAGAAAATGACGGAGACCAGCCCGCTGGCCAGATATTGCGTGCCTTGATAGATCAGGAAAAAATTAATGGAGAACAGGAGCGCGCCGTGCAGCGCGATCATCGCATGATCACGTAGTTGAAAATGAATACGCCGACCGGAGAAGCGGCAATATATATACAAAATAGCTGACGACAGAAACATCCGGTAGGCAACAGAAAGCCCGGGCGGAACCTCACCCAGCTGGAAAGTAACGGCGATCCAGCTTGTTCCCCAGACAATCACTGTTGTCGTATAGAGAAGAAAATTTGCCATCAATGTCCTGTTTGAATGCCGGAAACGATTACCTGCATAAACCTCGGACCGTTGTTTTACAAACGGGCAAAAAAAGGACCGGTTTTACCCGGTCCCTGGTCATCGCCAGATAGTTGATGGTGTGGCTAACACCAGTGGGGAGCCGTAATTCATCGAATCCAGAAGGGCTTAGTGTATTCGTCGCGTGCATTTTCACGTGTCAGGCCGATATCGTGAAGCTGATGGTCCGAATAATCTGCCAGACGGTGGCGCTGGTCAGCTCGGCCTTGCCATACATAGGCAGTTTTCAGCATACGGGCTGGCAACTCGATGACAAAACGGAGCGGCTTGACCAATGCCTGGGTTGCATTTTCGGTCAGTGCCGAGCCGTTCAGTGAAAGCGTATCTATTCTGATCATTGGTCTGTTCCTTTTCATCAGTCCCGGACCATCCGGGGTGTTTGGTGTCGTTGTTCCTTGCCCTGATATTTAGTTGGAATGCGTCATGTTGACAAACGACCTTTTCTGATGAAACCATTAGAAAAAATAATGTGAATGTATCGATACAATCCGGAAAATGGCAGATAATATGGGATTAACAGGAGGGTCTGGAGAAAAACCTCTTGTTTTTCGAATAAAATTTTATTATTTATTTTTTATGTCAAGACGATTACCGCCATTGAACGCCCTGAAAGCCTTTGAAGCTGCTGCACGGCATTTGAGTTTTACCAAGGCAGCTGAAGAATTGTATGTCACTCAGGCGGCTGTCAGTCACCAGATCAAGACCCTTGAAGACTTTCTTGGCATGAAACTGTTCCGGCGCTTGAACCGGGCCCTGTTACTGACCGATGAGGGGCAAATTCTGTTTCCTGGGGTTGGAGAGGCGCTTGATCTGATCGCCGATACAACAAATCGGCTGCACCGTTATGATCACGCCGGGATTCTCAGTGTGGCGACAATGGATTCGCTGGCCGCTACCTGGCTGGTGCCGCGGATGGGAAGGTTTCGCAAACGTCATCCAGAGATTGATGTGCGCATAACGACGTCCGATCGACTCGTCGATTTAATGCGCGATGGAATCGACATGGCGATCAGATACGGTCGTGGTGATTGGACAGGGATGAGCGTTGATTATCTGATGAGTGAAGAACTGTTCCCCGTTTGCAGCCCTTCCCTGCTTGAAGACGGACCGCCCCTGGAAACACCCAATGATTTGCGTCACTACCCCCTGCTTCATGATGATATGCGCCTTGACTGGCGAATGTGGTTGTTGGCGGCAGGGGCGACAGAGGTTAATCCGGAAAGAGGGCCGGGATTTCAGCATTCCAATTTGGTCTATCAGGCTGCAATCGGTGGTGCCGGTGTGGCGCTCGGCAGGTCCGTAATGGTCGCGGACGAAATTGCCGAGGGGCGCCTGGTCAAGCCATTCGATCTTACGTTACCGGGCAATTACGCCTATTACGTGGTCACGCCAAAATCCAATACGGAAAAGAAGAAGGTTAAAGCCTTTCGTGATTGGCTGCTAGAGGAAGGTCGTGACAGTTAATTTTCCAGCGCCGCAATCCCCCGGAATAATTCAAGAGCTTCCGGGTTTGCCAACGCCTCTTTGTTTTTTATTTCGCGCCCATGAACAAGGTCGCGTACTGCAAGTTCGGTAATTTTTCCGGATTTGGTGCGTGGAATATCTGTGACCTGCACGATCTTCGCCGGGACGTGGCGCGGTGTGCAATTGGCTTTTACCTGCTGTCTGATTTTTGTCTCAAGGGCGTCATCAAGGGTTAACCCGGCTGCCAGGATGACAAAAAGAACGACCCGCACGTCATAATTCCATTCCTGACCAATAACGATGCTTTCCTGAACTTCGTCAAGGCGTTCGACCTGGCGGTAAATTTCCGCCGTGCCGATGCGAACCCCACCCGGATTAAGCGTCGCATCCGAACGGCCAAAGATGATAAATCCGCCGTTTGCCGTAATTTCCATGAAATCGCCATGACACCAGATGTTCGGAAACACATTGAAATAGGCGTCATGGAACCGTGCGCCATCCGTATCACCAAGAAATCCGAGCGGCACGGATGGGAAGGGTTTTTTGCAGACCAGCTCGCCCTTATCCTGAACAAGCGAATTGCCCTGCTCATCGAATATATCGACATCCATGCCATAGACAGCTTGTTGTAATTCGCCGCGCCAGACGGGCCGCGTTGGATCACCGGCGATAAAGCAGCCCATCAGATCTGTCCCGCCAGTCATTGAGACCAGATGGACATCTTTCTTGATTGCGTCATAGACAAAATCAAAGCGCTCAGGTGCCAGCGGTGATCCGGTAGAGCAGAGCAGGCGAACCGAGCCCAGGTCGTGGGTATCAACGGGACGCGCGCCGCTATTGTCGAGGGCTTCAAGAAATTTGGCCGATGTGCCGAACAGGGTCGCTTTCTCTGCCTGAGCGTAATCAAAAAGGGCAACCGGCGATGGATAAAAGGGCGATCCGTCATAGAGCAGCACGGTCGCACCCCATGCGAGGTTGGGAACAAGCCAGTTCCACATCATCCAGCCGCAGGTGGTAAAGAAAAACACGCGGTCGTCTGGCTTGGTATCGCTATGCAGGGGTTGTTCAGATGCGTGTTTCAGCAATGATCCGCCAGCCGAATGAATGATGCATTTCGGCGCACCGGTGGTGCCTGATGAGAACATGATATAAAGTGGGTGATCGAAAGGAAGTCTGACAAAATTGATTTCATTTGGTGCGTAATCTGAAATGAAATCATCCCAGTGTGCGCTGTTCTGGACGCTGGAAATATCGGCCTTTTCCGAAATGTAATCGAACACAATTACCCGTTCGAGCGTTGGTAATTGATCTGCAATCTCAGCCAGCTTGCCAAGGCAATCATGGGTTTTTCCGTTGTAGTGATAGCCGTCTGCGCAAAACAATACCTTTGGTTTGATTTGTGAAAACCGATCGAGCACCCCCTGTACGCCGAAATCCGGCGAACAGGATGACCATACGGCCCCAAGAGAGGTCGCTGCCAGCATGGCGATTATGGGCTCAGGCATGTTCGGGACGTATCCAGCAACGGTGTCGCCTGCTTTGACGCCCATATTTTCGAGCGCCTGGGCCATCCTGGAAACTTCATCGTACAGGCCGTTGAAGCTGATCCGCCGTTTGACTTTATCTTCACCCCAGAAGACGAGGGCGTCTGCATCGTCGCGCCTGCGAAGCAGGTTTTCGGCAAAATTCAGGCGTGCGCCAGGGAACCATTTAGCACCAGGCATCTTGTCCGCATCCTCAAGAACCACGCCCTCCCAATCATTGCCAATAAGCCCCACGTGCTTGACCAGGCTTCGCCAGAACTTTTCCATCTCATCAACGGAGAATTTCCAGAGCGCGCTTGAATCAACGATGGGCGTCCCCCAGTCTCGCTCAATGACCTGCATGAACTCATAAACGTTCGTTCCTTTGACCCGGTCTTCGCTCGGCTGCCACAGCGGTTTATTCACGTTGGTTATCCTCTGAAAAAAGTAAGCGTAGAATGGCGCACAGTATGGGGTGGGTCAGGAGTTGGTTCAAGTTGCGTTGATTGAAATTATTGCGATTTCAGGTCATCCAGAAACCGCCTTGCGGCGTCGCGGTGTTCTTCGGTGATGTGTGACGCGATGGAGCGCCAGGCCATCCAGAATACTGCGGCGTCATCCGTATATCCAAGTGCCAGCAAAAAATCCGGAATTGCATCAATTGGCGCGATGAAATAAGCAAGTGCGCCGATGATTGTCGCTTTGACATGGGTTGGGGTTTTGTCATCAATTGCGCAGCAATATGCTGCTGCAGCCTGTTCTGCAAAAGGGACCCTCCCCAAAGTGCGCAGGATTTTTCCTTTGAAATCACGCCGAACGAGGCGTTCTTTGTCGCTTTTCTTTGTCATAAACGCGCTACATTTCAGTCCATTTAGTAAGGTATTAAATCTGAAAACTGCGAAGTTGTCGAAAAGTAAAAAGCTTTTTTTACTGAAGAAGAGACTGGATGTGCACATCTGCCATACTGCATTGGGATGCGCCTCCAATCCTTGAGTTTTCCAAATATATTCTTGGCATAATGCTGCTGTTTGTAAGTTGTTTTGTCGTAGCTGGTTTGTGTTTTTTGTTTTTTCTTTGGCGGAATACAGGGCTGTATGCCTTTGTTGAAATTTCTGGTGGAGCTGCACGGCGGAACTCCCGATATTGAGAATGAACTGGGATCGGGGGCAAATGTGACCCTACGAGTCCCCGCAACACGCACCCTCGAGGATGAAAATGCGGGCGTCGCATAGGTCAGTTTTTTTGACCGCACGCTTGAGTCCCTGCACAAGCCTTGCAAATATAAAATCAGTACTGCGGATGAGGTTTCGCCGGGCAAGAATTCGGCAAAATGTACAGTAAGTATGTGCACACACAGTTTATCTACGCGAGGGACAGAATATGGACGTGAATGGTGTAGCGGCAATTGTCACAGGGGCGGCATCCGGTTTGGGGGCGGCTACGGCACGTGCGCTGGCGGACAAGGGGGCAAAGGTCGCTCTTCTGGATATGAATGTTGCTGTTGCAGCGGAAGTGGCCGGTGAAATTGGCGGCATCGCTGTTCAGTGCGATGTGTCAGATGCGGCGAGCGCCGAAGCGGCAATCCGTGATGCACGCGAAGTTCACGGTGCAGCCAGGATCGCGGTGAGCTGCGCCGGGGTCGCACCAGCTGGGAAAATAGTTGGTCGAAACGGACCGCATGATCTGGCCGCATTTGCGAATATCATCAACATTAATCTTATCGGCACATTCAACATCATGCGCCTTGCTGCCGCCGATATGAAAGACCTTGATCCGTTGGACGGTGGCGAGCGGGGCCTGATCGTGAATACCTCCTCAATCGCAGCCTATGAAGCGCAGATCGGTCAAGCCGCTTATGCTGCATCAAAAGGCGGTGTTGCTTCCATGACCCTGCCAGCGGCACGCGAACTGGCCCGTTCGGGTATTCGTGTCGTTGCCATTGCGCCAGGTATTTTTGGCACGCCCATGTTGTCTGGCATGCCGCAGGATGTGCAGGACAGTCTTGGCGCAGGTGTGCCTTTCCCATCACGGTTGGGAGATCCGGCTGAATACGCAAAACTAGTTTTGCACGTGGCCGATAACATGATGCTGAACGGTGGCATTATCCGCCTTGATGGCGCGCTTCGAATGGCAGCTAGCTAGCCGGCGCCTTCTCAGAAGCGGCCGACAGGGCCGAAAGAATCGGCCCCTTGCGCGCCCAGATGAACAGCCAGACGATGAGTCCAATGGCTGCACCTCCAGCGATTGGCCATTGCAGGCCGGTAATTTCGGCGATCAATCCAAGCACAAAAGCGCCAACCCCGGCCCCGCCGATATGGATAATACCGTAAAGGCTCAACACCCGACCGCGCATATGGCTGGCGACGACGAACTGGAGCGTTGATTGAACGCCGATACCGGAAACCACCATGCCAAAGCCGGTGATGAAGATGCAAACCAGGGCTGTTGTGAAAGAGCCGCTGGAAATCAGTGCGGCATTTGCAAGGATCACACAGAGGGTGCCGATGAGGGCTATCCGGGGCAAATCTTCCAGTTTACCCCTTTGTGCCATCCAGAATCCACCGACCAGGGCCCCGGCACCGAGCATTGCAATCATCGTTGCATAACCATCAACACCTTGCAGGAAGACATCTGATGCCAGCCCGGGCAGCAAATCGACAATCGGGCGCAAGCAGAAGGATGATGTGGTCATGATGATCATGATTAATCGGATCGCCGGGTGGCGTAGCGTGAAGGTGATGCCTTCGCGAATATCCAGCCATAGGGGTTGGCGGGGTCTCGGCATGGGGCTATCGACACGTGCGGGCCATTTCAACGACAACAGGGCGATGATCAGGGCGAGATAGGAAAGAGCATTGAACGCGAAAGACGCTTCGATACCCCAGATCTTAATCACTGCTGCTGATGCGATCGGCCCAATAAAACGGGCCAGATTAAAAATCATTGAATTGATGGCAATGGCAGTTGGCAGTTGATCACGCGGCACGAGGCTGGGCGCCAGGGCCATTCGTGAGGCCTGATTGAGCCCGACAGCAGCCCCAGTGCAGAATGTAATTGCGACCAGATACCATTCATTGATTTCCCCGCTGAGCGCCAATCCGAACAGGACGAGTGCGGCAACTGTGGCAAACATCTGCGCCGAGATCATGATCCTGACGCGATCAACCCGGTCCGCCAAAGCGCCACCCAACGGCCCCATCAGAACGACAGGGAAAAAATCGGCCATGGCAATTATGCCCAGCCAAGCCGGGGAATGGGTCAACTCCCAGGTCAGCCAACCAACCGCAATCCGCTGCATCCACGTGCCAATCAGCGATATTCCGTTCCCCAGGATATATCGTGAAAAATTAGGCTCTCGCAGAGTCTGCCAGATACGGTGTAGGCCGGGTTTGGTCATTGGTCGGTGATTTCAAGCATAAATAGAACCCGACGATGAAAACGGGAGATGCGAAGTGTATGCCGTGAATTTTTTGAGTGCACGTTTCCAAAATCCAGGAATTGGCGGGGCTGAAAAGACTAGAAATTTTTGCAATGTCGCCAAAGAGAGATGGCTGGCATGCTGAATTCTTCGCCGCCTTATCGCTATCGCCCCCCGACTGCTGGCGTCCATGCCGCCAAAAATGCGTCACCCAGAAGTGCGTTTCCTGCTGCGTTGTAATGTGGATCGAAGGGAGTGAAGTAACGTTCGATAGCCACTTTAGGGTCTTCCTCAAAAAATACAGGGAACAGATTGAAGAACTGAATCTTGTTTTCTTTTGCCCAATCTTGCCAGTAACGCACATGAATGGAGTCCAAATCCCGACCTGCGATTTGATCCGCCCAGGGATAAACGACGACGCTAAAGGCAATGTTGTGACGTTCCAGTAACTGCTTGATATCATCCATTCGCGCCCGAGCCTGTGCCAATCCCGGTTGGCGGATACGTTCTTTCAGATCGTCCCCCATGGTCCACCGCGCCCGATCCCAATCTGTTACTGCCTGAAAATGCCCGAGGTTTTCACGGCGCTGGCCCTCTTTGTTCCCGTCCTTGATAGTGCGATACATATGGTAGAGCATAGAATGTTCAGCCAGCCACCTTTTGAAGCGCTTAACCGGTCGCTCTTCGAGCCCGCAGCGACTTCCGACTCCTCCATTCTTTTTCTGAAAATAACATGTTGCTTCGTCCCAGATATCAGAAACATCAAGAAACAAGACAACTTCGTCCATTTTAACTGACTGGGTTTCAATCAAATGGCGTAACTTGGAGAGGTAGACTGTTGGAGCGTATGACGCAACGGCACCGTTGAGCACTTCGACCCCGCGTTTTTCCATAGCCATCTGGATGCGCCCTGCGTAAGTTTCAGAAAACGTAAGACCCGCCCCTTCGGTAAAGGAATCACCCATCAAAACAACCCGCGGGCGCTCCCCCTGAGCAGGGACATAGCGGACTTTGGAGTCCCTTAATCCGAGGGAGTTTGTGAAATAAGTCGAGGTTAAATCACCAAAGGCGTACACGGATGCCACATTTGGTGCTACGCCGTGATGATAGACCGGGTGTTGAATTCGATATTTGCCTGTCTCCGTGCTGTGTCTCCACTCAGGGATGACGCGTTTGCCGATGGTGGCAAAAATAGCATCGCAAATCAAAAGAATGGTGATTGCCAACGCAATATTTCCCAGCCGCTGCCATGTCATACCCAACATTAAATTCCCCAAAATAGTCTGTCAAAATAGTGAAAGAACCGCCCAAGTTTTAGTTTTCACGGCCTCAATATTGGTCAATATTTCATTCTTCAAATAGGCTGACCGTACATAATGAACCATTAGAAAAGCGAAGTTCTGTTTTGAAAAGCATCCTGTAGATTCTAAAGTTAGTGCCAAATTTGATCTAGAGTTAATCAACCCCCGTTTGCAGCATCTCAATTTGAAATAATTGGACTGCGGCTTTTCACCACAAGCAGATCGCCATATTCAGAGCACTAAATCAATACAGAATAAAGTGCTCGCCCAACATTTCCATGTTGTAAAACTGGTTTTACAATCGAAATGAAGAATTTCATCAACTTTAGTTGGGGGAAGGGTATGAATGGCGGACAACGGAATAGATCCTGTCCCTAATTACGAAGTAGCAGTGTCTATATATCCAGAATCTGAAAGCTTCGATCTAAACCCTGAGGGATTGACCGTGATAGCCTATACGTCATAAAAGGCGACATGCTGGGTATTTTTTAAGCTTCTAAGTTCAGGATGTTATAATAATCGCATGGGTAAAACGGTGCTAATAACCGGGGGTGCAGGATACATTGGTAGTCATGTCTGTAAAATATTAGCTGATAACGGCTTTTTGCCCGTTACGTATGATAACTTATCCCGCGGAAACAAATGGGCCGTCCAATGGGGTCAATTTGAGAAAGGAGACATACTGGACAGTGACCGTTTAGAGGAGGTTTTTGTAAAACATAAACCGGTAGCGGTCATGCATTTTGCCGCTTTATCAAGCGTTGGTGAATCGGTCAAAGATCCGATGCCATACTACAGGATTAATGTTTGCGGAACACTTTCTCTGTTGGATGCAATGCGGAAAAATGGCGTAGAAAAAATGTTATTCTCTTCTTCATGCGCAATTTATGGCGAGCATCTGCAAGCGCAGATTTCTGAGAACCAGATTAAAAAACCAATTAATCCATATGGGATGAGCAAGCTTGCTGTTGAAAATATTCTGGCCGACTACGATAGCGCGTATAAATTGAAATCCATCTCACTACGATATTTTAATGCTGCTGGAGCCGATCCGGATTGCAAGATTGGCGAAGTGCATAAATTTGAAACGCGTATAATTCCAATATTGTTAGAGGTTGCCAATGGTACACGCCAAAATTTTACAATATATGGCTCCGATTATGATACTCCAGATGGTACGTGCGTAAGGGACTTTATCCACGTTAATGATATCGCGAACGCCCATATTCTCGCTTTGAAGGAGCTATTAAATAATTACACATCGGCTTCATATAATTTGGGGAACGGGAATGGCTTTTCCGTAAAGGAAATCATTCAGTGTGTCCGGGAGGTAACCAATCAACCAATTTCAACTCAGCTAGGCCCTCGCCGTCCAGGCGACCCGTCAGTATTGGTCAGCAACTCACAACAGGCCATTTCTAAACTTGGCTGGACACCCGAGCGATCAAGCTTAACTAGCATTATCGAAGATGCTTGGCGTTGGAGTTTGCATTTTCAGAATAAGTAAAGGCAAAGCCAATACAGACATGGCACTTAACTGTTTCGGGCGCAATTTGCGCACACCGGATTCAAAGTGTCAGAAACTGAAAACCCCGAAAACCAAAACCCCTTGATTCCTTAAAGAGGTGAAATGGTGGAGCCGAGGGGAATCGAACCCCTGACCTCGTCATTGCGAACGACGCGCTCTCCCAACTGAGCTACGGCCCCGTCCCGGGAAGTGTTCTCGGAATACGCAAATAATGTGAGGCTGGAAGGAGGCTGTCAAGGTTGGCGGGCCTTGCGCTCGGCGGGTGTGGAAGCTAACTTAAGCCCGTCTTTAACCATCAGGAATACAGAGCATTATGGGCGTAGTTCTAGGGCCGTTGCTGCAAGTTATGTTGATCATTGCTGATCTTTATATGTGGGTGATCATCATCGGCGTGATTCTCAGTTGGCTGACAGCATTTAATGTGGTCAATACTCAAAACCGCTTTGTTTATACGGTCGGTGATTTTATTCACCGCGCGACGGAACCGGCGCTTGCCCCGATCCGCCGTGTCATGCCCAATCTGGGTGGGATGGATTTGTCGCCAATGGTCCTGATCCTCGGATTGATTTTCGTTAAGGGCGTCCTGCAAAGATTATACTTTAATCTTGGCTGAGCTGACACCGTTCACCAAAACAGTTGAGGGTGTTCGTGTCCGTATCAGGCTAACCCCGAAAGCCGCTCAGAACCGTGTCGATGGTATCGTCGCAGACGCTCAAGGAAACGGCGTTCTTCGGATAGCAGTAACAACGGTTCCCGAACATGGTCGGGCGAATGTGGCGCTGATCAAGCTTCTCGCCAAACAATGGCGGGTTCCAAAATCAGCGCTATCTCTTGTTCAGGGGAGCAAGGACCGAAACAAGACATTATTAATTGGTGGCGATGGCGACGCCATTTTGGTGGCGCTGAATGATTGGGCAAAGGGCCTGAAAAACTGAGGAGTGACGACAAAAATGAGCGAGAGCAAAATTATTGACGGCAAAGCGTTCGCCGCAACCCTTCGCGAACGCGTTGGAAAAGAGGTCGCAACATTAAAAGCCGATCACGGATTGACCCCGGGCCTTGCTGTGGTTCTGGTTGGCGAAGATCCTGCCAGTCAGGTTTATGTGCGCTCCAAAGGAAAGCAGACGGTTGAGGCCGGGATGCAGTCATTCGAGCACAAACTGGACGTTTCTACGCCACAAGCTGATTTGCTCAAGCTGATAGATGAGCTCAATAATGACGAGACCGTTCATGGCATTCTGGTCCAGCTTCCCCTGCCGGACCATATTGATGAAGGGCGGGTCCTGACGCGGATCAATCCAGACAAGGATGTTGACGGTTTTCATTTGATAAACGTCGGGCGCCTGTGGACGGGTGCCGATGCGCTGGTGCCGTGTACGCCGTATGGCTGTCTGTTGATGCTGAAAGATGCACTTGGTGATCTTTCCGGAAAACGCGCGCTTGTTCTCGGGCGCTCGAACATTGTAGGCAAGCCGATGGCAGCATTATTGCTGGCGGAAAGCTGCACGGTGACAGTGGCTCATTCACGGACCAGGGATCTGCCCGAGCGTTGCCGGGAGGCCGATATTCTTGTGGCTGCCGTTGGTCGTCCCGAAATGGTCAAGAGTGACTGGATCAAGCCAGGCGCTACCGTGATCGATGTTGGCATCAATCGTATTGATGCACCGGAAAAGGGCGAGGGCAAAACCCGCCTTGTTGGGGATGTTGATTTCGCCGAAGCAAGCACAGTTGCCGGTGCCATTACGCCGGTGCCGGGGGGTGTTGGCCCGATGACGATTGCCTGCCTGTTGCGAAACACAGTTGTTGCGGCCTGTCGCCAGAAAGGGATCGAAGCCCCGGATATTTGACCTCAGTTTCCGCTAAGACATTGATAAACATCAATTTGCTGCGCTAAATTTGTGCAGCATAAAGTGCAGCATAATTCTCGATGCGGAACGTGCAGGGAAGAATGAAAACATTTTGTCTGCAATAACTGTTGTAGCGAGGGGCGGGCGTTCTTACGTTAAAGACATTACGATGAATAGGGATAAATAATCTATGGTGCGTGAGCTCGTTCCAGTCGCCTGCCCGGCCTGTGGTGAACTTCAGAATATCTTACCCGGCGAGTTCGATCCGGATGCAGAACCGTTTGGCCCCGTGGTCTGCATGGTCTGCCGCCGTCCCTTCAGTCAGGCTGAATATATGCGTGGATTGGCAGAGCGCCTTCATGAGTTGCAGACGTTGGGCGGGCCTGCTCTGGGCTGATACAACGTGATGACAGACTTTTTCGCTGCTCTTGGCATATTTCTTCTGGTCCATTTGGTCCCGGCCGTGCGCCCGCTTCGGCTAGGGTTGAGCCGCGTGATGGGAGAACGTGGGTATATCGCTTTATTCTCAGGCGTCAGCATTGCGCTGACCGTATGGTTAGGCTGGGCATATAGTGAAGCACCATACACAGAGCTATGGCCCGATCAGGACTGGGCACGAACGCTGGTGCTTTTCGTCATGCCGTTTGCCTGCATATTGATTGTCGCCGGGCTGACATCGGCAAATCCTTATTCGCTAACCCTGACAAGTGCGATGTTTGATCCGAACCGGGCTGGTATTGTTGCCCTTACGCGTCACCCGGCTATATGGGGCTTGGGGATTTGGTCGGGGGCACATGTTCTGGCCAATGGAGACCTTGCGAGTGTTGCGCTTTTCGGGCTGCTGACGCTGTTGTGCATTGCGGGCCCTTTCTCTCTCGGAAGCCGGCGGCGGCGGGCTATGGGTGATGAGGCTTGGCAGGAACTTGGAGAAAAAACTAGTAAAACAAGCCCGACCAATGCTCTGACCCAGATCGGTCCATGGCGATTGATTGGTGGGGTGTGTCTTTATGGCGCGCTGCTGTATTTGCATGAGATGGTAATTGGCATTTCACCATTGGGGGGATGAACCGGATTTTCGACTTAGACGCGGAAAAAGGCATAAAAAACCCACTGTCGTGCCTTCTCCACTAGCTGATCTTGGGGTCGATTGGTGCAGAGATCACTACGACATTGGCTTAAACCCGATAGCAGCAATATCATCGCGGCGGACTTCGTCACCTTGATAGGATTCGATTTCATTCATCAGATGCTGCCCCTGCTCTGGAAGAGGTTTGTCCTGAACAGCAAGCAGAGTCTTACAAAGGCGTCTTTTTCCGAACATTCTTTGTTTCTCTCCACCAACCTGATCTGTTGCACCATCTGAGAACATGACAAATGTCATGCCCGGCTCAATCTTCATCTGATGATTGCTGAACGATTGATCCATGTCGAAGCGACGATAACCAACCCCGGCTTTTTCACCCTTGATGATGTTGACCTCGCCATTCTTGAAAACAAGTAATTCAAACCTGGCTCCGGCGAAAGTTAGGCGGCCGCGTTCGCGTTCAACCAAACAAACTCCCATCTCCAGGCCATCATCGGACAGCCCTTCTTCACCGTCCTGATTGAGGGCAATTTTTACGCGTTGATGAACCTGGCGAATAAGGCGGGCGGGATCCCCTGTTTCATCGAATGCATGGTCGATGGCGCTGACGGCTATGGTTGTCATCAAAGCGCCCGGTACGCCGTGACCGGTGCAGTCAAACAGCACGATCATGCATCCTTTTGAATCACGTTTGACCCAGTAAAGGTCACCACCAACAACATCTTTGGGTTGCCAGATTACAAAATGGTCATCGACACTCTCTGCCAAAACAGTCCCCGACGGCAGCAAGGATCTCTGGATACGGCTGGCATATTGAACGCTTTCTGTGATCAGGTTGTGGGCGTCGCCAAGATCCTTATCGGCCTCAATACGCTGGATTGAGTTCTCGCGGAAAATGGCTGTGGCTCTGGCCATTTCACCAATCTCGTTAGACAGACTGGTACCGGGAACATGGACACCAAACCGACCTTCCGCCAAGTCGCTCATCACCGTAGTGATTGTCCCAATGGGTTTGATAACAAGGTTTCTGAGTAGCCAAACGGAAAGCGACAACAAGACAGCAAGCATGATTGCAGTCCCCAGAATAATCCCAGTGCCCAAGGTCTCGACAAACAAAAGGGTATCATTCATTGCCGCTGCCTTGGTTGCCGTTTGCAAGGCTATTTCCTGATCGAGAGTTTTCAAGCCATTGAGTGCCGGGTGGTCATCGACCCGTGTGGCAAGATCAATATTCTCTCGCGGGCGGTCGGCTGCCATGAGGTTCCGAACATATAGAATTTCCTTTTCGTATTTTTTGACAACACCCTCAATTGCGCGTAGCGCCTGATCTTCCTTTGGTGTGATTGTCTGTTTTCGGTAATCTGTTATTACAGAGATCGCTTTGTCAGCCATGGTGACTACAGTTTTGCCGTATATTTCGTCGCGACGCAGAATAAAATTCTTGAAGGCGTGAATCATGCCGCCATACCCCAGTGCCGCTCTTAATCGCGAAACCAGGATCGCCTTGTTGTCATTTTTCGCAAGTTCGCGGTGGCGGCTCAGAATGGCAGCGCGCAAAGTCTTGAAGGCCTGAAGTGCCGGCTCATCGTCGACGGCGACGCTCTCATCAACGCCCGCGGCCGGTGTCTTGAATGCAAGCATCGCAGTAATCGATTGGAGCCCATTTTCATATTCGTCAAGAGTGACTCGAATGCGAGTGAGGGATTCAATTTCCGCTTCACCAGGGTCCAGCGTTTCATAGCGGAGAATAATTGCCCGCGCCGCGCCAATATTGCTCTGGGTGGCTTCTCTGTAGGAGCTGGATTTCCTGAGAATATAGTTTTTAAAATTATGGATCATGCCGCCGTACCCCATGGCGGAGCGAAGGGCAGATTCCAGATTAGCGTGTTCCGAGCTTGATGCCCGAAGTGATGTCCAGGAATCTCGGATAGTTGAAACCCGGGTCCCGGCAATCAGATAGCCAGTGATCACGACGACCCCGATAAATATGAGCACCGCAGAGAACAGGTAAGTGAACTGTTTGAGTGTCAGATCATGTATTTTCATGATACCGGGTCAATATTTCAAAAAAATATGTTATGCCTTTCGGTAGATGACGATACTGCCGTCATCTGCGTTAAGGTCGGCGTTGTCGTCGAGGATATGGAAGGCAAGACTTTCTAAATCCAGGTTTCGCTGTTTCTGATATTTGCGAAAATCCAGGGACTCAGCCATGCCATCCGACCACATGTAAATTGTCTGTTTTCGGGTAAACCGTAGCGGCTCGACAATGGGTTTTTGAATGCCAGCGCCGACAATACCGTATATACCGCCGATATATTGATCACCCATGTCAGCAATTGCGGCTCGCGTGTTTCCTACGGCGGCGTAAAGCATATCCTGGCTTGTTTTATCGACCCAGGCCAGACCCATTGCCACGCCTCTGGTATGGGAAATCGCGCTATCACACCCAACAAAAATGTCATCAATGGCTTGATCGCGATTTTCACCGACGTAGGCAATTGCCGCCTTTGCAGCGATCTCCGCATCTTTGCCATGGCCGAGGCCATCGACCATACAAATTAACGCCTGATCCGGGTCTTCCCAAACGGCGGCTTGGTCGCCACAGAACTTTGCCCCTTGAAAGGGCTTGAGCGCAATCGCATAGGTCATGTTTCTGAGCACCCGTGCAGGGCAATTTCCACCCGCACTCCCTTTGGCGAGGACGAAATGCGAAATTCATCGACCAGATTTTTTACACCGGACAGTCCAACACCCAACGTTCCGCTGGTGCTGTACCCGACTTCCATAGCCTTCTCAATATCGTCAATTCCGGGGCCGCTATCCTCGACGATGGTTTTGATTAGGCACGCATTTTGGTCCTTGTAGGTATGAAATTGGCAAATTCCGCTGCCAGCATATTTGATTACATTGCGCACCAGCTCCGATACAGCTGTCGTAAAAAGAACTTGTTCACGCTCAATAAACCCCATTTCATCCATCAGTTTCCGACATTGGGCCGTTGCGAGCCCAACATCCTTTTCTGCAACGATATCAACCTGTTTATGCCCTGAAACAGCTTTGACCTGTCTAGGGGCTTCAGCCGAGAGCATATCGATGCCGTGCTCCAGGTTGAGCGCTGTTTTGACGTTTTTCACCGGCCCGCCAATCTCAAGTAAAGTTAAGGCGACGGATGGTTGAATGCCGGAAATGACCACATCGCACCCAAGAATACCAACCATTGCCGCGGTTTCGCTCAGCACTCTGGAAAGATAGGAATCAATCCGCTCCATGGCGGAAACGTCAATTACCAATCCCGTTGATCCGATTTGCCCGATCATGTCGAGTAGTTCCTCCTGAAGATCGACGATATCCCGGTCTGTCAGATCTCCCTGGAGAGAGGTCAGCAGAATTTCACCACGTTTGAGGATCGGGACTTTCATGGGACAATTCGTCCTACAAAGGCGATAATTGCTTACCCGTAATACGCATCGCCTCTTCGACACCCGCCCGCAATGATCCTTTGGTGTTTACCTTGTCGAGATCAATTCCCAATTGGACAAGCGTCTGTGCACCGGAGGGGTTAATCCCGGTCAGGATGACCTCGGCCCCCAGCATTTTCGCGGCCGCCGCGACCTTCAGGAGATGGCGCGCCACGTTCGTATCAATGATCGGGACACCCGTGACGTCCAATATCGCAACACGCGCCTCACACTCCGAAACGGTCGCCAGCAGTCGCTCAATCAAGTTGGTCGCCCGGTCCGTGTCTATATTGCCAACCAGTGGCATCAAGACAATGTCATCCCATAACTGAATTGCGGGTGTGGATAGCTCAAGCAGGGATTTTTGTTGGGCTTCAACAACCCGCTCCGCTTCCTTGCGTTGGGAAATGTCACGGATAATTCCAACGAACCGGCGTTCACCACTAACGATTATCTCACTGACAGATAGGTCAATATCAAACTCTGTCCCGTCCTTGGCCCGTGCTTCGAGTTCACGGCCCAAACCGATCACTTTTTTGACTCCCGAATCGAGATAATTCTGAATATATGAGTCATGCTCAATTGCGATACGGTTTGGCGTCAGAATTTTCACGTTTTCACCAACCAGTTCAGGCTCTTCATAGCCAAACAGATCGGTAATTGCTGGATTAACTTTTTCGATGATCCCCTTCTCGGTAATAATCACAATTCCATCAATGACATTGTCAAAGACGGCTTGCAGCCGGACCAGTTCCATAGAAACGTTGTCGCCATTACCATCTTGTTTTGCCATTATATTCTCCACCACAGGCTTATATTCACTGAATGAGCCCAACTTTTGATATTTGGGGCCGGTTTAGGCATTTTTCAAGTTTAGTTAGATTTTGGTGAGGAAATCAAAAAAAAAATTGCTATATTGCCGTTTATTTGGGACCGTTTTTCAATTGATGCGCATAACGCATTGAGCCTTCCGCCCTCGGGTGATAGATAGCCCTCCCATGAGTACTGATTTATCCCATATCCGTAACTTCTCCATCGTCGCCCATATCGATCATGGCAAATCGACATTGGCGGACCGAATGATTCAGCTTTGCGAAGGCTTGAGCCAGCGCGAGATGAAGGAGCAGGTCCTCGATTCCATGGATATCGAGCGTGAGCGCGGGATTACGATCAAAGCGCAGACTGTTCGCCTAGAGTACAAGGCGAAGAATGGCGAGATCTATATCCTGAACCTGATGGACACGCCAGGCCATGTCGATTTCGCTTATGAAGTGAGCCGGTCGCTGGCGGCTTGCGAAGGCTCCTTGTTGGTGGTTGATGCAACGCAGGGCGTTGAGGCGCAGACGCTGGCCAACGTGTATCTCGCCATCGACAGCAATCATGAAATTGTTCCTGTCCTCAACAAAATTGATTTGCCGGCTTCTGAGCCGGAGCGCATCAAGCAGCAAATCGAAGAAGTGGTTGGCCTTGATACTTCTAATGCGCTTGAGATATCCGCCAAAACCGGTGTCGGCGTGGATATGGTTCTGGAAGCGCTTGTTGAGCAACTTCCGGCACCAGAAGGGGACATTAACGCGCCCTTGAAAGCTTTGCTGGTCGACAGTTGGTACGACCCTTATCTCGGCGTGATGATACTGGTGCGGATCAAGGATGGGGTGCTCAAGAAGGGCATGAAAATCCGTATGATGGATTCGGGTGCGAGCTACAGTGTCGACCAGGTTGGCTGTTTTCGCCCCAAACCGGAGAAAGTAGCTTCCCTCGGTCCTGGTGAGATCGGCTATTTCACAGGTGCCATCAAAACTGTCGCGGATACCTCTGTGGGCGATACCATCACCGATGAGCGTGATCCGGCGGAAAATGCATTATCGGGCTTTAAACCCTCTATCCCGGTGGTTTTTTGCGGCCTGTTTCCGGTCGATACGGGGCAATATGAAGACCTTCGCGATTCGCTTGAAAAATTGCACCTCAACGACGCCAGTTTCCATTATGAAGCGGAAACCTCTGCCGCACTTGGTTTAGGGTATCGGTGCGGATTTTTGGGCCTTCTGCATTTGGAGATTGTTCAGGAACGTCTTGAGCGTGAATTTGATCTCGACCTGATCACCACGGCACCAAGCGTGGTTTACCGAATTCACATGAACAAAGGCGAATTGATCGAGCTTCATAATCCGGTCGATATGCCGGACGTCACAAAAATTGAATACATTGAAGAGCCCTGGATCAAGGCGACCGTCATTGTGCCCGATGAATATCTTGGCTCAATCCTGCAGCTTTGCCAGGAACGTCGGGGCGAACAGGTTGAGCTGACCTATGTGGGGTCGCGCGCCATGGCGGTTTACCGCCTGCCTTTAAACGAGGTGGTGTTCGACTTTTACGACCGCCTGAAATCCGTATCACGTGGCTACGCCAGTTTTGATTACGAGCTTGATGGCTATACGGAGGGAAAACTGGTCAAGGTTGGAATTCTGGTTAATGCCGAAGTGGTTGATGCCCTGTCGTTCATGGTTCATGAGAGCCATGCGGCGTCCAGGGGCCGGGCGATTTGCGATCGTTTGAAAGACCTGATCCCGCGCCAGATGTTCAAGATCGCCATTCAGGCAGCGATTGGTGGCAACGTGATTGCCCGAACGACAGTCAGCGCCATGCGTAAAGATGTTACGGCCAAGTGTTACGGCGGTGACATCACGCGTAAACGCAAACTGCTGGACAAGCAGAAAAAAGGCAAAAAGCGCATGCGCCAGTTCGGCAATGTGGAAATTCCGCAATCTGCTTTCCTGGCCGCACTTAAGACGTCTGACGACTAGGCTAATCCCGAGTAAGCCGAAGGTTTACGGCGACGCATTTGCGAAAAATAATCCTTAATTTAAGTTAGGCGGCTCAGAGCTGTTTTTTCGGGCCTCGATCATCGCCTCGATGACCTCCTCATCAGTAGGTATCAGCTCTTCATCGGTCAACGCCCTTCCATGGTCGACAAACTCCAATGCCGCATAATTATCATGGGCAGGGGTTGTGTCGCCAAGCTCGGCAGCATGTTTCCGCAGCTTGGCGTCTTTGGTAAGCTCGTCATACAGTAACAGCGCTTCAACATGCTTACGATGCTCTTCCTCTTCCCGGGCACTCATTATGCGTCCTGAGCGGTTGCGCCAGGCCAGCGTGACTCCGGGCAGGCCAAGGAGAAACCAGGCGGGAAACGCGAGAATGAAGGTAAGGAGTGGGTCCCAGAGAAACGGCGCGATACGTTCAATGCGAATCTGTATCACCGTTAAACTGCCGGGCCAGATAGTATACCAGAGATCGTAGGCAGGTGTAATGATGGTCATGCCACCGGGGTAGAGACGAACTGTCTGCTCCGCTACCGCGCTGATGAGGGCGGCAATAATCAAAATCCAACCAAGGTAGAAAGCTGCTCGCATGCACGTATTGTATCTGATTGCGCGGAAAGGGCGAGAGCCATTCGACGAGGATGAATTAATTGTGAAAACAATGGGTGCGAGGCGCTTTAAGCAGTTGAAGTCCCCGGTTTCGTCCGCTAGGTTGCGCGCGAATAGGAGGGGTGGCCGAGTGGCTGAAGGCGCACGCTTGGAAAGCGTGTATACGGGTAACCGTATCGCGGGTTCGAATCCCGCTCCCTCCGCCATTTTATACTATAAAATCATTTAAAAACAATTAGTTATATGATTTTTGTCTCAAGTGATCCCCCAACTAGCCCCCAATTCTGCTTATTAAACATCCTCTCATTTCTTCTTAAAATAGCTTTCAAAGCAACTGTTCTCTTTTATCATTCATGCACCTTAAATTGTGTTGGGGCGAAAAAGCATTGATACGTGCCAAGGCGACCACAAGTGAAATTGTATCTGATTGGAAACCAAAATAAGATATTGTCCAATCTCAAGTTGAGTTTTCTGCTTGACTGTAAAACTAGTCTGATTTGTATAAACGAATTTTGCCATCTAACGTGCCGTAATTTGCGGTTATTTTTTCAAAGGAACCGTTATCTACGCCGTCACTGGATTTCAAGGGAAAACAATTCGTTTATGCTCATCATTAAAGCCTACCATTCCGCCAGCTTGATCTGGATGCAGGAAAATCCTTATATATTCTGAATATCAGTTCGAGCTATCTGATCACAAATCATGTTACTCAACGATAACGCTGCATTTCTTAGACCCGCATTTAGTGCAGGTGAGATTTTTTTCACATCTTCCACTCGAAATTACCGCCAAAATTTAAAGATAACTTTTAGGTCAAGGTTATGTCTGTGACCGCAGTAAATACATTGCCCTATAAGGCGATAACCCATTTCCATTATTTCTAAAAGGGTGTTGGACATGCCAGAACAATGGCCCAAAATCGTGATCGAGGGAATGTATGATATTACCTCAGATGGGGTTTCTTCCCGCCCTCATCATCCCAAGTATTCTGATCAACTACGATAGACACGTTTTTGCTATCAAACTCCGTACATTTCAGTCAGTACAACCCGCCTTTTTGGGAAAGAAGGGCTATTGTGCGTATGGGAATCGGCTACAGGTAGAAGCCGGGAAGCCGTGGTGGCAACGGATACGCCGAAGAACCTATGCAAACCGCGAACAGGCTCGTGCGGACATCTTCAATTTCATCGAGTTTTTCTATGATCCTAAACGCAAGCATGGTAGGAACGGGATGCTGTCACCGATTGATTTTGAACGACAGCAAAAATGGAAGTTGCTGGGCGTCTAAGAAATTAGGGGCAATTCAGAGTAAGCAATATGGTGAAAAACGTAAAAAATCTCAAAATGTTGGAATTTCATGAAAACAACCAAGCACACTGAATGCAGATTGTGTCATACACGGGATATGCAAACACTTCACTCTTTCGGTGATTTATACGTCTCTAACTTTGTAGATAAAAGCAACATACATTCCGGAATAAAAGCACCCTTGGAATTATGTATTTGTAGTTCATGTTCTCTTATTCAGCTGCGACATACAGCACCGATGGAATTAATGTATGCGCGCCACTATTGGTACCGATCAGGTGTGACCAGTACTATGAGGGCTGCGTTGCGTGACGTTACGCAACAGATAGAACAGATGATACCCCTTTCTGCTGAGGATGTGGTTCTTGATATTGGTGCAAACGATGGAACACTTCTAAAATCGTACAGTGTCGATGGCTTGATAACAGTTGGTTGTGAACCGGCGGACAATCTAGTTGAAGAGCTTCGCTCAAATGCCTGCCACGTTATTAATGATTTCTGGCAGATAGAGCTTTTTGAAAATATGGCCATCGGCAAGGCCAAAGTTATCACAGCCCTCGGCATGTTTTATGATCTCGAAGACCCGAACCAGTTTATTAAAGATGCCCGCATGGCCTTGGCCGAAGATGGAATTTTTGTGGCCCAACTTATGTGCCTTGCATCCATGCTGGAGCAAAATGATCTCGGCAATATTTGCCACGAACATCTTGAATTTTATTCACTGGATTCGCTCAAATATTTGTTTGAGAAGAATGGGCTGGAAATGTTTAGGATTGAAGAAAATACGGTCAACGGTGGCAGTTATCGCATTTTTGCCCGACACTATAAAGGAACTGGTGTTGAGTATGACGAGCACTACAGCGTCGAAGATCTTCAGAATTTCATTTCCCGGATAGAGGAAAATAAGCTGAAGTGTGTTGAATTTATCAAATCTGAAGTAGCCCGCGGCAAGACAGTTTACGTGTATGGTGCATCTACCAAAGGCAATACAATATTACAATATTATGGCCTCGACAGCTTGATGATAACTGCGGCCTCTGAACGAAGTCCGGAGAAATGGGGGAAGTACACGGTCGGAACGGGAATTCCTATAATTTCAGAAGAGGAGGCGCGGGCAGCCCAGCCGGATTACTTTCTGGTTCTGCCGTGGGCCTTTTTTGACGAGTTTTATGACCGAGAAGTCGAATGGCGGGAGCGGGGTGGTAAATTTATTGTGCCATTACCTGAATTTAGAGTGGTTGAGTGAATGAATGCAAAAATGTCTAGGATGAAAATTTCGCTGATGCTATGCGCACTTTTTGTTGACCGTAAGGTAATAAATTTGAGCAAAGGGTGAATTGAAAAAAAGCATATAGTTGATTCTGTCTTGGGGTAGAACCCAGAATATACATATTCGCTGCGTCTTTTTTGAATGCTATTTTTTCAAGAATCGGAGTCTAAAGACATTTGTCCAAATTTTAATTTTTATCGATTTTGACTGAAAAATATAAAGGTAACCAAGATATATGCTGGAACGAATTAATAATAACAATGATCTGCTGGCTATTATAATTTATAGAAATTATTTGTGCACAGGCATAGAGTTTCTGACGCCTGATGAAGCCTCCATGCAGGTAGGCGTGATGTGCCACCCACAAGGCCACAAAATACTCCCTCATCTTCACGTACCATCAGAGCGGAGCATTAAGGATACTCAGGAGGTCATTTTCATCCGTAAAGGAAAGGCCCGGGTCGATTTTTATGACGACGATAAAATTTACCTGAAAAGCCGAACTATTGATGCAGGCGACGTCATCCTTCTTATCTCAGGTGGGCATGGCTTTACTGTGTTGGAAGACATAGAGATGATTGAAGCGAAAACAGGACCGTTTATGGGGGAGAGCGATAAAGTGAAATTCATCCCGCATAGCTAACGTTTGTATAGAATGAATCCTTTATTGTGGCGGTTAACAGTCCTCTCGACCAGAGTGAAGCCCTGATCTCTGAAGATGTCAGGATGCCCTGGGTTCACGTAAACAACGTACACATTTCGCGGTGTTTTTTCTTGTGATCTGCAAATCTTGGCAACCACAGGGGTCATAACTGTTTCATCAAAAGGGTCATTAAAAAAGAAAACCGATGCATCGTCGGGAACGACAAATTCTGTAGCATTACCCTGGATAATTTTCCATTCAGGTTTGCTGATGCGCTTGGCCTTAAAAAATTTATCAAGGTTTTTTGATGCTTCCTGGCTCAAGTCCGGAGATGCCTCAACACCAATGATTTTACGAAACGGAAACCGCGTTGCGAAAAATAGAACACGACCCAATCCGCACCCATAATCGACAAATGTCACACCCTGCACATTTTCTCCAATCAGTTTGAGGGCCTGATGGATAAACAAATAGGGGCAAGGCACGTGCATGTGGCCATGATCAGCGACTGCCTCATCGAAATTCAACTCATCAAGGGGAACCATTCGGCCGGTTTTGGATTGTAACAAAAATTCGAAATACAATTCCGCCAACACCAATGGAATGGCTCTTACAAGCCCATACAGGAAAAGGCTGTGAAAAACGTGTTGGAAAAAGTGTAACTTGGCGCGCAGTGTCAATTGTTTGAACCAGATTCGGTTTTCATATCAGCATCAACCATCAACTTCACCAGTTCCTTGAATCGTATTTTCGGGTTAAAGCCAAATTTCTCCCGGGCTTTTTTCGTGTCCCCTATAAGTGTGCTGGTCGCCGTGGGGCGCATAAATTCAGATGAAGAGTTAACATAGTTCGCAGAATCCAAGCCAACACATCGAAAGGCTTCATCAACAAATTCCTGAACCGAATGCGCCTCTCCTGTGGCAATGACATAATCATCGGGCTCAGATTGCTGAAGGATATTCCACGCCGCTTCCACATACTCCCCCGAAAACCCCCAATCAATGTGAGCTGACAAATCCCCAAGTACGAGACGGTCCTGTTTGCCCTGTGCAATGCGAGCGACGGACTGAGTGATTTTACGAGTAACGTATTCCGGTGTTCTCCGTGGCGACTCGTGATTGTAAAAAATTGCTGTGGATGCATGCATCTGAAATGTTTCACGAAAATAACGAGTAAAATAATAGGCAGTTAGCTTGCTCACAGCATAGACGCTTTGTGGATTAAAGGGGGTTTCTTCGTTTTGTGTAACCTGCTCTGTTCGACCGAACATATTGGATGTACAGGGCTGGAAGTAACGAATATGTGGGTTTATCTGCCGAATAATTTCCAACAAACGCCCGACTGCTGAGCCAGTAATGTCGGCGGAATACCCGACCATGTCGAAGCTCCACCGGACATGATCCTGATCTGCCTCATTGTAAATTTCATCAGGCTCTACCTCACTAATAATTCTATACAGTGACGTAACGTCTGCGAGGTCTCCCCGAACGGTGAAAAAAGAATTATTTACAACAGATTCATCATCCAGCAAATGTTGGATGTTGCGGGTATTTCCAGTTGCTGAACGGCGGACCATACCGTATACGATGTAGCCCTTTTCAATTAACAAGTCGGCTAGGTAACTACCGTCTTGGCCTGTAACGCCTAATATCAAGGCTTTTTTCATGCCGATTGCCCTCGTGTCTGGCCAAAACATAAATTAATAAGGTCGATGCGGGTCGTAACTGAAAAATTACCAGCCGCTCGAAAAGCACTAAGATTTAGCCCTTAATACGATTACATCTGGACCTATTCAATGGGAAAAAATCAACACAACAAAGATGGCGCTCGTCCTGTAGGAGGGGTTGCAAATGAACCTAAGCAGGACTCGCCTGTTTCCGATGAAGCCAGTTTGCCCGAAGTTTCCATTATTCTTGCCACCTATAACGAACGCGAAAATATTGGCGGGGTAATAGCTGCAGTCCTTAAAAACATACACCAATCAGTTGAAGTAATCGTCGTCGATGATAATTCCCCGGACGGAACGGCAGATTATGTCCGGGAAATGGGTAATCCGCATGTTAAACTTGTTCAGCGGTTTCGTGAGCGTGGACTGGCCTCTGCAATCGCTCGTGGAGTTTTGGAAACCCGTGGGGAGATCGTCGGCTGGATAGATGCGGATATGCCGGAGGAAACAAAAAACCTCTCCCGAATGATCGAATTAATGGCTGATCATGATGTTGTTATTGCTTCCCGGTTTGTAGACGGTGGCGGAGACACACGCCATCCGTCGCGAAAACTCGCAAGTAGGCTGCTTAGCTGGTTTGCCAAATTAATTCTTGGCTATGGAATTAATGATTATGGGAGTTGCGTCGCGACTGTGCGACGCAGTGTTTTCGACGATGTAATGATTATTCCTTATGGGTTTGGTGATTTCTTTATTGAATTCATCTATGGGTGCTGCAAAAAAGGTTTCAAAGTTCACGAAATGCCGTTCACTTTGTACACACGAGAAAACGGCACATCCAAGTCCTTTCCTCATATGAAAGGTTTTCTGTGGCTAGGGTTTAAGTATGTGATCAGAATTCTGGCGACACGATTTAGACCGGACTAATTATTTCCACCAAAGCGGAAGCAACGCGTTCTATCTGTTCGTCGTGAAGGAGCAGACCACTTGGCGTATAGAATCCTGAGCGTGCAAGTTTTTCTGAAACCGGATATCGCTCGCCATTAAATAGACCCATGCGCTGAAAAACGGGCTGCTGGTGCATCGGCCAGAAAAATGGACGGGAGCCTATTTTTCGCTCTGCTAATTCTGCCATAACATAGTTGGCGTCAAACGGCAGGTTGTCTTCCAAAACTATTCCGTACACCCAATAAACATTGTCGGCGTATGATAAAGTGGCGGGTGCTACCGAAATTGTGTCAATACCCTGCAGGAGTTCACTGTATCGATTACCCATGTGGCGTTTACGACGAACGAAATCATCAAGTTGTTCAAGTTGAGCAAGAGCGACAGCCGCCTGCAAGTTTGTCATCCTCATATTCCAACCCAGCTCTTCGTGAACGAAGCGCTTCGATGAAAAACACAGATTTCGTAAAGAACGACAACGCTCTGCCAGCGTAGAATCATCGACGCAAACCATCCCGCCTTCGCCACAACTGACATGTTTGTTGGCGTAAAAGCTGAATATGCTGATATCACCCATTCCACCACATGGGCGACCTTTGTAGTCTAGGCCGATCGCTTCTGCAGCATCTTCGATGACCATCAGATCATGTCTTGCGGCAATATCAAGAAGCGGATCCATATCAACGGGCAGGCCATAAATATGAACGGCCATAATGGCTCTCGTGCGGGGAGTAATTTTATCTTCGATGGCCCCCACATCCATATTCCATGTTGCCTTATCGGCATCTACAAGCACGGGTACTCCACCAGCCCGGGTTACCGCCTGAGCGCAGGAAATGATTGTAAACGCCGGTAATATGACTTCATCACCCTGCTCCAACTCAAGGGCAGCCACTGCCAGTTCAAGTGCCGATGTGCCGTTGGTTACAGAAATGCCGTGAGCCCGCCGAACACGGGTGGAGAACGCGTCTTCAAAACGTGCAACAAATGGGCCTTCTGAAGAAACCCACCCCGTATCGATGCATTCCATCAGATATTTTTTTTCGTTCCCGCCCATCAACGGGGTGTTTACCGGAATGAATTTTGACATAATTTATGCAGCTTCTTCATGGCGGTGAAAAAGGTAAATAACTCCACCCAAAAGCTGCACGGCGACAATCCAGATTCTTGCGACCAACATGATTGTGGCCCCATTTCCAATTCCAAACAAAGCAAAGATGAATGCTGCCGCTGTTTCACCAACACCAATACCGGCTGGTGTGATAGGCAGGGCGGCGGAAACCATGACCAGCGGCATAACGACGGCTAACTCCTTCCATTCAACATCGGTTGAAAGAATTTCAGCCGAGAAAAAGAACGCAGAAAGGATAAGCATATGAGCGATGAAAGAAAACCCGAAGCTTTGTAGCAAAACTAATTTCTTCCGGGAATAGACAGCAATAATTCCCTCAATAAGTTCACTATATTTCCCCGGGATGAGGGTTTGGATCAAACGGCGAACAGGATTAAAGGTGATAAGAAAAAACCCAAGAACCGAAGAAATCAGTACAGCGCCCATGGTTCCGCCGAGAAACAATATTGATGAATCCACATGATCAGAAGTCAGGAAAACGGCCAAAAAAGCAAGGAATCCCATCAGCATCAAGCTTGTCATAGCTAGAATACGGTCAATAAAAATAGACGATAAGGCCGCCGTTTTGGCATGCGGGGCGCTTTTAAACATGTAATATGCGCGAGCTAATTCCGATCCGGCGAGGCCGGGTAGCGCGAGTCCGAAAAAGTTACTGATCAGCGTCCAACGTATAACAATTCGTTTTGTAAAACGGAGGCCTTGCAGTCGAAGCAATAATCCCCAGCGCATAGCACTGACTACTCCGCCACCTAAAACAGCGGAAAACCCCAGAACATGTAGTGGGCTGAGCGATGCGTCTGCAACTGATTGGAAATCAATTTGATCATTTTTAATCAACCAGTAAAATAACCCGCCGGCTACCGCGAGTTTAATTATGAAGATAAAGAATTGTTTGAAAAACAGGCGGTTCAAGCGATTTATCTTTTAAATAATTTACAAATTGATTGCACCATAGTCTTACTGTGCCAGAAGCTTTCTCACCCCAAAAGCCTTGATTTTGAACTCCTGTATGCTGCGGGTTTCCAATACGCTGCGGAGCACAAACTTTGGCCTGAAGTAAAATTTCTTATAAAGAGCCTTGTGCAAATCAGATAACTCCTCAACAGACATATGCTCGGTCCAGTGATCTACCGTCATATTTTTAAAGGGCGTCAGGCAAAACTCTTTCCAGCGCTCCCCATCAATCATACCATTCTCCACGGCTTGATCATAGACTTGGGTATTGGGATACAGACTGAGTATGCTGAATTGAGCAAAATCAGGCTGAAGCTTGACCAAAAAATCAAAATTTTTCCAGACATCAGCCGCATTTTTTTCAAACGGCAATCCGAGCATATAATCGGCGACGGTACGGATTCCCAGTTCACGACACCATCTAAAAGCGTTTTCCACCTGGGTTATTTTTGTTCCTTTTCGTAAGGCTTGGAGCCCCTCATCGGAACCCGTCTCGACACCAAAAGATATTTGACGAAGCCCTGTTCGTTTTGCAATAACCAGCGATTCCCGGGTCACTGCATTAACACGCCCACGAAAATCCCAAACAAACTTCATGCCACGACGTTCAATCGCTTCACAAAATTCGGTAACTTTTTGAGCTGTGATGTTGAAAAGATCGTCGTAGAAATGAAATTCATCGTATCCCATATCGAGACATTCCTGCACTTCATCCAGAACAGAATCAATATCGCGTTGCCGGTATTTTTTATAAGGCACATTACAGAAAGTGCACAAATAAGGGCATCCCCGTGTCGTTATGATCGTCGCCAGTTTGTCGCTGACACCGACTGTACTGTGATAAGAGATGTGTTTGATAAAGTTACGATTTGGAAAAGGAACATCATCGACTTCATCCACATAAGCTGCTGGCACAGTCATACCTGGCAAGAATCTACGATCTCTTTTCGCAGACGGATCAATCATCGCCTCAATGGAATCTTTCGTATAGACGCCGAGTATTTCCGTGATGTCGTTACTGGACACAAGAGCATTCACCAATTCTGTAAAGGCGTATTCACCTTCACCAACGATAATTGAGTCAAATTCAGGCAACTGGGCCGCTTCATAAGGAAACGAAATCGGGTGATGCCCTCCCATGCAAATATGTGCATTCGGCACAATGGCACGTGCTGTTTGTGCTGAAATTACAATGTCCATCAATGACGTCGTGAAACTCGTTATCCCGATAATATCAGGACGAATATCTTCAATAACTCTTTTCAAGCCATCGTGGGTAATATGCTCGGCAACACAATCCGTGAAGAATAACTCATGGCCAGAGGTGTGCTTTTCCAGATAACTGAGGACATAAAGGGCACCCAACGGCGGAAAATGGCCAAATTCGTGCGTATCAATGAAGGCTTCTCCCTCTTCATCGGCATTTTCCAATACAGTCCACTGCATTGGTGGATTTAACATAAGTATCTTCACAAAAAACCCTTCCGCCCGACATCTCGACCTCAATGATTTCATACGTTAAAATCATCTGTCTTTAGAATAACCTATATGAGTACTAGTACCCTCAATATAAAGAAAAAAGACTCAACATGATAATATATCATGAATTTCCCTTTGAAATAGAATGATGATCTATTAAATCTGGTTAAAGTCTTTCCGACATGCCTGATTTATGTAAGAAAGTCATCATCATATTTTCCATTTGGTAAAACTTAAGTAGAGAATTTCTCGATGAAACGTTTGCAATGAATACAGAAGCGAACACCTCAGAATGGGTCGAAGCATTTCAGAAGTCACACTCTTTTGGTTGGCTTATGAAGATGCGACTTATGTTCAAACGAATGGCATTTTTTGATCTTATTACGGACCGCTCTCTCAGTGTGGTTGACGTGGGATGTGGCACCGGTGATTTCGTCCGAACCTTGCGTGAGATGGGATATAGTAATGCGCGGGGAATAGAATATGATCAGCGCCTAATTCCCGACGATTTGAACGAATATGTCGACCAAGGATCTGCAACAAACCTGCCCTATGCCGATAACAGCGTTGATGTGATATGCTTTTTTAATGTCCTTCATCACCTCCTGAATGTTGATCAATACCTAGCCACCATGGGCGAGGTGGACCGGTGTCTGAAGCCGGGCGGAACCCTTGTGATTCTCGAACCTGACAAGCCATGGTTCTATCAGCTTACAATGGTCGGGGCATGGGTACTTTCACCAGTGATGTCAGTAGCTGGATTGATTTACACGGAAATTCACGACGAAAGAGAATTGTTGGCGTATTTCTTTGCCAATGCCAAAGTTTTTAAGGAATTCACATCCAAGAAAAATTATAAAATTATTCGGGACCGTTGCTTTATGCATCAGTGGATTCATGTGGTGGAAAAACCGATGCCAGAAGAAAATAGGCAAGTATTGAAGAGTACAAGCTGAACTAAATATACTAATTTTGTGACCGATACGCCGAGCTTACCCCGTCAATGAGAACTCTGTTCGTATTAAGTAGGCTCCCAAAAATATGCCTTGTATTGGTTCAAATCAGTATAGAAAAACCTAAAAAGCAGGAATGATTATTTGGCAAGCGAACAATCTTCAAAAAAGAGGTGCCGATTACAATTTGGAGTGATTGTTTTTACCGCAATTCCAATAGCTTTCATTCTAGTTGACTTCCTAATCTTTGGCCGGACTTTTGAGACATTTGCTCCTGAGGTTGTCTTTTCTTATCACCACCTTGCGCAAGAGTGGTTCGACCTTACCCCTCGATTAATTTTGTGGGTTCCAAGTATCCCCGCAATTTCAATATCGGTCATCATACATGCAATTGAAAAAATTTCTTCGACGGGAGTCGATGAGTTCAATTTGATTGGCGTTTGCACGTACATTTTGATGATTTTGTTTATGTCTTATTATTTTAGAACGGCAAATAAAACGCTGAATATCTCCATTCTGGGTTGGTTACTGATGTCACTTGGCGTGTTTACTATGCCCTATATGATGCGCTCGATGGGGATGTACTCACCTTATTACTATGTCGGCTTGTCAATGGTATTTGCTGGTGTGATTTATTGTCTCGTTCACAAAAGTGGGTTTACCAAGCATTGGAATGTTTTGTTTTTTACTTTCGGTGGATGTACCAGTTTATATTATCTATTGCTGCTTCCTTGTTGGGTTATAGTGATAGTCTATGTCATTCAGGCCCGAGTTCACGGACTCGCGAATGTCATTCAGCGAGATGCCTGGTTAACAAAGCGTCCGACTTTACATAAGATTACTGCCGTATCCACTCTTGTATTGTGCACCAGTCTCCTTGGTAACCTTTTCAACGAACTCTATCATTTTATCAGGGCCCATGGAGAGGTGGGAGGGGCAATGCGGTGGGTATTGGTTTTTGCAATTATTGTCGGGTTCTCGTCCTCTCTCTGGTTGACGAAGGGAGATTTGCGCAAGACAGTCACCATTTCTATTTTGGCAGTCATCATTCAATTTTGTGCGTTCAGCATTTCATATTCGATTTCAGATTCATTTACATCTTTGTTATTAGCACCAAATATCATCGCCATTTACCCAGCAATTCTCATAGCTATTCCGCTATGGAATCAGGCATGGTGCCGGGACCTGATTGCTGGCCCGTCTGGTTCATATGTGCTTGGTATCCTCGTTTTTTCTCATGTTTATACTCCATTTTTGGTTGATGGAGCTTTCATGGCAAATTATGTGTATTTAGATGTTACCGAGCCAAAAGAAACAAACGTAATAGGATATTTCACACGGCATTCTTGGAATGTAATCTCTCTCGTTCCATTTTTTGTTCTTTTTATTACTCTAGGCAACACGCTCTTTCGAAGCCGGTTTGCACAGGGTTTTGATAAAAACAAACTGCTCTCATTAGCTGCTTGCTGCTTACTCATTCTGGCTAATTATTACCTTGCTTTCGATTTTTTGTTCGCAGATGTTGTAGAAAAGAAAGTAAATTATGGTGAAATGTCGCGACTTGTTATGCCTATATTATTCTTTCTTCCTGTTGTTCTTTATTTAAGTGAACAATCAGGCATATTCCTTAAAAGATTGGTACAAATTGGCATAGCCATTCCATCCCTCCTGGGAATACACGAATTCGTGACGGAAGCAGTTCCTTATTACAATGTGATAATTCATTGAGTGTGAAGTTAGTGCTTTTTGGGCCCTGCCTGTTTCACAGTTGGTCAGTATCGTTAAAATGAAGAGGCCATTATATACTTTCAAGAGCAAGGTCCACACCCACAATCCACTGGAGAGGATCATGTGGGAGAACCACCGACGAATCAAAGTGGTCGACTCGATTTCGTACGGGCAATCTTGCCTCAACTTGGTCGCAGCGAGATTGAGGCACGTTGCTGGCAGCAAGTGTTCAACGTGAAAGTAAATGAACATGACGCCGTTCTTTGTCGAGAAAATATCAACCGATGGAGCCGTCGGCTGATGAAATGTGCGAGGGATATTGGACTTTAACGTATGGCCCGGGGTAAATTTTTACCGCTCTAGTCGAATCTTTTCTATCTGCAGTGGCTAGCTTTTCATTCACGTATGGATTTTGGCCAAATTCATTTTGATGATACGGAGGAAGCACACCTCAATATTCTTGCTGCATTAATGACAATTGCAATCTACCAGCGTGACAATAATGGGGAATCTCTGCTCTATGAAGATGAGGACGCTTGAGGGTGTTTTGCTCAAACAAATTATTATAGTTCACTTTTCTGGTCGGCCAATTTGAACGACTTTTTGATCATTGCTATATAAATCTAAAAATCCGGCCCAAGTCTCCATCATCAACCTACGTTTCTCAAACAAATCACCGCGCCTATATGCAGCTTCAACCTTATCTTTTATAGCATGAGCCAATGCCATTTCTGCTACGTCACGGGGGAAGCTTGAGACTTCGCCTGACCAGTCGCGGAAGCTGGAGCGGAAGCCGTGCGGGACGTAATCGCCACGTTCACCATTAATCCTGTAACCCATGCCGTGCATGAGTTGAAGCATTGCCATGTTTGATATCGGCTTGCCATACCGTGCACCGGGGAAGAGGTGCGGATTGCCTTCAATCCTGGAGAGGGCTTTCAAGTCGCTTAACATGGCTTCCGTTAACGGGACTCTATGTTCCCGTTTAGCTTTCATCCTTGAGGCTGGAATGGTCCATACATTGGCCTCAAGGTCTATTTCTGACCATTGCGCCTTCAATAGCTCACTGGTGCGTAAAACGGTCATAATCAGCAAGCGAAGTGCCAGTGCCGACACACTGCCATTATTCGACAATTCATCCATGAATGCCGGAACGTCTGTATATGGCATTGCCGGGTGATGAGTAACGGCTTTAACGCTTGAAGGTTTTGGCAGCATCATATCCAAATGACCACGCCACCGGGCGGGATTGGAGGTATCGCGGTATTTGTGAGCACCGGCAAAATCCAAAATGTTTTCGACCCGGCCTTGAACGCGCTTGGCAGTTTCGGTTTTTGTGATTCAGATTGGCGTTAAAATTTCCAGAATGTGTTTGGTGTCGATGGTGTCAACTTGTCGGGTGCCAATAACAGGCCGTGCGTAGGTATTGAGAGTGCTTACCCATTTCCCGGCGTTTGCCGCTCAAGGTGAAGCGTAACACCCATTTTTTAGCACCTGAACCGGAGACAATAAGGCGAAGCCCTCCGCCATCTTCATATTTGCCAGCGGTGGCCGTTGCGACCTTGCGCGGTGTCAGTCTGTGAATTGCCATCTCATGCCCCTTTATAAAGGTTGGGGGCTATGTAGTCCCCCAATTGGTCCCCCAATTATATTGGATTAAAGTATGGGAGGCTGGACGGTATGGGGCAATAAGTGTTGAATTATAAAAGTTTTATGGATGTCATAGGATATATCAATACACTATATCGGCGGACGCTCCCTCCGCCAATACCCCACACCCATGCAAAGAGCTCCTTTCGAGGCTTTTGTCATATCAAAGACCATGCATTGCGTGTCATGATAGGCGGGCTAAATCATAACGGGTGTCTGTTAATCTGAAAACGAATTGGATAACGATATGGCGTCCACCGCCCGCGTTTTGAAAATGGCTGATGGGTATTCGAAGCGGCCAGACTATCGGCTTGCTTTGGAACCGCTTAACAAACGGGTTCGAGCCGTATTTAACGGTGAAACAATCGCTGATAGTAGCGATGTTTTAGTCCTGCGCGAAACCCGCCATGCGCCAGCGTATTATTTTCCCAAGAAAGACGTGCGCATGGATCTGATGCAGGCGAACGACCACCATACTCACTGCCCCTTCAAAGGGAACGCATCGTATTGGGATTTGAGCGTGAAAAAACAGCGTTCGGACAATGCGATTTGGGGATATGATGAGGCCTATCCTGAAGCCGAAGGTATTGCCGGCTACGTATCATTTTACTGGGACAAAATGGATGCCTGGTTTGAAGATGGGGTTCAGGTTCAGGAGCAGCAGGATATTGGCGCATCGGCCCCTTTTAACCCGTTGGTTGACTGGATGTTACGCGAGGCCTGGGACGCGACAACGACACGCGAACTGGTGCGCCGGCTTGCCCATAAACTGAATGCGATGGGCGCTTCTCTTTTGCGTCTTAATGTCACCATTCGAACTCTGCACCCCCTTCTTGTCGCCAATGCCTATCGGTGGTTACGTGGTTCTGAGGAAATAGAGCGTTTTGATGCCAGTCATGAGACGATTACCGCTCAAAATTATTTGAACAGCCCCCTGCGCCCGGTTTTCGATGGTGAGGGAGGAGTCCGTCGCAGAGTCAATGCAGAGACGGCAAGGGAGTATGATATTATCGCCGATATGAAAGAGGCTGGGGCGACGGATTATGTTGCCATGCCGATGCGGTTTTCCGACGGGCAGATTAACGCCATTACGCTTGCCAGCGATGCACCGGATGGTTTCTCAACGGAAATGCTTGGTCAAATTCATGATATTCTGCCCTTGATGGCGCGTTTATTCGAAGTGCATGCCAAGGAGCGGGTCGCGGCGACGCTCATGCGCACATTCATTGGGCAAACAACGGGAGACCGTGTATTGAACGGCCTCGTCAAGCGCGGTGACAGCGAGGATTTGCACGCCGTTATCTGGTTTTCCGATCTTCGCAATTCAACGCCCTTGGCAGAAACCATGTCACGGCCTGAATTTCTTGATTACCTTAATCGCTATTTTGATTGCATGGCGGGCGCTGTTGTTGAGAACGGGGGCGAGGTATTGCGGTTTATCGGTGACGCGGTGCTTGCCATCTTTCCGATTGAAGACCGTAGCGATGCTAGGCGCGATACATGTTCTGAATCATCGCTGGCATGTGCGCGGGCCTTAAAAGCGGCGCGCGATGCCGGGCGACTTGTTGGCGATGTGAATGAAAAGCTGTCGGCGGAAGGACGTCCGAAAATCGGTTACGGAATTGGATTGCACTTAGGTGATGTGACTTATGGCAACATCGGTATTCCAGAACGCCTGGAGTTTACCGTCATCGGTGCTGCGGTTAATCAGGCGGCGCGTGTTGAATCCATGAGTAAGGAACTGGGCACCCCGGTGATCGCCTCCGAGGCATTTGCCAGTTGTAATCCTTCAACTTTACGCTCCCTCGGGGATCATGAATTGCGCGGTATCGACGGACATCACGAACTGTTTACATTGCCGGATTAAGTTCCGCCTTGTATTCAGTTTGCCCCGTGCACAAATTCTCTATAGTTTCTGGTTTCTTACCCACATTAATTCAGGTTTTGGAAAATTGAATAACATCCCTTTGTCATCGAAGATTTCCAGGGCGTTCGCGCAGTTTCTGCCGCTTTCCTATTTTAAAAAAGCGCCAGGTATTATTATTGTCGACGTTACCAATTCATGCAACCTGCGCTGCCCGGTCTGTCCGGTCACATTTGCCATGACCCGCACGCGGGGGCTGATGAAGCTTGAGGTCTTTAGGCAGATCGTTGATGATTTTAAAGGCGCTTCGGAAAAGCCTGCAATGTATTTCAATTTTTCCGGTGAGCCGACCATAAATGAGCACCTTCCGGACTTGGTCGCTTATGCGTCAGAGAACGGCCATCACACGTTCCTCAGCACCAATGCAACGAAACTGACGGAGGAAATGGCTGAACGTCTGATTAAGGCGGGTCTTGATCGGGTGAATCTATGCATGGATGGATTTTCCAAAGAAGCGCAGGAAAGTTATCGGGTGCGGTCAGACTTCGACGAAGTTAAATCAAATATTGAAATGTTCCTGGCAACCCGCAAGCGTCTTGGTGCAGAAAACCCGTTTTGTGTGCTGCAGACCCTTTTGACGTCCTATTCTGAACATCAGGTTGACGAGATAACCGAATGGGCGCAGGGCGCCGGGTTCGATCGGGTACGCTTTAAGACCTTCAGCCTCGGATCCTACACATCTGAGGAAGAAAAGCAGAAATACGGCCATTTTCTGCCGACCCGAGAAGAGTATACCCGTCATCCAACCGGTGTGGAGCGGGCTCTTTGCCGCACACCACTGTCCCAGACGGTGGTGTTTTGGAATGGCGACCTTGGTCTTTGCTGCATTGATTATGACCAGATGATTCAGCTGCCGAATATTGAGGAGCAGGGGTTCATGAATGCGTATCATTCGAAAGAGGCTTTGCGGGCACGCAAAAACGGATTTCTGAAGAATTTTGAGGTCTGCAAGGGTTGCTCTTATGGGAACGCAGAAAGCTTGGGATTTAAGGTTGACCTCCGCAAGAAATCGGATGCAGCATAGAAGCTCTCGGGTGGGTTTCTGGCTTTTCCCGGCGCCCTTCAATCAACATGTGGTCCAAGGAGCCATTAATATGTATGCCTTGAGGTTACTCCCGTTTTTGTCGTTATTGACGCTTTTGCTGGCACCCTTACAGGCGAATGCTGAGGATCCCTTCAAACCCTTTTATGGGGAATACTCCGGACAGGCCGTGACCAGCGTCGGCGAGGTTGAGAAACGAGAACTTGATGTGTCCATTAGTCCACTCAGGCGGGGTTTTACGCTTGGATGGTCGACAACTGTCCACCGCGCATCCGGCAAGATCAAACAGGCAAAATTCTCGATCGATTTCAAGTCAACTCAACGTGACGGCGTTTTCAGTTCCGGCATGCGCAATGGAAAATTCGGCAACAAAATACCACTTGATCCGCTAAACGGTGACCCATTTGTGTGGGCGACGGTTTCCGGGAAGACGTTGGTCGTTAATTCGCTGTTGGTATTGGAAGATGGTGGATATGAGATGCAAACCTATAAAAGAACGTTGACGGCAACCGGTCTTGATCTTCAGTTTTCCCGCGTACGCAATGGGAAAAACCTCAAGTTGATAGAAGGCATGCTTACGAGAAAGTAAGCTCCACTGATCAATTTTACGTTAAAAATTTGTTTTCATATGAAATATTTCGCATCATAAGAAATAAGAGAGCCGGAAAGCAGTTCTTTTCTGAGGACAATCAAAAGTATTATGTCAAAAACGTCACCGCATACCCGATTGCTGATCTACAGCCATGACTCTTTCGGTCTCGGGCATTTGAGACGTTGCCGGGCGATTGCCCATTCGCTGGTTGATCATCGTCCGGACCTATCTGTTCTGATTCTATCGGGTTCACCCATCATCGGCAGTTTTGATTTTCGCTCGCGCGTAGACTTCGTTCGCATTCCGGGCGTGGTGAAACTCAGAACAGGTGGCTATACAACGCTCGGTCTTGATATCGGGATCGAAGACGCCATGGCCATTCGTGAAACGATCATTCGCAATACGGCGGAAGTTTTTAATCCCAATATTTTTCTTGTCGATAAAGAGCCGCTGGGGCTTCGTGGTGAGGTCGGCAATACATTAAATATGTTAAAAGCAAAGGGAAGCCGTCTCGTGCTCGGGCTTCGCGATGTGATGGATGATCCGGGCAAGCTGACGGATGAATGGGAACGCAAAATGGCGGTTCCTGCCTTGCGCGATCTTTATGATCATATCTGGATCTATGGCACGCCAGAGGTTTGCAACCCGCTTGAGGGTGTAAACGTCCCTAAATCCGTGTTGAAGAAATCTTCCTATACCGGTTATTTGCGCCGCACTTATATCCCGTCTCTGAACCCGGCGGCCCCTCAACAGACCAATCTCGATAAGCCGTTTATTCTGGTGACGCCTGGTGGCGGTGGTGATGGGGCGGAATTGGTGGATTGGGTGCTCCGTGCTTACGAACACGACCCGAAAATAGAGCATGATGCCCTGATCGTCTTTGGCCCGTTTATGCATGTGGATACGCAGGCGGAGTTTAAGCAGCGTGTCAGTATGCTGCCGAATGTCCACGCCATTACGTTTGATTCAAATCTGGAGCATCTGGTCTCCAAGGCCTCAGGGGTTGTTGCCATGGGCGGCTACAACACATTCTGTGAAATTTTATCGTTCGATCAACCAAGTCTGATTGTGCCCCGTACAGTGCCGCGCCTTGAGCAATTTATCCGCGCTTCCGAGGCCGAGCGGCTGGGGCTGGTTGGCATGATCGTAGATGACGGCACTCGTGACCCTCATAAAATGGCCAAAGCCATTCGCGAACTGCCGGGCCGCCCCCGACCATCGGAAGTACATCTTCCCGGCCTGCTGGATGGCCTTTCCACCATTAATGCGGTGGTCGACCGTTGGCTCAGCGCACCTCAGCCAGCGAAAGCATCATTGCGCGTCGTCCCCGGCAGTGATTGACGTCAACCAACGTGAAACACGCTGTCGCCATCGTACTTAAGGGCTACCCCAGGCTTTCTGAAACTTTTATTGCTCAGGAAATTCTGAGCCTGCAACGGCTGGGGTTGGATTATCGTCTGATTTCACTCCGCCATCCGACAGATGGTGCGACCCATCCCATCCATCAGGAGATTACGGGCCCGGTTAATTATTTACCCGAATATCTTTATCAGGCGCCGGGCCGGGTTCTGCGTGCCTGGTTGGCTGTTCGCCGGAAAACGGGTTACCGCCAAGCATGGCAAAGCTGGATGAAAGACCTGAAGCGGGATTTGACGGCAAACAGGGTCCGACGGTTTGGGCAGGCGCTGGTTCTTGCCCATGAGCTGCCACCTGAAATAAACTGGATATACGCCCACTTCCTGCACACTCCCGCTTCGGTCGCCCGCTACGCTGCCAATATCAAGCAATTGCCGTGGAGTTGTTCCGCCCATGCCAAAGATATCTGGACCTCGCCCAATTGGGAAAAGGCTGAAAAGTTAACGGATATGGCTTGGCTGGTGACCTGCACACGGGCCAACCGGGATCATCTTCGGGACCTAATAAAAGGGGCGGATGATAAAGTCCAACTCCTGTACCACGGGCTTGATTTTGGGCGTTTTAACGCCGGGGACGGATTGTATTCAGAGGCCGATGGCAGCGCCAATCAAGCCCCGGTGAAAATCCTGTCTGTCGGGCGGGCGGTGGAAAAAAAAGGGTATGATGTTTTGCTTAAAGCCTTGGCCGGGCTTTCGGTGCCTCTTGAATGGCGGCTTATCCATGTTGGTGGTGGAGAATTGCTGAATAGCTTAAAAGAACAGGCTCGCCTGCTCGGTCTGGATGATCGAATTGAATGGCGTGGCGCCTGTCCACAAGAGGTGGTTTTGGAGCTCTATCGCGAGGCAGATATTTTCGCATTGGCAAGCCGGGTTGCAGGCGACGGCGACAGAGATGGTCTGCCGAACGTTTTGATGGAGGCACAAAGTCAGGGGCTGCCCTGCCTGTCGACCCGTGTATCAGCGGTTCCGGAATTGATTATCGACAACGAAACTGGCGTATTGGTCCAACCCGATGATGATAAAGGGCTGTCCGAGGCCTTGGAGCGACTGATCTGTGATCCGGCGCTGCGAAAGTCATTGGGTAGCGCGGGGCAAAACCGGGTCAATGCCGAATTTTCTCATCACGCCACAATCGGCGCTCTGGCGAAGCAGTTTGGGTTGGATGAGGCCGGGGTGGCGGAATGAAGATCGCCTTTTATGCGCCTCTGAAACCACCAACCTCGTCCATCCCATCCGGGGATCGTTTAATCGGACGATTGTTGATGCAGGCTCTTGGTGAAGCCGGTCACCAGGTTGAACTGATGAGTCGCTTTCGCAGTTACGACCGCGACGGGGATGCTGTCCGACAACATCGTCTTCAAGTTCTTGGGCAAAAAATGGCAAACCGTATTGTCTGCAGAATAAATAAACGAACGCCTGCGGACAGGCCGAAAATTTGGTTGACGTACCACCTTTATCACAAGGCGCCGGACTGGATCGGCCCCCATGTTGCGCTCGCGCTCGGTATCCCATATGTGATTTCCGAGGCGTCATTTGCGCCCAAGCAGGAAAATGGCCCCTGGGCGCTAGGGCATTCGGCGGTACGTGATTCCCTTGCTGAGGCTGAAATGGTGATTGGTCTGAACAGTGAAGATGCGGCCTGTATTATCCCCTGTCTTTCCGGGCCCGAGCGATATCAAAGTCTCCGCCCGTTTCTGGACAACACACCGTTTTTGAGCGCTGTTAAGGATCGGGGGGTGCATCGCAAAGTGATCGCTGAAGACCTGTCCCTTGATCCCAAAACGCCGTGGCTGCTCACCGTTGCCATGATGCGCCCCGGTGATAAGGTTCAATCCTATGAACTTCTTGCAAAAGCTCTGATGGGGCTCAGGGAAGAGAAATGGAATTTACTCATTGTTGGCAGTGGACCTGCCGAAGATCAGGTGCGTGCTCTGTTCTCGGAAATGTCCGGAAGCGTGTTCTGGTTAGGTAAAGTAGATGCTGACAGATTGGCAGCCGTATATGCCGCATCTGATGTTTTCGTCTGGCCTGCGGTTAAAGAGTCCCCGGGAATGTGTTTTCTGGAAGCGCAGGCGGCTGGAATTCCAGTTGTTGGAAGTGATGCAGGTGGGGTGCCGGATGTGGTTGAGCATGGTGAAACCGGGTTGCTTGCCAAACACATGGACGTGAGCGATTTTGCGGCTTCCGTGCGGGACCTTTTGAATGACGAGAGCAAAAGGCTGGGCATGGGACGGGCTGCGGCTATGCATATTGCTGCGCGTCATGGAACACGGACGGCGGGACGGCGGCTGAGTGCGTTGTTATCCGAGGCGGTTCAATGACATCACTATTGATGATCCGCCATAGCGAAACCGAATGGAATGCGAGAAAGAAACTGCAAGGGCGGAGCGATATCGCGCTAAGTGAACATGGCCGCGATATGGTCCGATGCTGGTCTGTACCAGGTGAGTTTGATGGCTTTCACTGGGTATCCAGCCCCTTGGTCCGTGCTACGGAAACGGCAAACCTTTTAGGATTTGAGCCGGATTTAGAGCCTGCGTTAATTGAAATGTCCTGGGGTCGGTGGGAAGGCGAAAACTGGAACGATCTTCAGGCGCGACTGGGACCCGACGTGATGGCCGCCCATCAGGCAAAGGGGCTTGATTTCCGCCCGGATGGTGGTGAAAGCCCCGGTGACGTGCAGGATCGCTTGCGGCCCTGGCTTGAAGGATTGAAAAGGCCAACGATTGCGGTTTGCCACAAAGGGGTGCTTCAGGCTGTCTATGCACTGGCCAGCGGCTGGCAGATGACGGAAAAAGCGCCGATTAAATTCAGACACGGGTTTGCCTGCCTTTTTCAGGTAACGGATGGTAGCCCGATAATTGATCGCCTGGATATTCCTTTGGAGAGATCATGATGCCTAAGGTTTTATTTTATGTGCAGCATTTGCTGGGTGTCGGCCATGTAAAACGTGCGGCCGCTCTTTCTCGGGCGATGGCTGAAAATGGTCTTGAGGTTTCTGTCGTTCTGGGTGGACCAGAGGTGCCGCATGCCGATTTTGGTTTAGCGAAAGCGCTCAAGTTGCCGATGGTTCGCACGGCAGATTCCAGTTTCCAAACCCTTCTTAACGAACACGATCAGCCGATTGACGATGCCTGGCGAGATGCTCGCCGCAAACAACTTCTGGAAATTTACGACACTGTCACTCCCGACCTGCTTCTGGTTGAACTTTATCCGTTCGGGCGGCGGCAATTCAGGTTTGAACTGTTGCCTTTACTGGCACGCGCGAAAGGGCGGGGGAAAATAGGTTGTTCAGTACGCGATGTTTTAGTGCGTAAAGACAACCCCGATCGTAACCAGGAAATTGTTGATATCATCCGTGATTATTTCGATACGGTTCTCGTTCATGGGCAGGCCGATGTCATTCCCTTTACTGACACCTTCCCGGAATCAAAAGCATTTGAGGACTGGATTGAATATACGGGATATGTGACCGACCCGTCGCCTGAATTTGGCGTTTCCGAAGTTGGCCGCGGCGAAGTTGTTGTTTCAATTGGTGGCGGGGCGGTTGGTGAAAATCTGATGCGAACGGCACTTCAGGCCCGCGCCCTGAGTTCATTATCGAGCAGTACCTGGCGGTTGTTGGCAGGAGATAACTTAAAAGAGGGTGTGTATCAGAAATTGCGTAACGAAGCTCCTGACGGCGTAATTGTTGAGCGCGCACGCGCCGATTTCAGGCAATTGCTGCAAAACGCTGATCTTTCAATTTCGCAGGGTGGATATAATACGGTGATGGATATCCTGGCCGCCGAATGCCGCGCCATCATCGTGCCTTTTGCAGAGGGTGGCGAAAGTGAGCAAACGTACCGGGCCCGAAAATTTGCAGATATGGGATTGTTGCATTTGCTCGAAGCATCGGAACTGTCTGCTTCAACATTGGCAAAGGCGGTTGATGAAGCGATGGCGGGCAACAAATCTGAACGGAAGACGATCAGCTTGTCTGGGGCGAATACGACCGCGCGATTGATTTGTGACATGCTTTCTCTGAAAGGGATGCCCGAATGAGCACCTGGGAACTTCTGGATGAAGAACTGACGGCCTGGGCCAAGGCGGGAAAGCAGGTGACGCTCTGGTGGCGCGATGATGACGCGATTGAGGTGACGCCTGCTCTTGATAGCCTCCTGTCCCTGCAGGAAACGCATCACATTCCTTTGGCATTGGCCGTTATACCCGCGAAAGTTAAACCAGGTTTGGCAAAACGTTTGACTAATGCGGCAGGCGTTTCGGTCGTGCAGCATGGTTACGCCCATTTGTCTCATGCTGAGGAAGGGCAAAAATCATCCGAGTTTCCTTTGCGGCGAAACAAAGATGAAATGCTAGGCGAGACCACTGATGGCTGGTCGCGTCTGGAAACGTTTAAGTCCCGCGAAAAGGTGTTTGTGCCGCCCTGGAACAGAATAACAGATATCTTGTACCCGGGTCTTGTGGACGCCGGGTTCTCCGGCATTTCGGCATTTGGCCCGCGAGCCAATAAACATGCCGCGGCCTCGTTAAAACAGGTGAATACGCATGTGGACATTATCGACTGGCGGGGGACACGTGGTTTCGCAGGGGAGAGTAAAGTCCTTGGCGATATGGTTGAACATTTATCAGCCCGTCGCCTCGGAAAAGTGGATTCGAGTGAGCCGACAGGCTTGCTGACCCACCACCTCGTTCATGATCCGGCATGTTGGGCCTTTCTAGAAAGATTCTTAAGCTGGACGGATCAACGAGAAACCGTAAAATGGGTTACAACAGAAATGGCGTTCAGACCATGGGCGGGAGAAGACCAGGATGACGGACCTGCTTGAGGTCAAGAACCTACGTGTTTGCTTCGATACACGGGCCGGGCGGCTGGAAGCCGTGCGCGGCGTTTCTTTTCGCGTCAAGGCAGGGTCCTGTGTAGCCATCGTTGGCGAAAGCGGGTCCGGGAAGTCTGTCTGTGCGCAGGCGATCATGGGGATTCTACCACGGAACGCAAAAATTGATTCAGGTGAGATATTATTTTCCGACACGAAGAGCGGAACCGTTGTCGACCTGGCCCAGCTTGATCCGACGTCGGAGGGGTATCGCAAAATTCGCGGCGGTCGTATCTCGATCATTTTTCAGGAACCCATGACGTCATTATCGCCGCTGCATACGGTTGGTGATCAAATATCCGAAGCATTACGTTTGCATGAGGATTTGAAGGGTGAAGCCGCCAGGGAACGTTGTGTTGAAATTCTTAAACTCGTTCGCTTTCCAGACCCCGAACGCGCGTATAAGACCTATTCATTTGAATTGTCGGGTGGACTTCGTCAAAGGGCAATGATCGCCATGGCTCTGGTTTGCAGCCCGGCATTGCTGATCGCTGATGAGCCATCGACGGCTCTTGATGTCACTGTTCAGGCGCAAATCCTAGGCCTGATTAAAGACCTGCAATCTGAGCTGAACATGGCCGTTTTGATGATTACCCATGATATGGGTGTCGTTGCAAATGTCGCCGATGAGATCGTTGTCGTTTATCATGGCGAGGTTATGGAAAGCGGCTCATTAGAGGAGCTTTTCTCAAAACCTGAACACCCTTACCTGAAAGCGCTTCTGAATGCGGTGCCTCGTTTCGATGCTGCAGTGGGTGAACGGCTGGCCCCCCTTCGAGAGATAAAACCGCACCGTGGAAAGCTACTTTCCGGATATATGGCCTGCGACGTGGAAGATGGAGGGCGTCCCATCTTACAGGTCAAAAACATTTCCAAAGAGTTCGGAATCCGCAGTGAAAACTTTGGCTTTTCCAGCGGTAAAGGCATTAGCGTTCGGGCCGTTGACCATGTCAGTTTTGATATTGCACGAGGGGAGTGTCTGGCGCTGGTCGGAGAAAGCGGGTGCGGTAAAACGACGGTCAGCAAAATGATCATGCGGGCCATGGATGCAGATTCGGGTGAGATCATTTTCAACGACCAGGGTGCGGATATTGATATGCTGACCTTGGGGGATCGTGAAATGATCCCGTATCGGAAAAAGATACAGTATATTTTCCAGGACCCGTTTGGATCGCTCAACCCACGCATGACGGTGTTCGATATTTTGAGTGAGCCGCTCAAAATTCATAACATTGGCGATAATGCTTACCGGCGCGAAGTGGTTGTCGAACTGATGCAATTGGTCGGGTTGGACCCGCGTCATCTTAATCGCTATCCGCATAGCTTTTCAGGTGGGCAGCGCCAACGGATCGGCATTGCGCGGGTATTGGGTTTGCAGCCTGAGTTGGTGATCTGTGATGAACCGGTATCGGCTTTGGATGTATCGGTTCAGGCGCAGGTGCTGAATCTGTTAAACGACCTTCGCGCGGAACTCGGTCTGACCTATCTGTTTATTTCCCATGATCTTGCCGTGGTCAATTATATAGCAGACAGAATCGCCGTCATGTGTCGGGGACGCCTGGTTGAACTGGCACCAAAGGAGATGTTGTTCAAGAATCCGCGCCATCCCTATACCAAGACACTTTTGGCATCCGTTCCGTTCCCCGATCTTGATCATCCTCTGGATTTTTCCGCGGTCTGTAGCGATCTCATGACCGATCCATCCGGCTGGCCCGAACCCTTTGATGTTCGCGAAGCCAAAGATGCATCCTTGATTGATCTTGGTGGCGGGCATTATGTGCGTGCCCATCATCACCCGGATACGGCGGTTCCTGCCTGAAATGAGTGATTTTGGCATCCATACCGTTGCCGCGGTTCCGGGAAACAGTCTGGATATTCGAGATCAATGGAACAACGGAATCGATGAAGCGCTCCGCATTGGTGCCGAATGGATTTTCTTTAAAGAACCTGAAGTCGAGATTCTACCAACCGCGATCGAGGCGGCCCGCCCCGCACTTGGTGTCTATGATGCAGTATGGGGTGCGATGGCGCTTCGTGGCGATGATGGTAGCCTGATTATCCCGAAGCTCTGCCGGTTCAGTTGTTCGGATTTCGTTGGCGCGTGCCATATGGTGCTGCAATGGTGGGCAGGGCGCAGTCATTTTGTTCGAACAGCCGTCGCCGATAAACTGCGGTTTGATACATCAAAAGGTGAGCTGTGGTTCATCGACTACTTGGTCCGCATCTGGCAACAGTATTTTTGCCTGAAAACCCAGCAGGCATATGTTTCAGGATCGGGAGAGCTTCCCCATACGGACGCAACGGATAGAAACTATCTGCTCACGCATCTGGAGCGAGAACCACAGTTTATAAAATTTGATTACGCGGGACAGCGGATCAGTTTACCCTATACGGGACGAAACCCGACCCTTGAGCGTACACAGCTGCGCGGTGTTTTTTTCGAGCAACAGGACTTGGAAGGTTTGATCGGCAAGATCAGTCCCGGTGCTGTGATTGTTGATGTGGGAGCGAATACGGGTAATCACAGTGTCTTTTTTGATAAGGTGCTGAAGGCCGGTAAAATTATTCCGATTGAGCCTAATCCGGTCAGTATCGGATTTTTAAAGCAGACCTTTGCGGCCAATGAAATCGTGTCGATAGATGCCTCGAAACTAGGCGTCGCCGTTGGGGAAAGTCGCCAGCGACTATTTTTGAATACCGGGCGGCGCGGGCATCTTGGAACTGTCTCGCTTGGCGCTGAAGGAGAAACCGAAGTTGAGGTTTGGCCGCTTGATGATCTGATTGACGAACCCGTGGACTTTTTGAAGATCGATGTGGAATATATGGAAATTGATGTTCTATACGGTGCGCGGAATCTTTTTTTGCGGGATCGCCCCATGGCATTTGTTGAAGTGCAGGATGAAAATATCTCAGCTTTCCTCGCCATTCTTGATGACCTGAGTTACCGTATCGAGTGTATTTTTGCCGATCTGGGATATGCCAATTATCTGATCGTGCCCGAGGAGAAAAGCTGAATGCGCGCCGGCATTAAAATGAGATGTATGACTCTTGTTTTAGGAGCAGGGATTTTACTAACCTGCTTGTCGAGTACGTTTACACAGGCGACAACGTTAATCGAACCGACCACTCTTACAGAGCAGGTCAATTCTGGTGCCTTACCCTCGATTGCGGATCGCATCCCGGGTGAACCATCAATTGTTCAGGTGGGGAAACCTGGGCGTTATGGTGGCACATTGCGAATGTTGATGGGGCGGGCCAAAGACATTCGTATGATGATTGTCTATGGCTATGCCCGGCTGGTTGGATATGACAGCACCTATAAACTTAACGCGGATATTCTAAAATCTGTTGAAGAAAGCGAAGGTCGGGCGTTCACGCTGACGCTGCGCAGGGGGCATAAATGGTCGGATGGTCATCCCTTCACCAGTGAAGATTTCCGATACTACTGGGAAGACGTTGCGAGTGATAAAATTGTCTCGCCTTATGGTCCGCCTAAGGCGATGCTGGTTGATGGCAATCCGCCTGCTTTTGAGATTATTGATGACGTGACCATCCGCTTCACATGGCAAAAGCCGAACCCGTTTTTTTTGCCGGCTTTGGCCGCAGCATCTCCGTTGTTTATCTATCGTCCGGCCCATTACATGAAAAAGTTCCACGCCAAATACGTGGCGAAAGCAGCGCTGGATGAGAAAACCAAGGCGGCGCGCAAGCGGAACTGGCGGGCCCTTCATTTTTCCGTGGATCGTCAATACCGTAACGACAACCCGGACCTGCCAACCCTGCAGCCCTGGGTCAACACGACCCGCCCGCCATCCGAACGGTTTGTGTTCAAGCGCAATCCTTACTATCACCGGATCGATCAGCAAGGTCGGCAATTGCCCTATATTGATGAAGCGACCATCAATATCGCGAGCGCCAAACTAATCCCTGCAAAAACGGGAAGCGGAGAGGCAGACATTCAGGCTCGCTCCCTGCAATTCAAGAACTACACCTTCCTGAAGCGTGGTGAAAAACGAAGCGGGTTTACTGTTCATCGCTGGTTAACAGCGAAGGGTGCTCAAATGGCACTTTATCCAAATCTGAATGCAAGTGATCCGGTCTGGCGCGAAATTTTACGAAACGCAGATTTCCGTCGCGCATTGTCGATGTCGATCAATCGCCATGAAATCAATGAAGTTGTATTTTTTGGGCTGGGAATTGAAGGCAACAATACGGTGTTGCCGGAAAGCCCGTTGTATGAGTCTTCATATCAAAAGCGATGGACGACTTACGATCTCAAGAAAGCCAATGCGTTTCTTGATAAAATCGGATTAACGAAACGTGATGGTCAGGGCATTCGCCTGTTACCGGATGGCCGCCCAATGGAGATTGTTGTTGAAACAGCAGGTGAGGACAGTGATCAGGCCGATGTTCTTCAGTTGATTGCAGATAGCTGGCGCCAGGTTGGCCTTAAACTGTTCACCAAGCCGACCCGCCGCGAAGTGCTGCGCCGGAGAACGATTGCCGGCGCCACCATCATGTCGGTCTGGTTCGGGATGGAGAACGGTGTCTCGACTGAGCTTTCATCGCCGGAGGAACTGGCACCAACCAGCGATAGCCAATTTCAATGGCCGAAATGGGGTTTGCGGTTTCAGGCTGGCGGCAAGGGTGGGGAGCCTGTTGATATGGCGCCGGTCAAGAGATTGGTGGAGTTGAATGGAAACTGGGTTGTCGCCAAAGACGCAGAAACGCGAACAAAAATCTGGAAAGAGATGCTCGAAATTCACGCTGATCAAATGTTTACCATTGGTCTGATCGCGGGTGTTCCGCAGCCAGTCGTGGTCTCAAACGCATTGCGAAATGTTCCTGTGCGTGGTGTTTACAATTGGGACCCGGGCGCGCATTTCGGAATATATCATCCAGATACTTTCTGGTTTGATCGGCCATGAGAATGGGCAAAAGATGCTGAACTATCTGATCAGGCGTTTAGCTACAATGACCGTCACTATGCTGGTGATCAGCGCCGTGGTGTTCATCATCATACAATTGCCGCCCGGCGATTATCTGACGACTTATATTGAAGAGTTAAAAGCCCAGGGCGAGATCGTCGATCCGAAGAAAGTCGAGTTTCTGCGCTCTCAATACGGTCTCGACAAGCCCATGAGCGAGCAATATTTCGTTTGGGTCACAGGGCTGTTACAGGGTGATTTCGGGTATTCTTTTGAATTTAACCTACCAGTATCGGACGTTGTCGGCGATCGTCTCTGGCTATCCATGGTATTGAACTTCTCAACAATTATTTTTGTATATCTAGTTGCCTTTCCAATCGGCGTTTATTCGGCAACACATCAATACAGTTGGGGCGACCATGGTTTGACCTTTCTGGGTTTTCTCGGGTTGGCGACACCTAACTTTTTGCTGGCGTTGATTCTGCTTTACTTGTCGAACGTCTATTTCGGCACATCCATCGGCGGTTTGATGGAGCCGGAATTTATTGATCAGCCGTGGACCGCCGCAAAAATGCTTTCTGTGCTTGCGCACCTCTGGGTGCCAGTGGTTGTTATCGGCACTTCGGGAACGGCTGGTATGATCAGAAGGCTTCGGGCCAATTTGCTGGATGAATTACAAAAACAATATGTCGTCACGGGGCGCGCAAAAGGCCTGTCTGAGGGCCGGTTGCTGGTCAAATATCCCATGCGTATGGCGTTGAACCCGTTTATCGCGGACATCGGCTCCTTATTGCCGCAGGTGATTTCCGGTTCCGTTATCGTGTCCGCCGTGATGTCGTTGCCGACAACGGGGCCGATGTTGCTCAGTGCACTGCAAAGTCAGGACATGTATCTGGCCGGCTCGTTTTTGATGTTTCTTGCCATGCTGACGGTGGTCGGGATGTTTGTATCCGACGTGTTGCTGGCGATACTTGATCCAAGAATTCGGCTGGATGGCGGGGTGCGGCGATGACTGATCGTTTGCCCCATTACGTCTCGGACGCGCCATTTGATCCGGTCGCTGTTGAAGCACTGACGCCCGAGCAGGAGAAATTTTATCTAGCATCACAGTGGCAGATGATGTGGTGGCGGTTTTTGCGTCACAAGCTGGCGCTGGTTGCCGGATTGATTCTGTTGATCAGTTATATGTCGATTTTTGTTTCCGAAGTTCTGGCACCCTATAACCTGCACAGCCGCGATACAGCCTTCATCTACGCGCCGCCGCAGGGCATTCACATGTTTCACGAGGGCAGTTTAAAGATGCCCTTCGTTTATCCGCTTAATTATCGCCTGAATATGGAAACCCTGAAACGCGAGTACAGCGATGATACCTCGAAGCCACAAAGCATCCGGTTTTTCTGCTTTGGGGATACATATGATTTCTGGGGCCTGACAGACGGGAGCTTCCACCTCATATGCCCGCCGGAAGGCGGCACCATGTTCCTGTTCGGGACGGATCGGCTGGGTCGGGATATGGCATCCAGATTGATTTATGGTGGGCGCATTTCGCTAACCGTTGGCCTGCTTGGAATTACCATCAGTTTCATACTGGGGATAACCATCGGCGGCATGGCCGGGTATTTTGGGGGCTGGGTCGACAGTACCGTGCAGCGGGTGATCGAAATTTTGAGATCCCTGCCAGAGTTGCCGCTCTGGATGGCGCTGTCGGCGGCATTGCCGGTGACCTGGAGCCCCATCGTCGTCTATCTCGGGATTACGATTATTCTGGGTTTACTTGACTGGCCGGGGTTGGCCCGTGCGGTCCGGTCCAAATTGCTTGCATTACGTGAAGAAGACTACGCTGTTGCCGCCCGTCTTATGGGCGCGCCACCACGCCATATCATCAGCCGCCATTTGTTGCCAAACTTCATGAGCCATCTGATCGCGTCGGCTACACTATCTGTTCCGTCGATGATTTTGGGTGAAACCGCGCTGAGCTTCTTAGGCCTTGGCTTGCGCCCACCGATTACCAGTTGGGGCGTTCTATTGGCCGAAGCGCAAAATATTGAAGCCGTCGCCCTGTACCCATGGCTTATGCTTCCGATGCTTCCGGTCATTGTCGTCGTGCTGGCATTCAATTTTCTCGGTGACGGCCTTCGGGATGCTGCCGATCCTTATGACTAATTAGCAAGGCTCAATTATTCGTGAGCTCACGGGAATGTTTATATCCCGTGATCAGTAATCGGCTCATCCTCTACGAATGATGATAAAGAACATTACCTATGCAATGCTGTTTGCTGGTTTGGTGATGGGGTCCGTAGCAGGGCATGCCGAGAGCCCGCTACAACCAAATCGACATTTCAAGATCAAGAACCCTGCTCGTCTGACAGCAGCGGAATCGCTTAGCGTCTACGATAAGGTGCTGGAGCAGATGATTAAGGGGTACGGCACGTCGGGTGATCCGACGGCAAAAAACTATAGCTCTTGGCGACGTTACAACAGCGCACCCTATAATTCTTCGACCCATGGAAACCGCTATGTCAGCAACTATGGGAATGCCCGTGCGGTCCGGTACGGGAAACTGAAAAAGGGTGAAAAGCTCCCTGTGGGTTCAATTATTGCCAAGGATAGTTTTACGGTTACCAAAAACAAAAGCGTGTTCGCGGGGGCCTTGTTCCTGATGGAAAAACTCCCCGAGGGTCGAAGCCCGAATACTGGTGACTGGCGTTATCAGATGATTATGCCCGACGGAAGCTTGTTCGGTGATACCGAAGGGGCAGCCGCAAAAGAAGTCGCCTTTTGCCATGGCTGCCATGCGATCAGGAAAGATTCGGATTATCTGTACTTCATGCCGGAAAAGTTTCGTCGTCAGTTTCTCGATTGAGTAGGGATATGCCGGGAGCGTTTCTCAATGTGGCAGAAAATAACATGCTTTGTTTTCGGCGAACCGTTACCTGCACATATACCGGAGCGGATTAATCGCTCAATTACGGAACATAGCATCGCCAGCGAAGCCCTGATTGGGTGGGTTCAGGTTCTCCTCGTTTTCTTCTTTACCGTTCTTTACGTTGCCGCTCCGAAAACCTCGCAGGGAACCAGTTTCGCGCCGGTACCCTGGGCACTGGGTGGATATGCGATATTTTCTATTGTCCGCCTAATCCTGGCATATCGGCGCTTTATTCCCTGGGGCGGGATGCTGTTTTCGATCGCCATGGATATGGGGCTTCTGATGTTTTTGATTTGGAGCTTTCATCTTCAGTATGAACAGGCGCCCCCCTTTTACCTGAAAGCACCAACGCTGCTCTATGTGTTTATCTTTATCTCGCTTCGTGCTCTTCGGTTTGAGGCAAAATACGTTATGGCGGCGGGACTGGCGGCGGCGGCGGGGTGGCTGTTGTTGCTGTTCCTGGCGCTCGGTGATTTTGCAAAAATGGAGGACGTGATTACACGTGATTACATTCTCTACATGACGTCGAACCGGGTCCTGATCGGAGCCGAAGTCGACAAGGTGATTTCGATATTGGTGGTTACGACGATACTGACAGTCGCCCTGATCCGCGCGCGGCGATTGTTAATTCGTTCCGTTCTCGACAACATGACTGCGCAGGACTTGTCGCGTTTTGTTTCTCCCGAGGTGGCACGGAAAATTGTCACCAGTGACGAGCAGATGATAGCCGGAGATGGCGAGACAAAAACGGCGACTGCCATGTTCACCGATATTGAGGGGTTTTCCGGCGTCTCCGAAAAGCTTGAGCCGGCTGAGTTAATGACGCTGCTGAACACCTATTTGAGTGCCGTCTCGGATATTGTGGATCGGCACAACGGCGTTATCACCCAGTTTATCGGCGATGGCATTCTGGTCACGTTCAATGCCGCCAGCGTCAATGAGGATCACGCCGCCAGTGCGGTTCGCGCCGCCATCGAAATCGAGAACAAGGCGAACAATAAGAACTTCCCCGGCGGCTTTCAGTTGAAGACCCGCTGTGGGATTAATACGGGTGAATTTGTTGTCGGCGCGGTGGGTACGGAAGATCGGTTGTTGTTTACGATCCACGGCGACGAAGTGAACATCGCCGCACGCCTGGAGCAACTGAACAAGGAATATGGCACGTATATATTGCTTGGCGAAGGAACCGTGGAGCAGGCGGGGGGCGAATTTGCGTTCGGCGAACTTGGCGAAATCACAGTAAGGGGCAGGACGTCATCGACGAAAGTTTTTACACTCAACAGTATTTGAACATTCAGGGGGTAGAGAACAAGCTTCCGATAAATGATAAGAAACTCTACCCGCTTTATGCCAAATGCATTGTACTCGACATTCCGGTCAACATTCATGTCAGTATAAATTTCCTGACGCAAACGTTGATGTCTTATGGCCATCCAGGAAATCTTGACGAGGTTATGGATCACCCCGGGGGTAAGCAGGTCATCAATCTGATGGACGCCGCACCTGTGATTCGCGGTAAAATAAGTAGATGCCTGTTGCCGTGATCACTCCTGCTCCGACAAGCGTCGTCCAGGTCGGCAAGACGTTCCATATGATTATGTCGAATGTGATGGCCCAGAGAATGCCCGTGTAATTGAACGGGCTGACCACAGAGGCTTCGGCGAATTTAAGCGCGTAATTCATCAGAATTTGGCCAAGCGCTCCGGTTACGCCAACACCGACAAGCAATATCAATACATCAACCGTCGGTGTCACCCATACCCAGGGCTGAAACGCGCCTGTCACGATAGCGCCAATGACCATAAAGTAGAGCGCCACCGTATAGGGGCTTTCCGTCGTCCCAAGGCGGCGCATCATCAGAATTGTGCTGGCCCAGAACCCGGTTGCGGCGACCGCGAATATGGATGCTGTTTCAACATTGCCGGTGGGATCTACAGCGATAACGACTCCCGCGAACCCCACACTTATCGCGACCCAGCGCCGCCAGCCGGCACGTTCTCCCAGAAACAGGACGGCCAAAAGCGTGACGAACAAAGGAACGGCTTGAGAGATAACAATAACATCGCCAACAGGCATCCGCTGAAAAGAATAGAAGAAAAGGACGTTGCCGCTGATTCCGGCAAGGGAGCGTACAAAATGCAGACCGCGCCGTTTGGTTTTTAAAATCGCTGGTCCTCCGGAGCGCAGCAAAATAGGCAGGATCACAGCCACCGCGACCAGATTGCGGAGGAACGAAACTTGGGTCGGGTGATAATCTGGGCCTATCAGTTTGACCAGCGTGCTCATGGTCGTCAGCAAAACAACGGCAAAAATCATCATGATAATGCCGAGAGTGGTTTTGTTCTGGGTCAAAAAACAGGCTTTCAAAACAGAAAAAGTGCCACAAACCCGGCTCTTTTCAGGGCATCACAGATGTTTTGGCTGAGGTATCGGCTATCATCATTGGGTACTTAAGACGCGGCGTCAACCACCATTGCCTGCATGTTTCCTCTCTTCTACACTTATCATTGATTAGGGGAGAAGTATGGCAGATCTGATTGTTGCAAACGGCGTTGTTCTCACCATTGATCCAGAGCGGCGTATCCTTGATGACGGTGCGGTGGTTATTGAGGGGGACCGGATTATTGATGTCGGTTTCACTGAAGACATTCTGAAGCGGCATCAGGCACCGGAAATTATTGATGCCCGACAGAAAGCCGTGATGCCGGGCTTGGTCGATGCACATGCCCATGCTGGTCACGCTTTGATCAAGACTATGGGTGGCAAGGATTTGGATGTCTGGGAAAAAATTTGCGAGGTCGCCTACAGCCTGGCGTCCGACGAAAAGTTTTGGTTTGCCGAAGCCATGCTGGCGTCCGTCGAGCGGTTGCGATTTGGGGTGACCACCGGGGTGTCTCTATTGGGTGGCGGCGATACGATCATGCGTACGGACGATCCGGTATATGCCGATGCCCATTGTCGGGGCGTTGTTGAGGTCGGGACACGTTCGGTTGTAGCCATTGGCCCGACCCGGCCACCTCATCCGCGCCCCTATGGTCGCTGGAATGGCGAGGATCAGGAAATCTATCCGGTTGAATTCAGCCACCAACTGGAAAGTTGCCAGAAGACAATCGACAGATGGCATAAGGCGGATAATGGGCAAATTAATATCGCTTTGCTGACCCCGGCGCTTCGTACTGAACACGCAAAAGAAATGGATCTCGCAGATTTCGAAGCGGCGCAGGCACAGACCCGGCAGGTTCATGCTTTGTCACGCGAACTGAACCTTTTGTTCACTCAAGATGGCCATACGACGGGAAGTGTGGAACTCGCCGATACCCTAGGCATTTTAGGGCCGCATACATTGTTGTCTCATGTCACAGATATCACAGAGGAAGAAAAAGAGACCCTCGCAAGAACAGGGACCCGGGTTGCCCACAACCCGAGCTCAAATGCGTCTGTTGAAGGGCGTTGTCCGGTGCCTGAACTGCTCGACATGGGTGTTAATGTCGCCCTAGGGTCTGATGGAACGGCACCGGATCGTTCAACCGATATGTTCCGTCACATGCAGCAAACCATGCATTATCATCGTCGCCACTTCAGGGATGCGGACATCCTGCCGCCCGGCAAGGCTCTTGAAATGGCAACTATTGACGCCGCTCATGCACTTGGACTGGGAGATCAGGTAGGGTCTCTGGAAATCGGCAAGAAAGCTGATGTGATTCTGGTCGATCTGGCGCGGCCCCATATGGCTCCGTTTCAAATGCCGGCCTACCGTGTTGTTTGTTTTGCCAATGGAAATGATGTTGAAACCGTGATTGTCGGGGGCAAGATTTTGTTGCGTGGACGCGAGGTGCTGAGCGTTGATGAGGCTAAAGTTGTCGAAGCGGCGCAGCAGGCGGCGACCCTGCTTATCAAACGTGCCGACCTTCAACCGATGCTGGCCATGCCGAAAAACTTCTGGGGTGCGAGCCGGTATTGATAGTGTTGTACAGAATGAGGAACATTTTTGATGACGACAGAAAACGAACGGTTGCCGATAGACCTCATCGAGCGGGCTCGAAAATTGGCGACGAGTACGTTGGCAAACGCTCTGGATGACGCAGGGTATCACGATAAGGTTCTGGATGGCATCAAGGCTGTTTCGCCGGGGATGAATTTCGCCGGTCCGGCAATGACTGTGCGTGAAGTCACGGCCGAATACGGAACCTTCACATCAACTGATTTTCGTGTTGGCGCGATTATTGATGCGGCAAAGGCCGGTGATGTGGTTGTTGTTGATATGGGAGGCGCAAAATGTTCGACCTGGGGCGGCATGGCGTCGTTAGCGGCCAAGGAAAAAGGTGTAATCGGGCTTCTTGTTGATGGCGGCGTTCGCGATCTTGAGGAAATGATCGAGTTTGATTTCCCGGTTTTCGCGCGTCACCTGACGCCAACCACGGGCCGCACCCGCCTCAAGGTCGAGGCGACTAACGAGCCGGTTAACGTTGATAGTGTCACTATTGAACCGGGAGATTTGATCGTTGCGGATGGTACGGGTATTGTTTGTTTGCCAAAGGCTCAAGCGGCAACCTTGATTGCGCGGGCTGAGGAAATGCAAAATGATGATGACGCGGCGGTCCGTGAGATCAGGAACGGGTTGAGTTTTTCCGACGCCATGAAGAAATTCACGAGAATTTAGAGCAACACACTTGCGGATCAAACGCCACGGTCTCCATGTGCTGATACTTTTCTAACTGCGCTAGGACCAGGTCCAGCCTGTCTGCAAAGGGCGGGGGGGACGAGATGTCGAGAAGTGGCTCTGAAAGAGGCGCGAATGCAGGGTTCTGAAATTCAAGAGACAGGCTCAGACGTGACTCAGTTGCCTGATCTGTGACCCCACCGCCCCAGTGAACAAGGTCCTGGGGCCATCCCAGAACTGAGCCGGCGCAGGCGGGAAGGGCGCGGGCATGTTCTGGGCTGATACTGTCCGGATCATCCGGGACCTCTTCATAAAAACACTCAAATTGGCGGGGGATAACATTCATGCAACCATTGTCCACGGTCGCCTCGCTAAGCGGCACCCACAGTGACAGGCTCATGAGAATCTTACCGCCTGTACCATCATCAAACCGGGTTGCCGCCTGACAGTCATGATGCGGCGGCCAGCCGTGCGCGCCTTTTGTAAGCCCGATATTCCATGCCCATAAGTTGGGGAGAAGACGGAAGTCATTACCCAAAAAATGTGCAATCAAAGGGCTGAGGCGTATGAACAGATGCCAGGGTTGGTCGTAGATGTAAATGAAGACCGGGGGCAGCCCGGCTTTCTCAAGGGTGACAATCGCATCCTTGATTGGGAGAAGGTCACTCTCAAGGAAGACTGGTGCAAGATTGATGTAGCCATCACCGTCGAGATGATCGGATATTGAGCGAAAGGCGGCATCATCGAAATCTATATTTGTCGAAACAGGATCATCATCTTCCAAAGACAAATCCGGCACAAGGTCGAGCCAGAACTGCGGGCTGAGAAGATTTGAATTTGATGTCATGACACTCATTCCATTGCGTACTATTTTACTGACTTACCCCGGATGAGCATCAATTAGGAACAAATTATGACAAATCTGACCAATCATCGCGTTTCAGGCGAACGTCTGTGGGCGTCATTGATGGAAATGGCGAAAATTGGCGCGACTGATAAAGGCGGATCAAAGCGCCTGACCATGACTGATCTGGATATTGAAGGGCGGACACTGTTTGAGTCCTGGTGTCAGGGGGCGGGCTACGGGGTTTCGACAGACAAGATAGGTAATATATTTGTGCGCCGATCCGGGAAGCAGAATGATCTGGCGCCGGTGGTTATGGGCAGTCATCTGGACACCCAGCCGACAGGCGGAAAGTTTGACGGTGTTTTTGGTGTGCTTGCCGGTCTTGAGGTTTTACGCACTCTTGATGACAGCGATATCGAGACCGAGCGCCCGGTTGAGGTTGCGGTCTGGACCAATGAAGAAGGATCACGCTATCCGCCTGCGATGATGGGATCTGGTGTATATTCAGGAAAGTTCGAGCTTGAGGATATGCGGGCATTGGTAGATGTGGATGGGATTTCACTGGGTTCAGAACTTGATCGCCACGGCTATTCAGGCGGCGATAAAGTTGGTGGGCGTGAGTTCGCTTCTTACTTTGAAGCCCATATTGAACAAGGACCTATTCTGGAGGGACAGGAAAAGACAATAGGTGTTGTTACAGGTGGGCAGGGTATTCGCTGGTACGACATCAACATTACAGGCCAGGAAGCGCACGCCGGGCCAACGCCTATGGACGTGCGTCATGATGCGCTTGGGCCGGCGGCACGCATCATCAGTGAGCTACATCAGTTTCATGAAACCATTCATCCAATGGCGCGGGCGACTGTAGGTGAAATGCGGGTCATGCCGAGTTCCCGAAACGTCATTCCGGGGCAAGTTTTCATGTCCGTTGATCTTCGACATGAACAGGCAGAAATACTGGATCAGATGCACAGTCGATTGAGTGAACTGGTGAATGAACTCAGCGAACAATTCCCCGGCACGGAGATTACATTATCGGATTTCTGGTACTCACCCCCGACCCCGTTTACGCCGGAACTGGTCGACATGGTGCGCCAGTCTGCTGAACACCTGGGGTTTGATCATATGGATATTGTATCAGGTGCGGGGCACGATGCCTTATACGTCGCCAGCATCGCACCTGCGGCTATGATCTTCATCCCGTGTCGTGACGGTATCAGTCATAACGAGATCGAACATGCGGAACCTGAGCACATTACGGCGGGCGCCGATGTGTTGCTGCAATCGGTCCTCGTTGCGGCTGAGCGCGTTGGTTAGATTGCCTCAATAACCATCGCAATGCCCTGACCACCGCCGATGCACATGGTGATCAGGCCGTAACGTCCACCAATTCGATTAAGCTCATACATGGCTTTGACGGTGATGATTGCGCCCGATGCGCCGACCGGATGGCCAAGCGCAACGGCGCCGCCGTTTGGATTTACTTTCTCCGGATCGAGAGAGAGTTCTTTCGAGACGGAACAGGCCTGGGCCGCAAAAGCTTCGTTGGATTCAACGACGTCCATATCACCCACCGATAGTCCGGCGCGCTCCAGTGCCTGATGCACGGCAGGCACTGGTCCGATACCCATCTCCATCGGCTCAACGCCGGAATGACCGTAGCTGACAATGCGGGCCATCGGTTTGAGGCCCCGGTTTTCGGCCGTTTTGGCATTCATCAATACAACGGCTGCGGCGCCGTCATTGATGCCGGATGAGTTTCCGGCGGTCACGGTGCCGTCTTTCTCGAAGGCCGGGCGTAGTTTCTCAAAATCCGCCAGGGTGGCTTCATGGCGAATATGCTCATCCGTATCGACGACGATGGTTCCTTTTCGGGTTTGAATCTCGACCGGAACAATCTGCTCTTTGAACCGCCCTTCGGAAATCGCAACTGCGGCGCGGCGATGACTTTCAAGGGAAAAGGCGTCCTGTGCTTCACGGCTAATATCAAACTTTCGCGCAAGGTTCTCTGCGGTAATCCCCATATGCCCACCACCAAACGGGTCATGCAGGGCTGCGATCATCATATCGAGAACAGGTGTGTTGCCCATTTTCTGCCCCCAGCGCCCGGCCGGAATGACATAGGGTGAGCGGCTCATCGATTCAGCACCACCAGCCAACGCTGTATCCGTATCCCCCAGCTTGATCAACTGCGCTGCGGACACGATTGCCTGCAGGCCGCTGCCGCAAAGACGGTTTAGCGTCATTGCCGGTGCCTGGATCGGCACTCCTGCGCCAATGCTGATGACACGCGACAGATACATATCGCGGGCCTCGGTATGAATGACGTTGCCAATGATTGTATGGCCAATGTCACCCGGCTCAAGACCAGCGCGGGATATGGCTTCACTGGCGCAGGTAATGCCTAAATCACAGGGCGTGACTTCTTTTAAACTGCCGCCGAAATCACCAATTGCAGTGCGGGCACCGCTTAAAATCACCACATCATTTGCGTTCGTCATCACATTTGTTCCATTCTTTGGAAAGCGCATAAAAAAACCGCACCGAAGGTATCATTCCCGGAAACTGTTGAACATGTATGATCAGAAAATGATCGTTATTTTTGTATCGTCAGACCGTATTTTCCCCGAATTTCCTGATAGGTTCCATCGGACAAAATATTAGCCATGGCCTGGTTAAGGATATCGATGACGCTTCCGGGCACGTCCTTGGATGTCACCATCCAGATTTTTGAGCGGAGTACGGCAGCACCAATGATCAGTTTTTCTTTCATTTTTTCACTAGCGGCAAGCCAGCGGGCTTCATCCCCAAGGGCGAACCACGTATCAATACGCCCGTAGCGCAACAGGTTGAAATTCTGCTTGCTGCTCATAACTGGCAACAGATTGTCATCGTTGAATCCGTTTTTGCGTAAATACAATTCCAGGCGACTGTTCTGGTAAACGCCGACACGTTGATGAGTCCGGGCTTCCTCAAGTGTGTTCACCGTTGCCCCTTTGGCAGTTACAAATGAAAAATCCAGGTTCATCAACGGCCAGCTCCATGTGAACAGGTTTTCCCGTTCGGGCAGGCGAACCATTTGCAGCATCATTTTTCCAGGCCCTAATTTGAGGTTCCGATAGGCGCGCGTCCACGGCAGAATTTCCGGGTCTTGGGTAAACCTCAGAAACGGTGAGTTTTTTGTTCGTTTGATCAGTTCCAGACCCAAATCGTTGAGCACGCCAATGGGTGAACCTTTGGTTTTCATAACAAGTGGCGGAATTTCAGCCATCATGATTTGTAACGGGTAAGGTTCCTTTGCGGGCGCGCTGATTGGCCCCCCGATGGCAGCGGCTAAGATTAAGCTGACAGAGGCAACTGTGCGGACGCACGGCCGCATAAAGGCTTGTCCGTGGATTGCTGCAAACTTCAAATGGAATGTCTCCCTGAATTTTCATTTCGGTAAATATCTCAGTTGAATAGCAAACTCCTTATAAATTTTTCACGTCTTTATTCTGAGGGATATAGTTTTGGCCGCCATTTTAAATGGCCACCAATACATTCTGGCAACTTTATGCCAATCACCGTCAGTATCGTCGCCTAAACCCATTCGAAAAGTTTCCTTACCTTTCGGGACATAGAGGGTGCCAAACAAGGCATCCCAGAAGGCGAAGGCAAAGCCAACGTTTTTGCCGATATGATGGGGTTCCATGCTGTGATGGATCTGATGTTGCGCGGGACTGATCAGCACATACCCCACAATTCCGTAATCAAGCCAGACATGGCTGTGGCGAAGGTTGCCGATCATATTGTATATGCCGATCAGAAAATGGGCCCCGAGAAGTGTGAAAATCGTAACTTCACCCGCACCGATGTAGAAGAAAATGCCCGTAACGAGACCACCAAACAGATTACCGCCAGTTCCCATGATTAGCAGATCAACCGGATGAACTCGGTACGATGTCATGGGTGTCAGGACCTCGGCGGAATGATGAAGTTTATGAAACTGCCAGAGCAGTGGAACTTGATGCTGTGACCAATGGGCCAGAAAACGCCCAAAATCATAAGCGATAAAAAAGCAGATGGTATAGGTAATTCGCAATGTTGCGGCGTCGAATACCGGTTTGTTGATAGGTCCGAGCGTTGCGGATAAGCCCGTGCTGATCCACTTCCCAACATCCGCACCAGCAAGTATCAGGGGCGCAAGAATAAAACCGAATACAAAGCTGTTGATGATGTAATAGCGATAATCAGCACGTGACGATGGTGACCACCATATCTTCGTTGAAAACTGGCTAAGCAAGGTTGCCCGCGCGCCACCGTCAGAAGAACCTGCGGTAATGATGGGGATGCCAATGGCGAATACGCCGGCCGAAAGAAGGTAGGGCCAGTAGAGTACGGAATCTTCGTAAAGAAAGGCGACAAAAGGCCGGGACAAAATGAACGCGAGATCAGAAAGCTGGGCGAGGAATATGTCCATAACAAGCCAAAGTATACTATAGCATGACGGGCTGATGAGAATTGATATAGCTCATCAGTTATCAATTCGATAAAGCGTGAAAAAAGTGGCCCCGCCTATATTGGTGATGCCGTCAGGGGTGTGGCGTGGTTTGGTGCCGGGGTGAAGCCAGATCAGATGGTCAAACTCTTTGCGCCAGCTTGCCGCGATTGTCTTGTTCCAATCTGCCTCCCCATATGTCGCTATATTCCCGGACAGGAGTTCAGGCGGCGTAGGTTCTGCGATCTTTTGTACCAGATGACCAAATTTTGGGCGTATTGCCAAGGGTTGCATGTGAACAAACATCATCGGATAAAATACTGATTTTTCGATCACAGCCAATGACGGAAGATGCCAATAATTCGAAAATATGCAATCACCCGTGACGCTGCTTTTCTCGACAACCGGCAATACCCTTGCGCCATTTGGGAGTGCTGAGATAATTTCAACAAACTGAGATCGTTTAACATCGCAACCGGCTATCGAGCGATCAACTTTTTCAAGACGGAGCATGGTAAAAATAACCAGAGCTGCTGCGATCAGGGCGCGTAATCGGCGCTCTTCCATATGAACTTCGATCGCAGAAATCAGTAGCAGAGCGACCATAACCGGCAGGCGGATATGGGTCAGCCAGACCCCGGCAAGACGAACGGGCATCAAGAGGCTGAGTACAGTTAAAGCCAGAATGGGGAGGACAAGCGGAGCTGCAATCGTGATCCGGTGAGTTACCAGTAGCCAGCCCAGCAGAATCACCAACGCAAGGGCGATGATGATATCAAAATCATTGAAGTACAAAACAGGCGTAATCAGAGCTTCTAGCCGGGTGAACAAAGATCCGAAAACTATTTCTGTTCCATGGGCGGGTGCTTTGACCTGAAACCACAAAATGGCTGGAATGATGAATTGCGCTACCAGAGGAGCGTCCTGACGAACGATAATGCGGTTGCCGCGCAGCACCTCAGCACTGCGAAGCATGAATAAAACAAAGCCATACAATCCGACAACGATAAGGTGGGTGAAAAAAAGAACCGTTGCGAAGATGCTGCCGACGGCGATCCGTAGCCAGATTGACCTCGCGTTCATATATCGCCATCCGGCAATCATCAAAAGGGCCAATCCCAACCCGAAATAGAAATTTACAAAACCCATTGCGAGCGGCGCGTTATAAGTAATCAGGGCGACGCAAAGCGGGAGCAGGCCAACCTTGCCATGGAGTTGAAATCGCAAGGCCGAGACGCCTGCGAACATCAGCAGAATTGAAACGGCAATGAAAGCATTCCCGGCCTGATAAGCAGAAAGAAAATGAAGAAGCGGCCAGGTTACGACATCCATAGCAAGGTTTGGAAGAATGCCCCAGTCGCTTTGATAATAACGTTGCAAATCTATGTCAGCGGGGAGGGTGTGAAGAATATGCAAACGCGCCACATGGTTAAGCATATCCGCACCTGGTGGAAATTCAGCACGCAGAGCGGGGAGAAGCGTGATGGTGAGGGTAACCAGCCAGCAAAAGAAAACAACTGGGCGGGACGTTTCTGACGTGCCGAAATTCGGGGTCATGATTTTCTGTATTGGCCAAGGCGGCGACGGATAATGATCAGAGCTAGAAATGTCCGTATCATCGCTGGAAAGGACATATGTGATCCGCCTTTGTCGCGCCAAGCGCGGAGCGGGATTTCCTTCATGCCGGACGCACCGCTGAGAATATTAAGCCGCCCAATTAGTTCCACATCAAAGGCCCAACGGGAATAAAAAGGTGTTTCAAGTGCAATTATCAAATTTGGTGAGCGCTTGAAGAATTTTGCACCGCATTGTGTATCATAAATGGGAAGCCTCAAGGTTAACGACGCTGCCGTTGCAAATACACGTCCCAGATAATGGCGAATGAGGGACCGTTTAATCTGATGCCCGAGCAGGGCCACGCGCGATCCGAATACAGCATTCAGATCATCATCTTTCAGCGTATTGATCAGGTTCTCAATATCTTCGATAGGCGTCGCCATATCGGCATCAACAAATCCCAGCACACCGGCCCCTTGTTCAAGAGCGCGTTGAAGTCCTAAACGAACGGCTTCACCCTTTCCAACGTTAGATGGGAGGTCAAGGCATTCGGCTTGTTTCGGAAGTTTTCCGGCAAGGGCGTGCAGAACCTCCGATGTGTTGTCGATTGACCCATCGTTAACCAGTATGAGATATGCGCCAGCCGTCTCGGCGAGGGTTTCAATCTCAGCCAGTTGCAGGCGATGAGCTTCGTTGAAGCAAGGGATGATTATGTGGGTTTTCGGCATGATGCCCACCAACTTAAACCAGGTAAATTGATTCCGATAGAACTCATCAATCGGGAGAACACGGTATCAGCATAGAGGACACCTGAGACAAGCCCTGTCACCAGGGTGCCATGTTGCCATGAAATTTCCGGTGTGGGTTGTGAAGAGCCTGAGCCAATTTTGCCCAATCCGACCAGAAGACTGCGCGCAATAAACGGCAGGTGGAACAGGCCTCCGGATTGTCTGATTTCCAAGCCAGATGTTCTTACAAGCGCCGTCGCTTGTGTGGGCGTGTAGCGGCGAAAATGCTGCAAAAACCGATCATGGTCTGAAAATAGCCAAGGCCAGGCGGGGATACTGAATACAGCACGCCCATCTGGCACAAGATTTTTCTCGACAAGATTATTCAGGAAAGTTTGGTCATCTTCCACGTGTTCGGCAACATCAAGCAAAAGAAGAACATCAAAAAATTCACTTGGCGGTTCGGCCGTGAAGGAAATTCCGGGTGTCGTCTTTTTGTATAATTCGCTGAGATGCGCTGGAGTGTAATGCATATCATAACACGTAATGGTGCTTCCTTCGGGTAACAGAGGCAGCAGGGAGCCGGCAAACCAGCCATCTCCCGCGCCGGCATCAAGGACGCTGACCGGGTCCTTATATCCCCCCAATAAATGAGCAAAAAATGTAAAGCGACTCGTCTCCCACGGATGTCGAAGGTTCGTTTGATATTGTGTCTCGATAAGGTCCATGGATGGATAAAAACCCAGTTTTTGACAATCAGTTTTCGTTGAACCGAAGCGCAGTAAATCCACTTTTTTGAAATACTACGTGCTCCGTTTTGGATAAGGCTTCGAGTAAATCTATGAGCGTCAAATAATACCTCGCTTCCATTCTCCAGACAGGAATGTCTCCATCTCTATGGTATTGCCACAGTTTTCGATTGTAGAGGCAGCCGCCGGGTTCATCAAAATCGCCATATGCGATATGTGTAATCGAAAGCTCTTGCAGATATTTCTTAAAGGTCTGAGGGCCATCGAAGAATGGCATCCCCGGGTCCGGGCTGGCAGCACCAGGCACGTCGATGGCGCTGATGTCGTTGCGGGCAAAATTCAGCGCAAACGGCGCGTTGAAAACCGTCATTATCTTTGCGCCTTCAGGGACTGCTTTTTGCATTTCCGTGTACAGGCTACGTTTGGCCGGAGTGAGGGCATGCCGGTCCCATCTGTCGATAAACCGCTCAACATCGATTTTCATCATCATCGGCAGCAATATTGCCAGCGCAATCGCAAATACTTTATCGCCCAAGCGAAATTTTGAGGGTTGTTCTTCCGGGTTTGCGTCACGGGCGTCGCGGGTAAAGGCGATCATGGTTGCGATAATTGCGGCGTTCAGGAAGGGCGCGACGTAACGGTGAATATTGTCCACATCTGAATGGGTAAATACCCAGGCCATTACGGCAGTTGTTATTAGGGCGCTGACATAAAGCGAGAAGGCGGCGAGGTTTTTTCTGTAAAAGAAAAACAACACTATGGGTAGGGCAAACAACAAAAATCGGGGATCGAATAACGTATCCGTGAAAAACGAAAAATGTTCGGCAATGCCCAGAGGGGCGTGAAAATTTTCAAATTCAGGACGATGATTTCCACGCAAGATCGGATACAGGAACGTGTTTGATGAGCGTTGCAGGAGGATCATCCATGGCATTAAGCAGATCAGCGACGCAATACCAGTATGAGCTAGTGATGAGGCGTAGATGCGCCACTGATCACGGCTCTGAGTCCAACAGATTACCCAATACACAACGATCGTGAGCGTCGCTGCGAACAGGAATTGTGGTCGTAAACTGGCAGCACCCGCCACCACCATGCCGATGATCCATATGGTCCTTGCAGAGGTTTCGTATGGGGTGGAAAGTCTTTCAAGAGTTCTGAACAAGGTGAGGAACATCGCAAGACCGGTTGTCTGGCTGGCGCTGTTGAGCAATGGAAATGGCAATACAAAAATCAGCAACAGGGTCAGGGCATAAGGCAATATCCCTTGGCCAGAATGATTTCGGTAAAACCCGAGCGTCAAACCTAAGGATACGCAAACGGCGACCCCCCGGTCCATCAAAAATGCGTTGTCTTCCGACCCGGTGGCACCGATTAGGGCTTGTAGGAATGTCTGTCCACCATAGGCGGCCATGCGCCGTAAGCTGAACGGATCCAGTAAGGTGCCGGTTTCCAGCAGTCTTGCGATAAATGGAAAATAGGCGATGTCATCGTCGCCGCAGCTAAATGCCTGATAGTGAACAACACTGGCGTAACGGACCAGAAGTGGGATGGAAACGGCCAGAACGGCAATGGTTTGAAAACGGCTTGGCATTGAGATGCTTGTCCGGTTTTTCAACAAGGTAGCCGCCCAGATTCCTGCACCCAGCAAAACCAACATGACCAGAAGCTCTGCCGACACCAAACCCAGAAGCGACAACGCGCCACCAGCCGCCAGCAACAACGCCATGCCCCATCCGGCGCGTAACCCCCAATCGATGCCCGTGGATTGCTCTTCGCCCAAAAATCGCTGAACCATGCCGCCCCATCCGACGAATGCGGCCAGAACGATTAATCCCCAGGAAAATTGAAAGAGATATGTCCCGATCATGGGCCCTCATCCGAATGAAAACAGCCTTTAACGTGTCCCAGCAATGGTAGTCTCGCCTCTTATCAGGCACAATGCGCGAATTGGAACGCGGGCGAAGATTAAGAAGATGGAACGCCTATGAGAACAGAGACAATGCGCGTTATCGACCGGTTGGTGGGCACGCCTATGTGCAAACTGCTGGGCCTGTTTGCGCCTGTTTTCTCTCAAAAACCCGAAGGTGATACCGTTGTCCTGTGCAAATTTTTTGGCATCGGAAGTATTTGTCTCAGTTACCCGCTCATCGAAGAACTCAAGCAGCAAAACAAAAATGTCGCTTATCTGACTTTTGAGTCGAACGAGGCGATGGTCCGGGGATTGGGGATTGAGCAATGTTTTACGATTGACCCGTCATCGCCCGTACGGTTTCTGGGCGATGTCATTAGGGTCATCGCGGACCTGCGGCTCCTCCGCCCGGCGACCTTTCTGAACCTTGAGTTTTTTTCCAGATTCGCCGCGATGATGTCACTGCTTTCTGGCGCGCCAGTGCGGGCCGGGTTTCACATGCTTCATCTTCCTGTTGGCGGGCTTTACAGTCACCGTGCAAATCTAAATGTTTACCGGAGCATTTTCGAGAATTATCTGAATGTCGGAATGGCAGCGGGTGTTGTCTCGAGATGCCAGCCGCTCGAAACCTATCTTGAAGCCTTTCCGTACCACCCGGACGACGGATTAGATAACGTCATTACGGGTGAGTATATTGTTCTCAATGCGGAAAGCAGCGAAACCATTCAGGCGCTTCGGGCATGGCCAGCATCGGCATGGGTTGACCTGATCAAACGGCTGCGAGAGACCTATCCGAACCATTCCTTGATTTTGGTCGGGACGGCAGCAGGTGCCGAAATATATGGCGAGATTTGCCAAAATCTGGATAAAGATTCAAAAATTATCAATCAGGTAGGACGAACCACTTTTGCCGAATTCGGCGCGTTGTTGTGCAACGCAAGCCTAGTGATCAGCGTTGACAGCAGCCCTCTACACTTGAGTGCCTTCATGAAGCGAAAAACCGTTGGCCTGTTCGGTCCGGAAACACCGGTTCTTTACGGGCATCAACTTCCCTGGGTGCGCAACATCCATAAAAACCTGATCTGCAGCCCCTGCCTCGCGTTATATGACGCCAAGAAAAGCGTTCTCGACTGTACTGACAATCAATGCATGAAACAGATTTCTCCGGGTGACGTTATGATCGAGGTAATTGATCTTCTGTCATCGTGAGAAATAAGGGCCTATTGCACCGCGCCCAGTCGTTGCAGCTCGATCTTTGCTGCCCAGTACTGGCGATAGGATGTTATTTTGGTTTCAAGGGTTTTGGCAAAATAACGTCGGGCACCCTCGGCATCACCCTGGATCAGGCGATGTTGGCCCAGGAAAAAATATCCGACGCATTGGCGTTTTTTGGTGGTTACACGGTCGCGGGTGTTCATTGCGTTTATGACTTGCGCCGGGCTTGCGTTACCGATGAACGCCCGAAACAATATCCCCGGCCATTCGGTCTGGGTCCGTTTATCAGCGAATGCCGCCTTGAGGGAAGTGATGTCAGAACTTGAACGCGCACGGCTGAGATACAGCCATAATAACCCAAAATCACTCAGATCTTTGACGCCTTTATCCTGAACGGTTTGAAAATCTTCGCCTGCTTTACCCATCTCTCCAGCGTAAAACTGAAGGATGCCACGGCTGAGGGACGCATTCAGATGATCGGGCTCAAGGCGCAGTGTTGCACTGTAATCAAGGATGGCCTGTTTGGTGTTTTCAATCTGCTCGTTCGCCCATGCGCGTGCATAGTAGGCTTCCGCAAAGGTTGGGCGAAGGGAGACCGCCTTTGAAAAATCACGAATGGCGTTATCGTGCGCCTGCGTTGCCTCGTGGGCCCAGCCGCGACCAAAGTAGGCGTCCGCAAAATTCTTATCACTCTCGATTGCCCGGTCATATTCCTCAATCGCCAGATCCGTCTGACCGCTCTGCTCATAGGCTTCCGCGCGCTCCAGGTGCTGGTTTGCCGCTTCTGGATCAATGGCTTTGGTTATGGGTTGCGGCGGTAAGGGTTTTTTCGGCGGTGCGATTTGTGCGATCACACTTTCCGGGACGGCAGGCAAAGGCCTTTCTGCAATGGCCGCTGGTTCTGCCTGTTCAGCCGAAGGCGAAACAGAGGGAGCTTCCATCGGCTTCGAAACGAGGGGGACAGGTTTTGCCGCCGCCACTGCTTCTTTCACCGGGGCTGAATTAACACTCGCGTCTGGTCCAGGTTTTTCCTCGGGTTTCGGATGTGCTTTTGCCGGCTCATTGGTAACTGTCTTAACAGGCTCCGCAGATTGTTCGGGAACAGGAGTGTTTTCGGTTTCTGTCTTTTCTAAAGAAGGAGGGGTCGTTTTTTCAGGCTCCGGCTTGGTTTCAATTGGTTTTTCTTCGACCGCTGGTGTCGCTTCCGGCGCGACCTCGGCGACTTGCTCCGGTTCTGGCCGCGGCGTATCGGACGGCAAGAATTTGATCACACCGACGGTACCGATGCTCACTACGAGCAATACCGCAAGGGCAATTGTCGTCCAGCGAATACGGGGAGCCTCCTCATTTTCAATCTCCTGCTCAACGCGAACAGATGGGTTGGCCCCCTCTTTGCGGGCCGCTTCTGATTTTTTCAATGCGTTCAGGATCAAGGACATGGTATTTCGCGGTCAATCGTTTGCTGTCGAGGGCTGACCAGTGGATTTAAACGGTGCCCATAGGGGGGAATTTTCTAAATTTGTGCGTATCGTTGTCAATGTTGATGATTGGGTAATACGCGTGCCCAGATTCAAGTCAAATGGATTAAACGCCAGAAACAACAATCCGAGAAATCCGACGATAAGGCCGGTTGATATAGCGACGAAGGGTCCATGGGTTGGTGATTTAGGCAATCCCAGAACTTCTTCGGCAGCTTCGCGGGCCAGGTTTTTGGTGATCACAGGTTTGTCCGCTGCATAGGCACCAAGGAGGCAGCGTTCGGAGATTGAATTGATGAGGCGTGGGATGCCGCGGGACTGTTTACAGATTTCAGAGATAGCACCGGATTTGAAGACATTTGCGGACAATCCGGCAACATGGAGTCGATGTGCGATATAGTCTTTGGAATCTTCAGTTGTCATTGGATCGAGATGATAGCGCGCGGTCACGCGCTGCGAGAGTTGGCGCAATCTTGGCTGATCGAGATAATCCTTCAGCTCCGACTGGCCGATAAGGATGATTTGTAAAAGTTTGTTATGAGTGGTTTCCAGATTGGTCAGCAGGCGGATTTGCTCAAGCAGCTCGAAGCGTAAATTCTGTGCTTCATCAATGATCAGAACGGCGCGCCCGCTTCGTGCGTAAAGATCAAGCAGGTGCGTATTGATGGCATCGGTCAGGTTTTTGATACTGTTGCCCGCGCCAAAAGTGGAAATGCCAAAATCATCACAAATACTCGCCAGCAGCTCGATTTCTGACAGGCGCGGATTAATGCAAAGTGCGAACTCGACATTTTCAGGCAGATGATCCGCCAGATAACGGCTAAGCGTTGTTTTCCCGGTGCCCACCTCGCCGGTGAGCAGAACAAACCCGCTGTCGCCCTCAACACCATAAATCAGATGCGCCAATGCCTCTTTGTGGCGTGGGCTCATGAACAGGTATTTGGTATCAGGCGTGTTCGAGAACGGGTTTTCGCTGATCCCGAAAAATTTACGATACATTTGCCCGACCTCGATGCCGCCGGTGAATGGCCACATAAGTTTTATATGGTTCGGGAGAATTATTCATGAATTTCGGGCATTCTCGAGTTATTGGGAAACCAGCCGCTGTAGTCGCGCATGGTCTCTGATAATCAGGTTTCTGTGCTTGCGTTCAACAACCCGGCTTCGTGCAAGATTTCCAATAGCGTCGGCAACGGTTTGTTTGTCGACGCCAACCCATGACGATAATTCAACATGGTTCGGGACGTTTGAAATAATCCAGACGCCGTCAACAGTGGTGTCAGGTTCGGCGAGACGCAGGAGTTCATTGTAAATTCGCTGGTGCGGCGACAGGGTGCTCATCGCCGTGACGCGGGACGTCATGTTTCTGATGATGTTGGCGAACCGTTTGAGTAGGGAAAAGGTTACCGTCGGGCAATCGAGCAGAAGTTTATGGAAATCGTCGCTGTTAACTTCTGCGAGCACGGTTGGCTCAAGGGCCGTCACCCGCGCGGAACGGACTTTTAAATCAACTGCGGACAACTCACCAAACGTATCGCCCGGTTCCAGGTCGGCCAGGGAAACTTCCTGATCTTCGACCATAAAGTCGATAACCCGTAACCGTCCTTTGGCAATGAAAAAAACGCTGGTTCCCACATCCTTTTGATCAATTACGACATCGCCCTCGTCATATTCAGACCATCTGCAACACCTTTCAACCTGAGCAATAATATCGGGAGGTGCATCTTCGAGGATTTTGATTTCCGCGAGACTGGGGGTCTCAGGTGTCGATAACGTAAGACTCACTTGCTTCAATCCTTATGCAGGGTCTATTTTTTGCGAAGCTGGGCGTAAATCGAAAGATTTGATTGTACCGATTCTTCGTCCAGATCCATTCTGGCGAGCGCTTCCGCTGCCGTCGTATCGCCCTTGATACCATAGAATAAAGCCAGATTCTGGCGAATTTGTGGGCTATGACGGGCAAGCCTTGGAGCACTTTGCAATAACGAGATCGCGCCTTCGACATCCCCGGACAAGGCCAGCGACAGAGCCATATTGTTGAGGATCGCTGGGTTGTCGCCGGAAAGCTTCCGTGCTTTCTGATACGCCGAGAGCGCAGATTTGAAATCTTCTTCCAGATCATGAGCGATGCCAAGCGTCGCATAAATTTCCCAATTGTCCGCGTTTTCAGGGGCGGCAGCGTTGAGCAGGTCAATGGCTTCGCGGGCTTTGCCATGCCCTATTTTGGCTTTCGCCAGCTCAAGGGTATATCCCAGATTGCCGTCTTTGGCTGATCCCATTGATTCCAAAACCCGAACCGCCTTCTGCGACGCGCCGGAATAGCGAAGGTTACGGGCCAGGGCAATCTGGAGCTGTGGTGAATCAGGGTTTTGCTGCGCCAGTTTATTGTAATGATTTATTGCAGTTTCGTAGTCAAAGGTTTGTTCTGCGGTTTGCGCTGCTTGATAAAGACTTTCCTGAATGGCGGCCTCTTCGCCGACAGGTGCCGTCTGGCAGCCTGCGATCAGTAATGCGCCGACACATAAAGCGGCGCGGGTGTGGGCGCGAAAATTTCCAGCAATCTTCAAAGGCATTATCACGATGTCCAACCCCGGGGCCCTTGGTATTCAGGCCTTGAATGTATCTATTTGTTAGGCTGAAAACTATTTGAAATCAGCGAATTAATCAAGATTTACAATCTTCCATGGGAATCGGTTTTTTTTTGTTTCCTGACGATGCGATGTGGCCGCCAAATAATTCAAGTGATTGGGATCACTGCAAAAATTTTGGAATTTTGTTAGTAATTGTCGTAATCTAGTGGAGGCTTGGTAGCAGGAATACTCATGTCTGATTTCGTAGCACCGCCCGGAAAAGGCCAGAACATCGTACCTGATGCGTGGTGGCATGCGGGCTTTCTGACACGTCTTCAACATGACCGTAGCGGCGGTATCATTGTGATGTTTGCCCTGTTGCTACCGATCATGGTCGGCTTCGTTGGCCTGGGTGTCGAAGTTGGGCTTTGGTTCGAGAGCAAACGAGACTTGCAGACTGCGGCTGACGCGGCTGCGATTGGTGGTGCGTATGAAGCCCAGGACAGCTCGGCCACATCGTCGACAATACTTAGCGTGGCGACAACGGATGCGGGTCGTAACGGTTATGATGCGGCGACAGATACCATTTCGACATCGAACCCGCCCGGCTCCGGCTCCTATACCGCTGATGGAAATGCTGTTGAGGCGACGATTACACGGTCCGTCAATTTACTATTTTCCGGATATTTTATGGACAGCGCCGTATCCATAAGTGCCCGGGCCGTTGCGACAAACTCTGGTGGAAGCGCAGACACTTGCTTTGTTTCGCTAAATACTACCGATGAACAAGCCTTCCATTTATCCAATAATGTCGACCTGCCTTCAAGCTGCGGTGTTTTCGCAAATTCCAGCTACTGTAGCTCGGGAAGCAGTGGCGGCATTTATCTCGACAACAATTCGACCATTGCTGGCGCGACACAGGTTGTTGGGTGCGTGCATGAAAACTCACCTAACGCAGAAGTTACGGGAACCTTGAGCGAAGGTGTTGATTCAATATCTGACCCCTATGCAGACCGGCAGGCTGATATGCGAACTGACATTACCAGCGGCACTAGCGGCAGTGCTGACAGTTGTGATTTCAGCCCAGGGAACAATGTTACTGAAACTATAGATCCCGGCTACTACGATGACTGCACTTTCGCTGGAAACGGGACAATCGAACTGAATTCCGGCACATACTACATCGACAGCAGCCTCACGATTGGCGGGAATGTAACAATTACCGGATCTGAGGTGACAATAATCATGCTGGAAGAATCCGACCTTGATTTTGGGAACAATGGAACAGTTACACTAACTGCGCCAACAAGCGGAACTTATGAAGATATCGCCATAATGGGACATCCCGACATGAACTCCAGCAAACAGGCCGTATTTCATAATAACATTGATCTGGAAATCACGGGTGCTCTTTACTTTCCCAACCAGACCATAGAGATGAGCAATGGAATGAGTGTGTCTGACGGATGTGTGCTTTTGGTGTCTGATTTCGTATATATGCACAACAACGTGGATATGGATAACAATTGTGACGGCGTGAGTGATGAGAAGCTCTCCACCGGGGGAACGGAAATTTCATTGGTGGAATAAGCCGAGTTGTCCGAATAAAGCGGGAAAACACCAAAACCGGATCGAAATTGTGATAGAATAACGAGATGGATAAACGGACAATGAAACATTTGGGTTCTGTTATTCAAGTCATTGCCGGGAAAACTTCGGGAACCATAAAATCGCGCCGTGGCGCGGCGGCGGTTGAATTTGCGATTATGATTCCGGTGATTTCCGCATTGATGGTCGGGCTTGCTGACTTTGGGATGGCAATGTTTGATAAAATGGAACTAACCAGCGCGGCACGGGCCGGCGCACAGATGGCCTTACTGGATTCGTCGAGTTCTTCAGCCATCAAACAGGTGGTTGTCGATTCGACCGATTTGGGTATTTCAACATCCGACGTGACAACAACGGAAACCTGCGAATGTGCAGATGGGACGTCAGTTACCTGCGGCGCAACGTGCAGCGACAGTAGCTCAAACCAATATTACTACGCCGTTAGTGTGTCCTATGATCATACGCTGCTCATAACTGGGACAGCGATTACCCTGACCGGTTCGGCAACGGTGAGAACACAATGAAGAACGGGCGTCTGATACCCGGGTTTGTGAAAAAGCTGGCGGCGTCTCGTCGCGGCGCGACCGCCGTCGAATTCGCGATGGTCGCGCCAATTTTTATCATCATGGTTGCCGGAGTGTTTGAAATGGGCCGTGCCATGTGGATCAAGTCATCGATGCAGTATGCCGTTGAGGAGACGACGCGCTATGCTATCGTTAATACGAGCGCGTCAACGAGCACTCTGGCAACCTATGCCTCGACCGCCTATTCCTCCAGTGGAAACAGTATTTCCGGTGCAACATTTGCGGCAACGCAGACAACAGTCAGCGGAAGAACTTATATTTTAATCACTGGATCCTATGATTTTACAGTGATTATACCGCTGGTTCCTTTTCCAGACGTCACATTAAGCGCCAGATCGCGAATTCCGATCAGTTAAGAGGGCAATATCCGATGGGAATTGTTTTAGGTGAAATTACGCAATTTTGGTTAATCTGGCCGCGTAAACTTAAACAGGCCGGCCATTGCTTCATCGTCCGGGTTAATAGCAATCAAAAACCGGAGTCCCAGGTATTTTTCAGTTGTCCAGCTCACTTCGCAACGCCGTAAGTCATTGAATTTGTTTATTTTTAATTCAACATTCGTGCCGATTTCGAGTTTGGCTTTGGTGCGGATCTTGACACCGGTTTCCGAAATGTCGGATACCGAGCATTCCCATTTCTGGCCGTCTTCTGAAAAAATTGCACCACCAAAAATGGTTCTTCTTCGCGCGCTGGTACGTTTGTCTGTGTGGTCCATCATGATGGACGTAGCCTACCTGCTGTCGAAATAATCTTCAAACACTAAGGATCGTTAATACAGAGGAAAATCTCAACTGTTGATCAATTCGAATAATACCTCAGAATAAAGGGCCCAGAAGGTAGTAAACCACGGGAATCAATGATAAATTATAAACCTGAGCCGCCGGTCCGGGATGACGGTGGGCGATTACGAAAAGTTAAAGGTGTTCGGGCTCAATGCGGATTTTGATTATAGGATTGATTATTCTGGCGCTGAGCGTTGCCGGGATCAGTACGTATCTGATCCAGAACTTCTCAACACCAGAAGCGATCCAGGCACTTGAAGAGAAGGCGGAGCCGATCAAGACCCAAGTCCTGGTCGCCAATAAGCCTTTGAATCCGGGCGATTTTTTGAATTCAAACAATATGGATTGGCGACCCTGGCCAGAAGAGAGCCTGAGTGAGTTTTACGCCTCTGTCGAAAAAGATGATCAGAAAGAGGAAAAGTTCAAAGAGCTTGTCGACAGCGTGGTACGCCACCCCATTCAGGCGGGTGAGCCTGTTCTGATGTCCAAAATTTTTAAGTCTGATGGACCGGGGTTTATGGCAGGGATGCTTGATAGGGGGATGCGCGCTGTTTCGGTGCCTGTGACCGAGGATACGGGCGTAGCTGGATTTATACTTCCCGGGGATCGGGTTGATATCCTGATCGTTCATGGCAAGGGAAAGGATGCCATTCGAAAATTAACACCCAAACGAAGGGTTGAGACCGAAAACTCGGAAATCAAGCCATTGAATGTTCTTGATGCAATGACCGAAACTATTTTGCAGGATATTCAGGTTCTTGCTGTGGATCAGGTGGTCGGAAAACCTGAAGGGAATTCCTTGCCCGGGAAAACGGTAACTCTTCAGCTGACCCCAAAGCAGGCTGAGATATTGATTACCGGTCGTGCAATGGGCCAAATTGCCTTGGTACTGCGCGATTTAGGGGCCAGAGATCATGCATCAGAAACCAAGCCCGGGACATTTACGACAGATGTGCAGATCAGCCCGTTTATGAAGGCGTTGAATAATCGCCTCCTGCTTTCCGAAGCCAAGAAAAAGGCAAAACGGGCCGGCGAGTCGGCGGCAAAAGCCGCGCAGAAAAACGCCGTCTTGTCCGAGGCCCGGGAGCAGCCTAAAAAAGAAATCACAAAAAACCCGCAGATCACGCGAAAACCCAGTGCTAAAAAGCAGGTCATCGAAATATATCGCGGGAATGCAGCGAAGGTTGAGGAGATCAAGGTTAAATGAGGTGGGTTGGCAGAATTAGCTTCGCGGCTTTTGGCATTTTGATGGCATCTTTTCTGTCATCGTTGTCGTCTGCTCAGGAAGTGCCGCAACGGCGCGCGCTCTCCAGCGTCACCTCATCAGGTGCGATTATCATCCCGGTTGCGCCCACATCTCTGCGCGCTGCGGGCGTTCAGGGCGGATTGCCGGCGGTCATTCAGCTTGGTGAGAACAAGGCGCAGGTCATAACATTAGGTGTTCCGGTACGTAAAATTGTTATTGGCAATGAGCAGATTGCGGACGTGCATCTGGACAAAGCCAATCCACGTCAAATTTTTATTCTGTCTAAAAGTGTCGGGGCGACAAACGTATTCTTTATGGATGGGCGCGGCGACATCATTCATCAGATGGAAGTCCGAGTTGCGCTGAACAACAAAACACTTCAGGACGCTTTGAAGCGGTTTTTGCCGAACGAAAATATCAATGTCACGGTTTATCAGAACAACCTGTTTTTGACGGGGAACGTCCAGGCGGCAACCGCGGTTGCTGACGCGGTCAGGATTGCGCGTCAATTTGTACCGGAAGGTGGAAACGTCACCAACATGCTGAAGATTGTTGGCAGTCAGCAGGTAATTTTGCAGGTTCGTGTTGCCGAGATGAAACGCACAGTCAGGAAAAATCTGGCTGCAGACGCGAAGATTAGCATTGGCGGCGGTCTCTTTGATTTGGATATCGACACAACCAGTCCGGCGACAGCTGGCGTAACGCCGTTTGGGCAGGCAACCCTGAGCCACGATATTGTCCAGCTTTCTCCGCCGGTTTTTAAAGCACTGGAACAGCAAGGGCTGGTGAAATCCCTTGCTGAACCGACGTTGACGGCGTTGTCGGGGGAGACAGCATCATTCCTGTCGGGTGGCGAAACGCCGTTTCCTACCGGCGTCGACCAAAACGGGAATGCGATTATTGAGCTACGTGAGTTTGGTATTCGTCTCAATTTCACACCGATCGTCCTCGGAAAGGGCCGAATCAACCTGAGCGTTTCAACAGAAATCAGTGCCATCGACACATCTAATTCCGTGAACGTTGCTGGTTCAACAGTTTTCGGATTAACCAGCAAACGGACTGAAACCACTGTTGATCTGCCAAGCGGCGGATCGTTAATGCTCTCGGGCTTGCTGGAAGATGATGTCAGTGACACGATCAACGGGTTTCCGTTTTTGAAAGATGTTCCTGTTCTGGGCACTTTGTTCCGCAGCACAGACTTTCAGCGTGAAGAAACGGAACTGGTCATTACCGTCACGGCGTACCTTGCTAAACCGGCATCAAACGACGTGGCTTTGTCTCTTCCGACTGATGGGTTTGAGCCCGCCAGCGACATTGACATCTATCTGCTGGGCAAACTTCACCGGACTTATGGGAAAGGTGAACGCCCGTTCTGGAAAGACCCGATCAAGGGCCCATTTGGGTACATCATGAAGTGATATGACATGACATATACCATCACAAAAGTCCCTGGAGTTTCGCTATTGATATTGATGCTTGCCAGTCTCGTCGCCTGCGAGGCGCCAATTCGAAAAGAAGACTACAGAGAAGCCTTTGCCATTGGTGTTGAAGATGAAAATGTTTCTCTGGCAATTCGTGATGCGATTGAGAGCGGCCCTTTGTCCGCCCAAACGAAAGCAGGGTTTAACCGGTTTGTAAGAGATTATCATCTGCGCGCCAAAGGCCCGCTGGGGCTTGAAGTCCCTGCTAATGGTATGAGCGAGGAAATCCGGTTTTTGCGGATAACCCGGTTGAAAGAGATTCTGGCTGAGGCCGGGATCAATCGCTCTGAAATTAACGTTTTGCCGACTGCCCAGCAGATTGATAACGGAGCTGTCGCGGTAATATCTTTTTTGGCCAGCGCTGCAAAAGTTCCGGAATGCGGGAACTGGGAGTCAGACCCTCGAGGTATGCAAAACTGGTCAAACCGTCGCCATAGCAATTATGGATGTGCGACCCAGCGAAATATTGGGCTGACAATCGCAAATCCGGGCAATCTGAAAACGCAGGAAACAATGAGCGGATTTGAAGGTGATCGGGGCAACTCGGCGATTGAAGGTTATCGGGCGCCGCCGGCCCCTGCGGCGGCAGAACCAGCGGCCACAAACTGATAGCGATCTAGCGTATTGAAGTGAATTGAAGATTTAGAAAAAGTAAACGGGGCAGCAGTGATACTACGAATTTCCATTGGCGGATTTCCGTTAAGCCAAGAAACACTCAGCGCCATGGAGATGCTGCGCGGAGACCGTTTGTTGTTTCGGTGTGATTTCGATATCGAACAGGGTGGGCTGAACACGGCGGTTTCATCCCTCGCCAACAAGCAGACACCGAACCTGCTGATTGTAGAGATGGATGCGCCTCGAGAAGAATTTTTTGCACATCTGGAAAAACTGGCAAATGTGTGTGATCCGGAAACACGCCTTATTCTCATCAGCACCCATAACGATATCGAACTGTTCCAGTCTCTGATCAGTAATGGCGTCAGTGATTATCTTGTCGGGCCGGTAACGCCGGAACGACTCCGTGATTCCATTGCCAAGGTTTATCAGGGGCTGGAGAAGGATGCTGATGGCAGGATTATCGCGTTCATGGGGATGAGCGGTGGCGTCGGCAGCAGTATTATTGCGCACAATACGGCTTACGAACTGGCCAGCGCCTATGATGACAAAGCTGTTATTATCGACTTTGACATTTGTTACGGGACGGCGAGCTTAAATTTTAATATGCAGCCCCGCCAGACCATTGTTGATGCCTTAGGGCAACTGGGGCGGCTGGATGACGATTTACTTGATCAATATTTCATGCAGTTTGAAGACAACGTGGCAATTCTGGCTGCGCCAGCGTCATTGAATACAGGCGTTGAAATTACACCACAGTCATTTGATCTGCTGTTAAAAGCCGTCAAACCGATGGGCGGGTTTATCGTTCTCGACTTACCTCATTTCTGGGTGCCCTGGGTGAGTGATGCTCTCGCGGCGGCTGATGAACTGATACTTGTTGCCAAACCTGACCTGACAAATCTAAGAAATGCAAAAAATGTGGTAGAATACGTCGGCCCGAAACGTGGCGTCGATGCGCCCACCCGGCTGGTGCTCAATCAGGTTGGTGCAGCAAAGCGCGCGGATTTGGCAGGAAAGGATTTTATCGAAGCGATAGCCATGACCCCGGTAGTTAATATCCCGTATGAGCCAGAGGTATTCGGGCGGGCTTTGAATAACGGTGAAATGATGTCGAAGGTTGCCGCTAAAAGTAAGGCTACCATCGCAATTAGTGACCTGGCCAAAAAGGTCAGCGCGAGAGATGTTGCGGAGAAGGGTGGGAAGAAATCCATTTTTTCGATGTTTAAGAAATCAAAATCATGAAACAATAAGGCTAAACATAAATGTTTGGACGCAGAGGAACCCAGCCGCCGTCAGAACCCGTTGCTCCCGCTGCACCAGCGGTTGCGCCGACCCCCGCTGCACCTGCTCCCGAAACGCCGGGTCCAGACGTGGCCGATGCTGGTTCGGCAAGTTCACCAGTGCCAAGTCCTCAGCCGCCATCCGAACCCGCTGCTGCATCACCACCGCCCGCACCAGAGCCCGAAGCGCCCGCACCGGCGCCGGTTGCAGAACCTGAGCCCGCTCCATCCGATTCTGCCGAGTCCCTAAGCAATAATCCTCGTCTCGCTGAAATCAAGATCACCGTATTTAATGACCTTTTAGAAGCCGTTGATCTTGCTGAAATCAGCAAACTTGAACCCGATGAGGTTCGCGAAGAAATAACCGATATGACGGCTGAGATCATTAGCATGCGTCGTCTCGTGCTGACCATTCAGGAACAGCAACAGGTCGTTCAGGATATCTGTAACGACATCCTCGGGTTGGGTCCGCTGGAGCCCTTGCTGGAGCGCGATGGCATCGCCGATATCATGGTCAATGGGGCCGGGCAGGTGTTCATTGAAATCGGCGGCAAGATCGAACTTACTGACATCAAGTTCCGTGACAATGCCCAGCTTATGAACATTTGCCAGCGGATTGTGACTGCGGTCGGGCGGCGTGTTGATGAGGCCAGCCCGATTTGTGATGCGCGTCTGGCAGACGGGTCACGTGTTAACGTGATCGCGCCTCCGCTTGCCATTGATGGCGCGGCATTGACCATTCGTAAGTTCTCAAAAGAAAAACTGACGTTTAAAAATTTGATCAATTTTGAAAGCATCACACCTGAACTGGGGCAGGTTCTGGAAGTGCTTTCAGCAATCCGTACCAATATCCTTATATCGGGTGGTACGGGGTCGGGGAAAACAACGCTGCTCAATCTGATGACTGGGCATATTAATCCGGGCGAGCGCATTATCACCTGCGAGGATTCGGCTGAGCTTCAATTGCAACAGCCGCATGTTGTGCGTCTCGAAACGCGCCCGCCAAACCTTGAAGGGGCGGGTGAAATCAGTATGCGCGACCTGGTTAAAAACTGCCTGCGAATGCGCCCGGAACGCATTATAGTTGGCGAGGTTCGTGGGCCAGAAGCATTTGATTTATTGCAGGCCATGAACACCGGCCACGATGGTTCAATGGGAACAATTCACGCCAACAACCCGCGCGAGGCCATCAGCCGTGTTGAAAATATGATCGCTATGGGTGGCTACAATCTTCCGGCCAAAGCTGTGCGCGAACAGATAGCGGCAGCCGTGAATGTGATCATTCAGGCCCAGCGCCTGCGCGACGGGTCGCGGAAAATTACACATGTAACTGAGATCATCGGAATGGAAGGGGATATCATTACTCTTCAGGATGTTTGCCTTTACGAAGTCGAAGGCGAAGATGAAAACGGTAAACTGATCGGCCAGCATAAGTTTACCGGCGTGCGGCCGCATTTCTGGGAAAAAGCACGATACTATAATCTTGAAGAAAAACTTGCCGCTGCGCTGAACATGTACGGGGCGTAATATGATTGAACAACAAATCTTCACGATCATTGCCGCATCGGCCGGGATTATGTTTGTGCTGGGCGCAACGTTTATCGCCTTCACTGTCCTGAACCGTCCTAAGGTATTGTTGCGCCAACGTGTCAAAGACATCGGTGCAATTGGCGAAGCTATCACGAGCGACAAGTCGGAAAACCGACGGGCTAAACGTATTCAGGAAAAAATCAAACAGCTTGAGCAGAAAAATAAAAAGCGAAGTAATCTTGAAGCCTTACGAGCCAGTATCCTCCAGGCTGGGCTGGATATCACCGCCGGCACATATTTTGTTTTCAGCGCGGTTCTGGCTCTGGTGGCCGCACTTGTATATCTGGTCGCCGGTTACCCACCCTTGGGTGCTGTTCCGGTGGCTCTTATCTGCGGACTTCTGGTTCCGAAACTGGTGCTGATGAAAATGGCATCTACCCGGCAGCGGAAATTTACGGAAAACTTCGCTAACGCGGTTGATTTGGTGGTACGGGGTATTCGCTCAGGCCTTCCGGTAAATGAGTGCTTCAACGTCGTTGCCCGGGAATTCGAGGCACCACTTGGTGAAGAATTTCGCCTGCTCGTTGAAGGTCAGAACCTTGGCCTGACCATAGAGCATCTGTTGGAAAGCGGGATTGAGCGTATTCCGACGTCTGAGTACAAATTTTTCGCAATTGTTATCCAGATCCAACGCCAAACCGGAGGTAATCTTGCTGATACTCTGGCCGGGCTATCGTCGGTGCTCAGGGATCGCAAGAAGATGCGGGACAAGGCAAAGGCCATGGCAGGCGAAGCAATTGCGTCAGCGGGAATTATCGGTTCGCTACCGTTTGCAGTCGGTGGTCTGTTGTCGATTGTTAACCCGAAATATCTGATGGTGCTGTTCATAGAACCAACCGGGCAGAAACTAATAATGTTCGGCCTGTTCTGGATGTTTTTGGGCAGCATGGTAATGAAAAAAATGATTAACTTTAAGATGTGATGATGACAGCTTTAGCTCGCATGGATGCCGCAACATTGATCGTCTGGGTCCTTATGGCCGGGGCAGTGATTGCTGTGCTTTTCTTTCTGGCATCTCTGGCTGTGAAGGGTAAAAAATCAAAACGCATTAAAGCTGTTATCAGTCGTCATCGCGGTGAAATGAGTGCTGCGCAGACAGACAGCCTGAATCGTGGCTCCAGTGTTCGCCAGCGCAAGAGAGACACGAAGGCCGAGCTGGCGCAGAAATTGATTGAAGGGCTGAACCTGCAAGGTCTTTTGTCCGGGGATGAAGTTCGGATGGACCTCGCAAAAGCTGGCATGCGCGGGCGTTCGGCCGTGATGATTTTTATTGCCACCCGTGTGGTTGGCGCTGCTGCCGCCTTCATTGGTGTTTTCCTGTTTATTGGCATTATTCCTGATTTTCCATATCCTGGTTTTATGAAATTTGTATTTGCGGGCGTTGGTGCTGCTGTAGGGTTTTACCTGCCTAAAATTCTTGTCAAAAACAAAGCTCAGAACCGCCAGGAACAAATGACAAGCGCTTTCCCGGATACGCTGGACTTGTTGCTGATTTGTGTTGAATCCGGCCTTGGGATCGAGATGGCCTTCGCACGAGTGACGGAAGAAATTCTGGAAAGCGCGCCAGTACTTGCGCAGGAACTTGGTCTCACGTCTGCGGAACTTGCGTATCTTGGTGACAGACGACAGGCCTATGAGAATTTCTCTAAAAGAACCGGCCTGCCAGCTGCCAAAGCTTTGGCGACAACGTTGATTCAGTCGGAACAATACGGCACGCCTGTTGGTGTTGCGTTGAAAGTTCTGGCGCAGGAGAAACGCGATGAGCGGCTTTCGGCGGCTGAGAAAAAAGCAGCAGCTTTGCCAGCCAAGCTGACGGTTCCCATGATCATCTTCTTCCTGCCGGTTCTGTTCATCGTCGTTATTGGCCCGGCGGCAATGTCGATTAACTGACAATCAACACCTCCAAATGGCAAAAGATAGTTCATGAGTGATTTTGTAGAGACCTATTTGCGTGAATCCGCGGGAATTATTGCGGCCATGGATCGTGCCAAAATTTCTGATCTGGCTAGAGGCCTGGCCGCCGCCGTCTGGCATCTTCTGGCCAGCCACCCTGATCTCACGGAAGTTCAGGCCAAATGGGCATCCGTGAAATGATGCCCGCCGCTCCGGGCAAGGGTCGCTATATCATTGTCGGCGGTGCTGGGTTTATTGGCAGCCACTTCGCGGACCGTCTTCTTGCTGAGGGTGAAACCGAAGTCGTAACAATTTTTGATAACTTCACCTCCGGCCAGCGCTGGCATATCGACCATCATAAAAATGACTCACGCTTCGAAGTCATCACGGCCGATGTCCACGATCTGGCCAGATTGAACAATGCTGTAAATGGTCATGATGTGGTTATTCAACTGGCCGCAAATCCTGATATCTCTGCTGCCGCCACTGACCCGGATATTGATTTTAGGGAAGGCACGGTTTTGGTGCGCAACGTTCTCGAAGCCATGCGCTTGGGTGGCGTTAACCGGATTCTCTATGCATCAGGAAGTGGGGTTTATGGGGACTTTGGCGAAACAGAGGTAACTGAGGATCAGGGCGGAATGCGCCCGATCTCGACCTACGGGGCCAGCAAGTATGCCTGCGAGCACCTTATTTCCGCGTATTGCCACATGTTCGACCTAACGGCGCGATGCTTCCGGTTCGGTAACGTTGTCGGACCACGCCAGACCCATGGTGTTGGATTTGATTTTCTTCGTAAACTCAAAAAAGACCCATCGTCCTTGAGCATCCTCGGTGATGGACAACAAAGTAAATCCTATATTCATGTGAGCGATACCATCAACGCCGTTCTTCATGCCCATCAGAATTTTGAGGGATCGTTCGGTGTCTTCAATGTCGCCACCGGCGACTACATCACGGTCACTGAAATTGCGGAACTCGTACTTGAATGCATGGGCCTTGAAAAATCTCAGGTTTCTTATGAATACACGGGTGGGGACCGAGGCTGGAAAGGCGACGTCCCCGTTGTCCGCCTGAACACGGATCGCATCCGAAAACTGGGGTGGCAGAATAAGCATGGATCGGCCGATGCGATCCGGCTGTCCCTGAAATACCTTTTGGATGAATTGAAAGCTTCGTAGAATGTGCCGTCAAAACAAAGGGTCTGGTTTATGATCATCACTCGGACACCGCTGCGCATATCGATCGGTGGTGGCGGCACGGATCTGCCGTCCTATTATCAGGAATTTGGTGGCTTCGTAATCTCGGCGGCAATTAACAAATACATCTACATCACCGTCAACAAAGCCTTCCGGCCAGGCTATTTTCTGAAATACTCAAAGATCGAAAACGCCGACTCGGTTGATGACATCAAACACGACATCTTCAGAGAAGCACTCCGGGTGATGGAGATCGATCCTCGTGTTGATATTTCCAGCATCGCCGACGTCCCCGCGGGTACGGGGTTGGGATCATCGGGGACGTTCACCGTTGGGTTGCTTCAGGCGCTCTATGCTTACAAGCGCCTGCCGGTCAGTACGCGTGAACTGGCTCATATCTCTAATGATCTGGAAATGAATATCCTGGGTGAATCTTGTGGGAAGCAGGATCACTATATCGCCGCTTACGGTGGCCTGATGTGTCAGGACTACAATGCTGATGGCAGTGTCATCATGACGCCCCTGAATGTATCGGAAGAAACTCTTCGCGGGCTCCGTGAACATTTAATGCTGTTTTTTACAGGTTATAGCCGCACGGCATCCGATTTACTGGAAGACCAGAAATCAAAAACCACGTCGGGTGATGTCGCGATGATTGGTAATCTTCATTTCATCAAGGACCTCGGCGGGCGGATCAAGGGCGTGCTGGAAGCCGGGAATCTACCCGCCTTCGCCGACATGATGCATGAACACTGGCTCCATAAACGCGAGCGTTCCGCTAATACGTCTAATGAACGCATCGACTCACTTTATACGATGGCACGCGAAAGCGGTGCCATCGGAGGCAAGCTGGTGGGTGCGGGTGGTGGTGGGTTCCTGATGTTCTTTACCGAAAATAGGGCAAGATTGCGTGCCCGGATGACGGAAAATGGATTGCAGGAAATGGATTTCGATTTCGATTTTGATGGCTCAATCGTTCAACTCAGAAACTAGACAGAGTGTACAAGATGCAATGCCTCATTCTTGCCGGTGGTCTGGGGACCCGCATAAAGGCGGTCAGTGAAGACTTGCCGAAATCCTTGATCCCCGTTTGCGGTAAACCGTTCATTGATCATCAACTGACGTGGCTGGCGAAGCAGGGCATAACGTCGGTTGCCATAGCAACCGGTTATCAGGCTGAAATGATTTCAGAATTTGTAGGGACAGGTAAGCGATGGGGACTTAATGTCGCCTGTATCGAAGACGGTCCTCAGCTATTGGGGACGGGTGGTTCCATTCGAAACGCGGTTGATCACCATCTCATGGACCATGGCTTCTTTGTACTCTACGGCGATTCCTACCTCGATGTTAATTTCTCTGCCGTGTGGGAAGCATCAGGTAGCGGGCAATATCCAGTTATGACAGTTTATAAAAATGATGGAAATTGGGACCGTAGCAATGTTGTCATGAAGGACGGCAGATTGGTTCTGTTCGAAAAAAATCGCAAAGATGCCCGGGAAATTGGAATGGATTATATCGATTACGGTCTTTCCGTTTTGACCAGAGAGACCGTTTTGACCCACTTCGTGCCGCATTTGGAAGTCGACTTCGCTGATGTTTGCCATCGCCTTAGTCAGAGTCAGGAACTGCGTGCATTTGAGGTTTTCGAACGGTTTTATGAGATCGGATCGCCTGAAGGCCTGGCTGACTTGGAAGCCCACCTAAGCTCAGACAAAAATCATGACTGAGCTATCCCTTGCCCGGGTTCCTTTGTGGCCACTGATCGGGGTTCTGGTTTTCGTCACCGTCATTCACGGTGGCTGGTGGATTGCGGGTGACAAAATCGTAGCCGGTGGCGGCTTTGGTGATGGCGACAGTTATCTCCGCCTGTTGCGGGTTGAACGCCTGATTGAAACCGGCAACTGGCTGGATATCACCATCCCCGATGCCAACGCACCGTATGGAACTACATTGCACTGGACGCGAATTTTTGATCTGGTTCTTTTAGTTGTGGCTGCTCCAATTGTTCCGTTCCTCGGGTTTTCGAAAGCTCTGTTCTGGGCGGGCGTGATTGTCAGCCCTTTAATCCACATTTTGTCGGCGGGTGTTCTTGTCTGGGCATTGTTGCCTGTCTTCGGATTGTCCGGCGCACTATTTGCCGGTGCTGTAAGTGCCGCGCAAGCGGGTATTCTGACTTTTTCCCTGGTTGGTCGTGCTGATCACCATACGATGTTCATTCTGATATCGGCCCTGACTCTCGGGTTCTTATTTCGTGCCCTGATATCGCCCCAGCGATCCTTGCTACCTGCCCGCCTTGCCGGGGTTTGTCTGGCACTTGGTATATGGGAGGGACCTGAAAATCTGGTTTTCATGTCGCTTTGTTTAGGGGTGATCGGCCTTCCATGGCTGATTGGCGAGACAGAGAGTGCCTCAGCAAATTTCGGTATCGCACAGGGTTTGTTTGTTGGGCTTCTGGCGTTCATGATTTTTGAACGCGGGCTGGTCGGCGCATTCAACGTCGAGTACGACCGCATCTCCATCATTCATGTGGCTTTTTCGTTCTTACTGGCGTTGTTCTGGGCGGTCGTCTGGGTGTTGGAAAACCGCATCAGGGACTTGCTGATCCCGCAACGTCTGGGAATTGCTATTGGCGGGATGGTGTTCATGGCGGTTATCATGATCGTGCTATTCCCGAAAATTATCGGCAATCCACTGAATGATGCAGACCCTGCAATACAGCCGATTTACGAACGTATTTCCGAATACAAACCGGTGGCAGACATTCCTCATTTCCTGATTTATTTCGGTGGCATTCTGTTCACTGGCCCCTGGGTATTGTGGCGCCTGAAAGGAGCTTGGGGAAATTCGCTTCGCTGGGTCTGGGTATTGATTGGCGCCGGGTTGATCGTCTATCTGATCTTCGGTTTTAACTGGTCGCGCTGGTCCATGTATGCGGCATTTTTCATGGCCATTGTTCTGGGCGACCTGCTCGCGGCGGTCGATAAGAAAATATCTTTGGCGTTCTTCTTTCCCACACGGGTGCCGATGAAGGTGCTGGCGATCACTCTGGTTGCCGTTGGGCCAATGTTGGTCGGGGCATTGGTGCTTGATGCGAAAAAAACAGATGAGGACCGCGCCGCCGCCAAAACAGTTGCCTGCCCTGTTCGGGAATTATCACATTTTCTAAACCAGAAACCCTGGTCGGAACGAAGCCGCATTATCACGGCATCCGCGAACTTCGGGGCGGAATTGATCTACCGAACCGACCATCAGGCTTTGGCGACGGTCCATCATCGCAACGTCAGTGGCATTCTGGACGGGTACGGCATTCTGAACTCATCTGACGAGCACAAAATCAAAAATCTGATTCGCCGTCGCCAGGTCGACCTGATGGTGCTCTGTCCGAAGTCGGGTGACGACAGTTATTTCCTGATGGGCGATGATCCGAATTCTCTATACCGGCGGTTGGCTGAAAAGTCGCCACCGTCCTGGGCCCGTGCGATCACGTTGCCGGGTGATCTGAAAGACAAATTTGGTCTGTTCGAAATACAGCACCCGCTTTAGGCTTGTTTATTTCTGGAGTTGATAAAGCACCCAGGCATCCCCCGACAAACCCCATTGCGAGAAGAATTTTACGAGCTTGTATGTTGCAGGACCGTTCCCGGAACCGACGCGTTTGAGTTCAGGCTCGGGATCGTTGCCTTCCAGATACCCGTGGATGAACCAGTCCGCAGGAGCGTCGTTTTTTTCTTTTGATGCCACATACATCAACCGTGCGTCCGGCCCGAGAACTTTTAAATGGTGCCGGACAAGGGAGCCGACACTGAAGGTTGGATATCCGCTTATCCGTTGCGGGCCGCTTGAAGCGTTCTCTATGGTTTGGACAGTTGCCAGATATTGTCCGCGCCCGCCGTCTGAAAATTTCACCAACAAAGTTGCATTTCCGATGCAAAAGAGAAGCACAGCTGTGATAGATAGCCAACGCCTCCAATCCCCTAACCGCCATAACCAGGACAAGACACCTGCCACCATCAACAACCCAAACAGAGTTGACGGAAGAAAGTAACGATGGATGACGTCAGGCTTGGTTTCGATAATCAGGGTAGCGAGAGGAAAGGCTATGATCACAATGCCCAGCATGACCCATACCCGCTCACCGCCTTTTGCCAATCGCGCCAGTGTCGCGACGATTATTGCGGCGATCAAAAACAATGGCACAAGCGACGTGATCGTGTTGGCATCGATACCGAACATCCAGTCAGTCATGATGCGGATCGAATCGAGTGCGGGTTCCGGGCAGCAATCACCACCGCGGGCCATACTGTCGATGGCGACGGCGGCAAACATAACGATAAGAATCAACTGAATACCAAACAGTGGAACCAGTTTTGCCAACGTCGAGACGAGTGAACGTCTGTTCAAATCGAAAACTTCCCAGGCTGCCCATAACCCGAGCCCGGCCTCAATGACGATAAAAGTATGATGCGATAGCAAGCCGATGAGTGATGCTGTGACGAACGCGGAAATTTTAAGCGGGCTTGGTTTTTTCAGGTATTGCTCAAGCGCGTAGGCGGCGAGCAAGCCCGCCAGCATCATCGGCGCATAGCCCCGCGCTTCGCCGGAATAATTGATAAGCGGATAGCTGAAGGAAAACAGTGCTGCGATGATCACGCCTGTTGCCGGGCTGCGTTTCCATCCCCACCAGGTGGCAATGCCGACGGTCGCAATGCCAGTGACCAGGGACAGCAGACGATAGGCGAATGGTGACGGGTTTGGGCCGGCAAGGGCATCAACAAGGGCTATATAAACTGTATTGATTGCATGGGTATTGGCATGGAAGAAAAGAGCGATCCAGTCCTGCGGATTATCTGATGCCTGCGCCACGGCGAGCTGGTCCAGCGACCAGACTTCGTCAATCCAGAGATCGCCACCTGTTGCCCAGATGCGCAAGCCAGCCCCGAAGATCAAAATCAAGGTCAGGATCACGGCGGGCAGCTGGCGGCTCATGGCTCACTCTGGCTTTTTTGCGGCGGCGACGATCTGCCAGCCCCAGGGGGTTTTGAACAAAGTAAAATGAAGCAGCAGACGAAAGACCGCCATGGCGGTGCGCGCTATGAAACTGGGTGTGCCACCAATATCTTCGGTTAGTTGATCGCCGCGCATGCAGACGACAAGACGATAGAGATTGAACATGGGAAACCCGGCACTCGCCGCAACCTCAACCTCATATCCAGCCTGCTCAAGATCGTGCCGAAGCCGGCGCGCCGTATAATGGCGGTGATGACCAATAGCGCGATCAAATGCCGACTTTGGTCCACCCGGCACGGTGATTATCAACCGCGCACCGGGCTTCAGATAGGCTAACAGATTTTTGAGTGCTGTAACCGGTTCTTCGATATGTTCCAGAACCTCAGAGCAGACGGCGTGGCTGGCCCAGCCCTTTAAGGCGTCCGGCGTTGTTTCTGGATTCTCAAAATCAGCGGGGTACAGAAGGGCATCGGGGAAGTTTCTGGCGGTGACCTCAAGGCCGGTTTTGCTTTGATCGATTCCGGCCAGTGTGGCATCTGGAAATTCAGTGCCAATCGCTTCCAGCTGATCACCCGACCCGCAACCCACATCAAGGATTGTGGCGTCCTGCTCTCTGGCGCGGTCGCCGAGCAGTCGAAAAATCAGGCGCCGCCGATACCCCTGTGCCGGGTTGAGGCGGGTTGCTTCGGCATATTGATCCCAGTGACGCTCCCAATATTCGGGCGTATCGCCTGCGGATATCTCTGGGGGACCGCTAGTCATCCTTTGGCGCCGAAATGTTGGCATTTACCGCATGAACCAACAGGGTTGAGATAAAGGTGATGAATGACAATACGATGGCCAGCAGTCCGACAACGGCGAAATGGTTGGTGCCGACCATGTCGTTGAAAAGCGTGTATCCGGCACCGGCATAAGCACTGGCGAAATTCAGGCAGAGGATAAAGCCGACCACAAAGACTACACCCGAGATCACCATCATCGGCGTATAGGGAAACCTGGCCGCCCATCGCCGTTTGGCCCCACCGCTCGGATCATAAAGTCCTTGGGCAATACAGCCGAGAAAGAAGCTTTGCAGGCCGACGATGGATAACATTGAGCCAAGAAACATCGTGTTCAGGGAGAAGGTGATGTCGCCGTAAGTCATAGGTCCCGTTGCCAGCGGCAGGGTGATCAACAGGCCCAGCAGCAGAAATATGATCCCCGGTTTCATCAGGAAAAAATCTGCGCCGTGGATAAGCATGGCGCGCAGATTAATCCAGCCCGCGTACCAGGGCGAAAACCAGCCGATGCGTTTGTGATGACTGACCCGCCCGTCGCGGTCTTTATAGAAATGAACTGGCGCTTCGATGGTGCGCAGTTTCAGGCGCACGGATTTGACAACCATTTCCGATGCGTATTCCCAGGATTGTGATTTGATCGACATCCGTTTGAGGCCATCCAGCGTCACGCCCCGCATACCGCAATGGATGTCTGAAAAGCTGGTGCCGTAAATCACGTTCAGCATATAGATGGTCAAGGGTGTGCCGAAATAACGGTGCAGCGGCGGCATGGCGCCATCTTCGATGGAGCCTGAGAAGCGTGAGCCCAAGATGAATTCGTAACCTTTTTCGAAATGCTCAAGGAATGGTTCGATTTCCCGGAAATCATAGGTGCAATCCGCGTCCCCTAAAATCACATAACGGCCACGGATGACGGGAATGGCGTCCTGGTACGCCCGTCCAAGACCACGGGCCGGGGTTTTCAGAACCCGCGCCCCTTTCGCCAAAGCAATCTCCGCTGTCTTGTCGGTGGAACTGTCGAGGATCAGAATTTCTGCCGTGACCCCGGCTTTGGCGATGCCTTCATGGCACCAGTCCATGAACTCCTCGATCACGATCTCTTCGTTGAGCGCGGGGATGACGATGGAGAGCACGGGTGCGTCGATATCTGTCGCCGGGATATGAAGAACCATGTCCGGGTCGTGCTCGAAGGTTACAGCCCCTGTCGCCATTTTACCCGGTTGACTTGGCTCTTTGGAATGCTCATCCACGCATAAAGTCCTCAGTTATGGAGAATAAAAAGTACCAGTGCCCTGTGGCATTAACCATCAAATAAATTCAAAAGCCCGGTCGGCAGAACCGGGATTTTATCAAACAATACAAAGCCGGCGATGGCGATGGCGACACCGTAGGGAATGGATTGTTCCGAAACGCTGTCGTCTGTCAGCCATGGCAAAGCCCTGTTTAGCACGGGAGTTTTTCTGGCGACGATGGTCACCAGAGCCAGCAGCCCACCCAGCAGGGCAACGGTAATTAAATACTTCCCCAGATCACCAATGCTCCACCAGATACAAACCGCCGCCAGCAGTTTAACGTCCCCGCCGCCGACCAGCCCGCGTGAAAACAGAAACGCCCCGACGGCAAAAACCCCGATCCCGATCCCGTAGTGAAGCCCGATTGTGCTGATCGGCAGGCCCGTGATCAGGGCAGCGGGCAGAAATGCTGCGGCAATGATGATAGAGACACGGTTCGGGATTTCGAGAGAGCGAATATCGGAAGTTGCTGCATAAATGAGGCTTCCTGCGAAGGCCGCGATGCAGAGATAATGAAGGGCAACCCCGATTTCGCTCACGAGCATCATCACCTGAGTAATAATGAAACAGGGCAGTTGAGGTTCAACTGCCCTGTTTGCAGGCTTTATCAGCCAATATCATTTGTTTTCCGCAGGTCCTAAACAGGAATATTCAGGAAAACACTTTTTCTGCGTGCTGAACATTTTCCAGTTCAGCAAAAGACATCATGCGATCAGAACGAGACCGCAAACGTTCTTCAAAATCACACAAAAACCTTAGTTGGCAAGGCTGTTGGAGACGTTGTTGAACTTGTTGCCGATGTCTGAGCCGAGCAGAGTAACGCCAGCGATAATAACCACAGCAATAAGCGCTGCAATCAAACCATACTCAATAGCTGTTGCGCCTTTACGGTCGTACCGTAGTTTGTTGACGGCCTCAAAAAATTTCATTTTCATTCTGGAAAACTCCTGTTCTACATCAATATACCCACTAAATTGGCGGCTTTTGGACGCCAAATCTACTGGAAGAAACCTTCTCTTCCCCGCAATCGCGCCTGATGCTCCTAACAAACTGTCAAAACTGTTGTCGGAAGTCAACAAACTTTAGAGGTTTATTGACCAAGGATAATCAACCTTTCCTTTTGAAATCGTTAATGAAAATGGATATTTGGCCAAATAATTGGCTGAGTATTTGGCACGCCAAAAACGATATTCCGGATGTAATATAGCGCCTTCAACATTGCATTGGGTGGCTGCCAATGCGACCATCAATGTGGTCGAGAACGGGGTGGCAGGCGCTGGATATGAGTGAAAATGTATATGCCTCAATTCGCGTGATGGCGATTGATGACGAGGAGTTTTCGAGAAAATTCCTGACCAAGGTGCTGAACAAAATCGGCGTCGAAAAAGTCGTGTTTGCCGAGAACGGTGTCGATGCGCTGGCGAAGCTGGAAAAGCTCGAGCATCCGCTTGATCTGATCATCTGCGATATCGAAATGCCGGAAATGGACGGCTACGAACTAGCTCGCAAGCTTCGGTACGGCATTGTGCCCCGGTTCAAGGAAATTCCCATCGTCATGCTGACCGGCAAGGATACGGACAAAAACATCCGCAGTGGCCGCATTCACAAAATCGACGGCTTTATGGTCAAACCGCCCGAGATCGAACCCATGCGCAAAATGATCGATAAAGTTATTGCCCGAAAATAGGAAATGCCATGCCCGACGTTGAACTGAACTTCACCCGCACCGAATATGCTGCCCGACTGGTAAATACCCGTAGCGCCATGGAAAGCGCCGGGCTGGACCTGCTGCTGGTCACGGACCCATCCAATATGGCCTGGTTGACCGGCTATGACGGCTGGTCCTTTTATACCCATCAATGCGTCATCGTCAGCGGCGATGGCGACCCGATCTGGTACGGGCGTGGCATGGACGGAAATGGTGCCAAACGCACGGTTTATATGGATGAAGACCATATTATCGGCTATCCCGATCACTATGTGCAATCGACCGAACGCCATCCCATGGACTTCTTATCGAACCTGATCACAGAGCGCGGTTGGGACAAGGGCAGCATTGGCGTTGAGATGGACAACTACTACTTCTCCGCCGCCGCCTTTGCCTCCCTGCAAACAGGCCTCCCCAATGCAGGTTTCAAGGACGCGACCGGGCTGGTCAACTGGCAGCGCGCCATCAAGTCTGATCAGGAAATCGCCTATATGCGCCGCGCTGCAAGGATTGTTGAGAACATGCACGCCCGCATCTTCGACATCATCGAGCCCGGCATGCGCAAAAATGATCTGGTCGCCGAGATCTATCACACGTCGATCGTCGGAGCCGATGGGTACGGTGGCGATTATCCGGCGATTGTGCCGATGCTGCCGTCCGGCATGGACGCGACCGCGCCGCATCTGACCTGGGACGACAAGCCTCTGAAATCCGGCGAAGGCACTTTTTTTGAGATTGCCGGTTGCCATCGCCGCTATCACTGCCCGCTGTCCAGAACCGTTTTCCTAGGGACCGTCCCGCAAAAATATCTCGACGCGGAAAAGGCCGTGTTGGATGGCATTGAAGCCGGACTTGAAGCGGCCAAACCGGGCAATACCTGCGAAGACATCGCCCTCACTTTCTTCGCCACGCTTCGCAAATTCGGGTTTGAGAAGGACAGCCGAACCGGCTATTCCATCGGTCTTTCCTACCCGCCCGACTGGGGCGAGCGGACCATGAGCCTTCGTGGCGGCGACAAGACCGAGCTCAAACCCGGCATGTGCCTGCACTTCATGCCCGGTCTCTGGCTGGATGACGGCGGGCTCGAGATCACCGAAAGCATCCTGATCACCGAAACCGGTGTCGAGTGTCTCTCAAATGCGCCAAGAAAGCTGATGATCAAAGACTGATAAGCCGAAATCACAACAGATCACAACAAAACACAACATTTTCGAAGGGGTGATGTTGTGTTCTGCAGAAAAAGACCGGGTTTTTGCCGTTTTGTCAGCGTGTGCGTTTTCCATAACGTCAGAAAAACACAACATTCCCCCAATAAAACACAACGTCATCCCAACATTGGCGGGTTAAGAAAGGCGTCCAAACCGAAAACTCAAGCAACACATTAGACCGGCAACAGAGGTCGCCGGCCTGCCAAATATTCAAAATCGCATACATCACATTCCGCCGGGCAGAGCCTTGCGTGAGGATACGTTGTATCGCTAATGTGGTGTTTTTATGGTGATTTCGTGTAATATCTGAATAGCAATAAACATAGGATAACGAAAGTATTCTGGGATGGTTTGTCAACTGGCTTTAATCTCACTGGCTATCGCAATATTAGGGATTGCTACGTTTGCGAATGGGGAGAATTTGAAAAATGAAGTGCCCACTTCTTATTCCTCAACACTGCGCCCTGGTGCCGAGATAAATCTGTTGCCAGAAAACTGGCCGTCCGCAGCCGAGATGCGGAACGGATATGGAAGTTCATCATTTTTTGAGTTCACACGTCGAGATGCGCGAGCAAATGAAAAGGTTTTTCAACACCTTATCGCTCAAGAATTTCCGGGATACGGGCTGACACCCAAGGATATTCAGTATCTTTGGCTTGACCTGAATTCGGATGGTGTGAAAGAAGTCATTCTCCGTATACGTCGCTCAGAATTTTGCGGATCTATCGGCTGCGAAAGTATCATTCTTGAGCGAGTAAATAATACTTGGGGAAAAATAGGCCGCGGGCAAAATTTCAACGGGATTACCACCGGTGCGCCAATCCGAAACGGGTATAAAACACTCTGGTTCGGCGACATGTGTTTGGTCGGAGTAGGCGAGGGCTATCGAATGGCTAGTGATGACCGCCAGGACGGAAAGCACATCCACCCCCATGCCTGCGGCAAAAATTATGATCGAGATAATGCCGACGCGGCCTATGCCTGCCCCGATTGTCATGTTTGAAAAACGATATAGTGTTCAGGATAAATTAATTCCCCATCGCCGTTCAAATTACGAACACTCACCCCTGAACAACGATAAACATAGATAATATTCCAGACTGGCAACAGAGGTCGCTGGCCTGACAAGAATTCAAAATCGCAAACATCACATTCCGCCAAGAACGACCACAAAGATGCAACCCGGCGTAGTTGTGATATAATTTGCACATGTGGTTTTTTTAAGGTGATGTTGGGTATATTTTGAGGGATATTTACGGCGGATGAAGATAGGTAGCTTCACTTGACCTAAATGGGATCGGGATTATGTGTCTCAAACTGTGGGCAATTCAATTTTATGACTGCAAATGAACTCCCAAACATGCATTTCTCTTCTTCCTTGAATAAGCGGCTTTCCAATTGCGTGTATGCGCTGGGCTTGATTTTTACATTTCTAGTAACAAGCTTGCCGGTAAAAGCGGATGTAGAGAAAGGCCTTGCGGCCGTAAAAAGCGGCGAGTTTGCTGCTGCGTTTAGGGAATGGAGACCTTTCGCCGATTCCGGTAATCCCCGTGCGCAATATTATATTGGAGAACTTTATCGAAAAGGGTTTGGAGTAAATAAAAACACCTCAACCGCGATTGAATGGTTCCAAAAAGCTGCTAATCAAGGCTTGCCCGAAGCGGAACATGAGATTGGGGCTTCATTTCAGTTTGGCATCGGCAATGTCGAAAACTTTGATAAAGCATTGATATGGTATAGCAGGGCTGCTGATCACGGATATGCCATGTCTCAATACCAGTTGGGGCAATATTATTGTAATGGGGAAAAAGTCGCGCCAAATCCAGAAAGATGTGCCTTTTGGCTGAAAAAGGCCGCAGAACAGAATTTGCACGAAGCTCAATACGCGTATGGGACTCGTTTGGTCCTAGGGCTTGGGTTACCGCGTGATATCAAGACTGGAATGGAATGGGTCTTAACTGCTGGCTATAGTAATCATGCCGCAGCCCAGTCCTTTCTGGGTTATGTGTTCAGCGATGGTTTGGGCGTAAAGCAAGACCATGTGGAATCCCTGCATTGGTACAGAAAAAGTGCTGAAAATGGGTATTCTGAAGCTCAGCGTAAAGTTGGAATCGCCTATCTATTTGGCAGAGGGGTCGATAAAGACTCAGTTGAAGCTGTGAAATGGTTCAAGTTGGCTTCCGAAGGAGGCGATGTTTCCGCCCAGCTAATGCTCGGACTGGCTTACGATACCGGAGATGGGGTTAAGCAAGATTATCAAAAAGCACGGCGTTGGTATCAAAAACCTGCGGAACAGGAGCTTCCTTCGGCGCAATATGGTTTAGGTCGTCTTCATTTTCATGGACTTGGGGGACCAATCAACAAGAATCTGGGACTGCATTGGTTTCATAAGGCCGCTGAAAATGGTGACGAAAAATCTATCAAAACTCTGAAGCTCTTAGGTGAATTTAGGCAGACGGGATAACGTCCGCAAATTCAAGATGATCCCTGGCGGTCGACAGGCCCTATTCGGCAGGAGCCGGCACGGGCTTTCGGCTGCGGGCGACGCCGATGGTGGCAATGGATAGCGTCAGGATGAATGCCAGCAAGTAGAAAACCGTTTCCGGCCTGCCGATGTCGATCAGGTAGCCGAACAGAACCGGGGTGATCGCGGCACCCACATTCAGGCCCGTACTGACAAAGGCAAATACTCGTCCCGATGCGCCCTTTGGCGTGACGGCGCGAACCATCATGTCGCGAGATGGGCGGACTGCACCCTGCATGATGCCGACACCGGCGAAGCAGATGATGAGCAGGGCGACGCCAAGGCCGACCGAACCGATCACCGCGAACAGGATCGCACCGCCGATCATGGCGCTGGCGGCGAGCGTGCCGTGGCGTGTGGTTTTGTCGGCCAGCGGACCCCCGAGCAGGACGCCCAGCGAGGAGGCGACCAGAAAGGCGGTCAGGACCGTGTTGGCTTCACCGAGGCCGATCTCCTGATGACCAATAAGGGCGGTGACGGAAAAGCTCTGCACGCCGGATGTCACCATGGCGGAGCACATGAAAAACAGAAACATGACGAGAATGACCGGGGACAATAACGGGCGTAGGCCGGTATCCGGTGGGTTCTGGCTGCCAGAGGTGTCCAATTTCGCCTCACGTTCGCGCAGCGTTTTTTCATCAACAAGCAGGCTGCCAAACCGGATCAGCGCGGCAACGATGATCAGCACAAACAGGCCAACGATGACGAGTGCGGCGCGCCATCCGAAACTGACCGACAACAACGCCATGGTCATGGGGGCAAGCGTGAAACCGATATTGCCGCTAAATGTGTGAACGGCAAAAGCCCGGCCAACGCGTTTTGGGTCCACCGACGCATTGAGAATGGCGTAATCACACGGGTGCAATACGCTGTTGCCGACACCGGCCAGCGTGATCAGAACCAGCACGACGATGTATGAAGGTGCGGCCCCGATGGCAGCAACAGACAGGCCCGCGATGGACAGGCCGAAAATCAGGACTTTCCGGGCCCCGATCCGGTCAACCAGCAACCCGGCGGGTATTTGCGACAGGGCACTTGAGGCATTGAGCCCGGTGATCAGCAGGCCAAGGGCCGCGTAACTGACATCGAACTCGGTTTTCAGCAACGGGAACAATGGTGGCAAGGCGAGCAGGTAAAAATGGCTCATGGCATGGCCGGAGCCGATCATCGACATGATGGCGAAGTAGTTTTTACGCTCGGGTGAAAGGGGCATGAGTGAGTGGGTCCAGCTTGATCGTCATCAGACCCTATCAATCCAAAGCCGGTCCGGCAATGGTAACGCAAATCGCATAAATTCATTGGGTGCTGGCATGCCATCAGGTATATAGCCATGAAACTTTCATCAATCTGACCAGCGAGACCCCTTATGAGTTATGTAATTGCCGCCCCCGCCCAGCCGACCCTGCCCGTACGCGGATCGGATGATCTGTTTCCCATTCACCGAATTTATTGCGTCGGGCGGAACTTTGCCGACCATGCGCGGGAAATGGGCCATGACCCGGACCGCGAGCCACCTTTCTTTTTCCAGAAAAATCCGGATACCAATGCCTTGCCCGGCGGCAATTTCCCCTATCCGAGTAAGTCCGAAGATGTGCATTTTGAAATGGAAATGGTCGTCGCTCTTGGCAAAGGCGGCAAGGACATTGCCGAAGCTGACGCCATGGACTGCGTTTACGGCTATGCGGTTGGTCTGGACATGACACGCCGCGATTTACAAGGTCAGATGAAAAAAGCCGGTCGCCCGTGGGAAATCGGCAAATCTTTTGAGCATGCGGCACCGTGTAGCGAAGTTGTTCCGGCGTCCGAAATCGGTCATCCGACCGACGCTCGCCTGTGGCTCGAAATCAATGGCGAAATTCGCCAGGACGGCAACATCAATCAGATGATTTGGAATGTGCCTGAAACCATCTCGTATCTGTCCGGCCTGTTCACGCTGGCACCGGGCGATCTGATCTATTCCGGAACGCCCGCAGGTGTTGGCCCGGTTTTGAGAGGCGATGTCCTGAAGGGCGGCGTTGATGGCGTTGCGGAACTGACCATCAACGTGACTTGAGTGATTTTCGGGGGTGCTCAAACCGAGCACCCCCGGAACCATTCAAATCATCCTCAGAGCCATATGGGCGCTCATGAGAATAAGGCCGGCGCCGATAACCCGGGTCACCCAGAACGGGTTGGGAAAGATTTTCTCAACCAGAACAAACCCTGCCAGTCCGGCGATCCAATAGAGGCTCATCACGCCGCCGTAGAACAACAGCCCCATCATCGTCCAGTCGTGCCTCAGACGGCACGGGTTATCCCGCCGTCAACGCGGATGTTCTGCCCGGTGATATATCCAGCCCCTTCGGAGGCGAGGAAGCCAATCACCGCGGCAATTTCTTCTTTGGATTTTCCGTAGCGTCCCAGCGGAATCCGCTCACGAAACTCTTCCTTTTCCGGCAGGCTGTCGATGAAACCGGGCAAGACGTTATTCATGCGAATGTTGTCAGCGGCGTAGTTGTCGGCGAACAGTTTGGTAAAGGCGGCGAGCCCGGCACGGAATACACCGGATGTGGGAAAGACAGGGTCGGGTTCAAACGCGGCGAAGGTTGATATATTGATGATGCTGCCGGATTTCTGGTCCTGCATGATCGGTGTCACAAACCGGGTCGGGCGCACAGCGCTCAGGAAATACACGTCCATGCCCATGTGCCAGTCGTCATCACTCAGCTCAAGCACGGGTGCACGGGGGCCGTGGCCTGCGGAATTGACCAGAACATCAACCCGTCCCCATTTGCTCATTGTCTGATCAACCAGGTTTTTCAAATCCTCATTGGACTGATTGGAACCCGTTATCCCGATACCACCCAATTCTTCAGCGAGGGCCTGCCCTTTACCAGACGACGAAAGAACGGCCACATTGAAGCCGTCCTCTGCCAGCTTGCGCGCAGCATCTGCACCCATACCGCTTCCGCCTGCTGTGATGATTGCAACTTTGTTTGTTTCCATGATCCGCTCCTTCATTTCATTTGATTGGCGGAACCCTATGGTCACATAACATCATTGACCAATCATATCTCATCGTATCAGACTATAGAAAATCTACTGTCTTATGGGTTGGTCATGCGTAATCTGAACTTGAACGCGCTCAAAATGTTTGATGCGGCAGCCAGGCACCTCAACTTCCGGATCGCAGCGGAGGAGATGAACCTCACACAAGGCGCTGTTGCCCAGCAGGTACGGGGGCTGGAAGCTGATTTGGGCGTTATGCTGTTCAGAAGAAAGGCGCGGGGGCTTGATCTTACGGAAGATGGCAGACGTTATCATACAGAGGTTCGCCGTGCGCTCTTGATCATCAAAGATGCAACACAAAAATTACAGCCAAATGCCAAGCAGGTTACGATAAGTGTGACGCCATCGCTTGCCTCAAAATGGCTGGTTTCCAAGTTGCCGTATTTCATGGAGACGCATCCGGGTATCGACGTTCGAACCATCGCCAGCGAAGAAAAGTCGAACTTTACATCCGATGGTGTTGACATCGCCATCAGACAGGGCGCGCGACCCACCGGCGACAACCTTTATACCGCGTTACTCTCTCCCCATGATTTCCGGGCCATATGTAGCCCGGATTATGCTAAAAATACGGGCAATATTGGCAAAGTCTCAGACTTTTTAAACCACCTCCTGATTCAGGATGGGCATCGGTTGTGGAACAAGCTCTTTGATGAGGCCGGGCTTGGGCTCCCCGAACAAATGTTGCAGTTCAATCAGACGGCTTTGGCCATGGATGCGGCAGCCAATGGTCAAGGGATTGCCCTGGCACCAAATCTGCTGCTGAGTAATGAAATCGAGCAGGGGAGATTGGTCGAAATCTGGAAAGATGACCGTTCAATTGAAGGCGGTTACTACCTGGTTTACCCTTTAGGTGACGCGGCAAATGCAGAAGCCAGAACGATTTTGGCCAATTGGTTGTTATCGGAATGCGCTCAGGTGATGGAAGAGTAGCGGGCCTCTTTCCCCCACCATGGACCAGACGGGTCATCCGAGGTTCAGACGTACGAATTGCGTTCCCCGTCTTTGGTCCCAGCTTATCGAATAAGACGCTCAACCGTTTCGGCAACCCTGAAGAGATGATGGTCATCGCCATGACGCCCGGTCAGCATAAAACCAACCGGTGCCTCCCCCGACTTATGGCAGGGCAAAGAAATCGAACAGCGATCCAGGAAATTTCCAACACTCGTGTTACGCAGCGTCATCGAATTTGTTGAAAAATAAGCCGCATCTTCATCCAGCGAAGCGATGGTCGGCGGCACAATAGCGACGGTTGGTGCAATGAAGGCATCGAAGCTGGCGGTTGTCCTCGCCGACAACCTTATGATTCGCTGACGTTCCTGACCGAGCTCAATGTAATCAGCAGCCGATTGATCCGCACCCTTGATGATCCGCCCGCCAACCCGAGGGTCGTATTCATCCATGTGATTGGCGAGCAGTTCCTTGTGCCAGGCATAGGCCTCGGATGCTGCGAACCCACCCAGACGGTTGATATGGTCAAGCTCGGATAATTCAGGGAACTCGATATTTACAATCTCGACACCGGCATCGGCTAGTATCCGCACCGTGCGTTCGAAAGCCTCAGCAACTTCTGCGTCCAGGCCATCGAACATCAGGGTTTGCGGTAACGCAAAACGTAACCGCTTAGGATCGAGCGCAATGGTTTTGCGAACCGGTTCTCCTGCCATTACCGCATCGACGATCCGGCAGCAATCGACGCTATTGCTTAAAGGCCCCGCAGAATCGAGAGAAAAACTAAGCGGTGTCAGGCCCTTTATGGGGATGCGGGAGGCGGTCGGTTTATAACCCGTAATGCCGCAAAAAGCCGCCGGAATACGACATGATCCGCCGGTATCAGACCCCAGTGCCACCGCCGCCATATCATCTGCAACAGCCACGGCGCCACCCGATGTCGAGCCGCCCGGAATGCGCCCATTTTCACGATCATAGGGAATTTTTGGTGTGCCGAAATGTGAGTTCATGCCAACGCCTGCATAAGCAAACTCGACCATATTGTTGCGTCCGACAAACACAAACCCGGCTTCGCGCAACCGTTTAACGCTTGGCGCATCGACGGGGGCTGGATTGGCGGACTGTAGAATTTTCGAGCCTGCTGCAGTGACTTCACCTTTAACGTCATAAAGATCTTTGATCGATATCGGGATGCCCGCGTAAGGCGATGGCTCCAGTCCCTGTTTGCGCAAAGCGTCCATAGCATCGGCCTGGGCCCGAGCTTTGTCATGGTTTACCGACAAAAATGCCCGACCTCCTTCGCCAGCCGGGTCGGCAATTTTTTCAAAACATTGCTCCAGCAGGTCACGGGCTGTCACCCGCTTTGCCTTCAGATCAGACGATAAATCGTTGAGCGACTGCATTTTTTATTCCCCGGTTTAAATTCAATTTGTCGAAAGCCTATTCGGTCACACCGGGTAGGTCCATATGGGATCAGGTCAGGCTGGAAAAATGAATTTTTCCCGTCCGGATCAAATCGGCGGTGAACCCGATTGGCGGGCTGAAATGGTTATTGGCGTACCCGAAAACATCACAAAATCAGGACGCGACTGACGGATACTCTGCAATAAACGTCTCGATGGCGGCGCGGGCCGGGTCGGCGGCGGCGCCTGTTTTTTCGGCGCGCAGGTAAATGATGACCAGCGTCAGGCCGCTTAGAACTCTCTGCTCTGTCCGCCGCCGGGCGTCTTTGTGAAGCTTGCGGTAGTCATAGAGCGCGCGGTCAAGATCGATACCTTCGGTGCCGTAGATGTTATGCGCCCGCTCGATATGTTCACGCGCCGTATCGGCAACCACCTGCATGCCCTCCTCGGAAAACAGCCCTCGCGCCTGCTCCAGAATAAGCGGCACATCGCGAATCAATTGTTTCGCTTCCTTTTCCGGATTGCTGCCGAATAACCATCCAAACACTGTTTCTCTCCTTAAATCATGCGCAAAAACTAATATTTTATCACCCAGGGTTCAGATTTCGCCGCTTCAGTCCACTCAACCATTTCAGGTGTTGCGAGCACTGCTTTCATATAGACGGCTGAAGTTTCCGAAACATCAATCTGATAGCCCGCGAAGCGCCCAACAACAGGCGCGAACATGCAATCGGCTATGGTGAAGGTGCCGAACAGGAACGGGCCGCCCGCGCCAAACCGCGCCCGGCAGTCCTGCCAGATGTCATCAATTCGTCTGATTTCAGCGCCAAGCGCAGCATCAGGCTCAGGTGAAGCGTACGTATTGCGCAGGTCCATGGGCATCTGGCTGCGCACCGCAACGAAGCCTGAATGCATTTCGCTGGATACAGCGCGGGCAATGGCCCGATCGCCGGGATTTTCCGGCCAGAGTCCTGCATCCGGGAAACAATCCGCTAGATATTCCGCAATTGCCAGCGAATCCCAGATCACGTTATCGGCTGTTTTCAACACAGGCACCTTGGCGGTTGGCGAATGGGTCAGGAGTTGCGCGCGGGTTTCGGGTTGATCAAGCGCGATCAGGACCTCATCAAAGGCAGCTCCGGTGTGTTTCAGGGCAAGCCAGCCGCGTAGCGACCAGGACGAATAATTTTTGTTGCCGATAACCAGTGTGAAAACAGACATAGCGCGTGTTCCTGCGAAGATATTAAGTTAGAACCACTGATAGCGTGAAGAACACGAAACTGCATTCAAAATCGGGAGCTAAGATGGTTGATACGTTATTTGATGGTGATGCGGCGGGAGCCATTCCTGTATCCGCCATACGCCAAACGGAATTTGAAGACTGGCGTACAAATCAACCTGAACCCCTGCAGCGTTGGTTGAAAAGTACCGGATTTGAGGCGAAGCCCGGCACCCGCGCGATGATCGCCGGAGCCAACGGCGCGTTGGCGCGGATATTGTTTGGTGTCAGTGATACGCCCGACATTTGGGAATGGGCCGGTTTGCCGGTCGGTCTGACATCTGGTGATTATTGCCTGGATGGTAGGGTGAACGATGAACAGGGCAGTGACCTGGCTCTCGCCTGGGCCTTGGCGACCTATCGATTTGATCGTTACCGCGAACCCCAGCTTGAGCCCCCGAGACTGCTTTGGTCTGATGACCGCGATGCGGGTGCCGCGCGGTCAACAGCAAAAGCCACCTATCTTGTCCGCGACCTGATCAATACGCCCGCCAACGATATGGGTCCGGACAATCTGGCCGATGCGGCGAAGGGTCTGGCTGAAGAAATGGGCGCCACGTTTTCCGTGATCGTCGGCGACGACCTTCTGGCGCAAAACTACCCGGCGATCCATGCCGTTGGCCGCGCCCATGACCGTGCACCGCGCCTGATTGATCTACACTGGGGTGACGATACGGCACCCAAAATCACGCTGGTCGGCAAAGGGGTCTGTTTTGATACCGGCGGGCTTGACCTGAAACCGGCCTCCGGCATGGAACTGATGAAAAAAGACATGGGCGGAGCAGCCCACGTTCTGGGCATTGCCAGAATGGTCATGGCATCCGAGATGAAGGTGCGACTCAGGGTTTTGATTCCGGCGGTCGAAAACAGTGTGTCGGGCAACGCCATGCGCCCAGGTGATGTTCTCTCCACCCGCAAAGGACTGACCATCGAAATTGGAAATACGGACGCTGAAGGCCGTGTTGTTCTTTCAGATGCACTTGCTGAAGCATCATCCGAATCACCCGACCTGATCATTGATTTCGCGACCCTGACCGGGGCTGCGCGTGTGGCGCTCGGCACCGATCTTCCGGCCCTGTTCGTCAATGATGACGATCTTGCCGCGGACATTCTGGCAAGCGGGACGGAAATGAATGATCCGCTTTGGCGGATGCCGTTATGGGCTGGATATCAGAACCAGATCAAGGGCAAAATTGCAGATGTGACCAATTCAACCGGAAGCCGTTTCGGAGGCGCAATAACGGCTGCATTATTCCTTGAGCGGTTTGTTGGAAGTGGAATTCCCTGGGCGCATATTGATCTGATCGCCTGGAATCTGTCGGCCAGAGTGGGCCGACCTGAAGGCGGGGAGGCCTTGGGAATGCGGGCCATGTTCAAGATGTTGAAGAAGCGATATGGTTAATCCTTGAAATAAATGATATGCTTAATTCTTGAATAAATACTGCGTCAAGTTCAGGGCTAACCTACAAAATATTGTTGCATTTGCGTTTTGAATTGATTAAAAGTTCCGATATCGAAACAAAAAAATAGCAAATTCTTTACGAGAGGCCTTTTTTGAGATGAGGGTTGAGTTAGACGAACTTCAGGCGCTGGACATTTGGCGTCGTGCCGTGGTCGAGAGTGTCCGGCGCGATGCGCCGGATTTGTCGGCCCGTCAAATGGCATTGTTACTCAGTGTATATTTAACACCGCCGCCGCATACTGTGCGTGGCCTGGCTGAAACGCTGGATGTCTCAAAACCCGCCATCACGCGTGCCGTAAATCGCCTGAGCGAACTGGAACTGGTGCGTCGCAAACCTGACGAAACAGATCGACGCAGCGTCCTCATTCAACGCACCGTTCGCGGCTCCGTCTTCCTGCGTGAATACGGTGAACTGATCTCAAGCGCGGCGCGTGGCGATTCAAAAGGCGATAACACGGCATTGCCACCGCGCTACTAAATTATTTGAACCAATCTTCTTCTGAGCATTTCGCTTCAGGCGCTTTGCACATCCTGTGACTTTGATGTGCGGAACCGGTGAAGATATGTCGGCAAGATGGTTTCTGCCGTGGTCGGTTGTATGCCCAACGCCTTAAACGTCTCTGCCCCGATTGAGACGACATTGTCGCTTTTCAGCAGCGTGACCTGATCACACGTCATAATGGGTTTGGGGAGCATCTGGATGAAAAAGGCATCGATCATCGCCAGTTCGAACGGGATCGGGGCGAGAAGTTTCTTCCGTCCCGTGTAGCGCAGTAGCAATTCCATTATTTGCTTGAAGCTGTAGACCGTGGGGCCGCCGAGTTCGTAGGTTTTTCCCTTGGCATCGTTGCTACTCAGCGCTGCCATAATGGCGTCAGCCACATCACCCACATAAACCGGCTGGAACTTTGTGCCGCCATCGCCATAGAAATCGAGACTGATCCCGTTATCGCCACCGAACGTTACTTTTGGCAGGAACGGGCAACCGAAAACCGGCAAAACCGGTGTGAAGCGGGCAATGCCTGCAAACAGGTTAAAAAACCCGTCTTCCGGGCCGAAGATGATGCTGGGGCGTAAAATGGTGGCGCTCGCGAAGGCGGCGAGCACGGCTTCCTCGCCAAGCGCTTTGGTTTGGGCATAAACCGATTCGGCTTCTTTGTTGGCACCGAGGGCGGAAATCTGGATAAGGCGTTGGACGCCCGCCGCGTTAGCGGCTTCGGCGATGGTTTTTGCAGCGTCGACATGAACAGCAGTAAATGTATTTTTACCTGATTCGTACAGTTTCCCGACCAGATTAACGACGTAATCGGCGCCAGCGACAGCGGTGGCGACTTGGGCCGGGTCCTTGATGTCAGTCTGCCATAATACGACCTGGCCGATCTCTCCAAACGGTTTCAGGTACTGCGCAGCTTCTATATCGCGTACGGCAACGCGCACCTCAAACCCTTGCTTTACCAGCCTTCTGACCAGATGCCGACCAATAAAGCCAGAGCCTCCAAAAACCGTAATATTGCGCCGCATTGTCTTTCCTCCATCGGAAATGGGCCGAAACGGTGCCTAAATTGTCCGTTTCTATGAGATGGCAGGGGCGCCATCACAAATATCTTCTATTGAATGATAACCGTTTCCGGTTGACAAGACCCGTGATCAGAAATAATCACTGTCCCGTCGACTACATAGTCGAACTCCGGTTGACCTGCAATGCCCAGGTGGCGGAATTGGTAGACGCGCGGGCTTCAGGTGCCCGTGGCCGCAAGGTCGTGGAAGTTCGAGTCTTCTCCTGGGCACCAACCTTTACCCATCGTGGGTTTTAACCGATACTTCTGAATGGCCCTTTGTAGTGCCTCTTGTGGGTGCACGGGGCCGATTCATGGGGCGATACGGGGAGGTTGAGCGTGTCGAGAAAACCAAGAAACAAGCCCGAGCAGGTTATTCTTCATCAGGGCGATTTGCCGGATGGTCTTGAATTCGGATCATCGGTTGCAGTTGATACGGAAACCCAGGGATTAAATCTTCATCGCGATCGCTTATGTGTTGCCCAGCTTTCCGCAGGTGACGGGATTTGCCATCTTGTGCAGTTTCGTGAGCACGAATATGACGCGCCCAATCTTAAAGCATTGATGACCGATCCCGATGTCACCAAGATTTTTCATTTCGCGCGCTTTGACGTGGTTATCCTCAAACGCTATTTGGGCGTCACCATCAACCCGATATTTTGCACGAAAATCGCATCCAAACTGGTGCGTACCTATACAGATATGCACGGCCTGAAGAACGTCACCAAGGAATTGCTTGGCATTGATCTCTCAAAAGAGCAGCAGTCCTCAGATTGGGCGGCGGAAACGCTGAGCAAGGATCAGTTAAATTATGCGGCAGCGGATGTATTGAACCTGCATCTTATCTCCGAGAAACTGGATGTTATGCTGAAACGTGAAGGTCGCCGTGACCTGGCCCAATCGTGCTTTGATTTTCTTGAAACCCGGGGCGAGTTGGATGCAATGGGCTGGGCAGATAACGATATTTTTGCACATCATTGACAGGACATGTCAGCCATAGGTGTTAGATAGCGCTTAAGGGCCCGGTTTTATTGACCTTTTCGAGATCGGAGCGCATACTCCGAACTGCACCTGAATTGAGCAATAACTGGCTTTCTTAGGCGCGGCTTAACATATTCTCGCTTAAACTTGGACTACGGGCCGATTTATCAGCGATCAGAAACCATTTCGCAAACCTCGTAAACGTATCGGTTATTAGCCATGAACACGCAGAACGCTCCAATAGTCTCAGACACAATCGCCCCAGAACAGGCGCCTTCCGATGACAGGCATGAAACCGATCTGGAAACCGGACGGCGTGTTCTTGATACGGAAGCGGATGCTCTTCGTGTTCTTTCAGGCGAACTGGGTGAGCCGTTCATCAAAACGCTTGATGTTCTGTCCGCGGTAAAAGGCCGCGTTGTTGTTTCTGGCATGGGGAAAAGCGGGCATGTCGGGCGCAAGATTGCGGCGACCTTGGCGTCGACCGGCACGCCAGCGTTTTTCGTTCATCCCGGTGAAGCATCGCATGGTGATCTTGGTATGATTACCAAAGGGGATGCGGTCTTTGCCCTGTCGAATTCGGGTGAAACAAACGAACTGGCCGATCTTGTTGCCCATTGCAAACGGTTTGAAATTCCACTGATCAGCATTACATCGCGTGGATCAAGCACACTTGCCCGTGAAGCAACTGTATCACTGGTGTTGCCTGATACGCCTGAAGCCTGTCCACTGGGGCTGGCCCCAACAACTTCAACGACGTTGATGATGGGGCTAGGCGACGCAATTTCGGTCGCCCTTCTTGAGCGCAAAGAATTCTCGCCAGCGGATTTTCACGTTCTTCATCCCGGTGGCAAGCTCGGGCGGCGGTTGATGAAAGTCTCCGATATTATGCACCACGGAAACGAGATGCCGACGGTCAATGGCGATACTCCGATGAGCGATGTGCTTCTGGTGATGACGTCGAAGCGCTTTGGCTGCGCCGCGGTTGTCGATCAGGGCCAGGTTCTGGAAGGCATTATCACCGATGGCGATTTGCGCCGTCACATGGATGACAGCATTCTGGACCGGACGGCTGGTGACGTAATGACCGTGGGTGCTCAGACTATCGGACCTGATGCTCTCGCCAGCGAAGCTCTGGCAATTATGAATTCGCGATCCATCACCACACTATTTGTCGTCGATGAGGACCGTGCGGTAGGCATCCTGCATGTGCATGATTGTCTACGTGCGGGTGTCGCATAAGGGGTGTCGATGGCGACTTTGACAGGCGAAACAGACCCGGTAGATGCTGCCAGTTCCGATCAGGTGACGAAAGCACAAAGCCGGATACGGGTCCTTCAGCCGTTTGTGCCGCGTCACCTGACGCAAGGTTACAGCCGCTTCGTTAGCATGATGAAGTTTCTATTGCCTGCGGTTGCGGTGATCGTCATTGCGCTTGTTGTGCTCTGGCCCCATCTTGGTGCGGACGACCTGAAATTCAGATTGGGTTTTGCTGCGGTCAAACTGGGGATTTCAGAGGAACCAAGCATGGTGAACCCACGCTACATTGGCGCAGATAAGGAAAACCAACCCTATTCGGTCACCGCTGATCTGGCGCGGCGTATAACTGGGGGTAATTTTCTTAAAGGCGCGGAAGCCGTCGAACTTGAAATGCCGAAGGCGGATATCATGATGAAAGACGGCACCTGGGTGGTGCTGACGGCAAAAACCGGCGTGTTTGCCAGGGGAAACCAGACGTTGGGCCTGAAAGGTGCGGTAAATCTGTTCCATGATTCCGGTTATGAGTTCAGAACAGAAGTGGCCGAAATCGATTTGGCCGCAGGTGCCGCCGAAGGTACGGCTCCAATCGAGGGCCAGGGCCCTTTTGGGAACTTGAAAGCAGAAGGATTTAAGCTGATAAACAGGGGTAAAATCATCTATTTCACGGGAAAATCAAAGCTTGTGCTTTTCCCAGGTGCGGGAAAGACACTTAAATGATGCGGTTCTTTGGATTTGCTTTGTTGATCTGCGGCGTGTTGTTCACGCTGACACCGCTTTACGCCCAAAGCTTGAATTTTGGTGCAGGTGACACGCCGATTGAAATTTTTGCCGATAACGGCATTGAATGGCAGCAGGACAGTTTGGTGTTTGTGGCGCGCGGAAATGCTCGCGCTGTTCGCGGTGCGGTCAATGTAGACGCAGATGAACTTCGCGCCTACTACCGCAAACTTCCCGACGGCAAGACCGAGATCTGGCGCCTTGATGCCCTAAAAAAAGTGAAAATCATATCTGGCGAAGGCACGGCCTACGGGGATCACGCGGTTTATAATGTTGATGCTGGAATTCTCACCATCACCGGTAAGAACCTTAGATTGGTATCGGGAAGCGACTGGCTGACGGCACAGGATCAACTGGAATACTGGGAAGCCAAGCAGATGGCCGTGGCGCGTGGGAAAGCGGTTGCGAAGCGCGAGGCCAAAAAGCTGAATGGTGATGTTCTGGCTGCATATTTTCGCAAAAATAAAAAAGGCGAGACGAAAATCTACCGGGTTGATGCTTTCGATAATGTGAAAGTGAAGACCGATCAGGACGAAGCCACATCGAACCGTGGCGTTTATAATGTCGAAAGCGGTATCGCTACCCTTACCGGATCGGTTAAGATAATTCGTGGCAAAAACGTCCTTCGGGGATGTAGTGCCGAAGTTAACCTGAACACGGGTATTTCACGCCTGCACAGTTGCAAGCAGGGCGGCACCCGGGTAAAGGGAATGATCTTGCCGACGCCGAAGAAAAAGAACTGAACTGCTGAGTGCTAAAAGGGTATTGGAATGACTGACCTGAATGGTCAACACGGCAACGCAGCATCTGGACCGCAATTGATTGCGAGTAACCAGGGCCTGATTGTCAGCAATATCGGCAAGCGGTTCAAGAAGCGCCCTGTCGTGCGCGGCGTCAGCATGGAGGTCAATCGCGGTGAAGTTGTTGGCTTGCTGGGGCCAAATGGTGCCGGGAAAACCACTTGCTTTTACATGATTACAGGCCTGATTCCGCCAGATCAGGGAAGCATCATCCTGGATGGTAACGATATTTCCGACTTGCCGATGTATCGCCGCTCGCGCCTCGGCATTGGTTACCTTCCGCAGGAAGCTTCAATTTTTCGCGGCCTCTCTGTCGAAAATAATATTCGTGCAGTGTTAGAGGTTGTGGAAAATTCACGTGAGCGTCGCGAAGCCATTCTGGAAGCGTTGTTGGCAGAGTTTTCGATTACCCATTTACGACGTGCGCCAGCGCTGGCGCTTTCGGGCGGCGAGCGCCGGCGTGTAGAAATTGCCCGCGCGCTGGCTTCAAACCCGCATTTCATTCTGCTGGATGAACCGTTTGCCGGAATTGACCCGATTGCGGTTGGTGATATTCGCGATCTGGTGGCCCATCTCAAAGACCGCGGCATTGGCGTTCTGATTACTGATCACAATGTGCGTGAGACCTTAGATGTGATTGATCGGGCCTATATCATTCATGATGGCATGATGCTGATGGAAGGCGCGCCTTCGGATATTGTTGGCAACGAAGACGTTCGGCGTGTCTACCTTGGCGACAGGTTCAGCCTTTAAGCAGGCATCAATATGGCCTTAATCCCCAGACTGGATCAGCGTCAATCCCAATCCCTGGTCATGACACCGCAATTGCAACAGGCGATCAAGCTGTTGCAGCTTTCCAATATCGAACTTGTTGAATTCGTCGAGCAGGAGCTTGAGAAAAACCCGATGCTTGAGCGCGACGAAGGTGACCGTCGTGACGAAATCGCCGAAGTATCTTCTGATGAGGGTGGTGAGGGCGACAGTGATGGTGCGGGCCTTGAAGACATCGATTTCAGCGCGCCCGCAGCGGCCGAAATCCCCGAATCGCACGACCTTGATGCCGAAGGTGACAATACGTACACGAACGACAGTGGCAGTGATGTCGCCGCCGACCCCGGGCAGGATCAGGGGCCGTATCTGGACAATCGTTCGTCCGGCTCAGGGAGTGGCTTCGATGGGTTGTTACCCGATCTGGAGCAAACGCTATCAGAAACACCATCGCTTCGAGAGCATCTGACGCAACAGCTTGGTGTCGAGCTGACCGAGCCAGCGGAACGATTGATTGGACGATACCTGATCGACCTGGTCGACCCAGCCGGATATGTAGATGAAGACCTGAACCCGGTGGGCGAGGCCCTTGGTTGTCCTGTTGAGCAGGTTGAAGAAGTTCTGGAAAAACTTCAGCAGTTCGATCCGCCTGGTGTGTTTGCGAGAAATCTCCGTGAATGCCTGGCCCTGCAATTGCGCGATCTCGATCGCTATGATCCCTGCATGGCCGCATTGCTGGAAAACCTTGAAATGCTGGCGTCTCGAAATCTGTCGGGCCTTGCCAAGGTCTGCGATGTCGATACTGAAGACCTGACGGAAATGATTATGGAGATCAAGGCGCTGAACCCGAAACCGGGAACCTTGTTCGATCAGGCCATTAGCCAGCCAATTACGCCGGATGTCCTGATGCGCCCGAAACCGGGTGGGGGCTGGATTGTTGAGTTGAATTCGGAAAATTTGCCGCGCGTGCTCGTCAACAACCATTATTACGCCCAGGTGACCGAGCAACCCCTCAATAAAGAAGACAAACACTATATTGCTGAGCAGTTTCAGTCTGCCAGCTGGCTGGTGAAATCCCTGCACCAACGCGCGACGACGATCCTGAAAGTCTCAACCGAGCTGGTTCGCCAGCAGAGTCGGTTTTTCAGCCATGGGGTTCAGTATTTAAAGCCGCTGGTATTGCGTGATATTGCTGACATCATTGAAATGCATGAAAGCACGGTCAGCCGCGTGACATCGAACAAGTATATGGCGACACCCAGAGGCATTTACGAATTGAAGTATTTTTTCACCTCTTCCATCGGCTCGACAATCGGTGGTGATGCCCATTCAGCGCATTCCGTGCGCCATCGCATCAAAGCGTTAATTGATGATGAGCCGGCCAAGAAAATTTTGTCCGATGATAAAATTGTCGCAATTTTGAAGACGGAGGGTATGGACATTGCACGGCGCACGGTCGCTAAGTATCGCGAATCCATGAATATTCCGTCGTCAGTCCAGCGCCGACGGCAGAAGGCAGAGCCGAGCTGATTTTTTTATAATTTTCAAGGTAGAAAATGAGGGGAAACGGGTGTATTGACTTTAGGGTAGCTGGACACTACTTTCCCGGCCTCCTCGCCAGCTGATGCAGACATACTGGAATAGACATTTATGTCGCATTTAGCTCTGGAACTTTTTTTTAAAGGCTGAGCGCACATACACGTTTTTAAAGCCTAAGGTAAAAATAAAAACAGGATTCCAAGATTTCATGGATATATCCATTACAGGTAAAAATATGGACGTTGGCGAAGCACTGAGCAGCCACGTCGAGAACCATCTGGCCCCCACCGTTACCAAGTATTTCAGCCAGGCCATAGATGCCAATGTAAACTTTTCCCGATCCGGGCATGGTTTGCGTGCTGATATCACGGTTCATCCTGGTCCGCGGGGTCTGGTTATTCAGGGCGGTAACGATTCAGAAGATGCTTACGGCGCGTTTGATGGTGCACTTGAGCGGATCGCCAAGCAGCTACGCCGTTACAAGCGGCGTCTGAACGACCATCACAAAAATCGCGAAGTGGACGATATCCTCATCGCACAACAATATGTGATGGAACCCGAATCCGACAACGAAGAGGTTTCAATCGAAGGCCAGCCAGCGATTATTGCTGAAATGCCGACGCAAATTGAAAAACTCAGCGTCGGGCAGGCGGTGATGCGAATGGATCTGGCTGATGTGCCTGTGATCATGTTTCGCAATAGTGCCAGTGGCAGCATGAATGTTGTCTATCGGCGCCCCGACGGAAATGTCGGCTGGATCGATCCTGCCATTAACAGTTAATTATCAGCACGGCTTGCCGTGCTTCCAGAGTGTTAGGAAGAACTATGGAGATCAATGATCTCATTTCCTCCCAAGAGGTTGTCGTAAATTTGCGCACCTCGAGTAAAAAACAGACTCTACAAGAGCTGGCGCGTCGCGCTTCGGAAATTTCCGGAGAACATGAACGCGCGGTGTTCGATGTATTGATGGAACGCGAACGCCTTGGCACGACCGGTGTCGGTAACGGCATCGCAATTCCCCACGGCAAGCTGGCCAATCTTGATCGTCTGTACGGTATTTTTGCACGCTTGGAACAACCGGTCGATTTTCAGGCCATTGATGACCAGCCGGTAGATCTTATCTTTCTGCTGCTCGCGCCGGAATCTGCCGGTGCTGATCATTTAAAAGCTCTCGCCCGCGTATCGCGCCTGCTTCGCGATAAAACGATCTGTGACAAGCTTCGCGGCACCGATACGGTCGATGGTCTTTATGCGATCCTGACCGAAAGCACGGAAACCCGCGCCGCTTAAATCATTCTACGACGCCTGCTTTGCGCAGTCCGTCGACGTAATGATCGACCTGCGCCGGGTCTTTCACATAAAAAAGGTGCTCTCGGGCGAAGCGACAGGAAAAATCTGACTTCAGTCTGAGCAGCTCGTCCCGCGCCTGCTCCGCCTCATCTGGTCGCACCAAATGCCCCAATGCAGAGACCAGAACGGCGTTAGAGCGGTAATGGGAATTGGGGATACGGATCGCGTTTCTTGCCCAATCGGCGGCTTCTTCGTGGCGTTTTAGAAACAGATACGCCAGTGAGCCATACATCAAGAACCCCCACCGATAGGGGTCATGCGGGCTCAATCGAACCGCTTCTTCAAAACATGAGATCGACTGCTCCAGCTTTCCGGCGTAAGCGAGCGAATCACCAAGGCCGCAGTGGGCCTGCGCCATGCTCGGGTTCAGATTGATTGCTGTTCGCAGCTCGGCTATGGACATATCGTATTCGCCTCTTGCCAAATAGACCCGGCCAACAGCGAAATGGGCGAGCGCGTCCTGATTATCCAGTGCCGTCGCCCGTCGTGCATTTAGAAGCGCGTCGTCCATAAGGTCGGATGTCGCCTGAGCATCGAAATATACAGCGCTCAGGACCATCGCGTAAGAAAGACGCGCATGCGCAGCACCGAAATCAGAATCAATGGAGATGGCACGGCGAAAGAGCTTTTGCGCTTCAGCGTTGCTTTCCTGGGAAAATTTATACAAATGCGACAAACCAAGATGATAGCAATCCCACGCCTGCAGGCTCTCCGTTGGTTTTGTGGCAGCACGCTGGCTTTCGGCGGCGGCAAGTTCCGGCTCGATTGTGGCAGCGATGGTTTCAGTGATCTCGTCCTGAACGGCAAAGATATCGTCAATGGAACGGTCATATCGTTCTGCCCAGATGTGGCTTCCTGTTGACGTGTCGATCACCTGTGCGCTGACCCTGACCCGGTTTCCTGACTTTTGAATGCTGCCTTCGACGACATACCCGGCGCCCAATTCGGCACCAACCTGTCGTACATCCGGTGATTTCCCTTTATAGGAAAACGTTGAATTTCGGGCGATCACCGAGAGCCAGCGGTATTTGGTCAGCGCTGTGATAATATCTTCGGTTACGCCATCGGCAAAATATTGCTGATCCGCAGCACCACTCATGTCGTCAAGCGGTAACACCGCAATTGTTGGTTTCTCCCGCCGGGGCGAGGCTTGAATTTTCGCCGGGGTGGGTTGAGCCGTGGGCGCTTCTGCCTGGCGGGAGAGTATTTCGTTATAAAAGTTTTGCGTAATGCCATCGGGCTTCGCGGAAAGTTCGTTCTCAAGGATAGTGCAACACGTCCTGAATTGTTTCAGGGCAGCTGCACGTTGTCCGTTGTTTGCATAAAGTTGCATCAATGACCGATGCGTTTGTTCAGAAAGTGGGTCCAGTGATAAGGCACGGCGGTATGTTGTGATGGCTGCGCCAGTATCTCCGTTTCCTATTTGAAGTTCTGCAAGGCGCTCAAGAACATCCAGTGCCAGTTCATCAATTCGTGCCCTCTCACCGCTTAACCAGTCGTCAAACCCACTTTGTTTGATATAAAACCCGGTGAGCAATGGTTCGTCATAGAGCTTCAATGCATCGCTCAATGCTTGTCGGTCGTTTCTGGCGGCAAGAGCCTCGAACTCAAGAAGATCAATATGTGCCGCATCAATGTTAAGCGTGATATGGTTGCTGTCAGCCGCCAGAACTTCAGAGGCCTCATTGCTGAAAGTTTTGCGGAGGTTCGAGATGCACTGGCGTAAACTTTGGCGTGCCTGATCGTTGATCCGGTCCCCCCAAAGCATTTCCGCCAACCAGTCACGCGATTGAGGCTGGCCTGCATTGAGTGCCAGCAGCGCCAGCAGCGCCTGGGGCTTTTTGCCGGAAAGCGCCAATACGGCGCCATCGGTTCCGGAAACTTCCAGAAGTCCAAACAGCTTAATCGAAAATTGTCTCAAAATAAGTTCCAGCCTTAAAAAAACCATCAAACTTTGAAATTTGATAGGTGAATTTTCGATATTACGACCTTATCGCAATAATTTCACACGTTTTTGACGCAAAGGCCTCCTGTGTTTGACGGCTGAATGACGCTGCTTCGTTAAGTTCGCCTCATCAAAACAAACGGCAGTCCTCAAACAATTGAGAGAATGACTGTCACTAACAGTTTAGGGGTTAATACCAAATGACGAACAGTTACTTGATCAACTGCCAGTACGGTAGTGAAGATGTAGAAAAAGCTACGGTTGCAATGATTGTTGCCGGTGCGGCAGCAGCGATGGACGGGGAAACAGCCATGTTTCTGACGTGCGAATCGGTCCGTTTGGCCACTAAAGGTGGCGTTGACGGGTTGGCACAGGAAGGGTACCCGGCGTTGAGCGAATTACTTGAAGGATTACTGGAAAATAGCGGCAAATTATGGGTCTGCCCGGCTTGTGCTGGCGCGCGTGGGATTACCGCGGATGACCTGATCGACGGAGCGGAAATTGCAGGTGCGGCGAGAACCATTGGTTTCGTCAACGATGGCGCAAAACTTCTTATGTAATTGGATTACATCCATGGGGTGGCTTCTTGCAGGAGCCGCCCCATTGAAAATTTCGGGAGGCCGCATGGCTGGAATATATTCGAACATACTTGGGACAATCGGTAATACACCGGTTGTTAAGCTCAACAAACTGGCACCGGAAGGTGTCGATATTTTTGTTAAAGTCGAAGCCTTTAATCCGATGGGGTCGGTCAAGGATCGCCTTGCCCTTAGCGTTATTGAAGCGGCTGAGAAAGATGGCTCGCTTAAGCCCGGGCAGACCGTGGTTGAAGCAACCAGCGGTAACACTGGCATTGGCCTCGCGATGGTATGCGCACAAAAGGGCTATCCTCTGGTTATCACCATGGCCGAAAACTTTAGTGTTGAGCGACGTCGACTGATGCGGTTCCTGGGCGCCGACGTGGTTCTGACACCAGCGTCTGAAAAAGGCAGCGGCATGCTGGCAAAGGCAGTTGAATTGGCCGAAACCCATGGCTGGTTCCTGGCGCGTCAGTTTGAGAACGAAGCCAATGCCGACGCCCATTCAAAAACAACCGCACCGGAAATCCTGGCTGACTTCGAAGGCCAGCGTCTGGATTACTGGATTACCGGCTTCGGCACGGCAGGCACATTGAAAGGCGTTGCGCGCGTTCTGAAAGAAAAGCGGCCTGAAACAAAGATTATCGCATGCGAGCCGGACAACTCCCCACTTCTCGGCAGTGGTGTGAAACAGAGTTATGGGGCAGATGGAGATATTTCGGAAAGCCATCCCTATTTCAGGCCTCATCTGATGCAGGGCTGGACACCTGATTTTATCCCGAAACTGGCGAGCGATGTAATCGATGCGGGTCTGGTGGATCAGATTGTTCCCATCGACGGTGCAGAATCCCTGCGTCTTGCAAAAGAGCTTGCGCAGAAAGAAGGGATATTCGTCGGCATCACCGGTGGTGCGACGCTGGCAGGCGCGCTGGAGATTGCCAAAACTGCACCACAGGGATCCAGCATCCTCTGCATGTTGCCTGATACGGGTGAGCGATATCTGAGTACAGTTTTGTTTGAAGACGTACCCGCAGATATGACAAAAAAAGAGATTGAGATATCCAGATCATCGCCACGGTTTCAGTTTGGTGCGCCTCCTCCTCCGGCCCCTGTGGTTGACGCCGAAATGGTTCCGGGAGCGACGCCGGAAGCTGTTGAGTTCGTTCGAAAAGCGATTAGCAGCCCGGATCAGCCCGTTGTCATGTTTGCACTGGAATGGTGTGAGTTCTGTTGGTCGGTGCGCAAGATGTTTGCAGCGAACGACATTTCCTATCGCTCCATTGATCTGGATTCCGTCGAATACCAGAAAGGAAATCTCGGCGGCGATATTCGGGTGGCTCTCCGAGAGCAACTTTCGTCACCAACTATCCCGCAGATATTTGTCGGCGAAGAATATGTCGGTGGCTGCACGGAAACGTTTGATGCCTTCAATGACGGCAGTCTGCAGGATCTGTTGAAAGAAAATGATGTCACTTTTGCGGCTGGTGAAAGTGCCAATGCCTATACCTTCCTGCCAACCTGGCTCCACCCGAGGTAACTGCCCATGAACACACCCCAGGCAACACAGATCGAAGAAAAGCCCTATGGCTGGGTAATTGTCTTTGTCGGCACCGTCAGCCTGACACTCGGATTTGGTGCGAATGTCACGGTGCCGGTGTTGATCCAGCCGCTTGAACAGGAGTTTGGCTGGCTACGGGCCGAGATATCCCTTGCCTATACGATGGCAGCCATGGGATTGGCTGTCGGCGGAATTCTTTGGGGTGGACTGTCCGATCGTATCGGGGCAAAGAAAATTGCCCTTTTTGGCGCGATTTCAATGTCGCTCGCGTTGATGATGTTGAGTCGCCAATCGGATCTAGGGGGCATATATGCACTGTATTCAGTGATCGGTGGGCTTGGATTTGCTTGTATGTTTACCCCGTTACTAGCCCTTACAGGATTGTGGTTTAACAAACGAAAAGGGCTGGCGCTCGGGATTGTGACAGCTGGCGGCGCCATCGGTCAGGGGATTGTGCCGCATATTAGCGGACTGATGATTGCAAGTTGGGGTTGGCGTGACGCGGTTTTTTATCTTGGTGTCAGTTACTTCATTATCCTTGTCCCGTTGATGTTTTTGCTGAAAACACCCCCCGTTCTTGTCGGGCGACCCAGCCATATGGGAAAATTGGATGAAAACCAATGGGGATTGCCGCATTCCACAACGCTTCCCTGGATCAGCATCGCCGGTATTTTCTGTTGTATCTGCATGGCGGCACCAATTGTTCATCTGGTGCCGCTTGCGGTCGGGATTGGATTTGATCAGGAAATCGCGACCAGCCTGCTGCTTGCGTTAATGATAAGCGGAATGTTTGGGCGAATTTTCTTTGGACTGCTGGCTGACAAAAAAGGTTCTACATTCGCGTATTTCATCGCGTCCCTATGGCAAACCGCCATTGTCTTCCTGTTCGTGCAAACCGGGTCGCTGGTTTCGCTATATGTATTCGCCGTGCTGTTTGGGTTCGGATTCTCAGGCGTTATGACGTGTTTGATTATCTGTGCACGTGAAGCTGCCCCGATCCGCCTGACGGGTCTGGCCGTATCCATTGTCATGGCGGCAGGATGGGTTGGGATGGGGACAGGCGGTTATCAGGCGGGGTATTTTTTTGACCTGACTGGAAATTATGTGGTTTCTTTCGGTAATGCTGCGATAGCTGGGGCAATTAATCTGACGATCCTGGGGGGACTGATTTTGTATCGGCGGAAGCGATATCTTGAGGTCCGGTTGCAATCGGCATAAGGCCTGTTTTTTACCCTGTCTGCGCAATTGTCCGCTCGGGCGGGAAGCAGACTATGACGGAAGTCCCTATGTCGACGGTACTTTTGATTGACATATTGCCACCATGTAGAGCGGTTAGCGATTTCACCAATGACAAACCAAGACCGGTGCCTTGCTGGTGGCCTCGGGTCATGGCCTGATTATGGGCCTGGGTAAATGGTTCTGCAATTGTCGGAATATCCTTCGCGGGGATGCCGACACCGGTATCTGTTAGGGTGATCCGTGTACGATTTTCAGGGTCGATTTCAACCTGAACCATTACGCTTCCACTGGCCGGGGTAAACTTTATCGCATTGGACAACAGATTAAGTATGATTTGTTTAAGCCGGCGTTCATCAACAAAAAGCAAAGGAACATCCAAGGCAACGTCAATCGAAAGTGTGACTTCTACCGAGCTTGCGCGCTCGCGAACAATCTTGACGCAATCATTGATCGTTTTGCGAACATCAACATTACTCTCGTCAAGCTGAGCCTCTTTGGCCTCGATTTTTGAAATATCAAGGATGTCGGTAATGACGCTAAGCAGATGCGATCCTGAGACATGAATTGACGTTGCATAGTCTCCGTACCGGGGGTCACCAACAGGGCCGATGATCTCTCTCTGGATCATTGCGGAAAATCCGAGAATTGAATTGAGCGGCGTACGTAGCTCGTGGCTCATATTGGCAAGAAATTCGGTCTTTGCTCGATTGGCGATCTCGGCATCTTCTTTAGCGGTATGCAGGCGTTCCTGCGATTGTTTTTGCTCGGTGATATCGTGCAGAACGACAGTAAATATTTTTTCTGAACCTGAAATCAGCTTGGAAATTGAAGCTTTTGCCGGGAACTCGGTCCCGTCTTTACGTAATCCCGATATCTCGTCACGTTCCGCCATTTCCCTGAATTCGGACGATGATTTATCAAAGCTATCTATGTGATCATGGTGAATTTCTCGAAAGCGCTCGGGAATCAACAAATCCAGTGATTGATCGATTACCTCTGTCGCTGTATATCCAAAAATCCGTTCTGCCCCCTGACTGAAGACCTTTATTTGGCCCTTTTCATTCGTCGTGATGACACCTTCGGGTGCGAGGCGCAGAATGCTGGCTAAGCGCGCTTCTGACTCCCGGAGTTCCGCTTCCGCTGCTTTTCGGGCCGAAATATCAATAACATGAAGGAGAAAATAGTCAGGCGCTCCGCCCGGTTTGCGGATACATTGAACGCAAATGTCACAGTGAACAACTGAGCCATTTTTATGGATATATCTTTTTTCCACAGTATAGGCCGAATCCCCGGGTTCAGAGAGCGCGGCGTTAAAAATCCTAAGGTTTTCCTCAATGTCGTCAGGATGGGTGAGATCAACCCACGTCAATTCCATCATTTCCTCACGTCTGTAACCCAGGAAATCACAGTATGCGTCATTGATCATCAGCCATTCATTTTCAGGTGTGTAGATGGCGGACCCAATCAGGGGCAGGTTGAAATAATGGCGGAACTGTTCTTCGATTTGCTTGCGCTCGGTAATATCGCGGCCAACCGCTTGAACTGAAACAAGCTTTCCGTCAGCATCAAATATTCCCTTGTCCGTCCACATGACCCATCGGCGCTCTCCGTCACTGCGATAAATCTCATATTCGTGGGTGTCAGTCGGAATTTCCGGAGTCAGGCTAGAGGCAATTTTGTGGATTTCTTCGGCTACCTCTTCGGTCATTTGACTGCCAGCCGGTTCAGCCAGAACCTGTTCTCTGGTCTGGCCTAAGAACCTACAAAACGCATCGTTGACGTAAGTTCTTTTACCATCAAGATCAAAAATTGATATGAGATCACTTTGCTCATCAAGCAGTTTTCGGTAACGCGCCTCACTTTCGGCAAGCGCCAATTCTGCGGCCATCGCATCCGTAATATTTGATGTATACCCCCGATAACCAGTGAATTCCCCTTTGGCATCAAATAAGGGCTTGCCGCTCATACGCAGATAGCGAAACGTGCCATCCCCATGAGGCCGCTTTTGGATGATCCTTGAAAATGGGCGGTGTTTCTCCAGGGTCGTGTTGTGTTCTTTCCATTGTTCAAGCTCTTCAGAAGTGAGGTTGTCCAAAACCGGGGCGTATCGTTGTTTACGTGTTTGCCCAATAACTTCCGATGGATCGATGCCGGTGTGATACTGAAAAGATGGGGATAAATATGTGAATTTCAGATCCGGCCCCATTTCCCAGAACCAGTCTGATGCCAAATCGCCAAAGTCACGAAATCGCTCTTCGCTGTTTTTAAGATCCTCGGCGTGTTGAATTGATTTCAGTTTGGCACCGACCATGGCGGCGACAGTTGTCAGAATCTCAAGGTGCTCGGATGTAAAATCATCGGGTTGCGGCGATTCGCTATCGATGACGCCTAATACCCGCTCATCGCTGACAATAGGTACGCATATTTCGGAGCGTGCAAGCTCAAGGTCCTCGATATAGCGGCTATCGTTTTCCAGGTCGTTTGCGATAATCGGTTCGCCGGTTTCGGCGACTTCACCCGTAATGCCCCTGCCGAAAGGAATCTCAAGCGGATTTAATATCTCGAACCCGTGGGGGTTTTTATCACCGACGGCGGCAACTTGGCGCAGCAGTGTTTCTTCCGGGTCAGCGAAGTAAACCACACAATCGCCAAACTGAAGTTTTCCTACGACTTCATGTGCAACGTACCACGCAAGTTTGAAACGGTCCGGGATGCCAATTAGTTCGATGGCAAACGTATTCAGTATTTTCAGACGAAAATCTTCACCCCGAATTTTTGGTGTTAAATTGCGCAACTCACAAACGCCCTACCAACATCTTATTGTATGGTCTATAGATTGGCGCTTTCGAGCTAAATGTCCATACATTTAACGGGAAAATTTGTTTGAATCTAATGCACGCTTAAGGGGTGCAATTCGTTTTGCAAAATGGTCGCTGCAGCAAGATCATAAGTCTTTGCAAAGCCGACCGCCCTGCCATCTGCGGTATGCACTGAATAACCCTTGGTCTGGCCATGTTGCGCCGGGCGCACATATGCAACTTCGTCAGTGCCCCAGGCGGCAAATGCGCTGTTGCTCATGATGGGGAAGCCAGAGTTGATGTTCTCGGTGCGGGGGGCTTGTCGGTCATTTGTCATTTCGAACCTCCTGTTGAAATCACCCCGGTAGCGGCGGGATTTCCTGTGGGTTTTGGTTCGGTTAATCAATCTGTCTCAAGTTCGATCATTTTCGTTTTCGGTTTGCCCTTACCAGCATTCTTATTGTCAATCTTGATCGTGCGAACCTCGGGTTCCGGTACAATCCGTTCGAGATCAATATGCAACAATCCGTTATCAAGGGCGGCACCGTGAACCTCGATCTCTTCGGCGAGCACGAAACTCCGCTGGAACTGGCGTGATGCGATCCCGCGGTGAATGAAAACGCGCTCATCCCCTTCATCGCTGTGGCGTCCCCGGATTACCAACTCGTTGTCTTCCATGGTCACGCTCAAATCGTCCATGGAAAAACCGGCAACGGCCAGCGTGATCCTGAGACCGTGATCAGAGGTTTGTTCGATGTTATAGGGAGGGTAACCCTCAGCCGAGCCTTTCGAAGCCCGGTCAAGTAGGCGCTCGATGTTTTCGAAACCAAGCAACAACGGACTGTTAAAAACAGACATACGCGACATAGGACGTGCCCCTCCGGTTGATGAGCGAGTACGAAAAACTGGGCCCTTTTTCAGAAGGCACCCGGTCAATGCACCGAACTGTCCAATACATTGACGTCTTACCGCATAATTTGGGCGAAATTACCGCCTTGTCAATAGGACGGGAGGTATATTCAAGAAGCACTTTCAACAATGCGACGAGCATGTGAATGCTCGTGAATTCGAAGCTTAGATGATGTGAACGCACGGAAATCGATCTGGTGCTATACTGGCGTTTGAATTTTTTAACGATAATGGCGGATTTTGAAATGGCGAAATGGTTACGCTTCGAACACAACGGTACAACCGGGTTCGGAACTCTTGAAGGCGAAACGATTGCGGTTCATGACGGCGATATGTTTAACAATCCGGTCGCAAGCGGGGCGACTTTGTCATTTGGTGATGTAACGTTACTGACACCGACGGCACCGTCCAAAATGCTAGCACTCTGGAACAATTTCCATGAAATGCGCATTAAGGTTGGCGGCGAGATACCCGAGCATCCGCTGTTCTTTCTGAAATCCCCGAACTCGTTTCTGGCAGGCAATCAAGAAATTCGCCGCCCGGTGGGTTATGACGGACGCGTGGTTTACGAAGGCGAGATCGGCATTGTCATCGGCAAGACCTGCAGCGCCATTTCAGAAGCGGAAGCCGCAGACGCCATCTTCGGTTACAGCTGTATCAATGATGTGACGGCGGGCGATATTCTGAAAGCGGATGAGACGTTTGATCAATGGGTCCGCTCCAAAAGTTTCGACACCTTCGGCGTCTATGGCCCGGTTGTCGCAACCGGCCTGAATGTTGATGAACTGCGCATCAAGACCGTGCTCAATGGTGATGAGCGCCAGAACTATCCTGTCAGCGATATGATCATCCCGCCGAAGCGTCTGGTCAGTGTGCTCTCACACGATGTGACCCTGTTCGCGGGGGATGTGATCTGCTGCGGAACCTCTGTCGGCTTAGGCGCCATGAAGGAGCCAACCAATACCATCGACATCACGATCGACGGTGTTGGAACCCTGAGCAATACATTTAATAACTAGGAGACTATCATGCGTATCTGTGTCGTTGGCGCCGGAGCAATCGGCGGGTTGTTGGCGGTTAAATTTGCACTCGCTGGCAACGAAGTCAGCGTTGTTGACCAGGGCAGGCATCTTGAAGCCATTCAGAAAAATGGCCTCAAGCTGATCTGGGAAGACGGCTCGGAACTAACGGTAGAGATGGCCATGGCGACGGATAATGTCGAGGACGTGGGGCCGCAAGATCTGGTGATTGTGGCTCTCAAAGCGCATTTCCTTGATCAGGTGGCGCGAAAACTACCCTCGATAATGGGCCCGGATACGATGATTGTCCCGCTGCAGAACGGTATCCCCTGGTGGTATTTTCAGAATCACGGAGGGCCGTTCGACGGGCAACGGATTGAATCCCTCGACCCCGATGGTACGCTTGGCAAATACTTCGACAAAGACCGGATCGTTGGTTGTGTTGTCTACCCAGCCGCTGACGTTCCGGAATCGGGTGTCATCAAACATGTGGAAGGCGACCGCTTCCCGGTTGGTGAGCTGGATGGCAGTACTTCTGATCGCGTGCAGAAGCTTCATGACGTGCTTGTGGAAGCGGGCCTCCGGTCCAGAATCCTTGACGACATTCGCGGTGAAATCTGGTTGAAAGCCTGGGGGAACCTGACGTTCAACCCGATCAGCGCGCTCACCCACGCAACCCTTGAAGGGATTTGCCAGTTCCCGGAAACGAGAAAACTTGCTGCATCGATGATGGGCGAAGCGCAGGAGGTGGCTGAGAAACTCGGCATCACGTTCCGCCATACCATCGAAAAACGCATCGCCGGGGCGGAAAGTGTCGGCGCACATAAAACATCAATGTTGCAGGATGTTGAGTTCGGGCGCTCGTTGGAAGTTGAAGCCCTGATCGGTGCGGTTCTCGAGCTGGGTCAACTGACGGAAACACCAACGCCTTCGATTGAAGCGGTCTACGCCTGTGTGAAGCTGCTCAACCGGGTTATGCTGATGGAAGGCGCCGGGGTTCGGGTTGAAGCTGCGGCTTGACAAAGTGACGGGTAAAACCCGAATTTATACTTATTGATTCAATATTGTTGTATACCTACTTCGAATAGTGAAAGTGGTCGGTTTCATTCGTCTTGCTGGTGGCGTAATACTATTTTGCAAACATGAAGTTGAATGGTCACGGGTGAAACTTTCGTTGTAGGGTTTCGATATGAATAACAACGTCGCTGGACCGTAATGAGCGTCCCTGATTTATCCGATAAGATGTTGCCCGGTGTCATCGAAAGCATTGAAGATGGCGCAGCGATTTTTGATGCAGATGATCGGCTGATTTTGTTCAACGACAAGTACCGGCAGTATTTCACCCTGATCAAGGATATCCTGAAAACAGGTATTTCATTTGAAGAAATGTTTCAGGGGCTGGCTGAACGGGGGCTCTTCAGTGGAACGCAACAGGAGGTTGAGCACTGGGTTGCCGGACGAAAAAAGTTATTTGATGAAGGCGCGCGGGGAAACGAATTTGAACGTGCTGATGGCAACTGGGTTCGCATTGATTACTACAAACTTCAGACGGGTGGCACGTTTGTCATTACGGCAGACATCACAAAACAGAAACAGGGCGAGGAAGCGTTAAGGCGGGCCAATGAGGAATTGAAACTCAGGATCGCCGCAGAAAACGAAAGCCGGGCCAAATCCAACTTTCTGGCGGCCATGAGCCACGAGCTACGCACGCCCCTGAATGCTATTATTGGCTTTTCCGAAATTCTCGAAATGGGAATTTTCGGCCCCGTAAATGATCAACAGAAGGAACGCATTCATGATATCCATGGTGCGAGCAGGCATCTTCTTGACCTGATTAACGATATCCTGGATTTGTCGAAAGTAGAGGCAGGAAATGTTGAACTGGTTTATGAGGACGTCGATATTATGGGAACGGTTGAGCGATCAATTCAGTTGATCAGTGATCATGCGAAGAGCGGTGAAATTCAAATTCACAAGGCGCTCTCGCCAGACCTGCCAACCCTTCAAGCCGACGAACGTCTTTTCAAACAGATGCTCATCAACCTGCTGTCAAACGCGGTTAAATTCACCCCGGCAGGCGGAAATATTACGATAGCATCATCGAAACCCGCTGACGAATGGGCGCAAATAGAGATCACGGACACCGGGATCGGGATGCACAAAAAAGACATTCCGACAGCATTGGCTCCTTTTGGGCAAATCGGAAGTCTTATGACCAGAGAGCAGCCCGGAACCGGATTAGGGCTTCCACTCGTCAAGGCATTCATGGAATATCATGGCGGCAGGTTGGAACTGGAAAGTGAAGTCGGCGTTGGCACAGTGACACGCCTTCTGTTCCCGGTGCCGTGACAAAGCATTGTGGATGACTAAAGTTTGAACATATGAACTCTTTTGACTACATCATCATTGGCGCCGGATCAGCAGGCTGCGTGCTCGCCAACCGGCTGACGGAAGACGGCAAAAACACCGTCTGTGTTCTCGAAGCCGGACCGTCCGACTGGCATCCCTATATCCATATCCCGGCCGGCTTCATGAAGCTGCTCGACAACAAAACCTTCAACTGGGGTTATCAGACGGAACCCAGCGAATGGACCGGTGGGCGATCAATTTCACAACCGCGCGGCAAGACGCTGGGCGGGTCCGGTTCCATCAATGGCAACATTTACACCCGCGGCCATGAGAACGACTATAACGACTGGGCGCAGCGTGGGAACCGGGGCTGGGGTTACGCCGACGTGCTGCCCTATTTCCGCCGTTCGGAAACACGCATCGGTGAAGGCGATGATCGCTACCGGGGGCGCGAAGGCGAGATGCATGTCAACAACACCAACTGGCAGCACCCCTTGTGTGAAGCGTTCATCGACGGCGCGGTCAGTCTCGGGATCCCCAGAAATAGCGATTACAACGGTGCTGCGCAGGAAGGAGTAAGCTATACGCAGCGGACCATCCATAACGGTCGCCGTGTCAGCCCGGCCACCGCCTTTTTACGCCCGGCCATGAAGCGCCAGAACCTGAACGTCATCACAAACGCCCATGTCACCCGTCTTCTGAATGACCAGAAAATCGTAACTGGTGTCCGCTATATCAAGGGCGGGCCGGGCGGTGGAGCACATGAAATCCAAGCGCGCAAAGAAGTCATTCTGTCGGGCGGTGTCTATAATTCGCCTCAGCTCCTGCAACTCTCAGGCATCGGCGCGCCGGACCTTCTGAACGCCCTCGGTATTCCTGTCATCCATGCCCTTGAAGGTGTCGGCGAAGGTTTGCGTGATCATTACGTGCCCCGCTTTACGGCAAGGGTCAAAAATACCGACACCATCAATGAACGCGCGCAGGGCCCGCGCCTGATCGGCGAAGCGGCGAAATGGCTGTTCACGCGGCGCGGCGTTTTGTCGCTTTGCTCCACCCAGGTTTATGCCTTCTGGCGATCTGATCCAAACGTTGCCAATAGTGACCTGCAACTCACCTTCACCCCCGCTAGCTACACGATGGGCAGGCAGGCGGTGCTTGATAAGTTCCCGGCCGTCTCCATCGCGTCCTGGCAGCAACGCCCGGAAAGCACCGGGCATGTGAAGGCGATCTCAATAGACCCGTTTGACAAACCCCTGATCCAACCCAACTATCTGGAGCACGAAACAGACCGCCGTGTCTTATTGGCAGGCATGAAAACGGCCAGGAAAATTTTACTGTCCGAACCGATGAAACCATTCTTCGATAACGAAGAATACCCGGGGTCCCATGTGCAGTCGGATGATGAGCTTATGGCCGCCGCCAAAGAACGCGCAACAACATCCTTTCACCCCATGGGCACCTGTCGGATGGGACCAGCGATCGACAGCTCAACCGTTGTCGATGACCAACTCCGCGTTCACGGGTTGCAGGGCTTACGGGTCGTCGACGCCTCAATCATGCCGACTATGCCGTCGGCCAACCTGAATGCTGCAACCATCATGATCGCGGAGAAGGCGTCGGATATGATTTTAAGTCGCGCGCCGTTGGAGATTGCTGATCTTGGTTAGTGTCTGATTTATCTTATGTAATTGATATGTTTGAGTCATTGCTGATGGCTGTTTATCGCCAGAAGGAGGCATTCACGGTGGATTACTTCAGTGCCGCAGGGTATGAGGACAATTGATGCGACACGCGCTAAGAAAACAAATTGCCATCGCTCAGTTTGGGAAACGGTCCCCAGATGAGTTTTTCTCCCTACGCGAAAACCCACAATGCTCGGGTCGATCTTACGTGGCTACGATCATTGAGTGTCCCTTGTCAAATTTGTAGCCATTGAGTCACTACGATAAAGCGTTGCCGGGCAAGTATCGTTTTTCAGCCTGCGAAAGTTCTTCGTTCCCGGCCAGGTCAAACACGTCTTTGACTTTGACAATATCTTTATCAACCCCTTCGATTGATTCTTCCAGAAAGATCCGACGCGATGTTTCGCGCATTGCCGTGATCGATGCACGCATGTTGTGGTTTGCCCATATGGCAATCGATATGCCCGCATCGCGAAAGGTGTCGGTCGGTGTCCACGGGTATTTGGTTGGGACAATTGTCACCGGACAACGGGTTGCCCACTCTTTGGTGAATTCCAAAACTTCTCCAGCGTCCGATTTTTTTGAATGGATCAATATCCCATCAGCTCCAGCCGCATGATAGGCTTCGGCACGTTTCAGCGCTTCGGCCATTCCCAACCCTGAAATCAAAGCCTCAATCCGCGCGATAATCGAAAAATCAGAATTCGTCTGGCTGTCCTTGCCAGCTTTGATCTTTCCGCAAAACTCATCCATGTCTGCCAGCGGTTGACCTTCTCCCAAAAATGAATTGGTTTTTGGGAAAACTTTGTCTTCGATGCAAATGGCCGCGATCTCGCGTTGGCAAAGTTTTTTTACGGCGCGACGCATATTGTTAAAATTGCCCCAGCCCGTATCGCCATCGACCATAATGGGGATTGATGTGCAATCAGACATGAACTCCAAAATATCCATAATTTGTGTCCACGATGCCTCATTGTTGTCGCGCACCCCTAGCGCTGCAGACATCGATAATCCGGATGCCCAGATTCCTGAAAACCCGGATTCTTCAACAATTTTCGCAGATAATCCATTATGGGCTTCCATCAAAAATTCCAAATCATCAGAAAGCAGCATTGTGCGAAATTTTTCCGCTTTGCTTGGCACCTGATCACTCAACATATTGTTTTCTACTGCAATATTAACCATGAAAGTTTCCTTTTTTTATTGTTTTGTATTTTATGAACCCGATAAATTAAGGCGCGCCCGAGGCAACACCCATTCCCGCCAAAACCATCTGTACGGCTTTGACCGCACTCGCCATTTTAACGCTGTCCAAACAGCCTATGCAGCCCATTCGAAACGAGTCTGCAACCGTCAATTTTCCGGGATAAATGACAAATCCTTTGTTTTTTAGCGCGTCATAAAAATCTTGGAAATTGAAATTTGGATCAGTCGGCATTTTAAAAGTTATAATGATCGGCGCTTGTAAATTGTCCGGCAACAACGTCTCGAAGCCCATTCGGCGCATTCCGTCAATTAACGTATCGCAATTGATTTGGTAGCGTTCGCCGCGCGCAGATACGCCCCCTTCCTCAATCAATTGCTCTAACGCACTGTCGAGCGCCATGAGAACATGGGTTGGCGGGGTGAACCGCCATTGGCCATTGGCCCGCATCTGTTGCCACTGATCGAATAGATCCAAGCTTAGCGAATGGGAATTGCCTTTGGTATGTAAAAGCGATTGTTTTTTTATGATAGAAAACCCAACCCCCGGCACACCTTCAAGGCACTTATTGCTCGACGCAATGACCGCATCGAACTCAATTTCCTGTGCATTTAATTCAAGCGCACCAAAAGAACTCATGGCATCGATGATGAGTTTCCGGCCAGATTTGCAAACAGTGTCAGCAATTGCATTGATCGGATTTAAAATGCCGGATGTGGTTTCACAATGAACCGCGATGACATGTGTCAAATCAACATCATTCTCCAGCATAGATGCCAGCTCAGCTATGTCATGAAGCTGATTTTCGGCAACTCTCATGACATCAAAAGGTCGTTCAATGATACTTAAGATTTTTGCGATGCGTTCACCATAGGCGCCATTTATCAGAACCAGCGACTTGGACTTTTTTGGGATAAGGGTGCCCAACGTTGCCTCGACGGCAAACGTGCCACTTCCTTGCATCGGGATGCAGGCATGGGTTTTTGTGGCATCAACAAATTCCAGAAGGCGCGCACATATGCGCTGGCAGGCTTCAATGAAATCAGAATCCCGCGACCCCCAATCGTCGAGCATCACTTGTTTTGTCTGTGACGATGTTGTCAGCGGCCCAGGAGTCATAAGGACCGCATTGGTTTGCCTGTCGAACATAAAAATAATTCCTGCATTGAATGTCGACAGATATGATCAGTTAAATATTAATTAGCAAGTGATTATGGACCGAATAAGAAAAATAAATAAAATTACAATAAAATAGTAAAAATCAGTCAATAACAGTCATAATTATATACATGAGGTGCATTTTATTGACTGATAATCTGTGGTTACATCTGTTGACGTTTCAAACTATATTTTTGTTAACAGAAGGTTTATATTATATGGGTGTTGTGATTTGACCCCAACCCAGAAACCAAACCACGACGAATCAGGTCAAAGCTTCTCGCTTAGATTGGGCCCAACCTTGGCGATACATTCTCGCGGCAAGTGTTTGCCACTTAATTCAGAGCTGTTGGAATCCTTAAGGACATAAACTCCCTTTGTTTACAGTTTGACTTCAGAGCCGGTTTTCACCCGGTCCATGGAAACGAAGGTGCTGAACTTCCGCACGATGTCGTTTTCCAGAAACAGTCGACGGGCCAGTTCTTCATAGGCCGCCATGCTCTCGATGACGACAATCAGCACAAAATCCACCTCGCCCGCCACGTAGTAGCATTGCTGAATTTCCGGCGTCTCTGTGAACAGCCGTTTGATGTCGTCAATCTGCTTCGAGGTTTCGCTGACCAGTTCGACTTCGACGACAATCGTCAGGGACAAACCGACACTGGCGGGGTCGACAGTGGCCACATTGGCGGCGATCACGCCGGTTTTCTCCATCCGCTTGATGCGCCGCTGGACGGACGGCGCGGACAGGTTCACGGCCTCTCCGATCAGGCGTTGCGGCGTTGTGTTGTCCCTTTGCAGAACTCCCAGAATTGCGAGATCGAAGGCATCAAGGGAGAGGTTGGTGTTTTTGTTCATCGCGGGCCCTGAAATGAAATAAAAGTGCAAAAATGAGTCAAAAATAGAGCACACAAACCAGCCTAAATGCAATAAAAGTTCACTCTCAAGCCAATTGATGAATAGGAACCCTGACCATGTTACAGCCCTTTGAAACCGCCGTTGTGTCCCATACTTCCGGCCCTAACCGTGCCGGAGATGCCGCCAGACGTGTGCTGACCAGTGCGGATTTTGATGCTGCGATCGGTGAAATTTCATCATGGGAAGGCTATGCGCCGACACCGCTTGTTGAACTTGATCATCTGGCGGAAACGCTGGGTATTGAAAAGGTGATCTACAAACACGAAGGGCCGCGGTTCGGCTTGGGCAGTTTCAAGGCCCTCGGCGGGTCCTACGCGGCATTTCGCCTCTTGCAGCGCGAATTCTCACAAGCCCTCGGGCGCCAGGTGCCGCTCGCCGATGTCACCAATCCCGAATACGCCGAAGCGGCATCAAAAATCACCCTAATTACGGCCACAGACGGTAACCATGGGCGCTCGGTCGCCTGGGGCGCGCGCCGCTTAGGCACGCGGTCTCGCATCTATATTCATGCCGAGGTTAGCGAAGGCCGGGCGCAGGCGATGCGCGACCTTGGTGCGGAAGTGATCCGGATTGATGGCGATTACGATGCCACGGTCGAAGTGACCCGCCGGGATGCGAAAGAGAACGGCTGGTTCATTGTCTCGGACACGTCATGGCCGGGGTATAGCGAAATTCCCCGTGACGTCATGGCGGGTTATGGGGTGATGGCGCAGGAAATCAATTCGGAACTGGACATCCCACCGACCCATGTCTTCCTGCAAGGTGGCGTTGGTGGCCTCGCCGCGTCGGTCGCTGCCGCCCTTCGTCAACGCTGGGGTGCGGACAGCCCGCGGGTTGTTGTAGTCGAGCCCGATCTGGCACCTTGCCTGTTGGCCAGTGCGAAAACCGGAGATGCGACGCCGGCTCCGATATCAGAGGAAACGATGATGGCCGGGCTCTCGTGTGGGGAGCCGTCGAAGATTGCATGGGATATTCTGGCCGATGAGGTTCGTGATTTCATAACCATCCCGGAAAGCGTCGTAGCACCAGCCGTCAAGTTGATGGCCCGTCCCGAGGGTGGCGACCCCGTTATTGAAGCAGGTGAAAGTGCGATTGCCGGCTTGGCCGGGTTGATCTGTGCGGCTAGGCAGGATGAGTTGCGCGCGAAAATCAACCTGGATGCAGCCTCGCGCGTTTTGTTGATTGGTACGGAAGGTGTAACGGACCCGATGGTTTACGCCAAGATACTGGAAGCGGCTTAAGACCCCGGCGTTTTGTCTTTCAGCATGTTCGCCAGGCGTTTGTTCAAGCGCGAAGATTTATAACCCGGCAGGCTGTACATCCAGGGCGATGTTTTGGCGTTAATTTTGGCGACCTCGTCTGTGATGGTTTTGTCGCCAGATTCTGTGCGCGCTGAAACCGTCACCCAGTAATCCGGTTTTCCGGATTTCATTTTTCCCGTTTCAGCCAGGCGGATATCGATGAGCAGGCCGTCGAAGGTGGCGAATTCTGCGGTGATGATTTTGCCTGCCGCGAACTTTGTCGGGTCGAGCTTGTTCGCATCATCGAGCTCAAGGTCTTCCAGCACGGTGGCGATGATGTCGGGGTCGCGTTCGTGTTTCAGTTTTTTTCCTTCAGGAATATCGGCGAGGGCAAAGCTTCTGCCGGTCGGCTCAGGTTTGGAGACAAAATAGGTTTCGCCGTCCGCGTGGGTGACGCGCGCAGATTTCATGCGCTTGGCGTCGATGTTGATGATCTCTGTTTTCAACCAATCCGCTGTGTCGCGGCTGATGTCCAGTTGGCCGACGCCGAGCCAGGATTGGGGATCATTCGATTTTCTGAAGTAGACACCGTCGCGCGTCGTGCCGGGCATGTTGTATCTGGTGCGACCGAGCACAACGTCGACAAGTTTGTTGCCGTCCTTGCCATAAATTTTTACAGCCCGTCCCTTCGCTCCTTCTTCTTCAGGTCCTCTAAGGTCGAGTTTCAGATAGAGGTCCTTCTGGCGGGTTTTGGCGTCCACATATCGCAAACCTGAAAAGCCGAGGATGGCGTGTTTGATGACTTTGGGCTGAATGGCATAGCTGCCGCTTTCGGCCATCTGCCAACCCGCATCGGTCCGCTCCATGGTCATGGTCCGATCGTTCAAACTGAGTTCCATTTTTGAGACGTCATTGATTTGCGCTGCCAGTTCCGGGAAGACGATGTCGCCGCTGTTTGCGGTTGTGAAACCCTGTTCGCGGCTGACCGCGACGGTGGCGGCGACAACTGAAATTACGGTTGCAATGGCAACAATGCCAAATGTTCTGGGTGTCATGGGTTTGTTCTCTCTTACACTCAGGTTTCCGAAACGTAGGAACGTTGGCGGCTGCGCCGATATATCATGCCGACGATAATTGCAAAACCGAGCAACAATGGAATGGCGGCAATGTTGAAAAACTTAAGCCAGGAATCTAGGCGCTCGATATCGCTGCGGAGCGCGTGTTGCACATCACGAAGGCCAATGCGGATGTCGGACATTTCGCCGCGGAAGGTTTCGATCAATTCTTTTTCTTTCGAATTCAGAACCACCTTGCCCGTCGCTTCCTCGCGCCGCATCAGCTTGTTCAGCTTGGCCCGTACGTCAACCAGTTTGGTTTGCAGTTCCTGCTCTTTCGTGCGGTAACGGATTTCCGCAGCTTGCCGGATTTCATGAACCAGCTGAAATGAGCGCGGTGTTTCCGTGCGTGCCCGAAGCCCGATCATGTCCTCGCTGCCGCTGAGATTCTCAAGCGCGTTAACGACAAAATTTGCATTGTTCGCGAACGGCACCTGCAATGCGTTGCCCATCATCTGCTGGGTTTCGACCCAGTTGTTGTCCTGCAGCATATCCGTATCGGCCACGACGATGACGTTGATCGGCGTTGTCGCTTCGCCCAAATGATCACCCGTTTTTTTCTTGTCAGGATTACCATCAGGAAATGCGGATTTAATTGTCCCGGTGATGCGCGCGGCCAACGTCAGGCGTTTGTTTTCCGGTTTGAAGTCACGAAACATGCCAACCACATCCGGGCGCAGCATAACCTTGTCGCGATCAAGCTGCATGGTTTGTTGGCTTGTCTGAAACAATGGCTTGAGGGTTGTTCCTTTGCCCTCAACGGGTTCCAGAATGCCGGAGGTGCCGATGTTAATGACCTGAATATCGCCGGTGACAACGTCTTCCTCGTCAACGTTTTCAGGTTTTAGCGACAGCCAGGCAACGTAGTCGGTGACCGCCAGTTTTGCGCCCTGTTGTACGTTAACGCGGCGCGCGGTGCCAAGGTCACCCGCGACCTTGTCCTTCACCAGTTGAACACCCCAAGAGGTGAGCGTTTTATCAAATTCGGACACCGGATCGTTTTTATTTCCCGCGCCGGGCCGGGCGGCGGTTTCGGCGTTGGTATCAACGAAAGCCATGACGCGTCCGCCCTTGAGCACAAACTGATCAATAGCGTAAAGCATTTCGTCTTTCATGCCTTTCGGGTGGACCAGCATCAGAATGTCCAGGTCTTCGGGCAGCGTTAGCGCATCACGTGCGATCTGACTGACTTCAAAGAAGTCCTCAATCTGGCTGACGATGGACCATTTGGGTGGGCCGTTCCGTTGCGGCCCGGTGGCACCCATGATCGGCAGCGATGACCAGAGCCCGACAACTTTTTTCTTCGGGTTGATCAGGGTATGGACCAGTTTGGTCAGATCGTATTCGAGGAATGTTTTTCGGCTGGGCGTCAGGAACTTGATGACCTGCTGATCATCGGTGGAGTTCGTTGCCGCCAGTCCGAAATAACCCATGTCGCCTTCGGCATTGACGGGCGTGCCTTCCAGCCCGAAAGCGACGGCCATGTCTTCGGCGTCGGAATAGGGCTCCGGGTTATAGAGATCAAGGATCAGTTTGCCGTTCGATATGTTGGCGTATTGCCCGAGCAGTTCCTTGACCCGCTTGAAGTAGGTCGTATGCGCCGGGCTCTGTTTGCCGAGATTGCTGCTAAAAAACAGCCGCATCCTGATCGGCTCGTCTATTTTGGATAGAACCTTGCGCGTGCCGTCCGACAGGGTGAACAGGCGGCCTTCCGTCATATCAAGTTGAAGTGCCCGGAACGTCGCGTTCGAAAACATGTTGACGGCCAGGAACATCAACGCGGCAAGCGCCAGTCCACCAAGAGCCAGTCTGGAGCGATCTGTTTTGTTCATCATCTCAAATCCCCCTCAGGCCGATTTTTTCAGGTCAACGACGACAACGTTGGCAAACAGCCAGAACGCAATCAGGGACGCGAAGAAGACTAAATCACGCAAATCAATAACCCCGTTCGATACCGCCCGGAAATGGGTCAGGAAACTCATGGAAGCAACAGTCTCGACCAGAACATCCGGTGCCCAGACACGGAAGAAGTTGAGCACCAATTCAAGTCCGCTCATGGTGAACAGGAAGCAGACCGTGGCTGAGATGATGAAAGCGATGACCTGATTTTTGGTGATCGCCGACAAGCATGACCCGATGGCGAGGAACGCCCCGGCCATCAGCCAACTGCCGATATAACTGGTCAGAATGACGCCGTTATCGGGGTTGCCGAGCACATTGACCGTGATCCACATGGGAAACGTCAGGGCAAGCGCGATACCTGCAAAAAGCCAGGCCGCCACGTATTTACCGAGTACGGCTGCAGTAGTTGTGACGGGCAGGGTCATCAGCAGCTCAATGGTGCCGGATTTTCGTTCTTCCGCCCAAAGCCGCATTGAGATTGCCGGGATTAACAACAGGTAAAGCCACGGGTGAAACTGGAAAAACGCCTCCAGATCGGCCCGGCCTCGGGTGAAGAAGTTGCCGATGTAGAATGCGAAGGCCCCCGTCATGGCGAGGAAGATGACGATGAAGACATATGCGACGGGTGTGGCGAAGTAGCTTTTCAGTTCGCGCTTGGCGATGATGTTGATGTTACGCATGGCTCTGCTCCTCCCCCGCATCCAGCTTTGTGATCTGGCGGAAGACTTCGTCCATGGCGCCTTTTTCCACATAAAGTTCATCAACGCTCAGGTTCTTGTCGCGAATACGTGCGCTGACGTCAGTTATGATCGAACTTCCGTTTGCCGCCGTAACCCGCAGACGGACCTCGCCGTCTGTTGTCCGAAGGTCCTTGATTTCACTAATATCCCCGACCCCCGCAAGTCCGCTTTCCAGCGTCGCGCGATGCTCAGTGCGGGCATGAATAACAACGGCATTGTGATTGGGGTCGCGGGCCAGCAATTCTTCCGGTGTGCCGTCCGCCAGAAGCCGCCCGTGGGCGATGATCACGGCGCGCGAGCAAACGGCCTCGACCTCTTCCAGAATATGGGTTGAAACAATAATCGCTTTTTCCGCTGCCATTTCACTGATCAGGGCGCGGACGTGATGTTTCTGGTTGGGGTCCAGACCATCCGTTGGCTCATCCAGAATAAGCACGTCCGGGTCATGCAGCATCGCCTGGGCGAGACCGACGCGGCGTTTGTAACCTTTGGACAAGGTGTCGATGGATTGTGTCAGCACGTCGGTGATGCGGACTTTTTCAATCACCTCACCAATCCGGCGTTTCTTTTCTGAGCCATTAAAACCCCGGATTTCGGCAATGAAGTCAAGAAAAGAAAGGGGTGTCATATCGCCATAGGTCGGCGCACCTTCGGGCAGGTAGCCGACGCATTTTTTGACTTCAACCGGATGGGTGATGATGTCAAAGCCTGCGATGCGCGCGGTTCCTGCGGTGGGTTCCAGAAATCCGGTCGCCATTTTCATGGTTGTCGACTTTCCAGCCCCGTTAGGCCCGAGAAAGCCCAGGACCTGTCCACGGTCCACATTAAGCGAGATGTTATCTACGGCTGTTAACTGGCCGAATAGTTTGGTTAGACCATCCAGCTGGATCATTTCTGACATTTATTCCGTCTCACGATTTACCCGATGTTAAATTTCGCGAGGGAAATATATCCTGCGTTGGAGAGAGTGCAAGTCCTATGGAAATCCATTTTTTGACGGTTTGGAATTGCTGTCTTTACTTTCGAACTTCATAGGCGCGTTTTCGCCGTTCTCCCGTGCCCCGTTTGTCAGTGCCGGAGAAGGATGATTCCATATCCCGGGCCGGTCCACCGCGCTGTTCAGAGGCGTCTGTTTCTTGAACAATGCCATTGTCGACCAGCTTATTGAGCATCGATTCCATATTGGCGAAGGTTTCCAGAAAGACCTGCGGCGTGACCACAAGCTGATGGCGGCTGAAAATTTTTGGGCTGCCATTTTCATCTTTTTCAGTGATTGAGAGGGTGCCGAACTCAATTCTGACCATTCCCTTGTTAAAAGCGATGTTGATGACGCCGTCGGAGTATATTTCGGTATTCATGACCGTCCTGACCGTTAGGGGAGTGGAGCGCAAAGCCTACCCCATCTTCGGGTTGTAAAGGAAGGGGAATAGGGCTCAAAAGTAGATTATAGGAAACTATTGATATTTAGGGGAATATGTGCGATGGTGTTTTAGTGACCGGGACAGCTGCGTCTATAGCGCATCGGCGTCCCGTAAAAATCTTCTCCAATAATTTCAGGGCAGTCGAGTTATGCGACGAAAATCTGTGATCTTTGCGGCTCTGGCCATCGGGTTGCTGGGCACCGTCGCCTGGGTAATCATCGCCATTCTGGATGAGCGTTATCTGGAAGCCGTCGCCGCCAGCAGCATCGGGCCCGTCTTCGCCTGGTTTGCCCTGAAGGGGATGGAAGGATCGTAATATCCTTCATGAATTTGGCGCATGACTGGCATGCCAAAGCAGCACTTCTTATATACATTCATCAAATGTATAATGTTCACATTAAATAACTTTAGTCCTCTAGCCGCCTTCCTGGTGAGCGACATGGGGTTTTAGAAATGTCGTTCTCCGCACAATGGGGTGGAAGCGATGAAGAATATTTTCCGAACATTAAAAGTCCGAACTGCCAAACGCATGACCTTCACGCTTGCTTTGGTTGTGGCGTCTGTTCTCTTCTCAACACCGGCCATCGCGGTCAACCTTAAAGGGTCGACGGCTGATCATTCAAAATTTGATCAGTTGAAAGCCGAGTTCAAGAGCGGACCGGACGTCACCAAAGCCTGCCTTGAATGCCATACAGAGGCGTCCAAACAAGTCCATCAGACCAAACATTGGACGTGGCAGTTCAAAAACGAAGAAACCGGGCAACTGCTTGGCAAACGAAACGTTATTAACAATTTCTGCATTTCGACCCAGTCAAACACGGCGGCCTGTTCATCCTGTCATGTCGGATATGGCTGGAAAGATGACACATTTGATTTTGCTTCAGAGAAAAATGTCGATTGTCTGGTCTGTCACGATACAACCGGTGCCTATGACAAACAGAAACTTCGCGCGGGTAAGGTTTCGAACTTAAGCAAGATCGCCCAGAACGTCGGGCAAACCAGTCGCACGTCCTGCGGCAGCTGCCACTTCAAAGGCGGCGGAGGCAAGGCCGTCAAACATGGTGACCTGGACCCTAGTTTCGACGCGCCCGATACCTTCGTTGACGTTCATATGGATGCCGACGGCCTAAATTTCAGTTGCTCAACGTGCCATACCACCGATGCCCATATGGTTACCGGTAGCCGCTATACGCCGAAAGCCAAAGACGTGAGCGGTATTGATGTCCCCGGTAAGAGCGACGGCAGCCGGGCGACGTGCGTATCGTGTCATGGGGATCGCCCCATGAAAGACGAAAAGCTGAACGATCATACGGACCGCGTTGCCTGTCAAACCTGTCACATTCCGCATTTTGCGCGCGGCGACTATGCATCCAAGATGTGGTGGGATTGGTCAACGGCTGGAAAGATGGACGCAGCCGGCAAGCCTTACGCGACGTTGGATACGGCTGATCACGAAATCTATAATTCCAAAAAAGGTGACTTTGTCTGGCAGCGCGATGTTGTCCCCGAATACAAGTGGTTTAATGGCACGGTTCTCTACACCCTACCAAAACACAAGATCGATGCCACAAAGGTTGTTGAAATCAACCGCTTGCTGGGGGACGCAAATGACCCGAATGCGTTGATTTGGCCGACCAAACTGATGCGCGGAAAGCAGCCCTATGACGTCGGCAATATGACCCTTGCAATCCCGCATACCACCGGCAAGGACGGTTACTGGAAGACGTTCGATTGGCAAGATGCGATCATCAAGGGTATGGCAGCTGCCAAACAGCCCTACAGCGGGAAGTTCGGCTTCGTTGAAACCGCGATGTCATGGCCGCTGGCGCATATGGTCGCACCCGCAAAAGAAGCGCTGGCCTGCATCGATTGTCACGCTAAAGACGGACGACTGAACGGCGTCAAAGGTGTTTACCTGCCGGGGCGCGATGCCAACCCATGGCTTGATATGGGTGGGCTCGTATTGCTGATCCTCACTGCACTCGGTGTTGGTATTCACGGTGCGCTCAGGGTGTTTTTCAATCTCAGAAACGGCAAAGCAAAACAGGAGGTGCATCATGACTGAAACGTTTGCACCAACATCAGAGACGACGTCTGCTGGGCCGACCCGCATCTATATCTTCAAGGCGTTCGAGCGGTTCTGGCATTGGTCGCAGGCCCTGCTGATCATGGGGATGGCCCTGACCGGGTTTGAAATCCACGGCACCTATGCGTTATTGGGGTTTGAGCTAGCTGTGTTCTGGCATACGACGGCAGCCTGGGTTCTGATCGGGCTTTGGGTGTTTGCCATATTCTGGCACCTGACAACCGGTGAATGGCGTCACTATATTCCAACGCTGGATAAGCTGATGGCGGTCATCAAGTTCTATGCTTTTGGTATCTTCAAGGGTGAGCACCACCCCTATAAACCGACGCAGACCCGAAAACATAACCCGTTGCAACTTCTGGCATATCTCGGGTTTAAGCTGGCGATGGCCCCGGCCATCTGGATCACCGGATTATTATACCTTTATTACAACGACTGGGCCGCCTGGGGGCTGGACGGGCTTGATTTAGAAACGGTTGCCTTGCTGCATGTGGCGGCAGCGTTCGCCCTGATCATCTTCCTTGTCGGGCACGTCTATCTGGTGACAACCGGCGATACGGTGTTCTCGCAAATCAAGACCATGATCACCGGCTGGGAAGAGCAGGATGATTAGGAGAGATGTCATGATCATCAAATCCATCGAGCAAATCCGGCTATCACGGCGACAGGTTCTGAGCCTCGGCGGTGCCGCCATTGCCACAGCAACCCTATTGGGTTTGGTGCCATCAGGTGCTGAAGCGTCGCCGAAAAAGGCAAAGGCACGGTTAGCCGAACTGACCGGAGGGGCGAAGCTGCAAAAGGGACGTGTGAATATCACGTTGCCCGCCCTTACCCAGGACGGTAAACGAACCCGCATTAAAGTCGCTGTTGACAGTCCGATGACGGAAAACGATTACGTCAAAGCGCTGCACATTCTGGCCGAACGCAACACGGTTCCCGATATCGCGACCTATCACTTCAGCCCACTTTGCGGCAAGGCCGAGATCGCGACGCGGATCAGGGTTGCCAAGTCCCAGACAATCATCGTCGCTGCCGAAATGAGTGACGGCAGCATCTATTACACCAAAGCCCGTTGCCGGGTCGCGCGCGGCGCTGGTGGGTGCGGATAAGGAACGGAGGCGGACATGAAACCCGGAACGCCAAGAGTTAAAATGCAACAAGCCGCCAGGGTCGGCGAGATTATTCCGATCAAAACCAAAATCCGTCACCCGATGGAAACCGGATGGCGAAAAGGTGGCGACGGCAAAGCCGTTCCACGTAATCGCCTGACAAAATTCATATGTATGTTTGAAGATAAGGAAGTTCTGAGCGCCGATTATGATTCAGGCGTCGCGACCGATCCATATCTTCTGTTTTATACCAGAGTTGAGAAGGCCGGAACCTATACCTTCAAATGGGAAGGAGATGGCGGGCAGATCTTTTTCGCCTCGCAACAGTTGTCAATTTTGGATGCCTGAAACGGCATGAATATTCACGCCCGCACCGCGCGGGCAAGATCAGGAGGACATAGCTATGAGAACCATTTTAAAACCATTTGCCCTCGCAGTGGCATTTGTGGTTGTCGCCTTTGTCGGCTCTCCAGCCACTATACTTGCGGCGGAACCGGGATGGTATTCAAAGATCGTCGACTATGCGTTCGTTGAAACCTTTGCCGTTATCCCCATTCGGACCGATGTTGCGATCATAGATTCGCGTCCAATGAAACGGCGTTATGACAACGGGCATATCCCGGGCGCAATCAGCATCCCCAACAGCCAGTTTGATAAAATGACGGCTGCATTGCCCAAAGACAAATCAGTGCCATTGGTTTTCTACTGTGGCGGTGAAAAGTGTATGCTGAGCCATAAGTCAGCCATGAAAGCTGAAAAACTTGGCTACACCAACGTTCAGGTCTACGCCGCTGGTTATCCGGACTGGATCGCCAAGGGCCGGATCGGGTCGGTCAGTGCGGTCTATGTGAAAAAGGCACTGGACGCAGGTAAGGCGTTGGTTATTGATGCGCGCCCGATGAAGCGCAAATATGCGAAAGGGCACGTGCCCGGTGCGATCAGCATCCCGAACAGCCAGTTTGCGAAACTGGCCCATATGCTCCCTGTTGATAAAAAATCATCATTGATTTTCTATTGCGGTGGCATGAAATGCCCGTTGAGCGTTAAATCCGCGATCAAGGCAAAAGCGCTTGGCTACACCGACGTCAAACTGTTCCAGGGTGGCTACCCGGAATGGAAAAAAGTTTATGGCGAAGGTGTCAAAGGGCTCAAACCGTTGGCGATGATGAAACCCAGTGGCATTATAGCCGGCTCCGAAGGCGATACGATCACTGTTGCGTCTTTCAATTCAATCATGAAAGAAAATCCGGGCAGCATCTATCTCTATGATGTCCGTGATAAAGCTGAGTTTGCTAGGAACCCGGTCGAGGGTGCTATCAACCTGCCAGTTGAAGCACTGGAAGCCAAAGTCGCTTCTCTTCCCGCTGATAAACCCATCGTCTTTGTGTGCTCAACAGGTGCGCGAAGTGGTGAAGCTTATGACATCGTGAAAATGGTCAAGGAAGACATGAAGGTCTACTTCCTTGATGCGACCGTAACCTATAAAAACGACGGCACATACGAACTTGCCCAGAACTAATAACCTTGGGCGGGCCGCCCTAAAGCGCCCGGTCCGCCCGGTTTTCTCGATGCCAGGTGCCGCCTATAACTCGTTTACAGGAGGACATTATGGCGAAGAACCCATCACTGGTTAAGCGGATTGCAATCGGTAAAGGGATCGGGCTTTTGATCGGTCTTTCCGGTTTTATCCTGTTGCCCTACTTCTGGCCCGAAGCGGACTGGATGACCCGTTGGGGCATCCTTCTCTGGTACACAACTTTGGGTGCCATCGTCGGCATCTTTGGTGTGTTCACATGGCATCCCGTCTTACATATACAAATGCCCTGGTGGGTCCGCGGTACACTTCTCGGCGCGTGGATGAACTTCGTGCTGACCTTGTTTGCCTATGACATGATGAAAGCCGTCATGGTATCGACGTTCGGAGCCGATGGAATCCTGCTGTCCCCCTACTGGTTTGTTTTTGAGGGCGCTATTGTAGGTCTTGTTCTGGATTACCTGGCGACAAGATTTGCCGGCGAAGGGAAAGAAATTCTGGATACCTGAAAAACAGGGTTTCAGTCTGATTTCATCAGCAGGGCAAACATGAGGCCTGTAAAGGACGCACCAAGGGACAGAACCATAAGGATCCAGCCGTAAAAATCCTCTGATCCGGTAAAGTCGTATTGCAGGACGGTTACCCCGGGCGTTGCGAGGAACTTGGCCGATAACGCCAAAGCCATGGCGGAGAAGGCAAGAAAGGGCAGCCCGATCCGTTGATACAATGCATTCTTTGCGCGTGATTTCCTTCTGGCCACAATACAGTTTCCTCAATTTCAGAAAGCGTTATAGGGAGACATACCGCCATAACCTTACGGGAAACTGAACATATCCTTACTTGGACTTGTGAGCATTTATTCAAGAAACGGTTGCCACTGCGTTCCGTGTTTTGGGGCAATAAGTTCGCTGACGCTTTCTTTGTTGAACTCAACGACAGCAACATAAGGGTAAAAATGGATTGAATGAATGCGGGACTGGAACTCTGTTGTTTCGGATACGCTGCGTCGTTCCGGGGTTTCCGGGTTGTTTTGAAAGTTCTGACAAGCATTCAGATTCTGCGACAACTGGTGCAGATACAGGGAAAACATGTTCTGTACGCCATGGATATCTTCGCAAACATAAACACCGCCAGGTTTGATATGGGGCACGATTTCCTGAAACGTCACAAGTTGCTGCTCAGGACTGTGCCCACCGTCGTCGATAACTATATCCAGCATGGGTGTTTGCGATTTGAACACTTTCCAGAATTCCCGGTTTCCCTGATCACCGATTGAAATTTTAACGCGCTCGGCTTCGTAACTTTTACAGTCCTGCTGGATATCGACGCCATGAATTATACATTCTTTACCTAGATACTCTTTCCACATATCGAGGCTGCCGCCGCTGTAGATACCAATCTCTAAAAGATTTGCTGCAGTGCCCACGAATTGTCCGAAATGGCGGTGGTAGATATCGAAGTAGTGCCGCCATTTCCAGATGCCCGGCCCTTCTTTATAGCTGTCGAAATATTCGGCAATCGGATTGGCGGGATTTTTTGGTGAGTTGCTCATTGTATGATAATCAGATCCTGTTTACGGGCGGCATCGCCAAAAAACAGTATAGATTTATTTGGCGCTGCATTCACAGGGATAATGGTTTATGGGTTCAGGTGACAATATTGCCGAGATCGGCAAAAACAGATTTCTTGCTCAGAACTTCCTGAGCCATTCGACAACGCATCAGAACACCATCGCCGTCATCGATAATAAATTCGAAGATGGTAAACATGCCTGTATTGAACTGAGGCAACGCCTTTCTCATGACTAAAACAATCCTCCTGTTTACCAACGCGCACAGCCTTTGCGGTGTCGGTACTTTTAACGCTGCTTTGCTTTCTGCTCTCACAAAGACCGGTAATCGGGTCGTTGTTGCACAAACGTTTGAGGAGACGCCCATTCAGACACGCCTGCACGAAGCTGGTGTTGAATACCTCTGGTTTGATTACGACCCGGAATCGGACTGGATGCGCTTTCTAAATGACAGTGAAATGGCGGCGCGTATCTTTGCAAGCGTTAAACCGGACCTCATTTATTTTTCGAACGGTACACCACTCGGCAGTTTCAGCGCCATGATCGTGGCCCGTGAGAAGTCTATTCCCTACATAATCTGGGAAGGCCTGGTGATTCCCGGCCGGTTCCCGGAAAAAGGGAACGACTATAATCGGGTGAAACGGAACTACCTGAACGCAAAGGAAGTGATCGCGGTATCCCAGCATAATCTGGCTATCATCCAGTCTCATTTTGAACTTCCAGATACCTTTGGCCGGGTTATTCCAACCCTGGCGGCGGACAGTTTTTATGAGCCTGTCGACCAGGACCGCCGCCGCCAGTTGCGAGCGGAATGGGGCGTTCCTGATGATGGGGTCGTGTGTTTTACATCTGCGAAACTTGAACGCATCAAGGGCCATGAGGTGCAGTTGGCCGCGATCAGTATGCTGCAAAAACAAGATTTATGGAATCAGGTTCGGTTCGTTTGGGCTGGAGAAGGGCAACTTATGGAATCACTGAAAGCCACGCTTGCTCGGTTAAATGCAGATCAGCATGTGACTCTGCCTGGGCATGTGTGGAACCTGCACGAACTCCTGGATGGGGCGGATATTTTTGCACTGACATCCCAGGCCGAAGGTATGCCGCTGGTTATTCTGGAGGCCATGGCGAAGGGGTTACCTGTTATCGCTACTGATGTCGGTGGAAATGTTGAAGCGCTTGGTGGTTGTGGGCAAATCATTTCACCTCCGGCAAAGCGGGACAAATCGGCATCTGAGTTGGTCAATGCGATTAAATTATGGGTGGATGATCCAGACGCCCGCGCCGAGAGTGGCAGGAAAGGTCGCCAAAGGGCGGTTGCTCATTATAGTGAGCAGATGATCATTGAACGCCAACTGGACGTGATCGACAAGGTTCTCACACCCGAACCTTGAGCAGGCAGCAGATTCCTTTTAGCAGAAACTCAACCAGTTCATACCGCCGCCTTTGCGAATATGAAAGTTCGATGCGATTGAGTCCGGCAACTCAAATGCCTTGCCGGATGAGACGATATTTTTCAATAGCTCTGAATGATCAGAAGATTTTTTACCGATGATCATATCCGCATAATTGGACAGCGTCATGGCAATGGGGGCGTATTGTGTCCGGGTCCGCAAAAATGTGCTGAGTGCCTGAACAACACCATATTCAGGTGTGCCTGTCGCGTTTATAGTGTGATCATTCAGTATCATGTAGCCGTTGTCTTTAAGTTTGCTTTCCCAGATGAACAGATCATCAAGGACGGCAGCGTAGCTGTGATTTGCGTCGATATAGATGAGGTCAGCAGTGTTGTCGTCGAACCTTGTGGCAGCGTCCCGGCTGGAGGCTCTTTGAATATTGACCCGCTTGTCATTCTTAAATTTTTCGGTGGTGGTTTGATGCAGAGCATCGAAAGTTGCCTGCTGGTCGATGGGGCCGCCAAAGTATTCTCCGATGGAGCTTTGCGCCTCCTTGCCACCCGAAAAATATGAGGGTGTTTCAGCGGGTGCAAAAGGCGTCCATTCGTCGATGAGAACAAGGGAGCCGGGCTCAAAGTTCGACAACATCCACGCCGCATTTTCGCCTTTGCAAACCCCGACCTCGACGATGGTGCGAACAGGCTCTTTGGGGATATGCTCCATCAATTCGTTACGATTTCCAATGTACGTAAACATCCGCAAGACTTTCAGTTTTGAAACGTGATTTGTAAGATACGCAAACAGTCTGGGCAAGGGCGGGGGTTGCTCGCTGAAACCGCATTCGAGTGCGAGCTGACTTTAACACTTGTTATATTTCATTTCGAATGAGAGCATTCTCAACCTGCGTCCATGATACAGGGTTTATTTTGAAAACAGATTTTACGACCTATACCTACGAGGTTTACACCTTAAGAGACGGCAGGTGGACCCTTGATACCATGCATAACGCAAGATGGCGCGCGCTTGACCGTGCCGAGGAGCTGGTTGTCCAAAACCAGGTTTCGGCGGTTAAAGTCACCGCAGAAAGTAAGGGCGGGGACATTGAGGGAAAAACCATATTTGAGCGAAAATGCGGGGACGAGGTTCAAAAGGAAATAACCATTTCCCCTGTCAATGACGCGCCCCTGTGCAAAGACATCAATGATTATTATGAGTTCGATGCCCGTCAAACCACAGGGCGTCTTTTACGCGAGTTTCTGGATGTTCGCGAAATTACGGCCCTTGAGCTTCTGTTTGATTACGGTCATCTCAAAGACCTTGAGCGCAAAGATACTTTAGTGAGTCAGGCAGTCCATCGCATCGCCGCCCTGCAGGCTCGAAAAACCGATACCAAGCCTGCGAAAATCATCAACAAGCTTTATGACGCTTTTGCACGGATCATAGAGGTTGCGAATAAATTGCGCGGATCGGATGAGCATTTCGTATTGCTCAGAAATACAGGTCTTCCAGCATTCATCGATTATCTTAGGGATGCCTCCGGACCGGAAGATCTTAACCTTCATATTCGCAGTGCGTTTGCATCAAGCCTTAGCGAGGCAGGGGATTTTGGTGGCAAGCTTGTGTTGATGACGAACTTGCTTGATGAGAAACCGCACGCCGTGGTGTTGCCGTTCATTGATGAGGTTATTGCGGAAATTCTGGATTGCGGCAGTGCGCTCAAGGAACTACTCAGTCACGAACCCGAAGTTGTGATCGCATGCTTGATGTTGATCCAGCTCAGCAAAGGAAATGCACGGCAGACAAAAAATACGCACCCCTGCATGCTCCCGATCAATACGGCGATTGCGGCTCAACAATTGCCATTGACCAAAAACTTGCTTCTTGAACGGATTCGCAATCACATTCGCAGCGTCAAACCATTGGCAAATGGCGGGCACGAAGAAAACCGTGTCGCATTGATTAATATTGTCAGGGAACTGAACGAGGGAAGCGGACTTGTTGGCGGCCCAAGCATGTGTGAAGCGATCACGCTTCGCGCCAAGATAACGTTGAAACATAGCGAAGATGACCTGACAATATCGGAAAGTATCGACAGTGTTTTGGGCCTGTTGCCGGACCCGGCAGTTCGGTTGGGGTATCTTATTGACCTCAGTCAGTCGCAACTGGACATAAAATATAAACCCGTCGTGTACGACAAACTGATGCATATGGAGGAAGGCCTGGGGCCGATTTCTTCCCTTGTGCCCAATGCTATTGGCCCGAAAGAGACCCTCGGAATACTGTCTGGCGTGATGCGTCGCTTACAACAGGGCGAATTCCCCGGGCCCTTTCATAACAGTCTTTCGGCCAAAATCGACAAGTTCAAAAATATTTGCGAAGACGCAATTAATTCGCGGAACAATGACGCTTTGAAAAGGCCGGACGGTGAGGAGGAAAAGATGGAGAACGAAAATCAGAACCTGAAGCAAAAAAACGTCTCTGCCGGGAAATCTATTTTCCTGGAAGGCGAGGAGGCGGATTGCGCATATCTCCTGAGATCAGGAAATGTTGAAATTTCCACAGTTCGTGACGGCACCAGAATAATTCTGATCACCCTTGGCGCCAATCAGATTTTCGGTGAACTGGCCTTGCTTGAAAGCGCGCCCAGAAGCGCGAGTGCCACGGCATTGACCGATTGTGAGCTTTCCATTGTCACAAAAGACTCTCTTGATGCACAGGTAGAGGGCCTGAACGGTTTTATGAAGTACTGGCTTTTATATCTTGGCGAGCGAATTCGTGATCTGACCGACAGGGTTGAGAAGCGATAAAAAAATTAATGGTAATATTAGCGCTGCTGGCAAGCTTTAAACCCGAACACGACGAGCATTAAGGCGGCGATCAGATTGATCGAAAAGAGGATCGATATTTCGACATATTTCAGCACCGACAAGTTGATGCCCCAAGTATCAAGGGCAAGAAAAAGCAGATCAATAGCGACGATTACAATCGCAACCAGAATGAACATTACCCCGATATTGTGAGAATACTGGTCAAACTGCTCAACGGTATCAGGAATTCCGTCTGGGTAAATTCGCCGCAGCAAATAACAGCGATGCTCCAGAAACACTCCGAACGCAGCAATCAAAATGGCGATGTTTTCTTCCAGACTGACTTCTGTCGGGATGAAATTTAGATGGTGGTTCGCGGCCAGAAACTGGATCTGCTCCGTCATAATTCCGGCAGAGCCGAGCAGGATGCAAATTGTGATAAAAACAAGCGTCATGTGACCGCCAGCGATACGATAAATCAACGCTCACTCCTACTTTGTTAAAAAATCCCAAACACCATCCCAATCAGAACCTGGTGGGTTGGCCTGCAGGCGGGTGATGCGATCAAGAAAAACACTGGGAACAGGATCGTTCGGCGTCGTGACAAGACAGGATTTGAACTCACGCTCAGCACTTTCCCAATCCTGATTGCGATACGCCGACAGGCCGTCCGAAAACCGATCTGTTGGTGGTTCCTCGGCAAGTAATTCAAAAATCCGCGTCGGCTCGCTCTTGCCTTTGACCCGGATAAGATCAAGCTCGCGAACTTCGATGGAGGCTCCTGCCAGATCACGGGTGCGCTCCGACAGCATGATATGGGTGCCATAATTCTTGTTGGCCCCTTCAAGGCGTGCGCCCAGATTTACCGGGTCCCCGATCACAGAAAACTTTCGCGTTGCCTTTGATCCAATGTTGCCAACAATCACGTGGCCTGACGAAATGCCGATACGCATGCCGAGATCAAGGTCTTCGGCCTGGGAGCCAAGCTCCGCTTCGACATCGGCCCGGAACAAATCAAAATTTTCAACCGCTGCCAACGCCGTCTTGCAGGCAAACTCGGCATGTTCATCTTCTCCGGTGAATGGTGGGCCCCAATAAGCCATGACAGCGTCGCCCAGGAAGTCATTGATCACGCCGTGATTAGCAGAAACGGCGTCAGTCATGTGCCCGAGGAATGTGTTGAGCATGCGGACCAGTTCGGCGGGGGGTAACTTTTCGGAGATCGATGTGTATCCCTGTAAATCGATAAACATCACCGTCATTTCCCGGCGTTCGCCGCCCAGCTGGGTGAGTTCAGGATTCTCGAGAAGGTTGGTGACAATGCGCGGGTCCATGTATTTGCCAAACGTATCCTTGATCCGCTCTTTCATTCTCAGGCCATCGACCATGCCGTTGAACGATGCCGACAGTTTGCCGACTTCATCCTTAGTTACAACGGGGACTACTGTGTCCAGTATCCCGTTATCTACGGCTTCCGTTGCGCGGACCAGGTTTCGGACGTTGCGGACCAGCGCAATGGTGACCGAGGTCGCGAAACCAAGACCCATTAGAGCGGAAAGCAGGGTCAGAACAATGTTGACGATCAAAAGGTGTTTTTCGTCAGAATCGGCACGCTTGACCGATTCGTCGGCCACATTTTCCGCATGACGTCGAAGGTTGGATATTTCGTTATCAACGGTATTCTGCTGACGATTGAGGTCGGGCATCATTGCCGTGAACGCGGCAATGTCGTTTTTCTTATGATGAGTGAGAAGGGAAAAGCCATGTTTCTCAAAGGCGCGGTAATCACGCTCGACTATATCGAGGGATTTGCGAAGTGCCGAGAGTGTGGGTGTCGGGTGCGCCGAGTGCTCTTCCTCATCAAAAAGCGTTCTCGCAGCTTTGAAGTCTGAGTTCAGCTCATCACCCAATGCCTTGATCCGGGCAATTGCCTGCGGCGTTTCTTCCGAGGCGGCGAAAAGGCGTTGCAGTAATAACCCCTGTTCGAGAATCCTGACGTTGATCCGGCCAATGGTGTCGCTCAAGGGCAATTGGCGATTCGCGATGGCGTCAAGTTCGGCGCTTATTTTTGCCGTTAAGCGCACAGAAACGATGGCGGACGTGACCATCAGGACCAGAACAACAATGGCGATGCCAAAGATTTTATGGGCGATATTCAGGTGCACGTTCGGCCATTTCCTCGAGTATTCTTGAGCGCCAATTCTAAATCACAATGCAACGAGGTTGCAATAAGTCTGATTTTGGATGAATTTATCTGTAAAGACCTGCAGGAGGCAAGAATGCAAGAAGCCTATAGTCGTCAGATTTTCAAGGACGGGGCTACTATTTTTTCCCAAGGAGACCGGGCGGGCGAAGCGTATCTCATCCAGAAAGGGAATGTCCGTCTTCAGGTTAATGAGAAAAGCCAGACCCGGGAAATTGACACCGTTGGCCCGGGCAAGATATTTGGCGAAATGGGCGTGATTTCGGACATGAACCGCATGGCTACAGCCACTGCTGTCGGGGATGTTGAAGTCATCAACTGCCAACGGCTGGAGCTGCAGCGTCGAATTGATGAATTGAGCGAGGACAGGCGTGATGCGCTTCGTTTCCTTATTGTCTATTGTCAGGACCTGTTGCCGTTCGAGCTGATGGGCGCGCGCCCCGATGATGAAGAAATGGCAAACAGAGATAAAATCGCCTTCTATTTGATCAAAGATGCCAACACATCGAGCGCTCTGAACGGGCTGGATCCGTTCCTGAGTGGTCTCTACAAAGTATTGATTGGATATGCGGAACGACGCCTCCCGCCGGATTTTGAACCCGCCCTGGGCTAGTTAATTCCAGAAGTAAAACGATTCTCAAATTCGGGTTTTGGGCCGCTGGGCATTAATCCATCAGGTAAACCCGGACAGCTTAAGGGTATTAGCAATTGGCAGCATACAATGAGAGTCGCAGTCATCTTGCCCACCATCTAAACGCCTTCAAGCGATGCCAGTGGGTTCTATGAAAGTAAAAAGGAAGTAATTTCAATGTCTTGTTTGGTTGCTGCCGCACATTGTGCCCAATAAAATCGATTAAGGCGGATTAAGATTGGCACAATTTAGGCACAGTCATGAGCAAGTGACCGTGTGAATTTAATTCGTCGGATGCAGTCAGATCACTTTGCCTTGCTAGTGGCAGATTTCCATGTCGTCGAGTTGATCAAGGAGTTCCCTGTTCGGGCAGCGAAAGTAGCGACTTTCCGAATCGTAATCACACATATGATATTTATCGCATGCCACACACGTCTGCATCGCGACTTTCATCTTCTCGGGCATGACCTGAAAGCTGCGCCCGATGTCGACTTCTAGGTGTTCGAACATTCGATGTAACGGAAATGGCAGAGTTTGATGAGCACACATATAAAACCCTCCAATAATTATGGATATTACCACATTCTGATTTCGAATGCGACGTTTTAGTTTTTGCTCTAGTTAAACACCCTGGCCCGTTCCATCAGTTCATCAAGGTTTGCTTCACTCATGTCTTTCGGCATGCCAGGGTGGATAATCGATACCTGACAGTTCTCAGCGGCCTCAACCAATTGGCGGTAGGTTCCGGCCGATGGGTCGGCAATATAGGCCTGTTTTTCATCATTGTAGGCAAACATCAGTGAGCTGATATCCGTACACTCGTTGCACGTCGTACAGCGGGGCGTTTCGATGAAGGGGTCTTCCGAAGAAACTACGGGAACATTGTCGGGCTCGCTTGAGGCCGCGGGTTCTGCCTCTGTTGCCTTTTCTTCGCTGGCGATGGGGGCCGGTACGGATGACGGGTGATCTTCAAGTTCAGCCAGCTCCTGTTCTTTTTCGGCCTGCCAGCGTTCCCGTTCATTTTTCAAAAGGTTCAGGGCATGGGAATTATGGATGCCACCCATTTCCTGAAGGCTGTGCCACATATCGCGGCAACGTTTTGTGGCACGAATCAAGCGGTCATCGACGACCAACTTATGCACCATATTATCTTCATCGACCATCAGGACGCAGGGAACAGCTTCTGATTTTTCATCCAGCCCGCTTTCCAGATATTGCCCGACGGGCACCATGTTGTCTGTCCAGTCCTCTTTTGGGACGCGGGCAAAGAATTCAGAAAACCGCTTGTCGCTTACTATAAATTCGATGAACGTGAAGGTGATGTCTTCGGAAAGGCGCTGAAGGTTTTCATCCTCAAAGATAAACGGGTGGACAGGCCAGTCGTTCTCCAATTGTGGATTGCCGCCAAGGCTTAACCGCGATGCCCAGTCCGCTCCTGTCGCCGGGTCATATACGAACATCGGAAATGCGCGGGATTCATTAGCTGCTGCCGAGACCAGATACGGTGAAACCCCCGAAGCGCTCCCTGCGCCACCAGAGAACACGCTGAACAACGCAGGCCCCGAATAGGTAAGCCCGCTCCATACTCGGTCACGCATTTTGTAGAGGCTGGCGCCGCCAGATTGAAGGACAAAGACATTGTTGAGGGCGACCGCCATGCTGGCCAGCTGCCATCCCATGCCACCAAAGGGGAGTTGCCCGGAAGAACCCGCCAACCCATCCAGAATATCATCAGTCTGCGCCAGAATTTTGACTGGTATACCGGATGACAAAAGTTCAAGAATTCTGGCTTTTTCTGCCGCATCATGGCCGTCTTCAATGAGGCTGACCAGATAGGTTGGAAACTGGGCCATATCTTCGGCTAACAAAGATGTCTCATCAAATGCGGCAAAGATCGAGTCGTGTTTTGTGGCCTCGTAGCGATTGGAAATTTCCAGCTCGGCAATGGAGATCGCCTTGGTCAGTTCAGCCATTTCAGGAACGCGGTTGCGGACCGCCCTTAGCGCAGAGGCCGCATTTCTGAACAGGAAAGAATATGGCCCGACACGACGGCCCTTCTTGTCGCTCCATTTTTCTGACTTGAAGAACCTTTGTGATTGCAGGACACGAAGCACGGACTGGATGCGCTGTCGACGGTCGTCGGGCAGGGCATCGCGTGGACTTGCCGGGGTTAGAATCTCGGACATGGCATCAAAGTCAAAAGCGTTTTCGAAACTTGCACCGACCGATCCTTTAAGGTTTTCTGGCATCAGAGTCTGTTCAGATTTTTTGATCTCAGCGCCTAGAATATTCTCCAGTTTCAGGATCAGTTCGTCGACTCGTTTCCGGGATGTCTGGGTTTTGGCTTTTTGATCAATCGCCCAGGCCTGACGCACCATTGCCATTGGCATCGCAGCGTCACAATCGATGAGCTGGCCATCAATCCGAAAGGCTTCTTCAACTTTTTCCAGGCATTCGTTGAGCGCCCCAAGAGACCCGTTCGCTGCACGTTTTCGTAATTTGCGGATTGCCTTATCCCAGGCTCTGGTCAGGGATATGCTGTCAACCTTTGCGGCGATAATTCGAATTTCCTGTTCCAGGTTGAGAATTTGGCTGCGCATAAACTCGCCATCAATACCCGATGGCGCTGATTCCCGCAGGACATCATTTACGATGTCGCAAAGGGAGCGAACGAAGCCACCCGCTCCATCATAGTGATCAAGCACCACGGGAAAGTCGTGACGAAGTTTGTGCAAATCCTTGAATCCGGCATAGAGCGCGGGCTGAAGATCGAGGCCCTTGATGTCAACAAGACCGCTCCCGGCGGCACGTCCAATGAGATGAAAAGCCGTTGGATTTATCATCTTCTCATCCGTGACGTCGTGGGATTTTTCATTCTGGGCGGAAAGCATTTGTGGCCTCTCAGTTCCATTCAGTTGGCTGGCCAGATTGTGAATTTATCGAACTCTTCATCCAGAGCTGATCTGATCATCTCGGGTGTTCCCAACTTGTCCGGGTCCTCAACATCCTCATGGCGTGGCGCGTCTTTGTTTTGAAACAGAATGCCGATCGGGATGCGATCGGTCATCGCCGCGATTTCACGCGCCCGGTCGATGTCACTGGGGTCGTGTTTTTCCTGGTTTCGATAGATTTTCGAAATCTCGGGACTGATTTGAAGACCATTTTCATGGCTAAGCAGAAGAGTTCTTGAAGGGTCGTTCATCGCAGCCTCATACATTGCGGGCACGAATTCAGGGCACCTTTGTACGATCCGCACGAACGACAATCCTTTATGGTGAAAAGCTTGGGAAATAGTCTGATACAGAAGGCTGGGAATCCAGTCGACCGCCTGGGCAACAAACGATGCATTGGCAATACCCAGCGTAATGCTGAGCGGGTTGAGAGGTTGTAATTGCGTGCCGCGCGGACTGGTGTTGCTGATCAGGCCTGTAGGCGAGGTTGGTGAGGTCTGCATCTTGGTCAGGCCGTAAATACTATTGTCGTGCAACAGGACAGTCATGTTCATGTTATAGCGAATGGCATGAATCCAGTGTGCGGTACCGATGGAGCAGCAATCACCGTCACCTGTATTGACGAAGACATGAAGGTCCGGTCGGCGCATCTTGATGCCTTCAGCGATTGGCAACGCACGTCCATGCAGACTGTGGAACCCGTAGGTGTTCATGTAATGGGGAAACCGGCTTGAACAGCCAATGCCCGATACAAACACTGTTTTCTCCCGGGGCAGCCGTTCATCACGGCAAAGGCGCTGCATCGCTGTCAGGATCGCGTTGTTCCCGCAACCCGTGCACCACCGGGGATCACAGCGTTGATAATCCTCCATGGGATGGCGCTCGGTATCTGATCTCAATAAACGTTCGGTTGTGGCGGATGACATCATCGGCCCCCTTCAGTTTCCAGCTTTGCATGTATTTCCCGGCAAATTGAGCCAGGTTTCAGAGGTTGTCCCCTGACCTCGCCCCAGCAATCAATATCGATGAGAAAACGACTTCTGAGCATCAGGGCGAGGTTTGAATATCGTCGATTGTCTTCATCAATCAGGTCCTCCTTGAGGCTGTCATTCCAGTTGCTTTCCACAGTCATCACTTTATCGAAGCGCTTGAAGATATCTTTCAGCCCCGACGCCATGGGTTGTATGAATTTCAAATGCAGTGACGATACTTTGAGGTTCTCTGTCCGGCATCGCTCAACGGCCTCTTCAATGGCACCCCTGGAACTTCCCCAACCGACGATTAACAAATCACCGCTGTCATCGCCAAAGACCGAGGGTGTTTTCAGGGTTTTCTGAAAAGCGGCCAACTTCAAACTACGGTGACGCATACCATCCTGGTTGATCTCCGGATCATAGGCGACACGACTTCGCCGGTCGTGGGCAAGACCCGTCAGGCAATGCATTCCATGCGGCTGACCGGGAATCAGACGCCGGGCAAGCCCGGTCCGGTCGTCCCAGTCATAGGGCAGCGTTCCGTCCGGTAGGTTATTCTGATCAACAGCCTCCGCGACCCAGCCATCAGCGAATTGCGGCCGGGTGAAGGGTTGCTGCGCAGTTGCCAAATTCGCATCCGTCAGGACCACGACGACCATGTGAAAAGTTTCAGCAATGCGCCGTGCCGTAATCATTGAATAAAAACAGTCCTCAATGCCGGATACAGCCATGACGACTTTGGGGGCGTCACCGTGACTGCCGAAACAGGCCGCCAGCAGGTCACTCTGTTCCCCCTTGGTTGGCTGTCCTGTGCTTGGACCACCGCGCTGAACGTTGATGACGACGAGCGGGATTTCACCCATAACAGCCAGACCCAAGGCTTCCTGTTTCAGTGAGTACCCGGGCCCGGACGTAATGGTCAGGGCGCATTTGCCCGCATAAGACGCGCCGATAGCAAAGGCACAGGCGGCGATTTCGTCTTCTGCCTGGTGAACAACGCCGCCAACTTTTTGAAAAACGTCGCTCAGGTAATGTGATGCAGAAGTCGCTGGAGTGATTGGATACATCGCGCAAACCTGCATGCCCGATGCCATCACACCGAGGGCCAGCGATGTGTTTCCATTGACAACAATCTGGGCTTCTTCTGTCGTCGTTGCCGGGATCACATATTTGAAATCGAGGTTTTCCTCGGCCCATTCATGGCCTGCCTCAAGAAGCATATGGTTGGTTTCAATTATAGCATCGCTTTTTTTGCGGAATATGAACGCGACCTGTTCGCGCGCCATTTCCATATCCATACTGTAGATGCTGCACAGCATCCCGAGGACGAACATGTTCTTGCCTTTTTTTGCGTCACTCACATGACGCATACACTCTTCTTCCATAGGGATATCACGAACATCAAAACCCTGATCGAGAAGGTCTGTATGAGTTGCCGTGTAGGCCGCGACGATTTCCGGGTCGCGGTCATGAGCCCATTTGTCTTCGAGCAGGATAATGCAGCCGGGTTTAAGCTCACCCGCCCGTACACGACCGATCAATGCCTGCTCGTTAAAGGCAACGACCAGATCAGCTTCATCACCACCATTGGATATCCGCTCCGTGCCAACGCGAATCCGGTTCCCGCTGGCTCCTTCAATACTTCTCGCGGGGGGCTGAATTTCGGCCGGAATAATCTCGACCGTCCAGATACCGTTTCCCATTCTGGCGGCGATAGCGGCGAAAGTCTGGCCGCATTTCTGCGCCCCTTCTCCGGAATCGCTGACCACCTCAATGACGTGCTCGCGCAAAACCTCCGCAGTTTTTTTCAAAGGAGGCGCCGGTTTTGTTTTTCTGGCGGGACCCTTAATCGTATTGGGTGTCGTATCCATTTTCATTTCCGTTGGTCTTTCATGCATCCAGCGGCCACCTAAGCCAGGCGAACACGCACGAAGTTCTTTTCCTCAACATCTATGCCGAACAGCGCCTCGCTAATCCGGTTTGGTTTGCGGTCAAAAATTGCGCTGTTGTCCCGAATGCCAAGGTAGGCCTTCATGCCGCGCGCTGCTTTGCGTCCCGCACCCATGGCCAGAATTACGGTCGCCGCACCGGTGACGATGTCGCCACCAGCAAAAACGCCTGCCATGGAAGTGCAGAGCGTGTCATTGGTTTCGATGTAGCCCCATTTGTTAAGCTTCAGTTTGGATGTCTGGCCGATAATCGGATTGGGGTTTGTGCCGATCGCGTAGACGACCATATCGGCCTCAAACCCATATTCGCTCCCGGCAATGGGAACAGGCCGACGGCGTCCCGAATCATCAGGCTCACCAAGTTCCATGCGAACACAGCGCATGGCCCCGACATTGCCGTTGCCATCGTCCAGTATTTCGACCGGTGCTGTCAGCCAGTGAAACTCAATGCCCTCTTCCTGGGCGTGTTCAAGTTCTTCCAGACGGGCCGGGCTTTCGGCTTCCGTGCGCCGATACACACAATAGACCTTTTCAGCTCCCAGCCTTTTCGATACCCGGAGCGCATCCATGGCGGTGTTGCCGGACCCAATCACGGCAACATGTTTGCCGAGCCCCAAGGGCGTATCGTGGTTCGGGAAATCTCCTGCCCCCATCAGGTTGCAGCGGGTGAGCAGTTCGTTCGCGGACAAGACACCGTTTAGGGATTCGCCGGGAATACCCATAAATTTGGGTGATCCGGCTCCGGTACCGACAAAGACCGCATCGAACCCCATTTCTTCACGCATCTGCTCAATCGTGAACAATCTCCCGACCAAAGTATTGCATTCGATCTGTACCCCAAGCTTGCTGAGGTTTGCCAGTTCCGCATCAATAACGTGGTTGGGAAGCCGAAATTCGGGGATGCCGTATCTGAGAACGCCGCCCGGTGCATGCAAGGCCTCATACACAATAACTTCACAACCGACCTTGGCCATATCCGCCGCACAGGCCATGCCTGCCGGGCCGGATCCGATGATGCCGATCTTGAATTCAGAAGGTTCCTTGTAGGGGTTGGAGCACCAGCCCTCCTTGATCGCAAGATCACCAAGCCAGCGTTCAAGCCGACCAATGGCGACCGGTTCCAGCGTATCGCCAACAGGACAAACGCCTTCGCATTGATCTTCCTGCGGGCAGACCCTGCCACAGACGGCGGGCAACAGATTGGCGTCACTGAGCTTGTTGTAGGCGGCACGGTAATCCCCGTCGACAATCTCCTGGATGAATTCCGGGATATTGATGGCGACCGGGCAAGCCTTGACGCAGGCTGGCTCCGGACACATCAGACAGCGCTCGCATTCATTCAGGGCATCTTCTTCACTGTACCCGAGAGCGACCTCGGCAAAATTTTCAACCCGCACCTCAGGGTCCTGAACCGGGATCGGTGTTCGTTCCTGTGGAATTGTGCGAATTGTTTTTTTTGCCACGTTCCTGTCCTTGTTCTAGGTCTCACCCAAAGCTTGAGATTCTGATGCAGATTGATGGCAGTGTTTCGACCATTTTTGTACGGCCCGTTTTTCTTCATCGGTGTATCGGCCAAGGCGGTTTATCAGGCCATCGAAATCAACCTTGTGGCCGTCAAAATCGGGACCATCAACGCAGGCGAATTGCTGTTTGCCATCGACAGTGACCCGGCACCCGCCGCACATGCCGGTCCCATCAACCATGATGGGATTCAGGCTGACCGTGGTTTTGATCTTGTGCGGGCGCGTTGTTTCTGCCGAAAACTTCATCATGATCGGCGGGCCGATGGCGATTACTTCATCAATGTCGTCATGATTTTCGATGACCGAATTGATGCCATCCGTGACCAGACCCTTGATCCCGTCTGAGCCGTCATTCGTGCAGATGATGAATTCGTCGCAGACGTGCTCGAATTTATCGCGCCAGAAAACCAGATTTTTGGAACGAAAACCGATGATGCCAATAACATAAGCGCCACTTTCCTTGAACGCCCGCGCCTGCGGGAAAACCGGTGCAACACCAAGGCCACCGCCAACGCAAACCACCTTTTTGGCATCGCCAATATGGGACGGAACACCCATCGGGCCAACGACACCGAACAGTTTCGTCCCAACGAGACAGGCTTCCTGCATTTCCATCGTCGTCTTGCCAACAGCCTGAATCACCAGTGTTACGGTGCCTTTATCGCGATCAAAATCAGCAATGGTCAGAGGAATCCGTTCGCTTTCCTCATGTAGGAGAACAATAACGAACTGGCCTGGTTTGGCGGCTCTGGCCATTTGCGGGTGACTGAATTCGACCAAAAATGTCACATCGGAGAAATCTTCGCGAGTCACGATCTCGAAGAGCGCCGAATCGGCATCTTCGCTAACAGACAAAGACGTGTCTGTTTTCTGATTTTTCGCCGCTGTAGTTGTTCGGCTCATTTCCAGAGTTCCCTACAAACCAGACAAACCGTGGCAAAACCTTAACCTTTGGCGATTGAGCGCGCGTTGATCTCAATCAATTCTTGCAAAGCTTAGGCGTGATGCTGATTTGCGGCATCGAGCTCTGAAACGCACAAGGAAGAACCCCAAAACGGACAAAACCCCAAGGTTTCCCTTGAGGTTCTGCCGCAAAAACTTGGTGGAGCCGAGGGGAATCGAACCCCTGACCTCAACACTGCCAGTGTTGCGCTCTCCCAACTGAGCTACGGCCCCATAATGGGTATTCTGTTGTCGGCGTTTAAGTCCGACGGGCCGGAAAATAGAGGGGCTTGCCCTCTTATGGCAAGCAAAAAACCCCAATTGCCGACGAGATGCCGCCGCGACAGCATTTTGCAGCGGCGATCGGCATTTCTCAGATGTTACTCTTTGTCGTCAACACCGAGGTCAATGTGTTCCTTGACTTCCGACATATCATCATCATCTTCGCCAAGATCAGATGCATCTTCGATCAAATCATCATCATCTTCATCGTCATCAATGTCATCGATGTCATCATCAAGCACATCTACATCTTCAAGTCCGTCGATCTCGTCTTCATTGTCCTGATCCGCATCACCGCCAGTTTTGGCGCTTGCAGGTTTGGCATCTGGAGTTTTTGTTTTCTCCGGTGCCGGGCGGCGTCCTTTAACGACGACCACCACTTCCGTGTCGCACTTCGGACAGACAGCAGGTATGCGCTGCATATCGTAAAACGTTGCCGTACAGCTCTGGCAGATGTGCTTCTTTCCCCATTCCGGTTTACTCACGCTTCATTCTCCGACCAGCTAAATTTACCAAAAAACAGGATCACTTGTGTCCAATAAAAGCCAATTGCCACTTTCTTCGGCTCCTGTCAAAACGAAAAATACTGATTCTCGATTTTTCGTTCCAGGCGGAACCGGTTTCTTCGGTAGCATTACACATTCCGGGGCTGTAATCACCTGATGTTTCGTGCTAGAGAGCGCCCACATGCAATTCAGTTAAAAAGGTGTTCCGCCGGTGACAGCTATCCGCTCTGCTAAGTCTTCTGCCCTGCAAGGGGAGGTTCGCGTTCCTGGTGATAAATCCGTGTCGCACCGATCCCTGATGTTGGGCGGCGTTGCCATTGGTGAAACCCGAATTGAAGGGTTGTTGGAAGGTGAAGACGTTCTGGCAACGGCGCAAGCGATGCGCGCCCTTGGTGCAGATGTTAGCCGGGACGAAGATGGTGTCTGGCGGGTGATCGGGCGCGGCGTAGGCGGGCTCACCGAACCCGGGCAGGTCATTGACCTCGGCAATTCCGGAACTGCTGTCAGATTACTCATGGGACTGGCGGGCGGTCATGCGTTCAAGACAACATTTGGCGGGGATGCGTCTTTAAGCCGCCGCCCGATGGAACGGATCATGGCACCGCTTCGCGAAATGGGCATACAGTTTCAGGCGCGGACCGGTGGGTGCCTGCCGATCACCCAGGAAGGCCCTTCTACTTTGATGCCGATTACCTATACGTTGCCCGTTGCTTCAGCTCAGGTTAAATCAGCAATTTTGCTGGCCGGGCTGAATGCGCCTGGCAAAACAACAGTCATTGAGCCGCAGCCGACGCGGGATCATTCAGAATTGATGTTGCGCCATTTCGGTGCCGAAGTGGAAGTCGAAGACCAGAGCGATGGCAGCCGACGTATAACCTTAACCGGCCAGCCGGAACTTGAGGCGGCGGCTATCGTTGTCCCCGGTGATATTTCATCCGCCGCCTTCCCAATGGTCGGCGCGATATTGATGCCGGGGTCAGAGGTAACTCTGAAAGGAGTCGGGATAAACCCATTGCGGGCCGGGCTGATTACCACATTGCGCGAAATGGGAGCATCCATCGTGGAAGCTAATGTTCGGGGCGGCGCGGGCGACCCGTTGGCGGATCTGATCGTCAAGGCGGGGCCCTTACAAGGCGTTGACGTGCCCGCCTCGCGTGCGCCGTCAATGATTGATGAATATCCTGTGCTTGCTATAGCCGCCTCCTGTGCAGTCGGGACAACCCGCATGCAGGGATTGGCCGAGCTACGGGTTAAAGAAAGTGACCGCCTGGCGGCAGTGGCAACCGGGCTGGCGGCAGCAGGCGTTCGGGTTGAGGAAACTGAGGATGAACTGGTCGTTCACGGCAACGGAACACCGCCGAAGGGCGGCGCGATGATAGAGGCCGATCTCGATCATCGCATCGCGATGGCGTTTCTGGTTCTCGGTCTGGTCAGTGAAAACCCGATGACGATTGATGACGGCGCCCCCATTGATACCAGCTTCCCGGGGTTCGCAGAATTGATGAACGGGCTTGGCGCCGATGTGGGCGTAGCCTGACGGATTAAGTACGGAGAATGAATTTATGATTATTGCAATTGACGGGCCAGCGGCGGCGGGCAAAGGCACATTGGCGCACCGCCTGGCGGAACATTTCAATCTGGCTTTTCTGGATACAGGCTCGCTCTATCGGGCAGTCGGAAAAAAAGTGGTGGATCAGGGCGGAGACCCTGAGGACGCCGATTTTGCACGATTGATGGCAGACGGCTTGTCGCCCGATGATTTGACAGCAGACGGCTTGCGCACGGAAGAAGTCGGCCAGGCGGCTTCGAAAGTGTCCGCTATTCCCGGTGTTCGCGCATCACTTTTGCAGTTCCAGCGTGATTTCGCCACCAACCCACCTGGCGACGCCAACGGGGCGGTTCTGGATGGTCGGGACATCGGCACTGTCGTTTGCCCGGATGCTAGTGCTAAGCTGTTTATTACGGCAAGTGCAGAAGTCCGCGCAGAAAGACGACTAAAGGAGTTGCTTGGCCGGGGCAGTGAAGCTATATATGCGCGCGTTTTGGAAGATATGAAGGAACGCGACGCTCGCGATTCAGCGCGCGCCGCCTCGCCTTTAGAGCCTGCAGACGACGCAAAAACGCTTGATACCAGTGACTTAGATGCTGACCAAGCTTTTGCTGAAGCTCTCACGTTCATAAATTCCAAAGTTTAAGAAACCTCATAAAAGAGGTTCAAATGTTTCCCTGATCCGGTAATTCAGCCGGATTTAGGTTTGGATTAACCTTTGAGACCACCGGAACCAACCGGTTGGCCAGAATAAATTGAGAGAGGAATACCCTAATGGCTCCTGCCAAAGAGACCGCCACTGGCGGCGACGAACTCCCCCCCATGTCAGAAAATTTTGCTGATCTTCTTGAAGAATCCGTAGGTGAACTCGGATTTGAGGGCCGCGTGCTGAAAGGCACCGTTCTTGCGATCGACAATGATGTTGTTCTTGTTGATGTCGGATTGAAGTCAGAAGGCCGCGTGCCGCTGAAAGAATTTGGAACCCCCGGTCAGGACCTCGAGCTCAACGTTGGTGACGACGTTGACGTTTATGTCGAGCGTTATGAAGACCGCGAAGGAATGATCCGTCTCAGCCGCGAAAAAGCGCGCCGTGAAGAAGCTTGGATTGAGCTCGAAAAAGCCTTCAACGCCACTGAGCGCGTTAACGGCGTTATCTTCGGCCGCGTCAAAGGCGGCTTTATTGTTGATTTGGCTGGTGCTGTTGCGTTCCTGCCGGGATCACAGGTTGATATCCGCCCGGTTCGCGACATCAGCCCGCTGATGGGTACACCGCAGCCGTTCCAGATTCTGAAAATGGACGCTCAGCGCAACAACATCGTTGTTTCGCGTCGTGCCGTTCTGGAAGAAAGCCGTTCGGAAGCACGTTCGGAACTGATTTCCCAGCTTTCCGAAGGTCAGGTCCTGGATGGCGTTGTTAAAAACATCACCGATTACGGCGCATTCGTCGATCTCGGTGGCGTTGACGGCCTGTTGCACGTTACCGACATTGCATGGAAGCGTATCAACCACCCGTCAGAAGCCCTGCAGATTGGTGAAAGCATCAAGGTTCAGGTTATCCGTTTCAATGCGGAAACACAGCGTATCTCGCTTGGCATGAAACAGCTTGAAGCTGATCCATGGGAAGGCGTTGGTGCCAAATACCCGATCGGCACACGTTTCTCTGGTCGCGTAACCAACATCACCGATTACGGTGCGTTTGTTGAACTGGAAGCCGGTGTTGAAGGTCTGGTCCACGTTTCCGAAATGAGCTGGACGAAAAAGAACGTCCATCCTGGCAAAATCGTTTCCACCAGCCAGGAAGTCGAGGTTATGGTCCTCGATGCGGATCCGGAGAAGCGTCGGATTTCCCTTGGCCTCAAACAGTGCCGCGACAATCCGTGGGATGCATTTGCAGCCCAGTTCCCGGTCGGCACAGAAGTTGAAGGCGAAGTTAAGAACATCACCGAGTTCGGTCTGTTTATCGGCCTTGACGGTGAAATCGACGGCATGGCCCATCTGTCTGATCTGAGCTGGGACAAAACCGGTGAAGAAGCTCTTGCTGATTACAACAAGGGTGACACGGTCAAAGCCAAGGTTCTTGATGTGGACATCGAAAAAGAACGCATTTCGCTCGGCGTTAAACAGCTCAGCGAAGATCCGTTTGAATCCGGTTCCGGCGATCTCAAGAAAGGCGAAGTCGTCACTTGCACGATTACCGCAATCGTCGAAAACGGTATCGAGGTTATGGTCAACGACAGCCTTCAGGGCTTCATCCGCAAAGCAGAACTTAGCCGCGAGCGTTCAGAACAACGCCCGGACCGTTTTGCCGCTGGTGAGAAGCTCGATGCAAAAGTTACGCAGATCGACAAGTCCGGTCGCCGCGTAACGCTTTCCATCAAGGCGCTTGAGGTTCAGGAAGAGAAAGCCGCGATTAAAGCGTATGGCTCTTCAGACTCCGGCGCTTCACTTGGTGACATTCTGGGTGCTGCGTTGCAGGAAAAAGCCGATACGGTAGCTCAGGAAGAGCCGAAAGCTCCTGCTAAAAAAGCCACCAAGAAAAAGACTGATGCCGAAGACGGCGAAGAGAAAAAGCCTGCTAAAAAGACGACCAAAAAAGCCAAGGCCGACGATGAAGCTGCTGGTGATGACGCCGCAGCCGAAAAGAAACCGGCTAAGAAAAAAGCTGCACCGAAAAAAGCCAAAGCGAAAGCTGACGATGCAGCTGAAGCAGATGCTCCTGAGGCAGTGGCCGATGGCGAAACTGAAGACTCCTGAGCAATCAGGCAACCTGAGTGTCCGGGCCATCGGTCCGGGCACCTCGGTTGGGGTTTAAGTCATGTCCATTCAATCGGACGCGATTATTGACAGGCGCCGCCTAAAGCGGCGCCTGACTTTTTGGCGGATCGTTGGTGTGCTTGCCACCGTTGCCGCAATTGTTATCGCCGTTGGCCGTATTGGCGGGTATGCGGACGCGGGTGAACGCGTCGTTCGAATTACTGTTGAGGGCATTATCCTGGATGACCGGGTTCGCGATCAGGTGCTGAAGGCAATTGCCGAAGACGACGACGTCAAAGCTCTGATCGTCCAGATCGACAGTCCCGGCGGAACCTTCGTCGGTGGCGAAGCCCTCCACTTACAACTCCGCAAAATAGCCGTGGACAAACCTGTCGTTGCACTGATGGGCGGAACGGCGACGTCGGCTGCCTATATGACAGCCATCGCGTCGGATCGCATTTTTGCCCGCGCTGGTACTCTGACCGGATCCATTGGCGTAATTCTACAAACTGCTGATATTACAGCGCTTTTGGATACCATTGGGGTCAAGCCTGTGATCATCAAAAGTGGTCCCTTGAAGGCCCAACCAAACCCGATGGAGACTTTTAGCGACGACGCAAAGGCCGTGACCCAGGCTGTTGTTCAGGACTTTTTTGATATGTTTGTCGATATGGTGGTTGAACGCCGGGGACTTGATCGGGCCAAGGTTATCGGGCTTTCCGATGGTCGGGTGTTCAGTGGTCGTCAGGCCAAGAACATTGGCCTGGTCGATGCATTGGGTGGTGAGGATGAAGCGAGAAGCTGGCTGGCCGAAAACAAAGATGTACCCGACTCCTTGCCGCTTGTTGATGTCAAAATCAAACATGATGAAGAACCGTGGCGGGATTTCATCAGCGGCATGGTTGGAAAAACGCTGTTTTCTGAACGACTTAGACTTGACGGAGTGATGTCTCTTTGGCAACCTGTAGGGAAGATGCAATAAAACGGTTACTTAATCTAGCTGTGCAGCCACGGCTGGAATAAACCGGACGGCCCATAGAGAATCGAAAGACGGGGGAGCGTATATGACAAAATCTGAATTGATCGCGCTTCTTGCCGCTGAGAACCCACTTCTATATCAGCGTGATGTAGAGCGTATCGTGACAACCATCTTTGATGAAATCACAACCGCGCTCGCCAATGGTGATCGGGTAGAGCTGCGTGGTTTTGGGGCCTTTTCGGTGAAGGAACGCGGTGCGCGGACGGGACGTAACCCACGCACAGGTGAAGCGGTTGATGTGGATGAAAAATTCATTCCCTATTTCAAAACCGGCAAACAATTGCGCGAGCGGCTGAATTCCAAAGACTAAGACTGCCGGATGAACATTTATCTGTTCAACTTCCGTCCCTGACTGGCCCTGATTGGATTATTCCCATTGAGTAAAATTTTATCCTGGTTTGTCACAATACCACTGGCTTTGGTGATTATCGTGTTTTCACTGGTCAATCGCGGGCCTGTGGCTGTTGATTTCTGGCCGCTTCCTGTGATCATCGATATTCCATTATTTGCGCTCGTGCTGGTCATTCTGGCAATTGGTGTTCTGTGGGGTGGCGTTGGCGCATGGCTTGCCGCGGGTCGGGCACGAACGCGCTCTCGCGATGCATCCAGGCGGGCTGATGCTGCTGATACCGATATCCGCCATCTGGAAGAACGCAACAGCCGACTTCAGGAAGAGTTGAAAGAGGCCCGCGCCATTAAGCCTGACGCGACGCTTCGCGCAAATTCATCGCCCGCCCTGCCACCACCAGCGGACGCCGCCTGAACACCCACAAGAACGCCAGCAAAATTTGCTTTCGCCGATAACAACAGTTAAACCCGGTGCGGATCAAACAGGCCGGGGACCTTTAATCATGAAACCAACCGAACGCATTTTCGTCGCTCTCGATACGACCGATGTAAGTCAGGCCGCCGACATGGCTGCTAAACTTAAAGGTCTGGTCGGTGGTGTGAAATTCGGCAAAGAATTTTTCACGGCCAATGGCCCTGATAGCGTTGCCCGCGTTTCAGACGGCGGCATGCCGGTTTTCCTGGACCTCAAATATTACGACATTCCGAACACGGTCGCGGGCGCGATCAGGGCCGCCATGAAGATGAAGCCGTTTATGTTGAATGTACACGCTTCCGGTGGGGCCGCGATGATGGAAGCCGCGGCGAAGGCGGTAAGTGAAGGTGGCGACTATAAACCCCTGCTGATCGCCGTCACGGTATTGACGTCACTGGGTGATGATGACCTGAACGCTATGGGCATAGCCGGAACCGCAGAGGAGCAGGTTATCCGCCTCGCCAAGTTGACCCAGAGTTGCGGCCTTGATGGCGTCGTCTGCTCGGCCCGCGAGGTCACGGCGCTCCGCGCCGCCTGTGGCGATGATTTCAAACTGGTTGTCCCCGGCATCCGCCCCAAATGGGCCGCCTCAGATGACCAGAAACGCATCGTCACCCCATCAGACGCGATCCGCATGGGTGCAGACTATCTGGTCATCGGAAGACCCATCACCGCTGCCGCTGATCCAGTAGAAGCGGCGGAGCGAATTGCTGAGGAATTGGCAGGGATTTGAAAATATGACCAGAAAAGTAAAAATATGCGGGCTGAAGACCCCTGAAGTTGTTGATGCCGCCGTTCAGGCTGGGGCGGATATGGTGGGGTTTATGTTTTTCGGGCCGTCACCTCGAAATCTTGATATCTCAGTCGCCGGGCCGCTGATGGAGCGCGTGCCGGACGAGGTTTTGCGAGTGGCCGTGACGGTTGATGCGCCGGACGAGTTGTTGGCGGATATTGCCGGGAACACGACGGCTCAACTGATACAGCTTCACGGTACGGAATCGCCTGAACGAGTTCGCGAAATCAAGGCGCGCTTTGGGCTGCTGGCAATGAAGGTGCTACCCATTTCCGAAGCTTCTGATCTGGCGGCCGTGGCAGATTATGAAGGCGCTGCGGATAAGTTGATGTTTGATACCAAGGCGCCTAAATCGGCAACCCGGCCGGGCGGCAATGCGGTGCCGTTTGACTGGAATATTCTGGCGAATTTCAAATCCTCGACGCCCTGGGTTCTGGCCGGTGGCCTGACGTCGGAAAACGTCGGCGAGGCGATCCGTATCAGCGGGGCCGAAACAGTTGATGTTTCTTCCAACGTCGAGGACGCGCCGGGGGTCAAGAATGCCGATAAAATCCGGGCGTTTATTGCGGCCGTTAAGGGCACCTGACCAAATTCAGGAAATCGCCGAAATAACGCATTTTTTTGCGGTTTTTCCCGGCCTCTTGTGGTTTATTGACGCGCGCTCCAGTCTGGAGAGAATCGTTACCGAGGAATAACCATGACCAAGCTCAATACTTATCGCGCTGGCGCTGACGAAGGCGGACATTTTGGCATTTATGGCGGACGCTACGTCGCTGAAACCCTTATGCCGCTCATTCTGGCTTTGGAAAAGGCCTGGGAAGAAGCCAAGGCCGACCCTGAGTTCTGGGCAGAATATCATTATCTGCTGAAACATTATGTTGGTCGTCCGAGCCCGCTCTATTTTGCCGAGCGACTGACGGAACATTTCGGCGGTGCAAAAATCTATTTCAAGCGCGATGAGTTGAACCATACGGGCGCACATAAAATCAACAATACCATCGGCCAGATTCTGCTCGCGAAGCGAATGGGTAAAAAGCGGATCATCGCTGAAACCGGTGCCGGACAGCATGGGGTTGCGACGGCGACGGTTTGCGCGTTGTTCGGTCTTGAATGCCATGTCTATATGGGCGCGACAGACGTTGAACGTCAGGCGCCGAATGTATTCAGGATGAACCTTCTGGGCGCCGAGGTTAATCCGGTGACATCCGGGACCGGCACCTTGAAAGACGCCATGAACGAAGCGCTTCGTGACTGGGTATCGAACGTCGAAGACACCTTCTACATCATCGGCACCGTCGCCGGACCACACCCTTACCCGACGCTGGTTCGTGATTTCCAATGTGTAATTGGTAATGAAGTGCGCGAACAGATGCAGGAAGCCGAAGGTCGGTTGCCGGACAGTCTGGTTGCATGTCTTGGTGGCGGATCAAACGCCATGGGCCTGTTCCATCCGTTCCTTGATGATGAAGCGGTTAAGATCATCGGTGTTGAAGCCGGTGGCCATGGGGTCGATACGGATAAACACTGCGCCTCACTAACCGGTGGCAAACCTGGTGTTTTGCACGGTAACCGCACCTACTTGCTGCAAACGGATGATGGTCAGATTATTGACGGGCATTCGATTTCGGCGGGCCTCGATTATCCGGGTATCGGGCCTGAGCATTCCTGGCTCAGGGATACGGGGCGCGTTGATTATGTATCTGTCACCGATATGGAAGCGCTCGACGCGTTTCAGCTCTGCACCAAAAAGGAAGGTATAATTCCGGCACTGGAACCGAGCCATGCGTTGGCCCATGTCGCTAAAATCGCAGGCGATCTGCCAAAAGACCATTTGCTGGTCATGAACATGTGCGGGCGCGGCGATAAGGATATTTTCGCTGTTGCCAAGCATCTGGGTATAGAAATAACCGGTACGGATCAGGGATAAGATTAATGACAACAATACCCGAAACTCGTATCGCAAGACGGTTCGCGAAACTGAAATCCGAAGGCCGCGCCGGTTTCGTTACTTTTTTGACGGCAGGTGATCCTGATCTTGATACGGCAACAGAAATTATGCTGGGTCTGCCAGCGGCTGGTGCCGACCTGATTGAAATCGGCATGCCGTTTTCGGACCCTATGGCTGATGGCCCGGCCATTCAGGCAAGCTCATTGCGTGCCTTGAAATCAGGCATGACACTGGAAAAAACCCTCAAACTGGTTCGTAAATTCCGAGAAACCGATGATGAGACACCGGTTGTCCTGATGGGGTATTACAACCCGATCTATATTTACGGCGTCGATAAGTTTCTGGCTGAGGTGTCCGGGATGATCGATGGCCTGATCATGGTTGATCTGCCGCCGGAAGAAGAGAGCGAGTTGTGCCTGCCCGCCATGGAGGCCGGGATCAACTTCATCTACCTGACGGCACCGACCAGCACCAATGAGCGGTTGCCGCGTGTTCTCGAAAATGCATCCGGCTTTGTTTATTACGTTTCAATCACCGGCATTACCGGGACGCAGGCGGCGGCTATTGATAGTGTTAAAGGCCATCTTGATCGTATCCGAAGCTTCACTGATTTGCCGCTCGCCGTTGGATTTGGTATCCGCACACCTGAACACGCTGCCGAAATTGCCGGTGTCGCTGACGCCGTAGTTGTCGGCTCCGCCCTTGTTGATCTTCTGAAAGCAAACCTTGATGAAAACAACAACGCCCTGCCGGGGTTGGCAGACAAAGTGCTGGGCATGGTCAGTGAATTGGCCGAAGGTGTCAGAAGTGTCGCCAAAGACTAGGCATTCGGGTTAACTGTCCCCGTTAGGAGAACATCGCATGAACTGGCTTAAGAACTTCGTTCCGCCAAAACTGCGTAAATTGGTCGGCGTACAAAAAGAAATTCCGGACAATCTCTGGCATCAGTGCTCGGGTTGTACGCAGATGATTTTCCACCGTGACCTGGAAAAGAACCAGCATGTTTGTCAGCATTGCGGTCATCACCTGCGCCTGCGCGCCGATGAACGCCTGGCGTTACTGTTCGATGACGGCAAGTACGAGTTGGTCGAGCTGGATCAGGCCATTGCCGATCCGCTGAAATTTCGTGATCTCAAGAAATATCCGGACCGCATGAAAGACGCGCGGAGCAAAACCGGCAAGGACGATGCTTTGAGCGTTGCTGTCGGCACTCTTGGTGGACATAAAACGGTCGTTGCCGCGTTTGATTTCGCCTTCATGGGCGGCTCCATGGGGATCGCGGTTGGTGATGGTCTGCTGAGCGCAGCACGGAGCGCCATTGCTGAGCATGCACCATTAGTCGTTGTCCCGTCATCAGGCGGCGCGCGTATGCAGGAAGGGATTTTGTCCCTGATGCAGATGACCCGCTCGACAATCGCTGTTGAAGAAGTGAAGGAAGCAGGGCTTCCCTATATCGTCGTTCTGACCGATCCCACAACCGGTGGCGTTTCAGCGTCATTTGCCATGCTGGGTGATGTCGCCATTGCGGAACCGGGCTGTATTGTCGGGTTTGCCGGGCAGCGGGTGATCGAGCAGACGATCCGTGAAACCCTGCCCGAAGGTTTTCAGCGCGCTGAATATCTCCTCGACCATGGCATGGTCGATATGGTCGTGCACCGCCATGACCTTCCGGCAACGCTGGCACGTATCATCGGTCTGTTACTGAACGAAAAAGATGATGATATGCCTGATGTGGAAAAAGAGTTGCATGCGATTGAGGAACAGACCGAGCCGCCCGTGCCTGCTGGTGAAATCCTTCCGCCTGACACCGGTGCCGACAGGCTTTGAAAGTGACTGATGTCGCTAAAACCGATGTTATTCTTGAGCGGCTGAGTGGACTTCACCCAAAGCTGATTGATCTATCCCTGACCCGGGTCGAGCGTATGCTCAAGGTGCTCGGCAACCCGGAAGACTGTCTGGCACCCGTCATTCACGTGGCAGGGACCAACGGCAAAGGTTCAACCATTGCCTATCTGCGCGCTATTCTGGAAGCGGGTGGATATGGGGTCCATGCTTATACCTCGCCTCACTTGGTCAAATTCAACGAGCGCATTCGCCTGTGTGGGGAGTTGATCACGGAAGATGCGTTAGGCGAGCTTCTGGAAGCATGTGAAGACGCCAACGCAGGCGAGCCGATCACCTTTTTCGAGATTACCACCGCTGCCGCCTTCGTTGCTTTCGCCTCCATCCCGGCGGACATCGTTCTGCTGGAAACGGGGCTCGGCGGACGGCTTGATACAACCAATGTGATCAAGGCCCCCGCACTGACGATCCTCACCCCCATATCCCATGATCATCACCAGTTTCTGGGGACAACACTTGCTGAAATCGCGCGCGAAAAAGCGGGTATTCTGAAACCCGGCTATCCCTGTGTCGTCGCACGCCAACCTGAAGAGGCGATGGAAAGTATTGTAGCCCGCGCGGATGATATCGGTGTCGCGCTATTTGTTCAGGGCGAAGATTGGTCGGTCAGGGAAGAGGGCGGACAACTGGTCTATGAAGGTCCACGGGCCAAAAAAGTATTGCCGCTCCCCAATCTTCCCGGCGCGCATCAGATTGAAAACGCCGGGCTGGCGCTCGCCGCTCTTGATCGCCTGCCCAAATTTCCGGTTTCAGAGGGTAATCTGAAAACGGGCATTTCAAACACCTACTGGCCGGGCCGCCTCCAGCGTCTACGCAAGGGCCCGCTGGTCGAAAGTATCCCTGACGGGTGGGAATTGTGGCTGGACGGTGGGCATAATCCATCGGCTGGTGAGGCGATTGCGACCTATGCGAAAGCCAACTGGGTGGACCAGTCTCTTCATCTGGTCTGTGGCATGCTGAATTCGAAAAGTTGCGCTGAATACCTGCGCCCGCTGTCTAAGGTCTGCGAAAGCTTTTCCGCTGTCGCCATACCGGGCGAAGAAAATACTGTCAGTGCAGAAGAAATGTCAGAGACAGCAACGGGTGTTGGCATGAATGCCAAGCCTTGTACGTCTGTGAAAACGGCCATATCGGCTACGATTGAAGGCCAGAACCAGCGCGGCCGTATTCTGATTTGTGGCTCGCTTTATCTGGCCGGCACTATTCTGATGGAAAACAGCTAAACACTTTTACACGGTTGTCGGAAACCCTGTGCAGGTTGAGTGCCCGGAAAGGTGATTTGCATCCCCATACTCCCGTATTACGTCTATGTATATTCATAGGCACGTAATACGGGAGTATGGGGTATGTTGATCACGAATGCTCAGGGCGTTAGATGTGGTGATGATGATCTCCGCAAGTTCAGTTCAGCTTTATTGGCAAAAGACCGCGAGCAGATTTTTGGACTACCGGGTTTGTATACCCAAGGTGTGAGCCTGATGGTTCTGGAGTCTTCGCTCTGGGCCAACCCCGAGCTGCTGGATTTCACGTCACGCTATCGCCGTTCCATTTTCTATGGAACCGGATCTGATCTGGAGAACATCTGCAGCTTATTTCCGGGAGCGGCATATAAGCTGCATTCGGATTTGACCCTGATTGAAGGCAGAGAAAGCACGGTCATTCCCCTATGCCAGCGCATCCGGCGCGAATATGAAATACCACACGGACTCACGTTGAAAACGCTCAGGCCGGATGATCCCGATGACCTGTTCTCCGATCTGCAATTCCTGCAGGTCGGTGGTGGCCTGGAATCTCTGGCGACATGGTTCTTGCGAGATCACCGCCTTTCCAGAACGATCTATTTGGAAACCGATGACGGGGAAATAGCCGGGGTTTCGAGTATTGCGAATTTATCGAGTGCGGGTGGAAACTGGCAGGATACAGCGATTGTCCAGCGGACCACAGTCGCACCTGGGTTTCAGCGTCTTGGCCTTGGCACTTATTTGAAAACCGAAATCATTCTGAAAGGGGCAGCTGCGTTCGGCGCAACCCGATTTATCGGCACAGTTCATGCCTCAAACATCGCGTCCTATCGGATGAATGCAGCGTGTGGTCTGATTCTAGTCGATACACGTGCTTTCGTTGGTCTCGAAGATATCCGCCCACTTGTTGGCCCCTAAATCCGTAGGTAGAATATGCGATCATTTGAGGGAGAATATTTATGATCGTTGAACAAATCTGGACCGGCAATGCATATCGAAACTTTAACTACCTGATCGCCTGCCCCGAATCCGGTGAAGCGCTGGCGGTTGATCCGCTGGATCATAAAAAATGCCTCGATAAGGCTGCTGAAATGGGTTGGACGATCACCCAGATTTTGAACACGCATGAGCATCACGATCATATCGGTGGAAATGATGCCGTGGCCGCAGCGACCGGGGCCAAAGTTATCGCCCACGCCAATGCCAAAAACGCCATACCAGACATGGCGGTTGGTCTGGGCGCGGGCGACGTGGTTAAGGTCGGGCGCACGGTTGAACTTGAATGCCTCGATACCCCCGGCCATACCATGAGCCACGTCTGCCTGCTGTCGCGCACCGACATGCCTGCCCTTTTTTGCGGCGATACTCTGTTTAACGCCGGTGCCGGAAACTGCCATAACGGCGGCCATCCGAACGAACTTTACAATACTTTCGCAACCCAGCTGGCAAATTTGCCAGACTTCACCCTGATCTATCCCGGCCACGACTATTTCGCCAATAACCTTGAATTCACGCTGGACCGTGAACCCGACAACCAGCGCGCGGGGGAGCTGCTGGGTGGCGTGCAGGATCAGGACACCAACAAAGCCCTGGTTTCCACACTGGCACTGGAAAAAGAAATCAACACCTTCTTTCGATTAAGTAACCCCAGCGTCATCAAACGCCTGCGCGAAACCTTCACCGATTTGCCGGATGTTGTTGATGAAAAGACGGTATTTTTGAAGTTGCGGGAGCTGAGGAACAGCTGGTGAACGAGCGTTATTTTGCTGTTTATGGAATTGGTATTCCGGATGTCAGCATTTATTTATTGAAATGATAATGGATACTTAAGCAGAAACTTGTTCTCTCATCGATGGAGTTTTAATGCCTTTTGCTATATCGCTTCGAGCATCGGAAGAGACAGAAAATTTGTTAAAAGACTATTGGTCTCAATTTAATCAATTTGAGACGATTCCTTCGATGCTCGAACTGAATTACGCTCCGCATATTTCATTGCTTGTATATGAAGACGCCCCGGTAGACAGGCTGCGTGAAGTGGTGTCTCTAGTATTCTCGGAACAACATGAAATTCGTTTGAGGTTCGACAAGCTAGATTATTTCGACAAGCCCCAACTTGTATTTTGGGCATCGCCTGTAAAGTCAAATAATCTATTGGCCCTTCAGTCAGAGGCGTACAAATTGATGCTTCCTGTATTCTGCGACCAATACTACAGACCGGAAAACTGGGTTCCTCATTCCACTTTGGCGACGGCAGTTCCTGCTTGTAACAAAGAAATGGCAATTGCTTTTGCTTCTACAGAAATTAGTTCATTTGATATTGTTTTCGATAAAGTTGATTGCGTTGAATTTCCTCCGGTTAGACTTGCCATGGAGCATGTTTTAATGCCTGGCTCATGAATATTAGAAGATAAAAAGCTACTTGTGGGTCTTCCCCGAACTGCTGGCATTGCGCGTTCATTAATCTAAGAATTGCGCTTCGTTTTGATGCCAACAAAAAACCCCACTAGTTTAGCGGGGTTTTTAATAGCTATTTGGCTGAAGTCTCTAGATTTCCGACTCCACCCAGTCTTTCAGTTGGCTTTTCGGCAGGGCGCCGATTTTGGTGGCGGCGACTTCTCCGCCTTTGAAGAGGATCAGGGTCGGGATACCGCGGACACCGTATTTCGATGGTGTGTTCGGGTTATCATCAATGTTCACTTTGGCGATGGTGATCTTGTCGCCAAGTTCGCTGTCGATTTCCTCGAGAGCTGGCGCGATCTGTTTGCAGGGGCCACACCACTCGGCCCAGAAGTCGACGAGGACCGGGCCTTCGGCGTTAATGACATCTGTCTCGAAGGAGTCGTCTGTGACGGCTTTCGGCATATCGAATTTCCTATCGTTGGGGGCTTTGTTCTTGGTGAATAGCCACGTTTTTAACGTTAAATTCTGTATGAAACTTAAGTGCGGACCCGTGCTCCGTCAAGGTGCGTAGGGTTCTAAAAGTGTATTTTCCAGACGCATGGCCCGCGGTCCGTCCGTCCAGAGCAGGATGGTCTGCACTGATTTCCCAGGGTAAATCCGCGTCAGTGCTGCGCGGTATGCCGCCATTTGGCGCAGATATTGGGGGGCTACGCCCGATTCATGTTCGGGCGGTGGGCGGTTGGTTTTGTAATCAATGATGGTGACCTCGTCCTCCGTCACCAACAATCGATCAATCTGCGCAGACAACACCCGCGCCGCCGCGCCGTTGCCGATTGTACCCACCAACGGGACCTCAGCTTGCGAATCGGGGCCGAATAACCGGGCGAGGTCCGGATCGTTCAGGACGGCGAGCGTTTCATCAATGATTTCATTTTGCGCATCAGGGGCAAGTTTATGGGTTGGCAGGGCGAGGAAGCGTTCTGCCGCATCTCGGCGCGCTGAATCCGCCAGGGCTGGCAAAGATTCCAATAATCGGTGGATCAGCAGGCCGCGCTGGAAACGGTTGGTATGGGTGCCAGCCAATGGTGATTGTACGGGCGGGTCGTCATCTTCGGACCGTGACGGGGCAAGCGGGTCAGGTGGGGCAGGTTCTGCGCCCGGTACTATGCGCGCCCAGGTGGGCAGAGGCGCGTGGTCGTGTCGCGACTTTTCTTCGCTATCAAGATTATCCGGTTCAGCGGTTTGTGGGGACCCCAGTCGATATCCGGTCTCATCTGGCCCAAATTCAATTTCTTCTGCTGCACTGTTTTCCTTGAGGGCATTTTCAACAAGATCGTACCAGCAGCCTTCGGCCCGTCCGTTTTTAGTTTCCCAGCCACAGACATAAACGCGGTCCTGAGCACGGGTCAGGCCAACATAAAGCAGGCGGCGATATTCGCGGAGCATATCTGCCTTCGCCTGCTCGCCCAGATCACGGCACGTCTGCTCTTCATTGCCTTTGACCACGGGCCAGAAAACCAGCGGCTCGTCACCCGTTTTCTCCCAATAGAGGCGGGAATCCCCTGCCGCACCCGGTTTCGAGCAGGTATCGGGCAGAAAAACGATATTGGATTGCAGGCCTTTGGCGCCATGGACAGTCATCACACGGACCTGATCAACGCCATGTTCCATATCGCGCTTGATCTGCGTCTCCCCGGCTTCCAGCCAGTTGAGGAACCCTTCCAGTGACGGCGCATGGTCACGCTCATAGGCGAGGCTCAGATTGATGAACTCATCGATGGCGTCTGCCGCATCCGGTCCCAAACGTCCGAGCAGGTTTTTGCGGCCATTCCCTGCATTCAACAGGTTTGAGAAAAATTCATAGGGTGGAATGAAATCGGCGACGCTCATGAACCCTTCGAGAAGCCGGGCCGCTGTGTCGTATTTCGGATTGCCAGCACGCTTGCCCAACAGGCTTTGCCAAAGCGTCCCGCTTCGCTGAAAGGCGAGATCGAACAGATCATCGTCATCAAACCCGATGAACGGGGATTTCAGGGCGACAGCAGTGTTCAGATCATCATCCGGCAATAAGGCGAACCGACCCACAGCAACCAAATCCATGACCGCGATTTGATTGAGCAGGATCATCCGGTCACTGCCAGCAACCGGAATATTGCGTTGTTTGAGTTGGCGCACCATTTCTTCGGCGAACTGGCCACGTGTACGGACCAAGATCATAATATCGCCCTCAGAAATGGGGCGTCCGGCGGAGGGCAGTATTTCACCCTGTTCAAGCCAGCCTGAAATTGTACGGGCGATTTTTTCAGCAAGGCGCACGGCGGGGCTTTTTTGAGACAGCTGATCAAGAGGCGCATCCCACGGGTCATCATCCGGACCGCCTTCCGGTGTCAGGGTCGGCCAGAGCTCGACAAGGCCGGATTGTCCATCGCGTGAGGATTGATGAACGATCGGGCGGGCGCCCTGTGATAACCCGTCTCTCGCCTCTTCGGGCTCGAAAACCTGATCAACCACATTCAGCACCGTCCAGACTGAACGGAACGACAGGGACAGTTCAACTTCCTGCCAGCGCCTCTCGACCGCTTGGGCCTTTGCCGCAAAGAACGCCTGCATTTCGGAAAACTGCGCCGGGTCCGCGCCCTGAAAACTGTAAATTGATTGTTTCTGATCACCCACCGCAAATACGGTCCGCGGTAACACGCGCTGATCATCCCCGGCTCCAACACCTGCGAAAAAATCCTGTGCAAGGGCGGAGATGACGTTCCACTGCTCGGGGCTGGTGTCCTGAGCTTCATCAACGAGAATATGATCGATACCGCCATCCAGTTTGTAATGCACCCATCCGGCCCGCCCATCGCTCAACAGATCATGGGCTTTCAGGATCAGATCGTCGTAATCGAGCAACGCCCGTCCGGCTTTGATGTTGCGATAGGCTGCCGACAGTTCATCCCCGATGATGAGCAGGGCGCGGGTAGCTTCGATGATGGTCAGGCTTTTCAGACGTTCACTAAGGGCGATTAAACGGTTTTGCTCATCGAATAGAACATCAAGCGCGGATGGATCGGCTTTCTGAGCGCCCTTGGTCATCAAACTGCGCTCAGCCTTGGCTTCGCCGTCTTTGCGAAGGAAGACGGAAGCATACTCATCGAACCCGCTTACCCGCAAACCTTCCTCCGCGATCCATGTCTGGATTGTTCGGGCGCGTTCCTTGTCAGTTGCGCTTCCCTGTTCAAGGGCACTGATGGCACGCCTGAGGCCTGCTTCGTCTAGATCGCGAGCGTCTGAAGTCAGGCTTTCACGAGTATCATCAAGCGCGATCCCCAACCTATCCCGAACGGCATCAACGATCCCTTCGACGCCGCCATGACGGGTCAGCATGGTATGGAGGCGGTGGCGATTGGAATCGAGGTCGCGCATGAGGTTGGAAAACCCGTCCTCATCAACCAGCCCGGCCAGATGGTCAAAGGCCCAATGCAAATTGTCTTCATCCCTAACAGCGCGCATCATCAGGCGGTCGCGGGCTTCGGTGCGGAGCTCAATGGCGGTCCGTTCATCAATAACAGAGAAGTGGGGCGCGATTTGGGCTTCTACCGGGAAGCGGCCCAAAAGAGATTCGCAAAACGAATGGATGGTTCGGATTTTCAGGCCGCCAGGGGCATCAAGAGTCTCGGCAAACAAGCGCCGGGCCGTCCACATCGTGGCTGGTTCTGTTGGTTTTCCGAGAAGGTTTTGTAGATCTTCGCTTAGATTTTCATCTTTCATTACCGCCCAGCTGCCGAGTTTTTCGCTCAACCGGTTTGCCATCTCCGCCGCCGCCGCTTTGGTGAAGGTCAGGCAGAGAATGCGTGTTGCCGGAACACCAGCGAGCAATAGGCGAAGAATACGATTAATCAGGACGCGGGTTTTGCCGGTCCCTGCATTGGCCCCAACCCAAACTGATTGCGTCGGGTCGGCGGCGATCACTTGTGCGGCGACCTGAATGGGGGCAGATGGTTGTGTGGCTTCGCTCATCAACCATCCTCCCCTTCCGCACTGGCCCATTCGCGTACGCGGGCCAGATGGTCATAGTCACCAAACCGGCTTTTGAACATGGGTCGTGGACGCGAACGATAAGGGGTCGCCGGGTTATCAAAGGCAGTGATCAAGCGTTTTAATCCGCTCAACGCATTGTCAGCTACCTCCGAAACCTCAAGCTTAAGCCGTTTCTCCTCGCCAGGCACACGCCCACCAGACAGGCGGATATAGATAAGGTCCTCAACCAAGGCCGCGTCCAGGTTTTCAAAAGCCCCGGCTCCGGCCATTACAGCCTCCAACGACAATTGAGGCACCAGCCCGGACTCGACCTGGTTTTTGCTGGGCGGTTGTCCGGTTTTGTAATCAAGGACAGCCAGGCTGCCGTCTATCAACCGATCAATGCGGTCCGCTGTCGCTGTTAATTTGAATGTTCCGCCCAGAGAGGGAACTTCCATCTCACCCTTGGCTTCGTTGCCAAGCGTGATGATGCCCTTCAGGCGCCGGTCACGCTCATAGGTGACAAACCATTCAGCGATGCGCAGGAACCTCGGCCACCAGAATGCCCGAATGCCCGGGCGAACCAAAACGTTATCAAACACATCTCTGCCGATATGGGTGAGTTGCTCCAGCGCATCATCCGGCAAGTCCCCCGGCGGCATGGCGTCGATAAAGGATTCGAGCGCCTTGTGGATCAATGTGCCACGATCCGCAGCGCCGGGGTCGGCATCAAGTGGATCCAAAGAGCGGAGCCTAAGTATACGCTCAGCGAAAATTGCATAAGGGTCCCTGATCCAGGTTTCAATCCGGGTGACCGATAACTGGCGGGGGCGTGCTTCAACAGGTGGCGTTGGTGCAGGTGCGGAAACTGTTCGGGGTGTCGTGTCATCAGGCTGATCAAGCAGATCAAACCAGTGAGCCAGATCGCCTGATCCATCAATCCCTTCCTTATGTCCCAAAGCCTCAAGCCGATTGTCGAGGCGAAGCAGCCATCGCGACGGCACGGTCGGGGTGCCGTCAACGCGTTCTGAGCGGGTCAGCAGCACTTCCGGCGCGTTGAATCCCTGAACAAAGTCATGTGCCGTCAGGCCGATCCGGCGTTCGGGCAGGGCAAGGCCGAATTTGGATATCATTGGGCGGCTCATCCACGGGCTGGGGCGGGCGTCAGGCGGCCATGATCCTTCATTGAGGCCCCCCAGGATCATTAGGTCAGCGCGTTGCAAGCGGGCTTCCATTAGTCCCCAAATGTGAACACGCGGGTGGCGACCAAAGCGCGGGCGAACGGCGCGGCCCGCCATCAGATTGTCAAGAACTGCCGGGTATACCCATGGCGGAATTTCACCGAGCGCACTGACCGCGTCGGCCAGTTCGGCAACAAACGCAGCCATGGCCTCACCATCTTCGCCGGACCATAGGCGTTGGGCTCCCGGTTCTGTGTCTGTTGTTGCCAGATGCTCAACCATTTCAACATGTGCTTCTAACAGATCGCGGACATCAATTACCGGTTTTTGCAAAAGGCTGGCGAAAGTGGCTGAGGTATGAGCCAGATGATCAATGAGCGCCGTGCAATCGGGGTCAATTTTTTTCGCAGCATCATGGGCGTGCTTTAATCCGATGGTGCCAGCATCAGGCCGAGGGCCGCGCAGGATTGATAGTTCGAGTTGGCGAACGGCGCGGCGAAAGGTTGCACGTTCCATGCCGCCAGCGGCCATCGGGTGCTTGAGCGTCGCAAGCAGGGGAACCGGGGCAAATCGCTCGCTCACCATTTCCGCACTCAAGCGCAAGAACGCACCTGTGGGACTCAGCGCTAATGGCAAGCCTGCCGAATCATCAATATCGATGTCCCAGCGTTTCAGCTCCGACGTTACCCGCCGGGCCAGAGCGCGGTCAGGTGTTACCAATGCTACGGTTTTTGCTGGATGCTCCAGAGCTTGGCGGATCGCCATTGCAATAATGCCCGATTCCTCGCGTGGGTTAGGACAATCAACGCGATGAAGATTTTCCAGAGCCCCTGCGTCGATGATTTCGGCGGGGGCAGTACGGGTTGTGGCGCGTGCAGGAACAAGGGCGGAATTGATCAACTCAATTCGGGCAGACGTACTAAGCTCGCTTTCATCGGCTACCCATTCCCGTACATCCTGGCGCCCGATTTCCAGATGCTCAAGCAGGCGAGCCAGTCCATATTGTGGATGATGGGCCTCCAGGGCCGACCAGACTGTTTCGTCTGATGCTTGATCCAACCCCGGGAGCACAACGGCGCCATTGCGGAGTCTGGAAATACAGCCCAATAAATCTGCCGTCGCCGGAATGCTACCGGTTGACCCGGCTGCAATAACCGGAGCATCCGGTGGGGAGTTCTGCCAATGGCGGGTTTGTGCTTCCAGTAACCGATTTCGCCTGTCCGCGTTATCGATAACGCCTTCGTCTTTCAGAACGTTCGGCCAGAGATCTGTCAGTATGGTCAGGAATTCGAGTGTCTGTTGCCAGTGTTCAGCAAATTCACCATCGACAAGGCTTTTTAAATCCGAAAACGGTCGGCGTTCCGTATGTATCTGATCAAGCAGGCGAGCGAGTTCAGAGGCTAGACGCACCGCCTGGTCGGGCAAGGTTTCACCACGCGCCATGATCATGCGCGCCAGTAGAAGCTGGCGGCGTGTGCCGGACATGGCAGGCGGGATATCGAAAGTGCTGCCGCCGCCCAACGGATCATCAGAGCCCCAATCGCCACCGATAACAAGTTCGTCTTCGTCCACGTCCCCAAGCGGGGTCATGTGTGGAAGCAGTGTCGGCTCACCATTGCTGATGCGCAGGAAGGCTTCGCGGAGGCTTCTGCATGCACGCCGGGTTGGCAGAAGTACGCGAACGCGGGCAAGGGACGCGGGGTCATCGCCGACACGTTCCTTGATGCCCGTCGCCAGCGTATCGACAAATGATCTATTGGCGGGGATTGTATAAATGGCGGGATCGTCAGTACCGTTCACGCCTGTTTTCCCCCTCTGGTAACTCTGAATTATTGACTAGCGGTGTTTGATGCCCGCATAGCGGTATTTCATATACTCCTCAGCATCGCCAAGTCCTTCCGGGGTGCCCACATGGAACCATTCGCCATCGTGGACCATGCCGTACAGGCGGTCATTCTCAAGCGCCTGATCGTAAAGTAGATTAAGCGAGAACGCGCCGTCCGGGGTATTCTTGAACAATCTTGGATGGAGGATCTGGATACCAGTAAACAGCCAGGGTGTGACTTCGCCTTCCGTTCGCCGGGTTAACATGCCGTCACCTTCTGCGTTAAAGTCGCCCCGTCCATCATAACCATAGGCATCAACTGTTGAATGCAGCAGCAAGAGCCCATCCATTTTATCGTCATCCCAAATCGCGTTCATACGGGTCATCATATCGATTGGGCCGTTTAACCAGGTGGAATCGCTGTTGACCACCCAGAATGGTTTCTTGCCCAATTGGGGCAGGGCCTGTTTGACGCCACCGCCGGTTTCCAGCAACTCGTCCTTTTCCCAGGAATATGTGATGGCAGGGGATTTGCGTAGATCGAGATGCCGCTCGATCTGGTCTCCATGGTAATGCAGGTTAACGACCACATCAGAAATCCCACCATCCACGAGACGGTCGAGTGCATGATCGATCAGTGTGCGCTTGTTGACCTTAACCAAAGGCTTCGGCGTTTTGTTGGTAATGGGACGCATGCGGGTGCCGAGTCCGGCTGCAAGAATCATGGCATGTGTTGACTTGAGTGCAGTCGAAGTTTTCTTTTTACTCATTTTAAGTTACCGCCGGGTCCAGCGGTATCCCTCTTTTTGTCTCAGGTATATGCTCATCAATCCAAGTTTGGACGGGGGCCAGAACCGGGTGGTGGAGGCTTTTCTCGAGAAGACTCCAGACTCTTGGAATATGCATCAAATATCCGGGCTTTGCATCCCGTACGCACAGTCTTGTGAAAATTCCAATCACTTTTGCATGGCGTCCGGCACCCATGATGGCGTAGGCCTGATCAAAAGCGTCGCGTGCTGGCCCAGATTTGGCAAGGGCTGGGAAGGCGTGAGTATAACGGTCTTGCATTTTATCAATCAGGGTTTCGTCAATATCACGTCTTGCGTCTTCCAACAGTGAAACAACATCGTAAACCGCAGGCCCGAAGAGGGCATCCTGAAAGTCCAATAAACCCGTGCCACCCGAATCCAGCCAGACTAGGTTATCAACGTGATAATCACGCAATACTAAAGTTTGTGGTTGGTTTTCCAGGAGCGTGAAAACGTCGCGCCAGATCTCGCAATATTCTTGGGCGAGGTCGGCGGAAATGCCTGCCCCGGTGATGGCTGGCAAATACCAGTCGATCAGCAGCCGGGCTTCGTCTATCAATTTTTCGGTATCGTAAGGCATAAGCGGGCAACTTAGAATATCCACCTCTGGCTTCCGATGCAGGTCAATCAGGACATCAACCGCTGATGCATATAGATCAGTCTCGCGCTCAGGAGACGTTTTCAGCACACGGGTGAAGGTGTTGTCACCGAAGTCCTCAAGCAGCAAAAAGCCGTGTTGTTCGTTGATGGCCAGAATTTCTGGTGCGTTCAGGCCAAGGTTAACCAGATGGCGTGCGATGCTGACAAAAGGGCGCACATCTTCCTTGGGTGGCGGCGCATCCATCAATACAGCGCTGCCGTTGGCTGAAGTCAACCTGTCGTAACGTCGAAAGGATGCATCATCGGCCAGTATATGCCGCCCTGCCTGCTGCCAACCGTGGGTGTCCAGAAAAGCTTTGATCAATGCATCGCGGTCAGCCATGTATGGCCCCATCCAGAAACGCATCGGTCATGCGGGCTTCCCAATAACCGCGTCCGGTCAATAGCGCCCGGCGTGACCCCGCCTTGGCACCTTGTAATAATTCAACATCCAGCCGGTCGCGCGGCATATACGGTCCCAGCCGGTCCGGCCATTCAACCAAAGTTACGCCGTCAGCAATTGCATCATCAAATCCCAGTTCCAGCACTTCTTCCGCGGTGCGCAGCCGATAGAGGTCAAAATGATGGATCGGATCGTCCATCGTTTCATAGATCTGAAGCAGGGTGAATGTAGGGCTTGGCACTTCTTCATCGATAGTCGTTCGGGCCCGAATGAATGCTCTGGCAAATACAGTTTTACCAACACCCAGAGCTCCCGTCAGCGTCAATATATCGCCACGCCCGCACATTTTTGCCAGCCGGCTCGCCAGGAGTTCTGTCTCGTTTTCGTCAGCGAGTGTTATCTCTGCGTGAGTTGGTGTGTTTGGTGCCATTCATGGGTTTTATCTGTGCTCGCGTGGACCTGCAAGAGGGTCGATGCGGCAAGGCGCTTTTGTATCCATTTATTTGTGGCTTGAAGCGGTGGTGCGGGCGTTGACCGAATATTATAATGTGGGCCCGAAGACAGAGGGGTTTAGGTGGGCCCAATGGGGGTGGCGAGGCATACCCGGGTAAATTTGCCCTAGGTTTTGATTTTTCGAGTTCAAATGTTAAGTTGTTGCACTGACTGCCTTTATGGGCGGTGGATTTAGAGTTAACGGACAACAGTAAATGGCTGAAGAGCAGTTTAAGATGACCCGTACCTACCAAAAGTTGGTGAAGGGTACAAATATCAATGAAACAACGCTGTTGGCGACCGATTATCTGAATCATTACAACGAAGTGGTGATGCTCCTCGACCTCGTCCCGGACATGCCTGAAATGCTGGATGAAGTCAAAGAGTGGCAACCAAAAACATACGAAGATCATTTCCGCGATTCGACCTTTTCGGATAAAGATCTGGCAATTCTGGCCTACGAAAATGCTGCTGATGAACACCGTCTGCCGTTCGATGCGGTGTTGCGAGAAGTTGATGACAAGGTTTCCGTCAGCGTCACGGATATTGAAACTGTCATTAAGGCCAATATTGAAGGGCAGCTGCGCGATGCTGTGGGTATAATATCACGCGAAATTCAGGAACTTCTTGATCGGGCCAGCGCGATTATCAATGGCGATTACGGTGCGCCGAAAGAGGCCGAATCAATTACCCTTGATCAGGACGATATCGACGCTCTGTTTGACTAGAGCGTTTCCGGCGATTTTTGGATCGCCGAAAACGATCAAACTCATTGATATCGCCGCAAAGCCACGTTCGCGAAGATGTCCGTTCGCTCCGGCTTTGCTCAAAGGCAACCTCACTCAGACCCGTTTTCCAACAAATTCATGGCGGCGGTGATTTGCTGGTCTGCATTCCCGATCGGCAGGCTGCAAATAACGCTGGTGCCGCGACCGATCTGGGAGCGGATTTCAACCGTTCCTCCATGGCGCTCAATGAAACGTTTTACGATTGTCAGGCCAAGGCCTACGCCACGCCCACCACCCGTTTCGTCCGGTTTGTGAACAACGATGTTCGCAGGCGCGTCTTTGCTGCCTTTGTCAAAAGCCGTAAATATACGTTCCTTATCGCCTTGCGGAAGGCCGATGCCAGTGTCAATCACAGAAAGTTCGATGGTTTTGGCCTGTCTCTCGCCCTTCAGCACCACTGACCCATGAGGTGGGGTATACGTCAGGGCGTTTGATAGCAGTTTGTAGACAACCTGTTTGAGGCGTTCGCCATCACCTATCATCCAGCCAATTTCAGGACTGCATTCGAACTGAATTTTGATATCTCTGCGCTCTGCGCGGTCTTTGACGAGGTTGAATGCGGAAACCAGAAGCCCGTGGATATCGATGCTGTCCATTTCCAGATCTACCTGGCCTGCATCCATGGCCGCGAGATCAAGAATGTCTCCAACCACCGTCATCAGGCTGCGTGATGTTCCGGAAATGCCACGGGTATATTCTTCCTGGCGGGAATTCAGTGTGCCAAAATACTCCTGCCCGAGCATGTCAGAAAACCCGATCACGGTGTTCATCGGGGTGCGGATTTCCCGCGCCACGTCGGCAATAAATTGTGACTTCATCGTATTGGCGTCTTCAAGGGCTTGGGCCCGTTCGCGTAACGCCTGTTCGATCCGAGCGGTTGCAGTGACATCCAGATAAGATAACAGGACAGCGCCATCAGGCAGTGGTACGTTGGTGTAGTCGATCACGGTTCCATTGAGCAGCGTTAATTGCCCGTCCCTTTGGGTGCGGCTTAACAGTCGTGCGCTTACCAGTGCTTTGTGGGCAGTCCAGTCCCCGTCGGTCCATGCATCCATATCAACAGGCGGCGGAACCAGAGCGCGTGTTGCATCCAGCACATCCGTCAGGTGGGGCTCGTCTTTCAGTTTGTCTTCGCCAATCTCCCAAAGTTCGGCATAAATTGGGTTATGGAGTTTCAACCGTCCATCACTGCCAAATACGGCGACACCTTCATGCAGATTATCGAGCGTTTCGATCTGCACTGCGCCAAGTTCCTTGTAGGAACGTTTGAGATCAAGGCCTTCCGACTGGTCTTCAAAAGTATGGACCAGCCCGCCGTCGCCAATAGGAGCAATGCGATGGCGCAATGAGCGCCCGTCCGGCAGGTGCATCATGTCAACCAAAGGGCTCGACATGGCCCGGAATCGGGCGATTTCCTCTTCCTTGAATACCCTGAAATCAGCGACTTCCGGCAACATGCGCTGTTCTCGTAATTTTTCGAGAATTTCGCCAAGGTCCGGCCCACTTAATAACCACTCGCGATCCAATGACCAAAGCTGACTGTAGGCAATATTGGCAAATTCGAGACGAGTACCCTTGTTGAAGACGGCAATAGCCGTCGGCAAATCTTCAAGGACCGCTTCTTCGGCACCAATTCTTGCGGACGTTGGTTCCGGGCTGTCATTTTGATCAGAACGATCTATGGCGTACCCCAAAGTCCCGCCGCCAATCGATTCCAGTGGAATTTCATGCATATCCATCAAAGTTGCCTGACCGTCCTGATCAATCAGTCGCCGTTCACCGACCGGCGCGCTGATGGATTTTGCGCGGGCCGCCAGATCGCTTGAACCCTCGGCAATGTCTGTGGCGGCGATGTTGGCAAAGGCAAGGCTGAGTTTGGAATCGCGAAGCCAGATGGGAATTGGAAGGGCGTCGAGCAAAGCGGTTAAATGGCGATCATCAAACCCGGACGGGTTGGTTGGTTCAGTTGGTGGTGCAACGGGAGCATTTCCAGATGCAATTTCGGAAATATCACGCATCCAGACGAGATCAGCTAGTGTTTCTCCGCGATCCGTCTCCGCGCGTTGTCCGATGGCATGGATCAATCGGCCCTGCGACGTCAACACCAGATCAAAAGGCGTGCCGTTGCTACGAAGCGCCGAGCAGCCGCGTTCCAGTGCTTTTAGTGAATCGCCCTCAAAACGTGTGCGAATATCGTCAAACCGCGAATGGGTTCCGGCTTCCAGATTGAGCAATACAGCCAATCGTCTCGAAACAGCTATGCCACCCAGAACATGGTCCCACAGGAACAGCCCATCAGGTGCAGCAGCGAGAATTTCCTTGCCCTTGATGGCGACAGCCTGCAAGCGTGCGATTTCTGCTTCTGCATTTCGCGCACGGCTGCGTTGCCTGATCCAGCCAATCAGGGCAATCAGTGTAAACAGCCCGACCCCGCCAGCAATAACAATTGACGGATCAAGGACTTGCAGGAATTGTTTCATCTGCTCAGGCATGCCCAAAGAGTACTCCTGCCGAGTCGTCCGGGGCAAGACACATCACTGATCTAGGCGCGAGCGAACGATTTCACTTCAACCTGACCGTTATGGACAACAAGCAGACTTGAGGGTGGTGCTTTGGTCCAGGACGCGGTCACTTCGTCTAGTGGTTCCGATAAAATCAGGCAGCCATTCCCTTTGTCGACTTCGTCTATGATGTCGTTGCTGTAAAACAGGCTGGGTGGAAAATCGTCATTGGCGTAGCGGAGCGCGCATATGGAATTCCCATCGCTAAGTGCCGCTGTGACCCTTAAGGGTGCCGTGATCTGATGATCAGCCATCACGTCAAGAATCTGTCCAATGGTGATCCGTAAGGCCTGCTCCGGGTCGTCCATCAGGCCGTTGCTTATGGCGAGGAAGAAAAAAATCTCGCTATCTGAGGTTCCCTGTAATTCGCCATAAAACTCCGGTGATATGGCCATGGCGAGGGATCTCCGAATTTTCTCGAACCCGCCAATTTGTCCGTTATGCATAAACAGGCGATTGCCATAACGGAATGGATGGCAGTTGGCGCGGTTGATTGCCGATCCGGTCGAGGCACGAACGTGGCCGAAAAACATATGCGCCTGGATTTGTTGGCAGACGTTGAGCAGATTTTCATCGTTCCAGGCTGGGTAAACATCACGAAACAACCCGGGTTCCGGGCGTGAGTCATACCAGCCGATGCCAAAACCATCCGCATTGATCGCACTTTTTGATTTATGCGCATCTTTACTTTGATTGATCAGCGAATTCTCGGGGCGCACAATCAATTGATCGAGATAAATCGATGATCCGGCATAAGCAATCCAGCGACACATGGCAGGCCCTTTCAAACGGTGGTGCGTGAGTGTGTCACCGGCGTGTGAAGGCGGCAACTGTATTGTTAAACGCATAAAAAAAGGCGACCCCGAAGGACCGCCTGATTTTGTGAATGCTTGAGCAAAAACCTAGTAACGGTAGGCTTCCGGCTTGAACGGGCCATCGACGGAAACGCCGATGTAGTCGGCCTGTTCCTGGCTCATTTTGGTCAGCTGGGCACCCAGTTTGTCGAGGTGGAGTGCTGCAACCTTTTCGTCCAGGTGTTTTGGCAGAACGTAGACCTTTTTCTCATATGCATCGGTGTTCGTCCAAAGTTCGATCTGGGCCAGAACCTGGTTGGTGAAGCTTGCGGACATCACGAAGCTCGGGTGGCCAGTGGCGCAGCCGAGGTTAACCAGACGGCCTTCAGCCAGAACGATCAGGCGTTTGCCATCGGGGAACACAACTTCGTCAACCTGCGGTTTGATGTTGTCCCAGGTGTAATTGCGCAATGCGCCGATCTGGATTTCAGAATCAAAGTGACCGATGTTGCAGACGATGGCGCGGTCTTTCATTTCACGCATGTGATCGAGCGTAATGATATCGATGTTACCCGTTGTCGTGACAAAGATGTCGCCGCGCGTTGCAGCGTTTTCCATGGTGACAACTTCAAAACCTTCCATGCAGGCTTGCAGGGCGCAGATCGGATCGGCTTCGGTCACCAGGACCCGGCAACCGGCATGGCGAAGGCTTTCGGCAGAACCTTTGCCAACATCACCAAATCCGCCAACAACGGCAACTTTACCGGCCATCATTACGTCGGTAGCGCGACGGATCGCATCAACCAGACTTTCACGGCAGCCGTATTTGTTGTCAAATTTCGATTTGGTGACCGAATCATTGACGTTAATCGCAGGAACAGCGAGCGTTCCGGCTTTTTCCATCTCGTGCAGACGATGAACGCCGGTTGTCGTTTCTTCCGACAGGCCTTTTACGTTCTTCATGAATTCCGGGAATTTTTCGTGCATCATGATGGTCAGATCACCACCGTCATCAAGGATCATGTTGGGTGTCCAGCCGTCAGGGCCTTCGATGGTTTTTTCGATGCACCATTCGGCCTCATCTTCGGTCTCACCCTTCCAGGCGAATACAGGAACGTCGGTCGCAGCAATTGCGGCAGCCGCCTGATCCTGGGTCGAGAAGATATTGCAGCTTGACCAGCGAACCTCTGCGCCAAGAGCGGTCAGGGTTTCGATCAGAACAGCTGTCTGGATGGTCATGTGCAGACAGCCTGCGATGCGGGCACCTTTGAGGGGTTGAGTGGTGCCATATTCTTCGCGCAGGGCCATCAGGCCGGGCATTTCGGTTTCGGCGATGTTGATTTCTTTGCGGCCCCAATCGGCCAAGCTTAAGTCAGCTACTTTACAATCATCGAACGGCATTTTCGACGGCTCCTAATTTCACGTTGTTCTACAGGAATAATTCAGTGGCGCGGGTTTACCAGCCCAGGCCCGGTGGGGCAAGGCTTTGCGCACGGCGTTAAACCCCGTGTTCATATCATGAACACGGGGTTTGGCAATCAGATTATAAACTGGTTTGCGGGCCTCAGGCGGCTTCGCGCTGGCGGAGGGCGGAAATGCCCTCAATCGCCCTGTCAATATCCTCATTATCAGAGAAGAAGCCCGGCGAAAAGCGAACGGTGCCGCTAAAGGGAACGGTGCCTTCATCTTCATGGGCGGCAGGTGCACAGTGCAGTCCGGGGCGGACGCAAACTTCAAAATCTGCATCCAGCATGTCGCCGACCTGATCAGCCGGAACGCCATCGACGCTGATCGAAAGGGTTGCGACGCGAGGGCGGTTGTAGTCTTTCGGGCCGTAGACCTGAACGCCGTCCATGGCGCGAAACGCAGCGGCCAATCTTTCCAAATGCCGACATTCGGTTTTGTGTATTTCGGCTAATGCAAGGCGACATGCTTCATTGTGAGGAAGCTTCTTGTCAGGATTCCCGGCCAGTTCACGACCCATTTCCGCGAACCATTTTTGCGCGGCATTCAGTCCGGCAATCCCCGGGATTGAAACCGTACCGGCTTCAAGATGATAAGGGTAAACGTCTGGCTGGAACGGTGAGATCGAATCAACGCCAGTGCCACCAACCCGCGCCGCCTTGATCTCAACACCTTCAGCGACGATTAGCCCACCAATTCCCATCGGCCCGAACAGGCCCTTGTGGCCGGTAAAGACCAGCACATCAATGCCAAGCTCATCCATATCAATGGGGAGTACGCCTGCGGTCTGGCAGGTATCGACAATCAGTTTTGCATTTGAGTTTTTGACGATCTTGCCGATTGCCGCCAGATCCTGAACCGAACCAAAGACGTTTGAGGCGTGGTTAACAACGACAACACGGGTCTTGTCCGTGATTGCGGCGGCAATATCGTCCGGGTTCACATAGCCTTCCGCGTCGCGACCGATACGAGATACGCTTACCCCTTGGTCACGCTCCAGGTGATTGGCCGGGCGCAGCACTGAATTATGTTCCAAGCGGGTGATGATCATATGGTCATTCGGCTCTACCATCCCCATGATCGCGGTGTTCAGGGAATCGGTCGCGTTCAGGGTAAATATAACCCGGTGCGGATCACCATTGAACCCGAAAAACTCCGCCAGCAGACGGCGTGTTTGTGTGACCATCATTTCCGCTTCAACGCCCATCTGATGACCGGCGCGACCTGGATTGACGCCATATTCCCTGAAAAAGCTGTCCATAAATGTGTAAACCGGCTCCGGCTTTGGCCAGGTTGTTGCCGCGTTGTCCAGATAGTAATTTTCTTTCATGCCCAAATTCCCTTGATCTTATGCATCCCGCAGGGGGGTGTTTGATTGTTTGGGCAGTTTATCGAACACAGGGGAGTGGATGGTTCCAAAATTCTATTGTTTTGGCAATTAAAGGAAACAATTATTCATTTATTTGCTATATGAGGGAATTTTATACCAATCCGTCAGGTTGATGCCACAGGGTTGCAAAATATTTCCAACGTCTGATTTTTCTTTCGCCGAATATTCCCAAATGGCTTTGGGTGGCTGGAAATAACCGGGGCTTACGCCAATGCATTAAAATCATCCAGCAAGGTCATGATCCGGCCTGAATCGGTTTGGTCCATGATCAGGTTGGCGCGCGTTGCGGCGGCAACAGCGTCCATCTGTCGAAGGCGTTGCTTAACTTTCGGGATGCTGGCGGGTGTCATCGAAAGATCTCGAAGGCCGAGCCCGATAAGCAGGGCAGTATAGCGTGGATCCCCTGCCATTTCACCGCAAATGCTGATTGGTATCTGGGCGCGAAGGGCCGCACCAGTGGTAAACTGGATCAGGCGAAGGACCGCCGGATGAAGGGGGTCAAACAGGTTTGCGACCTGCTCATTGGCGCGGTCAACGGCCAGCGTATACATGGTCAGATCATTCGATCCAATGGCCAGAAAATCACTTGCCTGAGCAAGAGCGTCCGCCGCCAGGGCGGCGCCGGGGACTTCGATCATTGATCCGATCGGCGGCAGTGGGTTTGGGATCTCAATTTTTCGCCGCTTCAGCTTGGCCGCAGCGGTTTTCAGAATTTCACGGGCTTTTCTCACCTCACCCACGGTGCTGACCATCGGCAAAAGAATCCTGATGTCGCCGTGCGCAGCGGCTCTTAACATGGCTCTGAACTGGGTTTCCAGAAGTTCCGGGTAGGCCAGCGACAACCGAATACCACGCAGGCCAAGCGCGGTTGTGACGCTGTCATCCATTTCCCCAGTGACCGTTTCCGCGTCTTTATCGGCCCCGATATCAAGGCTGCGGATCGTTACTGTTTTTCCGTTCATGGCGATAACGATGGAGCTGAGAATTTCGTATTGCTCATCCTCTGTCGGCAAGGCGGCGCGGTTCATGAACATGAACTCACTTCTCAGCAGCCCGACTTTCTCGGCCCCCATCTGTTTAACGATATCCATCTCAATGGGCAGCTCAACATTGGCCTGCAGCGAAAAAACAGTACCATCACGGCTAACCGCTGGTCGTGATTTGAGGGCCGCCAGGCGGGAAAGCGCTTTGTTGAGATTCGATCGGCGCCGGGAATAGCGGGTCAGAGTTTCAGAGGATGGATTTACAATAACCCGCCCGGCGCCGCCATCAACGATGACTTTGTCGCCTGAATGTATCCCGGCCATCAATTCCGGTGCACCCAGCACAACGGGTAAACGTAAGGCGCGGGCCATGATTGCTGTATGTCCTTCGCCGCCACCGAGCACGGTTGCCGCACCAGCGATATGGGTGGGGTCGAGTTGCGCCATGTCGGCCGGACTCAAGCTTTCGGCAATAATGATGGAGCCTTTCGGAAGTTGGGCCAGGGGCCGGGCTGGGTGTTTGCCCAGATTTAACAAAATACGATTTCCAACTTCACGTATATCGTCCAGACGGGCGGCGATATAAGCATCTTTCATAGCCTGGAAGGTTTCCGCAATTTCTGCAATCTCTCGCCCAACCGCGGCTTCGGCATTGATACGTTCTTCTTCGATCCGGCGCTCTGCACCCCGTATCAGGCGTGAGTCCTGAAGCATGTGAAGATAGGCTTCTAGCAGGAAGCCAAGTTCTTCCGACGCTGCACCTGGCATGCCTTTGGCCCGTGTCTGCAGACGGCGTACCTGGCGCTGGGCCAGATTTACGGCATGGCGAAGACGTTCCTGCTCGGTCGCGATTTCACGTTTTTTCAGGCTGTATTCCGGCGTATCGACTACGCCACTTTCGCGCACATGAGCAACGCCGATGGCAATCCCTTCGGAAACGCCAAGGCCGGTTAGCTGGTGTTCTGTGCGATCTGACATTCAAATCAATCCTCGTCGAACTTGGCGTCAACAAGTGCAGAAATAGCGTCCAGCGCGGCTTGGGCGTCCATGCCTTCGGCTACCAGTTCAATTTCGGAACCTGGTCCGGCCGCGAGCATCATCAATCCCATGATAGATCGGCCGGAAACCGACTGGCCAGATTTGGAAACCGTTACCTCGGCCGCAAATTCGGCGGTTACTTTAACAAATTTCGCGGCGGCGCGAGCATGGAGCCCGCGTTGATTGCGAATGGTGGCCGTCTGGCGCAATGTGGCCAAGGTCAACTGTTTTCCTGCGCCAGTAATTTCGAGGCGACGTTAATATACTTCCGACCTGCGTCCTGGGCACTGTCAACGGCGTCTGTTAAGGCTTCGTTCTGACGAACGGACGCCAGTTTGACCAGCATCGGCAAATTGACTCCTGCGATGATTTCAACATTAGCCTTATCCATGATTGATATGGCCAGGTTTGATGGTGTGCCGCCGAACATATCGGTAAGTAAGACAACGCCTTCGCCCTGATCCGCATTTGATGTGCTGTCCAGAATCTCACTGCGCCTTTGTTCCATGTCATCATCCGGGCCAATGCAGATTGCCGAGACGTTTTCCTGAGGGCCAACCACATGCTCCAAAGCTGCGATCAGTTCTTCGGCTAACCGTCCATGAGTTACGAGGACCATTCCGATCATTTTTATCAACCCTATCCTGAGACACTATATGATGCAGTTCGCTTTTCTTGTGGCGGGAATATTGAACACAAATTCAGCGTTTGTCCAAGTCCCTGTGTCGAATTTGTACGGCGTGCCCATGCTCATCCAGCCAGTTTTCAAGTGACCGTGCAACAAAGACAGAGCGGTGATGCCCGCCCGTGCAGCCCAAGGCAATTGTCAGATAGCTTTTCCCTTCTGCCTGGTAGCGCTCCAGTAGAAGATCAAGAAGCTCGGTTAAGCGTTGGAAAAACAGTGCGAAAGCCGGGTCCGTCTTGATATAATCCCCAACCGCATCGTCTTTCCCAGTCAGCGGGCGCAGATCGAGATCGTAATGGGGATTTTTCAGGAATCGCACATCAAAAACCAGATCCGCATCGCGGGGCAATCCGTTGCGGTATCCGAACGAGGTCACGAAAACAGACAATCCATCCTCATCGGGCGTGCCAAAATGCCCATCAAGGGAACGTTTCATATCGCCGAGCGACATATCGGTGGTGTCCATGATCACGGTTGCCCGTTTTCGCAGCGGCTCCATCAACCCGCGTTCATGGCGAATGCCGTCAGCAATGGGCCGGTCCTGCGCGAGGGGATGGCGGCGTCTGGTTTCTTCATATCGGCGCATCAGCACATCATCGTCACAATCAATAAAAAGAAGTGGAATCTCTGCGCCACCTTTTGAGGTGAGAGTATCTACTTCCGTCAGAATTGCCTGGGCATCGAAGTCGCGGGTTCGGATATCGACGCCAATGGCTGTGTTGTCGGGAAATTCTCCAGGGGCAACAAGGCGGCGGAGCAACGAGATCGGAACATTGTCGATGGCTTCAAAACCCAGATCTTCCAGCGCTTTCAGGGCTGAGCTTTTGCCCGCACCAGATACGCCGGTGACGAGAAGAATCTGTGGGGATTTTGAGGTATCAGTCATCAACTCCTATTATATCGCCGTTCGCCAGCTTTAGTGCAAGCCGGACCTTTGCCGGCGCCGAGGATTCGAAGGCAAAAAGCTTCAGGCGTGGAATAGCATGGCCCAGAATAAGTTTGCTTTCTGGTGCAGGCAGACGTTCGATGGTGTCGATCTCCTGTAGATCGACGACAAGGCGTACGGGTGATTTATCACAGTATTCCAAACGCAAGATACCGACGCCGCGAACTTCCAATAATCCGGCAATAGTCTCGGGTGGCATGGCGACAAGGCCGTCATCACTTGAGAGGTTAACACGGTCATCTGATACAAGTTCAGCGCCGCCATCAATCAGGCGAAGTGCCAGATCAGATTTGCCCGACCCGGATGCACCGCAGATCAGCACACCATTACCGTCGATTGTGATGCAAGTTGCGTGTATCTGCTCGGAAAGTTCCGACATTTCAGGCTTCCGTCAGACGAACCGTGAAGCGCGCACCGATGATATTACCACCAAGGTCCGTGCGATTTGTCGCCACCAATGAGCCTTCGTGAGCATCGATAATCTGCACTGAAATATTGAGCCCTAACCCGGAATGGGTGCCAAATTTCTCCCGCTCCGGTCGTTCAGTATAAAATCGCTCGAAGATGCGCTTTTCTGCACCCTCAGGAATGCCAGGTCCTTCATCATCAACATCAATGCGAATGGCGCCATTGTCCCGGCTGACGGAGACGGTGATGCGCCCGGTAGGCGGGCTGAAGGAAATCGCATTTGAAATCAGATTGCGAAAAACCTGTGCCAATCGTCCCTCCATTCCCGATACATGCAAGATACCGTCGCCACCATCAGTTCGTTCCAGTCGGATCGATGGCCCCTGTTCATGGGTGGTGTTGTGGATATCAGCAAGCGTTGCCAGCATGGCGCTGATATCAACCAATGACACTTCGCCTCTGGATAATTCCGCATCCAGCCTTGAAGCATCCGAGATATCCGTAATCAGACGATCCAGCCGCCCGACATCATCACGAATGATCGCCATCAGCTTTTGTTGCTGCTCCGGGTCTTTCAGGCGCGCGGCTGTTTCAACGGCACTTCTGAGTGAAGTTAGCGGATTCTTGATTTCGTGCGATACATCTGCGGCAAAGCTTTCTATGGCATCCATTCTTAGCCACAAGGCTTCTGTCATTGCGCGCAAGGTGATGGCAAGATCACCGATCTCGTCTCCGCGCCTGGACATGTCGGGAATCTGTTCGCGACGCCCGCGATCATGGCGAACCCGTTCGGCGGCAATGGCGAGGCGATGAATTGGTCTTGAAATGGTGCCAGCAAGATAAAGACTTAACAGAATAGTCACCGCAAGGGCGACGCCGAAAACTTTCAAAATATCGCGGCGAACTTCGAAGACCGCGTTATCAATATTGTGAGACCCTTTGGTTAGTAATAATGCGCCCAGAACCTCTTTATAGCGCTGAACCGGGACGGCAACGCCCAATACCATGCTGTCGCCCGTTCCGCCACGAACGGTTTTTGTGTAGTCACCATTGAGCGCCGCCACAGCTTCCGGGTAGTCGGTAATTTGCTGGAGCGGATTTTCTTTATAGGGCGGCAGGCGTCGACTAGGGCGAAAGCGCTTGATCAGGCGGTCAAACACGTCAAAAAATTTGCTGAGCGCTGAGTTGCCCTGTTCGGGTGGTGGCAGTTCTTCGATCTGGATGGATCGACCGGCCCCAGCGAGACGCCTGGAATCCGCGGCCAATTGTCCGCTCACTCGAAACAGCCGGGCGCGGGTGCCGGTTGTTTTAACCATGCGCCGAACCATTTGTTTGGAAATTTTTGAAACCCGATAATGACCTGATGCCGTTTCGGCGATGGCACCTTCACTGAGTGCAACGGCAAACATTTCAGCCTGTGTTGCCAATGCCGTCAATTCAGCATTAATTAGGTTGGATTTGTATTCATCAAGATAAAGAATTCCGGCGACCAAAATCGCCAAAGCGAGAACATTAACCGCAAGAATGCGACGCGTGATTGGTGAAATCAGGCGCATGCGTAGCAAATTACGTGGCTTATTGCGTCTGTCCCCTTTCACCACTAACCCCTAGATTGGCCGATAGCGGTAACCGACACCGTACAGGGTTTCAATCTCGACAAACTCTTTGTCATGAGCTTTAAATTTCCGCCGTAATCGTTTGACATGACTGTCGATGGTTCGGTCATCAACGTAGATGTTTTCACCGTAAGCCGCATCAATCAACTGGTCACGGCTTTTAACATGTCCTGGGCGCCGGGCCAGGGCTTCGACCAGAAGAAACTCTGTGACCGTCAGATTGACCTCCGTCTCTTTCCACATGCAAAGATGACGGACCGGATCAAGCACCAGATCACCGCGTCGGATAACCTCATCAGCCGCCGGGTCGGGTGTCTTCGTGTCATGGCGGCGAAGCACAGCCCGAATGCGTTCCATCAAAAGGCGTTGGGAAAATGGTTTTTTGATGTAATCATCAGCCCCCAGACGCAACCCCATAAGCTCATCAACCTCATCATCTTTCGAGGTCAGGAAAATTACCGGCAAACTGGTTTTGCGCCGAAGTTCCGTTAGTAACTCCATGCCGTCCATGCGTGGCATTTTGATGTCAAGAATAGCGAGGTCGACCGGACGGCGCGCCAATCCGTCAAGGGCTTCGGCGCCATCGGCATAGGTTTCAACAAAATACCCCTCATCGGTGAGAGCCGCCGATAGGGAAACCAAAATGTTCTGATCATCGTCAACAAGGGCGATGGCTTGGGGCATGAAAGGTCCTTTTCCTCGAAAACGCCGGGAGCGGCGCACCAGATAACCTATAATTCGCATTTGTGGCAAAATTATAACCGCTTTGTGGCAAATTTCGAGTATTGGTCTTGAGATATCTAAAGTATGTTGAAAAAAACGAAAGGTGGTTATTATCGTGTAATTCGTGGCGCTGGGTTTGAGATTGGGTCTAAGTATGAGACAAATGCTTTGGCAGGAATCGTTTGCCACCGGGGTCCGGGTAATTGACGACGACCATAAAATGCTGTTCAGCATCGTCAATAATCTGATCTCTGAAGTGAATGCAGAGACCCCGGCAGATCCGCGCCAGGTCGAATCTCTGTTCGAAGCCCTTGTGAAATATGTTGATAGCCATTTCGCCCGTGAGGAGCAGTTTCTGGAGCAGTTCGGTTATCCCAAACTGGACGCGCATCGTGATTCTCATGATGGGCTGCGTCGACAGTTAGGCGCCATATGCATCGATTACCAGAACGCCCCTGACAATATCGACCTTGAAAAGGTTTGCACGTTCCTGATGTCCTGGCTTGCAGAGCACATCCTGAAAAGTGATATGGATTATGTGCCGTATCTGAAGGGGGATAAAAACGCTAAGGAAACAGGATTGCGTGCAGTTTCCCAACAGGTCACAGTTTCCGTACCCGCAGGCACCGGCAATCTTATTCACGAACTGGCGCATCAGTTAAGACATGCTCAGGATGTTGATGCTGCCGTGCGGCATTTTAACGATGCGCATTTCAGCGGCGACCATAAAAAGCGGTCCTTTCAGAAATCATAATCAATCCTTGCACTGATTTCGAGGTGATCACATATTGCAGATAGCTATTTCATCTGTGTTTTTGAGAGGACGCCATGGCTTTACGCAGCGAAAAAATCACATTTTCCGGTACGGATGGCAATCAATTGGCAGGAAGGCTTGATTTGCCGGATGGAAAGCCGGAAGCCTATGCGATCTGGGCCCATTGCTTCAGTTGCACCAAGGATATTTTTGCTGCCTCCCGGGTTGCTGCCGGATTAACGGCGCATGGCATTGCAGTTCTTCGCTTCGATTTTACCGGCCTCGGCACAAGCGAGGGCGATTTTGCCAACACCAATTTTTCATCGAACGTTGGCGACCTAGTTGCCGCAGCGGACCATTTGCGGGAGAATTTTGAAGCGCCGAAGGTCCTGATCGGTCATTCTCTGGGCGGTGCTGCAGTACTGGCGGCGGCGGGGCGAGTACCTGAGGCTGAAGCTGTCTGCACCATCGGTGCGCCCGCCGACCCGGCCCATGTTGCCCATAATTTCCAGGAGTCTAGAGCGGAGATCGAGGAAAAGGGCGAAGCTGAAGTACTTCTTGTCGGGCGACCATTTCGCATCAAGAAACAGTTTCTGGAAGACATCGAAAGCCAGAAACTGGAGCGTGATATTGCTGGCATGAAGAAGGCGCTCCTCGTCTTTCATTCGCCAACGGACGCAATTGTCGGCATTGAAAATGCCGCTCAAATTTTCCAGGCAGCCAAACACCCTAAAAGTTTCGTGACGTTGGACGATGCTGATCATCTGTTAAGCCGAAAGGAAGATGCGGCTTATGTCGCTGACGTCATTGCCGCCTGGGCGGCGCGCTATATCTGCAAAACGCCAATCACTGCAGCCCCGGCTATAACGGCTTCACCAGGCACCGTGGTCGTCGCTGAAGCCGGGACCGGAAAATTTGCTAACGTGGCTTCAATTGGAGGGCGTCATGCTCTGTTCGCCGATGAGCCTGCCGCGTACGGCGGCACGGATACCGGCCCCACGCCTTATGAATTGGTGCTGGCGGGATTAGGGGCGTGCAAATCGATGACCATGCGCCTATACGCGGATCGAAAAGGTTTTGCCCTGGAGCGGACCAAGATCACACTAAAGCATGATAAAATTCATGCCGATGATTGCGAAGCTTGCGAAACGACGGAGGGTCGCATTGACCGTATCGAGGCTGAGATTGAAGTCATTGGTGATATGGATGATGAGACAAAGCGTAAAATTACAGATATTGCCGAGAAATGCCCCGTTCATAGGACATTGCATTCTGAAATCCTGATCGAAAGCCATTTTAAGGAATAGGGTGTTGAAGCCCGTAGACTGGAGGACTTGATGAGTCCCGTGAACAACAGCATCAATTACATTGAATTTCCGCTGACAAAGAATCCTGAGACAAAATATTTTTTTGAGAAGGTATTTGGTTGGGAATTTACGGACTGGGGCCCGAAGTATTTAAGCTTTACCGGGGCCGGTGTTGAAGGCGGTTTTAATGGTGAGGATGATGCCGTGATCACGGCACCTGGTGTGCTTGTTGTGCTTTACGCCAGCGACCTTCCACAAAAACTGGAGGACATTATCAACGCAGGTGGAAAAGTTATAAAACCTATTTACGAATTCCCCGGCGGGAAGCGGTTTCACTTCCTTGACCCGAACGGAAACGAGCTTGCCATCTGGTCTGAGTAAGGACGCCATTTAGTTTTGACAAACGGGTTGGCTTGGTCATGTTGCTTGATTAAGCTCTCATCTTGCCGGGCGATTTTAACCGGCGTCGATCATATTTTCAGGTGTCTCTGAGCGATCATGACCGTTCAGGGGAGAATCGGGAAGGCGGTGTCATTCCGCCACGTGCCCAACGCTGTGATGGGGATTGGCCGCACATTAACCCACTGGGGGAAACTCCGGGAAGGGGTGCGCTCAAGTTGAACCTAAGTCAGAAGACCGGCCTGGAAAGTTTGTAGCGGTGAGTGGAACACGCCGCTTTCAGTTTTCCATGAAGGGGAATGATATGGAAACCATTCAGTCGAATCCAGAAAACCGCAAATTCGATGACGCCGAGCGCGAGGCGGTCTATCGGACAATCTTTACCAGGCGCGATGTCCGCGGCCAGTTTTCGCCGGACACCATACCTGAAGACGTTCTCAGCCGCGTTCTGATGGCGGCGCATTACGCACCGTCCGTCGGATTCATGCAGCCTTGGAGTTTTGTTGTTGTCCGGTCGCCGGAGGTCAAACAAAAGGTCCATGGTCTTTTCGAAACGGCCCACCGAGAGGCCACCCAAATGTTCGAAGGCGAGAGCCGGGAAACCTACAGGAACCTGAAGCTGGAAGGCATTCTGGAGTCGCCGATCAACATTTGCATTACGTGTGATAAGGATCGCGCCGGTCCGGTTGTCATCGGGCGCACACATATCAAATCAATGGATGTCTACAGCAGTGTTTGCGCCGTGCAAAACCTTTGGCTGGCGGCTCGGGCCGAGGGGCTAGGGCTTGGCTGGGTCAGTATTCTTGATCAGAAACGACTGAAACAGATTCTGGGTATCCCGGCCCGTGTTGTCCCCGTCGCCTATGTTTGCCTTGGTTATGTTTCTCATTTTTTTGACAAGCCTGAGCTTCAGTCGGCCGGCTGGCGCCCGCGTCTGCCGCTTGGTGATCTTATTAATTTTGACGGCTTTGGTGAAAAGGCCAATGACCCATACGCTCGGAGCTTATTGGAACAGGTTGGCAAAGATCAGGTGGAGATTGAGGAGGGTGGTTGCTTCGGCGTGCCAGCAACTGGTTTAAAGAACAGCGATTATGAACCATAGGTTTTCTGGAAATTCCCTATGTGGGCGAATTGGTGATCGGTCAGAAATCAAATTGACATTGGCTGGAAGGGCGGAGAGATTTGGGGCCATTCAAATTTGTTCGGAACACTGATTCAATTCATGGGTACTCTGATTTCCATTTCCGGTTTGTCGAAAACCTATGCCGATGGCTTCAAAGCGCTGAAAAGTGTCGACCTGGACATTCAGCGCGGCGAAATTCTGGCCTTGTTGGGTCCGAATGGGGCTGGCAAGACAACGCTGATCAGCATCATCTGCGGTATCGTCAACCCGAGCGAAGGCAGTGTCAGCGTTGATGGGTATGATATTATTTCCCAATATCGCAATACCCGAAACCTGATTGGTCTGGTGCCGCAAGAATTGACGACGGACGCTTTTGAGACGGTCTGGGCGACGGTGTCGTTCAGCCGGGGACTGTTCGGCAAGCCTTCCAATCCGACCCATATCGAGAAAATTCTGAGAGATCTTTCGTTGTGGGACAAAAAAGACAACAAGGTCGTCGAGTTGTCGGGTGGCATGAAGCGACGTCTGCTGATTGCGAAAGCCCTGTCGCATGAACCAAGAATTCTGTTTCTGGATGAGCCGACGGCGGGTGTTGACGTTGAACTCAGGAAAGATATGTGGGACATGGTGCGCGACCTTCGAAAATCCGGTGTGACCATCATTCTCACAACCCATTACATCGAAGAAGCCGAAGAAATTGCGGACCGGGTCGGGGTTATAAACAACGGCGAAATTATTGTCGTCGAAGACAAAACCACTCTGATGCAGAAACTCGGCAAGAAACAGCTTACCCTAGATTTGTTGGAACCGCTGGAGTCTCTTCCGAGCAGTCTGGATGACTATAATCTTTCGATTGGAGAAGGCGGCCTGAAACTGATTTATACTTATGATGCACGAGGCGTTCGCACTGGTATTACGTCGCTTCTGGGCGCGCTCCATGATGCAGGCATCCGGTTTCGTGATCTGAATACGGACCAGAGTTCGCTGGAAGACATCTTCGTTACACTGGTCAAGGAAGCGTCATGAATTTTTATGCCATCAAAGCGATCTACAAGTTTGAAATGGCGCGCATGTGGCGCACGCTAGGCCAGAGCATTGTCTCGCCAGTCATCTCCACGTCGCTGTATTTCGTTGTATTCGGTGCGGCCATCGGGTCGCGCATATCGGAAATTGATGGTGTGTCATACGGTTCATTTATTGTGCCGGGTCTGATCATGCTTTCATTGCTGACCCACAGCCTGACCAATGCGTCGTTCGGCATTTATATGCCGAAATTCATGGGCACGATCTATGAAGTGCTTTCGGCTCCCATTTCATCTTTTGAGATTGTCCTTGGTTATGTTGGTGCCGCGGCAACAAAGTCCCTTTTCCTGGGGTTGATCATCCTCGGCACGGCATGGTTTTTTGTCGATCTTCACATCGCGCACCCTTTTGTCATGGTGCTGTTTCTGGTGTTGACGACGCTGACTTTTTCCCTGCTCGGATTTATCATCGGTATCTGGGCCAACAGTTTTGAGCAGCTGCAAATAATTCCGTTGATTGTGATCACGCCGTTGGTGTTCCTTGGCGGTAGTTTCTATTCAGTCAGCATGTTGCCGGAATTCTGGCAGAAGGTGACAATGTTCAACCCGGTTCTTTATTTGATCAGTGGCTTTCGCTGGAGCTTTTACGAAATAGCCGACGTCAGTGTGACCACCAGCCTGATTATGATCTGTCTCTTCCTTGCGTCCTGCATAACGATGGTCTGGTGGATATTCAAATCCGGCTGGCAGGTAAAGCGGTAGCGCGTACTTCACTCCTCCGCTTTCACCATAAATCGGAAACCGGCGAGATTTTGCCGAAATACGCATTTATGCCCGTTCGGACCAGCCGCCGCCCGATGATGTAACCGCCATTTGGATGCAATGCCAAAAATAACGCCAGTTCCAGAGCAATAATTGATATTCGCTTTAGAATGCCGATTGACCAGTGGCGAAGCATGTCTATATATTGTCACTGTGGTGCCCCGTGAACGGCGATAGAGCCGGGGGCTCAAAAGGGAATACGGAGGGATTGACCCAATAGGGGGTCTCAACCGTAGCTGCCCCCGCAACTGTCAGCGGTGAGTCAGCGCCCGTTATTGCCACTGGGAAACCGGGAAGGCAGGGCGCAGGCAATGATCCGCAAGCCAGGAGACCTGCCACATAGAATGAGATGTATCTCAGGTGTACTCAATGTGGAACGGGGTGTTCCCGAACGGAGATTATAAGTTATGACAAGTAAAACAAAAACGATGAGCCGCACAACCGCAGTTTTGGACGCTAGCCGGATCGCGCCGGCTATCCTGGCAATTCTGGTTGGAAGTTTTCTGGTTGTCGGCGTTGGCTTTGCGCAGTCCAATACAATACATAACGCCGCTCACGACGCACGGCACGCTTTCGCTTTTCCCTGCCATTAAGAGCGGGATATGCTTAGGAAAATTCTGACCGTCGCGATTATCGCGGGGGTCCTTTCGGGTATGGGGATTTCTGTTGTCCAGGAATTCACGACGACACCGCTGATCCTGCATGCTGAAAAATACGAAAATGCAGCTGCACCCGGTGCCGACGAGGATGCAAAATTTTTACCGGCTGCCTTTGTCCTCATCCATTCTGGTGAAACTCATGAGGGTTCTGAAGACAGCGACTGGGCTCCGGCCGAAGGGCTGGAGCGGTTATTGTTTACCGGGCTTTCAAATATCATCACCGGCGTTGGTTTTGCGCTTTTGCTGGTCGCGGGTTATGTCATTTACGGTGGCCGCGTTGATGGTCGCCTTGGTGTGATCTGGGGTGCTGCCGGTTTTGCTGTTGTTGCATTAGCGCCCGGACTTGGCCTTCCACCAGAGTTGCCCGGTTTAATGGCGGCGGATCTTGATGGACGGCAAGCCTGGTGGTTTGGTGCCGCATTCTGTACCGGGCTTGGCATCTGGTTAATGGTGTTTCGCCGCGAAAGGCTGTTTCATATCCTGGGCATACTTGTTCTTATCCTGCCCCATATGGTCGGAGCACCACATCCGGATGATGTCGGAGGTGATGTGCCGCCGGAACTCGCGGCACATTTTGCGGCGGCTTCTCTGGTGACAGCGGCTGTTTTCTGGGCAATGCTTGGATGGCTGAGCGGCACGTTGTTCGAGCGGTTTTCAGCAGAAGACTAATCCTGAAGGGCGCGCACCATGGCCTTAGGCAAACCAGAAGCCATCTCATTGTCGAAAGGCCTTCTCCGCGCTGGACGATCAGGCGCGTTATCAACAGCATTGCCAACCCATGAGGGCTGGCCGTACGGTTCACTGGTGACCTTTGCGACGGATTGTGACGGGGCACCGATATTTCTGTTCTCGGACCTTGCTGATCACGCGCGGAATCTTAAGGGCGACCCGCGTGCTTCATTATTGATTGAGCAGACATCTGGCCGAAAACGCCCTCAAACCGGTCCTCGGGTAACTTTGCTGGGCAAGTTACGCAAATCTAAGGATACGCGCCACGCAGAACGCTTTTTCGCGCGCCATCCGCAGGCCCGGATGTATGCCGGGTTTGGTGATTTTCATTTCTACAAAATGACCATTGAGCGGGCCCATTTTGTTGGCGGGTTCGCCCGCGCCGTGTGGTTCCGGGGGCGCGAGTTGCTGTCTGATCCGAAAGCCGCAAAAGCCCTGATTGACGCAGAGCAGGGCATCATTGAGCATATGAATTCTGATCATGCAGATGCCATCGATCTTTACGCCCGGGTTTTATGTAAACGTCGTGGCGAGGGGTGGAAAATGGTGGGTGTCGATCCGGATGGTGCGGACCTGATGTTGGATGAACGTCTCGCACGTCTTCCCTTCGGCGTACCCGTCGCAGATGCCGGTGCTGTGCGTGATGAACTGGTTCGCCTGGTGGGTATTGCCCGCACGGCACATCAGAAAATCTGACGGTTACTAAAAAATTCCCTAACTATGTATTGAGAGTCCTGCACAGCAAGGCTATCGTCGCGGCCTCATTGATTTTGGGCACTGTTTTGTTCAGCGTCCAGCAAGCGAATTTTGGCACCTGAAAGGGAGACGGACGTGGTGGAAAATGTCGGCAACCGGGCGAGCAGCTTCGGTTTGGAAAATTTTGACCTGGGCGAGGTAAAAACAGCGCATTGGAATTTGAGTGCGCCTCAATTGTTTGAGCACGCCTGCCGGCGTAGTGAAGGTCAATTGACTGCCCACGGCGCCTTCATCGCACTGACCGGCGAGCATACGGGGCGTTCCCCAAATGACCGGTTTGTTGTCGAAGAAGCGACAAGCAAAGATGACATTGCCTGGGGCGACGTGAACCGCCCGATCGATGAGGCGAAGTTTGATCAGGTTCATGCCAAAATGCTGGCGCATCTGAATGGCAACGAAGTCTTTGTTCAGGATTGTTATGCAGGTGCAGATGCCGATAACTGCTTGAAAGTTCGAGTGGTGACGGAAAACGCCTGGCACAATCTGTTTGCCCGCAACATGTTTATTCAGCCTGCCAATGATGAGTTGTCCGGCTTTGAGCCTGAATTCACTGTTCTGCAAGCCCCCAGCCTGACCGCTGATCCGGCATCAGACGGCACCACTTCAGGCACCTTTATTCTCGTGCATCTGGCGAAAAAACTGATTCTCGTCGGTGGCTCGGCCTATGCAGGTGAAATCAAGAAATCAATTTTCTCTATTATGAACTATCTGATGCCGGCGCGTGGAATTTTGCCGATGCATTGTTCAGCCAATGTTGGCAAAGACGAAGATGCCGCGATCTTTTTCGGCCTTTCCGGAACCGGTAAAACAACTTTGTCTGCCGACAGCTCCCGCAGCCTGATTGGTGATGATGAACACGGCTGGGGCGATCACGGTGTGTTTAACTTCGAAGGCGGGTGTTACGCGAAAACGATTAACCTGACCCACGAAGCAGAGCCCGAAATTTATGACCTTTGTCATACCTTCGGGTCGATCATCGAAAATGTGAAAATGGATCCGGATTCCCGTGAGCTCGATTTCTTCGATACCACACATTCTGAAAATGGCCGTGTTTCCTATGACATATCCATGGTTCCCACAGCCGCACCAACAAGCAAGGCCGGGCATCCGAAGAATATCATGATGCTGACATGCGATGCCTTCGGTGTCCTGCCGCCAATCAGCAAATTGCGACCGCAACAGGCGATGTATCACTTCCTGTCCGGTTACACGGCGAAAGTCGCGGGAACGGAGCGTGGCCTGAAAGAGCCGACGGCAACGTTCTCAACCTGTTTCGGTGCACCTTTTATGCCACGTCCGCCGACCGTCTATGCCCAGCTTCTGGGCGAGAAAATGGCCGAATACAATGCAGATTGCTGGCTTGTTAACACGGGCTGGTCTGGTGGCGGATATGGCGTCGGCGAGCGGATGAAGATTTCTTTCACCCGGGCGATGATTAACGCAGCCCTGGATGGCAGCCTTGCTCAAGTGAGTTTCACACCTGATCCAAACTTCGGTGTTTTTGTTCCGGACAGCTGCCCTGGTGTCCCTGCGGAAATTCTGGACCCGAGAAACACCTGGTCGGATAAAGATGCCTATGATGCTCAGGCCATCAAACTGAGAGGGCTGTTTGAAGAGAATTTCAAAAAGTTCGAAGGTGATGTTGATGCAGATGTTAACGCCGCCGCCATTCGTGCAGCTGCCTGACGTTCAATCAAAAAACATTCAGAAAAGCCGGTCGTTTACGACCGGCTTTTTTTTTGCCCGAAGTTTGAGTTCAGGTCTTAATCATCTGCTTTCTGACCAATTCGCTACGATTCTGCGATTCTGTAACATTTTGCAATCTGCCTGAAATTCGTCTGAAACAAAGGGTGTCTATAATGCCTTTACGTAATTGAGAAGCAAATTTCCAGATAAAGGACGCACAACTCAAACTGATGAGTGGGTAGGATAAAAATCAATCAACATTTTGATGAGTGAGTGTACAAATATGTCGGGTAGATCAAAAATGAAGTCGACGCAGGTAGCAACCATATCCGCAGTTCCAGTAACCGCGCTCGGATTTATTGTCCTTGTTGGTTGGTATACTCAAAATGTTACCCTAATTCAGGTCTCTCCTGTATTTTATCCAATGCAATTCAATACAGCTCTGGTCTTTTTACTTACCGGACTTGGGGTGATTTCAGCCTTCTACTTAAATCCGAAAATTGTGAGCGGGATCGGGATTGTTGTGCTCGCTGTCGGTAGTCTGACGCTGGCTGAATACCTGTTGAACATGAATTTTGGAATCGACCAGATTTTCATGAAAAGCTATATTGCGACAGATACGCTTTACCCTGGACGCATGGCACCCAATATAGCCCTTTGTTTTACATTTGCAGGTATCGCGTTATTGATCAGTGGCCAATCAACTCTAGCCAATTGGGCATTCTTCACGGTCAGTTTTCTTGGCGTTTTGATTGTCGTGTCGGGCGTCGTTGCGCTCGCCGGGTATGGAACTGGTCTGAAAGCCACTTCAGATTGGGGTGATTTGACGTGCATGGGCATTCATACGGCGTTTGGCTTCCTGTCTGTTGGAACGGCAATCGTTGCTTTAGCCTGGAGTCGTGGAAATTTCAAAAATCGAATGCTGCCATCATGGTTTACATGGATTGCCGGGATCGGGGTTTTGGCTGTTAGCGTTGGCCTTTGGGGGGCGCTGGAAGCCGGAATCACGCCACACACAAATTTGTTTGTTCTGATTTTCGGTATCGTTCTCTCCATTGTTATTGCTGTAAATATCCATATTGCTGGCCTGGCCCGGAATAAAACTGCAGCGTTCAGGTCTGTGAATGCGCTGCTGGCTGAGGAAATCGTCGAGCGTAACGAGATTGAGAAACAATTATCGGAAACAAAAACCCGTCTGGAGAGAACCTTTGAGAGTTTAAGCGACGCAGTTTTTATCGGTGATTTTGATACGCGCCGGATAATTGACTGCAATCATGCGGTTTATGACATTTTTGGGTATACAAAAACCGAGCTGATCGGAAAAAGCTTTCGTTTGCTTTCCTTAGATGAAGAGACGTTTAAGAACGTTGGCGAAACCGTGGCCTCTGCTTTGGCAGTCGATAACATATGTAAATTTAAATTCACCCTGCGCCGAAAAGATGCGACGACCTTCCCGGCTGAGGTTACGGTTACCAAAATCGAGGATACCGAAGGCGGGAAACCACAACTGGTTGCTGTCTTCCGCGATGTCACCGCCCAGGCCCGGGCGGAAGAAGATTTGAGGTTGGCTCTCGTTGATGCTGAGCAGGCGAACCAGGCAAAATCGGAATTCCTCGCGACCATGAGCCATGAGTTGCGTACACCGCTAAATGCCATTCTTGGCTTTTCCGACATCCTCCATCATCAGTATTTCGGCCCGCCAGGTGCGGGGAAGTACCGGGAATATGCCCGCGATATTCACGCCAGTGGCGAGCACTTGCTGGAACTGGTCAATGATCTTCTCGATATTTCGACCATTGAGGCGGGCAAACTTGCATTGGATATTGTTGAGATGGAAATCAGAAACGCGGTTGATGAATGTATCGACGTTGTCGCTGAAAAAGGCCGCGAGAAGGGTGTCAATCTACGTGTTCTGATATCAGAAAACCTGCCGTTGCTTCGCGCCGACAGACGGGCTATCCGCCAAATTCTTCTGAACCTGCTGTCTAATTCCATTAGGTTTACACCGGATGGCGGGATGGTCGAGGTTTCCGCGGAAGAGATTGGGAGGGCCGTCACGTTCAGGATTTCTGACACCGGGTCAGGCATTCCTGCGGACCTGATCCCTGATTTGACAAACCCCTTCACAAGAGCGGAACAGGATCCCTATAAAGCCGTCGAGGGTTGGGGCCTAGGGTTATCGATCACCAAGTCTCTGGTCGATCTGCATGACGGTGAGCTTGATATTGCGAGCACGATAAATAAAGGAACGGTTGTCACCATCACCTTACCGAACATCGCCGCCTGATGGTTCCGGTGCGTCCAGGTGAATGGTTTCCCCGCAATGTGGGCAGGTCTTGATCATTTTCCGCAACTGATGCCGGGCAGACTTGAGAATAGCTGCTGCTTCACGATCACTCAGGCCTAGTTTTTCACGGGCTTCACGCAAACGATCATGGTCTTCCTGATTGATTTTCCCATCCTCCAGAATGGCGTCAATCAATTCACCATATGCCCGCCTGCGTTGGTGCAAGGCCTGATTAAAACCGGATGCCAGAATACCAGTCGGCAAGGCAACCATACCAACGCTGATAATTCCGATAATCGATCCCAGCACTTTTCCAGTTCCCGTCATCGGCACCACATCCCCATAGCCAATTGAGGTCATGGTAATGATTGCCCACCAAAGCGCATCGGGGATTGAGCCGAACTTGTCGGGCTGGGTATCAACTTCGGCGAGATAGATCAGGCTCGCCGACATCACGACCGTCATCATCAGGATAAACAAAGCCGCGCCAATATTTGCCGCCTCTTCTTTCATGACACTGGCAAGGAGGTGCATGGCGGATGAATAACGGGTCAGGCGAAACACCCGAAGCAGGCGCAGCACACGCAGGAACCTCAAATCCACGCCGCCAAGAAAGGTCAGGAAAAATGGAACAATGACAATCAGATCAAGGATCGCCATCGGTGTCATCATATAAGTCAGGCGGCTACTGATCGGGCGGGGTGCCTTGCCGTCTTCTCGCTCAATCGAAGACCAGACGCGAAGCAGGTATTCAATGCAGAAGACAGCGACGGAGAATATCTCGAATGATTGGAACGTCGAGCCGTAGGCCTGATAAATATCAGGTACGGTTTCGAGAACGACGGCAATGACATTCAGGGTGATGATTGTCACCAGAAAAATATCACAAATCCGGCTTGCCGGGTCTTCTTCTCTTGCGGCTTCCAAAATTTCGTAGGTGCGATGTCTGAATCCGCTCATGAATATCACTCCTATCTGCTGCTCGTGTTTCGCATGGCCGACCAGGCGAGCATTCCCCAACCTGCGATAAACATCCCGCCGCCAATGGGCGTCATGGCAGGTGTCGGATTTTCACCGGTTAGGCAATACGCGTAGAGGGAGCCAGAAAACATCAGGATTCCTGCCAGAAAAAACCACCCGGCGCGTTCCGCCCAATAGGCGGAGCGATCTTCACGGTTGGCAAGGAGCCAGGAAACGGCAAAAAGCGCCAATGTATGCCACATGTGGTACTGCACCGCGATGCCAAAGGCATCCTGAATGGCGGCATCGTCTTTTAGGGCATGGTAGCCATAGGCACCGGCAGAGACGGCAACAATGCCGCTGATCCCTGCGATGCCGATCCAGAACCGTGGCGAGTTTGTGATCATTCGAAAAGCTTCTCCATTTTGCGTAAGTTATCTAAGATTGCGTCTTCGAAACTGCCCTGTTCATAGTCCGGCACGCCACTCATTGCATCCAGAAATGAAGACATGTCTTTTTCCAGAATGCCCATGGTGTTCGCCGGATCATACCCTTCATGGGCCCAGTCGATATCGTCAAAATTGTCGCCAAACCACGAACCGCCTGAGCTGGAGCGCATAACGTCAAGCATGGTTTTCTGATCTACCCCAAGCGCCTTTGCTGCTTTCAGGGCACGGCGCACCGCAACAACGCTGGAGGAGGCGACGAAGTTATTAACCACTTTGCAGGTGAATCCGGCCCCGCAAGCGCCAAGATGGTGGATATCGCGGCCCATGGCTTTGAAGGCCGGAGTCAGGGCATTTACGTCCTCAGCCTCTCCACCAACCATGAAGGTCAATGTGCCGTCAGCTGCCCGGTACGGCGCGCCGGACATGGGAGCGTCCAGAAGAACTGTTCCATCCCCCAGGCGGTTTTTCAGTGGGGCAAGTATGCCCGGTGACAGCGTTGAGCTGACGATCAGGGTACGGGGTGCGTTGGCATGATTGAACACGGCCTGATCATCAAAACAGAGATCTTCTGTCTGGTGCCAGTCGCGGACAACGGAAATAACCGTATCAACTCGGTCCGCAAATGCACCCGGGTCTTCGATCATGCGATCCTGAAAATCACCAAATTCGGATAACGGACGGACATCAAAACCCCAGATATCAAAGCCCCCCTGATGCAGCCGCCGGGCCATGGGCAGGCCCATATTTCCGCATCCGGCAACCCCGATCACGCCTGGCTCAATGCCGCCTGATTTGTTCAAGGTCAAACGTCCTTTCCGTCTGCGGCATTCACAAGCGCTTTGAACAGATTGAAATTGGCATCGCCGGGGCTTGCAAAAAATTCGGGGTGCCATTCAACGCCCAGGCAAAACCTGCGGCCCGGTACTTCAACGCCTTCGATAATGCCATCATCGGCAATGGCATTAACGATCAATCCTTCTGGCACGGTTTTAAGGGCTTCATTATGCGCGGTGTTTACGTCAAGCGCTTCGGTGCCGGTTATACGGTGCAACATAGTATCTTTTGTAATTGTTACTCCATGGGCAATTTGTTCTGCGGGCTGAGCGTTCAAGTGATCAAAGTCTGTACCAGCTTCATCCGCGATGCTGCGATACATCGTGCCGCCCAACTCTGCTGCGATCATCTGCATGCCGGCGCAAATACCGAGAACCGGAAGATCACGATCCATGATTTCGGCTATCAGCCGTTTTTCGAACGCATAACGGGGATGAAGAGCTTCGCCGGGTTCACTAACCTGACCATAAACAGCGCTCGGGAAAGGGTATGATCCACCAGGAAAGAGAAAGCCGCTACAGGCGGCCAAATAGTCTTCAATGGCATCCGTTACATAAGGTACCCCAATTGGCATCCCGCCAGCCCGCCAGATGGCATCGAAATAAACCGTACGGAGCGCATAATGTGGGCGACTGGAGAACGACCCTTCGGTTTCATAATCCAGCAATATGCCAATTGTCGGGCGTTTGGTCATAAATTCTCGCGTCCTACCTGAAATATGATTTATGGATGTTGCGAACCCGGTATCGTAGTCTTAGTCCATCTATCATTAATCGACAATTAAGAGCAGCGCCAAAAATGAAATGACAGACACTTCAACGCACAACGAGCGTTTGAACATATTGAACTTGATGATCTCGAATCTCAGGACTAGTGAGCATGCCCTGCGGGACAATACTGGAACAGAAACTGGTCCTTTAGACGGATAAATCAGTGAAATCTCTTCAAAAGACCCTATTTAGGAAAAACAGGCTTTGTCCGCTCCACCTGAATGGGTGTAAATAGAATCACCACTTGGGGAGTTTGATTTGTGCCGTTGCTGCATTTAGCGATTCTGGCGATAATACAGGGTGTAACCGAGTTTTTGCCGGTTAGCTCATCCGCGCATCTGGTTCTTGTTCCAAAGTTTCTGGACATGCCCGATCAGGGGTTAATGCTCGACGTTGCCGTTCATGTCGGCACTTTGGGAGCGGTCATGCTTTATCTCTGGCGTGATATGTTTTCCATGTTGGCCGGCATCGGTCAGGTGATGCGCGGTCGCAATGCGCCGGGTATCCGTCTTCTGGGTTTCCTCGTCCTCGCTACATTACCCGTTGTTGGCGCAGGCTTCGCCCTGAACCATTACTACCCGGCGGGTATTCGTTCGATTGAAGTGATCGCTTGGGCGACGCTCGGCTTTGGGGTGTTGCTGATGGTTTCTGATCAGATCGGCATGACGCTTCGGCGTATTGAGCATCTCGGCATCGGTGATGTTCTGGTCATTGGTATTGCGCAGGTTTTGGCCCTGATCCCCGGAACAAGCCGCTCCGGCATCTGTATGACGGCGGCCCGTGTTCTCGGTATGGAACGTGCTGATGCGGCGCGCTTTTCCATGTTGCTCTCTGTCCCGGTCATACTGGGGGCCGGGACATTAAAGGGGTACGAATTGTGGAAATCCGGTGATGCTGCCCTGAGCAGCGATGCCTTCGTGGGGGCTGGATTGGCCTTCATCATGGCGCTCATCACCATCGCTTTGTTGATGGCCTGGCTCAAGCGCGCAAGCTTCACGCCGTTTGCCATCTATCGGATCATCCTGGGCGGCGCACTGATTGGTTATACTTATAACTGGATCTAAGTGCGTCCGGATTTCGAGAGACGCGCTTTCATTAATACCCTTTATCCAGATCAAGCAAATTCAATGGCAATTCACCGCGTTCTACACGGCGGATGTTATCGGCGATGTATAGGGCGGCGGATGAGGGTACCGTCAGGCTGGCCATATGCGGGGTCATGGTGATTTTTGGGTGATCCCAGAACGGATGATTGGGATTTGGTGGCTCTACGTGGAAAACATCGAGGACCGCGGCGGACAGGTGCCCGGAATCGAGGGCGGTAATCAGGTCGTCATCGACAAGATGCGCGCCTCTGGCGCAGTTGATCAGGACGCTGTTTTCTGGCATCTGGGCGAACAGGTCTGTGTTCAGGATACTTTCTGTCTCGTCGGTCAAAGGCAGCAGGCAGATGAGAATCTCGCTTTGCGCGATGATTTCTTTCAGGCCATCGGCACCAAAAAAACAGGTAACACCGTCTCGGGTTTTGGACGAGCGGCTCCAGCCGGAGACCTTGAAGTTGAATGCGGTTAATGCACGGGCCGCGTCGCTGCCAAGCTCACCAAGGCCAAGTATGCCAATATTGCGTTCTTCCGTGTCGGCCTGAAGATAATTGATCCAGTTTTTATCGGCCATGGATGCAGCATAATCACCCATGCGACGGTGATGGTGCAGCACCCAGTAGGTGATATATTCGGCCATGCCCTGGGTCAGGCAGCGATCTACAAGGCGCGAAATGGGGACGTTTTTCGGTAAATCGGGATCGCAGACAATACCATCGACCCCGGCACCCAGGGACAGTATTGCTTTCAGGTTCTTAAACTTGGCAATTTCGCCAGCGGGCGGTTTCCAGGCGAGCACGTAATCAACCTCGTCCGGGTTCTCGGTGCCCTCGGGCCAGATTGAGAACTCAAGCTCCGGCAATTCCGCTTTCAGGTGTTTTTCCCAAAGCGACGCTTTGTCGACCTGTGACATAAATACGAGTTTCATTGGTATTGCCTTATGTGCTGACCGCGCCCGTCTCGTCCGCCTGCATATCAAATGCGGCAGCCATCAGGGCCTGAGTATAGGGGGTGGTGGGGTTATCGATAACGCTTGCGGCAGGTCCGGCTTCAACGACCTTACCGTCTTTCATGACGATGATCTCGTGACTGACGGCGCGAACAACCTTCAAGTCGTGGCTGATGAACATATAGGCGAGATTGTGTTTTAGCTGCAGATCACGCAGCAGATCAACAATTTGCGCCTGCACGGACATGTCCAAGGCACTTGTCGGCTCGTCCAGAACAATGAAGCGTGGACGCAGGACAAGGGCGCGGGCGATGGAAATGCGCTGGCGCTGGCCGCCGGAAAATTCGTGGGGATAGCGGTCCTGCATATGGGGCTCAAGGCCGACTTCTTCCAGAACCTCGCCGATCAACTTGCGGCGTTCTTCGTATGACCCGCCAAGGCCGTGAACAACCAACCCTTCTTCGACGATCTGGCCAACCGATAAGCGCGGGCTTAAGGATCCGAACGGGTCCTGAAAGACGATTTGCATTTCGCGGCGCAGCGGGCGAAGGGCTTCGTTTTTGAGGCCATCAATGCTTTGGCCTTCAAAAATGATACTGCCGTCACTTTTTTCAAGCCGTAAAAGTGCGCGGCCAAGGGTCGATTTGCCGGAACCGGATTCGCCTACAACGCCAAGAGTGTGCCCTTCACGAATGGTCAGTGATATACCATCAACTGCCTTGATATGATCAACGGTCCGGCGCAACACGCCTTTCTTGATCGGGTACCAGACTTTGATGTCGGACCCGGCCATGATGTCGTCGGCGTCAGGGGAGGCGGGTTCCGGCGTGCCTTTTGGTTCCGAGGCGAGAAGGTGACGGGTGTAGTCGTGGGTCGGGTTATCAAAAATATCCGCGACCACTCCCTGCTCGACTATTTCGCCTTCGTTCATGACGCAGACCCGATCTGCTGTCGCACGGACAATGCCGAGATCATGGGTAATGAACAAAATCGCCATGCCCATTTTGGCTTGCAGGTCCTTTAACAATTTCAGGACCTGCGCTTGGATGGTCACATCCAGCGCCGTGGTCGGCTCATCGGCAATCAGCAGATCCGGGTCATTCGCTAACGCCATGGCGATCATGATGCGTTGCTGCTGGCCGCCGGAAAACTCGTGTGGCAGAGCGCCCAGACGTGTCGTTGCTTCTTCAAGTCCGACAAGGTTGAGAAGCTCAATCACCCGCGCACGGGCCTGATCGGGGGTCATGTGTTTATGCAGATAAAGAACTTCGGAAATCTGTTTTTCAACCGAATGCAAAGGGTTTAAGGACGTCAGCGGTTCCTGGAAAATCATCGAGATCTGATCACCGCGCAATTCGCGCATGCGAGCGTCGGGTTTACCGACCAGTTCCTCGCCATTATAAGTGATTGATCCACTTGGGTGGCTGGCCAGCGGATAGGGCAGGAGTTGCATAATGGATAAGGCGCTAACCGATTTACCGGACCCGGACTCACCAACCAATGCGACGGTTTCCCCCTTGTTGATCGAGAACGAAATATTGCGCACGGCCTCGATCGCACCTTCGCCCTCACCGAAGGTTACCGACAGGTCCTTGATCTCAAGAAGCTTGCTCATCGATAAACCTTTCTCGGATCAAACGCGTCTCTTACAGCCTCACCAATGAAGACCAGTAGGCTCAGCATAGACGCAATAACGAAGAAACCGGAAATACCTAACCACGGCGCGCTTAAGTTCGCCTTGCCCTGATTGAGCAACTCACCGAGCGATGGTGAGCCGACGGGCAGGCCGAAGCCGAGGAAGTCGAGAGCGGTCAGGGTGGTGATTGAGCCGGATAAAGTGAACGGCATAAAGGTGACGGTGGCGACCATGGCGTTCGGCAGCACGTGTTTGAAAATGATTTTGACGTCGGACACGCCCAATGATTTGGCGGCGCGAACGAAATCAAGATTACGTGCTTTTAGGAATTCTGCGCGGACAACACCAACAAAGCCCATCCAACTGAACAGCAACATCAAACCGAGCAGCCACCAGAAATTAGGCGTGATCACGCTGGCCATGATGATCAGCAGATAAAGCACCGGCATGCCGCCCCATATTTCGATGAAGCGCTGGCCAAGCAAATCGGTCAGGCCACCGTAGAAGCCCTGAAAGGCCCCGATGGAAATACCAAGCCCGGCGCTGATCAGAGTTAGTGTCAGGCCGAAGAGCACAGAAATGCGAAACCCGTAAATCAGACGTGCAACAACATCGCGGCCCTGATCATCGGTGCCGAGCCAGTTGACACCATCGGGTGGTGCCGGGGCGGGAACGGTAAGGTTCAGGTTGACGGTATCGAAGCTGAACGGGACCGGCGGCCAGAGCATCCAGCCCTTGGCTTCGATCAATTCGATGACAAATTCATCGCGGTAATCGGCCTCGGTCAGGAACTCGCCGCCAAAAGTGGTTTCCGCATATGAATGCAGGATCGGCGCATAAAGCTCACCATCATAGCTGACCAGTATCGGGCGATCATTGGCGATCACTTCGGCGAACAGGCTGAGCGTAAACATGGCAAGGAAAAGCCAAAACGACCAGAAACCGCGCCGGTTGCGCTTGAAATTGTCGATCCGGCGGCGCGTGATCGGTGTGACCCGGAGCCCTAGAAAGCGTTCTGTTGCGGGAGTGTTCATGGCTTAGCCGTCCCGCGCTTCGAAATCGATCCGGGGATCGATGATATGATACATAATATCGCCAATGATCCCCATCAGGAGACCAAAGAGAGTGAAGAAAAACAGGGTGCCAAACATGATCGGATAATCACGTTTTAGGGCAGCTTCAAACCCAAGTAATCCAAGGCCATCTAACGAAAATATAACTTCCGTCAACAACGAACCCGTGAACAGAATACCGATAAAGGCGGCGGGGAAACCGGCGATGACGATCAGCATAGCGTTTCTGAAGACATGACCGTAAAGCACGCGATGCTGTGTCAGGCCTTTTGAGCGCGCGGTCATGACATATTGTTTGTTGATCTCTTCAATGAAGGAATTTTTCGTCAACATGGTCAGGCCCGCAAAGCCGCCGATGACCATGGAAAGCAGCGGCAGGGCGAGGTGCCAGAAATAGTCCCGAATTTGACCGAAGATGGAAAGGTCTTCGAAATTGGGCGAGGTCAATCCGCGCAAGGGGAACCAGTCGAAATAGCGCCCTCCTGCGAACAAAACGATGAGCAGAATGGCGAACAGGAAGCCCGGCACCGCATTTCCGAAAATGACGAGCCCGGATGTCCAGATATCAAATTTCGAACCGTCGCGAACGGCTTTTGCCACACCCAACGGGATGGAGATCAGGTAGACGAGAAGGGTGGTCCAGAGACCTAAGGAAATGGAGACAGGCATCTTATCGACAACCAGCTGGACGACGCTTTTGTCCTGAAAGAAGCTGTCGCCGAAATCAAAACGTAGGTAATTGCCCATCATATGGACAAATCGTTCGTGTAATGGCTTGTCCAAGCCAAATTGCCGTTCGATATCCTTGATCAATTCTGGCGGCAATCCCTGCGCACCGCGATAACGGCTGGATAATCCTGCGTCTTTCCCGCCTTGCAGTTGCGCAGGTTCACTTGAACCGACCTCACTTCCTGCGTCGCCACCCACTCTGGCGGTGACATCAACCGCATCACCAGTGAGTTGTGCAATCATCTGCTCGACCGGGCCGCCCGGCACAAATTGCACCACTATGAAGTTGATGATCATGATGCCGAGGAGTGTCGGGATGATCAGAAACAGACGGCGGAGGATATAGGCGTACATGGGGCTGGGGTCAGTCCTTCGCCGAGGTGATTTTACTCTTCAGGGCATCGGCCTTCGCTGGGTCCACCCACCAGGCCATGAACTGATTGCCCTGAATGGGAGTGATTTCGGGTCGGTCAAACTTGTCCCAGTACGCAATGCGGTCATATTTGGCGTGCCAGTGCGGCACAGCCCAGTGGCCCCATTGCAGAACGCGATCAAGCGCTTTGACGGATGTAATTAATGCCTTGCGATCGGATGCCGCGATGACTTTTTCGATCAACTCGTCAATCACCGGATCCTTGATGCCGATGGTATTGCGTCCGCCTTCGGTATCGGCGGCTTTCGAGCCCCAGAAGGCGCGCTGCTCGTTCCCCGGTGACAGCGACTGCCCGGCACCGCCGACGATGACGTCATAGTCAAAAGTATCGATGCGGCGGCGGTATTGCGATGAATCGACCGTGCGCACATTGACTTTAACGCCCAGCTTTTCGAGGTTCTGGGCATAGGGCAGGACGATACGTTCAAACAACGGGCTGATGAGCAATACCTCAAATTCCAAGGCTTTGCCGGTTTTCTCGTTAACCCGTTTGCCGTCCTTGATCACCCATCCGGCCTGTTTCAGAATTTTGGATGCGATGCGGAGATTCTTTCGGACCTTGCCGGAGCCATCATTGGCGGGTGGGTTGTATTCCTTGGTGAACACCTCATCCGGAATTTTGCCCCGGTAGGGCTCAAGGATCGCCAGCTCGTCTTTATCCGGCAGGCCTGTTGCCGCCAGTTCGGAATTGTCGAAGTAGCTGCGGGTGCGGGAATATTGCCCATAAAACAGATTTTTGTTGGACCATTCGAAATCAAAACCATAAGCAAGCGCCTGACGAACAGCACGTTCTTTGAAAATGTCGCGGCGCGTATTGAAAACAAACGCCTGCATCCCGGATGACCGGTTGTGGTTAATCTGCTTCCTCTGAATCAGGCCTTTTTCGACATTGGGTATCTTATAGGCCGTCGCCCAGGCTTTGGAGGAGTTCTCTGCCCGGTAATCGTACTCGCCCGCCTTAAAGGCTTCGAGTGAGATGGTGCCGTCGCGGTAGTAGTCATAGCGGATGGCATCGAAATTATACTGGCCCTTGTTGACCGGGATATTTTCGCCCCACCAGTTTTTGACGCGCGTATAAGTGATCGAGCGGCCAGGTTCGAACTTCTCGATTTTATAAGGCCCGCTGCCGATGGGCGGATCGAGCGTAGTTTTGGTGAAGTCACGGCCTTCCCAATAGTGCTTGGGGAGGATAGTTAATTGCCCGATGATCAGCGGCAATTCACGGTTTTCACCCGGCTTGAAATTAAAGCGCACGGTTCGCTCGCCGGTTTTCACGGCTTCGGCGATGCTGCCGTAGTAAAATTTGTAAAAGGGTGAGCCCTTCGTCAGTAGGGTATTAAAAGACCAGATCACGTCATCAACGGTGACCGGTTTGCCATCGTGCCAGCGGGCTTCTTTGCGGAGTGTAAAAGCGACCCAGGAGCGGTCTTTTGGCATCTGAACGGATTCAGCAAGTTGGCCATATTGAGTAAAGGCTTCGTCAGCCGAGCCGTGCATCAGATTATCATAGAGGAAACCAAGACCCGCCGCCGGGTTTCCCTTGATAATGAAACTGTTGAACGTATCAAAACTGCCAGTCGCGCTGAGCCGAACCGATCCGCCTTTGGGGGCGTTCGGGTCAACGTAGGCGAAATTTTTGAAGTCCTTGTCGTATTTAAGGTCCCCATGCATGGCGACGCCGTGAGACGGCTTAACTTCTTCGGCAATTGCACCGGAGGTGAGAATTCCCAGGACTGTCAAAACGGCAGCAAACTGACGCATATGTAAACCTCTTGAATATTTTACCTGTCTAACCCGAATATTGGGCGGCATCGGGTTCAGGATCAAGTTATGACGGCCAATTATGGCAGAGATTTGACTATTTTAAGGCTTCTATAGCCTGTTCGTGCAATGCGGCGTTGCCGGAAGCGAGAACGGTACCGTCTGATTGCATATCAAGCGTTCTGCCCTGCCAGTCGGTCATGACGCCGCCAGCCCCTTCAACAACGGGAACAATTGCTGCGTAATCATAGGGTTGCAGAGTATCTTCGCAGACAATATCGGCCCAGCCTGATGCCATCAGTCCATAAGCCTGGCATTCTGCACCATAAATGGCGCGGTGCGATGATTTGCGCAGGTTCTCAAAACGCGGGAAATTGGGGGCGGTGAACATCTGCGGCGATGTAGCATAAAGCCAGGCATCGCTCAGGTTCTGACAAGGTCGAACCTGAATAGGTTTGTCCTGAAACAGTGTTGGCCGGCCCTTGGCGCCGACCCAGCGTTCCTGCAAGGCGGGCATATCGATGATACCGAGCAGCGGTTTGCCTTCGTGTAAAAGCGCAATCAGGGTTCCGAACAAGGGTTTGCCGGTAACAAAAGCCTGCGTGCCATCAATGGGATCAAGCACCCAGACAAATTCAGCGTCAGGGTCTTTGTTGCCATGTTCCTCGCCAACGATGCCGTGATCGGGGCATTCGCGTTCGATAATGGCGCGCATGGTGGTTTCGGCTTCACGGTCGGCAATGCTGACCGGGCTTTCGTCGGATTTGTTTTCAACCTGAACGCCGGAGCGGAAATAGGCCATGGAGACCGGGCGCACGGCATCGGCCAGTTTCACCGCCAGATTGAGGAACAGTTCCAGATTTTGTGTGTTCACAGATTAAGCGATCACGGAAGCGGTTTCGGGGCGCCGCTTAAAGAGCGCAAAAACAGGATCAATGCAGCCCGGTCAGAGGCTTTTTTGACCCCGGCGAAGCTCATTTTTGTGCCTTTAGCATACCCTTTCGGATTCGCCAGGAAAGCGTCGAGATCACCATAGCTCCAGTCACCGCCAAGGTCGGTGATGGCGGCGGAATATTTAAACCCGGCAACACCACCTTTGGCTCGGCCAACAACGTCCCAAAGGGCCGGTCCAACCTTGTTTTTGCCACCATCTTCGGTGGTATGACAGGCTTTACATTTTTTGAAGAGTTTTACACCGCGTGCAGGATCAGCGGAGGCCAGCAATGTCAGCGCGTCGTCAGCAGCACTTTCCACCTTGGCTTCGGTTTTCTCTTCACTTGTGTCGGTTACGACCTGATAGGCCGATTTTTCCAGCTTTTCCGGATGAACAAGCAGGTTGCCGATCATATGACTGGACCACGTCAGGATCGTCGCAATCAGCAAGCCCAACCCAATTTTTTCTTTCCAAGAATGCATGGAAACTTCCTCCAAATTAAGGTCGGAATTTAGCGCCAAGTAACGGATGGTGCAATGTTTAGGTTTTCCAATTCCTACAGGGCTGTTTAATCTGGGCAAATGAGCAAACCAACAAATCCGATTGTCCTGATTCCGTCGCGCCTCGCCTCTACCCGGCTGCCCGACAAACCGCTTGCCGATATTCACGGGCTGCCGATGATCGTTCACTGCTTGCGCCGCGCCGAAGAGGCCGATCTTGGTCCCGTTGTCGTCGCCTGCGGGGATGTGGAAATTGCCGATGCGATCACCGCCGCTGGTGGCCGCGCCATGATGACCGACCCCGATCATCCGTCCGGATCGGACCGTATTTATGAGGCGCTCTGTCAGATTGATCCGGATGGCAAACATGATTGTGTGATCAATGTGCAGGGCGATCTGCCAACCATTGATCCGGGCATCATTCGTGCCGTGTTTGACCCGCTTGCTGATAAGGACGTGGATATCTCAACATTGGTTTGCGAATTTGCAAACAAAGAGGAGCGCACAAACCCTAATATTCCAACGGCAGTGATCGGATATTTGCCTGATACCAAAATTGGCCGGGCGTTATACTTTACGCGCGCAACAATGCCGACGGGATATTATCACATCGGCCTCTACGCCTATCGCCGCGAAGCTCTCAAGCGCTTCGTGGAACTGGCACCGGGGGTTCTGGAAATGCGCGAAAAGCTCGAACAACTCCGCGCGCTCGAAAACGGCATGCGCATTGATGCCGCTCTCGTTGACACGGTTCCTTTCGGCGTTGATACTCCTGCCGATCTGGAAAAAGCCCGCGAATTGCTGGCCCTCGAAAACTGAAATTGAAACCGAACGATATGCCTGACCGAACGAATAAAATAGCCTTTCAGGGCGCGGCTGGTGCCAACTCCGACATGGCTTGTCGTGATGCGTACCCCGATATGACGACATTACCTTGCGGTGTCTTCGCCGATGCCTTTGCCTCGGTGCGTGATGGTGAAGCCAAACTGGCGATGATCCCCATTGAAAATACGGTCGCCGGGCGGGTTGCGGATATTCATCATCTGCTACCTGAATCGGGGTTGCATATCATCGGTGAGTATTTCCTGCGGATCAATCACTGTCTGTTGGGCGTCAAAGGATCAACGCTGGACGATATCACGCATGTCCACAGTCATATTCACGCCCTGCCGCAATGCTCGAAATTCGTTACCGAACATAACCTGCAACCTGTTGTTCACGCGGATACAGCGGGTGCTGCCGCGGATGTGGCAAAGTGGGGGGATAAAACCCAGGCCTCTATCAGCTCCAGCCTGGCGGGGGAGCTTTACGGTCTCGAGATGCTGGGCAAGGACGTTGAAGACGCGGATCATAATACGACGCGGTTTGTCATCATGGCGCGCGAGCCCGAACTGCCGGATCCATCCGAAGACAATCTGATGACCACTTTCGTCTTTCGGGTGCGCAATATCCCGGCGGCCCTTTTCAAGGCCATGGGCGGATTTGCGACCAATGGCATCAACATGACCAAACTGGAAAGTTACCTGCGCGGTGACTTCGTCGCGGCGCAATTCTATGCTGATGTGGAAGGCCATCCAGAGCAGGAAGGTTTGAAGCATGCCCTGGAAGAGCTACGCTTTTTCACCCATTCTGTAGATATTCTGGGAACCTACCCGGCCCATAAATATCGCCTGGAGCAGATGGGAAATCACGGGGATTGAGGCGGTTCAGGCCTCCGGCGCGGTGTTCTTTGCAGCAGCCTCAACGCAGCGCCTTAGCCAAAGGGCCAAATCGACGTTTGAGTTCATGATTGTTGCCGGTATCACCACATAATTTTTTTTGATTGGACCGCTTGGGAACAGGCGGAGCAGATCGCCACCGAGGTCGCGTACTTTTTTGTATTCCGCATCGGGCAGTTTGATGGCGAGACCGTTCGGGGTCAGGGACATGCAGATTTCACCGTTCACGTAGACGGCGGCACCTTCGAAAAAGTGGGTGCATTCGATGTCCATCTCCGCTTCTAGTTCGCTTAGGAGCGGGTCAATCATTTTGCTCAGCTGATCATGATAGGGCTGAGCCATCAGCTTTGGACTTTATCGAGCCAGGTTTCGATCAGGTAGCGTGAGATGGAATCGCGTCTGGGCAGGCGGCGGGGCTGGTCCATGTCGCCCCATTCGCCGAAGGTTCGAAGTTCATCAGCGGTGAACCATTGTGCGTCCTCAATTTCCACTTCATCAACGTTAATCTCTGTCGATGTGGCGCTCGACCAGAAACCGAGCATGATCGAAGCCGGGAATGGCCATGGCTGAGATGCCTGATAGCGCACATTGTCCGTATACACACCAACTTCTTCAAAGACTTCACGCGATACGGCCTCTTCCAGGGTCTCCCCGGGTTCGACAAATCCTGCCAATGTTGAATAATTGCCGGGCGGCCATTTGCTGTGTCGTCCAAGAAGACAACGCGGCGGCTCACCTGATTTCGGGCGGTCTTCGACCAGCATGATGACGGCGGGATCAGTTCTCGGGAAGGTTGGTCTTGCGCAATCAGCATTGGAGCACATGCGCATGTGACCACCGTCTTGTGACTCCGTCGCATGACCGCAACGCCCACAGAACTGATGCTGGCGATGCCAGTAAACGAGGCCACGCGCATAGGCCATCAAAGCGGCATCATTGGCTGTAATCACCGGCCCGGCCTGACGAAGGTCAACAAAAGCACCGCGTCCGACTGTTCCATGAACATCGTCTTCTTCATGGGCCGACAGGTCGGCGGTAAAGACAGCACGGTTTTCGCGAAGGCCGAGGAAAATCACTTCGCCTGCTGAGTCCAGAAGGGCGTTTGCGTGCTGGCGTTCAAAGATCACAGCTTCCGGCTGCTGGTTAATTGGGGCGCCGTCCAGGTTGCCGGGCATGCCTTCAATCAGATTGAGATTCCGCCAAATCGGCACGATGTGACTTTCCGGATGATCTAAGTGCTCTGACACCCAGTTTGCGTCTTTGCGCCGGTCACCTGCCCGGTCGAGGTCGCCACCTGTATATCGAATATGTTTTTTCATGGGCGTAAAGTGCCACAGAGCGGAGGTGCAGGCAATCAAAGCAATTTCGATTCTGATCCGCAGAACCCATAATATTGCGATATTTTTTCATCGCGCTACTAGATTTCGTGTTATATAAGATTGCGGGGACAAGTCAGAGCCGGATATGAAGCGCCAGAATATTTTTTACCGTTACGCAGTTATGATCGTGCTTGGCTTAGGGCTTGGCGGTTGCACCTGGCCGTCCAGCAATCTGTCGTTCATGCCGTCAATCCCCGGGTTTCCATCTTTGTCGTCCTTTGGCTCGCTGTTGCCGGACCCCCTCACGGGCGAATGTGCTACCGTATCACCAAAGGCTTTGAAGCGCGTTAACTGGACCCGGGTGCCGCAGATCAACATGCGCATCCGCAATAATGAATACGAGCCGATGATCGTGCAGATGACCCAGGGTTGGCCCTATGTGTTCAGGATCAGAAACCGCGACAAAAAGTCACATACCTTCAATGCCGAGCGGTTTCTCAGTTCCATGGCAGTGATCCGCATTAGCGTTGGCGGCAAACGCCAGAACGAAACCTGCATCGCGTCATTGAAAATCCCGCCTGAAACCATGGCCGAAATTCACCTCGTCGCCGCAAACGACGGCCATTACGAGTTTGAAGACAATTGGCTCCCGGCGGCAACCTTGCTCACTGGTGGTGCGGATGGGGTGATTATCGTCGAAGAACGATTTAGGGCGCGGCGGAACTAAGCCACTTAATCCAGTATTTGATTTTCATCAGTACAAGAGTGATCTCTTGTTGAAAATGAATTGGCCAGAGAGTGGTTGTTCAAAGATCGTGTTGAAGGCGTGACCTTTGTCTTGGAGTCTCCGAAAGGGCTTGGTATAATCACCTCGGAGGCTGGCGCTGGACGAGTTCCTCGCCAACCCGGTCAGATCCGGAAGGAAGCAGCCGTAACGAGTTTCGACTTGGGTCGGTGTCCAGTCTCCACCTTCTTGTTTTTCCCCAAAAATGGGCCAAGGTGACTGCGTTTATGGTTGATAACGACTCCTCAGTCCCGCCTAGCACATCAGGGGACTCGGAATCCGCAGTTTATCAGGTTCTGGCGCGAAAATACCGTCCCTCAACATTTTCCGGTCTGATCGGTCAGGACGTTCTTGTCCGCACATTGAGCAACGCTTTTGCTTCCGGGCGATTGGCCCACGCATTTATCCTGACGGGTGTGCGTGGCATCGGTAAGACGACGACGGCCCGTATCATTGCCCGTGCGCTAAATTGCAGCGGACCTGATGGCAACGGGGAGCCGACGACGGAGCCTTGCGGGGAATGCGAGCATTGCACCGCGATTTCTCAGGACCGCCATGTTGATGTTCTGGAAATGGATGCGGCGAGTCGCACCGGGGTCGATGATATCCGCGAACTGATTGAGGGCGTTCGTTACCGCCCAACATCGGCGCGTTTTAAAGTTTACATCATCGATGAAGTGCACATGCTCTCTAAAAACGCATTCAACGCGTTGCTGAAAACGTTGGAAGAGCCGCCGGAACATGTGAAGTTTATTTTTGCGACCACGGAGATTCGCAAAGTTCCGATCACCGTGCTCAGCCGTTGCCAGCGCTTTGATCTGAACCGGGTTGATGTGGAAACGCTGGACGAACATTTTCGTAAAATCACGGCCAATGAAGGGGCGGCAATTGCTGATACGGCGCTGCATCTGATTTGCCGCGCAGCGGATGGTTCTGTCCGCGATGGCCTCAGTTTGCTTGATCAGGCCATATCGCAGACGGATGGCGAAATTGATGAAGCCGTTGTCCGTGAAATGCTCGGCCTGGCGGATCGCTCGCAGACGTTTATGCTTTTAGAAGCTATTCTTGCCGGCGATATAGCAGTTGCGCTTAATTTGTTTGAGCAGCAATACCGCGACGGGGCGGATCCGTTGGCGGTATTTGAGGATATGCTGGAAATTACCCATTTTCTGACCCGCATCAAAGTTGTGCCCGGTGTTGCTGACGGTGTCTCGATACCCGAAATCGAACGGACTCGGGGCAAAGACATGGCCAAGCGGCTTTCCATGGCATCTCTTGCACGAGCATGGCAAATGCTGCTCAAGGGATTGACCGAAGTGCGGATGGCCCCGTCGCCCAAACAGGCGGCGGAAATGGTGCTGGTGCGTCTGGCGTATACGTCTGACCTGCCGACGCCCGACGAAGCGGTTCGGATGATAAAGTCGGGAGAGCAACCGGCATCTGCGCCTGCAACGACGCCAAGCGCGCCTGCAAATCCAGGCTCCGGTTCAGGTCCGGCAACCTCAGCGGTTGCCAGTTCTTCTGGCGGCCCGGCGACGGCGACTGCTGCAGAGCCCGAAGCCCAGCCGGAAGTTGTCAGTGAAGTCCCGCCTCTTGCGGTTCCACAAAGTTTTCAGGACGTGCTGGCGCTGGCGGATGAACAACGTCAGGCCATGTTGCGCACGCACCTTGTTTCCGATGTTCGGATCGTCAGTTTCGAAGTGGGGCGGATTGAATTTAACCCGGGCCCCAATGCGCCGCCCAAACTCGCCGGGCAGCTGGCAGAGTTCTTGAACGAACATACGGACATTCGCTGGATGGTATCCGTCTCCAGTGAAGCTGGCGGTGCAACCGTGCTTGAGGAACGCCAAACGGCAAAAGACGAATTGAGAGCTGAAGCTGAGGCATTGCCGCTGGTCAAAGCTGTCCTGGAAACTTTCCCGGGTGCAACCCTCGAAGAGGTCGTCAAGATTGACGAGAGTACAATCCCGCCCTTACGAAACCCCGACACTCAAGAGGAATAGTCGGCAATGTATACCCTTCATTATTACCCCGCAAACGCCAGTTTTGCGCCACATGTCCTGCTTCAGGAATCTGGTACACCGCATCAACTGGAATTGATTGACCGCGCCGCCAATCAACACAGAAGCCCTGAATTTCTGAAACTCAACCCGGCAGGTCGAATTCCGGCAATGGTTGATGATGACCTGGTCCTGTTCGAATCCGCAGCTATCTGCCTGCATTTGTGTGACCGCCACCCGGATATGGCAATGGCGCCTGAAATTGGATCACCCGAACGAGCCAGTTTTTACAAATGGCTGATTTATATAACGAATTCGATCCAGCCCGACATCCTTCAGTATTACTATACGGATCGCTATACGACGGAGCCGGACGGCATGCCCGGCGTCAAGGCGTCGGCAGGGGCACGAATTCAGAACTGGTTTGATATTATTGAAGACGCCTTGGGCGACGAGCCCTATCTGGCAGGCTCAGCTGTTAGTGCCGCCGATATCTATCTGCTGATGGTCAGTCGCTGGGCTCATTTTTTGAACCGGCCACCTAAATCCATGCCCAAAATCGGGGCATTGCTGGAACGCGTTTTGGAGCGCCCTGCGGTTCGGAGAACAATTGAAGTTGAAGGCATTGAAGGCAATTTCTTGCGCTGACAGAAATCTCTAACCGTCCAGCAGGAATTTACTTTTACAGGCTTCCCCCCAGGCGTCCATAAACTGGCCAAGGTGCGGGCGGGCTTCGCATTCGGCTTCGATCATGGAAATTACTTCGGCAACGGCGCGGTTATGCGCCTCGGTTGTCATTGATCCGCGGTGCAGCATGGTCCTGAGGTATACAAGGTATGTGTTGAGAACATCCGTTTCACAATAATCACGTACCGCTTCCACTTCTCCTGCATCGATCATTTCAGCCACTTTTGAGCCATCAACGCCAAATTTTCCGGGCAGGCCGAGAACCGAGCAGACCTCATTCAGTTTGACGCGCGCCGATGCCCCGTAATCAGAAAGTTGATCCATCAGGTCGCAATGCCAGTCTGAGGAATAGCGGCTGGAATAGCTGTTCCACTTATCGCCACTTTGGTGCAGCCAGGATGATGAAATGCCATGCACCATGGCGCGGTATTTCAGCACCGGCAAATCAAACCCGCGCCCGTTGAAACTGACGAGCCGAGGTCGAAGGCGCTCGAAATATTGAAAGAAACCGACGAGCAATTGTTTTTCGTTAAACCCGGCTTCACCGCCTGAGCGCAATTCTTTCAGATAATAGCTTTCTGTCGATCCATCACGCTCGATCTGGGCCTCCAGAAAGCTGATGGCGACGACTTTGTGAAACGGCTGACGGGGAAAGGAATTGCGCCCATCCGTGATATCGAGATGGTAGCGATCAAGCTCTTCGCGCCGTGCTGCCGCATCGGGGTCATCAAATCCCGTCAGATTAGGAACAGCATCCGTGTCAGGTACTGTTTCAATGTCGAAAACAAAAAGGTTTTGATGCTGCATGACCATGATAACAGTGTTATACACGGGGCCAATGAAAGCCCCAACACCGATTAGAAAGAATGACTATGAAAAATCTCGCCAGCATGATGAAACAGGCTTCTGAGCTTCAGGGGAAGATGGCCGAAATGCAGGAAAATCTGCAACAGATGGAAGTGACCGGATCATCCGCCGCAGGCATGTGTGAAGTCACGCTGAACGGCAAGGGCGAAGCCCGTAAACTTAGAATTGACCCATCTTTGGTAACGCCTGATGACGCGGGCGTTCTGGAAGACTTGATCCTTGCTGCTTTTAACGACGCCAAGGCCAAGGTTGATGTGGAAATGCGCGATAAAATGTCTGAAATGACAGGTGGCCTGCAGTTACCACCGGGCTTCCAGCTTCCGTTTTAGGGACCAGCATGGTTTCCGAAGACATTGATCGCCTGATTACGCTGCTTGCCAAATTGCCAGGTCTTGGCCCGCGTTCGGCAAGGCGGGCGACGCTTGCGTTGATCAAACGCAAGGAAACGTTGCTTATCCCCTTGTCAAAAGCAATGGAGAGCACGGCCGAAGCCGTTAAGACATGCACCACATGCGGTAATATTGACACGCGCGACCCCTGCAAGCTTTGTCAGGATCAGCGCCGCGATGAGAAACTGCTTTGTGTTGTTGAAGATATTGCTGACCTCTGGGCACTGGAGCGCACCGCGTCTTTTCGTGGCCGTTATCATATTCTGGGCGGCACGTTATCAGCGCTTGATGGCATTGGCCCGGAAGACCTGAACATCCCGATGCTGATTGAGCGCGCCAGTGCGTCGGAGGTGAAAGAGGTGATCCTCGCCACCAACGCCACTGTCGACGGCCAGACAACGGCGCATTACATCGCCGACAGATTGGCCGGGGCGAACGTTATTATCTCCGGCCTTGCCCATGGGGTTCCAGTGGGCGGCGAGCTCGATTATCTGGACGACGGGACGCTGAGTGCCGCACTAAAGGCAAGGCGGCCTGTTTAAGGTTTGCTATTGAACAACTTCAACCTGTAGAGACGCACCTTCTGAACTGACGACCTTGACCTTGGCACCAGCCGGGATGTCATCGCCGGTAACCCGCCAGAAAGAATCATCAACCTTAACTTTCCCGATGCCGTCACTGATCGGCTCATCCAATGTGAAAACACGGCCCACATATTGCGCGCCCCTTTGGTTGAGAAGCGGCTGATCTGATTCGGTTGGGTGTTTCTTTACCCAAATCCTGCCGGCTATACCGGAGATAACCGAAAGCACGCCAAACATGACTAGTTGAGTTTCCCATGGGATGTCAGGCTGAATGAGAAGAATGAGCCCGGTAAGACCTGCGCCTACACCAACCCAGAGAAAGATGACCCCCGGCGCCAGTATTTCCAGTACGATCAGGGCAATGCCCAATATCCACCAATGCCAGAATATAAGGGTGTCTAAAAACTCTAACATGATCACTTGTTCTCCCACGGGCCAGGTTTAGCGTTTCCTGCACCACCATCATTGTTGTCGAAGGCGCTTTTAGCCAGTTCGGCAACGCCGGCAAGAGAGCCGAGAATTCCAGTAGACTCCATTGGCAGGAGAATAACCTTTTCATTTGGGGCAGACGCAATGCTCTGCAAGGCATCAACGTACTTTTGAGCGACAAAGTAATTAATCGCCTGGACGTTCCCATCCGAAATTGCCTGTGAAACCATAGTTGTAACTTTAGCCTCTGCTTCGCCTTCCCGTTCGCGGGCTTCAGCGTCGCGGTAAGCCGCTTCCCGGCGGCCTTCGGCTTCCAGGATGGTTGACTGTTTTTCGCCTTCCGCCTTTAGAATCTCAGCCTGACGGAAGCCTTCTGCCTCAAGAATGTTTGCGCGTTTGTCGCGCTCTGCCTTCATTTGGCGAGCCATGGATTCAACCAGGTCACGGGGTGGCGAAATGTCTTTGATTTCGATGCGTGCAACCTTCACGCCCCAAGGGTTCGTCGCCTGATCGACAACCGTTAAAAGCTGGCTGTTAATGGTATCGCGTTGGGACAGAAGCTGATCGAGGTCCATCGACCCCATTACGGTCCGGATATTGGTCATCGTCAGATTCAGAATGGCCAACTGGAGGTTATTGACCTCATAAGCAGATTTTGCTGCTTCAATAATCTGGAAAAAGACCACGCCATCGACTTGTACCATGGCGTTATCTTTCGTGATGACTTCCTGCGAAGGGACATCAAGCACCTGTTCGCGCATGTTCAATTGATACGCAACGCGATCAACGACAGGAACAATCAGATGAAGGCCCGGGTTCAGAGTCTTGATATATTTACCAAATCGTTCAACCGTATACTGCATTCCCTGAGGCACAGTCTTGACCCCGAGAAAGACCAGCACAATGCCGAGAATTCCGAAAGCAATTGCAAATATTGATGCCGCGTTTATTGAACCAAAGATATCCATATCATTATCCTAATCTGCATTTAACCTGTCAGCGCCAAGCTTATACCGCAGGTTTCCGCTATAAAAAAATTTTAAACCATAAATATGATTTAGCTTGTTTGGAGACGTTCACAAGGCGGTTTCGACCGTGAAACATTACATGAACACATGCTGGCCATTTATACCTGGGTCATGTGTCATCCGTTTGATCGCTCAGTAATGCGTCTTCGTTAATTTCTTCCGCGTCCCCTTCAATCAGGTCGCCACGTTCATGTTCGGTGAAGGAATAGGTCGGTATGGAATCGGGAATTTGTTTATGACGGTTGGATTGCACACCGAACGATACCATCTGGCGAATACGGGGTAACAGGCGGGAATTGATGCTGCCGGTCATCTTGTTGTAGTGCTGGGTGGCTGATTTAAGGCCTTTGCCGACGGCTACGGTTTCATCGACAATGACGCCAATGCTTTCGACTATTTTCTGGGCGCCCTCGACGATCTTTTCCTGGTTTTCCGACTGACGCTCGACATCAAGCTGCACACGGGCAAACCCGATCAGGCAGGCGAGTGCCGCCGGCCCTGCTATGGTGATTTGAAGTTTAGCTGCTTTTTTCAGGAACTGCGGATCGGCAATGGAGACTTTCTCAATGGCGCCTTCGTTTGGCACGTACATGACACTAACAACGCGCGGTGCAATGCCTTCGCGGCCGGAAGACTGGTAGCCAGAAATTACTTCCGCCTTGTAGTTTTTGTCGGACAATTGCTTGAGGTGTGTATTCATGGTTCTCGCCAGGGCGGCGTAGGCCTCAGCCTCAGCTTGCTCACTTTCCGCCTCAGCCAGATCCAGCAGGAATTTCGATGCTTTACTGTCGATCACCAGAACAGTGTTGCCGGGCAGGAAGACCATGGCGTCCGGGCGCAGGCGTTTGCCTTCAACCTGTTGCTGGGTGACAAAGTCGCGCCCTTTGACCAACCCGAATGAAGTCAGGGTGTTTTCCAGGCCAATTTCAGAAAACTGTCCGGCGCCGCCCGGACTGGAGAGCGCGCGCATCACGGTTTCCATGGTGCCGCGATTGGTTTCCACGTCTGAATTCAGGGCATGGATGGTTTTACCGACCTCAGTGATCTGGCTGACCAGTTGCTCAGTGGTTTGCTTGACCCGTTCTTCCGTTTCTTTTTTCGCCACCTCGTTTTGGCGCTGGTGATCTTCCAGAAGCTTTGAGGACAACTTGGTTGCGGATTCCAGTGTTGCTGCGTTGGCCGCCTCAATCGCCTGTTTTTTGATCGTATCCCATTCACGCATGCGCTCTTCATGGGCTTGCAGGTTTTTTTGCAGTTCTGTTTTGAGAACGGCATTATTCTCGTTTACTTCCGAAAGACGCTGAAACAGGTCTTCGCGTTCCTGGGTCAGTTTTGTGATTTCATTTCGAGCCTGGGTGAGGTTGTCCTCACTGGCCGTAAGGCGGGTTGATGTTTCCGCGAATTCAATGGCTTTGCGCTGAATTTCATTGTGCAACTCATCCAGCTCAACATCCAGAGCCGCTCGGGCATTCTGGCTGTCGATGATTAACTTTTGGATGCTGGCAGACAAGCCCTTGTTCTTGAATATAAGAAGCAGGATCGTAAAGACGGCAAAAATCGAAACCGACATAAACATGCCGACAGGGTCGTCCTTTATAAGGTTTTCGAAATTCATGTCATCTCGCTGCCACATTCACCAGCTAGAAACTTGCCTCAGTGGTTTGGGAAACGCAAACTCACGGTATCGCCATATTACGCTTGGAGGGATGATTTTATGAAACGACGCCTGATTGCCGGTCTTGGTTTAAGCATATTGATGTTGAGTGGAAGCGCGGTCGGTGCCGGGCAAAACGTCAGCGATGGTCAGAGAACCGGGCTCGATCTGACCCTCTACAGCAATGGACTTGCCCTTGTCAGTGATCAGAGAAGAGTTGAATTGAACAGTGGAATCAACACATTAAACTTCACAGGCGTTGCCCCGCGTATGATTGGCGAAAGTGCAGAAGTGGGTTCTGGTGGCGTGCTCCGGGTTCGTGAACAAGCGTATCTTCCAGCCAACCTGAACCGCTCAGAACTCCTGAAAATGCACGTTGGAAAAATTGTTCAGGTGGTTCGCACCCATCCCCAAACCGGGGCAGAATCAACCAGCGACGCAGAGGTCATTTCCGTCAAACCGAACCTGATATTGCGAATCGGGGGACGAATTGAAACGCAGGCGCCCGGTCGAATTGTGTTCCCGGAAATTCCGGATGGTGTCCATGGCGAGGCAATGTTTCGTGTTGTTGGTGAAAGTGCTGTGCAAGGTGTTAAGGACTTGCGCCTGCAATATCTGAGCGGTGGGTTCTCATGGGCAGCCAACCACATCATTCATGTGGATGAAAAGGCCAGTCAGATTTCACTGGAAACCTGGGCAACACTTGCCAACGCAAGCGGCATGGATGTGACGGGCGGGCAGATAAAGTTGATGGCAGGCGACGTGCGTCGAATGTCGGCCCCTGCGCCGAGAGCACAGAAACAGTTGATGCGTGCGTCGTCGTCTATGGCCGTGATGGAAGCGGATTCCGCACCGCGGCGCCAATCGATTGGCGGGTTTCATCTCTATACGCTAAAGGGGCCACTGGATTTGAAGGATGGCGCGCGCAAACAGATTTCACTGCTGCGCAGACAATCGATCCCGGTGGTTCGCGAACTGATCAGCACCGGACATCCGAACGCCCGTTCCCCATTACGCGGCGCGCCAAAACCGAGCCATCCGCCCATTCGCCTGACGTTCGTCAATGATCCGGAACGTGGCAGCGGCGAGCCGATTCCCGGTGGCATGGCGCGGCTCTATGGTGATGATAATGAAGGCAAGGTTCAGTTTCTGGGGGAAGACCGTCTGGCGGACCTTCCTCTCAAGGCGAAGGCCAGCCTGTCAGGCGGTCGCGCGTTTGATGTGACTGTGACCCGTGAGCAAACTGACTATGTGCGCCAGGGCCTGGGCCGAAATACATTTGAGATGGCGTATCGGATCAACGTGACCAACGGCAGTTCGCGGACCGAGAACGTCAGCGTAATTGAAGCAATGAACGGGGATTGGAAAATACTGAGTGAAAGTACGGAACACCTGCGTGATAACAACCGGGCCAAGTGGGTGCTTAGCGTGCCACCCAAAGGCAGCAAGAACATTACCTACCGGGTTCGGGTGAAGTTCTAGACCAGTAACCCGATCACAGCCCCGGTCAGCGATGTAGCGATCACGCCGGACAAAATGGATTTCGGACCGAGGCTCAGAATATCAGCGCGGCGATCGGGTGCGATGGAGAGCAGGCCACCCAGCATGATTCCAAGGCTTCCAAGATTAGCGAAACCACAAAGGGCATAGGTGACGATCAGTCGCGAACGCGGGTCCAACGTCTGATCCGTCATTTGGGCGAGATCGAGGTAGGCGATGAATTCATTCAGCACAACTTTGAGACCAAGCAACCCGCCTGCCGCCGGCGCCTGATCCCAGGGAATGCCCAGCAACCAGGCCCAGGGGGTCATAATCCAGCCAAGCAGGCGTTGCAGCGTGAGAGTGCCACCTGCGATGTCCGGTAAAAGGCTCATTCCTGCATTTATGAGGCTGACCAGAGCTACCATAACGATCAGCATGGCAATGACATTAATCAGCAAGGCAACCCCATCTGTTGTGCCCCGGGTCAGGGCGTCCATGGCGCTGGCGTATTGGTTCGGCAGCTCGAGGGTTTCGGTTTCAGTGTTTTCCGCCGCTTTGCTATCTGCGGGCACCATCAGCCGCGCGATCATGATAGCCGCCGGGGCACTGATCAGAGATGCGGTCAGGATGTGACCCATGGCATTCGGGACACTGGGGCCGAGCACGCTCGCATATAAAACCATCATGGTGCCCGCGATGGTCGCCATGCCTGCAGTCATCACCATGAATAAATCAGACCGGGACAGGCGGTTAACATAAGGGCGAACGAGAAGCGGCGCCTCAACCATACCAACGAAGATATTGGCCGCAACAGCGAAACCGCTGGCTCCACTGACACCCAACGTCTTCCTGAGCGCCCAGGCAAAGCCCCGGACAATGGCGGGCAGGATGCGCCAATGAAACAGGATGGCCGATATCGCACTGATCACCAGAATCAACGGCAAGGCCTGAAAGGCGAGGATGAAGCTGGCGCCGGGATAGGATTCTTTGAACGGCAATTCCCCACCACCGATGTACCCGAACACAAAAGACGTTCCAGCCTGGGTCGCGTTTTGTAACGCCGTGACGATGGCATTTAATCCGAGAAACAAGGTTTGAAAAAAAGGGATTTTCAGCAAAACCAATGCCAGAATGACCTGAATACCAATCCCGGCAACCACCATTTTCCAGGGGGTTTTGGCGCGATTTTCACTGACTGCCCAAGCCAGCGCCGTCAACAAAACGATGCCTAGAAGGCCCTGCCAGTTCATCGCACTCCCTTTCCCTGCCCGGATAAGGCCCGACTATAACGATCATCGCTCGTCCGGCAAGTGGTCGCGGTCTTGACGCGAGCGCGATAAGCCCTTATTTGCAGGGCGCGTTCTGGGCTAAGCCCCATTTTGTCTACAGTTGCATAAACCGAATTGAGTGTGTTCTGATTATGGCCATCCTGCCGATTGTTATCGCCCCCGACCCCCGCTTGAAGGTCAAAACTAAGCCTGTTGGCGAGGTTGATGATGCTGTGCGCGCGCTGATGGATGATATGCTAGAAACAATGTATGACGCACCGGGCATTGGGCTGGCGGCTCCCCAGGTAGGTGAAACCAGCCGGGTTATTGTCATTGATGTCAGCCCGGAAGAAGGTGAGCGCGTGCCGATTTGCATGGCAAACCCGGAATTAACCTGGGTTTCGGATGATGACGGTACCCATGAAGAAGGTTGCCTTTCTCTGCCGGAGCATTTTGCTGATGTGGTGCGTCCCAATTCTGTTCGGGTTCGCTATCTGGACCGGGACAATCAATCCCAGGAATTGGAGGCTGACGAAATTCTTGCCACCTGTATCCAGCATGAAATTGACCACCTAGATGGAATTCTTTTCGTCGATCACGTTTCTGCCTTGAAGCGCAACATGATCTTGCGCAAGCTGGTCAAATCTAAAAAGCAGGATAAGAAATAGTTTTCGAGATCAGGGGTATTGGCATTGCGTATCGTATTCATGGGAAGCCCTGAGTTTTCGGTTCCGGTTCTGAGCGCGCTTGTTGATGCCGAGCACGAAATCGTCTGTGTCTACGCGCAGCCGCCCCGCCCTGCTGGTCGGGGCCAAAAAGAACGCCCTTGCCCGGTTCATGCCTACGCTCTGGAGCAGGGGTTTCAGGTCCGCACCCCGAAAACCCTGAAAAAAAACGACGAAGCGCTTGTTGAATTTCGAGAACTAGATGCCGATCTTGGTGTCGTTGTCGCTTATGGTTTGATCCTACCGCCTGAAGTTCTGGACGCCCCGAAATTTGGCTGCATTAACGCCCATGCGTCTTTGCTGCCACGTTGGCGCGGTGCCGCACCAATTCAACGCGCCATCCTGGCAGGTGATGATGCTTCCGGGGTTTGTATTATGCAGATGGATGAAGGATTGGACACCGGGGCTGTATTGCTCCGTGAATATACGCCCATCAGCGCTGATACCACGGCGGCAGGCCTGCATGACCGGTTGTCGGCACTGAGTGCGCGCCTGATCGTTGAGGCAGTTTCAGGAATGGCGGCCGGCAAGCTGGAGGCGATGGTGCAGCCTGAAGACGGTGTAACTTATGCAGCAAAACTGGAGAAATCAGAGGGGTTGCTGGCCTGGTCGGAAAGTGCCGCCTATCTGGAACGTAAAGTCCGGGCGCTAAACCCCTGGCCTGGCGTATGGTTCGAGCATTCGGGAGAGCGGATCAAGGTGCTGGCGGCAGAATTTGTCGAAAAAGATACTGCCGGCGATATACCGGGTAGCGTTCTTGATGAAAATTTTCTGATTTCCTGTGTGGACGGTGCGTTACGCCCGACCCGTTTGCAGCGCCCGGGTAAAAAATCGATGGCCGTGGAAGATTTTTTGCGTGGATATGAGGCGATTGTGGGGACTGTTCTTGGCCTAGGAAACGACGACTAGAACATACCTCAATCAAATGGAATCATTTGCGACGACGCATTTGCGCTCAAATCAAATATCTAGTCTTCGAGAGCAGCCAACATTGGTCCGGCATCGTCGACGGTCACGATGTTTTCGATGCCTTGTTTCATTTCCGACATGATGAATTCAACGCGCCGTCCGGGGCCACCTGCGTCTTTGTTCGGGAACAGTCTAGCCCAGGCTTCCATCTTCACACTCAGCGCGCATAAGACGCCGCCGATGGTCGTGTGATAACCAGAAATTAGTTTCTCAACCTTGTGAAAACGCTCGGCTGAGACATTGTCCCACATATACTTGGTGCCACGTTCAAAGTTTTCGAACCGCCCGGTAATCGCGGCCATGCGCTCGTTAATGGTTGATTCGATGAGCGAAATGGTTTGCATCAGATTGTGGTCATTTTTGAACTGGAAATTCTTTCGCAGCTCATCCATACCGTCCAGAAACTCGGTAATGATTGGCTCAATTGTATCCAGACATTCGCGGTAATAGGAAAGGGACAGGAAAATGTCGCCGTAATCCTCCATGAATTTCGGGATGTCTTCCGGGTTGATGCCAAGTTTTTGCGACATCACCTGAATTTTCCCAATGGCTTTTTTGACATCCGGGTCGCGGAACAATTTAATTACATCACTGAAATTTTGCACTTCGACTTCGCCATCGCCGTAAATCTGCATAATCAACGGGCGCGTGAAGTCGGTCATATATTCAGATAACTCATCGGTCTTGGCTTTTGAGAGTTTCAGGGCTGAATTATCTTCGATATCAATCCCTTGCTGGCGCAGGCTGATCCGCAGGCTGTACACGTCATAGCTCGGTAACATTGCCAGTTTTCGCATCATGATCAGGTCTGCGGGTGGCTCGGATGGATTCCAATCAAACTCATTGATCAGGTCCTCAACTTCAAGCTGGCCACTGCCCGTATCTTCATCGACGAATAATTCGACGACACTTCTCAATCGAACGTTCTTAATTAACCGTGCACGTTTTAAGGTCGGCGTGTCCAGTGGCAAAATCTGAAGTGGGAGAGTGTGGAGCGAGTCGCGATCGACATCTCTAATTTCGTCTGGAATTGGTCTTCTCACTGTTCAATTTAGCGAAAACCCTTGTGGGCTTCCAAAAATCTAGCAGAAAGCCCCCGAATACCAAGAAAACAAATATGAAATGTGTTAACCGGTGTTACAGAGAAATATACGGTTAGGAGATATTTTACGTCGATCCTGCCTGCCGAACATTGTAGAACCCCCTTCATGGCAAGGTATAAAATTACAATTGAATATGACGGTGGCCCGTTTGTCGGCTGGCAACGTCAGGACAATGGGCTTGGCGTTCAGCAGGTTATTGAAGACGCGATTGAGAAGTTTTCAGGCGAAAGCGTATTGGTTCAAGGCGCCGGGCGGACGGATGCCGGTGTGCACGCGCTGGCCCAGGTTGCACATTTCGATCTTAGCCGCGATTGGGAAACCGATACGATCAGAGATGCCCTGAATGCCCATCTGAAACGACAACTGGTATCAATACTGGATGCATCCCAGGTGGATCCGGAGTTCAACGCCCGTTTCGATGCCCGTGAACGGGGTTATCTTTACCGAATTACTAATCGACGTGCGCCGTTGGCGATTGATCGTGATCATGCCTGGTGGGTCCCGGTGCCGCTTGATGTTCCGGCGATGCATGATGCGGCTCAGTTGTTGCTCGGGAAGCATGACTTTTCGACCTTTCGGGCCAGCGCGTGCCAAGCGACTTCTCCGGTCAAAACGCTGGATGCACTTGATGTTACGCTAGATGGTTCAGACATCCGGGTCACCACACGTGCACGATCGTTTTTGTATCACCAGGTGCGCAATATGGTCGGCACCTTGAAGCTTGTTGGTGAAGGGAAATGGTCGCCCGCAGATATTAAACGCGCGTTTGAAGCCTGTGATCGACGTGAAGGTGGACCGACAGCACCGGCTCATGCTCTTTATCTGACACACGTCGGCTACCCCGAATAATCGAGCCTTTTTTCACATGCGTTGTAACCGCGAATACAGGACGTTATATTCTCGATATGGAACAAATTCCCCTCAGTCTTGACCCCAATCGTCAAAACACCGAGCATCCTGAAAAAAAGCCGGTTATCGGCCAGTTTGCTGTTGTTTTTGGCTTCCTTGGCATTTTCACATTCGGCTTCATTTTCGTACCACTTGGTTTTATCTGTTCGCTGATTGCGCTTTTTTCGGGGCAGGCGATGTGGGGCTTCTTGGGCCTGATGCTTAATGTGATGGGGTTGATCACATCGCCCAAGCTTTTGTTTTTGCTGGGCATGGGCGCTTTCGCCATGTGGTTTGACTGGAATGACTTCATTGAGCCCATGAAGCAGATGATCGGCATGGGAACGACTGAGGTATAATTTTTTTATACCCCTTAAATCTGTGAGTTGATCGAAATCTCGATACAGAGACTTAACAGGAAATCCAGCACCACGATGCCGCCAGCTGTCATTGGCCTGACGTCCAGCGCAATTTGGGCGATGAAGCCTGTGTAGGCGAAGCTCCAGATCAGCACGATCATGATCAGCGCATTGGTTGTACCTTCCGAAAATATACCAGCAAAACCAAGCAGGACGACAATGATATAGGCCATGTTTTGTGGAATCATTGACCAGTTATAGGCAACCATAAACGGGAGGAATTTTTTTTCACGATCGAGGGAGCGGCTGACGCCGTCCATGATCAGGGGAAAGGCGACCCAGGAAATAGCGTAGGAAATTACTTCAAGGGATAGATAACGAAAGAGAAAAACATCATCCGACGCACTGGCGTAGCGGGTCAGCAGGAGTAGTAAAAGGAATGGGGCAATCATAAATGCAGCGGTAAAAGAACGCCAAAACCCGCCTACGGTGTTATCGAAAAAACCCAAGCCAGCGGGATCAAAGCGGGCCAGTCGATAGGCCCCGAATAATGATCTCAAAATTTCCGCCAGGGAGGCCATCAGGGCGCTCCGAAGTAACCATCCAGAACGGCTTGGTAGATATCGGTGAGCATGTTGATTTCGTCAACGCTGACATGCTCGTCTACCTTATGTGCGGTCGCGTTTAACATACCAAACTCTGCAATCGGACAATGGTCCTTGATGAAGCGTGCATCCGATGTGCCGCCAGTGGTGCTCAGTTGGGCCTCAACGTCGACAACATCGCGAATGGCAGTGGAGATAACGTCGCTTAGCAGCCCAGGTGGCGTCAGGAAGGCTTCACCGGAAACCGTTATCGTCATATCGCTGTCACCGGCCAGCTCCAGGCGGCGTTGTTGCAGGAAGGCACTCAGGCTGTCACCCGTATGGCGGTCATTAAACCGGATGTTCAGCCCCGCCGTTGCGGTTGCCGGAATGATATTGGTTGCAGCATTGCCGACATCAACAGTTGTAATTTCAAGGTTGCTTTTTGGGAAATGTTCGGTGCCTTCATCCAGCACTTCGTTGTTAACGGCCTGTAGAAAATCAAGTAACCGGGGGATTGGGTTGTCCGCCAGATCCTGATAGGCGGAATGGCCCTGTGTCCCGTAAACCTCAATCCGCGCACCCATCGAACCACGCCGACCGATTTTCACCATATCACCGATTTGCGCTGCACTGGTCGGCTCGCCAACCAGACAATGGTCCAGAACCTCGCCTTGCTCTTTTAGCCAGTTCAGCACTTTTTTGGTGCCGTTGTGCGCCGGGCCTTCTTCATCGCCTGTGATCAGAAAGCTAATTGAGCCAGGAATTTTGCCTTCATGTGCGTCAAGAAAACGTGCCGCCGCAACCGCAAAGGCTGCAATGGCACATTTCATATCCGATGCGCCACGCCCATAGAGGATGCCATCTTTGATTTCTGCAGCGAACGGATCAATGCTCCAGTCATCAATGTTACCTATAGGCACCACATCCGTATGCCCGGCGAAACAGAAATTAGGTGCGGCCTCACCAATCCGGGCGTACAGATTATCGACATCAGGCGTGTCTTCCTGACTGAAGACCAGACGCTGACAGGCAAAACCCAAATCTTCCAGATAGGCCTGGAGCGCATCCAGCGCGCCGCCTTCCAGAGGTGTGATGCTAGGGCAACGGATCAGTGTCTGGCTGAGCGCAACCGGATCACGGTTAAGAGGCGTGCTCACAACCGCATCAGTCCCGAAGCAGGTCGTTGGTTGATGTTTTTGAGCGCGTTTGTGCATCGACGCGTTTAATGATGACGGCGCAATACAAGGACGGGCCAGGTGTTCCGTCGGGAAGCGGCTTGCCGGGAAGATTTCCGGAAACCACGACCGAGTAAGCCGGAACCCGGCCAATAAAGACCTCTCCCGTATTGCGATCGATGATTTTGGTAGATGCGGTGATGAACACACCCATGGCGATCACCGAGCCTTCTTCGACAACAACACCTTCAACAACTTCCGAACGCGCCCCGATGAAGCAGTTATCTTCGATGATCACTGGCCCGGCCTGCAAGGGCTCAAGCACCCCGCCAATACCGACGCCGCCGGATAAATGACAGTTTTTGCCGATTTGTGCGCAGGAGCCAACGGTTGCCCAGGTGTCAATCATGGTGCCTTCGTCGACATAGGCCCCCAGATTAACGAAGGACGGCATCAATACCACGTTCGGCGCGATATAGGCTGAGCGACGTACGATGCAGTTGGGGACTGCGCGGAACCCGGCTTCGCGGAAATCTGCATCCTTCATGCCGAGAAATTTGGATGGAACCTTGTCGAACCATGTTGCGCCATCCGGGCCACCGCCAATTGGTGCCATGTCGTAAATGCGAAATGACAGCAATACGGCCTTTTTCAGCCACTGGTTGACCTTCCATTGTCCGTCAATCTTTTCGGCGACACGTGCGTGGCCGGAATCCAGCGCGCCCAATGCAGATTCAATAGCATCGCGGGTTTCGCCCTTGGTGTGGATATCAATGGCGTCGCGGTTTTCCCAGGCAGCTTCAATGGCAGTTTCCAGATCGGTCATACTCATGGCGCAAATGTCTCGTTTCTAATGATTTCGAAAGGTTCAAAAAAGCCCGGCGAAGATGATCCAGAGTGGGCGAGGTGTCAATAACCCAGACACTATACCATTTGTTGTTAGCGTGCCGTCAGTCCGTCCAGCCAATCCGCCAGATCATCAACAATATGATCAATATGGTCGCCTTCAGAGCCTTCGATGGCCCATTGGGTGTCTGTTCGTACCCAGACGGTTGTCATACCCATGGCCGCAGCAGGGACCAGATTCCGAGCCATGTCTTCGACCATAATAGCTGTTTTCGGGTCGATTTTCAGATGCTCGGTCATTTTGTCGTAAACTTCGGGGGCCGGTTTAGGTGTGAAGCCGCTGTCGATGATATCAAAAATACCGTCAAAATGATGATCCACCTCCATATGGCGAGTGATGTTTTCTGCGTGATCGGTGGAGCCATTGGTGAAAATCACTTTTCGCCCTGGCAAACGCTCAAGGGCGGAGGTGAGGGCTGGGTTGGGGGAGATGGGGCTTAAGTCAATGTCGTGGACAAAAGCGAGAAAATCCGCGGGGGCTGTGCCATATTCGGTCATCAGGCCGCACATGGTTGTTCCGTGTTCACGAAAAAAGGACTTTTGCATCCGGTAGGCATCATCCCATTCAAGATCAAAGTTCTTCATGATGAACAGTGTAATATTGCGATCAACCTGATCGAACAGTCGGGATGATGCCGGATAGAGAGTATTGTCGAGATCAAAAATCCAGGTTTCGATCTTCTCAATTTCATCTACGGTCAGGGCCGGAGAGGCGGTTTTGTTCATGATCTCATTTCACAGAGTTATCGAAAGCAGGTCTGATGGTTTCTATATGGCGCGCGAGGTCCCAAAAGGCTACATGAAATTGAGTCAAATGGGGTATGGCGAAGCCTGATCCTATCTCCTAGTATAATCCAGAACAAAATTGGTACTGGTCATGGGGGATGAAGGGTTCTCCGACTGGCTCTTGGGTGGGTAATAAATTAATGAATAACGAGCATATCGAAGACGGCGCCAGCTACCTTGGCCGCGCTGATGGAGATGAAATCCTGCTTGCTGGTTTTCCAGGAGCGGCAGTACTCGTTTCTACTGAAGTCGAGGTGTTGCGCGCTAACCCGAAAGGTGCCGGGCTGGAGACGTTAATCTCGCACGGAGCTGTCCCTGAAATTCGGGAATTGGTCGCCAAGGCCCATGGCGTCGGTACCGTTGCATCGGGCAATGTTAATCTTCACAGTTCAAAAGGCGAGATCAATCTGGAATTGACGGTTGTTCCGATTACAACGGATCGCCTGCTGGTGATGGCACGCGATTTGACGATGGATAAAAATTTACGCAGTGCACTCGTCGAATCCCGCCAACGGTACAAAGACCTTGTAGAAGTTTCGAGTGATTTCTCATGGGAAACATCTACCGAAGGGATTTTTCTGTTCGTCTCGACCAAAGGGGCGCTCGGCTATGCGTCCAGTGAACTGGTTGACCATCATGCGGCTGATTTTGTTGTAGAACCCGAACATTTTTCACCTTTGCCGTTTAAAAGCCACCGCCCGCTGGAAGACGTCGAAATCTGGCTCAAAGGGAAGGATGAGGAAACCGTCTGTATGATGTTGTCTTGCGTGCCTTTGTTTGTAGCTCAGGACGGGAAAGAAGTTTGGAGCGGGACCCGAGGTGTATGCCGTGATGTGACAGCAGAGCGTGAAAGTGAAGCCGCACTTGCCCGCGCCCGCCACCGCGAACAAATCCTGAGCTACATCGTCAGTATGATCAGAGACGAACTGGAGCCCGTGAACATGCTGTCGGCGGCGGCAATGGCTGTTACGCGTGCGCTCGAGGTGATTGGATGTCGAATTTACAGGCAAACCGCACCGGGCAGTTTTGTCATTGCTGCTGAATACGGGACGTCCGGCGAACTTGATACGCTAGAGGAAAAAATACAAGAGTTGGATGGCGACGGCTCAGTCATGTCATTTGACGTTGAGGGTTGGCAGGTAATTGCGGTAGCGACTCATTATCGCCAATCGATCAATGGTGCGATCAGTATCTGGCGCGAAGCTTCGGAAGAGCCTTGGGAGCAGGATTATTATATTCTTCTGGGCGATGTTGCCAACCAACTTGGTATTGCCAACGAGCAGATCGCCAACCATGAACGTATTGTGGCACTTTCACGCACAGACAGCATGACCGGCCTGTTAAACCGCCGCGCTTTCTTTGAAGAAGAACTTCCGCGCCGGGTTGCCAGATTGAAAAGAAACCGGATGACGGCAGCATTGTTTTATGTGGACATGGACAACTTCAAGCTGGTCAATGACGTGCGTGGTCATCAGGCCGGGGATGATGCGATCATGATGCTGCGCGATACATTGATGGAATTTTCAAGACCAGGTGATGTTATCGCGCGTCTTGGGGGGGATGAGTTTGCCATGTGGCTTGATGGAATACCGGCGGAAGTGACGGCTGGCAGGGCTGAGGCATTGATGAAGGCGAGCGGAAACCTCAGCGAATATTCGGGTTCACCCGACAAACCGTTGGGCATATCTGTTGGTGTCGCGGTGTATGATCCGAAGACCGATGAATCCTTCCAAGATCTGGTGTCACGAGCTGACGCCGCAATGTATGGCGTCAAAAATTCTGGTAAAGGCGGATATTTGATTGCACCACCACCTGAATCTCAGGACAAGGCCTGATCCAATGGGAGTGGAAGCGTCGAAATGCTTGGAGCAGGCAGTGAGATGAGCGGAGACCCAATTTCTTATAATGAGGCTAAGGAACTCGCTGCTCATCAGGATGCAGAGGTACGAGCTGCTCTCGCCAGACGTGAAGATATACCCAAAGAGATTCTTTATTTTTTGGCTGAAGACGCGGCCCCCGAAGTTCGCCGCACAATTGCCCTGAATAATGTTGCACCCGGGCAAACGGCTATTTTGCTGGCTCAAGATTCCCACGCAGGTGTTCGTTCGGATCTGGCTGGGAGGATTGCAAAAATATCGGGGAGCTCCCAATCCGAGGATGGGATGGGGAAAAAGCCAGACGACATCGCCCTTCGCATGCTGGCCAAAGATCAGGTGCCGGATGTTCGCGAAGTTCTGGCCGATTCGATCAAGGATGTCGATGATGCGCCAGCAGATGTAATCAAAAAACTGGCAACCGATTCCAAGCTTGAGGTTTGTGGCCCGGTTCTCGAACACTCAACAGTTTTACGCGAAGACGATCTGATTGAAATCATCGGGTCATCTTATGCCGAGGGTGCGCTCAGTTATATATCACGACGTAAACATGTTGAGGAACGGGTCTGTGACGCCATCGTTGAAACCGATGATGTTGGCGCGATTGCAGATTTGTTGTCCAATCACGGCGCGCAACTTCTGGAGCAAACGCTGGATGGCTTGATTGATCGGGCCGAGGGCATTGAGCTTTGGCATGCTCCGATTGTTGGCAGACCCAAGCTGCCTCAAAACGGTGTGGAACGCCTGTCCAGGTTCGTGTCTGAGGATCTGGTTCGTGAGCTTGAGCGGACAACCGACGTCGGTGATGATGAACATGATGATGTCGTCAAGGACGCCCTTCACCAACAGTTAGGTGGTGGCGGTGCGTCGAAACCAGTATTGGAAGATGCGCCTCCTGGGACACAGGATTTTTTGAAGACCAGCTTGCCTCTTAAGCGGGTTTCCGCGCTCTATGATAAAGGCCATTTGACCTTTGACATTATTTCACGCGCACTGGAATCGCAGGATTACGGGTTCGTTTTGGCGGCATTGGTGGTGCGTTCAGACGTTGATACAGTCATCGTCCAGAAGATTTTTTCAGAGAAAAGTGCAAAAGGTATTGTTGCCTTATGCGCTAAAACCAAATTTGAGCCTGATATGATGGTCAAGATACAGCAGCGTATGGGGCGAATTGCTCCGTCTGAAGTAATCATGCCAGATGGCAATAATGAAATGATGTCCGACGAGGACGCCGATTGGCAAATCGAGTTTTACACGAAACTCGCAGGTCAAAGCAGTTAGGGGCTGGGGTCGAAAACCATGAAAAAATTACTCGACCGGTTTTTGAAAGGCGGCGAAGGTAAGGAATTTACCTATGAGGAAGCCAGAGAGTTGGCGCGGCACGAAGATACCAGTGTGCGCCGAGAACTCGCTGATCGTGGAGATACAAAGCCGGAAATTCTCTATTTCCTGACGGATGACCCTTCACCAGAAGTTCGTTCTGCGATTGCCAAAAACAAGGCAACACCGCATCAGGCTGATTTGCGTCTGGCGAAAGATGCGGATGAAAATGTCCGCAGCGACCTTGCCGCAAAAATAGCCCGGCTTGCTCCCCATCTGAACAGTGATGATCAGGACAAAGTCCAGTCTTTGGCCAATGAGGCTCTGGAGATACTGACGCGGGATCAGGTGACGCGGGTCCGACAAATCATCTCTGAAACCCTAAAAGATGTTGCTGACGCGCCACCGGAGGTTATTCGGACGCTCGCATGGGATGCGGAAATTATTGTTTCCGGTCCGGTTCTTGAGTTTTCACCAGTTCTGACAGATGACGACCTGCTTAAAATCATCACGCATGGGGCGGCGACAGGTAAGCTGAATGCTATCTCCAGGCGACAAAATGTTCCTGAACCTATTGTTGATGCGCTGGTCGACACGTCAAATATAGAGGCCATTGGCCTGTTGCTGGGAAACAGGAGTGCTCAAATTCGTGAAGAAACCCTTGATAGGGTTATTGAGCGGGCTGCGGATATCGAAAGTTGGCATTCACCTCTTGTCGCACGGCCGTTGTTGTCGATGGGGGCCGCGAAAAAACTGGCTGCATTTGTTGCCCAGAATCTTTTGAAGGAATTGACCTCGCGGAAAGATTTCGCACCCGAGGTCATTGCGGAAATTAAAGCCGTGGTGAATAAGCGATTAGAGAACCCGGATGCACCGGCGAATGCAGAAGATAGCGAAACGCCACTTGAGGCCGCCTATGCGGAAGTGCAAAAACTGGCATCAGTTGATGAACTGCATGAATCGAGCATCCTGGCGGCGGCAAAAAAGGGCAAGCGTGAGTTTGTAATTGCTGCGTTGGCGCTCCGTTGCGAGATGCGGCCCATCTCAATGGAAAAAGTTTTCCGCAATCAAAACGCCAAAGGGATCGCCGCCGCCTGCTGGAAAAGCGGATTAACTGCAAAATCAGCCGAAATCATGCAACGCGATGTGGCCGACATTCTGGCTGAAAAAATTCAGGCGGCAGTTGCAGGAAACGCATATGCGTTAAGCGAGGATGATCTGGAATGGCAGCTCGAGATCATCGCCGATCCGAGTTCATAACCAAAGTTTATGCGGACGTAATCAGTGTGCCTGCGCCACCGGCTGTAAACAGCTCCACTAAAATCGCGTGCGGCACCCGGCCATCACTGATGACCGCTGCTTCAACGCCGTTTGCTACCGCATCCAGGCAGGTTTCAACTTTCGGAATCATGCCGCCGGATACTGTTCCATCACTGATCGCGTCGCGGGCTTCGGCAGCGCTCATATCAACAATGAGTTCCCCGCTCTGATCGAGGACACCGCGGACATCCGTCAACATCATCATACGCTTGGCGCCAAGGGCGGCGGCAATGGCGCCAGCAACCGTATCGGCATTGATGTTCAGCGTTTCGCCATCCGGTCCGACTCCGATAGGGGCAATTACCGGCGTGATATCAGAACTTTCCAGGCTTTTCAGAATATAAGGGTCAATTTCCTTCGGCTCGCCGACAAGCCCGAGATCAAGCACCCGCTCAATATTTGATTCCGGATCACGCTTTGTGCGCTTCAGCCTTTCGGCACGAATCAGCGAGCTGTCTTTCCCGGAAAGACCAGCTGCGCGCCCGCCTGCTTCGTTAATAGCATTGACGATTTCTTTATTGATGGAGCCCGCCAGTACCATTTCAACGACATTGATGGTTTCCTGATCGGTCACTCGAAGGCCATCAATGAAATCGCTTGTAACGCCCAAACGTTCAAGCATGGAGCCAATTTGCGGCCCGCCACCATGTACGACGATAGGGTTCATGCCGCACTGACGCAAAAGAACCACATCTCTGGCAAAAAGTTTCGCCAGTTCCGGGTCACCCATGGCGTGTCCGCCATATTTGATGACCACGGTTTCATCCGTGTAGCGACGCATATAGGGTAACGCTTCGGACAGGACCTTGGCCTGCCCAAGCCATTGTTCTTCGTACGGATTTGCTGTGTCAGTCATAATGGGCATACCCTAAACAACTTATCCCGGTGCTGCCAGTGTGGTTATCGACGCGCGAAGTTCGGCTATGCCATGCCCTTTGCGCGAACTGGTTTGCGGGATATCAGGGTGCGAAGCCGCGTGGGTTGCCAGTTCAGCTGAAATCCCTTCAGCCAGCTTTGCCAGAGGTCCCGGTTTGACCTTGTCGCACTTCGTCAGCACCACCTGATAGGGTTGAGCCGAGAGATCAAGCATCGTCATCACAGCCCGGTCACTGTCTTTCAGGCCATGACGCGCATCAATCAATACGAACGTCCGGCGCAAATTGACCCGTCCCTTGAGGTAGGCATCGACAAGCCCAGTCCATTGCTTGACCTGGGATTTGGAAACCCGGGCGTAACCGTATCCGGGCAAATCGGCCAGCATCAGCCGCTCACCCAGATTGAAAAAATTGATCTCGCGTGTGCGCCCCGGTGTGTTTGAGGTCCTGGCTAGTCCCTTATGTCCGACAAGCGCATTAATCAGGCTTGATTTGCCCACATTGGAGCGCCCGGCAAAGGCAATTTCTTCAAGACCCTGATCTGGCAACTGCTCAAGTTTTACGCAGCCGAGGACAAACGTGCAGGCCTGAGTAAACAGGTGACGCCCATGTTCAATTTCTTCCGGGGAGAAGATGATTCCAGTGTTGCCGGTTGTGCTCACGATGTTTCACTTTACGGCTATTTAAGAGCGTCCTTATTGGAAATGCCCATGCGCTTCATGATGTACCACTGTTGCAGGATTGACAGCAGGTTGTTCCAGGCCCAGTAGATCACCAGTCCGGCCGGGAAACGTGCCAGCAGGAAAGTGAACATGATCGGCAGGAACAGGAATATTTTGGCCTGCATGGGGTCCGTCGGCTGCGGGTTCAGTTTCTGCTGAAGGTACATGGTAATACCCATGATCAACGGCCATATCCCAATCATCAGGAATTCCGGCGGCGTGAACGGCAGCATACCAAACATGTTAAAGACCGAGGTCGGGTCCGGGGCAGAAAGATCGTGAATCCAGCCATAAAACGGTGCCTGTCGCATTTCGATGGTGACGAACAGCACTTTATAGAGCGCAAAAAATACAGGTATCTGGACGAAAATCGGTAAACACCCGGAAGCCGGGTTCACCTTTTCCTTTTTATAAAGCTCCATCATCTCCTGGTTGAGCTTCATTTTATCTTCGCCAAAACGCTCACGCAGCTTGGTCATTTCAGGCTGCAACTTCTTCATCTTGCTCATCGATGTATAGGACTTGTTCGCCAGCGGGAACATGACCAGCTTGATGCCGACCGTCAGCACCAAAATTGCAATTCCCAGGTTTAGAACCCGATCATTGAGCCACAAAAGAGCGTGAAAAATCGGTTTTGTGAGAAAATAGAACCAGCCGAAATCAATCGCCAGATCAAAGCGTTCAATCCCCATGGATTCTTCATATCCGTCAAGTAACCTCACTTCCTTGGCCCCGGCGAAGAAGTGGTTCTGGGCGGTGATGGTGGAATTCGGCGCAACAGCCTGCTGCGGGCCGAGGTAATCGACCTGATACATATCGACCAGGCCTTCGGTTCGGTGCATGTAACGGCTTTGGGCGTTCAGCTTCTGATCCGGGATTAGGGCCGCGAGCCAGTATTTATCGGTAATACCGATCCAGCCGCCTTTGCCGGATTGTTTGATGATACCTTTTTCCTGGACGTCGTCGTAATCAATTTCTGACAGCGTACCTTCGTTAACGCCCAGCATACCTTCATGAAGAATGTAAAAGCCGGTGGTTTCAGGCGTGGAACGGCGCGATACAAACCCGAACGGGTTCAACGCAGCAGTCGAAGAGCCCGTGTTTACGACTTTTTGCGAAATGCTGAACATGTAATTCGCATCGACGGAATAGGTCCGCGAAAAGGCCAGGCCTTCGCCATTATCCCATGTCAGCGTGACAGGATGCTCAGGCGTCAGGGTTTGGCTATCGGCTTTCCATTGCGTGTCCTGGTCAGGAACCTTTACGCCCGGCGCCCCAACCCAGCCGAACTGGGTGTAATAGGCGCCATCGACACCTTTTGGTGACAGCAGAATAATTTCGGCGCTTTCCGGGTCCAGGGTTTCGCGGTAATCGGCGAGTGTCAGATCATCAATCCGGCCGCCGGTCAATGCGATTGATCCGTGCAGACGCGGGGTGTTGATGTGAACTCGATTGTTACGATCAAGTATTTCCTGGCGTGTCGCACCAATAACTGCGCTGGCACCCGGAATGTTCGGGGCCTGACCACCAGCAACACTTGGCACGGACGGGGTTTGCCCGACGGTCGCACTTGGCTGAGGAAGATTGCCGCTAGCTACTTGCTGCTCTGTGCCAACCGGTTGTTCCGGTGGCGGTGGGCGGGTGGCATCAAAATACGTTTGAAAGCCGAGCAAAATGGCGATGGAAAGGACGATCGCCAGGATCATGTTTTTGTTATCGATCATTTGATTGCCAGAAATCTCTTTTGGACATGTGTGGGGCACGCATTATGCGTGTCGGTTTCTTTAACGGGGACAGGGTCATATCCGGAGCCACCCCAGGGGTGGCAACGAAAAATGCGTTTCAGTGCCAGCCAACCACCACTGACGGGGCCATGTTGCTCAAGGGCGTCCATGGTGTAACAGGAACAAGTTGGAAGGTAACGGCAGCTTCCCGGCATAACCGGAGAAATCAAAAGCTGGTATCCGCGCACGGCAATGCGCAGAGGAAGGGCGGCCCATCTTTGAAGAGAGTTCTTGGTCACTTATCCCCTCCGTCCTCCAGCGTACTGATCTTCAGCTTTCGTATCGCCGTTTTAAGGTCTTTTTTCAAGGCCGCGTAGTCTCGTTTGATAGTCGCCATCCGTCCGATGATGACCAAATCCTGGCCCCCAACAATACGTCTCGGCAAAACCTCGCCAGCCACTGCTTTCAGGCGACGCCGAACCCGGTTGCGGATTACAGCATTGCCAACTTTTTTCGTCACGGTAAAACCCACGCGAACGGCATTATCACCGCCTTCGCCTGGGTTCTCACCGGCCTTACGCTGCCGCGCCTGAACAATTAATCCGGCCGCTACCCACTTTGTGCCTTGCCTTGCTGCCCGCAAAAACTCCGGGCGACGTTTGAGCCGATTAATGGCTCGCGCTTCAGAGGTCGTTGTGGAGGGCAAGGAGGCCAAAAGTGGACCGAACGGCCTGACGATCAGGCTGACAGGCTTTTGCGTCCTTTAGAACGCCGACTAGCCAAAATCCGGCGGCCACCAACGGTAGCCATTCTGGACCGAAAGCCATGGCGGCGTTTACGGACGATTTTACTTGGTTGATATGTACGCTTCACGGGTCTGCTCCCACGAGAAATTTGACGCTGTATACGGGCTCCACAGGGGGAAGTCAACGACCGGAATCATCGAATTACCAACAAATTGGCCGCGACCGGCCATGTCATAGACGAGAATCGGGGGTTCACGCAATCGTTATCGTAAAAAACGCGATCGTTATTAGTAAAAATTCGGGAAATGGGCTTCAACACTGTAAGGTAAAAAAGTAACCCTAAGGATTTGTTTTGAAAGCCAGTTCATTGACCGAAACAGTTACGACTCCCGCAGTTTGCGAAAAACCGACGCCCCTATGGGCCCGTTTGTTGCCATTGATTGTTATTGGGGCGGGAATTGCCGCGTTTTTTATTTTCGGCCTGGATCAATACCTTTCTTTCGAAAGCCTGCGTGATCATCGCCAGCATTTGCTGGATTGGTATGAGCAGAACCAGATGATGGCGGTTGTCAGTTTTATCGGCATTTATATACTGGTTGTTGCCTTTTCTGTTCCCGGCGCGTCCTGGATGTCCCTCGGTGCCGGATTTTTATTTGGCACAGTGCAAGCAACGCTCTACGTGGTATTTGCAGCCACTATCGGTGCGCTGGCAGTATTTCTGGTTGCGCGCTATGCGCTTGCGGACTTTTTACACAAAAAAACAGGCGAGATGACGCGCAAGATGGAGGATGGGTTTAAGGAAAATGCATTATCGTATCTGCTGGTCTTGAGATTGGTGCCCTTGTTCCCGTTCTGGTTAGTCAATCTGGTGCCGGCGTTCCTAGGTGTGCCAGCACGAACTTTTGTCATAGGTACGTTTTTCGGAATTATTCCGGGGACGGCAGTGTTTTGCAGTGTTGGGAACGGTTTGGGTGCTGTGTTTGAAGCAGGTGGCACGCCCGATCTTGGCATTATATTTGAGCCGCAAATTCTTGGCCCAATTCTGGGACTAGCTGTTCTTTCACTGATACCTATCGTCTATAAGAAGATGAAGGCGTAATAACAATAGACCGAAAGCTTTCGGATAAGTTGGGCGGATCACGAAAATGACGGAAAAAATGAGTGTTGATATCTGCGTCATTGGCGCCGGGTCCGGGGGGTTGTCCGTGGCAGCAGGCGCGTCCCAAATGGGTGCGAAAACGGTTCTCATTGAAAAGCACAAAATGGGCGGCGATTGTCTGAACACGGGTTGCGTGCCATCCAAAGCTTTGCTGGCTGCGGGACATGCTGCTAACGCCGTACGTCATGGGCATCGTTTCGGCATACAGGGCGGTGAGCCGCAGATTGAATCGGGCGATGTATACGGTCATGTCCGAAACACCATTGCTCAGATTGAGCCAAATGATTCTATCGAGCGATTTGAGGGGTTAGGCGTTCACGTCATTCAGGGGGAAGGTCGGTTTCAAAGCCGTAACGAGGTTATTGTTGGTGACACTCTGATCAAGGCCAGAAGAATTGTTGTGGCGAGCGGGAGTCGGGCATTCGTTCCTCCAATTCCGGGTCTTGATCAGGTGCAATTCCATACCAACGAAACAATATTCGAAGCTGAGAAACTGCCCGAGCACTTAATCATCATCGGTGGCGGCCCCATTGGCATCGAAATGGCGCAGGCGCATCGACATTTAGGGGCCAGGGTTACGGTGCTTGAACTTTTCTCGATCATGCCAAATGACGATCCTGAACTGGTGGCGATTGTGCGCACCCGACTTGAGCGCGATGGTATTGAAATTCTGGAAAGTGTTGCGGTCAAAGCGATTGCATCCGGAGGGGCAGGAATACAGGTCACCATTGAAGAGGATGGTCAGGAACGGGTTGTTGAAGGTTCTGACTTGCTGGTTGCCGCCGGACGGCGGGCAAATGTGGAAGGGCTTGATCTTGAAAAGGCAGGCGTGACCTATTCGCCGAAAGGGATCGAGGTTGATGCCCGCCTTCGCACATCAAACAAAAAGATATTTGCCATTGGCGATGTGGCTGGAGGCTATCAATTCACCCATGTTGCGGGATATCATGCGGGGGTTGTGATTAAAAATGCCCTGTTCCGCCTGCCTGCCAAGGCCGATCATTCAACAGTTCCGTGGGTGACCTACACATCCCCTGAATTGGCGCATGTTGGATTGACGGAGAAAGAGGCCCGCAAGCAACATGGTGATATCAGGATATTGCGCTGGCCGTTTCATGAAAATGACCGGGCCCAGGCAGAAAGTGAAACGGATGGTCTTGTGAAAGCGGTAACAACACCGAAAGGTCTTATTCTGGGCTGCTCCATTGTCGGCCCGTCGGCGGGGGAACTTATAGGCGTGTGGGTATTGGCGCTTAGCCAGAAACTCAAAATTGGCGCAATGGCGCAGATGATTTCACCCTATCCGACATTGGGTGAAGCGTCCAAGCGCGCCGCCGGGAGCTTCTACACGCCATCTCTTTTCAGCGAACGGACACGGAAAATCGTCCGGTTCTTATCGAAATTCGGATAAGGCGAGGGTTGTGGCTGATCAGAAACCACTTCTGAGCCGAGCCTTTAAAAGTCTATCGGCACGCGTACTGATGTTGACGATCTTTTTTGTCATGGTCGCTGAATCGATGATCTGGACACCGTCGATTTCCCGATTCCGCAAAGTCTATCTTGAGGAACGTATCGTACGCGCGCATCTCTCAACCCTGGCGCTTGAAGCAATTCCTGAAGGCGCTGTCGGGAAGGACCTTGAGAGCGATCTGTTGTTCCATGCTGAAGCCTATGGCATTGCGCTTAGCCGCCCTGAAAAGCGGGTTTTGATGGTCTCAAAAGAGATGCCGCCGCAAGTTGATAAGAGCATCAACCTGTCACAAAATACATTTTTTGGATGGATCAGCGATGCCTTTGAGACCTTGGCTCAGGATGACAATCGTGTCCTTCGGGTGATGGGAAAGTCAGAAAAAGACCCCAAGGCGATGGTCGAGATCATCATGGATGAAACGCCGATGCGCGAAGCCATGTATGATTATTCTGCACGCATCTTTAAACTTTCCATCGTGATTTCTTTTTTCACCGCTTTCCTTGTTTATTTGAGCCTGCAATGGCTGATGATCCGTCCCATGCAACGAATCACTGCTAATATTTCAGCCTTTCGTCGCGCGCCTGAAGATGCGACCCGGGAAATCAAACCGAGCGGGCGAAGCGATGAAATCGGCATAACTGAGCGTGAGCTTGCAAATATGCAGGATGAAGTTCGTCATGCCCTGCAGCAGAAAAACCGCCTTGCGACATTGGGGGCGGCTGTCGCCAAGATCAATCATGACCTTCGAAACAGTCTGGCGGTTGCCGTATTGGCGTTTGATCGTCTGGTTCTGGTTGAGGATCCGGAAGTTAAACGCACCTTGCCGCGTTTGTACAATGCCATCGATCGGGCGGTTAAACTATGCAGCCAGACACTTAATTATGTTGGCGATTCCACACCACATTTAAACCTGAGTACAATTGGCATTCGCGCACTTCTTGATGAAATAAAAGACGGGCTCTCCATTGTCGATGAAGATGCGGAAGAGAGCACGGGCGGGGATGTGGACTGGGTCATCAATCTTGATTCTGAGCTGGCTATCAGTGGGGACCGTGAACAGCTGTTCCGGGTATTTAACAACCTCGCGGCCAATGCCAGAGAAGCCGGCGCGACGACAGTCCAGGTTGATGGTGAAGTGAAGGGATCTGAAATCATTATCAGTTTTTCCGACAATGGTCCCGGTTTGCCGGACAAAGCTAAAGAACGGATGTTTCAGCCTTTTGTGGGTTCATCCAAAGAAGGGGGAACCGGGCTGGGTTTAATAATTGTCCGTGAAATTGTCAAAGCCCATGGCGGCAATATTGCGTTTCTGAACCCGGAAAAGGGTGCCGCGTTTCGACTGACCTTTCCTCAGGGGCGCGCCAGAGTCTAAAATATTCCTCAAACCGACGAACAGGAATATCGTGTCATGACAGACTGGAGCCCCGATCAGTATTTAAAATTTGCAGGACCCCGCCTTCGCTCCGCCCGTTGCTCGATTGCCTAGGCGATGATGAGTGTGAACTCTTTTTTGATGCCTACTCCAGGCGCACACAGGACCTTTACCCGAAGCGAGTTGATGGCAATACATTGTTTCCGTTTCGGCGTCTGTTTATAGTTGCGGTAATGAAATAGGTGCAGAGATCAGGGTGGTGTCATGAAAATTCTTTTGGCGGCAATGTTCCTGATGGCTTTCTTGAGCGGTCCGGTGGTTGCGCAAACCCGTCTGGTGCTGGTGACACCGCCCAATACCATAGACACGGTGATCAGCGAGGTTATTACCCGCAAAGCCTACAAAAGGATTGGCATACAGGTGGAAATCCGAAAATACCCGGGCGAGCGCGCGCTGCGGCTGGCAAATAGCGGAAAAGTTGACGGCGAAGTGCAACGCATTAACGGGATTTCAGCCAGTTATACGGACTTGATACAGGTGCATCCGGCAATAAATTACATCGAAGGAACCGTATTTTCCTTACAGAAGAAGTTTACAATAAGCGGTTGGGATAGTCTGAAGCCTTATAGAATTGGCTATATCCGTGGCATTAAATTCGCCGAGCAAAATACGAAAAATATGGATTCCCTTGCCGTCAGTGACTACACGCGCCTGTTTGAAATGCTTCGCAAGGAGCGGTTTGAAATCATCGTCTCACCACGGATTAATGGTCTCTATCAGCTCAAACAACAGGGCATCGAAAATATTCTGGAATTGAAACCGGCGATCATGCGATTTGATCTATTCCACTACTTGCATAAGAAACATGCCAATCTGGTGCCGAAAATTTCAGCGGTGTTTGCTGAAATGGCCAAAAGTGGCGAGCTTGAAAAAATCCGCAATCATGTTGTCTCTGTCATGATGGTCCGCGCGGCGCATAAACTCCCTGTCTGCGATACGGATTACGCCTGCTTTGAATGAAGGGTGAAGGTCATGGCCCTTATCCGCGACAGTGGTATACTTCCTTATGCCAACAGCCTCACCTGACCCAACCCAACTTGAAGCTGAAGGTTATCGTCTGCTGGGGCAGGATGATTTGGCATCTGCCGCTCAGGTTTTCGCTGCTGCGATCAATGGTAATGGCGGACTGGGTAAAAGTTGGCATGGGTTAGGCGTTGCTTTGCTCGGGCTTGGCCGGGCAGACTCATTCTTAAACGTGGCCCATCAGGCAGATCAGTTATTTGAAAGCGAAGTCGCGTATGGCGTAAATGTTTTGCTGGACCTGGTATCGCGAAATGACGGCTACGCAGTGCTGGAAAGTATCTTAAATCAGTTTCCGTCAAATAACCCGGTGACGGCGCTGGCGATTTACCACGCCGGATGTGGGGCCATGCAGCGAGGTGATAAAGATACCGCATTTGAGCATTTTCTGATGTTTCGCAAAGCTGTTCTCGAAAATTCGAAACTCTATCCGGTTGATCAGGATAGAAACATGAACATCATGTTTCGCCAAGCCTACCTGATAGAGCCGCCGAAAGTCGTTGGGGAACTGGAATCCATTTCACCAGACAGCATTTATGAATACGCACCGGATTTGAACTTTTCTAACGCACCTTTTCGCCCAGATGCGCCGGATGGACCGGTTTTTCTCAGTTGCTGCAACGGTATATATTTTGACCACTTCGCCGACGCGTTGGCGGCTTCTGTTGTAAAACATTGCGGCGATGTCATTTTGCATCTGCATGTCGCGGAACCGGGCGAGGATCTGGTGGATAGAATTGAACATCTTCGTGCAATTCATCCCGCGCTTAAATTGAATGTTAGTACAGAATCCGAAACTGCATTCAGCGGCAATGTGTATTTTGCCTGCAACCGGTTTTTACTGGTTCAGGATTTCATCGATTTTTACGAAAGCGGCGTGACAATCCTTGACGTCGATGGGACCTTTAACACTGATCCCATGCCTTTGATCGAAGCGGCAAAGGGAAGTGATGTTGCATGTTTTAATTCAGGTAGAACAGAACCTGCATCCGTTTATCAAGCCGCTTATGTAACTGTTCAGGCGAATGACGCGGCCATGCGGTTCACTTCACTTCTTCGCCGATTTATTCTGAGCAAGCTACATGAACCGCCGGGATTATCCTGGATGCTCGATCAGGCCGCCCTGTTTTCTGTCTTTTATTATCTACAGTCAGACAGCAGGTCTTTTCGTTTGCTCGAGCTTAACAAGGGTACGGGTTACGGGTACGGCGATTTCATTGATACCTATGACGACGAAGCCGGGAAGCTTGAACTGATGCGTCAGGCGACAGTTTAATCGAGCGCGTAAACCAGTCCTTTTAAATAGGCTGATTCCGGCAGGTAGGGGTGGATCGGATGATCTGGCCCGGCGCCACCTCTGTAAATCACACGCCCACTGCGTCCAGCCTGACTGATACCGTGCGCCGTTTCATCCAGGAAACGTTCTTCAAACATGTTATGTGAGCAAGATGCGACAAACAAAAACCCGCCGGGTTCAACAACGGCCGCCGCCAGACGCGCCATTTTCCGGTATCCCTTGGCACCCGGCCCAACATCTTTTTTGGTTTTTACGAAGGCGGGAGGGTCGGCAATGACAATGCCGAAGCGTTGTTTGGCTTCGGCAAATTTCTCAAGTGTCGCGAAAACCTCGCCAGCCTGGGTTTTGACAATGACATCAAGATTATTCGCCTTCGCGGCTTCATTTGCGAGTTTTAAAGACCCTTCGGCACGGTCTACGCAGAGCACGCTGCTTGCCCCGCCCGCCGCCGCAGTGATACCGAAGCCACCGGCGTAAGAATAAAGATCAAGAACGCTCCGACCCTTCGCCAAGTTCGCCATATAAGCGCGGTTGGCGCGTTGGTCGAAGAACCAGCCGGTTTTTTGCCCGCCCATGGGGTCAGCAAAAAAGGTCAGGCCGTTTTCACGAACTTCAATTGGCCCGTCCAACTCACCTTTGGCAAATTTGCTGTAGGTCTCCAGCTTTTCGAGTTTTCGAAAAGCCCCAGAGTTTGAGAGAATAATGGCCCTTGGCTGGAACAGCTCATCAAGGATACGAAGAATGTCGTCGAGAAGCATATCCATTCCCGCAGTTGCTGTCTGGACAACAAAGACGTCGCCAAAACGATCAATCACCAACCCCGGCAAACCATCTGAATCGCCGTAAACAAGTCGGTAATGTGGCTCGCTATACAGGGCGTCACGAAGCCGCGCAGCGCGGCTCAGGCGCTCTCTGATAAACTCATCATCAACAGCCCCGGCACCGCTCCGGGTAAATCCACGGTAACAAATCAGGCTGTGGGGGTTGAACGTGCCGACACCCGCGGGTTTTCCATCGGCACGAACCAGCGGAACAATGGTTCCGGGCTCAATCGCCTTGGCCTCATCGTCCATACGGATTTCATTGGAATAAACCCAGGGATGCCCGCGTTTGAAACGTTTGTCGCTGCCGGCACGCAATAAGATGCGGGGCTGAGATGAAATGCTCATGTTTGCCTTATCAGTATTTAAAAGATCGAATTAAAATCTAGTCGCCGATGGCGACGCCTTCACGTCGTTTGTCGGCACCGCCTTCAAGTCCGTATTTGGTTACCTTGATTCCATGCAGGCCACTGGCCCGGGACATCAGACTGACCTTATGCCCCATGGCTTCAAGGGCTGGTTTAAGAGATTCCAGCGCCGTCCCTTTTTCCAGTTCCGTCGCTCCGTTTCGGTTGACGAAGTTGGGTGCATCAATGGCGCTGTCCATGTCCATGCCCCAGTCGAGCGTCGCAATCAAGGTTTTTGCGACATATCCGATGATACGTGATCCGCCGGGAGAGCCCACCGCCATCACGAGATTGCCTGCTTTGTCAAACACCAGCGTTGGCGACATGGAGCTTCTGGGGCGTTTGCCGGGCCCGGCCCGGTTTGCAACTGGCGCACCGTTTTTGCTGGGGCGGAACGAGAAATCAGTGAGCTGATTGTTCAGGATAAACCCACCAACCATCATGCGGGATCCGAAGGCGTTTTCGATGCTTGATGTCATTGAGACGGCGTTGCCGTCAGCATCAATGATACTCATATGGGTTGTCGAAAGACCGTGTTCATTTCCGCCCGGTGCATATTTCCATGAACCGCTTAAACCGGGCATCCCGGGATGGCGCTTTTTGGCGGCTTTGGTCGGCGAAATCTGGTTTGCGCGAAGCTTCAGGTAATTGGGGTCAAGCAGACCTGGCGGTGTTGGCACGACATCCGGGTCGGCAATGTAAGTGTTGCGATCTGCAAAGGCGAGGCGACTGGCCTCAGCGATGAGATGTATGGATTTGGCGTCCATGGGGGGGGACGTGGACAGATCAAAATTATTGGCGATACCAAGGATCTGCAATGTGGTCAGTCCACCAGATGATGGTGGTCCCATGCCACAGACCTTCCAGATGCGGTAATTAAGGCAAACCGGTTTTCTCTTGATTGCCTTATAGGCGGCAATGTCAGCAAGGGTCATTCCACTACGGTTTTTGGGGGCATGACGGACGGTCCAGACGATCGATTTGGCAATAGCGCCCGTATAAAAGGCCTTGGCGCCATCTTTCTGGATGGCTTTAAGAGTCCTGAATAACGCCGGGTTCTTTAACAGAACGCCAGCCTTTTTTGAGTTACCCCCGCGGTCATAAAAATACGCTTTTGAGGTGGGAATGGTTTTTAGATATTTATCTTTGGCAAGCAGGCCTGCCAGTCTTGGGGAAATAACGAAACCATTTTCAGAAAGTGCGATAGCGGGTTTGAACAAATCCGCCCAAGGCAGTTTCCCATGGTCCTTATGTGCGCTCTCAAGCGATCTGAGTAGGCCGGGTACGCCAACGGCTGAACCACCAACTACGGCATCGTAGAATTTCTTGGGCGTACCGTCGGCTTTCAGAAACATGCCCGGCTTGGTCGACTTTGGAGCGGTCTCGCGCCCATCGTAGGATTCGATGGCGCCGGAAGATTTTTCGAAATGCATCAAAAAGGCACCGCCACCGATCCCCGATGATTGTGGTTCCACCAATGTCAGGACCATCTGGGCCGCAATCGCGGCATCAATGGCACTGCCCCCGGCACGCAACATGTCCCGTCCGGCCTCGGCCGCCAGTGGATTGGCGACCGCAATCATATGGCGGCTTGTGTATGTTGAGGTTGAACTGGCGGGTGGCGGTGGCGTGGTCTGACATGCGCCTAACGCCAGCATGCCAACCATCAATATTGGAGTGTATTTCATTTTTTGCATGGCCGGGATCATACCCTATTCGTCCCGGTTTGGGACCCTTTTTCGTGGGCAAAGAACGGTTGAAGCCGTATCATGGAATTCTTCTGATCGAGAGAACGGTTGTGCTTGACGCCATTGCTGAAAATTTACGAGAAAACACCGTCATCTGGCTGATGGTGATGTTTGTTGGTGTGTTGTATTGGGGGTTTAGGGCCCGCTGGCGGAATCGCCGCAACCGCGAAGGGAATCGCTAATCCAACTGGCCCAGCTGGCAAAGATGCTATGGTATTCAAGAATTTACCAGCAAACTTTAATATTGTGCAGTGCAGCAAAATGCGTTACTGTCCAGCCAATTCGGAGGATTTTAGGGGGAGCCTCTCGCTGTAAATTGGCGATTAAGGATGATCTTGATGGATAACGTTACAAAGCTGGAGCCTCGTATTTCCGCCGCGGACCTGACATCGCGCAAAAACACCACGCCGATTGTCGCGCTCACTGCATACACAACACCAATGGCCCAGCGCCTGGACGCACACGCTGATCTATTATTGGTAGGTGATTCCCTGGCGATGGTCATTTACGGACTTGAGACCACTGTTGGCATTACCTTGGACACGATGATCGCGCATGGTCGCGCTGTTGTCCGAGGCTCGCAAAAATCCTGTGTAATCATAGATATGCCAGCGGGGACATATGAAGACAGCCCTGAACAGGCGGTTGAATCAGCTAGGCGCGTTATCGACGAAACGGGCGCTCAAGGCGTAAAACTTGAAGGCGGTGTCGCCATCGCCGGGCAAATAGCGGCTATTGTTGAGGCAGGAATTCCTGTTCTCGGCCATATCGGCCTCTTGCCGCAAAAAGTAACAAAGGCTGGCGGGTTCCGTATTCAGGGACGTGACGATGAAGGCTATCTGAACATTCTGGATGATGCCTGGGCCGTCACCAATGCTGGCGCGTTTGCAGTTGTAATTGAAGGCACTGTGGAAATTCTGGCCCGTGAAGTCACCGGTACAATCCCGATACCGACCATCGGCATCGGTGCTTCCGTAGCTTGTGACGGACAGATTCTGGTGACGGATGATATGCTTGGCCTGTTCAGTGATTTTACGCCGAAATTTGTTAAACGTTTTGGTGACTTGGGCACAGCAGTTGAAACAGCGGTTGAAGCCTATGCAACTGACGTTCGCGCCCGACGCTTCCCTGAAAACCAACATGTTTACCAGCTTGAAAAATCAGTCGAAGTTGCCAGTTAATCAAAGTGGAAACAGTACGCACCATTAAAGAGCTTCGCGCTCATGTTCACGGTTGGCGACGGGCCGGGAAATCAGTCGGTCTGGTGCCTACCATGGGCGGGTTGCATGACGGGCATCTTTCCCTTGTTAAAGAATCCGCATCCCGGGTCGATAGAACCATAGCTTCCTTATTCGTTAACCCGAGCCAGTTTGCGCCCCATGAAGATTTCGCCACCTACCCGCGGGCGGAAGCCGAAGATCTGGTGAAGTTTGAGCGCTCGGGTGTCGACTTAATGTTTGCGCCCAATGTCGCCGAAATTTACCCCGACGGACATTCAACGAAGATTGAGGTTCAGGGTCTTGGGCAGATTTTGGAAGGTGAGTTCCGCCCTCATTTTTTTATTGGCGTGGCAACGGTGGTCACCAAGCTATTGTTGCAAGCTCTTCCTGATGTGGCGGTTTTCGGCGAAAAAGATTACCAGCAACTTTGTGTAATCAAGAGCATGGTTCGCGATCTTGATATTCCGGTTGAGATTATTGGTGCGGAAACGATACGTGAAACTGATGGCTTGGCGATGTCTTCGCGAAATGACTTCCTCAGCGACAAAGAACGTGAAATCGCACCGGCCTTGTTTCGAATTATCACTGAAGTTGCTGAGAACGTTAGAAGCGGCCAACCCCCGGCGGCACAACGGCCTTGGGCAGAAGGAAGATTAACGGAAGCTGGCTTTGGCGCCGTTGATTACGTTGCCGTTCGGGACGCCGAAACACTGGAGCCCGTCGGCGATGCGTCCCGTCCTACTCGTGTTCTCGCTGCCGCCTGGCTTGGCGGAACGCGTCTAATCGATAACGTGCCAGTGTAAATTTTGTTATTCGCAAACGCGTCGTCGCAATCGTGGCCGATTGTTCGGGATTTGCTTGCGCATTAATCCAACCGAACGACGATACCTTCCAGTTCCGGCGATGGTGCCGGATAGCGGTCCATCACAGCCGGATCGTGGCCGGGAATTATATGATCCGGGCTGTCGGCTAGTCGTTTCAAGGTTTCAAATCCGTCCAGCATTTCATCTTCGCGGTAAATGATCGGATAGGGGTTGGTGCGTTCCATATTGGCATACAGATGACTGGCATCTGAAGCGAGGACGACCCATCCGCGTCGCGTATGAACTCGAACGACCTGTAATCCTGCTGTATGTCCGCCAATATGGTGAAGTGAGAACCCTGGCACAAGTTCGGCTTCGCCGTCGTGGAATGTCACGCGTTCTGCATAAACCTGGCGCACCATGCCGACAACGTGTTCCACATCCATCGGAACGCGGAACGGCTTGTGGCGCATGTTGCGTCCGGTTGCGTAGTTCATTTCCCGATCTTGTAAATGAAACTGGGCATTCGGGAATAGGTCGAAATTCCCGACGTGGTCATAATGAAGATGCGTAATAATGATATCGGCGACCGAATTTGCTTCCACGCCCAATAGCGCCAGGCCTTCACTAGGGCAGCGCAACAACTCACGTCCACGCGCCGTTGCGGTTTCTGCATTGAATCCGGTATCGATGACGAAGGTGTGGTTATCCGAACGCGCCAGCCAGACGAAATAGTCAATCGGCATCGGGCCATCGTGCATATCCGGCGGGTCCATGAAATTCATGTCCGCATTGCGCATATGGGTCGCGTATTTAATAGCAAAAACCTCGAAGGTTACGGGCGTGCTCATATCAGGCTCCAAATGGGTATTCTCAGATGACGGATAATGCACCAAGCGGACTTTGGCGCAAAGGATGCAAAGGCGTTTTATTCAGCAGCAGCGAGTTGCCCGTGAGTCCAAAGGAGCGAGATTGGTGCGTGAGGGATGCCGACTTGTTTGCACTCGGCCTCATTCAGGACATCCAAATTCGGCCAGAGGCCGTTGGTCAGGGTTTTTGCATAAGCCGGGGAAAGGTTTTCCGAAATCATACGCGCCGCAGCCTGCTCATGATCATAATCAAGCGCCCGGGTTTCAAGGTTCAGCGAACCCTGTTCAGGTGTGATTATTCCATACCATGTCCTGGCTGTTCCGTCGTTGGCCGGCATGCCGATAACACCGGGGTTGAACCAGAGTTTTTCGCCAAGGCCACTGATAAACGGAAGTCCGCAATGCCCCCCAATGACGGCATCGATGTCGCCGTTCTTCTCAATTTTTGTTATTTCATCTCGCTTGATGGCTTCTGGTGTGGAGCCAAACACCCATCGACTGATATCGGTTGTGCCGCCATGGATGGCCGCGAAGGTATAAGCGCCAGCCGAAAACCGAACTTGGCTGGGAAGCTCACGCATCCACTGGCGGTGTTCCTCTGTCAGGCATTGTTTGGCATGGGTATACCATTGACGTGATAGCAGATCGCATTCACTGCCTTCATCAAATCCGCATCCGCAATCATCACCATCGAACCCCAGTGATTCCTCGCAATTGCCCATCACCACATGCATGCCGGACTCAATAATGGCATCAAGCGTTTCTGCCGGGTCAGCGGCATAAGCGATAATGTCGCCTGTGCAGATGATGTTCTTGGGCTGGATCGACAGTTTGTCGGCTTGCGCCAACAGAGCCGTCGTCGCCTGAAGGTTTGAATAGGGGCCTCCAAAGACCAGAACAGGGCCGTTCAGCTGGCCTAAATCGTTAATCATGCTTAACCACTACACGATGCGCCGCCCAGTACACAAAAGCGCGCACAATGGGGGTGGTTGAGTTGTACAGTGTCCGGTGAGCATGCGAGATCACTACCCAGTTCGAACGACGCATCATAGGGCAGCAGCGTGCAGGGGACGACGACCGGGTTATCGGCGCCCTTGCGCTTGACGATCATCCGTGATGTCGCACACATCATGGTTTCCGGTGCGACGCCTAAAATATCCCAGCAATTAACGGTGATTTCCGGGACATCAAGATGGGCGTCCATTTCCGGGAATAAAACCAGAGAAGCAGGGTCATTCGGGTCAACGGGGATATCTTGTTCTTCAAATAACTCGCCATATGCATTGCGCGACGCAGTTTCGATTTCGTCCCAACAGGTTCGTCCAGCGATGGTCAGGTTAAATTTATTTTCAGCGAGCCAGCGCAGGCCCTGGAGCATGGGCGCCCAGGTATCCGCACCGCGCTCAAGTTCGTGTTTTTCCCGGCTGTAATGATCCATGGATACCCGGATCGTCAATGCGTTGCCGTGGCGTGTCTTCAGGTCGAGTAGCTTCTCCCGGACATTCCAGAGCGGTTTCATAGCGTTGCTCAATACCAAAACCCGATAACCGCGTCCGAGCGCCTGTTCAATCATCCCGATCAGATCGCGGTTCATGAAAGGTTCGCCGCCGGTAAAGGCGATTTCGTCGACTTGATAGTTTTCCGACTCAATTTCATCGAGATAACGGGTTACATCATCCAGTGCCAAATAGGCGAGGTCATCATTTTTCGGGCTGCTTTCCATGTAGCAGTTGCGACACGTGATATTGCAAAGGCTGCCCGTATTAAACCAAAGCGTACGCAAATGGGTCAACGCGACAACAGCCCGTTCCTCGCCTTTGGCGGTAACGTATGGGTCGCGGAATTTTTCCGGTAGAAGCAAGGTGGAATTGGAGCCGTCGGGCATAAATACTCTCAATGTAGTTGGGCGACATACCTAGTGATAGTTTCACTATATCATATATGTAAGGCCGCGACGCTTAAGAGGCTAATCAAAAAAAAGTTATCGAGTGTGAGGTTGTCGTTTTAGTCGTCAGAATCCGGATTGTCTGGCAGGTAAATGGTGGCACGAAGCCCGCCTTCGGGCCGGTTCGAGAGCTCAATTTCGCCACCATGGCCACGGATGATTGTGCGAACAATGGCAAGGCCCAGACCATTTCCGCCCGTATCGCGACTACGCGATGTCTCCATGCGCTGAAACGGTTGAAACACTCGCTCCAGATCGGATTCCGGGATGCCAGGGCCATTGTCGTCGACTGTGATGACTGCCATCCCGGTTTCGATATCTGTTGCCAAACTGATTTCCGCTGCTTCACCATAGATAACTGCATTCTCCAGGATATTGCTAAGTGCTCTTTTCAGGCTTGTCGGGCGACAAAGCAGGACCATGCGATCTGTTTCTGTAAAATGGATATGGTGTCCAATATCCTGAAAATCGGCCGTCAAACTTGCCAGAAGGGCATTGATGTCCGTTGGCCGTGTTTCTTCGTTTTTCGATTCTTCGCGAATAAAATTCAATGTTGATTCGGTGATATTCTGCATTTCATTCAGGGCCTGAATGATTTTCTCCTGCAAGTCCGCATCTTCAATAAATTCAGCCCGAATGCGAAGGGCCGTTATCGGAGTTTTCAGATCATGTGAAACAGCGGCCAGCATGTTGGTGCGGTCCTCAATATAGCGTTCAAGGCGTTCGCGCATCGTGTTAAATGCTTCAATGGTTTGACGCATGTCTTCCGGGCCTTCGGGTGGAACATCGCTTGATAACGCGCCCCGCCCGAGATTGTCGGCGGCATCTGCCAAATTCCTTAATGGTCTGGTTATGCGTCTGACGGCGAAAATAACCACAGCAATAATTGCTAGTGCCGTGATCAGCAGTGCCAACATCGAATGGGCAGCCCAGGTTGGTCGATTGAACCCGGTGCGGGTTTCGGCGTTTAACCACTGTCCACTTTGCAAGTTGACGGCGATATTCAAATCTAGTTTGCGCATTTGGCGGCGGTGATGCCCGTCATCGTCGTCATCATGTCGCCAATTTCGCCAGTGCATAAAATGCCGGTCATCTTCAAGCTGAACACGAACGTCTTTCGCCAATAACCCCAATTCCCTGCGAAGCTGCCCGGCCAGAACCCGTTCGAGTCCGGCAGAGGAGGTCGGATCAATTATACTCTGCCCAGAGAGGGAAAACCGTAAACGCCGTGTTGCCGAACTTGCGATGATCCGCGTGTGTAATTCCGCTGGCGTTGCATCCAGCAGGCGGACAACGGATGCAGTTCTATTGAGAATGAGGTCCCGGGTTGCCGTATGGACGGCTTCGCGCCGTTCGTCACTGAATATGGCAAAGGCAATGACGTGTCCGGTGACAAGTGCCAGCATCAGCAGGGCAATCATTTGCCCGGCGAGGCTTTTCGGCGTTATACGGCTGAGCAGCCTCATGAGGACTGCACCTCCGCGGCGAACAGATATCCACCCCCCCAAACCGTCTGGATAATTTCAGGGTTTTTCGGGTCGCTCTCAATTTTCTTGCGAAGGCGGCTGACCTGATTGTCGATGGTTCGATCAAAAACGTCAGCACTTCGTGCCTGTGTCAAATCAAGCAATTGTTCGCGCCCCAGAACCCGCCCAGGATGATTGAGAAAAGCGCTAAGCAGATTAAACTCTGCTGTGCTGAGTGGGATGGAGACACCGTCCGTTCCAACCAGTTCCCGGCGTTTCACCTCTAATGCCCAGACCCCGAAGGTCAGGCGTTCGCCTTTCAGGGGCTCACGTTCCGGCGGCAGGCTGTTGGTGCGCCGGAGCACAGCCTTGATCCGCGCCAGCAATTCGCGTGGATTAAAGGGTTTGGAGACATAATCGTCCGCTCCCACTTCAAGGCCAACGATCCGGTCAGTTTCCTCTGTCATCGCCGTTAACAGGATAACCGGGGTGTTGACGGTTTCCCGCAAATGACGACACAGCGATAATCCGTCTTCGCCAGGCATCATGATGTCGAGGACGACCAGGTCAATCGCGTGATCCTTGATGATCCGCCGCGCCGTTGTTGCAGAATCCGCTGGCGTGCTTCTGAACCCGTGCGCATCCAGATATTTAGAAAGCCCATCACGGATTTCGGGATGGTCATCAACGACGAGTATGTGTGGTGAAGCTTCCATAATTTGATTTTGATCCCGGCTTCGATGTGTAGCTACAAAAAAATTGTATCAAATTGTATCAAATCGGTGCGTTGTGACAGCTTGCGACGAAAGACCCCATATCTGACAAACTTATGTGAAACTTGAGTGGTTAAATGGCCTCATCGAAACGTTAACAACATAACAGAAAGTAAGAGGCCTGAAATGAAACGCAGAACCAAAATTATAATCACCGCTAGCGTTCTTGTCGCTGGTGTAGCGGCATTGGGAACAGCCGTCGTTGCCCATGACAAAGCTCGTGGTTATGGCGCCATGTACCACAGCGGAATGGGAATGGGTCCCGGCATGGGAAAACATGGTGGTGGCTACGGGCGCCATTTTCAGAAAATGGAAAAAATGTTTGAATTTCATGACCTGAATAAGGATGGCGGTGTCACCCAGTCAGAAATGGACGAAAGCCGTGCGGGACGCCTGAAAGGTTATGATCAGGACAACGATGGCAATTTGTCACTCAAAGAATTCGAAGGGTTATGGATGAACGCCAAACGAGACCACATGGTTGATCGTTTCCAGGCCTTTGATAGCGACGGTGATGCTGTGGTGACAAAAGAAGAATTTTTATCACCAATGACGGGTATGATTGCGCGTCATGACCAGAATGGCGACGGAAAGGTCATGCTTGATGAAATGAGAAACCATCGACCCTGGCACGGGTATAAGAAGCGTTTCTTCAATGATGATGACAGCGAGAAGGACAAAGACTGACGAATTCGGGACCCGGGCGGGCGTTCGCCATGTTCGGGTCCTGGTTTTTGATGTCGACAGCCACTTGACGAATGAATTTTCCATGAGAAACTCACCCTCAATAAGCGGGTGTAGCTCAATGGCAGAGCAGCAGCTTCCCAAGCTGAATACGGGAGTTCGATTCTCCTCACCCGCTCCAACTAAATTTTTATGATTTTTCGCGGATGGGCGCCTGAAAAAGCGCGCGTAACTACGGCTGGCGCGATGATCGCACCATAGCCCCCATACCCGCCGAAAAAGGCCCGTTGGATATGAGGGTTAGGTAAAATTTGGTCGCCGGAATTAGTCGAGAGCGACTAGGTTTTCCGCAGACGCTTTGCCGTTCTGCCCGGGTACGAGTTCGTACTCGACTTTCTGGCCTTCACGGAGGCTCTGCATACCAGCGCGTTGAACCGCGGAAATATGAACAAAGGCGTCTTTCGAGCCATCTTCTGGCTCAATAAAACCAAAGCCTTTTGTTGCATTAAACCATTTTACGGTACCAGTCGTCATTCTCTTGCCTTTCAAACATTCACGTAGACGTCGTCACTAGGTTTGACGTCGTTGGGTATATTGGTCTCACATTTTCGATAGGGTAACGCGGCTAATTGCAAAGCGCATAGACGGATACACCAGGATCATGTGCTGCCTGATGCCTTCATTTAGTGCCCATGGTTCATTTGTGCAAGTAAAATCAGCGTTACAAACCCCGAGGTTGTCGTCGGGGTCGCTGCAAATTTAATGGCTCAATATCAAATAGATACCTTACCGACGGTCCCAGATACCACGGACCTGATCAGGTAATGACATGGGGTCGAACGGCTTGATGATCACATCAACCGCACCAAGTTCCTTATAATGGGCAATCTCATCTTCCTGGACTTTTGCGGTCAGGAAGGCGAAAGGGGTGCTGCCGAACTGCTCAAACTTCTTAAGTTCTACAAGTGTAGCCGGGCCATCCATCCCAGGCATCATAACGTCAAGCAAACAAAGGTCCGGTGCAAATGCGGGGCCCTGTTCAATTGCTTCCGGACCGGAACTGCAGACCATGACCTCAAAACCGCCGACGACTTCAAGCGTCATTTTGACGACTTTCTGAATGTCTGGTTCATCTTCAACGTAGAGAATTTTCTTTAGTTCATTTGCCATATGGCTGCCCCTCTGGTTTTCCTGAATACCGGAAAACTCTTCTTCCTGGCAATTCATGCTGAGCATGTTAGCTGAGCCCACACTATGATTTAATCATCTTCGCCATCATCTACAAGGTTTGATGAATTAATCTGAGGTGCGGGGGGATGAAGCGCAGATCTGTTTTAATGAAGAATTCAATAGGGATTTTTAATCTCTGACAGAAGTGCTAATGATCATCGGCTTGGTAGTCTTTAAAGGGGGATGGCGTGTCTGCGGAAGGATCAAAAAAAGTTGTATTGAAGGCTTTAGTCGCAAATACAATTATTTCTATTACCAAATTTGCCGCAGCTGTCTTTACGGGAAGCTCGGCAATGTTCAGCGAGGGTATTCACTCGCTTGTTGATACGGGAAATCAGGGCCTGATCCTTTATGGGATGGCGCGGGCAAAAAAACCAGCAGATGAAAAACACCCGTTTGGATACGGGATGGAGCTGTATTTCTGGTCTTTCGTGGTCGCGATCATGATTTTTGCTGTGGGCGCAGGCGTATCCATTTACGAAGGTGTTGATAAGATACGTCATCCTCACCCTATTACGAATGCCTATATAAACTATGCGGTCCTCGGTGTGGCTTTTGTTGCTGAAGGGGGCGCCTGGTGGGCTGCATTGAAACAGTTCAACAAAGTAAAGGGTAACGTCGGGTATTTTCAGGCGGTTCGCGAAAGCAAAGACGCTGCGCTATTCACGATTCTGTTTGAAGACACTGCAGCAATGTTGGGCCTAATTGTTGCATTTTTTGGGATATTTTTGGGGCAAACCTTGAACCTTCCCGTACTGGATGGTGCGGCATCAGTATGCATCGGTCTGATTTTGGCAGCAGTTGCGGCACTATTGGCCTACGAATGCAAAGGGTTGTTAGTCGGGGAAAGTGCAGAAACCTCGGTTGTGCAGGGAATTCGCGCCATCGCCGAGGCAGAAGCTGGTGTTAAGGGCGTCAACGAACTCAGAACCATGCATCTGGGGCCGAAAGATATACTGGTTAATATCAGTCTGGACTTTGGCAGCGCGTTGTCAGCTGATGATGTTGAGCGACTGATTTCAAAGCTCGAACGCGATATTAAAGAAGTCTATCCGGGGGTGACGCGCCTGTTTGTTGAAGCACAAAGCCTGACGGGGCATCATGCGGATCAGTTGGAAAATAACCAGTAGCGCAGCCGCTGCTTAACGTTTGCATTGCTTATTCCCCGTGTGGGTTTCGATCCTCAAATATGAAGCCCAGGAAGTTCAACAGCAATTGCGCCGCGAGAAAGCTGGTCATGCCCGTCGGGTCATAATCAGGCGCGACTTCAACCAGATCTATACCGACAACGTCGCCTTTCTTCGTCAACCCCTGAAGTGTCTCTAGCACTTCATAATAAAGGAACCCGCCGTGGCTTGGTGTGCCGGTGCCGGGCGCGATGGAAGGATCAAAGCCGTCTATGTCGATGGTGCAATAGTAGCGAACATCGTCCGGAATTCTGGCTAAGACACCTTCGACACCCAGTTCCCGAAATTGGCGTACCGAGAGAATATCCGATCCGGCAGCCCGCGCCGCGTCGTAGTCGCTGCGGTTTGAAGACGAAACATTGCGAATGCCCAATTGTGTAAAGCCGGTGACATGATCCATTTCAGAAGCCCGTCGCAGCGGATTGCCATGGCCGTAGCGCACGCCATGACGCTCATCGACAAAATCGAGATGGGCGTCGATATGGATAATATGGACGGGATCTTGGTCACTAAAGGCGCGGATACAGGGGATATGAACGGCATGATCACCGCCAAGAGATACGGGGAGCGCGCCGGATTTCAGGATTTTACGAACGGCGTATTCTGCATTTGCGTGGCTTTGATCGGTATCGGTGTGGATGATGTCGGCATCCCCGATATCAACTATTCTGACTTTATCGCTGGGAAGATAAACGACATCATCTTCATGGTCATAAGCCCCGCCGTGACCAAATGAGAACAGGGTTGAGGCCTCACGGATGGCACGCGGGCCGAAGCGTGCGCCGGAACGGTATTGTGTGCCCATGTCAAATGGGATGCCAAGCACGGCGACATCGGCATCAATGGCGTCCCAGTCAAGGCAGACAGGTTGCTTGGCGAAAGTGCAATGACCCACGAACGGTAAATTCAGGCGACCTTTGTCATATGTGTTATCCGTCATTTCCTATTGCCCCTCAGTCTGGTTTTTCTCGAACACGATGATACTGACGCCGAATATAACTGCTGCTCCGCCACCGACCAACCACCACGTCAGCTGTTCGTCCAGCAACGTTACTGATGCAGCGATGGCAACGACGGGTAATAACAGCAGGAACGGCCCCACATGATTTACTGGATGTCGGCCAAGAAGGTGGTACCAGATGCCATACCCGACGGCAGTCATGATTAATCCCAAATAGGCGATAATGGCCCATACCTTCCAGGATGCGGCCAGGATTGCGGGCATCGGATTTCCTTCGATAACCAATGAAGCCAAGAAAAGTTGTGGTGCTGCCAATGCCGCCACCCAGGCAATCAACATGAACCCGCCAATTGCCCCCAGCCTACGGATCATGATTTGCCCGACAGCCCAAGTCAGGGCGCCAGAGGTAACAAGCATAATTCCCAGTTGATTGCCCGCCAATCTCGGCTCACCCGCAATCATGATAACGCCGGCAAAGGAGATCAAAATGCCGAATATGCGTTGCAATCCAACGGCTTCTTTCAGAAAGAAAGCCCCCAGAATTGCCAGAAACGGGACCTCTAACTGAACCACCAATGCTGCCGTCGCCGTATCCAGCAGTTTCAGGCCGTAAAAGGTGAGACCATATTGGATGGTCGCGGAAATCAGAGCGATGAAAAAAATCTGTCGCATCAGTTGACGAGGCACGGGAACAAACCAGATTAGTGTCAGTGCTGTCAGGGCAAACCTGAAACTCATCAAAAGGATTGGTGGAAATTCGCCCAAGGCAATCTTTGAAAATGTAAATCCAAGGCCCCATAATACGGGCACAGACACGGCCAATAGAGTATCGCGAAGGTTCATGACCGGCCAATGCTTCAAGTTGGGTTTTATGAAAGTGACTATGGCCCTGGTTTACACGGCAAACAACGTTTCGTTAAATGCGTGATGCAACTGAATTCATGATTGGAAATATTGAGATGATTACAGCGGCTTTGAAATTCCTGAAACCATCGGATGAAAAACCGGTTTATTACGCTTCCGTTGGCGGCGAAGAGGCCGCGCTCAATTTGGAAGGCCAATTTAACACCGTTGACGTTGAAATTGAGGATGCTCGCCCGCGCCGAGATATGTACAAATTGGACAATCAAGGGTTTCAGCTTTTTGATCACGCTTCAGCTGTGTCGGATTTCTATGATCATGAGCAGATCAGATCAATCTACGAAGATGAGGTCAAAGCACTGGTTGGCAAAGCAACTGGCGCAGGCCGCGTCGTTGTGTTTGACCATACCCACCGCGCAGATTCACAAGAAAAGCGCGGCGAGTTGGAAGTCCGTGAACCATCTGCAGTCGTCCATAATGATTATACGGACCGCTCTGCCCGCCAGCGGGTTATCGACATCCTCCCTGCTGAAGAAGCCCAAGATCTGCTTGATCGACGTTTTGCCATTATCAACGTCTGGCGCGCCATAAACCATCCAGCAGTCACCTCACAACTGGCGCTTTCGGATGCCTCAACCCTGCAGCCTGGCGACGCTATGCCGACAGAACGTCGCGCAAAGGATCGTATCGGCGAGTTGATGATGGCTATTTATAACCCCGAGAGCAGTTGGGTGCATTTCTCAGATATGAAACCTGATGAAGCGTTGCTGCTCAAAACCTATGACACGGCAACCGATGGCCGCGCCCGTTTTTCGCTCCACACGGCCTTTGATCACCCGAACTCTCCCGCCGATACAAAGCCGCGCGAAAGCCTGGAGACGAGAACGTTTGCGTTTTTTTAGGTGATTGTGAAATCTACAGCGCTTGTACCGCCATCTCGATCGGGCCTTCGGCGCGGCTGTGGACGAACTGGTCAACATAGGGGTTGCCTGAATCCTCGACATCCGGTGTCAGTCCATCCCAGATAATGTGGCCATCGTGGATCATCGCAACACGATTTGAGATAATTTTCAGGCTCGACATATCAGACGTGATCGAAACGACCGTGGCACCAAGACTGTCAACGACATCAAGGATTAATTCGTTGATCACATTGGTCATAATCGGATCGAGGCCAGCGGTCGGTTCATCCAGAAAGAGAATCTCTGGATCATTGGCGATGGCGCGTGCCAGACCTACCCGCTTTTGCATGCCACCAGAAAGCTCTGAGGGGAGAAGGTCTGCAGTTGCGGCTTCCAGTCCAACTGCCGCCAGTTTTTCAATTGCCTGTTCTTTGGCGTCACTTTTCGACATGCCTTCCTGGAGATGCTGAAAAGCGACATTTTCCCAGGTTGTCATTGAATCAAACAGGCCGGACTTCTGAAACGTCATGCCGAAGCGGTCGAGTAGCGTCTTTCGCTCCCTGTCGCTTCGGGTGCCGATTTTGATGCCGTCGATCTCAATATTGCCGCCATCGTGGGGAATAAGGCTCATTATACATTTGAGCAAAAGAGTTTTACCGACGCCAGATCCGCCGATCAGAACCAACGAATCCCCTCGCTCAACGCTTAAATCAATTCCGCGAAGCGCATGATTGTCACCAAAGCTTTTGGTAACCTGTGTGAGATTGATCAGCGGGGACGAGGGTTCAGACATTCGGAGTACTCAGTGGTTTCTGTGCTTATCATGGTTCAGTTTTTACCATTAGTGCGGACGTTCGCCAATCACCGTTGTTCGTTCCATATAGCGGGGCTCATCGCCATAATCCTCGATCGCGTAATGCATGAACAAACGATTGTCCCACATAACCAGATCTCGATCCTGCCAATGGTGACGGTAAATGTATTCCGGCCTGGTCATATGGGCATAAAGCCCGCCAAGAATGGCGTCGCTTTCCTGTTTGTCGAATCCGTCCAGATGAGAGGTGAAACCCGGGTTGACGAAGAGCGATTTGGCGGCGGTATCGTGATGAGTGCGGACAACCGGATGAATGGTCTGATTGGCCCCGTCGAAGTCCTTTTGAATGACAATTGGCTTGGCGTATTGGGTGGCGGCGGCAACGGCAAAATCGTGCACGGCCGAAAGCGGGGCCAAAAGCGTTTTCATAGCGTCCGACAGTCCTGCATACGCAGCCTGTCCACTGGCGAACAACGTGTCACCGCCGACTTCGGGGATTTGTTTGGCGTGCAAAATAGACGCTGCCGCTGGATTTTCGCGAAAACTGACGTCTGAGTGCCAATAGGTCCCGGCGCTTTTGCGCCCGCGTGGAACCCCGTCTTCGTCAACTTGGTTCGAAACCCGATATATCTCTGGGTGATCAGGGTGAATATAGCGGCTGACCGTATCCTGAAGAGGAACGCCTTCCGGGCCGCCGAACAAGGGGCCGAAGTTTCGGCTGAAATCAATGTGTTGTTGAGGGGTTAGGGTTTGATCTCTGAAAATCAGGGCGCCTCCAGCATCATGCCAAAGTGCCTTGATGTCGCGGGCGAGATCATCATCAAACGGCTCACTTACATCTAGACCAGTAATCTCCGTAACCCCCAATTTGGACAAAGGCTTCACAATATAATTTCGCCGCATCAGGTTCTCTCCGTTTCGTCGTCACCAATAGGTCTACCCCATTCGGGCAATTTTGCGCAATCGGTTCGGACAAAGTAATCTACTCAAATGGATATACGCCATTTGAAAACATTGATCGCTATTGCTGAGCACCGGACGTTTGTGGCGGCAGCGGATGCCATTGGCCTGACCCAATCGGCGGTGAGTCTGCATATCAAGGCGCTTGAAGAGAATCTGCAAACTCGACTTTTTGACCGTACGACGCGTCCTCCGTTGTTGAATGCCCATGGTAAGGCGCTGGTTGAACAGGCCCGCGAAATTGTCGGGTTGTGCGACGGGCTGACCGATACATTTATCAGCGGTGAAATGGTCGGAATACTGGAATTGGGCGCTGTGCCGACGGCTTTGACCGGAGTCTTGCCAAACGCATTGGTGCGATTGCGGGCATCACATCCTGAATTGCAAATACGGGTTACCAGCGGTTTGTCGGCAGAACTGGCGGATTCGGTGCGAAAAGGGAACCTTGATGTCGCTGTTGTTAGTGAACCCACCCAATTGACTGCGGGCTTAAGTTGGCATGCCGGCGGGCGCGAGCCGCTGATGGTGATCGCGCCGAAGGGGGCACGTGGGAAAACAGATAAAGCGCTTTTGGAAAGCCTGCCATTCATCCGTTTTAAGCGATTTGCCTGGGCTGGGCAGTTGATCGATTCCCATCTTCGCGACCGGGGTATTCGGATTCAGCAGGGCATGGAAATTGATACGCTGGAGGCTGTTTCAATGATGGTTTCAAGCGGGCTCGGCGTTTCCATTGTGCCGAAACGGCCCATAGCCAACCCGTTTCCAGGCGAAGTCCGGAGCCTGCCGTTTGGTGAGCCGCCTGTTTATCGGGGTATTGGTTTGCTTGAACGCACTGCGAATCCAAAGAGTGATCTGGTAAAGGCCTTCTATTCTGTTCTTGTCGAACTATATGATGGTGGTCAGTAACTGCCCCGTTTGTGCGGGATTGATATCGGGATATATTCGAGAATACTGAATTGCCAACAATATGGATTGAACAATAAAGACGGTTCCCTTCGCTGTTGAATCAATTTAAAGTTTCTGCGAATTGGAATTTTTCCGATGAAGCTCGGGCCAGTCTAAAGAATAATAAGTGAAAGACGTGCTTGAACAGCGCGATTAATTTCAGGGCGGGGAATTGATGGAAAGCGGAATATTCGGCTTTATTTTACGCTACAGTAAAAAAGAACAGATCATTTTGCTGATTGTTATCGCGATCTCCTTTCCGTTCCTCTACATGTCAATGGATCTGCCGAAGATCATCATCAATGAAGCTATTGGCGGCAGCGAATTTCCACAAGATCTATTCGGAATTGAGCTGGAACAGATTCCATATCTGATGACCCTTTGCGTCATTTTCCTGTCGCTCGTGTTGATCAATGGAATGTTCAAGTTATGGGTCAACATTTATCGTGGCGCACTGGGTGAGCGTATGTTGCGCCGGGTGCGTTATCAGCTAATTGAGCGGTTGATGCGGTTCCCGCTTCCTCATTTTAGAAATGTTTCGCAAGGTGAAGTGGTTTCAATTGTAACCACCGAGACTGAACCCCTGGGGGGGTTTATTGGTGAGGCCCTGTCGCTGCCTGCTTTTCAAGGCGGCACGTTGCTGACCATCCTGGGCTTTATGTTCGTTCAGGATTGGGCATTGGGACTTGCGGCGATTGCCCTGTACCCCGTGCAGATGTACGTGATCCCGAAATTGCAGATGAAGGTCAACTTGTTGGCCAAGGAACGGGTCGCTACTGTTCGTAAGCTTTCTGAGCGGGTCAGTGAACTGGTATCCGGAGTTCATGAGGTACACGCCAATGACACAAGCCAGTACGAGCTCGCCGATTTCAGCTCACGCCTGGGTAAGATTTATGGCATCCGTTATGACATTTATCGGAAAAAGTTTTTTGTTAAATTTCTCAATAACTTCATTGCCCAGCTGACGCCGTTCCTGTTCTTCTCCATAGGCGGTTATCTGGTTATCCACGGTGACTTATCCTTTGGTGCTCTAGTCGCTACATTGGGTGCTTATAAAGATCTGTCAGGGCCCTGGAAGGAGCTATTGTCCTACTACCAGAAAATGGAAGACTCGCGGATCAAGTACCAACAAATGGTCGAGCGGTTCCAGCCGGCCGGTATGCTGGATGAGAATTTGATGGAGCCTGCGGAGGTTGTTGAACAGAGCCTGAACGGTTCATTCGTCGTGAGCAATCTGACTCTGGAGGAGGAAGAGGGAATCAAGGTGGTTTCCGGGGCTTCATTCAGCTTTGACTCATCCCAACATGTTGCAATTGTTGGCGGCGCGGGGAGTGGTAAAAACGAGGTCGCGAAACTCCTTTCACGCCAGGTGTTCCCGACAGGAGGGTCGATTACCATTGACCAGACCAATTTGTCGGAAATTCCGGAATCGGTGATCGGTCGACAGATCAGTTATATCGATCCGGAAGTCTATATTTCTTCGGGAACGATCAAGGATAATTTGTTCTATGTACTGAAAAACCATCCGCGTGCCGGAGATAGCGACGGCGGTGGGGGCGTGGAAAATCAGAAGGCAATCACATCTGAATCAGCATTGTCAGGTAACTCAACGCTGGATGTGAATGCGAACTGGATCGATTATGCCACCCTTGAGGTCGATGGACCGGCGGAATTGATCGAAAAGGCAATCGAAGCGTTACGGACTGTTGATCTGGAAAATGATATTTTTGACCTTGGCCTGAGGCGGATGATTGACCCTGAGGCCAACCCTGATCTCGCGGCAGGTATTCTGACGGCAAGAAAGACCATTCATGAACGGCTTGATAACCCTGAAGGGGCAGATCTGGTCCAGATTTTTGATAAGGAAAAATATAACGTCAACGCCTCAGTTGCTGAAAACATCCTGTTCGGGACACCAGAAGGCCCGACATTTGAGATCGAAACCCTCAGCGAAAACCCATATGTTGTTGAAGTGCTCACTAAAGTTGGCCTGACCGATACATTCCTGGAAATGGGATTGACTATTGCCGCGTTGATGGTTGATCTGTTTAACGACTTGCCGCCAGGCCATGAGTTTTTTGAACGTTTCAGCTTTATTGAAGAAGACGCACTGGCCGATTTCCAGCGGATCATAAATCTGGCTGGAAGCAAAGGGGTTGATCAACTCAACGAGGATGATCAAAAGCGTCTTACCGACCTTCCGTTCAAACTTATTGTCGCGCAGCATCGCCTTGATCTGATCGACAATGCCATGCAGGAAAAACTCCTTGAGGCCCGTCACGTTTTTGCCGATGGACTGCCTGAAGAGTTGGCCGGCACTGTCGAGTTCTACGACGTGGCTAATTATAATGGAACAGGCAGCATTCTGGACAATGCGTTATTTGGGAAAATTTCCAGCAGCAAAACGGGCAGTCGAACACGGGTAGTTGAATTTGTTACCAATACAATTGACGAACTTGGGCTTCGCAGCGCTGTTTTGGAGGCAGGGCTGGAATACGACGTTGGTATTGGTGGAAAGCGCCTGACGCAGGCGCAGCGGCAAAAATTGGGTATTGCACGTGGCTTGATCAAGAAATCACGGTTGATGATCGTCAATGATGCGACCGCAACTCTGTCCAAACAAAACCAGGAAGACGTTTTGCGTGCCGTTAAGGAGGCGACTCGGGACAGTGGATTGATCTGGGTAACGGAAGATGAAGGCAGCACCGATGGATTTGATGTCGTTTTGACGGCGTCGGGCGGACGGATTGCTGAAAAACAAAAAGATGGTGCTGTTAAAAAAGCAGAACCTGCGGCGGCGAGCGATGGCGATAATTTGGCTGGCTTGGGTCAGGAAGTCGAAATCCTTGCCAATATCCCGTTCTTTGCGGGCCTGGACCGTTCAAAATTGAAGTTGCTTGCCTTTGCCAGTGAACGGAAAACCCTCTCCCCTGGAGAGATCCTTTTCGAACAAGGTGATCTCGGCGATTTGGCCTATGTTGTGGTGGATGGGAATTTCGACATATTGGTAGCTACGGAAGACGGGCCTGTGAAAATTGCAAGTGGATCTACGGGGTATGTTATCGGCGAGCTGGCGTTGCTTTGTGATGCGCCAAGAACGGCAACGGTGCAGGCTGTGGATCAGGTAACCGTTCTGCAAATTGACAAGGATGTGTTCCTGCAACTGGTTCGTGATAATGCTGCTATCGGCGCAAATCTAACTAAGGTTATCGCGGGTAAGCTGGAAAAGATGATGCGTGATCTTACCGTTCCGGATGCACCATCTCTTTATGACGACGCGACGGGTTTGCCCAACAAACACCTGTTCATTGATCGGATTGAAAATACGTTCAATATAGATGACAGGGATGGGAAGAAATCAAATCTGGTGTTAATTGATTTCGGTCCGGCGCTGGAAGCTGCGTTGGAACCCGGTTCGGTTATTGAAAAAACAGTGGTTCAGGAAATTGCCAATCGGCTAAGTGCCGCCATTCGAAAATCTGAATCTGTTGCAAGACTGACGAATGCCTCCTTTGGCCTCATTGCCCGCACAGCGGACGGTGCGGAAGGCGCTGATGTGGTGACCTTACGACTTCACGAGCTTTTGAAAGAGCCCGTTTCGGTTGGGGATATTCAAATTGACCTTTCCGAAAAAGCGACCTTTGAGACGTTTTCTCTGTCTAGGGAATTCATGGAGTCGACAAAAGAAGATATCCGGAAGCGCCTCGGCATTGTATAATTTCCAGATAAAATAAAATTAAAATTTCTCATGTAAAACATGAACATTATTCGTTTTTTTCATGATGCCGCTTGCTGTATTATAGCCGAAATTCAGTTCAGGCCCCTTTTGCTTTGCCTTCGCCAATACAACAATTTCACTTAAAGGACAAAATATGTTCCAGCTAACATCGATCCAACGCGACATTCAGGAAGCTGCCCGTCGCCTCGCTAAAGATAAAATCGAACCCCGTGCTGCTGATGTAGACCGCAGCGAGGAATATCCGTGGGACAATGTGAAGGCCCTGACCGACAACGGCTTCATGGGGATGACCATCCCGAAGGAATATGGTGGCCAGGGGTTATCATTTCTGGATGCGACGCTGGTTGTTGAGCAAATGGCCAAAGTTTGCGGTGTTACCGGACGGATTGTTGTTGAAGCCAATATGGGTGCCATTGGCGCGATCATGAAGCATGGCAGTGACGAGCAGAAGAAGCTTGCGGCAGGGCTGGTTCTGGCGGGCGATAAACCCGCGATTTGCATCACGGAACCTAATGCCGGAAGTGCAGCAACGGAAATGAGCACGCGGGCCGTTAAGAAAGGTAACAGCTATATCGTTAACGGAACCAAGCACTGGATTACTGGCGGCGGTGTTTCGAAACTGCATCTGATCTTTGCCCGCGTGATTGAAGATGGGGAAGATATGGGAATTGCCGGATTCATTGCAGTTCGTGATGAGACGCCGGGACTAAGCATTGGTCGGCGTGAGCCCGCCATGGGATTGCGCGGTATACCGGAAACAGAAATCATCTTTAAAGACATGGAAATCGACCAGTCCATGGTTTTGGTGCCGCCGACCGGGATGCGCCGGGGGTTTGCGGGTCTGATGACCGCATATAATGCCCAGCGTGTCGGTGCAGCTGCGGTTGCTTTGGGGATTGCAGAAGGTGCCTATGAACAGGCCCTTGAATATGCGCAGACACGGGAGCAGTTCGGTCGTCCAATTTGTGAATTCCAGGGCCTGCAATGGATGCTGGCTGATATGGCAACCCAGGCCGCAGCGGCACAGGGAATGGTGTATCAGGCCGCCGCGAGCGCAGAATGGGAGGGCAATGAATACCCTGACATGTTGCTTGCCGCGCAAGCAAAAATCTTTACAGCCGATATGGCAATCAAGGTCGCCAACGACGCCCTGCAGGTATTTGGTGCCATGGGTTATTCACGTAACTTGCCAATCGAGCGTATGTGTCGGGATGCACGTATGTTTACCATTGGTGGCGGCACGGCACAGGTTTTACGGAACCTTGTGGCAACCAAAATCCTAGATCGCAAACTTCCGCAAACGCGCGATGGTTTTGTGAAACTGGAAGAAGCTGGACGCCTGTAAATTAAATCCCGAGTGGGCTGGGCCGGTTCACGACGACGTATTTACGACAGAATAATGTGCTGAGGGAAATATCATGACAACCACTGCTAATCTTATCGCTAAACGCCTTTACGATGCCGGCTGCCGCCACGCGTTTGGAATCCCCGGTGGGGAAGTTCTTACCTTAATGGATGCCCTGAAAAATGCAGGCATTGAATTTATTCTGGTCAAACACGAAAACGCTGGCGGATTCATGGCGGAAGGTACGCATCATTTCACCAAAGCACCCTGCATTTTGCTGGCGACGGTGGGGCCTGGTGTTGCCAATGCAGTGAATGCTGTCGTCAACGCTTTTCAAGATCAGGTGCCGTTGATTTATCTGACGGGTTGCGTTGATGCTGATGTCGCCCAGACCTATACCCATCAGGTGTTCGATCATGCCGAGCTTTTGAAGTCAGTGACCAAAGCCAGTCTGACTGCGGCGGATGGGGCGATTGATGTGATCATCGACAAAGCCGTCGCGATTGCCATGGAAGGACGGCCGGGCCCGGTTCTGGTTGACGTTCCCATATCCATTGCAGGCAAAGAACAGGCGGATAGAGGGCTTGCAAATCGGGCAATCCTGTCACCCATGGCCCCGGCATCCGGGCCGGACCTGGACAAAGCACGTGACGCCCTGTCCACAGCGGAACGCCCGCTGATAATTGCGGGCATTGATGTTCTTCATCACGATGCGGCGGATGTCGTCAGTCAGTTTGCCAAGGATTTTAATATCCCACTATTGACGACCTATAAGGCGAAAGGAATTCTCCCCGAAGACCATGCGCTTGCCATGGGTGGTGCCGGATTATCACCAAAAGCCGACGCGATATTACAGCCGCTTGTTGAAGCGAGTGACCTGATCATATTGGCAGGCTATGACCCCATCGAAATGCGCGCCAGCTGGACCGCCCCCTGGGGCGCGGACAAAATGGTCATTGAATTTTCTGCTGTGACGAACACCCATTATGTTCATCAGGCGAGACTTTCATTTATTGGCGATATTGGCGCAGGGATAACTGTTCTTCGCGAAGGCGTGGCCGCCCGCAATTCATGGGCCGACGGCACACCTGAAAAAACACGTCAGGCCCATAAAGATGCGTTTGCCAGCAAGGGCGAATGGGGGCCGGCAGCGGTTGTTCATGGGGCCAGACGGGCAATGCCCAGAAACGGCATCGCCATGGTCGATACCGGTGCACATCGAATTCTGCTGAGTCAGGCCTGGGAATGTTATGAGCCACGTGGGCTTTTGCAATCAACGGGTCTGTGCACCATGGGTGTTGCGCTGCCCTTGGCTATTGGGCGCAAACTGGCGGAACCGGACCGCCCGGTTGTTGCCTTTATGGGTGACGCTGGATTGGAAATGATTCTGGGCGAACTGGCAACGTTGCGCGACTGTGGGTTGGCAATTCCGGTTGTTGTGTTCGTTGATGAGCAATTGGCATTGATCGAACTGAAACAACGCGGGTCGGGCTTAGATAGTCTGGGCGTTGAGTTTGGCGGCACTAATTTTGTCGCTGTAGCCGAGGCGTTCAAAGGTGTCGGTGTGATTGTTCAAACTGAAGAAGATATGGAAAAAGAAGTATCGGCTGCACTCAGCCGAGATACATTTACGCTTATCGCCTGCCCTATTGGCCCGAAAGCATATGACGGAAAATTCTGACGTTTAACTTTGGACCGATTCCAATGTATCATGCCCGGAATATTTACATTCGGTGAATGGGCAGAGGGTGAAATGGAAAAGATCGAAAAGACGGAAGAAGAATGGCAGGAGCAATTGACTCCTGAACAGTACAACGTTTGCCGTTGCAAAGGAACAGAGCGGGCGTTTACGGGCAGCTATCACAATAGTAAAGAGCACGGCACGTATATGTGTATCTGCTGCGGGCAGGCGTTGTTCGCATCAGATACGAAGTTTGACTCCGGCACTGGATGGCCAAGCTACCACACGCCCATTTCCGAGGATGCGGTTATCGAACATGATGACAGCAGCTTTTTTATGCGCCGGACTGAGGTGGTGTGTTCGCGATGCGATTCCCACCTTGGGCATGTTTTCCCCGATGGCCCGGCACCAACCGGCCTGCGCTATTGCCTGAATTCGGCAGCCTTGGTCTTGAAGCCAGAACCCTAACGATCTGTGATCTGGATATGTGCTGGCATGCCTGCGACGCGTTCAATCCAGGCGTTGATATTCGGATACTTTGATAAATCAAACCCACCTTCACCGGCTACATGGGTATAGGCGTAAAGCGCGATATCAGCGATTGTGAAGGTGTCGGCGGCGAGCCATAAATGGACATCTAATTGTTTTTCCATCACATTTAACGCCGCGTATCCGCCTTCCCTTTTTGCAGGTAGGGTCTCATGGCGCGGATCATCTTTTGGAAGATAATCCAAGATATATCGCGCCGTCGCGATATTCGGTTCGTGGCTGTATTGCTCAAAAAACATCCATTGTAAAACTTGTGCCCGATCATATGTATCTTCGGGCAAGAAATTCGTACCATCAGCCAGAAAATAAAGAGCCGCCCCTGATTCCGGCAGTACACTCCCATCATCCAACTCGAGTACAGGAATGCGCCCGTTCGGGTTCAACGCCAAAAACTCCGGCGTGTGGGTCTCACCGTTGAGAATGTTGTATTCAACCAGTTCATAGGGGACTGCAACATGCGCCAGCAACAGACGGACTTTGTAACCGTTGCCTGAGCGCAGATAGTCATGGAGCTTCAGCATGTTTTTTCCCTGGACTTATGCGATTGCGTTTTTCATAGAGATTAATCCCGAATACTTCCTGATCGCTGGCATCAATATAGGCTCCAGATAGGCGCAAAACCTGAGTTGTGCGCATCAGACGTCGAGCTAACTGTTCGGCGTCACAGACCCTCAAGCCGGAAATTTCTGTTGTCAGTTCCATTTCACCTTCGATAACCCCGACAACAGGCGCAGGCGAAAGCGAATGTTTATTGATGATATCCATCACTATTTGAATGACCGGATCAAAGGAAAGCACAACCAAACGTAACCGGAATCGGCACGTAGATGGGTTTGGAGCTTCGTCGTTTTTGGAATATTCAGATCGATGGGGAGAAGTCATTGTGCGTACTCTTTTGAAAAACGGAAACAGGGGTCGACTTGGCGCTCGGCATAGCCATGCCGGTGCTCATTCGGGTCCCTGTAATTCGTTTGTTCAAAATACGCATGGCGGTATGGGTAGCATGGCTTCAAACAATCGTCAAATGTGAGTGCTGCTTCTTAAGCCAGCAGCTCCCAAGTCAGAATAATTGAATTTGGGGTGTATTTTTTCGGAGAACCATTACATTCTTTGATATGCAGGGACGCTTGGGGCGTTCAAAACAAGAGCACAGGTTGCAGATGGTATATATCAGGAGCCAGGGTGAATGAGGGCGGTTCGTTCATTAACTGCGAAATTGCTGATGATTTACCTACCGCTGGTTTGCATCAGTGTGCTGGCACTTTTTGCCGTCCTGGAAGTGCGATACGTGAAAAGCCAGAAAGCCGATCTGGCGGAAAAACTTTCGCGCATGCTCAGCGTGCAAAGCACTGCGTTCGCCACGCCGGCATGGGAATTTGATATCAGCACGATCGATCTGTTGCTCAGCGCGATCTCGCTTGACCAGGATATCCGGGGCGTTTCTGTATATGACGCAAATAACGGCCTGATCTCAAAGATTGGCGAGACAAAAGACAGAGAAGACGGCTCAGGTCTTCGCGGTGAACAGCCGCTCATGTATAAAGTTGGGAATGTGATGGAACCGGTCGGGAAACTGGTCATCGCTTTTCATCAGGAACGGATTGACCGTGAATTAGCGGATAGGTTACAGGCCGACGCGCTGATTGTTATCGGGTTGGCGGCCATTTTGCTCAGCGTAATCTGGGCGACGACCCGCAGAGTGATCGGAAACCCTCTGAACAAGTTGCAAATGGCGATTGAGCGAACCAAAGCAGGCGGAGGGCGCGAACGTGTGACATGGGATAGCCATGATGAACTTGGCCAGGTCGTTCGTGCCTACAACGAGATGCAGGACAAACAGACAGCGGCAGAGGCCGAGGTGGAAAAATACCGGAACCATCTTGAGGCTTTGGTTGCTGAGAGGACATCTGAGCTGGAGTCCAGCCAGCAGGAATTATCCCGAAAATCTGACATTCTGCAGGCCGTTCTGGACAGTATCAGTCAGGGGCTGGCGGCCTATGACGCGGATTTGAAGCTGATTGCCTGGAACCGGCGGTTTGTGACGATACGCGAATATCCCGATGATCTTGCAGTCATGGGGCGGACGTTCGGCGAATTCATTAAGTATGACATCGAGCGCAAGGAGTTTGGGCCGGGAGACCCAGAGGAGATGTATCACACTCAGGTTGATCGTGCCCGGTTGTTTGAGGATCATGAGTTTGAACGTCAACGCCCGAACGGTACGACCATAGAAATTCGCGGAGGCCCTATCCCCGGCGGCGGTTTCGTTAGCACGTATGCCGACATTACAGATCGGAAAAAGGCAGAGCTGGAAATCGCTGAGAAAGAGGCGCAATTGCGAGCGGCTCTCGACAATATGATTGGGGGCATATTCATGATCGACAGGTTTATGAATGTGCAGGTCTATAATGACCAGTTTGTGAAACTCTATAGTTTTCCTGACGGCATGTTGTACAAGGGTGTGCCTTTGCAGGACCTCATTAGGTTTCGGGCAGAACGTGGCGATTATGGTCCCGGAAATATCGAGGAACAGATCAAAGAGCGCCTGCAGGGTTATAAAGACAACTCCACGGTTCGACTGGAAGATCATATCCCGGGCGATAGAACCATTGAACTTTTCCGGGGTGCAGAAGCAGGCGGCGGAATTGTAACCATCTTTAATGAAATTACGGATCGTAAGCGGGCGGAGGAGGCGCTTCGTCAGGCGCATGGTTTAATCACTGAAAGCATTGATTACGCAAGCCGGATACAACGCTCCGTACTTCCAGCTGAAGCAGTTCTTGAGACAAAGCTGGCGGACCACTTTGTTATTTGGGAGCCGAAAGACATTGTCGGTGGGGACATGTTTTGGCACCGGCAGTGCGAAGGCGGTGATTTGATCATTGTTGCCGACTGTACGGGGCACGGCGTGCCGGGTGCTTTCATGACAATGATTGCAACCGGTGCACTGGATCACGCGTTAATTGAGATTCCCAATGGTTTTCCTTCGGCCGTTTTGCAACGCATGAACCAACTTATCCAAGGTGTTCTGGGCCAGGATAAAAATGTAGGTGAATCCGACGATGGCCTTGAGTTGGGGATTTGTCATATCGACCGAGTATCCGGGGAATTGATGTTTGCCGGAGCCCGGTTCTTCCTGTGGCAGGTCCTGGATAGTGAAATTACAGAATTTAAAGGTGATAAGAAGGGAATTGGTTACCGTTTTGTCGATTCTGCAACTCCATTTACCACCCAAACCATCGACTTAAAACCGGGCATGTCTTTTTATATGGCCAGTGATGGGGTTATTGATCAGATTGGCGGCCCAAAACGGCGTGCATTTGGTAAAAAGCGACTGCGTCAATTGATTTTGGATAATCGTGATCACCCTATGGCGGAACAAGCGAAAAGAATATATCGTGGCTATTCGGATTACCAAGGCGACGAAGAGCGCCGGGATGATGTCACATTGATTGGTTTCAAAGTGGGTGATGAACCGGAGCTGTCTTGATGTTGGCGAATGACATGTTCGAATTTAGAAAAAAGCTTCAAAGCGAGGGCATCGTCTTTGTTTATAGTGGGTATGTTACAGAAACTGTGCTGTCGGGTATTGGCGAAGCGTTGAAACAAAAGCTGGTGCTTGAATCGACCGATAAGAAAACCATGCGAAATGTGTTTGCGATTTTTGTTGAAGAGATGCAGAACATAATCCGCTATTCAGCTGAGCGTGAGCCAGTTGAACTTTCCGAAGATGAAATGGACCTGCGTTACGGGGTGTTGAACATCGGAATGGAAAACCAGAAATTCTACATTAAATGTGGAAATATGGTCATGAAGGCAGATGTGCCTCGGCTGAGTTCCCGTCTGGGCGATTTACAACGCCTTGATCCGGATGAAATTAAAAAATTATACAAAGAAAAGCTCCGCGGCCCGACTGAGGAAACCAGTAAAGGCGCTGGCGTTGGCTTTGTTGAAATCGCGCGACGTTCATCGGAAGTTATCGATTTTGATTTCATGGATGTCGATGACTCTCATTCGTTTTTTTGTTTAAAAGCATACGTTTAATTCCACAAGGGTAAGAAAAATGGAAAATATAAGAATTGAGGCAACGGATCGTTCACCGGAAGTCGAATTTGATTTCAAGAACAATACCTTCGTTCTCAAGGGAGAGTCCTACCCCGAAGATGTAACTGCCTTCTACGGCGAACTTATTGGAAATCTTGAAAGCCATCTGGAGTCTCTGGATGGTGCTGAGGTGCAATTTACGTTCGAACTGATTTACTTCAACTCCAGCACGGCAAAAGTCCTGATGGGGCTGTTTGACATGCTTGATGAAGCAGCGGGCGGTGGTTTATCTGTTGTCATCAGCTGGATTTATGATGAAGAAGACGACACTATGGAGGAGCTGGGTGAGGAGTTTGCAGAAGATCTGGAAAACGCGACCTTCAATATGAAGAAAATGCAGACTTAAGTTTCATGGCATTTGAGCTTTTTAAACAAGAAGGTGATGTGATCGAGGCCGCGGGCTCTTTGTTAGAGGACCCAAAAGCATCAAAGGCTGAAATCCTTGATCAGTTTTCAGTGTTGCTAAAGAGCTATAAGAAGCTGTTCAAGGAAAGCAAACGTCTGGTCAAGATGAGTGACCGCAATGAGGCGCAGCTCAATAAAACGGCAAAAAGCCTGGATGAAAAAACACAGGTTCTCGGGGCCCTTTCCGACAAGCTTTCAAAATACCTCTCACCGCAGGTTTATGAGTCTATTTTTACCGGCGAGACAGAAGCCGAAATCAATACCCAACGGAAAAAACTGACGGTCTTTTTTTCTGACATCAAGGATTTCACGGCGACCACTGAAGGTCTGCAGCCGGAAGATTTGTCCTTTATTTTGAATGATTACTTGACGAAAATGTCGGAAATCGCGCTCAAATACGGTGCGACAATCGATAAATATATTGGCGATGCGATCCTGATCTTTTTTGGCGATCCGACGACAAAAGGGGTTAAGGAAGACGCCCTAGCTTGTGTGCAGATGGCAATTGAGATGCAAAAGCGAATGGTTGATCTGCGCGCAAAATGGCATGAAATGGGTTACGAGCGCCCATTTCAGGTGCGGATCGGAATCAACACAGGCTTTTGCAATGTTGGTAATTTCGGCAGTGCGGAACGTATGGATTACACAATCATCGGCGGCGAGGTGAATTTGGCGGCCCGGCTTGAGGGAATAACCGAGCCAGGTGGCGTAACAATTGCGTACGAAACCTATGCTCTTGTTCGTGATGAAATTGACGCCAAACCCGAAAAATCAATTCGCGTTAAGGGAATTCAGCGCGAAGTTCGCCCCTATTCCGTTCAAAACGTGCTGGCGGGTGGTGACGATAAAAAGCGGTTCATCCGGGCGGAGGACGATGGGATGCGTTTGTTCCTCGATCTTGCAAAAATGAACAAACGGCAACGCAACAAGGCCGCAAAAAACCTTGAAAAAGCGGCGCAGAAACTCCGCGACGTTTAAGAGTCGAAGCCGCTGGCTTCAGCCCTCCAGCAGAGGTTTCAAAATCGTATTATAAAGCTCCGCCTTGGCTTCAACACCAATACCTGGTGTGTCCGGCACTCGAATCATACCGTTTTCAATAATGTCTTCATCACCAAATCCGCCATATGGCTGAAACACCAGAGGGTATGTTTCAGTGCCACCCAATTGCAGACCGGCGCTTAATGCGAGGCCCAATTGCTGTCCGCCGTGGGGGCCATGACGCCTTGGTGACCAACCGAACTGTTCCGACAGTTTGACCATGGCAACAAATTCGCTTGGCCCGTAACAGAGCGACGGGTCAAACTGCAGCCAGTCACGGTCCTGCCGCAGCCCACCATGGCGTAGTAAATTTCGGACATCAGTCAGGGAGAATAGATTTTCACCAGTTGCAATGGGGACGGAGTATTGGGCTGCCAGATCGGCATGTGCCTGATAGTCCAGAGGGTCAACCGGCTCTTCAAACCATGCAAGTTTATAAGGCTCCATGGCCTTCGCATATTCCGTCGCACGCTCTGGACTGAGGGCCGCATTGGCATCGACCGCTAGATTGTCACCGCCGCCTGTTACGGAAAGAACGGCTTCAATGCGTTTCATATCATCGGCCAGTGCGGCACCACCGATCTTCATTTTCATCAATGTGTAGCCAGTGTTCCGATAGCCTCTCATTTCATTTTTCAAGCCGTCCAGGCCTTTGTCCTCATCGTAATATCCACCACCCGGATAAACTTTGACATTTTCGTCAAAGTTTCCGTTGTTGAAGCGTTCGGCAAACACACGATAGAGGGGTTTTTCTTCAATTTTTGCGACAAGGTCCCAGACTGCCGCATCTACGGCACCGACTGCAAATGCCCGCTCACCATGCCCGCCCGGCTTTTCGTTTTGCATCATGCAGGCCCGAATGCGGCCCGGGTCGAAGTTGTCGCGCTCGGGATCAATCAAGGTATCCGGTACGGCATCAAGAACTCTGGGGATTAAACGCTCACGAAGCACGCCACCTTGCGCGTAGCGACCGTTTGAGCAAAACCCAAAACCAACAACCGGTTTGCCATCGCGAATGACATCCGTGGTGATGGCGACGACACTCAAGGTCATTTTAGAGAAGTCAATAAATGCATTTCGGAACGTTGAATGCAGGGCGGCGCTAGTTTCGGCAATTTTGGTGATACGCATATGACAGGGTTTCCTAAAAAAGTGAGAGAGATACAGCCATTGGCAGGGTCAGGTGAAGCTGCCGTTGTTCGCCCCATGACCGCCATCTACCGTGACGACAGATCCGCTCATATAACCTGCCCGCTCCGATGCCATGAAGACGATAACATTGGCACATTCCTGAACGGATGCAGCGCGACCCAATGGCAATTTGGAAAGATAGTTTTGCCATTTCCCGGCGTCACCATACTCGGCCTCAGCCCGGGTTTGCATCAACCCGACCAGCCGCTCGGTCTCCACTGCGCCCGGACTAACGGAGAGGACCCGGATGCCATCTTTTAAACTGCGGCTACCAAGTGTTCTGGTGAATGCGTTGAGACCGGCGTTCCCTGTGGTGCCAGCAATATAATCGGCATCCGTCCGATCCGCCGCCAGACCGGTCACGTTGATAATCACCCCGCGCCCTTCGGTTTTCATAGCCGTATAGAAGGCTCGGCACATATTGATGTAGCCAAACACTTTAAGGTCCCAGGCTTCTCGCCAACGCTCTTCATCAATCACCTCAAGTGTCCCGGCGGGGATCGCGCCTGCATTGTTTATCAGGATGTCCGGGGTGTTGATCTCCGACAGAAGTTCAAAAACTGATTTGCTGTTGCCCAAATCTTTTGCATGGGTTTGCACGGTCACATTGTGAATATCTTCTATTTCGCCAGCCAAGGCATCCAGATCCTGTTTCGTTCGCGAAACCAGGTGTAGGTTGCAGCCCTCAGCGGCCAAGGTTTGTGCCACGCCTTTCCCAATGCCCTTAGATGCCCCGGTAACCAATGCGGTCTTTCCCCGAATTTCGAGATCCATATGTGTTACTTTCCATTTATGAAGTTGAAAGGTTAAGGGGTTCTGGGTTGTGAAAAAAGGGGCAAATCGGAATTGCAACCGTTCCGAAATTTCATGAAACCTTCTGCTGTGATAGATTTTTTGTTAATGAAATGAACCAGTCTCGTGTAACTCTTAACATTACGGTTTGCAGGGAGATAAAATCGGCAGATGGAATATGAGATAGAAGAGATCGAACGCGCTGCGCTTGAGGATTTGAACGAGGCCATTATGGGGTTTGCGTCGACATATGTCCGGAAGAACACCGCACCGCCGCAGGAGGTATAAGTGTCACAATCTGCCCCCACCACGGCTGAAATGACCGAACGGTTTTCCAAACGTTACGAAGTTGGACAAGCGAAAGTTCTACTTGATATTGAACGCAACGTTTGCGGATGTGATTATGGCGGAACCAGTTGGACCACCCGTGATGAGGCAGACATCATCGCAGCTGGCCTTGGCCTTAAGCCCGGCGTGCGGCTTCTGGAGGTCGGTGCAGGGTCCGGTTGGCCGGGCCTTTACCTCGCGAAATCGACCGGCTGTGACGTGACGTTGGTTGATTTACCCTTGAGTGGATTGCAGATCGCAAGAGATCGGGCGCAATTGGACCAACACAATGGGGCAACCTGGGTGTCGGTTGGGGATGGTACCAAATTGCCATTTCAGGACAAAAGTTTCGATGCAGTATTTCATTCCGATGTATTGTGTTGCCTGCCGGACAAGCTGGCAGTGTTGAAGTCATGCAACCGTGTATTGCGTGCCAGCGGGAAAATGGTTTTTCCGGTTATATACATAGCACCGGGCCTGTCAGAAGCAGATTATCAAAAGGCGGTGGAAGGCGGGCCCCCCTTCGTTGATACGCCCAGTGATTACCCGACCTTACTGGATCAGGCGGGTTGGCAGGTGATTGAACGGGTTGATCAGACTGATGAATTTTTAAAATCCGTAAAAGGTTTTCTTGATCTTGAAGAACATGAAAATGAGAGCCTGACGGCGGTTCTTGGTGCGGAAGCTTATTCAGATGCGCTGGCCCGTAGGAGAGCCAAAATGTTGGCGTTGGAGAAGGGGCTTTTGAGACGGGAACTGTTTTCTGCAATTCCCCGTTTGAAATCATAGAGTGGCGACGATATGGAAAATATGATCAGTGTCTCAAAAGCATCAAAATTACTTGGTATAAGCCGTAACGATCTGATTGATCAGTTAAGTGCCGCAAATATTCCAACCTTTGAAGGCAAGGTTGATTTCGAGCGGTTAAAATCTATCGCGCCTGCCCTCAGTCTTTGCGAGGCTGAAATTCTCGACAGGGTTCGTTTTATACGTGAAAACGTAACCAAGGGAGATCGGGGCAGCTTGAGGGGGCTTTCAAAACAGGAACTCATTGCCCAAGTGAACAAGTTATCGACGGACTTGATGGTAGAGGCCCGCTCGGCCGATCATTACGAGAAAATTCTGGTCGGGGTCGCCGTTAAACTGGGGGATTTGCAGTCCTCAGAAAATGAGGAAGTCCGGAAAATCGCATTATATTTATGTGACTGGTTACGTGAGCAGATTACATCGGAATGATTGAATATTTATAGGAAACCAAAGCAGACTTATTGATCCATAATTTACGAATTAATGACGTTAATCGGCTTGCCGTCTTCAAAAGCAATGATCTGGTCAAAAATGTCGGTGAACTGAAGCTCGTATTCTTCGCGGGTGACGTATCCAATATGTGGGGTGCAAATTACATTGTCCATCGATAGCAATGGATTATTCGTGTCGCGCATGGGTTCTTCTTCATAGACATCAACTGCGGCCATTCCTGGCTGACCAGCGCGCAACGCACGAACAAGGGCGCCTTCTTCAATAAGAGCTGCACGGCTGGTGTTAACCAGTAACGAGGATGTTTTCATGCGCCCCAAATCATCAGCGGTTACAATGCCCCGGGTAGGATCGTAGAGACGCATGTGAAGGGAAAGCACGTCACAGTCTTCAAAGAATGCCGCTTTGCTGGCAGCTACCTCAAATCCATCCGTTCTGGCGCGGGCGCGGGAACTTTCGCTGGCCCAGATCAGAACGTTCATGCCGAATGCTGTGCCGTAGTCGGCAACAGCCCTGCCGATCCGACCGTAACCGAAGATGCCGAGCGTGCGCCCACGTAAAGAGTTGCCTACACCAATTTGCCAGCGCCCGTCCTGCAGGGCCTTCATCTGTTGCGGTATCTGGCGCATGGCGGCCAGGATTAGACCCCATGTCATTTCCGCTGTCGCAAACGAGGGTGTTCCCGGATGTTGACTGGAACACAGCATCACACCTAACCGCGTGCAGGCATCAACATCAATATGCGGATAAACGCTCCGCTGGCTGATCAGCTTCAATTTTGGCAAACGCTCAAGAAGCGGCTCTCTGATTTTGGTGCGTTCTCTGATCAAAACAAGAGCTTCCGCATCGCCAATGCGTTCCGCTAACTGGCCTGTGTCTTGGACATGATCATTCCAGATCGTGACCTCATGCCCATCCAGTTTTTTGAAGCAGTCAAGGGTGCGCACGGTATCGAAGTAGTCATCAAGAATAGTGATTTTCATGGCTCAGAACTCTCGAACAAATTCCGCTAGGATAACGATCTGTTGGCCGCAGAAGGCGCCGGTACAACAGCCTGGAAATTCTCACAGATTTTATGAATGTTCCATGTTTTTATTCTGTGATTTCACTTCACTATTGCAGCAAATCGAAAGCATCGCCCCAGCAATCGGATAGCAAATACCCTTGCGGATACGGATCCGTCGGATCAACCCCAATTTGATGCATACCATGTATCCAGCCCCGCCCGGATACTTTGGAGATGACGGCCGGTCGGTCTCCGACCCTTGTTTCAGATAAAAGCTCAACATCAAATGAGCTGCCGATAACAGAATATGCACTGGTTTTGTCGCCTGGTGATGCTTCGCCGCGCGAATGCATGAGGGCAAGGCGCGCACTATTACCAGTACCGCAAGGTGAGCGGTCGAGACGTCCGGGGGGGAGAACCGTCGCGCCGATGAGTTCTCCATCGTCGCGGTGATCAATGAACATTGTGTAGGAAATGGAATTCAGGGAGGGAATTTCCGGGTGCTGGATATTTAATGTCTTGTTCAATGCACGGTGGATTCTGCATCCCGCGTCAACAAGGGCACGGGACTGATCCGGCTCGATCTTCAATCCGATCTGTCGCGGGTCAATGAGTGCATAGAATATGCCGCCAAACGCGATATCGACGCGAACAGCGCCCAAACCGTCAACCTCAACTTCAACATCCTGCTGCTCAACGAAACTAGCGACCATCTCGAGCGAGACCCGTTCGCATTTTCCGTTCCGACAAGACGCTGTTGCTGTAACCAGTCCGGCAGGCGTATCCAGTCGAACTATGGTTTCTGGTTCAATCATGTCGACCATGCCGGTTTCCAAAAGGACGGTAACCGCACAAATGCAATTTGATCCTGACATGGCGTGGGCTTTGTCGCCCTGCATAATAATCAGCCCGGTGTCGGCATCCGGGTTTGGGGACGGAAGCAAAAGGTTTGTACTCATCTGCGCGCTGCCACGGGGCTCAAACACGCAGAACCGCCGCAGACTGTCATCGACCTCGTTCAGGTGGTTCATTTTGTCGAGCATGGTTTCGCCCGGAATGTTGCCGGCGCCACCAACGATCACACGCCCGACCTCGCCTTCAGCGTGGGCCTCGACCATGGTTAGTGATTTGGTCCATTGCATCAAATTCGTTCCTTCAAACTCGCAGGTCTGTGCCGCAAGAAAAACGCCGCTATCTGCCGATTAGCTCGTTACGGTGTATATCAATAATGCATCTTGTGCACAAACTGTATATTTGTTACATAATGTATGTAGCCAAATAATAAACATGCCGGCAATGATTTTTGCACGGTTAACCAATCAGTAAAATCATACATGGAGGGTTTCATGAGAGCACTAAATTTCACGGCGATTGCGGCCATTGCCGCTGTAGCGATTACGGCAGGTGTCAGTCAGGTAAAGGCGGACAAGCTGGATGATGTTATCAACGAAGGGACTTTGCGCTGCGGCGTGGTTCTGGATTTTCCACCCATCGGATATCGTGATGCAAACAACCAACCGGCTGGCTTTGATGTCGAATACTGCAAAGACATGGCCAAAGCACTTGAAGTTAAGTTTGAAATTCTGCCTTTGACCTGGGCTGAGCGCCTGCCATCAATTGTAACCAATCGTGCTGATGTTGTTTTCGGTGGAACATCTGACTCATTGGCTCGTGCCAAAACTGTCGGATTTTCGATCCCTTACGCCATCTATTACGCGCAAGCTGTTGTCGGTAAAGATTCCGGCATTAAGACTTTTGCAGATATGAAGGGCAAGCGTGTCGCTGCTGCTGTCGGTACCGTACCTGAGCAGGAGTTCCTCAAATACGCCAAGAAGTGGGGAACCGAGAACCTGTATCAGGGTTATCAGAGCGAAAATGAAGTGTTCCTCGCCGTCGCCCAAGGAAAGGCAGACGCAGGGATCACGACAAACACGGCAGTAAAACCAATCGCGGATAAATATGACACCATTATTGCCGGTCCCCGCATGGCCTGGGGAACGGATTATACGTCCGTGGTTGGCCCCCGTAAGGATTTCGGATGGCTTAATTATCTGAACCTGTTTGTGACCCATCAGGTACGTTCCGGGCGTTATCAGGAACTTTGGGGCAAATTTGTCGGTGGCGACGCACCGGAACTTCGTATTCCCGGTGTAATGTACTGATTGAAATCGCGCTCTCGCCATGATCTGATAATGGCGAGAGCGGTCTTTCAACAAAGCCACTAATATGGATTATACATTTCATTGGCGTCCCGTATTCCGTCGCTTGCCAGAACTTCTGGAGGCCGGACTCACGACAATGGAGGTCGCTGTTCTGGCGATGATCATCGGCATTGTTCTGGGCCTTCTGCTGGCCCTGATCAGAATGTCGGGAATTCGGTCCATTACATGGTTCGCGACAGCGTGGATCGAAATTGCGCGCAATACGCCAGCCCTGCTTCAGCTGTTCTTATTCGGGTTTGGCCTCGGCGCTTACGGAATTCACTTAAGCCCGTATTTTATTGTTGTCTGTGCGCTGTCATTTAACAATGCAGGCTACCTTGCGGAAACATTCCGCGGCGGATTTCAAGCCGTGCCTGAGACCCAATTGAAGGCGGCCCGTTCCCTCGGGATGACCCTTACCCAAGCTTACACACGGATCATTATCCCGCAGGTCATGCGAATAGTTTACCATCCAATGACAAATCAGATGGTCTGGTCCGTGTTGATGAGTTCGCTCGGAATGCTGGTTGGGTTCCATGAGCTATCGGGCGAGACCCAGTTCATGGCATCAAAGACCTATCGGATTTTTGAGTTCTTCCTGGTGACGGCGATCATCTATTACATCATGGTTAAGCTGATCCTTGGTGCTTCCAAGCTCATTGCCTGGAAATTCTTCCGGCACGGGATGGACTGACAGATGAGCCAATCAGCCAGCACAATTCAGGTATTCACCGCTTTCCAGCCATCCGATGTGTGGTTTCTGACGGAAGCTGCCGGGCGTACCTTGCTTATCGCAATTTTATCAATTTCCGCAGGTACCGTCCTCGGCATCTTTTTTGGCTGGGTTCTGTCGGTATCGAAATGGGCAGGTGCGGTAACTTTGGGGCTTATTCTTGATGTATTTCGAAGTGTCCCACTGATTATTCAGTTGATTCTGTTTTTCAATTTTTTCCCGATTATCGGCGTGCGTCTTGATCCCTTCGGGGCAGGTACCATCGTTTTGATCTTTTACACCAGTGCCCTGGTTGCTTCTGTTGCACGTGGTGGCATTGAAGCAGTGCATACAACAACGAGAAGGGCCGCGCGTTCTCTCGGCATGACCTACTGGCAGGACTTGCGATATATTGTATTCCCAATTGGTTTGCGGGCTGTATTGCCGGCCTGGACCGGTGTCGCACTGGGGGTTTTGAAAGATTCCGCTCTGGTATCGGTTCTTGGCTATGTTGAACTTCTCCGCGCTTCGCAAATTCTGATAACCCGGACCCAGCAACCCTTTTTAATCCTGGCGGTCGTCGGTGCATTTTACTTCGCACTGTCATTTCCGATTGCCCGCATAACAGAACGTCTCGAACGCAGGTGGAAAGATGATTGAGATTAAAAACGTCAACAAGTCATACGGCGAATTGCACGTCCTGAAAGGGATCGACCTCACTGTTAAAAAAGGCGAGGTGATCAGCATCATCGGGTCCAGCGGATCCGGTAAGTCGACGTTGCTCTATTGCATTAATGCCCTGGAACCCATTCAGGGGGGGCAGATCCTTGTTGATGGAACCAACGTTCATGACAAGGAAACGAACGTTAATAGATTGCGCCAGAATATCGGTATGGTCTTTCAGCAATGGAACTCATTCCCGCATTTGACGACTCTTGAAAATGTGGCTTTGTCGCCAAAAATAGTCGCCGGGAAATCGGAGGCGGAAGCCGCCGAAATCGCCCGAAAACAGCTCGAGCATGTCGGCTTGGGTGACAAGCTTGATGTTTATCCCAACAAAATGTCCGGGGGGCAGCAGCAACGTCTGGCAATTGCGCGTGCGCTGGCGATGGAACCGGAATACATGCTCTTCGACGAAGTGACATCAGCGCTTGACCCTGAACTGGTTGGAGAGGTTCTTGATACGCTGCGGCTTCTGAGTGATGAGGGAATGACGATGATTGTCGTCACTCATGAAATCGGGTTTGCCCGTGATGTGTCGGACCGGGTCGCCTTCTTCCGAGAAGGCGTTGTTGAAGAGATTGGCCCTCCCGCTCAAGTTATTCAAAACTCAGAAAACATACATACGCAACAGTTTCTAAAAAACGTTAGATAACGGCAATTATTGGCAGGATTTATACGATGGCGGGAAGACTGAACGGCAAGACAGTTGTTATGACAGCGGCAGGTATGGGAATTGGACGGGCTTCAGCGATTGCCATGGCTGATCAAGGCGCTCGTGTATACGCAACGGATATCAATGAAGATGCATTGGCAAGCCTGCATGACGAGCATCCGGAGATTGAGGTGTTCAAGCTTGATGTTCTGAGCGCGGACGATATATCCGCAGCCCGTGAGCGTGTTGGTCCGATTGATGTTTTGTTCAACTGCGCGGGCTTTGTATTTCATGGCACAATTCTGGAAACCGAGGAAGAGGATTGGGAGTTTTCGTTTAACGTAAACGTCCGTGCCCAGTTCAGAATGATCAAAGCGTTTCTGCCGGCAATGATCGAACAGGGCGGCGGGTCGATCATCAATATGTCGTCCGTTGCATCCAGCATCAAGGGCGCGGTCAACCGCAGTGTTTACTGCGCGACCAAAGCAGCCGTGATCGGGCTGACAAAATCCGTCGCCCGCGATTACATAACACAGGGCATTCGGTGCAATGCGGTTTGTCCAGGGACTGTTTTAACCCCGTCACTTGAAGACAGAATGCAGGCGCAGGGAGATTACGAGAAAGCAAAGGCCGAGTTTTTGGCACGTTCACCAACGGGGCGCATGTCAATGCCGGAAGACGTTGCGAGCATCGTCGTTTACCTTGCCAGTGACGAGTCCCGCCTTGTCACTGGCCAGGCCCATATTATCGACGACGGTTGGTCAATCTGATCGTCAAACTGGCCGAATATTAGGATCACATAATGGAACAATTTCGACTGGGGTTTGTAGGTGTCGGTGTCATGGGGCATGGCATGGCGTCATGCTTGATTGATGCTGGGTACGAGATGACTGTGATCGCGCACCGGAACCGCGAACCGGTTGAGGATCTGGTGGGCCGCGGTGCATATGAGGCCGGTGGGTTGGCGGAACTGGCGGCGCGAAGCGATATCATCATTCTATGCGTCACCAATTCGAAAGTTGTCGATGCTGTCTTAGAAGAACTGATCCCCAGCCTGCGGCCTGGACAGATTATTATTGATTCTTCGACCAATGAGCCGGAGTGCTCCCGGCGTCTTGCCAAATCGCTTTCGGAAATCGGAGTCGATTTTGCTGAAGCGCCTTTGACCGGCGGCATTCAACAGGCGGCAGCCGGTGAGCTGGGGGCCCTTGTTGGTGCAGAACCGGAAGTCTACGAAAAAACCCGACCGGTCCTGGAGGCGTTTTGCAAGACTGTTGAGTATTTTGGCCTACCCGGTACCGGGCAGACGGCAAAACTCATTAATAATTTCATGGTGTTTGGAATTGCCGCACTTGTCATCGAAGCGTTCAAGAAGGCCGAGGCCGCGGATGTCGACTGGAAGCAACTATACGATGTCGCGATTTGCGGGTCCGGGGATTCTGGCGTGCTGAGAAGAATGATCGGCTCGGCGATTGAAGGCGACTTTGGAGGTTACGTATTTGATGTCCGCGGCGCGCATAAGGATCTCAATTATTACAATCACCTGTCGCAACAAATTGGTGGAGCATCAGCGCTTTCGGAAGCGGTTATTGATGTGTTCCGTACGGCCGAACAATCCGGCCATGGTGATCTTAGGATTAGTGAATTATTACGCCCTGAAATGGGCGAGTAGAAAATTATAAAGAGAGAATTCCGATGAAAATCACGGCTATTAACACCTACCAGGTTGATCTGCCTTTGAAAGAAGGGCGCTATTCCTGGGCTGATGGAAAATTTGTTGATGTATTTGACTGCACCGTCGTTGAAATCGAGACAGACGAAGGTGTGAACGGTTACGGTGAGGTTTGTCCGCTCGGACCGTTCTATCTGCCCGCTTATGGGCCTGGTGTGCGGACCGGGGTTGCAGAACTGGCACCGCACCTGATCGGTGCCGATCCCAGCGAAATTGGCAAGATCAATCTGATCATGGATACAGCTTTGTTGGGGCATCCTTACGTTAAATCCGGAATTGATATGGCGTGTTGGGATTTGCTGGGCAAACGGACGGGGCTGCCGATTTGTGATTTGCTTGGTGGTCGGCATGGTGACAGCGTGGCGCTTTACCGTGCGATCAGTCAGGAAGCGCCGGAAATCATGGCGAAAAAAATCGCCGGTTATCGCGATGAAGGATACACAAAATTCCAGCTCAAAGTTGGTGGCGACCCGGACGATGATATTGCCCGCATTCATGCAACGCGAGAGACTCTGGACCGTGGTGAGGTGCTGGTCGCGGACGCCAATACGGGGTGGCTGATGCATGAAGCCGCACGTGTCGCAGATGGTATCGCGAAGTTGGACGTTTATATCGAACAACCCTGTAAAAGCTATGAGGAGTCACTGACCATTCGCCGGCGGACAGCGCGCCCGTTCATCTTAGATGAAAACATTGATGGATTGCAGGCGCTGCTGCGCGCCTACGGCGACGGGGCGATGGATGTGATTAACTTAAAAATTTCAAAGGTCGGGGGCTTGACCAAGGCCCGGCAAATCCGTGATCTCTGTGTTTCCCTGGGCATCGCGATGACCCTTGAGGACAGCTGGGGCGGTGATATTATTACGGCTGCCATTGCGCATCTCGCCCACTCGACACCAGAACGCTTCCGTTTTTCTTCAACCGACTTCAACAGCTACGTTACGGTGCAAACGGCGACGGGTGGGCCGAAGCGCGATGATGGCAAGATGAAGGCCGGCACTCAGCCGGGCCTCGGCGTTGTTCCTGATTTCGACTCTCTGGGTGAACCTATTGCCCGCCATTCGGAAGGAAACTAGGTGTTGTCGTCCGCACTCAAAGCCATGCCTGACGTATGACGAACGCCAAGCGAAGACAGAAAACGGTCGCTGACCTGAACGGCATGCTGATGGGCCAGTTTTTCCGCCAGCTCTTCATCCTGATCTTCAATGGCTTTGATCAACTGATAATGTTCGTCAGCAAGTTCGGGCGGAAGGGTATCGCCGAAGGAGCGGAAATAAAGCCGCAACATGCGCCGTCCTTCATCAAGCAGGCGGGCGTTGAATTGCATGAAATACGAATTTTTTCCGGCAGTGCTGATCGCGATGTGAAAGGCGTAGTTGGCTTCAATCATTTTGAGCACGTCTCGTTCTTCAACAGCCTCTTCAAATTTGATTTGTTTATCCTTGATGTCCTGAAGCTCCTGATCTGTCCTCAGCTTTGCAGCCAGGCGCGTCGTTGCGCGTTGCATCAAGTCCAGCGCGTCAATGAACTGGGAAAATTCAGCAATGTTGAGGGGGGCAACCAGCGTGCTCTTGTTGGGTAGCGTTTTGACCAGTCCTTCCGCGGACAGACGTATCAGGGCCTCGCGGACGGGGGATCTTGAAAGGTTGAACTGCTTCCCAATCTTGACGTCATCAAGCAGCTCACCAGGGGCCAGCTCCATGCGGAGGATGTCTTCACGTAATTTTGTATAAACACGTATGGCACCTTCACCACGCGTTCGCGGTGCGCTGGATTTGGTTTTTTTGACGCGATCACTCATGACCCACTCCACTCAATTGGAGACCAAAAGAAATGTTGCTTTTAACAGACAAGATTATTTATTCCATGAATATAATTTGAATGCAATTGTAAATTCAGTTAGTATACAGTATGTGTACTAACTGAATTTACGGACCCGATATAAACTTTCCAGAAAGAACAAGAACGGAGATTAATATGAAATTCGAGGGCATTATTCCGCCAGTGATGACGCCGCTAAATGATGATTTTTCTGTTGATGAAGGCGGTTTTGCTGACGTTATCGAATATATGATCGATAAGGGTGTGCACGGCATTATCGTTGGCGGCACAACAGGTGAGTTTTATGCCCTGTCACCGGAAGAACGGGTCCGTCAGTTCCAGTTTTCGAAAGAAGTGATCAAGGGGCGTGTGCCGCTTATCTGTGGCGTCAATGATATCTCGACGAAGGGTGCCTGCGCCTTTGCTGAAGCGGCGCGTGATGCTGGTGCGGATGGTCTTCTTGTCGCAGCACCTTATTATTCTCTGCCGACCCAAACAGAACACGCCATTCATAGTCTCGCAATTGACCGCGCGGCCAACCTGGCGATCATGCTGTACAATTACCCTGGACGCACAGGCGTGATCATGGGGGAGGAGTACCTTGCGAAAGTATCCGAAAGCCCTAACTTTAAATCCATAAAAGAAGCCAGCGGTGACATTGACCGCGTTCACATGCTGGCCACAAACTTCCCGAGTATAGAACTGAGCTGTGGCGCTGAAGAGCAGGCGCTCGAATTTTTCGCCTGGGGCGCGACCAGCTGGGTCACACCGATGGGCAATTTTTTTGCTGAGGAAGTGGTCGCCATGTACGACGCCTGTGTGAAAGATCAGGATTTTGTCAAAGGCCGTCGGATCATGTCTGCGTTGCTGCCATTGACCTCGCTTCTTGAGGGCGGCGGCCAGCTTCTGCAATGTACGAAATTTGCGGGTGAATTTTACGGTCTTCCCGCTGGCCCGGTTCGCCCGCCCATGCAGGGGCTTGATGATGCAACAAAAGATGAATTGCGCAAACTGCTGGTATTAGCCAAATCGGCCATCCAATCCATATTGTCTGAAGCGTAAATCCAATGCGCGCATCCAAGGTTATCCATTCCGTCAGTTGCCATGCCGAAGGCGAGGTCGGCGATGTGATTGTTGGTGGTGTCAAGGCGCCACCGGGTGCGAGCATCTGGGAGCAGTCGCGCTTTATTGCCGAAGACGAGACCCTCAGAAACTTCATGCTCAATGAACCGCGCGGCGGCATCTTCCGGCATGTGAACCTTCTGGTCCCGGCCGTAAATCCGCTTGCCCAGATGGGCTGGATCATTATGGAGCCCGCCGACACGCCACCGATGTCCGGCTCCAACAGCATGTGCGTTTCAACCGTGCTCCTGGAAACTGGAATCATTGAGATGCAGGAGCCGGTGACCAAAGTCATCCTCGAGGCACCGGGCGGCTTGGTAGAGGTTGAAGCCAGTTGCCACAACGGCAAAGTCACAAAGGTACGGGTTAGAAATGTAGCCTCCTTCGTAAATAAACTGGATGCGATGATCGAGGTCGAGAACCTGGGCACGTTAAAGGTGGATACGGCTTATGGCGGCGACAGTTTTGTTATTGTTAATTCGGAAACCTTGGGTTTCTCGCTGACGCCTGATGAGGCGCTGGACCTGGCGCAAACCGGGATGCGTATAACCAAAGCCGCAAACGAGCAGTTGGGTTTCCATCACCCGACCAATCCGGACTGGGCTCATCTGTCCTTCTGTCAGATCGCTGCGCCCGTCGCTGTCGTTGATGGGCTAAAAACGGGCCGAAACGCTGTCGCCATACGACCCGGAAAAATAGACCGCTCCCCCTGCGGCACGGGCTGCTCTGCCCGAATGGCCGTCCTCCATGCGCGCGGTGAATTGGGAATTGGCGAGTCGTTTCAGGGGCGATCAATTATCGACTCGAATTTCGATTGCATGATTGATGAGGAACTGGATCTGGATGGCACGCCAGCAATCCGACCTGCAATCGCCGGGCAGGCATGGATCACCGGTACCCACCAACATATGCTCGACCCGACCGACCCATGGCCTGGCGGGTATCGATTAAGCGATACTTGGCCGGGTGCATAGTTTATGAGCTGAATTGAAGTTGGCTGGGGCGGAAGGATTGGCGGCGTTCGGCCAAGGGACCTCTCTTCGCCCGCTTCGCGAACGAACGAGGTCCGACCCTCCTCACCTCAATCCACAAAAAACGGCCCCTATTGGGACCGTGGTTTGTGGCTGGGTTGCACTGGTTTGTTGCTAATCAATAGCTTGGCAGATGCCTTGTTAAATTTCTTGTTAACTTTGTTCCCAATTTATTCATGACAACGCTATTTCGAAAATGGTTGGACTTAACCGTTGATGAACCGGTTAAACCTTTCGAATCGCGGAATAACTGATCTATGCGAGGACATCTTATAACGAGCGCAGGTCAGTCGTCCGGGATCACGGCTTCGACATCAATTTCCATCAGCATTTCCGGACGCGCGAGGCCGTTCACAATAAGACCCGTTTGGCAGGGTCGTACCCCTTTGAGCCATTCGGCGAGAACGGAAAATACCGGTGTGCGATACTCTCGGTCGGTCAGATAAACGGTCGTTTTGACGATATCCTGAAGAGACGCGCCCGCCTCCCGCAACAGAGCGTCGGTGCACCGCATGGCTGTCTCGGCCTGCACAACCGGGTCTCCCTCGCCGACGAAGGTGCCGTCAAAATCTAGGCCCGTTTGACCGCGAACCCAGACCCTGTTGCCTGCCTTGACGGCCATAGCCAGTTCATATTCAAAGTCTTCACCATTGTGAGACATCTGGTGTTCGTAAGGCCGGATGCGTTGATGTGCCATACGATCAGTTTAGCGGGTTTAATTAAGAATGAAACCCACCATGCCTACTTCGCAAACGTACGAAGCTCGCCCCTCCTCACCGCAAGCCACAAAAAAAACGGCCCCAAATGGGACCGCGTTTTGTGGCTGGGGCGGAAGGATTCGAACCTTCGAATGCTGATACCAAAAACCAGTGCGTTAGACCTCTTCGCCACGCCCCATCCGATGCTTGATCGTGGCGGCACCATAAATATAAAAAAGCGCCATCGCAAGCATCGGAAAATCTATTTTTCGAGGGGCTATTAGGAGGGCGTGGATATTTGATCCAGGCGGCCTACGGCGTAGACATCAAGCGCCTTATCTCGGCCTTTGACCTGCACGGTATGGCGCGAAAAGGCGCTCAGGTCTTTGCCAGATTTTTCGGCTGTCGAGACGGAAATCACCAGTTGAGCGCCCAATTCCTTGGTTTGCGATTCGAGCCTTGCGGCAATGTTTACAGTATCGCCGAGGGCCGAAACAATGGGGGATTGCGGCGGGCCCATGGAGCCGATGATTGCCTCACCCGCATGGATGCCAATTCCGATTTCGAGATCATGCCCCAATTCATCGCGCAACCGTCCGTTCAGTTCTGAGATCCGCCGCGCCATTGCTGTGGCACCCTGAATGGCCTCAAGACATCCCGCCTCGGGTCCGCTTTCCAGCCCGTAAATTGCCATCAGGCCATCACCATTGAACTGGGCGTAATGGCCGTTGGTTTCCTTCAGCGCCAGCGAAAGTTCCGCAAAGAACTGATTCAGCACGAAGACCACATCAAAAGGCAGGCGTTCTTCGCAGAGTTTGGTCGATCCACGGAGATCAACAAACAGAAAGGCAGCCGACATCTCGCGTCCTTGGCGGTATCCCGGTCGTTTGACAGCTTCTTCAGGACTGGCATCGGCTCGGACCAGTGCGGTCACTTCAATATCTGAGGTTGGCCGGAGCTGACAGGCCAGCCGAACGGACGGGGACTGGGTCACTCTGGCGAGAACCTGTCGCTCATCATCACTGGCGTCGGCCAAATTTTCCAAGCCCTTGCCGATACGGACACGGCAGGTCGAGCAACGCCCCTTGCCGCCGCAAACCGATGCATGGGGAATTCCGACGGCGCGAATGGATTCCAGTAACGTCGCATCGGGAGTGAGTTCGGCGATGCGGTTGTTTGGCGAATAATAGATCTTGGGTGTTTTTTTCCAGGCCCGAATTCGAATTCGCAATATGCGAAGCAACAGAACTGAAGTGATCAGGGCAATGACAGTGATCTGAACGATGGTTTCCGTCTCAACGACATAAGGTGTCATCCAGGGCTCGTAGTAAACTTCGGCTCCCATGGTTTTTAACCATCCAGGCGTTGCGGCCAGTTCACGTACCTTCAATCCGGCAGAAACAAAACCCGCAAGGGCCAGTGTCGGGAATGCGATGGCAAAAGCGAATGCAACGGACTGGAACTGAATATAACCCGGTTTGGAACGGAGCCAGGTGTTGAGGCCAATGCAGGCATGAGTCCAAATGACCACAAGAGCGATGGCCTGCATAATGCCGCGCCAGGGCGCAGCCACCCAGAGAACGTTGAGAGTTGACGAATAACTCGGATCAAACCCGGATATTTCAGCTAGCCCGCGGGTGCCAATGATATGGGCAGCGAGTAACACCGGGGCTAACAGGCCGAGCGTTAATTGAAGAAGTTCAGAAACCGGCATACGGAGCGTGCGCTTTTTCCAGAGAGCCCAAAGCGCGATGCCCGCGTGTAACGCAAACCCACCGACCAGCAAAACCGTTCCGATGAATGAATGCCAGGGGTCGATAAAGAAGGATGTAGCTTGGTTCATCACGTCTAATGAGATCAGGCCAAGCATATGGTTGAGGAAATGCCCGACCACAAACACAAACAATATGAGGCCGCTATAAAGACGCAATCGGTTCAGCATACTTATTCCCGTCACAAGTGATCGTTAACGACGCTCTTTTATTATGTATAGCGTGGATCAACAGGGGAAGAACAGAGAGGCTATATCACGCCTTCGCGAGTGGAATTCTCAGAAAACAGCCAAATTCCTTTGGAAAATTGCAACTGACCCGGCCGTGGACGCGGCTTTGTTTATCGAAAAATGGCGCTTCATCATCAAAGGGCGCAATGGCTTCATGCCAGATGTTTGGGTGAATGCAGACACCGAAACTGCCGTCGCAGTAAAAGGCGACCCAGTTTTCGGGCTTCATGTCATCACCCGGCAAAGCCATCGCGGTAACGAAGGGCTGGTTATGGGTGGGGTAGAACAACTGCGCGCCGTCCGGGTGGTAATTGGCGTGCCAGATCAACAATTTATCACGCGGCCCGGTTGCTGTGGTATCGGATGCTTGCCCGGGTTGGGTTGACCATCCAAGAAGGTATTGGTCATCAACCGCCTGATTTTCGGCATAAAGCATATCGCCCTGCCAGCGAAAGGAAAACGTGCCTTCAACATGCCCGCCTTCGTTGCCGGTGCCAGGATCAATCGGCCGCCAGCCCTGCTGCGGCCAGGTGACGATCTCAACCGGGTGAGAACCGGGGTCAGTCACAATGGTGCCGTAACTCTTCAAGCTCTCTGGCGTGGCTTTTATAAGCGGCACGTCCACGAGCGGAAGAACATCCGGCACATCGGGGTTCATGTAGTCAAATGAGGGCACGTGTAACATATCTCAGTTCCTTCAGGCCGCGAGGGAATTGCTGTCTTTGAGAGTATCTTCAAAGCGCCCGAGCAAATCGTCAATGATCGCTTCGTCATGGGCAACCGACAAATAGAGTTTGGTGCCCATGGGGTTCAGGAAGACACCGCGCCGGAACAGGCCGAGCATGGTCGCACTGCCCAGCTTTTTGTCGCCCTTGTAGGTCGAGCGATAATCGAAAACCGGGTCGCCGGAAAACACCACCTGCGCCAGCGGGCCATCGCCGATGATCTGCGCATTGAAGTCCTGATCAGCGAGAACTTTGCGCATTCCGTCCCGCAAATAATGACCCATGGCATGCAGGCGCGCGTAAGTGCCGGGGGTTCTGAAAACGGAAAGGGCTGCGTTAGCGGCGGCGGTAGAGATCGGGTTGCCGCCCAAGGTTGAAGCCATCCAGACGTAATCGTCACCACCGATGCGGTGTTCGCTGACCATTTCCATAATGTCCGTGCGTCCACCAAAAGCCCCAATGGGGTAGCCGCCGCCCAACGCTTTACCGTAAGCAATCAGATCGGGTTTGACGCCGTAGTACTCCTGCGCGCCGCCATAGGCGAGACGAAAACCGGTGACCACTTCATCAAAGATCAGCAGGATGCCGTGGGACCAACAGATTTCGCGTATTCCTTCAAGGAAGCCTTCCTTTGGCGGGGTGCAGCGCTGCAACGGTTCCATAATGACGCAGGCCAGATCGTCCGCATGCTCAATGATGATGTTTACGGTTGTTTCCAGATCATTATAGGGCGCGACCAGCAGGTTATCGCTCATCGCCGGCGTGCCGGCGCTGGTCAGTTCCGGTTTCGGAAAATCGTGCATTTTGTTGGGAAACAGGCTGGTGACACCAGCCTCATTGGCGCCGTGATAGGCCCCTTCGAATTTCAGAACCTTGTGGCGTCCGGTGAAGCCGCGTGCGACGCGTTTGCAATACATGGTTGCCTCCGTACCCGACGCGCAGAACCGCAATCTTTCGGCAGCCGGGCTGATGCGTTGGATTTCTTCACCAAGGGCCAGCACCTGTGTGTTTAGATAAGCGAAATTTGATCCCATCGGCGCCTGTCGTGTGACCGCTTCGACAACTTCCGGGCGCGCATGGCCGACAAGGCAGGACCCCCAGGCCATGGAGAAATCAAGAAATTCCTTACCCGACGTGTCCCAGATGCGCGGCCCGACGCCACGCTCGATCACGACAACATCTTCCGGGGCCAGGCCATATTCGCCGTTCGAAATGCCAGCGGTGAAAACACTTTGTGCGCGGTTTGGATCGTTTGTCATGGGGTCTCCGATAGATGTTGATGAATGTTGGGGTGAATATGCGGAAACCCTTGAACGAAATCAAATTTATAATATTATATATAAATGCTAAAAAAATTAATATCATAACTCAATGCGCTATACCCAACTCCGTGCCTTTGATGCCGTTGCCCGCGAAGGCGGCTTTGCCCTTGCGGCGGAGCGCATCGGGTTAACTCAACCCGCCCTGACCATTCAGGTTCGTGCCCTTGAAGATGCCTATGCGGTCAAACTGTTCAGGCGTGGTGGCGGCAAGGCGACGCTGACGGGGCCGGGCCGGGATTTGTTCCAATTGACCAGTGAATTATTCGCTGTCGAAGGGCGGATCAAAGACTATTTGTCAGCCTCAAAAGAGCTAAAAACTGGTGAAATTCGATTGTCTATCGACGGGCCCCATTTGGCCATGGGGCTGATCGCGGCATTTCGGGAACGCTATCCCGGCGTGCAGATGGCGGTGTCATCGGGAAATGCTCATGAGGTCTGGCGTGATCTGATGGAAGGTCGTGCGGATGTGGTGATTGTTGCCAACCCGCCAAAAGATCAGCGCGCCGAGGTCATGGCGATTCATCGATGTGCTTTGCAGGTTCTGGTTGGAATTGATCACCCTTGGGCAAAGCGATCTGCGCTTAGCATTTCCGATCTTGTCGCCCAGCCAGCAATTTTGCGCGAACCGCAATCAAATACACGCCGCACGCTGGAGCGTATTCTGGATGATACGAACACCCGCCTCGATGTCATGCTGGAACTTGGCGGGCGCGAAGCCATTCTGGAAGCGGTTGCTGCCGGGCTCGGGATCGGCTTTGTTTTCGAGCGTGAAGTCACTGGCAATACCCGGGTTAAGTCGATTCCTTTGAAAGGGGCGACACACGATAATCTCGATACCGTTGCCGCCCTGAAAAGCCACCGTGCGCGCCGCGTGGTGCAGGCGTTTTTTGAAATTGCGAAAGAGTGGCGCGATTTAAATGGTGGTGTCAGCGACTAGAGATCGTGTGTCACTGACCAAACGGGTGGCGGTAGCCCACCAGTCGGGGTTGGACTTGCTGACTTTTTCTGCTGCGGCCTCGGCTTTTTCCATATCGGAAAAGAACCCGAAACAGGTGGCGCCGCTGCCGGACATGCGCGCGAAACGGCAATCGCCGCTGGCGGAAAGGGCGGAAATCACCTCGCCGATGGCAGGTTCCAGCGACAGGGCCGGAATCATCAACTCATTATCGCGATTGTCGTTCAGAAGGTGGATCAGTTGTTTTGTGGTTTCGGGTGTTTCTGAAAAACGCCGCGCCGGAGAAAAGGCAGCGGTCCGGGCTTTAAACACTGATGGGGTCGCGACATCAACCCCCGGATTGACCATCACGATAGGGGTTTCCGGCAGGTCCCCGACCGGATCAATTTCTTCACCGATACCGCCCATGAAAGCGGCTTGGCCGAACAGGCAAATGGGGACGTCGGCCCCAAGCGACAGGGCCAGTCCGGATAAGTCATGTTGGCCGGGATGAATGTCCCATAGCCGGACCAACCCCTTGATGGTCGCCGCCGCATCAGCGGAGCCGCCGCCAATGCCTGATGCGACCGGCAGGCGTTTGATCAATGTAATTTTGGCGCCTGCAGAGATCCCGGTTATTTCGCGCAACCGAAGTGCTGCCTGCATCACCAGATTGTCCTGATCATTGCTCAACTGGTCCCCGAACGGGCCGATATTGGTCAGGCTGAGATCGTTTGCGTCTTCAACGGTGACTGTGTCATGAACGGCGGCAAAGGCGGCGAGGCTGTCGAGCAGGTGATAGCCGTCGTCCCGTTTGCCGGTGACATGAAGGTAAAGATTGAGTTTGGCCGGGGCGGGAAGAGAGATCATCAGCCCTTGTTCGGTTCTTTCTTGTCACCGGTCGGGGTTGCCGTCTCTTCGTTCTTCAGGCCATGCTTGAGTTTCTCGTTAACTGTCTCAATCAGATCCGCATCCGGTTTCAGAGACAGCGAACGTTTCCACTGGAACGCGGCTTCCAGCCTGCGCCCGACCCTCCAGTAGGCGTCGCCCAGATGATCATTGATCACCGGGTCTTCGGGGCGATATTCAACAGCGCGCTCAAGTTCGTTCACCGCCTGCTCGAACCTGCCAAGCATATAATATCCCCATCCGAGGCTGTCGATGATATAGCCGTCATTGGGCCGGAGTTTGATGGCCTTACGGATCATGTCGAGGGCTTTTTCAAGATTAAGGCGCTGTTCAACCCAGGAATAACCGAGGTAATTCAGCACATAAGGCTGGTCGGGTTGAAACTCGAGCGCTTGCAGAAAGTCCTTTTCTGCCTTGGCCCATTTCTTTTCGCGCTCCAGCACGATGCCCCGTATATACAGGAGACGCCAATGCTGGGGTTGCAACTCACCAGCGCGGCGGATCGCTTCGTCGTATTCAGGAATGGCTTCGGCGTAGCGTTCCTGGCTGCGGAGATAATCGCCGATTTTGGTTGGTGGTTCCGGGTCCTTCGGGTTGGCCTTTGCGACTTTACGAAGCAGTTTAATGGCTTCGTCCGTTTTCTTCATGTCATGCAGGTTTGCGGCAATGCGCAACGTAGCGGTGCGGCCAAAAGCAGAGTTTTCCGGAACGCGCGTATAAAAAGTGTTGGCGTCTTTCGAGCGATCATCCATTTCCATCAGATCACCAGCCAGGATCAGCATGATCGGGTAATCAGGTTTCAGGTACATCGCCAAGCGGCCAAGGACCAGCGCGGTTTCCCGGGCGCGTTGCCGGCGTAGTGAATTTGCAATACCGAAAAGGATTTCCGCGGCCCCATCTTCGGCAGAACGGATCAGGGCTTTCGGTTTTTTGCCGGCCTTGATGCGGGCCAGTGCCGGCTCCAGAAGGGTGCTTGCCGGATTTTCTTCCATATATCTGTTGTAAAGTGCGCTGGCTTTTTTGCTGTCTCCCGCGCGCTCGTAAATATTACCCAGCAGTTCGGCATATCTGAAGTTTAGGGGCGACTTGTCGGCGCTGATTTTCTCTAGGGTAATCAACGCGTCCTCATGCTTCCCGGCAAACTCCTGAATCAGTCCCTTGTGGAGATCATGCAGATGTTGCGCGCCCTTTTTCCCATCCAGCGCTTTAATGGCTGTCATCGCAGCATCAAAATTTTTCTGCCCGGCCAGAACCCAGGCGTGAAGGGGCGGCGCCGTCAGGCCGGTCAGACCCGTATCCGGTAATGAGCCCAGGCGCTTCGCCGCCGCTTTTTTCTGTCCGCGCTTAAGTTCATGAACAGCCAGAACAAGATTGGCGATGGAGGATTTGGGGGTTGCCTTGATGTAGATTTCGCCAAGCTTGGCGGCTTCTTCGATGCGCCCTTCCATGGTCATGATGACGAAAGTGCGGCGCAGCAGGTCCGGTGCATCTGGCGCTTCGTCCAGCGCCGCTTTCAGAAAATCAGCAGCAACGGATAGGTCGCGTTCGGCTTCCGCATGTCGTCCGGCCAGATAATTGCCTATCGGTGACGGTCCGGGTTTCAGCTTGGTCGCCGCAGAAACGTCGGATGGAGAGGCGGTGGCAAGTGCGATCATCACCAAAGATCCCGCCAACGCGGTATTCAGAAGGGTCGTTTTAATTGTTTTGTCCGTCATAATTCCTGCGTTCAATAATTCACCCGACCGAGATAGTTTAACCGACCTCTGGCGGAAGCGCTAATCCGAAAGAGCTACATGTTCGGATAATTTGGCCCGCCGCCGCCTTCCGGCACCACCCAGTTGATGTTCTGAGTCGGGTCCTTGATGTCGCAGGTCTTACAATGCACGCAGTTTTGCGCATTGATCTGCAACGCCTTGGCGTCCCCGTCTTCAATAAACTCATAAACGCCAGCCGGGCAGAAACGCTGCTCCGGTCCGTCATAATCGCTCAAATTAACGACGACAGGAACGCTGGCGTCTTTAAGCGTCAAATGAGCAGGCTGGTCTTCTTCATGGTTGGTCGCCGAGAACGATACGTTCGTTAAGCGATCGAACGTCAGCGTGCCATCCGGTTTCGGATACTCAATCGGTGTGCAGGAAGATGCTTTTTTGAGGGCCGAGTGATCCTCGTGATGGCCCAATGTCCAGGGCAACAGGAAGCCGAGGCCGAGGTTGTTCATCCACATATCAAACCCGGCGTAGATTGTGCCGAGCGCAATGCCGAATTTGGAGAGTGCAGGCCGGGCGTTGCGGACCCGGTGAAGGTCTTTGTATACCCAGGAATTTTTGAAAGCCGTCGGATAGGCGCTCAGCTCATCCTTGCCCTCGCTGCCGTTCTTGATCGCATCAAACGCTGCTTCCGCCGCGAGCATTGCCGTTTTCATGGCCGTGTGCGTGCCTTTGATCCGCGGCACATTCACAAAACCTGCCGAACACCCGATCAGCGCGCCGCCGGGGAACACCAGTTTCGGCACCGACTGCAACCCGCCTTCGTTGATGCAGCGCGCCCCGTAAGCAACGCGGCGCCCGCCTTCCAGCATCGGTTTGATCGCCGGGTGGGTTTTCAGGCGCTGCATTTCTTCATAGGGCGACATATAAGGGTTTTCATAATCCAGCGCGACAACGAAGCCGATGGCCAGCTGGTTGTTTTCCTGATGATAGATAAAGCCGCCGCCGACGGTGTCTGTCAGGGGCCAACCCTGTGTGTGAATAACCTTTCCGGCCTGGTGCTTTTCGGGCTCAATGTCCCAAAGTTCTTTAATGCCGAGCGCGTAGGTTTGCGGCTCCACCCCGTCGCGAAGGTTGAACTTGCTGATCACTTCCTTGCTCAGTGATCCGCGTACCCCTTCGGCGAAGAAGGTGTATTTGGCATGCAGTTCCATGCCCGGCTCGAAATTCGGTCCTGGTTCGCCGTCTTTGGTGACGCCCATGTTGCCGGTGGCGACGCCTTTGACGCTGCCGTCTTCGTGATAGAGAACTTCGGCGGCGGCGAACCCCGGGTAAACTTCAACGCCCATGGCTTCCGCCTGCTCGCCAAGCCAGCGACAAAGATTGCCAAGGCTCAGGGTATAGCAGCCATCATTGGTCATCAGCGGCGGCATCAGGATATGGGGGAGGGATTTCTTGCCGGTTTCAGACAAAACCCAGTGCAGGTTTTCAGTGACCGGCGTCGCCATTGGCGCGCCTTTGTCTTTCCAGTCGGGGATCAGCTCATCCAGAGCAATCGGATCAATCACGGCACCTGACAGAATATGCGCGCCGATTTCAGAGCCTTTTTCGAGAACACAAACGCTCAGTTCCTGTTCGTTCTGCTCTGCCAGTTGCATCAACCGGATTGCTGCCGACAGCCCCGCCGGTCCACCACCGACGATGACAACATCCAACTCCATCGATTCCCTTACCATTGCTTCAGCCGTCATCTCACCCTCACGAAATTGAATTCTTGCCAGACCCTTCCAGGGTCCTGTGGATATGAACCCAAAACCCTTGGCCGGGCAAGCGTAAAGGCGGAGTTTTTTGTTCATAAATCGACGCGGAGGGCCGCTAAAATATGGGCATTCCGAAACCTGCGTGATAGGTTCGGGCCATGATGGAATCCAATACTCTTCAGGATGTGCTCGAGTGGCATTTGAGCATCGGTGTCGATGAAACCATCGCCGATGCGCCGATCAACCGCTTTGATCAGGCACCTCCGCCAGCGCAACCTCATGCACAATCACCAACTTCCGCCAATGGACCCGCGTCGGCCCCATCCTCGAGTGCATCTCCCGCCCACGCCCCGGCCCGTACTCCTGTTCGTACCCAGGCCCCCGGCCCAAGCGGTGAAGCGGCCATCAAATCGGCGTTCGAGCTGGCCGAGGTGGCGAGCACGGTTGCAGAGCTTCGCGAAGCTCTCGAAAAGTTTGACGGCTGCGCGCTCAAGAAAACCGCAACCAATCTGGTTTTCATGGGTGGTGACCCGCACGCACGCCTGATGTTCGTCGGTGAAGCGCCGGGTGCTGAGGAGGATCGCCAGGGTGTGCCCTTTGTCGGCCCCAGCGGCAAATTGCTTGAAAAAATGCTGGGTTCCATCGGGATCGAGCGCAAGGACGTGATGATTTCCAACACCGTCTTCTGGCGCCCGCCCGGCAATCGCACCCCGACCCCGCAGGAAACCGCCGTCTGCATGCCGTTTATGGAACGCCTTATAGAACTGGTTGATCCCGACGTTCTGGTCACACTCGGCGGCCCGGCGTCAAAAGCGCTTCTGGGTGAAACCCAGGGCGTTGGCCGTCTGCGCGGACGCTGGTTCACTTTTCAGTCGGCGCGCATGTCACACCCCGTCGACGCGACCGCCATGTTCCACCCCGCCTACTTGCTCCGAACCCCAAATCAGAAACGCCCGACCTGGGGGGATTTGCTGGGGATACGGGAGAAGTTGGGTTAGGGACAAGCAGTTGGCGTATCTACTGGTGTATCTGTAAGACCCCATGATCATTGGAAGCCCGTGACTTGCTCTGGTAAAGAGTTGGGTCCGTCATTCCAGGGCTGGCAGGGTTATGAAAAATGTGCTGCCGACACCCACTTCGGTTTCGAGTCCGAGTATCCCCCCCATACTCTCTGTCAAAGCTTTGCTGATTGGGAGACCGAGGCCGGTGCCCCCGTGTTTGCGGGTTGTGGAAGAATCCATCTGTGTAAATTTCTTGAAAATGCTCTCTCTGAAACTGGGCGGAATTCCCGGTCCGTAATCCTTGACTTTGACGCGTATGTTCGTGCCGTCGGTTTCTGTGCAAATTTCTACGTCACTGCCGGGATCCGAAAACTTGGCTGCATTTGACAACAAATTCCCCAAAACTTGCTCGAACCGATACTCCTGGACATTGGCAAACAGTGGCGTGGGGTGATCTGACAAAATAAAATTGACAGACTGCATGCGTGCATACCCCAGATTGTCATTGACGGCTTGCGATGTGAGTTTGCAAATATCATGTCGGTCTGTCTCTATTTCCAAGGTTCCGGACAGGATTTTTTCGTAGTCCAACAATTCGTTCACCAGGCGGAGCAACGACTTGTTATTTCGAACAGCGATCTTAACAAGCTCCCGCCCTTCATCGGACAAATCATCCGACATCATTGCGTCTAACAGGCCCAAACTTCCAATTGATGATGTTAATGGGGTTCGTAATTCGTGGCTCATGGTTGCCAGAAAGTCGGACTTGGCTGAATTTGCAGCTTCAGCAATGCTTGCGCTAACTCTTGCCGCTTTCTCACTTTTTTGTAGCTCAGCCTCTTTGCTTTTCATTTCTGTAATGTCGCTGGTCACCTGAATCGTAGATCCATCCTCCAGAACTTTCTCATTGACCAGAATCCATCTGTTATCCTGACGCGACATTTCAAATGGGCCAGATGGATTGCGATGGGATTGCAGCCGTTCGCTGACCCATTCCTCTTCTCTTCCGATGGCTTCAGGCACGAAACCATCATCGACCAAGGCACGAATGTGCTCCTCAAAAGTTGTGCCAGGTTTGGTCGCCCGCTCGACCACCGCATTCAGGTCGCGCCAGGCCTTGTTCGTATACAAAATCCGATCCTCAGGGTCGAACAAAGCGATCAATTCGCTCGTTTGCTCGACCGCCCTTACCATCTTCGACAACCATTCCTCACTTTGTACCAAGGCCGCTTCAGTGCGTTTGCGTTCGGAAATATCCTGAACGAAGCTGAAAATCTGATGGGGAACACCATTTTTATCGCGGAGCTGCGCAGACGCGAGACTTGTCCAGATGATGCGGCCATCCTTGCAGACAAGTCTCCGTTCAGTTTTGAAATCGGCGCGTTCGCCGGCTTCGACCTGCTGGTCCAGGGCTTCAATTTTTGCGATCTCTTCCTGAACGGTTAAATCGCGCCAGGTCATCGTCAGGAGTTCCTGCTCGTCATACCCGACAATTTCACAGAACCGCTGGTTCACTTTGAAATATTGGCCATCCATTGTCAGCAACGCCATGCCTGCGGCACTGGTTTCAAATACGTGGCGGAACTGTTCCTCGCTTTTCAGTAATTCCTCCTCGGCCTGCATGAGCGCTGATACGCCCGAAGAACTGCTGGTCGAAGATCTTGCCAGGTAGTCTTGTAGGTTCTGATTGCGCTTTCTGAGCGCAATTATCTCATCGGCAAGCTCGGCTTTCCGCCGCCGCATAAGAGCCGCATAAGACGTTGCAGATGTGACCACGAACCCTATCCCTCTGTCTGCCGGAAATCGTAAGTTCAAAAATGGCTGTCGAGACAACCTACCATCGCATCAGTTTATACGTCAGCTCCTATGGCAATTGTAGCGCCCGGCCTCTCAATAATTAGAACTGATTTGTAATAGGCCTGCAACTCATTCGTGTATGGTTATGAATGCCCGTATGCTTACCCTCTTGTCGATGTGCATGTCCCATTGTGCGACAACCCCGCCAACTGCGCATGCTATGCCGAGAATAGGTGTTAATTCATATAATATTGACAATGACATGAATTTATACGTATTGTCTATATTAAGTGTTGACGCCGTGCCGTTTCCCTTCCCCCTTGAGGAGGTAGGATAGGAAGGGGGTAACAGCTGGAAACATCAAAATGATCTAAAAACATCTGAATTTATCTGTTTTTATCAGTATTTCAGGCCTGAATATGCCGATTTATGCCGATGCATCCGGGTCGGGTGATTGTATTTTGGAGGGGAGTGCCGAGCGTCGAATTCTCAGCCCTCTATATGGTGAGTACTATCTTAACTTTTGCACCATATATTGGGGGTGCTTTGAATTCCGGCTTCGGGGGATGTGCAGGGAAATGGTTGCTCGGTTCGGTGCATTCACGTATACAAAACCTAGCTCATTGGGGGTTGGGACTGAGATGATCCGAAAATTTGACGTGTTCCGGCGACTGGGTCTGGTCGCACTGGGTGGATTCGTGTTTGGGGCCAGTGTTACTGGTGCCGATACGGATGGTGCGCTCGCGTCCGAGGCCAATATTCCCGCACCCTATCAAGATGTATCGTCGCAGGAGCGCAGCTTTGGGCGTGGCCTTGAAATTCCGCAAATCCTGTCCTCTGGTGATACGGATCTTTACCGCCAGATTTTTGTGCTTCAGGTCGGTGGCAACTGGCGCTCGGCGGACAAGCTGATCAAGTCACTGGATGACAAGGTGCTGCTCGGTCATGTGATGGCGCAACGCTTTCTTCATCCCCGGAAATACCGCTCTAAGTATCCCGAACTGAAAGCCTGGCTGGCGCTTTATAATGACCATCCGGAAGCCAAGCGGCTCTATAAACTGGCGATCCGTCGCAAACCCAGTAACTGGAAGCGCCCGAAGCGGCCCGTGAACACGGCCATTAACAAACCCGAGCGCGAAGAGGTGATTTCCAAACGGGTGCGGATTCCCGGCAAGAAACTGAGCCGGGGTAATCGCTCCAAAGTGCGTCATTACCAACGTAAAATTCGCCGCGCATTACGTCGTGGCCATACCCTGATTGCCAAGCGGGTCTTGCAGTCTAAAGAGGTTCGGAAGCTTCTGAGTGCGGCCCAGTATGATCAGTCCGCCGCCAAACTGGGGCAGGCTTATTTCTCTGCCGGACGTGATGAGTGGGCCTTGAAATGGGCCGGTGATGCAGCCAAGCGGTCCGGCAAATATGTGGCGCAGGCCCATTGGACGGCTGGCCTTGCCAGCTGGCGGTTGGGTAAACGTGATGCGGCGGCAAACCATTTTGCCAAAGCCGCTGAGTTTAGCGCCCAGGATGACTGGTTCCATGCGGGTGCCGCGTTCTGGGCTGCACGCGCCTATCTGGTGACGCGCCAACCGGAACAGGTTAATCGCTATTTGAAAATGGCAGCCAAGCATCACCGCACATTTTATGGTCTGCTGGCCGGGCGGGTGCTGGGCGAGACCGACAAATTCAAATGGGACCTTCCGGCTTTCGGCGCAGACTCGATTTCTGGTCTGGCCGAACGCCCGGCGGGCAAGCGCGCCATGGCGTTGTTGCAGGTCGGGCAGGTGCACCGTGCCGAGACCGAGTTGAAAAAACTGGCCCTTGGTGCGGACCGGGAAATGGCCAACGGTATTCTCGCCCTTGCAGCACATGGCAATATGGCGCGTCTTGCGGTTAAGCTTGATTATCAGCTTTATCCCAACGGTGGCGGGTTTGATGGCGCGGCCTATCCGGTTCCGGCCTGGACACCGACCGACGGGTTCCGTGTTGACCGGGCGCTGATTTATGCGCTGATCCGCCAGGAATCGAAATTTAACCCGAAAGCAAAAAGCTGGGCAGGCGCGCGTGGCCTGATGCAGTTGATGCCACGGACCGCAAGCTTTGTTGCCCGTGACCGCAGTCTTCACCGGGGCAAGAAGAACAAGCTTTATACACCTGAACTTAATCTCAATCTCGGTCAGCGCTACATCGAAATGCTGCTGGGCGATGACAAGATCAAGGGCGACCTGTTCCTGTTGGCTGCCGCCTGGAATGGTGGGCCAGGGAACCTGAATAAATGGCGTCGTCAGGTCAATTATATGAACGACCCGCTGTTTTTCATCGAAAGCCTGCCGTCACGCGAAACCCGTATTTTCATAGAACGTGTGCTCAGCAACCTCTGGATATACCGTGGTCGCCTGAAACAGCCGACGCCGTCGCTGGATAACATTGCGGCGGGCGAGTGGCCGGTGTATACCGCGCTAGGTCAGGAAGCCGAGGAGGTCGCTGAAGTTAATGGGTCACGCAGATAAAAACGAATTTCTTCCGGTAAATATCGCCGTGCTGACGATATCGGATTCACGCACATTCGAAGATGACCGCTCCGGCGGTATTCTGGTCGAACGCCTAGAAGGAGATGGTCACATTCTCGCCGATCGCGCGATCGTCAAGGATGAGGTGCCACTGATCGTTGAGCAGCTCAAGACCTGGATTGATGATGCAAGCATCGAGGTTGTGATTGCCACGGGTGGCACGGGTCTCACCGGACGCGATGTGACGCCGGAGGCCTTCGCGGAAGTCTGGGAAAAGGAAATTCCAGGCTTTGGTGAGCTGTTTCGCTGGATCAGTTATCAGAAAATCAAAACTTCAACCATTCAGTCCCGCGCCTGCGCAGGTGTTGCCAATGGCACCTATATGTTCGCCGTGCCCGGATCCCCGGGCGCGTGCAAGGATGCCTGGGATGATATCCTTCATGAACAACTCGATATCCGCCACAAACCCTGCAATTTCGTTGAAATGATGCCGCGCCTGACCGAGCATATGGACTGACTATGGGCGTCGGGCCATCAGTCGTTCTGTTTGATTTGGGCGGCGTTCTTTTTGATTACGACCCGGATCGCCGCCTGCAGTTCATCGCCGATTCCGCTGACTTGCCGAGCAGCGAGGTTCAGGCACGTGTGTTTGATACCGACTTTGATCAACGCTGCGAAGCGGGTGATCTGGATGTTCAGGCCAGCCATACCGAATTTTGCCGCCTTCTTGGCGTGGACTGGTCATATGAAACCTGTCGCGATGCCCTCGTCAGTGCCTTTAAGCCTGATGGCATTGTCTTCAGTCTGGCGCGTGAGTTGTCTGCTGTTCGTGAGGTGGCGAGCCTGACCAACAACGGCCAGATCATCAAAGATGGTCTCGCTAATCTACATCCCGAATACAGTTCGATCTTTGCGGACCATGTTTATTTCTCATCCGCGATCGGCCAGATGAAGCCCGAACCCGCCGCCTTCAACGCGGTCCTTGAAGGCTGGGCCAAGCAGCCGGAGGATGTGTTGTTTGTCGATGACAGCTTTGAGAATGTCACCGCTGCACACGGCCTGGGTTTCCATGTTCACCGTTATTTCGATGCGGAAAATCTTGAAGCGGATCTGCGCGGTTTCGGTTTGTTATAGGCGCCCTTCAAGGACGTCGCGCTCTCTGCTGAGGGCATCAAAAAAGAAATCAAGGAAGGCGCGAATGCGTGCCGTGTGGCGCAGGTCGGCATGGGTCAACAGCCAGAGACCCGAGCCCCGTTGCACGTCAATCGCCTCAAATCTTCGCAATCCGGGCTCAGCGTCCGCCAGAAAGCAAGGCAGAAACGCGAGCCCCATCCCGGCGAGGGCGCCACTGAACAGGGCGAAAAAGTTGTTGGATTTCAAAACTGTTTTCGGACTGTCCAAATGTTCGACCATCCATTCGGCGGGCAACACGTGCGACAGATTTTCATCAAACCCGAGCCACGCATGCGCGCTCAGGTCAGTTTCCTGGCCATGGGAGCCAAGATAATCAGGTGATGAGTAAGCAGCGAAGGCCAGCTCAGACACACGGCGACCGACCAGTGTTTCCGGGGGGCGGTCCGTTGGCCGGATCGCAATATCGGCCTGACGTTTGGTCAGGTTCAGATGTTGGGTATCAAGAACCACCTCCAGATCGATCCCGGGGTATGCGGTGTTGAAGGCGGCGAAGTGTGGTCCGAGAAATTTGTAGGCAAGCGTATCGGTTGTCGTAACCCGGATTGTTCCACTCAGCCTCAAGTCTTGCCCGGACAAGCGTCGCGATAGGTCATCAACTTCCTTTGAGATGCGCTCGGCCGCGTCGCGCATTTCTTCGCCCGCAGCAGTCAGCACATATGCGCCGCTGATGCGGTCAAACAGGCGAATGGATTGCTGCTCCTGAAACCCGTTGATGCGGCGATAGACGGTTGAGTGGTTGACCCCAAGCGCCCTGGAGGCACCAGCTAGGCTGCCTTCGCGGGCTATGGCCAGAAATACACGTAAATCATCCCAATCCATGAAACCATCCTCACTTTGCAAAAATGCAATCCAGCTTTGCCATAATAGGGAATTCAATTGCGAATTAGAACAAGATAGTTTGCAGGTAGTTTATATCCACGGAAGCCAAAAACTGGAGAAAGCAGATGATCGACCAAAAAACCGCCCCCTATGGCGCGTTGTTATTACGTGTTGGATTAGGCGTGATGTTCATAGCCCATAGTGTGTATCTGAAATTTTTCGTCTTCACGCTGGCAGGAACGGCACAGTTCTTCGGCTCGCTTGGCTTGCCGGAATTTTCCGCCTATCTGGTTTTTGCGGCTGAGGCAGCCGGCGGGCTGGCGTTGATCCTGGGGGTTAAAGTACGCCTTGTATCGCTTGCTCTCTTGCCGATTTTGATGGGCGCATTCTGGGTGCATAGTGGAAACGGCTGGGTGTTTTCCGCAAAAGGTGGTGGATGGGAATACCCGTTATTTCTGATGGTTGCCTCTATGGCGCAGGCGTTAATGGGGAGTGGGGCCTATGCCCTGACGTCTGACATTGGCGAGAGGAATGCGGACCTTCAACTTGAACCTGCCGAGTAACTTAAGCCCCCGGCACGGCGAGGGTTTCAGTATGGCCATCAACGCTGAGGATCTGGCCTGAAATTTTGGCCGCAGCATCAGAAGCGAGGAAGATGGCCATATCGGCAATGTCATCACAACTGACAAACGTCCGCATGGAATTCATGCTCAAATAATTCTCGCGGATATAGTCTTCCGTTTTCCCGTGCGCTGTGGCTTCCGCCGCAATCACGCGTTCCATACGATCCCCTTCGACCGCGCCCGGAGCGATGGCATTGACCCGAATGCCGAATTTGCCGACTTCCATGGCAAGGCTTTTGGTAAGGCCGACAATTGCCCATTTTGCGGATGCATAAGGGGTACGAAGCGGATAGCCGAGGATTCCGGCACTTGATGAGAGGTTAATGACGCATCCCGAGTTTTGGGCTTTCATCATTGGTAAGGCGTGGCGCAGGCAGAGGAAGCTGCCATCCAGATTAACTTCGACGCAGCGGCGCCAGTCGGTCAGGGACATATTCTCGAGATAGGTCATCGGCCCGGAAACACCTGCGTTATTGACCAGCACATCAATACCGCCGAGGCTCGATTTGAGCGATTTAAACAATTCATTTACACCGTCTTCACAGGAAACATCGGTAACAACGGTTCTGATGGCGGGTGCTGACGAGCTGACGCTGGATATCGCCTGTTCATCAACATCGCAGATCATGACTTCAGCACCGCGGTCCAGAAAGTGCTGGGCGATAGCGCGCCCAATCCCGGACCCACCTGCCGTGACAAGAACCCGTTTTCCGGTTATGCCGTTGTATGCCGTCATTGATGCTTCCCTTTATAGCGATGACCAATCAAATCTTCACCATCATCTATATCGTTAAGGGTTTCCAGAAAAGCAATTCTTGCACCTTTGGGAAGATTGGCGCTGGTGTCTTCAAGCGCATGTTCAGTTGACCATCTGACGTTAGCGAACACCTGCGCCAGTCTGGGGCGCCGCTTGAGACCGACCAGCCAGTACCCGCCATCATCAGCGGGCCCAAACACCGCGTCATGATCGCCGAGATGATGAAACGCTTTGGCAATATGGTCAGCCCGAATGTCCGGGATGTCGGCCCCAATGATCACCACCGGCCCCGGCCCCATGACTTCCATAATCCGGCCCATCCGCTGGCCCAGATCGCCATTTCCTTGGCTTATCCGTGGCGTGGTAGCCGGCCATAGGCGATCAGTATAAATGGACGCATCCGGGCTGACGGCCAGCCAGGTTGTCCAGCGCTGATCCGCGGTCAGGGATCCGCTGATTGATTGCAACGTGCGGCGATAAAACCCCCAGGCGGCGACGGGGCCAATGTCACGGGCAAGTCGCGTTTTGACCCGCCCGATGCGGGGTTCTTTGGCCATGATGACAAGATGATTGGTCAGGGCCATTGTTGGCTTACCGGTACAGCTTTTCGAGGATGGTGACAGGTATGCCAGCAAAATAGAGCGCAAGGCAGAGCAGGTTTTTTGCGGGCCTGAGAAGATACCCATCGCGCTGGAAGCGTTCTGCCGATGTCATGGCGATTGCCGGAAGTTGTTCAAGCCGGTGGCTTTTGATGTGGCTGACCATCTCCACATCTTCCATCAGCGGGATTGGTTGATATCCACCAAGGCGGTCATAATAATCGCGGCTGATCAGAAACCCCTGATCGCCATAAGGTAGGCCAAGGGTCTGGCACCGCCAGTGGACCATTTTTTCAAGGCGGCGGGCGTTTGGTGATGGATCGTCCAAAGCAAATGTGAAGTATGCAGCCCGAAAGCGATTGTTGGGCTCGGCCATGAAGCGTTTGATAACCGTGGTCCATCCCGGACCCGGGCGGGTATCGGCATGCAAGAACAATAACCAGTTGCCGATTGCCCGTTCCGCTCCCGTTGCCAATTGTGAGCCGCGCCCTCTCGGGGCGGAGATGACCTTGACACCTTTGCGTGTTGCCAATTCCGTTGTGCCATCTTCCGAACCGCCATCGACAATCAGAACTTCACAGTCAAGATCGGCCTCTTCCAGGCGCGATAAAGTCACCTCTATACGATGACCATCATTCAATACGGGAATCACAATGCTGAGCATGGTGGTGAAGAAGCTCCATTACAGACCTTAATCACATAGCATGCTGGCGCGCGGGTTTGAATAAAAAGCCCCCATCGATTGATGAAATAATCCAGTCAAGCGATGGGGGAGGGATGGTTTGTGGTGTTCTGTCGAGTGATCAGGCTATGCGATGTGATCTGATGCGCCCAACGAGGCGTTCAACGGCAACGACGGAGCGATAGGCTTTTTCAGAAATCAACATACTGAGGCTGAGGCCCATTGCGGGACCTTGAATATGGTTTTCCTGTTTGGCGAGACGCGAAGAACTGGCGAGGATTTCGTAGGGTGTCATGATAATCTCCTTATCTTCAAGAAAATATAATGTTTAAAGTTATGCTCTAAACTCTTGAGGATAAAAATATGCTTGTTTTCTCATATTTACAAACGACATTTCGTGCGGTTATAATAAAGAAAATCTTATTCATACTTGCTGGTGCTTTATGCGTCGATTACCGCCATTGAATGCCATTCGCGCCTTTGAGTCCGCCGGGCGCCATCTCAGTTTCACCAAAGCGGCGGAAGAGTTGAATGTCACACCTGCGGCAATCAGCCAGCAAGTGCGAAACCTGGAAGATATATTGGGTGTGCCCCTGTTTCGCCGTCTGACCCGTGCATTATTGCTGACGGAAGCTGGGCAGGCGGCTTTACCCATTCTGGGCGAAGGGTTTGACCGGTTGGTGAATGGGATTGATCGTATAAATGCTTATGAAGAAGGCGGTATCCTTACTGTCACAGCGGCCCCGAGTTTTGCAGCGAAGTGGCTGGTTCGCCGTCTCCCGAGATTTGATGAGCTTTATCCCGACATTCGCGTCCGGCTCGACCCATCTTTGCATGTGGTGGATTTTGAACGCGAGAACGTGGATATCGCAGTCCGGTTTGGAGATGGTAATTACCCAGGCTTCCGTAGCGATCGCCTGATGATGGAAAGCATCAGCCCGGTTTGCAGCCCCAGTCTTCTCAATGGGCAAATACCGTTGCATCAACCGAGAGATTTGGGAAATCACACGCTGATCCATGTTGACTGGGGATTGGGCAATTCAACTCAACCAGACTGGACCATGTGGCTGCTGACGGCGGGGGCTGACAATGTTAACCCGGCGCGCGGTCCGGTGTTTACGACTGAAATTTTAGCGCTGGAAGCGGTTCTCGAAGGGAACGGGGTGGCCTTGGTCAACCGTGCGCTGGTTGCCAATGACGTTGCCGCCGGGCGCATGGTCTGGCCGTTCGAGCTGACGCTCGAAACAGAATACGGGTTTTTTATCGTCTGCCCCGAACATACCGCAGACTTGCCGAAAAATGCGGCGTTCCGGGAATTTTTGCTAGAAGAAATCCGTTCTGAGGCCAATGATTGACAAGCCGCCAAAGTTACTTCGGTAAACCGCCACGTTTAGTTGCCATGTTTGTAAACTTGTTTAGTGCGCCGGTCATTTTTTTGAACACTTTGCTGCGGTCAGCAATTTCGTAGCGTTTTGCGAGCCAGGCCGGGTCCGTATAGGCGAGTTTGACACTGCCGTCGGCAGCTTTCCAGGCCAGCGCCTTGAGCGGAAGATCGAGGCCAATCATCGGATTTGATTGCATGAGCGGGGTGCCGATTTTGGGTGTGCCGAAGATGAGGACTTCCGCCGAGGCCATATCCATACCGACACTTTTTGCGCCTTTTGCATGATTGATCCGCTTGAAGACCTTGATCCCCTTGCGCTCCATCGCGATTCCCAGCCGATCAAGTGTTTTGGCGACGCCGAAGTCACTATTCTTGATGATCAGGCCATTGCCTTCAGCATAAGCGGGCAAGCCCAAGGTGATTGATACCCCGAAAAATACAGTGAAAATAGCGAAAAAATTACGAAATGAATGTGTCAACACGTCTGTGTCCCCCTTGCAATTTACAGCCGAATAGCACTTGATGAATACCCCCGATACCTGATGCTAGCAAGGAAAGATCCTGGCGAGAATTCACGTGTTCGTTACAAAAGGCTCCAAATTAGCTCGCCAGCTTGCGCATGCTGCGAGAAAAGCTTTCGGGCTGCAGTCCCAGGAATTTTGCGTATAGATGCTTGTCGCACTGAAAGTGGTCGCCCCACTTTTTTGAGTGGTCGAAGCCGGATTTTGCAAAAAGGCTGGCGACCCGTTGTGTGCCGGACTGACTTTTCAGCATTTCAACCTGATCAAACATGCGGGTCAGATGTTTGCTGGATAGCTTGAGGATTTCACCCAATACCTGGGGATGACGGGTGATCACGTTCTTGATGTCCTGGGCATTGATGACGCTAAGCGAGGCGTTGGAGCTAACAGTTTCGGCGCAATGCCCATAGGGTTCGTCACTCAGACAGGATTCGAGCGCGATAAAACGTCCGGCCCTGACAAGGTCCACAATTACTTCCTGACCGTCTTCTGTATAGCGGCATAATTTGATCACTCCTGAATTCACATAATAGGCGGAATTCGCCTCGTCTTCGGGCCAGAACAGGACTTCCCCCTTATTGACCTGCTTGGTCATGCTTTCGTTAATGCATTGGGTCAAAGGGCTGATGTTGTCTCTGGTCGTCTGGGAGCCTTCAAAATGGTCCATCGGTATCCCTCCAAATCGTTCAGAACGCGTCGAACGAGATGACAATACGAAAGAGGAGGGAGCACACACATTGATGTACATCAAATCTAAAAAAATTGTTTCAGATCAAGTTTAGAATGTTCTTTGTTTGTTCTGTTTTGTCTGTTAGCATTATTGGATGGTTGATTTATTGCCTGATATTGCAAGAAAAGGCCGGGGGGCTGTCTCTAACCGAAATGGTCGGTATGAAGCCTTGTCTCATGTTGATGTCGATGATGGTTGGCCTTCTGGCGACGTTGACAACTCTGTCGTTGAAAAGCTCCAGACCCAAATAACACCTGAGGCGGCAAAAACGATAATTGCACGAAATGCATCGCCCGATGTGCCGTTTGATCGATCGATCAACCCGTACCGCGGGTGCGAGCATGGATGCGTATATTGTTTCGCCCGACCAACGCATGCCTATATGGGGCTGTCGCCGGGACTGGATTTCGAAACCCGCCTGTTTTCCAAGCCGAATGCGGCTGAATTGCTTGAGCGGGAACTCAGAAAGCCTGGGTATCGCTGCAAAACGTTACAACTGGGGGCCAATACCGACCCGTATCAACCGATTGAGCGCGACCTAAAAATTACCCGGTCTGTGCTTGAGGTGTTGTCCGCGTTTAATCATCCGGTGACGATCACGACCAAATCGGATCTGGTGGTTCGGGATCTGGATATTCTGGCCCCCATGGCAGCGAAGGGGCTGGCGGCGGTCGGGATGTCGGTCACGACGCTGGACGGAAACTTATCGCGTCTGATGGAACCCCGTGCGCCAACGCCGCAAAAAAGATTGTCAGCCATTCGCCGACTGGCGGATGCGGACGTGCCGGTCCGGGTTATGTGCGCGCCCGTTATCCCGGCGCTGAATGATTGGGAGATTGAACGAATCCTGGCGGCTGGTGTTGAAAATGGCGCAAGTGGTGCCAATTATATTTTGCTGCGCCTGCCGCTGGAAATTTCTGAACTGTTCGCTGAGTGGCTGCACGCTCATGCGCCGATGAAGGCGGCGCATGTTCTATCCCTGATCAGGCAGTCCCACAAAGGGACAGTTTATGTACCCCGGTTTGGCGAGCGTATGTCCGGCACAGGCGAATATGCCGGGATGATCAACAAGCGGTATTGCCTGGCCCTCAAAAAGTTGGGAATTGACGGGCGGTCAGATGAGAATTATGCGCTGGACTGTTCCCAATTTGAGCCCCCGCTCTCGCGAGGCGCCCAATTGGCATTATTTTAAGCGATCCTCTATTTCCCGCGGCGATGCAGATTAATGCGCTCGTAAACGCCATCAATATTAAGTGCCCGCCAGGCGCCGTATTGGCCCCAGTCCTTGTATTTTTCAAGGGTCAGGCTGAACTTGATCTGATCAAGAGATTTGCCCTCGCGTAGTCCATCAAGGACGCCATTGTACAAGTCGCTCACGTAAGCCTTATGGTCGGTGACGTCTGCTTTGGTACCCATCGCGCCATGTCCGGGGGCAAGGATATCGAAATCCATTCTTTCCACCCGACTCAGAGCTTTTAACAATCCTGGAAGATAGGCGTCGCTCAGATTTTTATAGGGGAGGCGTTTAACCGAAACGAAATCGACAGCATATAGTGCGCGTTCGTCCGGGAAGCGCATGACAATCATATTGTCGGAATGGCTGGGCCCGACATAGATCAGCTCAACCTGTTTGCCACCAAGTTCAACGGTCATACGTTTCGAAAAAGTGATGTCGGGTACAGCGGTTGGGCGTTTCTCACCAATAATCGTTGCTTTAGCATTTTTGTGAGCGATCACGGTAGCGGTGTCTTTGAAGACCTCTCCGCCAGAGCTGTGGTCGCTGTGGTCATGGCTGAGAATCAGGTAACGGATTTCCTTATCAAACCTCTTCTTAATCTCTGCCTTTAACCAATTTGCTGCATCCGCATTTATCGGATCGGTGGCAATGACGCCATCCGGTGTCACCAGAAACACAGAGAAGTGGAAATTGTTTTGAAACCGATAAAGATCACCTGCGATCTTGGTAATCGCGCGTTTTGCTGTCGCGGCCTGCGCCGTTGTCAGGTTCAAGGCGAAAGCCAAACCGACGACAGCCAGGAATGCAAATTTTCTGATGTTTTTCACGAGTTTCGCCTCCCGTATATTGGACTAGAAGGCAATATACCAAAATTGGGCGGAAAGACGGAATCACGCTCTTGTTACAATGCGATCCTGTAACACACCATTTTGCTGTTACTGGTGAATTTGTCGTAAAGGGTTCGTGCCGCGTGGTTATCGTCGGCAAAGGTATGCCAATAAATTCGATACCAGTCGTTTTCTTCACCGAGCTCAAGCAGACGTTCAAGAAGCAACCGCCCGACACCCATACACCGTGCTTGCGGCGCAACGTATAGGTCCTCCAGATAGCAGATGTCCTTGGTTGTCCAGGTCCCGATATGAGTAAAATGAGTCGCAAAGCCAACTGGTGTTCCGTTCTCATCATCTGCGATCAGGCAGGATAATGGTGCACTTTCATCGAAAAGTCGCTGCCAGGTAAACTCCGTCACGTCGCCTGAGAGCTGCTCTTTGAAATGATCACAATAGTTTGCCCACATGTTTAACCAGATCGATTTATCGGTTTTTTCTACGTATCGGATCGTGATTTTTGACATTGCGGTCACCCTAAGTCCCTTTTTGTGTTTTCGCCCCTGTATGCCGTGATAGATTTCATATATGGAGGCGGAAGTACATTCAAACCTGACCGGTATTGCAGTTGTCGCCCTGGCGGCGCTCATTTGCGGGATTACCATGGAACGGCTCAAGCAACCAGCCCTGGTTGGTTACATCCTTGCTGGTGTTCTGCTTGGGCCATCCGGCTTTGCGATGGTCGAAAACCGTGACCAGATTGATGTTCTGGCTGAGCTTGGCGTTTTGATGCTGCTGTTCATCGTTGGTATGGAACTGTCGCTCCGCTCGTTCCGTCGCCTTTGGCGTTTGGCGTTGTTCACCACCCTAGCCCAGATCGGCGCGTCCGTCGGCGTGATGCTGGTCCTATCCATGTTGTTTGGATGGAAAACTGAACTGGCTATCCTGTTTGGTTTTATCGTCGCCGTATCATCAACGGCTGTGGCGATCAAGGTTTTGGAAGATATCGGCGAGCTGAGAACGCGTGCCGGGCGCGTCGCTGTTGGTGTTCTAATTGCCCAGGATCTGGCTGTAGTGCCGATGATGTTGGGGATCTCGGCCATGGGCGGGGATGGTTTCGATTGGTATGCCCTGCCGAAAATACTGTTTTCGATAGCCTTCCTGGTTGCCCTGATCCTGTTTTTGTCATCCGGGCGACGGGTTCGCTTGCCCATGCTCGAATTGGCAGCCGGCAATGCGGACCTCAGGCCCTTGAGCGCGATGGCGTATTGTTTCGGTCTGGCGGCCCTTTCGGGCATGTTCGGGCTGTCTGCTGCCTATGGCGCCTTTATCGCAGGGCTGATCATCGGCAACAGCTCCGAACGCCATGCCATGCTTGAGGTGACGCAACCTATTCAGAGCATTCTGATGATGGTGTTTTTCCTTTCAATCGGCTTGCTAATTGATTTCGGCTATATGTGGGACAACATCGAAACGGTGCTAACGCTGTTCTTCCTGATCGCCGTTTTCAAAACCATCCTGAATATCACCCTGTTGCATGGGTTTATGCGCCAACCCTGGCATCAGGCCTTTTTAGCCGGACTACTGATCTCTCAGATTGGGGAATTTTCCTTTCTGTTGTCCGTTGTCGGTGTTGAAGCCGGTGTCATGACCAGAGACGAAAGCCGTCTGGTGATTGCTGTGACTGTGCTCAGCCTGTCGCTAAGCCCGATTTGGGTATTCACGGCAAGACGTTTGAAGCTGCTTGCTGAATATGGAGTCACGGAAGCTGGAGAGATGCTCCGTCTGGTTTATGGCCCGGAAGCGGAAATGTTCGCCGTGACATTTGATGGCGCGATGAGCGAAACCGGGCGTTCACGCCGCCGCCTGGGCCTCTGGTTAAGGCGAAAGCGTCTGAAGGCAAAACGGAAAAAGGAACTCGCGCGAAAAAAGAAACAAGAACCCGAGGTAGAGGTCGCAGAAACGCCGCCCATACTGCCCCCCTTATCTGAAAAAGAACCTGCCAGGAAAACCAAATCCAGGGCAAAATCGGCGAAGAAAAAAGGCAGGCCCTCAAATGCCTGATTTCATGCTTGAACGCGCGGCCATAGCTGAAGGGTATAAGGTTGTCTGTGGCGTCGATGAAGCGGGACGCGGGCCATGGGCCGGTCCGGTTGTTGCGGCGGCGGCAATCCTTGATGAGAAAACGCTGTCTAGGGAACTGTTGGATGGCATTGATGATTCCAAAAAACTCAAACCAGTCAAGCGCGAAGACTTGTTTCTTCGCTTATCGCAAGAGGTTCAGATCGGTGTTGGATTGGCAGATGTTGATGAAATTGATGAGCTGAATATCTTGCAGGCGACATTGCTGGCGATGAAACGTGCTGTCGAAAACTTGCCGCGTCAGCCTGACTTTGCGTTGATAGATGGCAACAAAGTCCCCGACCTTGGCCCTACCAAAACCAAATATGTGGTCAAGGGCGATGGCATCAGTTTGTCAATCGCGGCAGCCTCGATTGCGGCGAAAGTGATAAGGGATCGGATCATGAAAGAACTTGCTGAAACCAATCCAGGGTATGGGTGGGAACGGAACGCCGGGTATGGCACCGCGGAGCATCAGGCGGCCTTGAAGCGGTTGGGGGTTACATCGGCGCACAGAAAAAGTTATGCGCCTATCCGCAAGATATTGCGTCCAGAAGCGGTCTGACTCCTAGATATTGAAAGGTAAATATTTCGCTAACCTATTGATTCCACTTAACTCTTGACGGCGACTCTTGCCTTGCCCATTCTGCGGCTCATGGGCAGAGAACAAAAAAATGAACAGGGGAAGGGCGCGGATTTAACGCCTGACACTCTCACCAAATACCGTAACAAAATCCTCCAAGGGAACTGCGTTGAGGTTCTTGACGCGTTGCCTGAAAACAGCGTCGATATGATCTTCGCTGATCCCCCCTACAATCTTCAATTGGGCGGTGAATTGCTACGCCCGAACAATACCAAGGTTGATGGCGTCGATAACGACTGGGATCATTTTGAAGGCTTTCGCGAATATGACAAATTCAGCAAGGAATGGTTGGCCTCTGCGCGCCGCGTTCTGAAGCCAAACGGCACCCTTTGGGTGATTGGCAGTTACCACAATATTTACCGAGTCGGCACAACGTTGCAGGATCTCGGCTACTGGATGCTGAATGACGTTATCTGGCGCAAAACAAACCCGATGCCCAACTTTCGCGGGCGGCGATTTACCAATGCGCATGAGACGATGCTTTGGGTGGCGAAAGACAAAAACTCAAAATACCGTTTTAATTATGATTCCATGAAAGCGCTGAACGATGATTTGCAAATGCGCTCAGACTGGTTGCTGCCGCTTTGCACGGGTGGCGAACGCCTGAAAGAAAACGGAAAAAAGGCGCATCCGACGCAAAAGCCGGAATCCTTATTGCACCGTGTGATCATGGCCTCCACTGATGTTGGCGACGTCGTTCTTGATCCGTTTTTCGGTACCGGTACAACGGGCGCCATGGCGAAAAAACTTGGCCGTCATTACATCGGGATTGAACGCGATCTTGATTACATCAAGCTTGCCCGCGAACGCCTCTCGAAAATCAAGAAAATGGCGGATGATGAATTCCTGACGACACCGATCAAGCGCGAAGAGCCCCGTATCCCGTTCGGCCGACTGGTCGAAAACGGCATGTTGCGGCCGGGCCAGACGTTGACGGATATGCGCGGCCGTCACACGGCGCGGGTGCGCGCCGACGGCACGCTGGTAACTTCAGAATTTCGCGGATCAATCCATCAGGTCGGCGCGCATGTGCAAAAAGCACCTGCGTGCAACGGATGGCAGTTCTGGTGCGTCGAGCAGCGTGGAAAGCGCGTCCCGATCGATATATTTAGACAGAAATTAAGAGCCGAAATGCATTAAAGAGCGGCTCAGAAAAGGGGCAAAGCCCCGAGTTTCCCTGGGAGGGAAACAACGGAAAGGCGGAACTTCGGTTTCGCCTTTCTTGTTTTACCTCAAATACGTCGTCGCAAACGTGAACGTTCGCTCGGGATTTGCTTATGTGGCGAAAATGCGTTGTCGCAAATATTTAAGTTTGTTCGGGATTTGCTTTGGGGGCTATTTAACTGCGGCCATGCAGTCGCGGTAAATGTTCTTAGCCATACCGCGCTGCTCTTCTTCCTGATCCCAGGACTTCTCACGCATTTCAATCAGTTCCTGGCGTTTTTTCTTGTCTTTGGTTTCGGCCAGATACGTGTTGAGCTGATCGATCCCCGCCTGGCGGTTGCGTTCGATTTCTGCGATGAGTTCGGCATAATCCTGATCACACACTTCTTTCGTCAGCTTTGCAGCTTCGCCCGCGACCGGGGTGAAGGTTGCAATCAAGCTAATCGCAAAAATCAGGCTGAAATGGCGTAAGAACATTGTCTGCTTAGCGCGTAGGTTCTGGTGTTTCGCCGGAGTAATCGTAAAAGCCTCGTCCGGTTTTGCGTCCAAGCCAACCGGCTTCCACGTATTTTACCAACAATGGGCAGGGGCGGTACTTGGTATCAGCAAGGCCATCATGAAGCACATGCATGACAGCCAGACAGGTATCCAGACCAATGAAGTCCGCCAATTCAAGCGGCCCCATGGGATGGTGTGTGCCCAGTTTCATGGCTGTATCAATGGCGCGCACCGAGCCGACACCTTCATAAAGCGTATATACCGCCTCATTGATCATCGGCAACAAGATACGGTTCACGATAAAAGCCGGGAAATCTTCTGCATTGACCGGCTTTTTGCCGAGCTTTTCAGCAAGCTCGCGGATAATCAGATAAGTATCTTCATCTGTCGCAATGCCGCGAATAACTTCAACCAGTTCCATGCGCGGTACAGGGTTCATAAAGTGCATGCCGACAAATTTACCGGGGCGATCAGTTCTGGCACCAAGGCGCGTGATTGAGATCGAGGACGTGTTCGATGCGATCAGGCACTCCGGTGGCAGGACTTCACAAATACTCTGAATAATGACTTTCTTGATGTCTTCATCTTCAGTAGCGGCTTCAATAACCAACTGGCAGTCGGCAAAGTCAGTGTAGACGTTGCTTGTGGAAATAAGGGAGAGTGCTTCGGCCTTGCCCGCTTCGTCCAATGCCCCGCGTTTGATTTCGCGGTCATAATTGGCCGAAATTTTTTCTTTACTGGCAGCAGCACGATCGGCATCGATATCCAGCATGTGAACGCTGAAACCAGCCTTCGCGCAAACGTGAGCAATCCCGTTGCCCATCTGTCCAGCACCTACAACCCCGATCTTCTTAATTTCCAATGACATCTATTGTTTCCTTTGCTGGGAATAGTCCCGCGCTGGTTATTGTTATGTTTTAATTGTCAAGTTCACTTGAAAGACTTGGCAGAGCATCAAACAGATCAGCGACCAAACCGTAGTCGGCCACCTGAAAGATTGGTGCGTCTTCGTCTTTATTGATCGCTACAATGACTTTCGAATCTTTCATGCCAGCCAGATGCTGAATGGCACCTGATATGCCGACGGCGACATAAAGATCAGGCGCAACCACTTTTCCGGTCTGGCCAACCTGATAGTCGTTCGGAACGAACCCGGCATCAACCGCAGCCCGACTTGCCCCAACAGCGGCGCCAAGTTTATCTGCGATTTCTTCAAGCATGCTGAAATTTTCCCCAGACTGCATGCCGCGTCCGCCAGAGATGACGATGCCGGCACTGGTCAGTTCAGGGCGCTCAGATTTTGTTAGCTCAGCACCGACGAAAGTTGACAGTCCCGCATCATCTGCAGCGGAAATATCTTCGACTGAAGCTGATCCACCTTCACCGTTGGCGGCATCGAACCCGGTGGTCCGAACCGTAATAATTTTTACGGAATCGCCGGATTGTACTGTCGCCAATGCGTTGCCTGCGTAAATCGGGCGGACAAATGTATCTTCGCTTTTAACCTCAATGATTTCCGAGACCTGCATGACGTCAAGCAGAGCTGCAACACGCGGCATGACGTTTTTTCCGCTCGTCGTCGCTGGGGCCAGAACGTGGCTGTAACCAGAAGCTAATGAGACAATCAGTGCGGCCAGATTTTCGGCCAGACCGTTCGCGTAAAGATCAGCGTCCGCTTTGAGTACTTTGGAGACACCTTCAACTTTAGCGGCTTCATCTGCCGGGGCAGCGCAATTGGCGCCAGCAACAAGAATGTGAACATCCCCCAGCGCAGCGGCAGCGGTTACGGTGTTGAGTGTGGCGGGTTTCAGTTCCGAATTATCATGTTCGGCAATTACAAGGATGCTCATCAGATCACCTTCGCTTCGTTCCGGAGTTTATCGACCAACTGGGCGACGTCTTCGACGATGGTGCCCGCTTCGCGTTTCGGTGGCTCATTGACGGAGATCACGGTCAAACGTGGTGTTACATCGACACCAAGTTCATCAGGCGTGGTCGAATCAATCGGTTTCTTCTTGGCCTTCATGATGTTCGGCAAAGAAGCATAACGTGGTTCGTTCAGGCGTAAATCGGTGGTGACGATCGCTGGCATCTTCAGCGTCACGATTTCTGATCCACCATCGACTTCGCGCGTCACTTTGAGATTACTGCCATCCAATGCGAGGTCTGATGCAAATGTCCCCTGTGACCAGCCAAGAAGGGCTGCAAGCATTTGCCCGGTCTGGCTGGAATCATCATCAATGGCCTGTTTGCCGACGATAACCAGATCAGGGCTTTCCTTGTCGATAATGGCTTTCATGCATTTAGCAACTGCCAGAGGCTCAACGCCAGCATCGGTTTCAACCAGAATGCCACGATCCGCGCCCATAGCGAGAGCGGTTCGGATGGTTTCCTGTGATTGGCTTGGGCCAACTGAAACGGCAATCAGCTCATCGGCTGTGCCAGCTTCTTTCAGGCGCACGCCTTCTTCGACAGCGATTTCATCAAAAGGATTCATCGACATTTTTACGTTGGTGGTCTCGACACCCGTCTGATCAGAGTTAACCCTGATTTTGACGTTGTAATCGACGACCCGCTTTACAGCGACCAGAACTTTCATCAACGACCAGCCTTAAAATAGAGTTGAAAAATAAGGCCCCGGCACTAGCCGGAACCTCCTTCCAAAATTACACGAATAACCATCTTAGCGTCTTCGCAGGTGCACAATAGGACCAGTAAAACCCCTGGTCAAGGCACCTATGCGCAATGAATCGTCGGGTTTGCGGCGCGGTAGAAATTGTTTTTGAAATGATACAATTTTGTCCGATTACGGGTCAGTCTAGCGGTTGTTGCCGGGAACCCACAATACATCGATTTTACCATCTTCGTTGACGTGGCGCGCCAGTTGGAACAGATGGTCGGACAGGCGGTTCATATATTTAATGGCATCTGCGTTAACTGCTTCTGAGGCGGCTAATTCGGTCATCAGGCGCTCGGCACGCCGGACCGTGGTGCGGGCAAGGTGCAAATGGGCGGCAGGCGGGCTGCCGCCTGGCAGAATAAATGATGTTAAGGGAGCCAAATTGTCGTTCATGGAATCAATTTCACGTTCCAGACGGTCAACCTGCTCCGGAACAATGCGCAATGCGCCTTCGCTTCGCTTTCCGTCTTCAGGCGTGCAGAGATCCGCGCCCAGATCAAACAAATCATTCTGGATGCGGGCCAACATTTCATCAGCGTCGCCGGTCGTATGCAGACGTGCCATGCCAATTACCGCGTTGGCTTCATCAGATGTGCCATAGGCAGCAACCCTGAGATCATGCTTTTTGACCCGGTTCCCGCTGCCGAGTGAAGTTTCCCCGGCGTCGCCACCGCGCGTATAGATTTTGGTTAAGGTGACCATCTGTTTAGCTAGCGGCTAGCCAGACGCCAATTGCGAGGGCTGCAACCGTAATTCCCTGAAATATTACTCGAAGACGCATCAGGAGATTCGAATGACGGACATAAAACTGCCCATGTACGCCAAACGAAACGATGCCGATGACCAGCACCGACAAGGTAGCGATCAAACCCAAACCAAGTATGAATCCAAAATAGTCCTGCATAGCCTAAATATAGTCCTCAATTAACGCTCTGTCGATCCTTCGCACCCATGCGACGCTTTCAATTGGACAGATTACAAGCTGCGATAACATCAGACAACCATGTGATTTGATTTACGGCAGCGTCAGTAACGGCAGATTCCAGATGGAAAATCTGATCAGAGTATACGCCAAGTGCGAACCACCCGCTCGGGTCTTCTGCATCACGCCTGTATTCCTCGAAGCCAAAGGTGCCATCCATACGCCTGAAAATATCGACGCAGCGATCACCGGACGGCAATTCGTACGATACGATAACTTTTACGCGTGCCATATTGGTGTCCTCCATTTAGGCGGAGCAATCGAAATCACTCCGCCCAATGAATGTTAGCCAACCACCCGGTTAACGGCGCTGATGACGGCTTTCAGTGATGCTTCGGTGATATTGGCGTCTCTGCCGACCCCAAATATGGGTGGCCCATCATTTACCTCTACCTCAATAAAGGATACCGCCTGCGTATCTGCGCCTCTGCCGATGGCATGTTCATGATAATCGACGACCTTTACGCTGTGCCCGCTGTGTTTGGAGAAGGCGTCAATAAAGGAATCGATAGGCCCCGTTCCCTGGCCGGTTATCTCTGCGGGTGTTCCTTGATCCGTAATCGTCGCCGTCATATTGCGGATTTCGCTGGCATGGGCGTCCGGGATTGTGCGGTATTCTGCAAACCCGAATTTGCCATCGGCCTGTTTGAGATAGGCACCCTCAAAGGCTTCCCAAATATCAGCAGAGGACATCTCAACCCCTTCACCGTCCGTATGCCCCTGAATGATACGGCTGAACTCGATTTGCAGCCGCCGGGGCATCTCGATCCCGTGGTCGGTCTCCATAATATAGGCGACGCCGCCTTTCCCGGATTGGGAATTAACCCGAATGACGGATTCATAGGACCGTCCGACATCCGCCGGATCAATCGGCAAATAGGGAATTTCCCATAATTCACTATTGGCTTTTTCCTTGGCGTGAAAACCTTTCTTGATGGCGTCCTGGTGCGAACCGGAAAACGCCGTAAACACCAGATCTCCCACATAAGGGTGACGTGGGTGCACGGGCAACTGTGTGCAATATTCCGCAACCCGCATGACTTCGTTGATATCGGAAAAATCCAACTCTGGATCAACGCCCTGGGTGAACAGGTTCATTGCCATGGTGACAACATCAACGTTTCCAGTGCGCTCGCCATTTCCGAACAATGTTCCTTCAATGCGATCCGCACCGGCCATAATGCCCAGTTCCGCAGACGCCACGCCGGTACCCCGGTCATTATGCGGGTGCAGGGACAGCACCAGGCTTTCGCGGTTTTTCAAATTGCGGTGCATCCACTCGATCTGATCGGCACATATATTCGGTGTCGACATCTCCACGGTGGCGGGCAGGTTGATGATCATCTTTTTGTCGGGCGTTGGTTGCCAGATGTCCATCACTGCTTCTGAAATGTCTCTGGCAAATTCCAGTTCGGTACCCGTGAAGCTTTCGGGTGTATACTGGAAGACGATTTCCTCGCCCTCTGGGACCTTATCAGCCAGCTTTTTTATTTGAACAGCTCCATCAACCGCGATCTTGGTGATGCCTTCCATATCGGCCCCGAAAACCACACGGCGTTGCAGGGTTGAAGTCGAATTATACAAGTGAACAATCGTCCGTTTGGCCCCTTTGATGGCTTCGAAGGTGCGCTCAATCAGCTCGCTGCGTGCCTGGGTCAGGACCTGGATTGTGACGTCATCGGGGATCATATTGTTTTCGATAATCTCACGAGCGAAATCGAAATCTGTTTGCGAAGCCGCCGGGAAACCAATTTCGATTTCCTTGAAGCCCAGTTTGATCAGGTGCTCGAACATACGGCGCTTGCGCTCTGGTCCCATCGGTTCGATCAGGGCCTGATTGCCGTCGCGTAAATCAACGGAACACCAGACGGGTGCTTTGGTGATGACTTGCGATGGCCATTGGCGATCAGGCAAATCTACGGGTTTAAAGGGAACATATTTGTTTCCTGGATTCATGACATTCATGGGGTATCTCCTGCTTGGTGCCGGCTCATCGGGCGGCATAAATAAAAATGGATTGGGAACTTTGCGGCGAGAATGCCGACCACCGGGTGACCGCGTCAGGTCCGGCAGCCGCCCATAAGTCGACGATCAAGCAGGAGGTGCGTCGGCAGCTCAGAACAGGACGGAACACTTAAACGAATCGAGTATGTAATCGGGAACATGGCAAACAACTTAAACTGAAATTGGGAAAGACAGGTACGGGTAACTCCCCGACGCCGCTAGGACGTCGGGCCGCTAAGTAGAAGGAGGGCGGCTCGTACAGTTGTTTGTCTCATGGCTCTTAACGTAGTGTGTGGATGATTTGCCGTCAAGGTTTGCGTGCAAAGGCCAGTGCAATGCCGGTACCGATCAGCAAAGATCCGGTAATCCGGTTGCGAATTCGACCACGTTCTTTGCCCTGTAACCAAGGTTGCAGACGGCCCGCCAGCAGTGCGTAACCACCGTCAAACAACAACGCAAGGCCCATAAAAGTCAAACTCATGATGAATAACTGAGGTCCTGCCGGTTGCGTCAAATCCATGAATTGCGGGAAAAATGCCGCATAGAAGAGAATGGTTTTCGGGTTGGTGATGGCGACGATGAAGCCGTGCAGGAAAATGGTTTTGTTAGAGCCGCGATCTGCAACTGTATCCTCAAGGCCATGCACGCTTGCGCGCCATTGGCAGAGCCCCAAATAAATCAGATAAGCTGCGCCTGCCAGACGAATCCAGGTGAACCAGTCTGACAACAATTCCAGCACCCAGGCCATGCCAAAACTACCAACACAGAGCAAAGCGCCAGAGCCAAGCGTAGAGCCGAATACCGTCAATAGTCCGGTTTTCGAGCCATGCCGCAGGCTGTTGGCAACCGTTAATGTGACAATCGGACCCGGCATTAATATCAGCAGGGAAGTTGCTAGAGCGAACGCAATAAATACATCTATTTCCATCATGATCGGGACATTAACCGATAGGATGGGCGGTGTATAGAGAGGATAGGCTTTCTCAAATGGCTGGGCGCAGGTATTAATATCGCATGTCTGAAGGCCCTGAATCTGGATCGATTATAAAAATGAAAGTTTCTATTGGCGAGCGTGTCTGTACGGGTTTATCGACCGCGCGCGGATTTTATTTTTTGATCACTGCAATGGTCGTTCTGTATTTCATCTTCCGAGGCCTGCTTTATCCGGCGGCCCCTTCTGATGACGCAGAACAGCTTCTATTTTCGCAGACTTTCCGCTGGGGGTATGATGTGGTCAACCCGCCGCTCTATACCTGGTTGGTGATCGGGGTTCAGAAGCTGGTTGGTGTTGAAGTTTTTTCCGTATCTTTGGTCAAGTTTCCGGCCTACTGGCTGATTTTTCAGTTCATGTACTTGTGCGCTCGTCGTGTTGTTGATGATCCGCGTCTCGCCGTCCTCGCCGCCCTTTCTCCGTTCTGGCTCTATTATGTTGCGTGGGATTCGGTCATGTCCTACAGCCACAGCGTCCTGGTAACGGCTTTGATCATGGCCGCCTTGCACGGGGTTCTCCGTCTTTATGAGAAGCCTGTTTTTTCGGCATACGTCATTCTTGGCGTATTATTGGGACTGGGTGTTATGGCCAAATATACATTTGGCCTGTTTGTCCTGGCTTTGCTCATCGCAGTCGTAGCCTATCGCCCATTCCGCCCGATTATCCTGAACCCACGTATCCTGATCACGTTAGGCATCGCCGCCCTGATTGCATCGCCTCATATTTACTGGCTAGTCGAGCAATCGGAAGTGATTGGTGGTGCGGTATCTGGCAAGTTTGAAGTGGGTGTTGGGGGTGAGTTTTTTGCGACAAGACTAAAGGGACTAGCCAGTGCATTCACTTCCGGCCTTGGATTTATTTCCCCGCTCTGGCTGGTGTTGTTGATTGTATTCTGGCGGCCTCTTCGCGAGCGGCTCAAAGTCCATGAGGTGATTCCACCGACCGCAAAATTCCTGGCCATTTACATGCTTGCCGTTGCCGGGTTAATCACCGCAATGGTGATCGCGTTTGGGGTTTCGAAAGTCCGCGCCCATTACATGTTCGTATTCATCCCTTTCCCGCTGGTGTTTTTTGCCTGGCTGGAACCGATGCTGAAAGACCGGCGACCGGTCCGCATTTATACACTTTCCCTGGCCTTTATATCGGCATTCCTGGTGACCGGTGTGGTGGTCAAATGGGTGAGCGAGCCACTTCGCTGCAAACGGTGCCAGTTAATGGTCCCCTATGCCGATATTGGCCAGAAAATCCGCGAGATCGGGTTTAAGGACGGCACCATATTTGCCTACTATTTCCCTCATGATCTGGCGGGGAATCTGCGGCCTGAATTCCCGAACACCCGTATCGTCAGCACCAAATACCCTCATATCACCCGCCCTGTTAGCGAAACGCCGGGGCAGTGTCTGATGCTTTGGGTGCCGTTGCCAATCGGCGTCAAGGACGCAAGAGGTATGACCCAGCACAGTAATGCCCTTATGGGGACGACGCTTCCTCTTGAAGACCCTTTCCCGGAGAATCCGCTCCATTTTGAAATTGAGCGGTCAAACGGGCGAACTTCGAAAATTCACTATATGCTTTACGACCCCGGTATCGGGGAATGCCGCTAGTCAGTTACCTGCCCGGCGCGCCTTCGCAGATTATCCAGCCATTATAGGCGTCGACGCGTTCCTCCGGTAGCCAGCCGCGAGGGTCAACGCGGGTGATTTTATAGTTATAACGGCCCAGAATTTCGCGGCATTCAGCCTCCAGACTTTCGCTATGCACTTCGATCACCATATGAGGGCGATGGCGCTCTATGAGTGCCTGTCCACCGCCCAGCGCATCCGCTTCACCACCTTCAATGTCCATTTTAATGAAATCGGGTGAAAAATGGTTTTGGCTTAGTTGGTCCAGCGTTGTCATATTGTCTGCGACTTCAATTCCAACCATCGCCTGAACTGGTGTGATCGGGTAGGGGTTTTTATCGAAATTGGCCTGCATTTCTGCAATGCTGTGGTTTTCCGGCTCAACCGCAATCACTTCACCGCCGGTATGTTTGGCCAGGATCAGGCTGTAATAACCGGCATTAGCGCCGATGTCGAAAGCACTCGTGCATTGGCTGAGCAGCCGTTTGCAATGACCTGCAATTTCAACTTCGTAAAGCCCTACGAGCAATCGGGACTGATGGGCAAAATCGACCCGCATGACGATCCCGGAGCTGATGCCGAATGGGAAACGGCGGAAATCCGGTTTTGATGGAAGAAGTGCGGATTTCAGGGCAGAGCGAAGTGACATTTTGAAACATTCGAACGATTGAAGATGTCAGCCACTATAATGAAAGAAACAGGTCGGAAAACCGAATTCTCGGTTAAAGATATGGATGATATACGGTGTTTGCTTTAGCCTCCGGATCACCTTGCAGGGAGATATTGAATGAGTTCAGAAGGAAAAGTCGTCATCGTCACGGGTGGTGGAGCGGGAATTGGTCGGGCGGTGACGTTGGGGCTGGTGAATGACGGATATTCGGTGGTGATTGCGGGTCGTAGGCAAGAACCCCTGAATGAAACCATGTCTTTGGCCGGAGAGGCCGGATCGCGGATTTTGGCTGTGCCAACGGATGTCAGTAAACCCGATGCGGTTTCGGCTCTGTTTGCGGCGACGCAAAAAGCTTTCGGGCATCTTGATGTTTTATTTAATAACGCGGGTCTGAATGCACCGGGTGTTTTGTTTGAAGAATTGACGTTTGAGCAATGGCAGGCTGTGGTTGACGTCAATCTGACCGGCTCGTTCCTCTGTGCCCAGGAAGCGTTTAAGATGATGAAGGCGCAAGACCCGCAAGGCGGACGGATAATCAATAACGGATCAATTTCGGCCCATGCCCCGCGCCCGGATTCAGCGCCCTACACGGCGACCAAACATGCAATCACGGGTTTGACCAAAACATTGTCGCTGGATGGACGGAAATACAACATCGCCTGTGGGCAAATCGATATCGGCAATGCGGCAACGGATATGGCGATGCGGATGGCTAAGGGCGTCAAGCAAGCAGATGGCTCGATTAATGTTGAGCCGTTGATGGACGTCAATCACATCGCTGAAGCCGTCGTTCATATGGCCGGTTTCCCGCCTGAAACCAACGTGCAGTTCATGACGGTGATGGCGACGAAAATGCCGTTTGTCGGGCGTGGGTAAGCTAAGCCTCTGCGCCCGCTTTTTCCAACCCCCGGGCAAAGCGCTCAATCGTCGTCGGTTCTTTGAAGGGGATCAGGTTTCGTGCCCATTCCACTGAAAATACAGGATTGAGACGGCGACACTCCTGTACGGCGTGCCGGGCTTTGTCCAGTTGTCCAAGGTGGCCTTGTGTAGCCGCCAATAACATTTGGGCAAATATGAAATTTGGGTTTTTCGAAACAGCCTGAGAACAGGCAGAAACACATTCTTCATCCCGCCCCATAGCAAAACACGCATTGCCAAGTGCAAATAAGTACCAGAATGGCGAACCTGGATTAAGGCGCATGGCGCGTTGGACCTGGCGCACACCTTCTTCGGGGTCGTTCGCGAACCCCGCGACAATTGCTTTCCACATGTGACCATCTGCATGATTGGGGTCTAGCTCAAGGCCGATATCGAGTTCTTTCATTGCCTGTTCATGCTCATGACGCCAGAGATGGACAAACCCTTTCACGATATGGCCTTGCGCCAGTGTGTCGTCGATTTCCACTGCCCGGCAGACGGAACGGTAGCCTTTTTCCAATGTTGCATCCGGCGTTGTACTCCAACCGTGGTTTCGTCGCTGCACATAAACCCGTGCTAGCTCCGCATGGGCTGCGGCATAGCCGGGGTCCAGATCTATTGCGTGTAAGAAACATGCCCCGGCGTCCCGGTTGCTTTCATTTGAAAAATTGAGGAACAGATCGCGACCACGAAGTACGTCATCGTAAGCATCAAGATTGTTGGTTTGTTTTTTGACCATGCGCTCGTGTTCGGCATCTGAAACGTGAACACGAAGCGCCGTTACGATAACTTGCGTCACTTCGTCCTGAACACCGAATATGTCTTCGAGATCGCGGTCATATCGCTCCGCCCAGATATGCCCGTTGTTGGAGCCGTCAATGAGCTGGGCAGTGATGCGTACACGGTTTCCGATTTTACGCACACTCCCTTCCAGAATGTAGCGGACATTGAGTTCCTTGCTGACTTTGGCCAGATCTACATTCGTACCCTTGTAGGTGAAGGCTGTATTTCTTGCGATGATGAACAGGCCGGAAACCTTTGAGAGATCAGTTATAATATCTTCTGTGATGCCGTCACTGAAATAATCCTGTTCGGGGTCATTGCTCATATTGGCAAAGGGCAGTACGGCAATGGACGGTTTTTCAGGACGGGATTTGGTTTCATTTTGGGAATTCAGTGGCGATGCGTCGGCGATGATTGTCGTATCCGCGTCATTTAGTGAACCTGGAATCGTGACAGGGTGCCAATGGTAAATGTGAATTGGACGTGCGATATTTTTAAACGTCTCGGTGCCACCATCTACAAACTCCAGGCCAACTTTGCCGATAATTTGTTCAAAAACAGCGGATGAAATACATAGCCCGCCGGGTGTGGCTGTCGATTCCAGGCGCGCCGCAAGGTTCACGCCATCGCCAAAAATCTCTCCGCGGTCTTCCATGACTTCGCCAAGATTGACCCCGATCCTGATTTGCACCTTTCGATCTTCCGGAAGGTTCCGGTTCTGATGTCCCAGTTCAATTTGAATGATGGATGAGGCTTCAATTGCGGCAACGATACTTGAAAATTCCGCCAGTACGGCATCTCCAGCGTATCTCAGAACAGCACCACCTCCCGATTTGATGGTAGCTGTTGTGAAGTCCAGAGCATCCATAACCTTGCGGTGAGTGCCTTCTTCATCAACACCGGTGAGTCGACTGTATCCAGCGACATCTGCATAGAAAATAGCAGCCAATTTACGTGAAACAGTCGGATCAGACACAGTGAGTCCCCCAGAATTTCTTTCGGCGAGCATAGCATAATGCCTGATATGCTTTACGTTCACTACACTTTTAAGTGATCAAGAAGATTTGAGGTGGGTTCAATACAAGAGACATGCTTCAATTGATGCGTCTTTTTATTTTCAGGGTGAAAAATGAACTTCAAGCTCTTATCCAAACTGGTATCTGACAAACTCAAGGACCGGGGAACCTATATTCTGGCCCTGATTGTTGGTACGTTGATCAACGCCTATGGTCAGCTGTTGGTGCCCTGGTTCCGAAATGGCCTCAATCCATTTGAAGAGCTGGCGGATGAATTGCAACGTAATACGGGGCTGACGGTATTTTCCATATTTCTGGCGTATGCATTTCCATTTTTTGTTGGAACATATTCGGCGGTCACTACCCGCTATAAGAACAGACGTATCGAATCCATTGCAGATTTTCCGGAGCGAAAACCCGATCCGGTTTTTCGGGTGTCAAGAGACGGAAAGATGGTTGAAGTTGGCGCTGAAACCCAACGTATGTTTGAACGTCACGGAATTGAAACAGCACAATGCATTCTAGGCGACGCCGTGTGGGACAAAGTGCAGGCCGACCATCAGGGAGACAATCGTTACACTGTCCGTTTTGATAAAGAGAACACGGATTATTTGGTGACGTATACGCCGACAAATGAAGACCAGATCAATATTTATATGACCCGCCTTCCCGACTAGTTTCTTCCGCTCAGCAATCCGCGTGCAATGACGTGCGCCTGAATTTCCGCAGCGCCTTCGAAGATGTTGAGGATGCGGGCGTCACACAGCACGCGTGAAATCGGGTACTCAAGCGCATAGCCGTTGCCGCCGTGGACCTGCAATGCGTTATCGGCATTTGACCAGGCAACACGGGCGGCAAGAAGTTTCGCCATACCGGCTTCGATGTCGCAGCGTCTGTCGGAATCCTTTTCCCGTGCGGCGAAATAGCTGATTTGCCGCGCGATCATGGTTTCAACCGCCATCCAGGCGATTTTCCCGGCGACACGGGGAAAGGCATAAATCGGTTTGCCGAACTGGATACGTTCGGTTGCGTATTTAAGGCCAAGTTCCATGGCGTTTTGCGCGACGCCAACGGCGCGGGCCGCGGTTTGAATACGCGCCGACTCAAACGTCGCCATCAATTGTTTGAAACCTTGCCCACCAACACCGCCAAGCAAGGCGGAGGCTGGAACTTCCATTTGATCAAATGCCAGTTCGTATTCCTTCATGCCCCGATAGCCCAGAACTTCGATCTCACCACCGCTCATGCCCTCTTTCGGGAACGGCTCATCTTCGGTGCCGCGTGGTTTTTCAACCAACAACATGGAAAGGCCTTTGTAGCCGGGTTCGTCCGGGTTGGTGCGTGTCAGCAGGGTCATCATGTCGGTTCTGGACGCATGGGTGATCCAGGTTTTATTTCCGGTAACCCGGTAAACATCACCATCAAGCGTCGCACGGGTTTTGAGCGACGCCAGGTCGGATCCGGTATTCGGCTCGGTAAAGACAGCGGTTGGCAGGATTTCACCGGATGCAATTTTCGGCAAATACTCTTCTTTCTGCGCATCCGTGCCACCCAGGCGGATAAGCTCTGCTGCAATTTCCGAACGCGTGCCCAGGGATCCAACCCCAATATAGCCGCGTGAGAGTTCTTCCGTAACCACACACATGGCCGTCTTGCCCATGCCGAGGCCGCCATTTTCTTCCGGCACCGTCAGGCCAAAGACACCCAGCTCGCACATCTGATCAACAATTTCGATGGGGATCAATTCATCATTCAGGTGCCAGTCATGGGCATGGGGAACGACTTGTTCTTCAACGAACCGGCGGAACTGGTCGCGGACCATTTCGAGCATTTCATCATCGAGCCCGAGCGCGCCAAAATGCCCATCTTCGATCAGGGCCGCAATGCGCATACGAACAGCGTTGGTGTTGCCGCTTTTGATCAGCACTGCAACATCTGTGGTGGTGAAGCTTTTTGACGCATCGTCGGAAACGCCGATATCATCGGGGCGAACGACTTCCACCTGGCTAATCGCAATGCCACCGGACAGTTGAGAGAGATATTCCCCGTAGGCACATTGCACCATCAGGCTTTCAAGTTCGCCCAAGTTACCCTGCTGATCGAGCCTGCGGGCCCAATCCAGCATTTGGCGAAGACCTTCAATATAGGTCGTCATCCAGGCAAAACCGTGCGCTGCAAACTGCTCAGCCTCGAGCGCCTCACCATTGACCCGGCCATCAACCTCGACCCGGCCCAACAGACCGTGGCGGGCATTGGACAGTAGGTCTTCCGCTGCGCCAAGGGACCGCGCGCAGGTTTCCAGAAGATCATCAAGGATCAAGGCTTTATCACTCATCATATGCTCCGTGGATCGTTACTTCTGGGCGTTACCCTTCGATGCAGTCCTCAATGGTGCGTCGACCGGGTTTCTTCGCCTGGATCAGGACGGCCATATTGCCAGGTTTGTGCTGATTGCGGAGCATTTTCATATGTGCTTCCGGGATATCATCCCAGGAGAAAACCTCTGACATGCAGGCATCAATGCGTCGTTCGATCACCAACTGATTGGCTTGTGACGCCTGTTTCAGATTGGCAAAGTGGCTGCCTTGAATACGCTTTTGACGCATCCAGACGAAACGTGCGTCCATGGTCAAATTAAAGCCCGTTGTGCCAGCGCAGAAGACAACCATGCCGCCACGTTTAACAACGTTACAGGATACCGGGAAGGTGGCTTCGCCCGGATGTTCGAACACGAAATCGACGTCTACGCCTTTGCCGGTGATGTCCCAGATAGCTTTGCCGAATTTACGGGTTTCTTTCATGTAATCGCCAAAACCTTCGCCATTAACCTCCGGCAATTGGCCCCAGCAATTGAAATCCTTGCGGTTGATCACACCTTTGGCACCCAGCCCCATGACAAAATCGCGTTTTGATTCATCTGAGATGACACCAATTGCATTGGCCCCTGCCGTTGCGATCAACTGAATTGCCATTGAACCCAATCCACCCGATGCACCCCAAACGAGGACATTGTGGCCCGGGCGCAGGATGTGAGGGCGATGACCGAACAGCATGCGGTACGCGGTGGCAAGAGTGAGCATGTAACAGGCACTTTCTTCCCACGTCAGGTGTTTCGGGCGGTGCATGACCTGCTGGGTCTGAACCCGGGTAAACTGGGCAAACGAGCCATCCGGTGTCTCATACCCCCAGATCCGCTGTGATGTTGAGAACATCGGATCACCACCGTTGCATTCCTCATCATCACCATCATCCTGATTGCAATGAACAACGACTTCATCACCAACCTTGAAGCGCGTAACTTTAGAGCCGACGGCCCAGACGATGCCGGATGCATCGGAGCCGGCGATGTGGTATTCGGCTTTGTGATAGTCAAATGGTGAAATCGGCTGACCGAGAGCGGCCCAAACACCGTTGTAATTCACACCGGCAGCCATCACCATGATCAGCACGTCATGGGAATCGAGCTCAGGAACATCGACAACTTCGGTTAACATGGCGGTATCAGGATCACCATGACGTTCGCGGCGAATGGCCCAGGCGTACATCTGCTTCGGGATATGACCAAGCGGCGGGATTTCGCCAATTTCATAAAGGTCTTTTTTTACCTGGCCTGGATGCAATTCAATGACTTCCGCTGCGTCGTTCATAGGTGTCTCCTTAGCTGCGAACCTTGTGCTTATTGTTCCCACAGGGTCGATTATCGTTCGAAAACTTATATTCGACTCTTAGACGTTTGCCTCTTTCTTCGCAATGCACAATTTGTTAAATTGCGTAGGTCCAGATGAATACGAAATAATATTTCTGTTAGAATTCAATAATTTCAATGCATTAGGCAAAATTATAATTATTTGAGGTGCCCGGATATGAATTTTAATTCCGCAAATGCGAAGAAAAGTGAGCAACCGCAACGTGACCGACCCTGGTTATTCAGGACATATTCCGGTCATAGCTCGGCGGCGGAATCGAATGCTTTATACCGAAACAACCTCGGGAAAGGCCAAACAGGTCTGTCGGTCGCCTTCGATCTGCCGACACAGACGGGATACGATTCGGACCATGTATTGGCGAAAGGTGAAGTCGGCAAGGTCGGTGTGCCGATAGGGCATCTGGGCGACATGGAAACGTTATTTAAAGATATTCCCTTGGGCGAGATGAATACGTCGATGACGATCAATGCACCGGCGGCCTGGTTGCTGGCGCTATATATCGCAGCGGCGGAGCGTCAGGGGGTCGATCGTAAGTCCCTGTCCGGGACCACCCAGAACGATGTGCTGAAAGAATACCTTTCGCGCGGCACCTATATATTCCCGCCGGGCCCCAGTCTAAAACTGACATCTGATGTGATCAGTTTCACCTATAAAGAGGTGCCGAAATGGAACCCGACGAATGTCTGCTCGTACCATTTGCAAGAAGCAGGCGCGACGCCAGCTCAGGAACTGGCGTATGCATTGGCTATTGCCCTTTCAGTTTTGGATCAGGTCAAAAATTCCGGGCAGGTCCCTGATGACGAATTTGCTCAAGTCGTCGGGCGCATCAGTTTTTTCGTTAATGCCGGCATCCGCTTTGTTACCGAACTCTCTAAAATGCGGGCATTTACCGAGCTTTGGGACGAGATATGCCTTGAGCGCTATGGTGTTGATGACCCGAAACTCAGACGCTTTCGTTATGGTGTTCAGGTCAATTCCCTGGGCCTGACCGAGCAGCAGCCGGAAAATAACGTTTACCGAATATTGTTGGAAATGCTGGCAGTGACCTTATCGAAAGGGGCGCGGGCCCGTGCTGTGCAATTGCCAGCTTGGAACGAGGCCCTTGGCTTGCCGCGACCATGGGACCAGCAATGGTCACTTCGCTTGCAACAGATTGTCGCCTTTGAGACGGATTTGCTGGAGTATGGCGACATTTTTGATGGGTCACACGAAATCAACGCCAAAGTCGGGTCCTTGAAGGCAGAGGCCAGGGCCGAGTTGGCTACCATTGGGGATATGGGCGGTGCTGTACCAGCCGTCGATTATATGAAGCGCAAGCTGGTTGAGAGCAATGCGGCGCGAATTGCGGCTATTGAAGCTGGGGATCAGGTGGTCGTTGGCGTTAACAAATTCACGGAAGCAGAACCATCGCCGCTGGGTGCCGGAGAAGAGGCGATCATGACCGTTGATGCGTCTGCGGAAGCGGCGCAGATCAATGGTTTGAATGAGTGGCGGGCATCGCGCGATCAAAAAGCCGTGGATACCGCATTGGGTAGTCTGAAAGCAGCCGCCGAAGAAAACCGGAATGTGATGGAGCCTTCGATCAAATGCGCCCATGCTGGTGTCACAACAGGCGAATGGGCACGCGCGCTTCGTGATGTTTATGGCGAATACCGTGCGCCAACCGGCGTCGGTGGGGCTCAAACGACATCGTATGAGAAGATTGGGTCGGTCCGCGCGGACGCCAAAAAAGTATCTGAACGATTGGGCTGCCCGATCAAAATGCTGGTTGGTAAACCGGGCCTTGACGGGCATTCAAACGGAGCTGAGCAAATTGCCGTGCGCGCACGTGATGCGGGACTGGAAGTGGTATACGAAGGTATCCGCCTGACACCAACGGAAATCGTTACCGCGGCGTTGGAAGAAGGCGTGCATGTGGTCGGTTTGAGTATTTTGTCGGGTTCCCACGTGCCACTGGTCACGGAAGTGATCGAGCGCATGAAAGAGGTCGGGCTTGAGGATGTTCCGGTTATTGTCGGAGGGATCATTCCACCCGTCGACGCGGAAACCCTGCGAACTGCGGGTGTTCAGCGGGTTTATACGCCGAAAGATTTCGATCTGAATGAGATTATAGGCGATATCGTCGGCATTGTCGGCGAAACCGCACCCGAAGCAGCTTGATTTAGACCCCTCCCGAAAATTGATCGGGCGCGATTACGTGGCCGGGTCGTCTGCGAACATTTTTTCAAGTTGCTCCAGCGTCATACCCGGCGGCAGGACCGGAATCAGATCAACATCATCTGGTTTCGGGCAATCGGGGTTGGCGATAACTGGCTTGAGAACAATACTCAAATAACAGACAGCACCTGCCTGAAACTCATTGCGTATGTAGGACCAGGAACAAAAAAGTTTGCCACGGTTTCGGTATTCAAGAATTCTTTTATCGTCACCCAGTTCAAAAAAAGTTGAGGCCAGATCAGAACTGGCGCCAACGTAAACCCATTCGGGTTTCTTCCCTGTATGCCATATGGCAAACACACCAGACGCCTTACTTAAACCGGCGGCTTCCGGGTCAAGATCGAGAAACTTTGGAAACCGACCACCTCCACCGTGAATCCATTTTGGATCTATCGGATCAGGAAGGGGGCCGTGGTTCTTTTTCTTTCTGCTGAACAGTCCCATTTTGCGACGCTCTTCTGTATCATTGTCCGAACAATGTGAAATATTAACTGTATTTTCCTCTATGACAATATTGAGTTGGTACTTCTTATGACTTTCAATATCGGACTCCTGATAACGGCATTGCTGGCGATTGCGTCGATATTCTGGTCAACACTGAGGACCGGCTCGTCTCCCGTACCGACTCCGGCAAGTGTGCGCCAGGCGATGTTGTCGCTCATGCCGGGGCATTTGCCTGAGCTGAAAGAGCCAGTTGTTTTTGAACTTGGCTCGGGTTGGGGGGGGATGGCGTTTGCGCTTGCCAGACGCTTCCCGGAACAGCCAGTTATCGGGATAGAAATTTCGATCTTGCCGTGGTTGTTTTCACGCCTGCGATTGCTTGTTCAGCCACAACCTAATCTCCATTTTTATCGTAAAGATTTCATGCACGCCGATCTTACCCATGCGGCCCTTGTGGTCTGTTACTTGCTGCCGGGACCAATGGAAAAGTTAGCCAGGAAACTGCTTATGGAAATGGCTCCAGGCGGGTTGGTGCTGTCAAACACCTTTGCAATTCGCGGGTGGCGTCCGCTTGATCAGATAACAGCCCCGGACTTATACCGGAGCGAGGTCTATCTTTACGAGATCGGAAACCATCAGCCGGACTAGAACAGGCAATGCTAGGGTAGGGGGGCCGTTGCCGATTCCAGCCAGCGCGCGGTCTCGTCATCTAGCAACGGTGAAATGATGTTTCGGACGCGAAGATGATAAGCGTCAAGCCATGCAATTTCCTCATCATTCATCAGATCAGTGTTGATCAGTTTCCGATCAATTGGGGCGAGGGTGAGGGTTTCAAACTGCAACATCTCTTTTTCTTCGCCCTCGACGGGATCACAGGGGACCACGCCTACAAGATTTTCGATGCGAATGCCATAGGCGCCGGTTTTGTAAAACCCGGGTTCATTGGAAATGATCATGCCGGGTTTTAACGCCACAGAGTTAGGCATTTTTGAAATCCGTTGAGGGCCTTCATGGACGGAAAGATAACTGCCGACTCCGTGACCTGTACCATGATCATAATCCAGGCCCGCCTGCCAAAGAGGTAATCGGGCCAGAACATCCAGTTGGGATCCGCTCGTGCCTTTTGGGAAGCGAACACGGGCCAGCGCGATATGGCCTTTTAATACCCGCGAGAAATTATCTTGCATGTCCTGGCTGGGCGTGCCGATCGCAATGGTGCGTGTAATATCCGTTGTGCCGTCCAGGTACTGAGCGCCGGAATCGAGCAAAAACAGAGTATCGGATTCGATCACTTTATTGCTTTCTTCGGTGACCCGATAATGAACAATCGCGCCATTGGATCCCGAGCCTGAAATTGTTGAAAAACTCAGACCCTGAAAATAATTGTTTTCGCGTCGGAGAGACGCCAGGTAATTTCCAGCGTTCATTTCTGTCAGATTTTCGGATGGAGATTCCGAGGCTATCCATTTCAGAAAACGACATACAGATGCGCCATCGCGTCGGTGCGCGTTACGCATCCCTTCCATCTCAACTGCATTCTTGCACGCCTTCGCCAATTGGCAGGGGTCATCGCCACGTTTGATCGTGGCGCCGCCATCTTTCAGGCGTTGGTAAATCCACATGGGAACCATTGCCGTATTGAGCAGGACGGTTTGTTTATCCTTCCCGAGTTCGCCCAACATTTCAGCAAGGTGATCAGGGGTGTGAATGCGAACGTCCGCGCCCAACCTATCTGAAAGACCGGGGTTCAGTTTCCTCGGGTCAATAAACCAATCGATGCTGGCATCGCTATGAAGGATGGCAAAAGACAGCGCAAAAGGCGTGAAAGGAATATCCGCGCCGCGAATGTTGAGCAGCCAGGCGATTGAGTCTGGTGCGGAAAGGATCAGGGCGTCGATTTGGTCGGACGTGAATTCGGATGAAAGTTGTTGGCATTTTGCCAACGATGGCTGTCCCGAAAAGGTGTCTTCGTGTGAAACAACGGGTGAAATTGGTGGCGGCGGTTGGTCCGACCAGGCGCAATCAATCGGGTTTTCATCAAGGGCGATCAATTCTGCCCCCGCCTTCATGCAGGCAGTTTCCAGGCGAGAGACCTGTCCCGGCGTGTGTAGCCATGGGTCGAATGCAAGCTTTGCCTCACCGGGAAGGTTTTTGGCGATCCAGTCCGTCGGCGACATTTCTACTAAATGGCAGACATCGAACAGGTTTGTGTCAACCTCATTCTCGGCTTGCAGTGTATAACGGCCATCAACGAATACAGCAGCTTTGTCCATAAGCACGACCGCTGTTCCCGCCGATCCGGAAAACCCTGTCAACCAGTGCAGGCGTTCAGATTTGAGGGCGACATATTCGCCCTGGTGTTCGTCACCACGTGGCACCACAAACCCATCGACCTGCAGGCGGGTCAGCTCCTGGCGCAGGTTGTCCAGTCGTTCACTTGCGCCGAGCTTTTTTGCTTTTGATTTCTGGCGAGCACGAAACAAGCTCAGGCAGCCTTCCAAAACATCTTTTAATTCAGAAGGCGGGTTTGGTGTAACGAGATGCATCCATGCCCCATCATCTTCCTGAACGGGCGCTGCCGCGACCCCGGCAATCAAACTTAGGGCTGCATCTACGTCAAGGGCCGCACCAGCTTTTGAAAGCTGTTGGGTCAAATTTTTTTCAAAGGATAAATCAGTCATCCGGTAAAGCTAAGTGCCCGTTCCAGGCATGACAAGAGCCGTCTTTAGTCGCGAAAGCTTATGGTTAAGAAAGTCATTACAGGCCATGCGTAAAAAGCATTGCTGCAGTGCAACAATTGCGCTTTCGAAATTAAAAAACAGGCGTATGTATATTAAAAGATTGATGTTGAAACGGTGTCGGTTTGGTCTTTGTTGACGAACCGACGCATGGAATGATGAATAAGGATTTTTCGAGATGTTGAACTTAAAAGCAGTCGGCACAGTTTTTCGCGGCGTTCGGGATTGGTTTGCCGCCCAACGCGAACATCGTGAACTGATGGATCTGGATGATCGGATGTTGGAAGATATTGGCCTGACACGCATGGAAATTCGCAATGCGAGTGTCGGTACGCCTGTTGAGTTCGGTGCCCTTTTTGGCAAGATCACCCAAACCTTCAAGACCTGGTCGCAGCAAAGACGCATATACAATGAACTGGTCAGCATGGATGATCACATGCTCGCCGATATCGGCGTCTCTCGCGGTGAAATTAACGCCATTGCATTCCGGGGCAAAATTCGCCCGCCTGTAATACGCTCGCCTGTCAATCTGACAACCTTGCGCAAGCGAATTTTGCCGACAACGGTTACATTCGCGGATCAGGAGCCCCATCTGGCGGCTTGACGGCAAGCATTTTCGGAAGTCCTAAAAAGGCGGCTAGTTTTCTGGCCGCCTTTTTTTATTCGGTTTTGGCTGGTGTATAACCAAGACGTCTCAAGCAACTTTCGTAAAGTTCCTGACGGCTACGGCTTGAATCGAATGTCCGCATATTGCTTCTGTATCCACCGATAAATTCATCATTTCGGTCGACGCGGGAATAGTCTTGAACTGCATATTCCTTCTCAGATAACCGCCTGGCCCGACTCCTGCACCCTGCCTTATCAATGCTCCATTGATCCTGGGTCGCTGAAGGGTGGTCCCAATTCGTCGTCGCGGATGTGCATCCACCCAGGTTAAGGGCGATAAACAGGAAGCTCAGAAGGAGGGCGAAATTCTTGGCCATGCTTTATGCTACCCGGTTCTGTGCTTTGCGCAAATGCCATACTTTTATAAAAGTAAAATGCCGGATAGACGACTTCGGTTGGAATTTGGTGAAATTCCGTTTATGACACGTTTCTCAAAGGGCAGGAGAATGAATTCATGGGCATTATAGAGCGGGTTGGGACCTTTGTTGAGTCGCCGAAAGTTCAAAACGCGATTTTGATGTTGATCATCTTCAATGCGATCACCCTGGGTCTGGAAACCTCAGATACCATTCATGCTAAATACGGCCCTGTGTTGCAGGTGCTGGATTCAATTGTACTTGGTGTTTTCGTGGTCGAAGTAGGATCCAAGCTGATTTACAGAAAGCTCGGGTTCTTTAAAAACGGATGGAACGTATTTGATTTTCTGATTGTCGGAATCGCCCTGTTTCCGGCAAGTGGCTCACTTTCCGTTCTTCGCGCGCTTCGAATTCTCAGGGCGTTTCGTTTGATGTCGATGGTTCCCCAGATGCGCACGGTCGTGCAGGCATTGATCACCGCGATCCCGGGCATGTTGTCGATTGTCGCCCTGATTACTCTGATATTTTATGTCAGTGCCGTATTGACCACGAACCTATTCGGAGATGAATTTGGCCCCTGGTTCGGTGATATCGGGCGGTCCATGTACACGTTATTTCAGATTATGACACTGGAAAGCTGGTCAATGGGGATCGTCCGCCCGGTGATGGAAGTTTACCCCTATGCATGGGCTTTTTTCGTGCCCTTCATTCTGGTCACCAGCTTTGCGGTCATCAACCTGTTTATCGGTGTGATCGTTGACTCCATGCAAACCCAGCACCGCGAAGTGACTTCTGAGGTTTTGGCAGAGACCACGTCCATCGAAAGCAAGATTGATTCGGTTGAACGCGAATTAAGCGATCTTCGTGAATTGTTACGCCGTCAGGGCAACTGATTTTCGGGCATAAAAAAATCTCCCCAAGTGCGCCGGCATCTGGTCAGGCATTGGTAATCTGTCGGTGAGAGCGGTGTCATTCGGTGAGCTTTACCAAACCAAATAACGCGCCGCCTGCGACGACCATAAGGGCGGAAACAAGAAAAATACTCATATCTGGATACTCCTTGACGTTCTGTCGAACGATTAGGGAAGCACAAAATGTCTTAACAAAATGTAAACCGACCTGCGCTGCCTCAGAATGGTTGATAGGCGTTATTCTTGATTGATTTATATCAATGAGGACTGAACGTTAACTCTGTAACTATCATTCGGGTGAAAATGGGCTTGAATCAGCACGAGGCAAATCTGATTGAAAGGAATCCAATGCCGTTTCTTGCATGGTCGGATAAATATTTGACGGGAATCCCGAAAATCGATGCGGATCATGAGAATTTGTTTCTTATCGTCAATGTTCTCTATGACAACGTTCACAACGGCCAGGAAAATGTCAAATTGTCACCGCTCCTTGCAGCGCTTGGCGAATATGTAAAAAGGCATTTCACTGCCGAAGAACTAATTATGCGTAGCGCAAATTACCCGAGCCTTTCCGAGCATATGGAAAAACACCGTGCCTTGAGCAGGCGGGTGCAAAGTTACATTAAGCTGGCCGATGAAAACCCGGAAGAAATTAACATAAACGAATTGCTGGAGTTTCTGAAAAACTGGTTAGCCAACCATGTGCTTAAAAGCGACATGGATTATGTGCCATACGTGGCGAAGTCGGAATTTGATTCCACGAAGGCTGATCACACATAGACGTTAGTTTACCGGCGCCCCTTCAGGCATTTTCTGATAAATCCTACAGCTTCAATAGAATCCCATTCGGCGACTCCAATAACACGGCCTATTTCCATGCCTTCGGCGTTGATCAGTATTGTTGACGGTAACCCGCGCACTCCCATTGCCTTGAGAACACGCATTTTTGGGTCGACCAATAATGGTAGATCGGTAAGTTTGTTTTCCGTGTAAAACTCAGCGGCCTTCTCCAGTCCCAAACGATCTTCTGAAACCGTCAGCACTTCTATACCATTTTCCCGAACGAGAGCCGCCAGTCGGTCAAGCTGCGGCATTTCCCGAACACAGGGCGCGCACCATGTTGCCCAGAAATTGAGAATAATGCCTTTACCCTTATAGTAAGAAAGAGCCCGCTCGGAGCCATCTTTGATAATCACTTTGGCATCAGGAATAGCCCTTGGCGGGGTTGTGGGCTGGAAGGCGTCAAGCACACCTTTTTCTGGCACGCAGGCCTTATTGTCAGCGTAACCTGTAATAGGTTTAGCCAGAACAGTGAAGAACCCTAGTGCCAGGATGCCGAGAAGGCTGCCAAATAATCGTTTTTTACTTGCGAAAACGTGCGCTTTCGGTGTTGATGCTGCGGGAATCATTGTGTTTTCTCATTCATATTATCAATTTTGACATCGGCGGATGGGCCTAGAGTATCATGAGCAATAAAACTACCAAATCAGGGGTGGATGCCAGCGTTATGTGGGGCGGCCGGTTTTCCGGCGGTCCGAATGAAATCATGGAGGAAATCAATGCCTCTATTGGTTTCGATCAGCGCTTTTATGCCCAAGACATTGCTGCGTCGCAAGCCCATGCTGAAATGTTGGCTGCTCAGGGCATCATAAACACTGAAGATGCTAAAGCCATCATCGATGGTCTTGATATTGTGCGCAACGAAATTGAAGAAGGCGTTTTTCCGTTCCGGCGGTCGTTGGAAGATATCCATATGAATGTTGAGGCGCGTCTGCGTGAATTGATCGGTGACCCTGCCGGTCGGCTTCATACCGCGCGTTCACGCAATGATCAGGTTGCGAATGATTTCAAGCTTTGGGTGCGCGACGCGCTTGATGTTCTGGATGGTGCGGTCAAGGAAATGCAGGCGGCGTTGATTGATGTTGCTGAAGATCACGCCGCCAGCGCTATGCCTGGGTTTACGCATCTTCAAATTGCGCAGCCGGTGACCCTTGGTCATCATTTAATGGCCTATGTAGAAATGTTGGGTCGCGATCGTAGTCGCATTGCAGATTGCCGCAAACGGATGAACGAATGTGCGCTTGGCACGGCAGCTCTCGCCGGTACGTCATTTCCAATTGACCGTGATATGACGGCCAGATTGATGGGGTTTGATCGCCCGGCAGCAAATTCTATAGACGCTGTAGCTGACCGGGATTTTGTGCTGGAATATCTGTCCTGTGCCGCGATCTTATCTATGCATTTGTCCAGATTGGCGGAAGAGTATGTGCTTTGGTGTTCGCAGCAATTTGGCTACGCAAGGCTTGGCGATGCGTTTTCGACAGGCAGCTCGATTATGCCTCAAAAACGAAACCCGGATGCGGCGGAGCTGGTACGTGCCAAAGCCGGGCGGGTAATTGGTTCGTTAAACGGTCTGCTGATCGTCATGAAAGGCCTCCCCCTGACTTATGGGAAGGACATGCAGGAGGACAAAGAGCCGATCTTTGATACTCATGACACCCTGATGCTGTGTTTGGCCGCAATGACAGGCATGCTTGGCGACACCGATTTCAACAAGGACCGAATGGCTGCGGACGCCGGGAAGGGTTTCTCGACAGCGACCGATCTTGCCGATTGGCTGGTCAGAGTCCTGAGCTTGCCATTTCGCGATGCCCATCATGTGACGGGTGCTATTGTGAAATTGGCAGAAGACAAGGGTATTGGCCTTGAGGAACTGACTTTGGCTGACATGCAGTCGGTCGAATCACGGATAACGGACGATATATTCGAAGTTTTAGGGGTGGAAAATTCGCTCCGCAGTCGGAAAAGCTTTGGTGGTACTTCGCCGGAAAATGTCGTGGCGGCAGTTGCTGAGGCGAGGAAGAGGTTTCTCGATTAACTCAGGCAGGTTATGCTGTTCGGGTTTTCAGGTGCGCGCAGCTGATGGTGAAGATAAAAAATGCGAAATTCGTTAAGTGTTAAAGGGATAAGGCTTGCTGCGGTGGTCATTGTTGCCGCCAGCCTGGGCGCTTGCGGTGTCAAATCAAGTCCAAACCATCCGCAAGGAAGCCAGTACCCTAAACAATACCCGACAAAATTGCGGACCCCGCAGGGGTTGCCGGATAAACCTGACAAGACACAGGCCCCAGCTAATAATCCGGACAATTTCTATCAATATCCGAACCAGCCACCGGCTCAGTAATCAGGCAGAGAGAATCCGGGTTCGCTCAGATTTCCGTTAATATACTCATCAAGGAACAAATTTATGGACCATTTCGACTATCGGGGCGGTGAACTTCACGGTGAAGATGTTTCGCTGCGCCATATTGCCGAGCAGGTTGGAACGCCATTTTTCTGCTATTCGACAGCGACACTTGAACGCCATTACCGTGTGTTCAGTGAAGCGGTAAGCGGTCTCGATTCAAGCATCTGTTACGCAGTCAAGGCCAATTCAAACATCGCAGTCATTGCCACATTGGCAAATCTCGGCGCTGGCGCTGATGTGGTCTCGGGTGGTGAGTTGCAACGTGCTCTGGTTGCGGGTGTCCCGCCTGAAAAAATAGTCTTTTCAGGCGTTGGGAAAACCGCAAACGAACTCGCTCAGGCGCTTAAGGCCGGGGTAAAGCAGATCAATGTGGAATCCGAGCCGGAATTACGTTCCTTATCAGCCGTTGCTCAAGCGCTTGGGAAAGAAGCGCAGGTTGCGGTACGGGTGAACCCGAACGTTGATGCGGGTACACATGAAAAAATCACGACCGGGAAATCGGAAAACAAGTTCGGTATTGATCTGGATCTTGCACCGGGCGTGTACCGGCGCGCAGCCGATCTGCCCGGCATTCGCCTCTCTGGCGTGGCCCTTCATATCGGATCACAATTGACGGACCTTGAGCCATATCGGATTGCGTATGGCAAGGCGGTGGAGTTCGTTCGCGAACTTCGCGCAAATGGCCATGATATTCGCCATCTCGACCTGGGTGGTGGTCTTGGGATCACATATGATCAGGAAAATGCGCCATCCCCGCAGGAGTACGGTGACATGGTTGCTGAGGTTATTGGTGATCTTGATTGCAGTGTTACGTTCGAGCCGGGGCGCCTGATTACCGGAAATGCCGGTGTTCTGGTGACGGAGGTGATTTTCGTTAAAGAAGGAATTGACCGGAAATTCTGTATTATTGACAGTGCCATGAATGATCTTATCCGGCCTACCCTTTATAATGCTTATCACGCGATCGTACCTCTATCTGAGCCGGAATCTGGAGCAACCACGACGAAGATGGATGTTGTCGGCCCAATATGTGAGTCAGGGGATTATTTTGCCAAGGGACGCGAATTGCCCCCGATTGCAGATGGTGATTTATTGGCAGTGCGAACCGTTGGTGCCTATGCAGCCGTGATGTCATCGGCTTATAATAGCCGTCCTCTGGCCCCGGAAGTGTTGGTCAATGGGGATCAGTACTCAATCATTCGCAAGCGCGTAACCATAGATGATATGATCAACTTCGAATCACTCCCTGATTGGATGGATTCTCAGGGAAAAATGGAGACTGGAACAGGATGACAGGGCGCCGCCATCAACCAAAGCAATCCTCGGTTTCGGCCAATCGGCCAGGGGTGATGCTTGGATTGGCGGCTTTTGCATTGTTCTGGGAACGCCTGTGGCCTCGGTTATGGCCCGTATTGGTCGTCGTCATCTTGTTTGTGTCGATTGCTCTGTTTGATATTCTTCCCGACCTTCCCTACGGCGTTCACTGGGTTGTTCTGGTCGGTTTTATCGCTGCTCTTTTGGTGCGTTTTAGTCAGTTATTAACCGGTGACTATAAAATCACATCGGAGCAGAGTCGTGCGCGCCTGGAAAATGATAGCGCGCTGTCCCATCAGCCGCTGCGCGCACTTGAGGATCAGCCCGTTGGCGGTGACGCCCTCGGTGAAGAGCTTTGGCAGGCCCATCGTCGCCGGATGATGGCGGCATTGAAAATGTTGCGAGTGAACCCGCCATCACCGAAGCTCGCCGAACGTGACCCATTTGCGCTGCGCATGATGGTCGTTCTGATTGCGGCTGTCGCCGTTGGCTTTGGCGCGCATAATTATCCTGAGCGTTTGGCTCGTGCCATTCTCCCGCAGGCGAAAGCCATCACTCACGCGGGATTGAGCCTGGATGTCTGGATAACGCCACCGGCTTATACCGGTCTCGCTCCCGTCTTTCTTGAGACGCCTCAGGCTGGCGCGGGCGTTTCGCCAGAACCTGTTCAGGTTCCCGTTGGGAGTGTTGTACTGGCCCAGGTCACCGGCAGGGTCGGTGTCGCCGAAATTGCTTTGCCCGGACGTCGTATTCCTCTGGATGCCATAAATGACGCGGAAGATGATGGTGGATATCGTGGGGAGACCGAAATATCGGACACAGATCATCAGGCAGATCGGTTAACGATCCTGATTGATCAGCAAAAGGCAGCTGAATGGCCCATAAAAATCATAATTGACCAGCCGCCATTGGTTGAATTTATCGACCCGCCGAAGAAAAGAGGCCAAGCGAACTTAGCGCTTCGTTTTGAAGCCCGCGATGACTTCGCACTGAAACAGGTCTGGGCAACAATTCGTAATGCTCAAGGGCAGGAGATACCTGGCGGTGGTGACCACATTCGCCTGGAGCTGCCCGCCCTCGGATTGGGCACACCACTTAGCAAAGGACGCAGCGTACATGATCTTTCCGCTCACCCATGGGCCGGAACTGAAGTCGAAGTTCGCCTTTTCGCACTGGACGCCAAGGATCAGGAGGGCAAAAGCGAAGGCTTTGCAATGATCCTTCCGGCTCGTGTGTTTAATCATCCTGTTGCCCGCGCTCTGGTTGAAGCCCGAAAACAGCTGAATAACCCGGATGATGCGACGCTGATGGATGTGATCGCCTCGCTTGGGCAGATCAATTCGAACCCGGCCCGGTTTTTTCATGACACCACGGTTTTTTTGAATATCGCTGTGGCCCGCGCCAGGCTGGCTCATGATCGTGAAGATGACGCTGTTCCATCCGTGCAAAAGCAGCTGTGGGAAACCGCACTCAGGATTGAAGATGGAGAGTTCGCAGTTGCTGACAAAGAGCTGCGTGATATTCAGGAGAAGCTTGCACAGGCCATGCGGGACGGGGCATCAACGCAGGAACTGGACCGCCTGATGGATGAGTTGCAGGCGGCATTGGATAAGTATCTGGCTGCCCTTGCCGAACATCTCGAGCGCCAGGGGGTAAGCGAGATGCCGATGAACCCGTCGACCCGCACAATGGAAAGCGGCGATTTGCAGCGGATGATTGATAGAACACGGAACCTCGCAAAAACCGGTGCCATGGAAGCGGCTCAGCAAATGCTGGCTCAATTAAACAGAATGCTGGATGGCATTCGTGATGGTGCCCGAATGGCCCCGCCAAATTCGCAAGTGGGGAAGGCGCGCAAGATGATGAATGAGCTGCGTGGTCTTGCGCAGCGCCAACAGGAGCTTCTTGATCAGACATTTCGCGAAATGCAAAATCAGGAGTCAAAACAATCCCTTCCCCAGTTGGGCAACGGCGCCATGCCGCCGACAAAACAGGGCGAAGCGGGTGGCAAGCCTTCAAACGGGGGGAAGCCGTCAGATCAGGCAGGAGGGGAAGGGAAACAACCCGGCTCAGGACCACTTCAGGGGATGTCGGCTGCGCAGGCAAAACTGCGACGTGAACTTGGTCGTTTGATGTTGCAGATGGATGAGATTCTGGGCTCTATCCCGCAAGGGCTTGGAAAGGCTGAGCGCGCCATGAAGGGCGCCGGGCAATCCCTGAACAAAGGTGATGCGTCCGGGGCGGTGCCGCAACAAACAGAAGCTCTCGAGCAGTTGCGCAAAGGAACCAATAACGCATCGGAACAATTGGCCAAACAAATGCAGGGGCGGGCTGGTATGCGGCCAGGAATGCCCGGTCAACACCAAGGGCCCGGGCAGGGTCGGGACCCGTTTGGACGTCCAGGCGGCGGTGCATTTGGCTCTATGGCAGATGACGGGAATGTCAAAGTTCCCAGTGAGCGCGATATGATCAGGGCCCGAGAAATTCTGGATGAACTTCACCGGCGTGCGGGAGAACACGTCAGACCGCAGCCGGAACGCGACTATATTGATCGTATTCTGCGACGTTTCTGATGACCTGAATTGATTGGTTTGGAGAGAATGGCGCTCGGACGAAACCGTTACTGAGCCTTCTTCTCACCACTGGAAAAAGTGACCTCAAGCCGCCGCGCCAATGGCGATGGCTCAATCAGGCGGGCCTTGAAACCGACACTGGTGTTCGGTGCCAGTTTGTTTTTAAGCGGTGCCGCCAGGGATTCCTGAACAGATTGTCCTTCGCCGTCAAACAATATTGCTTTGATCATTGGAACGCTTCTCTCAACTTCCGAGACATTGGCAATAACGCCCCGGACAATGAGAACTTCCTGACCTTGTTCGGTTTCGCGTGCGGATTTGACTTTCTGGATAGCTAGGCCTGCACCCAGCTCTTCGCCGCCAAGGCCGATCATTTCGTAAATTCCAGCGGCGGCCGGGACCATATCAACGATCATTGACTTCAGGAAAAAGCCAGCCGCCAGCAGGCCAATAAGAAGAACACCAACACCAATCCCGATCATCTTGCCGATGCTGCGTTTCTTGGGTTCCTCGCCTTCATCGTCATCATCAGTTGCGGTGAATACAGTCGGGATTGGTTCCGGGTCAGGCAGATCACCTGGATCAAGAGGATCCAGCTCATCGGGTGCATCGCCAGAGTCTGCCACCGACGAAATGACCTCGGGTTCGTCATCATCGCCAAACATTTCATCGAGCTGTTCTGCCGTCAGGCCACCACCATCATCGGGTTCTGGCTCCGGCTCGGGTTCTGGCTCAGGTTCAGGTTCAGGTTCAGGTTCCGGCTCAGGTTCTGGCTCAGGTTCTGGCTCTGGAATTGGTTCAGGCTCGGGCTCAGGTTCCGGCTCGGGAACTGGAGGCGGCGGTGCTGGAGCGGGTGGTGGCGGTACGGCACCAGGTGCAGCTGGCTGGCCATAGGCTGCCGGGTCCGGCGGCATCGGATAGGGCGCGCCGGGATAAGCCGGAGGATAGGGAGGGTAACCAGGCGGTGGTGGTGGCGGGTAGCCTGGAGGATATGCTGCGGGCATCTGCGGCGGGGGCATTTGAGGTGCCGGTGCCGGCGCAGGCATCTGCGGCTGTGCGCTGATTGGCTGTTGAAACCAGCTATGTCCACAATTCGAACAACGTGTTGTTTTCCCACCGCCGAGGGCTATGGGGTCAACGTTGTAACGCATTAAACAGTTTGGACAGGTGATTATCATACAGGGCTGATCATCATTAGGTTTATCATTTATAGAATTTCCATGGAACGAACGCAAGTTGCACAGAAACTCCGCGAGACTCTGAAGCTAAATTTTTTTTGGCTCAAATAAAAGGAGTTATTTCAATGAGTTGGCAAAAATAGATGGAATCCTTTAAAAAAATCGCCTGAAAGCTGGATTCCAAGGTAACCATTCAAGTTGTCGGAAAGGTGAACAGGCGATTCGCGGACCCTGATCGGTTGTCGCTCTGGACGGAACCGCAACGCCATGGCATTGTGCGTTAGGGACGAAAATATCAACGGGAGCATGGCAATAGTGGCACCCCCAGGCGACGAAGCGATCGTCCGGTTTGAGAACGTGGGCCTGAGGTACGGCCTTGGCCCCGAAGTTTTGCGGGATGTCAATTTCTCGCTGGCTCCGGCTTCCTTTCATTTTCTGATCGGCGAAAGCGGTGCCGGTAAATCATCCCTTCTCAAGCTCATCTATCTTGCGCTCAAACCATCTCGCGGGATGATTTCCCTGTTTGGTCGCGATATTGCCACAACACCACGTGCAGATTTGCCGCCGTTGCGCCGCCGGGTCGGCGTTGTCTTTCAGGAATTCCGCCTGCTGACACATTTATCCACCTTTGATAATGTCGCTCTTCCGCTTCGGGTCGCCGGAACCAAGGAAGCTGAAGTTAAAAAGCACGTTAGCGAACTGCTGACCTGGGTGGGCCTGAAAGATCACATGGAGGCCCGTCCGCCAACTCTTTCCGGCGGACAACAACAGCGCGTCTCCATCGCACGCGCGATTATCGGGCGCCCCCGTTTGTTATTGGCGGATGAACCGACAGGAAATGTCGATGACCAGATGGGGTTCCGGCTGATGCATTTGTTTGAAGAACTGAACCGTCTGGGGACAACTGTTGTCATCGCAACACATAACATGAACCTGGTGGAGCGCCTGGGTCATCGTCAGCTGCGACTTGATTCTGGTAATTTGGCAATCAGGGAAGCCGTGCCGCAACCGGTTGCAGAGCCCGAGCCAGTGCCGCCAGTGGCTCCTCCTTCATTTGAAAATCCTGAAACGACCCAGCCAGCGTCAAAACCGAAAGCCCGGAAAAACCCATTTGACGACGACTTTCCTGGTGACGGCGAGACTTTTGGTGACCCGGCCAGTTTGGAAAACTTTTTATGAGGCAGGATGATGTTCTCCAGACGCTCTGACCTGCCGCTAGATCGGGATGCCCACAGCCGGTTTTTGCCATGGCTGATCGCATTTATGGTTTTCTTGTCGGTTTTGGCATTTGCCGGGATGCTGGTTTTGAAAGAAGTGGCGGGGCGTTGGGATAACGGCGTCAGCGGAACCTTGAGCATTCAGATCGCCCCGGCTGCGGACCCGGCGGATGATGAACGCAGGCTGGGCGAAGCACTGAAAATATTGGCGGCAACGGAAGAAATTGAACGCTATGAGGTGATTGCCGATCAGCGGTTGATGGCGTTGTTGAAGCCCTGGCTTGGGGATATCGGTGATGCCGGTGAGCTTCCTTTGCCGCAGCTCATTGATGTTGAGTTGAAATCCGGTACCCGCATCAACACAGCAGCGTTGGAACAACGATTGGCGTTGCAGTTGCCCGGTGCCAGCGTTGATGACCATCAGGTCTGGCTTGAACAACTGGTCAGCCTTATACGTACGGTGCAGGGGGTAGCGACACTGGTCTTGCTGTTTATTGCTTTGGCAACAATAGGCACAGTAATTTTTACCACCCGGACCGGGCTTGCCATTCACCGCGAGGCGATTGAGGTGCTGCATCTGATCGGGGCTCAGGACTCCTATATCGCCGGGCAGTTTTCCAGACGGGCTTTATGGCTTGGGTTGAAGGGCGGGTTGTTCGGATTGACAATGGGTGTGCCGACATTGATGGGGGTTGGCTATCTGGTCCGCCGTATGGACGGTTTTTTGCTGCCCAATATGCAACTCCTTCCCTATCATTGGATAGGTGTCGGGATTTTACCGGTTCTTGTTGCGATAATTGCAATGCTAACCGCGCGCACCACGGTTTTACGTTCATTAGCAAGGATGCTGTGACCATGGTGAGGCGTCGTGATCGGGTAAGGGCTTCGCGCCTCGGGAATCTTCTTCTCTTTCTGTTTGGCGTCGCGGGCCTCTGGTGGATAGGGTTGTTCAGATTTGTTGATGCAATCCCGCTAAACATTATTGATACGACAGCAACAACAGACGCTATCGTCGTTCTGACAGGCGGCAGCGGGCGACTGGATGAAGGGCTGGACTTGCTGGAGTCCAATCAGGCCGAACATCTGTTCGTATCAGGGGTATATAAAGGCATGGAAGTACGGAGCCTGCTTAATCTTTCCGAAAAGGGCCGGGGAAACCTGGAATCACGAATTGCGATTGGGAATGCTGAGAATACCCGGGAGAACGCTGTTGAAACGTCAGTCTGGGCGGCCAATAACAAGATACGCTCGATTCGTCTGGTGACGGCGGCGTACCATATGCCGCGCAGCCTGCTTGAATTTGAATATTTTATGCCTGGTGCGCGCATCACCCCGAACCCAGTATTTCCAAGCCATGTCAAGCAGGAGCGCTGGTGGGCGTATCCCGGAACGGCAATGTTGATGTCTAGGGAATTCAACAAGTTTCTGCTGGCCTGGGTTCGTCATTGGGCTGAACGCCTGTTGATCGGTGGCCCGGAATTCACCATCGAGAAAAGCCAGGTGGCGCCTGCAGGGCGGATGTTGGGTTGATTGGCTAATCATGTCTGTGTTTCGATCCTTTATATTCAACATTTTTTTCTTTTCTTGGACAGCCATAGCCGTACTTGTCATGGCTTGCCTGCTGATTTTTCCACGCGGTGCCATGGCCCGTGTTGTTGATGTTTGGGCGTGGGTGCTTAGCCTCGGCCTGAAACTTATCGTCGGCTTGAGTTTCGAAGTGCGCGGGCGTGAGAACATAGCTAAGGGTCCCGCAATTTATGCCGCCAAGCATCAGTCAGCATGGGATACATTTGTGTATTTTCTGATCCTGAAAGACCCCAGTTACATTCTGAAAAAAGAACTGCTTTCAATTCCTGTATGGGGGTGGTGCGCGCGGAAATATGGCGCCGTTTCTGTTGACCGTGACGGTGGCGGGGCAGCGTTGAAGAAAATGATCACGGACGTCGGCATCAGGCTCAAGCGCGGGATGTCGATTGTCATCTTCCCGGAAGGCACGCGTACCCGCCCGGGTGACCGTCAGCCCTATCACCCGGGAATTGCCGCGATTTATGGAAAGCTTGATCTTCCGATTATCCCGGTCGCCCTAAATTCCGGCCTGTTCTGGGGGCGGCGCGATTTTGCCAAACGCCCTGGTATGATTAGCGTTGAATTTCTGCCGCCAATTCCGCCCGGGCAACGTCGCCGCGAATTTATGGCGGCGTTGGAAAATCAGGTCGAGAGTGCAAGTGACCGCCTACTCGAAGAGGCTGTGACCCGAGACCCAAGGCTCGCCGTAGCCCTTGCGTCACCAAAACCGCAAAGCGAAGACTGATATCTTCAAGGTCCGCATGTGAATAGGTTGCCCACAGCCTGTGAGGAATGGGGATAATCTGGCCATCCTCTTGAAGATAAAACTGAAAAATTGATTGCCAAACAGGGGTAATATGTGGAAACATATCAAGAACATTCACTGTTGTTGGCATATTTAACCCCCTAGATTAAGACGGTCCGTTCGGGCAGCAAGGGCTGCCTGCATGTAGGCCGGGAGAGACGACTGTGGCGCAAGTGGCACCGATTTCGCAACAAATCTGGGATATGAAGTACCGCCTGAAAACAGCGGACGGGCAACCAATAGATAAATCTATTACCGATAGCTGGCGTCGGATTGCGCGTGCATTGGCTGAACCGGAACAGGACAAGGCCCTTTGGGAGCAGCGGTTTTTTGAGATACTGGATGGTTTCCGGTTTCTGCCCGCCGGACGGATCATGTCAGGCGCCGGGTCAGAACGAAATGTCACCTTGTTTAACTGCTTCGTCATGGGTGATGTCCCGGATGATATGACCGGAATTTTTGACAGCCTGAAAGAGGCTGCGCTGACCATGCAGCAGGGTGGCGGCATCGGTTATGATTTCTCGACCCTTCGGCCGAAAGGCGCAAGCGTCAAAGGCGTTGGTGCAGACGCATCCGGGCCATTGTCGTTTATGGATGTTTGGGATGCAATGTGCCGCACAATCATGAGTGCCGGGTCCCGGCGTGGTGCCATGATGGCGGTCATGCGTTGTGATCATCCGGATGTTCTGGATTTCATTGCCGCCAAGCAAGAACCTAATCGCCTTAGGATGTTTAATCTGTCGGTTCTTGTCACGGATGCCTTTATGCAGGCGGTTAAGGAAGATGCTGCATGGGAACTTCAATTTGATGGAGTCACCTACCGAAGCCTGCCAGCCCGTGAAATCTGGGACAAGATTATGCAGGCAACCTACGCCTATGCGGAACCCGGTGTCATTTTTATTGACCGGATCAACGCTAAAAATAATCTGCATTACTGCGAAACCATTCACGGAACCAACCCGTGCGGTGAACAGCCATTGCCGCCTTATGGTGCGTGTTTGCTGGCGTCGGTTAATCTGGCGCGGCTGGTCAATGACCCGTTCACAGCGGATGCCTCTCTTGATCTGGATGAGCTTTCCGCATTGGTGGCAACGGCAGTACGAATGATGGACAACGTCATTGATGTTTCCGGCTTTCCGCTGGAAGAGCAGCGTCTGGAAGCCAAAGCTAAGCGCAGGATCGGGCTCGGGATTACCGGGCTTGCTGATGCGTTGATCATGTGCGGGGCCCGCTACGGTGGCGCTAAAGCCGTTGAACTGGCAGATAACTGGCTCTCGGCTCTCGAGCGCGCGGCTTATCTCGCGTCAATCGATCTGGCCCGTGAAAAGGGAGCATTCCCGCTGTTTGATCGCGACAAATTTCTGATGGGCGAAACCGTTCAGGCGCTTGATGAGGATATTAAGGCGGGTATTGCTGAACATGGTATTCGAAATGCCCTGTTGACCTCTGTTGCCCCTACAGGGACCATTTCGCTGTTTGCCGACAATGTTTCTTCCGGGCTGGAGCCGGTGTTCAGCTTTAAATACACGCGCCACGTGATGATGCCCGATGGCAGCAGGCGTGAAGAAGATGTTTCTGACTACGCCTATCGCCTGTACCGACGCCTGATGGGTGAACAGACACCGTTAACGGATGCTTTTGTTGATACTCAAAACCTCAGCCCGAACGATCATCTGGTCATGCAAGCCGTGGTGCAGAAGCATATCGACAGCTCTATTTCGAAAACAATAAACGTCCCGGAATCGATTTCGTTTGAGAATTTCAAGGACATTTATATGCAGGCCTTTGACCTCGGCTGCAAAGGGTGCACAACCTATCGCCCGAACGACGTGACTGGTGCCGTACTGGAAGTCAAAGGGGCTAAAAAAGCTGAGGCCGAACCGGAATTGCCTCTCGAAGCGCCCAATAAAAATATACTGCCGAAAGATCAGGGTGACTCAGGTGCGGTCGTGCAAATGTTCCGTCCCCTCGATCGACCAGGTGATTTGGCAGGGAGTACCTATAAAATTCAATGGCCCGACAGCGATCATGCTATGTATATCACGCTGAACGATATACTTGATGATTCAGGCCGTATTCGGCCGTTCGAAATTTTCATTAACTCCAAAAATATGGAGCATTTCGCCTGGACAGTGGCCTTGACCAGAATGATTTCCGCTGTGTTCCGCCGGGGCGGTGACGTCTCGTTTGTGGTTGAGGAACTGAAAGCAGTGTTTGATCCACGTGGTGGGCAATGGATGAAGGGACGTTATGTACCTTCATTGCTGGCGGCGATTGGTGAGGTAATTGAGCGTCATATGATCAGCGTTGGTTTCCTTCCCGCACCAGGGCAATCGACTGATGAAGCGCATTCTCAGATGGCGGTTGTCAATTCAGGCATCGAAATTTCGAATGGGTCTTCTGGTGAGGGAAGCAGTGGCGCAGACAAGCCCGCCGCCACAGGTCATGGTTTTCGGCAATGCCCAAAATGCGCGCAGCTGTCTCTGATCCGTCAGGAGGGGTGTGATACCTGTTCCAGCTGCGGATATTCGAAATGCGGATAGAACGCACCGCAATTCAATAGGGTTCTTTATCTCTCGCGGAAGGCTTCGTTAAAGGCCTTGTAGATCGGTTTCAGCAGATATTCAGCCAGAGTTTTCTCACCCGTTTTGATATCTGCAATAACCGTCATCCCCGGAACCACAAGATTACGCTCAGGCTGGTCGCCGACGTAATTCTTGTTCAGACGCAGGTGAGCGCGATAAAACGGATTGCCGGTTTCATCTTCAAGCGTGGTCGCTGAAATGCGCTCAATCACGCCGTTGATCAGACCGTAGCGGGTGAAGTCATAGGTCAGTACTTTGACTGTAGCTGTCTGGCCTTTGAACACAAACCCGATGTCTTCCGTGGTGATCCGCGCTTCGACAATCAGCTCAGCGTTTGTCGGGATAACTTCGGCGACAACTTCGCCAGGTGCCAACACGCCACCAATTGTTTCTGTTTGCAGGTTCTGGACGACCCCTGTTACGGGGGAGCGGATTTGCAGGCGAGAAACCCTGTCCTCTACCTGGGTGATGGATTCCTGAAGCTCGGCAATCTCTGCGTTGATTTTGCCTAGGCTTTCAGAGGCTTCTGCCACCAGACGGGTCGAGATTTCGTCTTTTCGGCTCTCAAGCTCGGCAATTGATTTATGTACGGTGCGTTGTTGGCCCTTGTTTTCGGCGAGTTGGCCCTGGGTGCGCGCCAGCTCGCGTTGGTTATCCAGCATGACCATTTTAGGCTGAAGACCTTTGCGCATCAGTTCCATGCGCATGCCAACCTGTTCTTTGAGCAATGAAATCTGGCGTTTGATAGAGGCTTCCTGGCCGCGCAGGAGTTCGACCTCGGAAAGCTTCTGGGCAACCTGTTTTTCGATGACATCTATCTGTGCGTTGAACGACATCCGCTTGGCTTCGAAAATTCTCGCCTGAGTGTTGGACATGGTGGTGTAGCGTGAATCCACATTGCTTTTATCGAAAGCTTTTCCTTCGGCGACGGCCTGGAGCTGATCAGCTTCCAGTTTTAGTCCGGTCAGGCGAGTCACTAACTGGTCGCGCTCGGGAATAGCTGTTGCAGGTTCCAGATCCATAATGACTTCACCGCTTTGGATGAGGTCACCATCTTTGACATTGATACGTTTGACGATGCCGCCTTCCAGGTGCTGGACGCGTTTGACAGAACCAACCGGGGAAACTTCTCCGGAACTGACAACGACTTCTGTAATACGTGTATGTGTCGACCAGACGATAAAGGCGCCTACAAAAACGACGATAACAAATGCAGCCAAACGGATAATGCCGCCGGGGCCTTCCTCTTCCAGCATAAGGGACTGGGCCAGGCGCTTTTTCCCCACTGCATAACTGTCTTCGGCTGGTGCAGAAGCGTCAACAGGAGGTGCTGGATTGCGCTTCACGGGCTGCAAGGCGGGATCGAAGTCATCCATATCGTCATCCTCTGGATCATACTGATCTGTTGCATCTTCATGGCGTGGATCATCAAGAAAACTTGGGAATGTTTCCGACCCACCCTGATCTCTAACATTGTCAGCCATCTTGTCTATTTCCTTCCAAGGCTCGCAAGATCTTCCGGCGATCCGTCAAACACAACCCGCCCATCTCTCAACGCAATAACCCGGTCCGCCAGTTGCACGTAATCAGGGCGATGGGTTACGAGCAGCGTTGTGACCCGACCCCTAAGAGATTGAATCTCATTTTTCAGCATTTCATCGGATTCAACGTCAAGTCCGACACTGGGTTCATCAAACAGCATAATATTGGCGTTCGATAACAATGTCCGGGCTACGGCAATCCCTTTCTTAAATCCAGTCGATACCTGCTTCACCGTTTGTTCGGTCAGCACTGTATCAAGGCCTTGCGGCAACAGAAAAACGTCATCAAGCACACCAGCCCGGTAACACACGTCTTCAACTTCGGCCCGCGTGGCGACCGGGTTTACGGCCTTCAGGTTTTCGGCGATGGTGCCCGCAAACAGGTCGGCTTTCTGCGGCAGATACCCGAGTGACTGGCGAAGATCGAGTAGATTGATCTGACGCGTATCGACATCATCAATCATCACCGTTCCGGCTTGTGGTTTATAGAGATCGGCTACCAGTTTGAGGATCGTTGATTTGCCGGATCCGTTGGCCCCGATAATCGCAACGACCTCGCCAGGCTGGATATCAAATGAAACGCCTGCCAGGGCGGGTTCGTTGGTTGATGAATAGCGAAGCACGACCCGTGAAAAAGTTATGCGGCCTTCAAATTCCTGCTCACGAGCAACCGATTCGCCCGACGACCGAATTTGTGTTTCCGACGGGATCAGCATGAGTTGATCAATGCGCTGAATACCGGTTTTCACTTCCTGGAGCTTGATGAACGTCAAGAACAGGGTTTGTAGAGGGGATAGTACTTTAAAGACCAGAGCCATACAGGCGATCAATGTGCCAACGCTGAACTGCCCATCGATGACAAACACGGCACCAACCGCGAGTGTGGATGCGCCAGCGATTGTCACAATCGATTGCGCGAAAGTCTGAAAGCGCGCATTAATTCGGGCTCCAACCAGATTGGATAAAGCCAGCTGGGTTGAGCGTTCGCGGAATCTTTCCAGCCAAATATCTTCCGTACCCTCATCCTTGATGAAGCGGAGATTGTTGAAAATCTCAATCAGGAGGGACTGGATATCAGAATTCCCGGACATCGAGTCGGCGACGGCGCCCTTTGAGTATTTAAGGGCGAAGTACGCGCCAGTTCCCATGATAACCATCAAGACGAGGGGAACGGCAGCAAGCCACCCCCCGATGATCGCTATCGTTGTCAAAAAGATAATGATGAAAGGAAGATCAAGAAGCGAGATCGCAATTGGCCCGGCAAAGCACGCCCTTACTCCTTCGAATTCACGGAGCCTAGAAAGTTGTGTGCCGACGGACGCTTTTTCCATGCGCGATAACGGTAGATCGATCAGTTTTTCAACAACGCCATTGTTGACGATCACATCCAGCCGTCCGCCGATATAGGCAAGCACCGAACTCCGTAACAATTTCAAAACGGCATCACAGGCCAGCGCAAAGGCTACTCCAATGCCAAGAGAGTACAGCATCTCAAGACTTTTAGCGCCAATGACCTGATCAAACACCGTTTTGACGAAAAGTGGTGTCACCAAAGCTAATAGATTGAGAATAAAAGACAAAAATAGTAGCTGAACCAGGAAAGGTTCGAACCTTCTAATTACCGGGCGGAACCATGCTTTCGGCTTCGGCCCGCCATCATCGTCTTCCGGAACGAAGTAGTAGGCGGTTCCTTTGCGGCGCTTTGGAAGCCTGTCCGTAATGTTGCCATTACTTGAATTATACGAGACGATCTGCCCTTCGCGCCCTTCCCAGAGCACCATCGAATCGCCTGATTTCGTTTCAAACATGCAGGGCAGCAAACGAGAGTCTACGTTACCAACTCTTTGCTCTTGAGCCCAACTCCTGTAATTGAGATTGGCCATGGTGTTACGGATATCGCGAATTTCGACTTTGCCCCAGGGGGCGGTCAGGGCTTCAGCGATCTGGCGGGTCGTGCCACGCCATGTCAGGGCGTCAAGTAGCGGGGCCAGACAGGACGCCGCATCGGTAATCGGTTGGCCCTCGGCCAGTTGCTCGACAAGTACGCGATTGGACATCCGCTCAGTCTCTCAGTTTCTGACGTAACTCGCCCTCAACCATAATAAAATGGCGGCTGGCGAGGGCCTGGATTTCGGGACGGGAACTGACAAGAATCATTGTTGTATCCCCCTTAAGTTCCAGTAGAAGTTTACGCAATAACTCATCACTTTTGGCGTCAAGCGACAGGTTTCCTTCGTCGAACAAGACCAGTTTCGGGTCATCAACCAAGGCGCGTACAATTGCAATTCTCTGGCGAACGCCGCCGGGTATTCGCTCAACCGTGCTGCCGCCAACCTGCGTATCAAACCCTTCTGGCAGGGATTTGATTTCCTGGTCCAGGCCGAGTGCTTCCGAAAGCTCAAGGGCACGGTCAATTACCTTGCCCTTTTGATATCCAGTCATGTTATCGAGCAGATTGCCGCTGTAGAGGGGCGCATTATGGGAAATCATTGAAATTTCGCCGCGCACAGAGCGGAGGTTATAGTCAAAAATATCCTGTCCATCCAAAAGGATCTGACCACTTTGTGGGCGCAACAGACCCAGGATCAAAAACATCAAGGTGGTTCGCCCGGAACTATTGGCACCTTCAAGCGAAATGATTTCGCCAGCCTCAACGCTCAAATTGACGTTTTTGATGAAAGGGTCTGGGGCATTGCCATAGGCAAAGTTAAGATCACGAAGTTCAATGGCACCGGATATTGGAGGGATATCTGGAAGATTGCGCGGCTCTTCTTGCGGCAATGTCATAATGCCTGCGGCC